>JAABUM010000005.1_pt1 | contig 932089 bp, 705 predicted proteins | sample 5559161 | NCBI WGS metagenome assembly JAABUM01 (sample SAMN10711868, study PRJNA513369) | rock metagenome | isolation source: Antarctica rocks | place: Antarctica: Victoria Land, Siegfried Peak nord | reverse complement strand
CTCAACAAACCCCCCCACCCCCCCCCCCCCCCCAACAAAAACCCCCCCCCCCCCCCCCCCCCCCCCGCTTCCCCGCGTACAAAAACTCCCAGATGCACAGCGCCAGGCTCATATCACCACCCACCCCTCGTAGCATATTACGTGTTGTATGTAATCACAAGCGACTCGACGCTAGCTACTTATCGCTCACGGGAACAAAAACAAGGGTTCACATGGTATCAATCTCATTCGCTGGGTATCTCTCACGCTGGATTTGAACAAATGGTCTCTGAGACGAAAAGCATGGATAGATGAATGGGTCGGCTGCCCAAAATTGAAGTAAAAAGGGTTCCTCGGTCTGGTGCTGCATAATAGTTTTCACTGCTTTGAAAGTAAGTTTTCACTGACTGCTCGTGTGGGTGGTTAGGCCCGACTGGGTTCGGTCTGCATGTTGCCTGTTAGTTCGGCCACTCGGGCCTTGATGCGGGCGACTCTGGATTCGATGGCTACTTCCAGTCAGTAACCGTAAGCTTTGCGGGTAGTTCACAGAATCAACTTACTCTCCTCGCCACTCTCCTCTCCATCCTCGGTCTTGTCTTGGCTAGCTTGCCTTACATGCTGGTTCTGATTGGCCGCACGCTCGGCGGCGTTTTTCCGTATCTGGGCCCATCGGTCCTGCGGTGGGGAAGGCGTCCTCGGTCTCTCCTCTGAAGATACAGAGGGCTCGTACTGGCCACGTCCCATCGGAGGCTCGTAGTGAGCGCCACGGTCCGGCGTTGTCAGACGTGAAGGACTGTCGGTTGAGTCATCTGCTACGAACGATGGACGGCGAGGAGATCCTTCTGTATCCGCGGGTACAAATGCGGGCTGATCTACAGGTCCCTGATTGAAACTTTGGTACTGCCCTTCCGCGTGGCGCGGCTCGTTCGTGTCGACGCGGTTAATGCTGACCTGAGAATCATACTGGTTTTTGAATGGCGCCGGCGAGGCGGGGAGTGGTTCGTCGGCGTCTAGGATGGGTGGGGAGGTAGGAGTGGACGCAGGCGGTGTCTTCCGTCGTCCAATACCGGACAGACGACGGCCCAGTGCGTGGCCTCCGCCAGAGCCTTGGTAGTTGGGCCTCATTGAAGGTCCCTGGTATGCCGCTCGAGCTGCAACAACGGCAAGACTATCTGCAGGCTGTGGTGCGGCTAGCATAGGTGGCCCCTTCTTTTTACCAAAGAGGCCCCTCACGCCTCCACCCTGCTGTTTCTTGAGTCTCTTCCCACCCTTGTTGCTGTCTGGTGATTGCGATGGTGTCAACCCGTTGGTCTGCGAATCTGTCAGTGTTTGCGTCAGAGCCAGCGGCTCGCCTTCTAGGGCTGGTGATGGCTGTTCAGTTGGTTCCATAGGAGTAGTGGCAGGCAATGGGACCTCCGCGGCCTCAGCGGCGACTGCGTTCGCAGGAGCTACCTCCGGTCCCATCGGTAAGGGTGCCGGTGGTGGAGGTTGAGTCAACATCTGGGGTGCTGCTGGTAGGGGTGCCGGTGGAGCACGCAATGGCGGTGGAGGGCCTGCAGGAGCATGCAGAGTCCGCTCACCTGGCGTTGGGGCTGGCAGAGCCGGAAGGTGCCTGTTCGTGTTTATACCAGAATCCTCTCTGGGCATCTCGTGCCTCGGAAACCCATACTCAGATCTTGTTGGCTCAGGTTTGGATTTCTGGGGAACCGCTTGTGGTGTGACAGATCCCTGTGTATCAAGGTTGTTCCCTTGAGGAGCTCCTAGATCTGTGGTAGATCCTTTACCAGCGAAGTTATCACCCAAATAGGCGGCCCGAATGGCTTGCTTGTCGTAACTATGGGCCCATTTCATCGCCGGACCAGCTTCGCTCATGATGACAGGTTGCAGTGTAAAGACACTGTTTGTCTTCGTAGACCGTGTGTCACCGTTGCGGCCTCTCTGAGGGCTGTACCTAGACGTGTCTTGCCCGTTTTCCTGGTGTCTCTGCTTTTGCTGCAGAACTGCTGCAGCGGCTTGTATCCTTGCATGCTGATCCGGGCCGATATTAGTCTTGCTTGGTGGTGAGGGAAGGTTCTCTCGTATGTAGGGCTGGATTCCAGGCGGAGGTGTCTTCCTTCCCATCGCTTTCGTCCCTGACATCTTGCGATTTCTGCTGAATGTAAATCGGCCCTTTTTCTCCGCAATGTACGCACCAACGTCCGGCTCAGGAGCGGCACCCTTCACCATCTCTTCAATGACCAGCCATGTACCACCACCAATACTTGTCTCGATCAAAGCGCATCGCCCAAAAGCGGCCTTGCGTCCTACCGTTTCCTCGCCTGCAAGACTCGTAATCCAAACCCACCAAAAGGCATCGTCTAGATCTACAGCATTGATACTCGCAAGCTCACCTGGTTCAAGGGTCGAGTCATCAGGTGGGCGCTTATGCGACTGTGAGCTCTTCCCTCTTCTATCCAGGTCGATCGGCGGTAATATCTTATCTGGGGGGAGGAATAATGGAGCAGGTGGCGGACTAGTCTTTTCTTCGACGAACCCCGAGGACAGGAAATCAGCCCATGAAGGTGTGGTCGGTCGACCAAGGTCATTCGTTTTTGCATGTGGTGCTGATCTTAAGCCTTGAGGAGGTCTTCGCTTGGTGAAGGCTGAATCGTTTTCCTCATCATCGTAGTCACCAATACCTCCAAACCCCATATCTTCGAAGCGGGACCACGATGAATCTCCCAGAGCAGTGGAGTCCTTTGTGGTCGACGCCGCCGATTGATTCGCTGAGGATATGCTTTTCAGAACCCGTCGGCACTCATCAGTAAGAGCTTGTACAGGGTCTTCGAAATTTGAGAATGCCTGTAATGTCCGATCGTCGTCCCTGTACTGGAAGTGCTTCGCTCGGCGTAGTAGAGAAAAAGGCGTAGGGGAGACTGAATCAACAACCATCACTACCTTGGAAGTAGACTCATACGGAGGATACTCTGGGGGATACTGAGTTTCTTGCACAAGATTTTGTAGCGAGATAGGAAGTGCCGAGATCCCGTTTAGTCCTCGAACAGAGTCCGGCGAAAGTGATCGAAGATAGGCGAAAAACAAGTGACTTGTAGCATCGGCAGCGCTGCAGTTCATCAGCGCCGGTATCAAGAGGCCAAGGATCAACAAACCTCGACCAAGATTTGTAGCCTCCGTCAAACCCGTTACCCGCATCTACCTGCTCGAAGGCCCACCACCCGGCTAGCCTGGATAACTTGCGACCACCCATACCATTCGTCTTGCCATGCGCAGCGATCGCAGCCATGAGATCGAAGAAATCGAAGATGATTTTAGTACGGGCGTCGGACTCGACACTGAGAGGTATGAAGGTAGCAAATGCATCTCGCGCCATATCCGAGTCTAAGTTCGATGTCAGATACGACCCCCACGTCCCACATGGAGGCTCGTGTCTCACCTTGCTCCCCCACACGGAAGAGCTCATATGCCTCCCACGTGACTACGCCGCCAGCCAGTCTGCTCCAACACCACTTCATCACACTGCTGAGGACCTAGACAGATTCAGTGGTGTGCCCATCCTCGGATCACATATCCTATCTCACCATTGGTTCGGTCAACATCAGCTCTTGCTCCAAGCGCTCCCCCTTCATGTCTGCACCCCTGTCCATGCTGAAAAAGTTACGGATGAATGTGCGTGCGGCACTAGGATCTGACGCAGGCCTGAAGGGTAGGAGGAGAAAGGGCATATCGAGAGCTAGATGCGTGACCCAGTCAGCTCGTTCGGCGATCAGGATAGTCTTAGATAGTATGCCCTAAATACCTCTTGATTTCAGCTCCAATGTGCAACCCCTCAGCAGTTCTTGAATTTCTTCCGGCTCGACTTCTTTGCGCGTCCAAGCATCATCCCAGTGTGGTTTGGCTGGTGGGGCAGGTACTGCGCCATTGGTATGGACATTTTTCTTCTTCGATTTGGGCGTTGACTTGGGCGTAGCCTCTACTCCCTCCTTGTCCTTGCTTCTGAATTTTGAGAAGAGACCCATGTCTAGAGTGTGGGATTATGTGTCAAATCCGTTGTTCAGCATGGGCATGATGCCGCTTAAGCCACAAGACGTGTATGTGGTGGGGCTTGATGCAGTGGCGATGAAGCGGGTATGCGGATGGAGAACAAGGTCTTGCCGGCACCGATACACTGTAGAGCTTTGCGTCGTTTCTGTGTTGACCAGAGGATGGGACGTAAACTGAATAAGGGGCCCGATTTTACGATCACCATAGCCTCAAGCAGAAATTCTGACGAAGATCAGGTTGCAATCTATTTTGGGGACGCCAATCGCGAAGACACGTGAACGTGCGCTGTAGATCAATGAGTATATGAACTGGCACCACTACTCGGTTGTATGGGATGGTGATATTATTTGTCGATGTTGTACCAATGTTCAAGAGTAAAGTATCACCATCATCTTAGTTTCTGTAACCCCCAAAGAAAGGAGGGTCTCACCGTCCCAGGAGACGGGGTTAATCTCGACGCGTCTAATTTCGAAACACGGCGCCCAATCGTTCGTCTCGCGCATAGTGGCTGCGGCCGCTAGTCCCATGGCGTATCCAAGTTGGGACGGCTTTCTCTGTAAGGGTTTGGGAACTTTGGTGTTTATGAAATTGCCAGATGTTAAATGACAGACGCCTCTGCTTCGGCCTGCGTGTGCGATGTTCGCTTCCATTGGCTAACCAAGAGCGCCGCCCTGTTGCAAGATCCAGTAGAATACTGTATGTGCCTCGCCGCAAAGCCTGCAGCCACCCGATGAGACCCCACATACTTTACTGCCATCTCAGAGAAGATCCGCAATGCATGAGGCGGGCTTGAAATGCACGGAATTGGCCAAGGGTAAATTGACATGCAGCTGAAATGGGTATAGCAGGGCTATGATTTCTCGACAAATGACGTGCTCACCAATGACTCGTTTGCGTGACTTTCTTGGAGGACCACTGTATGCATTGGAAATAGTAATCGTGGCCGTATTCCTTTCACGAGGCATATGCTTCGATACAAGTAATTGCACCTATGAGTCTTCAGACAAATCTCCGCACTCACCCTTCAACGATCACCAGCGGATGCAGTTGTGCTGTCAATGGCCGTCGTGTTCTTTGGTCCATTGAGGAAAGTCGCAAAGCTATGCCCCCTGAATTCTGCATGATTTCAATCTCAGTCCAAACATCTTCGCTACCTGTCGACGGTATCCCCACCATATAGACCATTTCCTCTAACCGCTCGCGAATAGTTCAAAGGCAACGAGACCATCATTGATTCCGCGAGGTCGGTCCGTGGTCTGCCATTGCTACACCACCGTCACAGTACAGAGATTCCAATGAGCTCGTCAGCACGACAGCTGCAGAGTTGTTAGCGTACTTAAAGGAGAAACAGAGCGAGATTCCGGGCTGTGCTAGATGAATTGGTCCTTGGAAGACGAATAGTCATGAAGGGTGGGTCGTATAGGTGCTAGACCCTAAGTGGGGAACTTATTATGGCCTTCGTAGTGCTCGTAGGACCATCGAGGTTTTGATAAAGAATTCTGAAAAGGATACATGAAAGTACGATGAAGAAGACCTCGAGAAGGGCAGTCAGCTACGCCTTATGACATTGTGTTCCAAAGAAAAGGGCCAAACAGCACACTGCTAGCAAAAGCTATAATTTCTTGAGGCGATGGGGCCATGAAGTGCAGAACGCTTGGTTGCCAGTGCTGAATGACAATTCCTTCCTGTTTCAGACATTCCATTGGAACTCGAATTGTGGAAGTCCGTTCTCATGGATTCAAGTTGTAATCACGGATGATTTTATTTAGCACGTAAGTCAAAGTCATTATTACTAAAAGTTGTCAACAGAATAGATTGTTGCGCCAAACATAGGTGATAGAGACAGACGATATCTGCTGTAGCAACAATGTTCTTCAGACGCCTCGTCTCGGCAGCACAATTAAGGCTCTCATTGACCCAAGTAATCTTTTCTTGGCAAAGATGTGTCGTGTGCCGTGTGCAACATATGGATGAACATGTTCGAGCAGACGTTGAAGAACATCTAAAATCACAGTCCGGGGTCCACAGTGAGATCTGGAGCACCCAGTACAACAATTGTAGTACAGGTATCGAGGCAATCTAGAACATCCGCCCCCTTTTTCAGGATGATCTTCAAAGATGGCGAGAGGGAAATTAGCTAGCGACCAGAGCGGTGGCCAGGAATAGATAGCTCCCGCTGCACTAATGATAGCCCCAGCCCTGTCAGAGCCGCATGAGCATTGTCTCCACGTCTTGGCTCCTATGGAAGGCAGTCCTTCTGAAGTTTCACAGGGTCATAACAGTGGGCGTCCAATGCAGACCTTGTGTAGCCTCACTGTGTAGCATTCCCCCGGATGGCATCCACTCAGGACCATACAAAATGATATGCCATCTGAGAGCAACTGGCGATTGACATGAGGACAGGGGTCTGCGCTTTGTAGGCTGTAGGTGGGCATTCGTTCACAAATGCGTGCCACATATTTCAATCCGAGCTTGGAATTCCAACTGGCATACGGAGTACAATGGCAGAATCCGAAACGGTACGTTACTCAACTTGTTGCTCCAGGATTCACGTGGGACGGATCTTGTAGCACATGGGCTGCAGAATAATGAGCTTCCATGAGTCTTTCAGATATAGGCCTAGGAGACCGGGCCGAGGAGACGATGTATGCTGATCTATTCAGATACTTCACTCGACGACACTCTTGAGGCGAGATGGAGGATCGTGTAACCGAGACGCTACAGCCTGAAGGAGCCTATTAGCCGTCTTTATCAGGTCAACTCAGCCGTTGATTGGCCAGAAGTGCAGATTAAGGCCACTAAGTCCTCAGAAAGTATCTATTAATAATCTTTATATCCATAAACGGTATAGCTTCAAACATGACCTTTTCTCCGCGACAATTCCACAGGTGAAGCCATTCTGTCTAATAATAAACCACTCTGCACGTCAACCAACCCACGTCGAGGACAGGCTAGAATCTTTGATATATGTTGGGTACTCGGCGCACTCGATAAAGCGCTTCAATTGCAGCCAAAGAATATCCTCCAGACCCGCTCTACTAGTGGCGTCGCAATCGCAGCCTCGCTCTCCGATTCCGTCGAGGGACAAAGTCCTCGAGCATCAAAGACTGCCACGCTCGCGACGGTCCTCAAGTCTCTCCAGTACCTGTGGATCTCAGATACAGTCGCCGCAATTATGGGCAGGAGAAAGATTGAGATCAAGGCCATCAAGGATGACAGGAACCGCTCTGTGTAAGTCGACGTTTTGTCCCTATTACGCGCAAACCATAGATCTTCCGCATTTGCAACACTGGAGCCCATTCTGATTTGAAACCGGAAACGCGATGATCCTGGAGGCTGACTGAGTGTACAGTACTTTCCTTAAGCGCAAAGGTGGTCTATTCAAGAAGGCTCACGAGCTCTCCGTTCTCTGCTCTGTTGATGTTGCTGTCATAATCTTCGGCCATAACAAGAAACTGTATGAATACTCGTCCGGCGATATAAATGAGACCATCGGAAGGTTCCAATACGTGAGTATCACACGGTGTGAATTAGTACTTCGTCGTTGACGTTCCACAGTATGGCGGGGCACACGAACATAAAGGACCCGCGGATTTCAACGGCGGTGGAATGGATGATGATGACGACGATGATATGGGATCACCTCCTCTCGAGGAAAGTGTTCCACGCGAGCATAGCCTACCACCACACCTGCAAAACCCATCCAGTTACATGAGAACGGGGTCTCCACCAGTGGCCAATGGCCTTCCATATCCTCAAGGTCAAAGGCAGCACACCCCACAAGGGCAGATGATCTCTCGACCAGATTCAAGGAATAGTGGGATTAACAACGTTCGCCGTCCAAGCACAAATCTTGGCCCATCCCAACTCCAGCACGTTAGCCAGGCGCCATCAGGCCAGAATGGCTACTCATATATGAATACTCCGCCACTGCAAAACTACCATGCGGGTCATAGCATGCCCGTTATATCACATCATTCCCAGCAGGCAGCCCCTCGTCCACAATATTTCCCACAACATCCAGCCCAACCCGCAGCCCCACACCCCCAAGTGCAGCAAGCATATATGCAAGATCAAAGGAGACAGTCTTTGCCACCAGCATTTTCCCAGAATGATCGTCAACAACAGCAACAGCAACAGCAACATATGCCTTCTCCACCGCAACCTGATCGGGATCACCAGAGTCAAGATGATCAGTTAAACCGTTTGCAGAAGCCTGCCCCCGCGAAGTCGAGGAGCATCTTCACTCCTATCGACGACAGCAGATCTATGCTAGCCCAACACTGGGGCATTGGAAAATCCACGAATGACCCGAAACCCGATATCAAACGAGAAAGGGACAACCAGCCTGAAGCACCGCCCAACCAAGCTCCGAAACCAACTCCGCCTCCGCCGAAACAACAGAAAGAAACACCTGTACCGCGAAGAACGAATTCTTCCGAATTTCCGCCTCCCTCGCGCTCCAGTACTTCTCAATCAAATGCAAAAAGACCGAGACTTAAAGTCCAGATACCGGAAGAGCAGTCTGACGCTGATAGTGCCACTGCTGAGTCCTCGCCTCAGCAATCAGGCGCTACGCCTGCGAAAGCTAGCACTGAAAACAGTCACTCCTCGGGCACGGGCGTTGTATTGCCACCGCCATCGCCGAGTGCTAGTGCTATTCTAAGTGCAGGTGCTTCCGGTCCGCCCAATCCGTTCGCTCGGCCGCTCAACCCAACTTCGCAGCAGAACAATCAATCTTATAGCAGCAATAACAATATAGATACGCCCATGTCAGCATTGCCATCACGGTTTGTAGCAGATGGCTTACTTCCTTCACCTTCATCCTTTTACCCTGAAGGATGGTTCGGCCGATCAGGTGGAGAGAGCAACATGCTTCCGAGCCCCCTGAACTTCCAGACACCAGTGATTGCTGGACCTAATTTCCGAGACGAGGACGGAGATCGGAAGAGAAAGAGCCCTGAGCAGGATGGCAATGAGATTGCTAAACGGGTGAAGACTTGATGGACGAATACTACCAACAACCTTCTATGCAATCCTGCATCAATCTGGATGAACGCGATGTCAGCATTGTGCATATATCGAGATGTGGTTTATGAATCCACGCCATGCGAGTGGTCAGATACCCAAATTTACGCTCGCTTTGGCGATTTCCTTTCTACTCATGCGTTCCCTTCTATATGTACGACGATTTATATAAGATGTTGGTCGTTATCAACATAGACTTTATCAGTCACAATATATGTATGATCTGCTAGTCTGTTTGTCACACATTCTACGTCGCCATCCGTCTCTGTTCACTGCATCAACCAAAAGTAAAATAGACCTTCAATGTGCCCTATTCCAATTATTGTAGAATATCGGACCATACTCAACTAGTCCGCGCCTGACGCGCTTATGTCTACGTGTCAGGCACAATCACAACGCAATTGGGAGTACTTATCCCTCTCCACCTGGACACCCTACAAGTAATGCAAAGTAGTAGTCCTCAAGGAAACCCGATACAAGATCCTGCGTAGCCCGCCCAAAAGCCAGAAACACAAGTCACCCAAGATGGCACTCAACCCCGCATCACACAACGCAGGTAAGCTCCCCACACATATCCCTCCCATCCAATTTTTATTAAACCCGCACCACCAGCCGGCGTAAAGACCGGCCCAGTGACGGACCCGCCGCCTCAGGCTTCGTCAGAGACGATGGCGGCGATATTGGGCGCTTCGGGAGATGATCCTATGGGTCAGCATGAAGGGGGACAGGGGGGTGGGGAGAAGAAGGCGCAGGATAAGATTGAGGAATTGAAGGGGGGTGAGTTGTTTTTTTGAGGTTGATGCTTTGGGGGGCATATCGTATTGACGGTTTTGGGTAGGTGGGGAGGGTGAGGGTGGGTAGTAGGGGGGGTATGGGATGGGTTATGCGCGGCGTTTGGGGAATTAGGAGCAGCGGCGGGGTTAGGTGGCGGTAAGGGCGGGTTTTATGTCGTAGAATATAAGCATGAAGTGGTGTTGATCACTCATCTTGTGAATTACTGCACTTACTATCATTGCGCTTCGTACATTTTGATACTGTCCCACTGGGCGCATTCTGAGCGCTTTATTTGGGCGGTGAGAGTACGTACTGTCAAGATCATTGATTATGACTCTTTGAAAGCTCCTTTGCACGAGAACTCAATCAAAGGATATTACTTGCCGGCTTGCAAGATACAGTATTTGCTAAGGTATACACATGTCAATGTTTATCATACTGCGTGGATTGAAAATTGTTTAGGAAATCAAAGCCTCGGGAGCTAACCTTTTGAGGTTTAAGGCCCACATCATTTAAGCCTGTAAGGGCTAGTTTGCCCAGAAGTTAAGCCTCCAAAAGTTAGCTCCCGAGGTTGTGACTTCCTGCCGAACGATGGGATATGAAAGTTGTCAGCAACATATGGGTTTGTGAGTCATGTAAAGGCTTTTGGTATACTCCATAGCTCGTACAAGCTAGCGCAGGCGAGTCATCAGTCAAGTTTGGGAATCTGCCGCTGACAATGTGAGATCTTCATTGGAATGACGACATTGGTGATGATCTAGTCGCGGCATCTGCTAAACCCCGATGCCGTCAACAGTCGATGGGCGAGATCTACGGAGTTAGAATAATATGCAATGTCATCCCGACAATATGCGATTTCTACAAAGGTGGTGGGAATTGCACGTTCAAGATTGACTGTGTATCCTTGCTGGCGAACAATAACGACGTCGTGGATCTCGTGCGAAATTAAGTCTCGCCATCATCCCCCACGGTCCAATCGCATCAATTATCATGACTTCGACAGTAAAGGAGCCGTCGCAGGCCGAGCGCCTTGGAGCAATCGTGGATGCGAGTATTGCAGGACCAGGCGCGACAGCCTCCCCTATCGCCGGCGACCCTTTCTCAGAGAAGCCTGTAAATGGGAGCAGTTCGAACTCTTCGGAAGCGGCCGCGGAGCAGAACATAGCTGAGAAGCCGGCAGTAATGCCTGAGGCGCCGCAACGGAGCGCTGGCAAGGTGGCCTTGATCATGGGATCGTTATGTGTGGGTGACCCAGGAATTGTCATTGGAACGGAATATGATACTGACTGGACCCCAGATCGCTGTCTTTCTAGCTGCTCTTGATATTGTGAGATTCAAAGAATATTCGTGTCTAGCCATTGCTGAGTCGTATGCAGACAATCGTTACAACCGCTATCCCTACCATTACCGATCATTTTCACTCCTCCGAAGGCGATTACACTTGGATCGGCTCGGCATACCTTTTGGCTGCGGCTGCATCTACGCCTTCATGGGGAAAATTCAGTGACATCTGGGGCCGAAAACCTATTATATTATTCGCCAATGCCTTATTCTTCGTTGGATCTCTCATCGCTGCTCTGAGTAATAGCATTCAGATGCTACTCGCGGGAAGAGTAATACAAGGAACAGGAGGTGGAGGTCTGATCATCTTGGCCAACATATGCATCAGTGATTTGTTCAGTATGAGGTAAGGCTCGTCTACGCTTAGATTGGGATGCAAACGCTGATTTCACATCACAGAGAACGGGGCAAATATTTCGGCATGATAGGCGGTGTCTGGGGTCTAGCAAGCGCCCTCGGCCCCGTTCTCGGAGGTGTATTCACTCAAAAAGTTTCATGGCGTTGGTGTTTTTACATCAATCGTAAGCACCATATTGCATTATTAGAGTTCTATTGGATTGACTGACTTGGTGTCAGTTCCCTTCGACGCACTGGCTTTCGTCATTATTCTCTTCCTGCTCGATATCGAAACTCCCAAAACTCCGATCGGTGCCGGCCTGAAAGCTATAGATTGGGTTGGTGTCATAACAATCACCGGAGGCACAATAATGCTCCTTCTCGGCCTCGAATACGGCGGGGTCAACTTCCCATGGTCTTCGGCAACGGTGGTATGCCTGATTTTATTTGGCGTCATCACCATCGCCCTGTTCTTCGTCAACGAATGGAAATTCGCAAAGTATCCAATGATACCCCTCAGCATCTTCAGGCATCGCTCAAACGTCGCATCCTTGGCCGTCTGCTTCATCCACGGTTTCGTTTTCATCTCCGGTGCCTACTTCTATCCGCTCTACTTTCAGGCCGTTCTCGGCGCAAATCCGATTCTCTCTGGGGTTTACCTGTTTCCTTTCGTCCTCTCCCTATCCTTCGTGTCTATCCTCGGCGGTGTGTTTATTAAAAAGACAGGACAGTATCTGCCGCCAATCTACCTCGGAGTCCTTTTCATGACCATCGGTTTCGGTCTCTTTATCGCTCTGCCTAACGGCCACGAATGGGGCCGTATCATCCCCTTCCAAATCATCGCCGGCATAGGCGTCGGGCCAAATTTCCAGGCTCCCCTTATAGCACTACAGACCAACATCCAACCGCGAGACATTGCGACCGCCACCGCCACATTCGGCTTCGTCCGAAACCTCGCCACGTCCATCTCCGTCGTCGTCGGCGGTGTCATATTCCAAAACGGCATGATGAAGCGCGAGGGCATCCTTCGCGCCGCACTGGGTCCAAAACTCGCGTCGCAGATCGGCGGTGGAGGCGCCGGTTCCGCGACGGGCATGGTCAAGAACCTCCCCGAGCCGGGGAGACATATCGCCACGGGCGTATACGTCGATAGCCTGCGGACGATGTGGATTTTCTACGTTGCCATTTCGGCGTGCGCGTTAGTTGCGGCCGCTTTCATTGGGAAGAAGAAACTGACGACGACGCATGAGGTGCAGAAGACGGGGTTGGTGGAGGAGGAGAAGAATCGGCAGGCGAGGAAGGCGGAGAATGCGGCTAGTAAGGAGTCGAAGAGGGTGTCGAGACGGAGCTTGGATGCTGAGAAGAGGTTGAGTGGGGGTGCTGGGAGGTCGACTCCGGATCGGCTGACTGAAAAGGTGGTTGGAGATAATAATGTATGATATTGGGCTTTTTGTCCGTGTCCAGCGTCTCTTACGCATTTATCGTTCATTGCATGGGAGGATACCGTTTGTTCGGCATAGACGGCGAGGTAAGCATAGCGGTGGTTTTTCTGCATAGAATATGCATGGGATGCTGCGTTGACGGTTGGCTAACCAAATTATATTACCGCTCTGCTCCACTTCTTCAACGAATAGTAGAGATATACAGATGATATACCATTCGTAGATAATATATGTTGTATATGACTTCAATCCCTAGCTCCTCAGCTATTTCACACCTGAAGACGTTGCTTCGATAACTTACGTAGCGATTGTTACAGGGGCCCTTCGCCATCTATACGGCATCTATCCTAAAGGAAGAACACCAGAACCCCTATTCTACAGTTTAGATTCCGCCAAACGTCGCTTAATTCACCATTTTTAAATGACAGTCCGGCGGTAGGCAACTAATCGATATCATTGAATTTTAATATCTATCTAACATCAAACATCCACGCTCATGCTGCGAGCGTACTGGGAAGTACCTTGAACAGAGGAGGTATGTAATAGGAGGGTTTTGGAATTAATAAACTCAGCTCTACTTTTTTCTTAGTGAGTCAATTTTATAAGGATTATGTTGGACCTTTGCCGGGATGATAGATTCTGCGAGGCTTGAATGCGATTCCCTTTTTTCAAGTATCAGTCACTTCAAGCTCGTTGTTAATGGGTTCCGAGGAAGGGGGCGGTTGGAGGTGCAAAACGACATACTTGCGTCCTAATAACCCGAGGCCGTATCTTGTTACCACACTGGCTATGACAGCCGTCTAAGATCATATCAACTATCTCTTTGCCTAGGCTAGGCGTCAATATCGAATCTTGTGCGTCTCCTAACTGTCCGCCGTCAAGTCGATACTTTGCGTTCCTGCATTGTTGGTGGAAAGTACGGTCAATCTACACTCCGTACTACATACGGAGCTAGGTAAACGCCAGATCAGGCGTTTTCATTTCATGCGCAGAGCTTTCCTATCAGCTCTGTCTCCTCCTCTCCTCGCCTCCGACATTACTCGCATGAGCCAATAAGAACTTGCAACATGTGAGCGTGAATTTGCATGCTCGCGTCCAAGCCTCATCCTGACTGACACCGAGCTTGATGCTGGAATCTCCAATCTTGTCTTTTCTAATCGCGTAGGGTAGCTTGAGGCCATGGGTACCGCTCGCGGGCGACTCTCGACCTGTCGGTTTGGGAGAAGGTTGGGCGGGCGAGGTCGGATGAGGCGCAGGTCCGTTGGCCGAGCTCGCCTCGACAAATTCACCCAGTTGACGCAAGCATTCGAGGAAGGCGACCATGCCTGCGTCAAGGCGTCGGTGGAGGAGCATTCGGCCCAGAGGAAGATCACCCGATGAGAAGAGGTCTAATGGTGTTACTTTGGGTTGTTGCTGTCTTTGTTGTGTGGTAGAGTCTAATGGTGCGTTGCCAGAAGGTAGCTGCCGTGAGGCTGAGGGTGGATACTCTATCTTCTCAATTTTAGAGGTGCTGCCCATGGGTCTTATCTTGTAGCCTCGGAATGTAAATCGCAGCTTGTCAGCCACTGTTGCAAGTAACAGGGCAGCTGTGCCCCATGCAGCGTTGATCTCTGGCCAGTCTACATTCTGCGGAGGCGGCAAACGACCAAGACGAAGGCCATTGATTGTAGCAAAGGAGCCGTCGTGGCCAATGCAGAATACGTCATTGTAGACATTGGAACGCTGTAGACGTTCAAGCTGTTGAGCATCGTGATCGTAGGCGGCATTGACTGCGTCACGCTCGTTTTGAAGCGAGTTTAGCGTGAGTGCGAATGCATTACGAGAGCGCCAAAACGCTTGCTCTTCATCGTCAAGCGCGAGAGACTCGGCTTCAAGAGTCGCGACTTCATCATCCAAGGCAGCTCTTTCTTCCTCCAGCGCAAGAAGCTCTGCGAAGGCGTTGGCTTCGGCGGCTTTGCTTGCGGCTAGAGAGGACTGAGCTTTCGAAATTTCGGCTTGAGTGGGTGTAGTATTGTTGAGGGTCTTGAGGAAGGTGATATATGCGTCTCTTTCTTTGGTCGTGGCGCCCAGTCGACTCTGAAGCTGGGATAGGAGGAGTTCAGTGCACTCGACACATATTGGGTGGTCAACGTCGGATCGTGAAGAGAGAATCTCAAACAGTCGAGCCGTAGACTCGAGCTGATGAGAATGGGGTTGTCTTGGATCGCTAGCTGTATCATAATTTGTATCAAATGCCTGTTTCGAACCTTCTTTTGATCGAGCTTCTTGGTGGTCATCCGACGTGTTCTGAGGTTGCACAACTTGGGAGTCCGTAAGCATCACAAAAGACATTGCTGGGTTGTCCTTCAATCCGGCCTTTGTCGAGGCGGCCATAGCAGACTGAGGTCCAATACCCTGGCGCGCAGTGGGGATGACCCTCTTGAATATTGGGGTCCCGGCATCTCGAGACGCCTGGTGATAGAGCTCTTTACGTTCTTGAGGATATGGTACACGGGAGGTTCTGTCACTGGTAGTCTGGCCAACGGAATGACTAGATGAGCCTGCGATTGATTAGGCTCCACGTAAAGCACATACAGGCATGGTTTCCATACCTACTAACAAATCGAAAGCAGCGGGGTTGAGATCCTGGAGGGTGTCATCTAATCTCAAGGGTGTTCTGCACTTCTGGCAATTCATGATTCTGGAGATATATTGAGCAGCTGTGCGGGGCACGGGATTTTTCACGCACATCTGTAAACGCGTTCACTACAACATCACGCGACAGCCTTGTGTCCCACTATATCCGGATGATAAGACACAACGATGAATGTTCGGCAACAGTAGTCGCATACGACTGAGAGAATGGGGCCACCACGAAAGAGGCAACGCCTCTCTCAAAAAAGCGTCCCAGACGCCGACCTTCAGAAGCGAAGGGCACAGAACGACAACCGGTTGAAATCAATATTCGAATCGATATTCGATAAATACGGCAAGAACTTCGATGGCATTGGTGATGAGATAGATCTACGGACGGGGGAGATTGTGGTCAACAATGGTCATTTACTTGGTATGACGAATGAGAGGGATGCTGGTCATGTGGAGAATTCACTTGAAGAACTTGAGAGCGAATACTCCTCATCCGAGGAGGGTAATGGAGGACGATACCATGATGAGGGAGATGCTGCCCTATTCTCAGAGTCAGAGACGAGTCCTCGGAAACTCTACAGTGTGGAACATCTCATGCAAGACGCAGAAACTGAACCTTTAGCAACAACTTTCGACAGGAGCCTCCACGATCAGATAATTGACCATGGATCAGATGAAGATGAACTCGCAGACGGTGCAATAGAATGGGTGACTCCTCGGGAAGCTCGAGCGATTGCACATCAGAAATGGCAACTCCCGGATGATGGGCTGGCAATTTCCCACGAATCGATCGTCGAAGAAGCATGGCGCGTGCCGTCGCTATCGAAAAGCATGGCTCCATGCTCGAGTAGGCAAAAGGTAGCGCCAATTGTGGATCATGTTCCAGAGTCCATGGATCCTGAGGAGCCTGGTACCTTGCTGTGGGGCTCCACAGGGAGGAGGCGTCGACGTTCAAGACCTGCTAAAGTACCTCCATTGCACATACTGACTCCACATGCACCCGTTTCAATTTGTCCTGAACAAAGGCACCACGATACCAGTCATTCCAGAGATGACAGGAAATATGTGCCGTGGACCGAGGAAGAAGAGGATCTTCTACGCTATCTCAAGAGTGAAACGAAACTGAGCTATAGGCAGATGGACAATTATTTTCCGAAACGACCTTGGAAGGCTGTTGCTTCCAAATGGACTCAGATGGTCAATTGCGGCAAGGCAAGTCAACCTATTGGCGCAAAGGTCCGACGAGAGCCAAGACCAATATCTCCTACAGCTCCATGTCATGCATGGCCGACCTGTAAGAATGACTATGAAAAGGACGAGCAATGTCTTCCCCAGCGACAGCAAGGTTCTGAGACTGACGTCTCCTGTGATCACCCGACCAAGACGCTTGCTTCCGAATTGAGTAGCCTCCTCCCAAGTTCCGTCGACAACTACTTAGAACCCCAGCTCCAGAATGAAGACACATCTTGGCTATCAGAGCTTAATAGCAAAGTCGACCAAAGTTTGAGTGGGGAGTTTCCGCCCACCATATCAAATGCTCAATACCTCATAGAGGAATTGCAGCGCGGATTTCGTGTTCAATATCCCTCGGATGGCCATAGTGACGAAATTGAGGAAATTGTTCATGCCAACCACAATTCGGTACCGGTCGATTTAACTGACTACAGTCCTGGCCATACGGAGACGGGCGTATACGTCCAAGGAAATCGGTATCCGGCCAGTCCAAAGGAATCCCAACTTCATCATGCAACATCTCCTCGGCCTAGGTGTTCACACGTGGTTGAGGATGATGCAGCTACGCGCAGAAGAGTATGCGCTGATCAGATCGCTAACTACGCAGACGTCGTCGCCTCACAAGGGCTGGATGATGCAGCTATGCGCAGAAGAGTATGCGTCGATCAACTTGCTAAGTACGCACATGTCGTCGCCCCGCAAGGGGTCGAGGATGATGTAGCTATGCGCGATCGAGTATACGTCGACCATATCGCCACTTGTGATCATCTCAGCGACCCAAGAGATGGCCCTCTGTTGCGAGCTGCGTCTGGAGGACAACGCACCGAACAGGAGCCCGTTCTGAATAGTGTGTCTGATGTCTTTCCCGTTCTCAATACTTCAGATTCCTTTGCGCCACAGGTAACGATGCTACTGCCTCCACATTTGAAAGAAAAGCTTCCTGCTGCTCCTGCATTAGTTCAGCAAGGGAAGTCATTCTCAATTGCTTCATCAATGCCTACGCAAGAGGTTTCGAATACGCTCTCCAGTCCTGTGGACCTAGGCACCGCGACAAAGCCGGACTTTGTTCCACTCGCTACGCTGTCGTGTGTGGAACATGCCGTGCGAGTCCTCATACCCCGGCCTAAGTTTCACGAGGTCTGCGGAACCAGTTCAGCCATATCAGGTCTTGCGGAGAAGACTCTGGTCTTACCCACGATTGAAGTTGCGCAAACCCAGCGAGAAATGGTCATGTCAGTCTTGTGCGGGCCTGGTGGAGGCTCTAATCTACCTGGCGAAGCGCCCCCCAATAGCGACGCAGTGCACGATGTTGAGATCCCGGATTCGCAGCCCGACTTCTCGTCGCCACCCGGCGTAGATAATATGAATGCCGATCCCATTGTGGCCGATCCCCGATCTTTGAGCAAGACACCACTTTTGACTCATCAAAGCTCGGTCCAGCCTAACAATCAACTATCTACCAATATTAATATTCTGGGATCTGAATTCGACGACGAGCTCTCTGTAGTGACTTTACGACCAAAGAGACAAGTTGGAGCATCAGCCACTATCCCTATAAATACCCCACGGCGTGCGAATGCCGTCACACCGCTTACTCGCCAGGCTCGCAAGAAACGGGATCCCAAAATCGCCAATGCTACCGTAGAAAATTCCTTGCGCTCACTCCCCATTGAAATGGTCGACTGCAGCGAAGACGAGCTATCGTTCAGGTAGTATGTTTGGTATGCAAAAGAAATGACATATGGATTATGTCTCTGGCAATGGCAACATACGCAGTGACAGTACGACAAAGGTGTTGTTTCTGCATTACACTTTGAATGACTCAATTCAGAGCTTCGTGACAAGCGCTGGGTATCACAGCTGGATTATTGTGTTTTGACGAGACTGTCGGTACCGGTCGGCAAGTCCAGAACGTAGAATTGTACTTCTGGGCTCGTTGCAATGGTTGAGCCTGTGGTCCCTGTGCATCCAGCAGTCGTGTTGCGCCAATAACGTTCCTCACAGACTTTTGGCACATGAACAATGCTAATGTGTGATTCGAAAGCAATCTCTTGACATCGGTCCTCGTCTATCGCGACCTTTATTTCGCACTGGCCATACTCACGACTAAGGGACAATCCTGATCAAGAGTTATTGGACGCCGACCTGATGCGGTCATGCAAGGCCTCGTGGAAGGAAAGCGCTCGAATCATGTTGGGTATTCCGGTAGGTATGATAAATTTGGAGCAACTGATGAGATAGGTACGAGATGCCTAGTCTCAGTGACTGCCGTCAACCTTAGACTATGGCTTGATGATGTCTACCAATTTACTGTCATTCTTATCCCCGATGCTTCCTGCTTTTGTCCAAAATCTTGATAGATGTCTTGTTCCTGAATCGCAGAGAATAGTAACGATCCTGTGGCCTGGTCCGAGCTGCTGTGCAGTTTTGACTGCAGCAACGCCTTTTCCTTGTTAGCTCTCATCACTGTTCGGGTATAGGCTTGGCTGACAATTGACCGCACTGCTACTTCCCACAAAGATTCCGTCCTTTTCCACAAGCCATCTAGCCATTGCAATCGCTTGTTCATCTCCAACTTTGATTGCATCGTTTATCAGTTCTCTTCCAGCCTCAAAGTTTGCAGTAACCCTATTGATTCCGATCCCTTCAACTATTGTGTCAATTTGCGATCTCCTCCTCGTTCCTTCCTTCTCCATCGTATCAAACATCACACCATACTTGATACGATTATACAGTCCACTCCCTTGAGGATCGGACAACAGGATCTTGACGTTCGGTAGTCGAGGTTTCAGATATCGAGCAACACCACTGATGGTTCCACCGGTTCCAGCACCAGCAACGAATGCGTCCACCTTTCCCCCACATTGACGGAAGATCTCGGGGCCGGTGCCATCATAGTGCGCCTGCCAATTCGCTTCGTTCTCGAATTGATCTGCGAAGTAGCCCCGACCTGGACGGTCAGGGTCCGCGGTGTGATCTGCAGCGAGATTTCGGGCACGGTTGACGAAGTGCATTGGGTCGACGATTGGCGCTGGTGACACACGTTCGACAAATGCACCAAGCTTGGCGAGGAGATCGGACTTTTCCGTGGCTTGATCAGATGGCATACAGCTGGGTATGAGTCAACAAGGAACCATTACAAGAGACATGAGCGATCTCGATGAGCAATGCGTTACCTACATGTATGCTAGATACCCCCTGGCTCTACATACTGTAGCGAGAGATATTCCCGTGGAGCCTACGGTGCCTTCATAGATGGTATCTCCTGAGTGTGGTCTTAGCAGGCCCTGCTCTTCTGCCTACAGCCGGTCTCAGAGTTGGCACATGGCAACTCAATGGAATTAGCTTACCAGGTTTATGATACTCAAAGCTACTCTATCTTTGGGACTACCTCCGCCGCCGTTGAGGAACTACGCAAAGAATCAGGCAATCGTTGCGATATCATGAGATATCAAAAGCGTATCACCTCAGCTTTGGCTAATATCTCGCATCCAGTCTCCTCAGACAAAGATTTGATTCGGAACAGTGGGGTATTTCCAATGCATGCCTCTATGCCTTCTGGCACTTCCTTTGCAGTCGTACGGGCGCCAGCATCCTTTTCATGATCCTCTAAATTGATGTGCTCGTCCTCGATGAGGCCGGCGCCTGCGAGCGTCTTGTTCGCATTATGCCTTTTCCAGAACCGGAATTCGAGGTCCGGATAGAAGTCTTTGAAGCCGAGGGTGAGAATAATGCCAGCTAGGAAAGCAGTTGTGGCATAGAGCTTCGGACGGCTTTCCATTACATGCACACAGCCATGTCCAGATGCTACCGAGTCATAACACGGTCTGAGATCATCTACAATGATGATAGACCGAGGTTCGTTGAATCCGAATGCGGCATGAAGCTCCCAAGCTGAAGCGCGGCAAGAACCGCGCTCCTCTCTACCTCAACCCCACAGCAGTGGACTAGTGGTATTGACGAGCACGGCAACTGGCACAATGGACTCACCGCTCATAACTCAAGTCTTTAGGCGTCTGCTTTCCCATCAGACATGCTCCAGGCTGCGCTTCCAATCTCCCTTCCATTGTCGTCCTTCTCCTACTATCTCAACCCGAAGATATTATCGGAGCTCCAACGACGACGCGGAGGATGAGAGCAGCGCAACGAGCGATTGGCAACAGCGGACGGATCTCTTTCCACCCGACAAGCTTCGAGACTATGAAAGATACCAAACGGTCACCGCAGATGCTCTGCGAAGTAGGAGAGAAAGACCTAAAAGAGTGAAGATGCTGGCACGCGACTTTATAGAAGGTGAATGTCGCTTACATTGAGGCCTGGGATTGTACTGAAGCTATCGCAGACAGTCTCTATAATCCTCACTATGGCTACTTCGCAAAACAAGTCGTCATCTTCAGCCCAGGTCAACCTTTCGATTTCAACAGCATGGCCAACGAGCCCGAGTTTCACAAACAATTGGGAGCGCGCTATACCGACTTCGAGGACGCATTAGACGCGGAGGTGCCGAACGAGAGTAGGCAATTGTGGCACACACCTACCGAGCTCTTTCGTCCATACTATGGGGAGGCTATCGCGCGATATCTAGTCACAAACTACAAACTCTCTAACTATCCATTACACGACCTTATAATATACGAATTAGGCGCTGGCAACGGAACCCTGATGTTGAACATGTTGGACTACATCCGCGACTTCGAACCAGACGTCTACGCCCGAACAAAATTCAAAGTCATAGAAATATCCTCCGCGCTCGCCTCCCTCCAAACCTCGCAACTCACCAAGTCCGCCTCCGCACGCGGCCACACAGATCACGTGGAAATCATCAATCGCTCCATATTCACCTGGGACACCTACGTCCCCGCACCCTGCTATGTCCTGGCCCTGGAAGTCTTTGACAATTTCGCCCACGACAGTATCCGCTACGACCCCTTCACCGAAGAGCCCCTCCAAGGCACCGTCCTCATCGACAACGCCGGCGATTTTTACGAATTTTACTCTAAGAAAATCGACCCGGTCGCTTCCCGATTCCTCAGGGTGCGACATGCAGCGTGCTCGAGACCGTTCGACCATCCGCTCCGCGAACCGCGCTTCATTCGGAACTTCAAATATAGACTACCGTTCGCGCCGAATCTGACTGTACCGGAATATATACCCACAAGACTGATGCAGTTCTTCGACATCCTGAGAGACTACTTCCCGCACCATCAATTATTAACCAGTGACTTCCACGCCTTACCCGACGCCGTAAAAGGGTTCAACGCACCCGTGGTCCAAACAAGATATCAACGAAGAACCGTACCCGTCAGCACTCCCCTCGTAAGTCCCACCCCCTAATCACAATCACAATCACAATCCGCCACAACCCGGACATGTCGCTAACGCAAACCCAACTAATTCTCCGAAAAACAGGTCCAACAAGGCTACTTCGACATCCTCTTCCCCACCGATTTCGCCGTCATCGAAGACATCTACCGCGCCATCACCGGCAAATTAACGCGGGTGATGCTGCACGAGGAGTTTTTGAAGCGGTGGGCGTATGTGGAGGATAGCGCGACGAAGAGTGGGGAGAATCCGATGCTGAGCTGGTACAAGAATTCTTCGGTTATGATATCTACGTGAAAGGCGAAGGCGGCCGGGCTATCATTAGTATACTGTAGGCTGAAGGAATACAACAGATAGTCTGACAGGCAAGGTTCCTGTACACGGCCCGAGAGACCACCTATCGTGTGAGGCGATTCGCAATTCAGTCGGTTCTTGTGGGGAGACAACCAAGTACCCATTGCTAGAAAGTTGCCCTTGATCTCAGAATGCCTCCTACATTGAAGATATCCATGTGGCTTTCAAACCCCCGATTCGCGAGTATGATGCTCGCACGGCTTATCAACCTATCGATTTCGTTGCATCATACGGAGTACTGGCATCTGAAATGCATCTCCACAAGTCGCATGTTTGCTACAAGATCGTCCCCCTCATCCGCGCGGAGGACCATCTCTCCGGGTATTCCATCCTTGAAACGCCCAACCTCGACCCTGCTAAATGCTTCAATGACCTCAAATCTGTCACCCTCAACCGCTGAACTTCCAACGTTTCCCGCAGCTCTGACATTCCTTGGGTAACTGTTAGCACCGATCGCATCCGATGAGGAAGTAAGCCTTACGCAGAATGTAGTCATGGGTTCATCGGCGCTTCGGGTTTGAGCCTGTGCAATAGTCAGCATTGATGATAGAGACGCCGATACTAGGACTCACTTGATCGTATGCCACAGTCGGCCTGTTCCTGCATTTAGGATTCGAGCATCGCAACGTGCTCGAAACCGGCCTTTCCTTCATCGGCATCTGCGCATCCTTCATATTCTGCTTCTGCAACTCCGTCACCTCCTTCAGCAACTCCGGACTCTTCAGCTCATCCGCACTCATCACCACGAAGCGCTCCGGCTTGATCTCGCCGTCCAGGACTCTCTCCCTTAGCTGCGCATTGGTTTTGCTCTTGAGGTTCATGAACAGGCTGCGCATCTTCGAGCTGTAGCCCGGATTGGTCTCCGGTCCCAGCTTGGCGAAGCCTGCCGCTTCCACGGCTATCGCCTTCGCTAGGATTTCCGAGGATGATGCTGTAGACATGAAGCAGAGACCGTTGTAGATCAGGCCGATGCAGCCATCACGTGTGGCTTGGTTTGTACGGGCTACGTCCACCTTGTCCTTCTTCCAGTCGCGCTCGGCGGGCGGAACGTTGAGCTTCGGCTTCGTATTCCCGTTTGAGGTGTTGGGTGGGACGGGTGATGCTGTTCCGTTCGGGCTTTTCTTACCAGTGGGACTGCTTCCTTTGGCCTTCTGAACGTCATCGCGCCATTTTTTCACGATGTCGCTGGCAAGCCGGGCGACTGCAGGATCTTTGTGCTGTTTCGAACGGTTCACAATGACACCGATCTTGGTCGAGCGAAGGAGGTCTTCGTCAGGTTTGACTCCTGTCTTAAGTTCGTTGAGGATCCGAATTATGTTCTCCGGTGCAGCTTCTGCTGCTGTTGCTTTCTGAAGCGCTTTGGATTTCTCGATGACAGCTTTTGTGTCCATAATCGCTGTTGGAAAGTGAAGTAAGGGTGATACCTGGGGAGCTGTCGTACAACAAGGTGAATGATACTGCCGACAGGCGAGCGTGTGTTTGTCTGCTATCCCTTCAGTGGATCAAAGCATCCTGCGATCAAGCTTTCCGGGAATGATGCCCATGAGAGCAGGATTATGTTTGTACCAGCTTCATCGGTGCAGTTATGCAGTTGGCTTGGTTTCTGCTGGAAGGTCAGCCTCCAGAAGTGACTGTCCATGCTGACATGCCTACACAAACTGTACGACTGACTCAGGCTTGTTGCTCTGTTCCTGCACATACAAACATCAAGCCCTGTTCTGGAGTAGGTAGGTAGGTACCGTAGGTTAGGTAGGTACCGTAGGTTAGGTAAGGTAGTACCTTATTCATACACGGATCCAGCCCTATAAGGACTATGCCGGAAGTGTCTATGGAGCCCCCTAAAATGCCCTAGCGCTTAGGCTTATTTGCCCCACTTTCCGCCCTCCGAACGACGAGGTATCGCTAGGACACTTTAGGGTAGGGTCTTGAAAACACTCTTACTATAGTATAATGAGATCTTGCTTGAAGATTGCATCAGTCAAGAAAGCGTACTCTTGGGGGATAATACTATCACTTCACCTGACTCCCTTTTTTCTATAATAATACTTCTCTCTATTCTTTTTCTCAATTTTGTTATTAAACGGAGCTTCTCCCAGCCTGATACGCAGATACTTCTATCAACAACTCCATCCCTTTAAAACCCCTCGTACGGAACGAGCAACTCCCCTTATCAGGCGCAGGCAACTCTAGAGATTCAGGTTCATGGGCTCGATGGTTCTACTGTTATCAATCTAGCTCGCGGGGCAGGTTCTAACATTGCCGGTTTGACCAGCGATTCCCCAACCTCTAGAGGCTTCAGTCCCTCTCCCACGAAACCAGTCGCACTGACAAGTCAGGGGATATCCAGTTCGGTCAAATCCTCTTCAATTATTATTCTCAGCACTGGGTACAACGTATCCGCGTTCTCTACACAGCCAGCGATCCCTGCATCAATAGCGAACTCTTTCCAGTCCTTGAATACCAGTGCGCTGCATTTGCCGCCACTGACGTCGTCCACGTCAGCGAATATGGGTGTTATCACGGGCTCAGGAGTACCGTTAAGCCAAGGTCTGTTCGATCCTACCATTGTGTTGATTTTGGGCCCCTATGAATATGAACCAACCCTACACCTACCGGAATTCGATTCCGAGACTCGTCTTGCTTCCTTCGAATCAGGAGATACACGTGCTCTTCACGGCATGTTGATCCCTCTCCGTCTCCAGTGATCCAGGGTTTCTTTTGTTGAGATGGAGACTGCCAGCGAAGAAGTGATCTGCGAGCCCGGCTTTACATTCTGGGACCCTTACTTCAGATGAACGAAATGAGCAGCTCTAAAGGGCATGAACGATCAAGGAGCACACCAATGTCATCATCGTCGACTCGACATGACATATTTCTGACCGGACCTATCGCACATTCTTGATGTCCACCAATACTTTCTGATTTGCTTGCTACCACTCATAAACCCCATCTTTGCACACAAGCTTTCCCACATCCTCATCTCTCTTTCCGTCTAGAATGTTCAGCATAAATTCGCCAGACACACTTGCCGGCCCAGCTTTTCCCCATCCACTCCTCGACTCCTCGCTCGTTCCCCTCAAGTTCGACACCACGAAACCTGGGGAAATCGCAAATACTTTCAATCCTTTCTCCGCAAATTCAATATGCTCTCGCAACGCAATCATGTTCAATGCCGCCTTACTCGCGTGGTAAGCACCCCCATTCAGCGGCTCAGGTGGCTTCTCCCCTTTGGCCTTCAGTCGCTCAATCGCCCTTCCGAATGAGCCGGCACCGCTGGACACAAAGATCGAATAAGGATTTGATGATTTGAGAAGGAGTGGGCGGAAGACATCGGCAATGACGGCGGGGCCAATGACGTTCGTGTCCATGTTCGCTCTGAACCTTGTATAGACATCAGGATCGCTGTTTCCAACGGCGGCATTGTTTATGAGTACGTCAAGGTAGCCGAATTCCTTCTCGACGAAGTCGTGGGCGCGAGTGATGGAGGCACCGTCAGTGACATCGAGTTGCACAGTTGAGAGGCGGGAAGTGCTGTTGGTGTTTTCTACTCCAATCTCTGACTTGGCGGTTTTTGCTTTATAGAGAGAGCGGGCGGCTATGATAACGTGATAATCGGTGGATGCAGAGGTGAGGATTTTGGCGGTGGCTAGACCGACGCCGGAGTTGGCGCCAGTGATGAGGACGACTCTGGGGGACATGGTTGGGAATGTTTGAGTTTAAGACTTGAGATGATTTTTGCCTATATTTGCCAAGAGACCCATCTCAATACTCGGAAGTGCCGTGGGTAGTTGTCAGGCTCAGGCTTGATAGATGCCACGTTACCTTCTACAGGATCATTGTCGTCCGGGCAGCAGAGATAGTAGATATCGTGTGGACCATGAATGGAAGAGGGCTCAAAAGTCCGAACGGGTATTACCCCCATAAAGACCGTAATAGCCGGAAAGGCAAGCTAGTCTTGATTAGAGGGTTGAAAAACAGATTACTACCTACCTTGCACTACGCAGACCCTCGCGGGTGGTATCGACCGCATAGTACGGCTCACCTACTCCTGACCCCAAACCAAATCCAGAACGATGAAGTATCCGTTTCTACCGAGGTATCATTAACCGCTTCGTGCCAGCACATCAGTCTGGAAGCTTGGCAAGCTGTCACTTCATTCCTTCTCGCATTTCTTTTCTTTTCCAGCCTTACAACCTCTCAATAACGTCGATTACAACAAAAGTTCAGTCGAAACCACCATACAACCACACAACTGATCAACTACCCAAGCTCCCAACCATCCAACATGGGTGGTCAAATCAGCCACTGTGCCGGCGAGGGCCGTCGTACGGGAGGATATAAACTCAAGTTCATTCGTAGTATCATCACCAATGACCACGGTCCCGGTGAGTCCTGCCATCCGCCCATCCATCATGAGGAACCATGAATGCTCATGCATATCAAGCATTTCTACCTGTCATGTGTATGGCCTGTGGCTGACCCAGTGGCGCCTTCCTCGGCCTCTCGTTGCCTGAGTTTGTCCTGATCTGCGTGTTTTGCAGGATCGAACACGTATAATGGAAATTCCAGGAATATAGTTCTCTTCAAAATGACAGGCATCCGCACATATAGCTGGGGAGGAAAGGGTATCAAGATGCTCGTACGTTTGCTGTATTCAGCATACGAGTCCCAATGGTTGCCGCTTTCATAGCGTTTCTTAGCTCCCGGTCGTTCCTGCAGCGGAAGACCGGAAACGAACATCAGGAGAATGGTAAGGAAGAAAGGTCCGAGAATCGAAGCGTAGAGGGCACGATATGCTCCACCATGGACATATCCATCTGCTGCTGGCGACACGGCAATCATGTAGATCGCTAGCAATGTCAGCTTAAGATACTTCAGGATGGCACTGTTCAGCCTACAAAATTGGATGATGATCTCCCCAAAGTAGTTCGGGTGTCTTGTCCAGACGAAAAGCCCAACGTCGCATACCTTCCCCTTGTTCTCCGGCTTGCTCCTGAAATTGTATTTCTGTATGTCGGAGAAGCTCTCCATGAAGAATCCGATCGCAAAGAGGATGACGCCTGCAATGTCTCTCCCAGTACCAAACTTCGGCTGTTGATACATTGTGACATTCGGCGAATTGAGTAGCGTTACGGGCAACGAAACAGTCCAAACCCATAACATCTGAAAGACCCAGAAGCCCAAGAAAGGGAAGAATTTGTCGCGTTTATCGTCGAAGCGATCGTCCTTTCCTGTTTTAACAATTCGAAACAGAAGGAACCCTGAGAGCCGAGCTCCCCATACCATGATGAACAACGAGCCGACAATTTGCCGTGCATTGTGATGACCGGAGAAAGCGAGGGTTATGATAGCAAGGACGACGAAATTAGTCCCACCAGCAAAGTCTGGCGTTAAGGAGTTAGCGGAATGTCTTCCATCACCAACAGGTTACTACGCACCTGTAAGCTTATCGAATTTCAAAGAGAAAGCAATGGAAAAGAAGAAGAGCTGGTATGCGATTGTTATGAGGAGTGTAATGGCGAGATAGTAATCGTCTAGAGCGTGTACTTCCGCCATGGTGATGGATGAGGAGCAAGAGACAGCAGTGGGACAAAATGCGGTTGGAGGTTCAAGCTTTATATTATGTGGAAGACATCACCAACATGTCATAGCTCGATAAGCTCTAGGGCACGTCCCGTAGTCTAGTGCGTATTCGTGCTCGTCTCCTCAATCGTCCCGGTTTCAGCCTGGCGGGGAAAGTCGGACCTTTATGACACCGATTCAACCGACTGGATCTGATCTGAACCCTGGATTTAGCGCAATCTGTCAGAATTGCAGATCAGTTTAAGCCTAGTTTATCCCTGTTCGTGCTGTGAATATAATGTGATTTACATACCAATACTAGTTGTAACCCTTTATGGCCGGCGCATACGAATTTCGGCGCACAGATTGGGGACTTATCAGCAGTGGAACACAGCACCTGTTGACACTCCTGCAGAATATATGTAAGTATGTGTATGGTAGATGGTGGTAAGGGATTGTGGTACCTATGCAACATTGTGGCAAGCTCAAGACTTCATCGAGCGATTGCCTGGAATGGGTGCTACTCTCTCTGTCTCTGAAGTGGCCGTTGCGGGAATCAGCGTTTCAGTCCTCGCCTTCTTAGCTTGTCTTTTCTGCTCCCTTTTCGATATCCGTTTGGGCGACGAAGTTTCTCCGGCGAGTTGGTCTTCCATTACGGCGGCCTTTCTCTTCGCATTGACTGGCTGTCCTTTCGCGCTCTTCCCTTCGATGATGGGCATTTCAGGCTTTTCGCCCCCATAGACCACGTCGATTACCCCTCGAAAGCTTCTCCTTCTCATTTCCGCCTGCAGCACCACACTTCTCGCTTCTCTGCAGATGGCTTCCATGCCTCTTTCCTGTCCTAGACCCCAGAGTACAGCCATGTTCACGACGTCAGCCGGGCCTCGACAACCCAGCGCCCTTTGAGCCTCACTACTGATGACAAGCCCCCTTCCTCTTGTGGCGCGTATCAATTGAGTGGCATTGCTTATTAGGTTTCTGCGTGAGGCCCCCCCGTCGCTGTTCAGCAGTCCCGACGCGTAGCAGAGCTCAAACTTGATGCCCTTCTGCAAAGCGCTTGAGAGCATCGTATGCTTGAAATAGAACGGAAAGCGCGTGCTTAAATCGAGAGAAATGAGATCGCATTCCAGAGCTTGGCAGGCTTGGAGGAGAGTCTTCTCAGTGGTGGGGCGAAGGGCGAGTATATCGCATGCTAAGGCAAGAGAAGATAACCGATGATTTTGCGAAGGGTCGGAAAGGTTGAGCGTACAGCGTCGGAGAATATGTAGGCGCGGATCGGTCTTGAATGGAAGTGGTGAAGGTATCTCGACAGGAATCTCCTTTCCAGTGATGCTGACATCTAATGCGACAGTATCATAGCCCACTAGGAGCCATTAGCGTTGGTAATCAGCTTCAGTAAACAACGATGACTGACATTCGGCGAGGAAGGCAAGTGTTCGTTGTAGTTCAGCCTGATTCGCAATGTACGAGACGTTGAGATCATAGTACATGCCTAAGCTCCCAAACCCTCCCTGACTCCCTTATTATCATTGGGGAAAAGTCTTGCACCTGTGTAATCCGACAAGCTTTAAAAACGTTCAACGAATTACAGCCACAGTGAATAGCACAGCCACCAATTAAGCGAGCTAACGCGCGGTTACGATGATATGCTCAGACAGTGAGGCTTCAATCTTGATCAATTCACCATCACACGACCCTCAGCCTGTTGCGCTCGGGTCGTCCCACTCGTAATACATGATGATCAGCATCCTGCGCTAGGAATCCTGTTGCATATCTACCACAGCAGCCCCCACGGTGAGGCGACGCAAGCATGGCTCGCGTGTATGCCGATGTCAATCAGCACATGCCAAAGTCCTACTGGGAGTACGATAGCGTCAATATAACGTGGGGCGTCTTAGAAAACTACGAAGTGGTCAGGAAGATAGGTAAGGATTGGGTTCTTTAGCAAGCGCCCCCATGGAACGAGTACTGACTATGCGCAGGCCGAGGGAAATACTCCGAGGTCTTCGAAGGCATAAACATTGTCAACTATCAAAAGTGCGTTATCAAGGTGCTGAAGCCGGTAAAAAAAAAAAAGATAAAGCGAGAGATCAAGATTCTACAGAACCTGTCTGGAGGACCGAACGTAGTTGCGCTGCTGGATGTTGTGAGAGATAGCCAGAGCAAGACGCCTTCCTTGATTTTCGAGTACGTCAACAATACCGACTTTCGAAGCTTATATCCGAAGTTCGTGGATTACGATGTGCGATACTACATTTATGAGTTGCTCAAGGTAAAAGCATAAGTGTCCTTGCGAGCCGTACATTTAGTTAACGTATGGTATCAGGCATTAGATTTCTGTCACAGCAAAGGCATAATGCACAGGGATGTGAAGCCGCACAATGTCATGATAGACCACGAGAAGCGCAAGGTATGATTTGAAGGTACGGCTCATGAACGCATATTGACCTTAGTAGCTGAGACTCATCGACTGGGGACTCGCGGAATTCTACCATCAGGGCACAGAGTACAACGTAAGGGTAGCATCGAGATACTTCAAGGGTCCGGAACTACTCGTTGACTTTCAAGAATACGATTACTCGCTGGATATGTGGTCACTGGGAGCTATGTTCGCTTCTATGATCTTTCGGAAAGAGCCTTTCTTTCACGGTAATAGCAATTCGGATCAACTCGTCAAGATTGCCAAAGTCTTGGGCACCGATGATTTGTTCGAGTATTTGGATAAGTACGACATCGACCTTGACACCCAGTATGATGATATACTAGGGAGGTTCCCGAAGAAAAGTTGGAATGGCTTTGTAAATGCCGAAAATCAAAGATTTGTTAGCAGCGATGCAATAGACTTCCTTGACCATTTACTCCGATACGATCATCAGGTATGTCTTCCATTGACCTGTGTAATTTGTGAGCGCGCCAAGGTCTGACGATAACTCTTAGGAGCGTTCGACGGCCAAGGAAGCCATGGCCCATCCGTACTTCAGTCCCGTCAGAGCTGCTGCACAGAACCACGCCTCTTCATTATCATAACAGTCCAAACCAGCGAATTCCTACCACGAAATCCGATACTCATCCAATCCCATTATCACACCCACATCACCTTAGTAAGATAGAACTTCTCTGACGTCTGACGACCTTCACTAGTGGGCGTGTCATACGAGAGCTGCAAGATTATATGCAGAACGTACTCATGAGACGTTCTCCCTACGACGTATCATACCATGGCATGACCCTTTTGCACATTCTAGGTATTTTGCTTTCCTACCTTGAGAGCGAGGTGCTGGACTATTGGCTACTTTACTTGATTGTTTGATCAGTGAGGTAACCATTCGTGGTTCGAAAGCATCGTATAGCGCCAACTGAATATATTACCAAGCATACTTCTACCATGAAACTCCTGCAAACAAACCTAAATTGGCCAGAACCAGATAGCCTCTAGAAAGCATGCTTCGCCTAGGACTGCATCTATTGCGTCTTAGGGAGATAACGAACATATTCAGGCGAACTTGTAGATCGGATGAGCGATGTTATAAACAGAGATATTTCGTGGTTCAAGTGTGTGGATTTCGATATTGGTTAGGCATTGCAAAGATTTCTTCCGACTCGTCAAAGGCCGGCATCTTATACACCTTGATGTAAACTTACTAAGTATCATACCCTACACTGAACAACCCATAAGCCTCAACATCCTATGATTCTACTCGTGCCAACCACATATGAGTCCCGACGCTCAATTCTAGCATTTTGGCTGTCCAGTGGATCAGGATTATGCTCTGATTAGTGGCTTCTCCCGGAGCTACTAAGCGAGCGGACTCACTTCTAGAGTTCTCGAGTACAGACAAAGGACTGGGGAATTGGAATTCGTCAAGCCAGCTTCCAAGGTTAACACCGGGCTCTTACCGCCACCATTGAATGTCCTCAGATCATATCCTATCAGATTATAAAGTTCATGTTTGGAGTACTTTAGCTTCAACATCGGGCGCCACTGTGTTGTATATACGCGCTTGAGACGCGCTTAGAACGTTGGGTACTTTACTTTAAAATCAAGGCGTCTATAGGTTTTCTCTCACAAGTCACAGCCTTCTGACAGCCAATGTGATGTGACTTCAAGGACGTTTGCTCAATATTCTCCTCTTTCGGGTTCCTCATTCTACCTCCTACCCTCGTCTCTCCACTTCTTCAAATGCCATTACCTTGTGTGTATTACGACCCCAATTTCGCGGATCTCGAACAATGGCACAGGATACACCCTCCGCTCCCGACCTGAATCTCGAGGCAAGGATGAAGAGCCCGAAAGAGCTCGAGAAAGAGCGGAAGAAGGCTGAAAAGCAAAGGCAATTTGACGAAAAGAAGGCAAAGATGGCCAATGCGCCTGCCGAGTCAAAGACGAAGGAGAAGAAAGCCAAGGTTGCCGCTTCAAAGATAGAAACTTCACCAGATTTCACTTGGGAAATGGGTTCTGGAGAAAAGAAACGCCTTTCACCGCTAGACGATCCAATAAACCAGGCTTACAATCCCACAGCCGTTGAGAGTGGATGGTACGCTTGGTGGGAGAAGGAGGGATTCTTTAAGCCAGAATTTGGACCTGATGGCAACGTAAAGAATGCGGGCTACTTTGTCATCCCTACGCCTCCGCCCAACGTCACAGGCGCTCTACATATAGGTCACGCCCTCACCAACGGTTTGCAGGATACTTTGATAAGATGGAATAGAATGCGAGGGTTGACCACACTCTGGCAAACAGGCTGTGATCACGCTGGTATCTCTACCCAAAGTGTTGTAGAGAAAATGCTGTGGAAGCGGGATAGAAAGACAAGACACGATCTTGGCCGGCCAAAAATGATGGAAACGATCTGGGAATGGAAGGACGAATACCGCATAAAAATCAATAACGCTCAAAGGCGGATGGGGGCATCTTTCGACTGGTCAAGAGAGGCTTTCACTTTGAATCCAACATTCAGTGCTGCCGTCACAGAGACTTTTTGCACTCTTCACGAAGAGGGTTTGATCTATCGATCCAATCGCCTGGTCAATTGGTGCACGCAACTCAACACGTCTATGTCCAATTTAGAAGTAGATAATCTAGAAGTAGCGGGACGAACAAAGCTCGATGTTCCTGGTTATGACAAGAAGATCGAATTCGGTGTCCTGACCCATTTTCAGTACGAGATCGAGGGAACCAGCGAGAGAATTGAGGTTGCCACCACACGCCCTGAGACCATGCTGGGTGATAGTGGCATCGCAGTTCATCCTGAGGACAAGCGGTACACGCACCTCATCGGCAAATACGCAATACATCCCTACGTCAAACGCAGATTACCAATCTTTACGGACGACTATGTTGATAGGGACTTCGGTACTGGTGCGGTAAAAATGACCCCAGCTCACGACGCGAACGACTTTAAAATTGGCCAAGCACATGGCTTAGAATTCATCAACATACTCACAGACACTGGCTTGATGAACCACAACACAGGAGAATTCGAAGGCATGAAGCGGTTCGATGTGCGATACAAGGTCATCGAGGCTCTCAAATCAAAAGGGCTTTATGTTAAGCAAGAACCCAACCCTATGAGTATTCCCTTGTGCTCGAAAACGAAGGATATCATCGAGCCGATCATGAAGCCACAATGGTGGATGAAGATGAAAGGAGGTTTGGCAGATGCCGCTACCAAGGCCGTTAGAGACGGCGAGATCACCATAAAACCAGAGAGGTCAGAAGCCGACTACTTCAGATGGATGGAGAACATCCAAGATTGGTGTCTTTCAAGACAGCTTTGGTGGGGTCACCAGGCTCCAGCCTACTTCATCGAAATCGATGGCGAGCCTGGAGATGATGCAGATGGCGAACGGTGGGTTACTGGGAGGACAGAGGAAGCAGCAATGGAGAAAGCCCAAGCCAAGTATCCTGGAAAACAGTATAAGTTGAGAAGAGATGAAGACGTTTTGGACACTTGGTTTTCCGCTGGGCTTTGGCCGTTCGCGACACTAGGCTGGCCTAACACTAAATCCAGAGACTTTGAAAAGCTCTACCCTACGACTGTCATGGAAACAGGCTGGGATATCTTGTTCTTCTGGGTCGCCCGGATGATCATGCTTGGTATCAAGATGACTGGCCAGATTCCCTTCACGGAAATCTACTGCCATTCGCTTATAAGGGACTCGGAGGGGAGAAAGATGTCCAAGTCGCTGGGTAACGTCATTGACCCACTGGATGTTATGGGAGGCGTCACATTAGAGAAGCTCCAGGAGAAGCTTAAGCAGGGCAACTTAGACCCCAAAGAAATAGCGACAGCAACGAGATTCCAGAAATCCTCTTTCCCTAATGGCATACCTGAGTGTGGAGCTGACGCCTTGAGATTCTCCTTGATTAATTATACGACTGGGGGCGGAGATATAAACTTTGACATTCAGCAGATGTACGGCTACCGTAAATTCTGTAACAAGATCTACCAGGCGACTAAATTTGTCCTCGGGAAATTAGACAAAGATTTCACACCCAAGAAGCAACCCACCAAAACAGGCAATGAGTCCCTTGCCGAACTCTGGATATTACACAAATTCACCACCGCTGCATCAGAAATCAACGCCGCTATCGCCGCCCGCGAATTTTCCACGTCAACAAAGATTGCATACGAGTACTGGTACAGCCATCTATGCGACGTCTACATCGAAAACTCGAAATCAATCATCCAAGACGGAACACCCGCAGAGCAAGAATCCGCCAAGCAAACACTATACACAACGCTGGAAGGCGCCCTCACCATGATCCACCCATTCATGCCCTTCATCAGCGAAGAACTATGGCAACGCCTACCGCGCCGCCCAGAAGACTCCACCCCATCGATCTGCGTGGCCGCGTACCCGCAATACAACGAATCTCTCAACAACCCCGCGGCCGAAAAAGCGTACGAGCTCATCCTTGCCGTCTCGAAAGCCATCCGTTCCCTCGCCGCCCAATACGCCATCCTCGACTCCGCAACCATCTACATCCAACCCTCCAACCCCACCGCTTCCAAGACCTGCGAAGCCCAACTCCCCTCCATCAAGTCCCTAGGTGGCAAAGCCATGACGACGAGCACGATCAAAATCATCAGCTCGGCGGACGAAAAGCCCACCGGCTGCGTCGCGCAATCTGTTGGTGCGTCCGCGGCTGTGTATTTGGTGATCAAGGGACGGATCGACATCGATGCGGAGATTACAAAGACGAAGATGAGATTGGCGAAGGTTGGGGAGGCGGTGGAGAAGCAGAGGGGGATGGTTGAGGGGGCGAATTTTGGGAAGATGGCGAGGGAGGCGCAGGAGGTGGAGAGGAGGAAGTTGGAGGATAAGAGGGCGGAGGAGCAGTTGCTGGTGGCGAGTGTGGAGCAGTTTGAGCGGTTGAGGTTGGAGTAGTAGCGTGAGGGGGGTGAGGAAGGGCGGTGGAGATGACGAGGGTGGAGAGGAGAGGGAGGAAAGAGAGGGCGATGGGTTGGAGTAGAGGGGAATGTATGAGGCGTGAGTGTAGTCTGTTTGCGAATCTTGCAAGAGGAAGAGAGTTTATAGATTTCACATAAACTGTCGTGGCCTACGTATATTGCAAAGCAAGACCATTGACTAGTAAACTCTATTGGTATCTTCGCATATCATTACACCCAAGACGAAACAGCCAACGAAAATCCATAGTCATACACAATTTTCCCCCTCCACCCACCATCACCATCACCACATCCACTTCCTCGAAAATGAACAAAACCTTATCTAGTCATAGCCTTCATCCTCTGTGTTGCATAAGCAGCGCCCACGGCACTCAGCGCGCCAATAAACAAACAAACCGCGATAGCATTCGGTCCATCCGCCGCCTTCGCCACATCCTCTTCGCTCCCATCCTCGTGCAGTTCCGGGCTCTTGCCAGGCTCCAGGATGGAAAACACAATCATGCTGATGAACGTACCGACGAACTGCGGCAGCGTAGTAAAGAGGTTGAGAATGCCCAGATAAATCCCTGCCGTTTCGCCCGTGGAGCTGTCGGCGGAAGGCGAATCGTCCATATCGCGATCGAGGTGGTTGAGACGCAAGAGCGTAGGAGACGGCGAGGGGGAGGAAGCGAAATCGTCGGTCGACGGGTCCGAGAGACGGCGGTAGGAGGAGCCGTTTGCGAGCATGGTGGTGGGAGCGGTGAGGCGGTTGATCTCGATGCCCATGAAGGCGAAGGGGGCCCAGCAGGCGAGGGCCCAGGGGACGCCGCAGACGGAGACGATGACGGCGGCCATTTGCAGGGAGCGGACGAAGGGGGCGAGACACATTGCGCCGGCGAAGATGAGGTGGCTCCATTGCCAGGCGGTGAGGAGGTCGGGCTTGTAGGTGTGCATGGCGTCGAGGAGGGGGGTGAGTTTGGGGGGTCCGCGGGGGGTGAAGCGGCGGCGGTCTTTGGTGGGGGATTGGACGATGAAGGGGAGGAGGACGGAGGAGGCGAAGGTGATGATGGAGAAGACGACGAGGGAGAGGGAGCCGATGCGGCCGACGTCGCCGAGGGTGTCTTTGGATTCTGAGGCTTTGGCTTCGGGGTGGTAGCGGAAGTAGACTGGGAGGAGTGTGGGGTCAGTTCTTTGCTCCCATTCTATTCCGATCTATGATGTGCTGAGGAATTTGAATTGGGGGAACAAGCTTAAAGGATTGCCGGGGTGATATACGTACCTTCGCCAACCCAGGTTGTACTGTAGAAGAGGAAAGGAAACCAGCCTAACTTTATCAGCGAATGCTACCCAAAGCGATGATGTGCCTGTAGATACCAATCCACGCCCAGAATTGAACCCAACAAATAGCTTGTATTCGATCTGGCAGGTGCATGGTCGTTTTCAATATCTTGCTGATCATCTTTATAGCACTTGACTTGGATTCTCCATCTCTGTACAGCATATCAGCAACAGCGTAACAATGGCGATGACTTGTGAAAGAGGCATACCTCGAAGAGATCAAGACTCGTTCCTGCACGGCCCACGAAGTCAGGCATATTGCAAGAATAAAAAATGCAGCGGCGAGTATGGTCAATTGCTTGAATTGGGAGTCGCCCAACGTAGTCCCGAAGACTTTAACCAGGTCGACAGTGCCCATACCATAACCGACAAGATGGCCAATGGCGATCATTCTACTGGCTTAAAAACATCAGCGCCTCGGCCGCATTGGTCAGATTCGTAGCACCTACCCCAGGCAGACCCGAGTTGTTGTTTGGATATGGGAAGGGTATCTACTATCAGACTTCGACAGGAGGATTGGACTGCCTCCAAAGTCAGTCTTCACGTACGATACTGTTAGTTTCGCCATGACCAACCAGCATTTATAGCAAAATCCACCGCGTAGATACTCAGTACAGCCAGTGCAATGGTGCATGATTTGGCCTGCGAACGCCTCGTGAGATAACGGCCACGGTGTCTGATCGTTTTGGTCACCAACCGTGTCCGGTTCCACAACAAAAAGGCCCACAATTTCAGCCGTCCAGCCTAGTACGAGGAGACACAATGCCACGATCACAGCTCCCCCCACCATGAACGGTCTTCGTCTCCCCCATTTCGATCTTGAATTATCTGCGAGGACGCCGACGACGGGCTGCATTATGATACCTGACAGAGGTCCAGCGATCCAAACCAGCGAAGTCCTACTCTTGGTCAGGCCGAGTTGGAGGAGGTAGGGCGTGCAATCTGTAGGTAGATTCAGAAATCAACTACTTGAAGGTATGGAAGGCGCAAAGTGCCCACAAGTCATTTCGATGCCCCAGGTGAACCTGTAGTGAACTTGGTAAGTAGTTGAATGCGACTTTGTATAGCGGGCCACGTACTGCAGACCGATCAAGCTGAAAGTCAACAAAGCCATACGTATGGACTCTGTCGAGCCTTTGATGGAGGGCGTGCCCGCCCATGACGCCGCTTGGGGCATTCTCCTCAAGCTATTTTATATGTCGAGCGCCATGTGTGCAAAGAAAGCTATGATTATGCGCAAATTAGATACTGATGTGCGGTGATAGCATAGATGTGCTGGAGCTCAGGTGTAGGCTGGGGCTCGCCTTGCAGAAGTTGGTGATGTTGTGCGCTTGAAGATAGATTTTCTGATTGGGATTGCGGAGCCGTTGGGGAATGAGGACACGCGACGTCCCGACCATGATGACGGTACTTGTCTACCGTATCATGTCTTCATCGCCGGTTTCTATCAGTCACGAAGTTCACAGGATTTGGAGAGTGGAGGGCATGAATATGTCGTGCCTTAGCATAAGGATAACATTTGCAGCCCGACTAGTTCTACGAATTCCCTGCATGTGCGGTTCCAAGCACTGAAGGACATATGACGATACCAAGACATTAGTCCACCGTTCAAGCTTCGATGCTCCAAAGATTTACACTCCAGCAGAGCCTCCGTGCTCGATACGGAGTCGGACGCACTGGCTGTATCCTGCGATCACGACTCGATAAGTGACAATTAGCATCGCTGACCGATAGCAAGGGTAAAACTGTCCATCCATATGGAGGGAGCGATCTCGAGGCTTGTCTCATCCTTTATTACCCAGACTCGGGGCGACCGCATTCATGCTGATAGCTATTCTACTTGGATCGTCCGTGCTGATGGTGAAAAGCGTCGCAGTTGAACAGCACAACAGATATGGCGAGTCATTGACTTTTATGCAAGACCCTAGCGTTCTTAAGCGATGAGCTTAAAAGTAGCGACACGCTAGTCGGTATCTGCACAAGCGAGACAAGCTTAAGTACTTTACTTACTACATAAGTTGTTTCATACTCCTGCCAAGACACGGGTCGCACCCAGACCACTTCATCCTTTGATCTCGACGACTACTTACCCCTTTTATCTTCGGACCATAGCGGTGGGGACCCCTGGGATTTGACTCTTTGCGGCGAGGACGGAAGCGCGAACTCTTCCAACACTAAAATATGGAGGTATTGATGCATGATTGGCTCGCTGTTCTCAGATGATTCTTGAATTTGGAAATTGCATGCTGTGATAGCACAATTGGCCTCTATCCAATTATCATACGAACAGGCCTCGGAGTATTGCGCCACACAAGCATCAAGCTGCAGGTCGAATCATGCTGCATCTTCGCCTGCGACATTGCACCGGTCACCGACGACGAGACCGACCATGACCTGATCGACCGTTACTTCCAGCCTTCTGAAGCCCTTGCGTGCTGCGTCTAATGTGGGGCTAGAATAAGCGCTGACATGCAGGGAAATGATCATAAATGACCTCTCCCCCTGCTGGATGGAGATTTGAGCGGGGCACAGAGGACGTCCAATTTCTTCCCCCCCTGCTTCCCTGCTGCCACCGATGCAATGTGGGCAAAACTGAGGCTTGCCTCTAGCCTTCATTCGAAGGTACAGGGAATAGCTGTACTTGAGATTGCATTGGCTGTCAAACCGGGAAGTTATATTTGCCCGAACAATCGAAGGGCAATGTTGATATACCCTCTCTACTCCGCATCTCTTCCACTTTCACGGACTACCACTCTTTTGTTGTTCATCCACCTTCTTTTCATTCGTGCCAGTCACGATAGTCGTTCATTAGGGCTCTTGCTCGTTACACTCTTTCACACATTTTTGCGCCCAACATTTCTAGCTCCAGCTCAACAGGTTGCTATTCCCCCTCGAATCTATCACCCGATTTCCACTTCCAGTCGAAATGTTTTTTGTGGTCAACCCAGCTGTCCTTTTGACGCTGAGCGTCGTCCTGTCTCTTGTACAAGCACATGTCACGCGGCATCGCCATTCAAGCCGTCCATCAGTCTGCCATGAGGACAACCAATTGCGTGCTCTAGAGCAATTTCCCACTTACGCAAATCAATTCTGCCCCGAGTTTCTCGCCAATACTGGGAAGTACCCTTCATGGCTGGATCATTGGAACAAGCGGGAAGTCTCCAGCGCGTGTTCATGCTACGAAAAGACTGCAACTTCTGCTGGCCTGTCGACCGCCACCGCCACTGGCACACTGTTTCTGGCCTCCAGTACTGCTCCAGTTCCGGTCTCTCAGGCCTTCGCTACCACTTCCGCGACGGGAGGCATATTTCCATCGATGTCTGCCTCAGGAGGGTACCTGCCATCAGGAACAGTCTCTGGGTCCAGTGGCTCGGCAGTTCCCATGACTGGGTCTGCGTATGGAACCGCACCCGTTGCAACAGGCGCTCTCTATTCATCTGGATCGATTTCAGCTAGCAGTGGCACAGCGCCTGCCAGCAGTTCCAATGCAACCCAACCCCACAATAGAAGCGTTGCGCCAGTATCTTCGGCCAATGCTGCCTACTCCACCATTGCCGCGTCCTTGAGTGCTGCGGCCTCTACCTCCCCAGCTTCTTCGGCGGGAGCGCCTTCTCCAACGCCCGGGTCGACTGGCAATCTCCCAGCAGGGGACAACTACCCACCCCAACCCCCCGGAGCCGGTCCCGGAAAGCGTGGACTTTGCTACGATCACAATACCAAGGACGGCTGGAGTAACCTTTTCGTTGGCAGTCATCTCACCACCTACGGATCGAATTGGGACGTCATCCGCGGCACTCAGCTCAACGAGTCCTTCTCCTACGTCCCAACTATAAAAGTTGACGCGAACCTTGAAAATCACGATTGGAACTTCACTGTGCCCGTATTGATCGAGGGGGGCACCAAGGCCATGTTTGCGTATGTCACCTATCATTGTCATCCCCCACACCCGACCATTCACTAATCCGCGACCCACAGATCGAACGAACCAGACAACGCTAGCCAAGCAAACCTAACACCCGAACAAGCCGCAACGGTCTACAAAAAATACATGCAACCCTACGCCGGCACCGTGCAGCTCGGCACGCCCGCCGTAACCAACGGCGGCGGCCAAACCGGCCTCACCTATCTCGAAAACTTCCTCGGATACTGCCCAAGCTGCACCTTCAACTTCGTAAACGTGCACTACTACTCGCCACGCTCCGAGGTCAACACCACGCAATACGCCTCCGCCCTGAAAGAATACATAAGCACCACCGTGCCCGCCATGCAGGCCAAGCACCCGCAGCTGAAAAACCTCCCTATCTTCATCGGCGAGTGGTGGCTATGGGGCGCTTCGCTGGATGAAGGGAGCGCACTGATGGACGACCTGCTGCCCTTTCTGGACAACACCCCAAGCGTGCTAGGACACCAAGCCTTTGGCGGTCTGTGGGAGGGTAATTTCATCAAAGCCGATGGCTCGGGTCTTACTCCTGCGGGACAGAAGTATAAGAGCTGGACCGCGGCTTCGCCGACTGGCACTTTGATTGATATATTGAATTGATGTGAACAAGATTGGTTCATGTATTTATCTATCCACTTCTCCAGGAAGAGAAGTATAGGGACGCCGAGACACTTTTCTTGGCGATTGTGTGGGGCTCGCGAGGCGAAGCCTATTCTCTTCTCTGTCTATATATACCCTAAATTTACAGAATGAAGATTTCTGTTTCCATTTCATGAACAGAGCAGGGGCCTCAAAGACACGGGCGTATCTGTCCGCTACAACGGCTGGAGCGCATTGGGTTGCTAGCGCTTTGCGGCTTCATGGCGATGAATATGTATGGCAGCTTCTCTGATGCTCAATTTGCGATCGAATTCGCCATGTTTATTTATCGCTCGCAGAGTAGCAGTGGTTAGTGACTGAGAGAGATTTCAAAATTGTTTTTCGAATCACATGAAATTCAGAGCTGAGACTCCTCTACTCTTCAACATTACAAGGACCCAGCAAATCGAAAAGTAAGCCCTCGGACTCTCCCGCTCTCCATCAAGATCGAACATCTCACAACCTCATACTTCTCCGTCTCGTACAGCAGTAAAGCCTCCTCCCGCTCCTTCGTGGTGACTCTGTACGCTGAGCCATCTACGCAAGATGTAGACGGCCCGTCAACAAGGGCATTGTATTTATCCTGCCATATCTCGACCCTACCGCTCGAGATGCTGGCAGGTACCAAGAGAGGATGTTCTGCGTCGGGTAGTGAGAGGAGGCTTGTAAGGAAAGCGCTGTCGGCGAGTGTGCCGTAGAAGAAGTACCATACTGGGTATTCGTCCTGAAGTGGCGAGAAGGATGTTTGCGAGCTGGAAGGGCGGTGCTGTGGGAGCGTCGATTCCTTTCCTAGTGTCGGATGTATCGATGTTGGCGCAAGATCTTTCTTGGCTTTTGAAAGGCGGACGAACGTGGGGCGCAATGTGGACTTCTGTTGATAGAGCCAAGTTTCGATAGCTTGTTTGATGTTGCCATCGATACGGCAGAAGACCGAGTCCCCTGTCTCCGAGGATGCTTGAACGGTCTGAGGCGGTTCTGGCAACTTCGCCGCTGTTTGAAGGTTTTCGGGTGTACCTAACACCCCTTCGAGCAGGACGAGATAGGTGGGACTAGCCTCAGAAGCACGATCCCTGGTTGGGACACGTTGGTCGTGGGAAGCCGTGGGTTTGCCGCCCACCTTGATCTCATGTTCGTATGCATCACGGGAGTATCCTTGAGCCTCTTTCTGTGATTTGACCAAGGCCCAAAGGTCATCTGGCACCTTGCTGCGTAAATAGTCGTTCTTCTGATCCGTGATATGCTTGACGGCTTCGGAATGAGAATAGGCAAACAGTTTTTGCCTTGTGGCGATCTCATTTTCGTCAGGTTCATATTCTCCACCGCACTCATCTGCTACGTTGCTAGCCATATTCTCAAGTTCCATGAATAGATCCATGCCGAGGAGTTGTCGATTAAGTTTAACGGTGGTAGTATTGCGGCGGAAGGAATACCAGGAACTGGACGGAAATTGAAAGAGGATCGTTTACTGGATCGATTTGGGGTATGCGACTAGATGACGGCTGGTAGGTCAGAAGAAAGGTAGTAGCATTCGCAGCTTTAGTGTTATGACTCATACCGGTGCAATGATAAGAAAGCCGTTGAAAAGTTTGTTGAGAATTTGCATGGCTGTGATACCCGTGCTTTGGCCAACACATGTAGCGGCGTAATCCGTATCAAGATTCTCAATTCAGTACCGATCAGGCCCAGACGCGGATACCCCTAATCAAATATTGCCGCAGTGCGTACGAGCACCTCATACCAGGTCTTAGGATAAGGCCTCTCGATACATCGGAAATCAAAATTTCATGGCTGAGCTCAACGCTGATTATGGGAGCGGAGTGATAGAAAATATGAAAAAAGATGTAGTCAAAGCCGCTGAAGAGGAGCTCACACCAGGGTAAGTGATTGCGAACTGAGAGCAACACCCAAAGTAGCACAGAAATCAAGTTCCAATCTCTCACAACGAAGACGAAACGAGCCATTCAGTAGTGCTAGCCATCACTTCTGTTCCCCGTCATCACAGCACGAACAACAAACTTCATCGTCTTTCCTATCCGTCACTTACCACCCCATGCACATTTCACTAGACCGCTCACCTCCCCGAATTTCCCGAATGTCATCTCAATGGGAAAGAGATGATGATGTGGGAGACGGCGAAGCCCTGGGCAACGAACCGTGCGAGCATATGCTTCCCCTTTTGCAAACAGGTGGAAGAGAGTCAAGTCCATGTCAAGCTCAGCCAGCAGCATGCTGTATTTGATCTCGCTCGATCAGTGACACACCAGTGATCTGATTCAGGGAGATCGAGGTCGGATCAAGCTGCTGGCCTCGTAGCTTCATGATGTACTATGTACTATGTACTATGTCCTTCGGTGGTATAGAAGCGGCGGCAGCGGCACCGGCGGTATACGGGCAGATATTGATCCGAGCGCCATTTATACGCTAGCCCCAATCGGGTACGGAACTCGAAAGGCTCAGGCTGGAAAATCACTTCAACTTACTGTTCCTGCTCAAAAGCTGATTCTGTTCCTTCTTCTAATTCACTGATTCACCCAACCGGGAATGATTTAGCCAGATCAATATCTATTGGCTCGTCTGAATGACAGAATAATCTGAAACCACCTAATGAGCAGGATTTAGGTCATGATCAGTATCGCCAATCAAACACATATGAGACTCAGTGCAGTGTAATATCGCCGTTCGTTCTTGATATTGTCATTGCTGATCTGTCTCATCTCATCTCATCCCCCGAAACCTACTCCCTAATGACAGCCCCTGTTGCTACTTTATGCTACGCAACAACAATCGCCTCCACAGGCGAAGTCTTAACGCCGCTAATTTGATGCATGACCCGGTTTCACTTAGAATCCTGGCGTTAAATAAGAGATCACTCCAGCCATACATTGCTCTAGCCGCTGTAATTTCTTGTGTATGGTGCTTGCGAGCTAAGATACTGCTAAGGAGTTAGTGACAGGCACACATACTACTGGGTACCTAACAGCTCCTTAACTATATATATCATAGTCTATATATCAAGAGTTTCATTTTCAATATCAGGAGCAGGACGTTCTACCAACGTGCTGATACGGCGTCACGCCTGAAATCATTTCTATCACATTCAGTATTTCTCATTTCAGTCTCTTTCGCAAATATAATTCCCTCCTTGTATCAGTCACTGTTTGTCTGCAGAGTGCCGCCGTAGGCGAAGGATTGTTCCTGAAACAGCGGACTTGAGTGACACCTCAGTCAAACAGCGCAGCCGCAATCTGGCGTAGTCGCTAAAGGATCGCTTGAGAAATGGTAGGCTTGAGACACAACACTCTCAAACAGCGCAGCCGCAATATGGCGTAGTAAGTGCAGGATCGCTTGAAACGTTGCAGACTTGAGTCTGTACTCCGTCAAACAACCCACAATCAACACCAAGGATACTCATTCGTCGGTCTCCGAGTTGGACATTTGCGTAGGTTCGCCACAGGACTTAGCTAGGTATGGCAAGATGTTGGGTTTCTTCCCATGTCAGGTGGCATAAATATATAAATATAATACTTCATTCTGCCAAAGGACGATATATAGGCAGCGCTCGCTACTCCGCGAATGGCCCCATTACTCAGGTTACCTTTGTTCAGCTCCGCATACTGCTGCTAGCCTCTGGGGAAGTTACCAGCACTGGATAAGCAGCCATTGGGCAATATGGTCCACTGTCGGCTCAGAACTGTTTGTAGCTGCGGCTGCGGCGTGCGTATTTGGTGACACATAGGAAATAGTGTGAAACTGGAAATATGGCCCAGTGTTGCGGTATCTCGCAGGATGACAGAGCCCACCGAGGCACAGAATGTGCGAAGGATCAATAGATGGTTGAGAATGCTGCGCTCCTTTTAGCAGGTGATTGAAATCGAGGGTTGTTGCTGATACAAAAGGGACCTTCTCCCATCTCAAAATTAGATTACCAGAAACATCAGTCGCTGTTTACACTCTTCGGGACTTTCTGGAGCCGTGGCGTCCTACCTCCTTCTAATTGTTTTCCCCAGCCACTGCCCAACCCTTATCAGCTATGAGGATCACGCAGCAGTTGGCTTTGATGCCGCCAGCAGTGATCTTTTCGCTAGCGTTCACAGCACACGGCATACCTTACGAAGAGTCATTGAAGGACGCCCCTGCTCTTTTCGGACGTGGCGACACCGCCGACTATTGTGTATACCCCAAAGACACCCAAAAGGAGGACCAAGCGACGGCGATCTACACTCTTTTGAAAGGCCTAGTTCCCGATCCGAAAAAAAATATTCAATTCCACCACAGACCATGGGACCCAGCATTGGTTCTGGGGTGTCTCGTTGACTGCTGCCAATGCCGAGAAAGTAAAGGCGAATTCAAATGTAAGGATGGGAACTTCATTCCTGTCCAGTGAATAGTGCGCGTATTGATGAGTTCAGATCGCTGGAATCGCTCAGGTGTGCAAATCGAATTGTTATGATCCAACACAAGGGGTTGACACGCCCAGCTCCGTATCAAGCCGCTCCGATGATGGTACCAACTACACAGAAGAGTTTCACCTCGTCAAACGCGACGGGCAGACAGTCAATGCGCACAATGTGGACGAAGAAGTGGCATTCATCTCCGCACCTCTTGGAGAAGCAGTTGGTCGAGATTTCGTATACGACAACACAGCTGGGACTGGTCAAACCGTATACATCGTCGATACGGGCGCCGGATTGGGCAACATTGATGTAAGTTTCCTCATCCAGAAGGCTGTGAAGGTATGGCTAAAGGATCACATAGGAGTTTGGGAGATACGTTATTCCGAACAGAAGATACCTTCAAGCCACAGGTGCAATTCCAAACGATGGCCTGCTAAATGATGTACACCCAGACGACCACGGCACAGGTGTACTTGCAAAAGCTGTTGGCTGGAAACACGGCGTTGCGAAAAGAAGCTCACCTGTCATCGTGCGGGTCTTTGACAGGTATGACCCTGGAGCATGGCTGAACGCGGTACAGGTATGTCATCTCCGAACACGAATATCCCTACCTAGTCGAAGTCTGGCAAGAGTCGCAAGACATCTCTGGAGTGGTTGCCATACCGTGTACCTCTCTCCACGGACATGTGCAATCACTCCTGATATCACTTTGCCTGGCGGTGCTAATCGCGAAACGGCGAACAGCAAGTGTACGATGATTGGCTACCCATCTACAACGTAAACGTACGTGATTATTCCACCACCAATGGGCTAGAAGATCAGCTGAAATTTAGTGAATATAGAAGAGAACCGCGACTGCAATTATGAATTTATCTTGGGGCTTCTCAATCGAGGGGTTGGAGTTCAATGGCTATCGGGGTCCGATCGGTGAAGTTTGGAGGGCAGAACTTGAATTGATGCTCAAGAAGTGTATAGACATTGGTTTGTTGGTAAGCTACTCTCTTGACAACCTTGCATACTAATCTGTCAGGAAAGATACAACTGACCTATGTAGCCTATTGCAGCGTCCGGAAACAGAGCCTACAATCAGGTATGAATCCATTCCATATTTTCCTCTGTTAGTCCTGATCGTCTGGCAGCCAGTAAACCAGTACCCACAACTCTTCGCATATCCATCTAATGGTCAACCTGCTGTTGTGCCAAATATGATGGTTATCGGTGGAGTCACGATACCAAATGGCAATAGATGGGAAAGGAGCGCAGCAGACCCTCCTGGGACAAATCCTCCAGTGATTACAGTCTATGCGCCTGCATTCCATCTTACTCTTCCTTTGGCAGCAGGGGGCTGGAGGAATCCGAACGTGGTCCAGGGTGTCTCGTATGGTAGGCAATGATACTCAGGGCTAAGGCTCCTCCTCGATGCGAATATAGAATATATACTGATATCTGGAACGCTAGCTGCTGGAACAATGTCCGGGCTCGGCACCTATTTCTTGGGACTCTCCAGTCTCTCGGGCAACCTCGGCAATAATGATCCGGTAGAGAGGGTAAAAAATTTGAAGCTGCAGCTTGGCTTAGGCTCCTCTCTAGCTAGGGGAGACGTCAGATCGTTGTATAATCTCGCTGACCCCAAAACATGCCCCCCAGGTACACAACCTCCTGGCTTTCAAGATGGCGATGAGGTGCCTTGCGCAGACACAAGCTCACATTCAAGAAACACAGTCATAGCGATCCCAAATTGTTACATCATGACGTAAGCTGTGCCCCTTTAATCTTCTAATGGGGAACCCTCGTTCTATGAGCCACACTAAACTCTTCCATTTCCAGAGCCCCTGCAATCTCCAGCATAGGTATCAATACGCCTTCCCCCCAATGTTCTTGCAAGGGCGACACTATCGCCGGAATCGGTAGCGGAACAGTCAGCGGGACCACGTACTCGTGGTGTCAAACGGGTGGTCTGCCCTCTGGGGTACCGACCGAGGCGACAGCCCAGCCGAAATCACAGGCGCCAACTCCTGGTCCCAAACAGTCGTGCTCGGTTCGAGTTGAAGGTGGCGTGAGAGGAATGATTCTCGGACATGACTGCATTTGTAATGTCGGTCCTACGCCTACTGCGACTATAATTAACAATTTGTTTGCCTGCCCAACCAAGCCACCCAGTATGAAAAGGGGTTTGGAGAGCTTTTCAGGGTAGAGGTGACAAGGCTTGCGAATAATCGTGGTAGGTCCAGAATGTCAGGAGGAGGCCTTCGCAGTTATCGATTGAGACAGTCCTATACGCCACATTGATACACATAGTTCAGGTCTTGTGGCTTTGACGATAGTTTGGACATGGAATGTTAATAGTGGGGCACGATTATGTACCTTACTATAGCTCAGTTATGCAGATGTTGTTACTCTTGCTCCAATTAGACCACCCTGCGCCTGCTTAGCATCCGGGCAATCTGGCAAGTGAGCGGTTTCGTAGGCTTGGACCCAGTAACGGCATGCCGTTCACTGATGGGAACATCACCACCAGGATAGAGATTTGCTGCAACTTATGCGTACCTTATTCTCGTCATGCTCAGTCACAGCCAAGAGCTTCACGTACCTCCCTCATCAAGCGAGTACGTTGAGCGCTCTCTTCATAAGTGGCCCCTTCCAGAGATATATGAGCGAAAGATCTAAGGGGACTCGTTACGTTCAAGGCGCGAGCCACCACTTCTTTTACTTGGAATTCCGGCACGTCATACCCCGAAAACGACAACGACAACGTGACCCGCTTGACATTCGGCAATAGCTTTACCACAGCCTCAAATACTTGTCTTGTCTTTTCCTCGTTACGGAGGGTGACGGGCATAGGGGCAGAGAACATGCCGAACACGAAGCCTATCTTAGTGATCAAGCTCCTAGTCCAGGGAGTCAAAGTGTCTCGAAGCGTGACGTTGACGAAAGCAGCGTCGACTGTTTGCACAAAGTGGAAGGGATAAGTCGAATAGAAAAGTTCGAGAGCTTCATGTGATATTTGATGGTTCACGAAGAACAGGCGAGTAGATTCCTTTGTTCCCCAGTAGGGTGTCCAGTACGACTTATAAGCTGCCTCGGCTGGCACCTTGCGGTCGAAGTAGCAGATATGGGTAGGTTCGACAGTGGGGCCAGCTCGTGGGCGGAGGAGGGCGTAGTGGTAGATCGAATCGCGGATTTCGCGGGGAAGCTCTAGGAAGGGAAATGGCTGGGACGGGATTGGGGTAGGGGGGTTCGGTGAGACTGTACGTATGAGGTGTTGAGCTCCTCCTTCCTCGAAGATACATGTCATGATCTATGAGATAGGTATCTGATACGATAATAATTTACGTCGTACGGAGTAAAGCACTTGCAGCATGCCAAGCCAGTCAGCGTTTGCAAAACTCCTAGTTCTATTCTAGTTCTATGACTACGAGTCCTTGGAAATGGCGACACGAAAACATCCTCCTTATATACGTGTAAGAGATCTCATTTCATGGCTAGGGAAGCTATAAGTGACGTCCATGTGAACATTCTTAAATGTTGGATTAATCATGGCACTGAAGAGACCCACCGTGTACATATGATGCTTCGTCAAATAAGGTACGTCCAATTTCCAATCATTGATCAGTGGCTATTCCTGACGTCCCAAGGTCTTGTGGCATTACACAGAATCACACAGGTCAACGTCCTAATGAATTATCATTCAAAGTCATGACTTCCCCTCCGAAGCGGCCATGCTATCGGTGACATTCCCAACATAAGATATACGCACCAAGAAGCATGTCGGCAACATGTAACCACGTTCTTTCCCAGCTTCAACTGGGCGCTGAGCTTCATCGCTCATCTCAAAAGGAGACCTTGTCTTAGCATTTTCGTCCTCGATCTCTATAGCAGCGGACAAGGGCCGTTGCTCTTCTGCTGCCGTCTCACCGTGAAGGTCGCTCAGAGTCACCGAGATCTTCGTCGACGCCATGTCCGTACGTTCCCGGAATCATTTATGCTCTACAAACCAAAACGGACTTTCAGAGGCAGATCATGAACCTGATCGCGAATTCTGGGGCTCTGGGCCTCATAGCGATCAGGACTTTCTCAAAGTAGATTGACAAGAGGGCGATTCCTGCGCACAGGGCGACTAGGGTTCCATAAGTATCGGCATGGACCGCGTATTTTTACTTTGGGTTTCCGGTTGCAAACGTTGGAACCTTGTTCCAGCTAAGCGAGAGTGTTCGAGAGTAGCGATGTCCTGATACTCACATCACCCCTCCAATAATTCGATACACTGAGCCAATTGCAACGCTCATCCAAGTACTTCATCCAAAGACTTTCCAAGCCAACAACTGCCATTGAGGAAGTATGAAATTTACTTGTTATTAGATTGCCGAAAATCAACAATGCCTAATCAAGCCGATGCCAATGTCGTTATATTAGGCTCCTACGATACTGAGCTCCCTGAAGAGACCGACGCGCCATAGTATGAGAAGGTTTGAGAAGATTTGCTGTTTAGTGTATACTATCGACATTGTCCATGGTTGTGGTCCAGTCGAATAGTTGCTGCCTGGAAGCTTGGGACTTGCCGGACATATTTTCAACTACAGCCACCAATTAGGACTAATTCCTTCAATAAACATACAAAAGCATGGCAGTGTTCAACGTCCGTCTCAAGAATCCAACTCACTCAGTACAGCAAAGCGAAAAGGACGCTGTCCACCGTCTACCAGAATGGCGAACTCAAATCCCTCTCCCCCAACACACATCGCCGTCCTCCTCTCAGGCGAAGTCCAGCTCCTCGACCTCTCTCCAATCGACCTCTTCGCGATGCTGACGCCAGAATATCTGACCGCATGCCAGCTCCCCGCTCCCTTGATCAACAACGCCGTCCCAATGACCATAACCTACGTTTCCGAAGCCGGCGCAGCGAGTATCTGCGAATTGACCGCCAGTGCCGGTCTCCGCATCACAGCCGGCCTTGACGACCCCACCGTCGCTGCGGGTAAAGTGGATATCTTACTGATACCAGGACCGGATCCGAGAGCGTTGCCTAGCGAGCCGGTGATGCAGTTTGTGAGGGCACATGATGCGAGTGATCGGTGTGTCGTGATGACCGTCTGTACGGGCGTGGTTGTGGCGGGTCATGCGGGGATTCTGAAAGGGCGGACGGCGACGGGGCCGAGGGGTTTGTTGATTACCGGGGAGTTGCAGAAGATGTTTCCGGAGGTGAAGTGGGTGGATAGGCGGTGGGTGCAGGATGGGGATATCTGGTGTAGCGGTACGTTGACTCCTCACCTGTCGATCTATTAATAATTCGAACATGAGGCGGGGCGAAGTTGACTTGCTGCATAGCTGGTATCACCAACGGCCTCGATATGGCAGCTGCGTATATCCGCGATACATGGCCTGGCCCTGCTGCTAATGCCGTGCTGGCTATGGCTGATGTGGGTGGGAGGAACGTGGAGTATGATTATAGTAGGGCGGTCGACGGAGTCTGGTTTGGTTGGCAGGTTCTGAAGGCGCTTGTGATGGGTAAACGGCACTGAGAACTGTCGAGCTCCTATGAAACATCATGGAAGTAGTAGTAGCCGGGCTCGAGGCAGTCAATCTAGTACCACGCCCCCTCTAGTATGAGAATCTAGAGCATGCTCCAACCTTGGTTCTTCCCGTACGTTGAGATAAACAGAGCTTTCCGAAAGACATTGAACTTAATAGCTTTTTCCACCATAGAGCAAGCTATTGAACACCCACAACCATCGTCGAGACGAAGCAGGTAGACCGATCCCCTATCGTCTTTCTTCATCAAGGTTTGCAATGCCCATAGGTGGCGCGTGACACCTATTCAAGGAGTACTCGAAAATTGGATAGAGAGCGAAAATGTACATATTGCGTTTAAAGGGATGTAGGACGAGCTATGATATCGAGCGACCTTTCCCTCCATCATAACGCTGTCCCAAACGCCACTTCTGAAGCTCTTGCTGGCGTAGGTACGTACCTTTAAACCCCGAATTCAGGGTCCATCTCTTGTCGTTTCATGGACATGATAGATGAAATTTCCGGTCCGTACACCCCAGGAAAGTTCTCCCCGGCAATAACAATTCGACTAGATTATAACGTTCGTTTTGGGATTGAGCACTATCAATCCTTCAAGCCTTGTAGTCTTTTGCAAATACGGAGCCCAGAATGTGCGCAGATGTCCAATCTTATACTGCCAAGGTTGTCGAGCTTCACATTATGGGAGTCTCACCGAAAGGTGAATAGGGGTCTCTGCTCCTGCATCAACACAGCGTCTAGAGAAACTCCGAGGAGAGATAGCTTTTAACGGTCTTCATGCGATAGATTAGGGAGGCTTCGCAAGGGTCTGATGCGGCATCAACAGTGCTTGTCATCCGCAAAGTCGTTCTTAGATTGATTTACCCGCTATGGACGGAAGGCAGGCAGATTACACCACGTCTGGTACACGGAGAATCATATCTTAGCCGTTCCAGTGGATGCTGCAGGTAGCGAGCCCGTTGCATACCACACTGCTTGCCTCTACGGTAATAACCAGTGTAAGTCAGCGTCGCCGACTAGTCCCTGGCACCACTAAGAGAATAGGAGACCTTGTCCCGTTGGGATTGGCTCGATATGAGATTGGACTGCCTTCCATGGAAGCTCACTTTGAGCGTTTTCCAATCAGTACCAAGGAAGAGGACCAGGAGGACCGAAGGCTCTGCTGCTATGACTCACAAGTCGTTTGCTTACCTAGTGGTTCGCGCTAGAGCGGCTTCAGACTTCCGACTCCTAGCTACTCAGACGAGTATGATCACCATATGATTAAGCAGGTGTGATCAGGGTCGCGTTTCGACTTGTCCTGGTATCATCCGATATTGCACCGCATTAGAGATTAGTCGGCAGTAGTATTAGATTCTGTAAACCAAAGATGCGCCAGAAGTTCTTCTGCTGATGGTCTTTTCACGGGATCGAATTGTAGTATGGCCCGGAGCAGTTCCTTAATCATGGAAGCGTCCCGGCTGCTCAAATCAGCACCTTTTTCTTGGTCGAGGAATGTTTCAATTGGAGGGAGAATGGGGATGTCTTTGACTTCATCTCCTTCTCTACGTCTGCCAACGTAATGCTTTGTGACATCGCCGCTTTCACTGAAGTATATATGCGACCGGGCGTATCGCGCCAGGAAGGATAGCGGTACGGGTCCCAGGACTTCAGCCATTTGTAGAATATGGTCGTCGTCCGTGTCATCATCTGTGCCGGTAATCAGTCCGTCGTCTTCAGTGTAGGTGCCTTCGTCCTGCGATTCAGCATTCCCATCTCGCAAAGAGGCTCTTTCGCTCTTTTTTTTGTCAATTCCGAGATCCTTTCTGTCGGTGACCGCGAGATGCTCCGAGTGTTCCTCGGGGTCATTTTTGCCTTCATCGTCGTCTTTGGTAAACATGGCATCGGCCCATTCGGCAGGCCAAGGTGGTATAACAGAGAAGAGCATTCTGCCCGTAATAAACTCGAACATGAGACATCCGAAGCTCCAGATGTCCTGGGCCTGGGTTATTGGGTCGCCTAGGATCAGCTCAGGACTGCGCAGACCAAGTGGGGTTGCAAGTTTGATGGGCGGCTCAGTAAGGAAGAAAGCACCTCCAAGATCGGAAATTTTAATCAAAAGCGGAGGATCAAGATTCACATAATTGAATATGGGGTTCTTTGGCAGTAAATAGCATGGAGCGGAAGGGTCGAGCTTGCCGTCAATATACCGCCCAGTGTAATATTCGTCTTGTGCATCCGCGGATTGTGTTACCGGGTGGTTGAATTCGACCTCCCCCTCATCATTCACACTTTTTGTAAAAAGTTTTCCTTGTGGGTCCGTCTGTGCTAGTTCGTTTTCGCTGAGGGTGGAAAAATCTTTCACGGAGAACAAGATGTTACCCGGTTGCAAGTCACCATGCACAATTCCACTCCTGTGCAAGAACTCAATTCCGAGCAGTATCTGTCGTAGAATAGACTTCGCCATCCAGAAAGGGTAACGTCCACGCTCGTGCTCGTCAGAGGCTGTTGCCCCGCTAGGAGGAGGCTTCAACCTTGGAGGAAGACTATCGAACATGGTCGATGAGTTAGGGCCCATAACATCGAAGACAAGACAGCGATGAATGCCGTTTGGACCTTGATGCTCAAAGAAATCGAGAAGCCCCATCACGTGGTTCCGGCCAGGATGCTGGAAAACCTGATGAGACAGATGCTCAAGTACTTTTAATTCGTTATCCGTAACGCTTGACTTGGCCGTCGCGATTTTGAGAGCTACGTATGTACTCAAGCTGACGTAAATGTACACGCATGAGAACAGGTCATTGGTGACACAGAGGACTTCTTACCGTCTATCTTTTGCAAGCCATACAGTCGAAAATGACCCAGCCCCAAGTTTTCGAACGACCTTGTATCGGGAACCACCAAAAAGGTCACCTAAGTGCACTGGATGCAACTTCCCGGGTCCGTAATCATCTGGAGATTCTGCAGTATCGTCCATCAAGACATCATATGGATCAGGCTCATTATAGCCTTCATTATCATTCCTCATATCCATAGGCGGAACAGTCCCCACGGTAAGTGTTACAGAGGATAACTTTCTAAAGCAGAGACTGCTCCTCAGGAAGCCAAAGACATGATTTTGTAGTATATAGCATCGAAAGCACGGTAATAGTATTCTTAAGGAGGTTTATAAAGCGTAGGTCAAACAACGAATCATTCTATAGTAGGCCAACGGGACATAAGCTTGATATTCTGATGCAACAGCGCTTACATTATGTTGTGAAAGAAGTTTTCGCTCTGCTTTCAATACAAGACACTAGAAGGGTTCACTGGGTAACCGTCTACACTCGGTGACCGTCCAGCCTTATAGGGTTAGTACCCTATAAGGCTACCCTAGAGCATTAGACTTTATAAATTTTAACTCTTTATAACCTAGATTTTATAATAATACTATCTATTAATCTATTTAATCTATTTAATATACCCCTACTATCCCTTCCTCTATTATAGGAGGCTAAACTAGGTAGGGAAGATTATATAGAATTAGCTTATACGGCCTAGGTTAAGGCTAGGGGACTAGGTAATAGAATCCTATTAATTATTAAAGTAGCTATATTATATAGTATATTAAAGAGTATACTTACTAATAGAATTAAGGGGAGTATAATAGTTACTACTACTTATAAAAGCTAATAGCGACTTAGTTCTAAAGAAGAAGTAGCTATTCTAGCCTAGGTTCTCTATCTTTACGTATAGGGTTAGCTACTAAGGGTAGAGTAAGTATAGTTTATAATAAATAAAATTCTCCTTATAAGAGATAATAAAACCCTAATTAATTTTAATTAACCTTAGAAATTTATATTATAATATCTAGAGGTAAAGATAGCTTATATTCTACTATTAAATAAAGAAGATATTATATTCTACTATTAAATAAAGAATATATTATAACCTAGGATCTTAAAGTTCTATTAAGCTAATTTAATCTCTACTTATAAATTAAGATAATATATAAGGTAGATAAGAGGGATATTTGTAATATAAGTAAGAAAGGCTTTATATAAGGGGTAATTACTAAGCTTAAGGTTATAATATCTAAGTATAAAAAGAAGAAGGCTTATATAACCTAATATAAAAATTATAAATAGTTATCTCTTATTAAGTATATCTTAATAGATAGAAGGTCTCTACCCCCCTAAATTATCTTTAAAGGTAAATTAATCTAGAAGTCTTAGAAAGAAGCTCTTAAAGTAGGTAAAATTATTATTAATAAGAATAATTAGATTAATAATATAATTAGATTTAAATAGCTTTAAAGGGGGTTTAATTAAGAGATATAAGGTTATTAAAAGGGGGAATATTAAATACTATTAATTAATAGCTATACTTTATATATTATAATTATAATAATTTAGTATTATATTAATTATAAAATTATTCTTCTTTACTTACTATTATATATAATATATCTTCTTTAACTATTAGATATTAGTATCTTTTCCCCCTTAGTAATAGCCTATAAATCTTATATCTAGTAAATTATATATCTAGACGGAAGCTACTATATTAATAAGGTAGACTTTCTAGATATTTATTAAATAGCCTAGTATAAAGTAATAATAAGACTATTCCTATTTAGACCTAAATTAATTCTATAATATTTTCCTATAACCTAGCTATTATAATAGTATAATATTAATATTTATCCTATTATACCTCTTAAGGTTATAATTACCTTAATTAGCCCTAGCGGGAGCTTTTATAGTTTTACCTTACCTTAATACTAGCTAATACTTTATATATATAATAAATCCTATAATATATTATATAAATTATAATTAATATATAATAACCTAATCTATTATATACTTTATAGAAGGTAGGTAAAGTAGCTATTTAAGTAATAACTAAGTCTACTATTTAAAGCGTTACTAATATAGAACTTCTAGAGTTAAATAGATAAAAATAATAAAAGTCTTATTACTTAAAGGGAAATTATAGAGCTATTAAATATATAAATAAAGTAGTACTTAAAGAATAATAGATTAATTAGGTTAATAAAATATAAAAGGCTATTATTACCTCTTTAAATAGACTTAATCTAGATATCTTTAATTTAAAGGAAAAGCCTATTCCTAAATTATATCCTACTCTAAAGAAGAAGCTATTACCTCCTATTATTAGACTAGTAATAGTTACCCCTTTTAAGTCGCTTATAACTACGTCTATAATAGTAATACTAAATAAGATAAGAGTACTCCTAATTATAATATAAGAAGTAATATTAAGGAAGGTAGATTATATAATTATTTAAATAATAATTAAGAGACTAAAAAGATTTATTATTAAATTACTAATAAGGGTAATTATAGCTAAGTTAGAATAGGGGCTATAAAGATAAAATAGCTAGGAGGGATAAGAAGGTTAGGTAATTATAAGAATTAGCTAATTATAATAAGGTATATAGACTAGAAAGCCTTATAAAGGATAATATAAATAGCGTTAAATAGTTATTTTATCTTCTTACTATAATAGAATATATGTATTTTCGAATCTTAAAGATCTCCTAGACCCCTTATCTAATAGATTTATCGCTTTATACCCCTATTTAACCGCTTTTAGTTTAACTTACTTTTACGAAGAATATTAAAGTCGTAATATTCTTTATATTCTAGCTTACTATATACTAACCCTTCTTATAATTTTTTTATTTTTTTAAAGGTTTTTAGCCTCTTCTAAGGAACTTAATACTATTAAAATTATATTAATCGGGTTAATAGTTAAGAAGATATATTTAAATAAATAGATTTTCCTACTAAGAATACTATTTCTTAGTATATTTTCTCCGCCCCTACTTTATTAATAATTATTTTCTTACTATTAATATTATCCTCTTTCTTTAACCTACTACTATATAGACTTTACTACGCCCTCTTCTTTACTTTACTACTTATACTACCTATCCCTTACCTTCCGCTACCCTAGTCTTACCCTAACTACGCTAATATAGGATTATTAGCCTCTACCCTACCCCTAACTAACTAATACCCCCTTTCTAATATTAATCCTAATACTATAGGTAATAAACGCCGGCGAGTATATAGGAGTAAGAGCGTAGGCCGTATTAAGTAGTTAAGGAACTCTTTAATACTAGTTATACTTAATATCATTTATACTCTATATATTATTTTAACCTAATACTAATAAATTTCTTTATAAAACTTCCTACCTCCCCCTCTATTTAACCGCCCCCCTACTATCTAGTAATCTATCCTACCTTCCTATTCTACTATTTAAGTAGTTATTCCCCCTAGGAATTTATAATAACCTACTCCCCCGACTTATAAAGAGGCCTTCTAAGAAATTACTCCTCTACTAGCTCCTAAATATTATTTATATACGCGTTACTAGTACGCCTAGTAGTAGGCTAATAAAGATAATAATACTAAGTACTAACCTCCTGTTTAATAAGGCTTATACCGGCGGTAGAATAATATATATTATGGGCGGACGCTAGGCTAGGGATATTAAGTATATAGGGATCCTTATATAATAAGATATATAGAGCTTTACTAGGTTAATAAATTATTTAATATTACTAGTAATATATATATATATATATATATTATAACGTACTATTATAGAAAAGTAAATATAATAGCTTAGGGGGCGGCTAATAGCTATATTATAATAGTAGGAAGAATAACTAGCTATCTCCTAACTAGTTATATAAGCCAGCTGACGTGGACTTATTACTTAAAGGGCTAGGAAAGGAGGCTAAGCTTAGGGTATAATTAATTAATAGCTTACTTAATAATATTAATATTATTATTATTAATAGATAGTCTATATAAAGGAGGACTATATATAGTAAAGAATTTTTAGATAATATTATTAGCTATAATAATTATCTCTCCTTTATTAGCGAGGGTATAACTAATATTAATACCTATATTAGTTAAACTACCTTCTAGATCTAGGGGTCTATATATTATTTAATAGGTCCTCTTATTATTAATAATAGCCTTAGGCTAAAATTCGCCTAAATCTATATACTAGATAGTATATAAGAGTAACTAGACATTTACTATTAATATTTTAATAATTTAAATTAAGATACCCTTACTTCTACTTAGTATACCCTCTAGTCTATTAACCTATATATCTAGGGGTTTAAATCCTATTATAACCGCCTTAAAGAGGATAAATTATAATATCCTATTAATACTATAAGTATTTATATCTAATAGCTAAATCCTAAATAATAGGATAAGGGTACTTATAATCACCCTACCTTTATAGAAGTTACTTATGTTATAATAACTCCTAATAACGCTATAAGAGGCCAGATTAAGTAGGATATCTATATTAAAACTATTAAAGGGGGCCTTATATTAATCCTTAATTAGTATCCTTCTTATATAGCCCTCTAATATCCGCTCCTATTTTTATTTAGTAAATAGTTATAGTATAACCGCCTCCTATTAGCTAGCTATTAGCTTCTAGGTAACTATGTATTATATATATCGCGATAGAACTATATTACTAGTATACTTACCTAGTATACCTTAATTAGTAGCGATAATAAGCTAGAGTAGGAAGAGGGTAGCGACCCTAAGTAGGAACTAGACTAGTATATTACCGGTAATTATATACCTTAGGGTTATAGTAGGTCTTAGTAAGTAATAAGATATTAATTTTATATAAAATAGATATAGGTAAGACTATCTAATATATTTTCCTAGTTATTTTCTAGACTTAAATCCGCTTAGTTATAAATAGTTCTAAATTATTTAGATAATAGTTAGGGGATAGTTAATATAATTTAAATAATTAGCTAATTAATATCTAGATCTAGCCCGATTTCTTTAATTATACTATTAATAGCGGATGTCTATTTAGCTACTAAGCTACTAATATCTAGATATTAATAGAGCTTAATAACCTAAATTAGTATTATTAGAATTAATAGACTATTTAAGTAGACTACTACTCCGGCCTAATAGATAGACTTAGTACTAATCTAGATATCTCGCTTAAAGATATTAATAGTAAGGTAACTATCCTCCCGTTAATAATACTAGGAAGCCCACGTGTTATAAAAGCGAGAATATAAGATATTATAATAATAGTCTAAAAAAGGGGTAAATCTAAATTTTTTATTACCTTTATATATAATCTTAAGTAGCCTAATATTTAGAGCTTACTAGAATCTAGTTAGATATTAGAGTACTATTATAATCTAATTACCCGTATCTTTAATTAGAAGCTCTAAGAGCTAATAAGGGACCCCGTTAATAATATATCTTTAGTATTTATATAGGCTACTATTATATTATTAAGTTTTAGAAGTAAGGTCTCTTATATACTTATATTCTCCTAATTATATAAGAAGAGGATTAGATCTAGATAGTTAGTAATATTAATAGTATTATTTAAGTATTTATCCCCCCTTAATAGGATAATAATATACTATAGGAGTTAGTCTTATAGTATATAGTTTATAATTACTATACTAGGGTCCCTAGTAATAGATATTTTAATTAGGAGAAGAATTATTATAGTAAGGCTTTTTTAAAGGATTTTCACTAAGAGACATCTTTTATACTTAATAGGAGTTATCCTTTCTATAAATATCTAGTTAGCCCCCTTAAACCTAATTCCTCTATTAATAATAGGTAGGTTATCCCTTATAACCCGTACCTATTAAAGAAATATAGTACCTATATTAATATTAAGATCTACGGCTCTATTAAGTCTATTTTCTATCTATATAAATATATTTATAAGGGATCTAATTAGGCTAATATCTCCCTTACTAGGAATTATACGCGTAATAATAATAACCCTACTCCTAATAGCTAGCCGTAATAGTAAGGGAAGTTAGTAGATAAGATTATAGAGTACTAGTCCACTTACTAGATTAGGTCTACTAAGGCTATCTAGAAGATACTCTTATTTAGTATAAGTATTATAAAGCCTTATATTAAGTATTTATAGATCTACCTCCTAGACTAATAGCGTACCCTTTTTAAGCCGGCTAATAACTAGGCTATTAATAAGGCTATTAAATAAAAGTTAATAGATAGTAATAAGCTCTATAAGACTATATTAATAGAGTTTTTTAATATAAACTATCTTACTAAGGAAGCTTATAATAATAGTTAGCTATTACCTTTTATAAAATAGAACGGGAAATATCTAGCTATTATAAGGGATCTACTTAACTATTTATACGCGGATTTTCCTAAGTTCTTTACCTAAAATAAAAGAAATAAATAATAGAAAATATATAAAAAAGGTGAGACTCTTAGGCGTATTAATTTTATTAGTCCTAAAACTAAGGATCTCTACTATTACTAACTACTCCTCTATTACGTTAAGGGGGCTATATTATTTAATAACCTCTAGATAGTAGATAGCTAGTTAATAGGTTAGAAGGAGGCCTATATAGAGCTTGAGTTAATTAAAAATAATAGATATACTAATAAGATCCTTAATAAGGGAAAGGATTTTTAGAGAGGTTATAGGCTACGCAGTCTTTTTATATTAGTATTAATTAAACTCTAACCTACTAACGCCCTTACCTTATAGAATAAGTATAAGGAGTATATCTTAAATAACTATTTATACCTCCTATAATAGGATTTTTTTAATGCTTTAGATCCTAGATAATTATTATAAGTAATAATTATTTACTAAATAGTACGCCCTTTACCTAATTAACGGCTAATTAGAATATTAATTAACCCCTAAATATACTAAGGATCTAGCCTAATATAGCCTACCTATTTTAACTATTCTATTTAATAATTTTAACGATATTCTAAATAGACTTTTACGGGAAGAAATATCTTACTAAATTACCCCTAATAAGGCTAAGGTCTTATAAAATAGGCTAAATACTAATTAACGCTACGCTATTAATTAGATTATTACCGCTATTAACGCTAATACTAATAATAAATTTAGTACTCTAGGTATACTATTCTTCCTTAATAGTACTAGGGGGATTAGTAAGATAATAGTATAAAACACTATTATAGAAAGGCTATATTCCTAGTAAAAGATTACTCTAATAATAGTATCTTCTAGTATTATATTAACGCTACTATAGGGAGGTTAGACTACTTACTTATAGTTTAAGATACCCCTAGACTCTAATACTACCTCCTTATATAGGATTAAGAAGGGGATTAATCTTACTAAGCTAATTAAGCGAGCCTATATTATCTTTTAGGATAAGTCTCCTATATAGAGTTAATATAATATAGAAGCTATTAATTATAGCCTTTAGGATATCTATAATAACGACTAGGCTTATTTTAGGGGTAAGGTAGTCTATTTTTATAGTAACTTCTAATAAATACTCCTATTTATTCTAAGAGGATCTAGTAGCTAGGTTATTAAGACGTATCTTTAAAAGGCCTATTTCTAGAATAAGGTTATATATTTAAATCTTACTATTAATAAGTAACTTAATAATCCCGACCTAATAGACGCTATATATTATAAAATAGGACTATTTATAAACAATCTCCTTACTATTAGTAATAATATTAATATCTAGAAAAGCCCTACTACTAATAAAGAGGTATTATATTAGAAATATAATTATACCCCTAGAAACGCTATTAATAATTTAGTTAAGAATATCTATATTAATATTAGGATAAATATCTCTTAGAGGGTTTATCTATTAGAATAGGCTATTCTTACTATTACTAATAAAGATATTACTAGTATTAATATTAAGATAATATCGCGTATCCCTAGTAATATAATAATATACTAGAGTATTAATTATACTATATTAGAAGAAGATAATAAACTCTTCCCCCCTAAGTACTTTTATAGGTTCTATAAATCCTCCCTACTATCTTATAAGCTATATATTAAGCTAGGCGTACTAGTTATACTATTAAGGAACCTTAATCCGTTATATCTATATAATAGGACCTAACTACGGGTAATAAGATATAGTAAGTATATCTTTAAGGGGGAGATTATAAGTAGTACCTATAATAGCGAGAAGGTAATACTATTTAAAACGCCGTTATAGTCTAAAGAAAATAATTGGTAGATCCTTACCCCCTTTATCTATAAGTAGTACCCTATCTAACTAGTATTTACTATAACTATTAATAAATTATAAGGCTAATTAATAAAGTATATAAGTATTAACTTATAGACTAGGCCTACTTTTAACTATAGTTAATTATATATAGCTCTATCGCGGGTAATAAGATAGGGAAACCTCTATATTATTAGGCCTAAAACTCCTAAATATATATCTAGCCGATTAATAAGAAACGTTATATATAAGTAGGTACTATTAGATAATAGGTAGACTACCCCTAATATATTAGTTATAACTTATTATTAACGCCTAGATCCTATTAATAGCTACTTAGCGGCCTATAAGAATATTAATTATAATATTAGAAGTATAAAAACAGCCTAATATTATACTTAGTTATATAATTTAATCTTTATATTAGACCGTAATATTAGACTTTCTAATAATAAAAATAAGCTATTCTACTATTTAATTTATTAAATACCGCTAGTTAAACTTTAAAGGGCTAGATAAATACTAGGCTATACTAACTTCTATATCTAATAGATTCCTCTATATTAACGCGATAAATCTAGTAGGACTATTAATAATTATTATAAGAGTATAAAAGATATATTATAATATAAGGGATATAATAATTAAAGAATTACGTTAAACGGTCTAGTAGCGTAGAAGTTGTTAGTAGAATAGAATATTATTATACTAGATATCTTATAGTTAGTTAGGTACCTAGTAGATAGTATTAGTCTTTTAATACTTCTATCTTAATAATAATAATATCTTTTCCTAATAATAATTAATATAATAAGTCGTCTAATAATAGTATACTTAGTTATATCCTATTAGTCCTAAATAGTAACGTTATAGTAGAGTTATAATATAAGTAGGCCTAATAACTATTTATTAATACTCTAGTACTAGGTTACTATTATAAATAATCCCTTAGATCTAAAATTAATATTTTTAGTAACGTTTACCCTATATCTCCTATAATACTTAAGGGGGGTCTTAGTATCTATAAGAGTTCGTATAAATATCTATTTTATTTAGACTTAAATTTATCTTATAACTATTATTACTTACTAATAAATAAAAGATGAATATACTTTTAAGTATACTTTTCCTAAGTAAAAATCTTGAATTTTTACAGGCATTTTCTAGTAAATTTATAGTAAGAAATAGACGTTTTGGACTATAATAGGGTAGGCTTATAGGGGACTAGCCCTATAAGGCTGGACGGTCACCGAGTGTAGACGGTTACCTAGTGAACCCTTCTAGCTCTACCTTAGGCGCGTATAAGTACCTTGGCCCTGAAAATAAATATTCCCCCAAAGGCCCCCCCGCTTTATACATGAACCTATAAAACAATCAGGGCCCTCTAATCCTCGGATATACATCCATGTCACTAACAGTGCACTCTTATAATCAATACAGCACCTCGCGATTCAAACTAGAACTCGTGGTCAAGGAGTCGAGTATCAACAATCTTAGATCCTATAAGCCCGCCTACTATTCTAACAATATTACCGCCTGACGATGATCCATGAGAAGAGCAGCCTGGAGTATTTCTAAGTATTCTCCGCAAGACCGGGTATAGCTTCATGCTTGCATTGGTGTATATAGGTGCTGTGGTTCGACACCACAGTTACGGATCGTGACAGCGCACTTGGAATCATGTGACAAACTGGGCTTCTCTTCACTCTATGGGGAGGGTGTAAGCTCTCTCAATATCGGGAAGATGTTTCCGTTGAGCCCGCATACTACTTGGGGGTATCGATTCCCTCTCACACAACCAACACAAACAGCAAACTGCCTCCAAGCACAAATCCCACCCTCCATCTCCTCTCCCCCATCCACAATCGCATCCCACACCCGCCTCTAACAAATCAAGAAACACTCCCACGCTTCTCCCCCTCCTTCTTCCCACCCCCAAACATATGCTCGACCTTTTTCAACACGCCCTCATGCTCTTGTCCCGCGGGCTTATTATCCCTATGCACATTCCCCTCTCCACCCCGGCCCGTATGGAAATTGTCATACTGTCCCCTCTTCAGCGCCATCTCAGGAATCACGTCGGTATCGCCAGGGGCGATGGAGGTCTTCTTCGGCTTGAAGCTGGGGGAGTCGATGTTGCCTGCACCGCCTCGCTATAGTCATGTTTTAGCTTCCAGAGCGAGTGTAGGTTGCGATTTGGAGGCGCTATCATATCAACAGGGGGTTTCTTGAACATTGCTTACACCAGTGCTGTATGCGCCATCGCCCTGGTCGCCAACGGGTCCCTCACGCACAATTTCGCCGTCCGTGTAAATTTGACTGTCCGGCTCGATGTTGCCGGCGCCGCCGCGACCGTGTGAGACGATAGGCTCGTTGGACATGGCGGAAGTGGTATTCGACTTTGGGGCAGGCTTGAGCTTGTCAAAATGCGGCATGATTATCAGCTTTGGAAGTTCAGAACATGTCGAAGAGATAGTGATTTATACCTGGTATGGAAAGTCACGGAGCCTTCAGCAACACATGAACTGAGTTAAAGTTAGGTAACAGCATCGAAGCTTATTGAGTGCAATTTGCGCCCAGAGACTGCCCCAAGACCATGACGTCTGGTGGGGCTTGATAGCCCGGGCTTGGCGCCACTTGGAGTGGTATAAGCGGTCAAGTTGGGGAAAAGGGTCTGGAAAACACAATATCGAAATTCCATATTGTCATAGTAGAGTGTCAGCTTAAATACATTTGATAGAACATGTAGCCGGAGAACAGAGTGGAGCATGCCACGCGCATGATAGGTGTGCACTTATTGGATTAACCCCGCAATCCTTGGCAACGTCCAGCCAAGAGCTTCTCGTCTGGAGATCCTTCAATACATGACCTAGACATTGGCTGTTTATGTCGGTGGCGGTGCAGCTCCTCCTGTGGTCGGAAGGCCCATGAAGATCTTGAAACTGTCATAGATACCCCATTCTGATTCTACTGTCAGCAAAGCAGCGTCGATAAAAACCAGATGACTTACGAAGAGAGGTCAAAGTGCCAATCATGAATATCCTTATGACTAGACCATTCCAGAGACCGGGAAATCCTATATCTTTGTAGATTCGTCCCATCGCTCCTCCAAAGGCTTCTCCTGGTTGACGGTTTGCGTTGAGCTTGCTAACCATAACATCGGCTGGGTGAGACACGATAGCGCAGAGTATACCAGCTAAGAGACATCAGCGACCAGCACATGGCGCTGTGCATCGAGATGCGAGACTTACCAGCATATCCACCAGCGAAGGAGACGGCGGTCTGAGTCCCTCTTCCATACTCAGATTTCGTTTTCGGCATATAACCGTAGATCATCTCCACGATTGTCTCGAAAGATGCGAACTTCATCATGGTGTAAGGGATTTGGCGGCCCCACAGAGGGTACAGGCCTTTGTAGAGACTGATCGTACCAACTAATCATCAGCAATGCGTGACGGTCAGTGAAGCTATCGTACTGACCCAGCGGTACCTTCCTTGCCGGTGATTGTCGATAGGCCGATGAATGTTCCCGAAGCAAATGGGGGTATCGTCGTTTGCATCCGGACCTTGACGGCTTCGAACGGGCAGAGAGCAAGATCTGCTAAGAATTCGGCAGAGGCACTAGCGGTGAGATAGAGCGATGTCTTGTACCGGTATGCAACATCTTCTCCGGCTAGATCGGAGTAGAACTTCTTAAAGAATTCATAACCACCGTATTTGAACGCGCCTTGGGCCTAGCATTGTCAGTGTACGCCATATCACCATATTCTCGCAAGAACCTACAGAATACCCAAAGAACGTGGGACTCCATCCAGTGAAGATACCGCGAAGACCCTCTGCCCTCCCGATCTTTCCCCAAGCCTCGAAGTTGCCCTTGTACATCTTCGAATCGACCTGGCGACGGCATTTGACCAGATCGAGGGGTGTTACGGCAGTATGGGTGAGACCCTGCCCTCATGCATGAGCTACCAACGCCAATATTGTCTGATAGGTATACCTACACAAGCCATGAGACCCCCGAACGTGCATGCGGCGTAGTATTTGGGCGAGTAAAGCTCTATCTTGCCGGCCTTCTCTTGGGCCTTTGAGCTGGCTTTCGAGAGTTCGGCCTGAGCTTCTTTGCTCAAGGCATTGGCTTTGCTCTTGACGTCTTCGGCGACGTCCCATATCGAGAAATTTGGTTTGGGATGTTTCGAGTCTGATACTGGTTGGTGAAATACATGTCGCGTGGAAAAGGCCTCATTGAGGGCGCTTTGGGAGGGATAGGGAAACAGGACCATGGTTCCTACGAGTGTAAGATACTGTGGCCTATGCTCTATCGCATGCTCACCTCAATGTGATGTTCAATTCTGCCAATGGCAAAGTGATAATCAAAGCTCCTGGGGGAAAGGATACAAAGGACGAGGGGGAGCTTGCCCGATCAACACTTGGCTTGGCGGGACTTCGTCGGATCGACAGCAAGGTTCAGCTCTTTATGGCGGCCAAAGCTCCGTCGGACACAAACATACCGTACTACACACAGCATTCATCAAATTAATATCCGTGACGACCAGAATGTTTGAATACGAATACCATCACTTGCAACGACGTACGTAGAGCTTTCCAAGTCACTCAGACCAACCATCCTCGACAACCAAAAGCAACAATGACCACAACAGCGCAACCCACCAGTCCAACAACTCAACCCCCCAAAACCTCCCCCTGGGCCCACAAGTACCGCGGCGTAAGCTCCTTTCCCCTCTCCTACAGCTTCCCTCCAAAACAAATACCTAACCCCCAAACCCCCCCCAGGCAACAGTAGAAGACCTCGACCCCCCACCCGCCCTATCCTGCCACCCCACCACCCAAATAACCCACGCCCTAACCCAAGCCTACGAGCGCGACTACACCCACCTAACCGTCGTCTCCGCCTCCACCCGCTCCCTCCTCGGCTACCTCTCCATCCCCCGCCTCAAAGACCTGCTCAAATCCCACTCTGTCAAAGATACAGACAACGTGGAGAAAGCGATGCAGAAGTTTCGCAGGAGACGGGGGGATGTGTATCGGGTTATCAGTATGGATACGCCGTTGGAGGCGTTGGAGGCTTTTTTTGATGGGGAGGGGGGTGCGGGGAGGCAGGACTTTGCGGTGGTGACGGATGAGGGGAGGAGGTTTGTGTTGGGGGTGGCGACGAGGGGGGATTTGGAGGAGTTTGTGAAGAGGAGGCCGGAGTGAATGGGGGTTGGTTGGGTGATGGTATGGATGGATTGCATGGGAAGGCGGCGTTGTGAGATTCGGGTTGCATGGAAGGGACTGGAGTGTGGTTGTTTTTTAAATTAATTTCCTGGTACTCCGATTACAATTGGATCTTTCGTTGGAATGCAGAAGCAGGAAAAGCCTGCAGTCACTCCTAATCCGCATACCTACCGCTTGAGGAGTGGAACACCAATACTCCCCGACACGCCTCAAAACAGCGAACAAGACCTCACCATTCACCATCCCGATCCATCATCCAGCCGGCCATCCACCCACCCGTACCCAACAGATACATATGTGGCAGCTAGCAGTGATGACATGTCCATCCCAACTCCTTTACAAGCCTCTGTAGAGCCGGAAAGGCACTGAGTTATTCGTACAAGGTTGATACAAAGCGCTCTCCATCTAATGTTATTGATAAACGTACTGCGAAGCCCCTCTCAAGACAGAAAACGATGCCGCCAATCGATCGCTGAAATGCCAACATAATCATACAACCGTCTATCATATCATACAAGCCTCCTCCACGTGGCCTGCGTGAAGTGACTACGGCCACCATCTCATCCTCTCATAGCTCGTCAGTATCTCCTGAATGCCCTCTTCCGTCAACCTCGGCCTTTCCACCTTCCACCCCAACACATCTCTAGCTTTCTTGCCATCCAGACACAGGCTGTGATCCTTCAGCAACTCCTTCTCCATGAAAGGGGTCAGCGGGCTGCCTTGGCCGCTGTTAAGCCCTTTCTCTTTCAGCATATCCGCCCACGGCTGCAGAATCTCCTCATTGACATCGTCAACGACGCTGTCGAGGTTTAGCTTGGCAAAGTGAGAGACGAGCGAGCCCTGGAATCCCGTCTCGATCTTGAAAATCGAGTGGACAATAGCTGCAAATGTTTCCTGCCTTGTATCGCCAACGTCGACGATGTTGAAGGCTCGGTCTGTCATCGTACTTTGTGCCGTCGTCGGATGTGCGGCGCCCCACACGGCAGCTTTCCATGCGGCGGTACACACGTCGAGGACATGCACAGTATTGATGCGTAATTCTTTGGTCCACAGCCATTTCAATTCTCGACCCAGTCCCTGATACACACGTGCCAGACATAAGCCGCGGGCCAGGAAACCAACGTCGTACTCGCCATAAGCATGTGCCAACCGTAAACAGACGTAGTTAAGGCCCTTTTCCTTCGCTAGCTTCTCCAGCGCCTCCTCTGCCTGTAATTTGGCTTTGGCGATCTTCAGCCAAGGCTTCAGCTCTGCGGTCTCAGAGCAGCCTCCAGAGGATATTGTTGATGAAGACGGAGGCTTGTAAATCATACCATCGCCAAATTCTACCAGCATTGGTGAAGGTCTCATGTGTGTAATGTGTGTAGCAAGGGTGGTAGTGACGGCCGTAGACCGAACGGCGTACACGGAGGGATCTTGCGAGTAACGTGTTTCTCCACCGCAGTTGAAGACGTAGTCGAAATGACGACCTGAGGGCAGAGTGAATATCCTGTCCATGAACTGCTCGCGACTGGCGTCTGCTTGCATGAATTTGTCCTGCGAGCATGCTTCGGCGAATTCTGGGGGTAACCGAGCGAGTTGGGGGAGGACTTTGTCCACGAGACGAACTTCAGATGCGAGATTGTTGCGGTGTATGTGGAGAGCTAAGAAGCGGCCAATGTAGCCTGCCAATGGCCAAGTCAGTCAAGGTTTGTTCAAAGTTGTCTGATATGCTGTTGAGTAGTCGTTGATATTGCGAGAAGAATCCTACCCAAACCACCAACGATCAGAACCGCGGGCTTAGCATCATCTGACATGACCGCTGCTGACGCTGTAGGAGCCTCCTCTTTCTTCGAACTGGTCGCCATTGTTGCTGCGAGAGGCGAGAACGATTAGTTGGTATTTGTATTTGCAAGCTGGCCGAAGGCCGTCCTGCATCCAGAGTTTAGATCTCTTTTCCGCAGAAGTTAGGACGATGAAAGCACACGAGCTCTTCTGTGATGAGAAGGACGAGCAATGGAGATTTAAACATCGAAAAAAGATAGTGCGCTAGACCCTTTTTCTATATCATGCAGGCACGGACTGCGGGAAATATCTAGCTGAGCTGAAGTGCACCATCCCGACTGTACTAAGGACAACACAAGATTATGGACCAGGTCCCCAAGGGAAAGAAGTAATTAGACAGCGGGCATGCAGTATGGGAGTTGCTCTCCAGCAATTGGGGTCCACAAGATGCCTGTGCCGAAAGGGGCAATGGGATTCCAGATTGTGGGGAAGAGATTTTATGATATTGTGGTCACGAGACCTCAGCGCCGTTTCAGATCAATGGACTTGAATTATACGAGTAGCAGGCATTTGGTCGCGGAGGCATTTCAGCATTATGATGGGGGCTGTTTGTCTTCGGTCTGTCACTGGGAAATGAGGACCGGTAGGAATCTTCCAATTTGCATTCTACGTCCCTTCGATGCATCAGCCAAAGCATGACGGACCACGCGTGATAGACCCTGCAGACAGCCCTTGACACGCTCCGAACCAAGGTCGACTTGGGCTTGCAGGGGTTAGGTTGGGGTAAGATTGATTGGGGGGAGCTTATGTAGAGGATCGGCCGGGAAGATGCAGAGATGAAACCCAACAGCCATAACAGCCACAACAGCAGAACAGTCCTCTTCCCTGGGAGCCTGAAAAGTGTTCGAAGAGAGACCAAGCCCTCAATAGGAATACCGATCCATGTATATTGGTCTTCTGAATCAACGATAGACATAAATGCTTGCTAATCTATATACCCGTCTCATGCAGTGTGCAGATACGTTGTTGTAGAAAATGCAGCACTTTCCGTTCCTGCTGGCCCGTCGTCATATGCATCACCCATGTGTGGTCCTTCGCCTTCCGGTGCCTGAAATCGCCGCACTTCCATCCACCAGCAAGCCAAAATGCAGCATCCCGCAACGAGAGGAGCAAAACCCCGAGTCCAAACCATGCAAGCAAACAAAGCAATCGCAGGGTGTTTCAAATGCCTCCCGTCTTCCTAGCAATGCCGCTTTTTAAAATTCCCAGTCTTCCTCCACTGACTTGATGGCCCAATCAAACTTCTCACGCAGAGTCTTCGAGAAGAGCTTCTCGATCGGTACTCCAAATTTCTTGCAGAAAACCACGGTGAGGCGCGGATCAATGTAATTCTGCCGGAACTTGTCAGCAATGCTCCGAGGCGTGAAACACTGCACGAGCACTCACGATCTTCGAAGTGCCCAGGGCCACTTCTTTGTTGTTGTCCTTATCCTTTCGCTGCATGAGCATGTTGTTGATGCGCTGGTCGAGTTTCTCAATATTCGCCTCCATTTTCTCGACTGTAGGCCCCTTGCCTTCTGCTTCCACTTTGCCCTTCTTGTTCTCACCTTTAAATTTCTTGGCCAGTTCATCTGCCACTTCTAGTCGTTCTTCCAACTCCTTGTGCTTCATCTCTTTCTCACCCTCCGCTACCAGTTTTTCGTTCTCCTTGGCGAACTTCTTCTCGATCTTCTGCCGCTGTTCTTCGACAAGATAATTTTGGTGCTCATGTATCCATGTTTCATCAAGATCTTCCTCAAGTTCAAAGAATTCCGGTCCCTTCTTTTTCTTGAGCTTGGGGTCCAGGTCAAGCATCATCTGCTTCACTCGCCATTTCTGGTATCTGAGGCCTTTGATACGATCGTCCATCTTCTCGATCTGTGTGTCGTGCGTCGCAGCAACAGTACGCTTGTGGTTACACAGAATTGCAACTTTACGATTGGCCTCATTGTAGTCCACAACTTTCTCCGCAACGTTGCCTTTCAATTTCATGTCGCGAAGCAAATTCGCCATTGTGAAAGAAGCGTTGTAAGTACGGAACACCTTGGCAGTCAGTCCCACCATGTAGTTTGATAAGTGCTTGTTAAGGGCCGAGGTCGTCAGGCGATCAAAGATCTCGTCCCCGTCGGTTTTGGGAGCCTTCTTGAAAATCTTCAGATTCTTGAATACCTGCGGGGCCACTTCAACTTCGTCGTAGAACCGAATGCTATCCTTCCCAAGGAAGTCGAATATAACTTTGTTTGGGGGCTTCAATGTGACGTGCTCGAATTTGAGCGAACAGCAGCCTACTGTGTCTGCCTCGTCTTCCCCTTTCTCGTTACCTGCCCGAAGAGCAAATTGATCAATGAGGTACACGGCTGTTGCTCGCTGACGATTAGCCATGACTTCGTCTTTCAGCTCAGCCTCGTAATCTTTACGGATATGATCAATGTGTTTCTTGAGCTTCCGTGCCTTTTCGAATTTATTGAAATCGCTTTGGCCTTTGACATCAGAGTTGGCAGCAAGCATGACGTATTTGTATGCACCATTGATGTTTTCCTGCCACATCGCTAACCACGTACCCTCTTGATCATGCTTAATCTCCTTCCAGCGATGACCGTCAGGTGGTGCAGGGGCGGTAGCTTCTTTGCCAATGTTGATGGTAATCTGCTCCGGCTGAGCGCGCTTCTTGACTTTGCCCGTCTTGGGATGGTCACCACGACCACGGAAAAGACCCGGAGGCTCAACACGGAAGTTTCCGACCTTTTGCTTGCGGCCATCCCATACACAGTACATGAATGGAGCTTCTGCGGCGTCCTTTTCTGCCTTGAGAGCCTTCTTCTCGGCAGCTGGGAGAGCCTTCTTTTCGCTACGCTGAGTATCATAATAATCGAAGATAGGCTGGAAGTCACATTTGGCAAATTCCTTGATAGTGACTCTATTGCCGTCTCGGTCTGTTGCTCCGCCAGTCTCCTTTAGCATTTTAGTGAAGTCTTCGAAAAAGTTCTTCTGAAAAGTAGGATTTTCGACGTTATGTGTAGAATTCAACATCGCTCCAAAGAACCCAGCAATTTCCTCAGCCTCTGGGGCCATCCTCACTGGTGTTCCATCGTAGCGCATCTGGACATTCTTCGGCAAAGGCTGATATGGCGGGGGAAAGACGACACCTGCGTGCTCCAAAGTAGTCCACTTCTTGGTGCCATCACCTTTCGTTGGATCTTCCCACCAGCGGTATTCCTCCTCTTCCGCCTCCGCGTCGTCATCTTGCTCGACCTCTTCTCTCTTCAAGGCTTTACCAGCCTTCTTCTTCGGTGTTGGGGCATCAGTATTGGTGGCCCTCTTCTTCTTTGCAGGTGCTTTGTTTGCTAAAGGCACATCATCATCCGACTCCTCCTTCTTGACCCTCTTCGTCTTTTTGGACGCTAAAGGCGAGGTGCCATTCACCTGCTTCTTCGAATTAGCTTCTTTCTCCTCCTTTCGGATAGCCTTCGCTTCTTTCTCGGCGCGTTTCTGTATCGTAGCCTTCTCTTTGGCGAGCTTAGTACCCAATGGGACATCTGAGGATTCGCCCTCGCCTATAGCCGTTTCGGACGCTTTGACGGGCTTTTTTAACAATGTGGGTTTTTTGGTCTTTGAATTCTTGGCCACAAGCGGAGCATCATCAGAGTCAAAGTCGGATTCGCCTTGGGCGTTTGCCTTGGACACACGACGTCGTTTCTTCTATCAAGAGTCAGAATCTTCAAGCTCGGCCACTTAGGCATATTGATTACTATAGGCTCATCGTCTTCCTCGTCCTCCTCGGTTGCTTCTTTGTAGGTCTTGCCATTGCCCGTGCTGCTGCGTGCCTTCCTCTTGCTGCCGGCATGCCCATTCATTACTGGTCCATCGATGTCCATCTCCTCCATAGGCCCATAGCGGATGGATATCCCGGGTGCTCCCCCAGCGGCTGGAGGATTTGACTTGTCCATAGCATCATCAAGGCTCCTGGGAATGATGTCCTTTGACTTGTGGGCGTGGCCTGAAGTACTATCAGCATGTGAAATTTGGGAGGTGAAGCTAGCGTAGCATCAATATGCAGAAAAAGGCTTGCGCTAGCTACGCCCAACCAGTCTTTCCCAAGACCAATTCAATAATAGCAAGAACCACTTACCGTTCATGGTCCCGTTGGATTTAGGAGCCTTGGCCAAAGGCATATCATCGTCTGAAGAACTCATGATTGTGAGAAGTAGGAGTTGAGGTGAGAGAGACGGCCAACGCTCAAGGGGTAGTTTCGACTGTGACTTTTCCCGCTGAAGTAGCCGACGCGACGGTCAGAACGGTCCACGTTGTATTAGTGGTGTGAAAAGTTGTATTTTAACGTGAGAGCATCGTGTTGAAGAAAACAGACGCTTGCCTGCGCCAAATAGTGTCATTGATGTAGACGAATGAGAGAAGAAGATTGAGTGAACAAAAAAAGGAACAGATTGTGAAGTTCCCCTTCCGGCTGTGCTCTAGCAAATACTCGAAGGAAGCGGAACTGAGCCACTAGAGCCAATCTGACTAGCGTCGTTTCTATCAACTTCCCTCCCTCAAGCTGTTGGTTTTGCGAGCTCTCTTATATCCATTGACTTATGCAACTCAATTGAGAGTCAGATTTCACTTCTCGCTATCTTCTGGTGTTGCTACCTCCATCATGCTCTCAAGGGCAGTGAGGCCAGCTTTCCATGCTGGAGCCGCGGTGTCCGTCAGGTACGCTGTTTCCACAGGCATGCAGCGCTAGGTCTTCAAATTGTCATCCACCTATGCCATTCATGGTCGTACGCAATACGATTAGCTATAGCTGACTATGAACCCACTCACAGACCCGTGGCTGCCCAATCCGCCAACTATGCCACTCTTCGCGAAATCGAGCAACGGCTCAAATCCATCAAGAACATCGAGAAGATCACCAAAACCATGAAGATCGTTGCCTCCACCAAGCTTACCCGGGCTCAACGCGCCATGACCGAGTCCCGCAGCTACGGCGAAACATCCAATACAGTCTTCGAAAAAGCGGAAACCAAACCCCTCGAGAATGAAGACAAGAAGAGTCTCGTTGTTGTAGTCAGTTCCGACAAGGGTCTCTGCGGTGGTATCCATTCCGGACTTTCCCGGTATACAAGAAGATTGTTGCAAAATAAACCGAATGTAGATTTGGTCGTGGTGGGGGAGAAGTCCAAGGCACAATTGAGCAGGAGTAACGGGAAGAACATCGTACTGAGCTTTGCCGGCGTGGGAAAAGACGTGCCGACGTTTGCGGATGCCCAGGCGATCGCTGATCAGATCTCACTTCTGCCGACTGAGTATGCCAATGTGCAAATCATCTACAACAAGTTCATCAATGCCACGAGCTATGAAGCCACCCCAATAGAGGCTTTCTCCGAGGAGGCCATTGCCAATTCTCGTAAGTCGTGAACAGTGCGTCAATCACAGCGCTTGCTAATGCGTACATAGCACAATTTGCCCAATTCGAAATCGAAGGTGATGTGCTCGCCAACCTCCGAGAATACGCCCTGGCAAATTCACTCTTCTGGGCACTGGCAGAAGGCCATGCTTGCGAACAGTCAGCCAGACGTAATGCTATGGACGTAAGCTACTCCTTGTCCTCTTCAACGTATCCACTAGACTACTCGACTGATTACTTGTTCTATTAGAATGCCTCAAAGAACGCAGGAGACATGATCAACAAATTTCAGATTCTATATAATCGTACCCGTCAAGCCGTGATCACCGGAGAGTTGGTAGAGATCATTACTGGAGCCTCAGCCTCTGAGGATCAGTAGATGTTGCATGTACAGTAACTGTTAAATATTGAAGCGATGTCGGGTCCAGCGCCCTTGTCTGACAATCTGCCTATGATATACATTTCGCGAGGATACAGGGCTGCACGGCTAAATCTGCCACAGGAATACATGCCTCTGCTATCCCTGCCTCAACATCTTTCCGTTATCCAGTACCTCGTACACGATCAAAGTCTTATAAACGCCAATCATGTATACACCTGAATCGAATCTAAATACCGCACCTCATTTACCGACCGCCCTATAATTGACCTTTCTACCCTACTAATCCTTGCAGCATATCTGCGAACGCCTGGTCGCGAAAACCCTCCAGCCTAAAGACTTGCAACGTACGAAAGTCTTTGACAAGCGTCTTAAGTATCTTCTTCTCCGCTTTCAACTTCGCCTCTGCAATCATACATTTCTGCTCGAATCCTTTCACGTCTTTGCCAGAAATCACAAGCTGCGGATTCGCATCTCTGTCACTCAAAGCTGATTGTCGCGGTTGCAATTGCGTGTCTTTGTACGACAGAATTATGATGAGTTTTCTGAGTGGCAGTTGACCGAGCTGTAGTGCAATCAGAGGAAATTTCTTCCACAGCTCGTTGGCCCATTTTATTTCAAGCTTGACGTTCATAATGAGATGCCGATTCTTGACAGGTATATTGGCAAGATGAGCATCGAAGTCGTAAGATGTCGCTGGCGAAGAAGACGTGATGATGTTCATGCCGTAAAGGAGTGGCATGCCGATATGGTAGAAGAGCCGACAGGCACGGAGGACGGATAGTGAATTGATGTTGCTGTTGTTGTTGTTGTTGTTGTTGTTGTTGTTGTTGTGTCCTTGGTTGGAGGAAGCATTGCGGTCAAGTACCAACGGTTGGGAGAAGATCAAGAGGTAGCTGAGAATATGTGTAATGATCGGCAGAGGGATGGTGCGTGCTTGCAGAGATTTGAGAGCTGCTTCAGGGTCTGAGACCAGGTATGAGGTGCATGCTCGGAATTGCTCTTGGATGCAACGGTGAGCTTCTTCCTTTCCCGAGATCGAACTTGGCCGTGTTGGTACTAAAGGGACAGTATCCTCTGAAGTAGCGCCAATCATGGCAAAGACGTTCGGTTCGCTGACGAAGGATGATTCAAAGGAACATACAGAAGCACCTACACAAGAAGGTGACGGTTTGTCCCTGTCAAGGGAGTGACAACGGCCGTACACCGAGGAAGTAGCACATGGCAGCATCTCATTAATCTTGAACCATCACCGCAGACAGAGCGGTTAGCCATGAGGGAAGGGGCGAAGGTGTACATGGGGTAGAATGAGCAGACGATGTAGGAGTTTGCATATATTGCATATCGAACTAGGCAGGAAGGAGCAATGTTGAGGATGGAGGAGTATATCTTTTCAGTGTACAAATTGTGTATGTTGTTTGCAAAAGCTAGATTATGGATAGAGAGGGACACAGGGCAGTGACTCTGCAGATGGGTGCGAATTGATGAGACTGGGGAGGGGTTGGCAGGATCGGTAATTCGACATGTGTTGATGTCTGTTTGATAAGTCCTGGCAAGGAGTTCTCTTTTTTTCCGTGCCCAGTGTGGGTAATCCTTGCAAGGATGTGGGTTACCTGACAGAAGGAAATATTTTGTTCAAGAGATCTGATACGATGTCAATGACCATAAGGCTTTAGTAAGGATTCTGAGTTCATTGTGTACCCTAGATCCAAGTAAGATTGACGAAAGACATCGATATTGTTCTTCGCGTTGATCTCTGGATATGAGTGAGGGTTGGTGTTCAGCCGTTCTTTGCAAATGCATTTCATCTCGGCCACAGCAATCGATTGTAGTGAGTTATATTCTAGTAATCCTTGGGAGAAACACAAGGATCGATAACAAGCATCAATTCTTGTTAGTTGTTTGCCCTCGCCTTGGTCTTTTATCGGAAGCCGTTGATTGTACAGCCATAATGATTGTATCTTCCTCTGAGTCTCACTTGCACAATCTTTTGGATCCAAGATCAAAGAGATGTTGATGGTAATGGCTGACAAGCATTATCAGGAACCTTAGCGCCATCAAAACAAATATTTTGGATGGCCAAGCAGTGAGAGCTATTGTATAAATCGCATGTTACAGAATCTTACAATGCTAATTATGTGTTGGCATCTCCACATTCGCTTTTGTAGCTACAGCGTCCTCGCTCCTCCACAGACTTGTTACGGTCTTAGTCTGGGTGTAGAAGTTCAATCCGGACTTGCCATAGAACGTGTTCGCACCTCCGCCAGCCACACTCTTCTTGTTCCCGGTGAATGAAAACATAGGTAGCGGCACCGGTATCGGAACATTGATACCAACTTGTCCGGCCTCGATCTCCTTTTGGAATCGTGCAGCCGAACTGCCACTGCGGGTGAATATGGCAACGCCATTACCGTACTCATTCCTGTTGATTAGCTCGATAGCGTCATCCAAGGTCTCGACATTGATACAGACAAGAACAGGACCGAAAATTTCCTCGGTATAGCATTTCATATGAGGCTTCACGTTTGCAATAACCGTTGGTCCGATCCAGTTGCCGTTCGGGTACTTCTCAGGCTTGAACCCTCGTCCATCAAGGAGAATAGTGGCACCCTCTTCCTCGGCGCTGGTGATGAGACTATGGATTCGATCTCTGGCTTGAGGACTGATCAAGGGACCAAGATCAGCACCCTCCTCGAAGCCACCGTTCACATTCAGCTTCCTCGCTCTTTCAGCTATCTCGGACAGCCAGTCCTTCGTATCTCCGACCATGACCAATGCACTCAGGGCCATGCATCGTTGACCTGCAGCACCAAAGGCCGCGCCAGCAATCGCATTTAACGCCTGATTCTTATTACAATCGGGTAACACTGCAGCATGGTTCTTTGCTCCAAGGTTGGCTTGGACTCTTTTTCCCTTCGCTGAGCCACGGGCATATATGTACTCTCCGGCTTTATTACTACCAACGAAGCTGATTGCCTTGATCGCTGGCTCATCGATAATGAAATCTACGGTCTTCGCCGATCCGTGGACGATGTTGATGACTCCATCTGGATAACCAGCTTCTCGAGCAAGTTCGGCCAGTATCATGGCCGCGCCGGGGTCTCGCTCAGATGGCTTCAATATCAGGGTGTTTCCGGTGATTGTAGCAATTGGGATTGACCATAGGGGTATCATAGCTGGAAAGTCTGTGTGCATGTTTCTTCAATGCGTGCTTCATGAACTGCAATCTATTGGGCAATGCTTACTAAAAGGACATATGGCAGCCACCACTCCAAGCGGTTCCCTATAATTCCTTGTTTCCATATCTTTAGCCACCTCCAACACCTCCCCTGTCAATTGCGTAGTGATGCCACATGCTGTCTCTGCGATTTGAAGTCCTCTCAACACATCTCCTTTCGCATCTACAAATGTCTTTCCTTGCTCTAATGTAATACTCGCGGCCAATCTATCCCAATGCTGCCGTATGAGTCCCACGAATTTGAACATGATCTGCTGTTTGTAGAGCAAGCTGGTAACTTTCCATGCCGGAAAGGCCGCCTGTGCGCTCGCGACAGCCGCATTGAGTTCTTCATCTGTAGTTTGGGGGACACGGGTGACTAGATTGTTCGTTGCTGGATCATGGAGATCAATCCATGACGTTGTTTTGGACTCTACGAAGTCGTTGTCAAGAAAATTCTGCGTGTGACCGGGTGATGATATCTGGTCATGGCTTATGGGGTAGACATCTGGAGCTCCTACTGCAGCAGAGGTAGCTTGACGGCGCTCTTTTGATGTGTGAAGCCGCCTTCGAGCTGTTAAAGCCAAGGGAAACAGCGGCCGGGCTTTCGAGCATAGACATAAAGTTGGTCGTACTGTCAAGGTCAGGGCCGTTTTCAAGGCCGCCCGTTGCGTGGCCATACTTGACTCACTTCGCCAATCACTGAGGTATGAGCAATGCCCTCGAAAATTTGAGGGAAGCTATAGCGCGTTTTAAAGTCATGGGTGTGATCTGGAGTAGGGCGGGGAATTTGCGGGGAAGTCGGGGAAATTAGCCACAGAGCGTACTCTATCAAAATAGGATAGTTCTGGCGTTATGCAAGCCACTTGCGAATACTTGGTGTGGCGTATTTCGCTCCCTCGCACGTCGATGAGGATATATTATACATGGCTGATAATTATCTAGAGAGCTGCGACTCTTATGCCGCTGGAACTGCAAGATTCAAGCCAGTATTCGTTGATCTATAAACTGTGGAAGAAATACTTAATTACTAAGGCATAAGTATGTCCCCTGGATACATAGTATCAGTATAACAACATCCAGGCTACGTACTACTAATAAGGACTGTTGCTGAGCTTTGATAGTTATGACATAGAGAGAAATGCGCGTTTGTCCGCGCCAAATATTCGCATGTAGAACACTTTACGCCAATACGCTACTATTGCAATGTGGACACAGCTTCCTAGAGTGATGGTCATCGGAATTGAAGCAATTCGATTGACTTGTCCGAGCTCTGCCAAATATATTCCCCTTGAAGTAATATACAGGCTTTTAGTAAAACAAATTGAAAACACGAATGCTGCCTTCGGCTGACGTGAGTGGTCTCTCTTGACTCTGAGCCTTCCTCTCTTACCGTGCCGATTCATCACCTTCCTCCGGCTTAGAATCATATTTCTGCCTCTAACGGAAGATCATCTTCACTCAGCCAGTCCGGAAGATCTTGTGGTTCTCTTGTTAACCTCAGCCTGAGCGCGGTCAGTGGCCGTGCTGGCGGCGTCGGCGACTTGATCTTTAGTATCCATAGCAGCCTGCTTGGCTTTTTCTGCGGCCTTCTTGACTTGAGGAGGTGGGGAGCCTCCTGTCAGGCCTAACACACCAAGGATCAGAGCGATAATAGTAACAGCGACTGCGCCGATGCCACCTGCAACTTCAGGTAGTGTCTTAACAGCTTGGACCGGATCCTTTTTGGCGAGAGTGTAAAAAAGGTCTACCTTCTCGCGAAGGTAGAGAACTGGATTGTCCATGAACTTGAGATCCGTAGGCGACTCTGGTTTGGGTGGAGGGGGAGGCTTAGCGGCATCTTCTTCTGCCTTTTCAACGGCTGCCTTGACGTCATAAGTCTCGGCCTTGAGCTTTTCCGCGTCTTCGACGGAGTGACCAATGTAGATGTTGTCAAACAAGATGTCGTTTTGCATTGTCCAGATTTCGAAGCCGATCTAAAGAACGTTAGTATATAGTATTGGTGAAAGTGGCCGGGGATTCTTACACCGCCCATGGGCTCGAATTTAGCGGGAGTCTTGTCCTCAAAGTAGTCGGGGTTGGGGATTTTCTTCGGAGCCCAGATACCCTTGTATGCTGGGTTGTCAATGTACTCTGGAGACCATTTGCCTTTGTATGCAGGGTTCTTCTTGGTTGGTGACTCCCATTTGCCGCAACCAGAGACTTCATCACACTTCGGGTTTGGTACCTGTGGAGGGATCCAGTCGCCATCCTCCTCATCATCCCAATCCTCGGGCTTCTCGGCCTCGGGATCTGGGATCATTGTGGGCTCATCTTCGAGCCAGTCTTCAGGCTTTGTGGCTTCCTCGTCAGTGATTTCGAAGGGAGCGTCTTCATCCCAATCTTCAGGCTTTGTTGCCTCGGGATCGGGGATCCTAGCCTCATCAACCCAGTCCTCTGGCTTGGTATCCTTGGGATCGTCGATCTCTCTCTCCGGGTTCACTGATGGGGTAAAATCATCCAGGAGATTGCCTTTCTTGCTGGATTCTCCATTGATCTTGATCTCGAATTCATTATCCTCGTGAACGATGAGAGTGTAAAGCGTAGTCTTCTTATCAATGTTTGCCGAAGGGGAAGCTTTGAGGTGTTTTTCCTCGTACTCCCCAGTCTTGGGGTTCTTGTGCTTGAAGATAAAATGGACCTGAAGTCTGGATTAGATGTTGAAAGCGAACGCCATGTACGTTGTACTTACTTTGTTGGTAGCTCCACATTTATCAGGACCAAACATGATGACATAAGGTGATGCGTTGGAGAACTCATCAGCGTGTAATTTCTTATTATCCTGGAGAAGCTTCATGTAGGCGCCACCACACTCAAGACCATCTACGTTCTCAATGAGCTCTCTGATCGTGCACGTATAGGAATATTAGCTGAGGGCTTACTCTGTAGCTTGACCTCATACTGAACGACAAGGCTCTTGCCTCGATTGTCAATCTTCTTGGGGAATTTGGCGGAGATGGCATGATGAGCTGCAGGGTTCTTCACAACGAGACCCTTGTCACCTTCAATGCCTTTGAATACATGGGGCTCCTTAACGGCCCACTCGCCGACATACGCCCATTCTTCGTCGGTCTTGGAGTCTTCCTTCTTGGCGTGAGAGGGCTTCCACCGAGATTCCCAATCGTCTGTGAATTGTTCGATGAAATCTGCTTTGATGTTGGTGGATGGCTGTCGTAATTGTCAATATACACCTTTGAGCTTTTCATCCAAGTAGGCTTTCGCGAGCTGTCAGAAAGGAGCTTTACCGTGAATGTGGGCCTCTCGATTGGTGATGTGGTGCTGGTTTCTATTTCGGTAGATGAGGAACCGATCCCTTCATCATCTTCCTGCGCTCCTACCTGACCAAGTAGAGCGGCCGAAGAGTAGAGCGCTGTAGCTAACACTTCGTTCAAACGCATCTTGTCGACTTGGTAGCCGAAGCAGGAAAAGCTTGAGGAGTGTTGACTGGCAGAGTGAAGGGTGGTAGATGGCTCTGTGACTGATACAAAGGAAGGAAGATATTCTCGTGGGAAAGTGGTACTACCAAGGTGCGCCAATAGCAAAAGGACAAGCTGGTCTCTTCCAAAAAGTTCCTTGCCTTCCACTTACAGTTAGACCATCCGCGGCTAGAGCTAGAACCTGCGGCTGAATCTCTAACAGCTGTTTTGCGATTTGGGGAACATCCCGTAGCCTTAAGTGAGCTCCTGAAGCGATTTCATGGTTGATCTATATGGGGAGACGGTGTAAAGACGTCTATTTAAACGTATGTGTTCTTGTCTGACACATTGAGCTCTCCGCTAGCCTTGATCTTGCGCTGTCAGAATTGCGGCCCAAGGCAAAGAACACTCACGGTTCCGGGATTGGTTCTCGAAACGTGTATGTGCCTGCTACTAAGCTCGTGACTGATGGCTACTGCTCAACCTCATTTGGCGGAAGCCGATCATCTTATCCTTTCCAGCGATCCTGATCACCCAGCCAATATCATTTGCACCCTTTGTCGTAATTTTTACAGCTTAGGGTGGGTCGGTGGCACTGGTGGAGGGACCTCCATCAAGCGGGGGGCCCATATCTTCATTGCTCCTTCCGGCGTACAAAAAGAATTGATGCACCCGACTGATATTTTCGTTTTGGATTATGCTACCCGATCATACATACGCACGCCTCCGGTCCTGAAACCATCTGCATGTACACCTCTGTTTCTTGCCGCGTTCGACAGAGGTGCCGGATGCTGTATACATACCCATTCACAGTGGGCGGTGCTGGTAACCTTACTGGTTGAGCAAGAGGCAAGACAGAATGGCAAAGATGCGAAGGGCAAGTGCTTTGAGATTGAGATGATTGAACAGATCAAGGGCATCCCGAAAGGTAGAGGAAAACAGGGGATGCTGGGTTTTTTCGATGTGCTCAGGGTGCCCATCATCGAGAATACGGCTCAGTAAGGATCCTGACAATCTCGTTAATGATATTGACTGAGGTTGGTTTAAGTGAAGAGGACTTGACGCAGAGCCTGGAGGGGGCAATGGAGGAATACCCGGAGTCATACGCAGTTTTAGTGAGGAGACATGGCGTGTGAGTCAAATGACTACGTTTACGGGATGTCATTACTGATTTACACCAGGTATGTATGGGGAGACAACGTACAAAAAGCAAAGACACAAGCGGAAAGGTAGCGCTCTCTTCAGCATTCACCACAATATCATCGCTGATGCTACATAGCCTGGACTATCTGTTTCGCTTGGCTGTTGAAATGAAGAGAATGGGCCTGGCATGGGTGTCTTGAGAAAAGTACGAAGAAGGAAGGGTTAGGAGGAGAACGGCCAGTTAGAGGGAGAGAAGTATGTAGCGGTGATCATGGACCTTGGCCGTCTATCCGAAAAGGAAAGGTGTAGAGAGCTTTATTCATACCATCAGTCATAGTGAGTGATGGCGATACATTACTCAGATATTTCACGTAAGTTAAGCCTAGCGAAGAAAGGGCAAAAGTATCTAAACCAAGAGTTAATGGACTGATAGGACCGACCGTAGATCTTCCCCTCTTGCCTGTTGATGTTCTACCAAGGGTACTGACATGCATTGCCGCAGTAACATCTCCCTCGGGACTCTTAAATAGTATCATAGGTAGGCATGCTTTAGTGACCGTGGTCTGCCTGTTGTTATAAATCAATTTCGTAAGGAGAACCCTTTTATCGAACATAATGTCTCGCTAACGCTCGTGGAGGTGTCTCACTAGCAGTCGTCAAAGAAATTAAGATACCGGAGGATTGATTTGGCCACTATCGCTAATGCTCTTCATAGGCTACATTAGGTCTTACTGTTGGTAGTTCGTTAAAGCGTAGTCGCCGCAATGCGGCTTATCAGAAGCGCTAATATCTATGGGATGAATATCTTGAGACAGCAAAAACCTTTCCGTGGTCATCAATCTCACCTCTGTATGTTGATAGACACGTTGATCCTCCAATACATACGATCACTACTTGTAATCCAGACACGGAACTTAAAAAGCAGTCGGCCGTGTATGAAATCATGTATGCAACGAGTGCAATGCTGTATCTAGAAAAGCTTCCGTGGGCATCGATCGAGTAGAAACTTATGTTGAAGAAACGTACATCGGCTACACTAGGATCGGTGCTAGTGGTGAGGTATAAGAGTCGTCTTGCATACTAAGAGGAAGAGCGAGGGACCTTAGTAGACAAATGGAGGATTGTCCGAGGCCTGGTGCTCTTTGTGGGTCAGTTCCACCAACACTTAATCATCGCGATCTCACATCAAAGTCGATTGTGCTATAGTCAAGCTGTGGTGGCTGATCATATATCATGGAGAAAATACGTCCTTACTCGGGAGGTGGGAGGATCATTTAAACGCGTCTATGGTTACGCGCCTGCGCGTAACCATAGAAAGCTTCAACATAAAGTAAGTAATTACTTTGCACAAGTTTATTGGCCTGCTCAACTTGTCCGGAGATGGAATCCCCTGGGCCTGATGAGTTTGAGGAGCCTGGGGAAATGTCTTCCAATCTTGGACCCTCTTCATCACCTCACCGTCCATCCAAGCGGCGAAAGCTATGTCGGAGTTCCGATGACGACTTCGGCTCGGATGATGAAGAGGACCTCGATACACCGTCACATATCTTGGATCAGGACCAAGTGGATACCCAAGGCGAGGACCAGAAGGGGATAGAACAATCGAAATCGAAATCGAAATACAAAATACATATTCCCAAGAACGCGGAGATCCCCACTGATGCATTCTTCACGCAACCTCCAGAACGGTCGTCGAGTCCCTATCGCATTGACCAATTTCATTGGAAAAAGCCGAGGAACCGGTCACCAACCCCTAAACAGCAGCTTTTCATGCCTCCTGCCGCACCAGAACCAAACCTATCAGCGACCTCAGCTTTCACCGATACATCCGCTCAAATGCAAAACGGTACAGTAGTACACAGCCCAACTTCGCACGATGTGCCATTTGACGACGAATTTTCCATGGATGAAAGCTACGAGAACATACTCGCAGACCTTCCGTCTGATGCTTTTTCCCCACCAGGCACTTCTTCCATACATAGACCATGTGATCCCATTCTCCTCTCATCTCTGCAAGATCGCCCATTACAATCGCCTAGGCCAGTGCGTTTAGCTGCTCCCCTCGCAAACTTGCGTCAGACCACTCTCTTTGGCACCCAGGCTTCTGAAGTCAGTGCTCAGACGCAGTCTGCGAGAAAGCACAATTGGCCACTAGCTAACCGCGAGGAGCCACCGACGCATCACAAATTAGATCAAGATGCATTGAAGACGTGGGTGTACCCAACGAATCTTGGCACCATCCGCGATTATCAATACAGCATCGTCGCTAGAGGTCTGTACCACAACATGCTCGTCGCCCTACCGACGGGTCTAGGGAAGACCTTCATAGCTGCCACAATCATGCTCAATTGGTTTCGATGGACCACTGATGCGCAAATCGTATTCGTGGCTCCTACGAAGCCCCTTGTCTCGCAACAAGTCAAGGCCTGCTTTGAGATAGCGGGAATACCTCGGTCAGCAACTACAATGCTCACTGGTGGCATTTCTCCAGGATTGCGTGCAGAAGAGTGGCACAAAAAGCGGGTCTTTTTTATGACCCCACAAACCATCATGAATGATTTAAAGAGTGGCATATGCGACCCTAAAAAGCTTGTGTTACTTGTGGTTGACGAAGCACATCGAGCGACTGGTGGATACGCGTATGTCGAAGTCGTTAAGTTCTTGAGGCGCTTTAACACGAGCTTCCGTGTGCTGGCATTGACAGCAACGCCAGGAGCGTCTATCGAGGGAGTTCAAGAAGTGATAGACGGCCTCGGAATCTCGAGAATCGAGATCCGAACTGAGGAATCCCTTGACATCCGGCAGTACGTACATTCGAGAAAGAGCGAGACCGTTCTTTTTGACAACTCTGACGAGATGGTAATGGTAATGGACCTGTTCTCAAGGGCGCTGCAGCCCGTTCTTGACAAGTTGAACGGCATGAATGCTTATTGGGCCAAAGATCCAATGACTCTAACCCCGTACGGTCTTAATCAAGCTCGGCAACGGTGGATGGCATCTGACGCTGGTGGGAAGGCTAATTTTGGCATCAAGGGGATGGTGAATACAATTTTCTCACTCCTCGCGAGTCTGTCACATGGCATCGAGCTCCTCAAATTCCACGGCATTGGCCCGTTCTACCACAAGGTCCTTGCTTTTCGCAACGAGATACATTCAAATGGGAAAAAGGGATCTAAATACTCAATGCAAATAAATGAAAGCGAGCCTTTTCAGACTATGATGTCGAGGGTGCAGATCTGGATCAACAATCCTCACTTTATAGGCCACCCAAAGCTCGAGTATTTACAGAGTGTTGTCATGAATCATTTTCTTGACGCGGGCGAGGGACGTGGAGCGTCAGATCCATCAAGCACGAAAGTAATGATTTTCGCTCATTATCGAGACAGTGCAGAAGAAATTGCAAGGGTGCTTCGACGCAGTGACCCTGTGGTCCGGCCTCATGTGTTCGTTGGTCAGGCCAACTCGAAAGGCTCAGAAGGCATGGACCAGAAAAAACAATTGAGCATAATCGAGAAGTTCCAAAGCGGAATCTACAACACACTTGTCGCTACCTCTATCGGTGAAGAGGGTTTGGACATTGGTGAAGTCGATCTGATTATCTGTTACGATGCTTCGGCGTCGCCCATTCGTATGCTGCAGCGCATGGGTAGGACGGGCAGGAAGAGGGCTGGCAACATCGTCGTGACACTAATGAGGGGAAAGGAAGAAAACAATTTCATAAAAGCTAAGGACACCTACGAAAAAATGCAATCCGAGATTGCCATAGGCACTCGATTTAGCTTCCATGATGAGGAATCTAGACGCATAGTACCTAAAGACATTCAACCTGTTGTCGACAAAAGGATAATAGAAATACCTCCCGAAAACACGCAGCCGAACTTGCCAGAGCCTACCAAAAGGGGTCGAGGACCCAAAAAACCCCCGAAGAAGTTTCATATGCCCGACGATGTGCGCACGGGGTTTGTTAAGGCCTCCAGGCTTCGCGATGACCATGAAAGTGGTGAGAGTGAACCGAAAGTACCAAGGCGCAAACCACGAGCCGTGCGTATTGCTAGTCCTGAGCCTGTCCCCTCGTTGGATGATGTTCTTTTGACAGCAAGCGAGGAGAAAGCTTTTGAACGCAAGTATCTTGATATCCAAGGAGATTCCCCGCAGATTGTGGAAGTTCCTCGAAACGACGCATTCCCCAAGCTACAGAGATTCCAACGCCCCACCAGACACCTAGGGCATGGCCGAGCCACACTACTCTTCGTAGACATGCTCAAATCCATGCACAGCAACTTCGACAACTCGAGTGTGCATCACACAAGGAACCTGACGCTTGAGGATAAGAACGCAGGGGCGATGCAGGCAGAGAAAAGGGCATCTTTCTTCCAAAGCCTGCCGCGTGCTATTAAACCGAGCCAGCTTTCCCTTGACAACTCAGCACCTGCCTCTACCTTGTTGCCTTGCTCTAAAGAAGACTACGAACAGTCCAAGACGAGTGTACCCATCGAGATCTCGTCTTCTAACGAAGATGTTCTAGATGGTAATCTCAGTGACCTAATTGACGACGAACAACGCAAGATGGATGCTGTCTCATCCACGTCCACATCACCACCTTTATCGGCGAAAGCTACTCAGCTTCTGTATCATGCTGGAGTCAAGCCACCCATTCTAGACTTGGATGAGTCGGAAGATGAATTACCAGACTTCGGGGCACTGGTCCAAAAAATCGGAGCTGAAAAAGCAAATGGACCATCGCAGCCCTCAGAACCACAGGATAATTCGAGGCTGCTTCATCAAAGAGGCTGGCGAAAGATTCTTCGGGACGATAGTGACGAAGACTGACATGTGAAGGAAGGGTCTGATTTATGTGCTTTAGCGAGTTGGAATTTACATGGCCCCAGTGGTCCAATGATATGTTTATTAGCGTCCTTGAATAGATACCCCATATCGCAATCCTGTCTCTGCAAATTCCACTCACCAAGTTTCCTTGCGTCCCATGTTCAATCTTAGACACATGACACAAATGCGGCGGCGACGTTTATACGTGATGATATTGTCTGTAAATCCATAAACCTCGAACTTCAGAACCCGGACCATATTAACAACCTCCTACAATGTCCACCGATCCTTTCGATAGCGCCCTGTAATCCCTCCCCCTCCATGCAGTCATTTCAAACTTCCACTGATTACCTTGCCCACAGCGATCTCCTCCGCCGTCTCCCCCCACATAGCACAACCGCGAATCTGAACCGTATCTGCGCCCTCGCACCGCACCTCACCGAGGATCTGCTTTCAGCCGTCGATCAGCCGCTGGAGATTCGCCGCTGCAAGACATCTGGACGAGATTACTTACTGTGTGACTACAATCGCGACGGAGACAGCTGGCGGAGTCCGTGGAGTAATGAATTTGAACCTGTGCTTGAGGTCGGGGAGGAGGGAGCTAAGCCCAGCGAGAGGGTTAGGAAGATGGAGGTACAGATGGGGGATGCGGTGGATGTTTATCGGGAATTGTAAGTTTTCTGTGTAGATTTTGGAATATTGTGTTGGTACGGTAGGTGGAGAGGGAGGGTGTAAGTGCTATGGGAGATTATCTGGGTGCTTTCAGAAGATTGTGTCGGCTACTGATGTCCTATCCTCTGTAGGTACTACGAAGGCGGCGTAAGTAGCGTATACTTCTGGGACCTGGACGATGGCTTCGCCGGAGTGGTATTACTGAAGAAAAGTAAGCTTCCACCAATCTGTTGAGGTTTCTTGTTTCAAATGATAGTGTGAAGCGCTTGCTACACTGTTGCTGATTCTTATGTAGCTACGCCATCAGGCAAGAGTGAGGGCGGATGGGACTCAATACATGTTTTCGAAGCTATCGACCGGGCGAGAACGTCGCATTACAAGCTCACAAGTACGGTCATACTACGTCTCAGCACTGCAAGCGAGGCATTGGGAGATATGGATCTGAGTGGGAACATGACAAGACAAATCGAGCAGGACATGCCTGTACAGGACGATACGAGTCACATTGTCAATGTTGGCAAATTGGTTGAGGATATGGAATTGAAGATGAGAAATCTGTTGCGTAGGTATAGGATTATGGTACCTAATGATACATACTGATGTCTTCCAGAAGAGGTATATTTCGGCAAAGCGAAGGATGTCGTGGGCGACCTTCGAAGTATTTTCGCCACTCTCCTCTTTGCCCATGTATCTACTAATACTGCCGCAGGTATACCGCCCTTGACCGAAGCAAATAGGGAGAAGGCGTCACATCAAGAGATGATAAACTCGATGAAGAGGTGATGAAGGCTCAAGTTGGCCAAACTAGGATTCCTGACATTAGCAGTAGTGAAAGGTGCTACCTTAAGTAGCAGTATGAGAGCAAATCATCAAGCATCCCGTGATAGTGACAGGCTTTGTTCGATACGTTCACTGCGATCAACGTCTGATCACCTAATCGATGGCTTTTGTGACATGCACTATATGCGTGTGCGTTTTACCAAGCAGGGAACACCTTCAGGTGAGAATGGATCCCCGACCAAATATATTTTTTGACAATTCAGCTCGAGTCTCATCCGGAATAAGAAACTGGATGGGTTGCTCTGCGCTATCCGCGGAGTTTTGCGCTCGTCGCATAATGTATATAGGGTCTTATGTCGGGCCCGGTAGCTCTTGATAGTTATCGTCTGGCAAGTGGGGAAATTCAAGAGGCGAGTGGGCTCAGGACCAGGGCTTATTGCTGCATCGAGCTTAAATTTAGGACATCCTTCACTTCTCGAACGTCGACATACGTGCTGCTGGTGATGGAGGTGATTACACTTAGTGAACGCAAAATCATAATTGAGGTAATAGATGAGGTGTCGTTGGATGGACTAGCCGAGACTAGTGGAAGTCGGTGGCAGGGAAAGGAAGTCTCGAAGAGAGGCCGCCATAAACCATCGTTCATCTTATATCCATATCATATCAACAATTACTACTCTGTTGACGCAATCGGGATGAGAGCCTGCTTCCATCACCTTTTGCACAAAAGATAAATTACGCGTGAGATGAAAGTTGTTGGTGCTTGATATCTAGTACCCCGTATCCCGTAAGCCACCCCAGCGGTGAATACTACATACACCAGAGTATCCAAAAACCAACAGAAGCTGATAAAACCACTCAGGTTGACTATTCTATCCTGTCTCGATGAAATTCGACACCATGCCACGGTGACCGTCTCTACACACTTTTGGCCCCCGTGGTCAGGTTTGATATTGAGATATGTCCACAAAAAAGCCTTTCAGAAAGGGTACGGTGTCCAAAGGCGAACTCGTCTTCGACAAAAACTTCAATCCTCTAGAAGGGAAAAGGGTTTCCAAGACTATCTCTCTGCAGTCATGGATCGCGAATACCCGTCCCAAGGTGCTGGAATATACCAACGGCCAAGGTAATAGAGTTTTAAACGAGAATCTCGAACATAGTCTGAACGATTTTATCTTTTAGGAAATCCTCAGTTCTCTGTTCAACCGAGTCAGCCAACCTTTCCCCAACATGATCATGGATCTCAAATGCCGAGTGTGCCTGGCAAAGAAAGTGTTCATGTTTCTTCCCATGTTGCCATGAATGGAGATGCTCTGTCAGGTAACGGCGATGTGATCTTGTCAGAGCCTCTGCATATCATGCAGGATGAGTTATCTGAAGCGATGGACACAAGCTCTGAAGATGATATTGACGACAGAGACGACTTATCACAAAACATGGACATTAGCTCTGGCTCAGAAGCGTATGACATACCCAATGGAGGTATTCCAAACGACGCAATGGGCGGCACAGCTTCAAGAGCAATAAGCTTGAAGTCTGAGCCTGACGCCGACGATGGCGCTGACAATATTTTCACTAATAAGGCGGCAGGAGAGGCATTTGCAAGAACACTGGTGTTGAACGCTGGAGTAGGTATCGGTGTTGGGTCTGATGCACCTTCGAGCACACCAAGAATGAGTAGTACCCCTTCAGGTGCATCGGGACCATCCTCACACACCTCTACGGGACCATCTAATTTACACGATACTGTCGAGGACAGTCGTCTTTCACTCGAATTAATGAAGGCTGCATATCGTGCTTCAAGTCTCTCTTCGGAATTGTCTCCAGCTAAGTCCACAACTCCTCCAGCATTGAAGCCGTTGAATCATGTTCAAAAACCCATTCAACGTCGGAAAGCGCCTAGAGCAAAAAGACTTCGATTCGCGGATCTCCGACCGAGAACTTCGATACCAGCAAATTTATCACCCACAGTAATAGCTCAGCAAGGTATCCATGCTGCGTACTCATCGCGTCTCAACCCATTCAGTCTGCATCCAAATGAGTATCAACTGCTTCGGGATCACATATGCCATCTTCACGTCTCTGCCTACCTGAATATTCGGAATCGAATACTACGGTTGTGGGTCAGGAATCCTTTAGTCAGCGTTACAGCAGAGGAAGCTGCAGGATGTGCTCTCGCTTCAAGATGGCTAGGTTTGGCAGAAGTTGCATATGAATGGCTTGTGAGAAAAGGTTACATAAATTTCGGTTGTGTCGAAGCACCAGACTCATCAAACGCCTATGTAAAGAAATACAAGTCGAAGAAGTCCAAACGGAAAACCATCGTTGTCATAGGAGCCGGCATGTCAGGCCTTGGATGTGCCAGGCAACTCGAAGGTTTGTTCGAACATTATAGGGAGAGATGGACGTCAATGGGAGAGGAGCCACCAAAGGTCATACTTCTTGAAGGCCGGAATAGAATTGGTGGACGGGTATATTCGCATCCTTTGCGCGACCAGAGGACTAGTGGTATACCTGACCAGAAGAGCACTGCTGATTTGGGCGCTCACATCATCATCGGATTTGATCACGGTAATCCGCTAAACATGATCATACGAGGCCAACTCGCATTGCACTACTACGCTCTCAAAGACAATTCCACCTTGCATGACACCGACGGCCATGTGGTAGACGAAGAGCGAGACTCGATGGTAGAGAAGCTTTATAATGACTGCCTCGACCGAGCTAGCGTCTATCGTCACAGAGCAGTACCACCGAGGACAGTAGAAGGCGCAAAGGAGCTCATCGAGGCAGGACGAGACCCGAGTCGCGAAGGAGGTCGGCCAATCAGCGTCGTGGAGGACGAAAATCCCTACCCGTTGATGAGCCCCGAGAGGGATTTGGTCGAAAACGTTCCAGGTGGCATGGACAAGTTTACAGGAAAAGCACATATGATTACAGGCCCCCGTAAAAAGCAGCCACCAGCCCGTGCCGCTGAGAGCATGGGTTGGAAACTCTCGTCTAACGTGCTAGCATACCACGATCTGAACCTTGATGTCGTTGCGAAAGCGTCCAAGCATCCCACACTTGGCGCAGCCATGGATGAGGCAGTAAAGCAGTATCAATTCCTTCTAGATCTTTCTCCTCAAGATATGAGGCTCCTCAATTGGCATTACGCAAATCTCGAATATGCAAACGCTGCGAACGTGGGCAAGCTCAGTCTTGGTGGTTGGGATCAGGACGCCGGCAACGAATTTGAAGGAGTGCACGCTCAGGTCGTGGGTGGGTATCAGCAGGTACCTCGAGGTATCCTACATTCCCCATCCAAGCTCGATCTTCGGACCCGGAAAGCTGTGAAACACATCAAGTACAACTTCAATAAAACCCTCAAAACAACAGGCACGCGAGTTCTTTGCGAAGATGGAGACATCGTCGAAGCCGATCACATTGTCCTGACCACTCCATTAGGGGTGTTGAAAAGCGATACAATCCGATTCGAACCACCACTCCCTGACTGGAAACTTGGACCTATTCAACGACTGGGATTTGGAATCTTGAACAAAGTCATATTGGTCTTTGATAAGGCGTTTTGGGATGTAGATCAAGATATGTTTGGTCTGCTACGTGAGCCTGAGGTGAAGGACAGTTTGGATCAAGAGGACTACATTGCTAACAGGGGACGCTTCTATTTCTTCTGGAATTGCGTCAAGACGACTGGACGTCCTGTCCTAATTTCGCTCATGGCAGGCGATGCAGCGCACCAAGCTGAAGCCTCAAGCGATGCGGAACTTGTGGCAGAGGCCACACAAGAGCTGTCGAAAGTGTTCAGCCAGCAGAAGGTGCCGGAGCCTTTGGAGACTATTATCACAAGATGGGGCAAAGACCGATTCGCTCAGGGGAGCTATTCTTATGTTGGTGCAACATCGCAACCTGGTGACTATGAGACCTTGGCAGCTCCCGTCGGCACTTTGCACTTTGCTGGCGAAGCGACGTGCGCCACTCATCCGGCTACAGTACATGGTGCCTACATCTCAGGTCTGAGGGCGGCCTCTGAGGTTATTGATGACCTTCTAGGGCCCATCGAAATCCCCAGACCTTTGGTATCATGGCCCACCCAAGGGGATACCGACGTACCCGAGACGCCTCAGAAATCTAAATTGGCTGAACCTGCGCGCAGTGAGCCAACGATCCCAGATGTGCCAACACCCCCAATGGAACCCGAGCTAGTTAAGCAAGCCCGACTGGAGGCTTTCGAAAATGATATACTAGAAGCGATATATGCAGACCTTGGCCTTCGCCCATCCCCACCTGGTAAGCCAGGTTCGAACCCATTTCTCCTATTCACCACAGACGTGTGGCAAGAGACCAAAAAAGCGTGTGATGTTGCCCGTGTAGCAGCATCAGGGAACCCGGAAAAGGTAGCCTCGAGAAATGAAGTCCGTGCGACGATTGGCCAGATGTGGCGAGCGGCACCGGAGGAAACAAAGAGGCCCTATTTCGAGAAGACAGAGAACAATCGGCGCATCAATGAAGAACATGCGGCTACATTCGAGGCAAGATTAGCATCATGGGACGAACAGGCGATGGACGTGCGGAGGAAGTATGTGAGAGAGCATCCGGGCGTACTGTCGGCCAAGGAAGAGGAGAGCATGTGGAAGGCGCTCGGTGTATATAGCGACTTTGGAGATTTGGGCCAAGAGAGGAGGGCGAAGAAGATGAGTGGCTATGCTGATCGCTCCGAATCGGACATGGATGGATGATTCCGATCTTTCCAGTGGTTCTGAGCATTCGCGGATTGCAAGGCGCCATTATGTGTCAGCTCACGGTAGCCTTGAAGTTCTATTGTAGCAATAGCATGCTGAAAGACATCGGGATATTGTCTCACTCCCATCTTTCACATGGTAGGCTCTACACGCCACTAGGTCCCATCAGAATCCCTACTACCATTCAGGAAACAGGAAACAGGACACGATACAGAGCACTTGCGTTCATCTAAGCGAGGCAGAAGTAGAATATTCAAGTACCTGATACAATAACTGGAGTGCGTGAGTGCTCAGCAACTGGTGGCTCGGAGCAGGTTCGGAGCTGGCCGACCGTTGGCGCCCCCCCCGCCGTGTCCTCGGGTCAATGGCCTGCCCCTTTGGGTCTAGCCAGACCCTGGAAATTAATTCCACATGGCTGGTTGCTAGTGCCGGGATGGCCTTTGGTGGGTAGGGCCCAGGCACCCAGGGCTATCGTGGAGGATATCTGGTACATCTCAACATTCAGCATCCTGTACCTAGATCTCCCTGTCGATGAAGCTCTTCTCAGTATTCCGCTCACAGCCTTGACGAATCCTAAGGCTTGATATGAGACTCGATTTCGGAAGTTCTACACTCCCGCATGATCAGCAGCGTCCTCCCGCCCGTTAAAACCCCACTACTGTGAGCGCCGCAGTTCGCCCCAAGACGTAGCACCATCCACCTATCTGCAGACTCGTAGACCTCAGTCCTTCAATAATTCATATCCTTGATCCCTTCTCATCCTCCACTGATGCCGCCTGCACTACCTGCGAGCCGAATTCGACAACACTTGCCACATCTTCCTCAACTTTGGGCACTCGAACTTCGGTCAACCCCGCCGTAGGGGGCTCCTGATTCAGCATCAGCGCCGAACATGTCTGCCTTCTTCAATCGGATGCGCGCAAGTGCTGTCAGTATTACCGTTATCTAGTCTCCAGCTTCACATGGCAACAATATTTTACTTGGAATTCCTGCGTGAAAATCATGCTAATGCGCTGGTTCGATCAACTACGACCGTGGTGCTCACTATCAATAGGGAACCTCCAGCCCATCAGCTGGACTATCACCGGCGAAGAAAGACCCCAATGCCCTGCAAATAACACCACTCGAAAAATATCTGCTTGATGCGCCTCCTGGGCCTTTACGAGAAGATGGTAGTGATAAATTTTGGGGATTAGAGAATGTAAGCTGAGCTTTCCCGTTGGTCTCTCGCGAACATGCTAACATATCAAGTCGCAGTTTGGAAATACCTGGTACCTGAAACCTGCGTGGACATAAGGAGCGAAGATTGACGTGCCGCAGCTACTGCAATTCAATTCTACAATGTTTATATTACTCAGTACCCTTTCGAGAGCAAGTCATCAACTATCCAAACCGGACGCCTCTCGAGTCGGTTCTTACAACATCTACCGGACAAGCAAGGTTCAACCCCGACGCAGTCATCCTCCCCCCAAATCATTCGTCTTTAACGCCCGCTAAGCTCGCGAAGCCGCAGCCGCAGGGTCCCAACTCGGCGCGAAACCCTGGAGTACCACCCACTCCCCAGAAACCCGAAGACAAGGACCATCCAGAATTCAAGAAAAGAGTTGCACAGGCAAGAGGACCTACGATCGCCATGGGTACTGATAATGCTGCTACTTACGGAATGGACGAGTCGCTATTCACATCACTAAAAGACATATTCGAGGCGGTCATAGCACATAAATCGAATGTTGGTGTGGTCAGCCCAACGAAGTTCCTCGAGGTTCTGAAACGCGAAAATGAAACGTTCCGGACAGCGATGCATCAGGACGCCCACGAATTTTTAAATCTGTTGTTAAATGAGGTTGTATTAAATGTTGAGGTACATTCTAAAAGACTAGAGGAGGAAAAGCTGAAAGGCATGAAAGGCATGAAAGGCATGAATGGCATGAATGGCTCAGCAGATAAAACCGGGTTTGAGCAGGCGCTAGCATCGGCGATGCCCAAAGCCAATAAAACAGGCTGGGTACACGAACTTTTCGAAGGGACTCTGACATCCGAGACGAAATGTTTGACCTGTGAGAACGTGTCCCAGCGAGATGAAGCCTTTCTGGATCTTTCAGTGGATTTGGACGAACACTCTTCGGTGACAGCTTGTTTGCGCAAGTTCTCGGAGGAAGAAATGCTCTGCGAAAGGAATAAGTTTCACTGCGATCGATGTGGGGGCCTGCAGGAAGCAGAGAAACGAATGAAGATAAAGAGATTACCCAAAATACTGGCCTTACATCTGAAGAGGTTCAAATACACCGAGGATCTTCAACGATTACAGAAGCTGTTCCACCGGGTAGTCTATCCGTACCACTTACGCCTTTTCAATACGACAGACGACGCAGAAGATCCTGATCGGCTCTATGAGCTTTACGCCGTTGTGGTACATATCGGAGGCGGCCCATATCATGGTCATTATGTCTCGATAGTGAAGACTGGGGACCGGGGATGGCTATTGTTTGATGATGAGAACGTCGAGCCAGTAGACAAGAGTTATGTGCAGAACTTCTTTGGCGACCGACCAGGACTAGCGTGCGCCTATGTCCTCTTTTACCAAGAAACAACGCTGGAGGCTGTCAAACGAGAGCAGGATGCCGAGAGTCTGGCTGCAGCGTCACAGGCTGCGGCTCAGGTACCAAAGGAGCCTATTGGTCTAGGGCTGAAGACCAATGGTTTCATGAATGGCATTCATCATATGAAGAGCGCCGTCTCACCAGCCGCCGATGACACGAATGGTCCTGAGGGTCTCGACCATGCTGTCGCAGCACCTTCACCTGCTCTACCAGCCAAAAAGTCTCCGACTGAGGTCAATGGTCTCATTCATGTCCCATCCTCCAACCCATTCAACGAGGACCCGAAATCGAAGAAAGAACGCGCCAAACAGGAGAAAGACCGCAAATCCATAGAGCGGATAGCTGCGAGACAAGAGGAAAAGGCCGAGCGTGAGCGGCGGAAGAATATCGAGGTCAAGCGTAAGGAGTTATCGAAGCAGACGGAGGCGAACACGAAGGCCGCAATAGAGGCCAGTAAAACTTCCAAGGCGGATGAGGACCATAGATTTGCCGCCGAAAACGGCCATAGAGAACCCGTTGCCGCTGTCCTTCCTTCAGGCGGACTGAGCAGATTCAAGTCGAGCGGCAAGAGCTTCCGAAGGCCGAAGATGTTCACGAAAGAGGTGACCAGGGAGGAGCCGATTCCGGACGGAGACGAAAACACTGTTCCATCGGTGGCCGATACGAGTGACAAATCGGCCGATAAATCTAAACATCGATTCAGCAGTCTACGGAAGAAGTCGTCGAATATGAAGTTGTTGTAACATTATGAGCATAGAGGGAGAGGAATCGTGGTATTTACACATCACATGTTACACGTTACACGCATCTACGGCATGTACATTCGAAATTTCGATCGATCTACGCATTTACAACTCATGATACCACAGGGCGGCGTTTATGTATCTACGAAAGAGAGATTAGATATGGGAAAGCCCCCCAAGACGACGGACACGAAAAAAAGTTGGACAAAGTACTGTCAGATATGTATTCGAGGAACTCGTCGTCCCAGAAAGGAACGTTCGCGATGCCTTTCATTGCCTAGTCACACATCGTCGATAGTAGGTATTTCTAACGCTAGAGCGTGGCATCTTGTACAATTACATACCTTTCTAGAAAAATATTTATCGGTAGAATAGCACGTCGACCATTGCTTTGGACTTTCTCGCTATGGTATTGGTACATAATGTCCATGAAAGTGCACAAGGGCGCTCGGAAACATTGAAGATAGATAATACTGCGCCGATGTGGGTATCTTCTGCTCAAGCTCTCTTCCCCCCATGCTCCCAGTAGCATCCCCCTTCTCTCTATCCTCTCAGCAATATCCCCCTTAAACCCACCCCTCAGCCCAAGACAAGCTCATAGGCAATAACAAGCGTATTGATCACAATGAGCGGTACTAAACCACACACACCAACAAATTAGCCAATCCACTCCTATAACTCCAACCACCCACTCCTCCTATTCCCCTTCCAACACCTCCCTCATCCCCCCCCCCTCCTTTCCTCCCCAATCAACCCCACCCCAAGAAGAAAACACACACACAAAAAACTCACTCCTCATCAGCGTTCTCACACTCCCAATAAAATCCACCATCTTCCCCTTCACGCTCGCCGCATCATTGCCCGCGCCGCCAAACGAAGGTTCGGAGGGCGTGTTGCCCCATCCGACTATACATGATTGTATCCGAATCAGCACCTCCCTACCTCCTTACTTACCTACATAGGTGCTCTCTTTTTCTTCTTCTTTCTGATAAAGGGTGAGGGGGAGGGGGGGACGCACTGCGCGCTAGGAAGCGATCTTCGGAGAGGACGGCGACGGCGTTGACTAGGAGGATTGAGACTGGGGGGAGCGGGGAGGGTTAGTGAAGTGGGGAAGGGGGGAAAAGGGCATGGGAGGGAGGGAGGTGAGGGAGGGGGTGAGAGGAACCGTAGAAGAGGTTTCCGAGGCCGAAGAGGATCATTGTTGGGGGTTTGGAGGGAGGGAGGGCTGGATGTTGCGGAGTGAGAGATGGGTGGGTGGTTGGGCGGACTTAGCGCGCTAGGACAGCTATCGTGAGCTGGGTTGTTCGCAACTACCAACCACAGTGTGGGCTGATCTATAAAGTAAATATTCTATAATGAACCATGGGGCAATTGACAGGTAAACCTCCACCGCTTACACTGGAAAGCCATACCATCATCCCAAAAGAGCTAACAACACCCACTCCAGATACCCTCCTCACCCTCCTCCTCCCCACCACAATCCTACTCCACCTCTTCCTCGCCCCCTATACTAAAGTCGAAGAATCCTTCAACATCCAAGCTACGCATGATATCCTGACTTACGACATTCCGCTATCATGGGAGCATGCGAATCGAGTGTTGAGAGAGCAGTATGATCATCTTACGTTTCCGGGGTCCGTTCCTAGGACTTTTGTGGGGCCGCTGGCGTTGGCGGGGGCGAGTTGGCCGTGGGTTCGTTGGGGGATTCGGTGGGGAGGGGAGGGGAGAGAGCAGTTGATTGGTTAGTGCTTGAGGTAGATCCATTTTCGTTTTTCTTTGGGGGCTTGTTGTTGGGAATTGGAGTGGTGATTTGGGTGTTATCACGATATATTGATGGGCTCTGGCGCTATTTGTATTCCATGAGGTCGGGATATATGGATACTACTTGAAAGATCGTGTCCGAAGCAGCGTCAGTGTTGCCCTCGATATGCGACAACCTTGCTGTTGAGAGCCATGATGTGCGATATTGCTTGAAATCGTACCCATCTCGCTGCCACCTTTTCTGAAGACAAGTCTGACGGGAAACATTTTCTCTTGATCGCTGTTCAGCAAAGAGCTGATTCTGTGTTCCCAACAGTCAGAAGCGTATTAGGATTATACAACGCCTTCTGCATGATTAGTTTTCGAAATGGTGTGGAAAGGACGTTTGGCAGAAACGCCGCCAACTGGTATACGTTGTTCCAAGCAAGCCAATTTCACATGATGTACTACTCTTCACGGACTCTACCGAATTTTCTTGCACTTGGATTAAGTAAGTCGCTCTTCCACCGAAACCTGGTGAAGAATAATGCTGATAAGTATTAGCGACATTGGCGATGCGAAATCTTTTGCCTGATGCTTTTACAAGTCCTGCTTCGAAGCCAAGCAGGCGTCGCTACTCGAGAGCCCTTGGGCTGCTCGCTGTTACCGGGGTTGTCTTTCGCTCCGAAATTGCCGTTCTCCTCGCTTGTCACACACTTTATCTCTTCGTCCAGCCATACATCAGGTTACCACTCCGTACCATTGTTCCAGCCGGCCTTGTTGGCACTCTCCTAGGCCTCATCCTTACAGTTCCTATTGATAGCTTTTTCTGGCAACAATGGCCTCTGTGGCCGGAACTCACTGGCTTCGTCTACAACATCGTGAACAAGCAATCCTCCAACTGGGGCACCCAACCATGGCATTTCTATTTTACCTCTGCTCTTCCTCGCCTCCTTTTCAATCCCCTCACTTATCAGATCTGCCTACCATTTACTCTTTCGGTTCCGATGCTCCGGCGCTCGGCTCTTGATATTCTCCTGCCTAACCTGCTTTTCTTGGCGATCTACAGCTTCCAGCCACACAAAGAATGGCGCTTCATCATCTACGTGGTCCCGCCATTCCTCGCCGCGGCCTCAGCTGGCGCAGCGTGGATCTGGACTCGCCGTGCTAAGTCATTCGTATATCGCTCACTGTCTCTAGTACTCGCTGCATCAACGCTGGCGTCATTCATAGCCAGTTTCGGCATGCTAGCAGTATCTCGACTCAATTACCCAGGTGCCGAGGCATTAGATCGTTTGCATTTGCTTGCCAGTAATGATACTGGAGTGGTGAAAGTCCATATGGATACGCTGGCATGTATGACAGGCGTGACTCGGTTCCTGGAAAAGCCTCCACCCGTGCTGGACGATGAGAGTGCTGCCTTTTGGATCTACGACAAGACTGAAAACGAGATGAAGTTGCTGGATCCGCTATTCTGGGAAGGACTCGATTATGCGCTCTCTGAGAGGCCGGAACTCGTGATTGGAAGGTGGCAGATCATGGAGATAGTGGAAGGCTTTGCCGGCGTGGGCATTGTGAGGCCTGGTGAGGAGCCGAACGCGGCAACTGTTGGGCTTGTATCGTTCAACGAATCCTGGCGAACAACAATGTTTGCGGGAGGGCGAGTCGAAGCACTCGACCGATTGATGGGAAAGTTATGGAACGGAGGGTTTGAGAACCTGATGAGGAGCTATGTTACGCGAGGCTGGTGGGCAAAGGTGAAGATGGAGCCCAGGATCCGCATTTTGAAAAAAGAGAGAATTCCATTATGGGCTGAGGTTGATCGGGTTGAGCCTTCTCCTGAGCGGGCGCAATGAGCTTCAAAAGACCTTTCCGAGGAAAGCATCCAAACCCGATCCAACAGGCCGCCTGTTTGCTCGCTGGTGATCCATCACTTCTGACCCTCCTCCATCTCAGAGATGGTCTGGGCTCGTTCCCACATACATGTGTTGGTATAGAGGTGCACGGGAGTGAAAGGGAGTGGAAGGCTTTGCTGGCAAGGATATTGTCAGGTCTGGTTAGCAGTCGGCCGCAATTACATTACAGATGACTGGCTCTATATCTACACTCGCGAAGGGGGAGAGGAGCCAGCAGGAGTAGGATGTGGTGAAGCCTTGCCAATCTTGCGATAAGCAGGGCGTCTGCGTGACGGGGGACCATCTTGATCAGGGATTCGGCGGAATGAGGAGGTAAAAACGAGCCTGAAGATCCTACATGGAAAGACGTCCGCCGAATAGGCAATTGGATCTTGACAAGAATGGGGAATTGACTATGTTGCAGGCTCTCCAATGATATATATGCCTCTACAAAAGTTTGTACCGACCAAGGCTGCGCGAAATAGATTTCCATAACAATGATATACTCAAGATGGTTGCCAGCCCCATACACTATTACAAGACATCAGAATACCAGTATTTCAAAGCGCGCGCCCGAAGGAAGGTGAAACACGCTCTTAACGCCCTCGTTTGCTGATACCAAAGTACGATGCAGAAAATGCAGCAGCTGGACCCTCGGGGCCTCATATAGCCTGCTTCTCTTAACCCAGGATCTGGTGCCTAGCCACGAGCTTCTGGGTTGGAATTCCGCCATATAGGCCTCAGCTTAGGCATGATATGTCAGCAGGGGCCCATGCGGTTGGCTAGGCGGTAGTAGTAATTTCGGTCATGGAAAGACTTGTGGGGAGTGAGGAATTAGGAGCTTGAAGAGCTTGAAGGGGAGGAGGAGAGGAGGGTAGTTGGATGGGTCTAATTCCTTTGACTTTATGAGGTAGCGACGATTTCATGAAAGCAGTGCATGGGAGGTTGATGTTGAGTTATGGGAGAGTCCCGGACGGCAACAGGATGGAGGGACATTCATATCGAAGACGCAGAAGTCTGATGGATGGTAGCTTCGGTCGGGAGATACGCTCGGAAGGGGACTGGAGTGCGTTCTTTATATTGGGTGCGATTTACATGTCTGGAAAAGAACATAGAGTAACGCTCGTCTTGGAACGTAAAAGAAAGTTGTGTGATGGATCGGGGTCGGCTTTGATCTTTTTTGTACAGACCTTTTCCAAAATCAAACAGAACTCTTGTCCGGAATCAATTCCGCGCCAAGCCTTCCCTTCAAGAACAGCTCGACAACACCTCCAAGCTCCAATCCCCAAAAACACAAATGGCCATCACCAACCCTCCCCCTCCCTCCCCACCATCCTTATAATTCCCTTACCAACGCCCCACCCCACACAATGGCCGACCCGCCACGAGATCCCCGCCCAGGCGATCTGAGCTGGCGCCTGAGCTCCCACCCCATCACCCTGCTCTGCTTCCTCGGTTTCCGCATCTGTAACTAATTCCCCCTCACCCTCTTCTCCCCACCAAGAAAGAATGAAACAACAGCTAATGAAGAAACTGCGCAAAGCATCCCTTCTAATCTACCTCTTCGGTCTCTGGCTTTTGACGAGTAGTTTGTACGTACTCTACCAGCTTTCCCCCTTCGCCAATTCATCATCATCATCCTCTACAAAGACAACAAGCAAACAACCAACAAAGCCACCTGGCTAATATACTCCCCGGGGGGCGGGGCGGAAACACAGTGTCCTAATCTTCATAATAACCATGCTCCTCCTCGCCGCCGACTTCTACTACCTGAAAAACATCGCCGGGCGGAGGCTGGTCGGGCTAAGGTGGTGGAACGAGGTCGATACGGGGACGGGGGATAGCCATTGGGTGTTTGAGAGCCAGGATCGGAGCGGGGGCGATGGGGGGGTGGTGCAGAATGCGACTGATAAGAGGTATGTGTGTCGTTTTGTTCTTCTGGGTTGGGGTTTTTGGGGGGTTGGTGGGAAGGGGGGAGGGGGGAGGGGTGTTTGGGATGGAGTGGGAGGGATTGCTGGGTGCGAGAGAAGGCGAGGTAGGAATGGGGCTAACGTGTGGGGTTATAGGTTTTTCTGGTTGGCACTTTATGCTCAGCCGGGGTTGTGGATCGGGTTGGCCATTTTTGCGATTGTGAAGTTTGAATTCACGTGGTTGATTTTAGTGGGTGAGTCGGTCCCCCTTTCTTGCTTTGTTATAATGGGAAAGCACAGCTTTCTGTGAAGAGGGTGGGGGTGCAGCTCTTTTCCGCATCACGCACGAAGGGGAAAGGCAGCCTTTTTGAAGTTTTCATGATATCTGCTGACCACGGTTCATCTTCCCTAGCAATCGCACTAGTCCTCACAATCACCAACACCCTCGCTTTCTCAAGATGCGACAAGTTCAGTCAGGCGTCAACTTTGGCATCGAGCGCCATGTATTCTGGAGGGATAGCGCGGAGTTTGGCCGGAGGTGTTTTTAGCAGGCTGTTTCGGCGCTCATGATGCTCGGGGCTTTATTTAGTGTATAACTTGAAGGACGTGTAAGATTTCGTGGGAGCTTTGTTTGTGCTGTTGTATTATATCCAACTATGCTATCTTGATGCAAGTCAAGGCCGAAGGGCTGACTAATTTCTGTCGACATCCAACTGGCTAGCTGTCGTGACATGGCGCAACGATCAGAGTAGTATCCCTGACATACCGAACGCTTGCGCCCCTCGCTTCACTACTCTTGGTGCAATTGTATGGAGACTATCTGATGTTAGCCAGGGTCTTGTAAGGAATATGACGAGGTCGGGACTACTCACCGCTCGAGTACTACTTCCAATAACAAAAACCCCGCCGCATGCTTACGACCTCCGACTACCCATCCACATGAAGCACCATTCCAATCTCGCACTCCTCTTCAAACCTATCCGCTTCCATCTCCCAACCCTTCTGTACCGTATTGCAGAACCGATCCCAGTCATCCTCTCTACCCCGTCGGAGACCATGGCGCCTTTTGTTCCATGAATATGTCGCAGAAATCTGTTTCACCTTCTTGCCCAGCTCGGGACGGAGTCCTTGCTCCCTGATCAACGATGTGAAGAGCTCTTCGGAGGTCTTCCAAGCGGCAAACGGTACGGTGATTGGAGCTTTACTATCGTTGCTCGCTTCGACGAGCAGGACCGTCTTTGTCCGGTGTGCTGCACATAAGGGCTCGCCCTTAGTATTAGCAGGGTCGATCTCCGTCATGAAGCTCGTCTTCTCCTCCGTAGGATTTAGCGTGTTGTCGCCAGTTTTCTGCTTAGGTAGCTCTTTTTCAAGGCTGGAACTCAGGTTAGTGAGAGGTGGAGAAATTAGAGCGGAGAGAGTGGCAGACGGTGCGTGTGGAGCCGTTAATTGCTGGGGCTGGGACCGTCGGCGCTTGTGCAGTCGTGGTGGCTCCGAATCTGACGTATGCTCTTCTGAGGATTCCCTCATAGCAGTACTACCAGCTTCAGGACGCTTCGTGGATTTTACCTTACGGCAAGGTACGACCAAGGAGTGGTGCGAAGCATCGGCCTTTCGCCCCGTCATGGCCTTGTAATCGATGTTCTTGTTGATCCAATTCAGACCATGCCTTATTAGCTTGGACAATCTCAAATTAGCATAGTGCTGGATTTGGTGTAATGGAAGCTTACTAGGTAGCGGAAGCGAGTGTTTGCTTTGTAGTCGAAGAGGTTTCTAAGAGCTGCAAGAAGCCTGGTAAACGTGAGATAGTAACCATAGGATTTCGAGAAGGTGTGGCCAACCTTGACCCTTTCAGGTTCGCGTCTCGTGGGTAAAGATAACCCTTAAAAATATCTGGTTCAGCGAGGTGCTCACGACCAATTCGACCCCAGTAATCCTCGCCATGCTCGACAATAAATTCGGACACCATGACCATGAATGCTGCCTCATTGTCGGTAGATCTCAGGACGATGTAGTTCGAGTTGTCAACATGGGCCTTGAGATGGTCGAGAAGCATCTCACGCTTGAGAAATGTACTGGCAGTAATCTTGAAGCCAAGCCTCTCGAAACATGAGGTGTAGCAGTTGGGGGCACCAGTGTTGGTGGGAGCATAGTCCAGATACGTAGCCATAGGACGCTGATCGTCGATGAGGGGAAGGGTCCGACGACTGGTAGGAGGTTGTTGGTAATCGGGCAGATGATTCACGGTCAGGACTGACGCTGACAGAGGGTGAGACTTATTCAACTCCCTGAGGATGTCACTTGCGACACGAAAGCGGATTACAAGAGACAAGGCCTGAGACCTCAAATATCCCGGCCTAGAACTTTGCGTGATAGGACGTCGGTGCTGAGACATCAAAGTGGGTTGCTTCATGAAGGAGGATTTAATACCATCCTCGTATTTCCGAAAAGAAGTGTTGAAGCGGCAAATTGTTGTTCGCTGTCTTATGGTAGAAGTCAAATGAAGACAATGGCAGGTTCAAGTAGATATGAGAAAGGTTGTAGCTGTAAGAGTGACATCCACTAGAAGTGAAGCGGTGTTCGAGCTGACCATACCTCGAATGAACCATCACAGTGAAGTAGACCGCCATACCGATGTCCCAGGAGTCGGTAGCTGTACCGCGTGGTACTATCAGGAATCGTCATATTCTAGTTACTATTCTGCTTGATGACGAGGTTGCCGAATATCCGTTCTTTCATACGCTGAATCTTGATATTGGTGAGACATGAGCCTGGTATATGCGCTGTTTCGCTCTATAATTGAACCCTCGTAAAGTCTACTACGCTTGTAATTGGTATCTCATTATCAACTGAATCTCACCTACTGAGCGTCTCCTCTCACCTTTCACAGACCTCTCACCTTGCCCCTAACGACTCTAATGCACCCTGTAGCTCCTTGACTGCCGTGTTTACATCCTCAAAGTTCAAGGCTGAGATAGCCCATCTCGCATGCTTCTGAGCCTTGAGTATGGACTCTTCATCAGCCACAGAGATTGCCTGATTTGAAAGTGGTGGTGGGGCCATTGTACGGATAGGTACAGCTGGCCGGACTGGCGCGCCTGGCGTTGGCAGAGGTGGTTGGACGGGAGTCTGTGGCATTGGCCTAGGAGCAATTCCACTTTGACGAGGATAGGATGGAGTTGAAGCAGATGGAGGTGCAGATTTGTAAGTTTGTACAGGAGCTGCTGGACTTGGAGAAATGTTTGAGCCATCCATACTTGGTGGTGGAAAGGAGTGCAATGAGTCTGTTGGTGGTGGTATTAACGTATGATTACCCGGTATACCTGGTAGGGGAGGCGAAAGAGAAGAGGAATCCTGGAGAAAACCTGCTGGAGGAGAGCCTGGATCCTCTAGATGGGCGTTCGGTGGAGTCGATTCACTTTGTTGATTAATTGAATTGGGCACCGCCGGAAAATATCCCCCGCCATCAGACTTCATTAGATAAGCGCTTGTTGATTCCAGTGGAGATACATCAGGGGGTTGCGCGTTGTGATAGTAATGCTCTCCCAGATCAGGCTGAGGCGGATGATTACCTTGAGAGAGCTGAAAAGGGACAGAGGGCGTTCTAGATGGATGAAGGGATTCATCGTACGACGAGAATTGAGCCAACTGTCCTTGTGATTGATCACCTTCGTCCGATATTTCTGTTACAGATGGTTGACGGTCATTGTTTTGGTGCTCATGTGGATCGCTGAAACCATTCAGCATCTGAACGTCTGGATCGTCTGGGTCGAGCGGCGTTTCCTCAGGTTCCGGCGTTGGGTTGGAGAGGTTCGGATCTTCGCCAGCCTTGATTGCTTTGAGGATTCGTAATGAGTGATACTTCGCAAACTTAACCCTCGAAGCTATCTCGGGCTCTAATGGTCCCCAAATATGATTAAGATCTAGGAAAGTTGCTGCTGCCTGGAAAGTATCGGCAGTCTGTCTATCAGGAATCATCAGTCACTCGGAGCTGTTCTGAGGAAAGGCTGCGCTACCTTGAGGCCTTGTTGGCCTTCATTGCGTTGTCCGCTCGCTGAAATGTTTCGGAGCCGAACTGCTCTATGTAAGCCTGACCAGCCATGTCGTCCACAATTGCATCGTTCTCGGTGAAATCGGATCTAGTCTAATCAATCTTCAGTGGAGAAGGCAACGATTTTTCCGATTGAGGCACTACCTGCTCAAGCTTGTCCATAAGGTTCATGGTATAGGATTTGCTTTCCTCGTCTGCTTGATGGAGGCCTCTCGCTATGATTTGCTCAACAATATAGTAATTGCCTTCTCCAAGAGTCAGTTTCCGATCATTGTTATCCGAGTATAGTCTTACACCAATACGCTACCACAGGCTTAGCCTTCTCAACCTGACCAGCACGTTGAGCGAAACGTGCAATGTCGGCTGCCTTCAAAGCCGGGGGAACAGCTGCTGCCATCTTGACGTTACACGGTAACCACAAGCAGATCGTTGATGTCTGAAAGTATCACAATGATGTTTGCAGGCACCCCATGGGCAGACCAAGGAAACATTTGGGCCTTAGTGTATTGGAGTCTGCCTACCGTACGTAAAGCTTCTAGGCAATACGCCATAGCACATGGCTAGCTGCGGGAGTCAGACCCCTGTAAGCACTAGACTAGAACTAACCCCGCATAGTTATCCGCAGAGCTTGAAGAGGACAGCTATCAACAATGCCTGGTCAGTATAAGTAGAGCCCATGTAGGCTGGAGCATCTGTTTCTCCTTGTACACTAATCATCATGTTTCCCACAGCTACCCTTGCAACTCTCGTTACCCTCTTCTTGGCGATCACAGTCAACGCAGATGGCCTTTACTCTAAAGGCTCTGCGGTGCTCCAAGTTGATGGGAAGAGCTACAACAAGCTCATCGCAAAATCAAGTCAGGTCTCGGTAAGCTCGAGCATTTGAGCGTATTAGTTGACCATTATAGACACTGACAAAGTGATGTAGATAGTAGAGTAAGTGGTTCTTGCCATCTTCCAGATGCATGTGCTCAGGTCTGGCTCAGATTCTACGCCCCATGGTGTGGACACTGCAAGAATCTCAAACCCGAGTATGAAAAAGCAGCGAAAGGTCTCAAAGATCTTGCTCAGGTGGCAGCAGTCAATTGTGATGATGAAAGCAACAAGTCCTTTTGTGGAAGCATGGGTGTTCAAGGATTCCCAACCTTGAAAATCGTCAAACCTTCGAAGAAACCAGGAAAACCTGTGGTGGAAGATTATCAAGGGGCAAGGTCAGCGAGTGGTATTGTGGATGCGGTAAAAGCTGCTATCCCTAACAATGTCAAGAAGATCTCGGACAAGGGTTTGTCAGCGTTCTTGGAAAGCAGCAACGACACCAGTAAGGCTATCCTATTCAGTGACAAGGGGACGACAAGTGCCCTTATCAAAGTTCTCGCAAGTGAATATCTTGGAAATATGAACTTCGCACAGATTCGGAACAAGGAGACCGCAGCAGTGGAGATGTTCGGCGTGACCGAGTATCCGACCCTCATTGTTTTGCCCGGAGGAACTCGGGAAGCAGTAAAATTCGACGGAGCGTACAAGAAAGACGCAATGAACGAGTTCTTCAGTCGGTATGCCTCCCCGGTGGCCCAGTATTCCGATGAGAAGCAGAAGCCCATGGGTAAGAAGCCGGAGAAGGCATCAAAAGAGAACGCAGCCACGTCGGAAGAACCAGTCTCGTCGTCTTCTTCAACATCATCGTCCTATACCTCCGCCGAAGCATCCAAGGAGGCAGCCGGGGCTACAACCATAACCCTTGAGCCCGAAAGCAATCCTACAGAGTCGCCAGACCCAATGGTGTCCCCTGACGCACCAAAGCCTATAAAAGTACCGGAACAGGCAGAACCTATCCCAGATCTTATCGAGGAGAAGTACCTACAAGAGCGATGTCTTGGCTCAAAGACCTCAACATGCATACTCGCTTTGTTGCCCGAGGTTGGAGACGAGGAGGTATTGCCAGAAGCAGCCAGCGCTGCGCTTTCAAGCCTCGCGGATCTATCTGAAAAGCACGTGAAAAGAGAGACGAAGCTGTTTCCCTTTTTTTCGATTCCCGCTAGAAATGCAGCCTCCGTTACCCTGCGTGACGCTTTGAAGCTTGCAGGTTCCAAAGATTTTGAACTCATAGCAGTAAACGCGCGGAGAGGATGGTGGAGACGGTATGAGGGGGAAAGCTTTGACTTTCAATCGATGGAGAACTGGGTTGACAACATCAGATTTGGTGAAGGGCCAAAATCAAAATTACCGGAAGAATTGCTCAGGCAAGGTGAGGAAGAACCAGCCGTTCCAACACATGGCGAGTTGTAGTGATATGTAGATTGCCCGTAGATATCATGGATATTGCAAATCCCAAAGTCCGGTTGTGTAATCGATGTTTGAATTCTAGACGTGACCCGTTGTTATGGAAGATCACACAGTGTTAACGATTGTTTATCCAAACTCCAAAAATAGACCTAGCTCTTGCCGGATACGGAGTACGTAACAACTCCTATAGTTTCATAATCGCATTCTCAGCACTTGGTCACGAATAGCCACGATCGAATCGTTGTCTTATCCAAACCCTTCTTCTGACACTGTTGACTGCATGCGACCGCTCAACCAAGGCTGATTTGGCGGCCCAGTCGACTCGGTCTCGGGTCGCTCAAAGACCCTCATCCCTGTTACCGCCACAACGACAGTCAAGAGCTATCCTCGTGGGCCACTGCTACAATTGAAAGACTCACTACATCCTCAATCATAAATCGAGCCTTGTCAAAGCTGATGACAATGGGTATTGCACTCTTGAGAAGACAGGGCACCAATTATCCTGCAGACGTCAACACCGAGGGAGACAGCTGGGGTTACTCAAATGTATACCGTGACGCCATGATGGCCTATTATCTGGCTGACATCAACATAGACCGCTATTGCAATAAAGTGGGCCTTCGTTGCAGCGATCTTGTTGCTGTTCCTACTGTGGTTTGTGGGAGGATACTACCACGCTCAACAGAGGATCAAAAAGGGGCTACCCCCATTGAAATATCACCGAGTACGAAATGCCACAAGTCCAATGACAGGATGATACTGAAGTTGTGCAGTTTCTCCTTCCATATAGGCAGCGCATGCAATACATGCCTCGCCCCAACTATGCGTACTACCCAGAACAGAACAGATATGGTGAAGGCTACCCGATGCAAAATTATGCCCCACCTCCACCCGGTATGTACAAAGTGCGACCTTGTCAGAGAGGAGCTAACAGTGAATAGCGTATCACTCTGATCACATTCCACCGCCCGTATATCAACCTCCGGAAAGCGGATCGAAAGTCAATCCCGCTCAAGAATGGGTAGCGCCTCCGCCCGCGCCACCTCCAGGACATGTTGGTGCAGGAGAATCATCGAACACCATGCAGAGTGTGCCATTGGACCAGGAGCTGAATGATCAGGGGCAAGCTCTAGACGGACCACCGATGCAAAAGAAGAAGAAGAAGGCTGGCAAGATGTCAAGGTTGAATCCTTTCAAATGAGCTGTTCGTGTTGGCGTTAAGGAAGCGATATCCATCATCAATTACTGCGTAGACCAATTACTTGTTCAGCTGGCGGCGGCAATAAGCAAATCACGGAGACCAGAAATCCTGCAATGTGTTTGCATGCACCTTTGTATGATGGCCGAAGATGACACGTCAAGTTATTATCGATATGTCCAAGCATGTTTGGGAAATCTTGCAAAATTGCATGCATCTGCTTTATCTTAAATCCATCACGTCTTCATCCTCTTCAATGTCTGTGAATTCGGGTGCGAAGACGCGACTTGACTCCGGTAGTGATTCCGCTAGGCTACCATTCCCCTCCCCATTTGATTGCGGAACCTCAGCATCATGGATCTGTTTCTCCCTCACACGCGCTCTGCTCTCAATGATGGCCTTCCTGACTTTGTCATGCTCCTCGGGTACCGACAAAGATGCGGGTACGCCATAGAGTACCATTTCAGTTCCGAACGATGGGTAGCTCTCGCCTAGGAGCACTGACTTCGGTATCTTGTTTAGTTTCTTCTCGATGTCCGGTAGAAAGACCAGCCTCTCTTCTTCGGATTCGACATCTGCGAGTTCCTCGTCCAGATTGCGGATATAGACTCGATCCTTCGTCTCGTCTACTTGCATTAATTGGTCATCATTGTTCTGGCTTGCGGATGGTGGCTGAGGGTTTGAGGACTGCTGGACTGGGAGGTAGAGCTTGCCATTGGCTTCTGTGACGCCATGGAAATTAGCGGAGCAGACTTGAATACAGTTGATCGAAGACCCATACCAAGGTTTAGCAGATCAAATCTCTTCGCGAATCTTTGATCATTTTGAAGGTCGTCTTCTGCTCGCCGCTTCTGACCAGTCATGGCCAATTACCTGTTCCCGAGATATCGACCCTGCGAGGGGCGACTTTGCAATACATATCCTGAAGGAAAGGGCACAGTGTCTTTCAATGGCGCTGCGGAAACAATTTAAGTGCTGCGATCAACAATGTGGAAGTGATTAGAGTTTACGCTCGAAAAGTTGTCGATTCGATTACGTAAGCGCACAATCCGCTAGTTTGAATGTGCTCCTGAAGCCGTTCATTGTCAAACATTGTAGCTATAAGCACTTGAGGGTCCCTCCACATCAAGTCCCCTACAATGCCTCCCAAATTCGATCCCAGTGAGGTGAAGGAGATGTACGTGAGGAATCAATGAAAATCCTTTCGCTGTTAAGAAGAATCTGCTGATCAAAACCCGCAATAGCACCTTAAGAGCGACCGGTGGTGAAGTCGGTGCTTCCTCTGCTCTTGCGCCCAAGATCGGTCCTCTTGGCCTGTCGCCGAAGAAGGTCGGAGAAGATATCGCGAAAGCGACCGGGGATTGGGTGCGCAGGTACCGGATAAATACCACATGCTCATTTCACTTATAGCTACACAGAAAGGTCTCCGTGTTACCGTCAAGCTCACAATCCAAAATCGTCAAGCCGCCGTCTCAGTCGTCCCCTCAGCGTCCTCCCTCGTTATCAAAGCCCTCAAGGAACCACCGCGGGATCGAAAAAAGGAGAAAAACATAAAGCACTCGAAGTCAATCCCGCTAGATGAAATCATCAGCATTGCCAGGATCATGCAGTTCAAGTCGTTAGCGAAAGATCTGTCAGGTACGGTCAGGGAGGTTCTGGGGACTGCTTTCAGTGTGGGATGCCAAGTGGATGGGCGATCGCCCAAGGACATCAGCGACGACATTATCAGTGGAGCGATTGAAAGTAGGTTTTGGAGAACATGCTACTCGTCTTGGCTAATATCTTGATAGTACCAGAGGAATGAGAGACGAGACTAAGCATACGATACCTGCTCTTGCTATATGAGATAATCCTGCACGTGCAAAATGATACCTCATGAAACGACTCTCACCTATGCTTTTGCGTTCTTCTGAACGGAGTCTCTTCTCCGTCATTGCCGTACTTTGCCAACACTCTGGCCCTTACCCCCTTTCCCATGAGGATCGGTTCAATCTATGGTTCGGGCCTATTTTGGTGCAAAGGAGATGATATTTCTCGGAAAGACCTACTACTCACCACGACATCTTGCCCTTCGGGCGTGGATGTGGTGGTCCATCTATCATGGCCTACATTCCGTTTCTATTATGTTCTTTTAATTTCTCCACCTTAGAGCCTCGCAATACCCCCTTCCTCTTGTCGTGACGGCACGCTCGGTGTGCGATTTCTGTCGTTGGGTTCACAGGATAAGGCATGCTGATCGCCTGTGGGTGCTGGCCGGCTTTGAAGCGTCTTTGAATGAGATAGAATGGATCTACGGACGTAAATAGGCTCTCTGTGAATGGTTACTTTATTATCAGAAATCGAGTATTACGAGTTGAAATTATACTCGTGCCGGTCGGCGATTGTAATGTAACTTATCCAATTGGGTGATAAAGCGGTGAATCGAGATTCAAAGCACCGCGCTGAAGATCTAGCATTGTAGGGAGATCGTTTTGGTTAGAAGACCACGATGTGCTTGTTCTTGAGCCTATAGAAGCCCACATGAGCGACTTCATGAAGCTTAATTTTTCGGGGAGTGGTTGTTTTGACAGGCCTTACAGATAATGCGAGTAGTCACGCTGCGAAATTGTGTACTTCTTGTGACTCACGGGTCTTCTTCGAAGCATTTCTGCAGGACATACAACACACTTTCGTCCAGGATGGCAGACCAATGGAACGCTGTGAAGGTACGAAAAACCTTCATAGACTTCTTCGAGAAGAACGGGCATAAGTTTGGTAGATACATGACACGAATAGCTTGAGTATTCCTATTTTTGCTAACCTGCCTACAGTTCCCTCGTCCTCAGTCGTACCGCATTCAGACCCTACTCTACTCTTCGCCAATGCTGGCATGAACCAGTATAAACCTATATTCCTTGGTACCGTCGATCCTTCGTCAGACTTTGCCCAACTGAAGCGTGCCGTCAACTCTCAAAAGGTCAGCATGCCAAACAAATAGGATGAGTAGGAACTAAGGGCAGCAGTGTATACGTGCGGGGGGGAAGCACAATGTAAGTCCTACTAGCGTTGGGAGAGGAGGTGACTCATTTGCGTCAAGGACCTCGACGATGTGGGGAAAGATAGTTATCACCACGTAAGTGTCTACCGATGTCGTAGTGGGAGCGTCCAGCTCATAGGTCGTTCCAGACTTTCTTTGAGATGCTGGGCAATTGGAGTTTTGGCGACTATTTCAAGAAAGGAGCAATCGAGTTATCTTGGGAATTACTTACGAAAGTCTATGGACTGGATCCTGATCGGCTTTACGTTACCTATTTCGAGGGGCTTGAGAGCGGAGGTCTGGAACCAGATTTAGAAGCTAAAGAAATATGGAAGTCTGTCGGAGTTGCTGAAGATCATATCTTGCCTGGAGATATGAAAGATAACTTCTGGGAGATGGGCGATCAGGGACCTTGTGGGCCTTGTAGTGAAGTACATTATGATCGGATTGGAGGCAGGAATGCTGCAATTCTAGTGAACCAGGACGATCCCAACGTCCTGGAGATATGGAATAATGTTTTTATTCAATACAATCGAGGACCGGACAAGTCTTTGAAGCCATTGCCAAATCAACATGTCGACACAGGGCTTGGTTATGAACGCTTGGTCTCTGTGCTTCAGAACAAGATGTCGAACTACGATACCGATATCTTCACGCCGCTATTTGCTAGGATACAGGAAATTACTAAAGCGAGAGAATATAGGGGAAAATTTGGAAATGAGGATCACGATGGCATTGACACTGCCTATCGGGTAGTCGCTGACCATATACGGACGCTTACGTTCGCCATCACAGACGGTGCTGTACCGAATAATGAGGGGCGAGGGTACGTGGTTCGAAGAGTTCTGCGGAGAGGTGCCCGCTATGCGCGGAAGTACTTCAATTCGGAAATTGGCAGTTTTTTCTCTAAGATCGTGCCTACACTAGTGCAGCAAATGGCCGATCAATTCCCTGAGATCAAGAAGAAAGAATCAGAGGTCCAAGAAATCCTGAATGAAGAGGAGGAGTCCTTCGCCAAGACACTTGACCGAGGAGAGAAGCAATTTGAGACATACGCACAGCAATCCAAGCTCAAGAATTCGACCAAGCTTCATGGTGCTGATGTTTGGAGGTTGTATGATACTTTTGGTTTTCCTGTAGATCTGACGCGGCTCATGGCCGAAGAAAGAGGCCTAGATATCGACGACAAGGAATTCGAGGATGCTCGGTCGAAGGCAAAGGAGGCTAGCAGAGGAGAAAAGAAAGCCGCATCTGGCTTATTAGGATTAGATGTTCACGATACCAGCAAGTTAAAGATGGACGACATTCAGCCTACGAATGATAGTGCCAAATTCGAGAAAAGTAATATAACTGCCCAGATCCGCGCGGTATATCACTCGAAGCAATTTCTAGAAGGGACAAAGGAGGTCCCAGAAGACGAGCAAATAGGTTTGATCACTGACCGCACAAACTTCTATGCAGAGCAAGGGGGCCAAGAAAACGACAAAGGGAAGATCATCATCGATGGCGTTGCTGAGCTCGAGGTCGATAATGTGCAGGTCTATGGTGGATACGTGCTACACACTGGCTACATGACGTACGGTTCTCTCGCTGTCGGAGACCAAGTCATTTGCGAATACGACGAGATCCGCCGCGGGCCGATACGAAACAATCACACCGGCACACACATACTGAACTTCGCCCTTCGCGCAGTCCTCGGCGACGGCGTCGAACAGAAAGGCTCCCTCGTCGCACCGGAAAAGTTGCGTTTCGACTTCTCACACAAGGCAGGTATATCGATCCAAGATCTCGAGAAGATTGAAGATATATCCGAAAAATACATCCGCCAAAATTGCGAGGTCTACTCCAAAGACGTCCCCCTCACCACCGCGCGTGATATCAACGGTCTCCGCGCTGTCTTCGGCGAGACCTATCCCGATCCGGTACGGATAGTCTCCGTCGGCGTGCCCGTCGAGGAACTCCTCTCCAACGTCAAAGACCCGAAATGGCGCGACGTCAGCGTCGAACTCTGCGGCGGGACCCACGTCAAAGATACCGGCCTGATCAAAGAACTCGTCATCATCGAGGAGAGCGGGATCGCAAAGGGCATTCGGCGCATAGTCGCCGTGACGGGCGACGATGCACATACCGTGCAACGTGTCGCTACCGCGTTTGGCGAACGGTTGTCGCGCTTGGAACGCATGCCGCACGGTGCGGAGAAAGAACAGGAGATCAAGACCACGACGACGGATCTTAACCAATTATCTATATCCTGGATAACGAAATCCAAGTTCCGAGATCATTTCGCCAAGATTGTCAAAGCGCAGCTGGAGGAGCAGAAGGTGTTGCAGAGGGCCGATGCGAAAAAAGCGCTGGATGCCATTTCTGATTACTTTGGCGAGAATAAGGAGAAGACGTTGTTCGTTGCCAAGGTGCCTGTGACTGCGAATCCGAAGGCGATCAGCGAGGCGGTCAATCATGTGCAGAAGAAGAGCAAGGACAAGACTGTTTATCTGTTCGCCGTTGTGGACGGGAAGGTTATTCATGGCTGTCATGTTTCTGAGGTAGGTTTATCTCCCAATCCGATCTTCCCCGTTAGTTCTTGTCATTTTACTGACCCTTTTTATAGGGAGCTTCAAAGCAAGGCCTGAGTGCCAGCGAATGGGCGAAAGCCGTCTCTGGCGTTGTCGGAGGCGCGGCGGGAGGCAAAGGGGCGACGAGCGTCGGCAACGGTACCGATCCAGAGAAGCTGGATGAAGGCGTGGAGGCTGCAACGAAGTATCTGGAACAATTCCATCTGTGAACAATATTGTAATATACCCAATAGAGGCCCCAAGAAAGGATCGACTGGATGTTTCTGCCAGGAGCCTGAAACACTTGACCCAAGCGTTTGCTCATCGCAATAACCGTACAAACAATGCTTCTCTGGAAAAAGCCAGTCCCCGTACCCAAAACCAACGCCACGCTACCAATGTCCGCGATTATATATCAGCGGCAAACGCCCACTTTTGCCTCCGTTGTACCATAGATCACATCCCTCCCCAAAAAACATTCATAGCTCAGTTATAAAACTGACTCTTCTGAAAACTCTCCGCCGAAATATCACCCACTTTCCCCTCCACCTTCGGGCCTACTGCTCTAGCTTCGACTTTCAGGCTATTAGCCCTGCTGCCTTCACTGCCACTGCCACTGCCACTGCCACCAACGAGGCTAGTCAACGTATTGACTCTCCCACTATCTTCGATTTCCTTTGGCGGCATCGGCTTTCGCTGTACACCCTCCAAGTATACGCCTGGCAGGTATCCCACACGGCCGTCCCGCGCTCGACATCGCCACCATTCGCTCACGTTGCCCATAGGGTCGGATTTGGATAGAACGGCTACCAGGTCACCTTTCTTGACTGCGAGGTCGATGCCTGCTGTGGGTTGTTGACCTTGGAGAGTGCTTTCGGGCGTGTAATCATACAGTAGCTTGCAGAAATCAAGTTTTGCAGGGTCGATTGGCAGGCGTGGTTGTTGTTGGTCTGGCAGTGGTTGACCGTCCGGGCTAAGGATCAGTTGATTGTTGGAGTTGTTTTGTTGTTGCTGCTCGTTTTGTCGAGCAAAGGAGCGCACGAGTTTGGTCATGAGGTAGGGCAGTCCGACTACTGCCGCTATGAATATGAGGAATGGTTTCTTTGAGGGAGTAGGCTGGCCGTTTGGTAACAGAGGAGATGAGGACGAAAGACCTTGGAAGGAAGCGAAGGCAGATGGGGTGAGGGATGCCGCGTCGGCTGGCGGTGGACGGCCTGTTATCTTGGCGAGGAGAGTGCGTACGTAGCGAAGCAGAGTGAATATTCCAAGGATGGAACCGATGGTCGTGCGAAGGTTTGAGAATTGCTCGGCGACTGAAACCATGGCTGTTTTCCTTACTGTCAGCACAATTTCTGCGTCAAGATGTCCTTGCAGAGTCTGGTACCGAAGAAGCTCGAATGAGTAGCCATGTATGTGCTTTCCAGCATCTGCGCCATACCACCAAATGCGCCCACCAGACTCTCTATGATTTGAAATGTTGCCTGCGTGCTTTGGCTGAAACTGTTTGTCAGGCTATTTGGATCATTGGGATCCCCTCCCATCATGCCTGGCTGTCCCATGCCCCCGCCATACATGCCTCCCATTCCGCCCATCCCACCATACATGGAGCCATAGCCGCCGCCGCCGCCGTAGCCTCCCATTCCACCATACATTGAGTTGCCCATGCCGCCGAAGCGTGAGTAGGGCGAGGAGTAACCGCCAAGCCCACCACCCATGCCGGAGTACGGAGACGAACCTGCCCCGTAGCGGTTCTGGCCATAAGGAGAGTAATTCGAGGAGTTGCGGTTTACGGCGGTAGTGAGGGAGGAGGGTTTTGACGGGAGTCTGGGGGGCTCTGCGGAAGATGATGATGTTGTTGTCATAGGCGTCGTGTTTGTATGGGGGTTCGTAGCTGGCGATGAGGACACGCCAGGTGTTGAGGAGAGAGCTACGCAAAAAGCGTCTTGTCAGTCTGTTGGTTTTCGAAGCAAGAGATAGTGAAGGATTTTGCTGATGGCTCACCCGGACACCTACCGGCCCCATTTGCCCTCTCCCAAGGCTTTGGCGGTGATACCGCCGCCGCCATCTTGCGCAATATCTTTGAACCCCTGTATGGAGCTATCAATGCTGCTTCGACTAGCTAGGTTGCAGGTCTCCAGCACCGACTGGATTTCTATTGCTCGTCTTTTGTCAAAACCGACGTGTGGGCAGCCAATGCTCTGTAATTATCAAGCTTCACTTGTTGGAGAAGGTTCTGGATAGAGGAGCACGACTGCAGAGTGGTAAAGCCCTAGAGTTGCTTGTTGGTGACTTTGGTGTTCTGCTCCAATGATGATGCAGCATCGAGTGTAATTCTAGGTATTATTCATCTTGGCGTTCACTTCGATGTTGCCAGGATTTGCAACATCCCCGCCACGCCGGCAAGACACGACCTCGGCACGGGATTGATCGGATTAGGCAAAGCCTGAACGTGGCGGGGAAACATGGAACATCCGTCCTTAACGAATATTCAACACGTCCCCCAAATCAAACGCGAGACCCTCATAACTTGGAAGTCTTTGTTCAGTCTCGTTCTCAACCCATGGTGATTCGAGCGGGTTCAGCTTCCACAGCCATCTTAGTGAAAGTCTACTGTGGTATCCGGCATGACCCCTGTCGCGCTAACATTCAACTACCCCGAATACTAGTACTATGTATATTTGGCTGCTGGAAGGAGCAGACGCTTTTCTATTTCGATCAAGTGGCTTATCAGGCATGGATCTGTGCTCGACCTCTGGAAGCGCTCGGTTCAACAGACGACATCTAGCGTTGATCGCGTTCGTGGGTATGAGGAGAGCGAAGTTGAGCACATCAGTACTTGCTCGCTTTCGCGACATTAGACGCTGTTGGCGCCTCTCCCTCGATGCTTCTCCATCCCAGTCCATGCAGAAGCCTACCGAGTATTGAGGGTCCTCGGCCATGCCGAACGGTGAGGTAGAGAAGCCTCACTCAGGTAACTCATGGCGTTGGGGGAAGTCTGAGCCCCGAAGCGCCGCACCCATCCCCCGCGGTCCATGTTTCAAGTCAGGATCCTGGCGCTTACAAATTCGTTGATTGGTCGTACTATTTGCGTGTAAGGATGACTAAGGCAAAAGCTGCGAATTGCAAGAAATATTGATTGGAAGGATTGCAACAACTTGCTCTAAAGTTCTTCTTGACGCCGCTAAACATGGAGTAGTGCTGCAGGCCAAGACACTGATCCTGTACCTAGCGATGGCAGGGTTACCTACATTGGGCCTTGAAGGGTGCAATAATAACAGGAGCATGGGAGATGCACTGGGGCCTTTTCTCTTTTGTCATATTCCACGTTTACTTCATGGACTTCGTCCTACAAGAGCCTTTGAAGGTGTACCTCGCCTCGTTGTGCGTGTTACTCTTGGACTGTCGTTTTCCCTGTCTCCTGTAACTATCTGCAAAATAAACAGTCCGACGTTAATGGAATGTCTGTTCCAGTCTTGCCATTCACTCTGTCCTTACTCATATTTTGTTGTACTGTGACATCGCTCCCTAGTCAGTCTTGAGCCTTCTCTACCCTTCACTGTGAATATTGATATTCGCCGGGCTGTCTTAACATTTATCGGACTAATGCTGAAACGCTACTGCGTCCATAGGAAATCAATCTACCACCATCTCTTCAATTCAGGGCACTTCGCCTGTAACCCCTCTAGCCTCGGAAGGATGTCTTTGGTAAGACATATCTCTTACGTAGCTTCTCTAGAGAGCGTTTCGTTGCATACACGTCCTCCATCATGAACCCGTAGCTGGAAGCAGTGCCTGGTATCAAGCCACTATTTACTGACATATTCCTGGTCCCTACCTCTCCTCACAATTCTGACTCGTCGATGCGCTCAGGTTCGTGCTCTCCGAAGTCCCTTATGCTCTGTTGGGAATGTTCTCCGGGTGGCAAGAATCTCGGAAGCCTCGCCTTACGCTCGTGATACACTGTTTTGCCATTGCACTATTCATGGAATGACTACTAAGCCCCAAATCTATGACAGGTCATTCACCGGGTCGAATTCCGACATCCCCATACCGGAAACCGGCTACACCGTAATGGGGGGGTCATATACAGTCCCATGCGATAAGTTTCTAGCGGTCGCACACAGTGCTTCCGAGTCATGGGCATCACTAAGCCAACATTCCGCCAGCCAGCCTTCGTCTGTTTCTTCAACGAGTAGCAGACGATACTCTGGTCCGCCTCGGCCTGTATTCACCGATACCAACCTAGTGGGCTGCTACGCCGGTACAGGGGCATTGTCCACGACTTACACGTTCAGGAGGGGTGATTATTTTCCAAGAGGAACTGCCTCTGACTATCCCGTCGCTAGCAGTGACGAGGTCCGGACGATAGCCTGTTCAGATTTCATGACTCTACCTTACGTCGACCGCACGATTGCACTAAGCTATATGAAGAGTCCCATTTGTACCTCCCAGATCCAATGGGGACTCGAGCATCCTGATGCTCCAACCGGCTACGGTCAAGGTCCCCCTGGTCTATTCAACCATCGACCAGTAGGAGATCCTTTCGAATGTTGCGGCGGGTGTTACTTTCAATTGCCTACTATCAGCATTCTCTATTTCACGACGACCCCAGTAACTCAATGTTCGAGGAGCAATGCTACAGTCACATCTTTAAGCAGCCCTAGCGCTGTGTCAGACAAGCTCGAGAAACGTGCAGCACCACTCCTTGATGCGACCAATAATGTTGTTGTCGACGGGTCAACTTTGTAAGCGTACTGCCATTTTGTGAAACTTCATCTAACGACGATACTCAGGACCTATCCCTCAATATATCTTGTCCTTGAAGGCGCTGTGACGGTCACCGACAAATGTGGGCTTCGCGGCATGGTTCACAACAATCCCACCATCGCAATTCCACCCCACGGTCTAACGGAGCTTTCATTTTCTTATGGTTACCACCCGCAAGGGGGCTACCAAACATTGCCTTATGATCCAGCAGTCCCGGCGAATTGTCGAACATATGGCTTCCGCAATCCTCAGATGACGAGTGGCTGGTATCAGGTTGACGTCAATAGCTCATATATGAAGACATCAACACAATATGCTCCGGGCTACCCTTACCACCCTTTCCTGGTACCGCCTCAGCAGCTAATCGACCTCGATCCAGCCTGGAAGACCTGTCGATATTGGTCAACATTTGGCGATCCGTACGGGCAACTGACTTGTAAGCTCATATCCATATACTGTTAATCTCTCGATCCTGATCACTTTCTGATATGTTCACCTAGATGGAGCATTCGATCGTGAGCTACCACCTATAACACTGACATATCATGAGAGTATTGACAAGAACCAGCACCACGATTGCTCAACTCCGCGACAGCAATGGTACCACAATCCGCGCCAGCAGCGCCTACAACAGAGAGTTTACCAAGCAACACTCCGGATCCAGCCGCCCAACCCGGTGCCAAAAGCTCACCCGAGGCACCCAGAGTCACATCCAGCACCCCAGAAGTTGCAGATCCCGCTGACCACTCTAATTCAATTCGACCAGACGCCGTTGCTAGCATCATGGTGCCAGCTACTGATAGAAACGCCCAGGATAAGTCAGCCGAGACTCCACAGCAATCTGCACCGCTCATGCCTGCTCCTTCGCTCTCTGCACTAAGGTCGCTTCCGGATCAATTGGGTCCGACTTCTGCAATGGATCCAAGGCCTAGCGTACCAGCAATAGACAAACCTCAGCCTGAGGGTCATCCTGATCCAAGTCTCCAAAGTCTGGCTCCTCAAGATGCAGCACTACCTCCAACAAAGGTTCAATTGGGACCCCATTTAGATACAGCCCTCGCTCCAATCCAGCTTCAAACCTACATAAATGGGCAAGACGCTGCATACACTGGTAAGAAGACCGAAAGTCAGGTAAAAGAGCAAGGTCCAGCACCGGTCACCTACCAGATTGGGAATCCTACAGGTGGACCACCAGAGAATCCAGCACTAGGTGGACTAATATACAGTGCGATCGGGAATCTCGGTCCGGCAGCAAGCCCAAATCATGCAGCTGACCTGTCTTTATCTCCTGGGAATATTGTAGCCAAACCTTCAATCGTGACGGCCAACGGACAAGTTCTGACGGTCTTAGATCCATCGGAAGTCCTGATCGCTGGTACAACGCTTACTCCAGGAGGAGACAGACTTACGGTATCTGAAATACCAGTAAATTCAGCACCCCTTGGAAACCTCCTCGTCGGTCACAATGCAGTCTCTCGAACTCTGTCGGTCCTTGCTATCCCTGGGCATACCACCATAGCCAACCCAACCCCTCTCAACGCCGCCGGTGTTCCCATGATAGCTGGAGGGCCTGGCGTGGCTATGTCAACGACAGCCGCTAATTCTGACCATGCGGGTACCCCAGTCATCGGAGGCTCAAACCCCAAAGCTCCACCTGCTGGGATTCAACCTTCCACCCCCAACATGCTTGCCTCTGTTGCACTGCCCCAATCAGTCTTCAACATCGGTGATCAAGCCTTTGCCGCCAACCCATCAGGTTTCTCTATCGCAGGCACCACTATATCGGCAGGAGGACCCGGCGTAACTATCAGCGGCACGCCAGTCTTGCTTGACACCTCCGGATCTCTCATCCTTGGCACCAACAAGATAGCTCTTGCTGGCTCAACGACCGTGCCTGTAAATAGCAATACTGACGATCCAATGCTTAACGCAGATGCAGGAACGGGAGTAGGAGCGGTATCACCGCAGGTAGGGGCATTGAGCGGCAAGTCGACACTCTTCGCGCCTGGGCCTGGGTCAAGTGATTCGGTTGGGGTTGGGGGGTCGATGAATTCTGGATTCGAGAACACGAAGGACACCTTAGCGAATGGGTCAGACAGATCGACCAGTACCGGAGATGCAGGAGGTGGCGCAAATACTTCAATACCTTCTGGTAGCGTGGCGAGTGGGACAAATGCACCGTCCTCTGACATAAGCACGTCGACTTCTACCGGTGGCGTGGTCAGTGGAGCGGATGTACCGATACAAACTGGCAGCAGAGCAAGCGGGACGCGCTCACCAGGCGGAACTTCGAAGGCAAGTGGTGAAGTGCGTTCATCGGGTCTCATCGCAATGTTCGTTGAAATGAGCATGGTAATATCATTCACGTAGAGCAATTAATAGGCATCCATTGTACGTCAGGCTTCCAGGCATCAATATTCTAGCAGTCATATTAATCTACCTCGTCATTGTCCACTTACTCAGGTCAGCCAAATTACCCGCAGTGTCCAGCCAATTTTTGTTCACACTCTCACTCAAGTCCTCAGTAAAGGACCATCCTCGATCAAGTACCCCGTTAGCCGTCAGCTCGGCCAATCATCGCAGCGGCATCAATGTTTCCTCCTGGCGAACGCTGGATTCAGTTCGCTCACACTATCCGCAGGCGCTACGTCCAACATGGGATTGCACTCTAGTTAGCTCGAGTCGCAGCTCCAGTGCTAGCAGCTTTAAACATTGTTGAATCTGGTTTCGTTGGATAAGTACAGTCGGCGTTGAATCTGGTTTCGTCGGATAACTACAGTCAGCACTTACATAACACAGAAGAATTTCCGAGAGCCGGCGAAGCCATCTGGAGTTGGTTGATCAATTCCACTGGGGCCGGCTAGCGGTGATTGACATCGCTGTGACATATGTATGCAAAACCACCCTTTATACAGCTTTAATTTGGACACGAAAACTCATCAACACTATTCTCAATCATAGCATTGTAAAGGAGAGGAATCGTGCTATATCAACGCCCCAACGACCATCAGGCGCAGCGCGACAGCGTCAGGCACCAAACGCAAGCCCTCCAGTCGCAGCCGACAGAGCCATCGACGTGATTCGAAGAAGTGATAGCTTCCGCTAGAATATGGCAGAGTCTGCATTGTGGTATTGTACGCATATTCTGACAGGAAAAGGTCTCGCTGCTCGCGGGTATCCGCTAGCTGGCAGATCAGCAGGTGAAGAAGGCTTGATGGTAAGACTGGGGAGATCTGGACAGTTGTTGATTTAATACTTATATCATGAAAACCCTGACTAAACGAAAAAATCCAGTATACATAACCATACACCTTACATTCCTACCCCATCAACATCCATCCATCTCCCTCCACCAATTTCCTCGCTCAAACAAAAATCCTACTCTGGTAATTGCTTAGATTATACCCAGTAACAATAAGGATGGATGGTGCTTACCACCAAGTTTATCACATACGCGGACTGCCGTCCTATCCTACATCAATAAAAGTAGGTATTACATAGAACTACGAGATTCTTGGAAAAGAAAAACGTGTGCATAGATGAGATGGGATGGGATGGGATGGTATGGGATGGTATGCAAACCGTCGCAGTGGTCGTCCGCTCTGACTATACTTGAATATTGGTGAGATGAAGCTTAAAGACGGTTCAGGGTTGTTGGGCCTCCGTATGGGTTCAGGACTCTGGGTACAGGTATTTTAGCATGCACAACAAACGCGATCACGACTCAACACGATTCCGTTTGTTCACTACAGGACTCCTGGTGCGGGCTGATGATGGATACGTTTTCGGGAGGGCAGTGCTATGCGGAGGACGCATACTGTACGAAGAGGACACATTCAAGACATGTGTTCTAGGCTCGACAATTCACGAGGGGCCAATCAACAATGTCTGTGCGAATTGCGGACAAGTGCATCATCAAGAGCTATGAAACATGCAAAGCAGGATTACTAGTTATTTATTAGATAGACGCACCAAACCACAGCTGTTGGACATTGCAAGAGTTATGCCAGCATAACCAATCTTAACTCTTGATCGTAATTGTTTGTCGGTTCAGATATCCAAAAGCCTCCCCCTGGAAATGACAACGAGGCGACAAATGATATACATATAGATGGCGTGTAATATATCGGAACCTTCCCGGGAGAAGAATCCGTAGCAGAGACTCGCGATGGTGCTCCGGACAAAGTCAAAACCTTGAATCTCGTCAACCGATGATATCTCGTGGTGCAGGGAACAAAAGACCTACTGCCAAATCCACCACTTTACGCCAGCAGCTGCCTCAACTTCAGCCACCCATAGTGACCCTGACGTGTGCCGGCTGGCCTGCGGGAACCGAGAGGTCGCCTCCAGCATCTGTTTGGCTGGCACTGATGAAGCTGTGTGCTTCCTTGCTGCTGCAACCATGGCCGTCGGCGCACACAGTGAGGAGACCAGTATTGCCTGAGCCGCTCGGAATAGAGGAGCGGTCATAGCCGGACCAGCCGTTGTTGGGAATGTTTTTACTACCGAAATCTGCCTCGCCGATAGTGCAGTCAAACGCTCCATCAAGGAGTTTCCGATCACACGTTTGAGAGAATGCAATTTGGGTGTTTTCTTGAACTGCAAAGGCCGCCGACTGGCCCACTGCAAGCTTGAACTTCCAAAATGCGTTTCGGCTTTGCCCGGTCTGTTGACGCTCGGGGATATGGTAATCATCACCAACTTTGTTCCAAATTGCAACGGATATCTCTTTACTGTCGCCGTTGGTGAACGTAATCGAATATGGCTGATCGCTGACTTTGCAGTCGCTCAAGGGAAACATGTTATGGCCATAGGTCGACCCGACATTGCCCCGGTAGGAATCTTTAGTCCCGACGAATGCCGGAGGTGTCGTATTAGTAAAATTGCTGAATGGGGCGCCATGGGCCGAGGTACATCCACCTGGACAATCCGATCCGTCTCCATGATACTTCATGCCGTCTCGACTGCTGTCGCGGGACTTCATGTCCCAGACACTTGCAAGGGAGTTGCAAGATCCAGTACTGCTGCCAGAGGAAGAGTCCGAGGTTGATGGGGCCGGAGAATTTGACGGGCTTGGGGATGCGATCGCGGAGGAAGCTGGCGCAGAAGAACTCACCACAGGAGCAACGACTGGAGAACCCGGCGGGTCCACAACAAGGCGTTCCTCCGGAACAGCTTCATTAGCAGGGCGCTTGCCATTGGGAGAGCAAGCGCCAGGTTCGGCGCATATTTTATTCCAGTCCATTGCCTTGTAATCGACTGACCGCCAGCCGTCATCGCGCTGGTGGAGCACATCCGCAAGGTCTCGCCTGTGCTTGTGCTGGTGACGGTGGGCTGGCTGAGCTAGAGCGCCTTCAAGGCTGAGCGCCAGGACCAAAGCCTGGAATGAGAGGTGCATTGCGAGTGATAGCTGAAGCTATGCGTATTTTGTAAATATATTGAGTATAGATTATAATAGCTGGCTGAGGAATGGCTAGAAGCGTAAATGTCAGTACCGAACAAAGTAATAAACGAGAGTAGTATGAATTAGACAGCGTTGATCAATGCGTGAGACAGTGTTGTGCTGTATGAGGAATTGAGAGGGTATATTGGATGTAGGATTGCTGGTGCATCTCGGGTTCAATTGGAGAACAAAGCAGTCATGAACAATGGCTGGATTCATTGTCCAAGCAGCCACCGCCCGGATGTGGGTAGCTGTAGGAAGTGAATGGCGGGTGTTGAATAATATTACCTGCTATTGTTGCTGAGGCCTGCGCGCGTCGAATTGCTTATCGGTGTAAAGAGTGACTGGGTTGGTTTAAAGATTGTGTTCTTGAGACTGTGGACAGCAGATATCAAGAAAGGAGTGACTTGATATCTGTTTGACGTTTCAAACGACTGTAGATGCGAAAAGAAGACGACGACGTTGACTCTGGTAAAGACGGTGGAGAAGAAGTAGAGGGAGACAGGCACACAGGATAGCAAAGACAGGGGAGTCGCAAGTGAGTGAAGAATGCAATTTCCCGATCGGCTTGACGCTAACAACGCAAGTCGGGGGACTAGCGTGACCACTCGGCCATCAATAGGCTGACAATAGGCCGTTAAAGTACCGTAGTCCGTAGGTAAAGTACTTTAATAAAGTAATGGCTGAAGATTGGATTGCCAAGCTGCCAAGCTGCCAAGCCATCTTGGTAGCTCCGTACGGTAAGTTCATATTCATTTTGATCCGTTGAATACTTTACCTTAGCCTTCTTGTGATCCTGTCCCACTCCTTTTTCTTTTCATAGTTTCTCGTGTGTGAGCCTCAGGCGGATTTGACCGGGCGATTCGTTGTCATCGCCCCAACTCAATTTCACGTGGCATCCATTTTTATTATCGTGGTGCCTGTGAACTTGGAACTTCGGCCCCGGGGTACCTGCAGTCGCCAAGGTGTATCACTCGTCGTTGTGGAATGGTCAACATCTTGAAGCAATGGAGCGCATGGCAATGGGATTTTGCGGAAGTTTAGATGCGGGGAATGCGCACGCTTTCCAACCGTTGCCGACTCATCAGCTCGGATGAAGCCTTTCTGATTCTTCACGAGATTGGCGTTGCTGTCTTGCCGCCACTCGGATGTATTGCAGTGTCATCAACATGCTGCGATACCCAATGGTCCGAAATTGACCACTGTGGTGCCCCAGTAAGCATTGTGCCGCGGCTAGTCAGACCTTGGCTATCGTGAGTCCAGGGACAAGTTGTCTCTGTGGTGTGCGCAAAACAAGGAGTATTTCGAAGCCTTGAGCGAAGATACGCGGAAATGACAGCCTCAGCATCGATACATAAGTACCTAGCTCCCTTGAGTAGCCGCCCTCAACAGATCTACGCCGCACCACCGATCATCCGGGACTTGAGCTGGTCTCGAAAGATTACTCCGAACGTGACTGTACCGCCTGTATGGAGTACCAGGGGTCCCATGGCGACAGACGAGGTGTTCCTCCCACAAAGCTGGGCGCGCCAGTCTTACTGATGCCAAATCCAAAGCTTCGGTGACTGCAAAACCACTGAGACACGTTTGTTCAGAAGGTATGATCTCGAGCATATAATGCGAAGGATGTTTTGCGGCCCAAGACGACCTCGATGGAGATTCAGTTTTAGACTTGGCGACAAGTCGCTGAAGCCTTAATGTTTCGATTCTTCTTGATGCTCTCACGAATCTTCGTCTAACGTGGGGATAGGTCGAACTCATACTGTCGTTCTGGAATCTTCCCAGTAATCTCAAGGAGGTCGTAGTACAGCTAGTCTCGAAAGCGACTCAGGGAGCTTGCCTTTCGTCAACGCTCTGTGTTCTCCTACCTTTTATCCGAGTCCATTAAATGAGCCTTCGCAGATGAAAGCCTGATCCGAACATCCAGCGACAAAAGTTTGGATACCTCGCCATCCGAGCTCGCCGCAATAGAAGTAGCTCGATTCATTTGCTCATTCTCAAAGGCGCCAGACCCTCCCACGATCGGTAGGCTCAACTGGAGGCGACCGCCAGCCTTTCTGGCCTGCATACATCCGCCGCGTACATCTTTGGATCTTCACCTCAACAAACAAGGACATTGTCAGCATACACGTTGTGCCGATATCTAAATCATAGACCATGTTGGACTTTCCGCTGTTGGTGGCTCTTGTCCTATCCTCGATATACGGGGTCGCTTTCGGCACCGAGTGCTTCCGTGCTCGCAGTGCTCTCCCAATACTTCGCGACTGTCAAGATGTGACCGATGCGATCGCCTATCTGTCCAGGCTGCCAAATGAGAACAACGTCAGAGTCTGGGGGAGGCACCTGCCTACCAATCTCCATACGCAGAAACTCCCAAAGATTTATTGGATCGTTGGGCGAGGTCCCACGACTTGTGCTGTTCATGTCGAGTGCGTCCTTTCCGAGCTTACCCTTTCTAACCCTTGCCCAGCATCGCACTCCAAGACATATTTGGGACCACCAAGTCTTTAGAATACTTTGCAGACTATCAGCAATGTCCGAATGGGTAACGCTAACTTCGGGACCGCCTTAGTGTGAACCCGACGAATCCCTTCGCGGTGGATAGCTTCCGGCAGAGAAGCGTTGGTCTGGCTGCTGAAAGGGTCGTCGACCGATGTATCATACGCCAGGGCTTGCTTGGACTGGACTGGCCAAGTCCGGCCGAGCGCGTCTATGCAAAAATAGTCAGGACGGATGCACCTGGGCCTTTGATGTCACTCGGAGCATTGGAAGTGCAGAAGAACGTGTCATTGCCAAACACGACCAGTGTTCTCCAGGTAGCGACTGGGAATATCAACGACTTTGTTGCTGGAAGATTTACGAGTAGTACTGCAAGTCGCCTAGCAGCTGATCAGTAAATAGTTCCTTGTTTATTGTACAAGACTTGGCCATGTCGAGGACTTCCTGAAGCTTGGCTGTAATAAATCTTGAGCCCACAGTAGTATCCAAACACGGCCTCGTCTGACAATCAGTGTAATCTTTACCCGAAACGGGTTTCCCTAGAATCATCACCCAGCACAGTTGTCAAGGCTGCCTGACTTCACTTGAAGTATTTATCCATTAGCACTTCAGTGCTGCGCGCAGGAGTGAGGACACGGTTGGCAAATTTCACGTTACGGCGCAGTGAAACTACGCAGTCATGAGACTGGGCGCTTAACATCAGCATTATCAGATGAACTAAAACATGGCGGTCCAGGATTTGGTCTCAGTTCACGTATGCCATCCCTGCAGAACAAGTCGATCATGCAGTGTGACATCTGTCGCCGCCCAGCAAGCAGTCAGTTGCTGGTTAACTGTACTCTCTGCGCTAGAGACGCCCTCTATCAACCCAGAGTCCAGCTTGCCCAAGCACTGCTGCAAAAGGAGAAGATAGGGAAAGAGGTGGAGGGAATCATCGGGGTTCCATCAAAGTCAAGGGAAGCAACAATTTCGAAGCCTGCTAGGCAATCAGAGCAACAGCCTAGTAGCGCATGGACCACGCAACGTGCAGCGGCGGAGCAAGTCTTTTCAGATGAAGGGAAGAAGTATACTCTGCGCCATGTTCAGATACTGCGCAATGAGATACAACAGACTAGACACGAAATTGCAGAGCGGAAGGCAAGGCTACTGCTGCGACACTCCGAATTTGCCTCAGCGAAGCAAGAGCTTTTACAGAGCCAAGCTACCAGGACTGAGCCGGTGGAGAAATCCATAAGACGCACCGAGCATAGACGAGGTATAATGCACAACAAGACTGCGGAGTCTCGTCTTTATCTATGCAGGGAAGCTGCCCTTCTTTACGGTCTACAGCAACGAAAGCGAAAGAGAGGTGGACTGGGCAGAGACGTATACTTCATAGGAGGGGTTCCTATCGCGGATCTAAGGGACTTGAATAGTATGTACAACTCCAGTGTTTCGTGAGAGCCGTGCTGATATAATAACAAGATGCTTCCCCTACGCAAATCACCACCTCGTCTATCAATCTCGCTCATCTCATCCACTTGATCTCGCACTACCTCTCCCTTCGCCTCCCAGCCGAGATTACCCTCCCGCACCGAGACTATCCGTTGCCTACCATTCTTTCTCCGACGTCCTCTTATTCTAGCCGCGAGGTACCTTTCCCAGGCTCTACGCTCTCCAACTCCTCGAACAACAGCCCGTCCGCTTCCCGCCATACTGATCACGGGGCACTGCCTAAACTACGACCGTTGTATCTTGATAAGAAACTTACAGCGCTCGCCAAGGACGACCAGGTCGCATATGCTTCATTCGTCGAAGGCATAACGTTCCTGGCTTGGGATGTAGCTTGGTTATGTAAGACCCAGGGTCTCAATATCGGTGATAATTCGTGGGAAGATATCTGTGCGATTGGCAAAAACTTGTGGCAGCTCCTCCTAGCACCACTTGCTCGACCACCTCTACCAAGGAATCTATCCAGCAAGAGCTCGCCACAGAAGCCGGTGAAACCCCAAACACCGAGCGCTCCCGCTCAGGCAACAACTACGGAGCTCCGCAAGAACCCTCCATTACCGGGTCATTTTTCTCATGGAACTGCATACGGCTATCTTGCTGCCGCCGAAGGTAGCGAATATATGCGTAACTGGCGGCTACAGTCACCGATCAGAGTCATTGAGAAGGTTAAAGCAATGCTTTTAGCGGAGCGGACGGGTGCTGAATGGGAGATTCTGGAGGGCAACGAATGGGAGGCAGAGGATGCTGACATTGATGCGAAGCGGGAGCCAAACCTTGTGAACAGGCCGCTTGGCATTGAGGAGACGGGCATCCTGGTCAGGCCTGAAGCCAAAGAGGGCAGCGAGGGAGAGAGGGTTGGAAAGAGTGAGAGGGAAGAGGGTGAGGAGAAGGGACGGAGCACCAGTGGTTGGACGAAATTGAAGAGCAGATGAGGTCTTGAATTTAGCGATCATAGACCTCTCACAGCTCAGAAACCATTGAATGGCTTTTCATGTACTACTGTTCTCGTCGCTCGAATAGCTTCAAAACCCAGCCGTAACGACTTCGATACCAGGGGTCGGAAAAGCTAAATATAAGCGCCGCGGCTAAATCATGGAATCTTTCTCAAGTGAAGTGACTTTGTGAGATATGTCCACTGCCCTCACTCCGCTTACCCAAACTCCCATCCCCTTTCTCTTTTCCTCCCTCACCCCCTCCCCGTCCTTCCACCGCAATAGCTCTTCCTATAAAAAGTAAGCACCCCATCCCCCCTTCCCCCTTCCTCCTCCCCCCTCCCCCATCCCATCTCCGATCTCCCCATCCCCCCTCTTATCTCCCTCATTCCCCTCCACCCCTCCCTCTCCCCAACATCCCCCAAAATGATGAAACCCAAACCCCCACAGCTTAGGAAGAGCCGGAAAAGGCATGCAGGTATCTCACGAGATATCTGCGTCGATGCTTAGAATGGGTCTCTGAAATCATACATTTGCATATGGAATGTGTAATGTTTATTTGATTGAGAGCTATAGTTTGTGGGGAAAGAGTTTGCTGATTTCTTGGGTGGTTTAGGGTTGGTGTTGGAGAGGGGGTGGAGGGGGGGGATGGGAGGGGGGAAGGGGAGAGGGAGTGAGGGGATGGATATGGATATGGGGTGTGGGAGGGGGAGGGGGAGGGGGAGGGGGAGATAATGATGGGGTATGGGGTGTGGGGTGGAGGGAGGGAAAGGGGATATGATGATGGTGTGTGGGTTTGCCATGGTATTTGGTGCGTTGATGCTCTCGAGAGCGTTTGGGAGCTCAGGCACTAAGGGGGGCCGTTCGGTGCAGGATGCTTTGATTGGGATATCAAGGTCCAGTTTCTTCTGCTGAGTTGGTGATAGGTTCGTTGAGGCAGGCCAAAGTCGGAGCGCGTGGATCTCAATTAATGGTTTCATACGGTACATGATATCCATTGCGATGGGAACACTACCGAAGCTCATAGCTCGTCCTTGCTCACAATCTTTCCTTCTTTGACCAAGCCCTGCGCCAGTCTCTCCCTACCTGGCTTGCCATCCATGGGCAACTCGTTCAAGAAACCCCACTGGCTTTTCTCTTTCCACCCCTTCGCTTTCCAGTCGTTCAATGTTCCGTTGGGAAACCAATCCACGACTGGTATGAGCCCTCCGTCGTGCGCTACGCAGACAAAAACGTTCTCATCGGCGTCGAAGTTTTCCAGCTTGGTGACGCTTTCCTGTGCAGTAGGCGGATCGACGTACCAAGCGCCAGGCTCTTGTGTCACTTGGTAATAGGGGCTGGTCCGGAAATTCTTGGGATCACGGTGGCTGGCCTGGAAGATGCTACATGGGCAGGGCGTCCGAAAACGAGTGTCTAATGGGACAGAGGTGGGGATGGTCGAGGGCATGGGTGCGTAAACAGTGGGTCGATAAGAGCCGCCGAAATGGCAAACGTCGCCACCCATGAAGACGAAAGTGTCGCGAGTTGTCCGGGCGAAACCGGAGATGTGGCCAACGGCATGACCGGGTACGTCGAGGAGATAGAAGCTGCCGTCTCCGAACAGATCATGGGAGGGAAAGGCACCTACCTTGTTGTTAGGATCGAAGGAAATTTCGTGCACCTTGCGGCCCTTGAAATCGCTCTCGAGCACTGGTGAGTCTTTCTTCGCTGGATAACCTGGCATGAACGCCTCTTTGAAGCCAGGACCGACGTATAGATCTGCGGATTGTGGGAACAACGAGACGTTCCCAGTATGGTCCCCTTGACCGATTCATGGATTAGTAATCTATGTCAAGGTAAGGATCTGAAATGTACGACAACATGGTGAGTGGACTAGCAGCTAACAGAACGGCTTTGCTGTTGAAGAATGGTCTGAAAGGTGCGTACAGTGCCAATGACTCCACACAACGCCTTCAACTTTCTTGTCATCAACCCCACCCTCCTTCAGAATCTCATTGACGTTCTTTGCGATATCTAGGCCGGGTATTCCATTCTTAATTGAATCATAAGAAGCAGGTGCGTGGTTCCACCAATCTTTCCTGCAGCCAAGGTCGAACATGATGGTTTTACCCAATTTCTTATTCTCGACCAAGAACGCAAAGGTGGGCAAGTTCATGGTCTCATGGCCTTTCTGCACGGGCTGTACAAAAGCTCCCGCTGGAACGACAATGTCGGTAGTCGTGTTAATAATACTGACTTCGACGGTAGCATCGCCTTTTGGGAGATTGAGGGAAGGGGGAAGCTTCGGCTGTATGTCATTGTCTGCCATTATCAATAGATCTTGGTCCAATTGACTGATCAGATATGCATCTTTGTTGCTGAGACAAAAGATTAAGTATATATTGGACTAGCCCCGACCATTTCCCCGCGACGGTACTGCGGGGATGCAGCACTGCGCTCGTGTGAATCTAGGTACTGGGCGAAAGGAGTGACGTAGATAGCCATTAGGAAAGTCTAGACCACTAGACATGAAGCTTGCGATGTAAATATCCTTTCTCGGTTGTTGTGTTTATCATCATGAGTAAATCAGTAGAATATGGAAAGTTAGATAGATAACCCAAGAGGTATCTATTAGACAACAAGAAGAGCCAATGCTGCAATAGACACTGGTGTAGGAGCCCGTTTGACTAACCTTTATCCGATCGTGAAAAGTCCGATCAATATCAATTGGGTTACATGCGAGAGCTGTACACAAGATGTAGCCCTATGTAAAAGTGCATAACAATCAGCTGTTATGGTATTATCGGTCTATAACGTCTAATTCCGTTATAATTAGAGCTACTCGTAACCCGTAGGCACTTAGTCTTCCCTCTCACGTCATGCCTTATGGTCTGGTTTCTACCTACGATCCATCATTACTTGGTCATTATGTAGATTCACACAAATGGAGGGGGGGGATTTCTGTTTTCAGTGCCAAAATAACAGAAAGGTACCTGAAACTCAACCCTGCTGATATAGTATTCTACCGGTTGTATTTAGCGTGTGCAGTTTCAATGCGATTGGCCTGCTGCAACACCCTAACCCCGACCCCGCTAAATTGGAAAATAATCGCTGATTTTATCGGAGCTATATAACTATACCACTTGATAGTCAACACTTATGATATATATCTAAGTAGGCTAAAAGATACGCATTTATCTACGGTATCTAATACTTTAAAAATTATAAAAATCCGTTAATGTACGTGGAAGATATAACTGATTTAATAAGTTCACCTACTAAATCTATATGTCTTGGTACCGCTTTGCCCGCTGTGCCTGTGCCTATACCTTCCCGACGTACCCTACCAGTAACAACGACTTATAATAAATAACTAAGTAGGCTAAAAGATACGCATTTATCTACGGTATTAGCGCCCTAAAAATTATAGAAATCGGTCTATTAATAGTAAAGATATAACTGATTCTATAAGTTTACCCACGAAATCTATATGTCTTAGTACCGCTTTGCCCGCTATGCCTGTGCCTATACCTTCCCGATGTACCCTACCAGTAACAACGACTTATAATAAATAACTGAGTAGGCTAAAAGATACGCATTTATCTACGGTATCTAACGCTCTAAAAATTATAGAAATCCGTCTACGTACGTGGAAGATATGACTGATTTAATAAGTTCGTTGAGTCAAAATTTTGCTGTCATTCGTGGGGTCGGGGTCAGGGTCGCTAATCGCATTGAACTTGCACACGCTAAATTGCGCTCGCAACATTAGTCTTCTGCACCCCAACCTCGGCCCGCCGAACTCGCACATCTTTGACGAGTCGCATTCATTATCACGTCGTGCATAATACAGCGACGTAATTGCTACTGGAGGACCCTGTCTACGATGCGGTGCAGACTGGTCGGTGATGTCTTCCTGTTTCTACTTGTTCTCTAGCTCAATCTAACTCTTATAGGTCCTGTGGGCTAACTCGTTCCGCCTGTCCAGCAGCCGGCTGCCGAGGAGGAGCATCTACACTCATTTCCGTACTATCTCGACGTCGCCAGATTCCCCCTCACTAGATACGAGCACCATCGCGCGGGCTGGCGCATTATACCAACAAGAGCCGCCTCCTTTCACCACCCCGACTCTTGAAAAGGGGCCGCAGACTCTGACGGAAAAGATTGTACAACGCTATGCCGTCAGTCTTCCCGAGGGAAAGCTCGTCCGGAGCGGTGATTATATCAGTCTGTCGCCAGCGTACTGTATGACTCATGACAACTCATGGCCAGTTGCGCTCAAGTTTATGTCGATGGGAGCGACGCAGGTCCGTAATCCACGTCAGATCGTCTTTACGCTTGACCACGATATCCAGAACACCAGTGATGCCAACCTCAAGAAGTATCAACAAATCGAGACCTTCGCCGAAAAGCATTCAATTGATCATTTTCCACCGGGTCGCGGTATAGGTCACCAGATCATGGTAGAAGAGGGGTATGCATGGCCGGGCACCATGTGTGTGGCCTCTGACAGCCACAGCAACCACTACGGCGGTATAGGATGGTAAGTCGTCAAACTTTCTATGTTCAAACCTACAGTATTCATCTTGAATTCTTTTTAAATCCATTTAAGCCTAGGCTCTCCCCTTGTTCGTACAGATGCCGCATCGATTTGGGCAACATCGCGTACCTGGTGGCAGGTCCCGCCAGTAGCACGAGTGAACTTTGTAGGAACGCTGCCGTCAGGGGTGACCGCAAAAGATGTCGCAGTCGCCCTAAATGTTTGTGAGTATGATAACTTGATTTTACTACACTGTTTGGCTCACACATCCTTCAGTCTTCAAGAGCGACGTGCTGAACCATGCCATTGAGTTCACTGGCTCCGAGGAAACTATGGCAAGTCTGCTCGTGGATAGCAGGTACACTTTGAATTCTAAGCTTGTATAGAATATCAAGACTAACTTCTCTGCGGATTGACGATCGCCAATATGACTACTGAGATGGCTGCTCTGTCAGGTGAGTTTATTGGCTTGTCAATCTACTGGTCTTTCTAGCTGGTACCTGCTAACCAGCTGGCAGGCTTATTCCCGGTGGACAAAACCTTGGAACGCTGGCTTCGAAATAAGGTAACCGAAGCTGCCATACTCGACGACCGTACGACTCGACTACGTATCACGCATGAGAAGGTAGACGAGCTGTTCGCGAACCCCCTCACGGCTGACCGTGATGCTGTGTATGCGAAGCAGTTATATCTGAATCTCGACACACTCGCGCCCTACGTGTCGGGCCCGGACTCTGTCAAAGTCGGGGCCCCTTTGCATGAGCTGGCGCCGCAGCATATCAAGATCAATCGTGCTTACATCGTCTCGTGCACTAACTCACGGGCTTCCGATCTCGCCGCAGCCGCTAAGGTCTTTAAGGATACAGCCAAGGCAAATCCCGACACTCCTCCTAAGATTGCCGAAGGTGTCCAACTCTACATCGCTGCCGCTTCCGCACCCGAGCAGAAGGCCGCAGAAGCTGTAGGTGACTGGCAGACTCTACTCGATGCTGGCGCTCAGGCGCTGCCCGCTGGATGCGGACCCTGTATTGGGCTTGGTATAGGCCTCCTGGAGCCTGGTGAGGTTGGAATAAGGTAATCTACCCCCGGCAGTACAGAGTTGGAATCGAAACTGACCTACTCGTGGCGCCTCAAATCGTAACTATAAAGGCAGGGTCGGACATAGGGACGCGCAAACCTATCTGGCAAGCCCCGAGGTCGTAGCAGCCAGCGCTCTCAAGGGCGTCATTTCCGGTCCGGACACCTACGAAGTTCCTACGAATTGGTCTGGCGTAGAGTACGGGTACGGCACCGGTGCCGAACCGACTACAGAGAACAAGCTTTCAAACGTCCTACAGCAGATGGAGTCGCTCATCGAGCGAGTGGAGTCTATTGAGACTCCTAAGTCCGAAGTCGACATCTTGCAAGGCTTTCCCGAAAAGATCAGTGGTGAAATCATCTTTTGCGACGCCGACAATCTTAACACTGATGGTATTTACCCAGGGAAATATACTTATCAAGACAACCTTTCCAAGGAGGATATGGCACGCGTCTGTATGGAGAATTATGACCCCCAGTTTGACAGTATTACTCGTCCTAATGACATCCTCGTCTCCGGTTCCAACTTCGGCTGCGGATCGTCGAGAGAGCAGGCTGCGACGGCCATCCTAGCGAAGCAGATCCCGCTAGTCGTGGCTGGTAGCCTCGGGAATATCTTCTCCCGAAATAGTTTTAATAACGCACTTATGGGCCTAGAGGTTCCACGCCTCGTTCAGCGCCTACGTACCCATTTCACCTCGCTAAGCAACGACACGAAGCGACAGCTAACACGCCGGACCGGCTGGACGCTGACATGGGACGTTAAGCGTAGCCTTATTGAGGTGCAGGAGGGCGAAGGCGGAGAAACCTGGACAGAGCAAGTCGGCGAGCTATCTAGAAACGTCCAAGAGATTATCGCAGCTGGGGGCCTCGAGGCCTGGGTGAAGGCCGAGATTGGGAAGGCGGCGGCTGCTAATCCATAAATGGCGAAATGTGTATATCTCGCTAAAGGCACGAAGAAAAAACTTTAGATTACATATTAACTTCTGCAATTTTCTCTAAAGTAACCTATACCCTTTTGACTTTATATCCCTTTCGGAATTTCGCGTAGTTGCTGTTACGGCCTGGAGCTATACCCCGGGCGTATTAGCGGAGTGTATAGCGAAGAGAGTGCGCGTGTCAGCTAACGCAGCGGCGTGCTAGGTAGGAGGGCAGGGAGGCCGAAGTCACAGAGCCAGCGCGGGTCACGTGCGACTCACGTGTATACGCTAGGACATACATTGCTTACCTTATGTGCGCGTAGCAGCGCACACTGCCTGCCTCCTATACACTTATTCATTTCTGTTGATAGACGTATTGATCCTCTTTCTGCGCCCGTAACAGTCGCTTGGTCCTCCTCTCGTCGCTCCCTTCTTCTAAGACATACTCACGTTTAATACCATATTCATTTCTTAGCGATACTCACTTGAAAACCTCAAAGCAGAAGTTCCTACCTTTATATCCCGTCAACCAAATCCGAATTGACGTCTGGGAGTTTCTCGTGATCGTCTCAGGATTCCAGCCTTTCCCGCGCTCCTTTACTGGCTTGGTGAGCTCGATAGCTGCCTGAAGGACAAGCCTAGTTTGCTGACAGTTAACCAACGCGTGATGATTTAGACCGATCGGACTGTGTCGAGGAAATATAACTCGAAAGAGAACTTCCTATGCCGAGGGAAATAATTTCGATCGTCTGTTAGCCGGATCTTTAACTATCTCTGGGAAATTTAGGCGGAAGATCGGGATCAGAGGAATACAATTCTCATCTGGGGGCAAAATGTCCGCATAACCGGCTAGCTGGAGAAAGCGCCGTAGAAGTTTCAGATCTGTCGTCGATTTATGCCATGTAAGAAAAGTCGTATTCTGATTGATGCCAATCTCTTTGAGCTTTATAGCGACTTGATGAACGTCCATCTGACTAATAACGGACTCTCGCATAGACGAGTACACCGCTTTAGCCTTCGAGCGACTTATGAATTCTTGAAATCGACTGCTTGACGCTATTCGGTGGCTATGGTCAATCCCATGCTCATGCTTAATCGTCGTGTTCAGTAAGACTTTCCCGGATACCTGCTCGATCATTGAAACCTCCCATACTTGCCCCGATGTGATGGAAAATTCAATATCGAGGACAATATGAGCTATGCCCGGAGTTTTACCGGCTTGAATATCAACTAACGAGCGGTGTAGGGAAGACGGCAAACTCCAGGTCTTTTCGGTACTTTTGTTGAAGAATTTTCGAAGCTCTGGCAAATAGTCCAAGCATGCCTTATTGGCCTTTATCCCATAGTCTATTACGGCTGCAGCCACATGCTTCACGCACATCCTCGTTCCATAGAATGTTGGCGTTAAAGTCGCAGGACACACAACGAGAGGGAAGCGTTGGGCAGGATTGTTCGTTTGTGCCCCGTCGTAGCTTCGCAGTATCGAAATCTATCCTAGTTTCATTAGGACATGTTTTGACTACAAGACCCTTCTCTATTGGCATCGGACCCAAACAGGTGCGATCTGAGGTCCTGAATGCAACTGTATGTACGTGGCCGCCGGTAGACTGGATGAACCGAGTCCACCGGCTAAGTTCACTGCCTCCACACGGCGTTGATACTTCGTCGATAGTTCTGTGTTTGTGGAAACGCTCTCATTCTCTGTATCTTCCCAAGATCCAGAGAAGAATTGGTCTTCTGACTCGAAATAATCGTCGTCGCCATCGTCTTCGCCATCGCGATTATAGTAAACGTCGTCATTATCGTCGTCGTTATTACCGTCATAGTCAGTATTATGTTCACCGCTGCTATTGTCCGTGCTTGAGCCTTTTTACTGGAGAATCAGCTGATATAGCTGAGTTTTGCTGCTCCGGTCAAGCTCTACATCCTGGAGAGGACGGAAGTCGTCGTGGGGGTCCAATTGCCCCTGTCGGATATGAAAATCACGATGGTTTGTGTGAAACTCATATTTTAGAAATCTAACACCAGCAACACGAGATTGGCAGTCTTTGAAGGGACAGAGGAAAAGAAGATGCCGATGTTCCATATCTGCGTGTTCCGAAGCTTCTTGCGCCGTTTCGAATCGCTTGGGACAGCCTCGATGCCGACATCCAAATTTATGCGTATGGCAACAACGAAGATGACTCATAGCTGAACCTATTTGGGTAAAGAATAACTCGCAAATATATTTGTCAGCCCCTGGACAGGCATATTTCTTGCCGCCATGAGTGTCACCATGGTGTCGAGCTGCAACTGCCGATAGAAATGTTTCAAAAACATTTGAGATCGTCCGCACGAGGACAGAGGAACATTTGTCTAGTAGACGCATGAGTCTTGCCATGGGCTCGAGCCGACTCGGCCGTCCCGAACTCTTTAAGACATTTGAGGTCCTCCAGACAAGGACAAGGGAACTTTTTTGTATGACTCTCGGCATGCCCCCGAGCTCTTGGAGCCTTGGAAAATTCCCTAAGACAATTGAATTCGTCTTTTAAGGGACAAGGATGTCTGATGCCCTTGTGACATTTACCATGTTCGTATGCTTGTTTTTGTGACGGAAATTCCTTAAAACACTCATACTCTTTTCGAAAGGGACAAGGCCATTTTCTACACTGATGTTCTGCTTTCATATGTACTTGAGACTGTTGAGGGCTAGTAAAGGTAGCGTCACATTTTTCTTTCTCCGCTGCAGGACAGGGATATCTTTTCTGCTTATGCACGGTTTTGATATGAATTGACACCCAATCACCGCGAGCGAACGTGCTATCACAACCATCTATCCCTAAATAGGGACAAGGAATTCGAGTTCTCGTGTGGACGCTCCAGATATGGGCGTGAATGTTCTCGACATCTCCGAGTTTGCAACGACATCCGAGGTGCTTCCTAGAAAGGGGGCAAGGGATCTTCGTTTCTGGGTGTTGGCTTGGCACATGCTCTCTGATGTCCGCTGCTTCAGTTCCGGGAAACTGACACCCGGACGATACAAACGGACATCTAAAGCGTCCATCTTCTCCTTTGTGGAATGGAACCACAGCGTGCGCAAGGATTCCGTGCTTCGACGCAAGCTCTTGAGTGTCAAAAACTTCATCGCAATTACTCTCAGCAGCATAGGTACAAGCGTAATAAGAATAGGACGAAAGGAATAAGTCCTAAGTCTCCAATCTAATTAGCTTTGGCCCGCCGTTGCTGCTGAGCTCCATACTTCACGCTCAGCCCCTACGACCACACTACCATATTCTGCATCGAGAGGCAATTCTCATTTAAGCGGCCGGCGAGATAGACTTGCGGGGGTCTGGTTATGGATACAAGTTGGAAGAAAGGGAACGGGGTAGCGCTCCCTTTTAACTTTGCCTTCTTTAGCTATCTCTGGAGCAGCCAAATTAGGCTGTGTACAGGAATAGATAGGATTGGATATGGGTAGGGTAAGCGAAAAAGGTGCTCATCACCTTAGTAGTTCACCTCGAACAATTTTTGTTGTCTTCTGATTTATCAAGAGTCTTGAATACGCTAAATGCACGCTAGTCTTATTTCCGAGGCGCGTCCGTCGTCACATTCCACTGGTACAACACAGGACCTTCTCTACAGCAAAATGTCTACCGTTCGAAAGTACGCCGGTCTTCCTGACCTTGTAAGTGCTGATCAATCAGAGAAGCTTGAAGCTAAGACTGACCTAAACAGGATCCTGCTCCCGATATCTACGAAACTCCTGAACTCACAGACGACAATTCAACACATCTCGTAAGCCAATTACTATCGCTAGATGATCTGTAAACCTACTGAAAGAACTCGAGACCTCTACCACGTTTCGCTCCAACTCTCCCGAGACCGACCAGGATGAAAATGATGCCAAAGGCATAGATCGACACCGACTTGACCCAGAAGAGGCCCGGACGCACTTTATAACTCCAGACGAGAGAGATCCCAACCCATCTAGCCGAATCAGCACCAAACGGAAATCCTATCGATCTTCAAGTAGGAAGCGCAGAAGAGATGGTGTAGAAGTCAATGGCTTGATCAACGGCCTTGACATTTCCAGCGATGAGGAGGAAGAAAGCTTAGAGAGGAGGCTCGCAAGATTACAGAGAGAAATCGCTGAACTTAAGGAAGAGTATGAAAGCAAAGAGAAGCTGCAAGGAAACGCAGCTGAGGATTCGAAAGACGAACGTGAGACCCTGCGCACATTAAGCAATGTCTTGGACAGCGTCCACTCGTCCTCTTTCGCAGGTCAAGACAGCGCCGCCGTTACTTTGACTAAGCGACTTACATCGGGCTCAAAATCGAACCTGTCCGCCGATGGAGCAGTAGCGAAGGGGGCCCCACAGCAGTATGCGGACAGCTCCACACACACGGCCTCCTATGCGCCAGCGTACCGCAAAGGCCACAATCTATCAAAGGTCTCGGAGTTCGATTCGCGGTTAGCCCTGATTGAGACTGCTTTAGGAATCGATGCCATTCCACTGCCTAGCCAAGATAGATCAGGGGCCAAAGCCATCATACCGAGCTTGGACTCGCTGGACAAGCAGTTGACTACATTATCTGCATCTACAGATTCTTCTCTTGACGCCATCAGTCGGAGAATGCGACAACTGACTCAAAACGCAGAGAAACTCGAGCAGGCCCGAAAAGCTGCAAGAGTCGCACTTGAGGCATATCAGCTAGAAGCGCTTTGTCCTTCATGTAACGATGATACCCCCGGAACAGCAAAAGAGGCCCCGAAGTACTCAGAATTCGATGATCCCGAGACTACTGCCAAGATCAATGCTATATACGGGACGCTGTCGACGATTGAATCGCTCGGTCCCTTACTGCCCTCAGTCCTAGATCGATTACGATCATTGCGAACACTTCATGCAGATGCTGCAACGGCAAGTCAGACCCTGGCAAAGGTGGAGTCGCAGCAAGAGGATATGAAGCAAGAGCTACAGGCTTGGCGTGAAGGGCTGGAAAAGGTGGAAACGGCCATGCAGGAGGGAGAGCAGACGATGAAGGGGAATACGGAAGTGATTGAAGGCTGGGTCAAGGAGCTCGAGGAACGGATACGGAAAGTGGGCTCGTGAAACCTGCCAGGAGCTAGGACAGGCCTGTCCTACCTCGCATCGCTATTTTATTCGCCCCCCATGAGTCCTGTCTTCGTTCGCCACCATCGGTCTGTGCCCATTGATAAGGAGATTTATTCCTAAAAGGTAAAGACTACAACTGATAGTGCTCTGGAAATAAACCCCTCTCCCCATGCCGTTCTCCTACGCTCTTGATTCCTGTCCAGGCATGCCCGACCAAAACCCCCATTTATGAAGATCCAAATCCCCATAGTTTTAATGCGAAGGAATTCTCCAAGGACGCTATGGATACATTAATCGATCGGTTTTGAGAAAGGTGGGCTTAGATGTTTGTCGGATGATTTGGTATATAGTGACTCTATAGGTTTATTTTAGGTGGTGGAGGGGTTGATGGGGTTGTTGGTCCTTTTGGGGGGAAGGGAGGGGGGGGGGGGGGGAGGGAGGGAGGGAAGAGGCTGAGAGATGGTGAGGGTGAGTGTTTGCAGTGGCAGGAGTAATTTGGGATATAGCTGTCGTTTACTAAGTATCGGTATATATTTCGAAAGGGGATCGTTTCTGTGGCGTCCCCAATCTCAAGATTGGTCTCGAAATTTTTCATTGGAATATCATTGCCCGATGAAGACATCTGCAATTATTTCCCCTCCTCTTGGCAACTCTATCATGAATGAGTGCCAAACAAAGTTGCCAGGACATGGGATGAGTGGGATGATTAACAGGATGGGGATAACTTTGGGGGTTTTTCACGGATTAGGTGTGAGGAGGGATTGTTGGTATCAGTTCTCTTTTCTTTGCGGATGATTGGAGGGTTTGAAGGGATGAGGGTAGTAAAGAGTAAGTAGGCTTTGGTGTATGGTGGAGGTTGGAAGGGATGGAGAGGGTGAAGGATTTCTGGTAGTTTACTTGCTCTTGACTGAAGTTGATGTTGAGATTGTTGTCAATTAGGTAGGGATAAGCACAACTGTTTTCATAGGCCTCCTTTGTAATCCAGTCATGATCGTGTCAAGGTAGCTCTCGGTTCTTTCTTGAACTCCAAGCAGGATATCCTTGTTCATGACTCTATCAAGGCTTGTGCGCGCCAATCGTAACAATCTCATCATTCATATCGTTACCGTACAAGCCCCTACTCATACGCAAGACCATCGTCCTCTTCTGAAGCCTTGCCGCTACTATGCAGCTGCAATCAGTCGCTGTAGTCCCTAAAGTCGTAGCATCTTTGTACGGATCAGGAATTAGGAAGGAGACTCACCCGTGGTAGTCGTAGACCAATCTAGCCAATTTCCAATCGTCTCCTTTTCTGACCACCACATGTCTCGTATGTCGTCGTTCTTCATTCACAGTCTCAAAGCCCCAGATCTGTATCACGATACCCGTTAAATTCGGCACTCGATTCGTCGTATTGTCGCGTAGCAAATAGCAACTCACTTGATTAGCCGTCCACCCATTATCGTTGCTCTCCACATAAGACTGCACAAAATCTCCATCCACGTTTTCCCAGCCCGTTTTGAGAAACGCATCATCATCTACATCTTTCAACGCCACCCATCGACTCCTACCCTTCACGCTTCCAAAGATGCCATCTTTATGATCTCGGTACGTCCAATCGAGCGTGCGGTTCTCGGTCGTACCGGAGATGCCGCCGGTGGCTACCTGCTTGATGTCGAAGTGTGTGAAACTCGTTTCGGAATCAATGTATTCGGAGATTGTGAGGGTGATGGTGGCCATGGCGATGGCTTTGCGGAGGAACCAGCCTATGCCTTGCTAGCGGGTAGAATTGATAAGCCATGGGCTGGGCCGTTGTTGTGACAGGTAGGGATATGGATGGAGTGATACCATTTGGAGAATGTAATCAGTGTCATCAGAGAGGGTCTTGTTCTACCGCACTGTCAATGGTAATACAATTACGGAGTACAAGGTGGGGAAATGATGTACCATGATCCATTTCCCATTGAGATCCTTTAGCGTTTTGTCAGCTGGAGCTGCCATGCTTGCATCAACTGACAGTGAATGGCCTGTACAGGATAAAGTAGAAGAAATCGAAGGAGAGGAGGCTTGGTAACTGTGCTTGAAGATCAAGTGATGGCGCCCGATCGGTAAGGCTAAACAAGGCCCGGCCCGCTGTCAGATCCACCGTGCCAGCCCAACCGGCAAGCTCACAGGCTAAAACTGTTAGAATGTTACCGTCAAACCAACACACACAAGTCAACAGCCCACCCAATCCCCTCCCCTCTGCGCAAACCTGCAAACCCTGGCCAAAGGAGTACTACAAACCATCCACTTATAATCTCATACCAACATCTAACCAATTAACCACCTCTACACAATTCAATTTCAAGCCAAAGACCCCCTCTTACTTCCACATCCATACAAAAGACCCCTCATCCCAGTCTTTCCTTCTACAGAAGCGCTCAGCTGTAGAAACCCAGCTCTCCAACTTATAGGTCTTGAGATACAAGAATACTATAACGATAAATACACATCCATAAGATCGTTATGAAATACACCCATGCCAGCCCAGTGTCGCGAGATCCGATATTACAGCGTAGCACACTGGAATACTCCTGTTACGAATCACCCTGGGATCAGTGCCATGGTCTCCAACACAATCCTTTACCAATTTGTAGTTACAAAACATACCCAATCATACATGTTCCAGGATGATTCCGGTAAACGATAAAATATTTCTTTTTTGATATGAATGTAGATCACTAGAGCCATTGGTTCTGGGCTTATACTTTTACCATTCCGAAGAACAGCTCTGGTGCGAGATTCTCGAAACTTGACGATTTGGAGACTGTACAGTAAATTCATCACATCCCGTCCCGCATTTGCTAATCGCCAGCACTAACACATCTGATACCTTTTTTGCAAAGGTCAGATACTTGAATTACAAGAAAATCAGTCCTCGGTCTTTGGCGCAGCCTTTTTTATATTGTCCCGCTTCGCATATTCAAAGACCACGATTTCCCAACTCGAAGCGACGTGTGACTCGTCTATCGTACGCATATTCGTCCAGTCATCGGCCAATCTCCGCGTATTTTTGGGCTTGTTGTCCCAATTCTCGATGATGAATGTGCAGCGTTCCAGGTTTTTCCGTTGCATACGATCAGCGGTCGTAGATAGCTTGGCTTGTGCCCAACCCGATGCACGGCTTCCTCCCGCGAGATGCGCTCCCCTTTTGACCAAATTCTTTACGGCGTGCACGTTGCCCTTGGAAGCTGCAATATCGAGTGCTGATGCGCCAGGTAGCAGCCCATCCGAGCGGAAGTTTAGTTGCCACGGCTCGGTAGCAAAATTCGTCAATATGGTCAGGAAGACGCCTACAACCTCTAATCTCATGCCGTGCGCACGTGGTAAATCCAAAGTAGAAGCCAGTTGGAGTGCGCTAATTTGCTTCTCTTTGTTGATCAAGAAGGAATCTTGGTGGAATTTCTGCTTTTGTTCGCAGTACTTCATGAGATACTTGATAGCTCCCAGGTTGAGAGAAGTAATGCAAAGGCCAAGGACGTTGTAGCCGGCTTTGTCGGTGGCCAAAGCATTCGCGCCCTTCTTCATCAGCAGATCAGCGAGATCCCACTTTCGTTCAAGAATCGCATGCATCCATGGTGTGATGCCATCTTCGTCCGGAGCATCGATCTCTGCGCCCAAATCCAAAAGACGAGGGGCGAATTCTGTGGCCGCGACGCTGTGGTCTGGAATCTTCGCACAAAGATGAAGTAGACCCTTCTTGCGCTCAAAGAGGATGGATACAGGTGCACCATAATCAAGGAGGGCATCGAATAGCTCCTTGTTGAAGCTCAACACGCTCTCGCGTAGAAGGTCTTTCATGAGACCCGGTTCTATTCCGGTCGACTTGAAAAAGTTGACCTGTACGTCAGTGTTCGTGCGACCATAAGAAGTTCTGAGACCTAATTCGAGCGCCGGTAGCACAAGGCTCCTGAAATCTTTGGCGTCAGGGAAAAGGGCGTTCCAATCCTGCAATAGTTGCAGCGTCTCTGTAGCAGCTGTGGTCCAACGTTTTCCGTGCCTTAAAATCCGAGTAAATCGACTTTCGCCTCCAGCTGCGGCAGTGATGAGACGGCGTAGATGACCACGCACTTGAGATGGGCGCACATTCTCCAGTAACAAACGTAGATGGGCTGTAAGATGTAATTTGGCCGCAAACGAAAGGGCATCATCACCATCGACCGTTGCAGCCAGTGGGTCACCACCAAGTTTAAGCAAGATCTGCGAATGCTCGGCATGATCTCCGTACACGGACCACATGAGCGGAGTACCACCCACCGTAGGGCCACGCTTCGCTTGAGCGTTGACATCTGCGCCAGCCATAATCAATCGACGTCCCAGTCCTTCTGCTTTGCTGAGATTCCAAGACGAGAGGAAATGAATGGGAGAAACGCCATCCTCTGAAGTACTAGGCTTGGCAGAGCTCATCAGCAATGATTCAAGCACATCATATTTGCACTTTTCCGCGGCGTTCAGTAATGTCCAGGTGGTACCAGGGATGGCAGTACCGTCAATTAGGCGTAGTGCTGCGATGCCATCGCCCTCAGTAGCAGGGGTCATTGGACCAGCAAATTCAGATGCCCACGAGGAGCTGAGGGCTGAGTCGGGTCTAGCCCATGGATTGGTGAAATCTAGCGATTGTGCTTGAAACGCCTGGGCTACCTTAGGGAGTGCTTCTTGAGCTTTTTGCGATCCACCATCGGCGGCAACCTGTAGCCATTTCAAGCACTCTCCAGGGGCAAAATGGAACCCGAATCCATTCGCGTAACAGATTGCTAGCTGGTATGCAGCTGCACTTTCTTCTTCCTCCAACTCTACCTCAGAATGTTCAGATTGGCCTTGAGCGCAATCTTGAAAGCCTAGGGCCATGAGGGTCTGTACTACGGGACTGACTCGTTCGAACTCGGAATGCCATTTTTCCATATCAAGTAAATGAGCGTCGACTTCGAGGGGTAAACGTTTAGGGGGGACGGGATGCCTCGCTTCATACCAGTTGTTGGGGGTCATTAGTCTTATGATCCTAGCCATATCGAGCTCTCGATGGGAAGGGTCTTTGACCAAGGTGATGCCAGTTACTTCGCAAAGCATCTCGAGCTGCGGACGGGTGAAATTCTCTGACAATGCTAGAGAGGTGTAGACGTGGTTTACCAAATGATCTCCGTCTTTTAGAGCAGCTACAGCATCATTTCGAGATTGTCGTTTCTCCTTTGGTGTCTTCCCTTCAATGTCTCCCAGAGACTTGAAGGGGTCACCATCGAGGAAGACACGCCACAGTAGCATCCCGAAGCTATAGACGTCCGTTCGCTTTGCGTCTTCTATTTTGAAGTATGCCGTTCTCGAGAACTCTGGGGCTTGCCATGGGCGACTACCGCCAAGCATCATTCCACCATCTTCGAGCCTCAAGACACCGAAATCTGTCAACTTGCCAACTAGCTTAAGATCTGGCCACTGGGTTTAGAAATTCCGCCGCGGCTAGAAAGGGCGTACTTACGTTCGGGATTGGAGACCTTGGAGTCGTCATGCTCCTCAAATATCAAGACATTTTCACATTTGACGTCTCCGTGTACAATGTCTTACAATGTAAACCAATCAGCATAAGGCTCGCGCTTCGAAATTATCACTCGTTTGGAAGAGAATTACGAACAGGGCGGACGAAAGTTCGAATTATCGAAATCATCACAATGAAAGAAATTGGATCAATGGACAACAGAAAAGGATGCAGGCTTCCGTTAACACGATGGGCAGAAAAACTTGACAACCGGTAATATTAAATAATGCTGACCGCATGCATGTAGTATTTCGAGGCCATGCGCAATATCGAGACACAATGACAACTTCTCTTCAAACTCCAAGGGCCTGTCTTCTTTCCTGGCAGTCTCTAATACCTCTGCCAGGTTGCCAAGCTCAGCACATTCTGGTATCAGGACCGGCATTGCCCTCTGATCCTCGCTAGGCCCCTCGGTCTCGAATCCAACCCCTAGAAGCTTGACAATATTTGGGTGTGCACGCAGAGGTGGATGATGCATGGTAAGCAGCTCGTTGAGAATGACATGGATACGACCGGCGATTGGGTCTTTCATCACCGCTTGATTCAAGATGGCACGTTTGAAGGCCACAGTCATGCCTTGAGGAAAGACAGTGCCGGACACGGGATCAACGTAGGTCTCGGGTATCTCGGCGCCATTGACCAGAAAGGAGGCACCCTGGCCGAGAACCGAACGGATATCAGGCTTGGTGACGGGAAGGATGGGGATGTTCTGGGTCTTGATGTAGGAGAGGAAGGAGATCAAGCTATCTTGCAACGTTGTCGACGAAGTTGGATAGATGGCGGAATGGAGGGTTGCGCCAGCTACTATACTCGATTTCCGTCGAGATCGAACGGGGAACACCGTTGAGTATGTGACTGTCTCGATGTCCATATTGGCAGTGATCGGCTTTCGACTGATACTAATGCAAAGACGAAGTAGAGAATCCAAAAGCTTGACTGAAAGCTGTTGTCAGATCAAGTCAGTATCGCGCTGCAGGCGATGTCTTGTATCGGCTTGGGCTATGGCACGCTGCAGCAGGTTCAAGCCCTGCATGACAAGCCGCTGGCCACCTCAGCGGCACGACTGACAGACAGACTGCCTCGCACCGCAGACGACAAGGCTGTGATTGTGCGTTGCAGAGCCGGCCTTCCATTGCTTTTCACACCATGGAGCATGTGGTTAGGCTGCTGAAGGTGGCATCGGTCAACTGGTGAGCACGCTTGAGAGCTAAGCCAAGAGGAGATTAGCGGGTGCAAGTTGCAACCATCAGAAGCGATCGGTTAGAGTCCTCCCATACAAAAGGGGCGCAATGATAAGGTAAAGTACCTACCTGAGGTAGAATAGACGATAGCTCACCCCGCACTCCCGCATAGCTAAGCCTGGGTACATTATTCATTCACTGAGACAATTGCATATGCCTTACCCTTGGTGGTACGGACTATTCTATATATTCAGCCTCTTCAAAGCACTCCCCTTCGCCCTTCCTCAATATGCCCCACTCCCAGCCTCTAGACCATGACCCTCAGACAGCATCGGTCTCGAATGAATCCATCTCAGGGTCATCCTCTTGATTCCCTCAATCGTCCTTGCTACTGGCATGCCTCTTCGTGACACACATCCTTGCAGCTCTGCAGGCTTGCCAGGAGTACACCGAATGTCCATTCGTACATCGAGTCCTCTCATAAACACCTCTTCATGTGGCATCAACTCTTGATATCTAGTCTATCTTAGATCGAAACCGGACTTGATCTGTGTTTTCAGAACAGCAAGGACGGTATTGCCCTAAATCTCGCTGGCAGAAACCCAAGGTCATCCCAGGACTACCAAGATGACTGACCCGGTTAGCTTGACTCTTGGAATTGCAGGAGTGGTGGGGAGCGTTATTCAAACTTACAATTCAGTCATGGCTGCCTACGACTTATACCTCGAGGTAAAAGACATACCCTCCGACTACGCAGACTTGCGCATGGGACTATTGCTTGAACATCAAAGACTGGAGCTTTGGGGAAGCCACGTCTTAGCCGAATACTACGATGAACAGAACCGATTCAAGCTATCCCAAAAGCATATAAGCACATGGAGGACAATGGAGTGGATATTCAATAGAATCAAGGAGGCCTTCGTAGAAAACAATCAACTTCTAGATGAATATGGCCAACAGATGGGTCTACCGGCCCAAGGCGACTCCTCAGGTAACTTGAAGCTTTCCCCATAAACACATGCTCAGATGCTTAAGTTGCGTCAGTCTTCGAGTTGATTAGCCGGCTATCACTATCGGCGAAACCCTCAGGGAAGCACGGGCTTTCGAATTATACGAAACGAGTCAAGTTTGTCCTGACACAGCAGAAAAAGATGAAAGAGCTAGTGACGCAACTTTCTCAATGGAACAACGGCCTTGATCAATTGACCTCGCGGTTGGACCAGGATTCCTCGCGTCGCCGACTACGGACCTTCTTCTCGTCTTCCGATACTACGCAACTTTGTCATCTGGAGGCAGCAGCGGACTTGCTTGAGCATCGGGACATTCAACTCATGGCCGCGGCGAGGATAGTAATAGAGCAAGGCTATCTGAGCGAACAGCCAGATTCTCCCCTGGAACCTGCAAGTCCGCCTGCTTATCTGGAAAGACAAGACCACGGGACACCCCTGTCAACCAGTTTCAGGCTCGAGATGGATCAGCTACAGTGGCAGGAGAAACCATATGCGACGGACCAGGTCCGAGCAATGGCTCGATATGGGGGAGCTAGCGTCATTGTTGATTGGAGGTGCTGCCAGGATGACACTTGGAGGCGAACACATCCCAAGGCATTCCGACGTAGGACGGAGAATCTGACAAGGATCTTGAATAGCGATCTTCGGCCGTTGAACCTTTCCATCCTACACTGTATCGGCTATCTAGATCAGAGCCACAATGTCACAGGCTACGCTTTCCGGCTGCCTGAAGGTGCTCAACCTGGCCAAAAACCGTTCACACTCTCTGATTTGTTAAAGCGCGTGGAGCGTCCTAATCAACCTAAAGATATTCCAGACTTGGGTGAAAGGTTTGAGTTGGCGAAAGCTCTTGTCACAACTGTATTCAATATCCACAACATCGGATGGGTGCACAAGAACATACAACCGAAGAACATCCTGTTCTGGCCCAAAGTGGATGCACGAGATGAACCAGATCTTAGCAAACCTTATCTGATGGGCTTCGACATCTCCAGGCCAAACCAGCCGGGGGAGGTGTCGGAAAAGCCTTTGTCCAACGTTGAGGATGACCTTTACCGGCACCAGAAATACAAAGGCATGTCACCAGACCCATTCAAGCCTTCATTCGATATATATAGTCTAGGAGTGATTCTGTACGAAATCGGCATGTGGCGAAATATCGCCTTTCAACCCGCCTCCAGGAGCAGCAATCCACGACGACCGTCCTTGCCCACCCACAACTCAGATCCGCATCTAGTTGAAAGGTTGGTGGAACTTGGTACAATCATGGCCATGAAGCAGTATACTGGTGCACGATATCGGGATGCTGTCAGGTCCTGTTTGAGCAAGGACTTTGATAATATTTGGGAGACAGGAGCAGGCAATCAGCAGCGGCAGCTGCAGAGGCATCTAGAAAGATTCCAGAATATGATCGTTGACAGATTGGCAGAGTGTAATGCATAGTTTGCGTTGGAGATACCTAGGCACGATCCGAGGAAAAGGAGTTATTCTCAGGCCCATTCCGCCGGCTTCGAGGGCGTGAGGCACAGAAGTCATCAAGAAAGTGCAAAGACCAACACGTTTCTTAGCTAGACTCACGTGTGAGATAACATAAGCTCCCTGGCTGTCAAAGAAGAATGGAAAAGAAATTTCAACCTCCAAGCGCACGTACGCAATACTGGCGAAAAGTCCCCGGTGGGCTGTCTCGGCAGGCTATTGCTCGCATGCCAGAGCCAGAGCTCCGCAGAGCTTGGCGAATCACTCCGGAGCCTCTATCTCATCCTTTGGTCGCAAAGACCACAATTTGAACCCTTCATCATACTCGTCCAATACCACTAATTCTGCCTCCGTCTTTGACGAGACCATGCCGAAGATCGCCGAGACTTTGCTCTTCTTGTATCCCCTTGCCAACGAGCGCTTCCAATCTCTAGGATGCTAGGATACTTTTTCGACTGGATTGAACAATAGCTAATGTTCATTCGGAAAAGCCTTTGCGTGGAGATGTTACCTACTCATATAGCGCGTCCATTCCCCTATTGAGCGCCCAACATGAGGAATCCAGATGCAAAGTCTCCAGGATAGGAACACCAGTGGTTGATGGGCACAAGGCGATATCAATGGACGCTGCTCCGTCCCCCCCAAAAGCCAGGTGTGGTCGTTATTCGCCTACCTGCCTCTCATATCGAGCAAACAATATAGGCTCACGTCAGATATAATGGAGGGCAGCAGAGGCGTTAGATTTACTCGACACTCACTTCATGAACATTCCTTCCCTCAAAGAGATTGTTATCAGTTTCGTGTTGTACCCCGAACAGGATTCAAGCGATGATTTGATGAAGAAGATGCACGACTACGGATGGACTATCAAGGTCACAAAGCTCCCCAAGAAAAACTGGATCTCTCTTGATGATCGAGTTGAATTTGACAATGAAGAAGACTGCCAGGCATATGACAATGAGCAGTTCCTCATTGATGAGCGGGAGAGGCAGCGGGAGGAGGAAGAGCAGTGGTTGGAAGAATATCACAGGAGAAGATGCGATCCCTATTGGAAGAACGATTCAGACTACGATTGATTGCGATTGATAGCATTCTCTGCCTTCCCTACTAGTGCCAGAAGGGCTTTAAACTCAGACAGAGTACTCAGAGATACACTGAAGCCCCCCCGCTGAAATAACCGTTCCGAAAGCCGATGAGGTGAAGGTGAGGTCTTGTCCGCAAGACTAAATACTGCAATCGCCCGTGACGCCAGTGTCAGTAGAGGCTCTTACGTCGCTGCATAATCTGATCAAACAGGATGCTCATACGCTTGATGAGACGAGCATACAGCGCCTACAAAGACACGTACAGAAGCTTGCCAATGCTGCCCATACGTTCTTCGCCGAACGTGTCCTCCTCAACGATCGAATTCAATTCTTGTCCCGCATGAACGACGAAGCGAAACGTCGTCGATCGACCAGAGCTGTCGTATCAGGGAAGGCGAAGGTGATGAGCTATGAGGAACCTATTGCGAAGCGTGCTGAGAGAGATGCGAAAGACCAAGCCAAAGCGAAAGGGAAAGTAAAACGTGATCGGAAGAATTTTACGCCGGAAGCAGAGGAAATCGTCGCGGGCAAGGAAAACCTTAGTCGAAAACGTAAGAGTATTGCAAGAGAGGCAGATGCGCCAGAGTCAAGCAAAAGCCCAAGTGGCGTGGATGAGCGAAGCGCAAGATCTAGCGGAGAACCCAGTAGAGCGGACGAGCGAAGCGCAAGAGCACGCAAAGGCCCAGGTGGCGTGGATGGAGCGAAACGCAAGATAAGACCGCAGCAATAAGAATATAGAAATACTATCGTCTTTCTCAGCTTAGAACTGGAGAGGCAGGCTCGCGCGGGCTTCGCGACCTTTTAATATAACTTACAGTAAGTTAGAGCTTGTCTTCGTCGCACCTTTAACGCAATGGAACAGGAATTGCAACGGCGTTCGCTTAGTGGAAACGTGTAGTTAAGCGGTATCCCCATGACGGAAGCCTCCGGGCCTACTTCACAGCGTCTTGAGTGACATTGCAGACGGCCTCATTCGCTATCCCTCTCGCCTACCAAGCCATGTATTAGTCTGGGGTCATGCGTGCCTTTCTTGTGCTGACAACATCTTGGAACGACGAGTACTCTCGTCCCTGTGTAATCTGTCGGATTTACAGAAAACAACAGGATATCATTCGCGTGTTTCCCTCCGTCCGCATATTCTCCTCTGTCATTGTCCACTTCAATGATGTTGATCGCGAATACTTGCGGGAACGAGGTGGTCAAACCTCACGCTGCAATGGTCGATATGGCTAAATTGGCAATGGTCAGTTTCAAGGAGCATCAAACATCCGTTCCAGCAAACTGCGGTTCCAATGGTCTCCTTCTTCCATGACCCAGGCCAAGTACTCGTCCCGCACCGTCAGAACACCACCAGCCACGTTAAATCCATCCTGCCCATACAATGTCCGATGTGTAAGGTTTGCGAGCTCCAGCCCTCCCAGCTGTGGGAAAGGCATAACCTTATGCTATGACACGTTTGGAAGAAGCTTTTATATGGACACCAGCGGTCCTTGTCCGAGTTCTCAGGGGTTTGTCGGCTGGTGGGAGATGGTGAGGCGGTTTGTGGATGCAACGATGTACCGCAAGAGGACCACTGATCTGACATCGACTCAGAAGGATGTGTGTTGTAACCACGGAGATTTGGACTTGCGGTCACGTTAGAACCAGATGAACAGACTCCTCCGGCTGCAACAACCCCAAGGACTGTGTGAAAATATATCGGGAAGAGAATGTTACCGGAAATTGTGGTGACGCAAGATGCAATACACTACCATCCTCGACGTAGATGAACATAGGTCTGATGGCTTGGGTGACGGTCGATCTGGATTGGGAGAGGAGGGTTCTGTCGCCAGTTCATATACATGGCTTATGGCGAGCACAAAGCGACAGCCACCACTGACTTGGTTGGTGGACGACAAATTGCCAGTGTGACATTATTGCTAGTCCGCTAAAGCCCTAGTCCCATACCGCTACAATGGCCCTGCTTGCACCCCTCACATAGATCACTCCTGTGTGGACCATCGCTTCGACCTGAGAAGGGGGGGACCTCCATCTGCACTCCACACCATTTTTTGATACGATAGGCGACCCTTTCTGCATATGAAACATCCAAATATGGTTTACTCGGCATCCCGCAACTCTTGCAGTATTGATGATATACTCTTGCATTATATCGCTCGCCGGGATAGCTTCGAATAGTGATGGCTATTTGCTTGCTTGACCAAGCACGAGCTGAACAAGTGGAATTGCGACAAACAAATCGGCCCATGATGTTCGTGTCATATTCGTTCTCGTAATTCTTGCCATCGTCCTTCTCGTAGAACTGGAAGAAAAGGCTGTGCTCCCGAAGGAGGATGGATACGTCATTGTGGAGTGATGGGTACATAGACCATTTCTTGGTCGACTCCGGGTTTCTCGATGGCTTCGAATGTTTGGAAGGCTTCGGTTTCTTGGGAGGCATGACGAGAATGGTTGGACTTTCGATGTAAAGAATGAGAATGATGCTAAGTAGATGGATGCGAATGATCGCGTAACAGTAGATGAAGTTAGCACGAACATGTGGGGATGCACTCCTTTTAGAAAGTCGACGAGCGGCTCTCGCTCTGGCTAGGCCTCTAGAAGACGGAACACGTAAACATCGATGATTGGGATGATTTTTGCTCTTGGCAAAAGCAACCAACCCCAGAGCTAGAAGAGCAGCCTTTCCAGGCTTTCTGGGAGTTGCACATCCTGAAAATGTAGCTCGTCCCACAGACCACTTTGTGTCACTTTCTTATTGGTGTGCAATGAGATAGAGTGGTCACACAACATGCAATAGTCGACCCACCGCCATGCATGCTCTGTCTTCCAAATTTGCGAAGAGGTTTTGGAGCAGCCTCTCCAATAATGCTCTCCACTATAAGGCCATTACTAATATGTGGCTTGCGCTACTGCACCTGGTTGAGGACAGTCGTGGTGTTGGGGAGCAGTATTAAGCGTTAGCGTTAGCGATGGCGAGGGTGTCTTAATCTAGTATCAGAAGGGAAGAATATAGTTCCAGCATAGCGTGTGGCACGATGGGAGGCGATCTGTCTAGCTACGTTGCTGTGGGGTAGCTACAAGTAGACGTAGTGGCGGTCACTGCTGGAGGCGACGTCTGCAAGATTTCGGAGTCAGCATTGCCCTTCGGAGAGCAGCTTTGGAGTGTTATAGAGACTCTGAAGGGTCTAGCAGATCAAGATTGAGAAGGGAAAGAATGGATTCGAAAGATTGCTTACGCAGGTACAGATTGGTGTGAAAGGCTGCTCCGCAGGTGAAGGCGCCGTTCCAGCAACGGTTTGTGCCTTGACAAGCACCGGTATAACAGCGCCAGTACTCAATCCAAATACTCGATGCCCAAGCACTGAAATGATGAGTCAGCAGAATGTTCTCAACGATAGGACTTGAGTTGAAAAACCTCTCAAGAGCGAGGCAATCTCTCCTGAATGGCTCGTGATTGAGACATATGTACTGCTGTCCGTCGAGAAGACCTGATCGAGCACTGTGGTCGACCTGATATCCTGATCCGTGTTGGTCTCCCCATGAAGCGCCTCCCAGAGCTCATCGTTCTCCGTGAATCCAGGCTCGATCCTGTAATTCGGGAAGTTGTCCTGGATGTACGTCTTGCTGCCGCGGCGATCGCATGTGTGTCCACTGATCCCCTCTCGGAAAAGCTCTTTAACTTCTGGCACGAACGGATGTCTAGCCCGTAGCTTAAGGCCACTGAAGGTCAGGTTCGCTGTTTGCAGACACCGTGTCAACGGGCTCGTGTAGTACATCTGGGGGGTGGGGATCTTCTGCGTCTTGATCTCCATTGTCCAGAATTCGTTGACAGCCAGTGCTTGGCTCACTCCTAAAGGCGACAGATGAGCGTCAGCCCATGTTATCGTAGCATTGCCGTCCAATACAGAGTAGTAACAATTCCAGGCAGGTGTCCCGTAGAAAGCTTGGGCATCGTTGTGATAACCATCTCCGTGGCGGCCCATGTAGAGGACCTTGTACTGGACACCGCGAGGTGCCTGGTGGTTCAATTGCGCAATCTGATGCCCGAAGCGCTGCCATTGCGTCAAGTTGTGGTGGTGGAGGTTTGGATCACTGGGATAGGTACGGTCGATGAGGCCAAAATTGGTAGTCATAAAGTTGAAAGTGGTCGCATTAGTGGAAGCTTCATCTTGAAGGAAGTAGCCCGTTTCTGTGGTGAATTCGATGTGCGAGTTTGGCGGTGCTGCCAGGCTTGAGGGAAGAAGGCCAGCAGAGAGCGCGGCCCAAAGAGCGAGGGAGATGGCTAAGAACATGGCGATTGCTGTGTAATGCTTGTCGGCCAATCGACGAATGTGATTCGTATTGTTTGGCATGGCAAGCCTCTTTATGTTCTGGTACCATCATCTTGTCAGACTTCACCATACCAGCGTTGTTGCAGACATTGGACGCGACCAATAGCGGCTGCCTATGGTTGAGGAACGTGGACAGCACGTGTGGCGTCATGAGGCCCTGGAAGAGAGTCTGTGTCGTCCGGGAACTTTAGTTACACCCGGCCCAGCTGCCTCTTGAGGCTTGATCACCCGCTCTGGCCCCTGGGGGACGGCTCGGGTGACCTTTTCGGGGCGGATCGTTCAGGCGCGTTGGTTCCCGAACGGTGATCTCCCAAGCATGAACAACTCTTGGCACACTACGGTTTATCAAGCTTTGCATGCAAGATTGAGTAAAGTATAGATTGGTCTCGTTTACAGACCTCCAGCTTGCCTCATGAACCACCCCTTCACCGGCCCTAGGCTATCTACAGCCTTCAATCCCAACCCTCTCAGTCCCACCACCAACCCCGTTTTCATCGAGTAAAGCCAATGCAGCTTATCCACCGCCCCAAGCATGCGGTTGTTGCTCATCCACATGTCACTGTTGTACCTGTCCAGACAATTGATCTCGCTACCTATGTCAGCTCCATGTTCAACTGCGTATCCAATGGCGGAAGCCAAGGACCTTGAATCTCCCAAACCCATATTCAGGCCTTGGCCAGCCAGTGGATGGATAGTGTGAGCTGCGTCGCCGATGAGGGCTATACGGTGGGTTGTGTAAGTTGTTGATTGACGGAGACGGAGTGGGAAAGAAGCGACAGAGCCCTCCTGTACAGATCCGATCAGGTGAGGCACCTCTCCATTCTCTACAGCAGCTGTGGTAGATGATACGGACTCTCGCCATTGAAATTCTTCCACCTGGCCAGACGGCTGGCTAAACATATAGTCAAGATCTACGACTTCAAGCCTGAACGCTGCATTGACCATGGCTATGAAATCCACCGTGCTCAGGCTCCTCAAGTGGGACGCCTGGGCTGGTGTAGTCGTCCATACTAGTGTTGCAAAGTCGTCTGGTAAAGCTAGTAGAGCCACTGGTCCCGTTGGGAGGAATCTTTGATACGCTGTTACTCTTCCAGTGCGGTTTGAATCCTGGCCGGCTATCGGAGCGAGCTTCAGAGTAGCCACTAGACCATACCTATCGTAGTCCCAGCCACGCGTCTGTATACCTGCAAACGTCCGAACGGGGCTGTTGATTCCATCGGCACCAACGAGGAGACGAGCGGCGATAGTCTGTTTGGAAGAGAGCGTAATGTGAGGGTAGGACGAAAGGTTTAAAGAAGGAAATTCTGTAGCTGGTGGGCTAGATGGAGGTCCGAGACGTATGTCCTCTATCGAAGCTCTGTCGAACAGCGATATCGGCGGTAATTCATCTATTCTCCTCACAAGAGCCCGTGTAAGGTTCTGATTCTCCGTCATATAAGCCATTGCCGACTCTGAAGATGGACTGTCAAAGGCGATTCGGCCCGTGGAGGAGAGGCCGTCCCAGACGCGCATATTATGATAGGGTTCGACGCGGGAACCTTCAACGTGCGGCCATGCCCCGATTTGGGAGAGGTAGGATAGGGACGAGGGTGTCAAAGAGCTGGCGCGATTGGAGTATTGGTCGGGAGGTAGATGCCATTCCCGCGCGCGGTCGATGTGCTGGGACTCGACGAGCGCCAGCCGAAGGTGAGACGTCTTCTTTGAAGAGCCTAAAGATGGATCAGTTCGTGCCTACAGAGGACTAGACGACTCAGAAATACGTAAAGCTGCTAGTAGACTGAGACCTGCTGGTCCGCCTCCTACACAAACCACATCATAAATGTCGGGCGGAGCTGTGGTAGCAAAACTCCTTGATCGCAGCTTCAATGTCCGCGCACAAGATGAACATACGTAAAGTCTAAGGACTTGGAGGTATATACCCATTGTCATTATGGTGACATAAGGCCGTCAAGTCAAGAAGAGGTATATCCACCAGACCAGACCAGGCCAGCCCTAAGACCTAGCCCTAGTTTGGCTTCCTTTAGCCTAGCAGAAGCGAGTATCTACATAGCAAGATAGGTAACCAATGTCAGGGTTCTTGACCAAATTAATGATAATTCATAGGTACATTCCTAACTAGTGATACTGTTCATCGTCTATGCATACCGTGCAGTAAGAAGTCAAGGTGCCCAATAGCGTCAGCGTAAGAGTGGTATCGAGCGTAAGAGTGGTATCGAGAACTAAGAAATCATAATGACAGGTGGATATCATAGCATAAGGGGGTATGGAGGCAGTGCACGGGACTCAGGCGTAGTGCTTAAACTCAAGGATTCAGGATGCTTTCCTTGCACTCTCCTCGGCAGCTCTCGCCGCTTCTTCTCGTTCGGCCTCTTCCTTAACCTCCCTGACCTTGGCCTTGACAACTTCACGGAAGATTGCTCCTTTGGCGAGACCGCTAAGGCTTCTCTTTTTCCCATCCGATGTGGTAGGAATGCCTTTCTCACTGCCCTTGCTTGCCAGTGCTTGTCCTGCCTGCTCTTTCGTGTCCTCGGGAATATCCGGTTGCCCAAGAGTGCCATCGGCATCCTCAGGATCTTGCATTTTGAGTTGCTCAATACGATTTGCAAGCTTGATGATCTCAACGCCTCTCTTCAATCGTGCCTTGGCCATGTATGCGCGGAACTCAGGCAGCAAGTTGAAGTTCGAGGCAGTCTTCCCTGTCAGCCATACGTCTTGCAAGGCTTCTTCGCTTGTAAGCCTTTTACTTGGATCCGGCTGAAGGAGGCTGACAATAAAATCTTTGGCTTCTGAACTAACGTCTTTCCAATAGCGTCCGTGGAACACAATGCGGCCGCCTTTGCACTCTTCAATCAAGTCCGCTACGTTCTCGCTTCGAAAAGGTGAGTAGCCGCAAAGGAGAGTGTATGTAATGACTCCCAAAGACCACATATCAACAGGCTTCCCGTGTCCTTGTTTGAGCATGATTTCCGGAGCAGCGTAGCCAAAAGAGCCAGCCATTGTATTGAGCATGGCATCTTTGGAATCGAGCATCTTTGCAATACCAAAATCTGCAAGGACAAGGGACGATTGAGGTTCTCTCGTGAGGTACAGCAGGTTCTCTGGTTTCAAGTCTGCGCATCGATCAGTGACAGTCCGGATATGTTTGCGGTCTTCTAACCTCGATGAACTACATTATTGTAGTGAAGATAATCTACGGCCTCAAGGATCTGCCGTATGGTTTGCGAGGCGTCTTTTTCTGTAAACTTTCCATACTCGCAAATGCGATCGAAAAGCTCTCCGCCAGTAGCCAGCTGGGTCACAATGTAGTATTTGTCCTATATATCGGAACGCACAAGTCAGCTTCCGGGAATGATCGCTCTGAATAGATGGGACCACCTTAGACTCGAACCAGTCATGAAACCGAACAATATTGGGGTGCTTCATCCTCTGTAACAACACCATCTCGTCGTATACCATTCTCTCATTGCCTTTCACGTTCTTCTTGAGTATGATCTTTATAGCGAATCGTTCCCCTGCGCATTCAGCTTCTCGCACGATTCCGTACGTTCCTGCGCCTAGGGTTCGGCCGAATCGATACTGTGCTCTGAAGACTGTCGTGAGCAGGCATGCAGAGAGGAAGGGAGACTCTAGGCTCCACAAACTTCTTATCATAGCTGTTTGGCTGACCAGATAGCTTGTTCATCATGTTTGAGACTATGTGAAAGGACATGGTCAGCAGCGCTCCCTGAAGGATAGTCGTGCAGTCGTAGCCTCTTCTGGCTATCACATAAAACTGGTAGACGCAGGTATTGCAAACCATGTCGAGAATTCCTAGACAGTGAGGATTCATCCTCAGCGCGCCTTTTTTGGGGGCTATTCATGAGAGGAATTTCTTCGCTCTTTCACGTTGTAGAAGTGGTTGATTTTGCACATTCCTTGAGACAGCGACGACTAGGAAGGTAGTATGTATGCTTAGGATACAAGTGATTGCAGTACGCGAAAAACTTTCAAGAATACACTCACAAGACATCTTGAGCTCGTCGGATGGGGTTTGGGCCGAAATGGGTTGCGCCTGCCTTCTCTGGCAGATATCACGTACAGATGAATGGAAACAGAAAGTGGGCGTTCAAGAAATAGTCGTGAAAGAGAAAGTTCCGTAAGTCACAGGGTATGATCCAAATATATAAATCTGTAGGATGGAGTTGGACACGCTGCAACGGTCACACGAGGGCGTAGGAATCGTATTAGGAATTGGAAAATGGGACTGTGTCAGAAGCCTTTCGAGAGAAGCCTCCTATTTGACCTGGCTGGCATCTTGGACCACTGGCCGTATAAGTCAACCTTCAGATGGCAACCGTCGTCGAGCACGCGCTTTCATCCACTTCTCGTGCAGGAGGAACTCAGCCTGTGCCACAGCCCCGCGGGTCCTTTAGCGCGGGGCAGGGCGGGGCCTAAGCCAGCCGACAGCCGTAGCTCTAAAAGTACTCCCAAGCTGTTTACTTTCTGTGAACGAGCACAACCCTCCCTTTCGCATGAGCACCGCCTAAAACCCCGCCACGCCCATACTCCCAGGCAGACTCTCGCGTGCTAACGACTGTTCTGGATTTGCAACCTTCGGAACACTACCATGGGCAACGAGCTCCTTCTCATCATCGGATTCACCATCTTCTCCCTCTTCGTCACTGCTGCTTGGGTGGGGGGCTATCTCGACCCCTATCAAAAGATGTTACAAGATCTGGCCTTAGATAAAATGGGAGATAACAGAGCCTCTTACGGAATTAAGAGTAAGAAAGACGCCCCCAGTACACATGAGATTATGGATCGAAAAGCTCATGATCTCTTGCAGGTGCCATATCTGCACCAAAGACGGGAGATAAGAATGTTGACAAGATGCAAGGCGATTTGGGTAACGACGTTGGTGGTCAGATCGGTAAAGGAGGTGTCGGAGAGGGGATCGGCAGTACTCTATCAAAGGGACTATGAACCCTAGTACGCATCAGAGTAACCCTCCATGAGTTGGAGAGTCTGTTGTTTGAAGGCCTGGACATATGAAGATATTTGGATACGCTGTTTCAGCAATGACATTTCCGACTTTACCCAATTTTGAGGACTGGTTGCAAACCTCTCCGATTTCCGATATACACCTACACAACATGCAGTAGGCGCCGACATCCCAATGATTCCAGACGCCGCAACTATAATACCGGCAATCAGATCCCGGTAGCTTCCAAGCGCACAGTGAAATCGAAAACCCTCATCTTCAGTTGGTGTTCTTCCAAAGTATCTGGTCCACAAGACGCGCTGCCTAAGCCATGGTGATCGTCATCAATCCTGAAATTGACGCCTTTGCTACCTTGCAATTCATGCGGATGTTGTGCTTGATCCAGGTCATACGAGGTATACTTCGAGACAGCGAAGTCAAAGCCAGGTCGCCTTGCCGGTCCCTGTACTACTCTGTGGATCATCTCCCAATTCTCGAGCGGCGACGAAGGTTCTTGCACGACATCTGGATCTCTTGCATAACCCTGGCTAGGATTTCCATTTCCCGCTTTAGACGCCTCTTCGTCCGTCGCGTGGTCTAGAGTTGCCTTGATGCCGATGCCTCTTTCGTCAACGACTTTTACCCACCTCGTCTCTGTTCGATTGCCGTTCTCTTGCGGCATCTCATAATTGACCATCATGTCATCTAGCCCACTTTTCCATATACCAATTTTGCAGGCCTCCTTCATGTCTCGGTAGCTCTGTCCAGGACCGAGACCAAACCATTGAGCGATAGTACGATCTTCCGGCAGCATCATTTCCAAGCCCACCCGAGGCAGGATGCCAGGCACTGATCCTTTCGGATTCGCTTGTACGCGTATCGCTATCTTCCCATCCCCAGAGATTGTGTATGTCGTCGTCGTTTCAAATCCCCAGGCAAGGATGGGGGGCGCAACCCAGCTTTCAACAACGAGCTCGAGTCCACTTGAACCCTGGTGCTCTTTGACTGAACGGACTTGTTGAGTCATCTCATGCAGACCCCACCCTCGCCACACATTTGCAGCGCTGGGCCTATCATTGTCTGTCGGAGCGCGCCAGAACGTCAATTGAGGACCACAGCCTTCGTAAATCAAATCTACCCCTCGGTAATTCCACCTTGAGATCTTAGCTTGGATAGTATCAAATGTCAATGAGTAATTAAGGAAATCGATATTCAGGCATCTACCTTCCCTGTGAATAGCAGAGGCTGAGAGACCTTTGTACAGTGGTATTGTCGAGCTCCTCTCATGTCTGTCAAGTCGAAATTCAGCCCACGCGAATTCATGACCGTAATCAGCCCACGTTTGTTTCGACTTGTACCGAAATGAGATCCTTAACCAGGTCTCCGGCTGGCTGAGATCACACTTCAATTCAGCTTGGTTGAAAGGTCGAAGTGACATCTCCTCTCCGGGCGCTAGCCACCATTTGGAAACCGGCGTTGAGTCCACGGCAAGAGCCATCTCCTGGCCTCCGGAGAATCTCGTAACAGTATACGAGTATAGCGAATCTTCAATTGTGGTGAAGTCAAAACGATTCCGTACCCATACCGAGTCTCCACGCATTGTCATGGTGATGGGCTGATAAACTTTTTTCAGCTCAATCAGTCCAGGTCCAGGTTGATGCTCCGAAGTGCACAAGCCATCCATCACAAAATTGTAGTCGTTTGGTACGTCGCCGAAGTCACCGCCGTAGGCATAGAAGGACTTGCCACTACCGTCCTCAAGCTTCTTCACAAGCCCATGATTGGCCCATTCCCAAATGAAGCCTCCTTGGAGTCTTCGGTACTTGTAGAACGTCTCCTGGTACTCTTTCAATGCTCCAGGCCCATTTCCCATCGCATGGCCGTACTCTTGAAGCAGGATAGGTTTCGTATAGTCATCTCCATCCTGAGTTGCTAGTGTGACCAGATCAGAGATTGAATTGTACATTGAACTACAGATATCAGATGCTGGATACGAGTGATCCCCTTCGTAATGAACTAATCGGGTTGAGTCATAAGCCTTCGCCCATTGATACATTGCAACGTGATTTTGGCCACCAAAAGACTCATTACCCAGACTCCACATGATAACGCTGGGGTTATTCTTGTCTCGATGAACCAGCTGTCGCATCCGATCTAAGTACGCCTCCTTCCATGCAGGATCATCTGATGGAACATTGTTGTAGTCAATTCCCATACCATGACATTCCAAATCTGCTTCGTCCATGACGTAGAGACCTATTTCATTGGCAAAAGAGACAAGCGCAGGATGGTTCGGATAATGCGAACAACGAACAGCGTTGACATTGTGTTGCTTCATCAGTATCAGATCATGCTTTATGAAATCAATGGGAACGGCACGGCCATATCGTGGGTGATGGTCGTGGCGATTGACTCCTCGGAAGTGGATTGGAGAGCCATTGACATGTACCAAACCATCCTTTAGTTCAACTGACCTGAATCCGACTGGCTGCGTGATCTCTTGCAATACATTCCCATCGGCGGACAAGGATATGAGAAGACTATAGAGATTGGGATGCTCACTGGTCCATTTTGATGGACTCGAGACTTCGAGGTTGCCGCTAAGTACTGCCACGTCCTTACTCAGATCCCAGCTACGTGGTTTCACTGTAAGTCTCCCAGATGAATCGTATAGTGTTAGGGTAACCTTTACTGCCGACATTAGATGAACAGAAAGGTTGAAATTGAGTTTCGCATCCTTGTATTTGTCGTCAAGCTCTGTCCGGAGGAAAAAGTCCTCTACATGGCCTTGCTTAGGAAAAGCTAGAAGGAAAACGTCTCTAAATATGCCTGTTCACGAAGGGATTAATATTTGGATCTGAGGAGAAGTTACGAGCTCACCAGACAGCCACCACATGTCCTGATCCTCGATGTAGCTGCCATCTGACCACTGATATACTTTGACCTTCAATCTATTCGGTCCTCCATTGCCTTCCCTAATCAAATCGCTGATGTCGAATTCGGCTGCATTTCGGCTGCCTTGGTTGTATCCAACCTCTTTTCCATTGAGGTATAGATGATATGCACTGTCCACGCCTTCAAATCTAAGCCTGTATGTAAATCCGCTGCTAATATCCCAATGATCTGGGACACTAAAGGTCGTCTCGTACAGGCCTGTTGGATTTTCTGAAGGGACAAATGGTATATTTGTGGGAAAGGGATAATTGAAGTTGGTGTAATGAGGATGACCGTGGCCCTGCAGCTGCCAATGCCCTACACTCCGCAGGTCAGCCAATGCTTTTTTGGATTCAATAGAGGCTTGCGTGCCTGGAACGTCGATTGAAGACCAAGCATCGGGCTCTTCTGATAAGGGTTCGATCTCCAAAGGACTTGAAGCGTAGTGAAACTTCCACTTCCCAGACAAACATTGGGTCTCAGCAGGCAGGAAGTACGCTCGGGGCTGTAGTCTGTTTCGTTGGAAGACCTGCTCGTTCATGTAATCAGGAGAATCTGGATACTGTATACTAGCCCCTCCATCGCCGAGGGAGGTCATCTTAGGCAAAGTGGACACTTCAATTAAATAGCAATCTGTAACAGACAGCTGGTGGAGCCCATCCTACTCGGGCACCGATGTACGGTTCCAGGCACCATCCGTAGCGCCCGGCGGCTAAAGCCGTGCCCCACAGGTAGGATATTCGGGCGGAAGGCTAGTAAAGTATTTGCCTAATAAGGCTTGAAGTGCTTAGCTTACGCCCGAAAACAACGGCAAATCATGCAGGAATGAAACCTAGAGTAGTAGACCGTAATATACTCCAACAACGTAGACGACAGCATACCAAATCTAGAGGAGGGTCTCGGACGTAGTGATCGCGGGTTTAGTAACATTCAACGTATCAATAATGAAAATGCAGCGGTCCTTCAATTTGTTACATCGCTATGTGGGAGAGAACATGCTATATACATGAGTGTGAGCGTCTCATTCGGGATTGAGCCTCGCTGTCAAGCATTGCTGTTGTGGCATCCGCCTAATGACGGTGCTATGAGCCTTTCAGCCTTGTCCGAACGGACGTTACGTGCTCCATAGAACAAGACAGTCCTATAGCCCACCTCCTTCTGCTGTCCTCGAGGCAATCAAGGAGGCGTTTCTTGCTCTCGTGAATCTTCCCTACCAGCTAGGAGCCAGTACAGGGTTCGGCTAATATCGGAATGTATACCTAAACTCGGTTCTAGGCTTGCTTGGTCGCCATCGACTTCTAACCGAGAGCTGAGAGTTCAACAATGCAAATTTATTGTGCTTTATTTCGGTCTCCCGTCGAGCAGCAGCCACTGCATTCGCTCTGCAGACCTGACTCTCGAAGTTTTAGTTCTCGTGAAGTCCGAAGACTTGACCATCCTTGTCAAAACCCCAGTATAGTAGTTTCTTCCGTGTTGGGATGGACATGTCTTCTCGATGTATTTTACCAGTAACTTGGTGTTCTCGTCATTATACAGGTTCTGAACGAGGCTGTCGATATCCTGCCTAAGTTGAAGAGACTCTTTAGCCAAGTGCTTACGTGCTTGCTCGAACTGAGCGAAGGATGCGAAACGAGGAAAATTGCTGCGTTGTTGGAGTAGATGTTCGACAGCCCGCTTGCCCAGCACCTGTACGTCTTCCAGGTGAACTGACGTGGAGTCTGGAATACCCTCGAGCAGCTCTGCAAAACGGCTAAAGTCTTCTATAAGTTGCAAGGCTGGATATCTCGCGTTCAGCAGGTCGATTGGTTGAGAAACAAGTTGCACTCTACGGAAGACTTCGAAAAGGTCATCTTCAGGTTCCTTGATGGGTCGAAACACCTTCATTTCTGGTTTCATGCCAGGCTGTCGCACCACGTAAGGGATCTCTTCTCCGGCTATACGAACGTGACCGTTGAAGATATGTCCATCCCAATCTCGGCTACTGCTTGCTTGGATGTTCTGATAGCATAGTCCACACGCTTGACAGTATATTTGCTCATCGTCATCCTCATTGAATGCTAGGCAGACAGGACAGGTTCTTGGCGGGCAGGCAAAGCGATGGAAGACCATCCTCATGTCAACATTCTGGCCGGCTCGAAAGACCGACTCCCAATTCTGATCTACGTCAATTGGTCGTTTCCGCCGGCTGTCTTGGATTGAAAAGTCTCGATTATCCAATTTAGACAGGCCAGCACGAGTGACTCCGGCATTGCTAAATCGAACCCTCAGCACAGCCATGAAACATTCCGACGAGTCAATAAAGTCAAGGTGGAAAGGAACAGTCTTCCCCAACGGATCCAGCAAAATGACTGGCTGTTGTAGCAAGACTTGCGGTGGAATTGCAGCCTGAACGTACAGCATCGTTCTCAATTCCTCGATACCTTGCATGAGCTGTTTGTTTTGCTGCATCGTGGCCAAGAAAATCCGGCGTTGGTCGAGCGATAGCCCTCTCAACATCTCGGCAGTGCAGTCGTCTTCGCCCTTGCAGATGGTCAAGCTGTCGCCAGGTCTCCGGGCTTGCAGATTTTCCCTCGCCTGGAAAGTGATGAGTAGCATGTTAATTGAGGAAGTATGCCTTCCAAGTTGCGCCCTAAATCTGGCAACATCCTCTTTCTTACATAAGGCCCATTTGACCTTTACATAGTTGGATTGAAGACCAGACGCTCTAGGGCTTAGATGGGGCTGATACTTCGATATCGATGACAGGAACCCGTCAACGGTCTCCTGACAGGCGTATATGGCGCGTTCTAGGGCGGCATTTTGCTTTTCTGGAAGGCTTTGCTCTGAATGGAGTCCTTCAACTGCCTCCAAGCCGTCTTGAAGGCTGAGAATCTCGGTGACGAGTAAGGCATAGTCTGCTGACGACCCTTTGGCGTCATGGAAAGCTTCAATGGAGTCTTTGATGAGCTTGAGTCCAGCGAACAGATCACTAACGGAGAAACCAAACCCTACAGCCATTCTGCAGTACTGTCATAACTGGAGGGAGACTAGGGACTAGCTGACGATGCGCTATCGATCAAGATTGTTGAAAGTTGATTGCAAGTCCACCATGTCCTCCGCAGCACCAGCTCTGATACAAGAATGTCACAACACATGATGACACATCTGGTGTTTTGAATAGCTACTAATGCAATTATATTGCCATGCAAGCGTGAAGTATAGTATGTAGAAGCAATCCTCAATTTGATGAATGTAGGACGCCATACTAGCGCGTAGCGTGTGAAGTGCTCCTTGGCATTTCGAAGGCCTAAGATCTGCACAGTTTTTTGGCTTTTATATCTTCCGAAACTAGGATTTCTCTTGTGGGCACATCTGCCGAGATTTCCCTTCGTTAGGCATCTGAGAAAAGATGTTATGAATTCATATCACTGACTGCTGCGCAGTTTTTCTTGGGGATTTTGGTGCCAAGGTATTCTAGTGCCAGAGTCTAGCAGACGCTATATATCTTAGCGGCCGATTAGTCATATCTTACCGAGGGTATATGGGCCAATCAACTATCATCAACGTCAACCTTTAAACCATCCACGGAGAGGCATGGACATTCAACATCTATTGATATAGGTATGATGGACGGCCTGCTTGTTCCATTGCAGTCCAAGAGTACGTCCCAGACTGAAAATGATTTGTTGGAAGTCACTACTCCAGAATCACAACACCCCAAGGAGCATCATAGCTCGGTAAACAGCCCGGAAAATGCACTGGAGGCTTTGAAATCCAAGCCTGACCAAAGACTACTCACGAAGACCCTTCGCTGGCTTACGAAAGATCATGAAGATCATGTCTTCTCTCTCAAAAAGCCCAACTCAAAGTCTGTGCAGATTATATATGTCCTGGTCAACGATATCCTTCCTGATTATTGGCAGCTTTTGAACGCAAATGGAACCTCTGGCCATCCCAAGGGAAAGGGTATGTTGGTGACATGTCTTCGTAGTGTAGCTGGTATTGGCGCTGTTCTTGCTTGTCTTCGCCTTCGTATCACTCAGCTTCAGGATCCAAGTCAAACGAAGTTACCATTTGCTGCCAGGGCTCGGCCCATGTGTGATTTGTTAGAGATGCTGGAGGCGATATTGAAAGGCGAAGACTCTATTCTGTCAATATGGAGAGACATTGACGCTTGTATCCAAGTTTCCTCTCAAAAGACTCTGCAATGGAAGGAACTTCTCTCTTTGCTCGCTTCAGGCAGGCTGCTTTCCATAGCTAGCGAAGCCAATAACCTGTTAGATGACCCCAATCTAAACCTTGATGTCAATAGTTGGGTCGGTAATCGTTTTCTATACTCATCATGGCTTGGAAGTAATGTTCAATTCATGAACAAAGAATTACCCTCCGATAATACAGGAGGACGGAAAGCGCTGTCCCAGCTTTTTAGCAAAGCTTTGAATATCGGATACAGAGGTTCGCGCGTTATCTGTATCTTCACGCGCTGGTACTGACTTTTGGGCGCCAGATGAGTTTGTCAAGACCGCATTTTCGGTTCTGCTGGGCGGAGATGAGAACTCATTGAGTGTATGCAAGGCCTTAACCGGCGATTTAGCGGAACACGAGAAGAAGGCCGTCCTATATACCTTATTAGCAGTTCTCTCGAGACGATTACCGGATGTTAGCTATTCGAATGGTAAAGCAGAGACTCAGGTGGACCTCAAAGTATTGAGAGGAGTCTCAGCACTCGTCACAGCCCTCGTCGACCACCATCAAAATCTACAAGCTGGTCTCACAGACTGGCTCATCGGTGTATCCGCCAATTCCACGAGCCAAAGCCACATGATGCACCGAGCAGTCATCGTGGTAGTATCCAATGACAATGGTAGGCAGTCTTATAGGTTCTCTCCTACCTGAGCTAAAAGACAACTTCCAGAGCAGCTTCTAAATGCGTTACAGAAAGGCTTCGAGCTGTTTGGGGATAAGCTGTACATCAAACACTCTCCTATACTACACCAAGAAGGTTTGAACTCGTCCGAATGTGACTTAATCGCAGCTGACACAGTGCAGTCGCTGCTCAGATATTGCTCCTGCTTGCAGGCTATGTATTTAGGAAAGAAGAATCCGCGCTGGTAAGTCTGAGTCGATCCAGCACTTTCCTGAACGCCATATCAAATCGATTGTCCGCCTCCTCATCCAGAGCTCGATTGCTAGGTATGATAGTGGGCACAGCCATTTCTCAGCTTATCGATGCGCAAGACAAGCGGATGAATTTCGGCGCCGAAGAATTGAAAGGCCCAGAAGGAGTATGGTACAGTAGCCTCACAGCTGTAAATGATGTCGTTGGTTCCGTTGGAGATCTCAAGGTTTCTCCCATAAACGCAGAAAAGGCTACCAAAAAGGCAACAAAGCTCGAAACTAGTACTGCAGCCTCGACCAAATTGATACGCCGCGCCAACGCTACCTCTAAGATTTTATCTATCGAAGAGATAAATGATAGCTCTGACTCTGATGAGGAGGACCTGCCGATGTACCAGAAGCCTGACTCCGATCCTTCTGATGAAGATGAGGATCCTACTTTAGTGCAACGTGACAAACCCACAGCTCCAGTGTAAGTATTGAAGAGTCATGGGGGAGTATATAGGAGCAATGCTGACAATGGACGATCAGTTATATCCGTGATCTCATAGCTGGCCTCCGCGATACGGAGAACTTCGACCGCCACAGACTCTCACTTATCAATGCAGCAAATCTCATCCGTCGCAAAGCCGCGTTCGGAAGCGAAGTCTCCGACAACATCGAAGAGCTAGCCACTCTTCTTGTTGGGCTCAGTGACAAGTGGGAAATGGAAGAGTTCCAAAAGTCACGTCTGCAAGGCATGATCGCAGTCTTGACTGCCGAACCTTTAAAGATGGGACAATGGTTCTCCAAAACCTTCTACAACGGGGACTACTCCATGGGCCAGCGAGCATCAGTACTCACAACCCTCGGCATCGCCGCTCGCGAACTCGCCGGTCTCGGAGAAGAAGACGCAGCCTTGACCGGCACCAACGAAACCTCCACCACCTTCCCCTCCAAACGCCTCCCAGACAACCTCCACAAGATCTACCACCCTCTCGAAGAAACATCCCCCGTAAATACCCTATCCGCCCAGCTCGAAAAGATCATGATCAAACCCATGGCCGCCACAGCCGCCGACCACCTCACCGGCCCCAACGCCCTAAAAATCCGCACCTTCTCCTCCCGCATGGCCGTCGAGCAAAAACGCCCAAAACCCACCGCGAACGCCCTCGCAAAAATCGTAGCCGAAGCCTTCTTCTACCCCCTCACAGGCCGCTGGCGTACCCACCTCCAAACCCACTCCGAACGCTCCTCCCACACCGAACCCTTCCTCCTCGCCCATCTCTTAAAAACCCTCTCCCTAATCCTCCACGCCTCCGGCCCCTCCACCCTCTACCTCCCCCAAATGACCGCCGAGTTCTGGGATTTCTTACTCTCGTTGCGTCCGCGCGCGACCGATCCGTTGGTGCTGGAAGCGTTGCTGTTCGCGCTCTTGACGTTGTTGGATGTTAATGAGGGCGGTCATCGACGGTTGGCGGAGGAGCAGGCGAAGGAGTTGTTGGAGACGCAGGGGTGGGTGGGCGATGTGCTTGAGCGGGTGGGGGGTGGGAGCGAGGAGGGGGATCGGATACGGATGTTGGCGGCGGGGGTGCTGGTAAGGACGAGGGAGGTGGTGGAGAGGTATCAGAGGTTGTTGATGGGGGATATGGTGGATTACATGTGATATCTATCGGCGAAAGATAACAATTTTTCGATCCGTTCAATTATACGTTATCGGCGGATCGTGGGTTGTGGATGGGTTGGCTGTACTTTGGTAGAGAGGCAACTGTCGTTCCTTGGTCTATCTTGCATACAAGATTATATTGTTTGCGCAGCAAAGCATCCAATCATCACCATACTTGATCTTCCTGCCGTTCCAAAGTCATACACACTATCAGATCGCTCTCCGAAACACAATATAACCAAAGTCCAAACGCTTGTCTGAGGCATCCAGTGCCTCCATCCATGTGAACTCCATGTTACTCAACCATCAGTATCGTCCAGTATCCGAGAATCACATCACAGCTCCTCCGAAGCACGCTGGCAAAGATCCTGATACCTCTCCGGCCTAAAGCGCTCTGTTCTCCAACCAACCGCCTTCAATTTGACCATCCTAGCCTGCTTATCGGCTTCCTTAGCGGCCTCATCTTCGCCGTAACTTGCAAGTCTCTTTGCAAAGTACCGCATAGTCTGCGCCTCTCGTGTCGTATGGATCAAGATATCGACGGTGGAAATGTGATTGGACAGCATTTCCGTAAAGGCGATGAGGTAGGCATTGTAGCGTTCGCCAGCGCACGTCTGAAGCCTGACGGAAATTGATGGCACGCAGCTGACGGGCGAATAGCGAGAGTGCGGTGGTGTTGATGGATGGTGAATGGTCGGAGGCGTGGACGGAGGCCGACTGAATGCTCGGAAGAATAATTGATTGTCCGGGTTGTTGACGGTGGGTTCGAGTCTTGGTAGGCTTGATTTGCGTATCCGCAATGGCGACGGTTTCATTACCATTGTTTCTTGCGTGGAGTGCTCCGACTCTATGGATGAGGGTGATGAAGAGTCGTCGCAAGGTCTTGATATGTCTGGACTGGATTGGTAGTAATCCAGTATTCCGGTCCCAGCTGAGTGGGAAGACTGAGTAGACCACGCGTCGTCGTTGTCGTACTCCCCATCGAAACCGGAGACTCTGTTTGCCACTGGCAGTGCAGAAGCCGCAGCTTTATAAGATGCCTTTGCTTGTTCAAGAATTTGAAGCTTGACCGTTGATAGCGGATGCGACAAGCGAGCTATAGCTTCGTGAGACAGAGCGCAGTAAAAGTGAAGATACGTTGCGTGTAAAGAGAGTGGCTATAAGAGTGGTCAGTCTGGGTCTAAGACCAAGGCAGATATTATTACAATTATCCTGGCTTCAAGTATCAATTCGTTGCATTGAGTAGCACACTCCTTCCACTGGCCTCGCCAATATAATATTTTCACACGATAGAGTGCTATCTTCCATTGGTGGTATGTGGTCGGTGGTTCGTGGAGTGCGAAGGAAGTGGAAGACGGCAAAGGCTTCTTGCCCTTGTCAGGAATCATAGATGCGGCTAGTAAAGCGGAGAATCAAAGTCGTGTGGAAGCCAGGAAGTGATCGCACGAAAGGTAAAGACTGTAGAGAAGATGAAAATTGGAAGCTGAGGATTGGGTAATAAGTGTTAGGACGATTCTTCCGAGCTGAGTGCTGGAGAACGCCGACAAAGCCGAACCACCTCGATGCGCTCACCGATCTAGTTGGGTTGGCGATTGGTTTGGGGGGTGGATGAGGATGTCGAAGTGGGGATATTCTATGTTGTCCTCCGTCCTTGTTGACATTCGTTGCCTGTAATAATTCACCGAAACCCCTGGTACTTGCAGATTAGGCGACTACCCCAGCATGTTTGAGCAAAATCGTCTCTCATTGTTACAGATCGAAGACCCTTTTATCATACTGGTTGAAAAAGAATAGGATTGTAAAGAAAATCAGATAAAAGAGAACTGCTTTTGAAGAAGGGCCGATGCACGTCCGCACGCATCCTTCGGAACGAGAAAACCTTTGGTGATTGAGCTCTCATTTTACTCTAGAGCGATTCGGTAGTGGGCCGTGTAAGGATCATGTCAGTAAAGCTGAGATGATTGCTGCAAGCCTATATGCAGCAATCCAACAGCTCCAATCGGGAAACAGCCCGATCGACAGAGAAGGAAATTGTAGGCCTGGCGGCCAAAGCGCCCTGATAGTAAATATGATTAGTAGCAAGTCGTACTCCATGGCGACCCTTCCTCGTCGTCTTCTTGTCGATAATGGGAAAAAATACCGATGAGGTTGCAGGTTGTAGAGCATCATCGAGTGTTGGCGCGCACTTAGGTTATAGCTTGCCGCTAAGCTTCTTCTGGACGTTTCATATCTACCTTACTTACCTTACAGGATGTTGACCATATTGCACATTGAGGAACCCTGGCGAATCTATCTGACAGTTATCAAGATCAGATGTAATCGCACTCCTATGCCACGGACACTTCCGACCATTGTTGAATCAAACACAGCCTTCCGAATTAAGCTTGGTATTTAATTTGTGAAAGTAAAGAATACAAGTCCTACTACACTGTTGGGAGTCTAGCATTTAAGCCATCCTTGAGACCTGCACAGATTCAGCCTGCACCTAGGTGACTCAAGGACTCGACTGCGGATGGTGCTGTACTTGTGAGAGACTTCAGTGCTTTTCCAAGAAAAGACGTTCGCAAACGTAAAATGGGGAATGGGGACGAGGGCACTCAGACATTGAAAACGCAGAGTCAGCGTGAAGTTAGACAGGGGATGCGGGTGCAAATCGCGGTACAAATCGCTGTGTTGCCATTGGGACGCGGTGCAGGAGCTGGGGAAAGATGGCGTCGATGTCGGGATACAAAGCCCAGCTGCGGGACGATATGTGACCGACCAACTAGGCCTCACGGGTGACGTAGGCGTAGCAGAGGATTCTTGACAAGTTTCATGAAAATGGGCGGAAATGAGGCTAGAGGTCACCGGCCGTCAGATCAACTCCATTGCTCGATCAAGCAGGCGCCAAGTCGCAATCATGACCCAGAAGAACTCCTCCTCCCTGCCATAAATGCATGTATGCCTTCTTCGCCAACGGAGCGCCACGCTAAAATCTGCATATTGATCCTAAAACTTCCTCCATCAAACCGATGGCTTTGAGCATTCTTCCGACCATACGTTCATACTGTGCTATCCTCGTAAACGAAGCGAATATCCCGCGGTCTTTGCGTATTCCGCTGTACGAATTCATCATTGCCTGGCGGTCTCTCGTTTCTGGTGTTACCGGTCAACATACTTTGAAGACTCATGCACACGCTCTCAACATTTTGAACGGGCGACCAGCCTTGAGTTCCGAGCAGATCTAGACAAATAATGCCATTAGAGTAGATATGTGGATGGATTGGTATCGTGCGAGAAGGTGTGGCGACGGTCATGAAGGTAACCTCCGGTGATTCTATGGACACGTCTTAGCGTAATGCTCGTCTTACTGAGGGAGCTGTGGAGAGGGTTTTTTGATCGAGACTGGTGATGGAAGGCATACCTATCGGGTAGTTGCTGCTGAAGCGGAATCGAAGGCGATATATCTGGTCTTGGTATAGCGGATTGGAGTCCAAGACCCGAATATCCATCTGCCATTCCTTGAAATCCGGCGCTGTGACAAGATCGATGCCTGGAGGGAGGGATTGCTGGATCTGGACGAGGTAACTTGCATCAGAAATCGGTGACGAGAGGCAGTATTATTCCACACCTTCATGAGCTCCTGAATACAGAAATCAGCTTCAGGCGGAAATTGATTGAGATGGTCCGAATGGGGAAGGGATACTTTTCCTAATCGCTTTGATGCAAACATCTTCGGGTGAGGTAGTTCTAGGAAGAAACTTAATGGGAATCGACCGTTTTGTTGATAAATAGAATATAACCGATCGCAGCAGCGAAATCAAGCGGATTCACCAAGCAAGCACACAAAAGCGCTGTTCTTATGCCACCGCATGTTTACGCAAATTATGAGCAAAACGGCCTTGCGCAGCCTAGGAGCCTAGCTAGCTAAGAGAGGCCAGCATGGGTGGGGGTCCGGGGGGCAGCTTGCCCTACCCGTTACCCCGCCTAATCGGCTAGTCCTATGCTGAATGTGCGGGTTAGGCATGGCGGAGCTTAACTTCACGAGCCTTATCAAAGTCAGCTTCCAAGGTTGTCAATTCATGCGTTGTTCACGGTTACTGCCATAGAATAGGTATTGACCATGACGAATGGAGTCTCGACATCAAGATATCGGTGGTAAGATCCTACAGTCTTTCATTCCACCACACAACATCTAATTATCGATAGGACTTATCTTGACAACTTCCTAAACAAACCCGGTCCAACATCGGATCCAGAATGGGTTCCAGGGGAAGACACAATCGATAGTCTAGAGACATCGAAGGTACTGTCAGTAAGCATAGTGTTTCGGTATGAATAGCAAGTGGACTAATTTGTGATAGAGTGATGTGTGTATTCTTGCCCAGTTGAGATACGTGCTAATGCAAACTCCAGAGGAGCTGGAGGGCTAGGATGTGAGATACTCAAGAACCTGGCCTTGTCAGGGTTCAAGGATATCCATGTTATAGATATGGGTATGCCATATGTGACTCTGCCAGTCTGGCTGCCGACAGCGCTGATGTGATGCAGACACGATCGACGTCTCCAATCTGAATCGCCAATTTCTATTCCGAGAGGCGGATGTGGGAAAGTCGAAGGCCGAGTGTGCTGCAGCTTTTGTTGAGAAACGAGTGAAAGGCGTCAAAATCACTCCATACAATGGTAAGATTCAGGACAAGGATGAGCAGTACTACATGCAATTCAAAATGGTGGTATGCGGTCTTGACAGCATCGAAGCGCGACGATGGATCAATGCTACTCTAGTCGACATGGTCGATATGGAGAATCCGGAGAGCTTGAAGCCTTTAATTGATGGTGGTACCGAAGGTAACAACGACTGAAAACTTACCGGGTATCAAGAGATGTTGACTCACGGGCTACAGGTTTCAAAGGTCAAGCTAGGGTAATCCTACCCACCATGAATTCATGCATCGAGTGCCAGCTAGACATGCACGCCCCTCGAGCAGCTGTACCTCTCTGTACCTTGGCAACGATACCGCGGCAACCTTCACATTGCATTGAATGGGCACACATCATCGCCTGGGAGGAACACCGAAAGGATGAAGTCCTCGATACTGACGATCCCGAGCACATCACCTGGCTGTACGAAAGGGCCTTGAAACGTGCGCAAGAATTCAACATCCCAGGAGTGACCTATTCCATGACCCAAGGCGTCGTCAAGAACATCATTCCAGCTATTGCATCTACGAATGCCATCATTGCGGCTAGCTGCTGCAACGAGGCCTTCAAGATCGCAACATCTTGTAATCCGTTCCTCCAGAACTACATGATGTACAGCGGAGACGAAGGCGTCTACACTTACACGTTCGAAACGGAGAAGAAGGATGACTGTCCGGTCTGTGGGAACCTTGCGAGAGACCTCAGGGTCAATCCGAACATCACTTTACAAGACTTTATCGATAGTCTTGGCGAGAGGGCAGAAGCCCAACTGAAGAAGCCGACGTTGCGTACCGAAGAGAAATCTCTCTACTCTCAATTCCCAGCCTCCCTTAGAGAACAGACGGCACCGAATCTGTCGAAAAAGCTTTCTGAGCTGGTGGTTGATGGAGAAGAAATTGGGGTTTCCGATCCGGCATTTACCATATCATTCAAGTACAAGCTCATTTTTAGCTCCTAAGGTTAGCATCCTGCCCGAGCGCCCATCATACTGCATAGCACTTGGCGTTAACAGATCGAGACAATTGACGACCAAGTTGTCTGAAACCAAAACCATCTATTAGATGCATAACATGCAGCTCACCTCAATTGATGGGTATCAGCCTCGGAGCTATCCAGATCTAATTTTCCCAAACGCCTCGCAATGCTGCGTTCAAACGTGGTTCTGTAAATGATCCTGGATGTGTCACCTCATAACATTGGCCAAAGACCTCTTTAATCTCTTGCATTTGACCTTGAGAGTTCTGACGCTTTCAAGGAAGAGATGGTCGCTCTCAAATTGGCCTGTACTTTCCACACTGAAGATGAAATGATCTTGTACCCTTCCCAGCTTCACTTTCCCCTGAAATTCTTGGTGACGCAAGCATTCTCTTGATACAGTATCCCTGAACGTGTCCCTTACGACAGCTTGCTTTTCTCCAATGCGGCCTTCGTAATCGCTACCCATCCTGTCGCTCTCCTCGTCCGTCACGTCCTCCAAGCCGATCACGCCCTTCGGGAAACATCTCGCGAATTTCTTCGCATCGTCACCGAGTATCGGCTTAACGATGTCAATCGTAGGCAGCAAGCGATAACTCGCCGTCGCCACTGGACTGAATTTCGCATGATCTGCCCCGATGCCTTTGACGCAATGCATATCCAAGTCAATGACCTGACCCGGCCGCATTTTCGCCAGCAGAATATCCGGGTTCACAGGCCTCACAACGCCGTCCGGCTCCGGGAAAAACTGTGTCTGTCGGCCCATAGGTTCAAAGACGATCTGATGTGCATAGACGCTACTTCCCACATACAACTTCTCAGGATCTGTTTCCCCCGCCTTGGGGGGATTATCTCTCCAATCGCATTGCGCCTGCAATTTCAGCACCAGGGTATTCATATCTGTGGCCGGTACCTCTGGCTCATCGTCGTTCGTATCTTCGTCCGTCCGTGGTGGTTTCGAGTATGTCATCCAATTGAGGCCGGCGAGCGAGCCGGTAAGGGGCACGAGACCGAGGCGTGAAGCGAGGACTTCATCATGTACTATGGATGTGTTATTATGTATGAAGACTGTTCCGATGGCGAGAGTAGGGATTTCTGCGATGAGGATGCGTCGAAAGGCGTTGGAAATAGAGGCATCGATGCCGATGAGGGAGAAGGCGGCATCGTAGGGGGAGTTCTTGTGAAACTGGACGTGGAAGCTCTGCAGCATGATCGTAAGTAAGGCATAATTGTGTTGGAGCTTTGGAATCTACCTGCGAAAACCTTTCGAAGCTCCAAGCATGGTCTTCACCAGGGTAATGGCCAGGGAAATCGGTGGATGTGATATTCGTGACTGTTTCTGCGTTTACACCAACGATCTGGAATTGATCAGCGTTTGGAGATCAAGGAGAGATTCTGAAGCTTACAAACCTTCCTACGCCGAGCCTCTTCTGGCGACAGTGGAGGTGGAGCCATCGTATGAGAAACTATAAGTTCCGCATTTCGCAGGGATTCAGATACAAAACGAATCTATGAAGTGCCGAGGAATGTCTGCCGAGGACTAGTTCTGCTAGCGCGAGTCGGCTAGCGGGCCGCCGACCCAAAATTCATGGACATCATAACCCTACCGTTTTCGACGAGCCTCTTTTCCGCCGCCCACGACAATCATTTCCGTTCCCCAAAGCTCTCTTCCTGAACGCCATCGGACACAATGGCTTCTCCCTTCACACGACTCGCAGCACGTTCGGCTAAACGCCTTTGCGTACGCAGCGCGACTACAAACACCTCCCTCCCACGCCTCTTCGCTAGAACAGTAGCAACTTCCAACCCACGGCACTATGCTACGCCCTCCGAAACCCCTGCAGAACAGACAGGCACGCGCCTCGTCCCTGTTGACGAACGCTTCGGCCAACCTATAAATCCAGATGAACAAAATGACTTGAACACAACCACGGAAGAAGGTGACATGGCCGAGAACCGCAAAATACGGCATTATACAGTCAATTTTGGTCCTCAGCATCCTGCAGCGCACGGTGTGTTGCGATTGATCCTCGAGCTCAACGGAGAAGAGATCGTACGCGCCGATCCACATGTTGGGCTGCTGCATAGAGGCACCGAGAAGTTGATTGAATATAAGACATACCTGCAGGCATTACCATATTTTGACCGGCTAGATTACGTATCCATGATGACGAATGAGCAATGTTACTCATTAGCCGTGGAAAAACTGTTGAACATCGAGGTTCCCGAAAGGGCCAAATGGATTAGGACGCTGTTTGGGGAGATAACGAGGGTACTGAATCACTTGATGAGTGTGCTCAGTCACGCTATGGATGTGGGAGCCTTGACGCCGTTCCTATGGGGCTTTGAGGAAAGAGAAAAGCTGATGGTAATTCGACCCTCCACTGCTCCCCCAAAACAAACCTAAGTCTTACTGTACTCTAGGAATTCTACGAACGTGTCTCCGGTGCCCGACTACACGCAGCTTACGTCCGCCCTGGCGGTGTCCATCAGGATCTTCCCCTCGGCCTCCTCGACGATATATACCAATGGGCGACTCAGTTCGGTGACCGCATCGATGAGACAGAAGAACTCCTCACAGACAACCGCATCTGGAAAGGACGCACACAGGGTATCGGTGTCGTTTCCGCCGCCGACGCTCTTAACTACTCCTTCTCTGGCGTGATGCTCAGAGGGTCGGGTGTACCGTGGGACATCCGGAAAAGCCAGCCATACGATGCCTATGATCAAGTCGAATTCGATGTGCCGGTTGGTGTGAATGGAGATTGTTACGATCGCTATCTCTGCCGTATGGAGGAATTCCGCCAATCGCTACGCATCATTCATCAATGTCTCAACAAGATGCCGGCTGGCCCGATTCGCGTCGAAGACTACAAGATCTCGCCTCCACCGCGCGCAGCCATGAAAGAGAATATGGAAGCCTTGATCCACCATTTCCTGCTGTTCACTAAAGGTTACACCGTTCCGCCCGGTGAGACATATTCGGCAATCGAAGCGCCGAAAGGCGAGATGGGGGTCTTCATCGTCAGCGACGGAAGCGAGAGACCGTATCGGTGCAAGATAAGAGCGCCTGGTTTTGCCCATTTGGGAAGTTTTGATCAGATCAGTAGAGGCCATATGTTGGCAGATGCGGTGGCCATCATCGGGACGATGGACTTGGTGTTCGGGGAAGTCGATCGGTAGAGAAGGCAGCATTGCAGCGGGATCGACGTTGAGGTATATAGGCGTCTCTGGGGATTCTTGTACATAGCTATGAAGATGATGTTATCGCAGACCTTTGGGGCGGGAAATCTGAATAACAGGACGAACTGCCAAGCGTCCTAGGCACTCCAGAAAGCTCCAGCGCAACACGGACGTGGGACTTGAAGTTAGATGGTAGTATCTCGAACGATCTATCTGAAGTACAGCTACAAAGGCTACGGCGTATGGTACAAATCCTCTGCACATGAGCTATCGAACAAACCTTCAGCCTGCCGACTTCTAAGCCTGTTCCAACGTCGTCAAGCCATTGATACCCTGCACCAGCTCATCTCCATCCACTTTCCGCCGTAACCTCTCCCGGACCTCGGCCACCAAATCGCTCAAGCTCACCAGCATGCCATCCTTCTCCGGGTGGCCCTCTGGCAACCCCATCTCCTTGATCTTGACCTTCCCCTGTGCCTGTTCGTCCTCACCTAGGATCACAGCGAACGGGATTCCGTTCTGCTCTGCCGATTTGAACTGCGCCGGTAATTTCGGCTTCTGTTTGTATGCGAATTCGGCTTTGATGCCGGCGTCCCAGAGGGTTTTGGCGACTTGCATTCGTTCTTTGAGGAGGCCTGTGAAGCCTTTGCCGCCGAAGGCCATGACGAAGACGTCTACTTCCGTACTATCGATCGGGGTGTCAGCGTTGGCCTCGATTTCAAAGCTGGAATTCCGGACAGGCAAAGAATTCAAGGGCAGGGATTGATTAGATGAAGGGACATCGAATCTTGAGACGCATACCTTCTTACTGCTGCAGCGCCTTTATCCGCCTCCATCCTTGCTTTGGTGATTGAGAAAATGCGATCTACTCCAAAGGAGATACCGACGCACGGTATTTGCGCCTTGCCCGAGAACATTCCCACAAGCTCGTCATAACGACCTCCAGCGGCCACACTTCCAACGCCTACGGATGGGTCGTTGGATCTGTCTTCGTCAAATTCATTCGCTTTCTCCCGTTTCGCAGGTTTCTGTGGCTTCTGGCTGGAAGTTGTTGGGGGAGCCGATCCTTCGGTGACAACCTCATATATGACCCCTGTGTAATAGTCAAGACCACGTGCTAGGGACAGGTTGAAGTCGATCTTGTCTAGCACGCCGAACGCCTCTAGGTATCCGAACAGAAGGTCCATATCCTCCAAGCCAGCTACTAAATTTTGATTCTCCATCGCTCTTTGGTCTTGCCTTAACGCTTCTAGGACATCTCTTCCCCCTCTCCTCCGCACAAACTCCCATATCCTGTCGGCGACCTCCTCACTCAGGCCCTTCTCTTCCACCATCTCTTTCCTCACCTCCTCCCAAGGCGATTTATCCAGCTTGTCAATCGCTGAGCTGATACTTCTCAGCTTCTCCTTCGGAACCCCACAGACCTCAAATATCCCATCTAGCACCTTTCTGTGATTGATCTTGACCGAGAAGCCTCCCTGTGACGCCCAACCCAACCCCTGATCTCCGAAGACCTCACACACAATCCGCAATATCTCCGCATCAGGCAACATTCTGTCGTAGCTCCCTGCAATATCGAAATCGCACTGATAAAACTCCCTCATCCTTCCTTTGGTCATAGCGGGCTGATCGCGTCTGTAGACTTTGGCGATGTGGTATCTCTTTATAGACTGTATCGAGGGGTTCATGGCAAGCCATCGTGCGAAAGGAACAGTCAAATCGTAACGTAAGGAGCATAATTCACCGCCTTGGTCCGAGAGGTCATAGATGAGTTTGCTATCTTCGCCATATTTGCCAGAAAGAATGGGACGAAGTTCGAAGACTGGGGTATCGATTGTGACAGCGCCATGGCGCTTGAAAACAGAGATTATGGTAGAGAATATGCGGTCACGGATGACCATATCCTTACCATCCCCTGCGCTACATGTTAGTCTGGACTCCTCGTCGAGGCTGAATGTACGGTACAGTCTTTCGTCCCCTTCGGGGTCTTCAGCTGATAGGGAACCTTGTCCTTCTCTTTCCCCATCTCTGCGGTTTCAAAAGGTTCGAAGGCCTGGCTCGTAAATGCTCGTATAGGGGGATGTTGCCTGTTCAAGGCTTTGCTTGTGGCAGACCTTATAGGATAGAGGCGCACAAGCCATATATGAGGCCTGTATAAACACCACATACGAGGGTTGTCGGCTGAGCCATGCCTTTCCCAAACCTGAGTCACTTTGATATTGACTACGCAGAGTGTTCTTGCGGGCCGCCGTAGAATAGTTCTTGAATTAGCGGACATCTTCCGCCTCTCCACTGGCCGCTTGAAGTTATCATTTATGCACTCAGTACATGGGCATGGCGCCCCATCCAGGCATTGATACCGATCTGATCAGGGAAAAAGCACGTAAAGATTTATTGAACTTGCTTGAAGGCGTATGTAAGGCTCATCGGACACAGATTGACACAGATCTGCACTGCTGAACTGCTCTAGGTCCGCGGGAAAAAGAACTTGGTGATTGAGAAGTCGCTTGCTGGCCCGATTGGCGTCTTCGTCAAATTCTCCACCCTACAGGATCACGGAGTCGACAAGGTTTTCTTTCTAGAAAACGACAATGTGGACGCATCCCAGAAGAATGTCATCTTCTTGGCTCGGGGAGAGAAGGCCAACCAACCGATAGCAATAGCTGGTATGTATGTGCTATCTTGCTCAGTGTACCTGATTTTTCCATTCATTGTCTTTCATTGCGTCCACTTTCCTTGATCCAATATAAAATACTTGCATATGACAAAAGGGATGATAAAGTAGATTGCGTAGATCCTTACCTACTCTACCTAATCAGTCTTGATCCCAACATGAACAAACTTCAATATTCAGCTCCTTATATAGCGTCACACTGCAAATGCAATAGTTTTTACGCCATTATTGTTTGCTGACATTATTCGCCTTGCAGAACAAATCCAGCGGCTCCAGAAAAGTAGCAACATAGAACACGAATTCTCCATTATCTTGGTGGCACGACGGACGTTGGTCTGCAACAAAATCCTAGAAGAAGCGGGTGTCCTGGGAGACGTTGGTGTACAGGACCTTCCATTGCACTTCATCCCGTTAGAGCAAGATGTACTCTCCTTGTGCCTCGGAGACTCTTTCAAAGACTTGTATTTGGTAAGATTGCTTACCTCAAACTCATTACTATGAATTGACGAATGTAGGGAAAGGACCCAACATCCATATTCCTGGCAGCTCAAGCACTCATGCCGATACAGCAAACCCATGGCCTCTTCCCGCGCATTATCGGTAAGGGAGACAACGCCTATAGACTTATGGAGCTTCTGCTTCGCATGCGTACCGAAGCTGCTGCAGACGAGAGTACCCCATCCAAATTCGGCTTGATGCCAAGCGCAAGCATCGAAAGCCTCATCATCATAGATCGAGAGGTCGATTTTGCGACGGTCCTTCTCACACAGTTGACCTACGAAGGTCTACTAGATGAGATGTTCGGTATCGAGCATAACCAGGCTGAGATCGACACGTCCATCGTAGGTCCAGCGCCAGGAACCCAGCAAGGGAGCAAAGGCGCAGCCGTACCATTACAACAAGGTCTCAAGCGGAAGATCCAGCTCGACTCCTCGGACAAGCTCTACGAGCAAATTCGAGACGCAAACGGTGCCATCGTAGACAGCTTGTTGAACAAAGTCGCCCGCCGCTTACAGATTGACATGGACAGTCGCCATACAAAGACCAGCGTTTCCGAGCTCAAAGACTTTGTAGGCAAGTTGTCCGGCTACCAAAGTGAGCAACAGAGTTTGAAGATCCACATAAATTTGATAGAAGAAATCATGAAGAACACCCAATCCGACATCTTTCGGCGCAATTTAGAAGTCCAACAAAACCTCTACGACGGCTCTGATCCGTCATACCAGCACGACTCAATCGAAGAGCTCATTTCCCGCGACGTCCCTCTTACAACCGTCCTTCGCCTTCTTTGTCTCGAATCTTGCGTCTCCGGTGGCCTGCGCCTCCGAGATCTTGACAACTTCAAGCGCCTCATCCTCCAAGCCTACGGCTATCAGCACCTCCTCACTCTCTCTGCCCTCGAAAAGATTGGACTTCTTCAGACCAGAGCTTCAGTAAACGTACTCATGAACCCTCTCGGCGTCGGTGCGGGAGTCCCCGAAGGATCAAAGACAAACTACAACTACCTACGCAAAGTGCTCCGCCTGATCGTCGACGAAGTCAACGAACAGAACCCCAACGACATCGCCTACGTCTACAGCGGTTACGCTCCGCTAAGCGTCCGCCTCGTACAATCCATCATCCAAAAGCAGCACCTCCTAACCATCACTAAAGGCACCTCCGCCGCCTCCAACGGTACCAGCAGCGCCGCGCATGGCTGGCAAGGGTTCGAAGACGCCCTAAGGAACGTGAAAGGAGCAACATTCAACAAAGTCCAAAAGGGGGACGAAGCGGCGGTCAAAGCGCGACATATGCTCACCGGTGCCGGTGCAAAGGTGAAGACGGTCGTGGTGATGTTCCTGGGCGGTATCACGTTTACGGAGATTGCGGCGTTGAGGTTCATAGCCAAGCAGATGGAAGGGAGCAAGAAGATCTTGATCTGCACTACTGATGTGATTAGTGGGGATAAGATGATGGAGGCGGCTATCGAGAAAGGGGATTTCGGGAAGGTTTAGAAGGGTTGGACAGGGGATTTTCGAGTCAGGGTATTGAAGTGTTAAGTATTGCTTTCAATCAATTCTGGCACTTCATCATGAGGTCGTGGCGTAGGCATAAATCTAAACATATGTTGCATCGTTAGCAACCCCACGAAACGGGCCTGATAAGACGTACAGCGCGATAGTGGATCGTACAACATATAGCCAAGAATATCATCAGCACAGTAGAAATGCCTGGCAGGTATAGATGGATGTCTATGTACGACACGGCTTATTTCTCATACTGCCCCACGACCAGAATGATTATATCTTCTCCCCAAATTTCTTACACATTAGGCGTATGATAAAAAAATTCCCGAATGCTTTCGTATTTGCATACATACTGATACATATGGTACGTTAAGCATCAGAAAAGGAGTACGTACTGTACCATGCCGAAAAAACGCATCTTGATCCGTTGCCTGAATATAAGGGTGTTTATTTCGTGAAGAGCACCTGCTCGAAAGTCCATCTCAATCAGGGATGGATGTTGCGAACGACTTCATCGAGTATGCCCAGCGGCCTTTGTTGTTCGATGCATGAGTCTCGATCTTAATTTTGTATTTTGAGAATGATGCATGCAACGCACAGGCATCAGAGCAACAACGCTTTACCACCAAAACCATCATCATCATCCAACCGATACATTACGTAAACTTAGTATCCTGATACTGATAGTCCTGCAAGGACTGTTTGCACGCACACACACATACACACAGGGGTATCAGTGTCCGTCTGATGCTCCACATACACATAACAAGCACACCTCTTCAAATCCAAATGGTCAGCCTCACGCAATATCAATCAACCCACCCATTTCATCTCCCTCCTTCTCCTCATCCATCTGAGCGAGAACTTGCGCGTAGTAATCTGCCACACCTCCAAGTACGCGGCCATGATCCGTAAGCAGCCGCATCATTTCGCCGTACACAACTTCGTCATCGGCGCCATCCGTCATCACCTCAGTCGAAGGGAGCGCTGGGCGCCAAGCACCGAAGATCGGATGGGCGTCGTGGGGATCCTCTTGACCGATACTGATGCCGAATGGCGATGGACCTCGTACGGTAGATTCTGATAACTGTGACTTCGCATAAGTCGTCGAAGTCCCGAGACTTAGGTCCAGGTTCCCCATCAGAGCGTCCAGATCCAGTGTCTGCCGGACCTTTTTCGCACTTTCAAGGTTGTCGGGCATGCTGGAGGTATATTGATGATTGAAAGCGCTGCTATTCATGGAGGGAGTATCGTATGTAACCTTGTCAACATCGTCCCTAGGAGTGCCAAAAGTGTCCATCAGAGCGTCCAGATCCAGTGTTTGCCGGACTCTCCTTGCACCATCAAGGTTGTCGGTCATGCTGGAGCTATATTGATGATTGAAAGCACTGCTGTTCATGGAGGGAGTATCGTATGTAACCTTATCGACATCGTCCCTAGGAGTGCCAAAATTGTCCATAAGGGCGTCTAAATCCAAGGTCTGGCGCGCCTTATTCATGTTCTCGCTATCTTCGCTCTTGATGGAGAATGATTGGGCAGCAGAGGTGTGGTTAGAGGAAGGCTTTGGAGCGGATGCGTATAAAGATGTCGGAGGTCCTAGATATGAGTCTTCATACAGTCCGTCACCTGGAGATCCGTAGTCTGCAGTGGCCGCGACATGCGCATGGTCATATGATTCCTCTCCTGGCGAGCCGTAGTCGTTGACTTCGCCTGGCGTCCACGCCGCCGGACTCTGTTGATACATATCTAAAGTCTGAGGCTGCGACTCCAATACCTGAGACTCATTGACATGATCATGATCACCACTCATGCCCATCTGTTCGCTCGTAGCAAAGTCCCACGCCATGGTAGGTGGGCGATCCTTATCCTTGAGGCGCTTTGCCTTAAGAGTCGATGGGTCTGCTAGGGCGATACTGCCGGAATTTGAAGTACCAATCTCACTCGCGTCGACCACTTTCCCTTTGCTACTAGAGGCGGATGCATCATCAATTACATTGCGCAACGGCAGATCAGATTGGCTGGATGTGAGGCTTGGATAGATGTACTCTGAGTTACGTGGATCAAATAAACGGCCGAGCTGCTTTCCCCCGCGGGTCACTTTTGTTCTGGTTGCTCCCAACCTTGTGGGAAGGACCGGTATTTGATCGTCTATCAGATCTGCTGAGGCGCCCTGAAACGTTGGAGATCCGCCAGGAGTGGCTTCACTGGTAGAAAGGTAGGGACTGGTGGGCTCGGATGCGTCATAGGAGTTGAAGGCGTCCTCTTGAGCTTGAATCGACGACATGTCGGCAGCCTGATCAAGGTGGGATGTTCGGTAAGTGTCGTTGCTGAAACTAGCGGGTAGTTGATATTTAAGGTCGGAGGACACACGATCCATCATCTCCGTCGATTCAAGTGTACTAAATCGCCATTCAGGTTGCTTCTCGATCTCTTCAGTTACCTTTGCTGCCGCCGCTCCGTGCGGATTGAAGAGAGACTGACGCTGGCCACCTTGGTGTGCCCAATCCTGAAATTCCATCACAAAATATTTGAGTGAAGATGTGGGATACGACAGTTCGGTTCCCTTTAGGTATGGATGTTCCAAGACCTGCTCCATAGATGGTCTTAGATCGGGGTCCTTGATTAGGGTAAAGGCAATCAACTCAGACAATCCTGATGAGTAACCTTCCTGCAATCCTAACTTGGGCGCAGCACGAGTACGGAGGGCGAACTCCAGATTCTTCATGTCGATATCAGACCTTGGCGGACGGCCGGTTGCCATCTCCCACAAAGTGCACCCGTATGCCCAAGTATCGGCCTATCCGGTCAGTCAGCATCCACGAATCCACAGACTATATATCCATACTACGAGGGATCCTCCCTACCTTGGTTCCATATCCTTTGTCTTTTCCATCTTTTCCTTTGAACACCTCTGGCCCCATCCAGTGTGGAGTACCAATGACTGTGGTCCTCTTGTCCGCCTGGTTAACCAAAGTGCCAGCAACACCAAAGTCAATGATTTGCAGTCGTCCTTCCTCATGGATCATCACATTTGCAGCTAAGTCGGTGTATAATGTCAGTATCCAGTTCTACGATGCTACATGCCAGAATTGTCACTCCGAGACACAGTATCGAGACAAAGCATCGCACCTTTAATGTCTCTGTGAATGACTGAAGCTTTATGGACTGCATTTAGGCCTATCGCCAACTCCCGTGCAATGGGTAGAAGGTATTTCTCTTCCACCTTATTGTTGGTAGCTTGCATCTATCAAAGGTCAGCTTCGGTTTCATCATTCTTAGACAAAAGCATTTGAGAGCATTAGGCATGGGTGATTGCTAGGCAATTGGAAAGGATAAGGTATCTGGGATGATCAGACTCACGAGAGTATGAACGCTACCTCCTGGACAATATTCGGAGATTATCCAGAACTGGGAGTATACTTCCAAGACCTCGTAAATCTTGTTCACATTTGGCGCTTTGTACGACTGTATTTGTTGAAGGGTCTTCAATTCTTTAAGGAAGTCTTGTGCAGTCTGATCTCTGTCTATCAAGTGGGCCTGAAAGTCCACAGCGTCAACCTCGAGTATCTTTATGGCCACTCGACCGTAACCCTCTGGCCTCGTATCGCGTCTGGTATGCTATTAGCGAGTGGGGTCTCAGACATATTATCGTAGGATCGGGAATGTGCTCGCTCCGCTTCGAAAGCAACGAAGGCAGATCAAGCAATCGCTCTGCTAGGCAAGACTCACGCTACGTAGACTCTCCCATAACTTCCCTTTCCAATATAACTCTGGAGTTCATACGGAGGGATCTCGTGGTTATTTTCCCAAAGTCGATTGTGAATGATCGTCTGCTGCGCTTTTGCTTCCTCTCTTGTCCTCAATTGGCTGTACGGAAGTTCTCTGGAATAGAGGGACAACCGGTCTATGAAACTCGGATCTCGCGAGCTGTCCATGACGGAGGCTGAGTTAGTAACGTGTCGCCCGTTCTGTTGCAACTTGCGCTACAAGAGCTCTGGTCTCAATCCTCTCAGGTAAGAAGGATGGTATTGCAACGTCCAGTTGGTCTTACGAACAGCTATTCACCAACGCTAGAGGATTGGAGATTGGCCTTCGAGATCCTGAACGTTGGTTTTGATGAAAGCAGAAGTATGTGCTCGCAGGTCGGTAATTCGCTCTTTGATAGCTACCTGTCAAAGGTCACTTGGCCCTGAACATCGGGTGTACTGAACAAAAAGGGAAAGGTACCAGCCGCTCCTGGGATCAAAGTCCCTATACAGGTGGAAGATGATAAGTCGATCAAATCATCCTAATCTGTCCCCACTCCCAATTGTCTGGCAGAACGGTATCCCTGTTATCGTAACGTGCTGCAAAACTGGACCCAAGAAGCAGGGAAAGAGGAAGAAAAGTTGTAGCCCTGATAGCTCCAAGATCACACTTATACTGGGGCCCCAAGATTTTGTGTCCTATCAATTTCCCAACTGTTCACCACAGCACCTGATAATACCATCCCCCCTCCATCCACCACAACACACAACTGGTTTCAATGCTTCATCTGTAGGTTCTGAGGTGATACTACCTATGCCCTGATCGTCAGTCAATTTGTAAACGGTAGTCGACGTTGTTTGAAGAGCGACTTAGCGGACTCTGGAGAGAGCCTAAAAGTAGCTCAGTACCTCTAGTTACTTCCGGCTAAATGAAGGCTAAACTCTAATCCCTGGCACGCCACCGCTGGCTCCGCTCGGGTGCGGATCTATCCGCACCAAAGTCGATTACAGAACAATCCGGACACTAGACCAAATAGAGAACCGCACCAAAAATCATATGCTTTTATTCCTCCTACCATCAAAGGTTCCTACCACGTATCGTAACGTCTCTCCCTTCACACCATGCGACAAGCTCTGAGTGGCATACGCCCTAATAGTACGTTGCAAGACTCTCGTACGTGATGTTAGGTCGGAACTCTCAAGGGATTCTCTATCTGGCCAAGTGTCCCAATTATTTTGTCAACGACGTGGTACTCAAGTACGGTATCCAGCATTGGCATATCAAGTTCTCACATGCTCCGAAGAAGTCAGGAGACTTCCTGAAAACAGTGGGAGATCGTGATGTAATTTTACCACCAAGAAAGTCGAACATTGAAGTTACTTGATCGCATCATAGTGAAAGATCGAATGAGATGAGACCTGCGCGTCGGTCTACAAGGGCAGTACACCGTATGTACACGTATCTAGCATGTAGCCATTGCCTAACATTCGCATTCATAATTCTCCTACACCTCAATGTAATGTCAAGAACGCCGCGCTGAATGCTCGCCTTGCTAAACCATCAGTTATTCTTCCCACAGCCGTTCACAGTAGTGCCTTTAGAAAGATATCCCTGTACCATCGGTCTCTGTGTCCTCTTCCGCTTCACTGTCCATAGTCTCCTCTTCATCACTGCCACTATCGGTCGCTTCCCTATCCTCAAGCCCTCCAATAGCAGCCCATTCTCGATAGTCTCCGTCTATCCACCTTTTGCTCTTTGGTAAGTGATAAGGATCAAAGGGGAAATACTCGTCCAAGTATTGATGATCCTCATCCTTCCTCGCTGACAATGCTGTCTCTCTGTTAATCTGGCTGTAGGTATTTCCTGCGTATTGCTGTACCCGAACCCGCTTGTTGGTCTCAAGCAGGTGGTATACATAGACAATGCCTAGATGGTTCGCTAAGCAAGAAAATTCTGTTACAATGGTTGGCGAGCAGACTTTGAGTGGATTTAGCTTGGAAAATATGTTCCTTGATAAGGCTTCCTTGACTCCAGAACGCCACTGATACTGCTGGCCGTATGCTTCCAGGTCGTCGTCTTCTAGATCGTCATCTGGACTCGATTCGAGGTCTCGCCAGCGGAAGCAGAAAATGTACAGCATGGCTTGCACCAGAACATAGAAGGAAGAATACCGTCTCATGTCAGGACCACGGCAATTTGGTTCGTTCTGGCGTCTGTAATGCTCAAGCTCTCTGGCAAGGTAATCGAAGACTTCTCGGACGATGCTGGATGGCACATGAATACCCCTCGCAACAAAGCTAGCAAGGTAAGCTGTCGAGGCTTGTCTTATAATGGCTGGTTGATTCCTATCGAAAGTGATCTGAGCACAGGCTCCAACGAAGGTGTCGATGTGCGCGGTCGACTTTTGCGAGAAGTGGAAGATGAGGAATTGAGTATGTCGAGATCGGTGTGTAGGTAAAATGACAGTTGTGAATTGAGAGAGAAGGACATTGAAAGATCCAAGTTGATCCTCCGGAGATGCTTTAGTGAAAACTTGATCGTAATGGGAGAATAGAATGTCCAGAATTGCATCCATCTTTTCAACATTTTTGGTGATATCCTTTGTTCTTCTCGCATCAGCATCCTCTTCGTACTCTTCAGAGTCTGACTCTTCTTCACTACTATCGGAATCCTGCATGTCTTCCATCAGGTCGGGCCGGACCTTGTTCACCAAGCCTTCCCCAACCTCCTCGGCCAGCTCCTCCAGATCCACTTGTATGCGAACGTCAATCTTGACAAGCCGCTCCGTTATCAGTCTCAACACTTCTTCCCGTAGTTGCGGAGCGTACGCGATCAATTGGAGAAGATTTTGCACATATATGATATGGTTGCGACGAGACTCCGTTTCGTGAGGGAAGGCATTGATCAAAGACGAGGCAAGTATGCGGCTAGCAGAGGGCATGACCTGCAGTAAAAAACGTATAGCCTTATGTACTCGGGCATAAACCATTGACCTAGGAACGACTGGCAAATTCCGTAATCGACCGTTCGATGGTGGAGTTGCAGTAATGTTGTTGACCAGCATTCTCATGATTTCTCCCAAAAAGATTCCTTGGACTGATGCAAGATTGGCCAACAGACGCACATAAAGTGTCACATAGTCTTCCGGTCTTCTCACCCATTCACTCTTGAGAACGGTGTGGACCAAGTCTGAATTCGATTTGGTAAGCGCCGAGACATTTCCAAGCAGCGCCAATGTATAGCTTCTGAGTGTCGTGGAGCTAATCTCGTCGGAATCATCCTTGTTTGCTGCATAGATACTCTTGACCTTCTCATAGCCTGAGCTATCCCCTGAAAGCCGCTTTGAAAAGGCCCGGCGCACTTCCTCATATATAACTTCTGGGGCTTGGTCCCAGTCGTCTACAACCCTCACTTCAACATCAGAGTCGAACGTAACCTTGGCTCTCTTCCCTGGACTGGATGGTATCGTGTCTTCGTCGTCGTCTCGTTTACGGACCAGATTAGGACGGCGGAGAACTGGCTTCGATGTTGCAGACACAACAGGGCCGGCTGGACGTAGAGTAGTGGACATGTCTGCTACTGTCATTAAATGGCATAATTGACGTCAAGAGATGCCGTAAAATTATTGGTAATCATATGTGCATGAAATTCAGATATGACTCCTCCGAATATTTGTTAGACGGCGCACGCGAGTAGAAAGTTCGCTACGTGCGACTTCAAGCGACCTTGGCGCTAGTTTTAGGTCGTCGGGGTTTGCCGCTTTAGCGTGGGAGCAAAATCCCCAATCGAGATACCAAAGAAACGCGACGTCTTGTACAGCCCCACCTCAGGGGTCTCAGAGATGGCTGCTGAAGTGTCTGACAACGAAGAGCCGTGCCCATCCCGTTTGTGGCTCTTCAATCCTTACTCTTGTGACCCAAAGATTACAACCAACATCTTCCCCGCAGTCATCCTCGACTATTCCTTTGTTTCACACAATTATGGCCCAAAGCGCCGTATCGCCAGCAAAGCTACTAAAGAGAGCTACTACCATTCGTTACATGCAGGGAGCTCATCAGGACGAGGATAGCAAGGGGGTAGTACAGAGTATGCTAGGATGTCCCTGAGAGGTGAGGACATTGGTTTGAGACCCTGTGAGACGTAAGTACAAATATCCGCTCGATTTTTGTTCCCAGGGGTATACTCACCCAGCTTAGCAGATGGGCAATTGGTTATTGATATGAAGGAATAGGACAGGAGAAAGGCACTATTTAACTATACCGCTGTCGACGTCTCTCATACCCCAGAAGCATTGATTCTTCGAGAATGTCTACCTCTCCTGGACCTTGCTACATTAAGGACTCCCCCTGCTTTATCGTTGCCACCAGCCGAGAGATTATCGACGACGGACTGGAATGGTCACCGTTAACTCTAAAGACTCCCTTTGCAGAGTGGTTCTCCACTGGATTTGCTCGAATGAGGGGCTACCGTATCGATAAGGAAGTTAGACGTGCGGTCCAAAGCTGAATGGGACTGTGCCCGTGAACCAGCGTTGAGTGAAAAACAATAGCGACCCTGAGAATACTGTGTAACTTATCTCACCTACTTTCGCTAGAAACTATTCGCAGGTATGGTGTGTCTACCAGTCAACACAGCAAGCTGCTTTACGATGATACCCAGTATCTGCTAGCTATGGCTCTTGCAGATAATGCTTTTCGAGGCATAGGTTCATTCGGATGTCTATGGCAGTCACAAACACTCCCGGGCGAAGACGAGCTTACCTTTTGTTCCAAAATTACTTTCCAAGAAACAAGCTCCGGCCACTGTTGGCATTGAGGGGTTTTGTTCGGTTTTACTCTGTATCCCTGCGGTTACGCCGGAAAAATTGTTCAGACCAATACCGCAGAGCAGTGTCATTCGGAATGGTCTCCGAGTATCTGTGGCTGGTGATTGGGCACCGACACATGCATGAGCCTCATCGTGCATAAAGTCAACGCTAACTCAGATCCAACCTCGGAGAGACTGGAAGCTCCCTTACAATCACTATAATGTGTAGCCACTCAGCCTGGGTCACAAGATACCCTATTGACCATGTCAAGCTCGTCCTTCAATCACCTATCTCGGCAGCGTCTAGTGGAGAACATCACACTCCTATGGACACTCAACGAGATCCCTGAGCAGCCCAAAGATAACATTTTCCGCTGTGAAGAAGACGGGACACGACAGCTCACTTTGGAGCGAGAACGGCAACTTGCTGATAGCTTTGCATTTATCTCCGCCTCGACGGATAATATGCTCCGTGTCATGGCGGTGTCTATCGAAGAGGATACTGATGGTCATGGCATAACAATCCGTGTGGCTTCCAATACTGGTGATCTCTCAAGCATGAAGGAAGCGTTGGGTGACATTGCGAAAACACTTGAAAAGGCCGCAACAAGGGGTACGAATAGGCTTCCTGAACTATCAGCATCTACTGATACGAATCACAGTTGATTCACGGATCGCAATCAGGCGTCAGCTTTTCATACAGATAGTCACACTGGATAGATTGCGAATACTGTCTCGCTTGAGATCTCGGCATGCCATAGTAACGCGGAAAACGGAGGGAAAACCTGGTCTTCTGGCCCTGCTGAGCAGAACCATCAACGACCCTTCCATCAAAGCGAGCGGCAATTCTGCTAAGCCTAAGGTCGCCAATGCGCGGTTTCAGACAAGACGGATTGTGGAAGCCTTTGATAAGTTTGAGACGGCTTATGACGTTGGTGATCCAAGTCTCTCAGAGGAAAGACTTGTTGACGTGCTTATCCAAGCTCACGAATTTGACGTAAAGAATCTCCAGGTAGCCCTCAAAATCTCTTCCAGGATTGATCCAAGTCTTGTGACCTTCTTGCCGGAAGCGATCAGCAAGCTTGGGCGCTATTATTGTGTCACGTGCGATCTTATTGATGCAGCGCGAAGCTTGCAATACACAATCTTCGGACGCGTTACAACAGAGGTTTTGGAAGAGCCTGTATTGGACTCTTGCTCTATCACGAATGGCCTACTCGACTTTGATGGAACTCTTGAACGAATCACGATGCTGTCTCATCAACGGCAAATCGATCGTTATGGTTCGCAAGCTCTTTCTTTGGCGCGCACAAAGTACCATGCCCGCGTTTGGAGTCGCCTCGCCCCATGGAAGATCCATGCCGAGATTCAGCTGCTGTTCTTTTACGAGCTCAATCCTGATATTCCTCCTCCGCGATTTGTCTGCTCAAGCAAAAGTGCTTGCTATCTATGCGATTTATTTATCAATTCACACGGAAAGTTCCGTTTACCAAGGACGCATGGCCGGCTCTACGACAAGTGGATCTTGCCTGAGTGTTCAACCAATCAAGCGCTTTACAGCCAGAGCATCCAATTAGCGATTGACCGGTGCAACACCACGCTAGAAGGCAAAATCTTACAGACACTTAATACCAGACGACCTTCGTTCCGCCACCCTAATGAGAGCGTTCTTCATATGCGCGAGCCTTGGTCATCAAACTCCACTCTCCCAACATTAGAGACAGGGCAAAGAATGACAGAAGCGTTAGAAGGTGGAAGGAACAAGGTAACGAAAGAGCTGGACGAACTCACACCTACGGGCTCAAACGATAACAGCTTCTCATCCGAATCTGCCGTCGAAAGGAGAAGTATGGAGTCTGGGGAGACCATTGCTGGGAGGGTTATGCCAAACACGGACCAAATAATTGCAGAAGGGCAAAGAAGCGTAAGCTCATCGGGTCAGGTAGAGTTACTCCTAGCTCGAGGTGGTACACTGTGTCATAGACTGACCCGTTCGTGCGATACCTTGGTTGTGCGAACCGTTGCGATCACTCTACATGCAACATGGGACTGGAATCCCATAGACCCAACAGAGGCTGCCTCTGGCCCTTCTATAATGCAGGATGATTGCTGGGTTCAGGTAAAATGGCTCTCCAGTGGTAGTGACATCACCCGTGGTGACCAAGATGTTGATTTGGAGACGTTAGGCAGTAATCCAGACATTGCTCAAGAAAGAACTTTCGAGGGCGGGTCAGCACATAGTCAGAAAGCGCTTTCCATCCAGAAAGGAGGTCATGTGTTAGTGATTCAATATTATTTGGAGGATCCACACTCCGATTGAGCCCGCGCACCGCTTCTCTCCGGGTCTCGCAGGAGCGATCATTGGCCTGACAGTAGCTGCGACATTAGCAATAGCTACTGTCGGCGTGTTTCCGCCCAACCACTTGCGTTCCCGTGCATGTTTGCTTGATGGTATGATATGATTGCTCGGTATCATGGTTGCTTGTCTTTCTTTATCATGTTTGTTCTGTCATTCTTTCATGTATCTAGCCATACAGACGTTTATATAGCAACTCCATTCAGGACAGTCCCCCTGGACAGTCCCCCTCTCCCCCTAGCCACATTTGCGGGGCGGTGGTTTGATGTACGCTTACCAACATAACTACTGCGCACCACGACCGATTAGTATCATTTAAACGCTGATGTTATATATATATACTGCTCCATAACATGTACTCCTACTATTAATATGATCATTTATTATAACGTGGTGGGAGTAGCTGTCGCATGACTTCAAGTTCTGATGGTTGGACCCTGTCAGCCCTACGGCTTAGTAGGGTCTACCGAGGGTCGGTGTCAAAAGTCTCTGCCGACTTTTACCCGGAATTGGGCGAGAAAGTCGGCAGAGACTTTTGACACCGACCCTCGTACGGAGAAATAAGCGGTGTGATTTCGAGTAAGTACGACAGCGAGGTCGTACGACGGTAACACCATAGGGATGTATATATGAAGTATGGTCGGTGGATCTATAGCCTCGAATAAAGCCTCCCATAAAGTGTCTAAGTAGTACTCGGGCTATGTGTTAAGGACTATGGGTCAAAATTTTATACCTATTACACGTCCGCGTACCACTCTAACAGCCGAATAATATTAATAGTAGCCACGGAATAACTCCAAATAATCGTTTACCGTATGACAAGGGCCAGAAAGGGCGTGGAGCCAAGGAAGACGAAGAGACTAGAGTCGCAGGTAAAGAGGGATAAGGCGGACGCTGATTAGAAGTTAGAGGCGAAGGAAAAGCGTGTAGCCAATCAGAAGGTAAAGAATAAGAAGAAGGAGGCGAGGTTAATAGAGCCTAGGAAGGAGGATGTTAGCCAATTAGCTAATAAGTTATTAAGTTCATTGTTGTAGGTAGGATTAGTAGGATAGGGCGTACGTATATTAAAAAGAACTATTGCAGGCACGTAGTCTCACGCGATATATGACGACAGCAGTAGCGACTGCGACAGCGACAGCAGCGATAGCGACAGCGACAGCGACAATGTATAGTTGCATGTTGACAAATGGTAAATAGTACTACCCCGCAAATGTGGCAAATGTGGCTAGGGGGACTGTCCAGGGGGACTGTCCTGAATGGAGTTGTTTATATAGTAAGTAGACGCCTCATAACAGCTAGATTGGAAATACATTCCTATTATTCCTGCTACGCACCGCGTTGAGAGCTACAGTGTTGTCTTCCCACCTCTTGACCTCGAATCGAAAAGGCGACACCGGTTGTCAAGTCTGGAATAAAAGCATGACCCTTGACAGCGCCAAATCACTTAGTGGACAGACACACTGATAAAGTAAAGTACTTATTCTGAAGCTGTCTTGGCAAGCCTGGTGGCAGCGGGCCGGACCGACCTCGGGTAAAAGCCCAAATCCCCAGGCTCCCAGGATATCCCTGCTACCAGGCATATCTTATTCTGATTTGGGTATGCTAACACTTTTAGATCGGGTACGGCTCTGGACAGACCCCGCATGGCTAACGAGAGACCCCTCGGAAAGACCCCTTGAAATGATATGCGCAATGCACACGCGATGTACATAGATCTACGTAGTAATGGAGGTATCAATTAATGTATCTACTGTGCTTATTCCGCATGTGATTGCTGTCGCTGTCGCTGTTGCTCACTGTCGCTATTATGGAGGACTGATATTGACTTGGCGCTGTGGCGCTCCAAATATTCTGCTACTTGGAGGTATTCCGGCATCATTACCTACCACATTCATTAACATCTTTAGTAGCATCATTAGTACGAGACATTTGCTGCTTTACACAGCTATTATTAGTCTTTAAAGGTGTACGACTTCGTAATTATAATAGAATAGTAGCGGCCTCCTTTTTAGTGGCCACCTTAGTCAGCTAGAACTATGCTTACTAATCAAAATTACTAAGCACTGTCTTTAGGTCGACCAATAATAGGAAGGGGTCTGTCGTTAAGGGGTCTCTCGTTAGCCACGCGGGGTCTCTCTTGAGCCGTACCCTTTAGATCCTTACCTATGCCTTTAGAGTTGCGCTAACTATAACGATGGCATCCACTACTCTGGCTGAGATCTCTCGCCTAGATCTTCTAGATCTCAATGCTCCTCCTTCTGCGTCAATCGTTGACGTCAAGCAACTGTCCTCGTACAACTGGATCGAGGCACCTACACCGACCATTACTGTCCCTGGTAGTCCATCTCTTTGGTCCGCTCCAACAGCTCCTCGAAAGGTGAAGAAGGACTCGGGCCTCATCTACATTGCCCAGAATGCTGCTCGCCACCCAGACAGTCCGCTTGAACCCCTTTTTCGCGCGTTGTACATCGCAGATCCTTCATTTGACATCCGCTCGATTGATATCGTGGCCGACCGAAACAACATCCGTAAACTCCTCTCTTTTGTCAATCCTAGCTCGAGCAGAAGCGGACTTGAACCGTTCACGATCAACATCGAGGTCGCGAAAAATACTGCAATATTCTCTCGCGCGGAAACTGCGACCCACGAATATATCGGACCACATGAATTTAGGGGCTTTGGCCACGAATTCGAGAAGGCATACACTACCAATCAGATCGAGGGTAGTACTGGACATCACAGAATCATCTCATACCGTTTCGGTGATTTGAATTTCATTGTTCGCCACGAAACGGACGGATATGTAGACGCTGGTACAGAAAAACCTTCTTCTGATAGCAGGGAGCTGGAAAGCGATAAGCTCTCTAACATGCTGGGGTCCTTGTCTCTATCTCCAACAAACAGACTTCCTAACATCACTACTGCTGGGTCTAAGTTGACCATCAAAGAAGAAGGTAAGGCTATACCGCTAGGATCAACCCTTGAAGTCAAAACACGTGTCTTCCATAAGCCTCTTGATATCCAGGAGATCGCACCGCAGCTATGGGTATCTCAAACACCCAAGCTCGTGCGAGCTTACCATCGCAATGGTACGTTTCAAAACCCAGAAATTGAAGATGTAGCGGCTTTTATCAATAGGTGGGAAGAACGCAACCAGTCAGACCTGAAGAAATTGGCTTCTCTAATCAACCGAGTTCTCACCGTGGTGAAGGACTGTGGTGGAAATGCCATGGTCAAGTATGATGAACAGGAAGATAAATTGGTGATTCGGAAGGTTACCGGCAAAAAGATGCTGCCGAAAGACTTGTATTCCAAATGGGATGATAGGGACAACACCGAAGGGGAGACCAAGACGGGGCGTGGTCTAGGAGCCGAGAGTGCAGAAAAGCCTGCCGACGAAGTGGAAACCGAAGCAGAAGGGAAGTGCGTCGGGGATGGTCCTGCAGACGCGAAGGGCAAGAAAGCTGCAGAGGCAGCGAAAGAAGGCGAGCAAACCTTGCCTGAGAAACGGGTCACGAATCCAACCCCGGCAAAAGACAGAGGTTCGGATTCGCAAGATAAGAGAGGAGAGCACCTGGCTGCTGATTCTGGGGAGGCTCTTCCTGGCTCCTCTCCCGCCGGTTGATGATCGACTCGGCACTCAAGTAGCTTTAACGGGCGTGACAGGTGGATTTGTTACCGGCATAATGGCGCGAATGTTGACGATGATGGTAATGATGATGATGATGATGATGATGATGATGGCAATAATAATTGATTTTGGTTCGATCGTGATGAGACTTCAGCAGGCCAGTGGGCTGAGGATACCGCCTGACATGAATGTCAACACATAGGATAGTTCCACCATACTTGAAATTCTACTCACTGCGAATATACATACGATTGAGTCTGTGACCCTTTTGATGGCGACGATCTCTCAGAGTCGCCAATCAACTAGGCAATTGTACAGCCTTGATAGTTTTGGTCTTTGTAAACAATGCCGGTACTTAATTACCAGACGCATGCTGTTCAAATTTTTTCAATTCTTTAGTCCGTTTCACTTTACTTCACACGCTCATCTGTCGAAGGATTTACCCATGCACACGCGGTGAGCAAAATAATTCGGACACCTTGGCAGGAATCTCAGCTAGAAGGGTCCAAACTATTTTGCTACCCGCGTGCCATGTTCTTGTTTTCAGATCTGCCGATGTAAACACTAAACTCTACCTAAGGTAGGTACGCTTGGGCTGGCCCGCTAGTCTGGATTTTGCAGATCTGTGGATTTCAACCTGGAAACTGTTGAATAGTAATGATGTCAATGAGTCATCTGCACGTGATTTAGGTATAGTGTAATAGTATTATAATAACTAATAGATGGATATAGCTATATAGAATAGAATAACTATTACGAGAAATCTCTATTAGTCTACTAAGGCCCCCTAACTAGTCCTAATTAGTAACTACTAAGGTTAACCCAGCCTAAATTCTAATACTCCCTCTTAGATTAGTAATAACGAGGTAGGGTCCCTGTCGTTAACTACTATATCTAAATACCCTTATACTTTACCTAGAACTAGTCTTAACTATTATCTAGCTAGGTTAAAGTTAATAGGACTAATAGGTTTTATAAGGGGGTCTATATATTAAGCTTTAATATTAACCTATTTAAGATAGATTTCTTTAGTTTTAGAAACTAGTTAATAAATTAAATAGTATCTTATTTAAATATATTTTATAGTAGTATAATTAATTAAGTTAGTAGCTAATTTTATAACTACCTAGTTATTAATACTTAGGAGTACTAGTACTACTCCCTTATTATACCCTAGCTCTTCAAGTATAGGGCCTAGATATAGAGCTTCTTTATATACCTCTATTATAATAATATATTTAGACTCGTATATAGATATTACTACTAGCTTTTATAATTTAGATTACTAGGCGATAGGGCTATTAAATAGTTTATAGATATATACTCTAGTAGAGCGAGACGTCTTATAGTTATTATAGTAGGACGCGTTAGTAAAACCTACTAGGCCGTTATTCTTACCTAGTTAATAGATTAGGCTATTATTAATTATCCTAGCTAGGTAATATAATACCCTTTTCGCCGTATTTATATATTATAGAGAAGGGTTATAAAGAGAGTAACTTAGGGTACTAATAATATAAGTAATATCGGGCCTAGTTATAATACTTAACTAATTAAGTACTCTTATAAGGGACTAATAAGCCTCCCTATTAGATAAGGGAGCTATATAGCTATTAGGGGTAATAGCGATATACGCCTATTTTATAAGCGACTTTACTAATAAATAATTCTCTATACTAAGCTATCTTAATAATTATATAATATATTTTATCTAATTAACTTAAATAGACTATTTATCTAGATTCCTAATAATATTTATGCCTAGATAATCTTTTAAATCTCCTATATACTTAAAGTTAAACTTCTTATTAAGTTCATTTTTTATATAGGTAATTAGGTCCTAATTATATATTATAAATAGTAAGTCGTCTATATACGCCGTAATAATTATACTTAAGGTAATTAAATCCTAGCGACTTAACTACCTTATAGAGGGTCTCGTACTATTTATAAGACGCTTACTTAAGGCTATATAAAGCCTTATTTAATTAATAGGCGTATCCTTACTAGCTATTAGTAAAGTAATATAGTTACTCTACCTAGATTTCTTCTTAAATAAGTAATTCTAGGAACGCCGCGATAATATCTAAATACTTAATAACTAGCCTATACTTAGTAATTAGGGTAAGAAGAAGACGTTATAATAATGCCTTTAGGGTTAATAAGAAGGTCTCGTTAAAATTAATCCCCTTAATTTAGTAGAAGCCCTTAACTACCTACTAGGCCTTATACCTACTTATTTCGCCTATTAGCCTATATTTATAGGATAGGACCTATCTTCCTAGTAAGATATATACCTTCCGGGGTAGCTTATATAGTATTTTCCATGTCTCCTACTTAGTATAATTAGCTAATTCTTCTTCGGCGGTAGTAAGCTATTTCTTATTATTAGGCCCTTAAAGGGCCTTATCTATTAATATTAGATAGGGACGCTCTTTATTAACGGCGACGACGTAGGTAAGTATAGCCCTAAACCTATTAGAGTTATTAGAAGACTTTAGGCCTTACTTATTAGTCTAGCTATAATTAATCCGTAGTTTATTATAACTAGAACGATATAATAAATTAGGAATAATTTTTTAGGATTTACTATTCCTAGCTAATATCTTATTAATAATAGCTAATAATATTCTAGTAGTAATTTAGCGTGTCTAACTATTATAACTATTCTAATTTTAAATAGTTAATATTTCTAACTCCGCTTAGCTAATTCTTATAGTCTAATTATTTAACTTATATTAATTTAACTTAGGTAGATTATCCTAATTACGTCTATTTAGACTAGTCGGCCTACTTATATTATTAGTTAGGCCTAATGCTAATTAGCTATTAGGAAGAGTTATTACTAATCTATTACTAGAGTTACTAGTATTATTAGTATTTTTAGTATTTTTAGTACTATCTAACGCTCCCTTAACACCCTATTAATTAGGAGGGGGTACTCCCTCTAAGACCTTACTATTATAATCTAATTAGTCTAACTAGAAGTAGCTTAAGAGGTCTATAATATAGTTATTACTATCTTCTCTATCTACTAGAAGCTTATTATCTTCTATTAATAGTATAACGGCCTTTTTATTAAATATAATATATACTAACCTAATAAGATATTATCCCTTAATATCCTATACACGGTAGATACTCTTACCGTTATAACTAAGGAAGCGACATTTAATAGCCTTATTATCTAGTTTCTTCTTATTTAGTAATATATTAAATAAATAGCACTAATATCTAAAAGGCTTTAGGTATATTAATAGGGGTTTAAAGCTATACTATTTCTTAAAGGGGGACTTCCCGTCTTTACTAGGTATAAGGTTCTTAATATAGTTAATATAGTAGATAGCCTTACCCTAGAACTCCTAAGGTAGTCTAGTATTAATAAGAACTATTCTAACTTTACTAAATAGCGTCTAGTTCTTTCTCTTAATAATCCTATTCTAATATAGGTTATATAGTACCGACGCGGTTAATTATATCCTATTCTCTTTATAGATCTATTAATATTTATAGCCCTAGGCGAGTTTATTATTACTTTAGATAAAGGCTAGTTAATACCCTTAATTCTTCTAGTATTTTATTCTAAAGGCGAGTTTTATTAGTAATTCTCCCCTACTAGATATATGTTACGACCCGTCGTCTTCTAACTAGAAGGCTCCGGAGTCTAGGTGGATCTCGTAGAGAGGAGTGTTAAGGACTAGGGTAAATAGGCTTCGTATTAAACTAGTCTAATACAGGTCGAGTACTATATTTAGTATCTAGGAGATATCTAGGTTAATAATATAAGTTAAGCACAAAGCTCCTATCTAAGGGAAAGATCACGCTCTCTATATAGATATAGGAAAGTCTATACTCGCGCTAGTCGCCAGTAACCGACCCGCGTTAACTAGAGCGACTAGGTCGAGTAATCGCTCGACCCGTTATACTAAGGCATGTTCGACTTTAGTAAGCGCCTATAGCGTCCGCTAAGGCTTCTACTATTAAGGTTATAATATTACCCCTTATCCCCTAAACCTTTATCCTAAAGGTTAGATAAATATCTATACTATCTCGTTTATAGTAACGCCGTACCAAGCTATCGGACCGAGTGGCTTATAGGGGAGTAATTATAATGGTGTCGTGTCTACGATACGCAAGATCTTAAAAGGAGTATTAGGTGTCTTCTCTTTCTTAAAGGTACGCGGAATATATTCGGCTCGGAAAATAATACGAACCGGCCGTACCTGTCGTCTACTTCTCTAGTATTAATAAAGCTATAGAGAAGCTTAAACGCGAAGAGATAGAGACAGAGGTAGCGTAGGAGGCCGCTAACGAAATCGCTTATTAAAAATAGACGAAGCTGAAATACCTTCGCTAATAAAAGCGCTTCCTAAAAGAGAAGGAATAGCGGATATTTAATAAGGGCTTTAACGATATTAAGGAGTTAGAACGTCTAGAAGAGCTTAAGAAGGCCGGTAAAGTTGAACGGGCACTCGTAGAGTGTCCTACCTTTTTAGAGTTCGAGGGTTCCGGAACTCTCTCGCCTGGAGCTCTCAAGTAGATCGCTCAGGGTATGCCTGGGTTTAGTAATACTACTAGAGGAGCTCTTAATAGTTCGTAAGATTCGTAACTAGTTCCCAGGTATTTTCTAAGTCCTCGTATCCTTTTTATTTTACTAGGTAGCTCTGACCTCGTTATAATAGAATCCTTTCGGCTTTAAATTTATTCTCTTCTTCTATCTAGAAGTAGAAGGTTTCTTATAAAGGTGTATTAGGGTCTACTAGTTCTAATATTAAGATATAGAATACTAGGTAGATTTTAGCGTTAGGTAGAAGCTGTAATTTATAGTTAACAGGCCCTTTATTTCTAATAACTAAAAATGGTCCGACTTTAATATAGTCTAGTTTCCTACTTAGTCTTATACCTTTTAAATTCTTTATAAGGAGGTATACTTTATCCCCCTTCTTTAGCTAAGGACCTAATTTTCTTTTCTTATTTACTAACTTCTCCGTAGTAATATTAGCCTCGCTAATCGCGTGCTATATGTCTTTATACAGGCTTTTTATATTAGAAGTTAACACCAAGGCTTTTTCGGTATCTAGTCCTTGTCGAGGATCTAGGAATAAGTTTACGTGTCGACCGTAGTTTATAAAAAACGGTAATAGCCTTATTATATCTAACCTTTTATCGTTATATACTAACTGTACTATTAGGAGTAGCGTAACCTAATTATTTTGCCTTTTATTAATGTAGTATCTAAGGTATACTTCTATTATCTAATTAGTACGTTTAGTCTATCTATCCGTTTAAGGGTAGTATACTATTAATATTCGTAGTTTAGTTCCTATTAACGCGATTAACGTCTTCTAATAGTTTAATATAAAGAGTTTATCTCTATCTGAAGTTATTAATTCTAGTATACCATAATCTCTAATTAGTCTATCTAATAAAATGAATCCAAGCTAACTAGCGTTATAGGATTCCTTGTATGGAATTATAATGGTATACTTGATAAGTTTATCGATAATAACTATTATTAAGTCGTACTTGTCGTTAGTTACTAGGTTAACTAACCGAGGTAGTTTTATAATAAAGTCTATCGTGACGTCTTTCTATAGTATGTCTAGAATTTTAGCAAACTGGATTTGTCTGTACTTAGTATGTCTTACAGATTTGTTCTACTAGTAGCATATATATTCCCTGATATATTACTCGACTAACGCTCGCAGGTTTAATGCGGCGTATACTCTTTAAATAAGTTCTAATATTTTAGATACTCCTAGATATCCTAGTAAAGGATTATTATAGTAATCCCTAATTACTTCTTCTATTACTTTTAGTAGTAAGTACAGCTTCTATTTATATAGTAATAGGTCCCGGCTAGGCTATTCCTTCCTAAGTTATCCGGCTAGGTTGTTATTCTCGTATGCTTCCTTTAAATCAGGAACTATATGTGTCGTGACTCGCATAGTTATAGCCAGATTCCTTACTAGTACTAACGACCTATCGTTTTCTTATTTTAAGATAGGTTAAGTAGTAATGTCTTTTACTTATATATAGTTAGATCGTCTACTTAAAGCGTCTACTCGTCTATTATCCTTTCCTAGGGTGTACTAAATTTTGAACTTATATTACCTAAGGAGTTTAGACTATTAAACTTATCGTCGATTCAATTCTTTTATAGTCGTAAAACCTACTAGATTTTTATAATTAGTAAAGATAGTAAGTTCCAAACAGCTTTTAATATATACTCTCTAATACTATAGAGAATAGACGACTACTAAAAGCTCTTTATCGTGTATATTATAGTTCTGTTCTACTAGAGACATCTTGCGTGAGTAGTATACTACTAGATACCACTTGCCGTCTTTCTACTAATAGAGGCATGCTCCGATTATAAGATCCGAAGCATCTGTTTTAATACGTACTAGTTCTCCGTTACGAAACGTATAAAGTACTAGAGGATCTACGTAAGCTTGCTTTAGTTCTTTAAATGCTTTCTTCTAGTTAGTATCCCATCGAAATCCTGTGTCTTTCTTAGTGATTTCCGTTAGTAGCAAGGCTTTCTTAGAGTAGCCTTCTATAAAACGTCTATTAAAGTTAGCGAATCCTAGAAACCCTTATACTAATTTAATATTATGTGGTGTAGGCTATTCCTATATAGCCTGAATCTTCTTAGGGCTTATATAAACGCCTTTAGTTATTACTATAAACCCTAAGAACTTAACTAAGGTCTTATAAAACTCGTATTTCTCTAGCTTTAGGAGGAGTCTAGCTTATAATAAGCATGTTAATACATCTTGTATATAACGGATATATTCCTCAAGAGTTTTAGAGTAAATTAATATGTCGTCGAGGTATATAATCGTTATAAGATCTAAATAAGCTCGTATAATATTATTAATTAATACCTAGCAGGTTGCTAGTACGTTAGTAAGACTAAACGGCATGACTAGATACTCGTAATATCTATATCGAGTCCTAAATACTATTTTCTATTCGTTACCTTCTTTTATTCGAATCAAGTTATACGCTCCTCGAAGATCTAGTTTTATAAAGATCTTTGCTTTAGCTAGCCGATCCTACAGCTCGCTAATATTAGGTAGCGGGTAACGATTCTTTATTATTATATTATTTAACTTTCGATAGTCTACGTATAATTATAAGGATCCGTCTTTCTTCTTTATAAAGAGTATCAGATATCCTGCTAGTAATTTAGATTCTCGAATAAATCCCTTTTTTAGGTTCTTATTAAGGTACCCGCGTAGTACTATAAGTTCCTTTTCGGATAACGTATAAATAGGTCTAAATGTTAGTTCCTTCCCTAGTTCGAGTTCGATCTTATAATCCTAAGGTTAGTATTTAGGTAGAGCTTTTACTATTATCTCTTTTATAAAGAGGCGTTTCTATCTTTAATACTCTTATAAGATATCAGGAGTACTATTAGTTACTTTAAGAACTCTAACTTATTAACCTAGCGGACCGCTACTAGTATCTATTAAGTCGGATCCTTATATTTTAAGGTCATCCTTATTTGAAATTAAGGTAATATATACCTTAACCGTCTTCTAGTTTAATTTCTTATCCACCGTTATCTACTATCGACGTGTAGGTTAGAATCTAGTAATATCGCTAGTTCGCTTAAACTTAAGTACTTTTCTTCTCCAGTTAATTACTAGGTTATGCTTTTCTAACTAAGGCATGCCTAATATAATATAATAGGTGGCTATCCCTATAATATTAAAGGACATTTCCTTATAGTATCGTTAAATTATAAATGGTAGCGAGGTTATCTCCTCGTCTACGCTTCCTTTTAATAGCGTTGACCCGTCGGCTATTTATAAGTTATATAGATCCTTCTTTCTTCGCGTTAGTAGGCCTACTAACCGTACTAATGCTTTAGAGATAAAGTTTCTAGATGCTCTAGAATCTATTATTACTATAGTCCGCTAACTATCTATTTTAACCGGTATATTTATATATATTACGTAGTTTATTAAATATAGCTAATATATTTTTAGGGTAAGGACATTAATCTCCTTATACTTCCCCTTAATATAAGGGATTACTCTTTTCCTAAAAAGGATAGGAATCCGGTAGTTCTTTTTATATATATATGCTTTCTGTAATTATCGTGGAAGCAGGTATACTAGTCCTGCAAGTAACACTTAGAAGTATACTCGCTATACTTAAGGTGTCCGTAGAGACTACTATGCCATCTTTAGTCATGGTTTAGAAACTACTTCCTCGATCTCTTAGTTACTAAGTGCTAATAATAACTTATATTATTATAACTTAACTAAACTTTTCTATATATTTAGATTCTAATAGACTTTCCTAAGTTTATTTTCGCTTAGTAGTAAATTATATATGTTTTATCGGCGCAGGCTAACTAGTATATTACTCCGTGCTATAGATATACTAAGTCATTTCTAAACTCCTTCTATAGAAGTCCTCCTACTACTTTTTCTTAGTAGAACTCTACCCGTTCCTCGAGTTTTATCTATGGATCTTTTGATATAGAAGCTCGAGATACTGCTCTATCACCTTCTTTCTTAGAAGTCTGGCTGAGGTTTTCCCAGTCGGAATCATCCTCGCTTTCTCGGCTTTATTCGGGTTTTCCCTTCCGAATATAACTACTATTATATTCGTTATTAGAGTCTAATTCCTTAAGTTATTCGTGAATATCCGCTAGCCTTTATTTAATCTTCGCGATATTCCTCTATTTCTTAGCTATTTCTTCGCGTAATTCTTCCTCTCTAGATTATAGTTCTCTATTAATAGGTAGATTAATAAGGGCTAGTAAATCATCTATAATTACGTCTAGCTCGGTGTTATTATACTCCGTTTCTTATTAATCCTTTAAAGGTTTAGTCTTCCTAACTAGAACTCTTTCTAATATATTTAACTAAGGTCGTTTCACTATATTTTTTAACCTATAGTCTTTAGCGATATGGCCCGGTTTACTACAGCTATAGTAATTTATTACTTTCTTACCCCCTTACTATTTCTTACCTCTAAACGGTTTCTTCTTCTCGGTAAAGTCTAACTCTATTAGCATCGGACCGTAAGGATCGCGTGAGAATCGCTTCTTCCTATAACTTCCTCCGGAATAGAGTCCTGTGTAACTGAGTCTAGAAACTCCACTATTATAACGTAGTTCTATTACTAACTCGTAGATCTAGTTATTAACTCGTATTAAGGCTCTTATTAATAAGTCCAAGTTATTATAAATAGCTCCGTCTCGCATAAGTTCCTTCTTTACCTGAGGTTTTAATCCTCTCCGATACATTACTATTAGCGCGTTATCATCCTAGTCGGTTCTTATAAAATACTATTAGAACTGTATTACGTATTTAGATACCGATTTCTTTTATATTAAGTACTAGATGACTCTTATTACTACGCTTACTTTATTAGAAGGTCCGAATATCCGCCTTATTTCTCTATAAAAGAGTATTAGGCTCTCTATTTATAACTTAATAGAGATATTATCGTCGTCGTCGGGATCTTCTATATATTATTTAAGAAATGGAGCGGACTATCTCTAGGCCCGTCCTCTTATATAAGTTATTACGAATAGTAGTTATGTCTTTAATCTTATAGCGTCTTTATTAAAAGAGAAGTATAGCTATATTTATACTAACTACTCTTTAAGTTTATCTCGATCGCTATAGTATAAATCTAGCTTAGTAACTTTAATACCTTCTTTAACTTCCGCTATTACTAACTATCGTAGACCGCGTTTATTCGGGGTAAGGTCCCTTTATCCTGAGGTACTTATCTTGAGGGTACTTAAAGTGTTACGACCCGTCGTCTTCTAACTAGAAGGCTCCGGAGTCTAGGTAGATCTCGTAGAGAGGAGTGTTAAGGACTAGGGTAAATAGGCTTCGTACTAAACTGGTCTAATATAGGTCGAGTACTATATTTAATATCTAGGAGATATCTAGGTTAATAATATAAGTTAAGCACGAAGCTCCTATCTAAGGGAAAGATCACGCTCTCTATATAGATATAGGAAAGTCTATACTCGCGCTAGTCGCCAGTAACCGACCCGCGTTAACTAGAGCGACTAGGTCGAGCAATCGCTCGACCCGTTATACTAAGGCATATTCGACTTTGGTAAGCGCTTATAGCATCCGCTAAGGCTTCTACTACCAAGGTTGTAACAGCGTCGTTCTTAGCTAGTATAAATAATTTAAGGTGAAAGGCTCTTATTTATTATATCTATATTATTTCCAGCTAGTATATCCTATTATATAGGAAGGCTTATAATACCTCCTACCCTTATTTATTATAGAACATCTCTTTTCTATTACTACCGACGTGCTTATATCCTTATAAGTCTAGCTAGGTAGTTAATAAGAGATTAAACTCTATATTAGGGATATAGTAAATATTAGTTAATAGAAAATTATTAACTCTATTATTAATAACTACTAGGATTAATATTATCCTAATACCCTTAACTTTTATCAGCTTACCCCTAGTAGGTCCTAATACTATATAATTCTAAACTAGTAAATAGTTAGTAAACTTAGAGCGGTCCTAGAAGGTATACTCCTAGTCCTCTAAGTTAATAATAATCTTATAAGACTTATTTTACTATAGGCTATACTTAAAGCGAGTGGTATAGGATTTATCTTATTTTTATTCGTCTAGAAGATTTTACTTACTCTACTAGTAACTAGGACCTTTCCTATTTTACTAATAATTATTCCGTACTTCTAGCTCTTTCTTTATTTTAGAGGTAAATCCCGCTAGTATAAGGTCTAGATAAGCGTAAAAATAGGTATTAATATTATAGTTATTATTATAAAAGGTATACTTCTCGCCGTTACCGCCTTAATATCTATTATTTTAATATTAGCCTACTTTTAATTATTTACTAAAATTACTAGTAAAAGCCTTAGTATCCTTAGCTTTATTAGCTAGGTCTCTATTAATAAGTAATATAGTAATATATTTAAAGTCGATATCTTCCTTCCTAGAATAAGAGATCTTAGTAAGAGTATAAACTATCTATTCTATATACTCTAATAGACCTTTCTTAAAGATAGAGGCTAGAAAATCTTAATATAAGGGAGTCCCTATTTACTCTAGCTAGTTCTTATACTTATTAAACTTAGCGAGGTAGGCGTAAAGGTCTTTAAATTAATTAGATTAAAGGGCTATTAAGGTAAAGAAGACTACTCTTTTTATTATATAAGACTCTATCTTATATAATAACTTTAATTTTACTTATATATCCTTAGCTATTATAATCTTCTTAATTATAATATAGACGGCTAGCGTATAAGTAATCTAGATAATAATAAGGGCTATCTTTTCCTTCTTAATATATTTATCTTATAATTTATTAATAAGTAGTACGCCTCCTTTAGTAGGCTTAATCTAAATTAGAGGTAGGTATTTAGGGTTAATAATAAGATAGTTTTAAACTACTACCTCCTATTACTTATAGTTCTCCTTACCTTTAAGCTTCTAGATTTTATAATAGTTAGCTATTATACTACTAATAATAAATAGTCTAGGGAATAATACTTCTAAGACTATCCTAAGACTTATTAAAAAGCTTACTATATAAATTACGCGGTTCCTAGGTTACGCTGAACCTAGGCTTATAACCTATTAAATAGTAATAATATTAATAAGTTATTTATACGTAATTTAGGTGTAGTATAATAGTATTATAATAACTAATAGATAGATATAGCTATATAGAATGGAATAACCATCACGAGAAATCTCTATTAGTCTGCCAAGGCCCCCTGACTAGTCCTGATTAGTAACTACCGAGGTTGACCCGGCCTGAATTCCAACAGAAACTCCTCTTAATATTGACTCACACTTTGGCTTCACAAGCACCTTCAGACTCAAGATGAGGGGCAAACGATCGAAACAGTATCGCAAGCTCATGCAGTATGCCCAAACCCGTCTGCTGACGACTTGTGCTTTCGCTGATGGTCTATCAAGACAGTTCTCGCTCACATTCGGCTTTCGTCCTCCATACCAGGTACTGGGTAAGCTTCTCAGCCCCATCAGATCAAAGATCACAGCTCACCACTGCTCTACAGTTGACACTCAAATGATTCAGGATAGCGAGGCCTGGAAGATGGATATCGTGGGTGGTCTGGAGCGTACTCTTGGAGACAAGGTAAAGCCAAGTGTGTATTGCGATTGTCTCTTCCTATGGTCCAAAGCCGCTGATTCCTCTCTCGTCAGTGATTACACAGTGAGCGGCTTATGCTCGGGCCTTTTACGGCATCTTCTGACATGCTGCATCCCAGATGTTCCATTCGGCAATTGTACGCTATTACCAATCTACCCCAAGACAGGAAAGATATGGTGATATCGGTTGCCAAAAACATGGAACGACGCCGGTGTAATCACCACACACTCGATCAACCACTATCCACACTCGAGTGTTTGTCTTCTGTTATTGATCCCAAGTCTTCGAAATTAAACCCACACCACTACGTTGTGGCTAGTCAAGACAGCGAAGTGAGAAGTTTTTGTAGAGATGTGAGAGGGGTGCCTCTGATATACATAAAGAGATCCGTTATGGTTATGGAAAAGATGGGAGAAAAATCCATGGTTGTAAGGGAGGGAGTTGAGAAGACAAAATTCAGAAGTGGTCTAAGAGCGAGGGGAACCGGAAATTTGGGGAAGAGAAAACGAGGAGACGAGGGTATTGAGGGCGACGCAGATGCGGCTGACACTGCGAGCATTGCAGAAGATGATGTGAGAGCCATTAAAAAGAAGAAGACGAAGGGACCGAAAGGACCAAACCCCTTGGCTGTGAAAAGGTCAAAGAAGGCGACAAATGCTGTCCTTAGACCTGACGCGGATAATCATCGGTCGAGGGGGATCCCAGATGGACTTGAAGGAAGTGGAGCGCAAATCGAGCCCACACAGGTTGCTGTGGATGTTGTTTTGGGCGAGATAAATGACCCCTCGACCAAAGGAAAGCGCAAACGGAAGCACAAGTCAAAACACCTCGATGATATAGCTACTACCTTCAATAGCAACGACGAAGTAAGTTGATCAAAGGAACTGGTGTCGGATGATATTGACGCATCCATACCACCTGATCGCTTCTGCTTTGCAGTCCCCCAGAGTGGAGATATAATGGTAAAGTCTGCATACCCTCGAAGCTCTCCCTTCGTCCGTCACAATCATGGCTCGCATGGTTGCATAGAACGCCTCGCTATGCCCAGAAACGCCAGGTCTCGACATCTCCTTGTTGGATGATCACCCATCGTATACACGCCTTCTTTATGACTCCTCTTCAATTTCCCTCCACACCCGCTGTATCCTCTCCTTCTTCTCCTTTGCCTTCTCCCTATTCTTCGCGGTTCTTTCAAGGCGCTCGGCGCGTAGACATTTGTTAACATCCCGCTTCGCTGCATTGCAGCCCCCAGTCGCCTTCCAGAGAAATCCTCGAGCATGACATTCATCGAGGGCAGCCATCACCTCTTCGCATCCTATCTTGCTATCAGTAAAGCTCGGGTTGGATGGTAGATGCTCTGCGTAGTGGAGTCACATTCGAGGTTGAAGTGAAGACTATTTACCTCGATTATCTTTAGTATGTAGATGAGGATGCATCTTGGTTTTTATGGCGGGCTGTCTCGAATGAAGGAGACAATTGTTGCAGGCGAACTGTTCGAGCGAGAGCGGAAGCGATCCGTCCCCGCTAGGTACCATATCATTCGGCCAAAGGTTTCTTACTCCTGTCGCACACTCTACGATCACTTACGGGGTACTATCATTCTCCAGCGGTGATGGCCCAGGCGCAAATGAGTGTCAAGAAGCAGCAAGGTGGGCATTAAGAGCGAAAACCTGCTATTTCACTGACCCGGTGAACCAGAGCTACAACAGCAATACACCAACTACAAAAACAGCCTACAACAACTGGCTCAGAGAATTGGCGACATCGAACAAGATACAGAGGAACACAAGTATGTACTTTAATCGAAGGGCATCCTCCATATATCATACCCAAGCCCCTAAGCTTTTTCAAAATCGTCTTTGCCAGAGGCCCATCGCTTATCACTTCGAACAGGCTTGTGTTAGACACGCTAGACCCTCTTAAACCAGATCGCAAATGCTTCCGAATGATCAATGGTGTGTTGGTAGAGAGAACTGTGAAGGACATCAAGCCGGCGCTCCAGATCAACTCAGACGGGCTCAAGAAGGTTTTAGAGGAGTTGGTAAAGCAGTATAAGAAGCAGCAGGACGAGATGGAGAAGTGGAAGGCTCGTGCTCCGAGACACGAGAAAGAGTCATCTTGCTGACAATATTCGGATTCGCAGAAGAAAAACAACATCCAGGTCGTCCAGCAGTGAAAGCCCTCGCTCTGTTTCTAGGCCCCGATATTCGCCTGCTTGCCTCGCTCTGTACAACACGTGTAGGTACAGCTCCTGGACGAGGCAAGATCCTATGTGTGTACTCCATTGCATCTTCGAGAGACCTGCGTCATCGCATTCGTGGCTCATGTCGCACAATGCATGTATGCCCGAAGTTCTCGCCAACTGCATAAAATCTCCGGTCATCATTCATCACGGATGGCGACCCCCCAGCTAAATTACCGTCACAGTGGTCATTCGACACCACGGCAGAGCGAACTTGCAGGATGCGCTGGGTTGGATCGGATTCGGATGCAGGCTTATGTCAAGCGTAGGCAAGGCGCTCATAGGGTGGACTAGTTCAAGGTACCAAAGGAATCTGATTCGGACAAGCAACGTCAGGTCGACTTCGACGCGATGATACGGTGCTCCCCTGCAAACACATCGGTACATGCATCATGCGACAATTCTAAAACATGCCTTCATCTCGGAAGCTCACTCGATAATTATGATTGAGGCTTTGCTCTAGGCTTTCGGACGGAGCATACACGATCTACAACATCCGCTTTTACAAGTACAGCTTCACACGAGGGTGCGAGCGTTCTTCGACACCTAAGACTTCTCACTCAGCCGGCGATGGAAATTAGTATGCCCATCCCCCGCGCGGGATCCGATCACTTCATCACCTGTCATGCTCACGAACAGACATGCGGGAAGTGCGTCTGGAAGGCCAATGAATTGCGCATGGGCGGATACCTTTCAATCGTTTCGAACCTGTTTCGTGGTATGCTTCTAAAGAGGATATATGGACAGCAGACTACAGGCTGTGATAGCCGCGAAGCCCCATAGCCCATCGAATCGCAGGTTTCCTGTTCTTGGTCCATGTAATCCCGTAGGATGGAGGTAAAGATCTAGCTTGCGGAGGTTTGGTCGAAGTTGGTAGGAAGCGTTGATACCCGAAGATAGAATAGTAGCCGGAGAGTTCTGACCCCTCAATTTCGCTGGACGAATTCAGTAGTGTGGGTGAGCAGAAAGTTTATGTAGCGTTAACTGCTGTCTTTGACCGAGTCCTTGGGTCTCCTTGTCTGGTATGGTTGGCGGTATAAAGTAAGGTAAGGTATGAGCTACATTGCAAGGCTAGGAAGGAGAATCTTCAAGGCATCAATGCCAGCTGTTCATTGGGAGACTTGGGAGACAATAGGATTGTTCAAGTGGACACACCGACACAAAGCATTTGCCGCCAGTGGTGTGGCCCGCACAGAATCCCTGTCGCCTGTCGAGGACTAGTCTCCCTTCCTCGTAGTATGTACTCGGTACCACCATGCCGTTCAACACACTGTCTCTACCTCACCCCATCTAAAGTACCCAATTGATTTGAAGCGAAGCGACAAGCAACGCCATCTTCCTCTCCTTGAGGCGATCCTACACGCGTTTGACGCGATCAGGTACATCTGTAGCCATCATTCCCCATATCTACTCTCCGTTACACACAACCCTCTCCTCCCAAAGAGAGCTACACTTTGGGTTCAATCGTTCTCCAATTCTGTCCCTCGAATTCCCCCACCGCCAGTTGCGCCTGGACATACTAGCGCTATTCAAAGTTAGCAACCACATGTATGCGCCGCCAACGTCAAAGTTCCCTCTCGTGGAAAGCTAAGCCTTGAAATAGATTCCCTGACCGCCATTGGAGCCCAACTGCCTGCGTGTCGCCCACCTTGACGCATTATACCAGCGGCGAAAAACTGCAAGGCACGTCATAACATCCCGAATTTCAGCACGCAGACCGGCATTAGCAGTGTGGTAGTGAGCGGTGTTCACGGTCCACCCACGCTTCTTGCGCGGGAGCACTACCAGGATCGCGCGTCATTGTCGAATCACTGTTGCTGCCCTGGCAAATTGGCGCAGCAGTAGCCAATTCATAGTAAAGCCTCATTCAAAGTGTCGCGCAGAAATCCGCACTAGGATCGTGGTGAAGCCATACTTCCAACAGACTTGCCAATTGTCCAGCACATCGTTGCGGTCCGCTGATTCCCACCCAACGCAGTCGCCTTACGCTTTCAAGACCAGTCACTAGAATCGGTCGCTTGCCTTGGGCTCTGCAGCCTGCCTATATTATAATGTCGGCATCCCCTCCGGAAAAGGGTGCTGAGCCAGGAGATGCGACGCCAGACAATAATTCCGAGAGCATGGATAGAGGAGAAGAAGTTCAGCAGAGGGAAGCGTACGATTTTGAAGTTAAAGAGCAGGATCGATGGCTGCCGATAGCAAATGGTTGGTCACATGCAAATTCCTCATGCATTATTCTCGTCCTATGGATTGCGCGTTTTCGTCTTGCGACGCTGCATGATGATGGCACCCCCGTATTGCCGTCGCTTACAGGAAGTCGCACGCGCAATGATCGTTGGCTTCCTTCTCCACAGTCTAAAGATCTACACCAGCATTTCCTTACTTAATTCTCTATGGTCAAGAGACACAATGCTTAGTGGGCATTTACAATGTCCCGAGATTCCCCGCATTCAATATCACCTCCACCGCGTGGTGCAAGACCTCACAGCCTTACCTCTGATGCTAACATAAGGAATTTTGCTCCAGTGGCTCGGATTATGAAGACCGCCTTACCAGAGAACGCCAAAATCGCCAAAGAAGCAAAAGAATGCATGCAGGAATGCGTGAGCGAGTTTATCTCTTTTATCACAAGCGAAGGTGTGTGCAGCCCCTGATCCCACAACAACAGGAGTTGCCAATCTGATCCCATCTTCAGCCTCCGAGAAATGTCAACAAGAGAAGCGGAAGACTGTTAATGGAGAGGACATTCTGTTCGCCATGACTTCAACTGGTTTTGAGAACTACGCTGAAGCACTGAAGATCTACCTCGCAAAGTACAGAGAAGTAAGTTGCCAGTCGCTCTACCTTTATAGCACTCCGCACAGCCATTCAGGTCATCTTTATATGCATCGGTAAGTACATAGGGCTCAACACTAAACTGTGGATCGTAGTCACAATCGCAACGCGGAGACAACCAGCAACCCAGACCAGGCAGTGGCTATGGAGCGCCAGGAGGTGTACAGCCTAGCGCAGATGGGTCTGGTGCTGGTGCGACTGCAGATCCGTCGACCTCAGCAGCGTATCAGGGGCAGGATCAAGCCGTCAACAGCATACTCAGTCCTCACGGCCTCGATCCCTCACAGCAGCAGCCCGAACTTTATGGCGCTGTCTACCCCACCACGGCGAACAACAGCGTCGCCACTGACCCGTATTAAAAGTTTCAGCCTCGTCAATAGCCCTTGTACCCGAACCGTGGAGCCTTCACCCCTCGCCAGCAGTAGGCGCGGCCCATGGTGGACCAATCTTAGCTCGAATATCTATGAGTTGAATGGCTTCGCCGACATTGGCAAACCACTCAAGTGCTGACGAGCATCCATCAGCACAAATTTATCCTTGATGGGCCGGTCCTTGACCTTAACTTCGCTGTGATTATCGGATGCCTGGATTTTTGGGAGGAACCATGTTGAGGGAAGATACACCTGGGTGGTTATATTCACTACAAATGTATATTCACCATCGAGCATGCTCTGGGAATTGCTCATTTTGATCATTTGGCAACAGGAAAAAAGCGGAGTATCGGCATGCAATCGGCTGGCTATTGGGGAGGGCTTCCACCCACAACGGAGTTCTAGAGGGATTGCATAGATTTCACGGGCAACTACGGAGAATGGAAGGAAAGAGGGACAAGGGTGATTTTGATATTGAGATACCAAAAGACTTGGATGTCCATGTATAGTAGGATACCAAGGCTTGCCATGTATGCACCAGATTTACCATACTCAGAGGCTTCTAGCCTAAGTTTTCATATATTGCCTCATGCCGTGCCCTACCTTTTAGCCCTAAGCTGACAAGCCATTGACCAATCATCACTCAGTATTACACACTTAAGGTGACATGCATTTGCCGCGGCTGCAGCCGTCTGGACAATAGGGAACCGTCACTTTATTTTCACTACTTCTTTGTTCCCAAGTTTCGTCTGACATGTCTCTTTGGACAGTTTCCTGTATCACTGTATCAGCGCTGGCGATAAGTCTAGCGCCAGGGGTATCAAGGTGGGGACTCGCTTAGCATCGGCTCTTCACACGAATCTCCCGCTCAATATGTTGTAGATATCTCATTGCTACGTTGCTCAAGACCATCCTTTTCTTATATAAATATTGAACTCGGGCATGTTGATTCTCGTGTTTGTAAAATAGAGGAATGTGATATAAAAATCTGCCTGCCGAAACTCAACTCTGCATAATCTTGCTCGCCGTTCATTGGCTGCTAATCTCCATTGTTCGCCCCATCTTTCTGACCCATCAATCTCCCCCACACTCTACAGGCCTTTGATTTATGGCACCTTCAATTGCTACTGATACCCAAGGCTCGATGGATACTCAGATGGCTACATTCTCTGACAAGCTGAGCGTCAATGGTGTGCCAGCACGACGGTCTAAGGGGTCGAAGATGAGCGGAGGCATTGCGGCCCACGCAAGCAGCGACATGTTCAAGAGCCCAGTAACAGCACCAATGCCAGGGCAGGGTGACAGTTGTACTAATCTGGATTTAGGGATATGGGAAGCCAAAAGCCAAGCGATGGGATCGTATGTTCGCAGCGAGCCATCGATCATGCAGGAGGACGCCATAGCTAAGAGATAGTAGATCGACTGAACGAGGAGAGCTCGTCGAGAAAGGTGGGAGTTTACCTCAAAACAAGAGGAATCGAGCCATGATGTCTAATTATACAACAGCCCTCGTCAATCAAAGGGGCTGTCAAATACCTCAAGAATCCTGGTAAACGCATAGTCTGTGGTGTCGGCGTTTCATTCAACCTGTGCTAACGATGGAAAGGCTTGATATCACTCGGTGGTGGCTTGCCTTCCAGTCAATACTTTCCCTTCGAGCACATCGAGATCAAAGTTCCTACACCACCTCACTTCGCCGAGCAGGAGACTAAGGAATCTGGCACAGTCAAGAGGATTGGCAAACATGACATTGCAGAAGGCAGAAGTATATTTGGTACGCAATATGCATCGCTTTCCCCAATCTTGACAGATGGCTGATATTCTCTCTAAGACCTACACGTCGCTTTGAATTACGGGCAACAAACTGGCTCAGCACAGCTGCTACGATTTATCACAGAACACACAGAGGTAATAGTAATTCTAGGCAATACCCGGATGGCTGCTCATAAGTTCATCAGATTGTACACCACCCACCTTACAAGGATTGGCAATGCTCCATGACTGTCGGCAGTACCTCTGCTCTTGATATGGCCTATCGGATGTTCACCACCCGAGGCGAGTATATACTGACAGAAGAGTACACCTTCTCCACCGCCGCCGAAACTGCGCGACCTATGGGCGTCCAATGCATTGGTGTAAAGATGGACGAGCAAGGCCTCCTTCCTTCATCTCTCGACTCCATCGTTAGCAATTGGGACCCTGCGGCGCACAATAACGCCCCTAGGCCATGGTTACTGTACACAGTCCCTTCCGGACATAATCCTACCGGTGCCACGCAATCGCTGAAGCGACGAAAAGAAATCTACCGCGTGGCGCAGAAGCACGACATCTACATCCTCGAAGACGAACCCTACTTCTTCCTCCAAATGCAGCCATACACGGGTCCAGACGCGCCCGACGTACCACCGCCCGCCTCTCATGAAGAATTCATCAAAGCGCTCGTGCCTTCCTTGCTCAGTATGGACATAGACGGTCGCGTCATGCGCCTGGATTCCTTCTCCAAAGTCATCGCTCCGGGCATGCGTCTGGGCTGGATTACAGCCTCGGAACAGATCATCGAGCGCTTCGTCCGGCACAGCGAAACCTCGACGCAGAGTCCCAGCGGCACGTCGCAGATCATCCTGTTCAAACTGCTCGACGAAGCGTGGGGCCATGCCGGATACCTCGACTGGCTCATCAACCTGCGATTGGAATATACGAAACGGCGAGACAACATCTGCCACGCGTGCGAAACCTATCTACCCCGGGAAGTGGCGAGTTGGAACCCGCCGATGGCGGGCATGTTCCATTGGATCAAGGTTGAGTGGCAGAAATATCCTTTGGCGGCTTCGAAATCGCTGTTGGAGGTCGAAGATGAGATTTTCCACGCCGCTATTGATGGGGGGACGTTGACGTCGAAGGGGAGCTGGTTCCGCGCCGAGACTGGGGATCCGGGCAACGATATGTTCTTCCGGACGACGTTCGCGGCTGTACCTGCCGAACAGATCGCCGAGGCTATCAGGAGGTTCGGAGACGCGTTGAGAAAGGTTTTTCAGTTGGAGAAAGCCATCAATGGGAATGGAATGGCTGAGTAGCCACCTGGATAAGGGATAGTAGTCTTGGATTTGCTTTTTTCTTCATAATTCCATATGAGCCATGTATAACGACATAGAATGGTTGACAGCTTAGACTTCCGTATGATAATCAACACAGTGAACATCGTACAATAGGTATGCTCACGACCAGCACCCATCGCTCCAAACCTCATCTCCCAACCACCCTACTATCCCCTCCCACCATCACCCAAACGGCCAAACCCTCCTAATTAATAAAATTCACACAAAAGAAATGCAATATCAAACTTCCCAGCACGAAATCTGCAAACGCCCTACAAACACACCCCACACACATCATTAGCCAAAACGCCCTTATCCTTATTCTTTCCCTTTTCCATTCCATTTCCCATTCCACCCATCGTCCCAGCTGACCACACCTCGGAAGAGAAGAACAAGCAACGCACTCACCTCTCATGACTAACACTCGCAAACTCCGCCTTGTTGGCCGGGTTGGTCTGGATCCTCAGGCTAGCCGTCAGGACGAATTGTCCGACTGTCGCGCTGAAGCCGGCTAGGAAGGCGTTGAATGGCTATTTCTCCCCGCGAGGTACACGTTAGCATAGTTCTAATCTCCAACTTCCCATTTCCCATCTCCTCCCCCTCCCCCATTATCCTCCATACCCTCATCCCCATTCCCCTCCCCCAGTATCCCCCATCCTCCACACCCCCCCTCCCCATCCCCATCCCCCAAACCAAAAAGAAAAACCCCACTCACATAATTCCCCACAACCACACAATACACAAACTGCAACCCCCCCACCACGACCAAGAACGCCATAAACACATCAACGAGCTTGACGCGCTGCGGCGTGCTCTTGAGATAATTGCGCCATAGTGCCGTTAGGATCTCTTGTGCGGAGTGGAGGGTGGTATTTGCGTTGCTGATTTTGGATAGGGAGGAGGAGGAGGAGGAGGTGGTGGTTTTTGAGGGGGTTTTTGAGGAGGAGGGTGTGGAGGGGAGTTTGGGGATGGGGGGGACGGATTGGGCGGTTGGTGAGATTTGGGAGCGGGGTTTTGGTGCCATTGTTTGTTTGGGTTTGGGGGTGGGGGTTGAGGGGAGGGATTTGGGGTAGGATGGAGAGGGGGGTTGGTGAGGTGAGGGGGGGTTTGGGAAACGTAGATGTAGATGTAGACAAGGTGGAATTCGGAATTGGAAACGTTGCGGACATTCCACGCCAAGGAATTTTGCGGGCGGCACGTCCCGTATTCTACAGCTTGCTGAGCTTCCTCCTCCACTATCCCTCACCGTCATAAAATACCACTCTACAACTCTATCGACTTCAAACCCCAACTAAACCATCCACCCCGAAATGGTAACCCCCCCTCCGACTTCATATCCACATCCACATCCAGCCCCATCTCCTCACCCAAAAAAACATTCCAAACGCTAATCCATCCCACCAATGCAGGACGCCCCCTCAACCCAAGCCTTCCTCCTCGCCCTCCTCACCGCCGGCGGCGGAATAACAGGCTACATACGCACCGGCTCCGTGCCTTCGATCGCCGCGGGCGTAACCGTAGGCGCTCTGGTACGCGTTCCCCAACACCAACTACCCTCTCCCTCCCCCCTCCTCTCAATCATATCACGAGAAAAGATTCCAAAACTGACTCAGATTCTTTTTACGAATGAAATAGTACGGTCTCGGCGGCTACAGGATGCAGAACCGACAGACGTATGGGGTGGAGATGGCGCTGTTGGCTAGTCTGGTGCTGGCGGGGAGTTCGATACCGAGGGCGATCAGGTCGCAGAAGCCGTTGCCGATCGGGCTGTCGTTGGTTGCGGCGTTTGGGCTGTATCGGTTTGGGACGGTGTGGAGCGCGCAGGCTCGTTGATACTTGAGCGGTTGTGAGAAGGAATGAAGGGGGTTTGAAAGGCATTTATTTCATTATGGGTTTTTACGATCGAATGATATTTCGAGTGCAACATGTGCCAAACAAAGAGCAATCATACAATAATCGGCTACCCTTACGTCAAATCCAAAATCGTCTTTACAGGATCAACGATGATTTCGTCCTCTTCCTCGTTGAGTAGATTGCCAATCTTGATGCTGTTCCTCAGCACTTCTCTCGCCGCATCTTCGTCAATGTTCATGTCGTCCTTGATAAGCAATACGCCAAGCTCAGGAACCAGTACAGCATGCACATACCCAGAAACGCCCCCCAGGGAGATAAGCTTGTCTGTGGTAGCTAGTCGACGCAGTTTGGAAGCGAAGCGGGTCATGATATTTTCCGCCCTGTTGATGATTAGCCAGAATGCGAGAATCTTGAAAGCCCGAGAGAGCCATACATGATCCTGGCACCCCTACTTCCATAGTATCCAGGAGTTGGTTCTTCCAGTTCATCTCCGTTCATCAAAGTCTTCCGTAACGTTCTATCCTTCCCGCTTTTAACCAAATCCTCGAAAACATTCCTATAGAATGATGATTTTCTCCCTTGCAGGATTTCATCAATGGCATGATGGAATTTGTTGAGTCGCTCGTTAAGACCATGCCAGTCGATGTGCGGAAAGCCTTGTTCTCTCCATTCATTTTCTGCCTTGTGCTTTTTGTATGCTTTGCAAAAATCGGCTTGCTGGCGAATTGTGAGGCGCCTTCCGCCGGTCCACTCCTTAAAGAAGAGACTTTCAACCCTTTCGTTACAACAAGGACATTTGGGCGCCGAATCCTCCTTTGCGAAGACAAGAGCCGCATTTGTGACATACTCGACGTTTTTCTGGGTGGGACTGACGTCGATAATTTCTATCTCAGGAGGCGGTGAGCTCAAGGTTGAGGAACTCCTAGAATCGTCAAAGGAAGTCGATGGCAAAGAGGATGTAGTCTTTGACGACGGTGGAGCTCTAAATTGGATGTCAGGTATGCCAAGCTTCTCCGCCGAAATGTGCATGGCACCCGAGAGTGCTGCTGTATCTAATTGTATAGAATTAGTAGGAACGCACCGCTCGTTCGAAGATGCTGAGGATCTTTTTATTCCAACGTCTTTATCTTTATTTTGGCGCCCCACAACTTTAAAATGGTGCAGGGTTTTCTGAGAGGAAACCCTTGGAGGTCTTTTGAAGAGTTTCTTGGACGCAGTCTGATGTTGATCCTGAATGCTCTCGGTAGATCGTTGAGAAGCTCTTCGTGATCGAGGCGATTCCTCAGGAAAAAGAGGGGTTTTGAATCCATCACCAGAGACTGTCATGGAAGCAGCGGCCGGTTTAACATGACTCGTGGAACTCTTAGTTGAGCTGAGGTGAACGTTTTGCAAAGCGGTCTGCTGCGAAGACTTCCCATATGATGGACGGTTGGGTTTGGCTCTTTTATTAGAGCTCCACATTTCCATTTGATCGTCCTGCTCGTCGGCCACCTCTTTCCGCCTATTCTCGCTTTCCTGCGAGCCATCACATTTCTCTGATTTGTTGCTCAAGCCAAAGACAGTTTTTCGTATGCACGCAGGATTACGCGTAGCAGATTCCTCTCCGCAAGGGCTGACTCCCGCTCTTTCCCTCAAATTTCGAGTCCTGGGACTTCTAGTCTTACAATTGCGTGATCTCGGCGGAGTACTGTCTGACACAACAATGGCCCCTCCTGCAACTCCCGCCTCTGATTCTTCATCACTCGAGCTTTTCGGAGGTGCGTTCACGTCGTCGGACGTGGGGTCTTCTTTCGCTCTGAGGCTATCTCCATGCAAGCTTGTCGAAAGATTTTCCCATCTCAAGCCGAGATTTCGATGAGGTTTGCGACTAAGATCGAGAATGGCGGCCATCACCTATGCTCATAAAACATGCTGTAATCTCGCTTTCTTACAATTGGTCGAAGCTACCCTTTAGACGCGTCAAGATTACGCGCGAAAAAGCGTAGTCTATCACTCTATATTCGCTTCAACACGTTATTGAACTCCTTACCTAGATAATGACCTTTGAGAGATAGAAGATTGAGCCATTTCTTGAATGGATTATCGTACAAAAAGTAGGTACAAACAACAAGCAGTCACAAGTCCGGTAAAGGCACATAAATGGTGGAAATCCATGCGGCAGCAAAAAAATACCGTCTGTTGCACAAGTAAGATGCCCAAAGGCCTATCGAACACTTCTCCTAGCAAGGTCGGATCACCGATCACCAACAACCACATATGCTGAACAAGTATCCATGACGCCACGCTAAAGCTTGAACAACCAAACGGATCTATCAGAACGTCATCCTGACCTCTTGCTCCTTTCCGAATTCTGGATCGTCTTCGTCCGCCCTAGTAATGTTCCCCACGTCAGTACTTGCTTATTGAAATCTCATGTAGAGTCAAGAGACATGCCACGTAAACGTGTAGGATCAGGGATAATTTGGCTTGAGGAAACCTACCATGCATTATGATCAAGACCAATATCGCTGCTGCTTGGCGGCACAGTCAGAGATGACCGCACCGAAGGCCATTGGGACGGTGGCGTGCTTGCTGCTGTTTCCCTTAACGGAGACGATAATTGGGAAGAATCCACCGAGAACTGGGCACGTAGCGGCGATGGTGAAGCCAGAGATGATTCAAAAGACACTTTGCTATGTGCGGCACTTCCTGGAAAGTTGGCCGCTTCGGGACTTTCTCTGTAGCCATTCGGTGAAGACAATTGCGACGACTGTTCATCTGATTCATTGAGGTGCGGGCCCCGAGCCCTGCGCTCCTGTACTCGGGCTTGGACGACACCATAGCTTTTTGTTTCACGTTGAGGACTCTGCCTAGCCATATCGATCTACAAAGAAATCTCATACTCAGCATCTCATCATCCAGATTGGTAAAGATTGGATATGTGATTGGGAGTAAGAAGCCGTGAACTTTTCCGGTATATGAAATTGGTAAAGCCGAGATACACATACCTCTTCTTGGTTCAATTTCAAGGGCGGTAAAGTGGACTCAAGCTGCTTCACTTCGATCTGTTCGCTATGGAGCTCGGCTTTGATAGCCTCGATGTCGAAAAGAACATTTCCACCACCTTCAGCATTGCCAGTGCCCCATTCGTCTCCTTTCCTCATGCTGTCATCGTACGTTTCCCAGCCTTTCTTTTCCGCGAGTTTACCTTTCTTGAAAAATCCAAATCTTCGCTTTCCAGGCTTGACCTCGGCCTCTTTGCGTGCTTCGTCAAGCTCCCGGATGAGCTCACGTTGGCGTTTATCGTGATTCTCCGGGTCTGGATCCTCTATTTCCGTGAACTCATCGCTCTCAACCTCCCAGCCTACTTCTCGAAGTAACCTTGGCATTGCAGCACGGTAGGCCATATGGCCGTTAACAAGCTTAGTGACGTCGATGTTTTCAAGACCGGGAATGCCTTCAACCGGAGCAAGACCAGATACACGCATGATGCCTCCGCTCGTAGCACGAAATAGATAGCCTAGACAGATTAGCACCACACAACACTAGCTAGCATAGTAGCTGTACCTAGGATCCAATCATTCGACGCATAACCGCTGACAAATCTTCCAGATATAACCGTTCGCACGCGCATATACTCATCTTTGTTAGCCACAATCGGCGACCCAAAGAGATAGACGTTTTGGACTACGCCAAAGGCACCCTTGTTTGCCAATTCACGCAGACACGAAAAGATAACTCGAGCGCCCAAAGAGAAGCCAACCAGTGTTATTGGTCTGACACCTAAATTTCGGTCGATCAAGGAGTCGGCCAAGATCAAACCAGCAGCGTTCGCTCGGCCCATCGAGACTGTCCAAGGATTATCTATTAGATATGATAGCTTTGTCAAAACGATGGGCAGTTGAAGGGAGGCCATCAGTGCAACCAAGATGGTGCTGCCCAGTACTTGCTGCAATCCCTGTGTGAGAGCCTCGGTAGCTAGAATGTTAATAGTGTCTCCCATGCTCTGTAACATCTCTGGCTCCCAGAGTACAGAGTACATATCTCCCATGACTGGATCAGTGGTGCTAAAAGGTAATCGGACATCGTCAACCTTCCCGTTCATCCAGCCGGAAATAGTGACTATGAGGTTCAGACGCTTGTTATTATGAAGAGGTCGATATTCGAATGTGCGTACAGCACCAGTTCTTCGATTGGACGCTCTCACAGCTATCGTACCGCCGGTGAGCACAGCTCCAGAAGTGATCAAAGCAGTGCCCCCTGCTCCAGCAAGAAAACCACTCGTGCCAGCTACACCAATCGTCGTGAAGCCCGCAGCTAGACCGGCGCCGATTACAGGTGCGAGCAGACCTGCCGAAAGTCCGATGACCAAACTACCACCGACTGTAGCAAGACCCATCATCATATACCTTCGCTTCAACGTCCGCTTCCTCCGATCCTCCATATGTTCTGCCTCATCCCACGTCTCTTTGTTAGCTGCCTCTTGCATTTCTAGGGAGTCCGTGACACGCTTCTCAAAGCGGCAAATGTCTAACCATGAGACTTCCATGGACTCCCCTACGCGTTCAAGGAGCCTTCTCGAGCGTGAATCGTAGATTGAGTCGGCGATCAGAACTAAGAAAAGATCGCATAGAACAGTCCACCGAATATCGAGATCGATGTCCTTCGAAGTCCCTAATTGAGATGGGCTGCGCACATCTGGCATCTCCTCTTCTGCGCGTTCCTGATAGGCGGGTAGTGGTTCTGTCTCTTCGGCTGTTTGTGAATAAGAGGGGCTTTTGGACACCGTCAAGCCTTCCTTCTCGCCGTTGAGCTTCGGCGAAGCCAGCGAATCCTTATCTGACAATGCTTCTGCGGCTGCTTTCGCTTCCGAGTCCGCCTTGGATTGATCAGCCATAGGATTCTTGACGCGTGCATTCTGCATCAAGACTGGGGTCAAGTCTCCGGGTTCGACGCCATGTTCAGGCAGCTGCTCGATCATGACCTGTTCCGAGGTGTTGATCTCCATGTGCATATAGAGCCTGACCATCATCTGTTGACTCCACATTTTCATAGATTCGACTGCGACAGCCAACCCCTTCTTGGTACTCCTTGTGCCCTCGATATCGCTCAATTCTTTGACCATGTTACCCATCGCCAACCTTGTAAGACCCACATATGCTATTCTTTGGCCCTCGGTCAGCAGCGTCTTCGTAGCCTGCAGTTGAGCCAAAGGGTCCCTTTGATCTTCGTCTTCATCTAAGAGATCCGTTCCTTTTGCTTTGAACAGATAGTCCGTATTCTCGTCCATGCTCGTAGCTGACTTTGCATCCTCATCGAGCTGAACCTTTGTATATCCCTTCCCTGCGCCTCCAAGCCCAGTGTATGCATCCGCTTCCTCCTCAGAATCTTGGGTTTCTCGAGCGATGAGCTTGTTATTGTCATCATACATGTCAAACGGGGCAAAGGCAGGCATTTCCTGCCACTTCTCCTCCTGACCATAGTCCTCCTGGGGTTTATGCGAGGCAAGGGCTTGATGCGACCAACCTGATACTCCGCCGGTATTTCCTCCATGAAAAAAGCCGTCTACGACTGGTGGGTCTCCTGCGTGAGACTTACCGTTTTGCCGTGGGGTTTCGTTAGCGGTAGGTTGGGTATGGTTAGGTAGCTTGAGGAATGGTATTTGGGTTGATCTCTCGTGTTGCTCTGCTTCACTCCCGTCGTCCTTGTCGGCTTTTGGTGGAGGCTTTGGTGTGTACTCTTGGATATTTTCTCCGTGATCTGCGAAACGAGCTTGGGCTGAATGATCATGGAATACGGGTTGGTCGACGGTATCTCGCTCTTCTCCCTGGGAGGCTGCAACTTCTGAGCATCGAATTGCATGTTCTTTTTCGGAAGACTGAGAGCAGCTTCTTAGAGCAAGTTCAGGATGCTTAGGGTCCTCTGGCATCCTGCCATCCTGGGATGGAGCCAATGGAGGCCGTTGTGACCTCTTTACTGGGAGACCGACCACACCTAAATTTACCGTTTGGTCTATCAAGTAATTTGTTAATCCACCGTTGGCCTCTAGACGCCCAGCCTCTGCGCCATTGCTTGTTGTTCTCGAAGCCAGCGGAGGCTCGCTACCGGCCATTGCACGGGTAGGCGCAAATCATTTGGTCGGCTATGCAGCTTGGGCGACTTGAAGGATTGAGCTATCTCTTCGATTGGTGTATTCGAAACAATTTCAACATAAGATACTTCAAAGAAATTGCATTCTGTAAGTTATGGTAGCTGTCAAGGCTGCTTATGGGTAAAGGGAGCTAGGCCCTTTTGAACATCCTCTGCAGCATGAAGTATATATCCATCCCATGTAAGATTTTCGCTAGTCAATAATGGTGTATACATGTATTGATGGCATGGGCTAAGTGACGATGCGGTCAGGCTAAACTATTGGATGAGGGTGGGAGCGAAGCTACAAGTCGAATCAAGGAACCGGCATCCATAGATATCAGCAAAGGGATGCGGGAAAATTGATATCATAATTTTCATAATGTAATGGTGACCTGATGCGACTGGACACTCCTTCCTTTTCATGATCGCGAACTAAAGAAATGAGTTGCTGATAAAGATTGTATATTTGGGTTGTAGGATACTGCAAGAGCTACACCAGTCGGATCAAGCCTCAAACAGCGCGCCGCCACAACAGTAAATTCATACCAAACCAGTCATAACGCCCTTTCATAGCCATCGCATCTTGTGTCCAGCAGAGCAACGGCAAGGTGGTTCGTAGGTGAGAAGGTATCAACAAGATTGAATAGCCGGTCCATATGTTATCCTTCGCTCACAAGCATCTCCTCCCGCATCACGATCATTGCCTAGATCCAAACGGCATTGAAAGAGCTGAACGGATTATTGTAGGTTCCTCCAAAAAGGCCCTGGATCTCGTCCATATAGTCTTCAGCACCAAACTTGCAAAGTCCATGTTGCATCAGGAAATGTTCCTCATCATCAAGTATGAGGACATTCCTCGCGCCAATCTCCTCGGCTAGCTCGTTGACTTTGGTCAGCTCAGCGCCAAAAGGGTGATCAGGCTCTGGCTTATTGGAGAACATGTCGACGCTACTGCGTGTGGTAGGGATGTTGTGGATGGCAGTAGGTGGCATGGTCGTCTTAGAAGCAGATCGCCGGATAGCGGAAGCCTGGTGGGATTGCTTGGTGTGTGAGAGTGCTCGCTGTGGGATCATCGGGCTGTCAGAGACAGATGAGCCCTGGAAGCCGCGGGATGTCGAAGTAGAAGTAAAGTATGAGGACAAGTGATTCGGCTCTACTGGGCTAGGAGATTCGCTGAATGAGGTTTCCGGAGTGGTAGCACGTGAGGATCCCGAGAAAGTGAGGGAGCTGTCCGATTCATCTGAAGAGCCGTATATATTTGGGGCGTCGTAGGCTAGGACGTTCGTTGTAGACAAGAGCTCGAGGGGTGAAGAGATGGCGCTACGTTTGATAGAGCCGGCCTTCCTCATGCTCATCGTTCGGTGGGTTTGAAAGTGGGCCATGTCCGCCGCTCCCTGTCTCTTACGACCGGTAAGTGCTCGTGCAAGCTCCATCGTAACGCGCGGTGATGTTATGGAGGACAAGTCGAAGGGTGGTGTTTGATATAAGTGATAGGTGCGAAGTGATGATTGCTATTCCAAGGATGCGGTAGTCGTATGAATTTCGACAATGACCCCGTGTAACAGCTGTGTAACAGTGAAGATTGATGGTAAGTTTGATTGGACGTGTCTTGATCTGGTGATTGTCTGGCGTCTAAATGAAGGTATCTTGCGGTGCCTAGCAGCGAATGAATGTGATCAGATTTGAATCTACGGACACAGTCCGGATGATGTCTGATATGATGAAGTTACGTGAAAATGACTGTGATGATGTGAAGGAGCGTACAAAATCTCAAATGAACAGATGGATTTAGGAAAAAAGAGTGTGGTGAAGGAGAGCAAGGGAGGGATTCCCAAATACTGACGGAGGAGTTCAGGGGGAACACTTCTAGGCCAAGCTAGGAGCACGAAGCCACGCACTATCGATCCTAAAGCGGCACGATGAGACGAATATTGAACTCTAATGTGTATTCTATTACATAGTACGTTTACTAGTAGCACATCAGTAGACCATGACAGACCTCATATCATTGGCTGAAGCCATTAGCTTGGTAGCGTAGCGTGATTGCGCCCACTTAGCCGTAATTTTCCCCGAATGTGCCTGGTGGCTGGCTGCATATTGGGCCAATCACACATAGAATTACCTAGGACGGGATCGTTTCACAAAGCATTGGTCCATGTGTTGGTGCAGCAAGGTTGGGGTGACGAGGGATCGAAGGATTTCAACGTCTAAAATCCAACCGCTTCTCTCTGACGTCCACACTCTCCGACTCTGCTACGCGCACCGATGAGCGCGTCCCTTTGGTTTATGCAATTTCCCAGAGCTCCTCTTCATATCACTCGAACCTTGCTCATAGCTGTTCATCCATTTGTGCCTTTCCCCCGTACGAGGTTAGCCCACGGCTCTTTTCTGCTGTCAGTGAGAACGGTAGGGGCACATAAAGGTTGTCAGGTTTCATCCCTGCGTCATTGACGATGAGTGAAACCCGGGAATCCCTTGATACCATCAGAACGTGACCCAATAGAGCGTCGAGATCAGATCCCGCCACAGTGACGAATGTTTGATGCCATCTGGAGGTATTGCTGCAGATTGCGTGCCGAAGATTGCCTCAATTATGCTTGATACAGATTCGTTGTGGGTGGAGCGAATGTTGGCAGACTGTTGGAGAGGCAAGCTCCTCTTCGAAGTACACTTGGCTCACATAGCCAACAACTTCATCTAAGCCGTAAGCGAAAGATCTCCTTGGTTATGTTATCATTGTGCGATGCCTTTTTCATGATGAAACATCGTCCATTGACTCAAATTCGTTCCCTGCTGTTGCATCTTCGCCACCAGGCTCAACGCCTCCCTCTACTTCCGAATCGCTGCTGTCTTCATCGACGCCAACGATTCTCTCTTCTTTCGGCTCGGTCTTGCTAGGAGCCATCCGGCTTGCAAAGGCTCGACGGACGGCAGCATTGGTAGAGGTGTCCCAGATTTGCATCGCACCCTTACTACCTGCTACGGCCAATCGAAAAGCCACCTCCGGGTCAGGCGCGAATTTGGTTGAAAATACCTTTCCTACATCGACATTGCGTGAGACTACCATGCTGGGACCATCTGACTGTACGTTCCACAACTTGACTATTCTGTCCGCTGACCCAGTGACTAAAAAGCCAGGAACAATCGGGTTAGCGTCGAAGGCAGAAATGGATTCATCGTGGGCTTGTAAAGTCCATATAGCTTTCGACGCTTCGGGCGTCTTGGGCGCATTTCGGAAATCGTTGAAATGAATTATGCCATTCTCTGTTGTGATGTAGAAATGATTTGGGTTGTGGGGATCCCACATGACCGTTTCGACATCGCTCTCAACTTCCCATCGCAGAGCTTCTGCCTCGGGGGCTCTCATATCTGCTGCCGCAACTGTCCGGTCGTAGCTTCCGCTCAAGAGGACAGTGCTCTCTCGAGGATTCCAAGCTATCGAGCATACTTTGTCTTTATGAAGCGCATACGACTTTGCACATTTTTGAGTGTTCAAGTCCCACAATTTGACGGTCTTGTCTGCGGACGACGAAGCCAGAAGGTTTCGATGTTGGCGATTGGCGGCCAATGAGAGGACCGCATCAACGTGGTAATCATCGTTAGCCTTCTTGGACTTCTTTCGTTTTGTTTTCTTCAACTTTTGGGCAGGATCAAGTTTGCTATCTTCTCCGCCTTGACCTAAAATAGCATTTGGATACATGGAATCGATAACATCCAGGTTCCAGATTTCAATGTCCGGATCGAAAGTACCCACGGCCACGTAATTGCCCTTTGATTCAATATCGATCACATTGATGTCCTTTCCGACGGGCAGGTCAAGCCACTCTACACAGAGTGGTATTGCTGGGAGCATAACATCGTGATGGACATAGAGATTATCTGCCTCGTCCTCATACACATATATTTCCAAATGTGCGACTTCATCCTCCACCTTTGCAGCGACTATCATATTGTCTGTAGCCAACACCTGTAGATCCTCCCTCTCCTCGTCCTCATCCTCGTTCTCTTGCATCGTAATATACGGGTCGTCGGCGTTTGAATCATGATAAGCCAAGGACCTAACATTACCAAACATAGCCAGGTTCTCTCCATCTCGCGTATTCGAATCACTATCGTAATGCGCGAGGTCATACTCCTTTAAGTCATCATCTACATCACTATGGTGAGTTAGGGCAGTTCATCCAATAATGAAGTAAATGGTATTTACGCTTGCAATTGTGGCAATCTTACGCCGTTTTCTTCAGCGTCGGAGTCTTCGGTTTCAGGACCGTCTTGACGGCCCCTTCTCGCGTTTCCAAGATCTTCATTTGCATCCTCAAGTTGCAATTTAGCGAGCTCCGAGATCCTTGCAAGCTCATCCTCGTCAACGTCGTACTTTTCAGGAAAACTAGCTGCAGCTCCACGCGGGACCCATAGGGAGGCTGTGATCATAGACATGGTGAATCGCAGGCGATACCATAGATTTGTGTTGTAGCTATAGGGTTCCGCGAAATGTTTGATATAGACTGGGTGACTGGGAAAGATTAGCGAGCTCGGGTGATCGCCACTTGGAGACACCATCCCTAGATCACACTAGCTTTTCCACACACACACATTACTTAGTACTAATCGAATATCGGAAATACTGATAGGAGATCATGTTCACCTAGTCGAGCTAGCTGAAGAAATACATAGACGTATCGTATGCGTAGTGTTGGTCCAGCATCTCATATGTAATCTACGTGCCTACCTATACCTTTTTGCCAAGCCATTCTCTTTATTGTAACTTGCGTGCTTGCAAGCCCTACGGCAAACTTCGGCACTCAGCAGCGACTTTTCCCTACCAACCCACAGACCTCACATTGGGGATTTAATGATGACCCGACATTTCCGCGACATCATCCAAGTATGGTGAAATCGTACTTGTAAGTGCGTCTATCTCTGACCCGCCCAATAGAGCGAAACGTTAACCAGTACAGGAAATATGAGCATGCGAAGACCTTTGGGCTCATAACCTCTGCTTCTTCCAACACAATATGGTGCCAGGATGAAAAGGCTCCGAGTGCCGTGCTGCGCACGCCTGGCGCAGGGCGAGGCATTGTTGGCGCCGATGAGGAGATTTTATGTTGGGACATAAAGAAAGGAGAGCTATTGAGCCGATGGAAAGACACCAACTGTAATGCTGCGGTCACCGTCATTGCGCGTAGCGTTGCAGACCCGGATATATATGCGGTAGGGTGAGAAGGATGCGAGCAATACAATTGAGCAGTCCATACTTACACGAGTCCGCAGATACGGTGACGGTAGCATAAGGATTTGGGATTCGAGGATAGCAACGGTCATCATTAGCTTCAATGGTCACAAATCTGGGATCACAACCTTGGCCTTCGATATGGATGGGGTCCGACTCGCTAGCGGAGCGAAAGATACGTGTATAACAATATGGGATCTTGTCGCAGAAGTAGGACTCTTTAAGCTACGGGGACACAAGGACCAGATCACAGGCTTACAATATCTACACCCCAACGATCGAGACGTTGACACCAATGCTGAGGCAAATGGACACCAGCCCAAAGAGGTGGCCAACAGTGACCAGCAACACCCTGGATACCTACTTTCAACGAGTAAGGACGCCCTGATCAAAGTTTGGGACATACAATCACAGCATTGTATTGAGACCCATGTTGCACAAACAAGTGGCGAATGCTGGTCAATGGGCGTATCTGCCGACCAGTCTGGAGTCATCACTGCAGGCAATGACGGGGAATTGAAGGTCTGGTCCATTGATCTGTCCGGTCTCACCAAAGCCGCAAGAGACGTTTCTGATGCAAATCAGAGGAATTTCCTGAGGGAGCGAGGCACATTGTACCGACAGGGCAAGGATCGGACTGTAGGCGTCAGTTTCCATCCCATGGGTACTTACATTGCTGCACATGGCTCTGACAAAGCCGTAGAGCTTTGGAGGATCAGAACGGAGAGCGAGGTCCAGAAGACACTTGCCAGGAAACGAAAGAGACGAAGGGAGAAATCGCTGGTGGGATCCGAGCCAGAAAGCAAAGAGAATCTCGAACCCGTAGATGGCGATAAGGACGCCGACGATATAGCCTCAGCGCATATCTCAGATGTCATTGTTCCGTATGTCATAATTCGGACTCTTGGAAAGGTCCGATCACTACACTGGGCTAGCAGAAAGGCAGGTAGTACATTTGAGCTGCTAGCAGCAACCACGCATAATCAGCTTGAGCTTTATAGGGTGACAGCAAAGCGGAAAGACAAGATCACCATATTCGATGAGCCACCAGAGTACACTCGGCCATTCTCCGTGGATATGCCGGGTCACAGAACAGATGTTCGATGTCTAGCCTTGAGCTCGGATGATAGGATGCTCGCTTCTGCCAGCAATGGCGCTCTCAAGATATGGAATGTCAGAACCCAAAGTTGTATCCGGACTCTGGACTGTGGGTACGCACTATGTACCACATTCCTGCCGGGAGACAAGATCGTGATAGTTGGGAACCAAAATGGAGAGCTCGAGATCTTAGACATTGCATCGTCTACGCTGATAGACACTGTAAAAGCGCATGAGGGACCAATTTGGACGTTACACGTACACCCTGATGGCAAATCGATCGCAACAGGCAGTGCAGATAAATCTGCCAAATTCTTCAATTTTGAAGTCGTCCAGGAGGAAATACCAGGCACCAAACGCACAGCGCCACGCTTCAAGCTCGTCCACATTCGGACTCTCAAAGTCTCCGATGACATCCTCAGCTTACGTTTCTCCCCTGACTCTCGCCTCATTGCCCTTTCCCTGCTTGACAACACCGTGAAGGTTTTCTTTGTCGACTCGCTGAAGCTGTTCCTAAATTTGTATGGGCATAAGCTTCCCGTGCTGGACATGGACATCTCCTACGATAGCAAGCTTATCGTAACATGCTCTGCCGATAAAAATGTAAGACTCTGGGGTCTAGATTTTGGTGATTGTCACAAAGCTTTCTTTGCACACCAAGATAGCATCATGCAGGTAACCTTTGTACCTCATGGCCAAGATGGCAATGGACATCACTTTTTCAGTGCGAGTAAGGACCGCATTATCAAGTACTGGGATGGCGACAAATTCGAGCAGATCCAGAAGCTAGAGGGTCATCATGGTGAGATTTGGGCTTTGGCTGTCAGCCGGACAGGAGACTTTTTGGTCAGCGCAAGTCACGACAAGAGCATTCGAGTTTGGAAACAGACTGACGAGCAAATCTTTTTGGAAGAAGAGCGCGAGAAAGAGCTTGAGGAAATCTACGAAAATACACTGACCACAACCCTAGAGCACGATGAGGAGGACGGAGAGCTGAAAAGCGAAGCCGTGGCAGCTGGGAAACAGACAATTGATACCCTCATGGCCGGAGAGAAGATTGCTGAGGCATTAGAGATTGGAATCCTAGATCTGAAGATCATGGAAGAATATCACCAAGCCAAAGCAAGTCAACCGAATTTTGCACCACCATCCCGTGACCCTATATTCCTTGCCTTTAACAACATCTCCGCCGAGGCACACCTACTCAATGTCATCCAAAAGATCAAAGCTGCCGCCCTTCAAGATGCACTCCTTGTCATTCCATTCGATAAAGTCACTGCTCTCTTTGTCTTCCTGCGGATGTGGGCAGAGCGACGGTGGAATATGGCTCTTACGTGCCGTATCCTCTTCTTCATGCTGAAGACACATCACAAGCAGATAGTGGCAAGCAAAGCTATAAGAACGACACTAGACGAGATTAGAGAGCAGTTGAGAGCGGCATTGCAGGCACAGAAGAACGAGATGGGTTTCAACCTAGCTGCGCTGAGGTTTGTAGGAAGAAGAATAGGAGACATGGGGAGAACGACTTACGTGGATGAAGAAGTCTGGGACGATGAAGAAGAAGTTGCCAAAGGAAGGAAGAAGAGAGGCTTCATGAATGTAGCATGACACTGGCAAATCTGCATATACTAGTAATAATCACTTCGTGAATTATGTTCGTGTGCACGGTGACCTTGGAACCAACTATATCCAACACCTTCCAGTGCCCAGAATTTGCATGGGATTTGAAGCGAGTGCATACATTCAGGCTGCTAGTGGAGCCAGCCTCGTACTTTGACGCTCCTTACGGTCGATAAGTGCGCATTTCGTCGAGGTGGCTCTTCTGGTATCTTCCCACCAATTCTTCGCACCAACTCAATGGAGCCAATCCGATTACTGATAACCCATTCGGCTCTAACCCGTCAGATAGCCTCCCGTGTCTTGCATGCAATGTTTGCGGCATACAGTAGTGCTCGCGTGCTTCCTCCACCACGCTCTGCTTCTGCCAATAAGCTGTGTACCCCCTCACGCCCTCACAAGCCCATAAAACAACGTCCAGGTCAAGACGAAGCTCATGCCCCCATCGAGTACATTCCCAGCCCACAATTCACTCCAAGCCGCCTCGAAGTAATCGCCTTGTTTCCGCTTCGCCAGTAGTCCCCAGATCAAACAGCTTACGAAGAAGGTGCCGAGTAGATAGAAAGCGAAGCCGGCGTAGGATTCGAGGCCGAGGATGCCGGAGGCCACGCCAAAGAGGGAGGCGGTTAGGGAGCGGATGTTTGATACCACCTACGGATCTGTCAGCTGGTTTCTAGGAGGTAGATTTTACTTGGTAGGCGTTCGTGTTCGGGGTGGGGCGTGTAGGGTAGACATAACGGTGACCCACCTGTGTATTGTGCTGGACGGACTCTTGGACTATAGGTGAAATAGCGAGCTCGTGCTCGGTGGGCATGATGAGATTGAGTCGGCAATGTGGAGAAAAGCTCGGATTGATAGTTCACATCCGGCGGAGAGTCCTAAATTTGGCGGCCGCAGGTGTCTAGTGCGGAACCAACATCTAATCTAAGTATTCATTAGAGGAGAAGGCCAAATTGCAGCAAAACAGCATCGCGCCCGTGTGTCATGTCAGATAAGGCAATGGATCCTAGGAGTCGGGCCCTTGTACGAGAAGCGGCCGATCCTAAGGTAATATGAGAGCAGTCTTAAGGAATACCGCTCTTGTCCATCCAGGGCGACGATGGGCCTCGTCTGCCATACTGTCCAAAGGCACCAAGACGCCTTTGCCTGAAGAAGCACATCATCAAACACCCAAATCCCCTTTCTACTTTGACACAGGCTATGCTCTGTATGCTAAACGACCCTCTCGTGCATTCCCACCACCCTTCGTTTCCCCGCCCTCTGGCTCATTCTCCGACCGATTGAGCACCCACAACCAATCCAGGGACCGGCGATCTTACGTGAACGGGGAGATGATAAGGGGGATCACTAACGGGGACGATGCTGTACTTGCCCAGGAGAACTTCATTGGAGCAAATGATGGAGTGGGGGCTTGGGCGACCCGGGAAAGAGGCCATGCCGCGCTTTGGTCCAGGCTGATTTTGCACTTTTGGGCCCTGGAGGCTGAGAGAGACTCTTCTGTTTCCTTGGCAGCTTCGTCGTCTTCGGAACCAAACCCAGTCGAGTATCTGCAGAAGGCTTATGAGCAAACTATAACAGCGACCTCTTCGCCGAATAAATGGAATGGTACCACCACCGCTTGCGCTGCTCTTCTCCATTACAGAACCATCGAAGCGTCAGACCGCCCAACACTCTATGTGACGAACCTTGGAGATTCTCAATGTTTGGTCGTGCGCCCAAGAGACGAGACGATAGTGTGCAAAACCACTGAACAGTGGCATTGGTTCGACTGCCCACGTCAATTAGGCACCAATAGTCCAGATACGCCTAATGCAAATGCTGTGATGGACAAGGTGGATATTGAGGAAAACGATGTTGTACTTGCCATGTCAGATGGCGTCGTGGACAATCTTTGGGAGCATGAGGTAGTGCAGAATGTTCTTGACAGTATCCATAAGTGGGAGGCTCGAGAAGGTGGCGACGCTGTAGAAGACCGAGCTGGCGGGGCTGGTGGCGGCATGCTCTTCGTTGCAGAAGAGCTTGTGAAAGCTGCACGGATCATTGCAGAGGATCCCTATGCGGAGAGCCCGTTCATGGAGAGGGCCGTCGAGGAGGGTCTGGCTATGGAAGGAGGTTAGTACCTTCGACAGCAAATTGGAGGCGACTTGTGCTCATTGCGTTTTAGGCAAGCTAGATGATATCAGCGTTGTCGCTGCGTTGTGTAGAGGGCGAAAAGGATGAGCTCTTTGAGCTAATGGATTATCAGGGGCTACTGATTGTAGCTGATATTTTGTCCACGACAATAAGCATACGAAAACCATCTGTAGCACAACCAGATGGGAAGTTGGGGACGAAATTCGTAAGGAATAGGCAATCTGGGCTCCAAATTGGCCAACATTGGGATTCCGACCGTGTAAGAAAAGACTCTTGATCGCCTTATCCAGAGCTAGAAACCATCGATCAACACACGATCTCGGCCGAAAAGGGGCCAACACGCGCACGTGGCGATCTGCCGATGAAAGATACCTCAGCTCCTTCCTGTTGTTTGCTGTTTGAGTCTGTTAACCATAAGCAACCTGTCGGCCCGTTGGGTACACGAAACAGATCAAATTCAAGATCCCGATTTTCGCGCTATAATGGAGTCTTAACGGCTCGACATTCCGTTAGTAACCAGCAAAGTGGCGAAGACAATGGCTACAGAAATGAATCAAAACCTTCACTTGCTCATTCGAACGCCCTTCATCCGTGACGTAGGAGCTCTCGCCCGCATACATCTTGCTGCATTCAGAAACGATCGTCTCGTTCGACTGATGTATAGTGAGGCCAATCACTGGAAAGCTGTGGAAGCCATGATAGAAAAGCGAATGAGTCATGACAACGGCGCAATCAGGATTGCTACCACGAAAACTGGGGACCGAATCGTCGGATGGCTATGCTGGAGCCTTGTGGACCCAATAATGCCCGCTCAGGACGATCTGGCGTCTCGAGAGTGGACTACTGCCGCAATCTGTGCGGTAGAGGACGCCGAAAAGCGCTTGACAGACACCTCAGGGAGGCCGACCGATGTGGCTGAGTGCGAGCGCCGGCGGAGCATATGGAAGATTATTTCGGATGCCTCTAGTGCAGCTTTCTCGACGTATCCAGATACCGTGACCCAGATGAGCTACATCGTTGTCAACACTCTGGTGACTGATTTTGCCTTTGAAGCCCGCGGTGTAGGATTTGAGCTCTTGACCTGGGCTACGAAATATGCAGATACTAAGGAAATCGCTATCCGGGCGCAGGTCTCACCATGTGCGTATGGACTGTTCAGAAAAGCTGGGTTCGAGGAAGTCTACAGCCAGGTGCTCGATTTGGATGGCATCTACTACGCCGGTGTCGCCAAAGAGTACAGAGGCAAGTCCGAGTGGGGGAATTATGAAGTAAAATTCATGGTGAGAAAGGCCAGAAACCGCTCAGAAGTTGATCAGACTAGCCAGCAGTTGCGATCACTGTTGCCGTGAATTTTTTCAATTGAAAAAGCCTACACCCTCACCGGCATTCGAAGTACATGATATACTCTCCCAAATATATCTGTAATTTATCGATTGAGTCGCGAACGAGGTTGAGGCTTGGAGCCCATTGATAGGAGAAGTACGGACGACTGTTATGTAGAACGACCACAGTACGCAAACTCCTGAGCGATTCAGCTCCCTTTTGTTTCCAGCCATCCATTATAAATCATACTCAGCTATCGATCAACGTTTGTGCATCTGAACAATCATGCATTGCGTACAACTCATTTTTACGTTCTGGATTCCAAAAATTAATCTGTGTGGCAGTGACCACTCACCTTCTCCCGTACTAAGGTCGGCATTCGGTATCCACAATGAGAAAAGAGGCCAAGATAAGAGAAGTTCTCCGAATTCACCGCGAGGAACATGCCTCTCGTCAGAGTGCACGCCCTGCTAGCCCTGCGGTATCGTCACTCAACTCGATTTCTCCTCACCCCGCGGATAGCGTACATTTCACGACGGTTGTTCAGGCTCCATCACCACTCGTACCTGTAATGAAGGAACCATTACTGCAAGGTGGTGACGCTACGTTCTCCTCATCCCCCCAACCAGTACCCAAGTCTACCAGCAAGAAGCGTAAACGAGCGATTTTGGCAACCCCAATCATTCCAGGCAATGGCAAAGACGACATTGAAAGGGATCCCTCTTGGCATACCTTCTCTACCTCGTCTATCTCGGATATGTCCGATGGAGGTGGAGTCGTTGAGGACTCTGAGGATGAGCGGGAAAAACAGGTTTTGTGGGCTGCCTTCTCAACTAGATATGCTGAGTTGGTAGAGTCGCAGACTAAGCAAAGCTCAATTGAGACACCTTCCTCTGCAGATCGAGAAAAAGTTGCAGCACCCACAGTATTGAAAAGCTTTACAGTCACAGAAAAGCCAATTGAAGAAACCACCGCCAGTAAAGGTAGCTTGGCCGATCCGATCGAAATTGACAGTAATTGAAGGGCTGTACTAAGTCGGAAGCCATGGCATATCCCTCCTGGTCAACAACAAGAATAACCGCTGTTTGTGCTGAGACAGCATGATAGCTACACGTTTCCACCCCCTGTGTAAGCGGTCTGTCACCTCATATCGTCTCTAATCTTCATTCTATATTTTCAAGATATTCTTGACTCAATGCATACTTTCTTGTGTGCTAGATACCTGACCCCAAAGTGGCTGGTCTGATCGAGCATGAATCTCTCGCCGAATCACAATAACATCACTTATGCCCACACCACGAGCTTCATCAGTGCTGAGGAAATTGCGCACGGTCCTAGGACAGGCGTGGCGTAAAGTTCGATACTGCCCGTCCTTTCGTATTGATCGCTCACACTTGCTCAGTGGAGCGAGGCTTCCTCCGGTACCCAGACTTCGAGACCTCTTTCAATACAGTTTCACGCTACCCTCGCCACGTCTCAGCAGTATTTTCCTCTTTCATTGTGGCACACACTGTGCATCGAATACCCCCATCATTCGATCATGTACATCGCTGACACTAAGCTCGAAGCCCATACGAAAAACCAACGACTGGGTGGTGAACGACACTCAGCGACAGAGAGCACCGACACAGGAGCTACCACTCGCTCTACGCTTTCACACAACGATGGACGATCTCCAAGGGCAATACTTTGGTGGAGACGACTCCTCCAAGACCATTACTCCCTAAAGCGGCAAAGGCAGTTTTGCCGAAGCCTAATGCGGCATCAGAATGCACACATTGGTGCTGATGGACAACCTCGTACAGCTGTAGTAATCACGCAGACGACGGACAACTGCTGAGGCTTCCAGACTAGCAACTTCTCGATAGATTGACGGCCAGTATTAAGACACCATGCCAACGAGGATCACTGTCTTGCAAAGTAAGAAGAAAAGTCTCCGAGAAATCTACTTTGTCTATCGATTGTATGTTGAATAGTTATCTACCATCCTGTGCGTTTAACCTCGAAAGGGAGGAAGTGAATGGGCGCAGGCCAAAACTATTACAGCGCGCAAAACAACTTATCTCATTATAAACAATCCACGCCCTTCACATCTTCCTATATACATTCCTCAGTTTTCGAAGGCATGCGCAGACCAGGGTCGCTTCAATGCCTTACTGAGTGGCATACCAAGCAGTCGACGCAGCAGCGTCCTTGACGCCTGTGCAATTGACATCAGCGCCGAAGAGCGCACCCGAATTCGCAGCATCTAGAAGCTGGTAAGAAGCTCCTCCATTTTGGAACGTGAGCACATAGATTTGACCAACGTAGGGCTGGTTATCGGCCCATTGACGGCCCTTGTTGATACCTGACACTTCCTGTGAAGGCAGTGTGGTATTGTACCATTTCCCGTTGCCGCCCTTGGAGACATCGTAGTCGACGAAAGCGGTGCAGCGCCACATCTCAATCACTTCGCCGTTGCTATTGTCGACAGTGGATTGGTCGAGGAGGAGACCACATATGCAAGCGCCAGTATCGATGAATTCGGGGAGATTGGGTTGCTCGAAATGGCTGGCGGTACTATTACGCTTTCGGAGACCTGTGACGAGCTTTGAGAAGATACTGGTCCGCTTCCAAAGCCCAGGATGATTTTCCATTCGCTTCTGTAGGTCGGTCTGGAGATCGGCATGCCCTGCGATGTCGGTCAATCAGAGAGCCAACATTGGACGACCCTCAAATTGCCTATCCTTACGCTTCCCAAGACTAGCAGACAATTGAAGGGATTCGGCAGCACTATCCGAGCGCGGCCTCACGATTTCACGAGATTCATCGGAGCGCTTCCCAAGGCCTGCGGCAGGGGTGAAGGTGTCAGAGGCGGGGTCGGCGCGCTTGTTCACCAGGTCCGTGACAGGGTTGGGGAATGTGGAGGCGGTGTTGACATCTCCTGTTTGATATTGATTAGTAGTACTTAATCTTGGAGCTCGCAAATGGTACGTACCAGCACGCTTCGCGAGATCTTTGTGCCCAGCCACATCCGCAATGCCACCTATTCGAAACAAGTCAGCAATACACTACCATTCTTCCATGTTAGAAAACAGGTTTTCTCATAATGAAGGAAATTGTGGTGGGGGTTTTTGCGACGAGGGGTAAGAGTATCCTAATGCAGCTACTTGTCAAAATTGCCAGGGATATGCATATTGTGATCGGACGCAATTGCTTGCCAAAACATCATCACACTTCGAAATTCCAATGGAGCCCGGCAAATGCACCAGAACACCTGGCCGAAGTGCATGGTCTAGTAAAAGTCTTGCAAGGATGAACCTATAACGATGGATCATCACGTACCGTTGTGCTCTGCGAGTGGAGAAGCAAGAGCACCTAGAGGTAATGCGAGCAGGATATTGGCGACAAGCATAGTGAATGTGTTGTTCTGACTAGATGCGTTAGCAAGGTTGAGCTTTCGAGGAAGACGGGACAGTGGAGATCCTGGATAGCTCCCAACAGGAAATCCGGGGTGCACAGATCGGAAGACCAGGGAAGGAGCGGTGGCTTACTTCGTCGATACCAGATATCTGCCAGGGTTTGCCAAAGTCCAAGGCCGATTGGGAGTGTGGAGGAATAGCCTTAAAGAAAGTAGGAAGGCGCAGAGTGCAAGCTATCGGTTGTCGAGATCTTGAGCGATTGAAGAATTTCCATGGGAATTACCTTCAATATATACTAACTCACGCAGAGGCCCCCTCCCCCCCCGCTTTTATCTCGACACCAACGCCCCTGCACAGATCATGTCGAAGAAAGAAATGAGGGGAGGGGAATCGTACTCCAATGAAGCCATATAACTAGATCATGCGGGGACTGCAGTGTGCTCTGGGCACCAACAATGAGCACATAGCTACAAGTTCACGGACGTCCTGAAGTCAAATCACCAGGATCACGGTACGGTCGAATGCCAGCACATGACAATCCAAAGACCAATGCAACGACGACTGGTGCCCGCTTTTTCTTCGATCGAAGGACCTGCCTCAGATCAAGTGGGAACTTCGTTTGGACATCTAGTTATGCCACCAGGGTACGGGATATTTGCTGATTTGATGTGCAATGCCCCCTCATTATTTATCAGGAAGGTCCGCGTGCTCATGCTATAACTAGCGATCGGTTTCGAGAGGTTGACATGTTCAACGTCTGATATTCTAGTGGTGAAGTGCAAGGTCATTGACGTGAGTGATGTGAGGAGATATGAGGATTTAGTTGTCAAATATATTCGGATCGACAAGATGCTTACACAACTTGAATCTCCATTCTCCTAGTAGGTATACTGAACATGATCTCATAGTCAACGTTACCGCAGAAACCAAGCCCACACAGTGAAGCCTCATTTCAGCACACAGCTCAACTCTCCTCATCCACCCACAGCATTAACTCTCAACACCTCTCAAGAGAAAAATCTTAGTCCTCATTCCCATTCACCTACAGCACCCCGACTAGTATCAAACCATTAGAGCGCCGTCTCCAAGTCGTGTCAACGCTGTCAGCTCTCGTCATGGTAGATGTAGCCCGTGTCAGACCTCTACCCGCACCATATGCCATCATATTCAAATACTCTCAAGTCCGTTTCCACGTGTTTTCATCCAGAGAGGAGAGAAAGGTTATCACGTTTTAATGAAAGCAACAGGCGTGGGACATGGAACTGTTATTGACTACCTGCTATAGTGGGGCTAGATGAAAGGGGTTTTTTGGGCTGGGTAGGGATGGAAGTGTTGTTGGGGGATGGGTTTGGGGGGTTTGGGGTGGAGGTGTGGGGTGGTTATGGATAGGAGGATAGGAGGATAGGAGGATGGGAGGATGGGAGGATGGGAGGATAGGAGGATAGGAGGATAGGAGGATGGGGGGGTTTGCTGCTGAGGGTTTTCGAGGATTTGGGTGGTGTGATGGTGTGGGTGTGGTGCGGTGCGCAATGGCAGATGCTAGACGATAAAATTTCGAGATTCTGTCAACGTAATCGCCGTCGATGTGGACGAGAAGAGGGATTCGCTCATCACGTTGCGGACACTCTAATGCTAAATCTCAACAACCTGCTTTTTTCGATGATGTAGTCAAATTTCACCCGCTGTTGATGTCACCAAGGTGATTGGGTGAGTTGTAGAGACGGACTGGACTGCGTTCACAATAGTGACAGCCTTGGGGCGGTTCGGATTTGATTGTGGATTCGATTCGCGTGTACAGAGTACTGGACATCTCGAAAGGGGTTTGATGTGCTTACCGAGTATATCCTTTCTGCAGACCTGGACTTACAACACCTAGCGGACAAGCCTTTCGCAATTGGGAGTATCTTAGATGGTCTATGCATTGAATTCTCCAATCCGATTCGGCTTTTTGAATCTGTGAGTGTGTCACCCTGTTGGCTGTATCCCCGAATCTCTAGCATATTATAAGAACGTCTGCGGATTGCATTTGATAGCGAGAGTGGCAAGACAAGATCATGCTGCCAATCCTGCGCCGTGGTCTTGAGAACCATCATCTGCAACATCTTCCGCATAACCACGCGTTACGAGTCTTGGATAGCCAAGCTGAATGAGCTGAATGGCACAACGTGAAGATCAGCCCTACAGATATCCCATCCTGCAGAAAAATGTGCAGCAGGCCTCGGACATTGCCACTGCCATAGCAAAGTATTCACCTGGGATTCAGACATTCAGGCACGCTTTTTGCGAGATCAGACATTGTTGAAGGGAACTGAAACCTAATCATAGATCTGTGGAAGAGGGAGGGAGAAGGGTGGGGATGCAGCACAGATCGCAAGGCGGTATTGATATTCGTGTTGCGAGCAGGGTGACATTCGGAGAGCGCGCCATCTAGGAAAGCTGGTAAGGGAGCACACCCTGTCCTGCTTGGGTGTGATCGGGCCCATTGCCTGGGGTTTTCTCTTGCTGCCTGTGGCGATAGTCGACAGGGTTGTGAACCTGGAACTTGCTCAACTAAAGTACGTCGCAATTTCCCTGTGGGGATTGGGTCAATGATTGACCGAGCGCTCCAGATCTGAAAAGGTCGTATGTGAGCCGCCCTGTGCAGCAGATATTGAAGGCAGCTCATCAGTTTGTCCATACTTGAATTCTTATTCGCGAAGTAAAACGTGATTGAGGATTTCCTGATGTTGGAGACGTTGTCATCTAGAAACCTCGGCCCACCCTAGGCGTCAGCGGTCGTTTCACAGCACCCTGTGTGGCAACACGCTTGACAGCTGACGTGACAGGCCTCTTTATTGCTATGCCAAGCTCAGCAGCTTTCGCAAGTCTCTGAGCTTCTCGCTCCTTATCATCGGCCATCTTGGCTTCTATCTCCATCTTACGGTTGAATTCTTGCTCCGTTACCCTTTTATCGCGGACCGAGTAGCCCTTCTCCTTGACGGAATAGAAAACGCCGCCGAGGTCGGCAAGCCACTGCCAAGTGTTAGTCGGCAAACGGAAGATCGAAACGATGGATTGTACTTACATGTGGATCTACTTTAGTGACAGTAGACATGTACTCTTTCGAAGTGAGTATGAGCTCATGATAAACCACATAATCTGGCAAAAATCCCAGACCGTAAAGAGCGCTTGTTGGATGTAATTGCACAGTGACGCTGGTCCGCAGATTGATATACTCGCCGATGCCTTTCTGTTTGGCCGCCTGGTGGTAGTAGCCTGAGCAGATGCATTTGCAAATGATATCCCAGTCGCTTCCACAACTTGTCAGCTCCATCTTCTGCATCTTCATAATGTCGTGTAGTTGTTCCCTAATCTCTTTTGCCCTGCGGAGGGCTTTGGGATGCAAGAAGTGCCGAATACACCAGCCGTCTGAGTAGCCGTTGGATTTCCACTGTGAGTATATATGTAGAAGCGTGAGATGATCCGACTCTGGAACGAAGAACTTTTCTCGAGCAGCATCTGATTCTTCTTGGCGCTCCTTAGGCCGATAGAATACACTAGGGACCGAAAGCATAGAGACAATCGTAAGCATTTCCTCACTGCATCCATAGTCCTCGGAGGTGATTATTAGCTTGGCGAGCGATGGGTCCATTGGGAACGCGGTCATCATCTTGCCCATCGGGGTCAGATTGCCAATATTATCGAGCGCCCCAAGCGCCCAAAGGTCGAAGAGTGAAGTGGTGATCGTATCTTGAGGTGGCGGATCCATGAAGTCAAAGTCTAGGAGATCTCTTACACCTAAAGATTTCAGAAGTAGTACGGTGTTCGCGAGATTAGTGCGCTGGATCTCGGGTATGGTTTGGATATAGAATTCATCCTTGAACGCCGCCTCGGTGTATAGGTGGTAGGCCTTACCAGGGCCCGTTCTTCCGGCACGCCCAGCTCGCTGAGAAGCATTGGCTTGAGAGATGGGAGTAATTTGCAGAGCATCCATGCCCATCCTGGAATTATAGACTTTGAGTTTCGAATACCCGGCATCAACAACATACATGATACCGTCGACAGTCAAGCTAGTCTCAGCAATGTTCGTAGCCACAATAACTTTTCGTACGCCCGGTGCAGCCTTTTCGAAGATCTTGGCTTGTAGGTCTGCAGGCATCTGACTGTAGATAGGGAGGATGCTCAGCTTTGGCGGATCGTTGAGCAGTCTGAGCCTCTCCTCTATTAATTCGCAAGTAACCTCAATGTCTTCTTGACCAGTCATGAAGACCAGAATGTCTCCGGCAGACTGTGACACATGAATCGCAAGGACCTGCTTGACGGTACTATCCACATAATCCTCGCAAGGGGTTCTGGAGTATTGTATATCAACAGGGAACGTGCGACCAGGGATGAAAAACTCTGGAGCTCCACCATAAAAACGCGAGAATCGATCGGAGTTCATTGTGGCAGAGGTCACTATGAGCTTTAGATCTCTCCGACGAGCCAGCACTTTCTTGATGAGTCCCATCAGCACGTCCGTGTTCAGCGCACGTTCATGAGCTTCGTCCATGATAATGCATGAGTATCTGTCTAGATCAGGTTCATTAAGCGACTCTCGGAGCAGTACACCGTCTGTCATGTACTTTATTGAAGTTTCCTTGCTGGTACAATCTTCGAAACGAATAGCGTAGCCAACCAGTGCTCCAAGCTTGACTTCCATTTCCTCGCTGACTCGTTTCGCAACGCTCATGGCCGCCACTCTCCGAGGCTGTGTACATCCTATGAGCCCTGACTTTGCGTATCCATCCTCGTAGAGAAATTGGGTGAGTTGAGTGGTCTTCCCTGAACCAGTCTGTCCTACCACAACCACCACTTGGTTATCTCTTATTACCCTAAGCAGCTCCTCCCGCACTGCAAATGCAGGAAGGTACTCTCTCTGTTCACGAAGTGTCTTACTCTTGCTGAAGATACTTTGTCCTTCGCTCTTTTTCATATGTTCGGCAAACTTATTACTGCTTTTGATGTCTTCTTCGCCAGGAGCAGCAGCTGCACTATCTCCTTCGTCTTCTTTAACGCCCATAAGGTTTCCCAAGGTAGTGCCGGCCATCTTTGTGGCCTCCTGAGCTTGCTTTTGCCTCTCTTTCTGCTGTCTCTTCTCTTTTACCACCTTGCTGCCTTTCCGACTAAAGATGGCCATATCGCTCTGGGGATCACGCACTGCTGGTACGGGATCCAACTGCTTGGTGAAGATCTTTCTGCCGTCCAGAAAGGGTGGTTTGATGTCGTGCACTAGGAGATGCACCCTCGTAGCCTCCTCATCATCATCAAAATCGTTGTCATGATCTCGACGTTGGGCAACGCCTGAGGTTAACATCCGATTTTCCTCCCATGCATCTACGTCCCTTTGTTTCTGCACCGCTTTTGCGCTGACTCGTTTCCCAGTCTTTTTCTCTAGCAGAGCTGCTTCTCTCTGCTGGGCTGCCCATGATGCGTCGGAGCCGAATGGGTTATGCGCCTCATCCCCCAAGGTGTGACCGAACTCGTCGCCAGCATACCAATCACGGTCCAGAGCATTTGAGTCTTCTTCACTTACGAAGGGTTCGGGGCCGTCGAATTCTTTCTGTCGCGGGGTAGAAGGGTATCTTGACGTCCTTGGCGTTGATGTTGTAGGTACCTGGCCAACCCCATTCCTATGTATGTATGGCGACTGAGAAGTGCCATTGCTTTTGCTGTGTAGGGGTGTTTGGGCCGAACGGAATGACTTTGCGGTCAACGGTCCGGTGGGTTTGACGAAGCGATCGGTATCAATTCTGCGCCGCTTGGGACTGTGTCCGCCGTCCATTTCTGAAATAACTGAGACACCGAGGATGACAGAAGTTCATATCGGCATCACGGAGGTCTTCAACGTTGAAGCGTCTATATTCTATCGGAATAAAGTCACCTGCAATCTCCTATCATGACAGCGCAAAGAGGACCCTAGCAATTAGCACTACCGGAGAGCTGGTAGGACTAGAGCTCTTCTACGTTTTCTTAGGCGAAGGTATGTTCCTCGTCAACATATATGATATATGGTGCTGGAAGAGAAGGAAGCATCAGCACTCTATTCCGAATTAGGCATAGGCTATTCTATGTGACACCGGAATACCGACCCCGATACACCAAGCATTTCTTCTCTTCAATACGCGAAATCGGACCATTTCTCTATGTGGATATCGTCACCAATATGACTGATCAAAGATCCGTAAACATCATACGCGCAAGATCTGTTGAAGACATCGAAGTTGCAACCGTTCTCTTCGCCGAGTATGGGAAGTCCCTAGGCTTAGATTTGGCATTCCAAGACTTTGAGACCGAAGTAAATACTCTCCCAGGAAAATATGCACCTCCATGGGGAGACATCCTGCTTGCCCGAGACGCCAATGGCAATGCAATGGGATGTGTCGCTGTACGCCCCCTTACTCCCCCGGTCTGCTGTGAGATGAAGAGACTCTATATCTTGCCCACAGGGAGAGGTATGGGCATGGGCAAGAAGCTTGTCGATGCGGTCATTGAGATAGCAGGCTCCTTGGGCTACAGTGAGATCAAATTGGACACTTTGCCAACAATGGGTAACGCCATTAGCCTTTACACAAAATCGGGCTTCGTTCCTACTGCTCCTTATTATGATACTCCGCTCAGCGGAACAGTCTTTCTAATCCGACAGCTTCCTGCTACCTATCTTCATGATTCAATTAGGACATCAGGATGAGTCCTATCAAGCAGTCGGAAGAAGCTCCTGTAAAGGTGATTAATGTCTTTGAAGAGCAGTACCGTGGAAGTCCTGCTAGGACCCTAGGAATTGGGATCCAATTATACATATCGTACTCACATAGGCATTGGTCTAAGCTCGCATGTTGTGGCACGAAGTGAAGCAAACAACTAACGGCAATCGACTCGCGAGACGGAATAGATTGACATCGATGGAATGATGTACTGCAAAATAGACCCACTCATGTGAATCGAAGTAGGCACGATGTGAGAAGCAACCGCAGGTGGTCTTGTTGGATAAAGCTAAGAAGGCTCCAAGAACCATCCTAATATCCAATCTCTTCGTGGTCGGTCAGATACCTAAAGACCGATTGATTATCAGGACGTTATGCGTGAGTGAAATTACATAATCTATCAGTCCCTGACACGTTCATCTTCCAGTTTCATATCGTACCACATCTCCTCAACGCCTTCCATTCAACCACAGCTGTTTCTCATCGAAATACTATCATACTCAAACTCTCAGTCCCCTTTGCCTCCTCAATCCATCCTCTGGGCCATTAAGACCATGGAAAGAGGAGACATGACTTGTGCGTGATGAGGTTATTTGATATCCAACAGTGTCTTCGATACGCTGACTACGATCGAAAGACTTATTTGACGTCACGTCACTAAGAATTTCAGTAAATGGAATGGCCCTCATCGTTGCACAATTCACTCTTCTGCTACGTATCCAAAGGTTTTCATGCGGCATTGAACATGGGATCACGGAGATCTGAAAACAGATAATGGAGATGCTTGAAGACGATGAGGTAACATTCGGAAAATACTCGATGCTGGATACTCCAAAGCCATCAACATGAGGACAGACAAGGAATATAATGCGAATGGAAGCAGCTCGTCTAACTCATCATCTTTGGCAGGGTGCGTGGAATACTAGCACTTGTGGCTACTATCACTGATGGTATGATCTAAACGCAAGATCTGATGGAAAGAACACTCTTGGACCAGATCTCTTTATATCAATGGTGATACAGCTCCTGAAACCACTATTCGTCAACTGTTTATCGACATCACGATTATTTACAGACGAACTTTAATTTGATAAGAAAGGCCTTAAATGGTACATGAGGGACCTCCCTTTCGATCTCGCCATGCATAATGCGAGTCTGAGAAAGGATCGAGACCCATCGTGGATGGTTATAAAGCTAGACGGTGCGATTGTTCTTAACCGGCTTCTCATACAAGGCAACTCGATTTGTAATTTCGAAATTATCGAACTCTCTTGCTTCGTATATAACGTTGACGTTACCTGTAACATGGTGATAAGTATTCGTGAATCGACTTCTTTTGGGGAACGACACTATTCTATTTTCGACTTTATTTTTGACGACTTCTACGAAGTGTATAAGTAACGGTCAAGATACACTAGCTTTTAACGATCATTCAGTAAACTTAGTATCTTGAGTACACGGTCAGCAATATAGTGAACATTTGATCCACCCACTATCACGGTCGTACCCTCCTCTAAGGCTTCTTCCCTGGAGTAGGTCTGAAAGGCTTGAACGAATGCTTATAGAACTCCAGATTAAGCAGTCAACATAGAACCGAAGTCAATAATAGCTAAGGCGATGTGCAATTGAGTACATAATATATCTTATCCTCAGTTGGAGAGTTGGAGAGCTTGTTGTACTGGCTTGGCAGCCTAGTATTGTAGTTCTAGGGTTAGGGCCGAGTACTCTCTATCTCGCCAGCCGTTGCGACAACGAGGAATAGATTCGAAGCCACCGTGCGCTCAATACGACGACTCCATAATGATACCATGCTTCTCCTAGATTACCAGAATGTTCTAATCCAGTCGCTACTCATAGAGCGCTTCTCTGGGTAAGTCCCACACAACTGTCGTCATGGCTACGCAACCAGCAGGCACTGAATCATGGCTTTAGAGCACCGCCAGTCTCAATTGATCAAGTAGTCTCAGATTTCGATAACGTCGCCTTCCATGTATCAACTCCCGAAACAAAATCCAAGATCCTCATATCCATAGCCGTGAAGTGCTACAAGGAGCTCCTACAGTATGGGGCTCAAGAAGTGCTGGAACGAGAGTACGGGTCCTATATAGTCCCGCCAGAGGCTGGCTACGATTTCTCGGTCCTTATAGATCTGGATAACCTGCCTTCGGAGTCCGAAGCACGAGAAGAACTTGTACGTCGAGTATCCCTGTTGAAACGTAATGCCATGGCCGCGCCCTTCGAACGAGCGTTCGACGACTTTGCAAACCGGCAAGAGGAAGCTTCGAAATTTACGAGGGAGTCGGCTCCTGAAGGTCTAAGAGAGGGCGGTGAGGTGATGGCTATTCATTATAGAGATGAAGAGGCTATTTACATCAAAGCGAGTCATGATAGGGTCACGGTTATATTCAGTACGATTTTCAGGGAGGAGACGGACCGAATTTATGGCAAGATTTTCTTACAGGAGTTCGTCGATGCAAGGAGGAGAGCCATACAGAATGCTCCCCAGGTGCTGTTCCACAATGAGCCACCACTGGAGCTGCAGGGTGTGCGTGGACTCGCTGATGGGAGTAATGGTGAAGTGGGATATGTAACGTTTGGTATGCCAATCGACTCAATCATAGTCATCTCGGAAACTGAACGGCGATTAGTCCTTTTTCCTAGACACCTCACACCGCAACGGCGACAAGAAACCATCTCTCACATCCAAACTTTCCGAGACTACTTCCATTACCACATAAAAGCGTCGAAAGTACGATATTAATCCCAACCCTGGCTATCATGAAGCTGGAGCGAATCTGACACCATGCAGGCCTACATTCACTCGAGGATGCGACGACGGACGGCCGACTTTTTGCAGGGTAAATTCAGCTGTTTGGTCTTAAGAGAAATGTAAATGCTGACTGTCCTCAGTGCTGAACCGAGCGAGACCAGAGAACGAAGAGAAAGAGAGAAAGACGGCGAGTGGACGTACATTCAGAGTTCAAGGGTGATAGAAATTGCTCAACCTGTTGCTGAAGCAATGACTCGGCATCCAAGAGACAATACAGCATTCATGATTGCCACGAACCGAATATCATCAGGCTTTCTGGTTCTCCCTAATTTTGTATGCTCGTGGACTTTCAAAGTCCTTTTGACTTCCACCCCACATTCCCTTCCTCTTCAGCTTCGCCCATTGCTCCGCTCTCTTATACCGCCCTTCCAGACCCCCAAATTCAGATCCAGTCTTTGCTTCATATACGGTCGCCAACCCCATCCTTAGCATCTGCAGACCGACATCACGTCTCAGCAACCACCTCCTCACATACACAGTCGCAACCGCTCTGTCGTATTGATCTCGCCTGTAGATGTATGCTCGCACGCGCCGATGCAGGATGTATTTTGACAGCCAATCGAGCGCTTCTTGTGAGTAAGGCTGGCTTGGTCGTCCGAAGTGTGCGCATTCAGGCGCATCAACACCAGCAATTCTTATGCCAATCTACCTTCGACCCTAATTAGCGTTCCACTTCTGCTCAAAGCCCCATAGCAGAATACACACGGTCTGATCCTTCAGCTTTTTCGAGCCCTGTGGCACCATCCGCCCAGGCATCCAACCCCATCCCCCTAATCTACCCCCAGGTGTATGGAAGAACCTAAAGTTGTCCCCATCGCCAACACTTGTCACACGCCCAAACAAGCTTCTTTTCCTCCAGAAGGTGGGCTCGATGAAGGAGATCTGAGGCAATCGGCGTAGGTAGCTGCGGTAGAAGCTGTAGCTACCGAGGACAGTCGCTGTAAGGAGGACAACGGGAATCACGTTGCGCGGGTCGGTGTAGTGGCTCCAGTCTGTGGCGTTGAGGACGTCCGTCCATTTGACAGGCCTCTTCCTGTCTTTTGCATCATCAGATGACCAAGGCCACCATGGCATCGCGCTGCTCGATGTCGCTGCAGGAGAGAATGATATTGTGGGGAAGGGTCTTGAAGCGCGGCGCCCCGCGTCAACCTGCCGTGCCACGCGCCAATCGAGACAGTGGATTTGAGAAAAGTGGCCTCAATGTAGAGGTTGACGGCAATGTGCAATTGATTTCGAAACTTCTTATGAAAGATGGCGATATTGTCCCTCTGGCTCCATTGACTCGTGTTACTCATAACCTAAGGTTCCGCTCTGAGAGACTGTTCCCCACCGAAGCCCAGGGGCGTTGCCTCTGACGGGGCTCCCAAGGACAGCAACTTTACTGCCACCTCACTCAGTCGCACATTCCCCTACTACAATGCCTGCAAAATCACGGTTCACACGGCTTGATGCCTTCACGAAGACGGTAGAAGATGCACGAATACGAACAACGTCAGGAGGAATAGTGACAATCGCTTCATTGCTTATTGTATTTTATCTTGTCTGGGGAGAATGGTCAGATTACAGACGGGTCACCGTCCACCCTGAAATCATAGTCGACAAAGGACGAGGTGACTTTCCCCATCATCTGACTGAACCCGAAGCAAAAACTGACATAGCAATTCCCAGGCGAACGGATGGAAATCCACCTCAACGTCTCCTTCCCGCGCATACCCTGCGAACTCCTAACCCTCGACGTAATGGACGTATCCGGCGAGCAACAAACAGGCGTGAAAGACGGCCTGTCGAAAGTCCAACTAGCCTCCCTAGCCGACGGCGGTCTCCCCATCTCCATCACAGCCCTAAACCTCCACGGCGCCGAGGAAGCCTCCCACCTCGGCCCCGACTACTGCGGGAACTGCTACGGCGCCCCCGCCCCGCCCACAGCGCAGAAAACCGGCTGCTGCACCACCTGCGAGGAAGTGCGCGAAGCCTACGCCAGCGTCAGCTGGGCCTTTGGCCGGGGCGAAAACGTCGAGCAGTGCGAGCGCGAGCACTACAGCGAGAAATTGGACGCGCAGAGGGGGCAGGGCTGCCGCATCGAAGGTGGCTTTCGCGTCAACAAAGTCGTGGGGAACTTCCATATCGCGCCCGGACGCAGTTTCAGCAATGGAGCGATGCATGTGCATGATCTGGACAACTACCTCGACACGCCTGACGGACAGGCGCACACCTTCACGCACGAAATCCATCATCTGCGCTTCGGCCCCCAGATCCCCGACAGCGTCACCAAGAGCCTCGGCGCCAAACAGATGCCGTGGACGAACCATCATCTCAACCCTTTAGACGCGACGATGCAACAAACGGACGATCCGGCCTACAACTACATGTATTTCGTCAAAGTGGTCAGCACGAGCTACCTTCCGCTCGGATGGCGGGCGAAGGCTGGGTTGATGCAGAGTCAGGACGATCTGGTCAACGATCTGTTGCCGGTGGGCAGCCATGGCCGAGGCGAGGACGGCAGTCTGGAGACGCATCAGTATAGCGTTACGAGTCATAAGCGGAGTTTGGGCGGCGGCAGTGATTCGGCGGAGGGGCATAAGGAGCGGTTGCATGCCAGGGGGGGGATACCGGGGGTGTTCTTTAGCTATGTGAGTTCGCTCTTATTCAATCCTGCAAGAAAAAATCTGTGAGATCGGATTCGTAAAAGCTGGGGACTGATGTGAGATTATCTGTGTAGGATATCTCGCCGATGAAAGTCATCAATCGCGAGGAAAGGACGAAGTCGTTCGCAGGCTTCTTGACAGGCGTTTGCGCAGTTATTGGGGGTACGTTGACTGTAGCTGCAGCGATAGACCGAGGAGTGTACGAGGGGGCGTCGAGGATCAAGAAAATGCATACCCGGTGATGTCGGTCTGCTTGTTGCATGTATTTAGATTTACAGATATCCAATATGTACTCAAGTACTTCTTTCCAATGCAGAATTACCACGACGTTTCTTACAGTATCCCCATCCCACGCTCTCATGTTACAATTGAACGAACGATACTTACCCCAAATGCCCCAAATTATCCCTCCGAACCCTCTGCCCAGCCACCGACCTCATAGTAACATTCCCACCCACCGTCCCATTCCCATCCTCCTGACTCGTCCACCCACTCTGCAACCCATACACCTCCGCCGCAACCCCAACCCCCGGATTCAACCCCTTCGTCCCAATCACAACCGTATCCAACACGCCCTCGGTGAAAAAAATCATCGTCCCCGCTTTCTCGCCATTATTCAAAAACACCTCCAGAATACTCCGATCCAGCACGCCGAGCAACCGCACCGTCCGCGTATCCTCATTCAACCACACATCCGTGCTGAACCTGTCGGCGAAGAACACATTGTCGAAACCGCGCGCGTAGCCGCGGTCCAGCCAGAGCGGGGTGTCGCCGTTGCCGCCGCCGAGGAAGATGCCGCCGCGGATGGATTCGCCGGTGACGCTGCTGAGGAAGGTGAAGTTTGCGGTGCCGGTCGTGTTGGCGGTGGGGATCGAGGTTATGTTGATGGAGAAGGCGAGGGCGCCTGAGGGGACGGTGCTGCCGTAGTCGTATAGCAGGGAGGAATTGAGTAGGGAGGTGGAGTTGGCTAGGGACGTGGGGGTGGTGTAGAGAGGGCTGTAGTCGTATGGGTAGGAGAGAAGTGTGTATGGTGAGCGAGTCGTGTTGGCCAGCACGTTTTGGCGTGGCACTGTCATGAAAGAGCGGAAGTTCTCGAGATTGCCGGTTGGTACGACTTGAGCATATTCCCAATTGCTAGCCCAGGCCATGCTGATTTGTGGCGAGTTGGAAGGCACGTTGTAAAAGAATTGGCCGGCATAGTTATCTTTTGCAAAGTCGGTCAGACGGGTGGCCGCGTCGGCTACGGTGAAATGGGTGCCATTGAAGGTGCCGGGGAAGTACTGGCTGATGCTGCCGCCCAACGGAGCCCCAGGATTGATGCTGATTTGCAGAATGTACATCTGGTCTGTCGAAGCGAAGTTGGACGGATCCAGGGGATTTTCGATGGAGGCGTTGGCGAGCATAGGTATGGAGACTAGATTCGGACACTCGTATTGGAGACCTAACAGCCCGGCATGTGAGAAATTGGATGCGTGAGTCCAGTTTTTGAGATCAGGAGATGTGAAAATGCCAATCACGAATTCTCGTGCGTACGCGATGACGGCCACCCATGATTGTGTCGGAGCGTAGAATAAAACTTTGGGATCGCGGAATTGGGTGCTGTTGATTGAGATTACGGGATTGCCAGGATATTTCGTAAAGGTATAACCACCATCTCTGGAATAGGCGATCTGCTGGGTCTCCTCCTTTGCAGTATTCAACGTATACATCGCCACAACGCCATTGGTCTGGTTGGGGAAGAAGCCACTGGTATTGTTGATATCGATCACGGCGGAGCCTGAGAAGATGCCTTCCCCTTCTGCGCCCGGATATATCGCAATTTGCTGGTTCTCCCAATGGTACAAGTCTTTTGAAGTGGCGTGCCCCCAATGCTGATTCCCTGCGACCACATCTGTTGGATTGTCTGGAATAGAAACATCAGCTTGGAAGTTTGGGGAAGACAGGCTTACTCACACTGATAGTATAGATGATATGTGCCTTGTGCGTCTAAGAACATGCCATTGGGATCATTCTGTCAATATATTAGCCAAATTATCACCCTGAATCCTCGTCATTCGGATGTGGACCAGGATAAGTCGAGCCTCGACACTCTGGACAGCTCTTCTAGGAGATGGGTAATGTGCGACTTATGCAACTCATGTCCAATGCAGCTTACCATGAAATCAATGGGCGGGCTGTAGTGAACCTGCGGCCGCAGAGCACCTGTGTAATCACCACTGATTGGTTTGCCTGTTGGGACGGTGGGTTTGACATAAGAGGAAGCGGAGGACTGGGCACACACTGTGCATACCAGAGCAATGACTGAGCAAAGAGAGGACACAAACATCTTGCTTAGGAAAACGTTGTTCAAGGTCAGGGATTTGAACAGGAAGAGCAGCCGAGGGCAGCTTTATTTGAGCAGAACAAGGCAACGCCGTGCAGCATCTGGTCATCTCATGAATTGACATTGTCCTGAATTATAGCTTCCCCTTAGAGCTACTTCCCCGCATCGTCTCCGCATACTTCTTAAGGCAATTCCGCGGTGGCTTGGCCGCGTGGGCCCAAGGTACGGGAGCAAGCATGGCCTCGACGGTAAGCTTTTATAGCCTTGGTGCCATGAGCCGCTGACGCACCGTTATTGATCAAACAATGATAGAGTAAGTATGGTGCGGGCGAGGCGTTGAATGGAGGGACGAGGGGATGGAAAAAGTGAAAAAGTGAAAACCCCGCTTCAGCCGACCCGTCGCCGTTTATGTCCCGCCAGGTCTTAAGCGCAGCAATCATCTTCGCATTGGACCGTTCAAGGGAGCCATCATTGCGAGATGATTGATATTTCCAAGAACCTTCGATCTGTATGAAAGTAATTTTGGACATCTATAGAAGACATACCAAGTAAGACGAAATTGGAGAATGCCCAGTCCAGCTGCCAATGAAAGTCCCCAGCCCCTAAACTTCATTCGCTCATCCTAGCCTGCAACGAATTATTCTAGGAGCTAGATAAAGGCTCGATGAGTAGAAGAACTTTCCTTCCCTATAGTGCGAAATTGTGCGTGAGACTTTCAGCCTTGTCGAGCGCGACGCTGCTTGCTGAATTGATACCTGCACCGTTGTGCGAATGCTTGCATGGCCACCAGATTATCCTGGTGCCTAGACCATGATTGAACTGCTCTCTCCATGGTATTACAACACAATCGAGAGCTCGTGCCGGTTCAACTTCTCTTCGTCCAGCTTCGGGAAATAAGGGACCATGGCATCGGCGCTTTGAACGTACATGTCGTTCATCACACGCCAGAATGGCTGACGTACTCTCCTGGCAGGGTGGAAGAGTCCGGCCATGACATAATTCATCGTGATACCGGTACCGACAGCATTCCGACATCCGTCAATAGCTTCCACAATGCGGTCCTGCTTTTGGTCAGCGATGGTGCAGAGACCGGATGGGGCAAAGATACTTACAATGACGTGAGGCGAGGTCTCGAACAAGTTCGGCCACAGCAAGTTCATCAGGTGGATGCAGGCATCCTCGCAACCAAGTCCGACAACTCCCAATGCCATGTGCTTGACGACAGACGCCGCCGTCTGTCGGTGAACTTGGTCCCGGTCGATGAGAGCGTCTTCAAGGAGGGGAGTGATTGCGTAGACGTAGTCCTTGGCCATTTCACCTATGTATTCCATGAGGAATGACAGGCTCTTCAAGACACCATTTTGCCTACATAGATTTGCAGTCAGCATTCTTGTTGGAGCCACAAATCAGTAGAGGATCTGACGTACACGTTCAATTCAGGAACTCTGTACTCGTTCATGAGCGCTGGGAGTACGGTGAAGGGGGCACAGGTCTCTGCAACAATACCAATGGCAACAGCGGTACAGACACGTGACTGACGTTCTTGGACTCGGAGGTTGTTAAGCAGAGTTGCAAGCACATCTTGGGGGCCAATTGCCTTCGCAATGAAACCGAAGGTATTGTTGGCCGCACGACGAATGCCTTTCTTGTGAGCTTTCAGCATGTCGAGAAGTTCAAAGCAGATTCTCATCCATTCCCGAGCATTGACACTTTCAGGCCCTCTATCGGCAATACGACCAACAAGGTCAATGGTATTCTCCTGGACCTTCTCATGACGATTACGTAGGATGGGCGTTAGGCGCGGCAGGAGATCCTTGATTGAAGGCTGCATAGAGTTGATGCCGACAACGGTGACGATGGAACGTAGGGCACCTAGGATGGAACCTAACACCTCAGGATATTCTTCACCAAGATATTCGTAGAGCACCGTGCCCAGTTTTGACATCAGTTGGTCCTCGCCACATTGCTTCATTACCATTGCAATACGCGAGATCAAGTCAGCAGCCTGCTGGCGGACGGTGGCGGACTTGTTGTTCAGCCTCCATAAGATAGTACTAACAATCTGGGGCAAGTATGGTTTGCATCGTGTGCCGAGTGCATTTACAACGGTTCCAAAACCGTTGAGCATAACGATGTCCTCAACGCTCTGCTCTTGGAATGAGTGAAGGACGCCGTCAATCAAGCGTTCTTCAAGTCTCTCGCCAATGTCCGCTGCGCCAAGGGATGCTATCACTTTTTCAATAGTCTCCAGTGTCATTTTGCGGTATGCTTCGCTCTCATCCTTCAGGTTCCCCACTATCCTTTCGACTATCTCACTAACGCCGACCTTCTGTCCCAGGTCAACAGTGGTCTCCACAACCTGGCGATAGTTCCTTTTATCGAGTGCCATGCGGCGAACCCAAAAAGATTTGAAAAATTCGCTGAGGACGTGTTCCTTGAGATAGCCAGCAGTGACACCATCTGTACCTGAACACTGGGAAACAACTTTGAGAACAACCTTCTTCATTTCCTCATCTGGTGATGAGAACTCCCGAAGCAAGATTTCCATAATTTGGCTTGTGTAGTAATTGGCGTATTCTTCGTCCATCAGGGGAATGATGTAGCCGACGGCCTTAAGGAAGCCTGCGAGCCCTTTTCCTCTTTGCTTTCTAAGATGTGTGTTAGCAGTGAACAGATATATATCTGATGACAAAATAAAAGCACAATGCAGAAAACAAGAAAAGTCCAGTCTAAAAGAAGGTCCTTAAGAGCCACGCGGGTAGCAAAACAATTCGGACACTTTGGTAGGGATCTCAGCCAGAAGTGTCCGAATTATTTTGCGACCCGCGTGAGAGCGTCTCCGAAGGGTTTTCGACACTGTCGCCTTGTGCTTCATCGTCTTATTGTGCCGGTAGAGGTGGCCCGTGTTAGCGAAGCTCATGTTGCAAGGGACGCATTTCAACATGAAGCAAAGGCAACAGCGTCGAGATCCAGGAAGTAAGTAGGGCGCCCCATGGTTAGAAGGCGCTTGCAGTCAAAGTAAATATAGGAAAAGAGAAGTTGCGAAAAGAAGGAAAGAGCGACGCACCTTGCTCCCTGCCATAAAGGGTTGAGTATCTCGTCGAAGCTCTCAATACCATAAGGATTGGCTGCTTCTGCCAGAGCAGCTATTGCTAAACTTGTGACAGTACGCACTTTGGCTTGTTCGTCGCTGAGATTTCCGCTAATACATTCCACAAGACCTGCTAGGTGAGGTAACACAGCACAACCCATAAGAATTGGTATCTGTTGGACGATCTTAACTCCTGTATGTCTAGCTTGCCAAGACTTTTTGCTTCGGCATACAGCACGTAAAAATGGTAGAAGGGCTGGAATGCCGAGAGCTGAGGCGACCACAGCGAACGCACGGGCGGTGGTATTCCTCACTACCAATGTCAGCTTTCGCCTTTCAGTAGTGGTATCGTGACTCTACTCACCATACTCATCAACATGGTCAATATCCGGACGCATGACCGAGATCTGCGAGGTTCGACATTAGTATTACCATTCAGGTAAACAGATTTAGGTGACGGCGTACCATGTGTGCCAGCCCAGCAGCCTTGCTAAGATTGGAGATGATTTCACGCCCTTCCACGCGAGCGTAGTAATCCTGATCTATAAGTAACGGTTCGATCACCACAAGAATCTTGTGTACATATGGGCGGACTAATTCGTCGAGTTTGTACAAAACACGGTCAATGACCTTGACCAGCAGATGTCGTTCCTGGTCCTCGAGGGTCTTCTCCATCAAGAGAGGAAGGATCTGGTTGAAAAGAGGACCAGCGCCGAACTGGCGAGCGTTATCTGTTAGTTGACGTAGTGCGGTCTTTCGCATTGGTGGCGTTCCATTCTTGACTTTTAGTAGCAGCCGCATAATCTTCCTCTCCTTCAATTCTTCTACTGACATGGCATTTTCGTCTCCACCGTCAACCAACTTCCCAAAATATGCCATATCTTCAGCTTTAAAAAACTGTAGATCTCCAACCCCAGGGATCTCCGTGGGTAATTGCTTGCCCATCGCTCGTGCACTCTCTGGTTCTTGCATCATGAATCCTCCAATCCCACTGGAACTGGCTACAGGCGCTGGTGTGCTCATGAGCTTTCGGGCAGGTGTTCTTATTGGAGCGTACCCAGGAGGCGGATCCAAGACTTTATAGCCCTCGCTAGGCAACATCATGTCCAACTCCTCGTCTGACAACGGGGCATTTCGTGTAGATATATCGGTCCCAAAGGTGGTCGGCATCATAATCGTCCCTGACTGAGATGGATGCATTGGAGTGGCCAGTCCCTGTTGGCCAACTGGGGTGGCATCATTTAGTGACGGTGCTTGATCCCAGCGGGATCGTCGCGGAGTCGCATCAACTGCGGCTTCCCCAGGCACTGGTGTTTGATCCCATCGAGATCTCTTCCCTTTTCCGTCTGCTGACTCTGGAGCAGGAGTGCTCTCATCTGTGACATCCCATCTCTGCTTACGCTTCCTCCCTGTAGCCACAGCAACTGTTGAGCCTGCCTCCTTGTTCTCCTTATCACTGCTGTCTTCGTGCTTCAACGTAGCTTGGTGTTCCACTATCCCAACCTCTCCCTTTTCGTGTTTCTCTGCTATGAGCTTCTGCACCCGTTCTTCTTCTCTTTCGATATCTCTGGCCGCCATCAGCTCACGATAGGTCTGCCCTTCATCCTCGACGCCTGCTGCGGAATTTGCTGCAAATGCATCCGCTCGTTTCGGAGTGAGTGGACCACGGTTGAACCGCCGCTTCTGATAATCAGTCTCCCGGCTTGCTACGCTGGCCTGTTTCTCTCGTCCAAGCAGGATATCCTCTTCCTCAACCCCAGCCCCCGAAGCGAACTCATTCATCTGAGCCTTTGTAGCCGTGTATTGGCCGACCAGCCGCCTGCTAGTATCTGCGTCTTGCATTTCATTATCGTCATCTCCATTGGCTGCTATTGACGTATCATAGCCAGAAAACTTGTCACCTCCATTTCGATCGTAGAGCTCGGTATCGAAGCTCTCCGTAAGGGAAGCCTTCGTCGATGAGTCAGTTCGCTGGTTGGAAGGGTCGAAAGTCTTTGAACCTTTCTTTCCGGCAGCCGCAGCGTTGCGCTCTTGCTGCAGCCTCCGAACCTCTTCAAAAGCTGCGTCGGACATAGTGTGCAGACGCAAAGTCCTCGGGGAGTCTCCGATGACAGGCTAGAGAAGGTGGTGGCGAGGTCGACTGATTAAGGATGTAAGAAAGCCCAGGAAGATGTCAAGTAGTATCGTGAAGAGGGCAACGGCACATTCGGGCCGCGATCACGTGTAGGTGATGTTGAGATGAGTACTTGGCAAGTGTAACCGAGCGATTCCTTGTCGATTTTAAAAACATACAATTTCGAGGTTGGCTTCTACATTCATTGGACCTGCGAAGCAACTGGTTCATCTATCATCGGCAAGAACCGCTTGTAGATATGATAGCAAGTTGTCCTGAATATCACAGTCGGACCCGAACTATGGGAAGTGATCAAGATGTGTGATACAATGATGAGAGGATAAGGTTACATTGCACATTGGCTCTGATACTGCTTGGCAGACTCGCTTTCGCTTCAACACGGCTTGAAGCTTGATCTCAAGCAAATCCTTGCAACGAATCCCGTTGTATTTTGCAAGATGCGGGATGCGGTTGTCGTGATCGAAACGCAAAGAGATAAAGTACTAGCTGATCTCAAGCATAAGACGAGCTTCGTCCTTCTAATTTACGTCGAGGAAGGCTCTTCTCCTAGTGCATTCCAGGCTTTTGAGATCCCTCTCTGGTGAGCACATTGCGTCGTATCATGGCAAGCTCTTCGGTCTACCTTAATGATTGTACAACGACTCCCGCGTGCAAGAGAGCTGATAAAATCATATCCGGATCGTGGTCAAAGCCTTCCACTATCCCTCACCACGCACCAACCTCAAAATTCTCCTTCTCGTATGTTAGTGTTAGTCCCAAATGAAACGGTCCAGGATGCTCACCTCTGAGAAATATGTTGTTACCACAGTCCTGTCTGCAAATTTCCTCCCTGCAAGAGCTTGCAAAGCCTTTCGCGCTGACTCCGGAGTGTCGTACTTGACATAAATTTTGCCGACACCATTTGATTGTCTACTTCCACCACTTGGGCGGGGAACCTTCATCTCGAGCACCTCGCCATACTTGTCGCATTCTTCCTTTACGTCTATGCAGATTTCTAGACCAGGTCAACGTCAATGTTACGGGTCAGTGGGATCTCACAAACCTTCATAGTCCTCATTATCAATGAGCTCCTCCGGTGTGACCATGTTGAGCAGCTGTAACACTCTACCCTCTTCCATATCGTTTGACGTAGTACCTGCAAGCATGGACATAGCATTGACACCCATTTCGAGGCCGGCAGCCTGCGTAACACCGATACTAGCTCGTTGTACCTTGAGATGCTTATCACCTAGCTCCATGCCATTGAGCCCTTCGACAGCGATATCTGTCGATGCTGGATCAACGTATTCACAAAATGCGATGCCCTGAATCAATTTTAGCACTATTCCTTTGCAAAACTCGAGCGACAAACCCTAGACTCCTCGGTACTATTGTCTTTAACTAGGACAAAGGCCTTGAGCTGTCCAAAGGCAACAAGCAGCTCGGTGACTTGTTCATCTGTCAGGCTCACCAATAGATTTGCAATGCTGATTTTGTTGGGTGTATCCGGTACAATAGACGAGATCACTCCTTCTTGGTACTCCTCGTCAAGATCGACTGAGGGCACAATGTAGTCTTTTGGTCTACGTATCGACAAGCCCTGGGATCCACCGTTTATCGTACCATTAGAAGTCTCCATGTTGTCATTGTCCTCCATCATCATACCATCGTAAGCAAGAGCTACAGTAACCTCTAAGGGATTCTTAAACTCTAACAGTGCGAAGGAGCGGTCTTTAGATATTTGCGCTGAGATACAAGGATCCGGGGATGATACCACGTTGAGACCATTGAGTTGTAAATTGAAGAAGTTGATAATGCTTTCATCAGTAGCAGACGGAGGAATATTATGGACGAAAAGTCGTTTCGATTGGCGGGCATTCGATGGCTTCAAAGCTGCATTGCCAGCGGAGCCGCTTGGTTGGTTCATGAACGCTTGCAACCTGCTTGGGTCCATCGGCTGCTGCCGGGGTGCACCTGGCAGTGGGAACATACCTGGATAGACGTTAGTGAGGAGATCATCGATCACAGTGGGACTTCTATCTCTCACCCGAAAGTTTCGCCTGCTCTGCGGTTACATTCTCGTAACCTGGGGGTTTGATATCCCACTGTGTCAACCTTCTCTTCCTTTCGGTGACAGGAACGGTATCAGTCAAATCAGGCGTAGGCTCCTTCTTTTTTGGTGGAGGACTGGCACTCTTCTTTCTGCCTCCCATCTGCATTGCAAATTCGTCTCGGTCGTTTCTTGGGGGTCCGCGACCACCCCCACCACGATCTCGGTCCATGCGACCCTCGAAAAGATCCCTGTCCCTTCGTGGTGGTCGGTCGAAATCATCACGCCTCGAATCGCGTCGTGTTGTTCCGCGATCATCTCTGTCACCTCTGTCACCCCTACCTCCTCGATCACCCCTGTCACGATCCCAAGCTCTATCATCGCGACCAGCTTCTCGACCATAGCGGTCTTCCCGTTCGCGTGCACGGTAATCACGGCTTGAGGAATAAGAGTCTACATCTGGTTCGCGCCGCCTTGAGTCACGGTCTCGATGCCTGGGCGACCTTGATCGCCGTCTGTCACTTCCTCGGTGATGGTCTCGGTCTCTGTCTCTTCGATCGTCCCTGGAAGACTGTGCCATAATACAATCCATCAATGTCTGAGAGTATGTCAAATCATTACTTTGAAGCCTTACATAGTGATCTCTCGAAGAGCCATATCTTGAAGAATCTACACCCACTGGATTCCCCGAATCAGGCTCGTGCTTGCGAATTCTGGGTAGGGCGTTTGTTGATGCCATGCCTCCTGATGTGTGGCTTCGTCAATTGTTGTGCAGAGATGTTGAAGTCACAATGCTCGGTAGAGTACTTCTTCTGGCCGTGAGGCGGATGATATTCCTGTTGACAGATTGAGCCAATGAGCTTCAGTCTGGACCTGTGCGAGGCCGCAATACGGATAATCTGTCAGATTTCGAGGTAGAAAAATTATAAGCTAAGCGGTATATGGAATAGTCTACTCCGTAGAATAGCGCAAGGCGAAACGCGCCGTATCTGGCTAGCCTGCCGCTCACCACCCTTCACTTCTGGCTGCCGTGCTGCCCTCCCCTCAGCATTTGACTGCTGTCACAATACATGGATGCTCTCTCCCCATCAGTGTGAATACACCTCCGTATCGTGCTCTTCCTGTAATCTTTGCAATGTTTCCATCCTTACCGGACTTCTACCCGGCTCCCACAGAACGAGGTGGTGCTATAGTCCACGATGGCACCGGGCCCGTTGAAGGCCTCCTGGTCCTTTCTACTCCCTCTCCTTCCTCTCTCTCTTTCTGGCCTTCTCTCCAGCTGTGCGCTTCCTCTATTACCTCGCTGTTACTTCCCTTTCACCTTTATCCCGTTCGTAACCTCGATTTTCCATCACTACAATGGGCGCCTTTGCATTCCATGACGCATATCCTGAGACAGGTGACATCTTAATGGACGAGAGCGACAGCGAACAGGTAAACTCTAATATCGAGTTGCACGCTTCTAATGCAGATCTACTAGAGTTGAAGCAAGAGCTGAATAAATTAGGCCCAGAAGAGGCATATTGAGACCTAGCAGATGCCACTGTTGCGGCTCAAGAAATAACGCTACGAAGATGGAAAAGGTATACCTCAACTTCTATACTATCCCGGCTGCAACTCGTTTTATTAACCGCTGAGGCTGACTTCATTTGCTTGTTATCCAGGTACTATGACATTATACGCAAGGTCCACTTGAGATTACTCAGGTCCTGTCCTTCAGCGGCTACCTCATCTGGTCTTACAAGGCGCACCCTCGTACCCAGAGCTTAAATATATACGAAAGCGTATAGAAGAACTTACGCCAGCTGTATTAAGATATATACCATAAAGCAGTGGCCGATGGTGTTAGCAAAGAGATCACCAACGTCCGTCCTTTTTTGGGGGGGATTTCCCATCAGGCAGGCTTGGCTGACTGTATACAGTATCTGCACGGGCAATTCTGCGGCGAACGTGGCCTAATCAAGGGCATGAGCACAAACATGTTGTCGGTCACAACGGCCTTCATGACGCTCTTTACTACCATCGGAAGTTCGACACCGAATTCTTTACTCTTAAACTAGAATTATTAGACGCCTCCCCCTTAGAAGCGGAATTTTACTTCTTACTATCGAGAGCTTATTATTCATTAATAAATCTAATTTATTATTATATAATCCTAAATAGGTATATCCTATAATAGACCCTAAGTAAAATATCCAGTTATTTAAGAGGTATACTGTTAGTCTTACTATAAGATAAGACTATAAGAAGTAGAACCAAGGTACCTATTAATAGAGGAACTTTCGCCGGTGTCCGATGACGCTTGGAGAAACGTCTTTTGAAGTAGGTCGTCCTGTGTCTGATCACTAATGAGCTTCAGAGACCGCACTGCTAGAGCTTTCCCGAGGTGAGTCTGGGGCATTTCGAACATTACTAATATGCATCCAAAGCATGCGAGGTCATCTCTACCTCTATATGCATACCATTGAAAGGAATCAGAAGATCGCCTTGGGAAGGGCTATGTCGTCTTACGTAGTTCCCCAAACCCATGAGGCAACATTATCCCGAGATATGGAGACAGACCCTCTGATAAAGAGCAGAGGGCAGTCCTTGGACTTCCATTTAGCGGTGTCGCTACGGATTGATCTCCTCCGCAAATTATTTCCTACCTCCTTACTTCGTATCTTCAGTGTCCTCATTATGTGACTGGAACTTCTGTTTCCTGATGTCTTTCCACCCCATACCCCAGCTAAAAACAAACGTTGTCGCCGCAAATGCAGCTGCCAAGTAGAAAATGTGGTTCACACTCTGATTGTATGCTTTCAGCACCCCCTCCCACGGCGGCTTTAGGTACAGCCTCTCGTACATGGCCAGCGCCTGCTTCGATGACTGTTTGCGCGCCGATACTGGGGGCGAACTCGGGTACGGACTGGCGAAGCCCACTATTGAAGGCAGTCTGTGCAAAGGCAAGGGAAAGTGCTCCGCCAAAGTTTTGAGAAAAGATGACAAGCCCCATGACCACAGGTACCAGTGACGATGGAAGTGCGTTCTGAACTGCTACGATCGGCTACGAGAGACCATGATTAGCATAGGAGGGAGTTATCAAACATTAAGATCTTCTAGGGACAAGCGCTCACTATTTGGATTCCCATCCCACGGCCTGCACCGTACATGATTTGATACCCCGTCCATTTGCCTGTCGAGATTGTCGTTGTCAGGGTTGATAGCAGGCCGATACCTACTGCCGTAAGGACACCGCTGGCGATCATCCACGGTAAGTAGTATCCTAATCTGCCAATTGTCACAGGTCATTGGCGATGCTTGCGAGACATCTGCATGTATCATGACTTACCAAGGATCCCACCAATAGTTGTGAGGGTTATTTGACTGACAATAGTTGGCAGGAGATAGACTCCACTCAAAGTCGGCGGCGCACCCTTGATAGCTTAAAAGTAAATCGGCAAGTAGTACGATACTATCCACTGCGACCCAAATGCAAACAAATTCACTAGGTTTCCAGTCCATACAACGCGTTGGCGTATCATTGGCCATGGCATCATCGCCTGATCCCCTTACTTATACTCCCACACGAGAAAAAAACAAAAAGGTGCCGAAAGAACCACAAAAGAGTCCTATTACAGTGGAAGAAGACCACTGATACCGAATACCGCCCCACTGAAGAGCTAAAAGTACTTGAATAGCAGCCGGGGCAAAGAGCACGAAGCCAAGGAAATCGAGCTTGTCTACTGCACTGCGAATTTTCCATTTATCTGCATCTTCAACCGTTCGGTTGGGAATCTGGATGAGGAAGAGGAGGAAGGCAACTACTCCACCGATGGGAAGATTTATATAAAAGCACCAACGCCAGGTAGTGTATTGCGTAAGTGCCCCTCCAATCAGGGGACCTAGCACAATACCGGTCTGCAAGGTTGAGATCATGATCCCAAGGTAGGTTAGCCTTTTGGCCATCGGAACACAAGCTGCTACAATCGTAAGGGCGCCGTTCATCAGTCCTGCGGCACCAATGCCAGCGATGGCTCGCCCTACGATCAACATATTCGAAGAGGTGGCGACGCCGCATAGCAAGGAGCCCAACTCAATGATTGCTAGGAAAGTCATGTAGGTATACTGAAGCTGTCAGTCATGCTTCCCACGACCGGTACTCAGGGATTACTCACTTTGTTGTTGTAGTAAGTGTACAGCTTGCCTGTCAGCGGCTGCAGCGAGCAGCTAAACGCACATGTCGATCTAACGCATTTCTCAAGAAGTTCGAAGGAATTGATCCTACGTACTTGCCGAGAAAGTAAGCACTCCCATACCATCCCACATCAGGTAGAGAATGGAAATCACTGGTAATATAGGGAATGGCCCAGAAAAGACAGCCAATCGAATTTGCATTATGTCGGATCCGCCAGTGCGCCCTCGGTAGACTGACGGTCGCAATGATGGAAATGTCCAGCATGTACAGAATTGCAGCCATTGTCACCGATATTATGACCACAGCGAGCTTGATGCCGGTGATGTATTCATGTCCTTCGCCGGTCGCAAGGACTGTCTTCTCGTCCCCGCAACGACGCTCATGTTGGCGATCCGCCAGGGTTGTCGACGGCTCTGAGCGAGGTTTAGTTCTCTTTGACCTGACTTTACGAAAGATGTACCTTGCTTTTCCGTCATTGAAGTAGTCATTATTCACCCAGAATTGAACAGCACCCAAAAGAAACCTATGATAAGGTTTGAAGTAGTTCAGGAGTGGTGAATCCCACACAATCAACGGAGCCTGGGCACTCAGACGTCAACTTCCATTAGACGCGCAGCAAGAGTGGGGGAAAATGCCATGTAGTCACTACACTCGTATACGAGGTTGGTGTGCTTGGTGGGAGACTTACGCAATCTGTGATACCCATATGATGACTCTGCCGTTGCGTCCTTTATCTTTACCAAGTGGGTTATAGACGTTTCTAAGAATTTGGTTGTGTCGGTGTATTCAAGGCACCTAAGATGTGGTTCTTGGTTGTGGTATTCAAGTCGGACTTTTTGACGTATCATATGGTTTCGAGCCATGCTCCGGGGAGCTCGAAACGACATATGCGATCTCCTCTTTGCGTTGCAACATGGCGCAGCAAAGCCTAATCGAGTGGATACTGAGAGTTGCCTGAAAGTGCCAGAACTTGCCTGAACTTGGATGCGGCTCTACGTCGAGACATTGGCCCCAGATTCCCTCTTTTGGATTCATGATACTGCGGTGTGTCTGGTCCGGTTATCAGTCCTCTGCAAGGCGCAGCTTTGGGGGTAAGTGGCTATCCCTTGCGCACACATGAAACAAGGTACGTCTTGTCAGGGTAGGAAGGATGGCACCGTGCCTCCCGTAGCGTCTGATGAGGTTTCATCCGATATGGAATTAAGCCACAATCCTTCAGCTGCCGCCCATTATGTTCCCAATCCTTTTGACAGCTGTCAGCTTTGCTTCATATTGCGCGCCTGCATAGAGCTATAATTTATTCACAAGCAGCTATCATATTGAGGTCCCTATGCCTGGAGATTTCCTGACTTCTCTTCTCCGCAGCCGCATCAGCTCAGACCTCGGAGATCATGGGCACACTTCCCCAGCCAGTCGTCGATGCTCTTCAATTCGAGAAGGACAACTGGGCCGATGGCCCAGCAACAGGAGACCCTTTCTACACCGTTTCAGCTGAAACAGCAGACGCACCCCCAGGAAAACTACTCAAGGTCGAGGCGGATGTCAATACAAGCAGATACCTGCTGCCCTCGTCCACTGCTATATCACGCATCGTGTATCAATCCGAAACGGTTAATGGTTCTGCGGTACCTGTATCCGCATACATCCTTTGGCCTTACTCGCCTCGAACACACGAAGGTCAATACTTGATTGCAGCATGGGCCCATGGAACCAGTGGACTTACCACTGACAGTGCTCCCTCTAGCCACAAGAGAATTCAGCAGCATTTTCTAGCCCCATATCAACTACTACTCCAAGGCTATGTCGTAGTTGGGACTGATTACGCTGGACTGGGTGTGGGGAAAACTGCATCGGGAAGGCCCATTGTTCATGAATATCTTGCCTGCCCTGCCCATGCTAATGATGTTCTCTACTCTGTCCTTGCTGCACGCCAAGCCTTTCCTGTACTGTCAGAAAAGTTCGTTGTCTTGGGGCACTCTCAGGGCGGCGGGGCTGCATGGGCTGTCGCTCAAAGACAAGCTGTGACTCCAATCTCTGGATACTTAGGTGCCGTGGCTATATCGCCGCCGACCAGAGTCACTGATGAGACTGGCGAGTTTTTATCTATCTTAATAGCGGGCATCTGCCCAGGGTTGGCTTCTGCATTTCCTGATTTCAAGATTGGAGAAGTTCTCACGCCAGAATGCATCAATCTCCTGAACACAATGGATCAGACGGAAGCAGGCGTATCTAGCACAATTGCTCTTCTCATGAATCACGATCTCCTAAGACCTGGTTGGAGACAGGTTACACAACTCGAGAGATATCAGCAGTTGATCTCAAATGGAGGGAAAGCCATCGGTGGTCCTCTCTTGGTCATCCAAGGGGAAGCCGACCCTCAGATCCATTATTCAGTGACAACGACTGCAGTCAAAAAGACCGCCGAGTCCTTTCCATCAGCTCAACTCGAATACGTTTCTATTCCTAATGTCACGCATGATCCAGCATTACCGGCTTCTCAGAGGTTATGGATGGACTGGATTGCTGATCGATTTGCTTCGCGGGAAGTAAAAAGTGGTTTCCAGCGCTCTGCGCTTCGTTCTGCCCGACCACTCAAATCTTACCAGCCAGAGCAGAATTGGTATTTAAAATCTGCAACTCAATTTTACCAGATACCATGACAGAAATATTTTGGTACACAAGGTGGGATCATCGCATATCAAATGCAGAGTTCATCGAATAAAGGCAACTGTGCAGGCTACCAATTGAGCATCAATATGAACGAGCTAGCTCATGTATGACTTGGTGGTCTTTCAATCTGGGTGCGATAAGCAAAGGTCGGATTTTTTCCCGTATGGAAGCATCGTCGATCTACCGAGCCATTATTTGAAGCCCAAGTTGGGGAACATTCTGTCGTGATCTTCTCAAAATCGTTGCGCAAGTAAACAAGCGGTATGGAGGGTGAGGTACCTAGCGCTATAGAGACACAATCCAATGTTTTTCAGGAGATCTGGACATGCATGACTTCGCTTCGAGACATGCAGGTCGACTACACCCGTTGACAAAGACCCAATTTCATCCACAAGGCGTAATGGAGTCTCCGCCCTTTTTGTCGGCACTTGCAGTAGATTACGATCAACATAGAGAATCCTGGACGAGAGCCCTGCATGGTAACCAACGCTCTTGTACGGCAAAGGCGCTACATAACTTCTGGGATCTCGATCCTTCCAGGTTAGCATTGCAACGCGGCACGCACAGGAGTCGAATGCTAAGGTATCGCGCTCTACGAACCTCACTTTCCATGTACGAAGCGCACCACTAGTATCAGCTCCGGGCTTTTCACGGTAACTACGTTGCCCATTGGCCAGCCTTCTCTCAGACCTGACCATCGTCCAGGAAGCTCAAGGCTACTGTCACAAGCCCGAGATGACTGCTATTTGAGTCCCACAGGTCCAAATCTTCCAACTCCTAGTCCCTCACCATCGTCTTCGGTCAGAGACCAAGGCCACAATTTTCATCATCGCAATTTGATCGTGAGTTTATCTTCGACTTGTATGAGAGCATGTCTTCGTCTACGATAGATCGCTCTAAGCAACCTAATCATGATCGTCAAGTCATTGCCATCTCGGCTTCGTTTGCGGCTCTTTCTACTACTGCACTTGGCCTTCGTCTAATGTCGAAGAGACTCAAACGTTCTCAACTTTGTTTGGAAGACTATCTAGCCATGATATCATGGGTATCTCTATGCGATGCTACTTTAATTAGGGACTTGGTAAGGCGCGCATAGGTATTGACACTCGGGGAAAGCATCATGATTCCGACTGGTAGGTATATCGAACATCTGGCTATCTTGACAGGTTTCACTAACGTTTGGAATTGGAGAAACTCGAATTGGCAGTCTAGGCCGGCACATCTCGTCACTTTCCAAGGAAGAAGTCACATCTTATGTGAAGACATGCGATGCATAGACGTCGAAGTAATAAGGACGAAGCTAATCAGAAAGTACTCAGATGTTCTATGGCGTAGGGTTTCTACATTCTACCGCGATCGCAATGGCAAAGCTCTCCATCCTTGTCCTACTCCACCGCATTTTCATTGGTGGCACGTTTCGACTCGTAACGATGATCTTAGGCGTTATAGTCATCGGATGATGGATAGCTTTCATGTTTACATATGCCTTCATATGCTCTCCAATTCGGGCTAATTGGGAACCGTCCATTCGGCATCATTGTGGGAACAGAAGCGTTGTCAACCTTTTCGCTCCTGCTCCTTGGATGTTGACAGACTTCGCTATCCTAATCTCACCTTTACCAGTGATCAGAAAATTGCAGATGCGTCGCAGTGATAAGATTGGCCTATCTGCCCTCTTCTTGACAGGGGGGTTGTGAGTTTACAGCTCGCCTTTATTGATCACTGCTGACATCCTGGCAGGACCTGCGTTATCGCGTGCTATAGATATAGCACACTTTGGTTCGATAAGACCGATAGTACTTGTAAGTTGCTGCTCTGTAAGGATGACCCGATGTGAACTCTGGTACCTAGGGTCTGCTACCGGAGCTGCAATCTGGAGCGTCATTGAGACGAATGCCTCCGCACACCATCAAGAAAGGCGAAGTGCTACCTTAAATTTAAACACTACAGTGACGGAACACGTCTGATACAGACCTGAAGCTCACTGATATTCGCTCATTCATGCTCTGGGATGTGAACTGAAATCCCGAAGACTCAGAACGTGTAAGTGTCTGCACTACTATGACGCATTATTCGTGCCTTATGACACGTGAAGAACAGCGGTATTGGATATATAAAAACTCGCTACGCCTTTGCATAGGCATATTCCAAGCTTCCGAAACGTTCTCAAGCTCAGACATGTTTTCTTTCAAGGCATTTCAAGCGCTACGTATCTGACCTGTCCTGAGCATAGATTCCATGAAGGCTACGACAGCCCCTATGGCTATGTCTGCGATCTTGTCTCCGTCGCCCAAATTCGGGTCGAACGAACAAACGACAAGAGAGCGCGGATTTGTTTTCTGCGGAACGACCGTCATGCATCCCACAAGGTCCTCGACGCTCATTCCTCCGGGGGTCTCAAACCCGTTCACCTTACCCACAGATTCGTCCAAAACGTCAAGGTCGAGATGTACTAGTGCGGATGAGATAGATGTCTTGCTCAGCCGACCGGACAATTCTCTGACATAGTCGGTTTTCTCGCTCGGCGAGCCCCAAATAGCATCCATTCCATACTCTTGCACGCGCTCACGCTCCCCGCCGGTGCTTTCCCTTAGACCACAGAAAAGGAAATGCTTGTCGTAATTTATTGTCTGGAACCCAGGGATAGTCGCCGCAACAGCATGGAAGCTTTTCCCGGCTAGAATGGGGAGACCCATGGCGTCGAAATAGCCGTAGTCGAGCGTGCTTGGAGTGTGAAGGTCGTCGTGTGCATCGAAGTATATATACCCGAGATCTTTCGGCCCGAGCCCACATGCAACACCTACGCTAGCCATGCAATTGCCCGACAAAACTAGCGGGAAGGAGGAAGTAGCGATAGCTTCGCTGACTGCTAGGGACGTTCGAGCAAGGATTTCAAAGCTGCGGCCAATCTCGCCCTCGAAAGTGTCCACACGCTCGATCTCTCTCGTGAAAATCTTGATGCCGAGCTTTCCCAGGCGGTCCGCTATGCCACGAGATGTGATCCTGTTAGGGCCATCGCCGACGCGATGATCTCGTAAGCCGGTGTGGTACGGGGACCGTATGATCGTGAGAGATGTAAAATGCTCCATAGCAATTCTGTGTGCTTGGGCTGCGGTCTAGGAGTAACCCTCGAAAGATAGATGGTGCTGTCACAAAGGCGACTTTGTATGGACGAGTTCCTGTTTGTAATCAGAAAGAAACGGAAGTTTCTTGGAGAATCCGAATGTGCCATTTACCTCTTGGCGGGGTTATCTGAATTTGTAATCCACGAGACGCTCTACTCCTGATAAGGTTTAGTCCCTTCCGACTTAGCATCATGACACTGCGAAGATGATGTCAGAAGGGAGGAGCAAGAAGCTTAGCTCCAAGGAAGAATTCAGGCAGGCTATGTCATTGGGTACCGGGAATCTTGGATATACACTTGCTGGGTGCCTTTGCTGATGGAAAACTTAGCTGGTACGGCAATTACTCTTCACAAATCCTCCAACTTTGGTGACGGAGTTCAACGTCTTCCCTCAAGTATGGCAAATACCGAGACCGTCCATGTGCCTCACTTGGGCCGCCATAGAATTACAGCCGGGCTGAAGATAGCTGCGTCCCGCACCGCCCCGCGGGCGCGAATCCCGGGCCGGTTTTAAAAACCGCCCTGAGTAGGCAGCCACCAAATCGTTCTGAAAATTACTAAATAATACTGTTAGATTCATTTCGCATTTCGGGCACTAACAATAATCAGTGAGAAGACCTCGTAAAATGGCGACGGAATCATCGCGAATTGGGCGCGTTCTCACCTGTACATGAACTATCCGCGTAGTCTGTGTGCAGGTGAATTACTTCGTCCGGTAAAGCGAGCCGCATCCGGCTAGCCTGGACCTCGCCGCCCTCCGCTCTCTGTTGCAACGGTCGGCGAAAAGTCGCAAAGCTGAGTGATAGGTCTCTCTTTTTCAGACATTGTTTGGCGACTCGAGAATGGGTCTAGAGGGAGTCATATAGCATCGCAAATTTCCTGGACTCTATTTCTGGAGCTCTTCTGGAGCTAAAAGTAAGGCACTGCCGTCGAGGATGTTCTAGCTGCGGCGCAATCACCAACGCTAAAGGATGAGATTGAGGAGCTTCATCAATTGCCAATCATTGCGTCTTATCGTTGGTCTTGCGTAAGCGATCGGACCTTGTGGAGGTGATCGGATAGCTAAGTGGTGCTTGCACATATCGCACCAGGCTTCCAAGTGTAGACTGTCAGCTTGCGCCTCGTCCATAGGATAGACATAGTCAGCAAGCTGAGTCGTTTGGTCGTACTCCGGGTGGCTAGATCGTCGGAACGGCGCGACGCTCGCTAGCGCTGTCAGTGCCATGACTAGTAAGTAGTAGCGTAAAGACCTGATAGAAGGAAGTTGGTTTCTACGCCGTACTCTTGCACCACTAAGTTCATTCGTTGGTGGAGGACCTACTGCATTATGAGATCAGTGGTGGTCCATAGTACATGTAATGATTTCGCGGTGATTGTGACCCGGGTGTCTCGGAGCCACTGGTCGAGCATACGGTCCAGTGCGAACAAAGGATTGCCATCAGACAACATTTGACTTCACCTCTGCGATCCTGTGCCTTTCCTTTACCGTGTTGACTGCGTTTGGACCCGACAAGCAGAACAGTCATTGACGATACGCAAGACCGTGACCAGATCATGATGCAGTCGCTTTCTTCGTACCATGCCTACGCTTGGGCAGCCTTCACAATAGTCGCCATCACTCTCGCCAGGCTTCTCACCCGCACCAGGGGCACCAAACTGCCTGGAGCTCCAGTGGTGGGTGCCCAGTATCCGTGGGAACCACTGCTGTTCACTAAATATCGCTTTCCCGCGGGTGGATGGCCCATTGTCTACGAGGGGCACAAGAAGGTGCGTGGGCCAGCAGGACTTATAGACAAGTTGCGAAGTAGAACTTTGCTGACTATCAGCAGTTCAAGAACAATGTCTTTACCATCGTTCGGCCGGAATCCATCATCACTGTTCTGCCAAAGAGATATGTGAATGAGCTCTCCAACATTCCAGATACAAAGCTCAATCCGATCGCCGCTATAGTTGACGTGTGTGCCTCTTGAGCTTGCATGAAGAACGTCCATAACTGAATCCTAAATCCATCCAGGATCTTATGAGTACTTACACCGGCATCGACATTCTGATAGGGAGTCATCTGAGCCCCCATGCCGTTCAGACAAAGTTGACTCCAAGACTGGGGTCATTTCTGGGTACCTTTGAAGAGGAGCTCGAAATTGGCATGAAGAAAGACTTTCCACATGTTGGAGGCAAGCCGATCTTACGCACAATCCTCGTGATGTTATGCATATCACTTACCCACAAGCAGATACTTAGGTGAAGGTGGATCTTAACGATGTCATATTGAAAATCGTGTCCCGCTTAACGGCGCGACTTTTCGTTGGCTTTCCCCTATGTCGCAACGACGAATGGTTATCCATCAACACATTGATCGTGGAGGACATTTTCCGCACCGTCGTCATCATGAGGCTTTTCCCACCGATCCTACACCCACTCGTCAGCAAGTGCCTTCCATCGCTACGGAGACTACGAAGGTGCATGCGCCGAATTCACGCCCTTCTCATACCAGTCCTCCTTGAGCGGAAACGATTGGAAGCGGAGCAAGGAGACTCCTATGAACGGCCCGACGATGTTATCCAGTGGATGATGGATCTAGCCGACGAAAAAGAGGCAGAGCTCGACAATCTTGCGACGAGATATGTCTATACGATTATTGGTTCGATGCATACGGTCACAAGTGCCATCAAGGACACCCTCTATGACATCTGCGCAAGACCAGAATACGTGAAACCCTTGCGAGAAGAATTGGAACAGGTACTGAAGGAGGATCATGGCTGGAAGAAAAGCACAGCGGCGAAAATGCAGAAGACCGACAGTTTCATGAAGGAAGTCCAGCGACTCAACCCTCCAAGCGCTCGTAAGCAATATACCATTCATGATGTATCAGTACACCATGAAGCTAACTTCGTTATCCCTTCAGTCGGTTTCAAGAGAGTTGTCAAAGAGCCCATCACTCTCTCCGACGGTCTCCAGCTCCCCAAAGGTACCTATATATGTGTCGTGACCACCTCACATCTGCAAGATGACATCGCACCGCCCGGTCCCAACAACTTTGACGGCTTCCGCTACCACAAGAAGGCTATGGAGGCCGGATTCGGCCGGTACCAGTACTCCTGCACCGACGGCGACCACATACACTTTGGCCATGGCAGATATGCCTGTCCCGGACGATTCGCTGCGTGTGTGGAGATCAAAATAATCCTCGCGCGAATACTCCTCCACTACGACATGAAATTCCCCAAGGGTCAAGGGCGGCCAAAGAACATGGCTGTCCTCGAGCTCAGCTTTCAAGACCCGGCGGGGCGTATCATGTTCAAGCAGCGCTCTGGGTAGCCATCCCATCCCCAGTTCAGACCAGATGTTTGGACTTACGCCCAGACACTAGATATGTACAAGTACGCAGTAGACATATTTCCGATTGATCGGCCTGCGCTCAGCCTTCCAACTGTTGGACATGGCCAGAAGGGAAATGGACCTCGGCGTGCTTCATGAAAATATCGCATTTGGATGGATTTATAATAGCTCTATGGCACCGAATCACTCCCCTAGAAGTGCACGATTACGTACAAGGCAGACAGCTTAGAGACCGCTCATGGAAAATTGGTAAGACTAGGACCCATGCGCTCGAAGAAAGTGATGTTTTATCCGCAAGTTATGATCTTCCACGGTAGTAAGCGTACGTGCATCTGCATAGCCTGATGGCTAGGGTATTCTACGGTAAGCACGGATTACGAAAGGCGCAACTTGGGAAATCCAATCCTCGACTAGTTCTAGCGTAGCATCGTGCATGCATCGGCTTATCTCTGTCGAGGCGACGGGAGTGTTACTATGTACGGTATGTGCTGTACAATGTACTCTACCGGTCCCAACTTCAGCCCCCACAAGCTGCCACTTTTCTTGCGCTCCACTAGGGAGTTTTTTTTTGGAGGTGGCCAATTTGCAACGCCATGGGTTCCTTAATTCTATTTCATTAGCTCCACCTGAGAGTAGCTGTCGCATTTCCACAAAACGGAACCCTTCGAGTGCTTGCACATTGTGACATTGATTCGTCCGATGTGATAAAAGTCCGATTTTCAAACATGGCCTCGAAGAATTACGATATGCTTGATGCGCGGGCAGTTGAGCTTCTCTTGTCGATGATCGAGAGCCATGACCCGTGTTATGGGTTTGGAAATATGACCTGTGCTGTCTATGACACGGCATGGGTGTCGATGATCACCAAACCCGTTGGGGCCCATCTTCAATGGCTGGCTCCCGAAAGCTTCCAGTATGTACTCGACTCTCAGGACGCTTCCGGAGGCTGGAATTCGGACGCATCCGAGATAGACAGTATTCTCAACACCCTGGCCGGGCTCTTGGCCCTGCGGAAACACGCAATGACAGCTTGTGTCTCAGATAGGGACACTCGACCAAAGGGCTTGGTGGCCAAAATCTACAAAGCTGCTACTTTTCTTCAAGAGAAATTGCAAACTTGGGACGTCGCGTCTACGATACACGTTGGTTTTGAGATCTTGGTTCCCAACCTTCTGGATCTTCTTGAAAAACAGGGCTTTGTCTTCGACTTTCCAGGGCGCGACTTACTTATGAAGATCAGAGACTGGAAAATGACCAAGATTCGACCAGAGATGCTGTACGTGAACACCAGTGTGACGGCGATTCATTCGTCGGAGGCTTTCATCAACCAGATCGATTTCGATCGTGTCGCTCATCACAAAATCCATGGAAGTATGATGGCGTCTCCGTCTTCAACTGCGGCATATCTGATGCATTCTTCCTCTTGGGACCACGAGTCCGAGGCTTACATCCGTCACGTAATTGCCTCGGGTCCAGGTAAAGGGGATGGCAGTGTACCGAGTGCTTTCCCTTCCACTTTCTTTGAGATCTCTTGGGTACGATCATCTCCCCTTTAACGTAGCGTAAATTTAATGCGATTATCTTAGATTGTGGAAATACTTGCGAAAGCGGGTTTTGATATAAAAAAGGTCGGCGGTGAACACGTACATAAATCCAGAGAATTGCTCCAGAAAGGATTCGATTCCGGAGATGGACTGATAGGCTTCGGTAAGTGTGTGGTCATGACCGAAAAGCAAAGAACATCCTAACATGACCATATGCAGCTCCCGCCGTTGGCACTGACGCAGATGATACGGCGAAAGGCATTGTTGCCATGGCGGCGCTTGGCGCATCCATTTCAGCGGACAGGCTCGTTCAGAAATACGAGCAGCCTGATTGCTTCAAAACCTACAGCTCTGAGAGACATCCTAGTTTCAGCACGAATTGCAATGTGCTGACTGCACTGCTGCACGCGACGGAACCAGCAAAGTACGTGCTGCAGATCGAGAAGATTGTGCGATATATTTCTGCAACCTGGAGGCGATCCCATGGAGGCATCTTAGATAAATGGGTAAGATAATGATTAATGTCATTGGTGCACGCGCTGATGTTTTGCAGAACCTCTCTCCTTATTACCCGGTCATGCTCATGTCTCAATCCCTGATGGAGGTCGTCACTATTTGGGACAAGGGCCGCTTACCATCTTTACCTGACGATTTAATGAACGGAGAAGTCCTCGTGATTCTCTGGCAAGCCTTGACCACGACTTTACAAGACCAAAACACCAACGGTTCCTGGGGCGCACCTCCATCTCGAGAGGGGTCTGCATATGCCATTCTAGCTGTCAATGCTCTTGCATCTCTACCCGCGGCTTCCATAATCCGGAATTGTGTTGACAAGGCTCTCGAAAGCGGCCGCTCATTTCTGATGCAAACTGTGCAGGACAGTCTGGCCCCTGAGAACCTGTGGATTGAGAAAGTTACGTACGGATCCCGGACATTGTCATCGGCTTACACTCTCGCCGCACTCAGATGCTCACCTTCATGCAATTCATTCAGCCGTCTTTCAAACTCTGAAGTTGGCACGGCCGGTAAGTCCAAAGCGAACAACATCTATAAGAGGATGCCTATGTTTTCTAGCATACCTGAGTGGCGGATTCAAGCTTGGCAAAATGAAGCACAATATTTTGCAACTTGGCTTAAACGCACCAAGAATGATATTTTTCCTGGCATGGGCCAACGTGAAAACAAATACACCGGATTCATAGCGTTCACATGGATCGCAGGTAATGATCTTGTCCAGCCCCGACCTTTGGCATCAGATGTCATGTCCAAAATGATGATGCTCTCGCTGCTTATCTATCACATGGATGAGTACATGGAAGACGTGGTCGCATCGCAGCCTCGAGCCAGTTTGAGCGAGATCAAAGACTCCGTGAAGAGCATGTTTGATGTTGTCGATCTCGAGGACAAATACCAAGCTCTGGAGCATATGGCGAACGGAGATGCCAAACTGAGAGGCTCGAAGCGTGATGCTAACAGAGATCTAAAATCGATGTGTTCGAAGCAAGAGCCGAATGGAGATATCAACTCGTTTGGTGGCACGGCGGAAATTGCTCGGACACTGACTCGCTTCCTCCATTGGGTCTTGCAACATCCAGAAGTGAAAACGGCATCCACCTACGACAGACGCCAACTTTGTGTCAACATTAAAGCATTCCTTATCGCACATCTCACGCAGATAGGAGATAATCATCAGCTCCGATCAAAACAACGGGATCATTCAGCTGAGACACATACCAGCTCAACACAAGAAACATCGTTCTTTACATGGGTTCGCAGCACTTCGGCTGATCACACCGGTGGCCCGTTCGCCTTCTATTTCTTCCTGTTGCTCGTCGAGAACGCAAATCAAAGACCACGTTTCCCCACCTGCGAAACAAAATTTATCGCCGAAGATGTGTCACGGCACTCAGCAACACTGTGCAGGATCTATAACGACCTCGGCTCCGTGCTGCGCGATCGTAGGGAGGCCAATCTCAACAGCGTTGACTTCCCCGAGTTCCAGGTGTCATCGAAACCGGGGGAGAGCGAAGACTCCATAAAGGCAGACTTGTTGCGTGTAGCGGAGTATGAAAGGAAGTGTCTCGACGGTGCGTTGGCGGCGCTGAGAGGAATTTGTGAGGAAAAGCTGTGGAGGGCGGTGAAAGTCTTTTGCGACGTGACGGATCTGTATGGGCAGATGTATATGTTAGAGGATCTTACGCCTTATATTAGGGAGCAAGGGCAAAAAGGCAATGGGAAATGAGAGAGAATAAATGGTGCGGTGACTCTCGCGGAGATGCTAGATGGAGACAGTGTGTGAACATTATATATTGCTCTTACTCAGAAAATGAGGAAACAATGGTAGACGCAGTGCTAACTTTTAAGCAAACTTGAGTCTCTAATATTCCAAAGTAAATAGATCGATGAACGAGTCCAAGCTATGTTTTATCTACGTCAGTGTAATACAAAGCAATGTACGTACAGAGTAGTAGCATTTTAAACGCCGAGGGGAAGGATTTCGTTTAGTTCTATGGAGACGCGTTCTCCCCAGCGGGGTGCTCATCACCTACCAAAGTCAAACACTTTCGGCAACTGAGAGGTCTGGGATGCTCACCTAGATCATGCAATTGCCAGACCGGATGAACGTTGCGTGAGCGAAACCTCGCGGTCACACCCTCCCTCAACATCAAAGCCGCCCCCAACCTCGCCTCGACCCATCGGCCTCGTATCCTCGCCCTCATCTCAACCAATCGCCCGAGCAGCAACGACAGGCGCAATTAAGGGCGTACAACGCACGCAATCACGGCAAATTCCACGAACGTAATAGATGGACTAAGAAGGCCGGATGCGCAGGGATGTGGCAGCTTGTCCGCAATCTTCTGGGTTGCGGCAGTGATGTCAGTGGAGCGGTATCATGAGCAAGAAGGAGAAGAAGAAGAAGAAGAAGAAGCGAAAGCGTTGTTGGCGTCAAGCACTGCCTTCTTACCCTCATCTATACGGCTTCCCAGCTTGTCCATTACGGCTTGGAACGCTCCGAAGTCAATATCTCGAGCTCCCCCTCATGGCAGTGTTCTGTCTCTGCTCGAGTTCCCACCGTCGCCTCCGGAATAGGCTGTGGATATATAGAGCGCTAAATATCGACGTGAACTTCGGTTGGGCGACTAGAGAAGGAGATGTGGTTGAGGCTACAGAGGCAGACTGATGCTGTCGTCATGATTCAATTGAAGCACAAATGATTGTGAATGAAAGACCCTCGTGATGCTTGAAACGAGTAGAGAAGTGTTGAATTGAATCAGTACATTTCAGAGATATTCATGCTTGTATGTCTTCTCAGAAGGACGTGCACGTTTACATTCCACCGTCGGAACCCTAACGGCATGCACTCGCATTTGCATTACAAACCAAAACCCCCAGCCCTTCTTTATTTCGCACTGCTCCCTTCTAGTGACACCAAGGCTATGAAGCTCAGTCTGCGTGTTTGCGAGTGATGTTGCAGTACGCAGAGCAATGTCAAAGGCCAGGCGGTCGAGGGTCAGTGATCTAATTGGAATCAGGGCGATGTGATTTCCTGGTTGAGACACGCAAGCTTTTCAGGCGTTGTGAAGACTGCGTTCGCTTTGAGAGCTGAGGATGTTGCTCATTCGCGTGTGCGGCACTTGATCGCCGTGAGATGGTGCATGCTGTTCTAGACGAGGACGCCGCTCGACTACTCACATGAGAGGCTTCGACGTAAAAGCCGGCAGATTATTCAGCCGACGGTAGAGCGACCTGACCAATGTTGTGTGGATTTTCACGTGCTGTCAGAGCCTGGAAGGGGCGGGGAGTGGTAGGATTTCTGAATTTTGGTGGGTGAATCGTATAGTGGAAATAATCGCATCGCTCGAAAGGATTATGTTTCAGCGGTATAAATGCTGAGATATTATGTGGCTTGCCTATTTGTATTGAAATGAATATAATTCGTACACCCACGATCACGTCGAGGAACGAACAGTCACTGTGACAATGAGTTTAAGATAGCCCATCCCATCAGTCAGGCTTGGATATCTCGCTTGGTCGCTCACTGAAAGTGTAGTCTCAGTATTTGTGCCCAACAAAGTGCATCCCACCGCCTTCAACATCGAACACGGCAACCACGTTATGCAAGAACGCAGCGCCAATAGCGTAGAACCCCTCCTCGTATGCGGATCCAACTTCGAATCCATTGGTGAAGCTCGTGGCGCACGTCTCACCAAGGGAGACGGGGAGAAACATGTCGTTAGGATGCATCGTGAAGCTTTTACCGCCAATGTCAAGACTGAAGGTAGGTGGCATGGCATTGCAGGGCACCGCATACAGCGAAAACGTCTTGTTGTAGATGGCGGGAGGGTTGCTGTGCGGAGGGAGTGGTCTGAGTATTGTGGTGCTTCGAAGGGCTGGGGGCAGGGAATACTTACAAAGCTGCATTGATCTGATCGGCAAGGTCTTGAGGCAGACGCAAAGGGTATGTGCCGCTGTCGACAATAGCCCTGTAGCTGGTTGCTTGCTTCACACCATTGAGTTCGAATCCTCGTGGCTGGATTGGGTAGTATCGTTCAGGTCTTTCGCGGCCGAGGTATTTGAGACCCTGGAACGGAGTGAAGACGAAGTCTTCCGCAGACATCTCAATGGGTGGGAGTCCGCCAAACGCAATATACCCTCCCTCAACACCACGCTCCAGCGCCAGCGAAAAGAACGGCGCGACAGAATGCTGATACCCAATGGCGTGGTCGCTATACATGCTCTCAAATACAGTTTTGTAGGGTGTAGCAGTCCCATTCGGGGGAGTGGTGCTTGCATTCTCGTTCCCATAGAGGGCGCCAACTGCTGCAGGGGCCAGGCCAAAGACGCCACTGCGGACTTGATCGCCAAGCGCGTATCCACGGTTTACGAGCGCGACCTTCTGGTTCTGGACTGAGCGGCCGGCAACGGTGACATTCGCGTATCCGAAGGTACCGTCGAATGTCTCGGTTGTTCCATAGAGTTGGTAGTATGTATCGTTTCCGATTTGTGGGATCTGGGGACCAGTATAAGGATCTCCAAGAAGGCATGCGGAGGTCGGAATAGGAGAGCCAGCTGCGTCTAGGCATTGGAAGTCGGATGCAATCATCCACGTGTCGGCGCTACCAGTGTCGACGAGGAGATAGCGAGGAATCCTATTGAAGTGAACTTCAATGCAGTACTGGACATTCTGGTTCGTGGGGCGGATGACGGCATTGTAGGATGGTCCTGCCAGGGAGCTAATCTGGCTGGAGTCATTGCGCTTTATCAATCTCGTATAATCAGAAGAATGCGTCAACCTAATGGCTGCCGAGTCCAAATGACGATAATCCGTGAAGGAAGTTGCGAGGGCGGCACTAATGAGACAGACGAAAATATCAAGCATAATGAAGAGGGCGCCAATAGCTGTATGTTCAATGGGAAGAAATCAAGAGCATGGGGGTAGCTTGAAGGAGCACTCGTCTGAGGAAGGTGCTTGCCTTTATGTACGGTGACTCGCAATATTCAGCTGAGGCTGAAGTGGGAGGACGCTTGGTTTATCAGGATCAGCATGCTTAGCATTGTGGTGCTGGCGTTCTTGCCCGGTGAGGAGTTGATATTCGCTCGGGTCGAGGTGCATGCGTGATTACCTAATCATACTGAGCGCTGCATTGAGCCCATCTGGGTTAGCGTGCAGGCGGTCAGCCTTCCAATGCTTTTCTAACCGGCTCCACGGCTTGCGGGGCATGCAAGACTGCCGAGCATGGAGCATGGATCTTCAAGTTGCATTCAGGTTCGGTTGTGATCAGTCTCGATCTCAATGGTCAGTATTCTGGATTGGCCATCAATATTCGGGAATTTAGTGCTGCGGCGGTCTTGGCGTCAAACAAGGGAAATTTCAGATAAAACTATCATAGATTTCATCATACGCGCGCCTCTCCCTAAGAAGGAAGCGGTCTCTAAGCCACGTCATCTCGGTTGTGAGAGGCTTCGTCTTTGGTCCAGAGAAGTCCGTTCGATAATCTTCCAGCCATTTCACGGATGAAGCTTGAATCGTAATGTTATCGGTCGCCATGTGAGCCGCGGACAAGGAAAGGATAAGGTACATTGATCCCAGGGGACGGTATCGTCCCGAGCATTCCGCCACCTTGATGATTTCTTGTGCGAGGTAGTGCAGTTGTTCCTTGTGTTTTTGTCTTTCCAGATCGAGACTCTCAGCAACGCGATATACAATGATGCTCACCGTCAGAGCCCAACCATAGGATCGCAAGCGAAAGGCGTGAGTCGCTAACAACCCGTATGGGGGACCATGATGGATGGAGAGTAAAGAGAGATCATTCTCGTCTAGGTAGGCCCGAGTCTTCCCAAGGAAAGGCAGAACGTTATCACAGAGCCCTTTCGCCTCCTCCCTCAACTGCGAGAGTGTTGTGTAATTAATGGTCTTGCTTTTCATGACACTTCGGGCACGCTGCATCAAGTCTGGCACTTGTGCCAGGATGCGGAGCAGTTGACCATCAAGGCTTTGAGTATCAAGTTTATTCGTGACAAGCTCGGTCCATTGGCGCTTGGTAAGTGTGACCTTATCGTTCGTCAAAGCCTCGACAACCTATTCAGAAGATTAAATTTCCTCATCGAATTGTGGGAGATAGCCGTACCACGGAGCCTCGCTGCACTAGCAGGATGACCTCTTCGAAAGTGTTGCGTGGGCCAGCAAAGCCTCTGCTCTTCAGAATCTGAGCGACGCCGGTTGAATGGCTCACGCACGACGTTGTGCCAAGAAACGACTGTGCAAATCGTAAGTCTGAGGCTGACACTCTAGCTAGATTGAGTTACAGACCTGATAGATCATGATCAGCTGTATAGCACACAAAGTCTCGGACGCTTGAGCCGTGGTCCGCTCTTCTAGACAGCTCCGCAAAGCTTTCAATGCCTTCCCATGCAATCTAAGAACCTTCGTATCGGGTTCTCTCCTGCCACTTCTGAAGCCAGTGAAAGAGGCCACGAAGGCATCCGAGGTTGCATCAAGGGCTGCGTTGCTTCCAAGTCTGCGGGGAATGTCTATGATAAAGCCGCCAAAATTGAACAGCAAATTCACTTCGATGCCAACAGAAGGGTCAAGAAGGCTGATGAGCGCGGACGTAAGATGGGACTTTTCATTTGAAGGTGCACTGGAGGGCGTAGCTCGGGCGACCCTTGGAACAATAGTTGTCTGGCTGCCTTCGACAAACTTGAATCTAATGGACAAAGTGTAGTCAGCATTGATAAGCTCGTCGACACAGTGCGCTTTGGCAGGCATGGGGAACCTCGTAGGAGCCTTGACAGTGCACTTCATGCTTCATGAATCAAGGTTTGAAGGATGCCACAGAGCAGAGACACCATTGCAAGCAACATCACAACACTCCCACTGCGTCACATATTTCCTGTGGAAGCGACCAAGCCGGGAAGACGCAACAGATAGCGATGATCGACCTACCTTTGCTGTCCAAGACCGACACACTGAAGTTGCAAACGGGCGCACCGTTGGCAACGCGCAGAAGCTGCTACACACTAACCTGTGATTAGCGGGACGGTTGACCAAGCTTGAGAATTCACAGTACTTTCTTCTTCTGCTTCCTGCACTGCTCACATCCACGACCAGAAGGCACGCCAGGCATCAGAAGGATTGTCCGGTCGCCAGATAGTTGACCCGTCTGCTAAAGCCTCGTAACACCTCCAGCGCACAGTACATCCTGATCTGGACATCAGTGGAACAGGCTCATCAAGCGATTGCAACGACTTCCGCGTCAGCAGCATCGGCTCCATTACGTAAGGTAGCTAGTCTCATCGGGAAGGACCCGGGAATTTGCTAGCGAGCGCATCACTGCAGGTACTTTACCTTACCTCAAGTCCCTTAGGTAAGCTTACGTCAACGGCTCTTGGCGGCTGTGCTCTGCATATCGCGCTAGGCCTCGGCAGTGGAAACACTAGTCCCAAAACGATCATATGCAGCGCTCCGAGGCTCCACCAATCTTTCACAACGCCTCCTAACAGTCATCCTTTCACCGCTCGAGCAGTAGCAGATGACACGCGATGATCTTACAAAGCCTACGATCAGTTACAATCGTTAAGGCTTAGCTTATCAGCCTGAGCGATGAGTCTGACACAGCATGGCAGTGCAGCAGATGCATATCATTGCTTTGGAGCTATGTAAACCCCATCAAACCACGCCTTTTCTTCAACCTCCTTGACTTTTCAAGAAGAACAAGATCATCTCTCGGACCTTTATGCTAGGACGCATCAAGTCTCAAACGCGCATGATTTTAGCCTAACAGTCTTCTCCTGCTTGGCCTACCACATCATTCAGCCATCTCAATTGCCAATCCAACATGTTCGAAGAACAAAACAAGCAAGCGACACCAGAAGCGGCAGCGACAGGCCAGAGCGACCATATCTCTCCTCCCAACGAAATACGCACCCTTCACGTCAAATTCGACAATTGGAAATGGCGCAAGGCCTCCATCTTCGACAGCGATCAACAAACCGAGCTCTACCGTCTCGAATGCCACACACGGAAGCCCCAGATAATCATGCTGCCTCCCTCTTCCACTTCTTCCCAACAGCCAACTCCCGCCCCGATCGGCGAAGCAAGCTTTCACGCCCTCACCTGGCGCATCGACACAACTCTGCACAACCGGAACCACATCATCGCCCTCACCTCCCGCGGCGTACTCAAAGACGGCTTCACCTACGACTCTCCAGCACACAATGGGGCGAAACTGACTTGGCAGAGCCAGACTAAGTGGGATTACTTCAAGATGGTGCTGCTGGACGAGACGGCGATGCCGGTGGCGAGGATCGCGCATTCTTGCTGGTCCATGACTAAGGCTGCAACCATTGAGTTATTGCGGGAGAAGGCAGGGCAAGAGTGTGACGGAGAATTGATGGATGAGATTGTGCTGACGGGGTTGGCGGTGCTGACTAAACGTTTGATCAACTATAGTGCGAGTGTTGCTGTTGCTGCTGCTTGACCGTGATCGAGGTTGGAAAGATCGTCGCCGGGAAAGAAGCGGTGAGGTAGGTGCGCGAGACGGTAAAGAATGCCACTGCTTGCAAGGGACTATTCTCAATCTTATTACCTGAGAGCATATCTGGTTTCAAGCCTCGATTTGCAATTCTCAATCTTGTGACACTTCACCTTTCATCTTTTCCCAATACTCAAAAGTCAATTTCGTCCCTTTCTCCTTTCGCGCTTGCCATTCTTGACTCATGAACCGAGCGCGCTTTCTTTCCAATTCCTCACTACCAGACTCGCTCGCCCGTCCCATCCACAGCCGACCCTGTACCATCCTACGTCCTACAATCCCACCTCGCCATCAACCAGGATAAATTCATCATCTTCTTCGGCCGTGTCGTAGGCGCGTCGCGCATCGCGGCCATCAGCCAGAAGTGGTTTGGGAGTAACTCCACACATAGTCGCGAACGGGTCCATCATCGGGCCTGCTGGTTCCAGCATAGCGCTCACAGGCTAAAATCCCACGATGCACGTCACCTCCTGGAGCGGTCGCAATGTTCGTCCGGTCTGCTGTTCCGGCGCCGTAGGAACGCCGTAGTCGTCTGAATGCAGCACCATCATGGTTATCAGATGGGCCTGCGGTTGGCCCTGCGCGTCCGGACTCGTCTTTGGGTGATGAGCTACGCAGGGTCGAGGTCGATGATTGAGACTCAGAGCCCCATGTCTGGGTATCAATGACATCCACAAGGCTGTCTTCGTCCGTGTCGCGAGAGGTTGTGGAGGCTTGGGAAGGCGCTGAAACATCATCTTCGGCAATGAAATGAGTTTGGGGTTTTGGGATGTAGAGCGAGGGCACAGGTGCACCCGCATAATCGCTCTCGGCCTCCAATAGTCGAGGGCTGCCTGCAGCACGATCTTGATCCCGTCTTCGAAAGTTGGTCCTGGGTCCGTCGGTCATGGCACGGGAATGGCTCTCGGGTGCATGGGCTCGACCTGGTGCAACATTCTCTTGATCTCGACCATCAATTCCTGCGAAAGGGTTTTCGGCCATGGCGGTACCATTAGCTGCGGTCACTTTCAAGTTGTCCGGTCCGCTATCGATCTCATCAATATCGAAGATAGATGCGCCCCGTACACGACGACCACACTCTCCACGAATCCGATGCTGAGGAGGCCAGCGGCCCGTTTTGGCAGCAACAAGATCATCTCCCACATATTTACTGTTCTCTACTGACTCTCCATGCGTTGCATGGCCACATTTCTCATCTCGTGCATAGCTTCGCCCGCCGCCATCCCGAATCAGTGGCGGCAGGTGGAAATCTTCGAGAGAGCCATCATCGTTACCGCTGGAGCTATCGACCTCGGTCGCAGTGCTGTTGAGTGTATTCGGATTGGGTGACTGATAATGAACTCTTCCCTGATCGTGGAAGGCATGGCCATACATTTCACGACCCTCCGTAGCGCCATGACTCAAGGCATTGCGATTACTACGAGACCGTGTTGTTCCCAAAACACGATGATATGCCGATAGCGAATTGGTCTGCCATGCTAGTAGGGAAGTAGGCTCAGTTGCCGGTAGCGCCGTACGTTGCCATACCGCTCCAGCCTCACGCGAGCCTCAGTTGGTGCCCTCCTGGCGATCCTGAAAATTTGCTATTGGCAGGCGTGCGTTCCCATTGCTATCCCTCACGTAATGACGCTCTCCGCCACGGTGACGATGTCCGAGTTCGGCATGAGCCGATACCCACAGTACGACCTCGACAACGCTTTTCTTGATACGTCGATTGGATCGATCCCCGGTGCCAAAAGCGGACGAGACGGCTGCCTCGGGTTTGACACCGTGACGTATGCATTGACACTCTTCCGGGTTATCGCAGATATCCTCATCATTGCAGCGCCAACGCTGATCATCGAGGAATGTCCTGATAGCATCTTCTTCAACACCGTGGAAACGCAGAATCGTCTCGTCATTACGCTCTACGTTCGGGTCGTGGACGGATGGATCGCCAACACGATCCGGAAAGTGATAGTCGGTGGATAAGGGGTGGTAGTGTAAGATGTGTCCATAATTCTGGCAGTAAGTAAGATCGCCCCCCATATTGGCGAATGCTTTGATGGAAAAGCAAAACCAGGTGGATGATGATGAGGAGTTGGTGAATGAATCAGGCGTGTATGGGGAGAGGTAATACTTGCGAGAGGGAGAAATGACGGCCGGTCGATCTCTTTTAGGGTTGGGGGACTGTGTCACCAATCGAACCATAACACTGCATTTTGCACTACTTACCACAAAGGGGATGACCAAGGACTCCAACATGTTCAACAAAGAAGTAAATCTGCAGCCACGTGGGTTAGGCCCCCTTTCTGAAATACGTAGAAATGGCCAAGACACGCAAGACTGCTTATCGAGAGGCCGCAGAGCCAATCAAAGTTGTTTCGCGATTGCAGGAATCCATGACGGGGGTTGGGGGCAGAAATAGGGGCATCCAGAGACAAATTATATCAAAAAACCCGAATCTTGTTTCTAAAATAATTCAACACTTCATTTTTGCGATCGATTCTCATTCGAAATTAGCTATTTGCCAGCCATGGAGCGAATATTTTTTTGCAGCTAGCTTTCCATCCTTCAAGTAGAATGGAGAAGTCACCCATCTGGTAGTGTTTCTCAACATTAGCATGAGGGAGAAGACCTGACCGCATCGTACCCCTCAAAAGCACGAGCATCGTTTATTGCTGTCTGGAAATTGATCCAATTCCGTTTGGCGACACCGAAATCATGAGGGCAATCATGCATCTCTTGGAGCAAATCTCGAGCCTAGAGGATAAAATCGGTCAGCCATCCTTGTTCAAAAGGCTGCAAGGCAACTCACGTCGTAACCTTTCTCTAGGCCCCAAAAATAACGGGCGTTATATCTGCCAAGAATCTTCGTGGCCATTTTGAAACCTCAACTAGAGAAAATAAGCAGCTTAGAAGTGTGAATAGAACAATATACAGTTGTAAGGGTTTCAATGTAGACAATCGGAAGACTTACGAGCTTATAAGAATTTCGCCGGTCGGGGCTGGCCAAATATTTATCACTTCTCCTTGATGCCATCAAGAGAGACCCGCATATTCAGTCCAGACTTGAAGAGATGAGCAGCTGCAGACTGCAGTTAATAGCCAGCCAGAGTGGCTTGAAAAATCCTGGTTTGGACGTTGTAATTGGTCCTGCGGCGAGTTTTCTGCCAAAGTCTCCCAAGTATTCTATTCCATGGAGCCGATGTGTGTATAATTTGTAAGCGTTAGCTCTTCGCACCTAGTTTAATACGGAGTATCTGCTGGTGAACCCCACCTTCTTCAGCCAGTTATGGCTTATAAGATTAGTGATTACTTCCCGCCTGACTGCTGCACATAGAACCGAGAGAACAAGGTAGCTAGTCTTCTCCAGTTGCTACTGCGTTCGAGCTCTTCGTCCATACTTATACATTTGCAGGCCCATATATGTTGTGCCTCAGAGTAGTCCGTTTCCGCTCTCCAAGCTGTATTTTCATAAGAGATCTCTATCGGATTCGCTCGGCGCCGCAGTACCATCCCTTGTTCAGATCTGATCCTCCTGTACATCGACCTCAAACCCTTGAAGTTTCGCTTCGCCTCATGGTGAGTATCGGTGGGATTCACTAAACTACCGCTGCTAACGTATCCCCAAAGTCTAGAAACAACAGTACCAAGCCTTCTGACACAGCGTTACCCAAAGGATGGACAGATGATCGGTTTTATCTACAAGTTGAAACTTTCCCAAGCAAAGCCTTGAGTCTTCCCACTGGAAAATCGATCCTCTACGATGATAGAAGATCGGTGCATCTTATTGACTATAGCGGAACTTACTACCTATGGAACGAAGTAGGGAACGGCGTTGATCAGATTCTCGAGCCGAAAAACCTTCCTGATATCTACAAAGCATTAGAAGTATTGGAGGCCGGAGACGTATCCAAACTTAAAACCCAAGCATTACAGCCATAGTGGTCTTCTAGCCATAAACTATGGAAAGTATGGCTGTCCAAGAGTGCCGCCTAGTTGTGTTGGAACGGGCAATTTCTGGGACTCGGCGTTCATGTTAGAAGAATCACGTAAAGCAAGTCATCCAGCCACTTTTGCTACCATGAATACACGACACTGATTGACGATGCACCCACAAACACCTATCTGTTACATTCCTCCTTTACCGCCGTGCTCTCGGATGCTCATTACCATCATTACTGGCTCGTCTCTCACATTGACCGTTGGGCTTGCGCTTCAAGACCCTAAAATCAATTAACCGCTTCATCGTAAACTTTCTATCCTTTGCTTTCATATTCTCGGTTGATCTTTCGTCCAGCATTTCCAGCTTCTTGCACCCTTCAAAACTAAGCAATACGTAGAATTGTCTCCCAGATAATAATCTTCTCGTCTGACCGTTCGAGAAAAACGGTTAGAAAAGATAAGGACGTAAATACTTGTGTTGCAAAGTGAAATATTCGGTACGAGAGGAAGTAGATGAGACCTACGCCTACGCTTTCTACTATCTACCGTCGATTCAAGAGATAGTTAAAGTGACCGGTTGACAATGCTACTGTGTTTGATGTGAGAAAGGTAGCTAACTCAGTTGATTAGTCTGATGCCAAAAGAAGAACGCCATCGCTCCCGCCCATCGAAAAACCCACGGTCCAGAAACGACGCTACGCCCAACCAAACACAAACAATCCCATCGTTCATGCTCGCTTTCACGCAGCATCGCCCCTTCCTCCTCATTCATCAACTGCAAAAGATCATTCTAATCTATTAACCAATCACACATCCCCATCCTCACTCTCATCCCCACTCTCCCTTTTCCTCTCCCTACCATCAACCCATCTACTTCAGTCCAGCCAAGCAAGACCCTCCTCCACCCCAGGTACGATTTCGTCACGTCAAGAAAGACACAAAACCGAATGTCTAGGCGTAAATCTTTCACTATCGTGGAAAGAAGAACTCGAAGGAAAGGAAGAAAGGAAGTGCTGCTCTGATAGAGGCTTCTTTTCCTGCGCGGTGAGAGAGGATTTGAAATGAAGTGATGAGGGTTGCTAAGACCCGCTTAGGCGCTGAGGCGGGGGAGTGATGGGGATGTTAGAAGGATCGTCAACAAGGCTTCATAGCCTTGGATCAGCGCAGCGATGCTGTGCTCTGCTTCAAATTCTGCCCTTTTGATGAATGGCAGAGCCTAAGCTTGCACACCTATCTTTGAAAATCCACTGACAGCTCGGCCGAGCACAAGGTAGCCAATTCAGGGTCCCGCATCCCGGGTTGTTTGAAACGTAGGCAGCTCCATCTATAGTAAGCAGCATACTACGTTACACTCTAGGCAGGCCATTTCGAAGGTTTTGAAAATTACCGATCGATTTCACATTTCACGACGCTAAGAATAACAAGTGAGAAGGCCGCCTAAAACGGCGTCGAGACCATCTCAATTCAGACGCGTTCTCACCTGCACACAAAGTATCCGCGTCTACTGTCAACCACCGATGTCAACACAGTACTCCCTCTTGCACATTCATGGCATTACAATGGCGCCAGATTCCCATAAGTCTGGCTGAGCTTTGCCTTGACACTACTCTTCGCTGCGGACAGTCCTTTAGGTATGATAGTACATATGCATTGCTACTATATCTGATCAGAGTACTTTAGATGGAGGAAGTCAGACGACATATGGTCCTGCGCTCTTCGCGGACGTATTCTTTCCTTGCAACAAGACGCTACACATCTACGTTACACAACTGCACTTCCAGACGACCTGCAAGCGCTGTCGATACCTCCCTCTACGCCAGACCATCATAGCAAATGGTCACCTGAGGACGATGATACCGAAGCCTGGGTACATCATTATCTCAACCTTGGCCCAAATCTGACACAACTGTACGAGCAATGGTCTACGGTGGACACAAACTTCAAGAAGAAAGCTCCCAGATTTACTGGCATACGCATACTGAAGCAGGACGCATGGGAAGCATTGGTCGGATTCATCTGTAGCAGCAACAACAACATCATAAGAATATCTCAGATGGTGAGCCTATAAGTGGGAAATGCTCCGTCGCCGTGTAGTGGCTAATAGAAATACTTCTGGCAGATGGAGAAATTGTGCTTGCACTATGGCCCTCTAATTGGCTACATAGACTCAAGACCATTCCATGACATGCCTCCACCTGATGCGCTCACTGATCCTAGTGTCGAAGCGCATCTGAGACAACTTGGTTTTGGATACAGGGCCAAATACCTACACAGGACAGCTGTTATGGTAATGAAAGAGCATGATCATGGTTGGCTTGATAGCTTGAGGAATCCTGAAAGCCCTTTACTGGGTATGAAACCTTCAAGCGCCGGTGAGATGGTGCATGGAGGGAGGGAAGGTTATCGGACGGCACATGCGGCGCTCTTGGCATTGCAAGGAGTGGGCCCCAAGGTTGCTGATTGTGTATGCCTGATGGGCCTTGGATGGGGTGAAGCTATTCCCGTAGATACACATGGTACGTCATACTTCCAGATACACACCTTCGATGAACATCTGGTCGCTAAAATGACCATTGCAGTCTGGCAGATTGCCCAGCGCGACTACAGATTTGGTAAGGGTAAAAACATCAGCTTGACAAAAGCCATGTACGATGCAGTAGGGGACAAGTTTCGAAGCTTATGGGGAAAAGAGGCTGGCTGGGCACATAGTGTCTTGTTTACTGCTGACTTGCGAGTGTTCTCTGAAAGACTTTCAGTCAAGGTCGAGGTGGCGGATATCAAGGCAAGAGGTGCCAGTACAGCTCTCATAGAAAGTGGGGTGAAAACGGAAAGTTTGACCCCTGTTAGTATGAGAAGAGACAGCATCAAAAGAGAGTTCGAGGAAGACAAGAAACCTCTGATTGCCGTCAAGGAAACTGCGAGGAAGCGCAGGCGCAACGCATAGTCTTCAAGGGATTCCTGTCACCGATAAAAAAGGGCTTCGATCCAGCACCATTCCACTTTGCCCAATTTCCTTCCCACCTCGAGTTCAGATGCGGACCTGTGCTTGGCTAAGATTGTTCCGAGCTGGGTATGTCTGATATGCTGGGTTGTGCACATCATGGGTAAGCTACCTGTAGACAGCGGATAGCGATGAAGGCGTCCCGGATCGTTTCTGAATTGTAGCGAGGAACGATCATAGGCCCTGGAGCTCCATTTTGGGCCAAGTGTCCACGATGCACACCAATAAGAACTGTACCTCACTGCAGTCAGGGCAGTGCAACGTCAGTCCCTAACACATTCGACCTGATGAGGAAGGAAGATAGCTAAAACGGACAACGCGATCTCGCGATCGGCCACGCGGGGTGGCGGGATCTGTTGTCCTCCCGATACGAGGAATGTGAAGAATGTCGTGGTCAGCTAAACAAGAGAGCCTGATAAAATGAATGTTTGGCAGTAGATGTAGAATCGCCTAAGTGTTTCTATATACTCCGTAGCGAGCGATTCAATCTCTAAGGTACGGTGCATCTCCGCGCAGAATAAGATTGAAGGCCCACGATGTACGCATGCGATTGGTTGAAGACGGTACGCTAGTGGAGCCAGCGGGCTGCAATGGTCCATGGCAGAAATATCATAGACTCGGGAATACTCCTCACTTCACGCCTGCGTTGGCTTTTCATCGACATCACCACCCTGACACAGCTGTCAACCCTCTCTTTTGCGCATTAGCAGGTTCCAAAGTGAGACACAGTGCATAAGGTCACTGTCGCTCGCTTGGCTCAAGAGGAGGGTTGATGCATGATACCTTTTTGACTCGCCAACCCCCTTGAACGTTGCTCCATCCTCATATCCGCAATCCTGGCTTCATAACATTCACCTATCCATCAACCGCCATTTGCGAGCAATGAGGCTCTTCTCGTTGTTTGGCCCCACGGCAGCTGAACTCGCGTTTCTCGTACAGCTATGGCCGATCATGACTCTGGTCCGGCCGACGCAAGGAGTCAACTTCACCTCAATCCCCTCGACGGATCTCAATCTCAACGATATGGGCCAAGTAGCTCTCCCTGGCAGCTTTGACTCGATATCATTGTACACATATCAGCAGCAAACGGAGAATGCGTTCAGCACTAATGGGACCCAATCGCTCATCATGCAACTACCTAATGGAGACTTTGCGACAACAGCTTCAGCCGATGGATACATCAAGGCCATGTGCCCTTTTGAGATGCATGATGGAACGTTTGCGGGAGTGATAGTGGGGGGGAATTTTACCAGTCTAGGTGGCGTGGAGGCTCAGGGAGTTGCAATGTACGACTCGAAGACTGCTAAAATCACGCCTCTCCCAGGTTTGACTGGTTCAGTCAATGCCATTCTCTGCGACAAAACAACGAACACCGTTTACGTTGGAGGGGAGTTCAAGGGTGCAAACTCGACAAACGCTATCGCTTGGGTTGGGATGTCAGGTTGGGCAAACCTGCCTTTCGAAGGATTCAACGGGCCTGTCAATTCGATCATCATGGGTCCGAGGGGGGATATCATCTTTGGCGGATCATTCACTGGTTTGGGAAACTCAACCACCACTATCCCGAATCAGAAAGATCAACAAGTCATCAATATTTCATCTGCGAACATCACAGCAGTAGGCACATCGACCACGGCTGGCTTCAATGACGCATCCAACATCGTCTGCAAGACCAACGGTCAGGATGGACCCAACCAAACATGGCTTCTGTCAGATGACTCTCCAGGCTCCTGGACGGCAGCGATGAATTTTGGATACGAACCGAGCTTGCTCAGAATCTGGAACACTCATCAAGATGGTCGTGGGACAAAAACGTTTCGATTCACAGCTATACCACTCAACGGAATCATGAACTTCACTTACACCGACCCCGATACTGGCGTAGAGGGGTTGTATTGCGATGCTCGATGCCCTCTAACGTCAAACAAGTCCGTTCCTTATCAGGACTTCCGATTTTGGAATATCGTGGGCATGAGTGCATTCCGAATCGACGTTTCAGATTGGTATGGTCAAGGAGGCGGGCTTGACGGAGTGGAACTTTTCCAAAATGGTACTGTTTGACGAAGACCATCAACTATGGTAGTGTGATACTAACAGCTGTAGATATATTTGCCTATGCCGTAAATAGTCTCAACGAGCCTGCATGTGCAAACATCGGTTTTCGCTCGGAATCTACAGCTACCGGTCCCTGGACTGTCACGCCATCTGCTTCGAGCAACTCGGAATACCTAACTGCTGCAAATATCACTGGGTCAGGTACGACCACCTCTGCGGTCTCTGTGCTATTCGAGCCAGACATCAAGCAGAAAGGCAATTACACTGTGACATTATTCACACCGGGCTGTCTACAAGACAGCAGCTGCAGTGCTCGCGGTATCGTCAATGTCACTGCAAATTACTCCAGCACAGCTCCATCCATTGCACCAATTCTTATCTACCAGACCAATTATTACGACAAATATGATACAATATATCAAGGCCCCGTTGACGCGAATAGTGACGGCTTCCGGCCTTCAGTCATGCTCACACCATCATCCAATCAAAAGGATGGCTTCTCTATTGTGGCGCAACGTGTACAGTTTTCGATCGGTAATTCAACTGGTGGCCTTAATGGACTTTACGAGTTTAATCCCAACTTGAACACCCTAAATACAGACTTCTCGAACTCAACTATTGACCAGGCCGGCATGAACCTGAGTCAACGAGCGATTATCAAAAGTATGGCAGTACTGAACAACATCACTTACGTTGGTGGCAACTTTTCCGATACTAGCACTGGCTTCGAAAACATATTCTCCATCGGAATCGGCAACTCCACTGCGTTACCGAATGGAGGGCTCAATGCTGAGGTGATGACCATTACCGCATATGAAGACTTGCTCTACGTGGGAGGTAATTTCACGAATACCGTGAATGGAACCGTCACTGGACTGAATAACGTCGCCGCCTACAACACTAGCAGTCAGAAGTGGCAGCCCTTGGGCGCAGGCGTGAGCGCAACGGTTTACTCCATCGTGACTTTGGAAGTCAACATCACTGCGAACCAGCCAGAGCTCTGTGTCACTGTCAACGGATTCTTCGACCAGCTTGAGGCATTCGGTCCAAACAAGGTAGTCCCTGTCTCTGGATTTGGGATATGGGTCCCGTCTCGTCAGAATTGGCTCCAGAACCTCAAACTACAGTCCCAGGCTATTAGTGGGCATCTCAGTACCATGACCAACGTGACCGGATCCACCCCTCTTCTGGCAGGAACCTTGTCTGCTCAAGACATGTCAGCTGATGACGCTGTCTACCTTACCGGAAATCCTACGGCCATCAACTCCCTCAACGTGGGGATCCGACCGCAGCAAATAGGGCCACAGACCCGCAAGCGAGCAATCAGTGGGCAAAACGTGACTGGAGCTGTTACGGGCCTGTTCTACGCCCCAAAGCCTTCCGGGGGTTTGAACGTGACGGTATTGGGGGGCCACTTCACAGCTACGGCAAGCAATGGATCTACCATAGATAACCTGGTCTTCCTCAACAACACTGGCACCAGCAAAATCACTGGTTTAGCTCCTGGCCTTGATACGGACTCAGCTTTCCTGGCTCTTGCAACGTCTAATACTGTCTTATATGCTGGCGGAAGTGTCACCGGAAAAGTCAATGGTGGCGACGTCAACGGTCTTATCGCTTACGATCTTGGATTAGCAGACTATTCATATCCGCAGCCGCCTCCATTCGTTGGCCACAATGTCGCTGTCAATGCAATCACTATCAGGCCCAACAAGAATCAAGTTTATGTTGGCGGCAGCTTTGATACGGCCGGATCGCTTCCCTGCCCTGGTGTTTGTGTCTTTGAGAACGGTCAGTGGAACCAGCCAGGGAGTGGGATCGGTGGTAGCGTCTCGGCGTTGACCTGGCAAGGCACTGACATACTACTTGTTGGAGGCAACTTAACAATCAATAACAACGCGACATCCTTGGCCAACTATGATACGGCAAAATCGCAATGGACAGCATTGGAAGGAGCAGCTGAGAGCGTTCCAGGACCCGTAACAGCATTGGCGCCTGCCAATAATGGTGCTTCCGCATTCTGGGTTGCCGGCAAAAGCATTAACGGATCCGCTTTCCTTGTGAAATACGATGGCAGTCATTACCATAGTATTGGTGACATGCTGGGCAAGCAAACACTTATCCTAGGACTGTCTGTCCTAGAGCTCGGCAAAAGCCACGACGACACTAGCCTCGTCCCTAAAGACATGATACTTCTCGTCACAGGCCAACTCAATCTACCCGCTTTCGGCAACGCTTCTGCCGCACTCTTCAATGGTACCACTTTCTCCCCGTTCATACTCTCTACCTCACGGAACAGCGCCGGGAGTCTTTCCCAATTATTTTCAGAGAAAACTGTAAAATTCGGGGCAGCAGGTATGAACGAGGATTGACGTACCACAAATGTGATCTTCTTGGCTAACCTTGAACGCAGGTGGTCACATGGCCGTCGGCTTTGTCGTACTCATCGCTCTCGCATGTGCTCTCGGCGCCATATTCCTTCTCGTCGTTGCCGGCATCCTCATCGAACGCTACAGGCGCAAGAACGAAGGCTACAGTCCAGCGCCGACGACCTACTTCGACAAGACGAGCAACATGGGACGAATACCGCCGGAACACCTCTTTGGTCGGCTGGGACCGAGTAGACCGCCGATGCTCTGAGTTTTTGCCGAATCTTAGCGACTTTTACGAATTTGATACCCCACACCAATTACCGCATGGCATTTTCCCTTTATCAGGCGTCCTCCAGCGATGGCGTTTACGGGATACTCCTTCATCCTGAATGTACATATTAACTTACCTAATGCTGGTTCTGCCGCTCCTGGGAAGAGAATGGCACAGGCGGTAATGTTCTAAAAGCAGGGGAGGGGAAACTGCGTGATTGTTTTCCACCTAGATGGATAAGCTTCCATATGGCGAAGCCTGGTCTATAACTTCTATTTAGCTCTGAAAGAGAGAGAGAGGGGGGGGGGGATGGGGAACAACCCTTCACTGTTGTCCTAGTTGACATTTCTATTCCGGCACCTCAGCGACACCAGAGCGGTTCGCATTTGAGTTGGCACGGATGTGGTCGAGAAGAGTAGTGTATTTAGATAATGTCTCAAGAAAATCTATCTATCCAAACTATCTTTGTCACATCTTCATCTAGGCATTTTTCAAACTTCTCCATTTTTGCAGAGCCGAGATCTCGGCACCTGTCCTGCGAAAAGAATTCTCATGTTCTATGATAGGGGTCGGTTCTTGAGGTGAGACTTTACAGCAGCGGGGCAGAAGCACAGTCATTTCATGAAATGGAGATTTGGCCTCGGTGTATCTATCGCACTCGCAAGGAGATAATACATCTATGATTGACGGCCCCTGTAATACCCTGTTCTACCCAGCGGAGGCGACATCACCAACTCGCCAGCTCAACCTTTCAATACGTCTCTACGAGCCCACCAGCGGCATAGTAATGCGTTGGCGGACATACACCCGGACAAGCCACGCCACTGGTATAGTTCACGGTGAGGATCCCGGCCACGGCGGGATCGTTGTCGTCGCTCAGGGGCACGCTGCCGCAGGTCTGGCAGCCGTGATCACTTAGCTGTTTTAGTTTGAGCTTGATGGTGGCGCCGGAGGTTCCGTAGGGGTTGAGGTTGCCTTCTGTGTGGGTTTGGGGAGGTCAGTAGTGGGGGTGCCGAATGCCTTTCGTATCTGGGGAATCAGTGGACTCGGTGACTACGTACGGGTGAAGGCGCAGATGCCGCCGAGGAAGGATTTGCCCTGCGGTAGACACGCGATGTGGGCGTAGGGTTTGTAGATGTCGGTGTCGTTTAGGGGACCGCAGTCGAAAGTGGAGTCGGGTTCGCAAGTGGTCCGACCATTGACGAGCAATAGCAGGAAGTCGATGTAGTCGAGACTTAGGTCTTGAGTTGGACAAAGGCTACTGCCACGGCAGTTGATGCCGAGGGCGTGGTTGAGCGCGGTGGAGTTCGAGACGGCGTTGAGCGTGGAATTAAATGAGATTGCGGCGCTCTTGACAGGCTGAGCCAGACATCTAAGGCATATGACGAGGAGAAGGCCGGAGAAGCTGAGAGGAGAGTTGGGATGGCTTGGGAACATGCTGCTTGACTGCTGCATAAGGTTACCTTGAAGGCTGAAGGCTTGACAGAGGTGGACATAGCGCCACGAGCTTGACTTCCAGCGACCCAGAGGGTCCATCAACAGGAGCGGTGGTCCTTGCACGATGATTGGAAAGACGTCAAACGCATATTGCCGCTGACGCTTACAGGCCCACGCAGACGGACCCGTACCAGTCAGAAGGCAAATCAACAACGTTTTCCACCCGTCAGATCTTTCCGACAAGCATATTCCAAGCGCACCTCGTGCTTTGTCTCGTGATTTGCCCGATCACGACGATTGACTTTTCAATCTCATCTCTTCTTCCATTCCATAAGTACTGTCATACGTCAGCTCGAAGAACGAAGTCCATCTGGGATTATCCTGCCAGCGCTTGTATGCACGACGGCAAGGCTGGGAAGGTAGATGATCGGCCCTCGTGGGATTGAATCTGTCCTGACCGTGCCTCTAGTCTGCCGTGGCTGGAGCAATGCGTCTACCAAGTGAGCTGACCATGAGGAGCGCATATTCAGCCAACGACAGCTGAACCAGGAATCCTACAGGAGTGCACGATTTGACGCGTGCCTCATTCAGGAAATGAAGGCTACTATGCACATTCGAAAGAAACTGACTTGATAGGATCCCACACGTCATGTATAGAATACTATAGTAAGAGCGGCATGTTGGTGGTGGCAGCGCCGTCATACCTACCATGTACATGGTGTCCTGGATACGTAGTTGGGACTAACAAGCCTCGTGGCTCAGGATTATCACTCAGGCAGCCACCTCCTGAATGGAGACTAGAGCAGCTAAAAGTTGCCCCCATCCTCGGGCGGTGGTTGAGTTATTGATAGCATAGCCAATAGGCTTCCCCAGGGTCCTCCACGCTATCACGTAAGTTGCATCTCGGCCGCTGACCCCGGCGCACGCTAAAGGATTAGGCGGCGGTTAGGGGGTTGCCCCACAGATACCAGCTCTTACTCTTAGGGAGGATCCGCCCACTCAGACGATGCAAGTCAGTCATTGCGCCTTAGCTCCCATCCCTCCACCGACCGGCATCTCCCTAGTCTAGACCTCTCAGAGCACGCGAGCCCTGCAAACATCGGAGCGCCCTCTCTCTGAGCGCTCATCTCAACCTTGTTGGTCAACACCTGCCCTCATTGTTCATTGGCCTTATCAAAAGGTTTACGCTGTTGGCCCGGAGGATCGAGTGAGGATCCATCGTGCTCGATATGGCAGTCCTGAACCATCGCACTTGCAAATATGACCCTGGTCGTTGGCGCTGACTGGCTGCCACAATATGCGTTACGCGACCCACAAATCCACCTGGGATGGCCCTTACCACCAAACGCAGTGCCGTTGGAGGTTGTCAGCTCCCCAATAGGGTCATGGCATCCACGGCCGGAATTCTGTCTTTTCCTCTTTTCAATTCCCTATCGGTTGCCCTTGTCACCGTGAAAGATCTCCATCCATTACGTGACATTTCCGGTGCCTTTTTGTAATTGTCTCCAGGCCATACTTGTGTGCTGCCTCTCGTCAAGCCCCATAATTGAATTCTTGTTGGCATTCTCGCCGTTTCAGTCCTTCCCAACCTTCAATTATTACAGTCTCAGATTATGTGCAATGTGAGGGTGTCAGGTGAAAGAGATTGGAGTGAATGAACGATTTTGGCACCTCTATCGCTGGCTGAGAGTACCCAACGCCTCCCAGTGCTTCAGACGAGCAACGTGAGCATTATCTACACCATGGCGAATACGACGCTGGAGCGTGGTGCTTGCACTGCTCCCTTTCTGCAACTGTCGAAGTTTGATGGTACCGCAGGATGTAAGGTTTCGATACTGGAAACCAAGACTCTGAACATTGCTAAGACTTCCACAGACCTCTCTGGCCGCTTCTGCGCTCCTGTACCAACCGCCCAGGGCACTGTCCAGTGCTGCCTGCCTTGTCCTATAACAGATTGGGTGTACTCTGACGGTGAGTGGTATACAAGAACATTATTGTTGCGGTATAGGTTACTGAAGATGTTCCTAGACTTCGACACTATACCGAAAGCTGCGAATTGGCTCAATGTCGCTGGTATGGTATGCTCTGTGTCGATGCTCATTACCTACCTCATTTTACCGGTCTCGAAGACCAGTCGACATTACCTTACCGTCGGACTCGTTGTCGCGGTCTGTTTGATGCAGGTATGAAGTCAAATGTCCTGTGTCGTGGTCATGTCCGCTAACATTCATAGTTGGGCTTCATAATACCCCTTGCGGCCGAGCCAGAGCAATGCCATGACGCCATTACCCCAAATGATATGTACTCTGACATGATATGTGCTTTCTCCGGGGCTTTCTTGATGTTCGGGGGTTTTGCTGCTATTGCGTGGGGTAAGCTCTTGGTGTGGAGTTTGAGGAATCCAACATGTTAATGATCACAGGATTTCTCCGCTCATTATCAATACATCTACAAATATGTTGGCAGGTCGTACCGGGGAGAAAGTTCTTCTGGGGTTCGCTTCTCGCCGGATGGGGCATGCCCGCCTTGATCGTAGCGATCGCGCTACCACTCACAGGGACATCCTACAGGTTCGGAAATACCTGTCACATCAATCATACGAAAGCACTCGATGATTACTGGGGACCTCTACTGGCATTCGCGGCCATTTCGACAGTTTTGCAGTTCGCAACCTTTGGCTACTGCATCAAAGTGTACATCAGATCTCTCTTTGACGATAGCAACAACTCTACCTCCCAAGTCAGCTCTCAAGGATTGCCTTCGTATGCCTCTCATGCTGGAAGCGTCAAGACGGTGACGGCGGGGCAAGCCTATCGAAGAATTAAGAAAGTCATTGCACTGCAATGGCGAGGAACACTCATAGTACTTATCATAATTGTGAATGTGGTTTTCTTGGCAGTGGTGTTTGTGCAAATGGACAATACGGTCACAGCAGCTATGCATGATCTAGGAAAAGCGGAACCGTGGCTACTATGCCTGGTCATCAACGGAGGCAAGAAAACCCCATGCTTGGACAAAGTCAAGGCCGCGGGTTTGGTGACAAATGAAGCAACGGTCATGGCTGTCTTGATTTTGCTCTCGGTATGTATCGTTCCATCTATGTAATAGCATCTGATTAACATTGTTGTAGTTGAATGGAATATGGACGATGATCTTCCTCGGCCGTACATCCATGCTCATCGGCTGGGTCCAGCTCTTTCGCAGCACCTTCTCCAAACGCCGCACCGAGTTTGCCTCCGTCGACGCTCGCCGCTTCTCCAATCCCCCAAAGAACTACGAAGTCATCACCTCTCCCCCACCACGAACCGCAGAAAACACAGCCATAAAAGCGCCAGAACCAGTTATAACATCCCCTCCCCTGAAGGAAGAGTACGGGCTCTCACCCCTGGCACAATCACCTAGGTCATCTTCGAGCCACTACACCGACAGCGTCGACTACTCCGGCAAAGACTTTGCCGAGTACCAGCATCCCAACTACGGCAAGGAGGCGCATTACATAAGTCCGACACTCAGCTTTTCAACTCCCAGACCGCCATCGGCGGGAGGGCCTCAGTCGAGAGAACACAACAGATTACAGAGATCCTTCTCCCCGCGAATGGAACCTTTGCCACAGCCGGGAATACGTAGCCCGCCGAGTATATACCCACGGCCACATCCCAGCGGCGAAAGTCGAGGCGGATTGTTCTCGCCCGCATACGAGTGGGATTCTACGACCACGCATGCAAGTCCATCCTGACGACACGACCCTTTCTAGCGATGAAAAGCGTGCAACGCATTCCCCTCATATTGTATTTATGAATTCATTGATAGCGATTTTCAGCAGTGGGGGTGGGACCTTTGATACCTAGGGATCTTTCGGGAATTATACCATTTGGTGTACATGGAGGGAAAAGGTCAGGTCATCGTCGTGCATCACGAGGCATTTGCAACGCCTTAGGGGGGAGCTTCACTTCTATGTAAAAGCTAGAAAATCGGAACCTCAGGCAGGCATTCTATGGGCATGGAAGGGCTCTCAAAGAAAGAGATTATAAAACTCCGTAGGGTTCAATCCCATATATAATAACATCAAATTCGCCAACTCATCCTCCTCATCCTCCTCACACTCAAATGTCTGAAACCACATCTCCTCCCTTCTTTTCCCCCGGTGCAAAATGAAGAGCGTCAGTGCTTCCTCTCCTCTCCTCTCCCATATCCATCTATTTGCGCCGAAAGGTTCAAACCCCCCAATATAGATATAGGTATTCCTCAGATATTTGAGAAGAGAAGGACTCATGGGATAACACCGAAACGGAGAGCATCGGAAGCTGAAAGGAAAAAATGAAATGAGTCGACGAGTCTCTCTCTCTCTCTCTTTCTCCCACGCTAGAATTCTATCAACGTGCATGAAAATCTCCTGAAAAAATGAAGGTTGAAAAGTTGGAACGTCAAGGAGAAGAAAGGAAATGGAAAGGGAATCGGCCTCCTCCCCCCAAACATATATATAACCCCCCCCCCCCCCCCCCCCCCCAAAGGACGAACAATCCCAGCCATTGAATCTTCCCACAGAAATCCCCAAATCGACTCGACTCGACTCGATCGCTATTCTTTCCACTCCAGTCGACTGGCTCTACCTCGTAGATTAATAATCCCATATAGCAACTGCATCCGTCATGGGGTAAGTTTTAGGTACCATCCATGCTCTCCGACTGTAGTTGAAGCAAAACATAATATCGTACGTAGGAACCCCGTGCTGGTAGATAGATAGATGATACAGCCCGGATTTCCATATCCCAAATCGGGTTCATCGGACGAGGGAACTTGTGGTCTTCTGAGGCATTCTAGGATGACGGATGCCAGGACATGGGGTAGATTTCGGAGATGGGGTTATGGTTTTTTGGTCGTGGCATAGCTGATTTATCTGTGTATTTGATCATTTAAGTATTTGAGTATTTAACTATCTAACTATCTACTAAAACCCATAAAGAAAGGCGTTAATGATGGCTACGATGGGGCTAGACTGCATTGTACACTGTAGATATAGAGTGAAAGGGAGAGATAAGGTAGGCATTCGGGATCCCGAAATCCTCTGGAGTATTCTGGGTATCGTATCGTGATTGTGTATTTGGATCCGGTCGTAAGAGTTGGGTATATACTGTGATATGGAATAATGTGATAGATCAGACTGTTGATTATGGACGTGGTTGGGGTTTTCCTTCGTAGTTTATGTCAGGCTTATACGTCTGATATTCGAGAACTGGCAATCATCGTCCTCGAGTTTGCCTATATGGGATACCGCCTTTGATGGAACAATGGAAGCAGATGCAATGCCGTTCTATTTACTCCGTCTGTACCCCGATTGGTCACCGCGTATCCGGACCGATAATATATTGCAGTCTGACATCTTTTGTCGATTACCATTCGATAGGATGAAAAGTCGGAAGTGAAATCGAATTACCATGTGGCCTATCTGCTCCCGAGCCGACGCATCCACCAAGCTCGCTTGACACACAGACGTTAGGATTCATTTACTATAATAGATGGTATGGCAGGCCCGCAGCTGCCTTTGCCACTATCCATGATGGATGAATGCTATCCTTCTCAGGCTTAATACGGTCTCACGCTGGAGACATTTGATAATTTAGCTAACGGAGAGTCGATAGATGAGGTGGCTATTGCCCAGAACGCATCTGGGACCATCTCTAGTAAACAGTTTTGTTGGACAGAGCACCCCTATAAAAATCTCCTTTGGGGCTCGGATGTTTCTTTGATTCGCAGGAAGCTCACGTTTTCGGATGTGGTGTCTTGAGCGAGACGTAAGGCGGCCACCTTGTTAAGGAGAACCAGGTTTTGCCTTGAGGAACGACTTGGCCGCTCAGATCCTGCCGCGGTGAACTAAGCAGAAAAGACAGTAAGCCTCATTAGAAGCAATTACAGAGGGCAGCGAAGAAAAGGTGACATTGAAATGCGAGATTTACAAATAATTTCGCTTATAAAATGGCGGCTCACCGTATTGGCAAACTGTTCGATGTGTTGTGTGACTGCCTGAGTGCTGGTTTGCTGCCTCGACGTCAAGAATGAGGGGCGTCACGCCAGCTACGCAATGCGTCGACTTGGATCTGATGCATATATACCTTCGATAGCTGATGAGTATATACGCTCAAGAGCGTTCATGCTTTCTCCGACGAGTATAGGCACTTAAGAGGAGTGCGGACAACAGCGATGAGAGTTGAGGATCAATTTGATTGTTGAAATGCGAGCTTCAGTGCAAGTAAACTTTGCGGCATCGATCGAACGTTACACGTACTGGTTGTTACTGGTCGTTACCTGTATTGATACATCTGGAAAAGCGATACTGAGAGTCCGAACGGCGATGTTATTACAGTGTGATGAGCAAGCGATGAGGATCACCTCTGGGCGATGTAGCAAACTATTTCGAGGCGCCAGATGCCGTCCCGAGCTTTATTCTGTGTAAAGAAATCATTACTGATCCGCCGACCGCTGAACAGTGCTCCGGCCAGATGAAAGCCGAAATGGCGTCTGCGAGATCGAATGCTAACCTCAATCGAAGCGAAGGGAAACATGATGACGCTTTTCTGGTATGAAGAGAGATCCCTAGCAGCTGAAGTGTTTCCGAAGATACCTGAGCCGAAGTATGGCGAAAGTACCGATTCAGGCCCCGACACGATCTGTTGCAAACCTAGAGTACCGTCGCAGAACCGAACCAGCAACTGTTGCTACAAGCCAACCTGATTCTGAATACATGCGAGAATGATTGACAGGAGTGGGCGCGCATTTATTTGGCAGAGCGCTCCGCACCTGGGTAGATTAGCGGACCGCAATCAACCACGGGAGTACCTATCGTCAGAGCGGTAATTTTGGTCTCTACCTCCACCGTAAGACTCACGAGACTCCCTTGGAGCATCGCCATAACCCCCAGATCGTCCACCATCGCGGCCGTAGGATTCATTCCCACCACGATATTCGTCGCCACGGCTGCTGCTATAGCGATCGTCACGGCCTCCTGAGGCATAGCGGTCGATGCCACGAGATCCATAGTCGTCGCGACGTCCATATGAACGACGCTCACGGTCATCGTATCGGGATGAGCCACGGTAACTGTCTTCGTAGCGTCCCCCACCGTATCCACGATAACCACCTCCACCACGACGATCATCAAATCGATCGAAGCGGCCACCACGCGGCGGACCACGAAAGTCGTCTTCTGTAAATCCAGATCAGTGTCATAAGGCTTGATAGTTTCAGAATGCTTACCGCGCTTTGGCGGCCCAAAGTACTTTCCGGGGGTTGGTGTCCTAGGACGCGCACGCCTAGCTTTCTCGATGCTCAAAGTACGACCCTCGATATTCTCGCCCTGAAGCCCCTCCTTGGCAGCATCAGCTTCCTCCGCAGTAACCATCTTGACGAAACCAAAGCCACGAGACTCTTGGGTGTGAGGATCCTTCATGATAGAGCAGCCTTCAACGTTGCCATATTTCTCGAAAAGACGAGTGACTTCGGACTCGGAGAGTCGAGGATGTATGCCAGTGACGAACAAGTTAGAGCCTGGGTTGCGAGCATTCGATTCCCGCTCGTCCTGACCACGATCCGGGGGTGGTCCACTATAGTGTCCGTCAGCCAAGTCAGCAATGACACCGGACGCCTTATCGATTTACCGAGAATCCATGCGCCCATTTGGAGATGCGCTTCTATCACGTCCACCACGGTAGCTGTCGTCGCGCTTAGGAGGATAGTCGTCGTCACGCTTGGTTGGGCGTGGTGAAGCACTACGATTGCGTTCATAGCGAGTTTCATCTGCTCAGCTACTACGTCAGCGACAGGTTTCGGATGACATGTAAAATCAGGTATTGATGAACAAGTATTGAGGTGATGTGCTTGAGCGGTATGTACCCTCGTAACGACCATTCTCTTGCTCGTAATCCATTGCTTGAGCCATGTTATATTTCGAGGCTGAGTGAGGTCTAGGTTTGCGAGGAAGATTACCGCTGCCTCTCAAGAGAAGACTGGATGATAGGAGAAGCTGAAGTGTGATGGGGTGGAATGAGGCTGATGATGATGCAGATCACAATGGTGATTATGAGGCGTTGCTTGGAGCGTTGTTGATGAATTACTTATCTGTCAAGAATAAATTCCACAGGTCCCTGGGCTAGAGCCAATGCGGAAAAGGCGATGTTTGTTAATTTTCCTTTAATGTAGGACTGTGTACATACAGCCAAGCATGAGGTTGTTTCCGAATCGTACCATAGGCTTTATCTACGGCTCGTCTTAGTGATGAAAGATGCCCGAGGTACGACCCTTAGATTTGAAACGAGTCTTGTCTGTTTTTTTACAATTCAGTCACTAGTTGATGTTGGTGCAGCTAGTAAGACTCGAAATTGGTGGGCCGACTCCACTTCGAATGGCTGGTTTGACGAAGTGCTCGCCTGCAAACGAACACCATAAACGAGGGTGCGGTTGAATAACAAACTTGAGATATTGACGAGTCTAGTACAACATGAATGAAACCCGTTATCCTATGCCATTGACTTAGGGCTTAACGCTGAGGCCAGGCAGCAGTATCACCATCTGCGTCTTGCTCTAGCAGCTTTACGCTTTTTCGCCTTTGCCTTTGCGGCCTGTTCCGCGGCAACGCTGTCCACCAAATTAGGCGAATCATCAGTATCGTCGGGTACAAGGCCCAAAAGCTCTTCCTCGTCCATATCACTGAGGTCTTCGCTCATACCTCGCACAAGCTCTCTGCCCGTCCACCGCTCCTCTTGAATAGTTGTACCGACGGGATCGAACGGGTCCATGTACCATGGAATGCCCCCATAGAGCAGGGGCTGATGGTCACCTTCCGAACTCATGGGTGGCATCGGCGGCTCCGCGGTTGGATTTGTATCGCTCGCATGAACAGACGCAGCTTTGAGACCGTTGACTTTATGGGATGTGCCATTGGTGCCATTTGTTGATGGCACGGAGTCCGGAGTTGGTCGTTGACGTTTGAGATATGATTCCTCCACAGACGCATGGACTATTGCCGCAGCATCCATGTCAATATCACTAGGAGCAACTCCTTCCATTGAAATATTGACCTGATGACCATCAAGGCTACCTTCATGGATGTTTGCGCTGGTTTGAATGAGTCCAGCTTCACCACTGCCAAACTGCGACCCAACAAAAGAATCGCGTCGTGATGCATTGTTCTCAAGCAACTTGTCTAAGTTGGCGAACTCTTTTTCGATAGATTCCCGGCATAGTTCACTTTCCTTTCGTAGGGCTTCTTTAATTGGGTCCTTTACGGCTTTTGCAATTCGGCTCACAAGACTTTTTCTATATTTGTAGTCAGGGAAGGGTTCCTTGGCTGAGTCTTTACTGGGAGATTGCTCAGAGAGTTGTGCCGAGGCATCCATAGGGGACGGGTTCAAAGCTGCGTTGATGGTAGCATCAAAGTCTTCAGAAAAAACCGTGACTGATGTATAGTAGCGCCTGTTGAGTCGTTCTTCGAGCCTAGAGAAGCCTTCGCTAAAGACTCCTTTGCCATCAAGCCTTAGAAGGTGTCAGCAAACTAGTCTTCAGACGATGAACAATGGCAATACTTACGCTTGAGACTTTTCCAGAATTGGCCATAAGATTGGTGTGATTGGAAAGTAAATAGTATCGACGATACTTTTTAGTAGCTTCGCGTCTTCAAGCTTCTTTTCTTCTCTTTCCTTAATACTCGCACACATCTGTTTGAGCTTGTCGACATCCTGGGAGAGCTGTTCGGCAAAATCAATGCGTCTCTGAAGACGTACTCCACCCGCCGCACCCATGCCGACGAAGTTCCGACGTGTGATCTCCATTGACGTGAAGGTTTCCATCTGCAATTGCAGCCGCTTCAGCAAAGCCGCGCCTCGTCGCGCTTCTCTTTTCAGCGTCCAATATTTGCATGCTTCGGCTGCGAACTCCTTCCTCTTGCGAATAGTGAATCGTCCTAACGAAATTTCCACCGAATCATAAATAGCTTGTGGTATGACCGGTGCGCCAGACGGTAGCCTCCATACGACTTTTGGCTTCTGATCTCGTTTGCGCTTATTCGATCCCAAAGTGAGGGTGAGCTTGGGATTTAATGGTTCTTCGATTGAGTCGGGAACGGACGCTTCGATGCTTTGTGCAGGGCCCATTGTGAGAGCTGACTGCTGACTGTCCGCCCACAGCCTGCCGCGCGTTGTGTACCGATAATACTCCATGGCATCCGCGATTGCAGTGTCAACGTCATGCTCCCTTCGCCAGTCGACCGGAACATGTTTATCACAATATGCCTTCAGTACACTCGCATCAATACTCGCAGGTCCTCCGTGGCTTGACTTCATCTTGAGGAAAAGCTTGGATCTTCTAGCACAAGTGACGTGGAACGCAATATAACAGTTTTTGTTTCCGCATTGGATACAAGCACCCATCTTTTGGCGACAAATGTAGCAAGTCAGCTTCCATCTTGGCTTTGGAACTTTCTCCACATCCATTACTGGCTCCATGAAAGTCGAGTTGCCGATCGAGACTTCTGGTATCCAAATCGCACACAGCAAGTGAGCCCATCTCGATGAACTGGTCTGCTTGAAGGCTCCGTCTGTATTAGGACAGAAAATACATGTTGGCGTTCCACGACCAATCAGTTGACATTTCCGACAGAGCCATTGGCCCTCTGGTATGAACGGTACACCATAGCATTCTTGATGCACTGCAAGATCGCAACCATCACAGAAAACGATCGCGTTAGTGTTTTCGCAGTCACCATCATCACAAATGACGCACTTGGTATCTTGTTCCTCGCCTAGGCCTGGTGGCTCCCCATTGACAGCGGCAGCTGAGCTCGAGCGTGGGCGATGTGTTTGTGGCGGTTTAGGGTTTGGCTTTGGAATCCTCTTTTCAAGAGCGTGCCACTCCTTTTCAATTTTTGTCATTGTGATCTCAAATATTGCGGGCTTAATGGATTCAATTCCTTCCGCTTTTCGCTGGGCATTGTGTACGGCAAGCCAATGGTTGTCTTGCTCATCCATATCGTACTCAACTCGACCAACACCAGAGCTACCGATAGCTGAATTGCTCTCGCCCTCAGCTTTCCCAGTAGTCATGTCCAAATCTTCTTCAATGTTACCTTCAGTAACGCGGATCAAACTTCTCCCCGGCCTAATGTACATCTCGCCTTCCTGGTACCCAACATGCGCCATACCTTTGTCCACGTAGTTGGCTCTTTCAATGTTCTTCTCCTCAAACTTCAGAAAGGGATCTAGCCGACGGAACGAAGGCTTCGGTAGCGTCAGTTTCTCACGTGGATTGAACCCCGGGAGGGGAACGACTTTAGGAACGTCTGGGGCGCCAATGCCTTTCAACATTGAGTCCGATCGACGCAGAGGACGACCTGCACATCGCCTTGGTGTGGTATCGGTATCTCCTGGGGTAGCAGAGCCGCGATCATGACGATCCTGGCTCGTCTGAGCCTCACCATCCTCCACCACGAATCGGTTTCCTCTATCGCGAGATGGAGTATCGTTTCTGTTATCAGAAGACGAAGCCGGGGTAGGTCTTTTGACTCCATCAACTTCATCTGCGCCGAAGATTGGGAAAAGCGCCCCAACGTCTAAATCTTGGTGAAATTCCTCCCATCCTCTCTCTTCCCTTGGCTTAAAGCCGTCGCCGTGGACCACTGCGGCCGCGGCTGCGGCAGCAGAGCTAAAGCGTGGTCTTGCTGGTGGCCGTTCTCTTCGGCTTTCTCGCCGCGGTCGTGGGTACTCTAGGGGCTGGACTCCGTTCACCGCGTTTTCGCGTCCTACTCTACCCCTTGAACCAACATAGTTGAAACCGCCGGGCCCCGTGCCACCGACTGGCTTTTCCGTTCCATCAGGTTCCATGTACCTTCCGCCTCCCCCAGGGCCACCCGGCACATATTTTCGCTTCATTGATCGGGTCTCAGTCACCGAAGGACTGTCAGCAAATGAGCCGTTTGGCGTGTCACTTCGACCTGATCTGCGCCGAACGTTGAAAGGTAGGCTACTGGTTGAAGGCATTGGCGCCATTGCTGCGCCGTGATCAAGCGACGAGCTCGCGTTAGCTTGAAGCTGACGTGATAATTTGTTGATAATGAGGTTTTGCCTGCCACCACAAGATCCTGCGAAGTGTATACTCGAAGATGTAACTTCGCAAGAGGACTAGGTAATCGAAGCGTGAGTGAAGTCTCTTGGCCTCTGGCAGTGAACGAGGCTTACAATTAGGGAAACTTATATGCCACTAAGGAGCGGCGGCCCGAGCTGCCGATCACTTTAGCACTTCCGACTAAATCTTATTCCTCAACTTCTCTCGTTGGGAAGCAGGGACCATTCCATTGTTAGTGGTATCAGCGACTTGCTCCGCTGAGAACCTTTTCCATACTGCCGACCAGTTCATTTGGAGCGAGCGGATCAAACAAGGTCTTGATCGTGAGTGACATTGGTTTTTGATACATCGAGCTTGATGAAGTGATCTATGTGAGAGATTTGCATATACTGATCATTCAATGATGTAGCGCATACTTCACAAGTCACAATCACCGTATTGCCAACAACATCAGGTTATCGATTCCAGGTAACTGAATCCGCCGTAGCACAAAGTAGTAAGAACTTCGAGAGCATGTCGAACAATGCGTGGACCCGCAACGGCCAGTCAACGACACAGCAGGGGATCAATCAGCAACCTGGAGTCCCTTCGCAGGGGATCGCTGCACTTCCTTTCAACTCGCAAGAAGTGCAGAGTGGTCTCAAAAGCGGTATTCGGTACCAAAAGGCTTTATACAACTGGGGCTGAGAGATGATATAGGCTATTTGACAATAGCCCCGGGGGACAGGGCGTCGCTCAGCTACAAAACAAACAGCACAAGATCTAGTGGAGCCTGGACATCGAATCGTTTGTCTACACAAGCTGAACGTTCCGAAGATACAATGGCTAAGTTGGATTAGCAAGAACAATGGGGAACGGCAAAGATTTCTTCAATGAGCTCCGTAGACAAGTCTCCATTACGCAACAGGGAGGCGAACGCGCTGGCGGTTGAGAGGGTCATTGCCCCGTATTATGCATCGCCTAGGCTAGGATGGCGAGACCATACTTTAATGGCGATTCGGTACGTATGCACCTTGGAATACTTTTGGCTCTGATTCTTCCTCGGTGCCCGGTCGACTTGGAGGCTCCAACGAGAGGAGAATTCACTACACCAAGATATGCAACAGTAATATCTCCACACAGATGAGCAATACAAGGAAGCGTTTGTAAGTATGCCTATGGAGGTAACAGAAGGGCTTCTCATCGACCCCATTCCTGTTCAGCTCAATGACTTCCTCTGTAAAATTTGACACGAACTGAGTGAACTATTCGCGGAGTGATCTTGGCGCTGGATCTGCAGATGACGAAATGCTCAGTGGTGGAGACGTAGTACGGAGGAGTATGCTTCAATACTCAATCTGTTCCTTAAACGCCACGCTGCACAAGTGCAAACCACGTTTACGACTATGCCACGGCGTTGCTAATGTGATGGTGCTTGCCTGCAATCAAGGCGCGATCACTGGGTAGCACGGTATTACCGCTGGGCAAATGACAATGCTTTCAAACGTGGGATACAATCAGTAAGTGATAGAGATGTGCCTGCAGCAAGCCCGTCATCCACGGTGACATTATTTATAATGTTGATGTGGTCGAAGCTTTTCACTACACTATCGTAAACAGGAAGGTGGGGGGAGCAGCCCTGGTCGTCACTTCTTATTTGAATGGTTAGCATCGCAAGTGATTGTGAAACGGCTTGCAGAAATGTTGTCACTGCATGAAGATTGACGATAACCGTCAGCCCATCACAATCTCAGCGCTTAGCGATTTTCCATCTGATTGGTTATACCCCACATTGCAAGCACCATCATTCCCACCCACTCAATAGATAGCAAGAGCACATATAGAGACACTGCGCTCTGAATATTCTTCTTTCCCCATCCTGCGTTTCAATTTTCATTTTTCATTTTTCCATAATTCTTTATTTGTTTTCATTTATTTGCTTCGATTGGCTGGTCCAATCATCCCACAACATTTTCCACAAGTCTTCGCGTACCCATACTGCAGCATCTCCTGTTGAACAGGCTAGATCTATAATCCACATCTCCAGCATTATTACCACATCATCCGCTTATTCCCAACTTCCTCCCACTTCACTCAATCGACCCATCACATTATCAAAATGCTTGCGCGCCGTGGTCCAGTAGGTTTTCTCTAGCCTACTGTTTCTTTAACTCTCGAGATATGTCTCTCGGGTGTATGAGCATGGAGTTGTGTTCCAAGGAGCGGAATGTCTACTTAGAGGGTATTGCTGACTGGAGAACGTTATTAGAAATTGGCTCTTGCCGTTCCCACCCTAAGCATTCCTACATCGAGCACTGGAGCCAAGTCTGCGCTCCCAAGGACCCCAATATCGCCATCCCCGATCAGTCCCACAGTCCGCAACACCCGTCTCAATCAAGTGTCTTCCTTCTCCTACAGCCAGGCACCAAACACGAAGAGCATTCTCAAGAAGGGCCATTCATCGCGGTCGGTATCGGGAAAGAAGCTCTCTTTCAGCGAAGAACTCGCAGTTCGATCGATCGAGCCTTTGCCTCAAGATTGCTATGGGGAGTACGTAAAGCTTAGTAAAGATGAACGGAGATGGGGGCGAGGCAATTGAGACGTTACTGAGTAGGCAACGCTACTTCAAAACGCAGCCTTAAATGTTGATAAGTAGTTCAGCATAGCGGTATTCGCTAAGACCTGTACGTAACAGTCGCACTGCCGGGACGCTCTCAGAGGAGGCTTTGATGGTGAAGATGGAAACATAACATAGATGATGATGATAAATGATGATGTATGCTACTACGCTTACCAAACCGGTATCCACATTACTTAGTGCGTTAGTCAATAATCTACGAACAGTTCGTTTCTTCATTGCCGACCCACCATAAAAATTTACCGACTAGGTCGGAGTAAAGGCCTGGAAGTTTTTCGAGCCCTCGGTGAACTACATGTCGATCTATTCCCGTGCGTATCAGCTGACGGCTGAGACATCGACCTCATGGGATACCATAATCTCAGATAGTCAAGTATAAACGAACAAGCTGAGGGTGAAACACTACAGTGGAGACAATGCTTGAAGCCAGACAGTAGGATGTGGTCACTAAAGGCGATTATTAAACAACAAGCTGAGTTTAGCTTCTGCTGTTGAGAGCAGCACCTGAGCACGCTCGGGTAGGGAAGGGAACTCCCGCCCGGAACTCAAGGATCTTGACGAATATGGGGGCGAAGCAGGAAACATTGTATCTGACGGTACCTGCACAAGGCTAGTATGGAAGGGATAGCGTACGAGGCAGTGCATATATGATGTCTTGTTGCAGGATGGTTCGCAGAATTCTGGGGGCGAAGTCGACTTCTGAAACACAGGATCGTTATGTGTCAGAATGACATCGGCAGCGGACGTGAGTGATTCCAACAAGCACGACGCATTGTTTGAGGAGGAGCGCGGTAGTCAATATGATTGCACCAATTGTAGACTGGGTTGGGATCATAGCTAAAAACCCCGTCGTATCATAGCCATTGACAGCAGTAAAGATGAAGTTGTCTATTCCTCTTCTTTGATGGGAAAGTGATATCGAAGTATACTTGGTAGAATAAACATCAAGCTGCTTTGAGGTGCAGATACATACCTCACATGTCGAAAGTCCATGGAACAACCTCAACAACGACTAAGATAGCAGCGCGTATCTGCCATTGTGCAGGAATTTTCTATCTCTTTGCTCGTCAGCTCGACGACTGCAACGAATTGGAAATATCCAAAATGCATGCCAGAGCCTCAATTCGAATAGCAGACGTGATGCAAAAATAGATCTTTCTCCGCGCGATCCCTGTCCGGGCTAGTCGCGCTTGTTCCCGCTTCTAAATTCGCAGCAATGCGGCGGTTGCAGAAACATGACCGCTCCGTCGCCCGGCCTATGGCATGAGACCTCACCGCACTCTCCTACTACTATCCTCTAGAGCAGCCCTTAGGTCTCTCATCGTTCCTCTATGGTGCACTAGGTAGGCGCTTCCTTCCCTGTGGCTTGAAGGATAGTAGTGTTTCATGTTTCTTTCCTTCTACATTGGGTGTAGTCGGTTTCCCAAGAATAACCCGTGCACTCTGGCGTCAAGGCTCAAACAGGTACCGCCAGAGGTCTACTGCAAGACCTCCTGCACCCAGCTGGCTCGTGAAGGATTATAAGGCTCTACTTCGCCTCAATGCTGTCAGGTCTCTTCTCTTCAGAATGCAGGAGTAATTGTCAAAACAGATGCTACTTTCATACTTGTACATCTTTCGTTAGCCTCTCTCCCTGCAGTCGGTCTTTCTTTCCCTCTCACCACTTCGTACCTCGAAGTATATTCCATTAGTCTCATGTTCTTATAAAGTCAAACGTTCATTCCATCCTTTTGTTGATCTTTTCCTTTCTCTGTATAATTTCCTACCTTTCCTCCCGGCGAGGCTTTTCCTAAACAGTCATTAAATCATTCCTTGTTATAAGATGCCCAAGGGGGCCAAGACATCTATCAATTCATCTCGTCGCCCAGTACCATACCCAGTCGCTACCAACAAGCCAATTGCACCGTCTTCAAGAATGCCACCTCAAGCCGTAACATCACCCCAACCCGCTGGTACTGATCGTCATGCATCTCAATCTTGGCCTCCAGAGAAAGATGAACTCCTCATGCGTGCTCGTCAGCAAGGTCTCAATTGGCAACCGATTGCTTCCCAGTACTTTCCAGACAAGACCTCAAACGCATGCCGCAAACGACATGAGCGGCTCATGGAGAAGCGCAACAACATCGACAGCTGGGACGGCGTCAAGATGGAGACCCTAGCCAGAGGCTACAACAATGTCCGCGAACAGATGTGGAAGCTCCTCGCGGATCAAGTTGGGGAAAAGTGGCAGACTGTAGAGGCCAAGGTATGCAACTATCTGTCTGCTTACCCTGAATCTGGGTCATGGCTGATGAGAAGCTTAGTGCATGGAAAAGGGGCTCAAGACCCTCCAGGCGGCCGGCCGTACCGCTTCGCGGCGCGAACGCCGGCGGATCGGTAGTGAAGACGTTCAATACGACGAAATTACAGATAGTCGGTATCCGCCTCCACAACAAGATCACTCCAAACCGCACCAAGACGATGTAGACGACGGCGACAGCGCTATTGGCCCAGATGCTGATCAACATTTTTTGATTGGTGCCCAAGGTGACCGGAATCGGTCTTACCTGTCAAGTACTCGCAACGAGCAAGTGGCCTATCATGGCGGTACCATCACTCCACCATTCAGCAATTCCACATTCAGCACCCCTTCTTCAGCAATTTACACCCCAAACATCACAGCCGCACCCATGTATTCACCGCAGCCGGTAACTTACCAGCAATCGCAAACGTTGCCGAGCTTTAGTTCCGCGTTTGGTACACCAAGTATTCCCAGTATTTCGACCGTCATACAACACCAACACTCGCCACATCAACATACTGCTGTAACGACGCGTTAAATCCGCGAAGCAATCAAATTAGCAAGTCTAGAGCTCAAATGCTCTTCGCTTATGTTGTTTCCTTTGTCAGGGATGAGGATAAACTTAGCATGAAAGGCGTAGACGATAAGGTATCATGCGGATGGATTTCTGTAATGTAATATTAGAGGGGGCGCATATCTCTGGTGTATGATATCAACATTCGCTGATTTCATTCTGTCCATAGAATCGTCAACTGGCGTTGCTTCACGAAGTGGGGTATCGATGAAAATGTATAATGCATAGGACGACCACGAAATCATCCATTCAGATCGCAAATATGGTTCTGAACGATTTCACCTCCTCCAACAGTCCGCTCCGAAGATGCCACCCTCTTCCGAATCAGGGTCAATCGACCACTTCTTCAGAGCCCTACATGTGAGATCCGTGCTCCAGCCGCGCTCAAACATTTCCATCCCTGTCCAGGCAATCATTGCGGCGTTGTCGGTGCAAAGGTCGGGCGGTGGGAAAACGAGCCTGAGATTGGACAAACCGCGAGCTGCAAGAAAGGAGCGGAGTCTGTCAAAGACGGCGGGGTATCAGCTGTGTGCCAAAAATAAATAAACAAATCCTTGAAACGGTTGAACTCACATGGTCCTCAGAAAATCGTTGCTTGCCACACCCCCACTTACGACGAGCGTCTGCTTGTCCCGTTTCTCTTGGTACGGGTAACTTTTCCGATGCAGCTGCAAGTCGCGCAGAGCCCACCCAACCCTACTCGCTAGGTGTTCGAATGCCACCCGCATGACCTCCTTCGCCAGATCCACCCTTTCTTCACGGCCCATGTCTGGCTTCGCTTCGCATATCCTTTTCACGGTACTACCGAGACCGGAAAATGTAAACTCCATGGCTTTGCTTTTCGACCCCGATCGCGTTTCCGTGAGTGGTGGGACCAGCGACCAGCCCCAGCAGCTTTCTCTACGTGCGATCTCTTCGCCGCGTGATCTAGGTGCTCTATAGTTGTGATCGCTTTCGCCGCTAGGAAATGCGAAACGTTCCAGGAGCCGACCGTACATGATCTCGCAGCCTTCTTCAAGGACGTTAGGCGGAAGTACTAAGCGCGCTGCTTTGTCGATCATATCGCCAATGGCCAAGTCCATTGTTGTTGCTAGTATTCGGTGTTCCGTGATTTCTCTCGAATGTACGAGAAGTGTATGTCCACCAGATACCAGTAGCGATAGAAAAGGGAACGACGGTTTCGGGTCCTGGGTAGGATCATTAAGCGTGGAAACAAGGCGTGGCGTCAATGCATGTGCTTGCATATGATTTACCCCTACCAGAGGTATCTGCCAGGCTACTGCAAGGCCTTTGGCTGTGTCTAAACCGGTGGTCAGATTCGAACGCATCCCCGGACCTCGGGTTACGGAGACGAAGTCTGGTTTCTCCTTTGCGGCTTGGTCGCCCGCGATGCATAGTCTCTTTTCATCGTAATAAGTATGGCGAGGCAGACTCTGGAGAGCTTTGTCGATCAGGAGGGCAAGGTTCTCCTGATGAGACTCGAGAGAAACAATTGGATGAATTCCCTTGTGAGCGCTGTTGTTGGCGGTAACCTTTTCGTGGAATAGGAGGTTGCAGTACCTCCCATTTTTTCTTTTCAGAATCGCTACTGATGTATCATCACTTTCGCATGCTCAGGTCAGATTGCAGTCTTCGGGCAAATTACTTTGGGGACATACCATGAAGTCTCTATGGCTAGAGTCATTAGGTTGCGGCAGCTCAGCGCATGTAGTGTAGGCACATAGGTAGCTGCTGGTCGTTGCAGACATCTTGAACCAGCTGCTAGCATCCGATCGCCTACATCGGTTTCCACACCATGAGAAGAAATCTAGAGATAAACCACACATCCATAATGCAATTTGCGCAAAGGATACGGAAAGCTGAATATGGGAAGCGTGCGGAATCCATTCCGCCTCAAATTTCAATTATGCAGGGCCCAATGTTGCCCAATCTGGTCCTGATTCCGGGGAATCTCAATTGGCATCAATTGGAGGACGTGGACACGCTGACCAGCTGCGGTATCCGGAGATGATGCCCCCGTCACGAAATGTTCTTGAAAGGTAGCAGTAAGAGAAGGGTTTCGTGAATCCTACGCCCGGGCGATCTCTGGACAGCGGCGCGGCCTACCTTGTCAGAGTGGCGGAACGTGTAAGTCAGAGACAGTACAGTTGAGGGGCTGTGGGCTGAGGGCTGATGTAGATTAGCCAAGTAGGAACTATGGCGACTGCGAAAACTGCGATCAAGGAGTCTCTTTTGGGGACAACAAAAGAACCCGAACTCTCAACCCAGTCCAAAGCTACATTCAATCGCCATGCGAGACAGGATGATGAGACTCAGGAGCCTTTCATGACCCAGGACGATTTCGTGAACGCGATCGCCCCTCCTGGTGAGGATTATGTCAGTGCCACCAATATCTCTCACCACTTCTGGCAGACCCGTGGTATGGGAGAAACTACTGACACTCCCCGGACTACAGCACAAGATCAACAGAGAACAGTACGCCATATTATTCCAGGTTGCGGATAGACGAAGAACGGGACAAATAAGTCTACAAGATTGGGCCACCTTCGACCACCTGCTTGCCAAACCAGATGCCGAGTACGAGATAGCATTCCGACTGTTTGACGAAGAAGGTACCGGGACGATCAAGTATGATGACTTCCAGAGGCTATACAACCAGAACAAAGGTTCTGAAACTATACCATTTGATTGGGGCTCGGAGTGGGTATCCCTCTATGTAGGATCGAAGAAGCATCGCCATGATATTACGTACCCCCAATTTTCCCAAATGCTTCGTGGACTACAAGGCGAGAGGATACGACAGGCTTTCCAAATCTTTGATAAAGACAAAGACGGCTATATAGATCCGGAGGATTTCCAACGCATCATACTTGAGACTGCTAGACACAAGCTCTCCGACCATATCCTCGAAAATCTACACACCTTATGCAACATATCGACAAGTAGCAAGATATCTTACGCGAATGTACGAGCATTTCAGAATGTCATCAGGGAGATGGACCTTATAGATCTCGTTATTCGAAATGCCACACAAAAGAGCGAGGATGGTACTATTACACGAACAGACTTCTTGAACGAAGCTGCACGAATCACGAGGTTTTCCCTCTTTACACCCATGGAGGCTGACATCCTCTTTCATTTTGCTGGCTTAGATACCCCATCGGGACGGCTCTCTCTTGGCGACTTTGCCAAGGTCCTGGACTCCTCGTGGCAAAGTGCTTATGCATTGGGCATTGGAGCCGTGGGCGCTGCTTCAGGTGCAGCCGACAAAGCAATTTCCACAACCCGGCGTTATCTGCATAATGTGTTAGAATCGGCCCACCATTTTGCTTTGGGAAGTATAGCAGGGGCCTTCGGTGCATTCATGGTGTATCCGATCGATCTAGTAAAGACCAGAATGCAAAATCAGCGGAGCTCCCGCGTTGGAGAGATGCTGTATAAGAATTCAGTTGATTGTGCGAAAAAGGTCATCAAGAACGAAGGACCAAGGGGTCTCTACTCAGGAGTACTACCGCAACTTGTCGGCGTTGCACCAGAGAAGGCCATTAAGCTCACCGTCAATGATCTAATTAGAGGGCACTTCTCGGAATCAGAAACAGGCAAAATCTGGTGGCCACATGAGGTCCTTGCGGGATCAACAGCAGGTGCGTGTCAAGTTGTAAGTCGGAAAACCTGGTTCAATACTCTAGCCGCGGTGCTGATCTATTGAAAGGTCTTTACAAACCCCCTTGAGATCGTCAAGATCCGATTGCAAGTACAAGGGGAAATCGCGAAAACAGCCGATGTGCCACGGAGATCAGCAATGTGGATCGTCAAGAACTTAGGGCTGGTTGGTTTATACAAAGGCGCAAGTGCGTGCTTGCTACGAGATGTGCCCTTCTCCGGCATCTACTTCCCCACTTACAACCATCTGAAACGCGACTTCTTCGGAGAAAGCCCCAACAAAAAGCTCGGCGTAGTCCAGCTCCTAACCGCTGGCGCTATTGCTGGCATGCCCGCAGCGTACCTCACCACGCCTTGCGACGTCATCAAGACTCGCCTGCAGGTCGAAGCACGGAAAGGTGAAACGAAATACACATCGTTACGCCAATGCGCCAAGAGCGTATACCAAGAAGAAGGCTTCAGGGCATTCTTCAAGGGTGGACCGGCTCGAATACTGCGATCGTCTCCCCAGTTCGGCTTTACATTGGCGGGATACGAGGTCCTACAGAAGCTTCTCCCGATGCCTGGGAGTGCGAGCGAAGGAGCTTTAGTGGGCGGTCGTGCCGAACCGTCTGTTGGACTGCTGGAGGCGAAGGCACCATTGCCCTATCTACGGAGTCGGAACGCACTGAAAATTATTCTGGACCTTGACGAGAATTTTGGAAGGCCGAAGATTCCTAATGGCCAGGGATGGATGCCGTTGTCGGGATTGGCTAGGAAGGGATAGAATTTTGTTGCATTTCGTAGTGAGAAAAACGGTAATATGCATTGCTGGCGGAGGGTTTGTTGCATTTGCACCTTTTAGATTCCCGAGACATGCTGATCTTCAGTTCGTTCAGGTATTTACTATATTTTACATATTATGAGTAATTTTTGGCAACCTCACCCTTTATAGACTCGATGTTATGTTCTAGATCTGCGCCCACAGCACGTTCTAAGATCCTCACAAAAGCTTTCCTCTTCTTCTCTTCCGCATCCTGCGCCACAATATCCTCCATCTCCAACTCCTTCCGATGATTTTCCATCAACTCTTTCAAACTATCCGCACTCCCCGGCAATCCCAATCTCTGCACAGCCGTTGACGTTTTCTCATCGATGAAAGGATATAACTCTGGCCAAACCGCTTGTATTCTCCTACCAAATATATCCAAACCTGTCTTCCCAAGCCCTTTAACATGTTTCTTCAGCATCGCTCTTTCCCTAGTTGTATCATGATCCGACTCCTCACGCACCCGATCCAGAGACACATCGTCCTCATCAGTCCCTAAACACTCGACCACTGCGTCAGCCAGGAGCACCAGCTCTTCTGCCGTCTTCTGCCGATGCTGTGTCCGAGCCTTATCGAGCGCTTTTCTGCACCCCTCGTTCCCAGCCTCTCGAATCTTCTTCGGGGTGATGAAATCGTAAGGCGGATTGAAAATGGTACGGATGGATCGTAAGCCAAGCATGTGGCCGATCGGTCGGCTCAGAATGGTGGCGCATATCAACTCTTCGAAGGGGGTAAAGTATGATGTGGAATATGTCCGGGTATTCTGGCAACGGGTTTTCAGGTCTTCGATCTCGTCTTTTGGCCGGCAAAAGTCGAGCGAAGATGGGGAGAGAAGGTATTTCAATACATTGACTGGGTCAGGAGTAGCGTTTGCACCGCTACGTGCAGAGCGACGTGGAGCTTTGTTTGGTCGGGTTTTGGTGTCGGCCTTGCGCTTTTTAGAGGATGTGCCATCATCGTTACTCTTTGTCGCAAGGTCTTTGCTTTGCTGCTTTTTTGTCGAGTCTTGCGCTTGTTCTGATGAGGGGACTTTCGCATCAGCGTGTTTGTGGGCATCGGAGCCATTGATCTTGGATTTTTGGGGAGGCATCGGTAATATAGATGGGTGCACGACTACTGGAGTCCAGAGAGAATAACATGACAACGTTAGGACCGAACGTGATCCTGAACAGAGCGCCGTGGGAGCCCAAGAGCTGTCGTCATGACCTCGGAGCGAAGACCTGGTCTAGACGTAGATCCTACGCGCGACTTAGATACCTACGCGACTTAGGCTCGAGGCTCTTAGGCTCTCGTGGCTCTTAGCTTCTCCCGCTGTTAGTCTCTGCCCACCGAGAGCTCTATATCATGCACGAGTTCCCTCCTAGGGAGGCTATGACCAGCTCCCCACACAGGGCCATACACAAGTCACCTTCGAAAGAGGCTATGGCGACCCCTGTCCATGGAAATGCTCTTCACCTCCCAGGATCGACTTTAGCCGCCCCTGCTCACGGCTCACCTCGCAGACTTCGCAAACTCCAGTCCGCCCATCAACTCGGCTCCAACTACTCAGCTTTGAACGGACCATCTCTTATTTCCCAACAGCGACAGCAACAACAGCGCAGAACAAGCACTGCACAAGATGTATCGATACCGCCAGTTCCTGCCTTGCCATCACCTCAAAAACACAGTCGCACACGCTCGAATAGTGACCTTCCAGGTCCTTATACAGGACCGTCACATAGGCGCAATGCGCTGAAAAATAAGGACGATCCTAAGGATGAACTCAAGTCTCTTATGCGCCGTGGGCCAAAAGGGGAGGTTTTAGGGGCTTTGGACGAACTTCGACATCTGATATTGGTGGACGGCTTAGAAGCGGACACCGATGGCATGGTAACAATCCTTGGGCAGTCAATGGCATGGTATATGTATCTCGCTAATTCATATACTAAAGTCTGATCTTCGTATCTACACCTGGTCCATATTACTCGATGCTCCACCTGTCCCAACAGACACCTATTTAGATCTCATTCGCCGCGGAGCCTCCCCCGCCTATGCTAAGATACGCAATGATACCCACCGGACCTTGATGACAAATGTCCTTTTCAAGCGCCGAGTCCGAGAGAATTCCATCATTCGCCTTCTAAATGCAATTGCTTGGAGGTTACATGACGCCAAGCTTGATCGATTGACGGATTCGACCCGAATGACTAACTCATCCACCGACTTGGGCAGTCCAGAGCTACACCACGCTTCACCTGCAGTGAAACATGCACAGGGTGCCTCAACAGCAACGACCGATGGCGGTTCCGAAGCTGGGGGCTCCGAACCAGGAATTTACGTTCAGGGGATGAACGTGTTGTGCGCCCCTTTTCTTTACGCAGCTCGAACCGAGCCCCAAGCCTTCATCACCTTCCACCGCTTTATCACTCGAGAATGTCCAGGCTACATTCGAGGTGCCATGGACGGTGTCCACAAGGGAGTTGCGCTTGTGGAGAGATGTCTGGCAATTGCAGATCCGAAGCTCTCCGCCTATCTGATGTCTAAAGGAGTAAAAGCACAGATCTATGCTTTCGCATCAGTGCTCACGATGAGTGCTTGTACTCCACCATTACCAGAGGTCCTTTTACTATGGGACTTTCTGTTCGCTTATGGATCGCATTTGAATATCCTGTGCATATGCTCCCAGCTTATGATGATGAGGGAAGATCTTCTAGCGGACAACAGGTAATGCAAATGTCTTCTATTTGGAATCATCATACTAACCACCCTCTGGTAGCCCTGGCAAACTCCTGAGATCTTTTCCGCCTCTGGATGCCAAAAGGATCATTGGGTTAACGGTCTCCATGGCTCGTAAGATACCTGACGATTTGTATGAGGAGCTTGTACACCATGCAGAGTGAGTGATGTGTATGGTGACAACGCTAGCTTCAAGACCTCGGTGCTTTCATTGATGTCGACGCATATTGTGCGATACGTCTCTGTCAAAATGAACTCAACGTTTTACACTACATTCGCTCAAGACACCCCCGAATTTCCAGACCTCTTTACACACTATACTCCCCAAACGAGGAGAGTTTAGTGTTGGTTCAGCAAGCGCATTCCAGTTGCAGTAGAATGCTATCGGATCACCAACGTCAGAGCCACAACCAGTGGCGCCATTACCCACGCTGCAGTAAAGAGCATATATTATCTCTCCTACAGCAACATTATCGCAGCGGCATGATGTCTCCGATTAGGGGGAGCTACTGATCAGAACGAATCGTTGCTTACCAGCGACGGATACCCTTGCCCCCTCCACTGTAATCATGCGTCCAAGACACCCATGTTCACCTCATTCGCATATCGTAATGCCGAATGTCTGCTATGTTCGATCCGATAACCATTCTCTCACGCAATACTCGATCTTTTGCCCTCAATTCTTCTGCAGGCTTCTTGTCCATCCCCCGGCCTCCAAACTCCTATGATAACTTCTTGGTTCAACTTGCAAGCGTCCCGCCGTACTGCTCTAAGCCTACTATCATAACCTCTCTCAACAGTCATTACCATCACGGGCGACGCGTCGGCTATTGGCGAGGCCACGGTAATCAGCCATACCGACAATCCCTACAACGGTGCCCTTCGCCATCGACGCTCCTCAACCCTCCCACCTTCTCGCCGCATATGACACCTCCATCTCTATCGCCGACATCAGGCAGGAGCATCCCGAACAAGCCCTCGCTCCGATCAAAAAAGGTCCACGCGCAACGCCAAGATCTATCACAGGACCATTCTGTCGCCACAGCGAATAAAGTCGACGCTCGGTGGATTGCTATACGCAGCGAAGCTCGTTGGCGTACTATTCACGAAAATATATGAACACTGAGAAAATTGGTGGTATCATGAATAATATAAAGCATCATCTCGACATCCCTTCCTCATCGCTAGCAAGCAGACTCCTGCCGCTCTCTCCACTGCTACTATCCCTTTTACTAGCGTCGCCATCTTCCTTCCCCTTTCCAGCACCCCTATAGAACACGTAATGCTGCAACATGAAAATGATATCGAAAGCGATGGCAATCTGCCCCAAGCCCAGCTTGACAGGGTTCCCGGTAATGCCTGACCAATCACTCTGCAAGCTCGAGTCAATGACCAGCTGCACAATGGAAAGGGTCCCGCCAACGACATCCATCAGGATCTGGACGATGCTCCATCCTGCGGTCGATTGGAGCTTGTAGTTGGTCCAAGCCTGAGGTATGTACTTCACAAAGGTGATGGCAAGTTTGACGGTACCGAGAGCATAGATCTTGACACTGGTCAGCCCTTTCGCGAGGATAATTACCCTTGATGAGGATTTAGAATAGACTTACAACATCGATCCATGCCCACATGGTCGGATCCCTTCCTCCGTCTTTCCCTCTCACAATAACCATTCCCGCAGTGAAAGCAACCCCAACAAGGCATAGACCTATGATACCATACACCACCTTTGAAACGTTCCATCTTCGCTTCTCAAATCCCCACGTCCTTTGCCAGAATTGGGACAACGTAACCCAGCTTAGGACTAGTGCATGGAACGCAAAAAGCACGTCGTTGAACCGAGTGGTCGTCCCCTCCCCATGATTCCTCGCTCGGTACTGATATTGGATGAGTGGCGAGTAGTAAAACGCTACGTACTGGAGGAAGAGGCAGGTGAATCCGACGATGTTCAGAATTGGAAAGGCGGGGGTCGTACCGGCCGTTGACTGGCGTTTGTAATTCAACCATATTTGTGGGTAGAAGGATAGGGACCATGATGAGACGCTAGGACGCCGTATGAGTATGGGGTTTCAAGGGCTGGGTCCATGTAATCAGAGCAGGTAGACGCACTAGATCCAACCCACGATCCTGGAGGTACGCCGGTCAATATGGATGTCTGTGATATCAAGGGATGCGATTTACCAAGATAAGACTTTGATGAATTGGACCGAGTCCGGAACAGACATGGCTGTGTCGGAGAATCGTCAAGCTTGATGGTTGAAAATGAGTGGGTATGCATCGCTCGCTGCTACAGGCATGGGTGTAGACAATACTCGACGGAGTGCATCATGAGGTGCCGTCTCAGTCGTCACTTCAACAGACAATAAAGTACCCTTCCGGGATAGAGTACGCGCTATCAATGGATAAAGGACGGCCCTCGGCAATGCGGGTTTCAGCCTCCAGGTACCATTTTTAGGGATCGCCCCGCCTCAGCCCCCAAAGCTTGCGTTCTCAGCCACTCAACGTACTTCATCCACATATCTCAATTAATTGCTACCTACTTTGCAATGCTGTAGCAATTCCACACACCTTTACACGCACATTTCACGATGAAGAAACTCGGTCTAGGCAAGAAGAAAGACGATGGAGATGAGGAAAAGCAGCGCTCCTCCCTTTTCGGCGGCAGATCCAAGAATAAATCCCCCAATCCCCAGACGACGAACCCTTACGCCAATCTCCCGACCCAAGCCGATGCATACAATCAAGCCAAGGCAAAAGCTGGTGTTCCAGGATATACACAGCGAGGGCCAAATTTGATTCCCGTAACTGCACCGCAAGGTGGTTATGGGAGCACAAACGGAGGTTACCCTGACGACAAGAAACGAGGGGGTAACGATTTCCTCGATGATAAGAAATCAGGAGGCTACGGAGGAATGAACGAAGGTCCTTCTCGAAATGGAGGTGGCTACAGCGGAGGAGGATATGGTGCACAAAGTGGCTACGGCAGTGATAAATATGGCGCTAGTGACTCGCAATCGCAGGCCGGAGGCTCACGACAAGGGTCAGGTGGCTATGGAGGTCTGGGGCCAGCACCAAATGCTGCGGACGATAACCGAGATGCCTTATTTGGCGGAGCGAAAGAAAGGGCGCAAAAGCAGTCCACCCAAAACATGGGCTACGGACAACCACCTCCTTATGAAGAAGGGCAGTCTGGAAGTCAATCCGGAGGCTATGGTGGAGCTCCAAGCCAAGGAGCGTATGGGGATCGGCAACTGACCGCAGAAGAAGAGGAGGATGAGGATGTACAAGGCACGAAGCAGCAGATCCGATTCATCAAGCAAGAAGACGTCTCATCGACGCGGAACGCGCTACGAATCGCAGCCCAAGCCGTTAGTCCCACACCTTTCCCTGGCCACACGGGGCGCATTCACTGACAGACAGACCGTAACAGGAAGAAACAGGAATGAACACCCTAGCCCGAGTCGGCGCTCAAGGCGAACGCATCCACAACACGGAAAAGAACCTCGACCTGACTCAGAACCACAACCGATCGGCCGAAGACAAAGCGAAGGAGCTCAAAACCCTCAATAGAAGCATGTTCGCCGTCCACGTCTCGAACCCTTTCACCGCATCCTCGCGCCGCGAACAGCGCGATGCCGATGTCATGGAACGGCACCATATGGAACGGGAAGCGAGGGAAGCCACACGACGAGCCGGATACGATACGAATCAGCGGTTGGAAAAGACGTTCAAGGATATTGGCAAGACGGACCCGAATGCTGCCGCGAAAAAGCAGTCGAGTTTGGCCGAGAGGGCAAAGTATCAGTTCGAGGCCGATAGCGAGGATGACGAGATGGAGAATGAAGTCTGTCTCTCTCTCTCTCTCCCTCCGTGGTTTTTTTCCGGATATGTATATGAATAGATACTGACGCATACCTACCCTACCAGATCGATTCCAACCTCGACGCCCTCGGCGGCGCCGCAAGTCGTCTGAACGGCTTGGCGAAGGCCACGGGGCAGGAACTCGACGATCAGAATCGGTTGCTTGAGAGGGTCAATCAGAAGGTGAGCTTTTGCACAACAACAACATCATTCTGTATGTATGGCAAGAAACCAGAGCTGATTGATCCGTGTTTTTGTAGAGTACGAAGGTGGACGATCAGATTGCGATGAATAGGGCACGACTTGATAGATTTCGTTGATTTCTCGGATTTTTGGTGCGTTTGTTTGTGGTGTTGGTGTTGGTGGTCGGTGGTGCATTTTGGGAGTACGTAGGTATTTGTTTTGGGCTGGTAAGACGGTTTGGTTGAGTATGGGGCTTGAGGGTGCCGTCATAAATGATTGTCTTCCATGGTAATCGATCATAGTCCTAATTGAGAATGAAATTCTCAATTTCAGTCTCAGTCCCATGGATGAAACAATCTACAATATCAAAATACCACTACCTTTCCTAATATAACATTTATCTCGCTCGTTTCTCCAAACGCCTTTCCCACAGCCTTTGCAATGGACTCACTTTACCCTACCTCACCTCACCTCATCTCCACCTCACCTCACCCCTTCTCCTACCCCACCCCCATTCCTCCCACACAACAACCGCACCCTCCACCCTCCAAACACATACCTCCACCCCCATCCCCCTTCCCCAAAACTATCATCCTCACCTCCTCCTTATTGTCTCCCAATGCCATATGCCATATCCCATATCCCACAACCTAATTGGTTCTCGATAGACACCCCCCCCTCCTCCTCCTCCTCCTCCTCCTCCCGGCGCCCCCCCTCAAGATCCCACAGGCTTGTGGGAAAATCTGGCATTGAGGATATTTGAATTGGTGGGTGGGTTTTAGGATTAATGTTATAAGGGTGGGGGTGGGGGGGCGTTTCTTTCTTGAAGGGGATGGATGGGGATGGAATGGGAGGGGTTGGGAGAGGAGAGGAGGGGAGAGGATGGGATAGGATGGGAGAGGGGGGGAGAGGAGGGGAGGAGAGGAGGGGAGGGGAGAGAAGGCTATGATGGGGGTGGGATGTTGTTATGTGATAGGAGATAAGAATGGGAGGATGATCAACGATGAGGATGGCGCTGGCAGGTAGGGATAGGGGGAAAGTAATTAAGGGTGGTTGTTGTCGGTGGTGGGATGGGGAGTGAGTGGTAGGTTTCTGGGTGAAAGGCTCTGGAGGGATGGGTTTGGAGTGTTTTGGTAGGGAAGTTGGTTTGGTCGTGTGTGGGGAAAATGGGAAGGGGGGTTGTTGGTTTGATTTTTGGTGGGGGTTTATGAGAAGTGGAGGCTTTGTTGCGCAGGGGGGATGGGTAAGGTAACGTATGAGAGCCTCGCTGTTGGGTGATGATATTTAGGAGATTGTGGATCATCGAATTGTTGGAGCTGTTGTTCGTTGCGGGGGTATAGCTGGCGGACGTGTGAGATTGCTTGTAAGAATTCATGCTGATACGTGTTTCGTGTACGGACACTTGGAATGTTCGGTTAATGATCGCATGGAGCCTGGCTTGTCGGTTGTTGAGCATATGACTAAGAGAGACGAATGTGATGATAGATTGTGCTGTCTTCTTGGAGGAGAAAGTTTGGGTTATTTGCTGGCAATGTTTAACCAGGGGAATTTGAACGTGCTTTCTAGGTAACCAATGTCGTGGATTGCTTTCCTTTCCTTCACCACTCGGAGAGAAAGAGGCGAAGAACGCTGCACGAAAACGGTCTGTATACGAGCAAAGGTATGCGTATTTTTGAAGAACGATCTCAGAAAAGGTCAATTCTCGAAGAGTCCCACTCTTTTTCGTGTAAGACGTGTCATTTTTGAGGCAAATCCGTAAGGACATGGCATACTCAGCTTATGCAGTCAATCCGATCGGATCGGCCTCTGTTCTTTATACTTTTATCCGGTGATGATACCTCCGCAAATGCCAGTGAATGGCGATCTGTTTTCAAGGAGGATCGAGTAGCTGCTAGGTCCGATCTTGGGACTTTTGAAGAGTAGTGGACATGATGCTTAGCGCATGCCATCGGTTCACCGTTCATCACAGGCTCGTCCAATTTCAGGAAACGGCTGTACGTGGCGAAGTCAGGGCTGGAGTAGGTATCAGATATTAATGCTGGCCCATTCGGCATGTATGATCTTGATAGTTTAGAGCTCAGCGGGGACCCACTACCGCGTGAGAACCCTGTTCGTTGCCATCGGATGTACAGATTTTCCAGATCAGGAAGATGGCGTTGTATTAAAGTGAGGATAAGAGGAGACAGGAAGGAGGGCAATCCCTTGACAGAAGTTATCCTGTTATGTAAGGTGTAGAAAGCCAAATATCATAGAATAATATAGCTCTCGAGACCATGGGATTAGAAGTCTTGCCAGATGTTTATGCACGTGTATGAACATTGCACTCCGCGAATAGTGGACGACCCCTTGAGTATTCCGAGGTCCTTGATGTCGGCTTTATTCGGGCTGTGTATGGGATCATCTTACCAGCAGCTGCCGTGATGCATTGAGGTTTATTCAGAAAGGTTATCGTTGTAGATGGTTCCCAATAAAGGTCAAGGACGATCAATGAAACATAGGTGGAGGGAGTATCTCATTGCTGTGTAAAGTCCTCCTTCCTTTCGGCATTCTACAGTCACTTACTTGCTTTAGTGCAAGGACCCAAAATAGTAACTACAGATTGACCGACCCCATATTAACAAAATGTAACGATACACCCTGTAATACAGCATGCACAGATACAATACACCGCTTCACCGGATAGAGCATCCTGGTGTAGAAATGTATCTTCGGATGCGGTAAGACCTGTCTAGAAGCTAATCGAGACATCAATTGAGGTGAATGTGAGGTTGAAAATGCCGCATTCGTCTAGTTGTGATAAAAAAAGCACATGGCCATGATCTGCTAGCGATCTACCGGGCTAAGTGCCTTACATTAAGCTCGTGCTCTCGACCCATTGGGCCCTTAGGAACTATCCGAGGATCTGCTGGTGCTCTGCCGGACAATCTACCTTAATAATGGTAGCCTTGATTGACAGCTCGATATAAAAAGATCATAGGTGGCAAGAGGATGTGCCTACCTGTTCTGACGATGATCGTCAAGCCCTGTGCGAGGTCGACTTGTGCTAAGTGCGGTAAAGGCGTTTCCGCTTGCCCTGCTGTTATGCAAGATCTGGATCTGCTTCACTGGAAAAGCTTCTAGATCGTGGGGCTGTGGTGAAGGTGCTGTGGATGAGAGGAGGGGTGCTGCACAATCTGATTCGTTAGGTTTCACAATTCGAGCACAGACGAATACGTTTTGCTATGCGATGAGAAAAGACACAATACGCCACTCTGTTCACACCGGTTCGACAGCCGTCTAATACCCAAGCCAATGAATCATTGTGTTCTACAATAGCATCAGCCTTGATAGAGGGGGTGTACCTACCTCGGCCAGGCAAGCAAGATGGATAAACTCCGTAGAACTATCCCATATCCTGGCAGCTTGGGCACTCGTCTCGGCTGTACCTCGGTAAAACCCCCTGAAACGAGTGCCCTGCCAGGATATGGGATACACCATCACGTTGGAAGAGCATCCATCCTATCATGTCGGCTACGGTAATCAACAAGCGCTCTCAATGACGACACAACAGCCGGCGCCAAAACTGGATGAGTTCTCATAAGTGGTCACATATGGCGTCACACTTCACTGTTGGAAGCATGCACAATGACATCGTTTCACATGTCGAGCACACCCCGCAGTACCAAATAGCGTCCTTGGCCTGCGTATCGGCGCCTTTCCCGGGCGCCACAAACGCAAGTCCCTGATCCTCAAGGTGGGACAGCGGAGATAAGCAGCGTCATACGATCAATGGATATCGACCATAGTTATCGTCTTGGAGAAGCTTCTTAGCGCTTTTACCAAATGCAATCGGCTGTGATTCGGTCTCTCGTCCCTCGACATCGTTACCGAAACATGCACAGTACGCCCATAGCAAAAAGCATTGACACGCACGCTTTCCACGTCGTAAGCGGCGTCGAGATGATGGTTCGCACGTGCAAATGTATCATCAGTCCCTATCCAGTCACAGCCTTGCACTTCGTAATATGCAGTGAGTGGGCATTATCAACCCACCTTCTCATCCTAGATACCTTACTCAGTTCTGGCACTGGTCTGTCGAAGTCGCCATGCTGTGTATCATCACTGTAGGAGAATAACATGATGGATTCTAACACGACTGTACGATATGATAGTATGTAGCTTTATACACATACGCAAATCATGGCAGCCATGCTCATCCTCTGCCATGATGCTATTCAACGGTCTGAAGTCCTTCCCCACACACCAACAGACCCTGATCCCCTTCTCATCCGATGGAGGTTCAAGCAACAGCCCCTGATCCATGTTCGGCGAAACGTTTACCTAACTTCATTCGACCATTGCTAGCGGCAGATAAGCTCCGGGACAGCCAAATGGCGTTTGTGGCTTGCACTTGTACGCAGGCAGTCTCGCCTTACTATGTTGAGCCTAGCCAGTCAGAACACGGGTGTGTATTATCCCCTACTCGGTACTACGTAAATTAACGTCGTCACAGGAATCAGACCCCTAGCCCCTTAGCGTCAAGTCTTAGCGTCAGGGTTTACTTGAGCGCAACGCCAATGACAAAGGTGGTCCTTCCAACCCCTACCTCCGCTGCCTTTGACGTACTTGTATGTAATTTACCTTAGCACATATATCCTCCCCCCCTGTGGTGTTGATCATTCTTAAACATAGCCTCTCCCTGCTGATCATCTCTCCATTCAATATTCATCAGTCTTGAGTCTATCCAAGCATTTGCATAGCACACCACGGGACCACCTGTTCCAATAATACATTTATCTTGTTCGTGATACTCGACGTTGACACCGACGTGCTTCCTTGCGAGCCAATCTATAAGATCAAGACCTCGCCGTCCTGCAATTGAAGCATACCTTCAACTGCAGATCACCCGTTCATATCAACTGTCAAACACATCGACCAGTCGCCAACATGACTATGGCTATGGATCAGCGCAACCATCAATTCGGCTCCACATTAGGCTTCGACCACATGCCATACAGCAATGGACCTCAATTCACAAACCCCTGGTCTGCTGCCTCACCAGCACACCCCCAATTGTTCTCAGGTTCCAACAACGCTGGTTTTGATTCTCTCGTTAAGCAACAAGCATCGCGTTCCAGTGCGTCAATGCCGTACACACCTCTTTCCGCAACTGCACCATCAATGGGCAGCGGTTACCCCTATGGATCGTCGAACCTGCTAGACATGTCGCAAGACCTTCTCAATCATCCTCGTTCGATGTACGACCAAGGCTATTCGGCTGCTCCATCATCGTCGGTCCATACATATGCTCCTACATCATCTCCATATGCCAACAATTATGGTGGTCTTCCGCAACCACAGCAATCGGATGAAAGGCGGTTGTCTCATACGTAAGGCTGACTCTGTCATTTTGCTACAACTTAGCTTACCCTTGCACTGCAGAAGCTCGGTCTCCTCTACATCGCAATCGCAGCCCACATTCACCGACGCTCTTGACGCTAGCCGAGGCATGGTTGCCCTCAGTCAAGATATGACAACCCCACGAAACATCTATGGTTCGCGACCCGAGCGAGGACCCAATGATGGATACGGATTTCCACACACCCATTCCTCCTCGTCGTCGATTTCAGATGGAAGTTATACCTCATCGTACTACGGCAGCTCTGTCGCCTCTTCAGTGTCAGATTACGGTTCTCAATCAGACATGGAGTCCGTCAGTTCTCGAACATTACCACGACCGTCAGGGCTTGTCAACGCATCAACACTGCCAGCCCCTCAGTCGATGATGGGTCAATTCAATTCCAAGGTGTTGTCGAGCACACAGAAGAAGCACAAGTGCAAGGTTTGCGACAAACGCTTCACACGCCCGAGCTCACTCCAAACCCACATGTACAGCCACACTGGGGAGAAGCCGTACGCTTGTGATGCCGACGGCTGTGGTCGCCATTTCTCTGTGGTTTCCAATTTGCGCAGGCATCGGAAAGTTCACAAATGCGATCAGGCATCGGATCACGGGTCTCCCGAAGGATCGTGGGTATCGGAGAAGTGAGCCTATCGATCTACGGTCCTTTTCCCAAAGGCCAGCATTATCAATCAGATCGATTATCATCCCACCATGATCGAAGACATCATTACACCATGCCCTCGCATACAGATCGCAGGGCCATCATCCCGCCCGGCATGCGCGCCGACATGTTGGAGCTGTGTACGATACCAGGAGACGAGGTTACATTGCATCCCTATACATTCGTAACGGTGCTTTTAGCAAGGCGTTCAGGGGCGTGTTTGGGGGATGTGTACGAGTAGAAGATGATAGAAGTTATACCCTACGTTCACTTTGGCGATTGCAAGTCATTGGATTTACTACTAGCATATATAATTATTTACCGAGCAATATAGCTTCAATGCAGGACGAACTTCACCTATCTTTCATCGCATGTACAGTACTCATTTTCTACAACTTTTGATCAATTCATTTGCACACGAAACAGCAAACAACATCACGTGCAAACACGAGACGTTACTTCCCCAAGGTCAACAATACACACCTCAACCCACCATCCCATCCCCTATCAAAACGTCAGACGCCCAATGACCGCATCCCGCTCCAACCATTTCCCTAGCGCTTCTCCACCAACTCCACTAGCGCTCCCATGCGACGTTTCAGCACCACCACATGTCGTCGGTGGCGCACCATCCCTGTCTCACATCCACCACTACTATCATATGCTATGATGTAACCAGCCGCTCATGAGTAAGGTAAAGTACATTAGTGAGGCTTGGCAAGGCGGGCAGAGAAGGAGCGATTGGGATAGGGTGGTTGGGGGCCGGATGGGCGGAGGTTTGATTGGTTATTGCGGGGGGGGTGGGTTAGTGCGTTTTGGAGAAGGAGGTAGCGGAGGGCGCACCAGGGACGACAGATGAAGAGGATATTCCGGATGAGGTTAGTGTTTTATGGTGGTCGATGGATTTGGGCGCGACGGACGACAGCTGTGAGTGAGATTGAGATTAAAGTATTTAGAGGTGGGGAGCGGATGGGGGTTAGTCTCCATGTGTGAACTGGGTATGCAATGCAATGCAACACGACAAATATGGAGGACGCTCGCGACGGACGACAATCGATGGATGAAAATTCGAAAGGGGTTAGTGTTGTGAGATTCGAGGCGTTACTGTGCAGGCAAGACGCACGCACGAAGCCTTCCCTCCACTCATAAACTCGCCAGACAGCCACCGGACGGCACGGACATCTGCATGCAGCGTTAACTTAAGGCACAATACTAGTACGATAAATCTCGGCGCCTTTCCCGGCCCCCTAGTTTGTACTAGTTACCGACCTTGCAGAGTGCGGTGAGGCACCCGGGTTTGCGACGGATGACAGATGGGTTGGGGATTGTTCGGATTGGGTTAGGGTGGTGTGGTTTTTGGAGGGCTGGGGGACTGGGGGAAAGGGTATGTAAGGTATCTATTAGGGTATGCACGTTTTCTGCAGGTGGGATGGGTAGCCTTGGAGGTTTTTTCCATGACACAGAGTGATGCTGCGAGATCTGAGGGAGCGTGTTGCTGCGGTCTATCTTGAGCACACACGCCCGACTCGGTGGGGATTTGGAGGTCTGATCACGATCGATCGATTGGTGATAAGGTAGGTTAGGGTAGAATACCTATCAAGCAGGAGACGTTGGTGTTGCATAGAATACTTTCAGAAGAGTCTGAGAGTGGTTTACGACTTTTCGAACGTATGAGTTGGATGATAGGCATGGCCTTGTGATAGATTCAAGAGGAGACCTACCTATTCAACTGGAGCAGTACACCAGCACTTGTACAGTGGATGATTGGTAGGACCGAGCACCTTGGCCTCATGCCCCCCGAATATCCTGAAGGATCTCAATTCTTCAGATCTTAATAGTATGCATGAACGAGTTCGTACTGAACGATCGTGCGTTACCGACGGACGACTATCCGACTGAATGAGACTCCAATCCTGCATAAAACAGCTTGTCTTATGGTGTACCTACCCGCTTAGTCCAGGTTCGGGACGTGTAGTAGATGCGGAATGGGACAGAGCGGATGTGGTAGGTATGATTTGCGATATGGCAGACTGTGGCTGATAATTGAAGAAAGGTGAAGCCCTGCGTGACCTCGGGAGAATAGTATATATGATCAATGAAGCCTTTTTTTTTATAGAAACGCAGGATGGAATTCACAACAACAGAGTCCGAAAGCAAAGATGATACAATCAAAACAAAGAACCCAACCCAAGCTCCAAAGATCTTGTCACTTCTGGTAATATCTTCATAGAGCTTCCAAAATATATAATCTCGCTTGAAATAGCACAGTCGATACTCAACACAACACTCATCCATACCCCCTTTCCCTCGTCCATCCCAACGTATTTTACCCACCATCCATCCGTACATCTTATCCACTCCTCTACACCGTTCTCACATCAACTTAACTCTACCAACCGATTGCATCTTTTTATTCTTCTTATATTATATAACCGGGCTTCATCCCCCAAAGAACGACCTATCCCTGTTATCTAGAACGAGATACTGGACACCAATTTCACGCACTCAACCCCCTCCCTCTACATACCATAGAACGTGGATTTCTTCGTCGTGGATTTTCTACCAGCGATAGTGTCTAGCTATTCAAGAGGATGTCGTCAGGTTTTCGGTCATTACCTAGTATCTATCTATCAAGCTCCCTGCACCTGAATGCAGCTCACTCATAACTATATCTATTCCTAAGCTAATAGATAGAAGATCAGATATATCTTTCTGCAGCGGTCCATTTCTTATATTGATGAATTTCGTCTGTGATATCCTACTCGTTCGTTCACTTTCTATTTGATATTCTACCGTAGCCACGGAAAGACCACTTGTTCTATGATTACCATTACAGTTATCTACACTAGCAGCGAAGGAGAAGTATATGTTTTTTAGTTGTTCACTATCCATCCAATCATCCAAAATCTCTCTCTCATACTCTCTCTCTCCCTCTCTCTCTTCCCTACACGCACACATATACATACATACATCTCTCTCACGCACACATCAAGCACAAGTACTACCAAAAGATATCCCCTCAGCAATCCCCCACCACCCCTATACAACCATCTACCCCTACCCCCATTCCCACCACCACCACCAACACTACCACCTTAGTTCCCACACATGCTCTTCATAAAAATGGTCTCCATCTCCCATCTTAAACCATCACAACCCCCTCCCACCTCCTCTCCCCCAACCCCTCAACCCAGCACACACACCCCCCTCCCAACTCCCATCCCATCCCAACCCAACCCATCCCATCCCATTCCATCCCATCCCATCACCATCCCCATCCCCTCCCACAAACAAAAACAAAAACAATCATCCAACCACCCAACCCTATCACAACCTCCGTCCCTGTCGTGCCTATATACCGAAAACCCCAACCATGCCCTGACAAATCCATTATTCATTCAGATATCTCAACTCTCTCCCCCTGGCGAGTTCATAAAGTACCTTAACGATCCAATATACCCTCATTTTTTAATCAGTTTTTACATCAGAAACCGCACCAGTGTGCAGCAGCGAGAAAAATACCGCGGGGGCTGGGTTATAATGTCGATGGTCTCTATTCGTATTCTCGATCGTGGCTTTCAGCTGTCCCCCATCACGACCATTCACGTGCTTCGGTGCCACGGTATGACAGTCCTGTCAAGAAAGCATGGGGCTCCAAGTTTTGAAGACACTCTGCCTGCCCGCTCTGAGGGACTTTCATTTCGGGGGTCAGTCTCGCCGTACAGAACGACAGCCTTGCGTCTTGACGTAAGGGTTTAGCGTTCATCAGCATCAGCACGCTTGTATCACTCTGTACTGAAGTTGTATTATATTTGATACCATCCCGAAATCAGAGTGACCATGGGGTACTGCAATAGGTTTCTCGAAAGTATCAATGGGCAGCCGCTTTCGTTGTGCCTAGCGCCTCGTTCATTGTTGACTAGAGTTGGCTCTCAGTTTGAGTATGTACGCCTGCGCATCTGTAACTACCGAAAGAGCGTACGAACGAGCCTTCGTGCGGTAGGTCAAGAGATTCGAGTGCAGCCTTTGCTTCTTGACATTCGTCGTTCGACGGTCCGAGAATTATCTCATAGCCCATAAGCGCCCTTGAGTATGCCTCTCGAGCCTGAGTAAGCTCTCCTTGCTTCACGTAGAGGATGCCTCTATTATACATCGTGTTGAGAGCTGGTCTATATGTTCCCACATTCTCTAAGCCAATGACGTCCTCATATCCTCGCAGCGCCCGCTCGTACATCTTCTCCGCCTCCGCCAGCTTGCCTTGATCCGCGTAGAGAAGGCCTAGATTATGAACCGTGTCTAGTGTTGCCGTGTGCCTAGTACCGAGTACCTCCTCTCTTCCTCGTAGCGCTCGCTCGTACATCTTCTCCGCCTCCGCTAGCTTGCCTTGCTCCGAGTAGAGATAACCCAGCAGATGGATTGCCTCTAGTATTGTTTCTTGCTTCTCGGTCTCGTCAAAGTCCACTTCATCCATGCCGCGACTTATAGCTTTCCGCTCCATCTCGCCCGATAACACCCATCGAGAACACACTTCGGCATGAAGAAGAAGTCGACGTTGCATGGTCGAGTAGTACCGGCTTAAGCAATCAGACGCGGCGTATCCAATAACAACCACAGCAAGCTGAGCTAGCTCCTCTCTGGAATCCTCGCCCTGGAAGTGGTACGCCCATCTGTGGACTACTGGATGAGTAGTATAGCTCACCATATCTTCCATTTTCTCAACCAATGAGTAGTTGCGCAGCAGCTGAATCGCCTTAATAAATTGCAGCTCGCTGCTTGCGATATCTCCAATCCATTCTGATAATCTTCTTGCAACGATAGTGGAATCCCTACATGCCTCTATAAAAAGACCGTGCCACAGATCTCTATTATCAAGGAATGCCCAGAGAAGGAGCAGATTAGCCGCGTTCTGGTCCTTTTCTCTGATAGCATTGTAAGAGATAGTCCATGTTGTCCACACACTGCGGTTCGGATAATATTGAAGCGGTGCGTCGCGTAGATCGTGTGACTCCATAAGCTCTTTCCACTTCTGCTCGTAGAATTTGAGATAAATCCCAACTCCAACTCCGCTTTCCTGAAGATACGCTCCTGCTTGGGCAATTGCTAGCGGCAGGCCATCTAGCAGATCGAGCAAGCGCCTACCCTCAACCGGGTCTATAATAACGCTATCAGCTTCAACTTCTGTCTTATTCATACGAGTGTGTACTACATCTTACCATACTTTCTTCTGTACCAGCTCTGGAAAATAGCCTCGGCTTGATTTCTGTCAACCGTCCCCAAGTGCTGCGAGTCTCCCAACTGCTCCAACTTGGCAAGTCTGGTCGTAATCAGGACAGCCCCATGGTCGGCGCCAGAAAGGTAACGCTTCACATCGTACGCATCCGGGTCCGGGTTGCGTGGGTTATAATCCCGGTCGACGTTATCAATAATAAGCAGCCAGTCAACATTGTGTGGCTGTGCAAGCCAATCCATCACGTCTTTGACAACTGCATCAAGGTTGCCATCACCGCCTGCATAGTAAGTCCTACTTGTCTCTGAAATCTGACCTTCGGGAATCCTGCTTGCACAACTTGCAACACTCCGCTTGAGACTGTCCTTGATTCTCCCATCCAGCCAGAACACGGAGCTGAACCTGCGATGATAAAGCCGCGGAAATTCTACAGCAAGCTGCGTCTTGCCTATTCCCCCAAGGCTGTGCAAGATAAAACCTTCTGTCGACAGCTCTGCCTCTGTGGAAGAAGCGCATGTGCGAGCTTTGCCGTCTCCGTCGGTCGGTCGACGAATTCGTTTACTTCTGGGACGCCTTCGAGACTGAGATTGATTCGAAATTCTCCAACGTCTGCTTAAGCGATTTAGTTACGAGGACGATAGAGCCCGCCCCAAATGAATACCTAGTACTAACCTTCTTTTCTTGACACGTTATTCGCACACGCTTGCATCTGCTTAAGCACATCCTGCAATCCAACGTACCGCCGTGTCGCCGCTGCAATCTCTTTTCTTTTCTTTGACTCTTCAAGCCCAATTTCCTCCAACCCACGAGCCACGTTGAACCGGTAGTACCGACCAGTATTGTCGAGGTGCGTCTTATCTCGCCGGAACTTCTCTGCCGTTTGCTCTGTCTCAGTTGCGATTGCAATGAGCGTCTCGCCAATATGAAAAAGATCGTCGCGAAACGGCTTCAGTGAAGGGATACCCGTTCCAATCGACACTAGGCATTTAATCCTGTCCTCAACTGGCTGCGGTCCCCACATCAGCTGAGCCTGGTTCCACACCTCCCACACTGGATTGTTCGCTCCCGTGGCTCCATCCACGAACTCCTCTCCATACGGGCCGACAGCGATCGAGTCAAAGAAGGAGGACGCTGCAGAAGTTGCACGACATGCCTCCCAGATTGTGACGCTGTTCAAGAGATCCCCACCACCGCGTGCCGACTTGTAACTCGTGAGGCACACGGTTTCGCTTGTCTGCTTGCTTGTCGCACACACGAATCTGTATTTATCAACGACGGGCATATCAAGCGAGGCACGAGTCCAGCTCACACTTTACAAGCATCATCCGATGCGTCTTTCAGAAGCGCATCCTTTTGTAGTCCTTGCGCGGTGACAACCTCCTTCACCGCTCGCTCCAGCTCCTCGGAGTCAAACCTGCTTTGTATGCTGCCCTTTATCGTAACCCGGTGTTGCTTCTTTTGAAAGACACGGTCCGAAAGCGAAAGGTAAGCGTCAACGCACTCGTTAATGCCCATCTTCAGCCGACCGAGCATGATCGCGATTAGCCTGGTTGGTCAGCATGGACGTTCACAGCCTACTGATAATGTAGAAGCCCACCCGCCAGTGCTCGTTCCCCCGATCATGTCAAAGTAGTCGCACGGCTTTGGAGGCGAGTCTAGATCGATGGTCTCCATAAGCTGCTGGAGGATGATGAGCGACGACAAACCACGAAGGCCGCCGCCGCCGTCGAACGCGAGCAGGCGGAGCTCGTGGCCTGCCATAGCTAGAGGGCGACGGCTGTTTAGAGACCAGCGGCTGCTCTTGATAAGTATGAAATCCGGCCCTGGAGTAGGAGGAGAAGGTCGATGAAGTCTGGCGCCGCCAGGAGAAATTAGATCGCATTTAGCCACAGACCTCAACATGGCTTAGCAAGTCATCGTAATCGTTGTGACGCGCGAGGCTGTTTCGCACTAGAATAATGCTGGATCGTGATTCGCTTTGATCGACGACACCTGTGACGACCATGCATGACTTCCAGCATTACTGTGGGGTTCCAATGCTTGGATAAAGACCTGTCATGAATTTGGACAATGGTACAAACTTGATAGAATAGTAGTGCTGTAATGAACGAGTCCCGTTGCGCTATCTACAAAGGTGGACTCTCCGCAGATCAGGCGAAAAGCGAACATATATATTTATATTGAATATTTTTCCAGATAGGCGGGTTACGGATGTTTAGAAATGGCCACAGCTTACAACTCAGACGGAACAATGCAAAGATTGAGGTGTGTGGTCAAAGTACCTATAATTTAGCTCGTTACGGTGGGTTTCTCGCCACGCGGGGAGGGACGTCAATATATAATAATCTCCTCAACCCCTTTGAAATACTCACCTCGATCCGCTCCCATCCCTTCTCCCGAACCAATTCCCCTCCTGACTCCCTTCTTGCCATTTCCCTATCCCCTCTTTCCTTATCTCTTCATCGCCTTTCCCATTGGGGTGTATTGGGGTTTCCGGGGGGGGATTTTTAGCGTAGGGATAAAGGTGTTTAGTAGGTTTATGTTTGGTATTCGGGTTGTTGGATTCCATTGGATAGGATAGGTAGATGGTGGTGATTAGAGGAATGTGGGATGAAGGATTATGCTGATACTTTTCCATCGTGGAAGGTGGCGAGTTGGGGTTTGAGGGTTGGGAGTGGGCACTTATAGCCAAGTTTTGAACATCGTTGTTTCCAAAATATCGTAGATTATTATAGATATAACAAAAAGGGAAGGCGAGAGATATCAACGCAGCGTCCTGACTTCCCTCGCAACGGCGTTGCAGAGTTCCACCTTGATCCCCGCCCCGGTCAGAACATGTATCCAAAGCCTCTGCGTATCGCTCAGCCGATCGTTCTCACTCTTCACCTCCGAAAACATAATCTCTCCCTTCTCGGGATGCCACAGAAACAGATCCGGGATGCCACCGCCGCGCTGCTGATACTCCTGCGCCATGACTTTGCAGACGGTGCCTAGAGGCTCGCCATGAAAGCATCTCACAATCTCGAGGAGATCCTCGATGTCGAAATCCCAATTGATGCCGACGATACAGGTCTGTTTCTCATGTTCGCGCTCGTAGACTTCTTGGAGGAGTTCTGCTGCGTCGCCGTTGGCGATTTGCACAAGGCGGTGGTTTATTTCCGAGGCGCGGGATGGGTAGAAGGCGTCTGTGTGGAGGTCGAGGGGGCAGGTTTGGTATGGCGTTTGGAAGACGTTGGGGATGTAGGTGAAGAGGACGTCGTAGAAGAGGTAGCCGAAGAGGGTTCGGACGATGCCGCCTTCCGAGTGGTAGCCTTTCCACCCCTGGTTTCGATACCAGCTCAAGCACATGGCTTCCACGCCACATTCGCCGCCGCCTTCCCGCTCATCGACCCAGATTGTCTTGCCTCCCCTTCGAGGAGCAGCGACGTCGCTGTCTTTCGGATTGCCATTGCGGCTGGACGTTGGGTCTTTCTCGATCCTGATGCCTTCGACGGTGTGCTCTACGGGTTTTGCTAAGCGGACGCGGCCGAAGTCGTGTTGTTCCCGCTTGGCTATCTTCAATGCCTTCTCTAGCTTCATCACTCGCTTTTGCAGGTCGTAGTGATAGATGAGATGGCACTCTCTGTCTTGAAGACCATCTTCGCAGGTCTGAAGTGCGATCTTTCTCCAGTGCTTCTTCTGCGCCTCTTCGGATCGTCCTGCGTCTGGCTTTAATGCCCACATGTAATGCTCCTCCAGTAATGCCTTGCGTTGATACCAAGCCCCGCGTCTTGCAGCGTGAAACAGATGCTGATCAAGCAACTCGGTCAACATCTGATGTTCTCGCTTGTGTTCTTTGAAGCGGCCAAGGACGTACGTGCCCTTGTGAACGATTCTAGTATACACCCAGGCTGGCGAGAAGCGGCGCAAGTACGCTCCTTCTCCACTTTCGTAGACTCGGTCTTCCTTTCGCTGCTCCTCCTTCAAGATGATCTTCCATCTTGGGTAGACCTCTTCAAAGGTGTCTTTAACCTTCTGCAAACCGTCTTTTCGGACAGTCCCATTGAACTCCAGGATATAGTCTATGTGGAATTGTGTTCGAATGGAAGCTTCGAACTCCAGCAGATCTGACCTGGTAGAGAAGATATTGGTCGATCTAGAGACCAGGTATTCTGGGAAATTGCGCCTTGATATTCGGGCGAGGATTATCGTAGTGAGTGACTTCTCTGTCCATTCCGTTGAGCGGTAGAACACTAGATGAACACGCTCGAACAATTTTAGCGTGGGCGCCGAAAGACGGACACAAGGACCGGTATCTGCAAGAATCTTTCGTACGAAGTGAGAATCTCTATTGCCATGGGTACCGTCGACATTCTCCTTTTCCTCGGGATCAACTTCACCTGCACGGGAACATTGATCGGATTTTGCGGAGGTGTCTGTGTCGGACCTTTTCAAATTACCCCATCCAAGACCACTCTGCGCCTGGCTGGTTCTCCGCAACGCCTTCAACAGATCACCCTTGTTCTTCCCATGTACCTTGGCATCCTTAGCAATAGCTTTGAGCTCATCAAGATTCAAAAGAGAAGACGCCTCTTCTAGAGTATCTATGTGGCCTTCCGAGCCGTCTGCAAACGTGAAGGTTTCCCCTAAGATTGTATCCTTGGGCGGTTCCGCTTCCCCTGGATTGGTCTGTACTGACGTCGATATGCACGGTAAGGTTCGAGGTTCAAGGAGATCCTTGGCAGCTGCTGGTAAATCTGCAATATCGCCATAATACCCCAGACGATTGACTCGGTGCCACTTTGCGGTCTTGCGCAAGAAGAGTCTAACATATCTGCGCAGGAGGTCAGTTCTGCAGAAGAAGTGGTTCACGTTCAGCCTCACCTACAGATACTGTCCCTCGTAGCTTAACCCTCTCCATTGGTCGAACACAGCCATTTCTGCTTCATCGAAGAGATGCGATTCGTCCTCGAGCACGGTTTCCAAAGCCAGATTGAATGCATCTACGTAGATGGAGCTCTTCCCCTGCACCCATTTCCTTTGACCCAATCTTTCCCGTAAGTCAAGATCAACGGCTTCTGCAGCTCTTGTAGCCTCATACTCAGCAATCGCCTCCTTGTCAGTCCTCACCGGGGGGAGAGCACTTTCCAAGTCTGTCTTGCGGCTTGTTCCTGCAACTAAATCGTCACCGTCGTCGCTTTCCGCTTCGGAGTCTGGTATCTCTCGAGCCGCACATCTGGACGGTCCTTGGGGAGTCGGGATCTGCTCATCTTCTTCCTCGGCTTCCGAGTCATCTCTGCGAGAGAACGAGCTGTCGGTGCTGTCGAGTCTCTTCAACCGCTTTGCGGTAGGGGTTTCGAAGTCCTCATTGTATTTTGTAGACGAGGGATGCCTTATGCGCTGTCCAAGCATCTGATTGTGTGATGCAGGACTCTGTGTCTGTAAAACCATGACATGAAATGCTCGTCAAATGTCGCCCCTCCACTTAGAGATATCTTGATCGACTGCGGCGCGTCAAACTCTCCGCGGGACGCGCTGCGCTAGATTTCTTCAAGCTCTAAGTACACTTAGTCTGCGATCCATTATGCCATTTTAGCTGTCACTTATAAGAGGCTCTGCAAGTCCCTTCAACATGGCGGAAGATATTTCCAACGATATGATGGCAGAGATGCCTGATACAGACATGACTGTCCCACCTATTGACAATATCCACGCGCCTAAGCCTGAGCTCGATCCCCCACTACTGCCAAACACCCCCCATGAGCTTCTGCCACGACCTCACATGCCATCGCAGACAGGGGAGCATGTGGACACGGAGATGGCAGGAATTGCTGTGAATGTCACTGTCTTGAATACCTACCTTGATGCATGCTAATCAAGCTTCACCTTCCCAGCCCATGGTCGCAAATCACCAATCCACCGTGCCCCCCATTTCTGCATTGCAACAACGGACCGCGACCCCCAGCCGACATGTAAACGGTGTCGTTGAGGCAGCGGGGCCTATGCCTTCGAAAGCGGCCGCCCACGGAGCTCCAGCGAGGAGATATCTCAATGAGAAAGTCACAGGAGTGCTACTGGAGGGGATGAAGAGGCTGGCCGCTGATCGGTATGTGCACTCAACCCATTGGGCGTACGCTTAGATACTAATACTATCTGTTAGACCTGAAGAACCTTTACGCGTGTTGGGAGAATTCCTGCTGCAGAAAAGTAAGGAGCTGGAGGGCACCGCTTGACGGTAAGAGACCGCAATTCAATTTGCATAGCGAAGGGGTTACTGGCGAATTGGTCTTGTTGATACCCACGGACATCCTATGTAGAGATGCTGCGTAGCATCTTATTGATCTACACAAATGAAAGTCACGACGAGTCAATTCAACTGTTTGACGGTTTGCGAGTTGATGTATCTACTAGCAACCTTAAACTCGATGCACCCGATGACGTTCTACTCAACTTCCCGCACTGTCGCTCATCTTCGAGCACATATCTACCCCATATCCCACACTCCTGATCACTAGCTTATGACACCAACGTGCTAGCAGTCGCACTCTCATATCTCCATGTTGGTGGTAGGACGCCGACCGATTTGTAGTAACGTGATAATCGGTGGATGCGGGATTCGATGAGGATGAGGCGGAACTTCGAGTCTTTATCCTTGCGGTTGCGCTCGAGATGCTTGCGCACGGCAACGGCTTTCTTGATAAGCATGTAAAGGTCCTCAGGGATCTTTATGTTCATTAATAAAGTGACATGCAAATGCAAATAAAGAACTGCACCTCTGGGGCCAGGCCTGCACACGAAAATCACTCATCAGCCTTGATAACCAAGTAGAGGCAGTGTTGGAAAGTCTGCAATGCAATCTTCGCCATCGGCGAAGGCTTGTAGGTCCTCAAGGATGAGATGTCATACCGCTGGACTTGAGGATGCGAAGAATCTTATTGCCTGTATTCCCAAGTCAGCATGCTGTCATGTCGCAGCGTGAACAGGAATCTCACCAGTAACGACCTTGACTTGAGCGATACCGTGAGAGTCTCTTAAGACACTATGTCATAGCTGCGTCAGCAGCTCCCGATATGCCATGGTATCTCTTTCATACACGCCAATTTGAGATGGGGTAGCTCCTTTCTTGGCCAGTTTACACTAAGACGATAAGCAACCTTTCCGTAGGAGCGAGACGATGAAATCGCGTACTATCTGGTCAACAACCTGTGAGAAGTAAAAGAATCAGCATTTCCGCATGTTGATTCAAGAAATTTGATAGCTTTCATGTGAGTAAATTTCAATAGGATATATACTGACCTGGTCTGGGGTTGTTTTGAGCCAAGCTGGGGGAGTCCGCGAGTAGGGGATTGCGCTGGCCGATATGCCTTTTCCGTTGCTGTGAAGTCTGCCCATGGCTACGACTTGACTGTGTTCAGTGGAGATTGAGTAATTCTTGAAGTTGGTGGTAGGTACAATTCACAGTGCGCTAAGACTAATCACGCTAAGCAAGCGAGGACTCTAATTCCAAAGGACAAAATTCTCTGACTCCAGGGAATATGCTCGCGTTACTTGACATCAAACCAGTACGGACATACTCTGTAATCTACGGTGTCAGCTGCCGGCTGATAGAGCAATCGCTCGCCTCACCAAGAGCTTGTCGTAATGGGGTTTGGGGCAAACATTGGTGCACCAAAGCCCCAATTGATGCTGCTACGCTGGTATGTCTTCACAGTCCCCGGACGATATTATATTGAGCTTTCACATGATGATATAATAACTATACATTTTTCTGGTACCTCTTATGTTAGAAGAAGCCATTCTTCGATGTATTGAAATGGACTTCTGATGTCTTGCTCGCATGTTGATGTTGATGACCCGCAATATTTCCGAATGGTGGGATACTTGCTAATGGATCCTGTCTGCCATAGATGACTGCCCGTGACTTACGACGACTTCGTGTGAAGTGTCTGCTATGAGGGACACCTCTGGAAGAGAGTAATGCGAGGCATGCTGCTGGATACGCTTGAAAAGGCGAAAAGGCTGGAGGGGTATGAAGTGGCAATCTGGCTTCATAACTTGAACTCAAGCTGAAGTCGCACAGCCTACCAGTGGGATGCTCTAGGTTTTGCAAGACACCGGGAGAGAAAAGGTAGCAAGACTAAACGAGATCAACGTGCAGCTAGAATCCTAGAATCGATACATGAATTCCACGCATACCATAATTTGCCGGCCCTAATTTCTCGTAGATTTTAATTCTCCACAGTCATTGTGATTGGTCAAGACGAAGCATTAGGACGGAAAATTAGAAGGCGTTCTCGATTTTGACCCCTGATCCTATTTTTGGCTCAGAGGCGCTGGAAGGTTGCCGACAGGTCTGAAGCCCTTGCAACCGTCTTTCCCCCTCAGAGATCCCAAATCTCAGTGGCACCCTCTCACCATCCTCAGAGCTCTCATCGCCTCACCACACTCATCAGTCATTCATTGATCATCTCTTTGTTGCACCTTTTACCATTCAAACGTATACGACTGTTTACTGCATCTTTACCCGACGCCGCCTCGATGGCTGCATCCTTAACATCCTCTTAAGTCGCGAGTGCACCCTGAAACCGTTCTCCTGCCCTTCGAATCGTTTCACATTGTGATGACGGGCTCGCAACATACATCCCATCAGAGTATCGAGGACAGCTGGACTCGGACTTTACGACTGTACATAGAGGCTCATAGAATGAGAAATCGATTTTCTCAATGAGAAGGGAAGCGGTCAATTCCTCCGCATCCGCTGGCCCACACTGCGCTTCCTGTACTGCGCCTCCAATACACTGAGCCGCAAATCATCCTACTGCGACTTGGCCTATTCCTGTATTGGATGATTCAGCATAGGTAACAAGCTCGACTTCTGCCACCATGTCGACACGTCCGACCTTCATCGACCTGAGGTCAAGATCGCAAGAAACAATGTTGTCCGGCACTCAATCACCACGCCCCCACCCGTTCCCATCTCCGAGGATGCAGCACCTCGCTGGCGATGTTCCACCGGCCATGTCGCCGCTCGACATGTTTGCTATGCAAAGTCGCTTACTGGCTAAGCAGCTGGATGATAGCAAGAGGAACGGCAGACGTGTCAGTCGGCTACCTCCACTGACAACCGGAGATCCCATTACGATCCAAAAGTCCATGTATGATAGGTCAAGATCAGCCGAGATGCAGACCGATTCTTCAAGGCCGAGCCCAAGAGACAGGGACGAGGATGCATCCGGGACAATACCAGAGGTGGAGGAGCCAGCGTTCCGACCCAAATCCTTTTACCCTCGTATGAGTAACATACCACCAGTGGATGATGGTGAACCTGAAAGCTTTACCGGATCTTCGCCAGACCTCCCGTTTGTGACACCTGCAGAATTCCATTCACCTGTACTGCGTTCCAACGACTATTTTGGAGTACCAAGATCAAAATTGTCAGAGCCGGTGGCCCCTGCCCAAATGAGAACAGAGCTAGCCGACCAGCTTACTGGGGCCTATCCACCACGCGGTTTTGACACTTTCCAGCAGCATAACGAACCACGGCGTGAAATGTCGATTGGATCCACGTCTACGAAAAGTTACAATGGCTCGCTCGCCCCTCCAATGTCGCCTCATATCCGGCATGCTGCCAGCATCAGGTCCATACCACAAGACAGCTCGGACGACGAACTAAGCGCTTCCACTGGTGGATCTGGGTTCTCAGGGCACAGAAAGCTCTCCTCGAGCAGCGGCGTGTCAATGTCACATTCTCCTTTCTCGCCCTTCGCTCATACTCATGGTCGATCTCCGTCTCTCAGCTCGGAATACTCAATTGGTGGCTCGCGACAGGTTCGCACTCCATTCAATTTCTCAAGGCCTCTCAGCAGACAGAGTCAACAATTGGATATGGGCTCGAGGCAGCCCTCATTCGATAGTAGGCCTTCATTTGATGACCGCCCCTCCATGGAGGCCGTAAGGCCCCCTTTCCGCACCGCGTCACGACAGTCATCATCTGATAGCCGGCGTATCTTGTGCATGGATGACCACGTACAAACACCAGTCAGTATAGATGGCGAGCACTACCACGACGCGAAAGATGGCCTCGACGCACCAATACCTGCACCCTCTTACATATACGCAAAATTCTCACTGCCCCGTGGCAGAATGCTTGAACGCGATTCTCACGTTCTGGGAAATCAGCAGATGCCCTTATTTGAAGGGGATCGACCCGCTATCCAGACTAACGTCCGACCCACGACACCCCTTGCGAATCGACCCATGACACCTAGTCGTTCACCTCAGCGCTCACCCAAACCAAGCCATGAGCTTCACCGGTCTCCACCACGGCCTTCAACGGAGCAAAGACCGTACTCTTCGCCCCGCCCTTCGTATGAGCTGGTTCTGAGTGGCTCGCCTCGTCCCTCATATGAACAATCTCAACGAGCTTCTCCACGCCCATCTAACGAACAGGACCGCCAAGCTTTGAAGGGATCTCCGCGTGCGTCTGTGGACCAAACCCAGCCTATCCAGGATCGACCGCCACCGACACCGCTCCAAAATGACGTCCGATCTATTTCAGAGTACTCCGCATCGACGCGATCTGCTAGCACTATCAAGCCGCGCACTCGCTCGCGTGCGCCAGCGCCTTCCGTGGAGCTCACTGCAGAAGATCATTTGGCGAAAGGTATTGACCTTCACGAGCGTGGTGCTGCAAGAGAATCTACCTATCACCTACGTATTGCAGCACGGCAGAACTTGCCAACTGCGATGCTGCTATATGCTCTGGCTTGCCGACATGGCTGGGGAATGCGTGCCAACCAGCAAGAGGGTGTTCAGTGGCTTCGCAAGGCCGCAGATTGTGCTCAATTAGAAATCGCTGTAGACGAAGATGGACAAGGCAAGCCAGCTGATGTGATGGAGCGAAAAACAAAACGTGCGCAATTTGCATTGAGCATCTACGAGCTTGGTGTTAGCCACACAAATGGGTGGGGCATAGAACAGGACAGAGCGCTAGCGTTGCGATGCTTCGAAATTGCTGCCAACTGGGGTGACGCTGATGCCATGGCCGAGGCCGGCTTCTGCTATGCTCAAGGCCAAGGTTGCAAGAAGGATCTGAAAAAGGCCGCCAAATACTACCGGATGGCAGAGGCGAAGGGTATGAGTATGGTCGGCAATAGCTGGTGAGTTTCACGTCACCAGGAGCGTTGAGCTTCGGGTATGGGAGTACTGACATGGCCGGTAGGATCTATAAGCCCAAGTATGCAGACGACACCACCAACAGCAACGAACGCCAGGCGCGTGGTGGCAAGAATCAGACTACGCCGGAAAAGAAACCGCGCGATAAATCGAGGACGAGAACTATCTTTGGGCGGAAAAAGTCCGTTTCTCAGCGAGACCGGCCATGAGGAAGGCCACTTGTACTTACACTTTTCCTATTGTCACCTATTATACCCTTGCATTTTGGTATTTTGCGACGGCTTGCTCGACAGGGGGCATTTCATCTTGTTGGGCGCATGATGCATCTAATGGCCGTTTGACGGTTCGTTGGCTTTCGATATCCCACGAGACACTCATCTAGCCATAGACTCCGAGCTTCGGGAGATAATCGAAAATCATCAGATATTGAAAGTTTTATCAGCATTAACCAACCTTCCCACAACTTCATCTATATACGTTCATGTACATTCCCCCCTCAACACCCCCACTCAAACATCCCCACAGCCCCCTCCACCCTCCCCAACTCCACACTCACCCACCTGACCTCCCACCCTTCCCTTCCCCCCAACCCCACGGCCACACCCACACTCTCCGCATTCCCAACCGCAACATCACTATGCACCATCCCTTCCCAATCCCCACCCTCACCCTCACCCCCAACAGTCCGAAACCCCATCCCCATCCCCCCCTCCCCGCCCTCCTCCACCATCCCCCGCATCAACGCCCTCCCCACCGCCTTCGCCAGCCCGTTTCCGCGATGTGCAGGGTCCGTGTACAGACTCGTTAAAGAACCGTCGGCGCCTAGGAAGGCCCATGCTATTAGTTGTCCCTTTCCCTTTTTTTCTTCTTCCACCTCGGCGTGTAATCGATGATGGGGTTTTGGAGGGTGGTAGCGTACCCCCACATTCCCTAGCTGGGCGAGCGTGGCTTCTGTTTTTGGGATGGCTGTGCGGGTTATTGTGTGTGGGATTTCGGGGGGGAGGACTGTGCTTAGGGTGTAGTGGGGTGGGAGGTGTGGGTGGTTGTGAGGGGAGGAGGAAGGGGGGATGAGGTATTTTGTGTAGGGGACGCTGATGCCGTTTAGGGGGCTGGTTGGTGGTGCGGTTTGGGGGTCTTTGGCGTGGTGGGTGGTTCTTGTGAGGACTTTCTGGGGGGTGAGGTGTGCGGTGCCGAGGAGTGGGAGGAGTGCGGAGTTTAAGGAGCCGATTATCAGGTTGGGGTGCGGACTTGGTAGATGTGCGATCTTGTCGAGGAGGGCGAGGAGTTGTGCGTGTGCGTGTATTTTGAGGGCGTTGTCGTGGTCGGGTTGTGTGGAGGAGGAGGGTTGATGGTGTTCGTAGGTGGAGAAGATCCAGCATTCGGTTTCGGGTGCGAGGTGGCGGTCGACGTAGGTTGCGGTGAAGGCGGGTGGTGAGGGAGAGGGGGATAGGGAGGGAGGGAATGTGGCGAGGATGTGGGCGGTTGGGGAGGTGGGGTGGAATTGGAGGCGGCGGAGGAGGGGGAGGGAGAGGGGGAGGTGGGGGAGGAGGTGGGGGGCGAGGGTTTGGAGGGGGGAGGGGTGGTGGTGGACTTGGGGGAGGGGGGTGGACATTGTAGGCGTAGTATGAGAGATTATATTGCTGAAAGGTGGAAATGGTTTCTATTGGCGGCGAGTCTCAATGGACTTTTCTTAGATGGTTTTTCGTATTACACATGACTATTTTGCGTGGCTTGAGGAAAGTTTACTCCTCCTTCTCCTGAACCTCTTTCAAATGGGTTCAGGGTCTGTACAATATGACCGACGCGAAGGGCGATCTAGAGGGTCAAAAGCTCATGCGCTGCCTTCGGTGTGCCTTTAGAGGAATCTGAAATGAAGTCTCATCAAATAACGTCCCCTGCTATCTTGACTTTGAGAATCTCGCACTTGCTTGAGATGCGTTTCCAAGACAGTAGACGAGCCCCTGTCTTCACTATCGGTGGGATTCCACAGCTTGGCCACCTTGATCTTAGCCAGCACCCTCCAACACATATCTCTGTCCACCATCTCCTTCGTAGCACGCGGACCGTCCATTACCTGAAATGAAAATGGCGCCACCCGTCGCGAGATGTTGCATGCCTTGTCGGTAGAAGAAACCTGATGGGCTCGGGAGAAAAACATTAGCAACGCTCCCAACTAGACCATCACAATAGGCGCCGTATAAGGATTCAACGGGGTTGGCTTTGACTTTGGCCAGGTACTGTTCCAGGAAGCTCTGCAATGTCACGACTCAGGAGGCTGTCAACGCTCACTGTTAGAGCATTCCTATCAGCTATCTTGGCGGACCTTGGGAACCATCTCTCTGTTCCCTGAAGTGACACTCGATGCCCCCATGTAAGCCTATCGATGTCACTTAGCAGTGGATTTTCTCCAGAGGAATAGCCAAATTTGGGACCCACAATTTTTGTGTTGTTCAACAAGGCTGTAGTCCAGCGCATGCTACTGCGCAGCTCCCTGCGATGAAAGCTATCGGTCAGAGCTGTCTGACCTATTGTACGAACTCTCAAGCACCGTGCGGGCTATTTCGATTGCTGCCTCGGGAATGCCTGCAAGACGTGCCACTTTCAGTGCGTGAGAGCTTCTGTTGACGCCTTTTCGAAGCCGGTGTACGAATGAGAAGGACCCTCCAGGCCCCTCGGAAACATCAGTACAGTAACATGCCAAGCGCTCGAAGTCTTTCGTCATGTCGGCCAGGGCATGAAAATGAGTCGCGAAAAGCGTCCTGCATCGATTCTTATGATACAAGTGGTGTAAGCAAGCAAAACCTACTGCAGTACCATCTTCTGGAGTGGTTCCACGGCCGATTTCGTCCATGATCACAAAGGATTGTGGGGTGGCTTGATTCAGGATCACTGCAGTTTCCATCATCTCCACCATAAACGTTGATTGATCCCGAAATAGGTTGTCAGCAGAACCGACCCGTGAGAAGATCTGGTCAACAAGGCCAATTTCCGCATGCTCAGCAGGGACGAACGATCCCACCTGTGCAAGTATGGAGATCAAGGCGTTCTGACGCAGGAATGTGCTTTTGCCGGCCATGTTGGGACCAGTGATCAGCCATATTCGTTCTTTCTCACCGATCAAACAATCGTTGCTAACAAAAGCTCTTCCTTGCTCTTCCAAGCCTAACGTGACGGTTGGATGTCTTCCGCCAACGATCTTGTGATTCAGGCCAAGGTTGAGGACCGGCCGAACAAACTTCTGATCTTTCGCAAGCGTTGCAAATGAGCAGCCAATATCAAGCTCATCAAGTACCACAGCATTACGACGTAGTTTCACGAGATTCAGCACTACTTGCTCTCGTAGCCCTTGAAACACCCGCTGCTCCTCAGTCCTAATACGCAGCTTTGCTTGGTCGATTCTGCTGCCAAGGCTGGTCCAATCCGAATGATGAAAGGAGCGTGTTGTCTTAGTTTTCTTGACGTCTCGAGAATCATTTGATAATCGCAAGGAGGCTGTTACATCCTTGGTCCCCTTCACGTGACAAATGTAGCCCAAGCCTGGAGTAAACCGCAGCGACAAGCTTTGTGCGTCTAATCTGTCCCTTAAACTGGATGTCAGGGTCACCTTATCCTGGCGTAGACCGTTTAGTGCTTCATGCAATCTTTCCAAGATAGGGCTTGCGGTTGTACGAAGAATCCACGGATCGTGCTCCTCCGGATCCGGTTCAATGGACGCCTTCTGCTTTACCTTGGATCGAGACAAACGTGACATGGCAGCCTGATCTTCAGCGGAACCCTCGGTATGCAAAACTTCTTGTGCCATTGCAACGATATCAACCTGCCCGTTCTCGTGGACACGGTGACTTTCCGTCAAGCCGTCCTCATCAATCGAAGCAGTGATTAAGGCTGCAAGTGAGTTGGGACCATCCAGCGTCAGGCGCTGGCTTAGTCCATGCAAAGACCGCCGCGCTTTTTGTTCGCCGTTCGCCGAAGTGGGATCCACATCTGGGTGTTCTATGCGCTTCTGGAGAGTGCTTGCTATTCCATTTGTCGCTTCGATAGTCCGAAGTAAACTGACTAGATCATCGGCATCGCCACGCCCCATCGAAAACTTCTGCACAAGTCGTTGGGAATCGTAGCTACGGCGAAGAAACTTGTTTATGTCTTCACTGAATGTGGAATCCTGTAACAGCTGCGATACAAGATCCAATCTTGTATTGATGATCTGAAGAGACATCGAGGGCGACGCGATCCAATCTCTGAGTAGTCTCGAACCACTCTTCGTGACAGTCTTCCGCACAGTGTGTAGCAAGCTTCCTTTTCCCCCTCCGAGACCCTCTTTGGACGTTCCTAGTACTTCCAATGCTCTCATACTACTTTTGTCAATAGTCATCGTTTCTTTGTCGTGTCTCCTGACTGGTGGCTGGAGCTTGGTTCCCGAGCCTTGGAGCCTTTCCTTCACGTAGTCCAAAAGCAGACTCCCAGCAGCTATCTCTTCACTGCTGAACGCTGATTGCGTCTCCATGGGCACCTCTGTTTCTAGCATTGGCGTCCAATTAGACATTGAAGCATCAGCAAGTTGGGTGGAGTGAGAGGTCACGATGTGGCGCTGCTGTTCCAGCATGTCTAATGTGCTTGCCTTGAGTCTCTCTTCGAGCCCTTCGCTCATTACAATTTCCCTTGCCCCAATCCGCGCGGCCGCAGAAGGCAGTGTTCCCATTGTGGAAGCCTGTGTGGAGAAGTCTCCTGTTGACAGATCCAGCCAAGCGAGACCAACAGGCTTTGATAACAGCGATGATGGTATTGCACCCTTCGTCAGCTCGATGGGTATTGTATGCTCTCCTGTAGGACCAGAAAACCCCTCAGAGACCAATGGGTGTATGGCCAGCAGGAAATTGTTCTCGTAGGGGTCCATGAACTTCTCATCAATCAGTGTACCCGGTGTGACCGTTCGTGTGACCCTGCGGTCGAATTGTAATCCTCCAGATTTGACGGTGCCAGAGGCACTATTTGCAAATTCCTCGCTAATGGCCACAAATTTATTGAGGTCCTGAACCAGGATTTTGAGGAAGCGGTCAAGCTGAAAGAATGGGAAGCCAGCCTGAGCGTCGCCAATATTAGACTTGATGCACGGATGATAAGAGCACTAGGCCACTGACCATAGACACGGGGCCGGCTGCGGTCTTCTTCTGTGCAACTTTGAGATTGAGGAGCGGTCCATATTTGTCTGCGTGCTCAAAGTAGAGCTTTTCATGTAAGTACGGCTTTGAATGCTTGTCTACCATATGTTGTAGAGTACCTCGTAGAAGCTTCCAACTCTCGTCAACAGCACGCAATTCTCATATTTTTGCATGTTGTTCCGTGCCTGCAGCACCACGGTAGGGTACGCTGGTCCAACATCTTCGAATTCTGGCAATTCGCCTGTAGTTCCAAGAGAGCGCTGGGGAAGCTCACTTAATTGATATGTCGCCAGTGTTTTCGCTCCGCGGCATTGGGCATAGGAAGTAGTCTTCCAGAAAGTAGCATGGGGACCAAGTGATCGAACAGCTTGGTATCCCAAGCGTCCATATTGGCCTGAACATAGCCATCTTTGACGACTTCGTTGACGGATTGCGATGCGTGCTACATTGCGCATTGCACAGGTGGGCAGCTACACCAGCAATTGCGCGAGACGCGAATTCGTCTTTATAAATTCAGTGAATTAGCGTGATAGAACTACCTTAGGTAAAGTATCGTAGCCGAAGATTACCCGGTCTCGCTCGGTAGTAAGTCACGGACTGGTAGCAGCAACTCTCAGCACTGCTAATCCGAAGGGGCTAAATGCCCGCTTACCCGGCTTGGCACGTCACCTAATAAGAAGTCTAGAGTTCACAGATACAGAGCAGCATGGTCAGCTTCTCGTCAGTCGCCAATGTCGGAGCTCAGTATTTAGAGCGCCGGAAAGAATGCCGCCTATCGATTCCTGCGAAAGTGGACTAGGCTGGAATTCCAATATATTTCTTGCATGCTCATAGGCGTCACATGCTGTGGAAGATGCCCAGACATGCAACTTCGTTATGTTGACTACAATGTTTGGCCCGAAGATGCAGCTGTTTGCTTACATAGGCTTACAACGCGGCCGAAAGGTCGCAAAGGAAATGGTCCCGTCAGCCGGCGTTTCTTGCTGCACCATTTTGCCAAGATCACGAAGTGGGCCGAATGATTTTGTGCACTGACCTTGTATCTGAGGTGTGGTGGTATAAGTAGGTGTAGTGTCCAAGTCATCTTTAATTTGCCAATCTCTCAAAGTCATTGCCTGCAATATACCGTCTTGCACGTCGCTTTTTCAATATCTTTCTCTGGATTATTGTATGTCAATGAATACCTCAATGAAATATGGCAAGAGGCTTATCCCTCAGATCCTGGACGAAATGACTTCTGCCGAGCCAGACCGCATCATATACTCAGTGGCAACATTGTCCGACATTTCCCATGAATTTAGGCATATATCTGCTCGCACCTTTGCGAAGGCGGTTGACAAAAGCGCTTGGTGGCTTCACAACCGTGGAAGACTTCCTGCACCAACGACCCATGAGAGTTCTGGATATCCCTGAAGTCGACGAACATCTCGATGCTGAATCTATCGAGTCGATCCCCTATAACGAAGCATTCAATGAAGCTACCCAGAACCCATTCTGCCTCCTGCGTACCTCTGGCACCACGGGAGTGCCGAAGCCGATCTCTTGGTCTCACGGTCTGATCGGCACAATGGATGCAGTGCGGCTCCTTCCACCTACTGAGGGCGATGATGGGTTAGGCCCATGGACATCTTTATGGAGGGAAGGTGACAGAATGCACTCATCATTTCCTATGAATTACGTACGTGTTATGTCCTTATCGCCCTGGCGAATAATGGCTAATTGCATGAGGTTCAAAACTTAGAGGGTGCCGGTATCATCATGGACATCCTCTTGCCTTCCCTCTTCAGCCTGCACTGCATTTTGGGACCTGCGGGCGTGATACCTAACATGAACCTCGTCGAATTTCTCGCAGACCATGGAATAATTAATATTTGGAGTATGGTTCCATCGCTTATCGATGAGCTGGGCGAGACCCCTGACGTCTTGGCAAAGTTCAAGTCGTCGAGATTTATCTATGCGTCTGGCGGTAAGCGTGTTTTTTCTATCGTTTCCCCCATCACGATCATACCACTGACGCTCTTGCTCTTAAGGTCCCGTCAGTCCAATTAGTGCTGGCAAAGTGAATGACGTAGTCAGAGTCCTGAACTTGACAGGTACAACAGAGGGTTTGTTCATCGGAAACCTTATGTAGCAAAGGGAAGACTGGCTCTGGTTCGCCTTTCACCCCTTCTCCGGCTTCCAACTTAAAGAGGTGGAGCTTGGTATGCATGAGCACTGGCCCTTATTCTAGGGCATTTTCCACACGTTTCCGGCCAAGCAATCCGTCAACTTCAAAGACTTATACGTCAAGCATCCCACTAATCCAAGTCTTTGGGCCTTCAAAGGGAGAAGTGACGATACAGTCGTTCTATCCGAGGGCTATAAGATATCACCCTTAGACACCGAGGCTTTCGTCACAACGCACCCAGCCATCGTCGGGTGCCTCATAGTACGTGAACCTATTTCAAGCTCTCTTCAAGTCCTGAGAAAGTAGAACCCCATAATTTACGCAGCAATGCCCCACAAATTGGAACCGGAAAGTCCCAGGCAGGCCTGCTCGTTGAGCTGAAAAGTTCGTCATCCAGAGACAACGAGCTCTTTGATAGTATACGGTCAATAGTAGAAAAAGCCAATACGATGTCTCTCCATAAGAACCAGCTGCAAAGGGACTACAGTACCTTTGCAGAGCCAGACAAGCCCTTCGTCCGCACAGACAAAGGGACTGTGAAGCGACGTGGCACCCTAGCACTACATGCTGACCACATTGAGCGTTTCTAAACCTCACGAGGTGAGGACCCGGATGCAGTAACAATTGATACAAGCTCGTTTGAGTCCATCATGGAGTCCATCCGTCACATCCTCGGTTCTCTATTGTCTGCTTTAGGAAGCCTCGCCTGATACGGACTTGTTCAGGCTTGGGCTACACTCCCGCCTTGCATTTCGGGCTGTCAAGACTATCCGGGCTGCAACGGGGCTACAAGATCAGCTTGCTCCTCGACACCTCTACGCAAATCCTACCCTTGCCAAGTTCTCTGCCGCTTTCGCACGATTAGCGGCCGAAGCGAGGAAGACGAAAGGCACGGCTTTAGACGACCTCGTCAACGACGATTTGGCCAAGATGATAGAGATGATAGACAAACACAAGGCGCGGCTATCGTTCAAGTTGAATCCACTTGACTACGTGAACCCTAATCACTACATGGGATTGAATTTCTTCTTCGCTCTACGAAAAGGGATTATTTTCGAACAAGCTTTTGTGAATCTACAAGAGGGTCTCCATCGCACAATGCAACTTATCCCAGCCCTCGACGGCAAAATGATGGTTTGCTCGGATCAAGAGATTGGTCATAAGAAGGGCGACCTCCGCCTCACCATTCCCCTTCTTCCACTGTCGGCCTCTCTGCATAGCGATGGTACCGATTCTTCTACGGGGCCGAGACAATTGTGCTACAAGGATCTGTCCAATGTTCTTCCACCGTTCGGAGAGTTGCGAGATGCCGGGTTCGTGCCTTCAGCATTCAAGGACGAACTTGTCCTCGAAGAGAATACTCTCCCGCCGCTGCCCGCTGACATATTGATCGCACAAGCCAACTTTGTCGAAGGCGGCTGTATCCTCGCCACAAACTTCCATCACTGCCACCTTGATAGCATTGGTATTATAGTCGCTCTTGGGGTCTGGGCAGAAAGCTGCAGATATGTTCAAGGCGATTTGTCGGCGACATGCAGCTGGTTGGACCCCGAGAGCTTTAATCACAGCCTGCCAGAAGTTCTGTACGAACAAGAAGGATATGCTCGACCAGCTCATGAGGTAGATCCCGGGGTGTGGGGCTTCTTGCCATTCTTGCCCCCACAGGAGCTCTGCAAAACTCTTGGAGACGACAAAATTGAGACTAAGGAGTCTCGGCTTCCAAAGGGAAAGGCTCTCCCTCCCGCACCCATCTTCCCTCAAAGATTCATCTGGCCACCCCCTCCCGCTAAGGACGGCCTGAGCACTAGTATGTTTTTGATCTCGCCCGCGAATGTGCAGAAGCTCAAACAAGAAGTCGTTGCTGACCCAGAGGCCCGCGGGGCTATCACTTCTATCAGTGACATTGTGCAAGCCTTCTTCTGGCGCTCTGCGATAAAGGCACGATATCGTGTGGCTACAGAACTCCGGGGACAAACTTTCGGACCCGACGAGATATCCGTTCTGGATTTACCGGTCGATGGCCGCTCTTACTTCTCTTCTTTGTTGCCATCATCCTACATGGGCAGCATGCTCATCCTGAAGCGACCCAACATGCCCATCGAGACACTGTGCTCGCCAGAGACTAGCATTGGACGCATCGCCTGTGTCCTCCGCGAAGCTGCCGCGCGCATCACACCCTCGCTTGTACATGATGCTTTTACGCTTCTGCAGTCCTTGCTCGACCATGACAGGTTCACGATCGCCTGCATGGATCTTACGGGAATGCACGCCATGATCTCCAATCTGATGCTGTTCTAGACGAGCGAGGTGTCGTTCGGAGACGAATTCTTCGCCGACGGAGGTTGTCCTCAAGCCATGCGACCTCAAATCGAACGGGGTCATAAGCGTTTTCGGTTTTTGGTCATTTATCCCATGAGGAATGATGGGGGTGTGGAGCTGGTACTCGGCACGTTCCCCGAGGAGTTGGATATGTTGAAATCGGATGAAGAGTTCATCAGATATGCAAAGCTTATAGATAGCTGCTGAGGTAGCTCTGGGTCCTCGTCGGATTCCGGTCCATTTTCGTCGCGCGAATTTCACACAAACCTTCTATAGGCCATACTTTACAGAGTAGATGAATGTCAGATCGCGGTCCCTACCGAAGATGATGTATATGCAATATCACAACGTTCACACGTGCGTACTAGTCTCCATCCATAAGATACGTACTACGATGACCCAGGAAGCTGGCTTCAACAATGATTTGGGAGCACGCTGTATGCAAGATGTCGAGAAGGTTTGAAGTAGTTCTCATTGGTTAGAAGTCGACTTCCTCTACAATCCAGGTATACCACTCCACTCCGTATAAGTAACGTCATGGCTTGGGCTTGGGCGAGTTTTCATTCACTACAACATGTTCTAGGTCATGGTTGATACTTTTTGGTAAGCTCGCTCACATAATAACGCATGGTTCTTTTTCGATCGATATTGATTCTCCTTCTACCATTGCTCTGCCATACATCCTCTCCCTCTTCCTCCTCAGCAGCTCCTCTCGCCCTCAACCAGCAGCGGCAACAGACCATGACGCCGCAAGCCAACGCTCATGTCGAGAAGGAGCCCAGTACCGTCAACGACCTGGAGCATTCCGTGCCCTCGAGTCCCCACCCGGACGGCAACGACAACGACACCGACAACGAGTCCACCATAGACACCCATGCCCAACCCGGTGTCCAGAACATCGAAGCCGTGACCGTAGCATGGACCACCACCGCCCTCATCGTCGCCTACATGATGATCTGGCTCATCTATTTCGTCGAGGGAATGCTATCCGGCACCACCGCTGCCCTAACACCCTACGTCACCTCCGCCTTCGCGCAGCACTCGCTCACACCAACAGTCGCCATCTTAAGCAGTGTCATCGGCGGCGTCACCAATCTCACCCTCGCCAAGATCCTCGACGTTTTCGGCCGGCCACAGGGATTCCTGTTCTGCATTTGTCTCGCTACGGTCGGGCTTATCATGATGGCTGCGTGTAACAACGTCGAGGCCTATGCTGCGGCCCAGGTCTTTTACGCGGTTGGGAATAATGGCTTGCAATATAGTCTTAGTGTCTTCGTCGCCGATACGTCTTCACTGCGCAATCGAGGTCTGATGCAGGCTTTTGCCAGTTCGCCCAATCTGATAACCTGCTGGTTAGCTGGGCCAATCTCCTCGGCTTACCTGAAGGGAGCCGGCTGGCGTTGGTGCTATGGAACGTTCACAAGCATCATCCCAGCCGTCACTCTTCCGCTCTTCGGCCTTTTGCTGTACAATTACTACAAGGCCAAGGCGCAGGGCTTTGTGCCGAAGCGCGAGAGCCAGCGCACGGCCTGGCGGTCCTTTGTCTACTATTGCCGCGAATTCGATGCTGTTGGCCTCCTTCTGCTCTCTGCCGGCGTCGCGCTCTTTCTTCTGCCGTTCAATCTGTACACCTTACAAGCGAAAGGATGGCGCTCTCCTCTTATCATCTGCCTGCTAGTTTTTGGCATCGTTCTCATAATCATCTTCGCGGTATGGGAGAGATTCTTCGTTCCCGTCACGTTTATTCCCTATTCCCTCCTCCTGGATCGTACGGTCTTCGGTGCGTGTATTCTTTCCGCCACGCTGTTTATCAGTTTCTTCTGCTGGAACAGCTACTTCAGCTCTTTCCTGCAGGTGGTGAATGACCTGAGCGTCACGCATGCCAGCTATGTAGTCCAGGCTTACACCGTTGGCTCCGTCGTGTCCTCCCTCGCTGTGGGCCTGCTGATCCACTACACCGGACGCTATAAGCCCGTCTGTCTCTACTTTGGTATTCCTTTGAGCATCCTTGGGTTGGGCCTGATGATCAACTTCCGCCGACCCGACGGTAACGTCGGCTATATCGTCATGTGCCAGATCTTTGTTTCTTTCGCTGCCGGTACCATTATCATCTGCGACGAGATCGCTATCATGGCCGCCGCTTCACATCAACATATTGCCGTTGTTCTGGCTGTATTAGGGATGTTCGGTACTATTGGCGGCGCGATTGGCCTGACCGTTGCCGCCGCCATCTGGCAGAACATCCTCCCGAAGAAGCTCGCCGAATACCTCCCTGTTTCAGAACTCCCGAACCTGCCCAGCATCTATGAAGACATCACGATGCAATTGTCGTACGCGGTGGGCTCGCCGGCTCGTATCGCGATCCAGCATGCCTACGGGGACGCGCAGATGATGATGCTGATTGCGGGTACAGCCGTGTGGGCTGTTGGCATCGTAGCGGTGGTGATGTGGCGAGATATCAGGGTTATTGACATCAAGCAGACCAAGGGCCATGTTTTTTGAGTGCGAGATAGATAGAGGCAGCCATCCATGCATAATTCTCAAAAACCTAGTATTATATCAGCTCTCCGCCGAGAAAGATACTTGACCGATTGTGTATGGTAATGCTGCATCAAGTGCCGCGACTCAGAGCCAGAGATGCACCTGATCAGTAACGCTGGATCGAATAGCCTTGGCTACAAACCCTATCAAGAGACGGTAAGTGAAGCTAATAGCAAGTCTTGAACGAACAGGATATTAAGCACAAGACGTAGTGAATACAGAAGTGTCAATGGATGTTGCTTCGAATAAAAAGCCTCTTTTCAATGACAATCACATTCCGAACGATGTCACACATTTTCGAGCCTTCCAACATTGAGGGAATGCCTCTGATCACTTTCTCGCCCTAAAGCCTCGCGACGGACGGTAACAGCACCCCTGCGACCGTGTTTACTCCACACAATGTATCCGAATGTTATACGGACGAAGAAGGCTGAATGCAGCGTACGATGTCCTGGTCGGATTCTTGCTATATAGTTAATCCAAGGCAGCCAAAAAGGGGATACGCGAAGAGGCGCTGATGCTACAGACACTTGGGGTCCATATCTAGATGTTCCACTTCGAAGTCAGCCATACAAGTTTCATTCGGATTATTAGACTAAACATATGATGAAAACAAAGGCGTCATTAAAAAATTAGAGTGTTGTTGTTGTTGTTTTTATATCTTCATGGCCATCAGGGTTAAAAAGATCATTAATCATTCGCCAACGTAGTACAGGGAAAAGAGAGGGTTGATTTACCATTCGGGACAGTGATCAATCCATCCAAGGAAGCTATGCTACTCATGTAAGCCGGTCAGCAATAAACATACAGACATACGAATCTATCATGAGAGGTCGAGACCAAGGTTGTGTATTGACGATTTAATTGCTGAACCGCTATGTATCTCACGATAAAGGATGTGGCTACATGAACTAGTCGAAGAGACCACCGAAACCTAGGAAGTGTTAGCGTTGAGGTGAGGGTATTGACGATTTGTACTTACCTTCGTCACCACTCTCTTCCTCTTCTTTCTCCTCTTCAGCGGGTTTCTCTTCCTCCTTAGGCGCTTCGGCGTCGGCAGCGCTTGTTGTAGGTGCAGCTGATGCGTACGCATCAGGATTCGCAATGCGATCCTTGAGCCCATCGATGCCTTCCCAGCTGTAGTCTGTCTCTATCGCAACCGCCAATACCTTCTTGTAGCCATTGACAAAGGTATGCATAATGGATGGCAGCGTTGGGTAATTTGCGGCGAGTGAGATTGTCGTAATCGTCTGGATGGCGGAATTGAGCGCCTTGAATAGTTGCTCTTCCTTGATGTCAAGCACCGAGGGGCTAAATGTTTGTCCGCCATCGTAGACCTGAGAGATACTCATGCCGTAGGTGAAGGGAGAAATATTCAGCATATTGAGAAGTGTAGCCTCGGATGCTCCGACCTTGCTTCCAGCTTCAACCAGCTTCAAATCTGTCGTGATCTCGATAGTGCCACGAGCAATCTTGGTCGGAACGCCGAGAGCCTGAAAGAAGGAGGTTTTTCCGGGTTCCATGCCTGACACTTGTAAGCGTCGATCACGTTCATTTTGGCGGCGATCTTACCAGTATTGCCTGCTGGAACAAAGACATCCAGAGGTGCGACGGCGCCGGCTCTGGCGGGGGCGGCCACCTTCTCGGCAAGGATTACATCCCGAGTTTTGTTAAGGTCTGCGTTGGTGAAGATGAAGCCAACATTGCCTGAGGCGCATCAGAACCTAGGAAGTGCATTATATTGTATGAGGGAAAGAAATACCTTTGACATGGGGGAGCAGTCGCTCATACTCTGGAAAGTCCGAGATAAAGCCTTTGATAGCTCGTCGGACCTATTGCACAAGTATCAGAGAGTCCCGCGTAGAGGGACACAAGGGGCGCGTCGCGCTCAGAGGCGTACCATAGCTGTTACAAAAGGCGTCAGCTGATGAGTCGCGATTGTATCCACCTTATGGCCAGGACTCACTGTTTTTGCCCATCAGCACTACTCCTTGGACTTCACCCTCCCCCCTCAAGCTCTTGCGGATCTTGTGCATCTGTTGGGAGCTCACATTGTCGACGGTGACAATGAAAATGCTCTTGTACCTGGTCCATTATTAGCCATACAGATTCAGACGACTCTATAATCGATGCTTCGTACTCCTCGAGTAGAGCCTTCAGCTTGTCGAAGTAAGCTAGTCATTGTCAACACTGCCCTGCATTCCCAATGATTTCATGAGCTTGACCTTCTTTCTTGACCTGCACAACGTAAGCTGAAGTCAGGGTGATCTACGAGAGAACTAACAGTTTTTCCCCCCATATCTTCTTTTGGATGAAGACAGGATATTTAAGGGTCAAATGGTAGCTGTAGAGGGGCGGTTCGAAGTCTTACGAAGATATGTGTGTATTGCTGTCAAGACTGGGAGCCAAAACGCACTTTCATTGTGCCGAAGCGTACAATTCGCTTGATGGAGCGCTAGAAATCTTAGCTCCACTAACCTACTTACGGCTAGTGCATGGACCACATCAACGATACGTTGGTGTGAAGATGAGATACTCACAATGTTACACACATATCAGTGTCTGCTCTACTGTCCCCGACCTGATCAGCCGGACGCAGCCACAATTCTTGCAGCTTCAGGCCCCTGTATACACACATTCAGCGTCCTCAATGGCAACCATCTCTCAAGTTGGCCGCCATATCAGGATAGTGAACAAAATGTTCAGGACTCAATCACTAGGGTAAACACTGACACCGAGCAATCGGCAACAGGTGTGGGCGAAGCTACAGCTGGGCCGCCTCAGAAGCGAAGAAAATTGTCTTCGGCAAGGGAAGATTCAGGCAGCTCTGCAGAGATTGTAGTGGGGAATGACAGCAAAGATGATGGAGGCTCAGATACGAAGCGGTACTTGAGCTTGCCTATTGCCAATCTCGCTTGTACTGCAACTGGCCATCATATTGTCGCTGTTACAGGCGAGGACAAATGCATCAGAGTCTTCGAATTGACCGCACATGGCATCCTCAGGCAGCTGAGTGAGAGGTGAGATGCGCCGTAGGACTTTGTACGTTCAAATGACTGAATAGAATAGGTTTATGCCTAAACGACCATGTTCGATAGCCATGACACCGGATGACTCGACAATCTTATGTGCTGATAAGTTTGGTGATGTTTATTCATTACCCTTGACTGGTCATGCAATCGAGGGCTTTGCAACGACTTCCGATGCCAATGACGACTCAACAAAGGAGAGCAAAGGGCCCTCACAGCGCTCTTTCATCCCTTCGGCAACTTCTCTTACAGTACATACTAAGAAAAATCGGGAAGCCCTCCGCCAGCAACAGAAAGTGACCAATGCTAAAGCGGAGAAAAAGTCCTTGAACTTTGAGCACCAGTTGTTGCTTGGCCATGTCTCCCTTCTGACGGATATAGCATGTGTATCAGTCACTTCGTCTCTGCTAGCACCGCGCGACTACATACTGACATCAGATCGCGACGAACACATTCGAGTGTCTCGCGGTATTCCTCAAGCATATATCATTGAAGGATTTTGTCTTGGTCACACCGACTTCGTTAGCAGACTCTGCACTCCGCGGGCCCATCCTCATCTTCTGATCTCCGGTGGAGGCGACGATTACATGCTAGCATGGGACTGGCTTTCTGGCAGTATTCGTCAGAAGATAGATGTAAGAAGCCAAGTGAATTCTTTTAGGGAACAACATATGCGAGAGTCAGCCGCGAAGTTCGAAAGCCATGAACCCCAAATCGCAATTACAAACATCCGTGTGGTCGAGACTCGGACACAGACTGGACTCGCGGTCACATGCGAGGGGTAGGCCGCACTCTGACTCATCATGTTAGGCCGTGCTGATATCACCTATAGCATTCCTGGTCTATTCATGTTCCTCGTGGACTCAGATGCTAAGATCAGTTTCGAGGCTAGTATTCATCTAGAAGGCAACGTTATCGACGTGGTTTTCATACCGCAGAGCAAGTCAATAGTATACTCTGTGGACGCTGTGCACCAGCCGTTCTCGACCACGACCAAGGCAAGTGCAGAGGAGCAAGATTCACGACCTTCAGTCGGTGTTGTGCAAGCGACCAAGCTGGGCTGGGAAAGGAAAGCTGAAGGCACAGGGGGGCTTATAGCCGTTATGCAGAAACAGCTGGAGACTCAAAGAAATAATCTGCAAGATGGGACAATGGAAGAGAGGTCTATCAGAGAGCTGCTTTACAATATAGCGAGCCTTAGGAAAAGAAATTCAGAAAACGAGAATTGAGAATGATTGACCTAAAGATCAATTCAACTTGTGTGAGATCAACCCGGTTTAGTAGTCATAGTGTCCCGAATCTCTGGTACTCGTAGATCATCGGATCATCGATAGGGTTATGGTGTGTTACAAGAATTTGACGTGACACAAGCGCTACACATCCACTCACCACCCTTATCAGCAACCAACATGACAAACTTTCCTCCTTTGAAGAATGACCTTTTGCTTCGAACAGTAAGAGGTACGGAGGATACCTAAGCCACGCGTGAGCCTATGCTCACTCTTGAGCAGGCGAACATGTGGAGAGACCTCCAATATGGGTGATGCGCCAGGGTGAGATCCTATGTTCCCATAGACACGAGTCCCCACTGATACGTTTACAGCTGGGAGGTATCTCCCCGAATACCACGAGGCCAAAGGCAACCACGATTTCTTTGCATGCTGCCGCAGTCCTGAAATAGCCTCGACCCTCACCCTCCAACCTATCGATCGCTATGACGGCCTCATCGATGCCGCTATCATATTCTCCGACATCTTGGTCATACCACAAGCGATGGGAATGACAGTAGAAATGTTGGATGGCAAAGGACCCCACTTCCCCAGGCCTTTGAAGTCGCCTACGGACGAGCAGTACGAAGAATTGTTGTCCAGAGATGTGGATGTGGAGCATGAACTGGACTATGTCTACAAAGCCATTAATATGACCAGGCATAAGCTCAACGGTCGGGTGCCTCTATTCGGCTTCTGTGGGGCTCCGTGGACATTGTTATGCTATATGGTCGAGGGTGGGGGGAGCAAGATGTTCGTGCAATCCAAGACCTGGGTATACAAGTATCCCGAGGAGAGCAAAAAGCTGCTTCAGAAGATGGCATCATTGTGTGTGCAGTACCTGGCATTACAAGTCAAAGCCGGTGCCCAAATCATTCAGGTCTTTGATTCGTGGGCTGCAGAACTATCACCGAATGCATTCAAGACTTTTTCTCTTCCATATCTACGCTACATCTCAAAGGAATTACCTGGACGCCTTCACGCAATGGGTCTGGAGTCAGTCCCAATGGTCGTGTTCGCGAAAGGTGCATGGTATGCTCTTGATGAGCTGTGCGACTCAGGGTATCAGGTCGTTGGATTAGACTGGCTTCAGGATCCAGCGCAAGCGGTCAAGATAGCCAATGATCGGGTAGTACTACAAGGGAACATGGACCCCGGAGTCCTGTATGGGGAAAAGAAGGCTATTGCTGCCGAGGTCCAAGATATGGTCTGGGGGTTTGGGGGTGGTAAGCTGGGATGGGTTGCGAATCTCGGACATGGTAAGGCCCTGCTCTTCAAGATTCATGATTACACCAGCGCTGACAGACGCATCAGGTGTTCAACCAGGTGTTGACCCAGAACATCTCAAGTTCTTCTTCCAAGAGATACATCGCATCACGGCTGGAACTAAACCATGATGCCATTCCGTCATGCAATCATGATCAGCAAAAATTCACACTGGGGATCCAGAATGCCACCACAGGTCGTTACTTTGCGATGTCCTCATTCCTAGTGACCAATTAGTAATAGGCACGTTACACAATGGTAGATACCCAGGTTCAAGTTGCAATGCAGACTTACCAAACCTCGGGCTCCTTTTCGATAAAAGTCTTCATCATTCCTTGACACTCCTTATTCTCAAACACAACAACCTCAATGCCCTTCTCATTGAGATATGATTCGCCTCCAACGAAGGTCTTGTTCTCTCCAATCACTACCCGAGCAACTTTATACATGATACAGGCTCCAGTACACATATCACAAGGCGACCTTGTTAATCCTTAGGTCAGCATTCCTCATCACAGTCCATAATCAGGTTGACCGTCAATTGTTGAGACTAACACTTCAGCACCATGTTTGACGCACCACCACTAGGTCATAATTATAAACAAATTGTATAGGAAAGGCGACTGACAGCGTGGTGTACATGGTAGCGCCTTGGTAGGCCGATGGAGGGAGTCTCCCGGTGGCCTCCAGTGCCGACATCTCTGCCTTCAGCCCATAGAACTCGGTCAGACCTTATATGTCCGCGGGAAAGACAGAAGCCTACGTGTAGTATAGCGCTACCCTTCTGCACTCTCATATTATGACCTCTTCCTAAGATCTTGCCTTCCTTGGACACCAGACAGGCACCGATCGGCACGCCGCCCTCTTCGAATCCAGTCTTCGCCTCCTCGATCGCTGCTATGAAGCCAGGGTCTGACTCCATCACGTCTCTGGCAGGTATCTCGCAGAGAGGGAGTCGCAACGTGCTCTGGCATCGCTGTGTGGAATTGATATCGGTATCATCCAGAAGTAGTTAGATCATCCGTCCGAAAGTTTTTGGAAATCTGGCCAATTGCTTTCGTTATTGACCCAGTTCTCGTTCTATAAAAGGGCCTTTACATCTTTCAAGATCTTTATAGACAAGGCTTCTCTGTCTGCTTAGAGCATACTGAACAGCGAATGCCAGTGGAGCTCCAAGGCAGCAGCAGAGCTGCATCAGACGGAAGGTTTTAGAACCTCTCAGAACTCTGCACTAGTTCTAATTCTAGCGGCAGCCGGGGCTTTGCAATCTTGTGGGCGATCAAATCAATTTTTTGAACATTGTCAGCTGAATTTCACCGACAATACCTTACTGTGTACTTCGAAGCACCATCTCAACTCATTCCAAGGAAGCTAATCGGCGGTGCCCACAATAATCATAGGATCTGAGAGGTATTGGGGAGTTTCAGATCACAGTGTTCCGGTACGTGACTTATGCCGTCTCAGGTCCTTCATCCTGACCGCAACAAACGACTATATGGAGCTGGTCTGAATTCGCAATTTAAGAACATTTGCTGACAGTGCCCTGCAGAGTCAACATCACACCTGCGCTTGACTTGTTTACAATAGCCAGATTGAAAATTTCACCCATATCGTGACACTATGGTCAGAGAGACCAAGCTTTATGATGACATGGAGGTGAGATCACACATGATGAGGGATCCAGGAACTCAAAGGCCTAGTGATGCTAATATTCCGCTCCAGGTTGACCCTGGCGTCTCCCCATATGATTTAAAACAGGCATGGAAGAAGGTTGCCCTAAAGTGGCATCCGGGTATGTCATGCCATTGACTGATTGACGTTCGCTTACCAACGAGTCGCAGACAAGAACAAGGCCCCTGAGGCGGCAGCAATATTTAAAGAAAAGAACCATGCCTATGATATACTACAGGACCCACAGAAGCGTCAGTTATATGACCAATATGGTCAAGCGGGACTTGAACAAGGCGGAGGTGGATCGGGAATGCAAGCTGAAGACCTCTTTGCACAATTCTTTCCAGGAGGCGGTGGGGGTGGAGCTTTTGGTGGAATGTTTGGTGGCGGCATGCGGGACTCAGGGCCTAAGAAGGCCAAGACAATTCACCATATCCACAAAGTATCGCTCGAAGATATCTACCGGGGAAAGGTCGCCAAACTAGCGTTGCAGAAGTCCGTCATATGCCCCTCCTGCAATGGACATGGTGGTAAAGAGGGTGCCGTGAAAAGTTGCACCGGATGCAATGGAGCTGGCGTGAAGATGATGGTGCGCCAAATGGGACCTATGCTTCAGCGATTTCAGACAGTATGCCCAGACTGTCAGGGAGAGGGTGAGATTATTCGCGACAAGGACCGATGCAAAAAGTGCAGTGGCAAAAAGACAGTCGTCGAGCGGAAAGTCCTTCAGCTGCACGTGGACAAGGGCGTCAAGAATGGTCATAAGATTGATTTTCGAGCCGAAGGTGATCAAGCGCCCGGAGTACAGCCAGGTGATGTTCAATTCGAGATCGAGCAGAAGCCACATCCGCGATTCCAGCGCAAGGATGATGATTTGTTTTTTCAAGCTGAGATCGATCTTTTGACCGCGCTTGCTGGAGGGCAGATCCATATCGAGCACCTGGATGATCGCTGGTTGACTGTAGAAATCATTCCTGGAGAGGTTATAAGCCCTGGTAGGTTGCAAAGTCAGATATCTAGGGACCGTTGCTAACTGTTACTAGGTGTGGTGAAAATGATCCGTGGCCAAGGCATGCCTTCAATGAGACACCACGACTTCGGTAACCTCTACATCCAGTTTGACGTGAAATTTCCACCCCAAGGCTTTAATTCACCTGAGAAACTTAAAATGCTTGAGGATGTTCTCCCTCCTCGTAAAATACAAAACCAGCCCCCATCAGATGCGATGGTCGACGATTTCACTCTTGAGGAAGTCGACCCCAGCGGGCAGCGGAGAGCTCAAGGGGCAACAGGTATGGATGAGGAGGAGGAGGACGGTGTGCCACATGGCGCAGAGAGAATGCAGTGCGCATCCCAGTAAAAGAAGCACTACTCATGAGACATGAATGGATGCGGAAACTCAACGCTCGGAGGAAGACGTTCACGAAAACCTTGGTCAGCCAGCCGTTTCACACATCCACCACACCACCCCGTATGGTTCCCGCGATGCATAGCCAGCCCGGAGTCAAGGAGCAAGCTGTTGTCTTTTTTGTACGCGCAATCGGGACGACTGGGCGGACCTTGATGGATATAATTCGTGGGCGTGCGTTTCCATATTAAAAACCGTCCTGCCCATAAAGATTCTCTTCAGCGTGTCATGTTTTCGCTTTGCATTGGAAGAATCCGTCGCCTGTGCTACACATAGCGGTTTTGCGACTATAGAGACATTATATGATAGAAGATTCTTCACAGCCGATTCATATACGTTAGCTATAGAAAACTTACGGTCACTGAAGGCTAGTAAAATGTACAGTGACGAGGAAGAGTTTTCCTATATTATGGCCTAGTACTATATCCATTAGTATTACACCCTCTAACCTGTACTTATATAATGACTCCGGATGATCTCTTCTATACTCGTTTGATCTTCTTCGACGATCTACTCACTGTCACTGCAGTCAGTGCTTCCCACCAAAGATCTGATCGTGGCGCAAACCAATGAACCAAGCCCATTCACACCTCCACTCGTTCATCTCAAGGTAACACCACCTCCTCGACCTAGACACGCCTTGTAACCCCCTGAGCTCCACAGACAACCTCGTCGCTCCCATCTTCCCATCTGCTCTCGCCATCCTCTCTCAGTCTACGCGTTTGCCACGATATTTTATATCTGCGCCCGGGATGGCATTTGCCACCTCGTTCTTCATTTCCAGATTCGATACCACCCCCATAATTCAACACTACCATAGTGCATACCTAGGGACGTGCACACCTGAGTAGCCCCAGGCTACAGGCTACCCGCCCCAATTCAGGGGGTTTGGCTCCGCGCTCTCAACAGGAAGTAACTTCCATATATATCCCCAGGGCTGACGGAGGAGCGCTGAGCTCCCCAGGTACTGGGGATAGGTCCCCTAGGGAGTTATATTCTATCACTACGAACATCGTTGTTCATGGTTCATGGCGACGTTGAAGAGGTCCACAAGCCTCGGAAGGGTTCACCCCCGTATGGTCCACATCTAGGGTACTTTAGGGCCTAAGTATTATGCTCTTCGTCGGCAACTTCTGAAAACCCGCGGGGGACCCGGGGCCGGCCCTGGGGCCCCAGGGCACTGGGCCGAGAGCGCTTGGCGGTAGGGGCATACCCGCGTACGCCCGGGGCCGCCCCTAACTCAGGCTTTCGGGCACTAAGGATACCCTTGTAAGGTGGCTTACAATAGCGTCAGGGGGACCCCGCATGTCGTGTCGCATGCCCTATCGTATGCTGTCGCCATGCTCTGTCGCCTTGCTGTCGCAATGCTGGTGCCATATTATCGTCAGACCCTGAGCGCATCAAGTCCCGCGTAGGATTCGCCTAAATCGATCGAATCCGGGGTTACTTTTAGGGAGGCGTTGGGGGTGGCTCCGGGGTACACTACCCGAGTCGCCCGTCGATTGTTGAACATCAAGATTTTTGACGTTCGCTTCGTGAGCAGTCACGTGATCCAGCCCCGGGCGGCTCGGGGCTAACAGGGCCCCCTAAGCACGCTGTAGTACGCCCGGGGCTAGCCCTAGGGCTCCGGGGTAAGGCCTTACCTAAGTATTTGCCTAGGGCTAAGGGGGCTACTCAAGATTCCGACGTTATAACTCGGCATCCTGGCCTTTCCTAGGAAAGAATTTAGGACAAAAACTAATCATTCTTAAGGGGGGCTTCGATTTAGGGAAATACTACGATTGACAGCCCCTTTGCCTACAGATACATCCCTCCCACCGTGAGAAAAAGACACAATCTCCATCATTAAACCAGCGCCAATAGAATAGGAATCGAACCTAAATAGAAGTAGATTGATTCGCGAACACCCTGTTGCCTTCCGTGTGAGCAAGTCCGGGCGTAACATACGACTAAATCAACAACCACACCTTAGGTATCTCAGGGAGTCGAGGAATCATGTAAGATCCTTTAAAATAGGCTTATTTGCGTAATAGGAACCATTGACTCTGTACGTTAAGTTACTAGATTACCTAGATTACGCCCGGACTTGCGCACAGGGAGGGCTACAGGGCGTAGGGGCGATGTATCTATTAGTAAAGAGGCTGTAGTACTTCCCTTAATCTATGAGCGAATGTAGATTCTTTGCGTCTTTATGCGGGGGCTTACGTGTCGGGGACGGATGCTACTTACTACGTACCCCGGTGTAGTAATTCTAGACATTGGAAGCGGTAATCTGCCGTGCCATATATCACCGCTATGACGTATTGAAATTTGGCATTCAATTTCATTTTTGAGTAGTTCGCTTATTCTACATATCATACGCTTCTACTGGCGAGCTCAGGTTGCAGGGTCGAGAACTCTTGCAAGCTGCCTAGAATATGTAACCTACTATAGAACTACTACGTGTCATTATTTCCCTATCTGTCTTGGTGATGGCAGATTTTTGGTTCGTGTGGTATTGAAGTCCTCGTCGAATCTCGATAGGGTCTATGAATATGTCATGGTTGCACTTGGGGGAGGGGAGGGGGGATTCGAGCGTAAGGATACCACCACATAGACACAATTGAAATAGCTATACGTACTCGTCGAGATCACACTTCCGCGTACCGTACCTCCTCCCCGTCGTCTTTTGCCTTTCGTGATATGGTGCTGGCCTTCTCTCTCACGCTTATCCACATCACCCATGCAATACGGGGTTTCATGCGCACAGCTTTCGTAACACTTAGAAGGGCAAGGGGCGGGATATGGCTATCTCTTTGGGCATGTTGCTCGTTGCTGTATTATGCTCTGAACTATGTGGGGTCCGTTTTGCCAGAGGCTTTGGGGTACTCGACAAAGGGGGTTCGAGGCCAAATTCCTTGGGGAAAGCCGACATAGAAGTATCGAGAGCGCGGCATAGGTGAGACAAGTGGTTGTGAAATGAGAAGTCGACATGAGTTTACTGGAGATAAAGGATCCGACGGCATGTGTGTAGATTGCTCCTCGTTGACCGTCATATATCAGGTTTTGAAAGGGTCTGAGACAGACTTTTATGATGACCTCTCTTCGATGATTCGACCCCAACGAACATACATAGATAATTCAAGTAAGTGGCTCCTTGAAAACGGAGGTAGAGTGCAAATGCTATAAACCCCACTCTTCTCACTGCTTCTGAAGACCACGCAAAAGCGAGAGCTTAGACTACAGAGTGTCCATCTACTCACAAAGATATGGGTCTGAAAGGGTTTTGCGGTGTATACTCACATTGCTGTCCATTTCGTAGGTGTGGAAGTAACTTTGAAGGCTGCAGACGTTACAGAGCAAAAGTTCGACGGAAACCTGCATTACCTGTTTTCCTTACAGCCTCTTCCAACAGACTCACAAGGTTCGATTCGCCAAGTGCTCGAGCCCGATCCAAAGGCGTCAGGCCCTCGTCGTCCTTTACAAGAGGAATTATTTCATCTGCAGCCAGAAGCAATCGTACGCCCACTTCGTTACAATTGCTGACGGCCCATAGTAGCGCCGTCCGTCCGTTGCAATCTCTATGGTTCACATTGACTTCCGGTGTTTTAAGCAAGATTTCGATCGTGCTGTTCTGTCCGGCTTTGACTGCCCAAAATAGTGGAGTCCATTGCTCAATTGCGTCTTTTTCGTCAACACCGGGGACCTTACATTTGAGTAGAAAATCGATGATTTCGTCATGTCCACCTTCAGCAGCCAGGGAAATGGCAGTGCGCCCATCATTATCATTGTGCGGATGAGTATTGTTCAGCTTCTGTAAAAAGCATTAGGCCTCAGCATCCCTGATAAAATCGATATTGGGGAGTGCTGAGATATGAAATGGGTCTGACGCCTGGACGTCATCCGTGTCTGGCGACCCAGGACACATCGCCCACACACTGAGTATGAGATGAGGTGGTACTGACCGTAGCACGGTATATTTGCAGAATCCTGGCAACATCTCCCTTCATTGCGGCATCTGCAAGGGGTGTCCGGCCGTATATACACGGAAGATCTGCGTCAAATCGTGAATGTTGGAGTAAATGCGCTATCACTGTCTCGTTCTTATCCGATATGGCCAGCGACATTGGTGTGTGCATGTGCATGTCGAATTGATTGAGATCAGCACGATCATCAGCTAAAAGGATCTCAGCTACTTCGGTCTGATTGTCGTGCATCGCCCATAATAGTGGTGTGTCCCCAAATTTGTCTTTCACATCAGCGTTGATGTCTTTCCGGCTCAAAAGAAATCTCACAATTGCCCCGTGACCGCTACCAGCTGCGAACGACAGTGGAGTCCCACCGAATTTACCTCTAAAATTGATATCGACTCGACCGTCTGTGACCAACGCTTTCACTATGTAATCATGTCCAATGTCTGCCGCACTGCAGAGAGCACTTTGAAAAGCGATTACGCAGGAGTCAGGATCCACGCTAGTTTGCAACAAGCTGACAACGCATTCGACATGTCCATTTCGAGATGCCCAATATAATGCAGTCGCTAGGCTATCCGTCTTGATGAGAAGTGCATCGTCGAGTAGAATCCTTAACAAAATATGATGACCGAAAAGCGCAGCAATTCCTAATTGATCAAAATCAGCAATAGGTACCGGCCAATACCACGTTGTATTCCAAAAGAAGCGAAACCAATTCGAGTGGGAATACTGAGAATGCTTGTCTGAAAGACGTAGAGCTAGATTTTGAAGACCTTTGCCTGCCAGCTCCTGACCTTGGGCAAAATGTTTTGCCCAAGAGGTAGCAGCATATTCAAATAACTTATATCTTTGCACTACTCCTGCACGTGTTTCAGCATCGACCAATGTCATCGTCTGTTGCGTCAAACTATAACTGTAGCCATCCGCTGACTCTTCGCTTACTTGCAGGCGTTTTCGAAAGTTTTCTTCAAATGCGAGCTGATACTCATCTTGCGAAAAGGCGAGGGTCAAGCGCTCATTGCACAAACTTTCTGCGGAGTATATATCTCTCGTGAAACATCCAAGTGATAAATATGCCATACATGTGGAAGCTAGAAAGAGGTTCGCGCGATGTAGTTCAAGCTCGTTCTGCTTTGGATAATGCACGTTTGGATTTTTGGGGATTGACGGGGAAAGGAGATCTTCGACGAGAAACTTCTTGAGAGTAATGTGGACTAGATAAACTTTTGAGTCAGAGATCCGGACTAGTGATCCTAAGACTTTGGCGATATCCATCTTGAAGTTTGTGTGGAGTGGTTGCTCTTCAATGTGTGCCAATGCTTGACGGGCCTCCGCGGTCATCTCGTGCGTTGTGATGAGAATGTTAATCTCCTCCAGACTTAAGGGCCTGAAACTGGCGATGATTATCTGGAGTAAATTGTAGGCGAAGCCTCTCCACTTAGGCTGAATCTTTCCCGCGAGCCGCCTGTATGTTTCGGTCATAGTCCGCGGTACTTCGGCGAGGATGGTTCGAAAGTCTCGGGCTGCTGTCGATAGCTCGTCGTTCAGGATTTCTAAATTCAATTTCGCCCACAGAAACGACTGGTCTGCGTTCTTATTCAAGAACTCTTCTAAATCATCAATTTCACTTTGCTTTGCTTGAGTATTCTTAGCAATCGACCTTATGCCTTTGTGGATGACCCTGCGTAAGTCTCCAGCGATTTGATCTTGTGCATCGTCAAGTGCTAAACACAGCGGCTCGTATGAATCATCGCCGTCGAAATACTTGCTGATCATGAATTCGGGCCGAGAGGTGATGAAAAATCTTAGGAATCGAGATGTTGAAGACCTTAGACGATCTAGCAGCTTTGCAATGGCCTTCGTCAGATGTTTCCTGCTTGTTGTATTACACTCATCCAACGCGTCGATAATTATACTCACACGGCCAAGCTGCTCGTCACTGACGATGGCTGCAAAGAGTGCCCAGAGGCTGTCAAACGACTGGAATAAGTTGACTCCATCGCTATCATCCTTGACAGCACACTCGACATGTTTGACTAGATATCCACGCTTCACCAAGATCTGGAAGATGATACAGCTCAGAATTTCTTTTGCGTCGTCCCTTTGTTGCTCGATGCAAGAGAAAAAACAGGTAATAGAGTCTGCTCCAGTCGACACTCGTTCAGCCTCGAGGGAATCGGATACGTATGACGAAAGTATGGTTTTCCCAGATGCCTGGTGCCCACTGACCCAGAGGAGGTTCGATTGATTTTCTTGAACCCACCTCTGATACTGTGGGTTTTCCAGTACCCATTCACAAGTACCGTCGACACGCTCTGATGATAAAATCAATTCGTATTTTTTTAGATCAAAACGTCGGAACATGTCAATGTAAGCTTTATCGGACGGCTTCAAAGCTGTAGAGAAGAGTCTCAGCGTTGCTTACGATTCTCGGTCAACCTTGCTACATACATGGAGTGCGAAGGCTTTGTTCACACAGTATTAATATCTCCCTGGAGACTATATGGTAATCGGGATCTGATGGATCCGCAAAACGACACAGCTCAGTGTGACTCGTATCTCGCGAAAATGAACTCTCCTCGGATAGGCCCATTATGGCGGAACTAGGTTGAACGACCTAAAGCGAACATCAGTAGCTGGTCGGTGTTTCTCATTCTCATTGTTAACACGGGCGTAATTTTATGTTACTCACCAAACGGCCAAAGGGCGGCTGTTCTTTGGTCTCGAATATCGAGATTATCCGAATTTTCCGTTTCCGCAAGAGGAGGCCGAAACGCTTTGTGGTATGGCGAAGGTCTGAAGAACCCGTTTTCAAGCCGGCAAGAAGGTCTTTCCTAATTTTGCCGCGTAACCAACGAGGGCCAGAGATTCTGGATAATGTATCTATAATCGATCCAACCATCATGACAATATCTGGTGTCCCTGCCACCCCTGAATGCGGTGTGCCGAAGAACAGGATGCCAACGGTACTTTCTAGAAGCGCAGTGTAGTCGGAGTCCTCACTCGCCAAAACCAAGGCCTTTTTGCAGACGATTCCTCCGAGACTATGGGCGATGAAAATGATAGGCCGCCGTTCCTGACCAACTCTGTGACTTCTCAAGCCCAAAAGCAGCTTTTCGGCGTAGTCATCTGTCGTCCCCTTCGATTTACTGAAGAATAAATGGGATGGATATTTATAAGTGAAAACCCGTGCTCCAGGGAAGTCCTTGTAAAGGAAGTCCTTAAGCCATAAGCGTTTCGTGGCCCGGTGCGACTGCTGCTCGACTTTCGCACCAGTCCATGTTCCCATCGCTGTCCCATTGAGACCGTGGACTGCGACAATATCCACCTCATAGGTGCGCGTGCCGACTTCGTTTCCTGTGATTATATCATTTTGGAGGAGATAGACGCCTGTCTGCTCGGGTTCGCTCGGTATTTTGGTCTCGCTGCCTGTGATTTCCGTGACTTTCCCTGAACCACTCCTTCGACGTATAATTGACTGGAGGCCTTGTAACATGCTTAAGAAACGCACCGTTGTGGGCGGCCTCACATTACACAGACCGCGGACAGATTCTGGGTCCACTCGTCCAGCTTAAGTGTCACACGAATCATAGAATATATGTAGCAAAATAAGAGCCTAATTTGTAAATTGCCAAATCTTCCATACTCTTAGTCCTTGAAGTGAGAATATTGCTTTTTTGCCTTCGCCAGCGGCTTCCTTTAAATGCTGGGCGATGCAGAATTGGCCCCCAGACTTTCCACCAGTGGTGTACTCGTTGAGCCATAGCAGGAACAAGTTGCATGCAGTGTGCATGTAAGTGAGGCATCTTATTCAAATCCCTCCGCCTCCATTGGTAACAATTGAGTCAGAGATCTCCGTGCCTGCAAGGATTATTAACAGCCCAGGCTGGATTGGAGATAGTCTTTGTGGTCGATTGGTGCCGGAGTGGACGTGGCGGACGGCTGAAGACGGCGCTTATGTACGCCCAGAACCTGGATTTTGGCCATCTCGTGCTCCTACAAATGTAGGCATCCTTAATAGTACAATTCCTCCAGGTGCCTAGAATAGATGGAAAGGGCGTTCGACGTACATTAGCCGTTTTCGTCGAGTCTTCGAGAGGACATCATAGGATGTTAGAGGAAGCCGCACCCCGAACAGCCTCAGCCACGTTTTTTCGCGCCCGGCCGTGGACGCTAGCGGGGGGATATCTTTAGGTGCAAACTCAACCACCTAGCCGGCTGTCAAAATCGTGTAGAGCCATGGTACCACACGGGTACTACACGAGTACTCCCGGCGCGTAAAAGGGACGAAGTGGTCGTCGGAGATTAAATTTGGGCTGAACCACATCCCTTAAGGAGTACTCAGCTCCTGAGGGACGGCCAGTCATCCCCTGCACGCGATCACTCGACCCGTTTCACAATGAACACTGACTGAATGTACGAGAGCGAAAATGAGCGTGTCGATTATACATGTCGTAGTCTCCTCATACGCGGTAACAGATGTTGTGCGCAGGAGTTATATAGGAATACAGGCACTGTCCCATACAAATTCCTGTCAAGCTATTGGGCGTGTGGTCTTAGATTGTCCGAATTCAAATCTTTTGTAACTTGCGTGAGCTGTGCTAGACACGGAAGCTTGACTATTGTCGACAATTATATAGTAATGCCACCGACTCAGCTACAGTTCCAACAATAGTTGAGGCTGTCCTGGAGTGATCTGTGAGGCGGAAGGTGATACTAATATATAGCAGTTCGTCAACTTTGCACATATCTCCGTGGATCTGTCGAATATTCTCATTCCGATCCCTTGGCTGATTACAAAGTTGTGAGATTACGAACTTACTATGGACGAGTAAAGATGTGAGAATCAACAAAAAAGCTCGTACGCGGGACAGTCACCCTTAAAGCCAAACACGAGGACCATCCACACTTCTTCCAAGAGGATGTCTTTCTCTTCGAAGTCTTGATGTACGCAGTTCAACGCAAACGTTGGTCGTTGGTCAGTTCCGAAGTGGACAATTTAAGTTTGTCTCGTTGACCATAGGACAATCTTAGGCGTTGTTGGTGGTAGCTTTTCAAGCTGAAAAGTGACCATCCAAGCTTTTGCCAACGGCAAAAACAAAATTGTTGTGGGCTTTGGGCAGGACGAATTTGGTCAAAGGATTTTCTCGTAGTCGTTCAATTGACCCGTTTCTTTCTCACGTTGCCTCACCATCGACACCATGTTTTTCCATCATATAAGCGAAATACTCAAATGCCCCTCCCGTACCTTTTTCAGGCAGTCTCTGAACATCAAGACCTCAGATCTACTCACGTGCGAGTAAAGGCCGGATAAAGTGCGGTTGCTGATAATTTATATATAGAAAGGTTCCCACAGGTACAAAGATACCGGCTACATCGCCCAGGTATCTCTGGATGTTGTCTCTTACGTAGTCTGGCGGGTCCCACATCGAGCCATGGAACATCGAGTCGATTGTATCTTTGTCGATAGCAATATCGAACGCTTGGTTCGGACAGCTCATTTCTCGCGCGTCCATTACCTACCACTGTGCATCAAGACGCTTGTATTTGGACTCCATGCCTCTTGTCACAATCTTCGAGATGTCTATGTTGGTCTGATCTGTGGATCCATGATCGTGTAGGTCTTTTGTCAACATCTAGTGATATATCAGTAGGCGTCGGTCCAACGTTAGGTTCTACATGCACGAGACAGTCCCCGCGACGGTATCCAGTGGCCGACACAAGCTTCAACGGGTGCAATATTTGCACAATATTTCCTGAGACAAACAGGATCGGCTATCTCTGTGTGGATGTGGAAATAACGGGAAGTATTCTCCAGCCGATTGCAGTCAAATGAGTTTTATCATTCTCCTTCCCGCTCAACCCTTCGCTAGTGTACATGTTGTCATCGACTTTCGTACCCGAATGAAGTTGAGTTTGCTACTTAGTGGGTGTGTGGGTACATGCATTTAGCCGACTTATGCAAGACCCTCACGCTCCTTGGCACCTACCAAGTAACATCCCCGTCACTCATAGCATCGGAAGACTGCTGCGCAGATTTCAACACAGGATTGGCGTTTTCGGGTGCCAAGCTTTTGCAAGGGTCTCGCATATGCTAAATCGATCAGCTTGTCTGAGCTTCCGCAACTTTATTGCCTTAGTCCCTCAGACGTATTCTAAGCCGGGCGCCAAGCCCCTTCGGGTTAGCGATACTAACTACGTAGCCGGGCGGTAATATATCTAAGCGTAAACTTTTTTTTTTTTAGTATTCTAGAGCTTACAGCTAATGTTAATTAGTAATTTATAAGCGACCTTACCCTTTATAAATTAAATACTACTACCTTCCTTTATTTAGTATTTTAATACTAAGTTTATAAAATATTAATAACTTAGTCTAATACTAGATATAATAGCCCGCCTCCCTATCTTTAAGTATTATACCTTTTACTACCTACTACCCTAAGAGGCTTTTAGACTTTAATAGCTAGTTATAAATAGTAATTCCGCGTAGCGCGTATTTACTACTATTAATATTAGTTATACAGTTAGAGAAGAGGAGTATTATCTTAATTAATTTATTATCTATCTATCTATTTTATTATACCCTTATATTACGACTTACCTCCCCTACTAGTATAATACTAGGTTTAGGCCGTTATATTTATCTTTATTACCTAGTAAGTACTAGATAATAGCCTTTTAATAGAACTTAAATCCTATCTTATATTTTATCTTAAATATAAAGTAGATCTTATAGATCTTTATCTTTAATCCCTTATTATTATATAATAAGTAAATACTATAATACTATATATAATACTAGCTATCTTTAAGTACCTTATTACTATTACTATCTAGATCGCCCGTATTAGCCTATACCTTTATAGTAAGTCCTAGTAGTATACGCTAGGCGCGTACTATCCTAGCCTTATTAAACTCTAATAGCTAGTTATCTAATTATTCTTTTATACTAGTTTCCTATTTAACCTTATAGATAGCTAAATTATCTAAGTAAATAGTATAATTATAAGGAATATTCAATACATATTTAAGATTAAGATCTAAAATAGCTCTAGTCTATTATTATCTAACTACTTTTCTTAAGTAGGATTATAAATAAATTTCTAGGGCTTATAAGTAAAGTTATAATAGTAGTATAAGTACTAAGAATTATAGTTAATAATATTTAACTTAGTAGTAGATCTAAGATGCTTACTTTTCTCCTTTTCCCTATTATATATTTAATAGTAGCTAAGGTTAATAAACTAATATCTTAAAAGTAGTAAGGGTAAATTACCTCTAGAATTCTATTACTAGAAAGCGCCTCCTTTATCTCTATATTACTCTATCTATTCCTATTTAGTACATTTATATTATCTATCTTATTACTATCTTATATTTATAATTAGCTTATCCCGTAAAGATAATAGGATTATAGATTCTAAGCCCTACCTCTAATACTATCTTATTTAGGAGGTCTATTATATTATCCCTTAAAGGAATAGGATATACTATTTATAGGTAGGATAAGAGGAATTATTAAAGGTTAATAATATTATAGGGGCTAAAGATAGGGAAAAAGGGAGGGACTACGTCCTTAATAGTAGGTTATAAAGGTTAAAAGGTTTTAGGGGGTTAAACTTACTTAAGTATACCCTAGGTTAAGATAGTAATATTATCTTATATCTAGAGATAAAGTAAGTAGCTATTTATACTCTATATTTCCCGCTATCTAGCGAGCCTTAATAGCGATTAAAATATAAGATTTATATTACTAGCTACGCTAGTCCTTATCTACCCCTAGTATCCCTTATTATTAGGTAGATTACTTAAGGATCTTATTAGTAAATAGTATCTAACTATTAATTTAACCCTAGTAATTAGGCGTATAAGAAGATACCTTAGAGTTATCCCTAGCTAGCCTACTACTAGATAACGGCCTTATAAGACTTCTTCTAGATAAAGATATTAGTATAAGGCGTTTTATAGCTTAAATAGATTATAAATATATTTATATTAAGACCTTCCTTATTATAAAGTAGATAAAGGCCTTAGTACTAAAGATAGTAGTAGCCTTATTCTCTATCTTTAAGTATATATCCCTTATAATTAATAGCGCTAATATCCTTCTAGACCTTTATAGTAAAGCTAAGTAGTATCTTTAACGCGTAAGTTATACTAGCTTTATTAAATTCTACTATCTAATATTTATTATAGTACTTTACGCTAAACGCTTCTATTACTATCTTATATATAAGGTTATTTAAGTGGACTATCCTACTTATAAGGAGTTTATTAATATCCTTAAGGCTAGTATTTAAGTAAAGCGGAAGATAGTTATAGTATAAGGACTAGTTAGGAATACGGTACTACTATTAACGTGGCGTCTATAGTACGTAGTAGTACTACGCTACCCCTTTATCTATAGTATATAGAGGAGGGAATTCCCCTTAAAAGGAAGGGTAGCGATTAGTCTTACTATTAATAAGAATAGAGAGTTCTATATATATATATATACGCACCGTTTATAATACTTAATAGTTATATTATTACGTAGTACCCTTATATTTTAATTACTCTACCCTATTTAAGGGTAGTAGCCTGACTATTAATAAGATAAGTAGAGAAGGGTTATTATAAGTATAAGGTAAAAAGGTTAATTAACTAGCGTAGATAACCCGCCTAAATATAAGGGACTAAGCTTATAAAGAAAGCGAGTCTTAAGAATTAGTTAATAAATTAATAATAGATATATCGCGATTATAACTAACTATTTAGAGGCGGCTACTAGGCGTATAAACCTAGTCCCCGCTACTTAAAACCTAAGAAGTACTATTATAAAGGATATAAGAACTTAAAGAAGAAGTCTCTAAGAGGTAATAGATATAAGATCTATAATAATATTTATAAGAGTTAGAGTAGGAAATATATACTAATAATACTACTTAAGTAGGTTATAACTATTATCTATTATTAATAGAAGAATTAAAATTAAAGCGTCCTTAATATAAAACCTATATTCTTAGGCCGTAGGACCTACGTATATATAATAGGAAGTTAGTATAAAAATATTAAGAATAGTTTAATAATATAGTTAATATAATTAAAATAAATATAGCCTACTTTCTTAATAACTTTATAAAAATCTAATATATATTATAATATATAGCCCTAGACTCTAAGGCTATATAGCGTAAGTATATAAAGGATATATTAAAGGATAAATAGTCCTAGGAATACTTTAATAGTTTCCTAATAGATTAAATAGAAGATCCTTAAAATTAATATCTAATAACTAGTAAGCGCTACTTAGAAGCTAAGTAAAAGGAATATTAAAAGATTATAAACTTTATAAATTACCTTACTAGATTAGAAAGATAACTTAAGCTATTAATAAAGTATATACTTTATAATAACCTTTTAAATAAGTTATATAAAGATCTTTATAATTAACTTATAATATAACCTAATATCTTAGAGATAAGGGATACTCTTATTATATTAGTAACTTAATTAAAGCCTTATATAATACTACTTATATATAAAGATTAAAGGGATAATACTCCTACTAGGGGTTAATATCCTTAAAGAGGAAGAGGAAATTAAAGAGGAAGAGGAAATTTCTAAGGGTAAAGAGATAATAGCTTATATATAAAGTAAAAAGGGCGGGGCGCTATTAGGGTATTATTATACCTTCCTTAAAGGCCTAAGCCTAACCTTTCTACTATTAAGTATTATAATTATTAAAAGAAGGGATATATAGCTAAGGATTACTAGAGCGCGAAATTAATAATTATAAGTATTATAATTAATAGGCCTATAGCTAATAAGATATCTAGTAATAAGCTAGCTAAGTTAGACTTATATTTAAAAAAAACCCTAAGTACTATAATTACGTCCGCTATTATAGTATAAGGGAAGAAGTAGATATAGCGACTTATTATTATAGTATAAATAGAGCTTAAGAGCTTATAAAGAGAATTTATTATATTAATTAACTCTAGAGTAGATATTAATTATATTAATATACGCTTAATAAAGGAGTAGGATTAAGAAATAGACTCTAGCTCTAGTAATATCTTATATAATAGAGTTAGAAACCTAATATTATTACTAAGTTCTTATATAAGAAAAATTAAACTTATTAATTCTAATAGTATTATATAATATTATAAGGGCGCCTTTTATATAATAGTAAACCTTAACTATAACTTCTACCTTAGATATTTATAATTAAAGGAATAAAATCCCTAAGTAGATTAGCCTATATAAAACTAGTAATTCCCCGTTAAAGAAAGTAATATTAAGGAGTACTTTAGTACTACTAAAGCCCTAGATAAGTAGCTTAATAGCGTTATATTTATTACGGCGTGCTTAGGAGTAGATAATAAAAGCCTACTACTTAAAGTTAAGCTTCTTTTAGAATTTTAGGAATTCTAAGATATCTTTTTAATTAAGAATACTAGGGCGCTACTAGCTTATATATATTATAATTACGCGATTAATATAAAGGAGAATAAAGAACCCCCCTTTAACCTACTTTATAACCTATTAGAGAAAGAGTTACGCGTATTAAGGGAGTACCTTAAGTAGGCTTTAGAAAAGGGGTAGATTTATTATTTTATAAGTTTAGTAGGTATATTAATTCTTTTTATACTAAAAAAGGATAAAATATTATACTTATATATTAATTATAAGGCGCTTAATAAGATTATAATTAAGAATTACTACCTACTTTTATTAATTAATAAAATATTAATAAGATTAATTAATATTAAGTACTTAACTAAGTTAGATCTTAAGGATATATATTATTACCTATAAATAAGAAAGGGTAATAAATAGAAGATTATATTTTATATAAGGTACGGCTATTTTAAATATATAGTTATACGTTTTAGACTTATTAATATACCTACCTTATTCTAAGTATATATTAATAAGGTCTTAGCGGGACTACTTAATATTATTTATATTATTTATCTAGATAATATTCTTATCTACTCCTAGGATAAAAAGTCTTATATTAGAGCTATAAAGGTAGTATTATAATATCTTTATAAATTTAAACTTTATATTAGCTTAAAGAAATATAAATTTATAATAGTAGAAGTAGAATTCCTTAGCTTTATTATTAGCTGTAATAGTATATATATAAATCTATATAGAGTAGATACTATAATAGAATAGCTAGAACCTAGGAGTATTAATGATATTTAGATCTTTTTAAAGTTTATTAATTTCTACTATTATTTTATTAAGTACTATTCCTTTATAACCGCGGTATTAATAGATTATTTAAAAAATAATTATCTATATATTAAAAATAGAAAGTTAATATTAAGTAATATTATAAAAGTAGTATTTAAGTAGTTAAAGTAATTCTTTTAAGAGGTACTATTACTTACGTATTTTAACTTTATAAGAGAAATCTAACTAGAGACTAATACTTTAATTCTAGCTATTATAGCTATTTTATTATAAAAGTTCTTAATTAGTATTAAAGGGGTAGAAGTAGAATAATATCCTATTACCTTCTACTCTTATAAGTTATATTTAGTAGAAACTAGATATAAGACTTATTACTAGGAACTACTTATAATAGTTAAGGCGTTTTAGATATAAAGGTACTTCTTAAAAGATAGCTTATACCTAATTATAGTAATTACTAATTATAATAACTTAAGGTATTTCTAAATAATAATATTATTAATAAGGAGATAAGTATATTAAGTAATAAAGCTTATAATATATAACTTTAAGATATACTATTATATAGGTACTAAGAACCTAGCTAACGCCCTATTAAGGCGACTAGACTATATACTAGTAATAGATAAAGAAGATACTTATTTATTAATATTATAAAATAAGTTAAAGAATATTAAGTATATTCCTTTTAATAAGTATTATATATATAGTATTTATAAAGGTTTATAAGATAATAAGGCTTATAATTATAAATAGTATAAAAGGTTAGAGATAGGGCTTAAAAAGCCTTATACCCTAAAAATAGGGGAGAGTAACGCGCTTTTAGGGATATAGAGTAGTATAGATAATAGCTTAAACCCTATTATAAGATAGTTTAATATTAATTAAATAGTACTTAAAAGGTATATTATAGCCGCGTTAATAATAGAGCGCGTATAGAATAAATATAGTAACTTAATATTAGAAATACTCTAATATCTCTAAGAGGGAGATAAGGATATTTATAATAAGAAATAATTATTAAAGTCTTAGGGCCGTAAAAAGCCTATTAATATATCTCTATTAATAGATAAGATAGGGGTCCTTTATAAGGGCGGCGTAGTTTTTATACCTAGTAATAAAGTAATTAGATAAGAAATCTTAAAGTTTTATTATAATAACCCTTACACTAGCTACTACTTATAGAAGTATATATAAGAGGTTATTAAGTAGAAGTTCTATTAGAAATTAATAGAATAAGATGTTTATAATTATATATAAGAATATTTAACCTACTAATTAATAAAGCCGCGTAGATATACTATTTATAATATATTATTATTACTATTAATACTTATAAGACCTTTTTAGGAAATTATAATAGATTTTATTATAAATCTCCCTCTAAGTAAATAGAAGGGCGGCGTTTATAATATAATCTTAGTAGTTATAAACTATTATATTAAGGTAGCTAGGTACTTACCTATTATAAAGATAGTTAATACTATTAGCGTCGCTAACCTATTATATTATAAAATCTTTTTAAGGTTTAATTAGCTAGAAGGTATTATTAGTAATTAAGGGATAGTATTTATAAGTAGCTTTTAGGTAGTTATATATTATTATATTAATATAAAAAGAAAGCTTAATACTACTTTCTACCCTTAAATAGATAGTTAAATAGAGAGATAGAATAGTACGCTTAAATAGTATTTATACTACTATTCTATCTAGAGATAAGATAACTAAGTAGAGTTACTTTATCTAATAGAGTTTATATATAATTATATAAAGTATATTAATACTAGGTTACCTTTATATAAGGCGCTTTATAACTACTTACCTAAGCTAGATATAGAGCTTTTAAAGCTACTATTAGGAGAAGTCCTATTAATATAAGAAAGGGTTAAATTACTTTAGAAATAAAGGGAAGGTTTAAAGTAGTACTTATATTAAGTATAAGCTATATAAGTAGAGTAAATAAATAAATAATATAAATAAAGATAATATAATATAATATAAATAATTATATCTTATTAAATATAAAGTATATTAGATTAATATAAATAATTAAAAAACTATTATAATGTTATTTAAGGTCTTTTAAGGTCTTTAATTATATTAGTAGTTAGGCGTATAAGTTATAACTATCTAATACCTTTTATATATATAATATCTTTTATATCTTACTTATAAAGCTATATTAAGGTAATAATAAGAGTATTATAAAAGTTATATAAGTAGAGCTTATAAATAATAAAGATAAATAGGAAGTTAAAGCTATTCTTAACTATAAAATCTCTTATAATAAACCTTAGTATTTAGTAAAGTAGAAGGGTTAGTCTTATAATTATAATTAATAGCTATATAAATAGGACTTAGTTAATATACTAGATATATCAGAAGGATTTAAGTAGAATTACCCTAAGATATAAAGTTTATATTATATAAGAGGGGAAATAATTTCTATTATTATAAATAAAAAAGAAAAGATACCTAATATAACTAGACTATTAAGGGCGTTATAAGAAAGGGCTATTATATTATATTAATAGTAGTACTAGGCCTATTACTATTACTACTACTAGTAATAGGAGTATCCTCCTTATTATCCTCTTCTTTATCCTTTATAATAGGAGGGAGGCGCTCCTATAATATATTAGTAAGGCTTTAAAAATACTTTAAAAGGGGAGATAGAGTAATATATATACGTTAATAAAAAATATTAAAAATATCCTTTAAAGTATTTATAATATAGATAGTAATAGCTAGGTTAACCCTAGTAGGAGCCGTAGTAATAGCGGGGGTAGAGGAGGCGCGGTAGAGGTAGTAATAGTACTAGTAAATAAGCCTATTAAAAGTTTACTAGAATCTAGCGAGTTAAAGGAGGTTAGAGCTAGTATCTAAAGTAGCTATAATATCTAAGGCCTATAAGAGGCGAGCGTAAGACTAGTAGGTAGAGGTAGGGATTTCCTATTTATACTTAGTATTAAGATACTTATAATAATTATACTTAGTAGAGCTAGAGGAGGCGCGTATATAAATTATACTATTAAAGGAATAAGTAAGGCTTTAATTAAAGATATTAGACTTATAGCTCTTTAGATTAGAATATAATATAATAAAGGTATACTATATAAAATAATATAAGAATAGGCTAGGAGCGGCTTAATAGGAGAGGTTATATACTATTATAAGTAGAGGGGGTAGTAGTAGTCTTCTTTTAATTAGTAGTAAGGGTAAGTTTATTAGTAAGGATTACTTATAAAATAATTACTAGAAGTATAAAGAGGTATAATATAATATAGAGGGGATAAGAATATAAATAAGATTTAAAAAGGACTTAATATAATTAATAATATTATTACGCTCTTATTAGAGGTATATTCTATTATTAAGGGAGTATCTTTTATAAATTATAACCTTTTATACTCTTAGAGCCTAAGAGCCTAGATAGGGAGATAATTATAAGGACTAGTTAAAAATATAATACTACTATTAACGTAGTATCTATAGTATATAGTAGTACTACGCTACCCCTTTACCTATAATATATAAAGGAGGGAATTCCCCCTAAAGGGAAGGGTAGTAATTAGTCTTACTATTAATAAGAATAGAGAGTTCTATATATATATATACCGTTTATAATACTTAATAGCTATATTATTACGTAGTACCATTATATATAATTACTAAATTTAGTAAATATCTTTAGCCTAGGTATAATAAAAGGAGGACTAGCTAGATTATAGAGTTTATAGTATACTATATTATACTAAGCAAAAGATATACCCTTTAAGCTATAAGTATTATAGGTTAGGACCTTAAATTATTTCTACCTCACCTTTATAGACCTAGCGCCTAAGCTAGGGGAGTTATCTCTCTCCTACTTATACTTATAATCTTTCCCTAGGACCGCGGGCTAAAGATAAGGTAAATATTAATATATAATTAATTATAAGGATATAATCTTAACTTACCTTAGTAGAACCCTTATATTTAGGATTAATAAGTATCTTAGCCTTATTTATTAAATAGGGCCCCTTCCCCTCGCTATCTATTTTAGTATCTACTATATTAGACTTTTTAGGAGTAGTAGGCTTTATTAATAATAGCTTTCTAGATATATACTACTTTATAATCTTCTTAAGTCTAGGATTAACCTTAATATTAGATACTATCTCCTAGCCTAATTTATCTTTAAGAGATACTATAATATTCCTACTAGCCTTCCCTTTACCCTTATAGTAACCCCCTCTAGACTTAGAAATTAGTTTCTTTTTAGATTAGGCCTCTACTTTTAGAGGTATAATAGGATTCTTAACTAGATAGTTACGGAGTTTATAAGGCGGGTAGATATTAGTAGTTCTACTAGATTTAGATATAGGTTTACTATTAACGGACTTATACTTAGCTTAAATTTTAGATAGGGAAGGTAATTTTTCTTTTCCTTTATATCTATTATAATTATTAGGATTCTTAGACTTAGTTATCCCTTTTATAGAGCTTAATAGTTTAGTAGGATTATAGGGCTACCTACTAGGGCTATTAGGAGACGGAGTAGGAGTTAGAGTAGAAGATAATATAATATTAATTAGGCTAAGTTAATTTAATCTATTATTAGTACTAGCGCTTTAGGGAGTAGAACTTGTTATATCCTAGTATAATTAAGCTAATTCTTATTATAGCGAATAACTAACTTACGGTCTTTAATAAACAGGGCGATATAAAATAATCTAAATAAGAAAGTAAAAATAATAATATAGGAAAGGAGCGTACGTACCTAGGGTAATATAAAATATAAAAGGTATTAAGGTAGGTTAGAGGTTTAAATATTTATAGGGTATAAGAGGGATATTAATTCTAAACTATAATATAAGATTAAGTATATATAATTATAATTAGTAGATTAGTAGCTAAGTAAACTCCTTATAAGATATAGTATATTCGTATATATATATTAATATAATTTAGTAAAAGGGAGGTTAGGTAAGGGCCTTAGAAGATAAGTCTTATTTATTAAATAAGATAAATAGTAAAGAGAAGACTATCTATATAGTAGGTAATTCCGCGCGGCGTAGAATTATTAATAGTAATTTCTATATATTTAGTTACTTCTTATAAGATAGGAAAAGGTTAACTTTATACTATATCCTAATTATTACCTTATAAGAAGATTAGCTAGAAAGTATCTAACCCTAGTACCTAATACTTCCCCCCCGTCCCCTAAAGCTCCTAAGAGCTTAGTCCCCTTAAACTTCTATATTAATATTATATTAGCTATCTTAGCTGGAGGGGGCCTAGATAACTACTTTTAATCTAACCTTAAAGCCTATTTTATAGGCTTTCTTATAACTTAAGTAAATTAGGTAGACCCTAGCGTTAAGACCTTCCTTTTTATAAAGCTAGTATAAGCCCTAGTACTAGATATAGTACTACCCTTAATCCCCCGCTTATATTATTTCCCCGTTTATATTAATAGCGCCTATATCCTTCTATTCCTTTATAGCGTTCCCTAGAGGTATCTATATTATATAAACTATACTATTCTAATTAAACTTAGTAGGCTAATACTCCTTTCTCTCCTTAATCCTAGTATATATAGTAATAAAGGCGATGGCTTTATTATCTAGATATATTATTATATTATATAGGATATCCTTAAGGTCTATAATATTACTATTAGAATATAGCGTAAGCTAGTTATAGTTAAAAAATTTATAGAATTTAAAGGGGCTACTTAGACCGCGATTATTATTAATAGGGTTATAAAAAATATAATAATTAGTATAATAAAGATTAATAGCTATCTTAGTAGGATTATAAGGGCCGTTCTTAGGGATCTTTAATTACTTAAGCTAAGTAGATAGCTCCTTTACCCTATTATCTACTTTATATACCTTACCCTTATCCTTCTTATTTAGTTCTTTACCCTTACCCTTCTTATCTAGTTTAGAGTTAGACTTAGGGGCCTTAAGTTAACTTATATCTCCTAGGTCCTTATTTCTACTTATTTCTAAGTTTATAACTAGCTCTTTAGATTTCTTAGTTACCTTTACCTTCGCGCGCTTTTATAGTATACTAATTAGTACCTTTCACTTATAACTTATAAGTAGCTTCTTTACCCCCTTTATTATATCTATTATTAGGCTAGGGAGACTCTTCCCGCTAATTAATTACTATCCTTAAGGACCTTTTAATAAGGACGCGGTAGTAGTATTAACGGGATTACTAAAGATAGTTTCCTAGGTAGGTATTTTCTCTAAGTCTTTTATATTAATAGTCTTATTAGTATTCTACCTATCTATATTAATTATATATCTTATACTTATAGATTAATATAGATAGGCTCTTATATTTACTACTATCCTATTAAGGGTTATAATAACTAGGTTTATTAATAGTATTATAGGATCTAAATAAAAACTTAGTATCTAAAGGGGATATTAAGATCTAACTAGGGTTTTACTTAGTATCTAAGAAAAAAGTTATAGTATTATAATAAAGTTAAGAAAAGGTTATAAAAGTTAAAAGGGTTTAGGGTAGTAAGTAATTTAAATAAATAATATACTCTAGATAGTCTTAATATTATATACCCTTTAGAAGTAAAATAAATAGGCTTAATATAAGGTATAAATTAAACTATTCTATTATTATACTATTTAGAAGTAAAGTATTTTATTATTATACTATCTAGAAGTAAATTATTCTATTATTATATTATCTAAATACGAAGAGGATTATATATTTATATCTATTTAGTACCCCTAGCCTACTTAATTAATAATATTAATATAATCGTATTAATTATTAAGGTTCTAATCTTCTTACTTAATCTATTTAAGGGTAGTACTTACCCTTATTCTTTATACCTCCTTAATATTTAACGGTTTCTTAGCTATTTATTATAGAGGTTATCCCCTTTAATAAATAGTTAATTATTAAGTAATTATTAATACCTTATAATATCCGCGATTATATCTATAATCTTATTACTATTATAAGGGATAAAAAGGCCTAGTTAGAGATAATTTAAGTAGATCTTAGATAGTACTTCTAGGGGGGAAAAGATTATTAGAGAGGTAGTAATTAAGGCTTAGAGTCTTATAATTAAAGATAGATTATAGCGTATTAAATATAAGATAAAGGAGGAAGCCTATAATATCCTAGATTCAAAAACCCTCTAGGAGATCTAAAGGTCGGCGATTAAAAGAAGATACTAGAAGATACTATTAATTAAGGTAATTAAGGGGGTATAAGGGGTAGATATAGATAGATAGTATAATAGTAATCTAGCTAAGAAGTACTTAGAGTAAATAGTGTCTATTATGAAAGGGTATTACTATTAGGATACTATAAAGATAGTTAGGTTAATAGCGTATAATTAGATAAAGGAGTATAGACTAGGTTAGGCGGCTATAAGGTAGGCTTTAACTTAAGACTAAAAGGCGCTAGATCTAATAGATAAGGTATAGATTATTAACCTCCTAAGTTACCCTACCCCTTTTAATACTATCCTTAAGTAACTAGAGATAAGCTAGGAAGCTCTTAGCCTAGTGAAATATAATATAATATCTAATAAGGAACTATTAAACTTATTAAAAAGGAGGTAGTATAAATAACGCAGGTAATAGAATAGGGTTAATCTAACTACTAGTAATGGCGATTAATTAACTAAGTAAATAGATAACTAACTATTAGATTTAGATAGGCTAGGTAGACCTAATATAGACGAGGATTTATCTAACGTTATAAATAAGTAATAAAGAGATTAAAGCCTTTACCCGCTAAATAGTAGGTATAAGTATAAAGGTATAAACTATAGGATCCTAGATTAGGTAATAAAAAGGGTTAAGAGGTAGTTAGTATAAAAGTATTAGATATAGGTCTAGTAATATTAAAGGAATTTCTAGATATAAACTCTACGCTTAAGTATATCTACTTTAAATACTTATAAGGGATAGTAGGCTATCTTAGATTCTAGGTAAAGATACTTATAATACCTAAACTCTAAGAAAGACTTATTTTATATTAGGAGAATAGACGTAATATTAATACCTTTAAGACTAGTTAGTTAACCTTAAATTAATAGCGCGTTAAAGATTAGCCTTAGGTTAAGTAAGATAATTATAGTATTTATATTAAACGCGCTATCTTATCTACTCTTAATAAGCTACTTTCTAATACCCTTACCTACCTTATTATAAAGGAAATTACTAGTAAAGATATATAAAGTAATTAGGAAGAATCTAGGAACCTTATAATCTTAGGGATATTTACCTAGCTATAAGATAGCGTTAACTTTAAGGGATCGCGTGAGGATAGGATTAATAGTATAATAGCGGAGGAATTTAATATATATCTATACTACTAAGGTGAATATAATAGATAGAAGAATAAGGGTTAGTTATAGACTATATATTATATATTAACCTAGTAGATTATTAAGTAAGATATCTAGTACTAGGTATTATATATCTACCTCCGGCTAGATTAGAATTATTACCTAATATTATATCCCTACTATATAAAGTATACCTAACTTAGTAACTTTACCTTCTTTAGATATATTAACCTAAATATTCTAATATATCTATTATATAGATATAATACTAATATTATTTAGGGTTCTATTTCTCTTAATAATAAGATTAAGGAAGGATATACTAAAATCCTTCCTAGTTTTTATAAGCGGATTAGGGAATAGTAGGATTAGGTAATTATATATAAGATAGTATTAGCTAGGCCTATTTATAGCCTTAAGAAGATATAGAAGGTTAAAGACTATAATAAGTTTAGTTAATATATCCCCGTCCCCTATAAATAGGGTAATATATATATAATAAGGCTAGAAATCTTATATAAGTCTACAGCTATTATAAGTAACCTAACTTATTATACTATCCTCCCCTAGTTTATAAGTATTTAAGAGGATAGAGAGATACTTAATAATAAGGAGTTAGATAAGTAGACTAATCTTATAATTACTTATACTTACTAGACTACTATTAAGTTAACCCCCTCTAAATATCTTAATAAATTCGGCCCTCTATTATATAAGTTCCCGCCTAGTATATAGCTTCTACTATCTTTACCTATTAGCTAGGCTCTCTTATATAAGATAAGTTAAGATAATCTTATAACTTAGGTATATATAAATATTATACTTAGTAAAGATAGGGTAGTAATAAAAAGGGAGATAGGGAGGTATAGATTAGAGGCGTTACGTACTTTTAAGGCGGCGTAGCCTAAGGTAAAGGGGATAGAGTAGGTATTCTATAAATATAAGAGTTATTTTAATTATATTAGAAGGAAATTAGATTAAGTAGTATAAATACTACTATTAAGCTTAATTCGCCGCTAGTCTACTATCTAATTAGATATAGGTTAAAACTACGCGGCGCGGAATTAACTAGTCTTATTAATAGTAAATATATAGTCTATTTAGCTCGTACTATTATTCTTAAATCTAGTTATATACCCTACTAAAGGCCCTATTTACTTATTTAGTCCTTAATCTATAATAGCTATTAATTTATATCTAACGCCTATTAACCTAATAAGCGACCTTTTATCCCTACTAAATATTTCCTCCCCCCTAATATAGCTATCTCCCTTACCTCTATAATATAGATATAATACCTCGCTAGGGTTATTATTAAGCTAGATAAACTTATCTTATAATAGCTTATTAAGACTATCGCGTATATTATTATATATACTATCCCTCTTACCTACTTTAACGCGGGTAGTAAAACGCTATTAATACTACCTTAGTAACTATAAGAAGATCCTTAAAGTTAAAGAGATACTAAAAGGCGTTAGTTAGGATATACCTTATTTCCTAGTTATATTAATATATAAATAAAGTATACCTTATATACGGCGTTTATATAGCTAATACCTTAACTAGGTCTATTATAATTTCTTATAAGATAAAGAATTTATAAAAGTAGTTAGAGATAGGAGGACTAAGTTTCTTAATAATTAGGGGTAGGATAATATAGCTAGCGCTTTATATAGCGAGGTAGTTATATTAATAGAGTATAAGGTCTTTAGGTAGTTTATACTATTAATAGAAGATAGCGGAATAGGCTTACTAGGGTACCTTAAAAAAGCTATTATATTAATTAAGGAGCTTATACCTTAATAGTTAGGTCTTATTAAACGGGCCTATATAGAGGTATAGCCCTAGAACCTATTACTAACTAGTAAGGCTATTAATATCCGGTAAATTATTACTATTTTTATATCTCTTTATTATCTACTACGGCCTAATAGGGTAATAAACTTCTAAATAATCCTAGGATTATACCTCTATTAGGGGGGTACTAGGCGCTAAGTTTTAGATATACTATATTAACTTAGCCTTATTATATCTTATATTACGCTCTAATAGAGGATAGAAAAGTTAACTAGTAAAGTAGAGAGGAAGGTATAGCTAGTAGGCTAAGCTATAAGCGGTATTATTATATATAATAATTTTAAGTTTATAAAAGGAAGATATAAAGAATAAGTAGGTAACTAATAAGCCTTCTAGTCTATTACTACCTACCTTATAATTAAGGGTTATAGTTTTAACTACGGCTAACTAGAGTAATATATATAATATCCTACTATAATACTTTTATCTATAAAGCGTATTATAAACTATATACTATCTAGGGATAAAGAAGGCTAGTAGGTATATCTAAGTAAGATATATATATAATTATATACTAACCTATACTATCCCCTAGATTTAAAGTTTTTATATCTAGTCGTCGATTTAAGCCCTTTTTTATTCTATAAATAGAAATACTAAGTTTCTATAATATATAGAGATACCTATAATATAAAAGTTAGATCCCTAGAAGATAAGGGTCTTCCTTATAAAGCCGGTAATAAAGGATAAGAGTATAACTTCTAATAATATCTATATTATCTTTAATATATTTAAAAGGTAAATTAGGATTAAAGATAAAGATCTAATATATAATAAGTTATTATAGCTTATTTATAGAGATCTAAAGATATAGCTATATATCCGTTCTACTAAGGAACTATAATATAAGATATTAGAATAGTATTATAACTCTTTAGACTAGCTCCTCCCTAGCTTAGGGCTATAATATTTACGCCTAAACTTCCTATAACTTATTTATAGGATCTATTAGGGTAGGCTAGGGGTATCTAACCTATTAACCCTATAATACGCGGCTAATTAATAGGATTACTCGCGGGTAGTCTAATCTAATAACTTCTAGGTATTAGAAGAGTTAGTTATATATAGCTATTAGTCTTAAATTTATAATGTTTAGATATAGCTCCTCTAGTAGTTAAAAATATATCTTATAAAGATTAATAATACCTGCGAGTAGCTTACTACCTAATAGCCTAGTTTATAAAGCGAAGCTCTAAAGTATATATCTAAAAGAATTTATAGGTAGCTATTAATTATATAAATAAGGGTAGCGCCTCTTATATAAGATTAATAATTTAGTAACTATTAGAACTTTTATAAGTATATTAAGATATACCTAACCCTCTAGTATATAATTAAGTACGTAGATATTAGTCTCCTTTATTATATATTAAGATATACCTCTCTTATCTTCTAGGTAGAGGTTATATAGATACCTAAATATATAAATATACTACTCTATATAATATACCTAATAGATAGCCTAGCGGCTACTATCTAGCTTTAGGAAGTAGTATTATTAAATAGCCTTATTAATATATAAGGGGCTCTAGATATAAATTTTAAGCTTAATTATCTACTTAAACTATTAAATAATAGCTTAAAAGCGTTTTAATAAGAGTAATCTTACTTTTTAAAATATAGTAATTATCTACTAAAATATTAGGCGTTAAATATATTATACTTCTAGGAGATTAAAGTAATTATAAAGTTTAACTTTAGGAAACTATAATCTATAAAATACCTATCTAAATTAGCGGCTAAGGATATATAGAGTATAGTAATAAATCTAAGTATTAAATTACTTTAGAAATTAGAGTATAACCGCTTCTTATTATACCCTATAATAGACCTATATATTACGGGGCTTAATTAACTAGGGGAAAACGTCTTAAAGTATAATTAATAATATATACTAGAAGGGGATATAAGAGATAATAATAATAATAATTTAGAGGCTAAAATACTAGTATATAATCTAGCTAAGGCCCCGGCTAGTCCTATTATACTTATAGAGATACTTTAATATATAATAAGGGCCCCGCCTAAATATATCCTTATATAGCATTAACAGTAAAACCGCGCGGCGTAGCTTTAACTTATATCTATATAAAGATATAATAACTTAGATAAAAGCTTCCTTACCCTTCTAATCTTTAATAGTAATAAAAATATTAGAAGATTAGAAGATTATACCTCTAAGGCCTACTAGTAATAGGGAGGGGTTACTAGCCTAATAGTATCGCCTAGTACTTATATTAAAGTAGGCGGTACTCCTATTAAGGATTAAGATAGCGCGACGTTAGTAAAATTAGGGGTAGATATAACTAGATTAAGTACTACTATATCTATAGTACTAGGTGCCGTAGATACCCTAAGAGATACTTAGGGGGTAGTCTACCTAGCCCTTTTTATAATACGCTCCTTTACTAGCGAGCTAGTTAGTTTTCCCCGCTTATAACTATTTCTATTACTAGATATTATATCCTTATTAAGGCTAATATATATTAACTAGTTATACTTATAACTCTTAAACTCTACCTATTTAATATTTAGATCTAGGTCTTAAATTTACTTCTACTTAATAGTATAATATTAGATCTATTCCTTAAAGATAATACCTCTTTTATTTAATAAAGTATAAGCCTTTATAAGGATTATAATAATCTTAATATAATACTTATAAATAGAGGCCTACTTATATTTAACCTACCGCTATATAGTTAGCTTATTATAGATATACTCGCCCTAATCAACTAGGGATATTAGTACGCTATCTAGTATAATAATATTAGGGAAATAAGCTAAAAATAAATTAGGGTATTAATTATATACTTTCTTCTCCCTCTACTCCTTTAATTAGTAAAGGATCTATGGCTAATAAAGTAAATCCTTAGCTAGAGGCTTCTTCAACTAAATATAGTAATCTATACTTACTTATAAGTTAGGGTTATATATTAAGTAATAAGGGTTTAGTTTAATAAATAAAGATATATAATAGATATTATCTTCTAGGAAATCTAACCTAATATAATATATATAATTTCCTTATAATAGGGTATTAATAAGATCCTATTAGCTAGCTAGTAGGTCCCGCTAATAATTAATATCCTTTACCTTTTTTATCCCTCCTAGTTATATAATATCTAGATTAATATCTATCTATATAGACTTATTTATAATACCTACCTTCCTACTACTTTTAGGGCTAATATATTATAGGGGATAGAGTAAGATAAACTACGCCTAACTAATATTATAATATATTACCCTACTTATATACTAGAAAAGCTTTAATATTGTTAATAGAAGTAGCTATTATATTATTCTTATAACGTCTAAGTTATTAATTCTAACGTTATATATATTAGTTATAACTAGTATCTTTAATCCCTTATATTTAATAGATAGTATCTTAAAATATATAATAACTCTAGTCTTATCTAAGGTAGCTATATTAGTAAAGAATAGGGATACTTAGTAATATAATCTAAGGGGATACCCTAGTTTATTTATTTATATCTTTAATAAAATATATATATTATAGACTAATTTTATAAAGTTTATAAAGATAATTATTTGAAGTATATTATATAAACTATAAACCTCCTTAGGTAAAACCTATTAGAGATCTAATATTATAGATATAGCCTCTTATAAATAGCTAGTTTATATATATATCTTAGGCCGATCTAATACTATCTTAATAATATAATAATTAGCTAGGAATCTATATTATTCTTAGATAACCCTAAGAGTTATCTTATCTAGTATTATAAATACTCTTAATATAGGTATACTATTAGGAAGTCGCGATTAAAGGATATTAAGCTAGTAGTAACTTAGTCTAAAGTCTTACTAATTAGAAACTAGGTACGCCTTATTAATAGCTAGAAGGTATAAACTCGCGGAAAAACTAGAGTACTTTAAGATATCTTAATTAAAAGCCTTTAATATCGCGATTTTAGGGCTTATAAATACTATAAAGGTTATCTACCTATATAGGGGATAAGAGGTTAGGGGATATATTATAAGTAAAGTAGCTATTATAAATTATCTTAAGGTTAGAGCTTAAGTTAGTATCCCTATTTAGTATAAATAGCTTATAGCCGCTAACTACTTATAGTTTTTTATACTATTCCTCTTTTAAGGTATTAAGTAGTATAAGAACTAGTACTATCCTTAGTAGTAAGAAAAGTAATAGTACTACTTAGAAGATAATACTCTTCTTAAACCCTATCCTAGTAATAAGGATAATATCTATCTCCTTCCCTAGTACAGTTTCTAGTATTTTAACTTATTAGGCCTTTATATTAAAACTAAACTTATCCTTTATCTTTATAATAATAAGCTCTTAACTAAGCTAGCTTATTAGATCTTTATTTATTCTAAAACCCTACTATAACTATATTAGGACTAGCGTTATACTAAGGGAGTAAGAAGGTACCTTAAGGTCGCGTTTATATCTACTAAGAGTACTAAGTGTTACGACCCGTGACTCTCAAAGGTCGTCAGGGATCGGTTGGTTGATCTCGTAGAGAGGAGTATCAAAGAGAAGGCAAGCAGGCTTCGTACTAAACTGGTCTAGTACAGAATTATATTCAGTGTCTAGGAGATTGGTCTGGTAGATAACATGAGTTAAGCACGAAGCTCCTATCTAGAGGGAAAGCAACGCTATCTATATAGATATATGAAAGCCTATGCTCGCACTAATCGCTTCTGATCGACTCACGTCGACCGGAGCGACCTGTTGAGCGATCGCTACACTCGTCGTGGTCGTCCTACGTCGACCAGAGCGACTGTGGTAAGTGATCGCCCTGCTCGCCATGCCAAGGCATGTTCGACTTTGGTGAGCGCCTATAGCGTCCGCCAAGGCTCGCGTACCAAGGGCGTAACACTAAGTATCTAAATAATAGGCTTTAGTATTAGGAACTAACTATCTAACGCGCTAAGGGAAATAAAATAGAGTAAGGGTATTACTATTACTACTATCTAACTATTAGAATTCTATTTAGATAATAAGTTAATAATTATTAATAAAGATACTAGATCTTTATTAATATTAGACTACCTTTCTAGTAAATATATTAAATTTAGTATAAGTAAAAGTATTAGAAACTAACGCGTTATATAATATATAAAATATAATATAAATATAATTACTATATAAAGTATAGTATTAATAGTTTAAAAGGATAAGTAAAAAATTTATATAGCGTATTACTAAAAAATAGGATATCTAATAAAATTATAGAAGTTTATACTTAGACGTGCCGCCCTCCTATTACGTAGTCAGCTTCGCTAACCCGAAGGGGCTTAGCGACCGGCTTGCCCGGCTTGGCACGTCTGAGGTACTGAGGCAACAACTTTACAATAACACATGTATAGTGACCCGTGTTGCTGTGCTCTTGTATCTTCAACTATCGTCTTGCACAGTTTGGGCGCTTAGAGCTCTCGATGAATAGCAGTCATCGTGAGAGCTTCAACTGGGACCTGTCTTATTGGAGGTACGGGGAACTGCATCATACTATAATCCTTCCGTCAGCTTCGCATCTTCCTCGCCCTCTAGGCGCTTACGGCTTGTTTGCAATGACCGTATGGTGCCTGAGATGAGCGTGCGCAGAAGCAGAAGCCACTACTCCAGCTGAGTATTTCGTTACCGGTGATGCATGCAGTTGTCTCAATCTATTCCCCATTGCTCTCATCCCCGAAGGCGATAATTTACTCAATGATATGGAATCGTTGAAGTAGCTCCATGGGCCATGGCATATTTTCGTTCGCTCGTTAGTCTTTGCCGGCCGAAATAGTCCTCTGTCAATTGCCGTTCCGATCCCGGTTCTGGCGCCATGCTTGCAACATCGCACGAAGAGTAAGAGGAAGAGGCACCAGTGAATATCAAGCCTTGTCTCATCGTCAGCTCTTCCTTAGAGCAGTCGTCCGTTTCTCGTCTTCCATCAAAGACAAGGCCAGCGTCAAGCGGGCGTGCTCTCTGCTCGGGCAGATCAGACCACCCATTTGGCTTGAAGCTCTTCACCGTTCAAATTTGCGATTGTATAGATTCAGGCGAATATCAGGTGGATGTTGTAGCTGTTCATGGACTTGGCGACCATAGGGAGCGTACATGGACGTACAGTGATGGAGAAAAACAAAGCTCTGAACATGGCCCTCTCTGGCTCCGCGATTTCCTCGTCAAGATTTGTCTGGTCCAAGGATCTTTCCTTATGGATACATCTCACGAGTTCTGGCAAGTCGGTCTGTAAGTTCCATTAACGACGGTGCCCGTCAGCTTTTGAGGGATCTGCAAAATTGCAGATGGTACGAGACTAAGTACGTTAGCTAACTAGATACGGAGTATAATAAAGACCGTAGTTAAACGGTTAATATATAATACCTTTAAGATATTAAATACTTAATATTTATGACGTTAATTAGTTGAATTACCGTACTAGAACCGTTAACTACTTGCTACCGCCTGTAGACCGTCCGAGTAACCCACTGCGCGCCGCTAAGGTTCGCTTTGCATTTGCAATTACTGTGGTAGCATTATTGGAGCTGCTGACGCAGATGTGACTCAAAACTCGATGTTTTCGTGCATCATCCGATGTCCAGATGCACCCTCGGCAGACCATGCGCTGGTACTACTATGAGTAGTATCATATACCGTTCATGGGTGCCCATCACTTCGTTTTCGCCCATTCACTGCGCATACCCCTGCATCAACTCCTTCGAGCTCTCGCAAGCCTCTTAACAGGAAGCTGGTAGCAACGTTAATCTGCTCCTTCAAATTGTCGATCCTGGCACATTTACTTTGCAATATCTACACACGTAGGTAAATCATGATTCAGTCATTTTATCTCCTTGTCGCAGGTGCGACTTTGATCATTTTATATATTCGCAGACAGATCCGAAACTACCATGAGCTTCAAGTAAGCCTTGATCTGAGATTCAGATACCGATGACCGAATTGATGCGTATCGCAGGCTCACAAAGCATTCGCAGAACAACATAGATGCTTACCAGCGCCTCGAATCCAGAATCAGAGACCATGGGGCATCGATCGGCTGGAGCAGATCTTTCGCGGGGACAGAGAATCACGTCTTATGGAGCTCTTTCTGTTCCATTTCCGGCAAACTGGGAACACCGTTGAGCAATGCTTCATAGGTGACATAGCCTTCGACACAATTGACCCTGCCAACCTCGAAGCCTTGCTATCAACTAAATCCAAAGACTTCAGTTTTGGTCGACGGAGAGATATCACTTTTCCCCTACTTGGTGATGGCATCTTCACACAAGAGGGTGCAGCATGGAAGCATTCCCGGGAGATGCTACGAGCACCACTTCAGCACAAACATTACGAAAATTTAGATGTTTTCAAGCAGAGCGTGGACGACTTGATTGATATCCTGTTTAGCCAATCTGACGTCGTTGATCTGCAGCCTCTCTTCTTCCGCTTGACACTTGATGTCTCAACAGAATTTCTCTTCGGTGAATCAGTGAAGAGCCTAAAAGCACCCAAGTCTGCCAGCGAGCAGACCTTTGGCGATGCATTCAATACAGCTCAATCATTCTTCGCCAAGCGCTTCCGGCTTCCTGACCTCTACTGGATGATAGGAGGGTCTGAGTTCAGAAAGGCTTGTGACGATGTCCACCACTTCGCAGATCAGATCATCGAGCGTAACTTATCGTCGCACAATGCCAAAGAGAGCCGCGTCTTCCTCGATTCTGTAGCCTAGGGCACATCAGATCGTGATGCCCTAAGAGGTCAAATTATCAACCTTCTGGCAGCTGGTCGAGATACCACAGCCTGCTTGCTGACATGGACTTTCTTCCTGCTCATTCGTCATCCGTGGGTACTAGAGAAACTACGAGAAGAAGTCAGTGCCGATTGCTCTAGTCTTAACAACCTTACGAGGACAGACCTTCGAAAGATGAACTATCTTCAAAACGTTCTTAAAGAAACCTTACGACTTTATCCATCTGTCCCCGTGAACGACCGCCAAGCCAACAAAACTACTTTCCTTCCAACGGGCGGAGGACCAGACCAAACGGCTCCAGTACTTGTTCCTAAGGGCGCAACCGTGGCTTACTCTGTGTACGCCATGCACAGGAGACCTGACTTATATGGTATGGACGCGGAGCTCTTCCGTCCTGAGAGATGGGACGAAGACATGCCAATGCGCAATGATAAGACTAACGCCGCGTGGGGCTACCTTCCCTTCAATGGAGGCCCCAGGATATGCATCGGAAGTGAGTTAACAGCGTAATGAGAATCAAGAAAATGTACTGACCAAATTCGTTCCAGTGGACTTCGCCCTTACCGAAGCCGCTTACGCAGTGATACGAATCCTTCGGCACTTCCCTATCATCCAATTACCAGCGGGTCGAAAGGTCGAGCTTACGGGCGTTGAGAAGCAGACCATAACGCTTGTGCTTTCATCTACAGAAGGTTGCATGGTAGATCTGGTTCCTAGAAAGGAGCAGCACTGAAAGCATCAATTGCGTATTATATGTATGACATGGTTATATCAAGGGTGGTCCATTAGAGGCCGCCAGAATCAGCGCAGCAGCTCATCCGCCTCCTGCGAGCGCTTTGATTTCATCATGTCAACGGCATGCTTCCAACGTCGCGATATGACTTCAGGAGCTTCTTTTGAATACCGTATCAAGGCAGCCACAATGAGTCTATTACCCAGCAGACGTACGGCTCTCGAATTTACACATATTTCTATGATCATATGGAAGACCAGCCCGCTCCGTATTATCCAGTATTGGCGCCGCGGAAGATTCTTCAACGACCTACCAGGCCTCATTAGTATCGAAAATTACTTGCCTTGCAGATGGAAGACGGACATAGTCTTGGGTAAACCCCATGTTTGTCTTCTCCTGCTCCCAGAAAAAGAAAACGTGGAAATCCTTCATCAAAGGTACAAACATGTCGGTGATATTCTGCAGTACTTCTGAACCTTCTTGCAAAGCATCCAAGAGTTGCCCCTCGGTATCTACGATTTTAGAGGGGACTAGGGCTCCAATCATGCGGCGACTGGTGGAGGCGAGCTTGGCTTTACTGCTGCCGTCATGAGGTGTGCCTAGAAATAAAATGGCGAATGTAGAGACGTAGATGGAATGATAATGCGCAATCAGCTTGCTGGTGCGACTTGCTGAATATGCAAGTGTCTTTTCAAGGTCAATGATGGGCGCATAAAAACGACCCTCTTTGTCTTACTCGTTTCACGATGATCCCACCAAGTGAGTGGCAGATGAACACTATGGGGCGTTGTGTCGCGTCTTCCAGCTATGTCCTTCTCAGTGGCTATTTTCCAGTCCACTGTCACACCCATCAGACCTACCTCACGATCTGCCACCAGCTGAGCGTATCAAGGCAATTGATGTGACGTCAGCCAGCTGGCCCTTTTGTCTTGTTATTTCTGGCTGGTGGAGGAGGCTCGAGCCTTTCCACCTGGGTCGAAAGCCTATGGAAAAGCCAAAGAGAAAAGACTTGTAGACGATGATGGTGGATTCGAGAAATCATATGTCGTCACTACCTTGAAGAACCTTTGGGGAATTGAAAAGAACTCCCACCAGAGGAAGCGGATATTTCTTATCTCCACCTGCTTGAGTATGATGAGGCATTGAGGGATGCGTTACTATGGGCGGTCTCATTCTCGTCCCTGCAAGAAACCTTCTAGGGCATGCAAGATATGGGGCCTTTCTAGTTTCCGAGCCCAGTCCAGGGACGTCAGGCCTTCATTGTCCCTGGTAAGGGGGTCGATCCCAGGAGCAGCCAAGAGCTCGTGGAGAATAGCCTCCTTTCCGTAACTTATGGTCCATGAAAGAGCAGTACGGCCGCTATGATCTCTGTGATTCACTGCCACTGCGCCTGACTGAAGCAAGGTTTTGACCGTAGTACTCGTTGGAGCTTCGAGCGCCCAGAAGAGGGGAGTCCACTTGGATTCGTCCTCTTCGTCAATACCAGGTACCTTGCACTGTTGCAAGAGCAGTAACGTGTCGTCACGTCCGTACAAAGCAGCCCATGAAAAGGGAGTACGCCCTGTTTTGTCTTTGTGAGAGTGAGAGATACTGAGCTTTCCGCTGCGTTTGAGTCGTTTGATAATTGAAGAGCGACCAAACTCGGCGGCGAACGAAAGAGGGGTCCGGCCGTCCTTACTAGGGTAATTTACATCAATACCAGGCTGCTTGAGCAATAATACGATGATATCTTCCTTGCCTTCCTCTACAGCCAAGGAGAAAGATGTACACCCAACTTTGTCGACACGGTTGATATCGACTCGAGGATCGTTGGTGAGCAATTGCGTTACACCGACATGACCACCGTAAGTCGCCCAGTGCAAAGCGGTCCTTCCTTGAAAGTCTCCACATTCAGCCATGGTGGATCTCTCGCTGAGTAAAAACCGGACAACCTCAACATAGCCCCTACGAGCAGCCCTCAACAACGGCGACGTGCCATCCACTGTTCCGCAGTTTATCTCAACCCGGCTGTCCGCCTTCAAAGCTTTCACTATATCAAGGTGGCCAAATTCAGCTGCAATCTTTAGGCACTTTTGATCATCTCCGCTGGGATTAACGTCAGTCTGCAATAGCCTGGTAACGCTTCTGTGGTGCCCCTCCCTAGAAGCCCAATACAACGCAGCCGGTAGGCTTCTGTGGCAGCTGGAGCCCGGTCGACGGAGGATTGTGTCCAGTGAAGTATAGTGGTCGAAGAACGCGGCGATGACCAACTGATCGAAATTTGACGGATATTCAAGAGTCGACATTGAATTGATCCAAAACAGTCGGAGCCAGTTCTCGACTCCGTGGGGAGAATTCTCGTCTGATAGACGGAGCGCGAGATCTTGAATGTCTTTACTTGCAATGTCTTGACTCCGAGCGAAGTGGATTGTCCAATACGTGGCGGCATATTCGAGGAAGATATATTGTCGCGCAAGAAGTGTGCATGTCCTAACATAAACCTCTTCTTTTTCTTGCAGCATGTCTCCAAACATGCCATAGCCGTCCTCGGATTCTTCCTCGGCTTCGAAATCGGGTTGGGGTTGGTTGCGTGAAGACTGGGACGAGCCCAACGGACTGCGTCTCTGGTTGACTTCAGCATTTGAGAATAGATTTTCCGAGAAATCGTCAAGTACAAGATAATTCATACATGCAGAAGCAAGAAACATGTTCGCCACCTCTGGGTCCACATGGTATCGCCCTGATAGCATTTTGTCTGAAGAGCCTTGGATTGATTCGCACAGGTATTCTTTGAGAGAAAGGTGGACCAGATAAACCTTTCTGTCCGATATCCGGATCAAAGAGCTAAGAACTTGCCAGATATCGGCTTCTATATTTGTGTGAAAATACCCATGTTGCAGCCGGACTAGATGATGACAGTCTTTGCCTCCTGCTTCATGCAGTGAGATTACAGTATTGACTTCTTCGAGGCTTAAAGGTCTGGTGCTCGCAATTATAAGACGAAGTATCTTAACGGCAAAAGTCTCTTGACCACGAGGGATTTTTCGGAGATAATGCTCGTATGCTTCCTCGAGATCTCGGGGCAAATCGGCAAGAATACGACGAAAATCTCCGGGGGAAGAGAGAAGCTCATCGTCCAGAATATCCAGAGCAAATTTTAACCACAGGAAAGTCCGGTCCGCATTTTCAGCCAGGGAGCGCTCCATCAGAGCAATAGTATCTTGGTTGGCGTCAATTCGCACTGCGATCTCTCTCACACGTTGATGGATCACTAATTGCAAATCTCGTTCTATCTCAATCCCCGTCTCCTCAAGCGGCAGACGCTGTGCCTTGTAACCCGTGAAGCAGTCGGTGATGATTGAAGATGGCCGCGAAGTAACCCAAAATTTAACGCATCGAGAAGTCTTAGATCTCAAGCAGTCTATCAATTTTGCGATGCTTCCTATTAGACGTTTCCTGCTAGTCTTCTCACACTCATCAACAGCATCAATAATTATGCTGACCTGGCCGAGCTGACTATCACAAATAAGATTGTTGAAAATGGACCAAAGGCGATTATATGACTTAAGTAAATGCGTCCCGTCTTTATCGTAATCAATAGTGAACTTCGCGTGCCTGATAAGATCTCGACGTTCAATCAAGATCTGGAAGATCAAGCTACGAAGGATTGCATTTGCATCCCTTTGATCTTCGATCCCCTCGTTACAGAAGAAGCAGCAGACGATGGGGTCTGCTCTGGTCGATTTCAATTTGAGCCCCATGTGCTCAGTAATATAAGAGGATAATGTTGTCTTCCCTGAGCCGGAATGTCCAGTGACCCATAGTAAGCTAGCTTGAGCATCGTGAATCCATGAATCAACATGAGGATTGCTCAGGGCCCACTCGCATGTCCCATCGACGCGTTCCGGTAGACCTAACCTATATTCATTCATGAGAGGACCTCGGAAGATTCTAATACAAGCTTTCTCTGACTCCCTCAATGCTGTTAAGTGTCAGCAGTGCTCACGCTTCCATTCGGTATCGCTACGTACAAGGAACATCACATGCGTTTCTACATAGCTCTACGATATTACTCACGATGACTTTGTAGTCTGGATCGGAAGAATCTTCAAAGCGACATATCTCCCTATGGCATCCGTTTCCTGGAATTTGCGTCTCGCCATATATCCCCATTACCGCAGAAGACTGCTCAACAATCTGAGTAAAATGGAGCGTTAGCTTCATGGTGCTTCCCTTGACCGAGTTGAACGAGGAAATAGGCATGAACCTTGTCTTACCTATTGGCCCAGAGGTGGCTGCTCCTCAGTCTCGTATATTGTAACGATCGATAGTGGTGGCTTACAGAGGTGACCGAAAGCTTCTGTAATACGGCTGAGGTCGGGGGCGCTCGCTTTTAATCCATTAATGAGACCAGTATTCACTCCACCTTTGAAGAATCGCGGACCCGAGAGGGTCAATATTTTGTCGAATACGTTCCCCAGAAAAGCGGCCATTTCTGGTGTTCCGCTTGCCCCTCTATGAGGTGTGCCAAAGAAGAAAATCCCTTTGGTACTGACTAAGATGTCGTTGAATTTTTCATTTTGGTTCGCCCGAATTAAGGCTTGCTTGCAAACCAGACCCCCCAGACTATGGGCAATGAAGATAATAGGCCGTCGCTCTTGCCCATGCTTGCGCTTAGCTTGGAGTGCCAGGAGTAATGACTGAGCGTGGTCTTCCGTTGTCGCCTTAGACTTACTGAACATCACCTTGGAGTCGTAGCCGAATGTAAAGATACGAGCTCCCGGAATGTCCTTGGGGAGCAGATCTCTAAGCCAGAGGGTGCTGGTCTTCTTGTTCGTCTTCTCGTTGGTCGTGTTTCGCGTCCAAGTGCCTAAGGCTGTTCCGTTAAGGCCATGAATTGCGACAATGTCTACTTCATACGAGTCGCCGCGGGCTTCGTCCATTTCTGGTAGATTCTCCGTGACAAGGTAGAGGCCCTTAGGCTCGGGCTCTTCCTGTACGACTGCCTCTTCACTCCCATCTCTTGCGTTCCTTGAGCCAATTCCCCCATGCCTCATTGACTTGAGCAACCGCCGCATATTGGAGCTCACTATTTTATTGCAGTAACCCAAGGCCCCAGGATTCAGACCTTATCAAGCGAACAAAGGGTTGGAGCACTTTCATAATACCGTGACGGATATACAAATTCACAGTATACAAAGAGGCCCATTCATGCTCGAGTACGGATTGACTGCAATCAAATTGTCATGTTGTGCAGTGTAGGAGCTGGCCCCAGATTCTCCGACAACAGTCCATTGAGTTTGCCATTTCCGCACGAGCGCAAAAGTACAAGCAATGAAAAGTAACGGTTGCCTGAGTTCACATTTCCCCCTCGATCATGAAAGGCCGGATGTGTTGTTCGGGAAAAGGAGATCAGCGGTACGTGGCAGTGAAAGGAAACAAACCGTCCGTATTCTCTCACTGGTCAGATTGCGCGGCGGGGCAAATAGAATAAGAGGCGCTTATGCACAGTCCCTGGCGTACCAATTTGCCATTCGACTACAAGTGTTGCACCTACATCATATTAGACATAGATGGGCGATCCGGACCTACTGGTATGCTTCCCGGATATTGATATAGAATGTGGTATTGCTCGTGTATGTACGACGTCCCCTCCGGTCGTTGGAGAAAGCAAGACGCTATCTTCAGCACTAACATAACTTCCTCCTCCCACTACGTAATAACGCACTACGACGCATCGCTGTCAGGATAGCTGGAACCCTTTGTGGATCACGTTGCTGCCGTGTTTGTCATAGATGATATGCGGGAGGGATATCGGGATTCGCACGGTGAGTTTTAGCGTGTGCAATTCCAATGTCATTGGCGTGCTGCAAGACCCCGACCACGACCCCGCGAATTGCAGCAAAAATTTAGGTCGACGTACTTATTAGATCAGTCATATCTTCCACGTACGTTGACGGATTTCTATTATTTTTAAAGTATTAGATACCGTAGATAAATGCGTATCTCTTAGCCTACTTAGGTATTTATCATAAGTTATTATTACTAGTAGGGTACGTCGGCATAGGCAGGCATAGGCATAGGCATAGGCACTCCGGGCAAAGAGGTGCCAAGACACATAGATTTAGTAGGTAAACTCATTAAATCAGTCATATCTTCCACGTACGCTGACGGATTTCTATAATTTTTAAAGTATTAGATACCGTAGTTAAATACGTATCTTTTGGTCTACTTCAAATCAGCAATTTTACTGCAATTCGTGGGGTCGGGGTCGGGTCTTGCAGCACGCCAATGACATTGAAATTGCACACGCTAAACCCTTTGTGGATCACGTTTGCTGCCTATGCGGGGGGATATCGGGCTACGCTTCGCGTCTGGCTTTGTTATGCAACACATGATCAACAAAGGTGCCAAGCTCAACATAGTCGATGAGCGCGGTCGGACACCGCTACATCACGTCGTAGCCGAAGGCCAGAGCCTGGAGATGGTCAGTTGCTTACTCAGGAACGGTGCTGATCTAGAGGATTGTGACAACGAAGGGCTTACACCTTTCGAGCTTGCGAAGAAGCTCTCGGGGTCTCAGGTATCTCAGATGGTTAGGATCAAGTAGGTATTAGCGGAAGAGCGGTCGAAGGTGGCTAGATTGGAACAACGAGAGGAAGAAGGCGCAAAAGAGCAGGGCGGCGTTTCACAAGATGTGAGCATCGTATAATTGGGAAGAGGGATTTGGAACTTTCTATATACATCTTATTCCGAGACGAATGCACATTCGGATTTCCCACTGGGAGAAAGAAGTCCTGCGTTGATATGTATGGTTCTCAAACTACAGCCGATTTCTCCGTTCTTGCACTCATCTACCGCTAGCATCATGGTTTGATACGGTGCGATGGCGGTGAAAGGTACCGTAATCATGACTACCGGTTCGCCTGCCCAAAAGTACCACTTATGCTCCAGTATGCTACAAAAAGGCAAATTGCCCGATCGGTTATAGTTCCAAAAGCCTAGTCTGCCAATGTTGAAGAACGTCACAGCTATCACACATCCACCTCGATCTCAACTTGCTGTTGCCGTTCCCACAACCGATTAGCTGCCCCAACGATAATCTCCGCCTTCAGTAGTAACTTCCGATGATACTTTGCCTCCTCGTCTCCATCCAATCGTGATTTCTTCGGCTGAGCCAGCAGCAGTATCGGTATCAGATCCTTAGCATCAGCCTCGGCAACAGTCCTGAAGCCCTTGAACCCATTCTCCCAAAACACCCTCGCAGTCCGACTCTTGACGAAAGGTATCTGCGCAAGCTCCAGCAAATCAGCTCTAGCACCCGCCTTGAGGCGGTCACTCATATGTTCCAGGGCAGCCTTGAGCATGCCCCAGCCCATCTTGTCGCAGAAGTTGATCATACCCGCCGCGAAGCCTTCGCAGATCTGAGCTAGGGTTTGGACGAAGCCTCGAGGTACTTCGTACTTGCGGGCTACGACGTGGATGGGCACCTCGTTACAGAGGTCGCGGAGTTGGAGGGCGGTGTAGAAGCGGCGATAGATTCGCGCGGTTCGGATTTCCTCGGGGTTTCTTTCTGGGAGTGCCTTTGCGCTATTTGCCCTGGTCTTTGTTAGGTACATCGAGTGTGTATGGGGATGAGTACCTCACATTCGATTGACCAATCCGGGATTGACGCCCACGAACTCAAGGACCCGAAGGCCACTCTCGTCTAGGCTTTCTATCTCTCTACGGAATACCGGCCAGTTGAGATCCGCCGACCCAGGACTGTAGACCGGTGTGAAGGTGTAGAAGATGTGCATTTCTCCGTCCATGACGAACGCACGGAGCGCTCTGCGAAGCTCATCGTGCAAGAAAAGACCATCTTCGGGTGTTAGACAGGCCGCGATTGTAGCTTGGCTTAGGAGGGTCGCCTCGTATGATCCGTGGTTGTCCAACGTGATGAGGTTTGAGGCAATCAGCTCGTTCAGCGTGGCAGTCACCATGTTATTCAGTTCCGCGCGATCCATAGTGTGGTATAGCAGGGTTTTCTGCACGTATTCTTGTATTGCTGCCAGATGCGTAGCTAGATGGATAGTGATAACTTCTAAGAGCGCCCTGAACAAGTCAGTATAAATCTGATCCATGATGCGAGGTTCTGGTGGCGTGTAATTGTGACGGACAGGACGATTGCTACTAGAATGATGACTGTCGTACTTTGACGGTGACAAGACTGGGGACTTCAAGCCAAAGATCGGACACCTGAACGAAGCTGCAAGTATACCTTGGCGTCTGGAATATAATTGAAGGGGGAAGCGACTTCAGATGCGAGGTTTAGAGTTGGGCTTGCCATAGGGTTGCTAATGTACCCACACTTTTATACGCATGCTACTATGGCGTGCTATAGAAAATGGCCCCTACCTCTTGATACCACGCTTTTCAGGCGTCAGACAACTCTCGACCATGGGAAGGTCGGCCTCAAGCAGTTGTGCTACTTCGTCGAGGTCCGCTTTCTGGCAACACAGATAGCTTTCGCCAATCTCAACTTTGCCTTTGCGACCTGCTCGGCCTCTCATCTGCCTCAGCATTGCCGGACCGATGAGGTCTCTTCCCATCCGTGCTCCTTGAAGTATGACCCGTCTTGCGGGAAGATTGATGCCTGCTGCAAGGCTGCAGGTCGCTACAATGACTTTGATTACTCCCTTGTCATACGCTTCTGCAACGATATCTCTCTCTTCGGTGGTAAGACCAGCATGATGAAAGGCAACTCCCTTTATCACCGTCTTTCCTAATGTGTCATCAAGACCGACAGACAAGCTCCGAAGGTCGCTCACCACATCTTTCCTCTTATCAAGAGTCTCAATATCCACATCTGAGCCTGCCAGCATTGCTTCACTGACTAGTAAAGCTGTCGACTGACATCCTTGTCGGCCACCACAGAAGATGAGAGCGCCGTGGCCTGCAGTTGCAGTTTCAACAGCTAATGACACAACAGCGTTGGTCACTGGGTTCCTTAGTTCACGGTGATTCGAAAGCTGTATCTGGCGGTGGGGAGAAATGTTGGACAGGGTTTGAGTGGAGATGAGCTGGCTTGCAGTCTTGAAGAAAGCGATGGAAGTAGAGACTGGATAGATAGATCGGTCATAAACAAGGTATTCATCAATTGGCACAGGTACATATTTTGTGTTGTAATACTTGGCATTCAGCCAGGTCGCCAATACCTCTGTATTCTATGAGAGTCAGCCAGGACATAAACAGCGTATCGATCAGTCCATACGGTGAGAGTTGCACTCATGCCTACTATTTGCACAGGGCGTTCGAGAACCAAGAGCTTGCTTGCCATGAGCTCCATGAGGTAGCCTCGGTGATCATCGTCGATCATATGGAGTTCATCAAGCACAACGACACCCAGGTCCGCTATGGTACAGGTCTCGATCGCCGAGTTTACAAGTGCGTTGGCCTTCAACTTGTTAGTACAGCCGGGGTTCCGTACGTTCGTCTGACTACCTTTTCAATGGTACAGATAGCGATATCAACATCAGACCACGTAGCTCGTACTTTGCTACCTCCAAAGAAGCCAACCACACGCACCGAGCTATCGTGGGGTTTGCGCCATTGCGGAAGCTGAGAGCTACATTGACTGGGAGATTTGAAGCTTTTCTGGACTCCTTCCACCACCCTTCTCAGCCATTTCAGCTTTTCTTGCACTAACGCAACATAGTGAAGGACCAAAAGAGCCTTCTTTGTTGGATCTTCGATGACTCTTTTTAGCATCAAGACGTCAGCAACGAGAGACTTTCCTCCACCAGTCGGAGCTGTATAAACCAGATTCCTTGAGCCATCCAAAAGTCCACGACCCAGAAGGCACGATGATTGCCATGGATAAATACTGTTGATACCCAGCGAGGCAACGTTCATTACAAGAGCTTTCGGAAGGCCATACTTTGGGTGAGCTAGGGAGAGCAATGGATTTTGCGATGCGCCTGGTACAGGCGGTATATGCTGTCTGGGCTGGAGTCCACTAGCTGAGCCAGGAGACCCATTGGCAACGTTGCAGATCTTACTGGCTACAATACGATTATTGCCACCAGAGTTCAAGCATTGCCGCTTTGCATAATCTCGGCTAGATGAAAAAGTCGCAGTATCTTTGAACACAACACAGGCTGGAGAGTCGGTATGAGACTGTTCATGGGATCGCTTCATCCCCTTTGTTGATCTTGTACTATATTGTTGCTGTTGGACTTGATCAACAGTCGTGGAGCAACCCATCCATTTCTGTTCATCATGCATCACGTTATGTGAAGCTTTCAATGAGGATCGTCGAGCCAACACATGGAGTTACATGGTAGCATTTGCGGAAATGCATGTTTACCTTTGATATTGTGATATTCTAGCCGGTAGAACCTCGGCATCTCGGGAAACGCTTGGCACTGGACGTCTGCCTTCGGTTTTGCCCATGGACAGAGAAATTGAGCAGACCTCAGGACATGGGTCAAAAAGTCGATAGCGCAGCAACGCAGGCAAGAGTGATTGGTGACGACCACCGAAAGTTCGGGATTAAGCCAGAGAATCTGACATCAAATCGGATATGATTGCGGAAGCTTGGGGATGGCCCTAACCTTGAGATCAGCTAACCATTTCCTTCACTTTGGCGGCCCAAAAACCCATAGCCTTGACAATCCCGAGAGAACGCTTGGATCTAGAAAAGACGAAGTGGGAAAGCGGTGTCTTTAGTAACCAAGGTCATGGTCAAACTCGTCAGCGCAACCAACGGGGGGAGGGGAGCTTTATCTTTAGCATTCTTGGCAGGCCTCCACACGATACTAGCGCGCTAACCTTCGCCGCCTCGAGCCCTTCACCTTTCATGTTCCTGCCTGTCTCTTTGTGTGTCCTCCATAACCTTACTATTTGCACGTTTTTCCAGTACTCTTCCAGGATCGTCACCCTCTCTTTCCTTATGCGATTGCTCTTGTGGTCTATCACCTCTCCGTCATACACGCTCCATATCCGTGCAAGCTAGGGTATCTGCTGTTCCCATTCAGGCGTCGCATCGACGCTCGATATCACCCACCATAGAAGCGCAATTCTTCCCTCCACATATCTTCCCAACCCCAGAACCTGGTTTCGAATTCCTCAACCCATTGTCACCTTCCATGTTGTCCTGTTGTATCTCGACAAATGACGGATCACATCCCGCACCTACGTGATCACCTGGGATCGTTGCCCACGTAGGCACGTCTGAGGGCAGCTCGGCTGCTGGCATGGCGGATGAGCATGGGTTTAATAGTGATAGGCCAGCCATGTCAGAATCACCGAATCAACCTGCACCTCAAGCGCGCCCCACAAGTCAGATCAATGATTCCGCTTCGACCTCCATACCTTCGCGCGTTCCTTCCAGGTCACCTCAACAAAGACCTCCACCACCACCACCACCCGAATCTGTGGCCAAGACAGCACTTCTAGAGTCACAACCCATGACTACCTCTTCGTCGTCCTCCTCACTTCCGCCCGACCAGCAGATGGATACCGCTGGCGCATCTCCATATGGCACGAGATCCAGAAATAGGACAGGAAATGCAAGACCCAATTATGCCGAGGATCGGGAATTTGAAATGGAGTATGAGTGGACTCCCCATAAAAAGTCTCACGGTGCCTTAAGCGCTACCATGCCAAGCAACCTGCAATCGGGAGAGAGCGACAAGGCATCGGCCGGAAATACTCGACGTTCATCGACAGCTACTCCCAACGGTGTGCCACCAAGCAGTAAGGCTACGATCTCGAATGCCCAAAACAATAGCATTCCGGGTATGTCGAGCTTCTCTGTGCACCCTGATAATAATGTTGCTCCTCCTGCGCCTATCCCTACGAGAAAGCGCAAAGCGCCCGGAAGCGGACTTGTCACCTCTTATACACCTCCGAACGCAACGCAAGCTCCCGCATCAGCTGTATCACGAAGACATGGTGTTCCTCCCCAGCCAAGTAGGCTAAGGCCTACGAATCTAATGACCTTCGAGGGCTGTCAATGGTACCTCAAGAATGGGAGATTGAAGGCCGACGACGGTACAGTCCTTGCGGTCAACGGTATGTCTTCCGAAGATGGTCTTACCATCCCCGTCACTGGCCGGAGTTCAGAAAATATACACTGCTGACTTCCAACCAGACCAAGTATACCTTGTCTGCGAACCCCCTGGCGAGCCTTACTATCTGGCCCGGATCATGGAATTTCTTCATGTCAATAATGATCAGAATGCTCCTGTAGATTCCCTACGAGTAAACTGGTTCCTTCGGCCACGAGATATACCCCGCAAGGTCAACGATACCCGATTTGTTTATGCCTCGATGCAATCTGATACGAGTCCTATCACATCATTACGAGGAAAGTGCAGAATACAACATCGGAGTGATATCGCCGATCTGGATGCTTACAGAAAGGAGCCCAATTCCTTCTGGTATGAGAAACTTTTCGATCGATACATTCATCGCTTCTACGATGTGATCCCAACCAGGCAAGTGATCAATCTTCCCATAAAGGTGAAGAAAGTTCTGGACGAGCGTTGGAAGTTCATCATCATGGAGATCGGCAAAGGTCGGGAATTGACGAGTGCCACCAAGTCCTGCAAGCGATGCCAAGGATACTGTGCTAGGTAGGAGTCCAAGTGCAATATCAGACGAAAGTCAGCTAATTCTACAACAGCGGGGATTCTGTAGACTGTGCAGTCTGCAAAAACACATATCACATGAACTGTGTGAGGCCTCCACTACTGAAGAAGCCCGCTCGTGGGTTTGGTTGGTCTTGTGGACCGTGTAGTCGAAAACAGGAGAAGAAGCTAGAAGCTCGAAATACTGCCCTTGTTAGCGAGAAGACGATAGAAGGAGAGGAGGGAGAAGTATTAGACGAAGACGAAGAAGAACACGCAGCTGCTTCTAAGTTGGGCATTGGGGATATTTCAAAGGATGGCGATGCACCAGTCACGGGATCACGTCCACCCACAGCAGAGCAGGTCGCACAAGCGAAACTATGGCCGTTCCGCTACTTAGGTATCCACTGCCGGGTCGAAGATGCTCTTGACTACGACGACCGTATATATCCTCGAGCCACTTCCCGGCTAGGTCCAAAACACCAGGCTACCGTGCAAACATGGCCCGGACGGCGCGTGGAGTACGTGAGGCCTGCGGATGTGAAAAGAAAATTTCTCAAGGGTAATAGTCACAAAAAGGAGGCAAAATTGACCAAGGATACAATCGCAGCTCTAGAAGCAGACAAGATCGCACGCGAGAAGCGCCCTAAGTGGGTAATGGACGAGCCACCTGGTTACGTGCCGCGTGGTGAAGACTATCCAAATAGCGATCCTAGAAATACTGCTCAGCTGGTGTTTCGACTACCCGAAGTGGGCGAGACTTCATTCAGAGGGCTTGAACCTTCGGGTACTCCAACGCTTGATCAACGCGAAATTCTAGTTGAAGACTTCATGAGAAAAGCTAAGGTTTTGGCACCACTTCTCCACCTCCAAGAGTACTCGACCAACTTCGTCGACAAAGCTCTAGAGCTATTAGTTGCAAACAACTACCGGAGTGACAATGCATTGCAGCAACTTCGGAATATAAACAAGCGAAAGGATCTCAAGGAGCCCGAATTTTCGAAGGAAGAAGTAAAGAGATTTGAGGATGGTGTCAAGAGATTTGGATCCGAGCTACGGTTTGTCAAAAACCATGTTAGGTCACAAAGGTATGGTGATATTGTTCGCTTCTATTACATGTGGAAGAAGACGCCGGAAGGAAAGAAGATTTGGGGTGCGTATGAGGGACGAAAAGGCAAGAAGCAACAGAAGCAGATGGATTCGAAGCTGGTTGATGATGTTGCCGACGATGTCGATGACTCCGCTTTCGACAACACCAAGGCTGCCGCACGCAGGCGTGGTTTTGAATGCAAATTTTGTGGTATCAGGACTTCGCCACATTGGCGTCGTGCGCCAGCCACAGCCCCTGGCACAACCGTGCCGATCGATCCAAACCTAAAGAACAGCAAGGACAAGAACGCCCACTTGATGCTCGCAATCTGTCAACGATGCGCATACCTTTGGCGATGTTACGCCATCCAGTGGGAAAATCCGGATGAAGTTGCGAAGAAGGTTGCCAATGGTGGTGGTAGAGCATGGAAACGCAGAGTTGATGAGGAATTACTTGCTGAGCTTACCACTGCGAGTGTGGCAAGCTCCATTGGAATCAGCACCACCGCTGCCGCTGCTGCTGCCGCCATTGGTGTCGACATTCCTCCTGAAATGACAATCCTGTCAGGGCAAGACGGCGCAAAGAAGAAGCAGAAGCTGGTGGGAGATACTCCGGCGATGATAGCGTCTCAGAATGGCGCACTCATGGAGCCTATGAAGAAGAAAATTGTCGAGAAGTTGCCGGAGCCAGCTTTGATCCCCGAGCAACCAAAGATGAGAATCCTACCCTGTGCTGTCTGCTGGGGTTTTACAGCAGGCGAAGAGGCCACCGATGAGGGTCTTTGCTGTACTCGTTGCCGACTCACGGTCCACCGCAATTGTTACGGCGTGGCAGATGGTCGGCCAAAGGACAAATGGAATTGTGACATGTGCACCAACGACACTGCTCACCAGGTCTCGACAAATTACGATTGTGTTCTATGTTCAGTCCGCGAATACACTGATACAGAACTGATGGAGGCTCCGAAAACGCACCACAAGAAGAAGGACGATCGCCAGAAGGAGAAGGAGCGACTGGAACGTGAGCTTCTCGTAAATGCTACAGATATGTACTACCGCAGCCAAAGGGAAAAAGGGAGGCCAGAACAGCCTCGGCAACCGCTTAAACGAACCACAAACAACAATTGGGTCCATGTTATCTGCGCAATATTCCATCCAGAGCTCAGGTTCTCGGATCCTAAGACGTTAGAGCCTGCGGAAGGGTTTGGTGCTATTCCACTGACTAGATTCCGGTTGAGATGCAAGCTCTGTAAGAAATCAGAAGGAGCGTGCGTCAATTGCAACCAGTGCCAAGCCAACGTACACGTAGCTTGCGCTCAGCAATTTGGATATCAGCTTGGCTTTGACATAACTCCTGTCAAAGGCTCTCGAGCCAATGCAGTGAACTTGGTAGACATGAATGGCGACAAGGGGACTGCTGCTGCAGTGATCTACTGCAAAGAGCATACGAAGGCCCCTTTTGTTCGGGAGAAAAGGACTGGTATACATGACATGGCCGAAATCCTGACAGATCTTGACAATCCTGATACAAAACTCAACGCTCTGCAAGCATATGCTCGCTCGCACAAGCAGGCCGACACGTCGTTGACCGGAACGCTGCGCAAGGCACTAATGCTTGACTCTGCTACAAGCACAGCTACCCAGCTTGCTAATGCCGGCATGAATCAGTGCAGCTCAACATCTGCTTGCAGTGGCGCTGTGAGCAGTTCCGCGCTGGCGCCAGTCACCAGGGGTTCTAGAGTCTCACCTGGAGCGTTGACCGTCAGGTCTGATGAAGTGGACCAAGATGGCGATAGAGTAATCCATCTGGACCTTGCGTCACCGGCTGAACCTGCGACTAAAGACTGCGTCAAATGCGGTACGACCGTAAGTCCTAAATGGCATTGCGCAGGGTCGAAATGTACATCTGAATTCGGGAAGCCGCCCATGGTCCGTAACCTTATTGCGGAGAGCGTATCTCTGCAGCCAGTGAACGCACTTTCAGCTGGCCTCGTCGACAGTGATAATCCTGACGGTGTCAATTCGATTCAGCGTGACCACTCTGCAGCACCGGTTATGTCCTCTCAGGCAAAGGTGCCAACAGTGACGAACGGTGGGCCTGCTGAAGATGACTCCGCAGACCGAGAAGGTCATACAGATACGATGCTCCACGACTCCGAACCTGCGGTCAATGGCGAAGCAGCAATCAGCGATGTGGGAGAGGAGTTGCCCAAGTATGTCTGTAACAGGTGTTACCAACGAAAGTGTCATGAGCCAACCCCGCCACGAAGTACCCCAACACCTTCGCCCGATCCCGTCAAAATCGAACCTGAGATTCACGCCAGCAACGAACTCCAAATTGATAGTCAAGGGAGCGTCGAAAGCGATCCGATTTCTCCTTCCCCTTCCGGGCGGGCGGTCTGGCCTTCCCAAGTAGCGCAAGCGTCCTCACAGGAACCGTTTCATGGATGGCCAAGCCACGCGGTCCCAGCGGCACCAGTACCGGCCGTATTACCACCAGTCGTATTACCACCAGCAGCTCCCTATCATGCTCCAGAACGACTGTCCAACGGAGTACCGCACTCTCCGACTGTGGTAGCGCCAACTCTACCGCAGCACTATGCGCCGCCTCCTCAGCATCAATCAACCTATGTACCTCCTCCGCCGCAGCACTACCGAGATAGTCGAGGGGTCATTCACCGTGGGATGCCGCCACAGTACCATGTGCCACATATCGTCAACGGAGTGCCCGTGGAGCCGCCATCCTTCCAGTACCGACGTGACAGCTCTGGTAACTTGTACCAGGTTCCTTACGTCCCACCAGCGATGCGACCACAGTCGTCCAGCCTGAGGTCTCCGCACATGCACGATCGGTCATCGCACGGGCCTCATGGGCCTCCGGAGGCTGCGGAGAACCCATTCGCCGTCCCGAACCCGTCGCACTCTCCGCCCCGACAGCCATTCAGCGGCATCTACGGTAGTCCACCGGGCCGTCGTGAGAGGGCGGAGACTCCGCCCGATGGGCTTGTACGCGAAAGTAGATGGGGTGGGGATGCGGTGATGGCGAACGGTGCGAGTGCCAGTCCATCGTTGCGTAATCTATTGCATTGATCTACGGAGCTGTGATTGAGTGCGGCCGCGGAGTCAGACCAACAGGACGATTACACCATTTGGAATCACGATATTTGATCAGCATTTAGCTGGGAAAGAGGGAGGATGGGGAGAATTCTTGGCCCTGATGGAGCTGTATTTCTTGAAAGGCGCTAGATACCAATGCCTGCAGACGGAGATGGTGAGGGTACGTGGAAGGTACTTTGGTTGCACGAAGGCTCTGACCGTTCTGCTTTACGTTTTGATTATTGTGTCCCTGTCATCTGGATGGGGGTTCTTGGACATGTGTAGATAGTGATGGTAGAGACAGCTGTGAAACCCCCACATAGCTCGTGCTTGGCTGTGAGGAAGAAGCCGTGGTCAAATACCCTGATGGGATCAATCGGCTATTGGACAAAGCACATTGGACAATGCCAGATAAGGTTCCGTGGCGTGAAGCAGCAAGAAGCAACTTGAAGCATTGAAGCATTGAAGCAACCTTCCTTTTGACTCGGGGCAAGGATGACTGAGATGGTTACTCTCCGCATCCATCTCTGTGGCTGACTAATACCGTTTCCCGACGGCCATTCGTCGGCACAGTCGTTCTAGCCCCAAGGTAGCCTAGCCCCAAGGTAGCCTAGCCCCAAGGTAGCCTAAGGTAGGTTTAAAGTACTTTGATGAGTGAGCACGCCATAGCACGTTCCAGCATTCTAACTACAATCACCGACGTTGGTCAACCTTTCTCATGGTAAGGTACCTTAGCTTCACACACTACAAGGCCCACCACCCGTCGCGATGTGGTCACTATGTGGTGTTATACTAGCATTCTACTAGAATTTTACTACATTATGCCGAGCTACACCTTGAGCATGGAGACCAACGTCACACCCTGCTATCTCCCAACCCATTCGCGCTTGTCTTTCCCATCTCTTAGTTTTCATCTGACAGGATTCCCCTTTCCCAACCTGCATAGAGCAAAGAGGCTTCGAACCGTCTCCCACACCCTGCATCTGATCTGACCTCCCTAGCCAAAGACGGCAATCTCAAGCTTCTGGACTGCTCTGTGGCACGAAAGTGGCTGCTGGATATCACACCATCACTGCAGAGGGTGTGTATGCATCGTTCTGTAAGAGGGTCCGTCGATCGCGAGGCGCTCCTTGTTTGGGGTTGGCATTCTGGCATTTATATGGACGAGGGATATCCCAATTCCCTGTCGTCCATCTGCACTGCTGCACCGTACATGATCTGACAACTGGTTCGATACCGAGGCTTCCCAGCCCCAATCATCCCCTGCATACTCCCTGCATACCCGTCGTACGGAGAATTACTGTGTCTGCTGCTGTTTCTGTCCCGCGTAGGGCTCACCAACAGCATGGCTTCTAATCCTACGACTTCGAAAATTGGCCAAGCTTTCGCAAAGGTGTTGGGTATCAAGCTCCAATACCGAAACCCAACCGGCGAGATCAATCTCACCAGAGGCGAGTCCGTCTTCTCCGTCTCCACGGCGGACACCTACCTGGAGGACGAGCCTTCCTCGCTGGATTGGATCAAGCAAGTCACCCCAACCCGCCATACGTTTACGGATTGGTTCTATCACCTATTCCCATTTACCCACTGGATTGGTCGCTACAACGGGACGTGGCTCATTGGAGATCTTATAGCAGGTTAGTCACCTTCAACACAGTCCTGTCAAGTCTCGCAGTTGACGCGAGGAACGTAGGTATCACTGTGGGATGCGTTGTTGTTCCTCAGTCCATGGCATATGCCAAACTGGCTGAGCTCCCTCCGCAATTCGGTCTGTATTCATCGTTCATGGGTGTTTTGATCTATTGGTTTTTTGCCACATCCAAGGACATCACCATTGGGGTCAGTATATCACAATCCACCTTTAGTCCGCTCGGTATTGACTCTCGATAGCCTGTCGCTGTCATGTCAACGGTTACGGGAACCGTGGTCGACCAGGTCCACAAATCTCATCCCGAGTTTCCCGGCCATGTCGTCGCCTCGGCGCTTGCTATCATCGCAGGCGCAATCATCTGCTTTATTGGACTCATCCGGTGTGGCTGGATTGTCGACTTCATCTCATTGTCCGCCATATCGGCGTACATGACCGGTTCTGCCATCAACATCGCCGTTGGTCAAGTCCCAGCGCTGATGGGCATCACTGGCTTTTCCAACAGGGATGCTACTTACAAAGTTTTCATCCACATCCTACAACACCTTGGGCGGACCAAGCTTGATGCTGCGATGGGTTTGACAGCACTGACCATGCTTTACCTGATCCGATACTTTTGCAACTTTGCAGCTCGAAGAAAGCCTAGCAGAGCCAAGATGTTCTTCTTCATATCCACCCTTAGAACAGCTTTTGTCATTTTGCTTTATACCTTGATCAGCTGGTTGGTCAACAGACATCACCGAAAGACAAAGCAAAATCGCTTCGCCATCCTGGGAACCGTACCTCGCGGATTCCAGAATCCTGCGGTACCGACCGTGAACACGAAGATCATCAAGTCTTTTGTTAATCAGTTGCCAGCTTCCGTTATTGTCATCCTCATTGAGCATATTGCAATCGCCAAGTCATTTGGCCGGGTCAACAATTACACCATCGACCCATCTCAAGAAATGGTGGCTATTGGAATTACAAACTTGCTTGGACCATTCCTTGGAGCATATCCTGCCACTGGATCCTTCTCTCGGACTGCCATCAAATCCAAAGCAGGCGTTCGTACTCCTTTCGCTGGTGTCATCACCGCTGTTGTAGTCCTCCTGGCGATATACGCGCTGCCTGCGGTCTTCTTCTACATACCCAATTCTTCCCTTTCGGCAGTCATCATCCACGCCGTTGGTGACCTTATCACGCCCCCCAATACCGTTTACCAGTTCTGGCGCATTTCTCCACTCGAAGTCATCATCTTCTTCGCTGGCGTCATTGTCACCATATTCTCCAGCATCGAAAATGGTATCTACACCACAATTTGTGTCTCGGTCGCCGTGCTCCTCTTTCGCGTCGTCAAAGCCAAAGGCCGTTTCATGGGCAAAGTGAAGATCCATTCCGTCATTGGTGATCACCTCCTTGATGAGGGCAAGCGCGCAGGCACAGGCAACTACAGCCCCTTAGGCTCCAATGATCCGGACAAGTCTACTCGCAACCTTTTCCTCCCTATCAGCCATACCGACGGTTCTAATCCTGAAATCGACGTCGAGTCCCCTTACCCGGGTATCTTCATCTACCGCTTTTCTGAAGGCTTCAATTACCCAAATGCCAACCACTATCTCGATTACATGGTTGCAACCATCTTCAAAGAAACCCGCCGCACCAATCCCAATTCCTATGGCAAGCTCGGGGTGAGTCCTAACCAAATCCTTCCCATGCGATACTAATGCTCCCGCAGGACCGACCTTGGAACGATCCCGGTCCCCGCCGCGGCCAACCCACCCCCATTGAACCTGACAGACCCACGTTGAAAGCGATAATCCTCGATTTCAGCAGCGTCAACAACGTAGACATCACGAGTGTCCAGCATCTTATCGACGTCCGTAACCAGCTGGACCGCTACGCCGCGCCCGAAAGAGTCGACTGGCATCTCGCCTGCATCAACAACCGGTGGACGAAACGTGCCCTCGCCTCCGCCGGCTTCGGCTACCCCACACCCCCCGGCAACGACGCCCCCGTCTTCGAGCGCTGGAAGCCCATCTTTTCGGTCGCCGAAATCGGCGGTGCGTACAGTGCAGCGGAGGCCGCCCAGCACCGCGAGAACGAGCGACAACTGCGACGGCAACGCACAAAGGACGCAGAGGAAGCGAGAGCGGGAACCAATCAAGACGCGATCGCACAGCACGGTGACGCCGTCAGCTCGAGCAGCAGCAGCGATCTCGGCAAGGAGCTGGGTGCCACCAAAGCGTACTCACAGGCGTACGGCAAAGGTGCCACCGCGAAGGTGGCGGTCGTGCATGGGTTGAATCGACCGCTGTTCCATATCGATCTCACGAGCGCGCTGCAGAGTGCCATTGCCAACGTCGAGGTGAGGGGAGATGGAACTGTGGCCAAGGGAGTGGGGACGGTAGGTATATAGTTCAGAGAGAGGCAAGAGCGTGGGCCCGAATAAATGGGGGTTTTTTTGGGCTGCTTGACATGTAATACTTTACTCATGAAATAAATACATTTATTGGATCTACACCGCATATCCGGACCTGTGTATTCACCCCTTTTCCCGCTTAGCAAAGGGGGTAGATAGGGGGGCCTACCTTACTCGTACGGATTATACTGATATATAAGGTAGGACCTTTATAACGCTACCGCCGCTTGAAAAATAGCGCCTAGAAACTTTGCTCGGCGCAAATATTTAGACTTGCATTGGAATCATGCGATGGGAATGGCGTTTTTAATTGGTTTGATTTGCTTAGGTTTGGATGTGCAGATAGATAGATATCGTAGATCTAATGAAACCATTTCCCGCTTAGAAAGGGGTAGATAGGGGGCCTACTCGTACATATTCATGCTAAAATATGGGACCTTTGTGACGCTACCGCCGCTTGAAAAATGGCGCCTTAAAACTTCGCTCGGCGCAGTAATTTGGGACTTGTATTGGAATCATGCGATGGGAATGGCGTTTTTAATGGGAGATATTACGGTTACACCCCCTTTACCTATAATTACACCCCCCTATTACCTACTATTATACCCCCTAACTACCTATAGTTATACCCACCCGTATTAGGTTAGATTAGTTATTACTAGGATAACGCCTTATAGAGATCCTACTATTAAAAGTTTAGTAATATCTCTAATATAATTTTCTTTAAACTAGATTAATTATTTATAAAATCTAATAGACCTAAAATATTCTATTATTATAATCTTTATGATTAGAACTTTTCTAGCTAGCGCGTATTTTAATTAGTTAATATCTAGTTAATAATTTAAATAGAGATACTACTACTAAGTCTCTTATTAAAAATATATACTTTTCCTTATATCTAGCTACTATATATTAATATTATATATACCTTTATATCTTACTTAATTCCTTACTTATTATTTATATTCTATTAGCTCTATTATAAGCCTTATAAGCGCCTTAGATAGTAATACTAGTATAAGTAAGGCGCCCTTTATAAGTAAAGTAGTAGGGGTAGATAACTTAGGCTAGGGAGTAGGCTACTTAAGTTATAAAGTATATTATTACCTTACTAGTATAATAAGAAGGCCTTAGCCCTTATAATATCCCCTTAATATTACTATTAAACCTTCTCTTACTCTTATTATTCTTAGTATAAATATAAGGGTACTACGTAATAATATAGCTATTAAGTACTATAAACGGTACGTATATATATATATATATATATAACTCTCTATTCTTATTAATAGTAAGACTAATTACTACCCTTCCCTTTAAGGGGAATTCCCTCCTCTATATATTATAGATAAAGGGGTAGTATAGTACTACTATATATTATAGACGCTATATTAATAGTAGTATTATATTCCTAACTAGTCCTTATAATTATCTCCCTATCTAGGCTCTTAGGCTTTAAGAGTATAAAAGGTTATAATTTATAAAAGATACTCCCTTAGTAATAGAATATACCTCTAATAAGAGCGTAATAATATAATTAATTATAAGGCCCTCTAAGCTAAGCCTTAAGGAATCTATAATTTTATTAAATTATAATAATTATAAATACTACTCTTATATATAATCTTTATATTATAATATATTCCTATTATACTTCCTATTATCCTTTATTAATTTATTATAAAAGTAGTTAGAAGTCTTAGTATTTTAAAGTAAATAGGAAGTTATTACTATTAAGGGTTCATTAAGTACTTAAGGTATACCTTCTTTATATAACTTTAATATTATTCTTTTAATTATAATATCTTTATTTTTTATTAATTATATTAAGTCCTTTTTAAGTCTTATTTATATTATTACCCCCTTTATACCTTACTATACCTCCTTATACTTCTAGTAGTTATTTTATAAGTAATCCTTAATAATAAATTTACCCTTACTACTAATTAAAAGAAGACTACTACTACCCCCTCTACTTATAGTAGTATATAACCTCCTCTATTAAGCCGCTCCTAGCCTATTCTTATATTATCCTATATAGTATACCTTTATTATATTATATTTTAATCTAAAGAGTTATAAGTCTAATTATTTTAGTTAAGGCTTTACTTACCCCTTTAGTAGTATAACTTATATATACGCCTCCCCTAGCTCTACTAGATATAGTTATTATAAAGATCTTAATACTAAATATTAATAGGAGATCCCTACTTATATTTACCGCGCTTATACGCGCCTTCTTTAGTCCTTAAATATTATAGCTACTTTAAACGCCAGCTTTAACCTCCCTTAGCTTACTAGATTCTAGTAAACCTTTAATAGGCTTATTTAATAGTATTATTATTACCTTTACTACGCCTCCTCTACCCCCGCTATTACTATAGCTCCTATTAGGGTTAACTTAGTTATTACTATTTATATTATAAATACCTTAGAGGATATTCTTAATATCCTTTATTAGTATATATATATTACTCTATCTCCCCTTTTAAAGTACTTTTAAAGCCTTATTAATATATTATAGGAGCGCCTCCCTCCTATTATAAAGGATAAAAAAGAGGATAATAAGGAGGATACTCCTATTAATAGTAGTAGTAATAGTAATAGGCCTAGTACCGCTATTAGTATAGTATAATAGCCCTCTCTTATAACGGCCTTAATAGTCTAGTTATATTAGGTATCTTTTCTTTTTTATTAATAATAATAGAAATTATTTCCCCTTCTATATAATATAAACTTTATACCTTAGGGTAATTCTACTTAAATCTTTCTAATATATCTACTATAGTAACTAAGTCCTACTTACGTAGTTATTAATTATAATTATAAGATTAACCCTTCTACTTTACTAAGTATTAAGGTTTATTATAAGAGATTTTATAATTAAGAATAGCTTTAACTTCCTATTTATCTTTATTATTTATAAGCTCTACTTATATAACTTTTATAATACTCTTATTATTACTTTAATATAGCTTTATAAGTAAGACGTAAAAGATATTATATATATAAAAGGTGTTAAGTAGTTATAACCTATACACCTAACTACTAATATAATTAAGGACCTTAAAAGGCCTTAAATAACGTCGTAATAATTTCTTAGTTACTTATATTAATTTAATATACTTTATATTTAATAAGATATAATCATTTATATTATATTATCTTTACTTTTATTATTTATTTATATACTCCGCTTATATAGCTTATACTTAATATAAGTACTACTTTAAACCTTCCCTTTATTTTTAAAGTAATTCAACCCTTTCTTATACTAATAGGACTTCTCCTAATAATAGCTTTAAAAGCTTTATATCTAGCTTAGGTAAGTAGTTATAAAGCGCCTTATATAGAGGTAACTTAATATTAATATACTTTATATAATTATATATAAACTCTACTAGATAAAGTAACTCTATTTAGTTATCTTATCTCTAAGTAGAATAGTAGTATAAATACTACTTTAGTATACTATTCTATCTCTCTATTTAACTATCTATTTAAGGGTAGAAAGTAGTATTAAGCTTTCTTTTTATATTAGTATAATAATATATAACTACTTAGAAGCTACTTATAAATACTATCCCTTAATTACTAATAATACCCTCTAGCTAATTAAACCTTAAAAAGATCTTATAATATAATAGGTTAGTAATATTAATAGTATTAACTATCTTTATAATAGGTAAATACCTAGCTACCTTAATATAATAATTTATAACTATTAAGATTATATTATAAATACCGCCCTTCCATTTATTTAAAGGGAGATTTATAATAAAATCTATTATAATTTCCTAAAAAGGTCTTATAAGTATTAGTAATAGTAATAGTATATTATAAATAGTATATTTATATAGCTTTATTAATTAGTAGGTTAAGTATTAGTAATAGTAATAGTATATTATAAATAGTATATTTATATAGCTTTATTAATTAGTAGGTTAAGTATTCTTATATATAATTATAAATATCTTATCCTATTAATTTCTAATAGAACTTCCGCTTAATAAGCTCTTATATATACTTCTATAAGTAGTAGGTAGTATAAGGGTTATTATAATAAAGCTTTAAGATTTCTTATCTAATTACTTTATTATTAGGTATAAAAACTACGCCGCCCTTATAAAGGACCCCTATCCTATTTATTAATAGAGATATATTAATAGCCTTTTTATAGCCCTAAGACTTTAATAATTATTTCTTATTATAAATATCCTTATCTCCCTCTTAGAGATATTAGAGTATCTCTAATATTAAGTTATTATACTTATTTTATACGCGCTCTATTATTAACGCGGTTATAATATACCTTCTAAGTACTATTTAATTAATATTAAATTATCTTATAATAGGATTTAAGCTATTACCTATATTACTTTATATCCTTAAGAGCGTATTACTCTCCTCTATTTTTAGGGTATAAGGCTTTCTAAGCCCTATCTCTAACCTTTTATACTATTTATAACTACGGGCCTTATTATCTTATAAACCTTTATAAACATTATATATATAATACTTATTAGAAGGAATATACCTAATATTCTTTAACTTATTTTATAATATTAGTAGATAAGTATCTTCTTTATTTATTATTAATATATAATTTAATTACCTTAATAGGGTATTAGCTAGGTTCTTAGTACTTATATAATAGTATATCTTAAAGTTATATACTATAAGCTTTATTACCTAATATACTTATCTCTTTATTAATAATAATATTATCTAGAAATACCTTAAGTTATTATAATTAATAATTACTATAATTAGGTATAAGCTACCTTTTAAGAAGTACCTTTATATCTAGAATACCTTAACTATTATAAGTAGTTCCTAGTTATAAGTCTTATATCTAATTTCTACTAAATATAACTTATAAGAGTAGAAGGTAATAAGATACTATTCTACTTCTACACCTTTAATATTAACTAGGAACTTTTATAATAAAATAGTTATAATAGCTAGAATTAAAGTATTAGTCTCTAATTAAATTTCTCTTATAAGGTTAAAACATATAAGTAATAGTACCTCTTAAAAGAGTTATTTTAACTACTTAAAAGCTACTTATATAATATTACTTAATATTAACTTTCTATTTTTAATATATAAATAATTATTTTTTAAATAGTCTATTAATATTATAATTATAAAGGAATAGTACTTAATAAAATAATAGTAGAAATTAGTAAATCTTAAAAAGATCTAAATATCCTTAATACTCCTAGGTTTTAACTATTCTATTATAATATCTACTTTATATAAATCTATATATATACTATTATAACTAATAATAAAGCTAAGGAATTCTACTTTTATTATTATAAATTTATATTTCTTTAAGTTAATATAAAGTCTAAATTTATAAAGATATTATAATACTACCTTTATAACTTTAATATAAGACTTTTTATCTTAGGAGTAGATAAGAATATTATCTAGATAAATAATATATATAATATTAAGTAGTTCTACTAAGGCTTTATTAATATATACTTAAAACAAGGTAGGTATATTAATAAGTTTAAAAGGTATAACTATATATTTAAAATAGCTATATCTTATATAAAATATAGTTTTCTATTTATTACCCTTTCTTATTTATAAGTAATAATATATATCCTTAAGATTTAACTTAGTTAAATACTTAGTATTAATTAATCTTATTAATATTTTATTAATTAATAGAAGTAAATAGTAATTCTTAATTATAATCTTATTAAGTACCTTATAATTAATATATAAGTATAATATTCTATCCTTTTTTAATGTAAAAAGAATTAGTATACCTATTAAACTTATAGAATAATAAATCTATCCCTTTTCTAAAGTTTATTTAAGGTACTCCCTTAGTACGCGTAACTCTTTTTCTAATAAGTTATAAAGTAGGTTAAAGGGAGGTTCTTTATTCTCCTTTATATTAATCGCGTAATTATAATATATATAGTTTAATAGTACCTTAATATTCTTAATTAAGAAGATATCTTAGAATTCCTAAAATTTTAAAGGGAGCTTAACTTTAAGTAGTAGGCTTTTATTACTTACTCTTAAGTATATTATAATAAATATAATATTATTAAGCTACTCCTCTAGGGCTTTAATAGTATTAAAGTACTCCTTAATATTACTTTTTTTAATAAGGAATTACTAGTTCTATATAAGTTAATTTATTTAGGGATTTTATTCTTTTAATTATAGATACTTAAGGTAGAAGTTATAATTAAGATTTATTATTATATAAAAGGCGCCCTTATAATATTATATAATACTATTAGAATTAATAAGTTTAATTCCTCTTATATAAGAACCTAGTAATAATATTAAGTTCTTAACTTTATTATATAAGGTATTACTAGAGCTTAAGTTTATTTCTTAATCCTATTCTTTTATTAAGCGTATATTAATATAATTAGTATCTACTTTAAAGTTAATTAATATAATAAGCTCTCTTTATAAGCTCTTAAACTCTACTTATATTATAATAATAAGTTATTATATCTACTTCTTCCCTTATACTATAATAGCGGATATAATTATAGTACTTAGGGGTTTTTTAAATTTAAGCCTCTCTTAGCTAACTAGTTATTAGATATCTTATTAGTTATAGGCTTATTAGTTATAATACTTATAACTATTAATTTTATACTTTAATAATTCTTAGTTATATATCCCTTCTTTTAATAATTATAATACTTAATAATAGAGAGGTTAGGCTTAAGTCTTTAAAGAAGGTATAATAACGCCTTAATACTACCCTACCCTTCTTACTTTATATATAGGCTATTATTTCTTTACCCTTAGAAATTTCCTCTTCCTCTTTAAGGATATTAACCCCTAGTAGGAGTATTATCCCTTTAATCTTTATATATAAGTAGTATTATATAAGGCTTTAATTAGGTTATTAATATAATAAGAGTATCCCTTATCTCTAAGATATTAAGTTATATTATAAGTTAATTATAAAGATCTTTATATAATTTATTTAAAATGTTATTATAAAGTATATACTTTATTAATAGCTTAAGTTATCTTTCTAACCTAGTAAGGTAATTTATAAAGTCTATAATCTTTTAATATTCCTTTTACTTAACTTCTAAGTAGTACTTACTAGTTATTAAATATTAATTTTAAGGATCTTTTATTTAATCTATTAAGAAACTATTAAAGTATTCCTAGGACTATTTATCCTTTAGTATATCCTTTATATACTTATATTATATAGCTTTAAGGTCTAGGGCTATATATTATAACGCGTATTAGATTTTTATAAAGTTATTAAGAAAATAAGTTTTACTTATTTTAATTATTTTAATTATATTATTAAACTATTCTTAATATTCTTATATTAACTTCCTATTATATATATATAAGTCCTACGGCCTAAGAATATAAGTTCTATATTAAAGATACTTTAATTTTAATTCTTCTATTAATAATAGGTAATAATAATAACCCGCTTAAGTAGTATTATTAATATATATTTCCCGCTTTAACTCTTATAAATATTATTATAAATCTTATATCTATTACCTCTTAGAGGCTTCTTCTTTAAGTTCTTATATCCTTTATAATAGTACTTCTTAGATTTTAGGTAGTAGGGACTAGGTTTATACGCCTAGTAGCTACCCCTAGATAATTAGTTATAATTATAATATATCTATTATTAATTTATTAATTAATTCTTAAGACTTACTTTCTTTATAAGCTTAATCCCTTATATTTAAGTAGGTTATTTATATTAATTAATTAACCTTTTTACCTTATACTTATAATAACCCTTCTCTACTTATCTTATTAATAATCGGGCTACTACCCTTAAATAGGGTAGAGTAATTAGAATATAAGGATATTATATAATAATATAGCTATTAAGTATTATAAATAGTATATATATATATATATATATATATAGAACTCTCTATTCTTATTAATAGTAAGACTAATTACTACCCTTCCCTTTAAGGGGAATTCCCTCCTCTATATATTATAGGTAAAGGGGTAGCGTAGTACTACTACATACTATAGACGCCACGTTAATAGTAGTACTATATTTCTAACTAGCCCTTACTTCTTTTTAAGCTTCTATTATAAGTATATATACTTTATATCTAAAGGATATATTATTAATTAATATAGAGGAGTAGGGGTATAATAAATAACCTAAAATATTAAGTTATAAAGTTATATTATAAGGGGGTTACCCTAGTAATAACTAATTTAATCTAATATAGGGGGGTATAATTATAAGTAGTTAGGGGGTATAATAATAGGTAATAGGGGGGTATAATTATAAGTAAGGGGGTATAACTATAATAACTCCCTTTCTTAAAGTCTATACTAGCTCCTATTTATATATCTATAAAATTAAAAGTATTAGGTTTAACTTCTTCTAAAGATAAGCTAGTAATATTATTATTAAGATAGGATAAGTCTAAGGATATTCTAGTAGTAATATTTAAGCTATTAGTAGAATTATTATCCTTAGATAGGCCCTAACTACTAGTTAAGAGCCTTAAGAGGCTTCCCCTTATAAATCCTCCTTTATAAGGATCTCTAAAGCTATATAAGTCTCTAGATTATATAGATTAAGACTATTATTACTATTATTACTATTATTACTATTACTATTACTACCCCTTAGTTTAATATCTATTTTATCTTCTAGTTTAACCTTTAAGGCCCTTTTCTTTTTATTACTATAATTACTATCTTAATAATTTCTACTATAATACTAGTAAGGGTAAGGTAGTATAAGGACTAGTTAGGAATATAGTACTACTATTAACGTGGCGTCTATAATACGTAGTAGTACTACGCTACCCCTTTACCTATAATATATAGAGGAGGGAATTCCCCTTAAAGGGAAGAGTAGTAATTAGTCTTACTATTAATAAGAATAGAGAGTTTTATATATATATATATACTATTTATAATACTTAATAGCGGCCGGCGACGAGATCCACCTGTACGTGGTACCGGCTACGAACCTTCTAGTATCTCGGTACTAGGAGAGCTGAGAGATCTTACGGTGTTTTAGAAGCACCGTCTAGGGTTACCTAGTTATTACGGAATCGATACGCAGGTAGAGTATAGTAATAACGAGAATAGGAACGCTAACACGATAGAAAAACAGAGAAGATAGAAGGAGAACTCTTAGAAGATTACGGTAAAAGATATAACGCGATAGAATATATAGATATAGATAAAAAATGCATACTATATAAATACCCTTCCACCTCTCCCTAATATAGCCTCCGCTTCCCTACGCGTGTTATAAACGCGATATACTAGTAATACTAGTAATACTAGTATAAGACGATAGAAATACTACCGATATAAAACCTCTATAATATTACAGGATATATATAGTACTTCTATACCTATACCTACTACAGGGTCTCTTACGAGGCCACGTCCTTATACTCCAGCCGATTCCGCTCCGCGCGGTCTAGGTAGCCTAAGTCTACCTACCTTAGGGTAGTTATAGTATATATAGATAATAATAGTATAATAAAAAGATAGTAATACTATAGAGCTAGCCCTTCCTTCCTCTTAATAATCGAGCGTAAGCTAGATAGTATACCGGGTATATACTACCGCTATTACTGCCGTACGGCGGCGAGGATACTCTAGTCCTCTTCCTAGGTAGTCCTTATAGTACGGCTATAGGTAGTAGGTACCTAACCCGAAATAGGATATAGGTATTAGACTCCTCACCTAATAGCCTATAAGCGCGATAGGGCCGCCGGTCTAGTTAGCTAACGGTGCCTATTATCTTCTACACGCATATACCTTAATAGTAGCGGCCGATATAACCGCGGTAAATATACCGGGTATCCGCTACCTTACTACTATACGGCGGGGGGATACTTAGCCGTACCTAGGTAGTCCCTACGGTATAATAGTAGGTAGTAGAGGCCTAACCCGTATAGAGATACGTGGATATTAGCCTTCCCACCTAATAGTCTATAAGCACGCTAGGGCCGCTGGCCTCCTTACCTAGTAGTACCTAGCACCGATAGACTAGTAGGTAAGTACTAGTTCTATCACCTCCCTTTATATATATATCCTCCCCGTTACGGACGTTATAACTAGGACTATAAGGAATTATCTATTATAAGGATTTATCTATTACGCTAAACGGATTAGATTAAGAATAGCCGGTAGAGATAGAAAAGAGAAAGGGGCTAGGCCCTAGATAAGGAAAAGAAGTTTCACCTGCAGACGAAACTTTAGTGTAATAGGTAGTAAACCCGACCCCTCTACTACCTCCCTAGTAGCAGGCCTACTAGGGGGGGGAGGGAAGGAGCTGTAAATAGTTAAGAGAACCGTAATTATCAGGTGGAGTTTTTATCCTTATAGCAGGGTTTCTCCCCGAATAACATATACGTAATACGTACCCCTAAATAGCCTACCCTTATTAGCTTTTTAGCTAGTATAGGAGTATAATTAATTAATTAATTAATTAATACTTAATAGCTATATTATTATATAGTACCCTTATATTCTAATTACTCTACCCTATTTAAGGGTAGTAGCCTAACTATTAATAAGATAAGTAGAGAAGGGTTATTATAAGTATAAAGTAAAAAGGTTAGTTAACTAGTATAAATAACCCGCCTAAATATAAGGGATTAAGCTTATAAAGAAAGTAAGTCTTAAGAATTAATTAATAAATTAATAATAGATATTATATAATTATAACTAATTATCTAGGGGTAGCTACTAGGCGTATAAACCTAGTCCCTACTACTTAAAACCTAAGAAGTACTATTATAAAGGATATAAGAACTTAAAGAAGAAGTCTTTAAAAGGTAGTAGATATAAGATCTATAATAATATTTATAAGAGTTAGAGTAGGAAATATATATTAATAATACTACTTAAGTAGATTATTAATATTACCTATTATTAATAGAAAAATTAGAATTAAAGTATCTTTAATATAAAATTTATATTCTTAGGTTATAAGACCTATATATATATATAATAGGAAGTTAATATTAAAATATTAAGAATAGTTTAATAATATAATTAATATAATTAAAATAAGTATAACCTATTTTCTTAATAACTTTATAAAAATCTAATACGCGTTATAGTATATAGCTCTAGACCTTAAAGCTATATAATATAAGTATATAAAGGATATATTAAAGGATAAATAATCCTAGGAATACTTTAATAGCTTCTTAATAAATTAAATAAAAGATCCTTAAAATTAATATCTAATAATTAATAAATATTACTTAGAAGCTAAGTAAAAGGAATATTAAAAGATTATAAACTTTATAAATTACTTTATTAGGTTAAAAAGATAACTTAAGCTATTTATAAAGTATATGCTTTATAATAACCTTTTAAATAAATTATATAAAGATCTTTATAATTAACTTATAATATAACTTAATATCTTAGAGATAAGGGATACTCTTATTATATTAATAACCTAATTAGAGCCTTATATAATACTACTTATATATAAAGATTAAAGGGATAATACTCCTACTAGGAATTAATATCCTTAAAAAGGAAGAGGAAATTTTTAAGGGTAAAGAGATAATAGCTTATATATAAAGTAAGAAGGATAGGGTATTATTAGAGTATTATTATACCTTCCTTAAAGGCCTAATAATATAGAGGTTTCCCTATCTTATTACCCGTAATAGAGCTATATATAGCTAACTATAACTAAAAGTAGGCCTAGTCTATAAGTTAATACTTATATACTTTATTAATTAGCCTTATAATTTATTAATAATTATAATAAACGCGAGTTAGATAGGGTACTACTTATAAATAAAGGGGGTAGGAATCCGCCTATTATTTTCTTTAGACTATAACGGCGTCTTAAATAGTATTACCTTCTTACTATTATAGGTACCGCTTATAATCTCCCCCTTAAAGATATACTTACTATATCTTATTACCTTTAATTAGGTCCTATTATATAGATATAGCGGATTAAGGTTCTTGAGTAGTATAACTAGTACGCCTAGCTTAACGTATAGCTTATAAGATAGTAGGGAGGGTTTATAAAACCTATAAAAGTACTTAAGGGGGAAGAGTTTATTATCTTTTTTTAATATAGTATAATTAATACTCTAGTATATTATTATATTACTAGGGATACGCGATATTATCTTAGTATTAATACTAGTAATATCTTTATTTATAATAATAAGAATAGCCCGTTCTAATAGATAAACCCTTTAAGAGATATTTATCCTAATATTAATATAGATATTCTTAACTAAATTATTAATAGTATTTCCTAAGGTATAACTATATTTTTAATATAATATATCTTTATTAGTAGTAGAGCTTTTCTAGATATTAATACTATTACTAATAGTGAGGAGATTACTTATAAATAGTCCTATTTTATAATATATAGCGTCTATTAGGTCGGGATTATTAAGTCGCTTATTAATAGTAAGATTTAAATATATAACCTTATTCTAGAAATAGGCCTTTTAAAGATACGCCTTAATAACCTAGCTACTAGATCCTCCTAGAATAACTAGGAGTATTTATTAGAAGTTACTATAAAAGTAGACTACCTTACCCCTAAAATAAGCCTAGTTATTACTATAGATATCCTAAAGGCTACGACTAATAGCTTCTATATTATATTAACTCTATATAAGAGACTTATCCTAAAAGATAATATAAGCTCGCTTAATTAACTTAGTAAGATTAGTCCCCTTCTTAATTCTATATAAGGAGGTAGTATTAGAGTTTAGGGGTATCTTAAATTATAAGTAAGTAGTCTAACCTCCCTATAATAACGTTAATATAATACTAGAAGATACTACTATTAGAGTAACCTTTTACTAGGAACGTAGCCTTTCTATAATAATATTTTATACTATTATCTTACTAGTACCCCTAGTACTATTAAGGAAGAATAGTATACCTAGAGTACTAAATTTATTATTAGTATTAGTATTAATAGTGGCGATAATCTAATTAGTAGCGTAGTATTAATTAATATTTAGCCTATTCTATAAGACCTTAGCCTTATTAGGGGTAATTTAGTAAGATATTTCTTCCTATAAAAGTCTATTTAGAATGTCGTTAAAATTATTAAATAGAATAGTTAAAATAGGTAGGCTATATCAGGCTAGATCCTTAGTATATTTAAGGGTTAATTAATATTCTAATTAGCCGTTAATTAGGTAAAGGGCGTACTATTTAGTAAATAACTATTACTTATAGTAATCGTCTAGGATCTAAAGCGTTAATAAATCCCGTCGTAGGAGGTATAAGTAGCTGTTTAAGATATACTCCTTATATTTATTTTATAAGGTAAGGGTGTTAGTAGGTTAGAGTTTAATTAATACTAATATAAAAAGACTTCTTAGCTTATAACCTCCCTAAAAATCCTTTCCCTTATTAAGGATCTTATTAGTATATCTATTATTTTTAGTTAACCTAAGCTTTATATAAGCCTCCTTCTATCTTATTAGCTAGCCGTCTACTATCCGTAGGTTATTAAATAATATAGCCCCCTTAATATAATAGAGGAGTAGTTAGTAATAGTAGAGATCCTTAGTTTTAGGACTAATAAAATTAATATACCTAAGAGTCTCCCCCCTTTTATATATTTTCTAACGTTTATTCCTTTTATTCTAGGTAAAGACTTTAGGAAAATCGGCGTATAGACAGTTAAGTAGGTCCCTTATAATAGTAGGACGTTTCCCGTTCTATTTTATAAAAGGTAATAGCTAACTATTATTATAAGCTTCCTTAGTAAGATAGTTTATATTAAAAAACTCTATTAATATAGCCCTATAGAGCTTATTACTATCTATTAGCTTTTATTTAATAGCCTTATTAGTAGCCTAGTTATTAACCGGCTTAAAAAGGGTATACTATTAGTCTAGGAGGTAGATTTATAAATACTTTATATAAGGCTTTATAATACCTATACTAAATAAGAGTATCTTCTAGATAGCCTTAGTAGACCTAATTTAATAGGCTAACTAGAACTCTATAATCTTATCTACTAACTCCCCTTACTATTATAGCTAGCCGTTAGAAGCGGGGTTATTATTATTACGCGTATAATTCCTAGTAAGGGAGATATTAGCCTAATTAGGTCCCTTATAAATATATTTATATAGATAGAAAATAAACTTAATAGAGCCGTAGATCTTAATATTAATATAGGCACCGTATTTCTTTAATAGGTATAGGTTATAAGGGATAACCTATCTATTATTAATAGAGGAATTAGGTTCTAGGGGGCTAACTAGATATTTATAGAAAGGATAACTCCTATTAGATATAAAAGATATCTCTTAGTAAAAATCCTTTAGAAAAGCCTTATTATAATAATTCTTCTCCTAATTATAATATCTATTACTAGGGACGCTAGTATAGTAATTATAAATTATATTATAGGACTAATTCATATAGTATATTATCCTACTATAGAGGGGGGATAAATACTTAAATAATACTATTAATATTACTAACTATCTAGATCTAATCCTCTTCCTATATAATAAGGAGAATATAAGTATATAGGAGACCTCGCTTCTAAAACTTAATAATATAATAGTAGCCTATATAAATACTAAGTATATATTCCTTAAGAAGGTCCTTTATTAGCTCCCGGAGCTTCTAATTAAAGTTACGGGTAATTAGGTTATAATAGTACTCTAATATCTAACTAGATACTAGTAAGCTCTAAATATTAGACTACTTAGGATTTATATAAAGATAATAAAAAATTTAAGTTTACCCCTTTTTTAGACTATTATTATAGTGTTTTATATTCTCGCTTTTATAGTATATAGGCTTCCTAGTATTATTAATAGGAGGATAGTTACCTTACTATTAATATCTTTAAGCGAGATATCTAGATTAGTACTAAGCCTATCTATTAGGCCGGAGTAGTAGTCTGCTTAGATAGTCTATTAATTCTAATAATACTAATTTAGGTTATTAAGCTCTATTAATATCTAGATATTAGTAGCCTAGTAGCTAAATAGACATCTGCTATTAATAGTATAATTAAAGAAATTAGGCTAGATCTAGATATTAATTAGCTAATTATTTAAATTATATTAATTATCCCCTAGCCGTTATCTAAATAATTTAGAACTATTTATAACTAAGTAGATTTAAGTCTAGAAAATAAATAGGGAAATATATTAAATAGTCTTACTTATATCTATTTTATATAAAATTAATATCTTATTACTTACTAAGACCTATTATAACCCTAAGGTATATACTTACCAGTAATATACTAGTCTAGCTCCTACTTAAGGTTACTACCCTCTTTCTACTCTAGTTTATCATCGCTACTAATTAAGGTATACTAGGTAAGCGTACTTATAATACGGTTCTATTATAATATATATAATAGATAGTCGCCTAGAAGCTAATAGCTAGCTAATAGAAGGCGGTTATACTATAACTATTTACTAAATAGAAATAGGAGCGGATATTAGAGGGCTATATAAGAAGGATACTAATTAGGAATTAATATAAGGCCCTCCTTAATAGTTTTAATATAGATATCCCGCTTAATCCAGCCTCTTATAACGTTATTAGGAGTTATTATAATACAGGCGACTTTTATAGAGGTAGGCTAATTATAGGTACTCTTATCCTATTATTTAGGATTTAGCTATTAAATATAGATACTTATAGTATTAATAGGATATTATAGTTTATCCTCTTTAAGGCGGTTATAATAGGATTTAAACCCCTAGATATATAAGTTAATAGACTAGAGGGTATATTAAGTAGATATAAGGGTATCTTAATTTAAATTATTAAAATATTAATAGTAAATTATAAACGGAAGGAGTAGCTAATAGCTCTAATTACTTATATTAGCCCTAATATATATATCTTAGTCTATAAGAATTAATAATAATATAACCTAATATAATATACCCTAGGCGAGCTAATAATATATAACTACTATATTAATTCTTCCTAATAGGAGCCTAGCCTATAATCTCGTTAATTAGGGCCTAAGAACTTATAATACCTAAGATATAGTATAATATAGACCTACTTGAGAAATAGCTAGTATACTATCCTTATTACCTATATACTAAGGAGACTATAACTCTAGAGGTCTAGATACTATTAGCCCTAAGACGGCTTAATAACTATTTAATTAAATAGCTATCCTTGAGGCTAAAGTAGTAGAGTCCTAACGCGATACTATTAGTATAGCCTTATAAAGGGGAAGAGGCTTAATAGATCTATTAGGGCTTATTATAAGGCGTAGCGTAGCCCCTTTTATATATATACCTCTAATAGGAGCTGTAATAATAGTAATAGTAATAAATTAGGACTATAAGAGAGTAAAACATAATAAACCCCTAATATTTACTAGCCCTCCTATGAATATCTATTTATAGATTATTAATTATAACGACTTCTATAACCTCTAGATTATTAAGGGCTCTAATACTTAAGTATTTATAGCGTGTACCTACCTTAGACCTAAAATTAGAATAAGGATATAACTTATAAGACTATTAGGCCTCTAAGAGACCTTTAAGGACTAGAATAAGCTATAAGTATAGCTATTAAAGAATTACTCTGTTAGGGATATTAGGTTAGACGTAGAGTTAAAATAGACTATATATATATAGGAAATAGGGAGTTAATATAAAATTTTATTAATAGATTTAAAACCCTAGTAATAGATCTATTATAAGATAATTCGGCGATTTACTATACTTTTAAGAAAAAGCTATTAGCTAAAATCCTAGACTATATCTACTAGTTATAATAGTAACTACTAGACACGTTTATAGGATTTAAGACCGTAGTATAATAAGCCGAAAATTATATTAGAGTTAGGAAGCGGACCCTAGAAGATTATAAGGAGGTAATATAGGGTTAATAGAAAAGGATATAATTTACTAATAATTATCCTAATAAGGAAGATAGAGGGCGCTCTCCCTTATATAATAAATTAAATAATATAAACTTTAAATTATTAGGATTAAATAGTAAAAAAAGGGCTAATATCTATAATAACTATTAGAAGGCCTAAAGAGATTAAGGGGTATATATATATTATAGGTAGAAGAAATATTAGGTTAAAGACTATACTAATAGACCTATTAACTACCCCTATCTAAAAAATAATCGCCCGTAATACCTAAGATAGCGTCGCGGGTTACCCTAGTCTTAGAGGAGTATCTTATAACCTAGGAATTACCCCCTTTAAGGTAGGCTAGGTGTAACTTAGAATATTAGTTATAAAAGCTATAATATACCCTTAAAAAGGAGTTCCTACGCCTTACTCTATTAAATATATTTAATAAGGTCTATAATAAGGACTATATCTTAATACTTATATAGATATAAAAACCCTATTCTAACCTAGACTATTAATATATAAAATTAACCCTATAAGTATTAATTAATTATAACGCTATAACGAATTTTATTAATTAGGACTAGGTCTAAATATTAGGCCTTACGCCCCTAAATATTAAGGTAGCCTAGGTTATTAATATAAATAGAAGGATAATTAGTCCTACCTTATTATAAGCGCTATTTCATATTCAAATTAGCGCTTTAAGCGGATACTACTCTTATTATACTTTTAAAGCCATTCCTATATAAGGTTATTAAATAATTCTAGGCCTATTATAACTTTAATAAATTAATCCTATTATAGATTAGGCTAAGGGAAAGGTTAGTATATCTAATAATATTAGGGTATTAGATTAAATAGACTTTAATAATAAGGTGGAGGGAGAGTCTATCTATACCTATTACTCTATAACTAAGGAAGCTAACTAATTAGCCCTAAGGGTCCTACTAATAAAGTACTTAGAATACTTAAATGTTTTTAATAAGGAGGTAGGAAGCAAGTTACTACCCTATTATAGTAAACTTAATTATACTATTAACCTTTAGCTAGGAATTATACTACCTTTTAGCCTACTCTATAACCTATTAGAGACTAAGTTAGGCGTCTTAAAGGTATATATTAAATAGAATCTTAAATTAGGCTTTATTAGACGCTTAAAATTAATAGCTAGGGCACTAATCCTATTTATAAAGAAAAAGGATAGAGGCTTACGCCTCTATATAGATTACTAAGGCCTTAATATAATAATAGTAAGAGATTAATATCTAATCCCTTTAATCTTAAATATTCTAGACTAACTAAGGAGAGCTAAAATATATATAAAAATCGACCTACGAGGGGCTTATAACCTAATTTAGGTAAAAGAAGGTAATAAATAGAAAACGGCTTTCTATACTTATTATAGGCTATTTAAATACTATATTATACCTTTTAGACTAGCTAACGCCCCCTTAATATTCTAATTATATATTAATAAGGTGCTATTATACCTTATAGATATTATAATTATTATATACCTTAATAATATCCTTATCTACTCTAATAACCCTACTAACTACGACTATTATATTAAGGAGGTTTTAATAGTACTAAGGAAGTACGGTCTATTTACTAAGCTAGAAAAATACGAATTTAATATTAATATTGTAGAATTCTTAGGGTTTATTATTAGCCCTAAGGGTATTATAATAGACCTAATATAAGTCTTAACTATTATAGATTAGCCTACTCCTATAACTATAAAGTAAGTCTAATCCTTCTTAGGATTTTATAACTTCTATTATTAATATATTAAGGAATATAGCTAAATTATAAGGGAGCTAATAGAGCTAATAAAGCTAATAGTTACTTTTTAGTAGTTATAGTAGGCTAAATTAGTGTTTAGAGAGCTTAAAGACGCGTTTACTAAAGTACTACTACTAGTATATTATAATCCTAACCTGCCTTTATAACTAGAAATAGATGTAAGTATATATATACTATTAGGGGTATATTCTTAAAGGAAGGATAATACTTATACCTATCTAATTATATTTTATAGCTATAAATTTAACCTAGCCGAAATAAACTATAATACCCTAGATTAGGAATTATTAGCTATTATTATATCCTTTTAAGTATAATAGAAATACCTTAAAGAAGCCTAATATTATATTATAATTATTATAAACTATTATAACCTTAAATTATTCCTTACTACTAAGACGCTAAGCTAATACTAGGCCTATTAGGTGGAGTTTCTTTTAGTATTTAACTTTAAAATCTAATACTAGCCTAGGAAGAGGAACCCCGCTAATATACCCTCCTAGAGGGCTAATTATAATAAGCCTAATACTACTTATACTATAGTCCCTTTCTTTAAGTTAGCGCTTATAATTATTAAAGAAGGGTAGGATACGGCCTACTAGGTAATAATAGACCTATAATTAATAGAATAGGAAGATAACTAGACTAAGAAGCTCTTATAGACTATCCTTAAAGAAATCTCGGAAAAACTTAAGACTAATAGTAGAGCTATTAAGGCTAAAGGACTAAGCTATAAATAGCTATTAGGCCTTCTATATTTTTAAGGTAATTATTTCTATATACCTAAGGATATAGATCTAAAAGTCCGTATTATATAAAATTTCCATGATTCCCTAATAGTAGGCTACCTTAATCGCGACTAGACTATTTTAACTATCTACTATTAGTTCTACTAGCTGTTACTAAGTAACGACGTAGGCGACTATATAAAAATATATAATACCTATTAAAGAACTAAAGCTTTAAAATACCTATTATATAGGGAATTAGTACCTATTCTAATTCTTAATATACTATAAAGATCTATTATAGTAGACTTTATTATAAACCTCCTAAAAAGTAAAAGCCCTATTAATAATATTACCTATAACTATATTATAGTAATAATAGACTATTTTAGTAAGATATACTATTATATTATATATTATAAATCTATAACCTCTAAATAGTTTATAGTATTATTCCTATAAGATATATTTCAGTTATATAGGATACTTAATATAATTATTAATAACTAGGATACCCTCTTTACCTTATACTTTTAATAAACTCTTATAAAAGCCCTTAGTATAAATTATAGGCTTTTAATAGTATATTATTAATAAATAGACGGCCTAATAGAGTAATAAAATTAAGTTATTAAATAATACTTATAAGTCTTTATAAATTACTAGTAGGATAACTAGGTTACTCTACTTAGCCTTAGAGAATATACTTATAATAATAGTATTTATAATACTATATATTAAAGCCTATTCTTTATCTCTAATAGTAGAGAGCCTAAACTATTCTAGTTAGTAGATACTCCTAGCTATATTAGCCCTAGCGTAACTGCCTAGGAAATAGTAAAAGAACTAGAATACCTTAATATAATCCTTAGGGAAGAGCTTATTATAACTTAAAATACCTAGGCTTAGTATTATAATAAGGGGAGAAAGCCCCTAACCCTCTAACTAGGAGACCGCGTTATACTATATAGTATTAATATCTTATTATAAAGACCTTATAAGAAGCTAGACTATAAAAAAGTTAGCCTCTTTCTAGTAGTAGAGGCTATTATACCTAATACTTATAAGATTAAGTTACCTTTATAGATAAAGGTATACCTAGTATTTTATATATATCTAATAGAACCCTATTATACTAATATAATTAAAGGCTATATCGCGCTACTACTACCCCTAATTAGCGAAATTATAGAGTATAATAATAAGAGAGAGTATAAGGTAGATAAGATCTTAGACTCTAGACTCTACTATTATAAACTATAATATCTTATAACCTAAAAGGGGTATAAACTAGAGGAAAATTTATAGGAGTTAGTAAAGGATATATAAAATATATTAGACTTAATTTAATAATTCTACTAAAAGTATCCTTTTAAAGTATTATTATAATAGTATAGGTACAAAGCCTTAGAAGTATAGAGCCTTAAGGTATAGAGCTATTAGTTAGACCTTTTCAGTTATTTTAGAGTAGATATAGGTATAGAGCTATTTCTTATATATTTAAGAAGTATAAAGCTATTATAATACGTAGTTTTAGGGTATAAAGCTATTTCTTATATATTTATAATATAAAGCTATTATAATTATATAATTTTAAGGTATAAAGCTATCTTATAGAAAATAAACTATTTAGCCTTAGCTATTAAGTTTATAATTATAATAATAAGCCTATTAAGTAGAATTAGGTTAGTACTTTATATTCTACGGGATTTACTACTCTATACTCTTATAAATCTCTAACTTAATTATATCCTCCCTTAGCTTAATAGTCTATTAGCCCTATATTACTACTTAAGATAAAGAACTCTATATTACCTTATATAATTTAAGCTTATATTAGGCCTATAAAATTAAGGAGGGTCTTATTAGCGCTATTATTATATCGTAGAATTCTAATTATTAAATACTTAGTAAGGCTATTAATATTATAAATTAAGTACTCTAGGAGGCCTATTATAATTATAGACTAGAAGATAAATTATACTTAGAATACCTATTTTTTAACCCTATAATAGGAGATATTAACTATCTATTAGAGGTCCTTACTCTTAATAGTATTATAAGTAGACTTAGCGGGGATATATTACCTAAACGCGTAAAGCTATTAGACTCTATTATAGGTCTTATTATTCTTAAAGGTATCCCTATTACTAGTATTAAGGCCTAGTAGCCTCTAGATTTTAACGCCGTAGGATTTACTATCTTAGAACCTCTTAAGATCTATTAAGGTAATATATTTAGTATTAAATATAATAATAAATATAATATATTTAGCTAATTTAATAAGGATAAATACTATATATATATATTCTTTATAATTAGGAAGATTATAACCTAAAAATATATTATACTACTACCTTATAGTAACTAAACTTAAAGGCTACTAAAGCCTAGGCTAAGGAATTAACCGCTAGAGTTAGCTCTTATAAGCCTAAGTCCTCTCCTAGGCCTTTATAGGGTACTCCTATCCTATATTAATTATATATACCTCTATTAGTACCCTTATACTTAAAACTATTCCCTAACCTCCTAGATAAATTTACTTATAAGCCTCGCTAGCTATTAGATATAAGGGCTAGTAAGTCTAGAGAAGTTTATATAAGTAGTACTACCGGTCCTATCTAACCTTATTACTATAATATAATTAGAATAGAGGAATCTAAAGAGATTCTTATAAGTAGTTCTGCTAGTTCTATCTAACTTTATAACCGCGATATAACTAAAATAGAGGCTACGCCTCCCCTAATACCTAGTACTAGGAATCTTTAAGGGGCCTTTATTAATCTAATTAGGTAGTATATTTATATAGTTATAATTATAGAGTACCTAGATAGTACCCTACTTATTTAGGTAGATATAATAGTACTTACTAAGAAAGCTATTAAGGATATTATACCCTTAGTTAGGGCTATTATTATAAAGGATAAGAAAGCCTTTAATATAGCTGAGAGTAATATTACCCCTAGGATATATTAAATACTTTATTAGAGTAATAAGACCTTAAAGACCTTATAAGTTAAAGTAAAATAAATTTATAATAAGGCTAGATAGCTAACTACTCCTATTATAGCCTATTATCTAGATATTAGTTATGTTATAAACTATAAAGGGCCGCCTTATTATAATATCCTAGATATACTCCTATAATATATTAAATTAGGCTATATTATAACTAATCCGCTTACGTAGTTTATTATAGAATAACCTGCTCCTATAAAGCTAGAAGACTTAGGGCCTAAGGATTAGGACTTAGAGTAGGATATTAACGGGGGACTTAAAGGCTAATAGTATAATATTAGGCCTTATAAGGATTATAAGGTATAAATGGGGGGACTATAAATAGAAGGAGTAGCTAATAGCTTTAACTACTTATATTAGCCCTAATATATATATCTTAGTCTATAAGAATTAATAATAATATAACCTAATATAATATACCCTAGGCGAGCTAATAACATATAACTGCTATATAAATATCTAGTTACTCCTATATACTATTTAATATATAGATCTAGGCGAATTTTAGCCTAAGGCTATTATTAATAATAAGAGGACCTATAATATAATAAATAGACCCCTAGATCTAGAAGATAGTTTAACTAATATAGGTATTAATATTAGTTATACCCTTACTTATAAAGGAGAAATTATAACTAATAATATTATCTAAAAATTCTTTACTATATATAGTCCTCCTTCTTATAAACTATCTATTAATAATAATAATATCTACGTTACTAAGTAGTTTATTAATAAATTATACCCTAAGCTCTACCTCCTTTTAAGGCCCCTTAGGTAATAAGTTAATATTAGCTAGCTTATATAACTAGTTAGAGGATAGCTAATTATTCTTCCTACTATTATAATATAGCTATTAACTATCCCTTAAGTTACTACATTTATTTTTCTATAATAGTATATTATAATAGGGGTATATATTTATAGGGAGGTTAAATAATTTATTAACTAAGTAGGGTATTATATCTCCTACTATCTAGAGACCCCTATATACTTAATATCCCTAACCTAGCATCCGCCCCTAATATATATTATTCTAACGCTAGTATAAGCCTTATTAAATAGGGGGCTAGTACTTAGTATTATTATTGTAATTAGCCTACTAGGAGGCGTACTAGCGATACGTATCTAGATAATATTTAGGAGGTAGTAGAGGAGTAATTTCTTAGGGGGTCTCTTTAAAGATAGGGGGAGTAGGTTATTAAGGGTTCCTAGGCGGAATAACTACTTAAATAGTTATATTAGCGAGGGCTATATACTACTAGGGAGTAATACTATTATAAAGGTAGTTATAAGAGTAAGTACTTAATAGTATTTCTCTAGGGCGAGGTTCTATTAACGTAATATCTCTAGGGTTTACTAGTAAGTTACTAGACCTAACTTAGGTACCTAAATTAGTCGTCTTTAAGCGTCTTATATACCTTATACTATTTATCTTATAAGATCTAACCCTCTTATTAATAGTATTAGGGTGTAGGTTAGAAAGAGCTAGGCGCTTAGAAGGTATTAGTAGGGAGCTAGAGGAGCTGAATTTAGTATAAGAAGGGTAATACTATATTATTTAAAAGCGGCTAGTATAATTTATATATTATAGATTATAAGGAGAGGTATTAATATCTATATAATAGTATTAAAAATATAAAAGAGGTAGGAAGAAAAATTTATTAACGCGGTAGGGAGGCGCTAAGATATAAGATAGTTAGACTAGATTAGTAGGTAAATATATAGATTTAGATATATCTTTTTAACTAATAGATAGATTTTAATAAATTTTAAAGTATTAAGTACCTTAGAGTAAGCTAAGTAATATTATCTATATAGAAAATATTATAGAGTATTACTATAGATAAAGGTAGAATATAAAGAATTATTAGAGTTTTAATATTCGCGCTAGGCCTAGAGGGGTAATTAGGGCACTTATTAACTAACTAATAAGGTACGATAAGCTTAGGGTCCTAAATTACAGATATTCTATTATAGTAAAGAAGATATATACGCACCGTTTATAGTACTTAATAGCCACGTTATTACATAGTACCCTTATAAGTAGGGACCTTTTAAGTTATTAGTTATTAGTATTCATCTTTTCTAAGGGGCGCTTCTTTATTTTTATGAGCTTAAGGTTAGATTAGATAATTCCCTTAGCCGCTAAATTACTAAATAATTACTAGACTCTAGCTAGAGATAGTACTTAAAATACTTAAGTTATTATAGGTTTCTAGCGGGGTTTATTTATATTATAAATATACTTTACTACTACCTTATTATTCTAGACTTTCTACTATATCTCCCTCTTCTTATATTAGGGTTATAAGTACTAGGTTTAGCTTAAGGCCTTATTATAAATACCTAATAATTATATCCTTATTAGTTATACTTATATTATATAAGTACTTAGTCTTTTAAGTTAGGTATTAGCTAAGGGTAGTTAAGGGCTAGTTAAAGTAAAATTTTATCTTCTTAGCCTCCTTTATTAATTTAAATTAATTAGGTTAATATTCCTAAAGAAGTTTATCTTCCTAGATAGCTAGATTATATTTTATTTCTTAGTAGACCCTTATGAAAAGGCTATTATACTATTCTAGAGTATCCCCTTTTAAGTATATTAGGAGTACCCTAAGGACTAGACTACTACCTTCTAGTTCTACTATATATTAAAAGCGGCGAATAAAGAAGGTAGTAGAGTATTTCTTAGGATTAAATATTATAATTTCTTAGGGTTAAAGGTTTTACTCTTTATACTCCCTTAATTAAGGTAGATATTTATTAAAGTCTTTATATTAATAATAATTTAATTAAAATTCTTATAAAAAGTTATAAGGAGGGAATTCTTATAAAAAGTTATAAAGAGGGTTCTAATATCTATATTCCTAGGATCTATAATTATAATACCCTAAAATTAACTCTAAATAATAGTTTTCCTATAATATAAACCTAGGTTCTAGACTAAGGTTCTAGTTTTAATTATAATAAAGTTTAGCTTCCTATTAGGTAACCTTTATATATAATTATACTAATTTATTTTACTCTATTAAAAGATATTATAACTTAGGTTCTTATTAATACTAGTTAGGCTAGAAAACCCTAGGCTAATCTTCTATAAAAGGTTAGTAAGGAATAAAAGTCTCTAGCTAGGTATCTTAATACGGTAGTACTAAGGTATTTTAATCTTATAAATTAGCTATAATTAATTTAAAGCTAGGAGTAAGTAGTAACTTATTATATTATACTCTTATTAAATCTTCTTTAACTTCTTAATTAAAAGGGTCTTTTTATTCTTAATAGATTCTATTTAATATTAGATATTAGATTCTATTAGCTTATAATCCTCTTTCTAGAAGGTAAGCTAGCTTATACTATATAAGTAATAAGTAATAGCTAGAAGTAACCTCTTTAATTACTTATTAAGAAAGATTAAGATTACCCTATTTATTAGGCCTATTATATAATTTATTTAGCTAATCCTAGAATATTTCTTTATTTTTAATAATAGAGTATAGGTAGCTAAGAAGTTATTACTTAGTTTCTACTTAAAAAGACTTCTTCTTAACTTCTAATAAGAGTTAGTAGATAGCCTAAGTAGCCCTTATATTAATATTACTAATTAGTTCTTAAAGGAATAAGGCTTTATATCCTAGGGTCCTCTTAATTATTTATCCTATAATTACTAGTACTATAATATAGTCTTATTAATATAATATTTTTAAATACCCTATATTACTTAAATTCTTCTAGATTCTTATAGCTTCCTTAATCTACCTAGAAATATATTCTATTATACCTAGATAAAGTATAGCTTATTTCCTAGCTACTACTAAGGATTTACCTTAAGCTACTTTTATAGATTTAAGTAGGTTAACTAGATTATTAAGGCCTAAATTATTCCTCTTTAATTTAATTTGATTAGTTATCCTTACTAGAGTTATTCTAGTAGATAGAGGGGCCTTTAATAAACGCTAGGTAATCTTAGTACCGCGCTTAAAATCTTATAAAGTAGCTAGAAATATCTCTAGCTCTAGTCTAGACTACTAGGATTCTAGATAGGCTAGTCTTTTAAGATCTACTACTACTCTTAAGCCGTATTAAGCTAGTCTAAGACTATTTTAAGTAAGATACTTAATAAGGTACTAATTAGAATAGTTAATTAAATTTACTTATTTAAGTTCTATAAAGAGGAAATTATATAGGTAGAAGGTAAGAATAAGAGTATTATAATTAGTTATAATAGTAGATTAAGCTAGGTTAAATACTATAAAGGGCTTTTTAGCTCTAGTTTTTAGATAAAGGGTAGGGAAATAAATAAAGATAAATAGAATTATTAAGGCTAAATAGAAATCTTTTAATAAGGTAATAGGATAGAATAGAGTAGAAGTAACTTTTATACCTTATAATCCCCTTAAGAATAGTTAATTACTAATAAATAGACCTAATTTAAATAGATAACTTAGTATATCTATTTAGGATCTTCTAGTATTACTACTAGCTATTAAGTTACTAGGTAGAGCTTATATAAATAAGTAGGTTATAAAGCTTATCTTTTCTATATCCTTAGGCCTAAGGCTAAATATAGCTATCTAGGTTAGTTGTACTTACCTAATATTACTATAGCTATAATAGTATTAGTCTAGAAGCGTACTAGGCTAAAGTACGTAGTAGGCCTAAGACTAAAATATAACTCCTAACTTTAGGATACGATTAATAACCTTAAACATTCTAAATAAAAGACGGAACTAGGAATATTTACTCTACTACTAGTAGGATACTATACTTATATCTACTACCGCTAAAATATAGTACCCTTAGCTTATAGATATCTGCTAAGGTAATATATTTTACTAAATAAGCGTAGTTAAGTATCTATAGTAGTAAACCTTAGTAGGCTTAAGGGTACTCTATAGCTAGGCTAGGGACTCCGGAGTCTTAAAAGCTCTAGGCCGCTAGCTACTTAGGACTGGACTAGAAGTAAGTTTAGACTAGAAGTCTTCTATAGGAAAGGTTCCTATATATAAACTTTAGGAGGTATACTATTATTTATATATAGAAATTATTAATATATTAAAGCATATAGTTATAAGAATAGAGCTTTTACTATAGTAGTATTTCCTAGTACTTTATATATAATTCCGTGGCGATAGGTAGGAGTTTATATTAAAGTGCCTTTGCTAAGTACTTAGAAGGGTTCACCTAGTAACTATAGACTAACCGTTTTTTCGGTACTCGGTACTACTTTTTAGTATTAACCCGACTCGCTAAACTACTTACGGCTAGCTTATACCTCGTATAGGTTTAGCGTTGCATAATAATTATGAATTCGGTTCCAAATGGAACCGACGCGGTCAGTCTAAGTAACCGTCTATACCTAGTAACCGTCTACGCTAATTATATCTATAACTAGACACTTTAATAACTTACTTTTACTTATAAATCTATAGTATATAGTAGACCGGTTAGATTTTATAGTAAGTATTTATTGAGAACTCGGCCTAATAAGAACTTATAGGATCTCGTGTTTTGGACCCTGTAAGGCCCTAGAGCAGCAGCCCGGAGTAACGGGATGGAAAACTCCGGGCGGCTCTAAGGTATTAGCGTGGACGGTTACTAGGTGTGGACGGCTACTAAGTGAACCTTTCTATACCTAGTCCCAAGTACTGTCGACATCCCACATTCGCTGCTGGTAAATCACATCACTAGTCCTCGCACTTGGGCTATGTACGTGAATGAACGGACTTGATGCCGCAGTTGAATGGGGACGCTGCATCTCTCGGCACTTTGGACTCTGGTACTATGTTCCAAATATTCCCCCAAAGCATTACTGAATTACACTACAGCCGATTATGACCCCATCGAACATCTCGATGCTATCTTCTCCCACCCATCGAGCCTTTCATCCGTTCCCAAAACTGCTCGAGCCCTTCGAGCCTACCAGACAGACCTCGATCACGACATTTCTGCCCACGTGCAGCAGCAGTCTAGCTCCGATGTCGACAGCGTCAAACGCATCCAGGCGGCCAAGGCAGACTTGGCCGAGCTCTTCCAGAAGGTCGAGGGCGTCAGGCAACGGGCGATCGAGACAGAAGAAGCGATAACAGAGATGACGGCCGACATTAAGCGGCTAGATAATACAAAGAAAAATTTAACGCTTTCGATGACGGCTTTAAAGAGGCTGCAAATGCTCACTACGGCGTATGAGCAACTGAGAGGATTGAGTAGCTCAAGACAATATAGGGAGTGTGCACAGCTATTACAGGCTGTCATACAACTTATGGCTCATTTCAAGAGTTATCGCTCGATTGACCAGATTGCTACGCTCAGCAGGAATGTGAGCGACCTACAGAGAGAAGTGCTGGAGCAGGTGTGTGGGGACTTTGAGGTCCACTTTGCGAAGGGAGAGGTTGCACAGAGAAGAGTGATGCTTGCGGAGGCGTGCATAGTCATGGATGCACTTGGTGATAATGCACGATCAAGGCTGATTACATGGTACTGCAACACTCAATTGCGCGAGTATCGCCAGCTATTCAGGGGCAGTGAGGAGGCGGGGTCACTAGACAATATCTCTAGGAGGTATTCGTGGTTCAAGAGGATGCTGAAGACTTACGACGACGAACATGCTGCTATGTTTCCTCCTTCATGGCGAGTCAACGAGCTACTGGCGAATGCTTTTTGCGAGAGCACGAGGGAAGATTTTAAGGGCATCTTACAGAGGTCTACAAGAAATGCCAACGGACAGACTTTAGATGTGGACCTTCTGCTATCGTGTCTCCAAGAAACTCTGGACTTTGAGCAGAGCTTAGAAAAACGTTTCACGACCACATCTCGAGCTTCAATGGACACCTTGAGCTCATATGATGAGAAGCCACCTGTTTTCAGCCAAGCCATCTCCGAAGCCTTTGAACCATACTTGAGTATCTGGGTAGAAGCACAGGATAAGCACCTATCTATATTGATTCCCAGGTATCGAGTACAGCCACCCCGGCAGCCGGACGAAGAGTTTACTCCACAAATGGTCATCTCATCGTCGACTGAGCTCTTCAGTTTCTACCGTCTGACACTGGCCCAGTGCGCTAAACTGTCCCCTGGAGCTCGATTAGTGGAGTTGACAAAAGTATTTGCGAAGTATCTTGATCAATACGCACAGCAGATCCTTTTGTACTATGTTAGCGAACGCCCAAGCGGGCAAACACCCTCGAAGACGCCGCAAATTGAGGACCTTGTGCTTGTGCTCAATACTGCTGACTATTGCTACTATACGAGCACGCAGCTGGAGGAAAAGATAAAGGGCCGAATTGACAGTGACCTGAAGAGTAGCATTGACCTACAAAGCCAAGCGGACGCTTTCATGGGTATTGCCAGTGCGACTGTCCGTGCCTTGGTGCGAAGGGTAGAAATCGATCTTGAACCTACCTGGAGAGAGATGCGCAACACTAGCTGGAGCAAGATAGATAGCGTTGGCGACCATAGCTCATACGTAGCCGAGATGCTTTCAAGGGTGAAAAGCAGAGCAGTAGAGATTCTGGCAATGCTTGCCAAGCAGCAATACGCAAGAGCCTTCTGCGACAACCTCGTTGAGCTCACAGTGAACGCTTACATTGCCAACATGTTCTTGTGCAAGCCTATCTCCGAGGCTGGTGCTGAGCAGGTATGTTTCATTGATCCCCAACATGACGCGCTTGCTGAAATGTCGAAGATGCTCCTCGATATCTACGTTCTAAAGAAAGGCTTCGAGGAGCTCCTTACCCTCAGTGCCCCTTCTGGCACCGCCCCTCCACCTGGCTACATCAAACGCGTTTCGCAGTCTATGTCTCGCCTCGACCCCATCTTGAAAACTCTCCAAGTGCGCCCTTCCCCACCTGAAGCCCTTGTCCAAGCGTATCTAATCCATATTGCTGACAAAACCGATACAAACTTCCGGAAGATCCTCGACCTCAAGGGAATACGTAAACAGGATCAAGCTAATCTAGTCGAGCTCTTCCAAGCTCACTGTGCGAGTCCAAGGAACGAGAGTCTTCAGCAAGCTTCTCCTCTGCTTACACCTCTAGCTGTTGGCGCAAACAGCACCACTGGAGGAGGCGTTCATCTGCCCACAGGTCTACCCTCCCTCTCGTCTGCCACATCTTTAAGCACGTCCAGTCTTCCTGGCCGCTTCGATCCGTCTACTTTCGGTAGCGCCATAATGACGGCAGCAAGAGACGGGGTGGACCGCTTCGGTACTCCGGGGTTGGGATCTATGTCAAGCACGCCCGCAAACTCCAGGATGGCTAGTCCACCACCTCAGCAGCGGAGAGGTTTGAGTCCTGATGGTTCCGGACAGGCGCAAACGGGAAACCTGAACGAAAACTTGAAGAATATTGGTCGCTTCTTCAAAAGAGATATAGGGGGCTTTGGGGGCAGGTTTGGGAGCGTCCGTGGGACTGAGGATGGATGAAAGACTTGGACTTTCCCAAGGAATCCAATCGATCCAAGCATACCGCGTGACCTGGGTATTGTTTAGAGGTAATCATCTGCACCTTATCACGGGATTCTGGTGAAGCTCTGGTCCCTTTCAGAACGATGCAATGTTAGTACTGCTGTTACGTCTGCGACCGAGCATATGGCCGTTGACTTCCATAAACTGCAAGATCATGATGTTTGTCAGCAGCAGGACGGTATTGGTCAGCGGGAGTTCGGAAATTCCCTTAGGGGTCTTTTGGTTTGTGATGCTTTGATAATCAGGTGGGGTCAAATGAGGAAAGTATTGGCGGGTGAGGCCGAAGATAAATGCCATCTCGCGCTCTTCACCTTCTCATAACGGCGCCATCACTCCAACAAGTTCAATCACGTCACCAAAACTCCATTCCTTTTGAATCCCAATTCCAGCCGAAGGTGCAGCTAGCAATCATGGCTCCCAAGATTGCCATCGTTTTCGTAAGTTTTCAAGCCACCTTACCAAACTACATTCACCTTGGCATCACCATGCATGTTGCCGATGTTGCATACACTAATACAGTTGGTGCAGTACTCAATGTACGGACACATCGCTAAGATCGCCGAGGCGGAGAAGAAGGGCATTGAGGCCGCTGGTGGCACCGTCGATCTTTATCAGTGAGCCTTCCTCGAGCGATTGATACTGAAACGACAATCGTGAAGGATGTGTTTAATACGGCTCTCGTCCATCCCTTGGTGAAGCGCACGCTGACCACGCTTACGATTGTGCACACAGAGTGAAAGAAACCTTACCCCAGGAGGTCCTCAGCAAAATGTACGCTCCTGGCCAGAACGAGTCCATCCCCTTCATCACCCCGGACAAGCTTGAAGAATACGACGCCTTCCTCTTCGGCATTCCCACGCGTTACGGCAACTTCCCCGCCCAATGGAAAACCTTCTGGGACAGCACCGGCAAGCAGTGGCAGTCCGGAGGCTACTGGGGAAAGTACGGAGGCTTGTTCATCTCTACGGCATCTCAAGGAGGAGGGCAGGAGAGCACCGCTATCGCAGCAATGAGCACATTCGCACATCATGGCATCATCTATGTCCCATTGGGATACAAAACGGCGTTTCCAATGTTGGTCAACCTTGACGAGGTCCGTGGTGGTACCCCTTGGGGTGCTGGAACATTTGCTGTGAGTTGGTTTGAGAGAATGATCAAAATCAAGACTCAAACTAACCATTGTCAACAAGGGTGCTGACGGAAGTCGACAAGCAAGCTCCAGAGAACTCGAGCTCGCCGAAATCCACGGCCGAGCCTTTTATCAAGCCGTGTCCAAAGTCAACTTTGCATGACTACATGACGGTGCCAACATCACTAGAGCAGAGAATGGTGCTCATGGTGCAAAGACTGGGGGTATAGGGACAAAGGCTTCGGAGCATGTGGATGATAATGCTGGTATGCCTGTTACGCAACAAGTCGCTATGGAAGAGACCAAATCTGGACCATGTGGCCTGCCCAGCAAATGCGAAATCTTGTAAAATAGAGAATTGATCGGTAGAATCTTGACCCATGGCGCTCTAGTAATCTGAAAGCGTGCCCAAACGGTTCTTACTAAAGTCTTGATGCTACGAGATCGAAGGGAGCTTCCGAGCACCATTAGCTGCAACAGGCTCGATTCATCAGACGCGATCATTGTTTTGCTTCTTTCTCCCAGAGAAAATGTCAAATAAATGCTGGCAACATATACGCACATCATACCCAATCAGCTGCCCCAGCTGGCAATCAAGGTGAAGTGAACAATTTGGAGGATGGCGGTGAGTGAAGGTACAAGGCTGAGCAGTGCCAAGACGTAGCATTGGAGGTGGAATCGCGATGAAGTCTGCAATGACGGTGGTGGCGAGAAGGAGACCGAACTCTTGCCACAGCGTCTTCACAAGATCTGCAGCATCAAGCATGCAGCTTCCCGAACGTGTTGTTTAGCGAAGCTGTGGAGGCTAGGTGGCTAGTTAGCAAATAAGCATGCGGAAGGAGAAACGGGCACGTGGGTCGTAGAATAGGAGACTTGAGGAGAGTTTCGGTGGGGGTGATCGGCTAGTTAGCGTGAACCTTCTGCAGCCCACTCTACAAGGTACTTCTTATCTCTTCAGATCATCCAAGCTTTACACTCCATATGGAGTAGTCACAATTATATAGTGTTAGAACGCGGATCAAACCCTTTAGAGTCATGCTTGACATGTGCCTATTACCTAGTGGGAAAGTAAGCAATACTACGAAACGCCAGAGTGTCCGGACCGGTTTCGGCCGCAGCCTCGGGAGCTTAGATAAATAGATTAAGGCTAGATATATCCCCCCCACAATGTCTTGTTCTGAAAACGTCTTCTATTATAAGTCCGGACTGTTGTCTTGCAATCGTTAGACAGTATACAATATGGGCAAGATCATCTCAGCTCAATAACATTCGCCGCTGGGAGTGTGCAGTCGACATTGCAGAGGCGGCTCATCATCCTGGTCCCCCCCCCACGCACTGTTCGCCTTGCGGCCCCACCACGCGCATAACGGCGATCATTCGAGATGGCCACCACGATCGGCTTTGCGGACGACCGTCTTCCCCCGCATGAGAAGAAAGGCGAGGCTATAACAAGCAGTTCGGCAGTAGATGAGAGCATTTATACACGCATCCCTACTCGCACTTTGACTGGCAGCAGCGAAGAACATCAAGATGGAATCTATAACATGCGCGACATTACCCGTACCTTTTCGCGGTCGATCTCACACCCTCGCCACAATACCTGGAATTGGAAGCACGGAGACAAAGAAGCGGAGGATGATGACCCAGGCCTACAGCGGGCTGGTGACTTTAAAGGAAAGGAAGTTTTTCACGGCAAATTGTTGCTCTGGCTATCTTACCAATCCATTGGTGCCATCTACGGTGACATTGGAACCAGTCCTCTCTACGTTTACTCTTCCACTTTCAGAACAGCACCTAGTTATGTGGACCTTATTGGAGTTTTGTCAATCATCATATGGTCCCTCACACTGATGGTGACTGTCAAATATGTCCTCGTCATTCTTCGTGCAGATAACAATGGCGAGGGAGGAACCTTCAGCACATACTCTCTGCTAAGTCGATATGTAAGTACCTTGCTACCTTTGCCCGTACGAGTGCGGATACTGAAGGAAGTCCAGATCAATATTACAAGTCGTGATCCGCGCGAGGCCTCCCTGATACAAATGAGGAGATTCGATACTGGCGATCTAAAAGGTACCGGCGGTAAGATTCGCAACGGAATCGAGCATAGTAAGTTCGCCAAGGGACTATTGAAGACAATTGGAGTACTTGCCGTGTCAATGGTCATGTCCGACGGAGTCCTGACACCGGCCCAATCCGTCCTTGGTGCAGTACAAGGTCTGAGCGTCGTCGCTCCCACAATCTCAAATTCGGCGGTTGTAGGAACGACCGCTGGCATCTTGATCCTGCTCTTTCTGATCCAACCGCTGGGGACCAGCAAGCTCGCCACCGCGTTTGCGCCAATTGTCATCCTCTGGTTGCTTTTTAACGCCGGCTTTGGTATGTTCAATCTGGCGAAGCACGATCACTCGGTACTGAAAGCCTTTAATCCGGCATACGCTTTTGAATATCTGATTCGCAACAAAACCGATGGCTGGAAGAGTCTAGGTGGTGTTCTGCTGGCCTTCACCGGGGTCGAAGCTTTGTTTGCCGACTTGGGAGCTTTCAGCATGAGGGCGATCCAGATCAGCTGGCTCGGCTTCACCTTTCCCTGCCTTCTCCTCGCATATATTGGCCAAGCGGCTTTCATCAGCATCCATCCGGACGCATACTCGAACCCTTTCTACAACACCGTTCCACCGGGTTGGGTTATCCCTTCACTGATACTTGCCATTCTAGCGGCCATCGTAGCGTCCCAGGCCATCATCACTGCCACATTCCAGGTCAGTGAGCATGCCGAGTTGTTCTAGTCGTCGATGCTGATCTTTCTGCAGTTGCTGGCCCAGATCATGAAGCTCTCATACTTTCCCCAAGTCAAGGTCGTTCATACCTCGAAGGTTTTCCATGGACAGCTCTATGTGCCACTTGTCAATTGGCTTCTCATGATCGGGACCGTCTTGGTCGCAGCGATATATAAGAACACCACCTCCCTCGGGAACGCCTACGGGGTCTGCGTCATGTTCGTCACGTTCTTCGATACATGTATGGTCTCCTTGGCCGCCATGTTCGTCTGGCGGATCAGCCCCTATTGGGTCTTTCTCCCATGGCTCACCATATCTCTTCTCGACAGCGTCTACCTGTCATCCGCTCTGACCAAAGTCCCCAACGGAGCTTGGTTCACACTGACACTCTCCAGCATCCTCACCGCACTTTTCATCCTCTGGCGCTTCGGCAAAGAGCAGCAGTGGGCCGCCGAAAGCGCAGACCGCTTCCCAACCACGCACTTCGTGAAGAAGCAAGGAGACCGAACTGTCCTCACGCCGAAATACGGCGGCGGTACCGTCAGCACCATGAAGGGCTTCGGCATCTTTTTTGACAAAGACGGCGCAACGATCCCGCCCGTCTTCAGTCAATTCCTGATCAAACTCGTCGCCGCTCCCCAAGTGATGGTCCTGTTCCACCTGCGACCCTTAGAAACACCGTCGGTCCCCGCCGAAGACCGCTACAACGTCTCAAGACTCGCACTACCAAACTGCTACCGGCTCGTCGTCCGCCACGGCTACAGCGACATCGTCATCAACCCCGACCTCGCATCCCTGATCTACGAACAGATCAAAGATTTCATCATCCGCGAAAGCGTATCTCGACCCACCATGAACGGCATAACAGGGCACAAGCAGACAGAATACGAGAAAGAAAACGAAGAAACCGACCCCGCCACCGCCACAACATCAGCCACAGACATCGACAAACACACCCCCTCAACCCCCTCCCCCTCCTCCGACATTGCAGACTCGCACCCCATAACCCATCGACCCCCTCTCTCCACAAACCCCCAAACCCCCCTCCCCCAAAACCAAGCCCATTCCACCTCCCCCTCCCCCTCCCCCTCCAAAACAGCCCTCGCCCTCACCCACCTAAACGCCGCCTACACCCACCAAACCCTCTACATAATCGGCAAGTCCCAGCTCAAAATCCTCCCCACAGGCAGCAACATCTTCCGCCGCACGTTACTACACGTCTTCCTCTGGATCCGCGAAAATACGCGGTCGAAGATTGCGCAGCTGAAGGTGCCGACGGATCGCGTTTTTGAGGTGGGGTTTGTGAAGGATATTTAGGATTTGGGGGGGGGAGGATTTCTTGTTTTGGGGGGTGTGGGGCTTAATGATTGGTGGGGGGTTTTTGCTTTGGGTGTTTGGGGATTGGGGATTGGGGGATTGGGGGATTGGGGGTTGGGGGTTGGGGTAGATGGATGATGAACGATATTATGGGAAGAATGTGACATGACATGCAATGAAATGGGTTTCATTAGATCTACGATATCTATCAATCTACACATCCAAACCTAAGCAAATCAAACCAATTAAAAAGGGAGTTATTACGGTTACACCCCCTTTACCTATAATTATACCCCCCTATTACCTACTATTATACCCCCTGACTACCTATAGTTACACCCCCCCGTATTAGGTTAGATTAGTTATTACTAGGGTAACCCCCTTATAACGCGACTCTATAACTTAATATTTTAAGTTACTTATTATACCCCTACTCCCTTATATTAACTAATAATATACCCTTTAAATATAAAGCACGTACGCCTATAATAGGAGCTTAGAAAGAAGTAAGGGCTAACTTATTAATACTAGAGTAGAGGTTTATACTAGGAATAATAAGAGTAAGAGAAGGTCTAGTAGTAATATTAAGGGGATATTATAAGGGCTAGGGCCTTCTTATTATACTAGTAAGGTAATAATATACTTTATAACCTAAGTAGCCTACTCCCTAGCCTAAGCTATCTACCCCTACTACTTTACTTATAAAGGGCGCTCTACCTATATTAATATTACTATTTAAGGCGCTTATAAGGCCTATAATAGAGCTAGTAGAATATAAATAATAAGTAAGGAATTAAATAGGATATAAAGATATATATAATATTAATATATAATAGCTAGATATAAGGGAAAGTATATATTTTTAATAGGAGACTTAGTAGTAGTATCTCTATTTAAATTATTAACTAGATATTAATTAATTAGAATATATACTAGCTAGAAAAGTTCTAATTATAAAGATTATAATAATAGAATATTTTAAGTCTATTAAATTTTATAAATAATTAATCTAGTTTAAAGAAAATTATATTAGAGATATTATTAAACTTTTAATAGTAGGATCTTTATAAGGCGTTACCCTAGTAATAACTAATCTAATCTAATACGGGGGGGTATAATTATAGGTAGTTAGGGGGTATAATAGTAGGTAATAAGGGGGTATAATTATAGGTAAAGGGGGTATAACTATAATATCTCCCTTAAGAAATTCTCTAGTATAATATACTAATATATTAGTAAGGATAGTAGAATCCTTAAGTTTTACTTTAATATTAGGTCTCTAGTATTACTTAATTCTAATAATTACTACCTAGCCTTTTTTAATACTTATAAGGTCTACCTTATAACTAGAGGAAAAAGGCTTTAATATAAGAGAGTTAGTACTAGAGAGTTATTATTATAGGATTATATTAAAGTAGATATTATAATATATAACCTAACTAAGGAACTAGTTAAAATATCTAGGGAGATTTATATAATTTTAAAACTCCTATATAATATAATTATTAGAATAGATATTATAAAACTAAGTATAATTAATATTTAATAGGGTAAATACTAGGATCTCGTTATAAATAATAATCCTCCTATTTAAATTAGAGTTACCTTAAAGGTAGATTATATCCTAAAAATCTAAGTAGATATTTAGGAACCCCTAGTAATACTAGTATTACTAATTAAGCTAAGAATATTAAGGATACTAAAATATAAAAGAGTAAATATCTATACTACCTTACCTACTATACTAGATCTAGGAATAGGATAGAATATCTTAATTATATATTACCTACTAGCGCTAAATTACTCCTATTTATTTAAACTATTATTAATAGTTAACTTATAGTTAGGGATATTTACTTCTAGAGTTTAAGTAGTAGTTAGTAATAATCTATAAGCTTATCTTATAAATAACTTTAGTAATTATTCTATTAAGATTTACTAGGGGTAATTACTAGGAAGACTAGCTATTTTATAAGAGTTAGCTAAGCTAACTAAAGTAGACTTCTACTTTATAGATATTTATACTAGTAAATTTAAAGAGGAACTAGATTTATTATATATTATTAACTTTCTAGATAAAGTTACTATTCTAGAGGCTAATATCTTAGACTACTAGGGCCCTAAATATTAGGAGCGCGTTAAGAAAGTAGTTAAGAAATATTAAACTCTCTTTTAAAGTAGTCTAGAGAAATTTAATAATAGTATTAAAATACTAATACCCTTTAAAGATAAATTAGATATTATAGGATTAAAATAAAACTTATATAACCTTTCCTAATAAGACTATAAGGCTATAATCTCTATTCTAGATCTGCTAGTTAAATAGGGTTAGATTAAGAAAGTCCCTTTAAGAACTTTATTAGCTACCTCGTCTCCAGCCTTTATAGTATAGAAAAATAGAAAGCTAAGGGTAGTCGTAGACCTATAAAAAGTAAATACTAAACTCTACCTAGATATATATCTACTACTAAAATAGGATACTATCCTAGGGGTACTAGGGGGATCTATAATCTTTTCCTTAGTTAATCTTATAAAAGGGTTTTTCTAGTAAGGTACCTAGCTATTAGATTAATAGAAAATAATATTTATTAGTCCCTATTATAGGTTTAGCTAATACTTCTAGCTTTTTTTAATATTATATAAAGAGGCTACTATCCCTCTACTTATAATAATTTATCCTTATATATATTAATAATATTATAATTTTCTCCGCTACTCTAGAAGATTATATTAAATATCTTAAATAAGTCCTAGAACTCCTTAAGAATAGCAGAGTTATACTATTACTAGTAAAGTACTATTTTATATATCCTAGTATAATAGCTCTTAAATATTATATATTACAGTTAAGGCTTAATATAATAGAGGAGAAGGTTAAAGCTATCTAAAATATATTATTCCTTATAAATTTAAGGGGGTTAGAAACTAGACTTAGTTTTTTTTAGTTATTACTATAAATTTATAGAGTATTATATAGTAAGTACTAGACCCCTAATTAAGTTAAAAATAGAGGGCTTTAAGGGAAGCCTAAATAAGGGGAGGCTAAGAAGAAACTACGCTAAGAAAAAATAACTCTTAGTAGATATATTATATCTAAAACCTACTTAAACCCCTATTATACCTAAGATAGAGGGTTTATAAGCTAGTCCTTAATATTATAAGGCTTAGGAAATCCTTAAGGAAAAGTTATATAATACTCCTACTTTAGTATTTCCTAACTTTAGTAGACCGTTTATATTATATATAGATAGTAGTAAAGAGAAGGGATATAGAGTTACTCTATACTAGATTAGAATAAATAGGGTAGAAAGTCTAATATTATTTCTCTTTAAAGATCTCTTAGATATAGAAACCTAATATTAGGCTATAAAATTAGAAGTAGGGGCCCTTATTTAAGTACTTACTAAACTCCCTTAATTCTTTAATAATAGTAACTTTACTATTATTATAGATTATAGCGCTCTAAAATTAACGCTTTAAAATAAAATAAATAGTTACTAATCTACCTACTTAAATAAATAGGCCCTTTACCTATCTATATTACAACTAAGGATAAAAATTATCTATTAGGTAGGAACTATATATAAAAATACTAATAGGCTATTTAAACTACTTATAATAGAAATTAAACTTATAAATATCTTCCTTATAATAGTAATTAAGGTAGAAAAGGAATTTCTAAATAAAATCTTAAATACGTTACCTAAGGATCCCTATTTTAGAAAAATCTATAATTAAATCTAGAAATAACTAAAAGACTTATACGGCTAAGAATCTAGGATTAAAATAGTATCGATTCAGCTAAATTCTACGCGTGGGGCTAAGAGACTAGGTGATATAAGGCGTAGGCGGCGAGGGTAAGTAGTATAGATAGTATATAATATACCCTACGTACTTATATAAGATACAGGGTTTTTTAATACTATACTAGTAATACTAGGATTAGGGTTATAGTTTACTTATTAATACGTTTATCTTAAATAAACTATTTATCTAGCATCGCGTATAAATTTTAACTCCGCTTAAAGGTAGAAGGATTTTAATATACATCTTAATACTATTATAGTAATTAAACCGTATTACTATAGTATATTAATTACTAAGACTTCCGCTAAGGTACTATAAGAACTATTTAGTCTAAGGTTTTTAATAATATTTATAGCGAAAATAAGTTAAAATAATCAACCGTCGTAGTATAAGAGGGCGTGGACCAGAAGTAAGTTTAGACCCGAAGGGGGTGAACTCTTCTAATGCTGGCGTTAGCTCGTCGCACTCATGACTACTGCAAAGGGGCCAGATGCTAGTAAGACTTCTTTTCACGCAGTATTAGCATTCTGCCCTTGTACACAGCTCGTTCAAACTGACTCGTTGCGAGCCGAAATGTACACAAGAACGTTGGCTATGTTCATACAACACTGTAACAGGATCATATCCGTATAGGCATCTCACTCATCTTCAAGATCTCATAGAAAAGCAAGTCATTGGATAGCGTGCATACCTATTACAGATTACATTTGTATGGGATTAGATTCTAGCTCACTCGCAGTTTACACCATCCCGAAAGGGTGTCCGATGATGCTACTTCCAAGGGCTCAGAAACCGCTTAAGGAGAGTGCAAGGACCGGAACCCTGCTTCGACCAGACTCTTAGTACCACTGCGGTCGCCTGTCCCAGTCCAATAGAATAAGCCTCCCAGAGCCCTCTGCTTAGCGTAGTCTGCTTTCACACTCACAGTATTATGGTCGTCGTAGGTAACAAATCCACCATCACCACCTACGCAATAGACAGCCTTCACTTCATCATCGTAATGAACGACAGCTTCGGAGCGAGGCAAGTCCCTATATTCATAGGTGCCTTCCTCGCCACCATGCCCGTTATAACGCGATCCGACGGCGCTGGCTCCCAAAAAAGATCGTCCATATGTCGGGATACCCAACAGGATCTTCTCCGATGGTACGCCTTTCGAGATAAGATAGCTCACCGCCGAATCTCCAGATATCTTTGCGGCATCGTTGTGAGGGTTCTGTGGACTGTAGAGCTGAGCATGATGACCGCAAACATCAGTCCACGGGCCAGAGAGATCGTAGGTCATTGAGTTGATAAAGTCCAGAAGTCTGGAGGCTTTGCCAAGATCGATGTCCTTCAGTGCCCATTCGCCTGCTGGTAAAGCCGAGGTGAGCAAATAACTTGGAGCAGGCAGATTCTTGCGCAAAGCGGCAAGCATCTGGACGTATTGCTTCCCTTGGGAAGGATTAGACGGGTGTTCCCAATCAACTTTCATTATCAGAAGTTAGTCCGAATCGGCATGTGTGGTAGTCTCTTACTATCTATGCCATCCACCCCATGGTCGTCAACCATTTGCCTAGCGTTCCGCGCGAATACAGACGTAGCAATCCCATCGCTAGCGATGGTAGGAAACGGCGCGCTACCGTCCCCCCCTCCACCAATGGAGAGGATGGTCTTGATGTGTGGGTGTCTCATCTTGATTGTCCTCAAATCACTGATGCATCCTTTCACGCCGTCAATGTCTATCTCGGTGTCTGCATACTTGTCCGTGAACTATCGTGGCATTACTTCCAAGTCAACCTTTGGGAAATACTTGCTTTGCTCACGAAAACGGCACCCTTATTTGTCACTCTGCACTTAACTATCAACGAACAAGATTCTGGACGGAAATGATTACCTCACCCTGCGAATGCGTAAAAGATATGGGTTATGAATTCCAGATTCAGCGAAGACGGGGGTAGCTTGCGGTATACCCTCCAATTAGGGTAGTACACACCATTAATATAGTCGAAGATCATCGGCTCCTCAGCCTGGTTGAATTTGAAAGTCTTGGTAATTGTGGAGGCAGTTAAATTCTTTGAGTGGTCGCCCATCCTTGTGGTAAGCCCAGCATTGAACGATGGAGACGAAGGATGAGTCGTTTGAACAAGGAGCAAACAACGGACGGAGAAGGAAAAGAGCTATTGCCTTAGAGTGAATGAGGCATTCGTTGGTACAATAGTGTCAATAGTCACAGACACTGCAGAATACCATATTATGTCGATCAATGGCTATCAGGCATTGTCAACAGCAGTCAGGGTAGGCTTTGATATTTTTCAGTCAGAGTAATTGAATATTCACGCAATGACACGATTTCATTTCATGCCTACATTGTCTGTTACAGAAATCCCCGCCCACGTGGCCACCAAACCGGTAGAGGGAACTACCTGCGACGTGCGAAAGGGGCCTAGTGAGTTTCAGATTGCGGTATTCTAGTAGTACGCAGACGCCGGCAGCGCTTAGATTGGTCGAAGTCTTGGCAATATTAAAGGATTATCAATGTTTTGATATACGAGAATCCTGAGACTTGCGGTATGATCTCAAGAGATAGCCCTCAACGCTACCTCAGTCACCGGCTCTAGAACTGGTACAATAACATCAGCCTCATTATCTCCAAATTCCATACCAGATAGGGAATACCTACATCATGGCCGTTGCAGTAGACCGCAGAGGAACGAGTCCCATGAAACTTGACCGTCGAACACCAGTAGAGCCCCATCCCAGCCCTATCGACCGATTCTCCTTCGCCAACTTCCTCAAACGCGAATACGGCTTCGGTCTCGATCCCAATCGCCCGCTATGTAAAGCTTTCCGAGAAGGGTTCTGCCCACAAGGTACCGCTTGCCCCGACAAACATGGCACCGCTCATTCCAACAACCTCGTATGCAAGCATTGGCTGAAAGGTCTGTGCAAGAAGGGAGACCAGTGCGATTACCTGCACGAATACAACATCCGAGGGAGGGCAGAATGTAGCAACTTTAATAAGACCGGGTATTGTCTTGCTGGTGAAGAATGCAATTATCTACACGTGGACCCGGCATCAAGATTACCGCCATGTCCGCATTACGAGAAGGGGTTTTGTCCGCTAGGCGCCACGTGCAGTAAGAGACATGTGCGAAGGACGCTGTGTAGATTCTACTTGGCCGGCTTCTGCCCGTATGGAAGGCAGTGCAAGGAGGGAGTTCATCCAAGGTTTCCGGAGCATCTGCCGAAGCCGAATGTGAAAGTGAAGAAAACGGCGGAGGAGATCGAGGAAGAGAGGGAAAGGCTGGCGCAAGAGGCTGAGAGGCAGGAGCAACGAGAGCTTGAGAGGTTCGACGGGAATAGGTGGAGGGGAAGGGGAAAGAGTCGATTTGGTCGTACTGGCAGGGGGCGAGGGGGTGAGGGATATGATAGATGACGTCCGTCAAGAGCTACAGATTATGGAAATATCAAGATTTAAGAGGAGGATGCATCTTTCACATTCTGACCACAGGAATTGCAACGCAAGTCCTGTGACTAAGCTGCATAGCCCAATGGAGAGCTTGCATTTACTTCGAGGCAGGTGAAGATCTTCTGATGAGCCATGTAGGCCCAGATCATCTGGAAAGCATGCAGAGCACTGTACAGCGAGTAACAAGGTCAAGGCAAGAATGTTACACAGAGCTCAGTTCGCTTTAGTAAAGCAACCCTAGCGACCCAAGTACGCTTTAAGTGTCAAGCTAAGGAGAGGAAAGTGGTTACCTTCAACGCCTTGGAGCGCCCATTCGTGTCATTCAATATTATAGCATACCTGAGGAGAGAATTCGAAGAACTTGTCCCTTTGGCCTAATCAGCCCTTTGGATGAATATAAGCCTCTTCATCACTGTCTCTTTCGCCCACCCTATCCCACGCATCGGTGCTTTCTTCCGAAGACCCTTCGTGCTCTGTTTTCTCAGAAGTTGCCATATCAACCTCCTCATTATGAGGTCCCATCATCCAGCCCACAATGCCACTTGGAACCCACTTGCCAACTAGATCATACGTTCTGCTGCCGCTACCCACGAAAATCGTTCCGTTCCTTCCTTTGCCTCTTACAATGGAGTCGAAAATATCGTTATGTAATTCCCTCAGAGAGGTTCCTTTCGCAGCTTTCTTTACAAGACCTTGCTTCTCGAGCCTCTGCCTTGTCGCATCGGCGACAGAGAGGTGCTGGCTAATGATCAATTGTTGCTGGTCATCGTCGACTGCAAGGCCGTAATCGAAGTTGCCTAACATGAATTGCACCACATTCAGGTCCTGGCCTCGAGTCTCTTTCCGCAAGGTATTAATGTACTGTTGCAGACCACCTGTGATCACACTTTCGGCCGCGTGAGAAGCTGGTGTGAGAGAAGAAGTTATGGAGGGGGTAAGAAAAAGAACGCTAGATTTCTGGGAGATGAGAAGCGGCATGAAGGCATGTAGGGTAGTAAAAGGAGCGAGGAGGCGGGCATTCAGGGCGTCGGACCAGGTTGAAGGGGATAAAGAGGCGATCGATTTAGCAGGTAAAGCAGGTCCCGGGACGAGGACAAAGGCGCTTAAGTGCAGGGTATGGAATGGTGCCTTTGGTATGGGATGCTGCTGTTTTGTTATGTGGGTGGTAAACTTGGAGATGGCTTCGTTTGTGGAATCGGGCTGCGTTTCCATTTAGCATTCCTTTTCCACAGGCATTGCCACACAAAGATCTCACCGATGTTATATCTAGATTCAGTGGCCGTATGTCACCCCTTGATTCCGACTGGACAATTTGTTCCTCTGACAAGCTGGCGACTGGTATGTACACGATGAAACCCCGCCGCTCAAGTTCGCGCGAGAGCGATCTTGTGAGAGGAGAATGCGGCGAACCAGCAAGGACAATGACCTCCGTCCTAGATCCATTCTTCGCTTTTCTCGCCCGTCGCTTAGCTCGATCAGATGTCCGTCGGCGCCAGATAATGAAGGCTCCGGTGCCGACAAAAGCAATCACTGCCGCAGTAACGGCGCGATGTTCCAACAGCCAGTCTCGAGATGCTTCATAGTAACCAGGCGGGATCCCAGGAACCCTCCGCGTAGTGGGTGGAGGTGGTAGAGGCTTTACGTAGTCAGGAAGCCATGGCGAATCCCGCCATGAGTCTTTCAACGAGCGGCTAACGCTTTCAAAGTGCCTCTCAATACCTTCGGTAAAATAGTCAACCGAGTCGGTTAGGTAGGAGATATCGAACAAGCTTTGCTCATTGGGAGACATCCTCACGATGTACAGGATCCGAAGAATGAAGCTCTTTGCATGGTCCCGTAGAAGGTCATGAAGTCGGCTGAGGGGCAAACGCTTGAGGCATCTATCTCCGGTATTCTATCTCCGGTATTCTATCTCCATAGATATTAGCGGCAATTCGTTAGCCCATAACGCTCATCTGTCCACAGTTCCACTCTGGGCAACACAAAGAACAACATTCATTGCCATAACATCCCAGTGTTATAGAAATCGATAGATATGGAGGCCATCCGGTAAATAGGGTGTGGTGGATGCTATGACTTATTCCTAAGCACGCTTCTGGACGCTTCTGCTGTGCAACTTGAGTTTAAACCTCTCCGAGTTCTCACGTTTCGTGACATCTTGTGAATCTCCTTTGCAACTCCCTATGCACTTGTTTCCAAGATGGTCCTCGAAATAGATCCATGTATTTTGGAATATCAGCATGAGACGCATCGGGTCCGCGAAGCGGAAGCGTTGCAGACCCTACGCAAAGTGGCATCCCTTGTCAAGCCCATAATGAGGCGGCGAGGATGGAAGGTTGGCGTCTTGACAGAATTCTTCCCTCAGGAAACAAACTTGCTGGGTCTCAACGTGAACGCAGGTCAAAGGATCTGCCTACGCCTCCGACATGCTGGTGATGAACGCCAGTTTCTACCCTTCGAGCAGATCACTGATACTATGTTACACGAGTAAGCTTTGCAGGTTTCTCTGGTATATCTGGTCTGAATAAATCCACAGACTCTCCCACATAGTCCATGGCCCACATGATGAGCACTTCCACAAACTATGGAACCAATTGCGCGAAGAGCACGAACAGCTCATCCGAAAAGGCTACACCGGCGAAGGCTTTCTCTCGGAAGGCCACAAGCTGGGTGGTGGCCGCATTCCCATGCATGAAGCCAAGCGAAGAGCACGTGCTGCAGCGGAAAAGCGAAAGACTCTCACGAGTGGATCTGGCCAGAAGCTGGGCGGTGCCCCGGTGAGACGCGGCCAGGATATCAGAAAGGTTATCGCAGACGCAGCGACTCGACGAGCCACTGTGACGAAAGGCTGTGCGAGCGGTACAAGTACAGAGCGGGAGAAGGAGATAATACGTGAAACGAACAAGAACGGGACGCGCACGAGAGCAGCAGAAGAAGACGAGAACGAAGAAGCCATCATGCTCGCTTTCATCGACCTTGTCCAAGAAGAAGAAAGAGAGAAGTATGGCGCCAATTACAGTCCACCTAGTAGAGAGAACCCGTTGGGTAGCCAAAGGGCACCGATAGAGATCAGATCAGAATCCAGCACTACCCCCCAAAAAACCCAACAAAGACCAACCGGACAGAAACCACCCATACCAACCTCCACCAAGCCTCCCCATCCTACCCCCCTCCCTGCACGCCAAAGCCCCGCGGCACCCTCACGACCCACCAACAACTCCTGGACCTGTACAATCTGCACCCTCGTCAATCAGCCCACCTTCCTCTGCTGCGACGCATGCGGTACCGACAAACCGTCCCCACCGCCATCCCCAGCCGCAGCCCCTCCCAAACAAAACATACCAGCGCCCTCAACGCGGACCCTGCCAAGTTCGATCCGCGACGGCAATGCCAAGAAAGCTGTCAGATCGCTCATGTCACTCGAGGCTACCACTTCCAAACAGCCTTCAAAACCGATGGGCTGGCTGTGTCACAATTGCGAGACGTACATGGAGAGCGAGTGGTGGACATGTTCGAGATGTGGGACGATGAAGCTAAGTTCGTGATTGCGATTGGGCGTTGGACAATTGATGGTTACGATATGTACCGGCACTGCAAATTTTTCCGCCTTGTTGCTATCCCATGGGTACCTTTGTCATTGGATATAGTATTTCATGGCACTTCACGCACACACATGATGAAGTCACGACTGAGATGGCACTGATGAATTGACGAATGGCATGGCGTTTGGCATTGATCAGCATTGACTGCGAGAGGAGTCCAGCATCTAGAAGGCTTCGGGTGGAAAAGGGAACGAAGCTCAGTGTCCAATTATCACATTTATTCATTGAAGTAGATAGGGAGCACAGGTATTCAATAGTGATAGTAATAGGTATTATTCAAACACAAGCAGCCCAAAGGCGAATAAGAACAGTAAGGTACCCAACGCTGTCATCCAATCCTACACATCATCACCCGTAACCATAATCTTATCCCTCCTCCCCGAGCTCTTCTCTTCCCACTCTCTCGCCTTATCCAACCATTTCCTCCAGCCCTTCTTCTCGCTATAAGCATCAATACCACTGTAACCCTGACTGATCCGCTTGCCGTCTCCGGCCTGTCTCGGATCCTCCCGGTCATCGCCGTAGTCGTCGCTCTCATACGATGGACGACGAGGACCCTCTGCGGTTCGATTTGCACCCGCACCTGCACTGGTCGTCGGACCTGTGCCGGCCGAGTTGCTTCTCTTCATACTGGGGCCGGGAGCAGAGATGTCGCGTTGAGGATTTGCGACGCCGAGCATGCGATCTGCTTTACCTGGTCTGCGACCAGGATACCCGTTCTCTGCTTCTGGAGAGCTGGAGTCAATGTGTTGGTGGTAATCGACAGAGTCGCCACGACCGAGCTTGTATTCATCTGTTGGGTCCCGTCCATTGAGATTATTATATTGTTTCTGCTGCTTTGGAGGTATTGGAAATGGCTGCAGTTGAGGTTTTCCAATCTGCTGACTTCGATGTTCGTACTGTCGCCCCTTTTGAGTCCCCTCTTCGCCAATCTCTCGCGCCAGTGGCGGGGTCTGATCACGATACTGTCGCCGCTGGGTAACACCAAAGCTCCATCTTCGAGGGCGCGGCTGTGCCATCTCTTCCTCTCCTTCGCTGTCGCTCGGTGTGACGCTCTCTCCTTGTTCATAGCTGCCCTGACCCTTGCGGCTGGCCAAGGAATTCCTGTTCCTCCCTCTGATACTTGTCAAACGAGACACTAGACTCTTTTTTCTGAAATGCGTTGTGTTTTCATCACCTTGGCCTTCGTAAAACAGGGCTGGAATAAGTAGCCGGTACGGGACCGTGATACCTGCGGGATCTTTCTGATTGACTTCGCAATTGAGGACTATGTCCAGTCCATGCTCGAGATTGATATGATCAGTCACTTCATCGTATGGATTCCCCCGCGCAACAGCGTTCTCGCTCATATTGGTAGGGCGGCGATGGAAATTCCCCGGCCTCGGAAGCGGTGCAGAACTATCAGGAAGAGGCGCAGAGCTATGACGTTGACCTCCGTTGCCATTGACAGTGGCAGCCCTTTTAAGCGTGTGAGCTTGACGGGGGAAATAGCCGTCGTTGTCGGGAGAGTCTGGCGACGGTGGACCACCCGAGTCATATCTGTTTCCAGGTGGGTATTCAGCCAATGGCGGTGGCCCTCTTCCAGATAGTCGACGTAGGAGATTACCAGGCCTTGCATCACTCCGGGTTAGCGACAGAGTCCTCTGCAGACGGGTTTGAGGTGGTGGAGGAGACCCGTCGCTTTCTGTCTCAAGATCTGATAGGGGAGGCGTTGGAGGAGGTGTAGAACCCGGATGATACTCTTTGATTGAGCACCAGTTCCGGCGTGGCAGCAGGCACTTGTTCTTTCTAGAACTTCCATTCACGTCATGAGTAAACATTGGGATCATATTTTCGTCCGTGTCATGATCCAAGTGATGGGTTTTGTTGCGCCTGTTGAGGATGTCGGCCATGTTGTTAGGTGGAGGCGTGTTAACGATAGCTGACGAGACTACATTGGCCATGTATCGGTGATCTTTATCTTTTGGTATCATCAATTTGGGGTTGGAGTAGAACTGGCCAACCGCAGCTAAATGGACATCGCCTCTATACAGATTGTCAGTATCATAAAAGTCTAAGAAAGTCTCAGGGGTCTTACCCGAGTATGGTGACTCTGATCGACTTCTCTGCAGCGAGTTCTTGGAGCTCTTGAATGAACCAATTGCGCTCCTGTTTATGGTTTTTTGCAGTCCAGTGATCGTCCAAGTCGTCCAAGATTTCAACTCCACCGTCAAACTTGTTGAGAAAGCCGCCGAGCATACCGGCTCGGCCCAAGTACTTCACCGGATCCATGACTCTGCTTGTGAGTAGGTTCTCGAGCCAGACTAGTCTAGGATACGCGATAGGTATGCCAAGCAAAACGATTAGATGTTTGGTTTCGCCCTCAAGGATTTCTCTTCTACATCTGTCAAATATGAGATCATATGATGCCTCGCTCAAGACCTCTTCTCTCTGGGATAAGTTAGCATGATACCCAGGCGATATCATTGAGTCACTCACCATTCGCTCGGTTCGACAATCGAGGGCGAGCAACGTGATGTTCTTCCCGAGGGATACGAAAATACTCCTGCTCTTTTCATTGATGTATGGGCCAGGTCCCGCACCCATTACCCAGCTTGGCTCGTCAGCCGCGCCTTCATCTGACACGCTCTGGTGCTGAAATAGCATGTAATATTTGAAGGCTACAGCTCCGAGACCGCAGAACACAGGAGTACTCATGAAGTGGTGAGGGTACGACCCGAAGCCATCGATGATGTCTATAAGATGGCCGTCAGCGACCTCTCTGCGAGTATAAAACAAGAAGCAATGGCTCAATCATAGAAACGAAGTTAAGCTTAATTCAAGAACTTACCGTGATCATCCCACATGTTTACCATTGGAATCTGAGAATTCGCCATGCCAAAAAGGCCTTGGGAAAACCACATCGAGTACCTCTCCAGATAGAAAGTCTCCAACTCTTCTCGCAATGAGGGCGTGAAATCTGCTTCATGTTTGTGGTGCGGATTTCTGAGTTCTAACCATGCTCGGAAAAGTGGGCTTTGGCTCATAACAGCGTCGTTGTAGATTTGGTCACCGCCACCAATCATGACGTGGAAAGGCCGTGTCTGATGACTGTTGAGGACGTCCCGCCACATGGGGTCCGGTCCGGAAAAGTCGTTCGGGCTATTGCGTGTCAGCTTTGTTGATTCTGTGATAGTTGGCAGTTTCTTACTTGACACTCATACTGAACCCGTTGCAGCTGTGGAACATGACGTTCATGGACTGTCCTCGAGCAGGTACCCAGAAGCCTGTGGATGGTGAGTTATTGATACTGTAGGCGATGCGAGCTTGCTCAGCACCCAGCTCCACTTCCAGATTGAAACGCCAAAAGGTGACACCACGCTCAGCATGAAGTCTGACCCCTGTGACGAGCTGTCCCTTTTTCGAAAATCTTCCATCGCGTCGTATAGGCTTAGGATTCGCGGAGGATGCACGAAAGTCAGGGGTACCATATGCTGTTGGAACCGCAGCAGTACGAGTTTCTTCAAAAAGTCCATCGTCGTTCTCGAGTTGGGACAAGTCCTTTGAATGCTCCAAATCATCTACTGGCTTTACGTAGATAGTCTTGCCACTTCTTGAAAGCTTTGGCAAGCCTGCTATAGGATCAATATACTCAGGTGGAAGGTCCTCCATGTTGTCCAAATCCACCTTGTGCGATGGAGCCGGCAAGATATCCATTGGTTCGGAAAACAAGCGTAAGGTAGGTGCAGGATCATAGTCAGAATCGGCATCGGCGGTGACGATCATGACACTACCTCTCCAGGTTTCACGTTCCACGCTCGATGGGCCACCACTTCGAGACTTTGTTTGCAGCCTGTCTCTCTTGAGGCCCGTATAGCGCAACAAGGGTCCGCATTTGAAGTAAAGCGGCGGATTGAATGTAGCAAGCTCTGGCGCTGAACGTATGCGGATAGACCGCATACTTTGAATTAGCTCTTTGCTCAAGTATGGCTGGCAGATATGATTTGAATGGGATGGATTGTGAATAGCAAGGTTGGGGCAAGAGTAGGAATACGCTGAGGAAAGACCACGGGTTTGGTCATGCCCCGAACGATGCAAGAAGTGCGATACGTGACTTTCAAGCGAAGGATTTGACTCATTTTCCAACCGCTCATACTCGTCCTCTCCCAGATACGGCCGCGTGTGGGTACCAACCGCTTTAGGAGGCCCGCCTTCCTGCTCTCCTCGTCGAATTTTCCGATGGGCAAAATGTGATGTTAACTTACTGGTGCCGGCCTGGTAGCCTCCTTGGAGAGAATGTGCTTCCCGATTGCTCGTTCGTTCACCTTTGCGTCGACTTCCAGATCTGGCACCTTCCCACCAGGCGCCCTGGTCCTTCTCTGAATCATTCTCGGAGCCAAAATCGGCAGCTGTAAGTCTCGCAGTCCCTGCCCGCCTCCACTCGTCCAGGCGTTGAGGCGTACTGCTAGATTGCTCATAAGGTTTGGCAGCATGATTGTGACCCCGCCGCAAGATATCTGGAAGGTGATGATTACGATGAGCTGGTACTTCGACAATAGCCTGTGAGCCACTATGGAAGCCTACCACTTGCCTGGCTTGCACTCCGGAAGCAGTTTGTGGAGGTATCTTGTAATTAGAGGCTTGACCGTGAGCTCTCACTGCGTTACGGGAGACAGGATCAGCCACCCCTCCGTATGTTGTCGCCGATGCATGATCATGGGTTGCGTCTGCTCTGCTTCGATATAGATCCTGCTGTGTTTGCGGGAACTCTTGGCCCGACGATTGAGATTTCGCGGTTTTAGTATTCTGACGAGCTTTGCTTCGTAGAGCATTTCGCCCTTCATCCGATTGCGCTAAAGCTTCCGTCACTGAACTTTTCCTATGATTTCGTATGTCCATTATATCGGGCCCAGAGGAGTAAACGTCCACGTCCTCGGCACCATCCTGTCCTTGGAATCTCACGCCACGCTCGGATTGCTGGGTCTCGGACACTTCAGCAGCTCTTACGGAAGTCCTCTGTGAGCGACGTCGGTTGGTCGACGGAGAGTATGCCATTTGTTCTTCTTCGGCTCTTGTTTGTGAGTATAATTGGGCTGGCAGTGATTCTCTATGATTGTCCGACTGTGCAATGGTAATGCCTTCTGCTGGGACAGGTTTAGCGCGATGGCTCTTCTCAAGGGCTGTGAACGTTGTAGCCTGTCGTTCAGATTGATGCAGATCGAGATGTTCTTTCGGTTCTCTTGGCCTTGTCTCCTTGGTAGTCACAGATCCTCGTCGTGATGGGTCCCGATCTAGTGCAGATCCACCTTCTCGACCAGATAAGCGCCGTATATCGCCAGCTTGTGAATGTTTCAATCGTTGTTCTGCCTCCTGAACACGTGCTCTTTTCTCTTCCTTGCTGATGTCACTAAGTTTGACTTCGAGCTTTTGCAATGGGGAACGATCTGGAGCCCATTCTTTTTTCGATGGCTGCGAAGCCCCGGCCGACGCACGTCTAGTACCTGTTCGAGACGTTGATGAGTTCAAAAGATCGTTGTCAGGAGGGTTCTGGTCAGCAGCAGGCTTGGATTCTCGGAGGTAGGGTGATGCATTGGGTCCCCGCTGTTTTTGTAGGCTTGTAGGATTGGAAAATCGTCGAGGGGATACGGGACCGTCAGGAGGTGGATACGAATCTCTTTTGTGCTTCTGGATCTCGGAGTATAAACCACCAATCGGGCGATTGAGGCTTCCTCGTCTCGTAGGCTTCACCGGCTGTATGAATAATTCGGGAGATGGCTCGGATGGTTGTGTAGGAATGGAATTGCCAGTCAACGCTCGCACCCGCTCGGCGAAAGACGGAGACGGATAACCAGTCCTAGGAGGACCGTAGTTCTCGCCGTCGTAAGATGTTCTATATGATACTGGTGGAGGTTTTGGCACTTCGGGCGCAGGAGGTTGAGGAAAACTTTCAGCTGGATTCCTCGAAGGGGGCCCACTTCCGGTAGGCCTTCGCCTTCTCGAGGTCGTTCTTGCTACCCCGTTCGTATGAGGTGATCCCTCATTCTCCTGTGCAGGGGGAAGCTGCGACGAGAGGGGGTAGTTTGGATCGACTCTTAGCGGTCGCTGGCCGGCCTCGAGGCCTCCGCCATACTGCCCTTGTGTCGACATATGTTGATAATCCATGACCCCGGAATAGAGGAAGTGATTCAGAGTAAATTACAGTGTTCATAACTCGAGGCGCAAACGCTTCAAATCGTGTGCAGAATGCTGCAAATGGTGAAGGGCAAACATGGGCGCTTCTGCAAGTCAACGATACATCAGGTATCGAACCAGTGCGACATAGCTAGTAAGTGACAGATGATTGTAATACACAATGTAGAAATTAGACATAGAGAGAGTAACAGCTATGGTCAACAAGGACAAGGTTAGGCGAGCTACAGCTGCCACGCCAGTCTACCACTCTACCTAGAACAGGCCGGCCCGCGTGCCCGAGCGCCCTTGTGCTTTTTTCAGGCTGGCCTGCATTTTTCTATTAGAGACCTAAAGAGACTTGCTGACGCTGACATTCTTGAAGTGCAGATGCTCATCTAATTAGGTTCAAAGATCTGGAAAACCGTCAACGTTTCCACTTCAGCCGACACGTGATTAAGAACGGCTGGCTTTTCAAGGCGCTTGCCTCACACGCCTATTATTGACCACTTACTCCATACTGACAGGCCCATTGTCCTTGAAAAAGATTTCACAAAACGGCATCATCTCCATATTCCTTTGCTGGCCCGAATTGACGCGAGCGACTCCTCATCATCCTTTCATGGCGTGTCTGTGAGCATATACCTTAGCATTATGCTTGTGCCCAAATGCCTTGGCTTGCTGGCCTTAGCTTGCCTATCCACCGCCGGTCTTCATCCTCGAAATCATGACACCCACGACTACTACGCACTTCACTTGCGACCTCAGTCATCGCCTCAGAAGGTAGCATTTGCCCTTGGCCTTGACTACGAAGGCAAGTTGGGAGAGCTTCCGGATCACCACACCTTCTCCTCGCCCCGTCATAGGAGGCATGGCGCCGATGGCATGCTCGAGGATCTACGGAGAAAGAGCAGGAAGCGGGACTTGAGTGAAACTGGGGTCTTGGATGGGGTCTTATGGTCACAGAAGCAGAAAGTGAAGCGGCGCATGGAGAAGAGGTCTGTTCTACCTCCGCTACATGATCGGGTCAAGACAAGGACAGACACCGCCGTGGAGGACATCAAACCTGGTAAACCTGCCAGTGCGCCAATCTTTCCAGTCAAGCCTGAACAACCTATTGCAAATCCTGAAGCTGTGGCCGCGAGAGATGATCTTACCAAAAAGCTCAGTATCGAGGACCCAATTTTCCACGAGCAGTGGCACTTGTTCAATACGATGCAGCTCGGACACGATATTAATGTCACTGGTGTCTGGCAGCAAGGAATTACCGGCGAGGGCGCTACAGCGGTCATGGTTGATGACGGCATTGACATGTATAGTGATGATCTCAAGGACAATTACTTTGCAAAAGGTTCTTACGATTTCAATGATGATACAGATGAGCCGAAGCCAAGGCTGAAGGACGATAGACATGGTACAAGATGCGCAGGAGAAATCGCCGCAGTCAAGAACGGTGTATGCGGTGTTGGGGTTGCCTACAGTGCACGGATTGGGGGGTTACGTATCTTATCAAAAGTCATTACGGATGAAGACGAAGCGCATGCCATGAATTATGCGATGCAGGATAATCAAATTTATTCCTGCTCGTGGGGTCCTCCAGATGATGGACAGTCAATGGATGCTCCAGGTTTACTGATCAGAAAGGCTATGGTCAATGCTATACAAAACGGGCGACAAGGCAAAGGCAATATATACGTTTTTGCTGCCGGTAACGGTCGTGGCTCTGGTGATAATTGTAACTTTGACGGCTACACTAATAGCATCTATACCGTTACAGTTGGCGGTATCGATCGTAAAGGCAAACAAACCTACTATTCGGAACACTGCTCAGCTCAGCTAGTGGTCACATACAGCAGTGGTAGCGGCGATGCCATCCATACTACGGATGTTGGCGTTAATCAATGCTACTCAAATCACGGAGGAACATCGGCTGCAGCACCTCTCGGTGCCGGCATTTTCGCCCTGGCTCTCTCAGCGCGACCGGAGCTCACATGGCGAGATTTGCAGAACGTTCTTGTGCTGACCGGTGTCCCGATCAACGAAGATGAGGATTGGGACACCACGTTCATTGGTCGGAAATTTAGCCATGCATATGGATATGGCAAGCTGGATGCCTTTGCCGTCGTTGAAAAAGCGAAGAGCATCGATTTATTGAAACCACAGGCATGGTTCTACTCGCCATGGTTACATGTGAATCATTCGATACCTCAAGGGGTGGAGGGCCTCTTAAGTTCTTTCGAAGTCACCCAAAACCTCTTGCAAGAGGCAAACTTTGAAAGAGTCGAGCACGTCACGGTAACCATGAACATCAATCACACCCGCCGAGGCGACCTCAGCGTTGAGCTCCGAAGTCCAACAAACTTGGTCAGCCACCTCAGCGTCACACGCAGATTAGACGATGCACCCGAAGGCTACGTCGATTGGACCTTCATGTCGGTCGCGCACTGGTGAGCCCTCTTTCTTCACAATCAATCATCTCGAAACTAACACTAGTCTCAGGGGCGAAAGCGGCGTTGGTAAATGGTCCGTTGTAGTCAAAGACACCAACGTGAATGAGCACAACGGCTCCTTCACCGACTGGAAGCTCACCCTCTGGGGCGAATGCATTGACCCATCCAAGCAGGAACTACTTCCTTCGCCCACTGAGGAAGACGATGATGATCATGATGTTCTTTCCGTGGCTCCAACCTTCGTATCTGTAAATCCTGGCCCAACAGATACCGCGGAACTTCCAGCCAACCCAACCGATCACCAACATCGTCCCATCAACGCCAAACCGACCGCTGGTGCAACTACCAGCCAAGCAGCATCACCTGCCACCCCAAGCGCTACAGCCAGTGGCACCGCCCTCCCAGACACTCCGCCAGAAGACAAGGACAAAGAAACCCACTTCCTCCCACACTATTTCCCCACTTTCGGCGTCTCCCACCGCACTCAGATCTGGATCTACGGCGCCTTCGCCATCATCGTGCTCTTCTGCGCCGGCCTCGGCACATATTTCTTCGTCCAGCGTCGCAAGCGGCGACGCAGCGAGCGCGAGGAGTATGAGTTTGAAGCGCTGGAGGAGGAGGATGGGATATTGAATGGGAACGGAGCGGGGGGCGGGAGGAAGAAGGGGAGGAGGGCCGGGGAGCTGTATGATGCGTTTGCGGGGGAGAGCGATGAGGAGAAGTTGCTTAGTGAGAGCGAGGGGGAGGAGGAGGATTATAGAGATGAGGGTCCGGGACATGGAGGACATGGAGGTAGGGTTGTGGGGGCGGAGAAGGAAGGTGGTGGTGGTGGATAGAGCTTTGTTTTGGTCTCTTGTTACTACTGTTATGCTTCTTGAAGCGAAGGTATGTATTTACGGTAGCCTATATGGCTAGGATCTATATCCATTACAGCATATCCAGTGTCTACAAAGCATTATCATGATCTTACCTGTTTCCCTGTTTGGTCCACCATTGTGCATTGTGGAGCGAGGGTATGTACAATAACCTATATCGATTACAGCAAAAATCCCAGTGTTTACAAGCATCATCATAATATTACCCTATTTACGAGCCATCATTAAAGCATCAGCATCAGCATCTTACATGCCATTCATGTCCTCGAATCACCATCTCCCTCCATATCCCGTACGTATCTTTCCCACGTCTCTATCGTCCCAGTGTAGAAATCCACATGCTTGTCCGCCAGCGCGCCCAAGCAATCCTTGAATTCGACCGCCTTTATCCTCTCGAAATCCTGCACCTCCCTTACCACCTCCCCGTCAAAAGCCTCTGTGGTCACCCTCGCCGTCTCCACTTCCCTCACCAACTTTTCGATCTGCATCTCTAGTTTCCTCACTCTTTCCCGCCGGGACTGCTCATGATCGACGCCTCTGACATCTTCTATCTTTGACCGTATGAAACCGGTCGGTCCTTGGGAGGTATATGGTGAAGAGGCGAGCGTGTCTCGGTCGTAAGACGCCTTGTTCAGGTATTCCGTCAGCCCTTCGAAGTCCAATTGTTTCTGCTCTCGAGATTTGAGCAGCGCCTTTAGTGATGTGGAATACGCTTCCATGTCTCGCAGGCTACCGAGATAGTCCTGATCTATATGTTCCTTTAGACCGTTTATCCCTTTTGCAGTCTCTTCCACGCCCTTCGCGAAAGAATGTACAGGTGCTTCGACACCTGGCTCAAGGGTCGCTAATTTCATAAATTGAGTGCTGAGGTCTGCATAGTCTGACTCGAGGTCTGCTTCACGACGAGCGAGACGTGTTATTATACGCGAAACGTGGCCCAGGTCTTCGTCCAGCTTGTCGGCCTTTTCTCGTACTTCGATAAACCGCTTGTCGGGCTTGTGGACTTTCGAAAAGGCGTTGACGAAGGTGTCGGCGAAATTGTCGAACACGGATGTGGACTGTTCTGATACCGAAACATTCCGCTTGGGATGTGAGCGCATATGTGCGTTCCAATCGCCGGACTCGAGGAAGTTCATGAGGAGTGCGGAGCGCCGAAGTTCGGGGTGAAGGGCGAGGCGTTTAAGAAAGCGGTGGAGAGAATGCGCCCGCCTTTGGGTGAAGTCAGGGCCGAAGCGGTCTCCTCGAACGTACTCCATCTTGTGCTTGTCTGGTAGAGGGGGAACGGCGCATTGTGGATATTGCAAGGAGAGCTGTTTGTAGAGGAAGACAAAGTCGGTGAAGCGCCGGCGGACTTTGGAGGTTGATTTGGCAAATGATTTGAAGTCGGTCTATAACGGCGAAGAATGTCAGTCATAATCTCATCACTCTTCATATAGATGGTTCTAGGGCGGCAGGCAGAACCTAGACGTACTTTTGTAGTGACCAGGTAGGAGACATAAGCATCTTTCGTGCCGTTGTTCTCCGTTAAAGGACAGTCGACCTTCAAATTGAGGAAGGCATCCTCAACCCCCGCCAAATCCACAGCATCAGCTTGTTCTCCCGCTTGGTTGTGGTTGTTTTTCCTTTTCCCGCTTGCATTCGCACCGTATACGGGCTCTCCGGGCTCAATCTTGCTTGCGGCGCTGGGCTGTGATTCGGCTCCTGGCTCGTCATTTTGCCATGAGACGCTGTCGAAATCGTTGTCCATGGGAGCAGTCGAGGGTCAGGCTGGGCACACTAACATCGGCCCTAGAATATGTTTCGATGCTTAATGGAACCTTTCAGGATGTATGATATTCGCAATCGGTGTCGATGAGTATAGTGTTGATGATACTACTCAATTGTTTTTCGTTCTCGGTTTCATGTGCATACGAAGGTGGTGGTTGAGAGCTTGGAGTTGCGGTTGCCGTTGCCGTTGCGGAGCCGGATCTTCCTGGTTGATCATCAAACGCTGCTCTAGCCATTGTACATAAGCTGGAAGTCAGTTCACCGCTGCAGAGATTAGTTCTAGCATAATGTATCTCGAGTAGCAGGCCTTGCAGAATCTATTGTTTCATGGTCTTATCTTTACAAAAGTAGTACAGAAGGTACAATGTTAAACGCCGAATGCAATGCTCCTTTCCGTCTATGTGGTCATGATACATAATACTCCGGCAGCCCATGGAATTGTCTATCTCGGCCAAGGATGACACTCGGACAAAGTCCTATTATCATCGTTGCGAGGGCTGCTTGTCGAGGCCGATGGCTCCCTCTTCTTCGTCCCCGTCACCATACCTAAATACATCGTCGTCGTTAGTAAACTCATCGCGATAGCCTTCTACTTCTTCATGATCCAGAAAATCGATTTGGTCATCGCGAAGAAGCGTCGCAGCTGCAGCTTGCTCCTCTGGATCGTCCGTGAACGAATCGGCGCTTTGAGTGATGGGGTGCCGAGCGCTACCTCTTCCTTCAGCTTCAATTTGCCGTGACCGGGCCAAAGTCCTGAAGGCATCAGTCCTCGGACCCATGGACAGGTAACGAAGCTTCGTGAACATACCTCTTATATATAAGCCAACCAGTGAGACCTCCAAGCATGACCCCAAGGGCGATACTAGCCCAGTTGATAGCTTTCGTTCCGGTATCCATCTTTTCGCCACTCTTAGCGATGACAGCCAGTCGAGAACCAATGAATATTGCAATCAATAACTTCGGGGTTGCAGCTGTTGTCGCGATGGCGAACATCAAAGGCTGCACAGTTGGGAAGGTTGATATAGCTCCGTTCGAGATGCTATATGGTAGCGGACATAGCCTTATCATGACCAAAAGCTTGAGACCATCATGTTTCAAAACGAGCGACAGCGCTTCAAATCTCCGATCATTCGCCACGATCCTATCCACAAAGTTGGAGAGCAATGTACGGGACACGATGAAAGAGCATGTCGATCCCACTATTGTGGCGGATGCAACGATAGGCCAGCTATCTCATGTCAGTCTTCCATTCACACTCGCAGATCAGGTCAGTGGTCAATGAGTACCCCCAAAAGCCATAAATAAAACCCGCCAACGTCAGGCACGTAGAATATCCGATTACCGGAGGGAACGCGGTGGTGAAGACCATCAGCCATAGTATCAACCATCCTCCTTTTAAATTCTTCCAGTCCTCTGCTATAGGCAGTAGCCATTTGAATATTTTCTCACTGAACACAAGGAACAATATGGCAAGGACGATGGTGGTGATGCCTACTACGAACGACCCAGCCATTTGAACCGGGGTCATCTTCTGGACTGTCTTGAATAGTAACCGCCATATTCTCTCCGCATAGTTGATGGTCTTATCTACGAGACCTGTTCCTCGGCGCTGAATAATGTTTCGCGTTAGCGACTGGCTGCTCCGTCGACGAGTCCATGGCGCTTGGCTACTTTGTGGGTAAGAGTTGTTCGGAGATCGGGGAGGAGATACTGGCAAGGCTAGAGCCCTGGCCGTAGACGAGTAGTCCGATGGCATTTTCTAGGAGGTCATAGTTGGTTGTTCTTTGAGAGACGCATTATACCGTGGACAGACGTTCCTTATTCTACCTTACTTTACTCCAAGGCTCCAAGCAATTGAAGTGTCAGCCATTAGTGCCATTCAGCCGCGGCGGGTACTCCCGTACGCCTTGGCGCGTTTCAAGATTGCCAAGATGTAAAGGTTTCAAATTGTGACGCCCACAGATATCAGTCAACTGTCACGGTATGAGGACGCACCGTATGACGCTACTGCTGCTAGGGAGAAATTTCGCCGTTTAGGACCAGGTATTTTCGCCAAAAATCTTCCTTTGATGTCTTCTTTAACGCAGACTTTGAGCTGCCGGAAGCGTTCAGACGTGCAGCGTGCCATCCTTTCAACGTGAATGAGAAGGCGTCCGATGTGGCCGCTTGAGCCCCTTCATCGCAGCGAACAAGGTGCTCAACGCAACAGATCGTGGAATTCTCGCACTGAGAGAGCTGAGGACGAGGATATTACTCCGTTGGTTGGGCGTAAAGTATCCACAGTCGTGAAACCGAAATTTAAATATCAAAGACTCCAACAACTTAGGACTCACGTTTTGTCTGCGACGTGGGGTGTAGGGTCTGGGCATCAAAAAACAGGTGCACTCCTGTTAGGCAATCTTCTTGATATGCCTTGACCCATTTCATCCGTACGTTTGTCAAATGATGTTGACCCACATCACGTGTCGCCGTCTTTGATCTCATGACCGCCATGCATTCCCTTTGTACGACCAACATAGTCTTCCTACCCTGTCATCTCTCGCAACCCCCTCCCCTTCCCTCTTGAAAAGCTAAACGCTGTCGGTATGTCTCGCCTCTCGCCAAGCCTGCGTCCAATAATGCTGTTCGACAACCATTCCTCGACCTCTCTAGAAGGCATGGAGATAGCTACTCGACGGTCATCCATACGAACGGACTTTTCTTGGGAGACTGAAAGCTATCACAAGGCAAAGCCACTGCCATCTACCCTGAATCTTCGTGTACCTTCACCTGGGTCCAGCAGAGCGTCATCAACATTCTCCAGCAGGAGACCATCATTTTCTTCGAGCAGAACCCATTCGATCACTTCTAGCACATACACGGAGGATATTACCCCACCACCAAAGTATTTGGCGTTCAGAAAAGGTATCTCTTCATCGTCGACTGGACTCGAGCCTGATGCTATCAAAGATCAATCTAGTACTTTAGAGGTACCAGATGCACTGCTCTCAGGACCGCAAACAACGAGAGAAGCAAATTATCAGCCGGTATCACATAAGTCAGCCAAAACACGAAAAGGTCCTCCAGAGTCACTCTTCAGTGAATGGAAACCTCCAAGGTATCGGGATTCTGATGATGATGATGAAGGAAGGGCAGGTGTTCCGGCAAAGGCCTTCGTTAAACACAGTGGAGAGACTCAGCACATCGCAGAACAGCATGCTAATGATTACATGTCAATCCTTGCTCGAGCCAGTACAATGCCTAGTAGCGACCATGAATCTTACTACGAGGGTTACAATTCTCTGCCAACCCCAGTGTCAGCAAAAGTGGCAGATGTGGTCGACGAGACCCTGGTCCCACGACCGTTGAGAAAGATTGCCGCTCTCGATAGTAGTACATCTAGTCACTTTTCGGACTCTTCCGGATACATGGCTCTGAAAGAAGAATACCGCGACTCCTTCAAATCTCGTGCAAAGAAAGCATTTCATTTGGATACAAATTCACAGGACCATATCGTGAAGAAAGGCATCGATTCACATACATCGTCCATGACCTTGAATACTGGAGAAAGAAGCCAAGCCATGTCCATTACCCCTTCGGAACAAGCCAGTATCCAGCGAGGCGTTATTGACATGTACGATAGCTCGACTAGCGTCTATGATCCGTTGGAACAACATACTCCGCCGCCTGAAGCGAAGGCTAGGATCGAGATCGCTCAGGATATCCAGAGTGCAGCTGTCCCAATGATACCTTATGAGGAATCTGATCTAAAAGCATGGAACACTGCAAGTCCACCTCAATCACCACTCACCATGTCAGCTCATGAAAGCTGGTTTTCCGCATCGCCCACAGGAAGCACACCGAGAAAAAGCCACTTCTCACAATCATCAAAGGAAAGTTCGTCCAAAGAGAGCCAGTCCCCACTTCCCTTGGCTGACAGAAAGAAGAAGATGAAGGCGTACCGGCCTCCTCATATAGAGATAAGACCAAAGGGAGATCGCTCAGTGAGCGGAAAGATCAAGAAGGTGGTGGGTTTGGAGAGCAAGAAACATAAGCAGACGGAAGACGAGAAACGGCGCGAAGATATGAAGAAAAAAATTGTGATTGTCGAGGCAATTGAACAAGGGCCTTTTCTGGTAGACCGATAGCGAAAAGCGAATGATACACTATACCACACTGTTTTGTCACTAAACAGTCCAGCCCCATCTCCTGCATACCTTAACCGGGGAACTTCAAGGCATAATATACCTATCTAGTATTTGGGTATCTTGGCTTAGATACATCTGTACGTGTGGAGTGCCGTACCATCCGCTAGAGCAAGACGTCCCGCAACGCCGCTAAGGCCGCTGGCGTAGAACTATCCGCGTGCTTGGGTCGGAATCGTTGTGCCCACGCCCATTTCCCTACCATTTCCAGTATTTACATTGCAACTGAAAGGTCATCATGGGTGGGGAAACACTATCGAAGAAAACTGTTGCAGCGTTCCCAAAGCTCTCGGCTGGTCCGGTGGGGCAACAGATCCACAGCATCTACAAGGGCCGGCTGGGTACTTTCACCGAAACCGGTCAATATGCTTCCCAGAACTTGCAGGCGTATGTATCAGTCCATACTTCGGTCTGGCCAGAATTGGTCCCACTGACAATGCCGTTCAATCAGGAAAATGTACGAAGGTAAAGCTTCTGGGGAAGACTACATAAAGCTTTCGGTCTACTCGCCTCCAGACCTTGCCCGCCCATCTTTCGAAGACGCTACGTCACATGAATTCAAGAAGACCCAAGTTGGAGCATCATTTGGCCCCAGCTGGTCCACTCATTGGATCAAAGTCCAGCTCAGGGTACCCCCGGGCTTGCAGAGAAAGAAACACCTCGAGCTTCATTGGGATGCTAGGAATGAAGGGCTTATCTGGACTGAAGATGGCGTACCCTTACAAGGTCTGACCGGCAATGGTGAGCGAATAGAATGGGTCTTGCCAGATAGCTTCCGTGATGGCAACTTTCACACCTTCTACATCGAAATGGCATGCAATGGCATGTTTGGTAATGCCCCAGGAGGTGATTCAATTCAGCCACCGGACCCAAACAAGTACTTCCAGCTTTTCAAGGCAGAGATCGTGGCGGTCAACTTGCAAGCTCGACAGCTGTATATCGACTTCTGGATAGTTGGAGATGCGGCACGGGAATTCCCCGAGAGCTCCTGGGAGTCGCACGAAGCTCTTCAGCTCTGCAATAAGGTTATAGATGTCTTCATCGCTGGCGATGGTAGTCAGGACTCCATTCTTGAGGGCCGTAAGATCCTTTCGAAGTATATTGGCGATGTCAATTCGTCCAAGGTTTATGATACTGATAAGGACCACTTGATCTACGCTATTGGCAACTGTCACATTGATACATGCTGGTTATGGCCATGGGCAGAGACAAGGAGGAAGGTTGCACGTTCTTGGGCGAACCAGTGCGATTTGATCGATCGCTACCCAGAACATCGATTCGTTGCCTCTCAAGCTCAGCAATACAAATGGCTAGAAACACTGTATCCAGCGCTCTACGACCGAGTCAAATCAAAGGTAAAGTCTGGGCAATTCCAGCCTATTGGCGGTAGCTGGGTTGAACATGACACCAATATGCCAAGTGGTGAATCTCTTTCACGACAGTTTTTGTATGGTCAACGCTTCTACGAGAGCCATTTTGGCGAACGCTGTCGTACCTTTTGGCTGCCAGATACTTTTGGCTACTCCACTCAGCTGCCACAACTTTGTCGATTGGCTGGCATGAGTCGATTCTTCACTCAGAAATTGAGCTGGAATAATATCAATAATTTTCCCCATACAACCTTCAATTGGGTTTCACTGGATGGTAGCCAAGTCCTTTGTCATATGGCTCCAGCTAATACTTACACTGCTGATGCACATTTTGGTGACGTAAATCGCAGTCTCACGCAAAACAAATCCATGGATCAAGACGCTACCGGGATCCTGGCCTTTGGCAAGGGTGATGGAGGAGGAGGGCCAACCTGGGAGATGCTGGAGAAGCTTCGAAGATGCCGAGGTATGAGCGATACCACTGGTCTTTTACCGCGTGTCAAGATGGGCGATTCTGTCGAAGATTTCTTTGACCGATTAGAGAAAAAGGTCGAGCAGGGTACTAAGTTTGTGACCTGGTACGGCGAGCTTTACTTCGAGCTACACAGAGGCACATATACCACACAAGCAAACAACAAATGGAATAATCGTAAGACTGAAATAATGCTGCACGATATCGAGTACCTTGCAACTTTGGCTACCATGAAGGACAATTCGTACAAGTACCCAAAGAAGGACATTGATGATATTTGGGAAAACACACTGCTTTGCCAGTTCCATGATTGCTTACCAGGCAGTGCAATTGAAATGTGCTACGATGACTCAGACAAGCTATATGAGTACGGTTTCAAGACTGGCGAAAAACTCATGAAAGATGCATTATCTGTCCTTGGCTTCTCCAGACACGGTTCAAAGGGAAGTAGCTTAGCTGCGATTAACACCCTTCCTTGGCCACGAACAGAATTTGTTGAACTACCAACTACACTAGGGAATTTCGAGTATGCTCTCGCTAATGGGAATTCAGGAGTGATTGATGTCGTTCCGTTGCAAACAAATAATGTCAAGCCTGGAGTTTCCATCAAAGAGATCCGGAAAGGTGCTTTTCAGCTCGTAAATGCTCACTACAAACTGGAGGTAGAGGGAGGCAGTATCACATCACTCGTCGACCTTGCGGCAGAGCGCGAAGTCATCGCCAAAGGCGGGAAAGCTAACCAACTGGTTGTCTTTGACGACAAGCCCCTTTACTGGCAGGCTTGGGATGTAGAAGTGTACCACCTTGAGACTCGCAAAGAGTTGCCTGCTGGCACGAGCCAGATAGTTGAACAAGGCCCTTACAAAGTCAGCTTGATGACCGAGACGAAGATTAGCGACCAGAGTTGGATCAAAACCACCATCAGCCTCGCAGCCAGTATTGATGATCAGCCATCTTACATTGAGATGGCTAGCGAGGTCGAGTGGCGGGAGACTATGAAGTTTCTCAAGGTCGAGTTTCCAGTCGACATCGTGAACACGGAAGCGTCCTACGAGACACAATACGGTATCATTCGACGGCCAACACACTACAATACCAGCTGGGACATGGCTAAGTTCGAAGTCTGCTGCCACAAATGGGCCGATTTGTCTGAGAATGGGTATGGCGTCTCAATCCTAAATGATAGCAAATACGGCTTCGCAACCTCGGGAAATATGATGCGCCTATCTCTTCTCCGTGCGCCCAAAGCACCTGATGCTCACGCTGATATGGGTAAATCCCCTCAATGACCCCCGTCCATGCTTTCATCTATCTTACTGACCCATCAAAACAGGCCGCCACCACATCCGCTACGCCATCCTCCCACACGCCGGACCTCTAGACCACCGCACAATCCGCACAGCCCGCAACTTCAACTCCCCAATGAAAGTCTACTCGCACCCAGCTTCATCTTCTACCGCATCGTCCCTCCTCTCTAGCATTAAGCTCGGAGGATCTCCGGCGCTGATCCTCGACTGCATCAAGCGCGGGGAAGACGACGAGGACGTGTCTCGTGGCGAGTTGCCGAAGAGGAAGGGCAGGAGCATCATTGTCAGGATTTACGAAAGCTTGGGTGGGAAGGCGAGGGGGACGATCAAGACTAGCCTTGATGTGAAGAGGGTGTGGGTTACTAATTTGCTGGAGGATGATGGGGAGGAGTTGATAATGTCGAAGGATGGCGAGGTGGGTATTGAGCTGAGGGCTTTTGAGGTTGCTACGTTTAGGTTGCAGCTTTGAGGCTTGGATCGGAAGAGCAACGAAAGCGTCATGGTATAGCCGGAAATGCAATGGGACGAAAGCAAATGTATCAGATATGAGAATGGCATTGAAACGAGTGAGGATGGGCATAAGACGTGAACATGGAGTAACTAGCACAAGTAGCCCCAAAAACTTGGAAAAGGGGTATCCCTGAAATTCTATAAAGTCATCTATCAACCCATGTATAACAAACAGCCCACTCACAACAACGGATTACTCCGATACTCAGGCGCCTCCCCATTCTCCCCCGGCTTCCTCGCCCGATTCTCCCCCTCAATCCCATCCCTCACCCCCTCAACATCATCCCGCTCCGCCAAAAACTTCTCCGCCTCCAGCGCCGCAATGCATCCACTCCCCGCACTCGTAATCGCCTGCCTGTAACGTTTATCCTGCACGTCGCCCGCCGCAAACACACCCTCGACATTCGTATAGCTCGTCCCAGGCTTGGTGACGATGTATTTTTCGTCATCCATGTCGATCGTGCCTTTGAACATGTCCGTCGCCGGATCGTGACCTACGGCGTAGAAGAGCCCGTTGGCTTCCATGTGCTCTTCTTCCCCTGTCTCGATATTCTTCACCCGTATGCCGGTCATGAGTCCTCGCTCTTTCGCCTCCCCCGTGACTTCCGTAGCGACAGTGTTGAACCTGACCGAGCATTTCGGATGCGCCAGCAACCGCTTCGCCATCGTCTTGCTCGCTCGCAGCTTCTCCTTCCGCACAAGCACCGTGACATGACTGCCGTATTTCGCCAGAAACATCGCCTCCTCCGCCGCACTGTCGCCGCCACCGATCACCACGAGCGGTTTCTGTCGGAAGATCGGCACGGCGCCGTCGCAGACCGCACAGGCCGAAATGCCATTCTGCCAATACTTGTCCTCCCCCTGCAGACCCAAGCGCCGCGCACTCGCGCCCGTGGCGATGATAACAGCCGACGCCGTAACAGGCTCCTCCGCATCCTCGGGCCACAGCCTGAACGGCCTCCGACTAAAATCCACCTTCTCAATCGTCTCGGTGATGATTTTCGTTCCGAAGCGTTCGCTCTGCGCTCGCATCGCGTCCATTAGCTCCGAGCCACCAATCCCGCCGGGGAATCCGGGATAGTTCTCCACGTCCGTCGTCGTGGTCAGTTGGCCGCCGGCCGCTATGCCGTTGGCGAGCATACCCTCGTAGAGCACGGGTTCGAGCTCCGCGCGCGAGAGGTAAACGGCGGCGGTGTGGGCGGCGGGGCCGGAGCCGATGATTATGACTTTCGAATGCATCTTGCGGGCGGTGCCCGAGGGGGCGGCGGAGCGCAGTGGCGCTGTGGAGAGGTGGGGAGATGGTGGGGTCGAGGGGCGGAAGGTGGTCGCTGCTGCGAAGGTGAGGCCGAAGCTGGAGCGTAAGGGAGGAAGAGCGAAACGGCGGAAGGTTGAGGAAAACAGGATGGAGGTTAAGAGGGATATTTTATGGTTTCTATAGATAGTTCTAGGAGATGAATGCCGTGGTTGGGGGAAGAGAGTGAAATACTGGTTGTATTAGCTATCACGATATCAATTGTTGCTGCAAAGCTTACGAGGCGATGATTATTATAAGGTTGTGAGATTTGTCAAAGGGACGGGTGCATATGAATGCCAAAATGTCGTGATGAGATTCGTCAGAGGTTTAGGGCTGAGCGCCAGTCCAAATCCTCAGCAATGATTCCACATCAGCGCTGAGACCCTAAGTCATCAAGCTCGGCTTGTATGGATGAATTATACTGTTTCTTTTGAACTACCTATGTTAATGCTACCCATCATGTCTGGGGCCGGTAGGGATACTTTGGGTATTTCTAAGCTTGCCACCAACATCATCCTCATTCATTACCTTTTCAACGCTACTTTTCTTCTCTGCAAGCGTAGTCTTGTCGAAGCTCCCGGGATCGACTCCAAGTATGCCTCCAAGGCTGTCTCCAGCAGCGCTAAACTCTCGGTATGCGTACTTCCAATCACCCAGAAAGCTGCGAATCGCTTTCCCAACCTTGTCCTTGCCGTTCTTACTGTGATGACCCGTACCGGTGATCGCATACACTGGTCGGCTCGAACTTTGGTGCTCAATGAGGGCGTGCTCAAGATACTCTACCGCTTCTTCCGGATGCAGGCCATGCAGGTCGACGTACACCTCTTGCGACGACGTGCTTTCCTTGTTCCGCTCATCATATAGGAGTCGGGCGGCCTCACGATGGGCTTTCCGCATCAAGTCGTTCTCTGACTGACCTCGGAGACTCAGAGCTTTCGCAGCTCGAGCGTCATTACGGTTCCAAGCTTGGGCAGCGCTGTGATAAGTCAATAGGAGAGCACCGCACTGGCACGTAGATCTCACCTTTGTAGAAACTTGTTGCGAAGTCCGCCATGCTTGAAGGCGTCCTGCCGCGCTTTCAAGTAGTCCTTGTTAGCTTTTGCACCTGTTTCCAGCCATGGCACGTGCTGAGGCGAAGGTATGGCATTAGCAGCGAGCGTATTTTCACGACTTCCATTGCAGCTGCCAGTCTTCACGAGACCCTTTCGAAGAAGGCCTGGCACAGGAGACGGTGACATCCGTACAACATCTGCCAGTGAATTGGGAATGTTCTCTTTGTTGCTATGACCGTGGCCATGACCGCCTCGCTTACCATGGTGCTTCTTGGCTCCCTTGTTGCCTGCCGCTCCAAGGGAAGGAAAGGCCTCGGTGTCATCGACAGGGAGGATCGACGGCGATGGGGTCGGCTCACGTGAACGGTGACGGCTCGTTGGACGTGAACCAGACGAATCGTAAGACGAAGATAAACCATTCATTGAGGAAGTCCTAGGTTCAAAATGACGTCGCGGGGTCGACATATAACCACTATTTGCATTTTGGGAGCCAGAGTAATTGTAGGAACCGAACTGTCCTGGTGAAGACGTTTGCGCCCATTGATTTGTAGCAGCAGGCTGGAGCGTTGGGAACGTATCATAATCATGCACTTGAAAGCTAGGGTGAAGCTGCGATGGTGGTGTACCAACTGTGGCATCACCAATGTTCATACGGTTCAGTAAAAGTGCTGGATCATGGGAGAAGATGCAGGAGGCTCCCGCAAGGCAGTTGCCCATCACCCAATATCTAGATCGTCAGTAAGGGGCAGGTATGTGCTTGGAAGCGGATGCATACTTGCAGATATGACTACTGAGATCATGACTGAAGCGGCAATCGGCTCTCAAGCAGCTCCCATTTGACAACCAATACTTGCATACGATGTTGCTTCGGCCTCGCTCGGTCTGATCGATCATTATCGGCTGACTGGGCGTCATGGACTTTCCTATGAGTATCTGTCCATCGTTTTCGGGGAAATAGCTTTGTTCCTGCTGATATCCTTCCGAGCTTCCCATCAAGTTCATGAGCGTGCTGCTCAAGTCGTATCCGTTCGCTTCAAGAGCGCTTTCAATCTCCTCGTCAGACTTCCCGTCACCCATCACTGAACGCAGCATATCGTATGGAGACATCTCATTTGATTGTGGTTGAATCCAAGATGCCGCCGCAGCATTCAACCCGCTCTCCGAGATACTTCCTGCGCCAGAAGATGAGGGCCTACTATTAGACTCCTCGTTCACTAGCCAGTCCACAGTATCGCTGCCGTAGTCTCCATATTCATTCCGCTCCGAGCTCGGTTCGCTAAACTCGTAGGAAGTCAGGCTTGGGCTATGGGGTATTGGAATAGCGAATGCGAGACGAGGCGATGGACGAGGAGAAGTAAAGGGACTTCCGCCGCCGTACGACCTGGAGCGCATGAACGACGGAGGTGCGATCCCAAAGCCGGGAGGCGGCGCAGGGCTTGCTCTGCCGAGAGAAGGAGACGCAGAGGGTGTCGAGGCGCGTTGGTTGTGCCATGGCGCGGGGGAATTGCGGCGGCCAATGCTATGGCGAAGTGGGGGAGAAGCAACGGATGAGGCCTTCGAGTCTCGATAACGCCACAGGATAGAAAGTACTGCATCTTCGAGAGGGTGACCTGCAAGTGAGAGCTCTGCCTGAACAATTGCCTCGAGCTTCTCCGTCTTCTCTTCCTCATCGTACGCCGGGTCTTCCAGGACTGGCAGACATAAATCGTATATGGTGTCGGAAACCATGGTGGAACAAGATTAATGGCTGTACGTATTAGTCGTGCTATGGAATAGACTAGGAGGGCATGTGGGGTAGGACAAGAGGTTGAAGATTAGATGAGTTTATGGATAGAAGGAGCGACAGGGAACAGCAAGTATTTCCAAGCCGCCGGCAGCTGCTACATTGCGAGCGCAAACGAAGAGACAGTCAAGCGAGCCAGTCTTGGAAACTGTGCTTGGTCATGTAGAGAGAAAGGGAGGAATATACAATTAACTGAGGCAAGAAAGCCGTCTATCGAATACGGCAGTCAGCCCTATCTGAACATCTTATCGCGGGATCTTAGCCTCGTTCGTGGTGTTGTGACTAAAAGAGAAAGGTATATCATAAAGTACCTTCATTGCATTCTTTTCTCACACATACCCCTATACAGTCGGATGGACTGAAGGGCTCATACTATAAATCTACCACTAGGTAATGCACGAACAGCGCCTTTCTAGAATTCCAGGACAAAGATTTTATCCCACTCCACCATATCTAAGCAAGTCCATGTGCGGGAAGAACGTGTAGACAGAAGCTTCCCAGGTACGCCCGGATACCCTCGGACTACGCTCGATACAAAACTGCCTCACGATATCGGTCTTCAAGAATGGGATCCTGCTGTCTCAATCCATATTTGATCTCCCCAATAGATCAGACATTCCTCTTCTGTCGATGCGCGTTGCATACTACGTAGCATACGGACATATACCAATCTCATGATATTATCTGCAAACATTGCAGTTGACATTGGTGGTACGAAGTAGAGGACGTGATAACACAGTGGGTTGACAAGGCCAGGTCCTCAGTGGATGCCGCAGCTCAGCAGCTCCTGCAGAGCAACCTTGCGAGTCAACCTAATCGAATGCCCACACGAGCAAAACTCCAAGGTCTCGGCTCAACCACAGCAATTCGTTACACATAAGCCACCCTGCAGCATACCTTGTTCCACATTCTGAGAGGTGAATTTCAGATTCTGTTAATACAGGCGAACCAGAGATTCCAGTCGCTAAGAACAGAGGTCTGATTTGCTCCAGTCAGGCGAGAAGTTCGTCTTTAAATGGTGGGCAACATAGTCTTCTTTGTGGCGAAAATCTCAAGCCATGCTGATGCCAGCTCGGAATCTGTCGGTGTTGGAGAGGTTGGTCCAGAATTTGGCGATCGTCTAGATTGGACTGTCCTGACTATTTTGGACCGCATATTGCAGGACGTTTGAGGTCTCATCACTGGCGACCATCCATCTGTTTGGCCAATTGCTCCAGTGTCATGTCATCGTAATCCACCTACTTGCTTCTTGACCCCTTCACATCAATCTCTTGTCTCTTCACTTTCTTGAGCAAACCTGAGAAAGGGCCACCATTTTAGTGTAACTACACTGTTTGGACAATCCGGAGGCAGTTGTCAGACAGTAAGGTATAACAGTCGTTGAATCTAGAGATCTATGCTATATCCACGCCGACCCAAGGCAATAATCTATACCAACGTGACATCATCGACGTCTCGCAGCAATGTGAAGATAGGTATCCTGAATCGGAGAAGCCTACTCTTTCCTTTTTGTCTCTGGGTCCTCCTGCTGCACTTGTCTCTCAGCCTCAGCAGCATCTTTCTCCGTCTCTGCAGCCTCATTTGCTTGGCCCTGCTCCCTTTCTTGCTCAGCCTTAGCACTAGCTTTTCTCTGATCTTCTTCGTCAATGTTCTCGTCATCTTTCGGGTTCGATCGGCCGGTCTCGCCGCTCTCTTCGTTCTGCTCATTCTCTTCTTCGATCAGGTCTTGTTGCTCCTTCAGAACCTCCAATCTTTGCTTGTTCGTTGCAGCGCCCTCGGCGTTGTGCACCTCGAGTTCGATCTCGTGGAACAACTCTTCAGGAATTGACGAGAGCACAGCTTGGAGAGCGTCAAATTGGGATGCTACCTCTGACTCTTTGCCCTGGGTATACATGAAGGCGTTGCTAAGAACAAGTAGAGTGGACGGAACGCCATGTTTTAGCCGGAGATCGAGCCACATCTGAAGATCATCTCGTAGTCGTCCGGGACTCATTCCGTGTGTTCGAAGACCTCGAGACGCGCAGGCCATCTGTAATTCGGGAACAGAGAGACTATCAACGCCCTCAAAGGAAATAGCTCGGTCATCCCGCTTGATCTGACGCATGCGGTGGCGAATCTGATATCGCAGCATCATGTCTGTACCGAAGGCATTGAGATTCATGTATCTGGTCATACCAACCAATTGAGGCCGAGACAAGTTGTCCAGTGTCAAGTCATCCTTGAAGATTTTGCAGACTTTGACAACATCTGCATGAGTAGGGGTTTCTCCAGTCGCTCGGACCTTGCGGAAAAACTCCGTGAATTCTTCCCTTTGAGCATTGACTGCGCTTACAGGAAGGCCAGTCTCCTTCAGTGTGTCTCTAAGGAAATTGCTGACTTCCTTCCGGGTCGTTCGGAGATGATTGGCTTTCTTGTCCTTTGAGTTCTGACCCTCGTACGTGCTGGGTAACATATTGGGAAACAGCTTTAAAGCAACAGGCAATAGAAGTTCAGCAAACGGTACTATGACAAAAACCGAGAAAGGGACCAGACGACCTAAATCTTGCACAGTGCGTTGCAGCTGCCGGTTCTCTCTTCGACTGAGCTCGTAGCCAGCGGCCATCTTTACGGCGAGCTTTGTACTGATCCTGACCTCAGTAGCGAGTAGCTTTGTCCCATCCCAGTAATGGTGTGCTTCTTTTTTGACCTTTCCCCACACTGATAACTTCGCCTGTTCCTTCTTTGCCTCTCCGAGCTTCTTTTCCTCTGCTTTGGCCTGCGCTGTTTTGTCTGCAACCAACTCATTCAGACTTCTGTCTTCCATAGCTTTAGTCTTCGGAACGCCAGTGACAGAACCTTCAGTCTTCCCAGTCGTTGTTTGGTCGGTGACTGATGACGCTGCTTCTACAGCTCCCCTTGAGTCGGGTGCTTTTGTAATTTCATCTCGAGGAAGGGGCTTCTTCGCTTCTTCTGCGTTGAAACCAGGAGGAGGGAACCCTGAAGGCCCACCGCCATTTGTAGAAGTATCTGTAGCATAGCCTCGGCGAGGAAGCAGTATAGCGATAGCCCTTAGCTGAGGAGGTAGATCACTGGCATTGCGGCGGAGGTATGCGGAGTGCGCCGATGAAGGGGTGAAAGTGGATCTCGGTGGCAGTATACCTTTGATCCCCATTAACGACGCCTTTAATTAGGATCTGTAGAACACAGAGGACACACCTCCATTGCGTAATACCTGCCGAGCAGAGCCATTTCGTACGACTCTTGCTGATGCGCTCATCTCAAGTAAATAGCGCAGTACAAAATCTGCCAGAACCGCAGAATAATAAATATGTTGAAAAGGGTGGTCTGAATTGTTGCACCATATATGAGGGATGGAAATGATAAATCCTTCAATATGGCGTGATGATGAGAAAGTCGCGTCGCCAGGGGTATTCTAGAGAAGTCGGTCCGGAATCTTTCAGTGTCCGCTCCGCCCGATCTCCGCAAAATGGTCTTAGTCATCCACCAAACTAGCGCCCTAGGATAGGTCGTTCACCGGGACAAAGCCACGTGACTCGTAGCTCTCCCTTGTGGTTCGTGGTTCCTCACTGCTGTGTTCTCTTTCATGAAGTCTAGATATACTACTACGAGAGCATTAAGCATAGTACCGTTGTATGTAAAGCATCGCACCAGAAGATACTTAATATATACTCAAGAGCTAAGACTTCAGGATAATCGGCGAACTTCATATATCTTTTTGGCCTTTACTGGTTTAGCGCCGTTTAGAGGTCGGCCTAACCCCGATCCCCAATCCCTCCGCTGGTAAACCCCCTCAGCACCGACGACTCATTTAGTGCGCGTCTTTGCCAACCTCATACCTTGTACGTACGTGCAGACTCGATCCCTATTCAGGATGAGGCTGTGACTCGATATCGAAGCCTCGAGCTTCCCTCGCTGCCACGTGCAGCTTCCTCCGCCCCGCCCCTTCTTCATCAGCTCCTGCCGCGCTTACGATGACCACGAAACAATTCAAGAGGGCAGCACGCATCATACTTGTGGGAGCTCCTGGTGTCGGGAAAGGCACCCAGGCAGAACGTCTGATGCTGCGATATCCACAGCTTTCTGCTGTTAGTTCTGGGGATCTCCTACGCAATGCTGTTCGCAACAAGACGCTGTTGGGTATGAACAGTACCTTTCAATTGGCCGAGTCCCCACTTGATCGGGCATAAAGTACCCGTGAACGTGCTGCTGACAATCGACGGCAGGCGTTGCGGCACAATCCAATATGAGAGCTGGCTCCTTAGTCCCGGACGATATGATTCTGCGCCTTATCCTTTCGGAGCTGAAATCTAAATCCTGGGTCCCATCAACCTCCTCTATCTCAGACGCATCTCCAGCCCTCCCGTCCGAGCTGCCTACTGCATCTTTCATCCTCGATGGATTTCCCCGTACTTCGACTCAAGCTTTGAAATTGGACTCTTTAATCCCCATCAACCTAGTTGTTTCTCTCATTACTCCAACGAACATCATCTTGGGTAGAATTGCGGATCGATGGGTACACGCTCCCAGTGGACGGGTGTACAATACGGGGTTCAATAAGCCAAAGGTTGAGGGGAAAGATGACGTGACTGGGGAAGCATTGACAAAGAGGGACGACGACGATGAAGTGACGTGGAAGGCTCGACTGAAGAAATTTGACGAGACGAGCGAGCCGTTGCTGGATCATTACGACAAACAAGGCGTCTTGTGGAAAGTCGAGGGAAATAGTAGCGATGAGATCAGCCCGAAGCTTTTTGGAGAGTTTGAGCGGAGGTTCTGTTGAGCGCTGGCTTCGGGATATGGTGGCTTGTAGACTGATCCAAATCTGAAGTATAGTTCTTCGTCTCAGTACAGCTTTTACTAGGTGCAAGATTCACCGCTCCTCAGGAGTGCGAAAAGAGCTCCACTTGGTGCGCGATGCGCCAGACCGTTTTGATGGTAACCAATCTTCCATGAGTGACAAGGCATTCCGATCACCGTGCGTGACTTGCCACTTCCAACTACAGATCGTCTCTTTCATCGTCGTTCGGTAAGCGCTCTAACAGGTCCTCGACAATGATAATCAACTCGTCGATATCGGGTCTCTCTGCAGGCTCAACCTTCAGACATCTGCGCACAACGTTTTTGACCCCGTCACTAATCGCACCTTCTCCACTTGTCGCGTGCGAGACTCCATTTGCAGCTTTCTGCTTGCCTTTTGGGTCCTTCTTCATTCCCTCATCTGGAAACCTCCAATCACCGCCCAATACACAAATGCTCAAGCTCCCTCCCGTTTCATCACTTCTCGCCTCGAATGGGCTTTTGCCTGTCAAACAAGCGTATAAGGTACAGCCCATGCTCCATATGTCGACTTTAGTATCTATAATGGAGCCTGTCTTGACGTCGAACAGTTCAGGTGCCCGGTAGGGCATGGTGCTGTGTTCGCCAGCTGTGTCTTGGACGGCGAGTGCGAGCGAGCGGGATGTGATCGGCGTTGGTGATGGGGCGAGCGATCCAAGATCCATGAGAATTGGAGTCTTACCATCATCCGCTATCATGATGTTGCCTGGCTTTATATCCCTGTGTGCATATGCTCGTAGCTCCCCCTCCTCAACTCCTTCCTGGGACCTCATAACCTCGCCCTCCATCAATGGTTCCTGCTCCAAAGCTTCTTCGTGTCTTTCTTGCTCTTCTCTTCTCCGCCGCTGTTTGTTCTTCTTGGCCGCATCTTGATCTGCCTCTGCAGCCTGCTGTCTAATACCTTCCGCTTTCATGTGGGACGCGGCCCCTCCCGGCGCACCTTTCACCCTGTATTGATGCATAGCCTTCAGGGCCCTTGCTACACCCAAGAATAGGATCATTAACCGTCTTTCTGGGAACTTCGAATGGTTCACAAGATTCGCGTTGATAGCGTCTTGTAAGTTTCCTCTTCGATAGTAAGGGAGCAGTATGTATACCGTCTTGCTACCCGGGTCCGATTTGTCTTTGGCGGAGACTACAGAATGGTCGATGGTATGGATAATGTTAGGGTGCGGTGAGAAGAGCGTGTATGCTTCTACTTCCTTAAGCGCGAGAGCCACGGATTCTTGACCAAAAGGGCACCGAATCTTCTTCAGAGCGTACAGTTGAGCTGTTGAGGTATCTTGAACTAGATAGACATAAGAGAAGCCGCCCTGTGCGCTTGCTTTTCAGTACGATATGTGATAGGGGGTGATGGAGTGCACGGAGTCGGGTAGCTCACTTCGCCGAGGAGGTGCTGCATCTTAAAGCTTCTGCTGTTTATCTTGAGCTGCGGCGATCCCGGGAAGCAGAACATGCAGTTGGTGAGGGAGTAAAGGAGGTCCATCATGATTTGCGACATCATTCCCAGTGATGTGTGCTGTTGCTGCTGAAGCTCAGCCGGCATAGGGAGGCGTGTACTACCCGAGTTGGGCCAGCGTATCTTAAGTATTGGCTAAGGGAACCGAAGTGGCTGACCAATTAGCAAATCCTCCTCTTAGCATCGAAGCGCCTTTCTATGTCGACTTGTTGCTCAGTTGAGTACCTTACGCTGATACCGTGAACGAAGCTACGGAGGGCAAAAGGCGGAAATATGCCGCCCACCTCTACGCAAATTCGATGTACATTCGAATCTCCAAAAACCGAGTACTCCTTCGGCATGCCTCCATCACAGCTCAAGAGGCTGAGAACTTCGCTTAGAGAGCAAGGAGTAACTGGACCGCAGAGATCTAAAAAGCAGAAAAAACAGGCAAGCCAAAATGGAGCATTACGCGATAGCAGAATACACAGAAGAACGGCTTTGCATGACATACGGGAGAAATTTAACCCGTTCGAAGTCAAGGCGCCCTCGAAGACCAAATACGAATTCGCTAGCAATAAGACTCTGGGAGGTAGGGTTGGCAAAGAAGCAGTCTCGCGACCTGGGGTAACGAAAGGTTTGGGAGAAGAGAATGTAAGGCGCCTAAGCTATTATACATTGTTTGTGGCTGTTGACAGTCTATCATAGCGTCGCAAAACACTACTGGTTGAGATGAATAGAAGGAAAAAGGTCGGCGGCATCACGGACCGCAGGTTTGGAGAGAATGACCCCACGATGACACCCGAAGAAAAGGCACTAGAACGCTTCGTGACAGAAAAGCAGAGAGGCAGCAAAAGAGGTACAACATTCGACCTTGAGGATGAAGAGGACCGCGTGGAACTGACTCACTTTGGTCAATCTCTGTCGTACGAAAAGCTGGCTAGACGTGACGACTTCAACGAAGCTGATCTGGACGGTTCGGACGAAGACAATGCCGTAGATCTCCGAGAAGAGCGGCCAAGGAAACGGCGTAGACTGTCAGACGCTGATGCGTCTGAAGGGGGCTCAATGGGCGAGGACGATCTTTCACAGCCCGAGCGCCATAAAACGAAGAAGGAGGTGATGGAGGAAGTCATTGCCAAGTCCAAACTGTACAAGTACGAGCGACAACAAGCGAAAGAAGATGATGACATTCTTCGTGCTGAACTAGATAAGGGGCTTCCGGATCTCTTTGCACTCATGCACAGCGGTCCAATGCCACCTTCAGTAAACCAAATACCACTCGGCCAGCATTCTGGCATGAACGCTGATAGAATGGCTTTACTCGACGGCAAAGAGCGATCTCAGGCAGATAAAGAGTATGACGAGCGTTTACGGCAAATGGCCATGGATCAACGAGCGAAGCCTACAGTGAGAACGTTGACTGAGGAAGAGAAGCTGCTTCAGGAGGCTCAGCGGCTCAAAGAGCTCGAAGAGAAAAGACTTCGGAGGATGCGAGGAGATTCAGAAGATGGCAAGTCAGATGCTAGAGACAGTCCTCAAAAATCTGATGGTGACGACAACATGTCCTTGGAAGAGGAAGACACCTTCGGACTAGGGTCTGGCTTGCTAGGTGATAAACGTGTATCGAGATTAGGGGTGGAAGATGAGGACGAGTTCGTGATAGAAGATCACCTCATCGCCAGTGGCTCAGAAATCGATCCGTCAGACGCCGAGAGTGATCTGCCAGGCAACGAATCCAACGATGATGACGATCAAGAATTCTTACAAGGCCTTTTATCAAAGGACATTGTCGGCAGAGAAGGGCTAAGTATTTCGCAAGATCTCAACGGTGTCTCAAAAGCACATGGCCCTGCTGGTAATTTAGCGTTCACCTATAGATGTCCGGAAACCCATCTGGATCTTCTCGATATGATAGGCAACATCGCTTTTGAAGACCTGCCCACGGTGGTACAGAGAATCAGAGCTTTATACCACCCTAAGCTTGCTAGCGAGAACAAGCATAAGCTAGGAAAATTCGCGACGGTCCTGGTCCACCATCTCTTTTACTTGGCTAATCCCATCAAACACCCACCTTTCGTTGTGCTAGAATCTCTGATACGCCATGTTCATTCGTTAGCGAAAACCTTTTCAGAAGAAATTGGTCGAGCTTTTAGATCGCATTTGAGAGCGATACATCATGAACGGTCGACTGCTCTTAACGCAGGAGATTTGATCATCCTCACAGCAGTTGCGTCAGTATTCCCAACGTCAGATCACTTCCACCAAGTCGCTACTCCGGCCATGCTCTGCATGACTCGATATTTGGGGCAAAAGGTCCCATTTTCACTCAGCGATCTGGCAACGGGTACATATATCGTTACTCTCTGTTTGCAGTATCAGCAATTGTCGAAACGATACGTTCCCGAAGCTGTCAACTACGTGCTCAATGCTCTATGGGCACTTGCCCCAGTAAAGGCAAAGCGCATCGCAGGAGCCTTCCCGCATCACACGCTTCCTGACTCCTTACGGCTCGATAGTAGGTCAGATATAGGGCACCGCCCATTGGCTTTCTGGGATATTGAGCCTCCACTTAATCCCACGGATGCTGATAATCAAGGTCTCAAGCTCGCACTTATGAACACGCAAGTCGATATTGTTGAGAACATGATGACGATCTGCGCCGAAAAGTCCGCGTTCTGTGAAGTGTTTGATCCGATCTACACCGCTCTGAACTTTCTAGGAAGCAAGACATGCTCCGAAACGTTCAATGTTGAAACCAGAAAAAAGATACGAAATACAGTCGACAAGCTACGCAGCCAACTGCACCAATCGCGCTTGGCACGCAAGCCGCTCCGCCTTCATGACCACAGACCCCTTGCCATCAAGACCTCGATTCCCAAATTCGAAGATTCCTACAACCCAGACAAACACTACGACCCTGACCGTGACCGCGCCGACGTGTCCAAGCTCAAGGCCGAGCACAAGCGCGAGCGCAAGGGTGCATTGAGGGAGTTGAGGAAAGATGCCAACTTCATTGCGAGAGAGAGCTTGAAGGAAAAGAAGGAGCGGGATGTTGCGTATGAGAAGAAGTACAAGAGGCTTGTCGCGGAGATTCAGGGTGAGGAGGGAAGAGAGTCAAAGAATTATGAGAGGGAGAAACGGATGAGGAAGTCGAAGAAGTAGTGGTTTTGTAAATCGTAAATAATTGATTCGTTCGACTGGGTTGGATCCTCATTAGGGTCATGATCTGATGGAGATGAGTTCGCAACTGTAGGATCCTAAACGTCTTTTGTCCTGAAAAGTGCTCAAAGGCCACCGAGGACCTGCTATCCTTCATTTACTCACTTCGCTCCGGTCTTTAGCCAAGATTGCTGTTCCATCTCGTCTACACTGAAGGCTCTGTGCAACCATGCAAATGTCATAAGGCGGACAACATCCGATGTCTTATTTCATGGCCCAATAAAGAGGAAGCGCAGCCAACGTTCTTTCCTTGCCTCAATGTGCAACGTCTGACTAGGCGCGCAGCTTCCTCATGATTCACAAGCAGGACGGCAACGGTCCCAGTATTTAACAGTATGTGCGATCCAAACAAGCACGCAGCTTACCGGATCGATCATAGCTTGCCCAGGCAGGACCCATAACAAGAAGCTGTTGGAAAGCTTTTTCAACCCAATATACGCCACATTTTGAAGTTTTCTCCCCGACGGTTGGTTTTGTCGTTTAATCACCCAATGCTTTGAGTACGTTTTGCATCGTAATTCAACATTGATAGCAGAGATGGAGGATGGATTCCCAAGATTTGAGAACTATTGAGGACCCACTGGTGCAGTTGTGTAGCTACAGGGAAGTCATGAGCAGTTCAACGGCCGCAAGTGCCCAAGAGTCTGGTGAAGATACAGGCGACGTACCTCACCATGATACCACACAGATACAAACAGCTGTTGCTAGGTCACATGAGATGCAAAATAAGCCCGTGTCGAATCGCGATAGCATCTCGTCCCACACTCTGTCCGCTGAGGCCGCAACAGCTGAGACGGATACCAGGTCCCCCAAGCGTCGCCGCTCGGACAGCTCTGGCAGCCTTCATACTTCGGAAGTGGTGAAGGAACAACGATACGGTGCGTCGTCCGAACATAAGAGCCGTGAAGATGCCGTGGCGGTAGAGGTGGTCTCTGGAATTACTCGTATAAACCCACCTAGTAATGAGACAGCTTCATCTTCGTGTCGTGGGACGGATAATTGGCCCAAGCTCTCCTCAGCCGAGGAACCTGAGCCACGTCTAACTAAGAAACGGTTTCGTAATGTCAGACCCACGTTGTCTTTACCGGATGTGCGTCTGTCTGTGATCAATCCATTGCCGGAAACAGTGCCACACCGCACGATGGGCTCGACGGCGAAGGAGGTCAATCTTCCACGGAAAGGGCAGATGCCCAAAGAGTGCACACTTCCACCACTCGCACCACGAACGGGGTCGATCACCAATGCCCGAAATAGGGGGGAGGTCTCCCTCCGTCGAATGGACGATCTCGTTATAAACTTCGGTGAGCCTGGTATCCATCCCACGCTAGGGCCCTATTATCAGCACCCACCAGGACCAAAGACAGTACTGCCCGGAATCTTCGAAACTAGACGCTGGGGCTTTGCGAAGGGCGGAAGCGATAGAGCTGCGGTGCTGGTGGCTGGTGATCGGCATCCTGGACCGCCCCTGAAGCCCTTCGACCACATGTGCTATGAAGACAATGCGTTGGAGTGAGTCCCGTATTTGATTAAGTCCTTTGTTGTTTTGGAACTCAACATGAGTTGTAAGACTTCATTTAGGCGCCTTTAACCGTCTAGATTGGCCTCCTGACTCAAATTCGTACTTCGATTGCTGACTTGGACTTTACCCAGACAATGGAGATGTGTGGAGTTCAATCGATCGAGGGCTCGGTTAAGAAAGCAATAGGGGGGACTTGACCGGAGCAAAAGGCATAGTTGAGGGTAATCGAGAGATGTTGAGTTGTCCAATGAGGATGATGGGAATGATACCGCTTGACGTTATTTTGGTTAGGAAGTATCATGTATAGGTTACCACGGTTGAGGCAATCCGGAGGCAAATCAGGATAGAAGGGGGCTTGGGCTGCGCAAACCGTTTGCTCTCTAGGCCCTACGGGCTATAGGATTGGGTATCTCTGGATAAAACATCATCGAGCTTTACAACGCTGAAGTCTTCCACGGAACTCAATCTCCAATAGCACCTCGACGTTTGTTGGGGTCGAAACTAATCTTCAATCTCTTCGGCCCCGTGCGATCGTTCTCATCTTCGTCCTTCTCACTCCTTTTGGTCTTCTTATTGTTTTGGCCAGGCTTCGCACTTGTAGCGCTCGTTGGCGTGGGATGATTACTCTCTCTAGCGCTCAATGGCGGATTCGGGTTTCCGGATGTAGGCGTAGGAGCGTGTGAGGGCGTTGTTTGCGACGAGCTTGTTGGCGAGAGCTCCTGTACGAACGATCAAGCAATCAGCTATCCGATGCCCATCTATATCCTCTCCTTGGATTGTGTCCATTCTCTGTACGCACCCTCATAAAGCTAGCTGAACTCCTACTAAATACTCTATCCGCTTCAGTTATCTGCCCTTTCCTCCTCGTAATCGTCCCACCCCCTGAGTTACCACCCGTATTTCCTGCGGTGGCGGATCCTTTGATATAATTGTCGAATCCCTTTATAATGTTGCCTGCGCCCGTCTCTTCGAGGTAGGAGGACTCGTAGCGGTAGATCTGTTGCTCTAGCATTTCCTGTGAGCGGTTCGCGTTAGTATCTGGCTCGGCGTAGATGAGGAACATGAGTGATAGCCTAGGGAAAGGGGGAGCATACCATATTCCGGTCGAGGATTCGCTTCTTCTGGAGTGTTTCTCGGAGGTCGCGCTTTAGCTTTTCGTAATATGGCACACCGCGTGTTGCGTCTGCGGTGGTTGCGGAGGGTGGGGGGATGTTTTCGGCCATTGATAGGATTTCTATTCGAGGCTGGCGTGTGATGAGTCTGTGTGCAAGTTGTATATTAACGATAGTTGCTGGGATTGTGGGAGGTCGTTGATCGGCTAAGTTGCCATTCATGGACGACGACGTCTCACATCACATACTCTAATCGGACCGAGGGGACAACAATGTTGAATCACACCATCTACAAGCTCAAATTTCGGAACGTCCAAAGCCGGCATGGATCATGGGAGTATGGATCATGGCGGCATGGACATGCCAGCTATGTGTAATATGAACGTCCGATTACTCTGCCTCACTATCACCGCTTACATGCTGAACAACGTACCAGATGCTCTTCACATGGAACACAACGAATCTCTGCATAATCTTCCACTGGTGGCACATCCGCTCAACTTTCACGCTCCTCGTCTCCCTCGTCGCCGTATCGTTCCTCACAGCTGGCTACGAACTTGTTCGAGAAATAAGCAGACGATACGAAGTTAGCAGTGCCGAATATGCGAATAGCTTGCCAAGTAAGTAGCGCCTTAGTTCCGCAATTCATGCGTAGGCATGAGACTAAGGACTCTTCTCGAAGATGATGGTGATGATGCTGGTCGAGAACGAGGCTCATTACTCTGGTCAGGAAAGGATGCTGGGCAACGGGAGAAAAGGATTCGGTTAGTAAAGGCAGCATTGTATGCGGTTCAGGTGTTCTATAGCTTTTTTATTATGTAAGTACTGTCCCTGTATCGCATCGGGGTGGCCTATGCTGATCACCGTAGGTTACTGTTTATGACTTACAATGGCTGGGTAATGCTTGCTGTAGCGATGGGGGCATTTATTGGGTATATTGGGTTTGGGAATTCGAGCCCTACGAAGAGTGTGGCTTGTCATTGAACCGCATCTCGACTGAGGAAAATCGGTTGGATGTATTCATTGAGCGATATGATATAATGACTTTTATGGGACATCTTCCTCATCTCCGTCCCCAAACCCGAAGCTAAATCCACCAGCATTTGCTTTGACATCCTTCTCTGCCTCTACTAGCTCGTCCCATTTCCTCTTCTTCCCTGCCTTCAATCTCTCCATCTGGCTAAGGGCTTCGTCTAACAAGCAAGGATACGATGCTCCCATCTTCTGTACAAACAAATCGTACACATCTTTGATATCATTCTTGAACCCCGAAATTTGGTCGGCTTTGTTCTTCAAGAAATCAAGAACATTGGTAAGGTGTGCCTTGGGTACAAAGTTCTGTGTAATCGCGATGCTGGGCTCTAAATTCACCACAAGATGCCACCATCCCGATGGCACATGCAGGACCTCTCCCGCCTTGCAGATGCCTTCCATACAGCCTGGCGTTCTTCGGGCTTCGGTATGAAAACCAAGAAGCCATTCAGCAACGCTCAAAGGGCTTGTAACTTCACTTTGATCTTCTGAGACAAAGACTCCAGGTGGTGGATGTTGGGAAGGAGACGTTGGGAACATGATCCAGTACTTCGATCCCTTCAGAACAGCATTCCAGGCGCTAGTTTTGCAGTTAGTGTTATGGCTTGGTTCGTACGGGATATATCAACCTTGTAGCGTTTGGATCTTTGTGAAAACTGCTTCCACTCCTCTCAGGCCCAATAATAAGCCATCGACTATCTGGTCGTTGATCACCCAGAACAGAGAAAAGATCTTCGCCAAAGCAGTCTGGCGCCCAGTAATGCCCATCCTTCCCGTACTTGAGACCCATTTTCTCCACGAATGCACAATCGAATAGATACAATGGACTCTCATCGTTGTTTTCATTCATGTAGTCGACGTAGGTCTTGAGAGGCCAATCGACCGCTTCTGCCCTGAATCTGATATCGCCATACTCCTCAAGTAACGTCCCTAATGACCAATCTCGATATACCGGCCATTCTCGGACAGTATCGGTAAGGATGAATGGCCTATGTAGGTTCTGAGAGTCAGTACTCCCATACGTAAACATGAAACCGAGCCGTAACACAACATTGGGGATCAGATCAGGTCCAATCGATAGTGTACGCTAGACATGATAGTGCCATTGAGTACAGCTGGTGACCAAAGGTACGCTCTGAGAACGTGAGTAATTTCAAGTCTTGTCACTGGTATCAAAAGGTGATATTACTGAGCTTTGCATTACCTATCTGTCCATTCATAGATGAATTCCGAAGCAGAAACACTAGGCAATCGAGTTATGGCATTACTAATAGGGATATTGCATGCGTATGGCACTAACGGAGTATTGGCGCAGAAGAAGGGGCGATGAAGGATGTCCGAAAACAGGTTCTGGCAACATATTTGGGCGGTATGCACTCGAGGTATTCCAAGGTACGTCGAACGCCATGTCCCACGCCAAATAGGAGAGTCAAGGGATGATCTAGCAAGTAGTGTCTCAGCATGGGTTCGTTTCTGGATAGACGCTAATTTAAAGGTGCAATGGAGAAAATCGGCGCTCGATATGTCAAATGAAGTGAAGAGAGTATTATTGTGGATCTTTCTAGTATGCATATTCGAGCCGAAACGATGCGTTGTCCACCTTCATGGCTCATATCGTTCAACAAGACGAAGGACAACAAAGGAGTAGAGTATGGCCAGAAAGTATGGACCAAGTTCACGCTGAATTGTCTAATCTGAGATTGAAATGTTCCAACATACTCAACACAGATTATCTTCCATAGATCTTCAAGCCTGGTGAAAGCAAACAAAGCTTTACAGGTATGCTGAAGCTGTCGTAGTGCAACAGCATCCAGGAATTCGAGTACTTGAACAATCAGTTCGTCTGGGAGGGTAGCAAAGTAACCTGCAGACCCCTTAATGTTTGCATCCGCAAGGTATACATTCCCAGCTGGCTTGATCCCCAGAGGATGCTGTGGCGTGGCTAGAGAGTCATGAGAGTTTAACCCGGAGTCCACGGCTTGGGTAGCATTCGGATGACTCGACGCCTGTAGCTGTGGCAATGCTAGAGCTGCGACGATCATGTTACCATTCAAGTTGTTCGGACTCGAGCATGACTCCCAATCGCGGACTCCCATATCTCAGAAGGCTTAAATGTCTTAAAGGCAGGTTCCTTCGAGTACAAGGTCCCGCGCTTAGTCCCTTGGACTGTCTAGTCATTCATGGAGGCGAACCCATCAGTCAAAAGTACTCTTAACCTTGAGGACGGAGGTGGTGAATTCTAAGTTGTCATCAATGGTATATGACCCATCGGGCCACTAGGACTAGCTCCAGCGGCGAAAAGGGCGCTAGTGGATCGACAAATTTTTCCAATTCTCTATTTCATGCTTGCGATCGTTCAGCCTTTTTCCTCACCCAACCAAATAACGAACCACATCATAATCACAACAACTCCGGTATCAGACAAGTACTCTTGCATAGAGTGCTTTGAGATCCAGACTACTACAGCGTTACCAAGTTTAACTGGGTGAACTACTCCACTGTTCATCTTCAGTCATCAGCCCCACGACTACCTTTCGGACTATACAGAGATCACGTACCTGAAGGTCGTGATCTTTCGCTTGACTAGCTGCAAGTATGGCTGACAAGGGCCTTGAGGAGATCCCAGAGAGTATGTTTGCACGTTGTTGCGCCCGTCACAGTCCTCGAGGCTTAGTGCTTCGCTTGCTCTTTTTGCTCTTCGTGCAGTAGCTGACATGGTACCTTACTTATAGCTCAAATTGAATCAAATTATGATGAGGTCACCGACTCCTTCGATTCCATGAATCTGAAGGCTGAGCTGTTGCGAGGTATGATTTGCGCCTACACAAGGGTTATAGGCGGATGTGACACTGACTTATTTTAGGGGTATACGCCTATGGATTTGAGCGCCCTTCTGCAATTCAGCAGCGTGCTATCATGCCTGTTATCAAGGGTATATTCGACCATGAGCGCTTTGCTATGCGTGATGACATGCGTTGACTTGTACATCCAGGTTCGGACGTCATTGCCCAAGCTCAATCTGGTACCGGCAAGACAGCCACATTCTCGATCTCAGTTCTGCAGAAGCTAGACCCAAATGTGAAGGCATGCCAAGCCTTGATTCTTGCACCCACCAGGGAGCTGGCGCAGCAAATTCAGAAGGTCGTTGTGGCTATCGGCGACTTCATGTCCATTGACTGCCATGCTTGCATTGGTGGCACTAGCGTCCGTGATGATATGTCAGCTCTTCAGGCTGGACCTCAAGTAGTCGTTGGAACTCCAGGCCGTGTACAGGACATGATCCAGCGCCGCGTCCTCAAGACCGATTCCATGAAGATGTTTGTCTTAGATGAGGCCGATGAGATGCTTTCTGTAAGTAACTCATGATCATGCGCTGTGTGCACGATTTGCTTACCCATGAAACAGCGTGGTTTCACCGAGCAAATCTACGACATCTTTCAGCTTCTCCCGCAATCCACTCAAGTCGTCCTCCTCTCGGCGACCATGCCCCAGGATGTCCTCGAGGTTACCACCAAATTCATGCGCGACCCTGTACGCATCTTGGTGAAAAAGGCGGAATTGACCCTTGAGGGTATCAAGCAATTCTACATAGCAGTAGAGAAGGAGGACTGGAAGCTGGACACTCTTTCCGACTTGTACGAAACTGTTACCATCACCCAGGCCGTCATCTTCTGCAATACAAGGAGAAAGGTCGACTGGCTTACCGACAAGCTTACAGCTCGTGATTTCACGGTGTCTGCTATGCACGGTGATATGGACCAGCCCCAGCGAGATTTGATCATGAAAGAATTCCGCTCAGGCTCTTCCCGTGTTCTGATTGCCACGGACTTGCTTGCCCGTGGAATTGACGTTCAGCAAGTCTCGTTGGTAATCAACTACGACTTGCCTGCCAACCGTGAGAATTATATCCATCGCATTGGGCGTGGTGGACGTTTTGGACGAAAGGGTGTTGCAATCAACTTTGTCACGGCTGATGACGTACGAATGATGAGGGAAATCGAACAATTTTACAGCACTCAAATTGAGGAGATGCCTATGAATGTGGCCGGTAAGCATGCACCATGCCGCACTCACCCCTTCGAAATATGCTAATTGTAGTTCCAGATCTGATCTAGGTCTGAGATAATAAACATCTTGCGTGTTTCTGCATTGCATTATTCTGTTGTCGTAAAGGACATCTAAGCAATCGCGGCTAGGACCATGATTTTCCCGAGAGACTGTTACAAATTGAAAGGGGGTTTAGAATTTCATAGATCGCTTAGGAGCGCTGCTGGCATGCTGGCGGCGTTCTGTTTTCTTTTGCATGCAATGGCATGTGCCCTTCGGCATGTGTATCTTCTAAAAGTCTTGCACTTCACTTGGCTCTCGACGAGCTCTGTGAAGACTTCTCACGTTTCGGATCGTGTGATGGCTTGGGAAGATGGCATTTATGTGTTGAACCCATATAGACCAATCGATATACGCAAACCATCCCATCATCGCCTTGAAAGTGTGTGAAAGACAAGGTTCCAAGTTTCAATATTGAGAATTAAAGTCCGAAATTCCATGGCTACCTGCCTCTCTATCAGCCTCATTACTTTGAATCGCTAACGAACGCTCAAAATACTCGCAAAGCGCTATTCATGCCTGGCGGTGAATATGCAATGGCTCGAGGAGAAGATCCGGAATGGCTAGTCTGGTGCATGCGGCTTAAGTTGGAACATACAAAGATCTTCCAGCAACTCTCCACTCTCGCTGAAGCCAACTCACGCAATGGAGTACTTGCTGCCAAGCTTGCAGACTCCATAGCCGGCCATGACCAACTCCACGTTGAATCCAACGTGCTGAAAGACCGCATCGCTGGCCTCGAAAAAGATGCAAAAGAGCACTACAAGATCAATTCTGGCAACTCGCAAGTAATCGACGACCTGCAGACCGAAAACGAAGCTCTTCGAGACCGAATTCTTCGCCTCGAGCAAGATGCGAATCAACAGGACCAGATTAACGCTGTTAGCTCGCAGGCAAAGGCAACTTTGGAGCAGAAATTTGAGATTCTAAAGATGGAATACATTAGTGTGACTGATGCGGTGGGAACCATGCAGGAAACGGCGCGGGTGGAGAGGCAAGGCCAAAGACGAGAACTAGAGGAGATGAAAGCGCAAATGGAGGTCTACATGGCTGGTGCATCGCAGAAAAATCATGGCCCAGCTCGTGAAGAGTCAATCCCTTTTGCGGGCTTGATCCCAGCTGGTGAGCAGCCGGTGCTTCCCTCGGCCAGTGAAACTAACTGAGTCAAGCAGATCCATCTCGACCACGTAGGACAGCTTCCGAAGCCACAACAGTTGACGAAAGCGTACGACTTGATACGGAAAGAGAGATTCGACGTATCGATACCACGCATGTGAGCCCTCAAGTTGCTGAGGCCACACAGCTGCACACCCAGTACCTCGATCCTACCCATCTCAACACCACTACTCCAACACCCAGCTTGACGATCCAAGGCTCATCGTCGCTCAAAGAGTATGTTCGTCATGGCGACATTGTGATTAATGAAGGACTTCACCGGTATGAAGCTCAAGCTGTCTATAGCTTCGTAAGCGGCTTGAACGACAAGTACCGCCAACACCTGCTTCGGAAATGTTTAGACAAAGAGGGATGGACTTGGCTGAAGGCTCAAGAAGAGATCCACCGACTGGTCAAGGAGGCGGAGAGGTTGAGAAAGAAGAGGCGACTTTTGCCAGCGGACATGAACGACGATCAGCCATAATTTTGGAGGAAGGAAATGTAAGAGACAGAGGATTTCTACCACGGCAATTCACTCTGTAACACACCGCTCGAAAAGCCAGTACAAAGAGAGTGCCAGCACTGCGCCTTTCCTACGTCTCTTCGTACTCAAACAAACCCCCCTTCTCAGCAACTCCCACCTCAATCATTCCTTCCTCCACCTCTTCCCCCTCAACCCTAACACCAGCCGTCATCACATCCCCCACCTCTACCTTCCCCACACCTTTCGGCGTCCCCGTCAGCACCAAGTCACCCTCCTCAAGCGTCATAACCCGACTAATCTCACTCAGTATCCTTGGTATCCGAAACAACATTAAGCTCGTCTTGTCTCTCTGCCTCTTCTCCCCATTAACATTCAGCCACAATTCCACATAATGCGGATCCTTGATCATTTCCTTTGATATAAAATTCGAGACCGGCAAGAAGGTGTCGAAACCTTTAGCAGCCGTCCACGGAAGACCTTTCTTCTTAGCCTCGTCCTGCAGATTCCTCGCCGTCATGTCAATCGATACGCAGTAGCCGGAAACACACTCAAGGGCAGCTTGCTCATCGTCCGGAGGGAGGTCGATGACGGTACGACCCATAACAAGGGCAAGTTCGACTTCATAGTGCAAATTGACGCCTTTGGGCCGAAGTACGGGACCAGCATTTGGTAAGAGTATGGAGGAGGGAGGTTTGATGAAGAAAAGAGGCTTTTTGGGACGGACATTGTTGAGCTCGTTTATGTGGTCGCTTTTAGAGCTATCAGCTAGAGCATTGTCAATTTAGGTGTAGACGTAGATGGGAAAGGGGAGCGTACACGTAGTTGCGGCCTATGCAGACCACTTTGCGGCAATTGGCCGCTATACTACGAGGTACCATTACGCAAGGCCCAAAGTTATAACTTGCAAAGGAGATCTACCCAACTGGCTTCTCGCTTTGGATGGCCCTGCTTTGGTTGATAAGAGACGTGAGAGGTTAAAGATTCACGTCTCACCGTCGATGAATGCTAGGGCTAGGGCTTCCGGAGCTAACTCCGCTTCAATCCAGCATCTACTACGGCGGTCTCCAGCGAAATAGTTGTTAGCGTGACAGGGATTATTTGGGAGCTCCCTGATACGTAGTATAACCTCAGGTACCGTTGTAGGGAACCTCGGTGTACAATGACAATGCAAGTTGCCTCGATCCTCTCCGACTTGACTTCCCTTCGCGTTTGCGTTCGTACATATGGTCCCTTACTACTCTACAAAGCTGACGACAACCATAGGACCATGCCGCCGCCCTCGCGCTAGTCTCCGTCCACAAGCCGCACGCATCGCCATCCACAGAAGGCGCTGGCAGGGTTTCGGCACCAGAAACAGATGCGGAACTACACGATGATCCGGACATGCAGCGCGCAACGGATCTTGTGGAACTCCACTATGGTGTCAAGATGAACCATATACAGGGCGAGGGTGCGGAGTTGAAGCAGGCTAGGTTGGATGTTGATAGGGTATTGCAGACGCTTGAAGGGAAGGAAAGAGGAGTTGAGTGGAAGTGAGGATGAGATCAGGGTCAGGGTGGAGAATAGGGTATGAGAGGACATCATGAACGAATCATGAATATCGGCATCGACAGAAAGCATACATGGATGCATTCAAAGATATCAGCTCGGAGTAGTCTTCGGCTGACCTTGGCTGTTCATGCAACCCTGATCAATCAACTGCCAACAAACCACACCACACTCACAAGGGACGAATCCCCACACCACCTAGGAATTTTCATAGGATTTCGGATAACGGAAACGAAAACATGTAATCACCGCCCATTTGATAACCCACCAAACCTACCATGTCAAGATGTCATGTGTATGAGTCCTCGACGATGGGCCTCGGCAAATCCAATTCCCCGAGACTCTCGATTTGAGCCTACGGCAACGTCTGTGAGACCACAGGAAGTCCTGCAACAGCACTCTCTCCACTCGCAAGTTGCCTCAAGGATTGCTTGGTAGGGACAGCCAGCTGCCTGCCCAAGGTCACCTTCAGAATGGTCTTCCTCGCGGCAAGGTTCCGGGCCTTTCGCAGATAAAGACTCCTCCTCTTCACCTTGAGCGCCTTATGCACTAAGTCTATGGTCGGCAGTCGAGTAATCTGGGGCATGCCAGGGGTGCTGTGTAATATTCGAGTCAGCATAGTCTTATATTTCCAGCAACACGACGTCTTATTGAAAGTCCAGTTGCGACCATCGATAGGCCTAGTTCCCGAACATGTCTTAGACCATAATGATGATGGAGCTAGCATATAACAAGGGCGGACATCGATGGAGATTTATGAATTGAGAAACACCGATACAGACATAAAGTATTCGGAATCAACTTACCCAGTAGGCATCGAGGGTGTCTCAATGGCTGCAAAATGTTTCTTGAGGGCCAGATCTGTACGCTCCCTCGAAAGGATCTCATCAATTGTGCGCGGACCCGAGGTATCGCTTTGCAAAGATTTGCTTGGTTTATGAACCATGATCTTTGGGTTTGCGTAGTACGGAACTGGGCCATCGGGTACAGAGTCTTCGTCCTTCGCTTGTGCTACAGGCGTTGGCTCTTCGTCCGAGACTACGTCTGTAGCTTCTTCGTACCGTCAGCATATTAAAATAATAGTGTGAACTTTGAAAGTTATGACTTACCAGTCCCCGCCGCCGCACCTGGCACTTCATCCTCTGGAACGCTTTGGACTTCTGCCTCTTTCCCATTCGACATAGTCTCCGGTCTGGCGCTGTTCTCTTGCTCTGCGTTATCAGATGCATCATCTATGGCCTTGCTGGCCACACTGTTGGACATGTGGTGGTCCTGAGTGGTCGAAGGCGGAACACCCAAGTCAGAAATTGTTGAGATGCTGCTTCTGGCTTTGCTTGAATGACTGTGTCCTGCCATTTCAGTGCCAGTATATTCTTTCTGGGAAGCGGTTGCTTCAGCTTCGTTGGAATGCCTGTCCTCTGTCAATCCAGTACCGGGTTGTCCTACTGTAGAAGAGCCGACTTCAGATTGGTTCGAATGCCTACGATCCACTGCGCCGGTACCAGAGCTTCCTGCTACAGGAGAATTGCCTGCAGCTTCGGTCGAATGCCGGCTTTCCTTCGGTGCATTAGTGGTGTCTCCTACCGGAGAAGTACGGCTTGCAGCGCTGAGGATAGGACTTTGTGGGAGTGCGTGATCAGAAGGAGGTATCTCGTCCATGTCGAATGGTGAGACGCTGTCGTCAGCTTCGCTCGAATTTCTCCCTTTGGTCGGTTCAGTACCAAATTCTCCAACTGGGGATGCGCTGCCTGCAGCGCTGAAATCAGAAGCTTGTGGAACTGCGTCCGTTATTAAGGGTCCTTGTGTATTCAATGTTTCGGTTAGCTCGGCTGGTGCTGGGGTTTGCTCGCTTTTGCCATGCACTGATTGAGCTCGGGAAGATCGTGCAGATGTGCGGCTCTCCTGCGATGCTCGAGCGTGGGGTTCCTGTATAGGCACCAGACGAGGCCAGCGCCAGGAGGACGATTGGGCTTTATTAAGCTGTGGTCGTTGACCTGTAGGAGTCTTGCGCATAGTGAAGGGATACGAGTTTGTACATGAGGACGCAATGAATGCTTGTATCAATATGGAGTATGCAAAGAAAGCGTCAACAACGAGAACGATCAACGGAGAATTTACATCAGCGCACCTGCTTCAAAAGATTGTGTGGCCGAATAAGTTGGAAGGGCAGGAACGGCACTCGAGCTATCAAGAAGCATGGCAGTCGTAAGGAGACCTCTTCTGGGAAGAAACCAACATCAAATCTCATCAAATCTCAATATCATTACACTCAATTCATCAGATGATCAAGTATCTCAACCGCAATGGTAATAGGTTATATCCAAATGATTCCAGACTGAACGGACTATTCCCTTAGTACTTGTTTCTCTGTAGTAGGTGTGATGGATGAAGATTGTAAGAATAGTCAGTAACGGAGAACGGATACCCAACACAATGTATCAAAGTTCGTCACCCCTGCTGCAAAATTTACTAGAGTAGACTGTATGTAGCCGGTAGGAATTCAGACTCTCCGTTGCTTAGAGCACTTTGATAATAGTCATCTCTAACTATACCCATTTGATGTATTCTAGGACGTTTCCTACCCGTAAGGATTGAGTAGAACTAGAGCCGGATTGACACACCAGACAGTCGCTTGACAGAATGTATGGCATTGATCTCATGATCAATTGCTTATTGAGTGGAATCTTATGCTTTTGCAACAATCATAGCTTGCAGATATACATCGTTGTGAAGAGTGCAGTCCGAACCCCCTCAACCTAGATCTATTCGGCTTGCGGGGCCGATCCTCAAGTCTGCGAGCGCGCATTGTCCTTCCCTACACCAATCCCATCAATACGGCGCTTCACAGCGGACACTCCCAGCATGGCTTCAAGTGTAGATGCTAAGCTGCTCAAGGCGACCAAATTCCCGTCCGAATTCAGCCAGAAAGTTGATATGCAGAAGGTCAATGTCGAGGTGTTGAAAAAGTGTGGAAATCCAGTCCCTGCTTGTACCGAGAAGTATACTGACCAGTTCTGTTCACAGATGGATCGCCGGGAAGATCTCAGACATACTCGGGAGCGAGGACGACGTCGTCATTGAGCTGTGCTTTAATCTACTTGAAGGTTCACGCTTCGTTAGTACCAGAATCTATGAATTAGATTTAGCATATTGCTGACTTCAATACTGGTAGCCTGACATCAAGGTGCTGCAAATTCAGCTTACCGGCTTTCTCGATAAGGACACTGCGAAGTTTTGCAAGGATTTGTGGCTCCTCTGTCTCAGCGCCCAGAGCAATCCACAGGGCGTTCCGAAGGAATTACTCGAGGCTAAGAAATTGGAATTGATTCAAGAAAAGGTAGTTTGCTATATAGGCCTTAGCATCAGGTTATCAGCTCACTGACTCTCGTAGATCGAGGCAGAGAAAGCCGCCGAAGAAGCACAACGCCGCAGAGAGCAGGAAAGGCAAAGAGACCGAAATATTGACAACATTCGGCAAAGAGATCGCGGTGAGCGAGGACGAGGCCGTGGTAGAGGCGTTCGAGGAAACCATGATACCGACAGACGCCCGCCACGAGACTCGAGATCACCTCCACCTAGACGACGGAGTTTACCTCGCGGCCCTCCGGCCCGCCGTGAGATAGATACCTACATTCCCCTCGGCCGTGATGGTCGTCGACCCGAAGAAAGACGACCTAGGCCACCTTCCCCCAGAATCCCTGACTCATACTCTCGGTCACCTTCGAGAACCCCACCACGTCGGAGATATCAAGAGAGTATCTCGCCAAAACCAAGAAGACGTTCTTACAGTCCCAGTAGATCTCGAATACCTTCCCGTCGGCGTTATAGCGCAGACAGACATCGAATAGGACCAAGACGTGGTGATAAACGAGCTAGATCCTTAACACCCTCAGATGCTTCTCGCTCACGTTCACCCAGAAGACGGCCAAGGAGACGCTCTCCTTCCATCTCATCACGCAGTCCTACCCCACCTCGAAGGTTCAGGCCTCCCCGTCAAAGACGGAATTCATCGTCGCTACTTAGCGCTCGCTCTCGTTCTCGTTCATTGAGCAGAGATCGAAGGCCCGCGGGTAGATCAAGAAGATCACCTTCCTATGATAGTGATGATAGAAGGAAAGAAGCACGTGCTGATTATAGAAAGGGACGACGCGAGTTTTATGGCCGACGCCGCAGCTCCGGTCCAAGCCGTAGCAGAGACCGACTCTCACCAGCTCCACTACCTCGAAACGAAAGCCTTAGCCCACCGAGGCAGAGAGATCGGAAGAGACACCGCTCGATACAGAGATACGCACCTGCCGCGAGAAGGAGGCGCAACAGTTCCTCAGTCTCCTCACCCGCTGACAAGAGACGGAAGTTAGCTGACTCTTATGCGGACGAGGAGAGCAGGGACAAACGCAAATCGACAAGCCCAAAACCAGCGCAAGCCTCGGCAATTGCTGGCGCAAACGACGAGGTGGGTAATCATTCGTGAAAGTACTACAATAATCCCCTCATCCCATGTGTCTCATCCGACATGTGTGAGTCTTGGGGGCTGATCACTTGTGCAGAAAGCCACAACAGCCATTACACCTACCGAACTACGTGAACGACTGCTTCGTGAGAAGTTGAAAGCGTTGCGAAGGACCAACGGTGTTCCAAAGGCCGTTTCGACCGAGCATACCTGAGCAGTGAGACGTCTGCTACAGGGGCATTGATTCATATTATCTTTGACAGGAGTGAATGACTCTATGGACGGGTTACTACGGGAATCCATGCAGTAGATAGGAAGATAGAAACTACTATTAGATCATATCGTGCCTCTGCTCTGCTACTGCTACAGTGCTTTACAACTTCCAACACAGTCAGCACTTCTGAGTGGACGTCCCAGCAAGGTATCGAAGAGACAATCCGTACACTCACCAGAGTCGATGCAGTAAATAGGAAGATAAGAATATAGAAACTAGTGATGAATCAAATCACACCATGCCCTCTACACTACTACTCTGATCAACAATCTCCAACACACCCAGCACTTTCCACTAAGGGCGCCCAGCAAGTCACTGGAAAACCTCGCCATCCTCAACAAATAATCTTCTTCCAATCTACTCCATCATACTCATCAGTCGAAAAGAATTCCAAAACCACCATCCTCACACCTTCAATACTACGTAAAAACCCCCATCTCAAACACCCATCAGATCGCCTCCCCCAATCCTCCTCAAGCTCAGGGAACACCCTCAGAACCTCACGTTAAAAAAAAAGGATCAGCGAAGAAGAGCACTACAGAAATCACAAAAACCCCAATCTCACAATTCTCTGATCTTACACAGCACAGCACAGCATTCAAAAAACCAACCAACAAAGGAACGAGTGAACGTATCTTCTCTTCTCATTTCATAATCCCCAGAACTACAAACAGTCAGAAACAGAACTACCTACCTACCTACCTACCTACCCACCTAATCGACCCAACAACCGATCAAACACCAGAAAAATGCACCGCGCAACTTCAAAGGAGTTTTGACGTTATGTACAAGTAGGTAGATTTTTTTCTCAACCAGTCCCGCCCCCACCATGCCAATTATCAGAGGGCTCCCCACTCGTGTTCCAGAATTTGAATGCGTTGGTACTAGACAGCCACGCTTTCAAAAGTACAGTTCACTCGAGCTTGATTCAGGGGTCCGGAGAAGGGGGATCGCCAAGATGATAAGGTGACAAAGGCATAGGTCCGCTCAAATTATGAGAAGGCGGACCAGACTCTTGCATACAGGATGAGAATTATCGATCGCCGCCCAGTCCATCACTGAGCCTTACGTCTCCGCCATCGCGGTGTTTCCATTCTCCCCGTCTTCAGCAGCCGGCGGGGGTTCGGTAAAGGTGGATTCGGGTAACGTGCCAGGCACATCGTCAGCGTCCTTTTCTCCTTCCACCGTGGTGCCTATTTTCTTTTCTATTTGTGCCTCCGACTCTTCCTCCGGAGCCGCAGCCTCTCCAGCTTCCGCTTTCTCGGCCTGTTCTTCCGTGCTCTTAGCCTCGCCGTTCATCGTGACAGCTGCGGCGTCGTCGCCCTTGGCATCGGTGGTTTTGTCGCCAGCATCGCCGGCAGATGTGTCGTTCGAGAGTATCTCGTTCCATTTCCCGAGGAGATCGCTAGAGCGAGTCTTGAATCGGAACTCTTCATCCAGAGGGATTGAGCCCAGCTTGATCATCGCTTTGAGCACTTTATGAATCTTGGTTGTGCGAATGATGCTACCCTCAAGGTCTGGGTAGCCTTCGAGTTCGCCTAGAAAGTCTGACATAGCCTGTTGCACATTAGATCAATTTGGAACATGACTAATATTCAGATGGATTTCCGCCCACCTTCATCTCATCTTCCTTTGGCGTAGTATCCCTAGCAAGGAATCCTCGCTGCAACTTGTGACGGTAGTAGAGCACTATGCTTGCATTAGCGTGAACAGCTACGTTGCGTAAGGATATCTTACCCTTCTTTTCCTTCACTTCCCTCATTTCTTTCGCGGTTAGGGGCTTCTCTTCAACCCTCGGAGTCGCCACTTCATCTTCGCTAGCACTTTTCTGAGCCTTTCCAGCTTTGGACTTTGCTGTCTTCTTTCTTGCAGAAGCCTCGGTCGCTGGTGTTTTTGGCGTGGACAGCTTGAGCTTTGTGGCAGTCTTGGGGGTCTTTGCAGGCTATACACGGTCAGTAACGCGTACAGACCCTCTGAAAACCGAAGACAACCTTCTCATCCGCCTCATCGCTATCCTCCGCCTTCTTGCGTTTTTTGGATCTGGGCTTCTCTGTCACTGCATCCCCATCGATGTCCATTTCCTCTCCATCGTCTGCGACAGCATCACTCTTTCGGGAAGCCTTCTTCGCCTTCTTCGCGGAGCGCTCCTTCTCAGCCTCTTCTTTCTCTTGAAGGTCTGCCTCTAAGGCCTTTTGATGATCCGCGAGCATGGCCTTGAAATGGTCCAAGTCCTGATTCTCTGCGGCCTTCTTGTAAGCTTGTATCAGAGCTTGCTTTTTGCCTTTCTCGACCGGGTTTTTGGTTGATTCAGCCTCCACGTCCAGAGGCATGAGCTCGGTATTAGGGATCCAGGCGCTGCGGAGATGAGTTAGCCACTCAACCTCGTGCCCCTATGGCCACTGCAAATCTTCGACTTACAATTCGTTGGTATGCCTGTGTCAGGTCAGTCGAGATCTCGTGCCACGTTCTGACAGATGACTTACAAAAACATGATCGGAAACGTTCTCTCGTAAGCACGCTTGCCACCATCCGCATATTCCGGCTTTTTGTAGGATGCATCTGCCAACCTTGCCGTCACTGGACGACTAGTGAGGAGACTTTGAGGAAGCATATCCTCATCGCAGACAATCGAAGGCCATGGTGGGTGTCCTTTCATTCGCGCAATGTAGTATTGTCCGGGACGAGCACCGAGATTCGTCATCGGCCTGGACTTTTTTTTGCTGAGCTTCTTACTCTTATGCTCCGGAACAGCCGCAGCCCTTTTCTTTGTTGAGTTACCTGCATTTGCTCGCTTGGATTGAGCTGGCGTGCCATTGGTGGTGGGTGGTGCTGGGCTGGCAGCAGCTCCAGCAGCCTCATTAACATCTTTTGTCTCCTTCATCCCGGTGTCTTTAGGGCTTCGTGTATTGTGTGGTGTTTCGGTAGAGTCATTAGAGTCACCGTTATGCTCCTGCTCAGTGTGCTCAAGGTTGCCGTTCGTCTTTGGGGCTGTAAGAAAATGATAACTCAGTATCGGTCGAGCCTTGTTCAAGCGGCGATCATCCCGTCGCGTACCTTCACTTATGTCGTCACTTCCCAATGCACCTCCGTCGATCGACCCAGATGTTTCCTCTTTGTCAGACACGTCGACTGCGTTGCCTCCATGTTTGTCGTGCGATGCCTCCCTGTGAACATCGGATGATGGGGGAATGACAGCCGAGCTGGTCCCATTGCTCTCTTCTGCCATCGTAAAACAGGCCTGATGTTGTAAGGGTGGTGTAGAGATTATTGGCAGAGGTGCTGTGCAGATGTCGATCAATACGCGTTCACGGATGCTCGATGACGCGAGTTTTGAATTGCGGATATGGAAAATGCTTGAGAAGTGTAAAGACAAATAAGCTGCGCTGTCCTTGCTGTTGTGGTGTTGTGATTAAGAAAGGAAGAACAGAGTTGGAATATGGAGGATGCGCGACAGTGTTTCTAACCTCCCGAAATCGTGGTTGGGAATATCCACCAGATAAAAATTGCTTACGTAAAACTGCCTTCGCCAGGCGCAATGTGCCCTCTCTGCCTCTGTCACTCAGGCCACTCGATGATGGAGTAAATCCCCTTGATTGATGATATCTGTCTGATAAGGTACAGTGAGTGATGGAAAGAGGAAGGAATGTGATGGAACAAGTGTTTGCGGTGGGTGTCGAGCGAGGATGGGTTGATGAAAGAGAAGTTGTGGAACTGTGAATTGAGCACTGGCTTTGCCTAGATCCCTTTCCCGGCTAGCGCATGTCCTTCCTTGCCAATCCCGCATGCCGGCAGCTCTTGCCTTCAAGTTCACCAGGGCCCGGAGCTCTGCCTGAGTAATGTGCTGCATCACCTCTGAAGCTCTCGCTTTGTCCTCTCGTTTACCCGACACTCCCATCGTTTGGTGACTGGTTTCCACCAACTCCCCACGCAATACCGGAGCACAGCGGGTACCAATACCCATCCCCAAGTTCACGCTTCGAACGATGAAGAAACATGATCTCGTTGTCTCGAAGGGCCGCTATGTCCGTGTTCTGATAGTCGGGTCACCATTCAGTCGAAGAAGTTTTCAGATCCAATCACGGACTGAAGTCCTCACTTGGCTCAGCCGTCTTCATCTTGGCAGGGTCAAAACGAAGTTGAGAGCTCACAATCGATCCTCTTCATATATGAAAACTTTGATGAAAGACGCAGGCCATTCTTTTGCAAAGCAGTACTTAGACAAAACTCTCGACTTTATAAAACCGCATGAGATACAAAAAGGTGGAAAGCTTGAGTAGACTTATAGGAGGGTGTCAGATCGAGTGATGGGATCAGATACAAAGGCTCACTTGCCTTTGCAAGGAACAGGCTCAATTAAAGCTTCCATTGCAGTCAAAAGAATAGCTTGGCTTGTTGCAATGTCCACTGTCAGAACCAGCAAAGACATATATCGACTGATGGAATGTGTTCAATGCGATCATGGCGTATCTGGGAGCAACTTTGTCAGGTTGAGCCATCCATCGCAGCGTCCGTCTATTATGCCGGATCCTGCTGTTGCGTCACACTCGCACATAATAAGTATGAGATCGTTCTTCCTTGAAGGGTTTGGCGTGAAGCGCAAATACGAGTCATCTGTAGCAAGACAATGATACTCCACGACTGTACAACCTAGGACGTAAAGCAGTGCTGCGCGGCCTAATAGATAGATAATCTTGCCTGCGAAGAAAATACTAATATTGCAGCAGCAATGGGAAACAACTAAATGACCCAAAGCTTATTCCAAACATGTAACGGGGGTACACCGCATAGCTTCATTGTTTCAATTCCTAAAGGTATTTTGCAATTAATGGGAGGGCGTCTCAGCTTTTGCTGTACAAGTCGTGAATTTTTGAGAGATTGCACAGTCTAGTAGATCTTCAGAGCGGGATCCTTTTCGTACGAAGCGCAATATATAGTCGTGCGGTACAGAGGGTACGGTCACTTTTCCTGGTAAAAGTAGAAGTACCAAATGAGACAACTGCCATGTGAACGCAGCACGATTACTTACGAGTTGCTGAGACAAGGAACGTGTATCAACATGATATGAGGTGTTATATAAGATGTGAATTGGCTTCCAAATTCTTCGGTGCTCTCGAGGTCAGATTGTATGTTGGATAGGCACGATGGTCATCCTATCCGAGACTGCCAACCAGATCGACATAATGAAAGCTCAGCCATCATAGGTTTCCCTAGGCTGTCTGTGTCATCCTCAAAGTGCATAGTACGCTGTCTACTGGCCTCCCAGCTGTTAATGCATATTGATTATGCCGCCGGCTACTGTGGGGGGGAACTCAATTTGCAGCCCTGCTAGGAACGAGGGGGACATTGAAAGCCATCAATATGGAGTACTGGTAAAGGTTGTCATCGAACGGACGATGTACTACAATGCTGAAACCATCGATAAATCTGGTCGGTCAGAAGCCGACACAATGTAGAATTCTTCAGAGCGAATGGCCGGAAGAGGTAGACAATTGGTGTGCTGTCTAGGTAGTGAAACATGGTATCATAAGCTAGCACGGTAATATACTCAAGTTGCCGGGGTCCATTCCACGCAGCACGCACAAGCTACTAGAGCTCACTATTGTCCGGTGGACATACCAGTCAAGGCAACTATAACTGTTGGACCACATGCCGTGCAGCATCATCAAACCTTAACAGTATTGCCTGGACGCATCTTATACAAGGTCACCGTCAAGATCTCTCCACCATGACTTCCATTCCTACGGTTGCATAACATTGCTAGGGACCATCTCTACTATTGCCCCACATTGCTTGCAACTCCTTTTCTCGTTCGAAGATTTGAACCCATTCACCGCTTCTTTAATCTGTGTTCCCAGATCTGTGCAATGGAATGCCTCCTCATTCACAACTATTTTACAATCTTGACAATACCATCTGAGTCTGTCCATGCTCTCCGCAGGTCTTGGCTGCTCAAGCACAATACCGACGGTGTCCGCGAATCGTACAGGATTATGAGGTATATTGGGAGGTAGAAGGAACATTTCACCCTCACGGATTGGTATGTCTCGAAAATTGCCCTCGTCCACGACCTTGAGGAGCATTGAACCCTTGTACTGGTAGAACCATTCGGCAGTTTCGTTGATATGGTAGTCTGATCGAGCGTTGGGACCGCCTACGATCTGTAATGATCTGAATGAGCATGTCGACCCATGCCTTGAAGAGCAAGAAGATCTTGCCATAACTGTCACATCATCATTGTAAACACAATAATTGTTGATTGGCGGCGTCAGAAGATGAGAATTCTCTTTCAACCTGTCCTTGTTAACTCGAACGTCGTGAGGTGCGAGGCCAAGGCGTACCATTCGGGGATGTTTAGTGGACTTGAAAGCATTGTGAAAAGAGCTTGGTACGTAAGATAGGCTCTTGTTCTGCGGTCTTCATAATGAAAGGGTCATTATAGTAGTTCTCGAAGGTTTTAGTGGTTGTTAAATTCCATGACTAATGCATTAATGATGGAAGATAACAGCTACTTAGTTTACGGCTAATTCAAGTATTATATTCTGTATCGTATCGAAAAATCAGTTCAGGTTTGGAATCACATAAAATGGCTTGTTCCTACCCATTCGTTGAATTTCGTTGAATGGCATATCGCTTACTGCCATGTCAAGTCCACTGCAAGCACCCTTACGGTTTACGTCCGAAAAGTCTTTCGCACACCGTTTAGTGCTCTCAACCCTCACAGGAAGGCCTGTGCATATATCTCGCATCCGGCCTTCCTCTCTAACTAATCCTGGTCTTAGCCCTCACGAGATCTCATTCCTCCGTTTGCTCGAAGCCGTCACCAATGGCTCGCACATCGAGATTTCCTACACAGGAACAACGCTGCTCTATCGCCCCGGTTTGATCACTGGAAGCGTGTCGGGTTCTGGGGCTAGCGGTGGTGTTATACGGCATGAGCTGCCTGCAGCATGTTCGAGGGGTGTCAGCTACTTCTTGGTTCCACTTTGCCTGTTGGCGCCGTTCTCAAAGGCTCCAATGAACGTCTTATTCACGGGCCAAGGAGTCATTACTTCTGCTACGTCTTTTGGGGATATCTCTGCAGACAGCGTAAGGACTGCGATACTACCTCTCTATGCACAATTTGGTATATCGTCAAACATTGATCTAAGAATACTTCGACGGTCGAATCCAAGCACTGGCGGTGTAGGAGGGGCCGGCGAGGTTCAGCTTGTATTTGGGCATCAAGTTAGGCTCCCAAAGACGGTTCACATATTAAATCCAGGCCGAGTAAGGAAGATTCGCGGTGTTGCCTATTGTACCGGTGTATCCGCATCAAACAATGCTCGAATGATTGAGGAGGCACGAGGAATCTTAAACCCAATGACTGGGGACACATACATCTTTTCAGATGTCTCTTCCGCGCCATATATGCCACCGACAAATAATTCGACCCCAACTATAAAGAAAAAGACTGGAATTGGATTCGGCCTTTCCCTCGTCGCTGAATCTTCTACTGGATCCCTGTATTCGGCAGATGTAGCTTCACCAGCATCTGGAGGTATTCCACCAGAGGACATAGGGCGGCAGTGTGCCAACCAGCTCCTCGAGGCTGTGTCGCTTGGTGGTGCTATATCTCTTGTGGCGGCACCAACTGTTTTGACCCTTATGGCGATGGGCTCAGAGGATGTGGGAAGATTACAGGTGGGACGGGCTGTTCTTGGTAGTGAATCATTGATAGGACTCGCCAGAGACCTGCAAGCCTTTGGAGCTAGTAGCTGGGGTGTTCGAGATGCATCCCGTGGTCAGGAAGGCGATGTTGTCGTGAGCGTTGTCGGCAGAGGTGTCGGCAACGTTGGTAGAAAGATTACCTGAAGAGCTTTGGATGGACAGATTACCGTGTATTACGAATACTCGGTAGGCTTCACATGGATCGTTGTCAAGCGGCATGCTAAGTTCCGGATCTCCGGGGCGTCACGAGCCTCCCATGCAGTATTGGGATGGTTGAACTAAAGACGTTCAATGTGTTAGAGCTCGATCACGATGTCAACTGACCCGGGCGACCTTGTCGCTCAAAGCACGCTTTCGTCCGCATCATGCCTCGAAGTATCAGCGAAGATTGCGAGTGTCGTAAATCACAAAGTCAAGCTTGCTGATTACTATCTCGTTAGCATTGAGTAAGCGTTGCATTGGTTCTATCCGCAGATCTGCTTCCAAGTCTGTTTTTTTCTGCCTATTGGCTATGACTGGTGTCTTAGCCGCAACGCCTTGAAAGACGACTGGGCCTCAGTATCTGATGAATTGGCGATCTATGCACAGCCTGGCATCATAGCTCTCCTCATGCGAACGTCCTTCAATGAGCTTCGAGTTCGAGGAGAATGGATCAAGAACATCACTATCACTCCTTGCAGAGGTTTTCGCAATCGAATGAATCCGTGAACCAGCATTGCCGACTAACTCTGAGCATGTGGGCATCGCCGCGGGTATTGTTGATATGTACTCGCTATCCAGAATAGATTCCTACAGCAGGGACTCGCTTCGCTCAGAATCTCCTTCAGTGCTCAGGGGGACTTTCTTCTCCGTCTAAGGTCTAAGAATGCTGCACCTCAGGACTTCCTGGCCGGGAGGGCCATCTTCAGGGCTTCTATAGAGCCTCCCACCACGGTCCGCGTCATCAATCAGTGGCCAGCCTAATCAAGCGTCGCTTCTGGCTATATTCGTTGACTCTCTGCGCTCTCATCCGGTGTCCTCCCGCGCGACGGCCCTGGAGATTTAGGTGCTTAGCCTACACACATACTCCTGCGTGTGGATAAGCTCGGCCCAGCATTTATCCTCGGCTCCCGCTCACTGGGTTGACTGAATTAGGTACCTCACGCCGCCGCTGATCGATCGATGACGATGGCGGCAAAGATACTATGAAGATCACAAGCGGACTTCTCAACGGTCAATTATGTGCTCTTGGCAACATCTTTCTCTTCGCGCGAATCTTCAGTATGAACTTGCCTCCCTTATGGAGACCTAATTACCGTTTATCGTACTCGCTGGTGCGGGCTCCCAGTGGAAAAAGTTATCGTACGGTTAATTGTCCCTTCTTTTGACGTTGATGAAGTGAGATCTTGCCTTGGTAGGAACCCCATTAAGAATCGACTGTCAGCGCTGTCTCATCACGAGCGATGATCAACACCTTAACAATTATCCGATGACTCTGATCGAGGTATTTGAGCATTTTAAGATGATTGTGGGACCCGGCTCCATCCTGGCTTGGAACTGAGGATTTCATAAGGGGTGACCGTATTTAAAATCTTGATTATGCTCGCAATAGTCTCGGCATGATACAGGAAGCACCAGCTGTGGTAGTAAAAGTTGTTGTCAGCATCGCTTGATATACCATGGTACAAGGAATTTCGATGTTCTTTTGGGGTCGAGGGAGAGGTAAGCGGATACTTTGTGTTGGGCGAATCCGTTCAGACTGATGATTCCTTTCGTGACGAGAATGATTAGTCTTGCAAGATATAGGCGTATAATAGCATTTTGGTTTAGTAACGTAGCATAGCAGGAAAGGAGTTCAATGGACAGTTTTAAGAGCCAATGCTATTGGTTGGACTCCCTGCCACACCAGATCACACTCTTGTAGTCACACCTTGCGAGAGGCATTCTGGGCTAATATGTGCATGGCAACCCAACGATCGCTTTGAGAATAGTGGCCGACCCCAGACTATGCCACTGATGTGAACCATGTTCGGTGCCCCACATTGAAGTCAATCGCCAACGCTGCTAATACACATTGTCCTTGCGACTTCCACATGGTCTCGCAATCATGCGATAGAATGCGTTGAATGAATCCATCATCAGAGTGTTTCGCGGCTTATACTAATTCGTCTACGCTAGTTCTAAGCTGCGGGCGGATTTTCGGACCGCGGCGAAAGTCGATGCAAACAATACGATCAGTCAATAAATATGGCGACCTCAACGCCTTCACGTCGTCCGCTCAGTCGCCATCGTCTGTCCCTGGGCCATTCCACTCTGAAAACCGCTTCGTCTCCCAAACTAACCTCGCACCGACCTCCGCTTCCTAATTCTCGGTCATCTCATCGGCGTCCCAGTGCCAGTTCCAGCCGCAAAGCGTCTTTTTCCCAGCTGAACTCAGACGGCCTGTCCGCGAAACCTGATGGAATTGAAGCGTATACACCACTTTCAGATACAGGATCGAGTCCTCTCACCATGTATCCTTCAAGGCCTCCGAATGGCAGGACTGCCACGGACGATAAGAACGCGAATCAGAATCTCGAGGTTGGGGATATAGTGGATGTACCCGGGAGCATGCATGGGACCATCAAATTCATAGGCGAGGTCCGAGGCAAGAAAGGCCATTTCGCTGGGGTAGAGCTCAGTAAGGAATTCGCAGCGAAAGGAAAGAACGATGGGGATGTCGACGGGTGGGGACGTATCGATGTTATGTGAGCAAGCTCGACGCTGATGATCGACAGGATACGATATTTTACCACTGCTGTCAAAGGCGCTGGTATATTCCTACCGTCCAACAAGGCTTACAAGCGCCTTTCGCCCACCTTTTCATCCGATTCAATGCCCCCTACACCTGATGCTCCTGATCTTGGCTCGTCCTACATGGGTGTCCGGAGGGGAGAACTTAAAGTCTATACACCCACATCATCCACGAACTCAAAGTTTAGCCAGTCAGTTGGCCCAGGCCTTGCACGCAGCCCGGATTTCAAGCCAAGATCCAGGCCATCGTTACCTCGGCCAGAATCGCCCCTGCGGAAGACGCAGACTGCTGTTTCCACGCCTTCAGTCCGACCTTCTATTGGCGGACCGAAGCTGTCCAAGAGCGTGATTGGAGGCCCACGATATGCACAGAGTCCCACACCTGGCAAGTTCGGTGCGAGTATTAGGGGACCTACAGGGGGAGATCTAGGGAAGAAAATCGCAAGCAACAACAAGTCGACACCAAGGACTCCAACCAACGCAAGACCTCAGTCACGCAGCAATTCTCACCTAGGTCCTGAAGCGATGTTTGACGAAGATTCAGACAATACGCCAATAGGCGTCACAAAAGTCATACCTGCTCAGTCGGCGCAGCAAAGGTCACGTCCGGGATCTAATCAAGACCAAGAACTTAGGCAACTTAGACATCTGCTGGAAATGCGCGACCAACAGCTTGAAAGGCAGACATCTGATTTGAGGGAGATGCAGAATAGCATAGATGAGCTGCAGACAGTGACACCCAAGCATAGCTCATCTAGCACTACCCGATCTAGAGGCTCTGGATTAGATGAGCTTGACGCTTCATCGCTACGTGCTTTAGTGCGAGAGAAGAATGAGAAGATTAGCACGCTCACAAGCGACTTTGATGCTCACAGAGCACAGTTCCGTAATACCATTGACAGTTTAGAGCGTACCAGCGATGAGACTAATAGAATATATGAGCAGCAAGTCGACGGTTTAAAACAGGAGATCAGGGAATCGCAAGACCGGGGTGATGACATGGAAAGCGTAGCCAAACAGCTGAAAGACTTGGAGATATTGGTGCAGGAGCTGGAAGAGGGCTTAGAGGATGCTCGAAGAGGAGAAGCAGAGGCTAGTGGCGAAGTCGAGTTTTTGAGAGGAGAGGTGGAGAGGACACGATCGGAGCTTCGGCGGGAGCGTGAAAAAGCTGCTGCTGCACTTAAAGGGGCCGGAGCCAGCATGGATGGTAACTTCAGTCCGAGTGGCTCTTCAAGAGAAGTGGAGCAGCGAGATGACGAGATTAGAGGACTAAAGGCTATCATTCATTCATTGAGCCGAGATGCTCAGCCTGACGTTAGCAGTCCTAAACACGGTAGCCGCAGGGTGTCGAAACGTCAAAGCGGTCAGCCTAATGGACACGCAGACAGTCAAGCCGCTGAAGAGCGCCAAGTGCGTGAGAAGCTCGAGCGAGAGGTCAAAGAGCTAGAAGTTTTGGTGGATCGGAAGACCTATCGAGAAGAGGAGCTTGAACAAGAAGTTGTACGTCTACGCAAGAACACCACCCATGTTAGCGTCAGCAGCAATGGCTACTCGGAGCAAACAGCAGTGCCCAAAACCACGCACAGGTCGAATGTGAACAAGCCTTCTTCTGATGATTGGCATGAGCAAATCTCGCCTGTGAAACGGCGCGGTGGTCACCTTGAATCCATGCCCGAATCAGACAGCCATTCCACCACCATGACCGATAGCAGTACGCTCTATTGCGAGATGTGTGAGACGTTTGGCCACGAAATATTCACTTGTCCGAACATCAATGGCGATCAGCCCCCACAAGATGAGCAGAGGCCCGCCTCATCCGGACGAAAGGGGCGTGATGTCGTTCACGAGGGTCTCAAGGGTCTCTCTGTGTCTTCTCCTCATGGTACTGACTACCCACCACCACTCAGTCCTGCCCGCAGCCCTGCGAGGAGCCCTGCAGCCACGCCAAAAGCGAAGATCCCGAATCCCATGGACTCAGGGCCAGCGCCTGGAAAGGCGAGTGGGATTGTGGACATGGAAAAGTGGTGTGCTCTTTGCGAGAAAGATGGACATGGCAGTGTCGATTGTCCATTCGAAGATATGTACTGAGACAGCCTACGAGACCGCACCAGAGAACTTCAAGTCTCTTCTATCTTCTCGACCAACGTATATCCTTTGCTTCTATGAATACCAGATGCAGCGTATTTGTTATGCATTGTTGGCGCTTTCTTACTATGGAGGGGGCGATCAGGGCCTTGTAACGGTTGAGTATAGCCCGAGGCCGCGCTCGTGCTGTTAAGTTGTATATTGAGCATGATAATGAGTTTAAAATGGAGATACCTTTTGGATGTATTCTAGCTTTTGCAACACCCATGTCAGCACGTCAGTTCTTCGATCTACGGTTGCCTCGAGGAGTATATTTGGAGATAATGCGGCCAAAGTTGATCTGCTCGATAGCTCCATCCTGCCCGATTTGTTCATGTTGTACACACGCAACGATTCGAATATTTCCGAAGTAGAGATATAGTCTTGGAACTTTGGCCAATATAGACCTTCGTGTCTGGCCCCTTCAGGATTCATAGTAGATAAATAGTTTCGTCTATAGTCTGGTTCTAGAAACGGATTTCGAGCTTTATGATATATGAGTGATTATTCTCCTGAGCTGTTCTTTATCATTCAAGACGTTGAAGTACTGAATGGTTCATCAGTAGGGGGTTTCAGACTGTTCTGTTCCAAATAACAGAACAGTCAGGCGGTAAAATCATCGGAAGAGGGCGGAACAGTGTGGAACGTGCACTGAAATGGCTTTTCAAGCTGTTCTGTTCCTGATCCACTGTTCCTGTTCAAGCGAGCGTTGTAGAGTGTAAAGTAAGTGGGCAATTTTACCCGGCAAACGTGCGGTTACCCCTATTGTCGTATATCTGCTCGTTTTGCGGAACTGAAAGTCGCGCGCACCACGAGCATGTCTAAAAGTCTTCTTCTTGTTCCTACGCAACAACCATGCGTTGGTATGACTCCCAATTCGTCCAATGTCATCCTTGATGCATAGTCATCATATCCTACCGTTTACATGTAATTATTCTAGGTATTCCCATAGTAGGACGCTGTAGTAGCCTGTAACTTCCGACAGCGGGGCACGAGGAGCAGTGAATTTCCTAAGGCTTTGGTTCTACATAGGAACAAGACCTTAAGAAGCTATAAGACTTGGCAGGTATCTTATTTATCATGTCCTCTAGATGCTACGAAAATTTGGAGTCCTACCGAGTTGCGGTTGTTGCATAGGAATAAGAAGAAGACTTTCAGACATGCTCGTGGTGCGCGCGACTTTCAGTTCCGCAAAACGAGCAGATTTACGACAACAGGGGTATCGCGTAGGAATATGCTAGTACATCCACCTTTCTCAACTCGCTTTCTCGTCAATCACTTATGAGTATGTCGATTCATTCCACCAATTATGGCTTACAGGGACCGAGATATATGGCTCTGGACTGGCCTGGGTCAGTTCCAATATCTGTTGGGGAGGTACTAGTTAACATACTCCAGCCATCTTGGGCTACTATTCGGCAATGACCGTCCACACGCAGCTCGTAAACATACAGAAAGCTTCAGAGATTACCCAGCAGGACAAACCAAATGACATGCTTAGCAAGCGGACTGAGAACAGTATGATTACACTCAATCCTACAAAGAATCATGCGCTGAAGCTTACCAGCGTTGAAGCTTGAAACCCTCGGTCAACTCGCTCAGAACGTAAACCGGGACATAAGAGCTGCGTACGGAAAATGCTATCATATTTTCATTTCACTGCTGAATCCCCTACAGATCAGTAAAGATCCTGAGTGAGAGGACTCTCCAAGAGGGGTCAGCATGGCGCATGATACTCCAAGATATCGGTGGTTCTGATATAGAACGACGGGACAAAGCGCTGACTTGTCTCTGCTTCCTTCTACCTTACTGTAAGCTGACAAAGAAACTTGAACCTGCCCTACATGAAGATTGCATTGCTAATGCGGCTCGTAGCCCGCAACAGCGAGAAGACGGATGACCTGGTTAATTCCATTCGAACATACAGAGCTGTCGTCAGCTGCCTTTGCTCTATGTTACCAGAAGCAAGCATCGCAGAAACTGCCGAGCCAAACATTTCTGCATACCGCTCACAGCCCGAACGCAATGCCTTGTGGATCCTGCACAGAATCTTACCGTTTCACTCCAAGGAAGCTGTGGAAGCTGGCCTGATTAGTAAATGGCTCGCGCACTATCCCTTCGGTGGGCCATCAGCTACGTCAACTCAAAAGAAGCGAATGATAACGGACATCATTAGCGGCGTTCAAGCGTACGAGGATGCTGATTTCGACTACGCGATGAAGAGTGTCCTCGACCGTGTTTTCAAAATCGACGAGTTTAGAGCGGAATTGGAAAAGTATGATCTGGTCGATGTCACTCCGCCGGAAGCGACAGCAATGGGCGATATACCAGAGGGAGCAGTCAGAACACATGGTGGCTGGCGGACAAGGAATGGGGATCATCTTAATAATCCGCCGTTAGATGAAGATTGGTTGGCGGAGACACCTCCCGGGGTCATTGGAATGGCCGAAGGTAGTTATAGAGACAGGACGGGAAGGGGTAGGGAAGAGAGCGTGGAAGAACAAGCTTTACGTCGACGAAGGAGGATGGCCATGGTGCTGGGGGAGAATGGAAGACCGATTCAGAGTGGGGACATCATACAAAGGGATCCGGTGGTGCTGGATGAGGACGTGGAAGAGGAACTGGAGCAGTTGATCGAGGAAGTCACCGAAGCTGAAGAGGCTGCTGACGGTGGGTGGTGGGGGTTTGTGAGAAGGCTGTCGAGGTTAAGACCCGATGGGATTAATTGACTGCTGCAGGACATCTGTGCAGCCCTATGGGAGCAGGACTGGATTACTGTAGTAGCGAAATGATACCCAAACGTTGATCTGAGACATCTATGTTGATTCAACACTTTAGAGACCTTGCCACGCGAGCTTCGCTACGTGATCCGCCTTCTTCCTACTGATCTTGATTATGCCCATATACTTCAATTCAGCCAGTGCCCGCGAGAAGAGCGCCAAAGCCCCCTCCCTCTCGCCGTCCTCATCTCCCCCGGCTTCCCCTCCCACAATAGTCCAGAAAGCCTCCCATAAGTCTGCCGTGTTGATGATCGATCCTGACTCCAGATACAATTGGTAGAGAATGGCCGTAGCCGGCTGACTCGCCTCCAACCCTGCCCCTTTGTCGGCGGAACAGCACTCACAGTCCAGATAATCGTGGGGAGAGCTCAGAGCGCGCTCGATGGCGAAACGCGGGTTGGGCGTGAATGATTCTCGATGCGGGGACTTGGAGTCGTATATCAAGATCTCGTTGAGGAATAGCTTTTGAGGGTTTATGAGGGTGTGCCGCATGCGATCGCTAAGGGTGTCGTGGACGCGGTCAACGATTTTCGTGTAGGCGGTGTCTTGTGAAGATAGCTTTGATGAGTTTTTGCTTAGCGAGACTTTTTGAGCGACGACTGTGGTGCGCAGGGTTGAATGCTGGATGTCGTAGGCGCTTCTGAGGGCAGCATTTGGGTTGGGGAGGGTGGAGATGAGTTTTGTTAGATCTTCTTTGATAGACGTGAGAGTATCGTTGAGATGCGGAGACGATGCTGCCTCTCTTGCTGAAAGGGACAGAAGATCTGCCATGGCGTCTGATGGGAGCTTTTTTATGGATGATAGGATGTCGTCGAGCTTCGGACTGTCGAGCAAAGACCCGGACATGGCTTGGATATATAGCCCAGACCAAGAGACGTCCATCTTGCTGGAAGGGTACGACTGCATTCTACACAGTATCTTGAGCGCGTCGAGGATAGCCTGGATCGCGTTGCGACCCTTTACAAGCTCCCGCATAATGGTCTCGTTCAGACTCTCGTCATCATCAAGCATGCCGCGGACAGCGTCATAGCACTGCTTTTCAATCATCGTCTGAGCATATCTGTCGGAAATTAGCTGAATGGGATGGCGGCATAATTGAATTAGGGTAAGCGACTCACGACCGAAACGAAGGAAGGTTGCGAATTGCTTCGTAATGTTCCTTCTGCAAGAGTGCAGCAGTAGCGTTTTCGCAGAGCAGAACGCTCAGAGCGTTTGCAAAGAAATGCGTCATGTATGCGTACTAGAACAGCGACTTTGTCAGCAGTTACTCGGCAGCGGCGTGTCAGAGCATTACTTTCAGGGTCTGCGCGAAGGCAGCGGGGCTTTGTATGAAGTCATGTTGTTGCCCCAATATGAGACTGCTGATGCTAGGGCCGAAGAACAGGGCAGGCTCTTGATAGTGAATATCTTGAAAGATCAAATCGGTATCGACTCGGTTGACTTGGAATTCGGCACCTGAAAGGCGTCTGATAGTCTCTCTTGAGAGTTTGCTCTGAAACAATTCGATCGATGTTGCAATACTGAAAAGCAGTACGAAGGGAATTCGATCACTCCATGAGCTGAGAGAGTTTATTAGCAACAAATCTCCGGACTGTAAATTTTGGGACCACAGAGAGCGCTCAAGAAAATGTCTCGCAGCTACTAGATGCAGGATAATCAGATAAGCGAGGCCTCCCACACCATCTTCGGTTTGGGACTGTGCACAGGTCCACTAAATCTAAATGGAAAAGGAGACGGTCAAGATAATGTCCAATATTGAGCTTTCCTTGAAGGCAAGCCGAAAAGGGTATAGAGTCCTTTAGATTCATCACAAGCCTACAGCAGCCCACATCTTGAGACTGACAGAAGGAATACAGATCAACATAACATTCGAGACTAGAGCATCCCGTAACCATACTAGTGCCTCAAGCCTTTTATACCAAGTGGTATCGAAATGGGTCCTACAGCGCTCTCTCCAAAGCAAGGTATATTGGCAAAGGACACGTACATACCTAAGTACGTCAACCAGCTCTGCCAAGAGCTTCCCTTCGAAAGCTTCGCTATCTTCAAAGACGAGTATCACTTTACGGACCAACTGGCTGCGTCCGTAATCATAGAGAATCTGAAGATCGTAATTCAATTGCCGGCTGCTCTGGATGCGGTCAGTCATTCTCTACTGCTTCTTCATGGTAGAGTTACTTGGTTTCCGCTGCTCTCCAAATTCTCGTCGTCGATAAGGAATTGGTTTGTGGCATGTTGGTTGATATACTTCAAGATGGTCTTGAGATTCGGACTCAAAGCCGAAGTCAATTGAACCAAGACAGCGCGCTCATTATCATTCACTCGCTGGGAGATGCACCGAAAGTCTATCGAATTGCTATTCTCCGGTCCAGCTACAATTAGACCTGTGGGCAGTTTGCCGTTTGATCTTGCGAAAAGTTAGAGTAGAGGCTACTTCCGCGTTAATACATCTACGCACTCGTTGACGTCTTGCTCTTGTATAAAAGAAGCGATCTGGCTGATGGTATCATCATTGGCGAGGCGGACGGTTTCCTATTGATGCTCATCAGCCCGAGACGCACATCGAGTATTGCGATAGACTTACATAGATAAGGTTCTCTTTGAGGCGCCAATTTGTTAGGAAGTTTTGATGGCGAAGCTGAGCTCCCTCTTCGCTCTCAGTCCCTCTTAATAGTGGAAGAAAAGGAGACTCTGAATTGTCCTCAGCAGACCCGATGACTCTTTTAGTTTTCCTTCGTTTGGATGGTCTTTGGGATGTATCCTCGGGATCGATCGGTGTAAACAGGTAGCAAGCCTATAAAAGCATCAACGACCATGCCTGAGGCCTTCAGTGGACGACAAACCTCGTAGTCAGTCATAATACCCAATATGTAAGTTTCTCCTCTTTTTGGACGGTCATCGAATGTCTTTGATATTTGGGTCTTGGCAAACATGAGTAAGCGCGCGGGGAAGCGGGCCACAATTCTACGCGTCAAACAGCCGCGTGGCGTGATTGCAAGGCGAAAAAATTGTTGAAATTTCCGCAAGCAAGGGCAGTTAATCATTTCATATAAAGTAACAAACAGGCTTTTAATCATCCATGTTTTTAAGACAATGCCTCAATTTCTATTGGCGAGTAGTGGAACACAGGTTGCAGGTGTAAGCGTCAAAGCTGTTAGGTATTGCTCTTCTGGGGGTCTTGGTGTGACTTGATTCTGCTTGCATCTGCCCAGTGAAGGCAAAGTGACTCAAACAGCGGAACACTTAAGCCGCTCGGCGCTTTGCATGTATTTACGTCAAATTTCAAGACGCCCTTACGTCTTTCGATTCTACAAATATTCCCCAACATTAGCATCCAAGATGTCTACCTCAGGGGCTCTATATTCCAGTGCCACGCTCAAAGCTGCCAACGCGCAGCCTTACAGCAGTATGAAAGGCATCCTAGATCCCATGTTGCTCATGGCGTTGAAGGACATGGATTTTGAATACATGACGCCTGTCCAGAGCAAGGTCTTGGGAGGTTTACCATCGCTAGAAAGCGATTGCCTTGTACAAGCCAAGACAGGTAGGTGTTCTCTAGCCCAGACTGTTATCCATAACATCTCGTGTATGGGGAAAATCTAATGAGCGGAATGTTCATCAGGTACCGGTAAAACTACTGCCTTTTTGCTTCCTGCTATCCAAAGCACACTCACCAACTCCCCTCGGAAAGGACAAGTATCCATCTTGATATTGTCTCCTACCAGGGAATTAGCACTTCAAATTGCTGCAGAGGCGTCGCAATTGTTGGCTAGATTACCAAGGCCTTTGGAGGTTCAGTACGTTTTTCCAAAGCTGATCATACCCAATGTACTTGAGGTTATTCCTTAGAATGTGACGCTGACTCGACGTAAATCTCTAGTACCGCGTTCGGAGGCACTGCCAAGGCGAGCTACTTAAACAAATTCCGACACGGGGACCCAAAAATCTTGGTAGCAACACCGGGACGACTCAACGATTATTTAAGCGAAGAAGATGTCAGAGGCAAGTTTAGTGGAATCAAAACTTTAATCTTGGACGAAGCGGACCGGATGCTAGATCAAGGCTTCCTTCCGGACATCCTTAAAGTCTTGCGTGCTCTTCCACCCAAGCCCACTGGACAATGGCAAGGCATGTGCTTCTCTGCAACGATTCCGCCGAAGATGCAACAGGTGCTCTCCAATGTTCTTAAGAAGGATCATACTTCGATATCTACAATTGATACGTCAGAGCCACCGACATTAGCGAAAGTTCCTCAGTTCTCAGTCGTGATTCCCAGGGTTGAGGATACCTTCACGGCCTTGTTCTCTCTTTTGAAAGAAGAGATTCGGGTCACCGACACAGAGTCGAAGATCATCGTTTTCGGTACAACAGCAAATCTGGTGGCTTTGTACTCGGAAGTATTCGAAGGCCAGACCAGTTTAAAGGTTTACGAGCTACACAGCAGGATGTCACAGCCCGCTAGGACCAGAGCAACCGAAGCTTTCAAGGCTGCAAAGAGCGGTATTATGTTCGCGACTGATGGTATGTCGTCGGTCCTCCAATCTGCGATGGCATTCGGTCTGATTAACGAAACAGTAATTGGGCGAGGCATGGATTTTCCAGATGTTTCCCTTGTGTTGCAAGTCGGACTACCTGCCGATGCAGATTCGTACACCCATCGGGTCGGCCGCACCGCCCGAGCTGGAAAGGATGGTCGAGCAATTATTCTCCTCACGCAGGGCGAGACTTTCTTCCTGAAAGTCAATCGGCAATTCCCTATACTGCCATGTGAGCGATTTTCCGAGTTCATTATGCGCTGGTCCAAGTAGTTTGTCGGGTTTGGTGACAGGTTTCAGGAGTATCGACTCTTTAGATTCATCACATCACTTAATTGTTGCAATTCAAAGAGGATACGCTGACACCAAGATCTCACAGATCCAGCATCAGATAATATCCTGAACGACCCCAGCTCTGCGGACAAAATGGCGGATATATTACCAAGCATCGACCCCAAGAGCAAGCAAAAAGCTTACTCGGCGTATCTTGGATTTATGAAGGGGTTTATTAATAAGATGCAGTTGAGTCCTGCAGATCTTGTCAGGCTGGCGAATGACTTTGCTGTGAAGGGCATGAAGAGTGGCGAAGTGCCGGAGATGGAAAAGAAGACCATCGGGAAGATGGGGCTCAAAGGTGTACCTGGGATTAGATTTGGAACCGCAACTCGCGATGACCAGCCAAGCCATAAGAGAGGTGCCCAGCTTCTAGACCGTGCGACAGAGAATGATGGTCTTTCAAGAAGATTAAGGCATCAGGGTCTTCCAGGCTCTACGCATACCACAAACAACATGAATGGCTCGGGAAACCCCGGTCGAGAGAGTCGTGGAGGCCAGGCGTTCGGAAGAGGAGGCTCTAGTTCGCGCGGAAACGGACCACGAAGTAGAGGTGATGGCACACGTGGAGGTAAGGTACGCGGAGGTGCAATGGGGCGTCAAAAAGAGGAAGTCAGATAGAGGGTAGAGCGCAGGGAATTAGAACTTGGTGCCGTAAGTAATCGAAACCGGGTGGACACGTTCCAGCATTTTTGGTTTACTAGATAGAAGAATACTATAGAATAGATTTAAAGACCTTTGGGCTGGCAATGGAGGAAGACATTGATGTTTTGCCTACCAAAGTTGCGTAAAGACAAATTGGTGACCGTAGCTTACATTTGAGAACACTCACAAACCTGTAGACTGGCTTACATTACAAACGGGGTACCTCCTACATAGAACTAGTACGGCTGTAATCTAGTGATGTCTTAGCCTTTTCTATATTCTAACGTGGGGGTGGATATATCAGATTAGAGCTTTTACTCAAGCCACAGCAATAGCAAGATATTTCGTCAACCGTCAACCTTGGCTTGACTTTAAGATCATGGGCCCCACGTCTTTGTGGTGTACTCTATGTACATATCCGATTTGAATATCCATGCTCCGCTTGGACCTGCGTACAGCTCGTCCATACCAAGCTCGGCTGAACACATGCAACCTATGGAACACCAATCCAAATCACTTATATCTGCGTCGAACTTTCATAAGCTCTGTCCCCAGGCTTAAGAAGTCAAGACAGGATTCCAGGCGCAATCATGATGTGGAAGAGGAGAAACCGAAGGTGAGATGGTATCAACAGCTGCTTCCGTGGTCGACCGAAAGAAAGCGTACAGATGGCGAGATTGGATTTGCAGGTGTACAATATGATGAGGCGAAGTGGCTTAAAGATCAGATCCAGAAGGATAATGCCGAAATTCGAGAGTTGGAAGGAAGGGGTGGCAAGACGCTGGTTGAGCCACTACTTGCAACACTACCAAAGGAGGATGCCCAAAAGATTAGGGATGCCATAAGACAAGAAGAAATTGAGGATGCGCAGAAAGAGAGACAGGTCAAAGTAATTAAACGAAGACTTGCGGAGATTCTACCCAGGAAAGACGAGCTCGAGATACAGTGGACTTTAGCCCCAGAGCAGAATACATACCTCAAAACGCTGAATGAAATGATACTGAAGGCCTCCTCGGATCTTCCGAATCAGGATCTACGGAAGAAGTTATGGCAGTGTTATGCACGGTGCAAAGCCTTCCTCCCTCCCTTTTTACATCTGATACCTGAGAAGTCTTGGAATATCATATGGGCTAGCCAGCAGACTTTATCCCCGGATGACCCGCATTGGGCTTCACATACAGTTACGCTGTTCGAGGACATGATCAAGGCTGGCAAAGAGATGGGCTTGTATCAAAAGGTACTCTATATCGAAGCTCTACGGGCTGAGGGGCGACAGGAGCGAGCGATATCTCAGTGGCAAGAATTGGAGGGCCAATTTGGAGGCGATAAGCAGGCATCCGAGGAGCATGAGCTGTTGGGAGTCCGCTTATTTGCATCTGACGGTGACCCCGAAAAGGCTGAAAGGCTTGCGTTGAACTTCTTGGGCACGGAAAAGCAAGAGGAGTCACGAATACTTATTCCCATACTACATGCATGGGCTCAACGTGGTGATGATATCGGTATCCAACACGCATGGGCTCTGTATCTCAGATTCCGAAAGCATGTTGGTTCCAATATTACAATGGACGACTATGACAATATTACCATGGGCTTTCTCAACGTTGGGAGAACTGATCTGGCTCTAGCAGTCTTTAAGGATATGATGCTCACTGGACAGCAGCCTGGTCAAGGATCCATGGAGCTATATCAGAAGTCACTAGCCATGATGGGGAGGACGCAAGAGAGTGCCATCACAGTGGCAGATCTTAACAAGATATCAATGACCGGGCTCGTGACATTACCTCGAAGATTCCAGAACAAATTCTTCTATGGGAGTTGGCTCAAGAAGCTGCTCGGTATGGGTGAGGTTAATGCAGCGGCTCAGGTCATTGAATTGATGTACGAGCGAGGTGTGAAGCCGGACCCCAAGCACCTCAATGGGATCGTTGGCGCTTGGCTCAGGACCGGGACTGACAAAGACAGAGAGGCCGCCGAGAAGATGGCTTGGGCTATGATTCATGAGCGATTGGATTTCGTTAGCATGCGTCGACGCGGCCTCGAACCCAGAACATCAAAATTACCTACTGTTTCTGGTCTTCCAATTCCAGTCCATCTCAGACGTTCTGTCGCGCCCGCCAACATCGAGACCTTTTCTCTGCTACTCCAGCATTATGGACGCAGAGCACAGGATGACAATATACAGCTTATCAGAAACACCCTTGAGATGGCCGAGATCAAACCCAACACCTATTTCATCAACCACCTACTATATATCGATTTACGTCGTGGTCAACATCAAGCAGCATGGATCAAATATAAAGACATATTCGGCAAATTGAAACCGGATCTGGAAACTTTTGCATGTCTCTGGGATTGTGAAAAGGCTCACATCGACAGCTTGACGCTCCATGCCCGTGACAAGTTCCCAGGTCCACGGAGGATTATGTACGAGATGATGACCTGGTTCTCCGGCCTCAGTTCCATGCGTGGAGCTCGCGAAGCGGTGCAGGAAGAATTCAGCAAGGAACTCTACAACCAAATCATCCGCTGTATGGGCCTAGCCTCCGACCTCGAGGGCACAATCGTGGCGCTCTACGCTTTGAGGCAATCATTCGGCTTCTACCCCGACGACAACACCACACGCATGGTCAACCTAAGCGTCAGTCGCATGAAACTAGGCGTACACAAAGACACCAAAGGCCGCCAACGGGGCAAGAACATCCGAAAAGTCAACGCCAACCGCATCGCACAGGTCTACGGCATCGTAGTCCAGCAGCGAGAAATCGAACTCGCAGAGCATGGACTGGACGACCTTGCACAGATCGATGACGATATCCAGAGGGAAGAGAGCCTGTTTCGCGTAGCAGAATTTCTGCGCACGGTGCTGCGGCGGACGGGTGGGGATGAGGGGGAGGAGAAGGTGGAGGGGAATGTTGAGAAGGCGGCGTGGGAGATGGGGGTTGGGGGGGTGAGGATTGAGGATCCGAAAGCGACGTATGGTAAGTATAGGGAGATGTATCGGCTTGGGGATGCGACGTCGTAGCGTTATACCCGGCTGGGACTTTTCGTTTCTCGTCGTGGACACTATTCGTGTTGTGTTTTGTAGGAATGATATCACGTACTACGCGCAGGGCCAGCAAAGCAAAGCAAATCAGACCATTCTACCAACGGCTTCACCAAATCGGGCCAAGCAAATAAATGGGCCTGCCATCTACAAACCATTCAAGTCTGCACAAGTACACCCATTTCGAAAGGCTGCTGGTCATTCGGAAGTTCTCCCTTTACACATTGATTGTCAACATGGCACCGTTGTGCTGTAGACCCAAGTACAGATTGCCATAGATAACCAAAAAGTACAGCTGCTACTGATGGCATATCAACTGCACTCAAACAAATCTATCCCTTATGCTATGAACGCAAGATACTTCTATATTGTCCCGAGTCGACAGTCTCTTCCACCTCTACACCCTGGTGTCCTTATCTTTTCAGATTCCATAGCGCTGGATTCATCTCATCGTTCGCAACATGCATTTGCATAATCGCTTCTTCGCGATGGATGTAAATCCTCAATATCACAACTGTAGTCCTTGCTGCTTAGGGACTACCACAACTTTATCACACGCCAAGACGTGAGATCTTGATTGGTAGTATGAGGAGAGACAGTGGCTGGAGTATGGATGTGTAATGGTCTAGAGCGGGCGCTGCTCATCTTCGTACATGCGCTCTTCTCGCTCCAGGACACAAGAGACAAGTAGCAAATTTCTTGCGTCCTGCATGGTGAGAGGGCGGATGTGGGACCTGTGCCTGTTCCTGGATGACAAATGGGTTCTCAGCGAAAAGAGTCTGCGCATGGATACCAGAGATACATAGGCTGCGTCGACGGTTCCGTCACAGCGCGTCTCTTGTATCAACCTCCACGTATCTTCAGACATGTAGGACCGGATCTGAATGTGTCATCACGGGTCTTGATCCGGACATGCAGAATGCGCTTTTTGTGAAAAGACGACGTCAGGGGTTATGGTTTACTGCTTCACTTGTTGACATCTGGACAGTTGTTCGAAAATAAGACTTTCGCGAGCACCTCGTTCACGTTGTCGCAAGACGATATGTTGTGTCCCATCAACTATGCTGGCTTCCATCAATCAGCGTCTTTGTGTAGCTTCTCCGTTATCCTGGATCGATGTTTTTGCGGAGCAGAGTTCAGAAGTTAAACTCCAATTTTCCTCTACAGTCAAGTCTAGACTCTATGCTGCGTTTTGTCAATTTTGCGCCCTGATGGCCTGCTCCTTCTCTGGTTTGTAGGCAGGCAAACCGACGAACTCATTAATCCAATTGAGGACGACAGTGTGCCAAAGTAAGCTGTTCTCTTCTTTGAGTACCCAGTGATTCCTGAAGCTGCTTGTCAGCGATGCACAAGGCAGAGAGGGGACATAGCCTACTCATCAGGAAATGTTAAAAACCTGCTCGCAATGCCCTTCTCCTGCAGAACGTTGAACATGGCTAGACCTTCGCTAATGGGTAATCGATAGTCCAACTCATTATGTATTACTAGCATAGGGGTAGACCAATTGGCAGTAAAGCGAGCGGGGTTCCATTTCTCCCACGTCTCTTGATGCTTCGTGAAGTAAGGACCACCCAAGTCGTGGTTGGGAAAGTATTGCTCGTCTGAAGCGAGCTGATTTACCATACTGAAGACGCCATCGTGACAGACGAGTGCTTGGAGCTGGAGTTAGTACTGTTCCTCCACAAGGAGCCGGAGGAAGGTACCTTTGAAGTCTTTCGCAAGAGCGTGACCTTGCATCCAGTTCATCATGTAACCACCGTAGCTCGCGCCAAGTGCGACAGCACGTTCAGTGTCCACATACTTCAGATTAGCTTTGATGTATTCAAAACCCTTCACCAAATCCTCATAGGGTAATCCGCCCCAGGATTCCTGGATATCATCACAGAATGCTTGGCCGTAGCTTGTGGAACCTGTAGGATTTGGGGCAATAACCACGTAGCCCTGTTCAGCGAAAACGGCAGGATTCCATCTAGTACTCCATGAGTCTGTCCATGCGCCTTGCGGCCCGCCGTGGATCAGGAAGGCCAACGGATAGCTCGTTTCAGAGCTGAAGTTTGAAGGCTTCATGACCCAGGCATGGACTTTCTCTTTGGCGCCTTGGAACCAGATATCTGAAACCTGTTCTGACGTGAGGCCAAAGGAAGAGCCGTCGCGCGAGTTAGAAGATACCACTTTTTCTTCTGCAGTTCCTACAGGATCCAGTACTGAGTATCTACTATTGTCGACAAAGCTTGAGCCCGAAAGGAACAGATGTGGTGAGTCCGCTCCAAGCAATTTTACCTGGCTGATAGATCCAGACTGCGTCAGTGGCTTTGGGATACCAATTTCTCCGGATCCATCGAACGTGGACTTGAAAAGCCGACTGATTCCTTCGTCCTCTGCCACCAAGAACAGGCTTTTGCCATCATTACTCCAGGTGATGGATTCAGGACTCCTGTCCCACGCACCCCTTCCATCGTCTGACTTGAGAAGCTCAATTATAGTGGAAGGTTCAGCGAGATCGGCGCAAAACAAGATCCGATTCTTATCCGCTTCGTATCCATTCTCTTTCATCTGTAGGAACGTATATCCAGTGCCGGTCGGCGTCAATGCCGGCGCTGTACTGGCCCCCTCGAATCCGGCAAGCTCAACCATCTTCGGCTCGGAGTACGTTGATCCATTGATGGTGACATAGTAGAAATTAGATTTCGTATTAGTTGCGGGGTTCAAGCTTGGATCCTTTGCCACAAACCCTATGACTGTGGCTCCCAGATCAAAGTGGTCCAAGCCCCCAAACGGAGGGATGGGACTTTCCAACTGGGAACCTTTCAAAATATTGGTAAGGCTGCCCAAGCTGAACCTGCCTTTGGACTGTGTAATATGAGGTTTGGATCTCTGAAGGATCCCATGCCAAAGGGCATTCTTGTTGGGAGTGACGTATTTGTCCCAATGTCGTACCATCAGGCCGTCGTAGAGCATCCCAGTCGAGTACTTCTTGGGCTCATCCTCTGCATTGTACAGCGACCCATTGGGCCGAGCCTTGCCAACGACTGCAATAGCAACTTGACTGTCATCCAAGACTTTCAATTTGACATCTGAAACGTGTGCTGGCACAATCCCAGCAATATAGCTTTTTCCAGCCTCCTCTGCACTACCGACCACGACTTGGGTGACGCCCTTCTTGCCTGCCTTGAGCCATAGAAGCTCGTCGCCGGTACCTAGCCAATTGGGCTCACTAGTCTCTTCGTCATTAGTGATTAATGTCGATTGTCCAGTACTGATATCGAGAACTTTGATTTCTGAAGTTTTCTTGTGAGATTCAAAGGAGTATGTCCCAACAGTGTATACAGCGAGGTTTCCAGCATGATTTGGTAAAGCATTAGAGCGACGGGGAGCAGAAAGGAGGGCCCTGGAAATCGTCAGCATCAATTCAGCTTTCAAGAAATGGAAATCTTACTCTGGAGTGAACCTCGCTGGTTGGTAAATCATATCTGAATCACTGCTAGACTTTGTCAGAGAGTCAGAAGTCCAGAGTCGATGTGGGCCTTGAGGGATAACGGCGTAGTAGAGGCAAGTTGCGAGAAAGGTAATAGATAGCAGAGAGATAACGAGCAGCCGTGAAGATGCCATGACTCCAATGTATATATTATCAACCTTTGGCCGCCTGCAGCCGTGTTTCGGTGCACGCCTTCGCGCCAAGGGGGTGATTCTAGGAGCGGGGGAGGAAGGTCATTCGATGATGCGGAGTAAAATATTGAGTATCACCATCAATTTCTGCTAACTAACCGTCTAAGCACACATCGTCTGGTGGCGGTCCTGTTTGATGCATGCTTGCCACTATTCTATGCCTTTCCCAAAGTCCCTCGGTCAAAGTACATGTAGAAATCGAACCCCCGGCCCACACAAGATGAGCACAGCTCGACCCTTCACAAGCCTCTAGCTCGTCGGGTCCAGAGAACATAAATCGAATCAGCCCGCCTGAGCATCGTTACAAGCTCATTCGAACATCTCTGTGGTTCCAAATAAACAACTACTGCATCACCAATGTCCTTTTGAACGCCAGCTCTGCATCTCACGGTCTCGATGCTCCTTCCGTGCCAGCTCTCTTGCAAGCCACGCATCCATCTCTCTCCTCATGTCACCCTCTCCGGTACTCGACTCGCAGTTCCTAAGGCCTAGGAATCTGCCGAATCGTCTCCTCTTCTCCTCAATCCCTGCCACCTCTGCAGATCTTTGATCGTCCATCGTGCCTAAAATCTTTCTCACATCCTCCATCTCATCGATTTCTCCTTCTTCCAATTCTTGTTCGGCTGGGGCCCACCATCTGGCTACAACAGGCATCGGATAGTCCATGCTGTGCTCTCCAGGCGTTCTCTGATGGTAGAAGTGTGCAAGCTCGTCCAGTTGGCTGTCGGATAGGAGGTGGTAGTGGAGCAGTGTTTGTGGAAAGTCTGGATGTGGTAGACCTGTTTCGACGCTGAGAAGCGGGCATAGTGGTCGAAGAAGGTGCTTGAAGCGCCGCGTGTGGACTGATGGTCGAGCATTGGATTCAGGCTGCTGTCTGCTTGCAGCATTAGAGATATTCGACATTGTTCAACAGAGTTTGTAAAGAGATAAAGGAGGTTTCCACGAGTTTGACGGTAAGTATTCTTTTCCTTATGAGAAGGAGTTCAAATGATAATACGTGACCGTACCGTATTCTGACACTCTTAAGCTATCGACCTTGAGTTCTTGCAGAGGCAGGAGGTTGGTCTAGTGCAGCTGTATCTCTGAAATGCAAGAGAAATATGCTTGAAAGATGTAGGTCTGTTCGTGTACTTAAGGGATGTCGGGACTTACTATGACACAAGTAAGATATCGTTGTTTCGTTCAGTCGAGATCTGCCTCAGAATCTTGTCTCAAATTGGAACAAAGCGCTTAGCGCTGGTGTTCCACAATATATTCCGTCTTTGTCCTCCGTTCCGGTCAGGATGTCTTTGGACTACAAGGACTCCTTCCAAATCATGTGTTGCAACTGAAAGGACGTGGCTGTTGATTCAAAGGATGCGCCACCATCTAAACTTGTCACTTGAAAGGGCCTGCCGTCACTTTAAAGGTCTTGAAAAAGCAACTGGCAGCAACGTTTCTAGATTGACCTATGAAAGCCAACCTCGAAATAGCATCATTTGTCTCCAAGACCGAATTACCCACCGTGATTATTTGATTTGTTTCAACAATGCATTCCAATTTATTGAGACACACTCTTCTATGCATCAACATGTACCTACAAATGATAGTGGATATACCACCATCTCACTACCGCGACAATGTCCATTGTGCTCGCTCCTAGACTAAACCCACTGTCTCTCCTTCTGACTGCCACTCTTGCACTCTCAGAGAACAATGTCCCTTTTACAAAGAATGTCTAGAAGAATGCTCCTCGGCCCCGGACGAAGAGCAAATTGTGACTAGAAACTTTCGGTATTATGCAAGATCAACGCCTACAGAGGAAATTCCTCGAAGGGGGCAGTGAAATCATACCCCCTAATCACTCTGGCCTCAACCTCGACGCCCCAGTCACCGTCCCTATCAATGTCCCCCGCCCTTTTTTCATTGTTTCCTCCTGCTTCATTGTGCCTCTTGAAGGCAAGTTGTACGCAGTACCTCTTATTTGCTCAACCCCAAACAAAGAACAACTATATCGTATTCAACCAAAAGCGATGCTGAAACACCATAATGCTAATCTACAATACCAATTGCCTCAATATACGCAAAGAGTATGCTCCTTCATCTGATCTAATCACATCCACGCTTCCTCCTCCTCCTCCTCAAGTCCGAGTACGGACTCCGCAGCGCTTCAAATGGCACAAACTCCCGTTCCGACTTCCGTAAACCTCTTAACATCGAGTAAACAACATCGATATTGAAACATCAAAGCCCAGATATCGTAGAGCACGTTGACTGCGACCGATTGATAAGCTGTCGAGCTGGGGTGGTTTATCGTTGAGGTTACCGAGGAGTTTCGGACCGTTTTTCTGGTTTTTCATGCATATTCCAGGCTGTCGTTAAGACTTGACTATCTTTTATTTTCTTTGACACAGAGCGGATACAATGTAGAACTTTTTGAGCTTGAATAACGGAGAAGCAACATTGTTATACCAGAACTTGTCTATTTCGATCTGCTTTGTTCCGCTTCCGGTCACGGTGGAACATAGATGAAGGAGAGAGTGAACATGGAGATATGCTAGAGGACAAATCTACAATGGTGATTTGAAGCATTGTTTGTCTTTGTTCATGTGTGCGATATTGGGTGCTGTAGCTGTGCTTTCTTCAATTGGGTATCAGAATATGGCACTAATCTCAACCTTTCCGCGTATATGCAAAACCTCTTACTTCCCGCCCTCTTCCTCATCCTCATCATCGTCCTCCTCCATACCCTCCGCAGCCGTGATAGTAAAGCTCGGATCCTGATCTACACCCACATAGCTATCGCACATCAAATACAACCTCAGCTCCTGCTGCCCAACCTTCGTCGGCACAAATTCCAATCTTGTGTCTAGCTTCCTCCCAACCGTAATCCGCTTGATCGCTAGCAAGTTCTTGCTTTCCTCATCACCCACCACAAGCCACCAGTTCTCCATTTTCTTGCCTGGGTAGAAAGGTGCGTGGACTGTTGTGTCCGGTTCGCCTTCGACATCGAGTTCACGTGTGACGCTGATTTTGAGGTAGGCGGGTGCATTGGTGGCGATGCTGTCGGGGTCTTCGACCGAGAAATCAATCTCAATATTCGGGTACTTGTTGTTTGTGAAAGCGGCAGCTTGGGCCAGTTGTTTGTTGTCCAGGCCCATTCGCTTGATCATCTTCTCATAATCTTTCTTCTCGGAAGGATCCATCAGGTCCATGAATTCGAGAATGTCATTTGCGCCGAAATCGTTAGCTGCTTTAATGACTTCGGGCGAGAAGTGTGGGATCTGCTTTAGGGGTGAGTCGCGGTCCCACATCGCTTGCACAACCATCTGAGACATCTCCATCGCACTCATGGCGTTGAGGTGGCCATCTGAGGAGAGGACGTCAACACATCCGGAGAGGAGATTAAGTACTTTGGAGAGTATGATCTCCTGATCTTTTGCTAGATCGGTAGGTAATTGCATACGGGAGAAGTGTGCTTGTAGGAGGACAAAGGCTTTGAAGTGGGGGGATTCGTAAGCCGGTTGAGCCATCTTGACAGGTACGCGATCGTAAATGCGGCGGAGTATATGGTCTTCATGTCTTCGGATCTGAATGGATTCGAATTCTGTGGCTGAGGTCACAATCTCAAGTATTCCCTTGAGCTTGGTGCGACCGCTCAATGAGAGCAGGAAGGTTTGCATGGTGATAAAGGAGACATTGTAGTAGGCTGCAATCATGGCGGGGTTCAGAGGAGTGACCGTATCGTCCTCTTCATCCAGCTCGATGATTTTGGCTTCCGAAAGATCCTTGAGGGTGTTCTCAACAAGCTCAGACAGATGAGTGCTCAAGCCTTCGTGTGAAGTGTCCGTTAGGCCATAGTAACTTGGGTTTGCCAGTAGTCGCCGATAGAAGTACGTATAAGTAGCCCAATCCACAGCGTCTTGCGTAGATGCAATGACCTTGGTGCTGATCTCAGAGACGAAAGCATCATGCATGTAGGCCTGCAGGTGGCTCTCGATTGGTAGCGCTTCATTCAAGAATTTTTTGTAGTATTCACGCTTTGTGGCAGGTACCATCAGCACACCCTTACTCGTCTTGTCTTCAAGCGGTCTGCTACCCTTGCCGAACATCTGCAACACTTCCCTGATCGGATAATCAATGTAGCGGTGTTCTCGGCCTTCGTAGAATTGAGTACCCATCACAATGACCAAGTGAGCGGTAAGATCAAGTTCCCAGCAAACATCTCGAGAGGCGACCATAACCTGCAGGGCACCAACGGAGTAAAGGTGAGAGACAATGCGCTTATCATTGCCACTAAGAGCTTCGTGGTAGTAGCCAATACCATGTGACATTGAGTCCGCCAGAGCAATCTCATTGACTCGTTGCAACAATGGAGCAATTTCATCAATAGCAACGTGGAAGAACCTGTCCTCGTCGTCATCTGCAATACATGCAGCGAGGAGATCAAGGGCAGTGCCCCGTGCTTGCTTGCGACTAGGGACGAAGATGATTGCTGGTTTGTCCGGAGACATCCCAAGTACAGCGGCATAGGTTGGCTTGGCCATTGCCAGCATCAAAGAAGGAAAATGGGGTATGGTGAAGGATTGGATGTGCAACTCCAGCGGAACAGGCCTGACCTGAGGACTGAAGTTATAGATGGTATGCTTTGTTGCTCCGAGCCACTCGCCTATATCCTTTGCATTAGACAGCGAGACGCTAATGCCGATCAGTCGCATGTTTTTCTTCATCTGCATGGCAACGTAGTGCATTCGTGATACAATGATCTCGTAGATGAAGCCACCTTGACCGCCGAGCATATGCAGTTCGTCAGCGATGAAAAGCTGAACCGTCTGTACATTCTTCCGCCGCTGCCATTGACGTGACAAGACATCCCACTGGGTTGGCGTCGCTAGAATCAAGTCACCTTTCTCTAAGATCTTGAGATCTGCAGCTGTCTCGCCTGTGAGCTTGACAATCTGCTTGCCACCAGCGACTACGCTAAGTCTCCTTCCCCAGTCTGCCAATCTTTGATCCACAAGCTCCTGGAAAGGAGCAATATAGACAGCTCGACCTTGTATCGGCTGCTGTGACCAATGTCTTAATATGGCGAACTCTGCGCAAACAGTTTTGCCCGTGCTGGTGGGAGCTCCAATGAAGACATTATCGTTCGTGGTGAACAGCGAGCTGTACGTTTGAGTCTGAACCTTATTGAATCTTTCCCATTGTGGGTAGAGGCCTTGGAAATCGTCTCTCTTGAGAGCAGCGACTGGTAAAGGCTGCAGATCAAGTATTGGGGTGTGGGCAGGGAATTTTTCCGGAAGGACGAGCTTCTCAAATGAGACTGCAAGCTTCGTCTCTGACTGTAGCCATCGATCTGACAACACAGTGATGAAATAATTTGGTGGCATGGGCTCGGTGATTGGGACGGTAAATTCGACGAGATGTTCGTTCATCTCAGCTGTAGCGTAATCTTTCCGTAGCAGAAACTGATCGTGAAACAGTATGTCCTCACCGTCGCAATCCTCAACAAGAACCCAGAAGTTCTCTGCTTGCCCATGAACAGAGTCGTCCCATTCGAAGTTTGGGGTTATGGTAAGCTCGATTCGGAGCATAGACCTTGTGACAGGCTGTACTTGCGCCTGGACTTCAAGTCTCGGAAACTTCTGGACCAGATTGCAGACAGTCTTGCCCGACTTTGTCATGCCGAGCAGTTCTCCCATACGCGGAGGGTCCAGGTCGAAGTAGGCAGACCACGGCACATCGATCTTTTCTGCCTTCTGTATTATATCTCTTGGACAAGTCGGGAATTGTCGAAGGGGTGTCATCGTTGGCCACATGCGCTTCTCGGCCATCTTGCACAGGTCAAGAGCAGTCTTCGCAACCGATGACCAGCCCTTCTTCAAGCAAATCTCGAAGATAGCACGCAGGATACGTCCAGCAGACTGCGTTACATATACCATGTCAGCCATCAAAGCAAGGCCTTCAAGCTTGAGCCTTGATATGAAAGCCTGCAATAACACGTTGATCTTCGCTTGGGGCTCTTCAATGCTTTCCTTGACTGGAATGGGTACTCTTCCCAAAAGCTTTGCCAATTCCAGCTTCTCGTCTTGCCTAACTGGAATATACTTGAATTCATTACTCAAGGCGAAAACTCTGAATAGCTCAATGGGTGTGATCATGGGCTGGATATGGAGGTTGTAAGTTAGCATTGAGTCATGGGTAATGTAGTAGTGTGAGGCAATACGTCCAAGCTCCGTAGCTTGAAGCTTGCCTGTGCGCTTATCGTACTTTACCAGACTTGATTTTTCCAACACTGTAGCAGCGGAGTGAACCAGATCAACACGTTTCTGCTCGAGAACGTCATCGCTCTCATATTCGGCGCCCACGCTATACAAGCCTGGTGATCGCAGCATCCGCACGAACAGATAGGTATATCCAAGCCATTCTACAGCCTCATCCCGGCTTCGAATGTTGCCGAGCACTATTTCTGCATTCATGTTGTCCGCTAATTTGCTGATGAACTGGCTCTCAATGGGTAGCTGTTGATTCATCAGGGATAGGTAATACTGCATCTCTGTCTTTGTTGTGATGATAATACCCTCACCGAAAGTATCGTACTGAGGCCGTCCAGCACGGCCCAGCATTTGGAGCACATCTTGAGGGCTCAGCTCCACCCAGCTACCTTTTTCAGGAGAGTAAATCTGAGTCCCTTTGATTATAACAGTATGAGCTGGTAGATTGACGCCCCATGCTAACGTAGCAGTACACACAAGCACCTGGATTTCGCCAGATGCGAAAAGATCTTCGACCGAGGTTCTGTCAGAACGACTCATACCAGCATGGTGAATACCAAAGCCGTAGGGCATTAGCTCCTTAAGATCTCGATCAGTCACCTGCCCGGACTCTTCTTCGAGGATTTCTCGACTGGCTGCATCGCTTCGTAGGATCTGGCCTATCGTCTCCATTTCCAAAGCTTTGTCTTTGATATACTTGGCTGTCTTTGCAGTCTCCTTCCTAGAGTGAACGAAGATCAACAGCTGCTGCTTATTCTGGCCAACCTGCTCCATCACTTTAGTGTAGCAAACGTCGTTCATAATCTTCAGTTGCTTGATCGCCTTCTTGTTTGTGACGCCGACAAATTCCTGACGTAGAGGACATGGCCTGTAGGATCCATCGAAATGGAAAAGCCCGTTCAGGGGATCCACCCGCAAGAAACTTGCGACATCTCGATAATTTGGAAGCGTTGCACTGAGACCTACGAGACGGACGGGATCTCCTGTCTGCTCAATCTTGCGGATGGTTCTGCTAACTATGGCTTCCAAGACCGGACCTCGGTCGTCATGCAGCAAATGGATTTCATCGATAACTATGAGCCTGACAAGGTTGGTATAGCTCATATCCGTGGCCTTGCGTGTGATGACATCCCATTTCTCAGGCGTGGTTACAATAATCTGCGTGTCAGCGATTTGCTGCTTGGTGAGCTGTCGGTCACCTGTAAGCTCAGAGACCTTGATGCCATAAGGTGCCAATCGTGCTCCAAAGTTGCCAACCTGCTCTTGCACGAGAGCCTTCAGAGGTGCAATATAGACAATCTTGAAGTCATCAAGCATTATTTCCCCTGTCTCGGGATTTCGATTCTTTCCAATCTCTCGTAGAATGGCAAGCATAGCCACATTGGTTTTCCCAGAACCAGTTGGAGCGCAGATCAGCATATTCCCGTCATCATTGAAAGCGGTAGGAAAGCACTTGGTCTGAATGCGATTGAGCGACTTCGAGCTACCAAAGCCTTGTCGCGCCCACTCTGGTAATTCAGTTGTAGGCATATTGTTGCGCTCGCCGGCATCTTTCCGAGCTTTGGGAGCTGGTACATGAACCTCTTCGTAGCCTTTAAATGCCCGCTTTGTCGACCCTTGAGGAAGAGAAACACTGGGATTCGTCATGAGATGATTTCCCTGATCAAATACAAGATTCTCAAGATTAATCAGTCTCTTCGGCTGCAGGCCTCCAGTCAATGCTCCTTCTTTCTTTTCGGTCATACCATCAGCCGGTCCCTTGGGCACATCTACGTCCATAAGATCGAACTTCAGGCTTTTACTAGGCTTGGTAGCACCATCAGCGTCGTCTTCGCCCTTGCCTTGAAGCTCGTCCAAAATATTTCGGTACCCCTCATCAACCATCTCCTGCTCTAAGGCCGCTCTCAGAGTACTGTCTTCGGCAGCCCTTCGCCATCGGGTAACCCAGACGATCTTATCTCGGTTCACAATCAGCTTTTCGACCAATTCGTGATGTTCCCAATCAAAAAGCTCCATCAGCTCGTTCTCAATCTCTCGTAAAGGCTTCTCCTCCCCGTCGTCCGACTCTCCAGACAAAAGATCCAGAGCCTCTTGGGTCTTCGATTGCTGGATATGAGCGTCGGTGTAGATGGCACCGATTTGCCTCTGAAGCCAGAAAGCGTCTATACTTCGGACTGAGATAATGTTTTTCTCGGGCTGTCGATCTCTCTTAGCACTGCTATTATCGACGTTACCATCGATAGTCAATTCTTCAATCTCTCCAGTGTCCTCCATCGAAACATCCTTGTGACCACCGTTGGCAGCAGCCTCGTCGGGTGCTCGATCAGCGTCATCCGGCTCTTCGTCAGAAGTGTCGCTCTCATCCCTAACTTCAAATGTCTGGGCGGCTCCCTCCTCGTCTTCCTCCTCATCATCAAAGACCACAGCAACGCCCTGCTTCTCATCCAGCTCGGCATCGTCGTCACCACTGCCCTGTTCATCCATGTTCGCATCCTCATCTCGACCATCGTAATCCGTAATCTTCTTTCCTAAATTTACAAGTTCATTAAACTCCTTGGACCCCATCGTGACACCCAGCAAATCGTCTATCTCTTTCTTCTCGTCAATATCTTTCATATTCTCATCTTTGAGATACTCCAGGATCTGATCAGCGGCGCTCCTGACAACCTCATGCGACACATCGCCAAGGTTGTTCGCTGTTGTTGTCAGAATCAGCTGGTAAGTCTGCCGCGTAGCTGGTGTGCGAGGTCTGTATGTCAGACCCTCTACTTGCAAGTCTGCTGCAGAAAGTATACCAGCTCCACGCAGTTCCTGAGGCTCGCCACGCTTTCTCTTCTTCTGCTCCCGCTCTAGAATGTCTTGGCCCTCGCGTATACTGCCTCTCTCGACATCCTTAGGGCCCGTGGTCTTTTTTTTCTTCTGTACGGGCGCATTATCCCGAGCGTCTCTAGAACCCATATCTCGAATGTTGATACGTCCGGCAAGGGACTCGGGGTCACCAGTGACTTCATCGTTACGACGAGTGGAAAATCTTTTGTCATGCTGCAAGACCAAATTGGACATAGCAGCATACTTGTACTGGGAAATATTGTTCGGGTCCGCCATCTTGAAAAGAGTGATAATGTGTCAATGCGGCTTCCGCGCAGTGAATGGGCTCTCTAGGAGGTCGCTGCGGGCTTTAAATAGCTTAGATAGATAGGAGCTCCCCTATATCAAGAATGATATATGAGATGCTATGAGATGCCTTGTGGCGATGGGTCAAACGCAGAACATATCATCTCGAATGTTTTGTAGGGTTGAAGATTCTTTGCAGACTCTTGGCGTTGCCTTCCCCAATCTTATCGTAATTTCGGAGCGCTATGTAAACCTCGAACTTATGTGCTTGATGAAGATTGTCTTCTACGCCGTAAATTCGTGACGGCGTCCTTACCAGCCTGGCTTTCACGCTCTAAGTTGATGAAGTTGGCAAACAGTCTTCGCCACGGAAAGCACATACAGTGTTTTGCCCACCAAATCTGGTCAGAGCTCGTTGATGCTTTCACGTCCGCCAGTGGTATCATTTCGTTCATTCACCTTTGTACTCGAGGGACGAAACTGGCTTTCTAATGAAATTCATCGCTTGAACCTCATCACGTCCGGTTCTTTACCACAGTGCTCAAAGTTAATCGACCCTAAAGGGCGATGGTCATAACATGACAGCTCGGATAACAGGCTAGAAACTCCTGTAGATTATCTGGAGATTATTAGACCTCAGGTGGTTAATTGCACCGCGTTGATTCCGCCAGACTCGGACTGCCTGAATCATGTGCTTATGATTTAGTGGGTTGAGTGCTTCATGCACATGGAACCTCCCAGCATGTTCCTGGTCAATGGCTCATGTGTGAGAGTCATCGCTCCTCGATGTGATGGAATAATTTGAGTGGAGAAAGAAAACCGAACCCTTTGACGCTAAGGCTGGTTTATACTGACGCACTGCGTGGATACAAGATAGATACAACATCTGGAGTACTATTAGGGTAATATCTTTGATCGTCCTACATCTTCAGCCAGCACATCTTCCTCTTTGACAACCACGTCCACCTCCTCTTTCACCCCCTTTCCATCCGTCTCCATCTCTCTTTTCACCCTCTTCACAACCTTCGACTTCTTCCCCACCACCGCACTGGGGCACAGCCCTCTCTCACTAAGCGTACACTCCCCACACTTCCGCCCCACCGGCAAACAGACTGTCTGCCCGAACCCGACCAATAAATGGTTGATCTCATGCCAACTTTCCCTCGGTAACCACGCCTCCAGGCTCATTCTCGTAGCCTCTGGGTTCTGAGTCTTCGGGTTGTGCCAGCCCCATAAGTTTGTGATCCTGTGCACATGCACATCGACTCCGATCCCCTCCGTCTTTCCCCACGCAGCGCTCAGACATAGGTAGCCCATCTTGGGTCCTACCCCGGGCAAGCTCATCAAGCCTTCAATCGTGTCCGGTATGTCACTGTCATATTGATCGCGAAGGATGAGTGCCGTGGCTTTGATGTAGCGGGTTTTGTTATTATGAAAGCCTACTACGAATATCATCTCATTCAACTTCACCGGGTCTACTGCTAGTATGTTCTCCAGTGTGAGGCCTGGACTGGGGAGTTCGGTCTGCAGTTTGCGCATGGCGGTTGCGTTTGTGGTATCCTTGGTCTGTGATGAGAGCATGAGGGCTATGAGGGTTTGAAAGCGTTTGTCCTGAGCACTTTCAACGAGGGTAGCTATGGAGGAGCTGGGCACGGCTTACTCGAGGAGTCACATGTTCATCGGCAAGAGTCTCACAGCCCATTGTATCCACAGGCGCAAGTTTTCCCTTTCGCATCTCTCTCACAGCATCATAGATTTCCACCCACTTGGCGGGTGGCTCTACCTCCCCCTCTCCTGCTTCATTGACTATCCGCTTCGAAGGCTGCCTTTTTGCTTTTCTCGCTTTTCCCGCTTTGCTGACGGTGCCATGTTCCTCTTGCACACTCGCTTTCCTTGGCGACGTCTGTGTGCTAGTGACTGTAGAAATGCTTGTAACAGCTGTAGATGGGCTATCGAAACCCCTCTTGCGCTTTCTCGCGCTTGACTCTTCAAAGGGTGCATCTTCGATATCGAAGGGGCTTCCAGATCCTAGTGATGATAGAGACGAGTCGTCATCGGATTGTGGCTCCCCTTTCTCTACCTTCTGGACGGGTACATTGCCGTTGTACGTAAACGATTGCAGTGATGCAGCGAAGCTTCTTGTTTGCCGGTGTGGAACGAAGTCGGCATGAGATATCGAATTGGTGATCTTAGCGGTCTTTCGAATTATTCGGGAGGTTCTCATATCAACCGCATAGACAGCTCGTTAAAAGGGGCTGCAACAAATAATGATAGTCCAGTCCTGGTGCCTGGATATGCCAAGAGACAATTGCGCGGAATCATTCCACTCCCGCTTCCCGGCCGAAGTGCCGCTAAGATCTGAGATTCAGTCCCATTAGATTTACTCCGTATTGTGAACACGAAATGTTGCGACATACTCGCCATCCGCGACGACGTTACCACGCGAATAATGTGGCCCTGCGAATGCGGATGCGACAGCGATCGGTCTACTCGTTGGGAATTGTTCGAGGCTGCAAAAGATTTTACCATCTACGGGCCTACCTCCGCGCAAGGTCTCCAGTTACCGTGTACGCCCACGTAACACAACCACATCTTTAGGACTTTGGACATCTCGTACATTCGAGAATACCGCAGTGCAATTGGTTGAAAGGTCATCGACATGCACTGATTTGGTACAGCGCCCGATGTGCACCATGTTAAGGTACTTTGAGGGTAATCAAAGGCAGAAATGAGGTGACAGATGTTGGTACTTCGACATAGTAAACAGCACCTCAAACGTGTACCATCATGCCATCTTTGGCTTATTATTGTCATGTTTAATAGCTTGTTCCCACTTGCAAGAATTCGTTTGAGGACTGAAGCCTTCAAGCCCCCTCACTCAGCCATTTTCAGCGCCTGACGACCTATTCTGACCAGGTCATCATTCTCAAGCGGTTCTTTCTCGAAGCCATGCATGACTTGATGAAGCATCGCGGCCGAAACCTCTGTAACGTCAACAATGGGCACCGAAGTCACAAAATTCATAAGGGTAGCGCCTATGTTTTTCAGATACTGCCCGGGCCCCGAGATGATCCCAGGCTTCGCTACGCACACCTCCAAGGCGTCTTTGTGATCAGCAGCGAACGTCAGGACCCGGTTTTCAGTCTCTCCCTAAAATGTTGATAGGACCATCAGCTTCAGCGATCGTTGTTGCGCTGGACATTCATCCATGGCGCGGTTTTGCACTCACACGCATCAAACAGTACTGTGGCATCCAGTTCGGAGTCTTCTTCTGGTCGCGCTCTGCCGCTGCGCCGCTCATATAGACGAAGCGAAAAGGTTGGGCACCACGGCGGCCATCCTCGCTAGACGCCTTGAACATGACTTGAAGCCCAGTAATGGCGTACTCCTGGCACACGCGGCGCACCTCATCAGAGTCAAGGCCGCGCGACTTGCTCGGCGTGATCGCGACGGTCCTGGTAATGGCAATTTAGCTTGGCGCGAGCGAAAGATGGTAATGGAGATATCAATCAAAGAAAAAAATATCGTTGGATTACCAGATGCAAGCATCCGCGCCAGCGAGCTTCTTCTTCACGTCATCAGGATAATTGCCATAATCATCGACAAGGACACTTTGAAGCTTCGAAGCGTCAGCACCGTGACCGAGGTTTGACACCGGCGGTATGGGCCGGCGGCTAAGCGAGATAACGGAGGTAATCTTGGCAATGCTCAGGCTTTGACGGATGAGTTCGGTGGCGACGAAGCCGGACGCACCAGCGACGATAAGTTTCATGACTAGTCGTTAATGCAAATGCTGGCTTCCGGAAGAGCGCCTAGAGACATCTCACCAAGTGGTTGCCTACGCTGCCAAGAGATGTTGAATCCTCCCGACGAAGGATGTGCCGGAATACATAACTGTATCTCAGCTCTAAACCATAGCGCCAAAGAATCATGTTTAGACAAATGATTCCTTCCTTCTATCTTTCACCGGACTCACAACTATGTGACTACAGGTCGTTGCTCGGATTCTCTTTAAGATGCGACCCCCACACAACCCTACCTATCGACTTGTACTCAGCCATTAGCCCATTGCGCAGCCTCGATGTCAAATCTGGCAAGACTGATGTGAACAGGTTGGCGGCGTGCATTTTCCACGGGGAGTCAGCTAGTCCCTGGGGGTAATTGGAATACAATTTCCATATTGGAGTAGTAGTCTAGTAGGATAGGAATGTTATCTTTTCAAGGAATTCGTTTCATTCGTTCGAGATAGTAGGCAAGTACTATCTATCCATAGCCAACGCCTCGTCATTCATATCTCATGCCTGCTGTGTCCAATGACGGACTTGCTACCTCACGATATCATCCTTGTATGCTCACGGCATCATCTCATGATATCCTTCAGCTCCCATCACATACCATAAGCCGCAGCCACCCTCTCCGCCACAGCCTCGCCACTCCAATAAGCCCCCGTCGTGGTACCCAACGCGACAAACGGCGCCGTATGCTCGCCCGCAAACCAAAGCCCACGCTCGGGACAGCCTTCCCTCAGCGCCTCGATATCCTTGTCCAACTGCACGTCGTCCTCCGCACTGCTGGTCTGAAACGTGGTGTACGAGCCCCATCCTGCAAATTCGTCGTTCTGCCAGTTCGTCGCGATGATGCCGGAGGGTGTGCATTCCGCGAACGAGGAGGCATAGCCCGGTAGGCGTGTGTAGTAAGGAGCGAAGAAGTCGTTGAGCCGGTTGTGGAAATCGTGAGATGTGGGATCTAGGCCGTTGATGAGAGAGGTGACGTGCTCGGCGCAAGGGCCGTGGATGTAGAATAGCAGCGTGGCATATGCACAATGCTCGGGTAGAGAGGCAAGGGAGACGAATTCGATGGTCCAGTATTTAGGGTTCTGGGCGGTGTATTTTGGAGCGAGGCAGTTTATGAAGAACGACTTCTTTGCGGCGGACGTTTCATCATCAATGAGCCAGAATGCGCTCGGGAAAGTGAGGTAGACCTTTTCGAGTCGGCCGTAGGAGATGTGCTCTATGGACCGGATGATATGGGGAGGCAACGAAGGCGAGAAGCAGGTCGTGTTCCGTTTGAGCCAGCCGAGGGGGCAGGTCACGATGACTTCGTCGAACGTCTGAGTTTTGTCCCAAGTCGTGGTAACGGTCAAGGAACTATGCTGAGAAGTCGTTGGCTTTGAGCTGATGGATATGACCTTGGTAGATAGTTGGAGATCAGCCTTGGCTAGAGCGCTTTTGGCGACCTTGTTGAGAACAGCCTCGTAGGTGCTGGCCAGATATAAATTCTCTGGGATGGTTTAGTCGTCCAAGGTCACGAACGTGCGCTGAAGCTCGGACATACCTCCTTCAATACACTCTTCAAGCCAGAAGAATTTTAGGCTCTGCTTCTTAATAGGCTCGCCAACAAAATCTCCCCACGACTCCGCCATCTGTAAAACTAATCTGGTGGAAGCGACGTCTGCCTCCCTCTCTAAGAGCTTGGTCCTGAAGAAATCCAACAAAGACTCTTCTGGAGGTATTGAGGCACAATGTGCCCTACTATACTTGAAGGCGTCGCCTATGATACACCACATGATATCGTAGTGCTCAGTTGCAATTTCTTCATCCATGAGATGGCCAAATTCATCGTAGACAGATGGAGTAACGTTCGACATTGAGCAAGTAGTGCTCTTCACCTCCTTTGCCAGCTCAAGGATGGGATTCTTGTTGGTACCATGTATCTGTTATAGAAGAATCAGCGTCATCACAAGGTGAAGTCATGCATAAGCTGCTACCCAGTTGGGTCCTCTGTAGATATCAGCGCAGTCACATTAACTTGGCGACATGAAAACACACAAATCGAACCCGTGACCTGCTTGATGGTGTTGGTGAACCTGACTACGTTAATCTCGGGACCTGCTTGCATTGAGAGTCCACTCACACGCCCACCTATTCGATCCCGTCCTTCGAGGATTGTCACCTTCAGACCCCTTTGAGAAAGAACATCGGCACATCTGAGGCCAGCAAAGCCGGCACCGATCTGACCAATTTTGGTGTCAGTATGTCCTTATCAAAGCAGATCTTTGCAATATGAGAAATGTCTTGGATGCAGATACTTTTGTGATACCAGAGATATATGTTGTGGCTCACAACGGTCGGGGCAGATCAGGAAAGGGACCAAAAGTATAACACACCACGCAGACATGAGGCAGTCGACCCTGACCGAGTACTCGCTGAACCATATCACGAGCAGTCCCATTCATTGAGAATTTATACTTCCGGCTCAGGAAACGATCGAAGTCCTTTTGACCGAGATAGCTATAGTCACGGTGATGGTGAGCCCTGGCCTCCATGTTTGCAGAATGTCAATCAAAATTTTCAAGCTCATGAGGTAAGGGAGACGAGAGTGGGGTATTGAAAGAAAGAGAGTGACAAGAGAGATGTACGTGTTAAGCCTACAAGCAGCTAATCTAACGAGGCAGATTGCGGATGATTCTCATGGGCAAATCTTCAGATTCCTTTGCAAGCCCACCATTGACGGATCCCTGTCTGTTTCATTTTAAATGGTATATGCCGTGAAGTCGTTTCTATGAGGTGAGGCGGTAGTGAATGAATATCTTGAAGCACTGAAATCGTCACAAACAGCCCAAAGCGATAGCCTCTAATGTCCTGCTACTTTCTTCTAACGAGATGCTTAACCTATACAGTCTTCTCTCATCATAGAGTATAGTTTCTGAAGCAATTGAGACAAGTGTTGCTCGAGTGGTTGATCAATAACGACGGAGAACATTGTCGACAGGCTTCAAGGTGAAGTAAGGTAGATAGAAGGCATCGCGGCTCAAATTGCCCGGCCACGGGGCCGGAGCCCGAAATTGTCCGCCAATCAGTGCACTGAGCGTCTTCTGCCTGATAAGATAGGGCTTTGCATTATCGGATTCTCCAGATCTGCAGTCCAGAGCATGTACTCCGTATACTAGGTATCTAACAGTGTGTATCTGTGATCGAAACCCCCGATTCCTTTTTTGGTCTCAAGTAGGTCTCGACTACGATTATACACGATCCTACCGCCAACCATGCCGCTACCGTATCTTCGTGGTGGCTTGGGCGACGTTGCTGATATGCTATAGACTCTCGTTGACAGATATACCTTGAGATTACTAGTGGACTATATGTGGAGGACTTCTGTCAATGCGAGTTTGACCAATATGCGGTGAAAGCAGACTTTTCGTAGAGATGATAGATATAGTGTACCGCAAGAATGACCATGAGGCTGAATGATGAACACGCTGTGTAGAGAACAAAACCTCCAGCGCCCGTGCACGGCTATGTACGTTTCACCAAATCAGTCGACAAAACACCAAAGGTACAGCAAGACAACGTCCAACATGCTATTATTCTGCCAATCGAACACGATTCCATCGTCATATCCTACCCCTTGACTAGCTCGCCCAGTCTCTTCTCCAAGATCTGTCTTCCCTCCAGCGTCGTCCACACTTCATGGGGGGCGGCATTAACAACATCCCAGCTCACTAGATCGTTCGTGATCGTTGTCAAATCCTTTTGTTTCTGCTCCCATTCGCCGTCTTTCCGGACATCAATACCCGAGCTTACAACCACAAGTGGCGTGTTCTCGTCCTGGATATTTCTCGCTTGGCTCACTTCGTTCTTTGTAAGCGAATTGGCGACGAGGTTCTCTTGTAGCTTCGCTTTGATGTACTTCCCATTCTGATAGGCCGAACGACCGTAGACCCGGTCTTGAGGGGTACGACCCTTGGCGATAGCACCGAAGAGGCGGTCATAGCCCAAGGGGGAGATTATTCCTCGAGCCCAGAGGACAAAGCCCCGACCGGGCTTACCTACTTTGTAAAGCAGATCCTCGTGGAGAGGATCGATGAGCATGATGCCGCTGACGTCGTGCCTGTGGCGGCTGGAGAAGATGCGGCTATAAATGCTGCCTATTCCAGCAGATACAAGGACCCAGGGATGTTCTTCGCCGGCACGAGCTAAAGCTTCTGAGAGAGCGTCCGATGTCATCCCAGCAGAGTGAGGGGATGGAGCGTTGTCGGACCAACCTAAGCCCGGACGATCATAGTAGCAGTATCGGTAGATTGTGCCATTTGTGTAGGCGTCGTAGATCCAGTCATCGAATGTGTCCTCGACGGGGGTTTCGCCTCCTTCGAGCAGGACCGTAGGGTTACGCTTGCCTTCAGAGTTGTAGCTCACCTCACCTACACACGCTAGATGAATCTGATACTTGTCTCCGTCGACATAGTATCTCTCTCCTGGTGGAGCTAGACCTGCATCACGACCGCGGAGAATGAGAGTTGCCGTCAAGAGTACGACAACAGCGATCATAACCACCATCAGGACTGTAGCTGTAAGCACAGCACACCACTCACGAAGAGTTCGGCGGCTCTCCTGGCGTCCGGTAAGACGTTCTTCCTCCTCTTTCTTGCCCCAGGCCACCACTCGGTCAGTCAGGACATTGTAGAGCGCCATGACAGTGGCCCAAACCACTGAAGCGATACCAACCCAACCTTCTTCTGCCCGTATGCGGGGAACCGCCAGAATGATAATCATGTCGATCAGGAGGAACCCGGCAACTATGAGACTGCCAATTTCCATCGGCTTGGAGGGAGTGGAGAAAAACAGGATGGCGACAAGAAGATTACCGACGGTGAGTGTTGTGTATGAGAAGTCAAAGAAGCCCGAGCCGCGAGAATGCATCATTGGCGGACTGACAAAGATGGATACCAGGAGTAGTACCCACCATAAAAAGCTGATGACGAGGAAGAGGACGCATAGGTAGCGGAGGGCCCTCACGCTCCATAAATTGTAGGGAGATACCTGTTGAAAAACAGATAAGCGAGTGTAGGCATGAGAGGAAGGAAGAGAGCTTACAGCTGGGTCGTCTGGGTCGAGGAAGCCATCATGTCGAGGAGGCAGCAGTCGTGTCCTCTCATCTGGCTCACGCCCTCCGGACTGACGAGGTTGCTGTCGGCTATCATCGCCACTGGTCTCAGCTTCATCACCCTCAGAGCGCTCCTCGCCGTTCTTGGAGCCCCACAGTGAGACCATTGTTATCTTCTGTGGACAACACTGGAGACCTCGTTGTGCAGGTGGTGTGGGGGATGTGGCTGAGGAGGAATTCGGCAAGGATGTTTGCCTAGGAGGCAAGCTCTCTATTTAGTTCAGTTAGTGTCCAGCGATGAGGTCATTTCCCACCGAATTCTGCTCATACCGATTCTCTATGGTCAGACGAGATTTGTACAGAGCATTCTTGCAGACAACACAGACAAGAAGAGCAGTGAAGGGAGAGGAAATGGTTCGGAGAAGCTATGATAACAAAGTTGATACAGAGGGGCACATTTGGGGCACATGGGCGGGGACTGGACTGGACTGGACCTTTCCTGGCAAAGCGCGACAGCCAAGCAGCGTCATCTCGAGCCGTCATGTCTGTAGATCCCAGCAAGTCTGGTCTCTTCGAATTCTTGATGCTTGCCACTTCGGAACATCCAAGATGCATTCTACTCTGCGGCTATCTCAATAGGCCATGTGATGCCTACAACGTACAGTATCAATGTCCACATGCAAAGCACAGATTAGCTCGCCCAATGTGCATGAACAGCGGACGATGAGCGACCTTCAACGCTCTTTCGCCAAGGCCAAGCTCGCTGGTCTACCCTTCGAACCGCCCAATCAGCTGCTCGATAATGATGAAGAGGATGAACTAGATGATCTGAAACCATTGCCTGACTCTACCCAGGACGACGACTCTTCCTCAGCGTCTTCTGCGTCTTCTGCTTCCTCGACTGGGACAATCAGACCGTCGCCAAGTAAGCATCTTTTTGCCAGACCTAAGGGGTTCGTTTACTCCCCTTGAGCTTCAAGTCTGTTCGGGGTTAATGTCGGCTACGGTGCTGCTCTTGTTCTCCTTTCATTATCCCTTTTTGTTGTAAAAGATAGCAAGCATACAAAGCATGCCGCTAGTTACGGTGCAATGAAGGTTTCTAAACCTTGACTTGCCAGATCCACCGCCAGGAGGGGAGTTTTGGATCCGCTCCCTTGGAACGACTACTTTGCTCGTGAGCTCTATCTGAAGGCCTCCGGATCTTCTGAGCTTATTACGTATCACGCCTACATCACACCACCGACGGGCAAAGGGCCATTGTTGGTCACGCATCACGGAGCCGGCTCCTCGGGTCTATCGTTCGCTCTCTTTGCTTCGGAGATCATAAAAGCCCTTCCCAATGCTGGCGTTCTCTCTCTCGACGCCCGGGGCCATGGAGAGACGATCGTAGAGAATCTCGGAGTCTCATCAGGAAGCCCCGTCTTCGATCTAAGCCTGGATACCTTGAGCCACGATCTTTTGAATGTGATCAACCTGACTCAGAGGGAAATGGCTTGGACAGAATTACCTGGTCTTCTCCTTGTTGGCCACAGCCTTGGTGGTGCGGTCGTCACGGACCTGGCCATGAGTGGTAGACTTGGGAACGCCATACTGGGTTATGCTGTTTTGGATGTTGTCGAAGGGTCCGCAATGGATGCCCTTCAAAGCATGCAGACCTATCTCACAACAAGACCCAAAACCTTTCCCTCCATTGCCTCCGGCATCGAATGGCAGTAAGTACCATGACATTGTTTCCCAGCGTCATATTTCTCATCCGACACAGCACCCGCTCTCGAACAATCCGTAGCACCATCTCCGCCCGCATCTCTGTGCCCTCCCTTCTCCGTCGTGAACTTACAAACGCAGCCCAGCCGTGGTCCTGGCGTACTGACCTCGCAGCAACACAACCCTACTGGGAAGGTTGGTTCGCGGGCCTAAGCCGAAAGTTTCTCGATGCGAAAGGGGGGAAATTGCTGGTGCTTGCAGGAACGGATCGATTGGATAAGGAACTGATGATTGGCCAGATGCAGGGGAAATATCAACTGCAGGTGTTTCCCGAAGCGGGCCATTTCATTCACGAAGATCAGGCGGAGAAGACTGCAATGATTGTTGCGGATTTCTATCGCCGGAATGACAGAAGTGCGCTGGTCTTACCACCCAAGATGGGCGTGCTACCGAAAACGTAGTTTAGGTAGACTTTAACGACATGATGTCCAATGCATTCCCAAGGCTAGGGAAACAATGCTGATATTTTCGTGCTCGTATCATGCCGCAAATCCAAATGTCCCAATCCCATTGAATATGAACAACACTCCAGACACCATGCTTGTTGAAAATGCCCATGTACAATTCCGTCAGGGGTCCAAGACCCCATGCTTATTGAGAACGCCCATATACAATTGCGTTAAGAGTTTCTCTGCATCTCTTCGCCCAAGCGGAAAGTGAAAGTTCTCCCAGTAGCAGCAGCCACGGCTGCCACCTGGACACCCGAAGCCGCTGATCCACCAGACTCCCCTGCCGCTACGCCGGTGGCCTGCCACTGTGCGCGTATGGTATTCCAAACATGCATATTGGCAATGACCTGTTCGCCCGTATAGTAAGAATCGAGAGGATGTTGCTCTGCTCCGACATCTGCACCTATCAATAACTCATCTCTTTCTCTGTCCTCATCGCCACCAGTGCGATCAGACGAGGCATGATGCATGTCACGCAGCTCGATGTCTTCCGTATATCCAAGATCCTGCCTCAGTATCCCCCTTTCCTCAAGATCATGGTCCTGCTGAGGCTCCGTGGCCGCCTCCGGCACCACCACCACCACGGCTTCATCGCCTCTTTTCACGCTCGTCCTCTCAAGCGTGATCCCAAGCATCAAGATCTGCAACATCAGCACCAATATGTCCAAGGCAACCAATCTCCATCGGCTAACGGGGCTTTTCTGCCCTACAAAGTCGATTAATAAGCCCCCGTGTAGATATCCTCTTGTCGCTTCACCGGCTGCCGGCGGAGGGAGCAGGAGATGCAGCAGTGCGAAAAGGATGTTGGGGCCGAATATGACACCGATGTACGGGCGATGCGCCAGCGGAGGGGGAGGAAAGATCGGAGACTTGGGGGTGAAGTAGAACCATTGGGGTAGAGCGCGGAGGATGAATTTTGGGAACGAGCAGCTGTACGCGCAGGAAGGAGTCAATATGCAGTATTCCCAGAAGACTGTTGCTTGTGGAGGAACATACTCCATATAATAAAGCACAGAAAGCTGCGCATAGATCATGATATCGACATTCCGTATCAAATGGTCTAGGAAAGCAGCTTTCTGCTCCTGTTGAGCTCGCTTCCGCTGCTGTGCTATGCCGGCATCATCATCACTTGTTGGCGCCGCTGCGGACTCGAGCTCGTCTTGCGAGTCGAGGTCCAGTCGAGGGTGGTCTGAGCTGGACGAGGCATCATTCATGTCTTAGTTGGCTGGATCATTGGTACCACATCAGGACTGTTCTGGGGGATAGAAGGTCACTGTGGAAACATGGAGGATCGAGGCGATCGTTGTGGGAAAGCGCTTCCAGAGTAATGGACGTGAAGCTGGAGAAGCAACCGAGGATCGACCGTCGATGATATTGATATGACGACAAGCGCTAGTGCATTTAGTCATATAGCAGCGACGTTCAACCACATTTTTGATACAAACCTATCCATCGCGCACGCGACCAATTCTTAGCCAGAGTGATCATTGACCGAGCAAGCCATCATTCCTACAAGTCTCCAATTCTCGCTCAAGCTGTTCTCAATCTCGTCTGGCCAAAATTGCCAGAAAGCATGTGCAGATTGAATCATTAAGTCTCGTAATACCTAGAGATCTCAGTGGTCTATACATGTCGACTTCAAGCGTCGAATTATTGAAGTTAAAAACAAGCATACAACAATGAATCCTGGCTAACATTGTAACGTGGTGGACATTGTATCATACTTTGTCTTTTCGGACCAACCACAACTGAGTTCGCTCGCGTTGTAGCTAGTACGAGTACATATGCTCACACGAGATATGAAGCCAGAGGTTGCAATGATCATGATCAAACTTACTTCATGTTACTTATGAATAAAGTATCACAGGCCAACAGGCGCCAGTCAAGATGAAGAATATGATTACATCTATCCAGAGTAAGAGGCATGCTCCTATCCAGATTGCGAAATGAGTGATCATAGTCCGCCTATCATAGATGGTATACTTGTGAAGTTTTACCTCATGAATTGCTATGTCGAAAGAACGAAAAGAAAGAAGGGGAATAAAGCGCGCCCGTGAGACTTTAGAGCTGCTCACATGATGGCTCCCAGTCAAGCTACATAGCTGACTGGTTTGGTAGGAATCGGAAAGACTGAGGGTCCAAACGTGACCCACAGCAATGCTAATGAATTGATGGGTTGAGAAAGCCATGAGTAATGCCCTTTATGATGCACCAAAGGCGATGCACTAAATCATGAAAATATAAGAGAGCCGAAGAGACCGGATGAAAGGTTATCACTCAGTATACTCAGCAGGAAAATGCAGTATCACTTGGAAGAGTCTCATTTGAGTTAAGCCTTCTAGGGCCAAGGCCCGGGTAAGCACGAAACCCGGTCAGTCGAAATGTGTCTAGAGATATTTAGGGCCAATTTCTGAGACCTTGAAGATTCCTACGCCTGGATTAGAGGACCGCACAACTCAGATGGTTACGCCTTCGAACACACCAATGGCAAAGGGCGCAAGAAATCGGTCTCGTTCACTGTCCACCCATCACGCTGCATTGCCCTCCACGTATCCGCAACTTTCAGCCTAACCAAGTCTCCCGCAGCACGAGCATCTTCTTTCGAGTCATGCCCGTCAGCACCCCCCATCTGGATATCTCGATCTAGATGCTTTTTCATAAGCATCTTCAGCCCAAATCGGATGGGCAAGCCGCGAGGATGAGGGTATAGGAGGACGCTGTCGACAATCGATGGGTGAATGATTCGTGTGGTGTTGAGGTCATTATCGAGGGCGTGGCCAATGAGTGGGGTTTCTGGCGTGAGGAGATCAAACAATAGCTCACGAGCGATAACCGGCGAATCGACCAGTCGAAGCTGAGACCCAGAAGTGTCTCCGAGATCTTGCTTACTGTTTACAGTATTTGGATCGTAAGGCTGAGCATTGGCGTAGTCTGTCTGCCAAACGCCCGAGAATTGGGAATTGAGATCCAGTATCTCGCCTAAGGGCCTGACAAGAACATCGAGAAGCTCCTTGCCAGTCGGCCATGATGTTGCTGTTAGGCGTATCAGCTCTAAACCCACCGTAGTATAACCCATCTCACAATCAAAGCAAACAGCGGTCTTTGGGCCTGGTGTCAGTAACTTGGACGGCGTTTCCTTGAATGACATGGAAAGCGACAACCGCTTTGGGTCGGAGACTTTGAAGACATGGGTTGGAGCCTTAGTGCAGCCTACTGTTGTTCCCACGCTTTCGTTACAACAGGCGTACAAGGAGTCCCTGACTCCAACGTCTGCCTTGTCTTTCGCGAGTGGTCTCCGAGGCTTAGCAGGATGATAAGAACATGTTCCTCCGGACGTCAAGGCTCCATCCTCTTCTCGTCTTCCAGGATAGACCTGAAATCGAGTTTTGCATCGATCACACTGCTCCCAGCCTTGCGCTGCTTCAACACCCTCACGAGCATTTGCTATCTCTTGTTCGCTCGGCGCCTGTGCGACATACCCGAACTTCGTCAACTGATGTTGCTTCGCGAGCATCCGAGACAGAAATGCGATTTCTTGGGCGGGGTTCAGACCGGTCCCGATGGCTTTGGGAACACTTTCGGGCCCTGTACCCGCTTGGACAGAGTTACCTTTCTCAAGCTGCTTTAGCCTTTCTTCCTTCCATGCCTCCAACTTCATCTTCTTCAGCTTAGTGATTCGTAATTTGATGACATTCAGATAGACGGCCGGATTCTGCTTGGCGACGTTCTCTTCTTCTTCGAGAGCCATTCGAACTAAGTCATGAGGAGGAAGACCCAGCGTCGATTTAGATTCATCTTGACTCCGCCAGACTGCTTCATTCAGTCGGCCCATCTGCTCGTGTAACAAAGTGATAAGCTGCATTCGGACAGCGTGAGATGCCGGTGGATTGTGCAGCATTCTCGGATTGAGAGAGACTTCAAAGACTTGTTTGGCTGGTGCAAGCGTAGCCTGGAGCCTCATATGTTGTATAGACTTAGCTTTGATTGATGCCTCAGCTTTCGCGACAAGATCCCGGGCAGCCTTACTCTTCAAGGCATGCCCAGTGGCTTCACCTTTCAGATTTCGGAGCGGAGGTGGTGTAACCTTCGTGGTCGCCGTAAATGGAAGCTTCGAAGACTCGCTCTCGGTTGTGGTTTGATCTGCCAACGGTTGACGCCTTGGCCCATCAGTCACACTGGCTTGTACATAGACATCTTCTCTCTCGCTACCAAGACGGGGCTTTTTCCGCGGCCGATATGGCTCATAGGGAGCTTTAGTTTCGTCCTCTGGAATCGGGGGTTTTGGCACTGGAGCCAAGGAAAAGATGTGGCCTTCGGACGAGGACTGCGCATGCTCACATTCTGTTGTCGTGCGGCTTGAGGATACATGGTGTAAAAAGATGCAGTTCGAGAGGGAGCAGTGAGATTGCTCGGGGCATTGGATCTGCTTGAAAAGACCGACGGAAGAAAACATGGTGACAAGGAATGGTTGAATTGCGATCATTAAGTGAATGACGGGGTAGAATGTCGTTGGCTGAAGACCTTTTTGTGAGATGAATTGAAGTGTACTGAGCGAAATCTGAGGGTCAAGATGGAGTGGAACGATTGTCGGTATTGTCGTTTCGCCGAGGGGTGGACATGGATTCCAGTGAAGGCTCAAACGTCATACGAGATGGATGTCTGGAGACCCATAACGTAGAGTGTAGGAAAAGAAGAACCGCCGTTTGTGAAGGCTGCTTCAATAGTGATCTCGAAAAGGGTGGATATTGAAACTGGATATGATACTGATGGACATGTTGAATTGGCATCAAGGTCGGCACGTACCAGGAACTAGATAAGGTGATACCGGATACGATAAAGTAGTCGATATGGCAGCGGGACGGCCCGATAATCCCTGCTCTTCGTACTCGTACTCTGTGGCTGTCATGCGATGCAGCCTGTCGGCATGTGCGGTTGCGTTCACCTGCTTCTGAACAACTACACCTGGAGGACAAATAGAAAGATAGAATATACTCTGTTAAAGCGCCTTCGATGGAAGTCAATGAGCGGATGGTCAGTACTGGGCAGCCTGGTAAGGCTGACCATGTTTGTGTTCTTGTCCATGGGTGAGTACCGAACTGTGCTTGTCCTAGTTTCACTCATTGTATTGACGTCTGATCAGGCTCTGGGGTAATCCAACGCACATGTCCTATGTCGCCACAGCTCTCCGCGATAAGTACGCTGAAGACGAACTGCATGTCCTTGTGGCAAAGACAAATTCCGACAGTTTCACCTATGATGGCGTCGACTTGGGCGGGGAAAGAGTTACTCACGAGATCGAGACCTACATACATGATCTGGAAAAGAATGGGTGCAAGATCAGGAAGTTTAGCGTCGTTGGGTATTCCTTGGGAGGCCTAGTCGCCAGATATGCTATCGGCCTTCTCTACTCGAATGGCTGGTTCGACAAGATTCAACCCATAAACTTCACGACTTTTGCGACGCCCCATCTGGGCGTGAGGACACCTCTACTTGGAGCTCACCACCTCATGTGGAATATCCTTGGTAGCCGAACACTCTCAGTCTCTGGCCGTCAACTCTTCACAATCGATAGCTTTCGAGACACCGGAAGACCCCTCCTTGCCGTTCTCGCGGATCCTAGCAGCGTTTTCATGCTTGCCCTAGCACGGTTCAAACATCGTGTCTTATATGCCAATATCATAAACGATCGGTCCGCACCATACTATACAACCTGCATTTCAACTGTCGACCAATTCACAGACCTCGAGGCTGTGGAGTTAAATTATCTTGCAGACTATGCTCCCAATATCCTCGACCCTACCGATCCTGTCAGGATCAAGCCACCAACGATACAGCCAACATTGTTTACCCGTCTCACAGGTGGTAGCCAGACACTATTCAAAAGCGTTCCCATCTTCGCTTTGCTAGTCGTCTTGATACCAGTTGGCACTGTCGTATTCCTCATAAACTCTGGCATACAGTCTGTCCGCAGCCAACAGAGAATTAAGATGCACGAAGAAGGAAAAGCTGGCATTGGTCTTGGCAGCTACCGCATACCTCTCCTCGTCGAAAATGCACGAAGCGCTATGGAAGGCGCAGTCCAAAACATGAACTCTTCGCAAGGACAGCACTACCTTCCGATCGGAGATACAGATGAGAGTGATTCGAGTGACTCGCCTACGCGGGACAGAGGTCACGTCGAAAAACCGCGATCCAATTCTACAACTTCGAGGCTCAAGCGCTGTTCGTCCCGTCACGACGACTTCCAAACATTAGCACTAACGACGGAGCAATTTGCTATGGTGCAAGCTTTGGACGATGTCGGCTTTCGAAAACATCGTGTGCATATTACCAAGGTAAGACACTCACATGCAGCAATCATCGTGCGGAGAAAGGGAATGGATGAGGGCAAAGTCGTGGCTCGACATTGGCTCAATGAAGAATTCGAAATTTGAGACCTGGCATGAATATCGTTATCCTTTGTAGGTTTGGCGGGCGCCCTGTGTCGCGATCATGATAATATGCTTGTAATGTCAGTGCTTCCTATTCCATGATTTTCGAGTAACTAGACCCATACAAACGAATAATATCAACGTTTTGCATCCGCTGTCAAATACTTCTATTGAGATGTTTGAAGGCTATATCACATCGACACTATCGCCACCACGGGTACATCGGTACTGATTGCAAAGTTGTCTGCCCCTAAGAATTGCCTCTCGTCTCTAACACAAGACTGCCTGGCGGGTCAGGATATGGCAGCCGGGGTCGACACCGGGCGTTGGAATGGTACAGTGCTAGACCGCTTTGTTCAGACCTTACAGTTCAACAAGGTCCAAGCCGCTCGAACGTTCGCAATACCATGGGTCTCTATTCCTCGCGCTTTCGGAAATTCATGGCTACATCAGAAGGAACCAAATTCATCGCTGGCGCTCGCCAACGTACATCTCCTTTGGTCCCGCCAGTCAAGAGTCCTTGGATTGGTAGCAGATACAAGTACAGGGGGCTTGTATCACATCCGTTGGATTCAATGTTTGTTTGGAGACAGCAATGCGGGCCTCTGCTACCTGGCGGATAAGGTGCTGCACCAACTACTAGTGGGCATCGACGTGCTTGTTTGCCCGACAAACCTTAGAATCAAATATACCTGATATTCATCGATCCGACACAAACGGCGCGACAGTAGTGAAAGGCTAGGCGATCAACGTGGCCTAACGTACTGTTTCTCGTTGGATTCTTGCGCATCGGTCAATTGTTCCAATTGTGCTTCCATGATCCCTTCCACATATGCCGAACGTATGGGTCGCCTCCTCCATCCATTCTGGCATTGGAGTGAGACTGGCCCGTCCCAAAGGCATCGATTGGGAGAACCAAGACATCTCCAAACAGCTGGGGTTCCGTCATACCAGTGAAATTCTTATAATCCACCACAGTGCCCATTGCGTCGGATATTGTCTGCATGATGGCCCGAGTCCAGATGACTGGCCCGCTCACCCTCAACACCTCGTCATCTGTGAGATTGAGATGAGCGATCGTTGTATGATGGTTTTCTGCAGTAGTATGCAGGGCTCCAACGACATCGTGCACGGCTCGTTTCATGATGGGGTGCCCACGACTGGCCGCGATCGTCCACTGGCAGAATTGAAGCTTCTCGAACATTCCGATGTATGGTTCATTGTCGAGCTGATCATATTCGATGCCGATAATGGCGTGGACATCATTCTTCATGGCCTCGGGCACCCATTCCGACACAGGTTTTATTAAATCTGTATCCAGATCACTGTATATGCCACCTTCCGATTCGAGTATCATGTATCGCAAGAGGTCTGTACGGATGATAGGGAAGCGCAGGTCAAGGAAGGGCTGGAGGATCTCGGGACGGTCGGCATAATGTTTGCGAGCAAAGACATTGGCGCCGTCGTCGCTCACTAGAGTGTACGCATAGTCTTGATTTGTCGTGATCCAGCTTTGCATAAGAGGTATGAAGGCATCGATCTCTACATTAGCGAAGGTGTATATTTGCCATAGTCGCGCCGGGATTCCCTCTAAATCAAGGCTCGAGGACCCAGAAGACTGATGTTGGATATGTAATGGGAGATCAGACCAGATGAAGAAGTAATTATACAGGATGATCAGAACAGCCCCAACGCCTATGTAAAAGAGTCGCTGTCGCGCCATGCCATTACCCGTTGTATGATGATATCTGGCGTTTTCCGCTACGCTATGTGCGCGCCGTAGCCCAATGAAGGGTTTTCAAAGACCGTATCCTAGAAGAAGTGTGACAAGAGAAAGAAGGTTATACCAAACGAAGAGGAGGTTTGGCAACAGCAGCGAAGGATGTAGCTAAATATGAACAAGGCTACAGTGAGCTGAACAAAGACCCATAGCCGGCACGGGAACGGAAGTACATCAACTGATCCAGCAGTACGTTAGTAAGCGCTGTGGCTACTCCACATGCGCACGCATGAAACGGGATTGCCGGAGAATAGTAGTCCTCTCATTGTCGTTACGCATCAACCCTGCCATATTGATGTGGTGAAGCCTGCTATGTACCCTAAGAAAGGTGAAAGAATTGCCATGTATATCCTTGGCTTATATAGGAGCTGAATTGTGCTCAAGGTCCAGCGAAACATGTTCGCATGCGCTAGGATACGCTAGAAAAGTCGCCAGATCAGCACGAGGCTAACGTTGGCGTCATGGCGCGCGCGGTAAATTGTGCTCAATCATTGGTGCAGAGGGCCCTTAAGTACTTAGTTTTGATCGCCGGCTTTGGCGTTTCATGTCCAGGTCGCGCGGTAAATGGTATCCCATGATTGGGTGCGCAGACTCCAACATCAAGTAAGGTAAGTAATCGACGCCCCACCGCTAGTCGCTGGAGCTCCTATTTGACTTCGCTACTGCCATCGGAGGATGTATTTGCAGTATGCCATGTTCTAGGTCCGCGGAATCATAGTAAATATTGATTACGGACCGTTCGCCAATAGCCATAACTTCGAGATTCCTCGTCGTCTTCCACCCTTGACTGCATCGAAGGACTCATCTACGTTCATGGGGCCAAGAGATGGAATCCTCCGATCACCATGGGACTCCGGTCGTCTTTGCTACCCCCATGTAGCTACACCAACAAGACACAAGCGGAGTTGAAATGAAGGATCGGACCTAGTCACAGCCCTACTCCGAGGGCTATCAAGCTTATCGTACTGTATGCACCGTTGCCGCCAACCGCGCAGGGAAGCTGCTCCTCAATACGACCTCTACGCCGCTGATCTCTCAGAGGTCTCCTCAAAGACCTATCATCAGCCAATGGCGTTCTTGCATTTCATTGAAGTGTTTCAGAATCTTGACACATGACGCTAGTGTATGAAGTCAGGCTAAGAGTTGCGCGACGCTATCACCCATTCGATCATCGGTATTTTGTAAGAGGATTCCTATAACACCCGGGAGGCTGTGTAAATGCGCTACCGTATCGATTCCAGCTCGTATTGGCCCCTGCTTTGCTGCTTTTGGTATTTGTTTTCAACGTGATAAGCTTGGTTCAACTATCTCTACAACTAACTTCACTTCAAACATATTCTGTTCATGCCATCTAGCTAGCGCTTCTTGTCCTCATTCCTTATGAAGAATCAAAACTTTTTGTTTCTTTATTCAGCTGCTGGAACGTTTGCAAAGAATGGTTCAACGTGGATCTACCCGGCCGACCCTAATGACGGCGGGGCTGTCGATTTTTCTGGACTGAACGTGAACTATGGGGATTCCATCAAATTCCAATGGACCTCTACTTATCCGTCCACTGAAAACGATCCATACACAATGGCACTCTATTGCGGGAATAGCAACATACAGCGTTAGTTCTATTTTCATTGAGTGCCGGGGCTGCATACATACTGAATATGGATCTTCTCCAGCATGGAACAAGATAGTTCCTCTGAACGGGACCGAATTGCTATCCCTTAGCAACTTCGATCTAAAGGGCTGGCCGCTTCCATTGGATTGTTCTGCTACACTTGGTGGGGCTTTGAATTATAGTCATAGCGCATATTTCGTACTCAATAATCAGGATCCACGTGTTTCTGCCAAAACCTGGACAGCGTTGACGGAGACGTCAACTACTTCCTCATCAGTTGCCAACCTAGCAGCTACGACTGCAAACCTATCAACCGCAACTCCGACTTCGGTCGCTAGCGTAGTAACGATCGCTGCAATCGCGACACCAACGCCCCTTACGGATACTGCTACAACTTCTCAAGGCTCTGGCGTTACTGTCTCGAAAGGAACTATCGCTGGCGCCACAATAGGTGGCCTCGTTGTGGTCGGGCTTTGTTTTGTTGCCTTTACAATTTCACGCCACCTCCAGGCCCGTCGTGCGGAAGAAGGACAGAATAAAGTACACGAATCCCAGGAAAATGAATCTAACGACGTTTCGACCCATTGGAAACCCGAGATGCCGGCCGATAACCATCCCCAACTCCTAAACGAGATGCCACTAGACCAGAACCCGGTTTATAGTCTGGCACCATTTGATGTTCGTAATGTTGAGACCAGGGAAATGCCTGCGACTTCAGGATCGAGGGCATCAAGAAGCCAAGAGATGCCTGCTACGCCGATGTTGAGGATGTGATCAGTGCTAGTCTTGGCAGATCGTTCCTCATTCATGATCGACAACGCAAGGCAATCCAGTAATGGCTTTCATCTATGTGGTAGCATGAGCAATAGTGTGCTCTATCAATCTCACCTTTTGCAAGGTATCGAGACATTGCAGATATGTGTACATGTTTCGTCGCGCTCTCTGGCTGAAAACAGCTCTGCAAGCAAGCTCGTCACATGCGTGATGATCCGATCGACGAGATCCAGGATGGGCACTCCAGGCCATCGGAAAGGCAACCGAGCCGATCTAAGGTACTTCAGGAAAACAACAAAAGTGTATCACATCCATAGTCTCAGAGCCTAGTTCCTACGCTAATGCATGCAGGAGAAGTCGCCTGGATACTCAGCCCCGTGTTTCGGTCCAATCCTTCAGGATCCTTGGCGCCCACTATTGTCAAAGACGAGACCGCCGCTTTTCGTCAACCTCACGAAGTTTCGCTTTCTTCGTTTCATCTGTGGCCTATCTTTCGTTCTCACTTCACCACTTGTCTATGAAAGGCTTGATCTCTCTGCTTGTGTGCTGTTGCACTGTGGCGATCGCCGAGAACAGCACTCAGTGGATCTATCCTCCCGGTATCCCCACTACCTTCTCCGATCCCCCTCTTACCTATCATTACGGCGATACGGTGAAGGTCTCATGGATGTACGTTGTCTTGTGTCCCTTTATTAACAAATCTATGCTGCTGTCTTCAACGTCGATCTTGATTGACACTGACCCCATATGGCTCCTAGCTCTACTTATTTACCTATACATTTCCAAGGTCCCTTTCTCGACCTTTGGTGTGGTTTGAGCAATCTTAAAGGTAAGTCACGGCCTTGGGAATGTCCGAAACTATTCTCGCATCGATGAAGACCCTGAGCCTGACGGAACATGGCTAGTCGTTCATGTTGAGGTTCTTGCCAATGACACCCGTACTGTACTGTTGTCGAACCTCGACCTTAAAGGCTCCTCACTCCCCATTGACTGTCATTGGTCGATTGATTACAATGAGTTGGGAAATGGAAGCGAGGTCTTCACCATCAACAAGCAGGACCCAAATCTCTCACCAACTACTTGGGGTATAGGCTCAACAGCAAAACCGACATTATCTTCTTCGTCCATACCGAGTAGCTCACTAGCTTCAGCTTCAGCTACAACAAGTCCGAGTACCATATCGTTAACGACTGTCACGGCATCAGCTTCACCGAGATCTCCAGGTCTCAACACTGGTGCTAAGACTGGCATTGTGCTTGGATGTGTAGCGGGTACTTTACTGGGTGTCGCTGCGGCTTTTGGAGTGGTAGTCTTTCGAAAACGGCGGCGAAAATCTCGGAACGTACGGTCTGAAGGAGCTGAGAAAGCCGACTTTTCAAAACCCAGCGCGACGTTCTCTAAGCCAGAGTTGCCTACCAATGAGCACTTGCCTCAAGAGATGCCACTTTGTCGGGATACAGGGTACGGATTAGCGCCGTTTGAATTGCCAGAAGGTAGATCGTACGAAGAGCTACCTGCAGAGAGACTGCATAGAAATTGGTCGAACAAGCTACCTGCAGTGTCTCCTCACGAGCTGCCAGTCCCACTACCGGGCTTACCTCTGTCGCTGAGACCTGCCGCGTCCTGACACACCCCTCGTCATCCAGGACTGATCGTCTCGGCGGTCATACAACAACGCGGCCTTCTTCGATCCCACATTGAAGAACACGATAGGACCAGGTCAGCTGCCCTCCTTGGCCTTGCATCCCCCCTGGACGCTCGATCGTAACAAAATTGTGCACTACTAGTCGCACGGTCCTCACGATAGAGAACGTTTTCATTTTATGAACACCTGCGCTCATTCAGATGTCTAGACGTCCGTTGCGCGGAGGGTAGTGTTGGCCTTCGTTTCACGCCTCAGGAGCCGCAGTCCATCACTTTTCGAAGCTGGTGTCACTAGGCCAATCAGAAAGTTCGGTACTTTTCAGAGAGATAGTGGTGGCTCACCTTCTCACTTACAGGGAAATCATTCGGAGACAATGGAGTATGGTGATCTGAGCGATCAACTAAATCAATTCACCCATGGGACATGAGGAAATCATGCTATCTAGACAAGTTGTTCAGTGTCGTCAGCAGGGAAACAGCCGAGATAATGTCACAGAAGGCAATGTATTAGATGGATGACGTTCTGAATCTTGAAACGAAACGGGAGCGATGTCATACCTCGAGGTTGAAAAGGCCATTCTTTACGAATCATGTCCAGGGCGTGGTGCGGAGAGGAACGGGTCGCGGTGCGTCAAGGCTTCACATACCAGATTTGTAATGACTTGAGCGAGTCTCAAGTGTGAAGTTGCAGTCTTTCCGCTCGTCAGCAGCATAATTGTCAACCTAACTTCAAATGCTCTCGGTCAATACCCGGATAGTTTACAAAGTATGAAGCATGGAAACGGCGAGCGGTATGGCCTCGGTTTATTCTTCAGCGATACAGCTAAGTTGGTACATCTAGCGAACTAACTGTGAAGCTTAGAATCGGGTATCAGACACGAGCAGACGCCACCCACTGCAACTTCCCACGCTATGCCGCCATCAAATCAGGCATTGCCTTCATACAATACGTTATGGCCTTAAAAACCCCCCTTTCATCGCTTCCGTTTCTTATTCGCGTTCGTCTGGTTCTGGACGAGGAACTCGTCACTTTCCTCTTCAAGAGTACCTCGGAGAATGCTCAGACTGATGATGTCCTTGGTATGATATCGACGACTCTGAGATGTGGAGAGGGTGAAATCCTCCAGTGTGCCGATGAACAGAGTCGACGGCAGTGGTCCTGGACTCTTTTTCGGCGTTGTCGTAGTGACACTCTTTGCACCTGCATAAATCGCAATCTCTTTGAGGTCCGAGAAGTTGGTCTTTCCAAGGTCTTTCTTTGCGGAGGGAGTGAACATGATAGTCCACCCCTGGAAGATTCTTACTCCTTGCCTGCCCCTCTCGATCGCTTCGTCGAGCTTCGTTCCCCATTCGTGCTCTCTCTGAGGATCCCTGGCTGCATACAGTTCGATGTCCTGTATTTTCTTGAGCCTAGCGCTATCGGTAACCCAAGTGTCTCTGATGATATGGATCCCCTTGAGAACAGCCAAGATTAGTTTTGTCGTCCTCTTGAGCTCTTCCTTTCCAACGCAGAAGCAAGTGGCGTCCTTGATATCCTGAACGATCTTTACCCCTTGCTGCGTGAGGAATTTCCTGTATATCCTGGAATCTCCGACTGTCGTCGCGCTAGAGAGAAGGATACGCAACCCATCGTCTTGCATGTTCAAGTGGTGGAGGTCTTCTCGTACAGCTGATCTTGTGCTTCTCATCGAGCTGGGAGGCTCTGATAAACTAGCTGGGAGAGCCTGTAATGAAGTGTTGATACATGGAGTCTTTGGATTGGATATGGGTCCGAATGACAAAGAAGGTGACACTGCTGGATCAAGGGACGGAGTCGGAGGCTTCGAAGTTGCACTGCGTGTGAGTCCTGCCACCTGTATAAGCTTCCCAACCAAGCCGTCCTGATCCTCATACACTGGTGTAGGGCCCGGAACGGGCGACGACTTCCGCGTCTTTGTCTGTTCCTTGGCAAACACATTGGGTACAGTATCTTCCAATGGACTAAATCTTTCAGTCTTCACGTCCAAGCCTCCGGGTTTAGTGGGAATATCGACTCCGTCATATTGACGTTCATCACCTAGTCCACATCGTGGGATGGGTAACGGTTTCCGTTTCTTGCGGGTGTTGTGACTGATGGTCTGGAGAGGTTCCTCCGTACGGTCAAGTGTCTCCGCTCTCTCAGCGTGGTTTCTAGTAGTTTCGGGAGTATTGATTTTAGCAAGTGGAGAGCTGACATGTCGGGATCTTTTGGGCGTTTCCATACTGGGGTGAAGTCTCTTCATTCGGGCCGGCGATGATAGTAATGGCGCTTGCGATTCGAGAACTATCTGGCTGACATGTTGACTATACTCTTCATAGGAAGGTATGTTGCCAGAGGAAGCCAGCTGGATATACTGATCATTCTGTTCTTCCGATACCAAGGTGAAGCACAGGTCTCTGACGTAGAACGGTTCGCCGGGCCTTAGCTGCAGGAAGGACGGCGTATTGCCCAAATCGGATACCTTGACATGGAAATCATGGGCCGATTGGCCATCAAAGTCCAGGCCAAGCAATGGAACGCTGACATCTGAGACCCGTGCTTCGAGGCAGACAAAGCCATCTCGTGTGTCTAAAAGAATGGCCTAAGTCTAGCTATCACAATATTGACACAGGCGGGATACTGACGCAGTATGGCCAGAGTGTCCATATCCTGCCCTTCTTCCGATAAAAGTTGGAAGTTTTCCTGCGGCTCAGTCGCTCCATGACGACGGCAAATGCAGTAGGTGATTTCGTTTTCATCTAAGCTGATCTCAAGGTCCTTCGTCCTTACTCTAGGTTCGCCGTGCTTTACGTACTTCAGGTGTTGATTAAGATGTGCACGCTTGACCCTCGCCATTTTGAAACCAAGGACACGATTTAGTGCTGGCGTCGAGTGTGGTTTCAAGAGAGCGGGGAGAAATAGCCAACCAAGTCATGATAGAATAATTGGCGTTTGGCGCGTGAAACGCCAAACCACGTGATCACTTTCTGCTTGTTAATGTAAGGTATACAATTCAAGAGAGATCACAATGACATGACTCCTGAAGTCGCGTACCACAGCTAGACATTGCAGCACTTCGCTATGCCCAGTCCTCTTCGTCGTTCACAATCTAGCCGGCTCTTTACCAAGCTTTCCTGCCTATGTACATCGAAACTCCAAGCTTCACAGAGTCCCGTACGATCGCAGGAGTAGTCAGACAACTGGTGTTTTGGTCAGCAGCAGCTAGCCTGTTGCCGCCTATGTTGCCATCGATAAAAGATATAGTGATCTACTAGTAGACATCATCATAACTACGAGCTAGTAAGTCAACTCGCCATTTCCGATGAACAATACTAAGCGCTGATATTGTGTCGGGCTCGGCTATCGTACTGTCTCGGGTGGCCTTCAACCGGTCTGCAGTCCACGGACTCTATGCTCTTCAGGCAGTAGGGATCTATTTCCCGTTTTGTCATCCGTAGCCTTGACAGGAACTACTTACTGTCAAGGGTTTGCGATTCCTTTTCATCCGTCAGCTGCGGTATTTGAAGTCCCTCGAATACCTGCTCCAAAGTGAAGTGTATCTGATAATGTCGTGACATATTGTACCCGTGACTAAGCAACATTCATGTCAGCCGAAGTAGAGCTCTCTTATGATTGTGAGGACGGGGTTGCATTATTCTCAATCTCTGGGAAAACAACAATATCAAGCAATGTTGCTGCGATGTTTCACATTTGATAGTACGTTACCAAAGTCGCCCACATCTCCCTCTGTCAATCAAACCTTCATCCACAACCTTCCTATACACTGCCTACTTAGAACAAGATCTACAGCCAGGCAGTGTGCTGCATCTTAAACGTCACCTCATACACGACCATCTTGAGGACTTTCTACTACTGAAAATCAGTCTCACTCGCAAATTGCCACTTCTGGCCACGGTCTCTTCAATTTTGTTCACACAGCCGGATCTCAGATCAATCATCTTCGGCACCACTTTGTAGCTTCACCGTTCGTCATCTATAACGAGTCACTCGACCTCTCAACTGCTCATACTGGACAACCTATCCATCTTCTTCAGTACTTGCCAACCAGAGGAGACGAAGTGGAGTCTTTCACTTTCACAACTTCTCTCAACTTACCTGACTCACTTCCCATCATGACAAACCTCACCTCCAACATCATAGGGAACACCACATTTGATCCCTTTCAGCAATCTTTGACATTCACGGATGCCTACGGCGAAGCCTTCCCTGTCAGTCTGGCCGAGTTAGATGACTTCTTCTTGTATGGTCTGCAAAACTGCGTCATTGCGGGCACCCAAGTCGGAGCTGCGGCCATCCTGCTTGTCGTTCTGCTCCTTCTCACGAAGCCAGACAAGCGTACCACCCCCATCTTCATCGTCAATACACTAGCACTGGTCTTCGACATCATCCGCTGTGTGCTCTCGTGTCTTTACTTCACTGGGCCCTTCGAAGAGACGTACGCATATTTCAGTGAGGACTACTCACACGTGCATAATCAGGACTACGCCATGTCGGTCCTGAAGGCGATCTTCAGTTTACTCATGCTGGTCTGCGTAGAGACCTCTCTGTGTCTGCAAATACAAGTCGTCTGTGTCACTCTTCGCCGGGCCTATCGGCATGCAATCTTCGCACTCTCAACCTTGATCGCATCGACAGCGATCAGTGTTCGATTTGCATTCATGGTCGAAAATGCCATTCTTGTCGTCCAAACGAAGCAAGAAAGCTCTCTGTATCAGCTGGACAGTGCGGCTAATATAACCATCACGCTCAGTATCTGTTGGTTTTGCGCAGTGTTCGTCGCCAAATTGGGCGTCGCTCTACGCCAGAGACAGAAACTTGGGTTGGGACAATTTGGGCCAATGCAGGTCATCTTCATCATGGGCTGCCAGACATTGATAATCCCGGGTAAGTCCCATAGGATTAGTCTCTATAGGCATAAGCTAACAACATACGACAGTCGTCTTCTCGATCCTTCAATACTTCGTACTCTCGGCCATGAATTCGTACACTCTCACCGCGGTGGCACTCTTCTTGCCTCTATCGTCTCTATGGGCTTCAGCGTCCCTCGATATGCGCTTCCGCCAATCGAAGCAGAACCATTTCAGTCCCCAGATGCTTGGCAGCGAAGGAAGTCGATCGACGGCACCTATGGTAGAGTGCAACAACGTTACTGGCCCTGTCAGTCCAGGGAACACAAGCGAGACTCGTATTAGCTATGGCATGTTAAGTCCTGGTCATCTAGATCAGCATGGGGTTCTTCGCGACCTTGAAGCACAAGGACTGGCGGGCACTCAAGAGTTTGCTCCGCGGGAAATGAACTGATGACGAAAGTTCCGAAAGATGGCTGGGCGCGGACAGGACTCATAAGCTGGGGGTGGGGTTAGCAAGCGGGATGACAAGCATTTTCAGCGGATAGTCTCTCTAGATACGGCCAGTCTCCACTACCACCGACCGACTGTGGCTCGTTGTCAGCCTGCACCCTAATCATCGACAATTGCATATAATAATCAGAGAAGCATGTATCTGCTATGTGGCTGAGGAGCGGTGTGGTACAGCAAGGGTATATTATTGGACAGAAGTCATTTGATAGTGTATCTTTTCGGTATCAGATAACCATGAACATGATAGACATAGTTACACAGAGTGCCTCCCCTTTCCATGTCAGGGGCACAGATATCAAGGAATCTCACCTGGACATGACACCCAATGTGTACAGTGCAATCGGAGCAATATGCAGATTCAGCCAATGAGATGAGCATCAGCAGAGGATGGACCTCTGCGAGAAGCAGGTCGTGGTCCTGCCACTCGCTCCCGTGCAGACCATGCCTCATCCGAAAGAAAAATGGCGTGCCGCTTGGAGATGGACAAGGTGTCCGCCGGCTCAGCCTTTGCTCCCCTAAGATCTAGGTTCGCTTAGTAGTAGACGACAAGAACAGGTGGGGCTGTACTATTAAGCTGTTATGGGGACGATCAGTATTGACGGGTGCTGATAGGTTTAGCTGGCGGACACTGCAAGGATGATGGCGAGCATCCCTCTAGCACTCATCCTTGTTTTGACTGCGCCATTCCGCTCAGATCTCTTGGCGAGCTACTAGTCCCTTTCTTAGCCTAGTCTCTAACTTAGTCATGGACGAAACAGCGGATGATCGACGCCTTCGACAAGCCTATCCCTTTCATTGCTATTTTCGATTTGATACTTCTGCCCGCTTCTCCCTCGCCATTGGTGGCTCATCTTGGAACGAGGAAGATATCCTCCGCTCGCTTGTCATGCTCACCAGCATTTGTTGAAGAATTGCTGCAAGAAGCCTGCGACTCTGCAGGTACAGATGATCTAAAACGGTGGGAGGCTGTTTGGCCACCACACCCTTCTGCAATTACCCCTCCACCAACGTACATAATCTGATACGTTCGCCTCTACAGTCTATCTTTGACCTTCATGAGACTCCATTGCATGCATGTTTGGCTGGCCAGCATCATCCGAATCGCAGACAAAACAATGTCTTCCATCTAATCATCACCATCGATTGATTTGAGTCTCCCTTGCATCAGCGTACAAAAGAATGCGCGTCAGGCTTGAAGATCTCGTGTCACCTACCAGTCTTTCTTATTCCCTCAATGCTATACAGAGGATACCATGGCCGAGTCCGCGAGTCCCTACAGTCAGACAGAGGTTTCTCCTCTTACCGGACCGAGCAGCCTGGGAAGCGCCGTCGACCCTCAAGGCCTGACGACTGTGCACGAGGTTCCCCAACATGGCATTCAGTATCACAGTAGCGGCTCTTTTGACAATCGTCTGGTCCCCAGGACCCAAGCACCCGTTGTTTCCCGTGAAGCCAGCTTGGTGAGCTCGACGGGACATAGCTACAACGGAAACCACGTGGACGAGCCACCCCAGCCTCCTCGTCACACTGGACCCACTCAAGCAGCCCAACGAGCATGGCAACGGTCTGCGGCGCCGGCAGGCTCACAACGCAAGGGCAATGGACACCATCACGACCAAGTCATAGGTAACGTCCTGCTAGCGTCTCCGAAGAAGGAGAAAAGAAGCGGGCTCAGGAATATGCTACGTCGAATGTTCGGCCGAAGACATACGAGAGATCGCACTAGTGTACCATATCCAGCTGTATATCCGCGTCATGTATGCCCTTTACTAAGCGATTGATTGTTGTCCAATAGACTGACCAAGAAGCAGGACCCACAAGAATTCATAACCTCAGCGACCGACATGAAAACGAAGCGTGCCACCTCAATGCCCGTCCCTGACACGTTGCGTACCAGCGGTCTGAGCTCGCATCCACCGTCCCAGCCTCCCCCAACCCTTGCTCCTGCTACAGACATGCCACCTCCACCACAGGCACAACGTCGCCCTTCAGAGCGTCCAGCACGACCACGCCGTGCAAGCGACCCCAGCTTGGTGTTGAACAAGCAAGAGACGGAAGAGGTCGATGCTGCCATGACAGGAGCAGGCCTCAAAGATGTCCAAGAGCCGACAGTAGACGCGCAGAGAATTGGATTCGCGGTGACCAATGGCAGCAATCCAAGAAGAAGATCGCGTTCTGTTGGAGCATCCATAGATTCAGAGCATCGCATGTCCCCCATACAGTGGAGACGTTGGCGGAGGAGAAGCGATGAAAACCGATATCGGAGAGCGAGCCCAGACTTGACTTCTCTCGCCATCAAGGGTCCTGACTCGCCCCAAGTTGCACAGAAAGATGACAACGACACGGTTGACGAAGGCGAAGGCGATATTGGGGAACATAATGGTGATTTCGATTTTGGGCTCCCAGCGGACACGATGCATAACCAGGAGCGAATTGGATTAGAGGAGCGCCTAATCACCATGGAGATCAAGCTTATGGACTTTGAATATGCAATATCCAAGCTGCAAGCTGGCGCCACATCACCGTTCAGGCGGCATTCCCAGCGCATCAGAATGGACGAGCGTCAGGATTCTATAGAGAGTTACTTCCCATCTGACCGACATGCAGATACCGAGCCATCTCCGCTTATTTCTCCAGAATCGCCACCTAAGGTCACCTCGCAGTGGGTCAAGGACATCGATCCCAATCCTCGACCTACCAGCGTCGCCACCACCCTCAAAGCCGGCCATCCAGGCCAGCCAAGCGTGCCTTGGAAGGGTCCCGTAGATCGCAGTACGCGCTCTAGTCTTACAGGCCTAACGATCGATCATTATACCACCCTCATTACACTGATACGCACCGAACAAGCCTCTCGTCAGCGCCTCGAGCAACAAGTCTTGATGCTCCAGGAGCGATTGGATTCTCTATCGCCACACTACTCTTCCCATTCGCATGCGCACTCGATCTCGCAACAATCTCATTCGCGGTCATTGTCGTCATCGCAGCGAAGACAGGGGTTTGTGGACCTGCGGGGCGGTGTTAGAGCAAGACACCACCGCCCAAGGTCTAGCAGCTACAGTACTAACGAAACGGACACCGATGATGACGCTTATCATGATGTTTACGTTACGCCAGACATCACGCCGGTGGAGAGGGAAAGAGGGGAGTATGAGAGGGGGGCGTTTGACAGGGTAGCTGGAATTGGAGAGGGTATGGCCTTTTAATCAGCACGGCCATAGCCGATGGAGACACCAGACCACCAGCGTTACTGGTCGAGGATGTCTGATTCACCTTTGTTTACATTGAAAACAGGATGGTGAGGTGCTGGACACCTTTGGTTTACACGTCTTTTTGGAAAGCATACTGAGCGATACAACATTGGAAGGGAGGCTAGCGATCCATTTCACTACAAGCGATCATCTCTTTTCTTATTATCATCATCTTCCTTAGGCGGGTACGGAGCCGATGCATTTCACTTCCAAAGTGCTGAAGACTTTTCGGCTTCCGCGATATTTAATACATTTACGTTTCGACTGGTCGGCTTCTACGATTGGAAAGACGTGTACGATTTACGGAGGAGTCTGGACGATATGACGATTGGCTGAATTGGGTTGTGGCGAGCTTTTGCGGTAGAATACGCGGAGGGCAGGTTTGTGAGCTTGGAGGTTTTTTCGATGTAACAATATAAGTCAGGAACAGGCAAAGAATTATAGAAGTCCAGCTCTGATCGGTTCTTGTGAGATGTTCACAACCTCGATCGATTTTTCCAGAAATGTTCGATGCATTTACTGACGGGGCGCAGCTCTCCCTCCTGTGCCTGCTTCTGATGTCTGCTGAACATATAATAGGATACGATACGATAAGAGAGCCGAATGTCTAGACCTTCCAAACACTCTCCATCCAAACTCCGGCACCGTCCTCGTCCTGGTAGTAATCGGAATCTTCTTCCCTCCTTGACCCCATGAATATAACCTAACCTTAACGACTCATCCAGCCAACTAAATACCAACCAGGCAATCGCTTATCCATTCATTCGCTTCTTCGCTCACGGAAATATGAACTGCGAAGGGGTGAGAATTTCCAAACGTTTGGGTTTTGGCGACTTTGGGGTTTGATGAGGTATGTGAGTGAGGGGGGGCTTTGAGGTAGGTGTTTTGGTGGTATTTATAGAGATCGTGATTGTAAAGGGTGGAAAGGGGGGTGGATGTTCGATCCGTCCATGATGATCCAAACGTGGGGCGTGATGAGAGTCCTGTCCCGTTATATGACTTCGTTGCACGCTTCACTCGCTGGTGGGCGTGTGTGTATACCTAGATAGCCCCTCCACCCGACTGACTCCTCACCCAGCTTAAACCCTCTACCAATATGCAACCCCCGACCCGAATCCCAAAACCCAAAACCCAACCCCTCCCATCATCGATAGAGTCCACTCATCCCGGTCCAATCCGTGGCATATCATGATGTTCACTCAGGTTACTCAGATACCGATTCAACTCCTCAACGCGCTCCTTGTGCGTCTTGGTGCCTTCGCGCTTGAGGCGTTCGTCGAGCTGTGTGTATGGTATGGTTTAGTACCTTGCCAGCCATCGTAGGTAGAGTTGGGCATGGTGGAATGGGAGAATGGTGAATGGTGGATTGGGAGGGTGGGGGGGGAGAAAGGTGGAGTATACCCTTTTCCGTCTGCGCTCCGCATGTTTTATTTCTGCATCTGTTTTGCCTGCTTGTGTTGGTGGCAGTGGTGGTGGTGGTGGTGTAGCAGCCCCATCGCCCCCTGCAGGATCGTCTTTGTCGTGGATGCTTTCACCCGCGGATATCGCTGTTGGATCTGTCTCGGAATTGGCATTTGGAGTCGCGACCTCAGCTTTGGAGTGGTCCGCGGCGGTAGACTGGGTTTCTGGCTTGGCTTTCTTTTTTCGGTGTTTGGTGATCTTGGAGGAGGGGTTGACACCTTTTAATTTGAGACCGCCTGCGATGGCGGCCCTGTAGTCATCTACCGGCATTGTGCTGTGGATGATGTAGATTTCACGGTATCCATTTGTCCTACGTAAAGTAATTTACAATGGAGCTAAGACTTGGATATCTCTTGGCGCTAGTTCTAAGCTCGCCTCTCTTAGACGAGTGAGAACCAAAACGATATTTATAATCGTATTTATCTGTTGTTTAAACACCGCGATGGCAGGAAAAATCCCCATCACAAGATCCCCATCCACGAGACCCAAGCTATGCTTTCATAAATGTGAGGAAGCGAGCTCCGGGGTATTCACTTTCCTAAGCCTCGGCGTCGCAGGCATTTCATGCGTTTCGAAATTCTGCATCTCGTATGGTGCAACACTATAGCCTGTATCCCGTTCTAGTGGCATCTCCTGTGCCGGTAATGGCGGTTGCTTATCGCTGGGCATTTCTGGCTTTAAGTGGGTTAAGTTGTCGCTATATGCGCTATCCTTCATCGCCTCCACCTGTGCTTCATACTCTTGTCGTTGGTTCTCCTGCTGGTGTCGAGCCCGCCGCCGTTTGCGCATCAAGTATGCACCCACGCAAAGACCTATGGTGGCAAGGCCTCCTATTATGGCACCCACAATGGCACCTGTCGAAACTTTGCCCGAGTCGGGGTGCTTCGGGACATTTGGAGGCGGCGGTGCAAGAATCGAGGGAAGAGGTTGCGGTGTTGGCGCAAGGATCGGGGTATTGCATGTGGGTGGTCCAATGGCAACCAGTTTTGATTCCTTGGATTGTTGGCTTTTCCACAGAGTGAATTGCTTATGGTCGGAGTCAACCAACAAGTAGGCAGAGGTCAAAAACGGCAAGCCTGCCAGCATTCCAAAGTCAGTATCTCTTTTTCAGAACGAAGAGATTCCTTGCGCATCACGGTATATGAGACGCTAAGCAGCTTACCAAACCGAGGGATGTCATTCTTGTTAATGGCTTGGAGGCTGGTTATCAAGACCTCGGCCTCGGTGTTGTTGATGTACTCCTGCCCCACAGCGTTTAATCTGATCTCCGGAATGACGAGCTGGTGATTTGGTATTGTGATCTCTAGGCCCGGATATATAGAAAATGTGAGATCGCCGTCGTATCTGGGGATAAGTTAGCTCAGCCCTTGTCCCACCGACGTGAAGAAAGAGTACATACACTTTTTCCGCTGGGAATGCCATCCCATAAAAGCCCACCGGGCTTAGAGAATGCCCAGTCTCCGCCGTCCCGGTAACATTGGTAAAAGCCCACCAGGTATCTTCCGGCAAGGTGATGGTATGTGCCTCAGGCTGAAGGCACGCTCGCATCGCCGACCTAATGATGATTCTACGGTCAGTAAATGCATCACGGAGAGAGAATACTAGGCTTGACGAGTAGTTGCTCCTGCGAGATTGTTTGAGGGTTAAGTTTCGGTACAGAAAAAGGGATTAAAAGCTAGAGAACACCCACCCCTGCGATTCACCAAAGATACTAGCGTTCGTGCCATTTTTCAGATTCATCTTGATGTCAGTGACCGAAACAACGAGCCCATTGTAACAATTATATTGCAGTGTCAAAGGCAACGTTATGTTGTTTCCAGTAACCTTGGCAGCGTCATAACCGCCGAGTGTGAGACCTCCATCCGTCTGGTATTGGCTTTGTACTCCAGTCCATCCTTGGAAAAGTCCAAACGACTTAGAAACGATGGCTCCGGCCGAAATAAGAGAAGAAAGCAGAGTCGAATTGGTGCCTAGTCCAAGAGTATTCATAGGATTTTGCTTTCCTCGAAATATTCCCAAGGGGAATCTGGGAATGGATAACGTAGTGTTTATCACGACGGTATCAATGCCCCATAGATCATCGATTTGGCCCGAATTACCCTCGATTGGTGCGCCCAAAGCAGAATAGTCTGCAGCCGACCAAGTGGACGAACTGCCTTCGTCGAACAGTCCACCGAATTGACTGGAACATTGGAGCTTTGTATCATTGACATTACAGCTCGGAGTAACAATGTCCTGCAGGAAGGTATTATTGAAATCTCTATGGGCATTTAGCGAAGTCCCGAGCAGGCGTTGAATAGGAGATGTGGACGAACGGAGAAACAACAAAAGCAAGAGGTTGGCTGGGATTCCCAACTGATAGGGCAGCCCCCCTTCTCACCAATTGACCGCTTAAACTGATGTTGCGAATGGGTATGTAAACCGGTGTCGGTAATTGTGAGGCACAAGAGGCTTGGGATACTGCTGTCGATGTAGAAACGGAACCGAGTGAGGAATCGGATGCGGCAGCATGAGTCGCAAACAAGAGTGGAAGGATTGGAGGGCATATACACAGGGCCTGCAAGCGCTTCCCTTGCAAGAACATAATCTTCCCAGTTCAATTTCAATCTGTCACGAAGAATATAGAGAAGCAAAAGATGCACAAGATTACATTGTAAGCTTGACAGAAAACACAATTACCTTTAGCTTCTTGTCTGGGGACGCCCGGTTGATTGCACTCGCTTCTCGATGCCTTCCATTCTAATCCTGATGGAATGCGACCGAACTTACCAGATATGCAGTAGAGGGAAACTAGCAGGCAAGCATTTTCGAGCCACAGCCGCCGAGCATGAAACGAAAGCTGTGCTGGTCAGAATCCTACAACACGAGATCGAACCAATCGTCTTATGCTCTATACCCGAAGGAATCGACAACACAGGAACGGCCGTCTTCAACGATAGTCTGTCCGACCTGAGATTACGGGCAAGGTTAAGCGCTGAGAGGACACAATTGCATCTGAAACGCGATCCTTAGTCCTCACCAACTGACCATCATTTCGGTCCAATGCTGATCGTCACGATAATCGCTTGACAGCCAATTCAAAGGCAAAGCTGGGGATGATGCGTTGTGGAGCACAACAGCATGAGCTTCCTTGTGTGCTTTCGCTGCGAGGGAATCGCAGGTACTGAGCAATTGATAGGGCATGCATATTGGGGTCTGGCAGATGAGCGGCTGCCGTCGGGGACGGGGGAAGGTGTTTCAACCGCTCCAGCTACAGGATAGTCTATTCTAGTCTCAATTGGACTTTGGCGCTGACAAGCTCATGCAGCGGGGCGGCGTCGTGTTGTGAGGGCGAAAGCTGGGAAAGATCGTCACTAGAATATTGCCTTGAGGCACGGATAGCTACTTTCGTCTTAAAATAGCCTTGTACAGGATCACCGTAACTTCGTAGGATGTTGCGTTTGCAGGTTGCATCAAGTGTGAACAACAAATACTGAGATCTAGAAATATGCAATCTTGATAGTGTCAGCGCGATTAACAAATTGGCGCTGATCAAGGCCGTTGTTGTTATGACCATGGTACAACAACGGCTGGAGCGTGTACCGTAAGATAGCGCGAGACCCTGTTCTGGCAACTACCTAGGCACCTAGGTACCTCCGTAGGCTCTCAGCCAATCAAGTACCTTAGCTGCCTCCCCCAAGTAAAGTAAAGCCTTCTGGGTTGAGGAGATCTTGAAGACTGTTCGAGCTGCTCTCCATAGGCGCAGAGAAAGAGAGTTCGTCGAATCAGGAGGGATGGTCATCTTGCCGGCAGACTTGTCATCGTCCCCATCATGACTTAGGAGCCTTGTAGAGTAGCTCATCTCATGTTTCAATGATGGGCGCTTACACGATACGCAGGCACGGCAGGGTCCGAAGTAGTTCGCTTGGGGGCGACCGGCGAACTACTTTAAGCACTCTACTTTAAAGTACTTTACGTCAAGCCACGTTTGCGCGCGCGGTTATAGGGGCAAGTCTGGATCGCACCTCGACACTCTATCCAATTCCATTTTCTTCATCTAATGTCAATATCGTCGTCGCGACTGTTATGCTGTTACATGCGAAAAGTCCCCTGAGTTTTCTTGGTGGTGCTGTCTTCTCGCTATTCCTCCTTTACTTGTGGCGGATTTCTTCCTTCGGCTTTGATATCGATCCATATCTGGAAGGGAAGGCGAGCCAGAAAGTGACGGATTCAAATGAAAACTCATCGGCCATATCGAACGAAACAATCACGGAGCCGGTAGTGGAGAAGTACTCAATACAAGATGTCCTCTCCAACTCCACATTGGGTGTAAGTCCGGTCGTCGTAGCTGAAGTAAAACCAATCTCACCACCTAATAGTTTGAGAAAATCTTGGCGATCAACCTTCCATCTAGAAGTGATCGAAGTGACCTACTGACGTTGGCCGCGCTACAAACGGATATCGAGCTTGAGTGGATGGACGGCGTCAAAGGATCTGAGATTCCCCCTAAAGCTTGGCCAGCAGTTCGTAACGCTGTACTCATACTTCCCCAGACTATGTTAATGTAATGGTAGCATTGGAATACGAGGACGAGGGCCGATGGGGCCAATTTTACGCTCGGGGAGCTTGGATGTTGGAGGTCACATATGAATGCTGTACGTCTCTCCAAACATTATATTCCCAACGCCGGCGTTGTAGGGAGTCGGTGCAATGCATTTTCTCTTCTATGTGCGCGTACGAACAATGATGCTGACGCTTGACGTTACCTAGTTACGAAGGTAGCTTCCTCCCACACTTGCTGAATATAGCATCCGCTGACCCCTGGCAGGGTGATTGATGAGAAGTGGTCGACCGTTTTGATATTAGAGGACGATGCAGATTGGGATGTCAACATCAGATCACAATTAGCGATGCTCGCCGAAAGAACGCGGACGATGAGTAATGCTCGCCACGATCAATCTGAGTGGATCACGGACGACACACCTACAAGCAATCCTTACGGGAATGATTGGGACCTGCTGTAAGTCTGCCATTCTAGTTTAAACCCCTAGCAAGTATTGTTGGAAAGATACGATAGATCTGCGAGGAGCAATACAATTTACCAGCACGATCCAGTGGTCCATATATCCCATGATTTTGTCGTCTGCCCTGGTAAGCAATGCTGACCTATCGCGCCATAGCTGGCTAGGCCCTTGCGCAAACCCTCCTGGGCCAGAAGGCAGCCCGACCTTCCCGGGAGAGAGCGGCTCTCAGCCCCATTGGGTGTATTATGCAACTGGTGGCATGGCTTGTACCTGGGGCTATGCGGTCACACAGAAAAGTGCGAGGGCATTGATGGGCTACATGGTAGACGTCGATCGAGCAGTTGATGAAGCTATGAGTTCCTTCTGCGATCATAACGACTGTATCCTTGTATGGCCAGGATTGATTGGGTCGCACAAGGCTGCTGGTAGCTTGAATGATAGTCGAAATAAGGACTCGGATACGGGTAATGATAATGCTGTCTCTACCTCTGACGGACAGGGCGAGTATCGGGAGAAGGGCACGACAGGAAATGTCGCAAATTCAGCGATCCTGGCCGCGTTGGAACTGTGGGGCACAAAAAGACCATGGGGAACATAGTAGAGCTTGAGAATCCATCTCAACACAAGTTGGCCGATCGTCGATTGGGGACGGTATCAACAATTATACGTCGCTGATTTGGAGAAGCAGCAGCTTTGGTACCAAGTCCGCGTCGCAATATATTCACGAATCGTCTGGGTGGGCACAAAGCTCCTCGAAGCTCCCGTTCGATGGAGTTTGTCACGGGAAAATCACGCCCCACAAGCTTGCAGCTACAAGACGATGCTTCGTACGACGTTGATAGGCATCGCTGAGTGCGGGAGCGGAAGCAATGGTGGACGCGATTCGCTGGTAGGACGCTGAGAGGAAAAGCATCACGTAAGGCCCAGTCCACAGCAGAGTGTCGCCGGATGCGTCGACTATCAGCATCGGGTCATCCATCTCGGTACCTGTTGGCTACGAGGCTCAACGTGGGGAATGTTAAGAGTAGAACATCAAAGAGATGAACGAGTGAAACGTGTCCTGCATGTTGATATTTGCGAACTGGAAAGGATGGAGAAGGGATTTGACAGGATCCGATATGACTTAGACCACCACTTAAAGATCTTTCTTTGGCGTTAAATACAATTGGTTCAAGCATCCTTAGTTGCTACAATACCTACCTGAGATTTCAGCAATACCTTAGTCTCTAGGTTTTCTAGAATTATTCTACGCGTCAAGGGCGCGTCTTGCCAAGACCACCACTGGCGTACTTTGCTCAACACTGTTTACGGGCCTACTCCCCTTTTGGTGTTTCAGTATTCACAATGGCGAGTTTCTTCGATAACAAAGCCCGTGCTGCCGCAGCTGCGACCAATGGAGCCTCATCATCCAAAAGTGCAGCTCCCAAGGAGGCGAAAAATTTACAGCCATGGGTGGAGAAGTAGTATGTGAAGGCCTCACCCTTTTTGATTTGATGCTATAGAACTGATCCTGCGCAAGTCGTCCAAAGAGTCTGAACGATGTCACTGCTCAAGACCATACCATCACCGTCTTACAGAGAACATTACAAGCTACCAATGTAGGATATTCGATGTAGCTGTAATTGGATATCTCAGTTGATGCCCGTCTTCTAGTTGCCTCACATGTTGTTCTACGGACCTCCTGGAACGGGAAAGACGTCTACCATCCTCGCTCTGGCAAAAGAGCTCTACGGCCCCGAGATGTTCAGAACCCGAGTGCTCGAGCTCAACGCTTCCGACGAACGGGGTATCTCCATTGTGCGCGAGAAAGTAAAGGACTTTGCCAGAATGCAACTTTCCAACCCTCCTCCACACTACAAAGACAAGTATCCCTGTCCGCCGTACAAGATCATCATCCTGGATGAAGCGGATAGCATGACACAAGATGCCCAGAGCGCCTTAAGAAGGACAATGGAAACATATAGTAAGATTACGAGGTTCTGTTTAATATGCAATTACGTCACGAGGATTATCGATCCTTTGGCTAGCAGATGCAGTAAATTTCGGTTCAAGGCTTTGGATCAGGGAAACGCGAAGAAGAGGCTGGAGGATATTGCGGAGAACGAACACGTCAAGCTAGAGGAAGGTGCCGTTGACACCTTGATCAAGTGCAGCGAGGGAGATCTAAGAAAGGCCATCACGTTCCTGCAAAGTGCTGCCAGACTTGTCGGCGCAGTCAAAGCTTCGCAGTCGAAACAGAATGAGCTGTCAAAGAGAAAACGACTGGACGACGATGAGGATGAAGATGCCATGGACATCGATGGGAAGGATGATGCTGTTGTCACCGTGAAAAGTATCGAGGAGATTGCGGGCGTAATTCCGAACGTTGTCGTGGACAGGCTGATCAAGGCTATGCAACCGCAGTCGCGAGGGGCCGTCTACGAGGCTGTTGCGAAGCAAGTGACTGATTTGGTGGCCGATGGCTGGAGTGCTACGCAAGTTTTGACACAAGTGGGTAGAGTTCGGTTCTTGCTGATTGAGATGCTCTTGGCTAATACACGTATATGTAGCTATATCAAAAGACGGTCTATGATGACACTCTATCCAACAAGCAGAAAACAAAGATTGTCATGGCCTTCTCCGAAAGTGACAAGCGCCTAGTTGACGGTGCCGATGAACATCTGAGTATCTTAGATCTGGCCTTGCAGATATCTGGCATGCTGGCCGAAAGCTGAGAGGGAGCCAGAGCACGATCAAAGAAAACAAATCGAAGGTCCGGCTACGGTCAAGACTGATGCGGTCGAATGCCGGCCTATCTGTCTTGGTGGTGGTCGATGAAAAGATCAGGCCGATCTTGCTCATTGTGACGTACTACCTCGCTTCAAGCACAGGGATCATTGTCTCGAAACCCAGGGATTGCTGGAAACACCGCCGTGTCTTGCTCCATATTTTGCATATGAAAAGGCCTTCAAATGCATAACAACATTTTGTGCAGGTCCAGTCTAGCTCGAGCATTTAGCATGGTTCAGCAAGAAGATAGTGGCCGGTCTATCGCAGTCGAGCATGGGATTGGTGAGTACCAGCTGCAGCATGCAAGGCGTCATCCGAGAAATTGAGTTAGCGTCGTGGACGTTTTATCCTGTATGTTGATTCGTTGATGTGACAGCCATCGCCATAAGCTTAGAGACCTAAGCTTACGTATCTTAGCCGACAATCTCTTTGCGATTTATCCGGAATCTTACAGCATCAATCTGGGGCTCTCGAATCCCTCAAATCGTTCCCAGTATAGGATTCCCAGTACTGGTACTTCGGCAACGACCCGGATATGGGCGATCATTGGCCTACTAGCATCGACGTCCAATGGAGGATGAGGTCTATGGATCCCGAGGATAGCATCGGTAAGGCATCGTCAGCAATGGGAAGATACGGGAGGGCGGCAAAGCACTTCAGAGATTCTGTTGCTGTTGGCCATTGGTGGTATGCTGCCGAAGTCCGCCTTCGAGTCGCAGTGATAGCCTAAAGCTTTGATGCAGGGGTTTCATGCGGTCATCGCTAGCTTTACTGGTTTTCCCACTCCTCTTTCCGAGACATGGTTTCTCTTCATCTTGTCCATGGATCTCTGCGTGCTCATGTCCCCGCCGGCCGCCTGCGCGCTCTTGTTTTGATGCTTTGCCTTCTTCATGGCTTTGGTCTCTTTCTCCTCATCTATGCCGATCCTCTCGTCGACCTCCTTTGCCAGGTCCGCCAGATCGTCTAATTCTAGCACCTCACATACTTGCCGATAGCCTCTGCAGCCAACGATCCGTCTGTACACCTCTGCTTTTCCTGGCATGAGTTGACTGAGCAAAAACTTGGTATTACCCCATTTATTCTCAACCTCTAGCGCGGTCTTCATATACTCTGACACAACCTCTTTCCATGGTAACAAACCACCCTCTGCTTGCGTCCTGAAGACGCTTGAATTGGCCTCAGCTGCAGTTGCGATCATGGCACCGTCGACACCATACTTTTGCACCAATTGCAACGCCTCATCTCTATTCTTGACATCTCCGTTCATCAAACATGCTACTCCGTTCTCGCGGCAAATGTCCGCAATCATTCGCAGCTGATCCCGTATTGCTCTCTCGCGAGGCCGCATTGGTGTTGTTCGACAATGTATGGTCAAGCCTGTGATTCCTGTGCTACACAGCTTTCTCACGAGTGACTCCGTCTTCTCTATTGTCTCCAAAAGACGAATCTTTACGCTGATACCAATTTCGTAAACCTCGCCCACCTGCTTCACCAACGCGGTCAATATTGAAGCCAACAGGTCTGGCGTCTGCAACAGAGCAGCTCCCATACCACCAAATGTAGAGAAGGGCTTTGGACATCCGGCGTTAACATCGATTCCTGCGACATCTTCCGCCACTAGCTTCGCAGCTGCAACAGCCAACTCCGGTGAAGCAGTCCCAATTTGGAAGATCAGCTTCCCCTTCTCACGTTCAGGGTGTAATCTGTAGATCAAGCTCTCTTTTCGCACGACTGGTTGCGGTCTCGAGGAATTGCTGGGCAAGCGGGTGAAGTCGATGGTAGATGTGATCGGGTTGAAACGTTTTGTGGTGCCTATCATGGACTTGTCCACAGTCTCGGGACCCCAAACTAGATCGGCACCATACTTGAGGGCGAGTAGACGGGACGGCAGTTCTCCAGAGCGGACCTATTTTGAGGAGTCAGAATGCTCCTTTTGGGACTTGGAATGTCTGTCAAGACATGTCCGAGCGGTAGGAAGCTCTCAGATTGTGGCTGTCCCAAGCGTATTGCCAGGTACCAGGTAGGAGAATGACTGAGTAGGAAAAGTACTGACCATGGGGGCAAGGACGATTTTGCCCCGGTAGTCTACCCCATTCTTTGGTATGGGCACCCTCTTAGGGATGGAAGCCATGAGATTAGGAAGGCTACGGAGCATCAGTCACGGGAACAGGTATAAACATTCACATCGCTGCACCTTCAAAGCGAGGAAATCGTGATAGGCAGTTTATCGAAAAGTTATTGTGTTTGCACAATTTTTTGTGTAGCTTGTGAAGAGATCCTCCGCAAGAATGAAGTCATTTTCACCGTCAAAAAAGCGTGAAAGAATAATATAATATTTACATCAATTGGAAACCCACGGGCACATGCTTCATATTAAGCCGCTTGGTATTATATTCAAGGCGGAATCTACCGTTCAATCTTGCCCAGGGGCGCTGCATCTTCACCGCAAAGCTGCCCTGTCCACACTGGCTCCCCACTCAATTCCGAGCCCCACTAGAAATCTTGGTCCCACTACATCTTGCTCTCGCGCACAGCAAATTTCCAGACACCTTTCCACGACCACTTCTCCACTGGTCACAATGAGTCAACTCCCTATTAGTGAGCGGGGCCACCATGGCAACGCGCCTGGCACATACGCAGTTAGAAAGAATGGGCCTCCTAATACTCTGGAGCACCGCATCTACATCGAGAAGGATGGAGTTCCTGTCTCGCCATTCCATGATATTCCTTTGTACGCCAATGAGCAGCAGACGGTCCTCAATATGATCGTTGAGATTCCCCGGTGGACCAATGCTAAGATGGAGGTCTGTAATTTTTACAGCGCTACCCCATGGTAATTTGGCAATAAGGACTAATGTGGTACATTCAGATCAGCAAGGAGGAACAATTGAACCCTATCAAGCAAGATATCAAGAAGGGTAAGCTTCGCTACGTTCGCAATTGCTTTCCCCACAAGGGTTATCTCTGGAACTATGGAGCCTTTCCCCAGGTACGCAACCACGACATTCATACAGCACACTCTAGCTGACCGGTGAAATGTAGACCTGGGAGGATCCCAACGTAGTGCACCCCGAGACGAAGGCCAAAGGTGACAACGATCCCCTTGACGTCTGCGAGATCGGCGAGCTTGTTGCAACCCCAGGTCAGATCAAGCAGGTCAAGGTTCTGGGAGTCATGGCACTACTTGATGAGGAGGAGACCGACTGGAAAATCATTGTCATTGATGTCAATGACCCACTGGCACCGAGGCTCAATGACATTGAAGATGTTGAGCGACACCTCCCGGGCTTGTTAAGAGCTACCAATGAATGGTTCCGTATCTACAAGATCCCAGACGGCAAGCCAGAGAACCAATTTGCTTTCTCGGGCGAGTGCAAGAACAAGAAATACGCCACGGATATCGTGCGTGAGTGTGCAGAGGCGTGGGAGAAGTTGATCACTGGCAAAACCCAGCCTGGTGGCATCTCACTGTGAGCTTCGACTTCCGCAGATTCTACTCTAGCTTAATGGACTAATCATGATACTAGTACCAATGTCTCTGTTCCTCATTCGCCAGACCGCATAGACCCCAACTCTCTCAACATCAAGCCCCACCAGGACTTGAGGCCTGCACCTATTGACGGGATATATGACAAGTGGTTCTTTATCTCTGGCGCTGCCGTATAGATTCGGTAGTATACCAGAGGCGTACAGGGACTTGATCCGCTCAGTCGGTAGATAGTGGCCGAACGCGGTCGATCCAACAAAAGTTCAGCATGGCAGTAAATAGCATGATGATAGATAGCGTACCATGACCATAGCATCCAACTTTCACAGTCATGAAGTGACAACCCTTTGACCGCAAACCCTCAGCCAGCGAGCTCAGCCTTCCGATTTAACCTCCGAGAATGTCGGTCAACCTCCTCCTCAACGTCGTTAATCTTCAGCTTCTCGGTGTCCAACTGCATCTCTTTCCCGTCTTCTGTGAAGGCATTTAGTCGTGTCCCTATGTACTCGACGCGAAGTCGCAGCACGTACTGAATTTGAGCTGCAGAGAGCTCGGCTCCTGGCTATCTCGCGAGAGTACTTTGGTGTTGACCTTCATCGTAGTCCGAGCATTGGCAGGTAGATTGGCCAAAAAGATCCGGCATGTCTTTGACGCTTTTGTGAATGGATTGAACTTGGTGGTCACTTCTGTGATGTGTTTTGTGATCATTTTGCTGTCTTGGAGAAGAACTTCGTGTAAATCTGCTGAGTAGTTTATCTCCAATCAAGGTATCCCACGTATTTTTTACAAAGCTATTGAAGAAGAATCATCCTCTATAGATTGATATAAAACTAAGGGTAAACTCCGTTGGTACTTTATAGTTGAGATTTGTCCAAGCTGGCGCGCCTTGGCGGAGATTGCCTGCAAACCTCGTCATCTTCCCGGTTGCGTACCCAGCTTCTCTTCAGCTCAGCAATGAACGCACAAGCACTCAACGCCCGCCTGACACCGCTTTTCGAGTCGCTCAAGCAGACCCAGCAATTGATCTCACGCCTTTCGAAGCTACCTACACAGCTAGGCTCTAACCCATCAAACCCAGAGGACGGAGATGCGCGCGTGGAGCTAAGCGCAGAGATTCACCAGAGCTTGAAAGAGCAGGAAGAGGATTTTGAATTATTACGCCAGGAGGTCGAGGATCAGACCAACAGCCCAGGCTGGTCTTCTAGCGCCAGACGCAGAGGAAGTGGGAGAGACAAGGAAAAGACAGATCTTGCTTCTCAAATTACGCGTTTGGGTGAGGACTTGAAGATGTATGATGACAGCATCCATTTCCATGGGCTTTATATCTAATACACGGTGCAATAGCGCTCGTGTTCAATTCCGCAAGGCTCAACTACAAGCGAAGCGCAACGCTGAAGCTTCAAAGCGAAAAGAAAGGGAGCTCTTGTTTGCTGGAATTCAGGAAGGTAGCAATACCGCTGGTTACGGTCGTCGAAAAGGTCAGGAGAAGTTGTCGGAACAGGAGGTCTTGGTCAATGCTTCCAGCGACGTGACTGCTGCCCTGAGGAGAACGCACAACTTGATGACAGCGGAGCTTGAACGAAGCCGATTTGCACAAGAAACCTTGGAGAATTCTACAAAGGACCTCGCAACGCTTTCGGAATCTTACAATAACCTTGACACCCTTCTCTCATCCTCCCGCTCGCTCGTCTCAAGCCTGATATACTCGCAAAAGTCAGACACCTGGTACCTTGAAAGCGCCTTCTTCATCCTCGTTCTCACTATCGGCTGGCTTTTTTTCCGCCGCATATTGTATGGTCCTGGTTGGTGGCTACTCTATCTACCTACCAAGTGGCTTTGGCGCTTAAGCCTCTTCTCCGTACAACTTCTGGTCGGAACATTGTCAGCAGCAGCTGGCGTTGTTGGAGCCAAGAATCAGAGTATCGCTCTTTCTCACAGTTCGGCGAGTATCTCCACGAGCCTAGCGCAGATACCCACGGGGACAGGCAAGATTCCAAAAAGGTTGCCTGGTCAGCCTGCGCCTTCGATTATGGCTGGAGCTGGGGGATATGGTGCTAAGATGCAACCTCCTAATCCACCACGGCAGTCTCCGCAGGAACCGCCTAAAGCGGAGAAGACTATGTCTGATACAGTGGGAGAGATAGCCGAAGATAGTCGGAAGAAGGAAGAGATCCCTCGGGAAGGAGAGCAGGGTACAGTATTGAGAGAAAGGACTGGAGAAGATGGTCCACCCAATCCCAAGAAACGGATGTGGGAGGAGCCGATTGATCAGTCAGAGGCAAACCGACAGAGGGATGAACTCTAGTATTGCCTATCGTGTTGTACTGATTGCGCATCCGAAGCTTCAGCTTTGCAGCATACATAGTTCGCCATAGCATAGAAGTGTTGAATCCATCCTTTTCAATTCAATCACGTGAACGTTGCGGAGGACGCGGATCATGACTTTGGCAGCAATATCACTCCCGACTCCTCACCATTGCTCCCAACATCCACCATGGGCGAACGGGCGTACCTACATATAACCAATTCAGGCGCATCCGTCAAAGCCCTCGATGAGCCAACAATAAGCGAACTCAACATGATCCACCTCCAACGCGAAGCCGACCACCTCCGCCGCCGCTGGACCACCCTCTACAAAGAAACCCTCCCCGCCCTCGCCCGCGCCAAAGACCCAGTCCAGCCTCACTGGCCCGTACACTTAGACCACTGCTTCGCCCGCATCATCTACGACGCCGTTATCGGCCTCTCCCGAAACCCCGACAGCGCCATCTCTGGTCCCTGGACCGATCGCCTCGAAGCCCCCGCCGTCAAGAATATGCACGCGCAGAACCTAAAGGAGTGCATCGCGCTCGGCGAGGAGATTGCGGCTGGTAAAGTCGATCTGGTGGAATTGGATAGGTTGAGTCTTGCCGTGAGGGGGAAACTGCCGAAGGGAGGGAAAAGGGGGAAGCGGAAAAGAGAAGGAGGCGATGAAAAGACGGCGCAGGACGATAAGAGATACAAGATCACAGAGACCACCACCTCATCCAAACCCGCCCCTCGCGCCTCTCATCAACCAGATATCCGCTCCGCCCTCGGCGCTCCCCCTCCCCCTCCCCCAACCCAACAACAACCACCACCAACCCCCCTCACCCCAACCCTCACAACCCTCATAACCACCCACGCAACCCTAACCCCCTTCCGCAAACGCGTCCTGCTAGCCCTATGTCAAGTCCCCGCCGGCCAATGGACAACCTACCTCGCCCTCTCCACCCACCTGCACTCCTCCCCCCGCGCCGTCGGCAACGCGCTGCGGAACAATCCTTTCGCGCCGAGGGTGCCGTGTCACCGCGTCGTGGCTGCTGATGGGGGTATTGGCGGGTTTGGCGGGGAGTGGGGGGTCGGGGGCAGGCATTGTGGGGAGAAGGTGAGGTTGTTGAGGGGGGAGGGGGTGGGAGTTGGGGGAGATGGGTCGAGGGTGATGGGGAGGGTGTGGGAGGGGTTTGTGTGAGGGTGGTATGTTTTGGGATTGGGGTTTTGGTTGGCTCGTGATAGGTGGTGTTGGGTTTTCTGGGTGGTGGTTTTAGCTTCGGCATCAGCATCAGCATCAGCATTGGCGCATTTGGCATAGGCATGAGGTATCCATGTAACAACAAAAAAGGCCTTGTAGAGCAGAGTCTCGGGAGCCTCCTTCAGGACCCGCGCTGGCTCATTGAATAAGTACTAGGTGGATAACGTGCTAGAAAAACCCAGCAACGATAAGATACAGTATATACCTGCTATTGTTTACAAAAGTTTGTAGCATACATCAATCGTAACGCGAATGAGCGGTAGACCTCACCGCTTGCAAGCTCGCTTGCTTACTTGCTTTAAAGAACCCCATGGTCAACGACCCCGATCATAAACGTCTTTCCTTCCCTGATGTGGAGCGGACGAGAAACAGGACACTCCGCAATATACCATGCCAGCCCCGCTCAAAAGACAGCCCAGCAGCGAATCGTCCATCATCCCAGGGTATCGCGAAATCATGAATTGAAGATAGCAATGGAAACAAGAAACCCCGTGTACACCTTGAACAGCGCCATATTCACACAGCAACAGTAGCCTCCATGTCAAACCCTCAACATGCTCCGCCATCCACCCAAATGAAAGTTCCTATACATAACAATCAAGGGCTTGATTCTGTGCTTTTCCGCTTCTTCCAGAAATTGAAAATCGATCTCGAAGCTTTCCTTGTGACAACTCGAGAATGTGCACTCCTCACGCTTCTGTTCCCAACGACCGAAGTTCGGACGTCATTGTCCTTAACACCATCTATTACGCCACTGTTCCCGGACAGGTATTCAATACCTGGCCGCTCAATGTTGGTGACTGGGGGTACGCCTTTGCGGTCAGGGCTTGTCCAACCGTCCACTCGGTTCTGCGAGCTTTTCTCATCGCTATCAACAGTCAGGACGCTGGTAGCCTGTGTTTCCGTCGGAGAGTACGGAGTGGATTGGGAAACGGTCGTGTTGTTAGTGTGAGCGCCAGATGAAGATCGGTGGTGCACCGAATGCGAAGACGCCCTTGCAGCTGTCAAGTTGAAGCGATTGGAGTGTCGGTGATCACCGTCGTGACATTTACTACCGCGACGTGAAATGTCGCCACCGCCAGATCCTCGTGAACTACGACGGCTCTCGTTAGTAGCCAGTACAGTTCCCGAAAATTGTGAAAGAGTATCCTCGGAAACACGTCCACGAGGCTGTCGATTCTCTGCAGTTGCACTTGAGGAAACAGTCCTAGATCCCGAATCTGAGGTTGAAGCTAGTTGCAGTTGACTGGGCGAGCTATTACTTAACCGCCTAGTTGTCATGGTGGCATGAAAGGCGTTTGTGCTAGGAGAAGCACCTGATGAGTGGTGGGAGTACGAGGCGGAATTGGCAGTCGGGTTGATATTGCTGAATGCATGTGTACGGGAGGACCGGCGCGACAGATCGTGTTGTTGAGAGGGTCCGTCCCCTTCAGCAAGGTGAGGGGGAATGGAGGAAGCGGACGCCCGTCGTGAGTCATCAGCAGCCTGCGCAGCTTGAGCGAGAGGTGAACTCTCCAACGGCTGGGATGCGGGAAGTCCTTCCGGGTGCGAAAGCTCTGGCTGGCTGGCAGAACGATTGGGGCTTCCGGAACGTGGAGACAGGAGAGGATCCGATGAATCCATCAATTTCGTCCCTTTCAATTCCTGCTTGGCTGTCTCGAGTTTTGTTTTCTTCATCCAGATCTCTTGGTTTGCTTTCATCTCGTCGACTGCAAAGACCATAGCAGGCAGAACATCAGTGACGGCCTCGAATAATGGGCGAGCAAAAATGTTCATGAAGCTGTTTTGTGAAATGCCGAGCTTTATGAGATTGCCCAACTCTGGCGGTCCTCCAAAGAGCGTTGTCGGAATGCCAACGTCCCTTTCCATGACACCTTGGTTTGCAAATTCGTGCTGAAGAATATCGGCCCACTGAGCCGCTACGTCAAAGGGACGTGCCTAGTAGACGATCAGTGTTTATACGAAATTGAATGTCCACATAGACTTACTACATTGCTGATATCGGCACACTTCACGAGAAGTGCGCACGCAAGGACCCGATATTCGCTTAAGGTCTGTGGACTCCAGCCATCCGTACCATGATTGTGGTGCACCTTGTCTTGTAAATTACCAAGGTCCTTCATGTAGTTAAAGTGCAAACTCATATCTGTTGCCAGAATTGAATTGATCATGAGTGCACGCATCGAAACGTCCTCAAAAGCAACATGCCAATACCGCCGCAGAATCTGTGAGTATGCTGCACAGTGAAACGCTTCAAGCACTGATCTGTCGTTGTAGAGCTGAGCAAGTGGGGCATTGAGTGCCACAAGAAAAGCGTTGTTGACGCCTGGGTGACCCACGTCGTGCCCAATTGCAGTTATGAGAAGTGTCAGGGCATCGAATGGCTTCAACAACGCAGCGATTGGCGAGATGGACTTTCTCACGCCCGTAGTTGTTGAGATCGGATATGGTGGCAACGTCCCTAGCTGTACGAGGAAATAGAAAATAGCCTGCATAACGTCTACGACATGCCGAAAGTTGTGGTAATTGACGAAACTGTTATAAGCTGCTCGACTAGCCATCAGGAAGGTCTTGAGCTGAGGCGTGGATATCCGCCAATTAACAAGCTCAGGCATACTCAAAGCGTGCTGCAACATCATACAAGCTGCATGGACCAATTCCTCTTCTGACCAGTCGTGTCCTGAGAAGCCCCATGATCCAATGGTATCGGCCAAGCTTGCTTCTTTCCTTGGCTCCAAGTTCGGTAACTTCTTATGGTCAATCACTTGTGGGACCTCGTCGGGATTACATATGCCTGTCATCAGCCCAGAAACCATTGCTTCTCGAAGATAAGCATGTGGTTTGTTATCATTATTACCGAGCCAGGAGCGCTTCCGTAATCGCTTTTGTGCGAGGAATTTTGCACGGTCCTTCCGAGCCTCTTGCTGCGCACGATATGCTGGTACTGACAAGGTGTGAAGCCGATCCCCCTTCAAGGGGCTCGTGACAACATCTATGGCTCCAATGTTCACGCATCTCAGCGTATGTAGAGGATCTGGCTGAAACATTGTGCTAGCCTTCCATGTTGTGCTTGAAGGCTTGACGCCTGTAGTTGGGAAAGGCCCTGATGAAGGCCGCGATGAGGAATTGTCCGAATGCGAAATACTGTACATAGCATCGGATTCTGCTCTGTAGATCATGGCTACTGGTACGACCAGCTTTGACAGGTTTGAATTTGAGACTTCGGTTGATATATGTTGCAGGAGGGTGACGCCGTAGGAGTTGGACAGGTCAGTGGTGGCTGAGACACTGTCTGGAGATCCGCCCAAAGAACCTCCATTCTCATGATCAGTCGGGATCCCCAGCATGACTAGTACTGGCTGAGCATTATGGCTAATCGATTCGAGCTGGACTATTTTGCCCATGCAAGTACTGCCTGAAGTACAGGTATGTACTGGTACACATCAGTTTCCGTGCGGATGTCTGAATGAGATGCTGGCTTTTTAATATCTGATAGGAGAAGGATGCTAGCCAGGGGTGGATTAGACACAGAGAATAACAGGACGCACCTCCATTGAATACCGACAGAAGACTTCTGAGGTTGCTCCGCACCTCTTCTATCTCTCCTAAGATAGATTCCAGGTATTCGGGAGCTGAATCATTCCATGAGGTGCCTTTGCGACCGTTCTCCGTGGTTGAACGGTCTGGCGACAACTTCTGTATCAGCTTTCCGTCGAGGTCTTGGCTCACTCGGTTGTCGACATAGATAACATGATAATCTGCATATTCCATAGCGGCTATTCGCAGCGATTGAATGCTACAACCCGTATCGTCAACGTCTCATGCGCTACGAGATTGTTCGATGGATGCTCTTACTATAGAGTGAACAAGGAGACCCTGCAAGGCGCAGGCGAAGGCCAACTAAGGGAAGTGTCCAGAGAAAGAGAAGAATAATGATCCGAGTTTCGAGTTTGTGATCTCTAGTCTAGCTTGGAGCTTGCCTGAAAGTCGATAAGTCAGGCCTCTGCGGGCAAGATGAGGAGGCAGGTTTCACTGGACCGCGCTGTTCGTTGTACGCCAACCCAAATTGCTGTAGCTCGGTTGAGCGTTGTCAGTGATGTTATACGATCTGTTCAGGCAAGTCGCAAGAAGAAAGGGTTATGAGCGACCACCACTGCTCGAACGTCGTCCCTCAAAAAGTCCGCTGAGACTGTTGCTGATCTGGTAGTGACTCTTCGCTACATGTATGATGGGCGCCAAGAGACGGTGGAGGATCTTGCTGTGAGGGCTCTTGAGTACCCAGAGAGTCGAGGTAATCGAATGCCTTGCGTCGTGATGGTCTCTTACGTTCTGCAGTGTTTCGTCGCCTTTTCATGTGCCCCTAATGAAAGAGAACCAGCACCATTCCCTTTCATATGCTTGACCTCGACAGTCTCGTTCTTCTCTTGCTGGGTGATGTGTGATCGAAGCGGCGCCAGCGTCGCGGGCAAAAAGTCGTTGGATTTATGCGCAACATCCGGTGCGAATGGGAAAATCAGTCGTGGCTGAGAGATTCAGAATATTCGAGCGCAAGGCGAGGAAGGTGTGGAGGAGGTTGCCAATTCGATGACAACTGAGGAGGGTGTCTTAAGAAGCAGTAACGATGTGTACAAGAAGAAAGCGCGATGTTGTATGGGTGGTGGGATGGTGGAGGTTGAGCAGAAATGGGAAAGAGGCCTTTGCTACCTACTAACTCTAAAATATCTAAGCGTGGGCTCTACCACTACATCCTTGGCGAAGTCACTGCCCATGCAGAGTATTGAACCAGGACACAATTGCCCGGGGTATCGGTACTGAGATCTGCTAGCCGTGGCTACAGAAACTTTACGGTCGATACAGTGTCTACTGATTCACTACAGGCGGTGGTTAGAAAAGAAGGATCGCTGGATGTTCGGTGCCTCGTGTCAGCCCTCGGGTGATGACACCTGGTACTGGTGCGGCTGCCCTAGGAAGATTGATTGTGAAGATGTGGAGAGGCACGGCTTTCTCCAGCTTCGTGGAACTCCAAAGCTTCTCGAAGCACATCTTGATTGGTGCTTCAACGCCTCCAACTGGTAGCGCGGGATTGTCTCAAACGCCAGTCTCAGTCTTGGAACTACCTGACTCTTCGACTATCGATTGTAGAGTACACAGCCAACCCAGACTGAATAGAGCAGGGACGATGTGCGTACAGGAGGCCACATTTGTTCCTTCTTCGTGCATGCATGCATTCATCCATCCATAGACCGCACCCGAGAGAGAGACACCCAGACACCCAGAGTGCGCACCTAAGTATTTCCAGTCAAGAGTCGCAACCGAGTCTTGCCCCTGTCTCGTTGCGCCAGCGCCTGGAAAGGAGGTACTCGAGGCAGTTGAAGCGAGGACTACTGTAGAGCTCATATGCGCACTCTTCGCGACAGGCCAGGCCCGTCAGATGAGGCTGTCAAAGTGCCACAATGTCTGATATCGAATCTGCGCTGCTTCCTGGGAAACAAGCCACCGTGCATCTGCCCGCATCTCCCAGCACTCCCTCGAGCCAATCGTGTCGACCTTCCATCCCACCCTGCAGCCTCTTGTCAGCCTGACCACACCAGCAACGGCGCTACCAAATGAACGGCCTCTGTTGATCACTTTGATAACAAGTCCTCCATTGTACGGAGTATATTGGCACTACATTGCCTGCAACAATAAGTCTACCCGCACTAGAAGTATTCTACGTGATTCCAGAGCTGCCCCTTTCTTACCCGCGCTTTTCACCACAAGTCGCTACATGTATTGCCGTCGTTCGGGCACCACTGCTCCTTGCGCTTGACTGCCTCCAGTCTAAGACCCATGTGATTGGTAGCATGAGCAGATCAGCACGACAGTCAGCAGCGGCCGGAATACTTGCGAACAAGCCTGATGACGAAGTGGAAAGGTATTTGATTCTGAAGCAAGGCCTGCTTCTAAAGTATGGTCTCCTACTACCCTGTTTGTATCGCATAAAGCAATACCGCATTGCATGCACACCAACGCCCGAAGAAAGGTCTTTGGACTGACAAGAATGTCGAAGATTTCTACGAACACCCTCCGTCATTGCTCGCGAAATTGAAGACCCGAGATCAAAATCCGCTGACGCGTGAAGCGTAACTCCACTAACCTCCCCGAGAGCGCCAGTCATCGAGAAAACGGCGCCGTCAATGTACAATCGTTTTCCAAGCCATTACACACCATCGTGATGAAAGACGCGTCAATTGCTCCGCTCCCACTCCCTGTGCGCACCGTTGCTCGCCTCTACTGCCTTGATCTCCTTTCGCTGTTTGACTGAGAAATCTGCCTTCAGTGATAAATGGTCGCTTGGGAACCAATGATTTGGAAAACCGGGCACCCTTAGGAGATACTCCTCATCCACGTTCCCGAGCAACTCTCGAATCTGTAACGCGTTTGTCGAATACCATATGTAGTCCAAGATTCCGGTAAAGTTTGGTGTGTAATTGGTAAAGCTGAGCTCGTCCGGCGAGTTGTACGCAGATTTAAGCTTGAACGGATGCGCCATCCCATCACGAGTCAAACTCCCGTACCCGCGGTTACCCATGTCAGTATGGTTTCCTGGCACACTACCAAGTGTTATGAGCTCATAGACACCACTATCAGCTGCACAGTTGAAATCACCACAGATAATCAGTGGTATCTGAGGTCCGCTAGTATATTCGAGAGATGGACCAGGACCCAAGAATTCGGTCTCAGATTCGGTGCTACCTTCGCCATCAGCCTGCGAATGGCGAAAGGCTGCTTTGTCACGGCATGGGGGATGATTTGCCCATTTCTCAGAAAATTTTGTAATCTGCTCCATCAGGATCGCTACTTGCACGAGCTTGACGTCCGCAAAATCCGGGTCCCATAGTAAATGCGCGTTTCCGACAATAATCCGTGAGCCAGTCATCCTGTTCTCGAGGAATAAAATTACCGCGATATGGTCGCGAGGCATGACTCGATTGAAGGTGTCATGCTCACCCTTCATATCTTGCCGGTTGATGGCTATGTTCGCGAAGTCGATGAATTCTCTGGCTAGCATAATATACTTGCTGCCTTTGTAGAAGGTAGCGCAGCCGTCAACCAGCCTAGCGTCCTTTTCCGACATTGTCTTAGCCCTTGATTTGGGCCAAAAAACTCCTCTGTAGTCGTTGATCGAAAGCTCTGGCCGGAAGAAGCTGTCGTAACTTTCTCGATCAATCTCTTGTAAGCAAGCGATGTCCGCATTGTGGTACTTGATTTCCTCAAGTATGCGGCCTTTTCGATAGTCCCAAGAAAGGTCTCGTGAAGCAGTATAGCCGTACTGGGCTGTTGTAGCATACTTGTCGCAAAGTATATTATAAGACATGACGCTCAGGACCTCAGATGCGGGAGAATCGTCAATCTGAATTCTATAGCGGTCGTTAGGGGGAGCTCCAGCTGTGGACTGGTCAGCTTTCTATTTAGGTACACGTTGGGAATAGTCAGTTGGCCTGAGGGGATATCTCACGTTCAGCGGTCTCCCTGATATGGCTGATCAGATCCCTTGTCCCATCCCGCATGATGCGCTCTCTCAAACCATTGTCTAAGGGATTGCCGTCGATACCTAAAGTCTCCAGTTTGAACAAATTCCCGATTTCATTTGGAAGCGTTTGCAAGCCGTTGTTGAAAGCCAAAAGTTCCTTCAGGTTGACAAGCATACCGATCTCTTCAGGTAGTTCTCTTATCTGATTATGGGAAATGTCCAGATGGGTCAGTCTTCTCAATTGACCTACTACAGGGCCGAGACTCGAGAGTTGATTGTCATCGAGGTATAGCTTAGTGAGAAAGTCGTATTGGAATAGAGCGCCGGAAAGTGTTTTTAAACCTTGACCACTCAAATCCAAAGCATTCCAATCCTGTCGTGCAATCTCGCCAATCGTCATAGTCCGGGCCCGCTCCTCCTCGTCTTCGTTCAGAGCATCTTCCATCGGGAATTGATCGACTGTTCTATTCTTCAGCGATACTACGCCGTCCTTCTTAGCGTGATGGTTTGGTGTTGAACGTGACTCCCTTGATTTTTCGGCCATTTGCAACTGCTGTTGCCATTGTGGGTTTTGCGCGAAGGTTTCAATGTGGCTCGCTTGCCCGTGGTTTGAATGACCGTTGGGAAGGTTGCTAAAGGTAGTCTGCGGGGTGGCGTTAAACATGGTTCCCGAAGAAGAGTTATGCTGATGGCCCATATTGGTGCCGGAGGCATGGTTCTGTTGGTGGTGATGATTTTGCTGGCCATGATGCTGTTGATACGGTTGCTGTTGAAATTTGTTCCCCAAGCCCTGTTGCATGTATCTCTGATGATGCCCACCATTCATGATAACGCCTTGCCCCTGTTGATGCCCATTGTTGTACGGTGGATAATGATTATGGGATGAGACTTGTGAGACCGGCGATCGGGAAGGCGAGGGAGTATCAGTGGCATAACCTCTGCCACCATTAACTGGAGATCCATTCCGGACATTATGTCGTTGGGGATATTGGTAAGCGTGTTGATTCGAATAGAATTGTCCGGCCCCAGCCCCAGGGTGCTGGTACCGCTGAAGACCATCTGCCATCTGACAATACCGATACTGGAGCCAATGGGAAAGGACCTTGGTCTACTCCAGGTATGCGGAGATAGTGAAATCTTGCAGATGTTGTACCGTAGCTCGTGGGGAAGGAGGTGGACCTGGGGGGACCTTTTCGCTCGATCATAGGAAGCCTTCCTGTACACGATGGGTCCAGCTTTTGATTCTTGATATGTCGCCCGTTTCGTCAATTGAGATGGCCACAGAGCGCTTCGAAGTCTGTGCGTAGGGAGCTCTCCAGCTTTGTGTATCGCTGAGCAAGGTGTGTTAGCTCTGAGGAGATCTGCGCACGTCTTGATCTGTGTAGTGGATCTGTTGGAACACTTTCAACGCGGGTTCAGTGAATAAGCACAGTGACTGACAAGACAGAACGGTCACGTACTACCTCTCTATGCAGGCGTGTTGGATCAAGGTATGCAATTCAGGTATGTAAGGTCTTGCGATTGCAGTCTCTCCGTACAAAAATGGGCTATTTGTGATCGGGTAACATGGTTAACAGATCCGAGAAACTGCAAGGGTGTTGCGCAGAGCGCTTATTCTAGGGTTTCAATATGGCGCGTTAAGCGCCTATTGACACTTTCCTTCACTTTAAGGTTGCCCTTCTCGAGATGGAACGAGCGATATGAAGCCACTGCCAGCCTGACTACTTGATCCTTTCCCAAGACACATGCGCTCTGTCAATCGTTTAAGACCATATGATACTTCAACTGCAGCGTCGACTTAGCCCATCAAAATGGCCGAGACGAGGCCAAGAGCCCGTTTCCAAATTTTAGTAAGAGGACATGCAAATAATGACGAGTTTCTGTTCATTATCTCTCCCTTAGCTTGGCTCAATGGTGCAATGAAGTCTTACATCCTGTCACTTTTGGGTTAGAGGTCTAGTCTCTAGAAGGCAATCGGTCCTCCTTGGTGACTGCCTTCCCCAGGTGCCTCGACGCGAGGACCTCACAAACTCGAACATCAGGTAGAGGCATATTACGACAATCTAAAGTTCCATACGTGCGCCCAACGTCTCTGGCAGCTTATAGGTGAGATTGAGGTCGCTACAGCATGACTGTAGAAAGGATGTCCGTGATGTCGGCCTAGCATCTGAATGAGCACCACTTCAGCCGCGAGCTCAAACTCAGGGGCAGGGATTCCTTCGTCTTCCTTTCCCACTGCCAGTCTCTACGAAGACACAAATGTCAATCTACAGCCCGTAGGTTCGGACGATGACAAAGGGAATTATCCCGCAATACAATGCTCATGCAGGTTATTGAGGTGCCGAAGTGTACGGGACTTAATAAGCCATGCAAGAGCGTTCTGAAAGTTGACTGTGGACCCGCCATCCGATAATCATCCTGCCATCAGTAGTTCAGTTGATAAGCATTTGACGGTATTTTACACAGCACTTGGAATAACACCTCGTGCGCCAGGTTCATCGAATCACGTGTCGAAGTGGCATTCTCAACCTCCTGAATCTACATGGTTCTCTGTGATGAGTTTGATTGATATTGCTCCAGTAGCGATTGTGAATGGTCTAGTAAGCTATGAGTACTGGGTACTAGCTTGACGCGCTGTTTGAAGCACTGATGAAGCGGTAGAGATTTTGCGTTTTGAACTACGGTCTCATTGCCTGCAGTAAGGCCCTACCACAATCAATCATAGAGACGTCAGCTGGGTATGTGTGGGTCTTCCATGTCGTTGCCTTTATATTCATTCCAGAACAAAACCGAGACTACAGTAGGAGTTTTAATGGGCGAATTACTCTTCTATGCCCCGTGTCTTGGAAGGGGAAGCACGTTCCTAGAAGGGTAGGTAGAGACAATGTTGTTCACGGTCGATCAATCAGAGATGATAGCCGCCAGTGATCGTTCGGCCTTGACACTAAGCCCAGGTGGCTTCAGGCGAATGGCTCTGCGTTCTTCAACTTGGCTCGCTGGTGACCTTATGAGAAACAGTCTGCCACTTCTTTGGCCCATGGCAATTCGTGCAGGGTCATCCAGGCCTTGGAACCCATAGTGTCGTTATTGACGAGAGATTGTGGCAGGTGGCAAGACGAACGGGGCAAGTTGTGGGCCAACACGGGCACGGAAACGCTCAAGAAGGAAGATACCTTCAACGAGGACCGGCTCGAAAGTGGAGCCTGGTGGGCGTGCAGAACTGAAAAGGTCGCAACCTCATGCCCCATAGCGCAGGCGCAGAGCTCTGTATCTCTTCAGATAATAGCTATCGGCTTCGGTCAACTAGAGTGCATAACGTACATACAAGTTCGGGACTTACAGCGCCTCGATCTCCTTTTTCATATACTCAGCCTTCTCGATTCCTTTCATGATCGCTTCCTCATCTCGAAGACTAGCTTGACTGGAAAAGGCATTGTGCAGGCGTGGCTGAAAATAGTGATAACCTAACGGATATTCTCTACCCAGGTTGAGAAATTCTGCAGACAGTCCAAGTCAGTACGTCACATGCTTTATCCCAACGAAATAACGATTATGCTACAACAACTCACCTTTATAAATGCTGATCACTCTGTATCGCAGTGCAGAGTTGGACATGGCTACTTACTGAGATGAATCGCGAGTCTTCAGATCAGTTGGATAATAAACCACAAACCTGGACCTCGGCCTTGGCAGTCCAGCCCCACCATGGACCATCCATGCCACTTTCATCCCTTTCAGCAAGTACCTTACCTTCTGAACAACGAAAGGTGATTTGCTGGAATTGGTCCATATAATTCCTACCACGTAAGCTAATGGCGAAATACATTACAGAGGAAGGCTGGCACGTCCTCCCAGACTCCCACAAAGTCTATACTAAGACCTGGCTTGTGCATCTCTCTTGACTTTCCCAAAAGTCCGACCCTTCCTCTACTAATCCTCTTATTCATTCCAGCCTAGAACCCCACCGATCGCCATACTGCTCTTCGTACACGGCTTCTCCGACCATATAAACAGCTATCACACCCTCTTCCCTACCCTCGCTGGTCGTGATATTCAAACTCATGGGTTTGATCAGAGAGGATGGGGACGTTCTGTCCATGCTCCTGCCGAGCGCGGCCTCACGGGTCCAACCTCTACTGTGCTTGAAGACATTACGTCGGTACTTAGATCCTTGATACCGATTGCGACGGAGAAAGGACTCCCGTTGTTCCTGATGGGTCATTCGATGGGCGGTGCTGAGATCCTTCAGTACGCCGCTCGTGGCCCAGCAGATGTAAGGACACATATCCGAGGTTATGTGGCGGAAAGCCCATACCTTGCTTTACACCCATCTTCGCAGCCTTCGCGGTTCGTAGTCGCTGCTGGTAAATTGGCATCAAGGATCGTTCCGAAGAGGAAAATGGTGCAGAAGCTGGATTCAAAAAATTTATCGCGTGATCCAGATGTGTGTAAAGAGTGGGCTGAAGATGAGCTGTGTCATGATACTGGAACCTTGGAAGGACTGGCAGGTATGCTGGAGAGAGGAGATGAACTGGATCGAGATGTGGTCGTGTTAGAAGAAGGCCAAGGGCAAGGAGGTACAACAACAATATGGGTGGGCCATGGCAGCGACGATCGCGTTACTAGCTACGACACAAGCAAAAGGTGGTTTGAAAGATTAGCGGTGAAAGACAAAGAATTTAAGACTTATGAGGGTTGGTATCATAAGTGTGAGCCTTCTTTCCAGGTGCAAGAGTTTGACGACGAAGCTGATATAGTCCAAGTACATGCTGAGCCGGGAGACGACAAGATAACGTTTGCGAACGATGTGGCCGATTGGATCATAGCTAGATCAGGCCCTGAGATAGAAGATGGACTAGGAGCTAAGAGTAAACTCTGACGAATGATGAATGAACTGATGTGACAGTGGTCAGACCATAGTCACCGTTTCATCTTCTTCCAGACCTGTTTCGAGTCTACATTAGCACATACTATCGAAGCAGGAATATGGGTATGGAGACGTGTTTGAGTAGTGAAGTTACCACGACATGTTTCCTAAGTCAACCGGTTTCATGATGAGGGTGAAATGAAATAGAAGGTATAGCTACCCCTAGGAATCCCCCTCCCACTAAACGCTCTCCCACCTTTGGCCGACAGACCATCTCCCAATTCTTGTCCTCAGCCGAGGGTGACTCTGCCTCTCCATGGTGTTGGCCCTCGGTCGCCGCAGAATCCCCATCGGAGCATCGGTCGTCAAATGGCCTCGATGCACTTGCCACGCCGCCGCTCTCCATGGGAATTGATCTTACTTGATCCCGGGCTTTTATTGACGCTCTTGGATTTACAGCTCGGATGTCCCACTCGCGACCGCCAGTCATACCCTGGCCAAGCTCAACCACTCGATCAAGTTGCAAAGGAAGATATTGCCGCTTAACGACGTCGACAATGGACACAATCTGGGTGATACTAGGATTGAATGCAATGAGACTGCCATTGACTTTCAGCGCAGAAGCGGCTTTTTCGATGTGGCGATCGGTAGATGGCATGTCAAGTATGATGTGCGAAAGAAAAGGACTTTCCTCGGATTTCCGCTTAGTGAATTGTGTGTCAATCCATTCTGATACATCACCAACATGAAATTCGACCGCATCTCTATACATGCCTTTTCTAAAACCCCTGATCATTTTTGCGGCGCTTTCAGTACGCTTTCCTACTACATCGATGCTGTGGATGACAGCCTCTCGTTGGTCTTTCTCGTGTTCGTATGGAAGGATCTGCGGGTCCAACTCCCCTTTATTGATTGAGCCTGCAAGATCATCGTTCACAACGATCGGCCCGTCGTCCTTGGTTCGCGTTGAGTCCCGCATAGTATCCGAGTGAGGTATGTTTTGATTCGCTGCATGTATTGCCCTTGACAGGTACAATGTAAGAGCTCCATGCCCTGTACCAGCCTCAAGGATCTCCAGTGAAGGCGGACCTTTGGCTGACATCGACGGGACGACGTGGAGGTCAAGCAGTGAGACTATAAGGTTTGCATCCGCTGGATATACCTAGTGGCGGAAGGAATCAACGCTGGCTGATTTGGGATTGGAACTGTAAGCATACTGGAGTGACCACTCGAGGAGTCATGGTGACATACTCGGCAAGAGTGGGGAAGTAAAATCGAACGTCCACACCTCTAGTACTCCTCGCCGTATCTACAGATCATATTGGAGTCAGTATGCCAGTCGAGTTCCATATCTACCATCAAGAGACCGGATGCGTCAGGCAGGTTTCGCGACCTGAGACAGATCCGAGTGGGTGAGATCAAAGCAGAAGGGTGCAAACCTCGGGTTTGCATGCCAATAAGATCGTTATGCATGATGTTGCCATACTGGAGAGTCGTCCAGCCGTCATGGCGTAACGGTTTAGATAGGAAAGGGTCTCTCCCCCGCAGCTGAATCAGTACACGATCACCTTCTGTTGGGCATCTGTTAGACCGTCACCCAAATTTTCCGGTCCACCTGCCTTGGATTTGCTCGTAGTTGCGGGTACAAGTGGTGAAGCTTTTCAAATTCGATAGACCAAGACGTAGTGGCGAAGTACATGGGTTGGCAGTACGCCAACTCAATTCCAGCATAGCAATGCATGGATTAGCAGTACCAGACAAGTAAATAAAGTACTTATGCGATTTTCTCCCATCAGTACTCATTAGAACTTAGAAGCTCCATACTTCGGGTGTATCCGGCACTAAGCCCGATCAATAAATTACCCGTCCGACTATACTTTACTGATGTCTTGGACAGTGGAATACTGTCAATCTAACAACTCTCTATGCTCGCATAAAGCGCTGCTCTGGAGGCCTAGAAAACGGGACTGTTTGGTCTACCATCCCGGCGAAGCCCAGCTCTGAAGGTCCCTCTGGGCGGCATGGCAGTCCCAGAGCCTCTGTACTTTGTTAGGGCCCGTCGAGCTGGCCGCATAGTGGTGGACGGTCAGTCTGAGTTGTGGCAACCCGAATTGATGGACTTGTCACACTGATTCTGCCAACAGAGCCTCCAAAGCTGGATCTCGAAGCTTACATCGCAAACTACAAAGGTATTGCTCCAGTATTTTCGTGTGATTTCGATTTCCTATAAGTTGCTAACCGTGTCCGCAGGCAGGACACGTTTCGAGCGTTTATATACCATCGGCACTTCGTCAACGCACCTTTGCTTCGAGGCACTGAAGGCAGCTGTTGCGGAAGCTAAGCAAGGCAAAGACGTCCAGCGGTATGAGATTGCTACGTCTGCTCTGCAGGAGATAGCCCCTCAGGACCCAGATGCAGTGCCAGATCAAGCATGGATAGACAGAACCAAGAAGCAAGTGAAGGCTGAGACAGACAAGATGGAGCTTGAGCTGAAAGGCTACAAGAACAACTTGATTAAGGAAAGCATTAGGGTATGCGAAACTCGGAAGTGCGTTAGGATCTGCCAGCTAATGTAATTTGAATTCAGATGGGTTACGACGACCTAGGCCATCACTATCACCGCGTGGGCGATCTATCTAAATCAAACAAAGCATACTCGACGATGCGGGATTACTGCACCACAAATTCTCACATCATTATCATGAACATGCACCTCATCAACGTTTGCATCGACCAACGTAGCTGGTTCGCCGCCCAGAATCACATACAGCGCATTCGTGGCACCACCGGCGGCCCCAAATTCGCCGAAGCTGAGAAGAATTCTGCCAAGCTATCAGCAGCCCACGGTCTTGCCTCCATGACCCAAGGCAGCTACAAAGACGCAGCCCTTGAATTCCTAGCCACAAATCCTCGGATGTCAACTGCTAAGCTCGACGACACAGACGACGAAGAGGCGTACACAGAAGTTCTCACCCCGAACGACGTCGCGGTCTATGGCGGCCTTTGTGCCCTGGCCTCCATGACCCGTGAGGAGCTCCAAACGAAGGTCCTTGACAACAACGACTTCCGAAATTACCTCGAACTCGAACCGCACATCCGTCGCGCCATATCACATTTCGTATCCGGCAGATATTCGCGGTGCCTGTCAATACTGGACAGCTACAAAGCGGACTATCTTTTGGATATTTACCTACACGCGCACCTGCGACACATCTACTACGAAATCCGTAGCAAGGCCATCCGTCAATACTTCATCCCCTTTTCCTGCGCCACCTTGGCTGCCTTGGCCGAAGCTTTCAACACCGACGAACCCACCATCGAGATGGAGCTGACGCAGCTGATCAAGCGCGGAGACCTCGAAGCCCGCATCGACCTCGTCGATCGCGTTTTGCTTGCCAAGAAGGTAGATGCACGAAGTCACGTCCATGCCGAGGCTTTGGCGGCTGCAAAGGAGTATGAGAGGACCGCGCATTTGCGTATCTTGAGGATGGCGATGCTGAATGCTGGGCTGGAAGTTAGAGGCCCGAAAGAAAAGGGGACTCAAGGTGGCATTGGTGGTGGGGGTAGCAATGGAGGTGGAGATCTGCTGGGGGATGGCCAGGGGAGGGGCGGCACAAGGAGTGGAGTGATCTGGTGAGGGGTTAGTTGCTAATGACATCCTCTACGCATTATGTTCATAGCGTTGGCGTCGAAAATCCTATATCTAATGGACAATTATCATCAGCATGATAAGATGTGGCTGTACAATTTCGCACTTGCGTAAAACTTTGAATTGCACGATATGAAAGGGCAAGATGCCAAAGCCTTTGCACGAATACACAGTTCCTTCTAATAGAGTTCGTTTGACTCTTCACTCATTGACTATACTAGCCAGAACACTATTCAAGATTCGAGTAGAGACCGTCACGTTGCCATATATTCATTAACCCGCTCGGTCGCTGTCTAAAGTACCATTTCCCAGGCACAAAAAGTCTACTGCATCAAGATATCTGCATAGTAACAATCAAAGCAAGCCAGTGGTCAAGAGCTCTCCTCCGTACTGCTTTTCCGACACGCATGTTACATTTTGTTGGCATCTGATTGCGCGCCTCCCCACTGGTAGCCCGCCGGATCGCTGAATTTGTAGCCGTACGAAGACGTAAAGTCATCTAGCACGGCAGGACCACGAGAGCCTTTGATATCGGTTAGAGTCGGGGCTCAAGATAGAAGAAAGACATGCAATCGACATACCGTAAGGATACTCCATAGGAGTAATCTCGGCATTGCCATCTAGATAATGCAACAAAGGGGTGAAGATTTTCCAGCTGGCATCAAGCTCATCGTCACGAACGAAGTTGGAGTGGTCACCTTTGAGGGCATCGAGGATAAGGGACTCGTACGCCTCGGGGATTTTGAGGTCAGAGAAACGGCGTCGGTAGGTGAGATCAAGCTCGGTGGCAACGGTTTGCATGCTCAAGCCAGGGAGTTTAGAGTTCATCTTGATGTACACTGACTCATTAGGTTGGACTCGGATGACGAGCTCGTTGCGAGGAATGTCCTTGAAGATCCCAGATGTCACATCTTTGAACTGGATCCGGATTTCGGTCTTCTGTTCGTTGAGGGCTGCGATACATCAGCCTCACAAAATAATGTCAGAATAAATGTCTATTGCGCACCTTTCCCGGCTTTCAGTATGAAGGGCACACCATCCCACCTCTCGTTCTTGATGAAAGCGACCATGGCACAGAAAGTCGGACATCTCGAATCTTTGGGTACCGTGTCGTCCTCCTTGTACGCCGGCTTGTTACCATCTAGTGATTTCCCGTATTGGCCAATTATGACGTTCTTTGGCTCAATATTAGGGATCCCACGGAGCACGCGCACCTTCTCATCACGAATGTCTTCCGATGAGAACGATATTGGTCGCTCCATTGCAAGCAACGTCAATACTTGCAGCAAGTGGTTCTGCATGACATCTCGCACGATACCGAATTCGTCGAAGTAGCCTCCTCTGCCCTCGGTACCAAAGGGTTCTTTGAACGAGATTTGTACGTTGTCGATGTGATTGCGATTCCATGTTGCTCCAAAGAACTCGTTGCCGAATCGGAGGATGAGTATGTTCTTGACCATTTCTTTTCCTAGGTAATGATCGATACGAAAGATCTCTTCCTCCTTCCAGTCCGGCTCGAGGGCTTTCTGAAGCTCTCGGGAGCTACCCAGGTCCTTGCCAAATGGCTTTTCCACAACAATTCGTGATATGCCCTTTTGAGGGTAGCAATTCCTTTTTAGATGCTGGGAAACTGTAATGAACACGCTGGGTGGTAAGGCCATGTAGAAGACTCGATTTTGCTCATCTCGGCCGCTCTCGATCTCTTCAAGGTGCTTGTTCAGATTCTTAAAGGATTCGTCTTGATCGTATTGACCGGAAACGTATGTACAGATCTTGCAGAAATCCTCTAGCTGCTCTTCCATCTCCTTAGTCGGTACCTGTATGTGCGATTTGACCCTTTTGAGGTACTCCTCATGGTCCATCTTTGTCCGGGCATAGCCCACGATCTTGATGTCTTTAGGGAGGAACCGGTTGCGGTACTTTCAACGGATAAGCAAGAGTCTGGTGGTTTGGATCCGAGTATGTACGCACCAGGCCAAACAATGCTGGGAACTATTGAAGTTGTGTCAGCTAACGGTGCTCGATATTTCGCGAACGGAGCGTTGCTGCATACCGTCTTCTTCTTCGCAAGATCCCCGGACGCTCCCAGGACGATTATAACCGTATTGTCCTTGAGTTCAATGGAGCTGCGATAACGTACACGGGTCAGCAGGATACACGGTTATAACGCGAGATCTGTCGGAGGGTAATCTTCATTTCCCTGGAGCCTATAGTTACTGCGTAATGTATAACCTAATGCAGGAGGATGCAATGCCCAGAAACAACGCGAAGTACTGCTTAAGCTGCCCAGATGCCGCATGCAATTGATCATCGTCTGAAAACTATGGAGTAGGCCAATGACGTCGTTTTGGAGACAGTAAGAGTTCATACCCAGCATTGTCCGGTTCCTCAGGGGTTATCATAGTATCGGCCATGTTGGGGGCAAGTGAAAGGACTGAACAGCTTAGGAAAAGAAGGAGCGATGCGGTTGTGGTTATGGTTATGTGAGGCACGGGCGAGGTATTTCTACGAGCCGAGAGAGCTTGCTCTGGCGGAGGTTGCTTTTCCTGGCGCAAAACGATGCGGGCCGGACGAAGATTCCTAGTCGATAAAGTAAGGTAGATAATACCAGAATTGAATATGTAATCACAGACTAAGCATGCACGCACGTTACTAACGGCACTGCAACTCCATCGGCTTGCTGCTTCTACGCATCCAAGTCCGAATCCGACTCTCGCGGAATATCATCACCCTTGCGAAACAAATCTTAGGGGAACGGGATGGAAAGTCTTTGGGGCGCTTATCTATGCTCAATGGAGCTTACATCTAGCAAAAGCCTTCGAGTTATGTAGCTACGACAGCTCCATGCGTTACGTCTCAGCTTACCCAAGAACTATGCCCAATCTCAAACGACTGCCTGGCTGAGATGCACAGAGGGAACAGCAATGAGGTCAATTTCTCATGCTCTGTTTAAGACTTGGTACATTTGCCGAGTGCCTATGATAAACGCTCCGATGTTTTGCGAGCATAGGCCAGATGAGGTTTCCAAGGGTATTGGGTATAGGTTTGGAGTGCCCCCTCAATGGACTGTAATCTATGCCCAAAGGTTCTAAGCTCGTGTGACAGTAATCAAGCAGCCAATTTAGACAGCCAGATGGACGAAATTTGACAAAAACGTATATTCGAAAGTCTGGTATCAAATGTGTAAGATAGGTATCGAAAATGATGCCTCGAGAAACACACTAGCTCCCCTCTTGGCTAGCTGCTTTTAAGCGAAGCCGCACTTGTGGCACATCTGCGGCATCAACGATTCACCATAACTGACTTGCCAACATTGCGACATCATATTTACGACTTGGCGAACCTGATTTACACTGGAACCAGGCTACCATCATGCCTTCTGAAGGGGGTCACCGTCGTATGTCTCCAGCTCTCCTGTGCTTCCCTACGTCGCCTGGCAAAAGCTGCACCGTCCACCTGCGCCTAACGCTAACGTTACGATAGTATATGTCAAGTGAGTGCGCAGAGCTTTGACAGCAGTGCATGCCGAGCATAAGAATCACGGACGAAGAGCTGGAAGCGGACGATCTAATGGACGTGGAGCGGGCTGATGCTTCATGGCATAGGGGTCGACACTTAAGCTACCAACGCGGAAAGCGAAATACCAATCCTGGGACCTCGTATGTCATTGGTAGCATATTGCGGCAACTATAATAATAACATGTGGTCAGTCTGGTAAAGATAGAAGGTGTGGACGACCCACAGGCAGCATCGTAAGCCTCCTCGTGGCACAATCGAGTTCACTCGCCATCTAATATTGCCGCCCTAGATTCTATCTTGGGAAGAAAGTGGCTTTTGTCTACCGCGCACAGAAAGAAATACGGGGCTCCAAGATCAGGTAGATATACAAAGATGTAACCGATACCTGTGTCGCTAAGATATCACCATAGGGTCATTTGGGGCAAAGTCACCAGACCACATGGTACGAGGCCTTGAAACTAACTCTTCGACGAGATCATGGACTCTCTGGCTAATAATGCTCTAGGTAACTCAGTATGTTTCGACACGAGTCTGCGCAATTCATTGAATCTATACCCTTCTAACACGAGCTGGCAGGGTGTTGTGAGAGCTCAATTTCGGCGGAATCTCCCTCCCAAGTCATTTGGCGCATCGGTCAGAGTAATGTTGTATCCATCATCGATTTAGCGATCGCTTTGAGTCAGCAAGAGCTTTAGATATGGGAGCGGTGGCATGTCAAAATGCTCCGCCCGCGCTACGGGATAGCGGAGCGCAACATGCGAGGCAGATGAGAACCATCTTTGATCTCTCAAATATGGCAATTCAGTAGCGATATCGAAGCCAGCTTTCCAGTTCAAAGATGTTGCGAATATGGATGCTGGTGCTCGATGACTGATCATCAATTAATTCCGGGATTGTCCATGCGGGGCCTCAAAACTGACGCCGAATTATACAGCTCGATGCCTTGACATTCTGGCGGATTGCTGCGTCCCATTCCTTTTGGTGAAAGTGATAAGGGATGTATTAGCCATCGTCGAGATACGGAGTAGGTGGCCTCCAAATGAAGGAGAGTGGCAGACAATAAGGCGCACGTGATATCAGTACCTAAAAATTGAGCTGACCGTACGGAGAAAGGCCCGGGCCCCTAGCGCCGCACTAAACATGTAGTAAAGCTTACCTTCGGCCAGGGTTATCGGAGAGAGATCGCCGAACCTTTTCCCACCGAAATAATATCCAGCTCTTGTACACACCACATTCTTTCTTCGAGCATCCGATTGAAGTTTATCAACTCGTCTTGTCTCCTATCATCATTCCGTACCGTCTGCTTGTTAGCAACGGACCTTCACACTCGCTTGGAGCGATCCTAACGAAGCATCCTTCCCTGGGAATAAGGAGGCTGAGTCCCGGGTCTTCGAAACAGCCGAGAGCTCAAACGCTCATCTCATCCTGTCGCTACCAACATAGCCAAAGGCTCAGCTCCATCCTACAGCTTTCGCTGACGAATTTGGAAGAACGTTTGCCACCCGCGATCGCTTATATTCAGGTGCCACCCTTTCCTGACGATGACTCGCAATCGAAGGAGCTCGATGTTGAGCTTCCGGAAGGCCAGCAGTGGATCAATCCCAAAGGTCGATGCCGCAGAAACTGCGAAAGAGAAAGCTGCCTTTCACATCAATACTAAAGCAGACCCAACCAAGGCCATCAACGAAGCCCAGCCAGGTATGCTTCTTCCAAGACATCCGCCAAACGAAGCGTGCACTGATTATGTGTACAGCGGCTCGCAATGCGCTCGAGGAGACTACGATTCAATCCATTCGAAAATTAGAGCATCGCGATGCGGACGGAAACGTCATAAGTGAAACTCGCCATTTACGGAATCAAAGGATGTTGCTGATGCCTGGACAGCTGATCCGGATCGATCCAATCCTACTCGTCCTCGTCTTGAGCGACCTCTAGACACCATTCGATCCTTCGAGGCAGCGATAGATGGATCATACAGTCGGCGCTCCACATACAAAGCTGGTACGAGACTTTCTTAACAGAATACTACGAGGTTCGTTGTTGACCTATGGGTACTACAGACGCCGCAAACTCTACCAGTCCCCAGACAAATCGGCGAAGTGGTTTCTTTCCAGGTGAGATCTTTCGAACTTGTCGAACGGTAATGTCATGTAGCGACAAGCCCATGTTCCATATATTCGAGAATACGTTTCATGCATTATCACATTCTCTCGTCTCGAGGCCGCGCGTTGCGCATTGTCAGTAAAAGTTGGCCCACAAGTCGATCTCCCGATTTGCTGACCTCATCTTGAACCTACCAAGATAGCTTAGCTTACTTTTGACATACAGGTTATCAAGCTCAGCAACGTGCCCCCGTGGATGGAGGAGGTTACTATGGCAATCGAAACGGTAATAGTAGGCCAGACAGCTACATAGATCCCTATGGGAATCCTCCGAACCATTATGGCACGGGCAACATCAATGGTAATAGCAATGGCCGCCAAAGATTTGGTCCTCGGAACCATTCGGATCCAGCCTTATTTAGCCAGGCCAATACTCCTGGCGGTGTCTATCCTTCGCACGGGCAACAACAATCTTATGACACCGTAGCGTCAGCTTCTAACGGGAGTCATGCGACCGATCAGTGGGGCAATTCAACTGACCCTAGCAGCGAGAATAGCTCTATTGAAAGGGTTCAGCAAGCAACTAAGCCGGACATTGGTGAAGCTTACGGTTTCAACGGATTTGGCGCAGGACCCCAATTTCAAGGACCCATATTGGAAGAACATGGGCAGGGTGCGCCAGGATATGGTCAGCCGGGATATGGTCGAGAACGAGTGGCAGACGGGAATGGCTTTCCATACCAAGGTAATGCAGCGCCAATCCCTCCGCCTCACGCCCCTCCTAAACAGATTACTCCGAGAGTACCTATCAAATTAGGAGGTTCATCTGGTCCTGGTAACTCTGCGCCGGTTTCCCACAAGACCGCGGCGCCTATTGACGCCGAGAAACGAAAGAGTTGGCTAAAGAGGAGGTTTAGCAAAGGCTAATCCGGAAGCGACGACACGCTCGAATGTGCGAATCACAAACAATATCAGAACGATTGATGAAAGGAACGTCGTTGGGTAGAAAATGGGTATCGCACACACGAGAACTAATGCATAATGGACTGCAAATTGCACTTGCTCAGCATTAGGGGTGTTATGGATTCGTCGGAGAATAGCAACTGTCAATAATGAAATCATGGGGTCAGCAGAGGTCTTGGAGACTTCGTACGGGAAAGTATAAACATTATAGCATTGACATTGCGTCCGGTAGATTAGTACACACTCCTTTTATTGTACATTGAGGACGAGTCAATGGATGCTTCGTGAGGGATCGATGTCTCCACGATCGCTTCAGTGATCACCGTTGATAGTAGAGATGCTGTCAAATGAAATCCTTCGGCCATTGGAATTTGTTAGACTCGCTCAGGCGTTTTTAAGCAATCCGATATGTCGTGGTATGCATTATCATTGGCCCTTTTTGGCCTTCTCTTCTAAAGCGAGCTTTTCACTCTGGTCTTCTTTCATGGCGACAATCACATATGCTATCAGCACCATGTTGGCCATAAACGCTGCTGTCGCTCCCGCCCACGTTGAGTTGCCTACGAACAATTCAGTATCTTTCTCGTCAAATGTCAGGTCACAGAGTGACCGACCTCGAAATACGGTATGAAGCGTCAAGAAGTATGTGCCAATAGGGCCAGCTATCATGGCCACGGTAAAGCCCAACAACTTATATATCACGACACTATGAAGGAAGTGATCAGGATGATGCCGACTGTGAAGCGGAGCAACTCACGCTGGCACTGCAGGCGCAATAGGAGATATTTCGGATGCACTAATTGAGGTTCCATCTCGGTTGTCTTTATCAAGGATAGTCTTCTCATTTGGTACGATTCGCCTCGAAGTCATTGTGGAAAATGTTACAGTACTTTAAGAATCCTGTGCAGACTTAGCGCGTACAACAGTAAGTAATCGGGGTGCAGCATGACACGGGCCCCTCGGGCATTGATTGCGGGCCAGGCAGAATGGTCTTGGCAGGGCAAGACCGCCACAAGGAACTTGTTGAACCGGCAAACACCCTTAGGTTTGGGGTACTTACGGCGGACGATAATTGACACTAGGACAAAATCAAACCACCAAGAATGATTGTAGGTAGGTATTACGCGTACAGGCTTAGGAGCCTCTCTATTAGGCTTAGCGGCCAACTAGCGGGGCAAACCCTCGGGGGTAACGTCAGGGTCACGCCCGGGAGGCTGCTTCCGGGGGACCTGTTAGGGGAGCGCCGGGGGGGCTGCTTCTGGAGGACACGTTGGGGGCGCGCCCCGGGGGCTGCTTCCGGGGGACCTGTTGGGGGAGCGCCCAGGGTGCTGCCTCCGGGGGACACCGTTGGGGGAGCGCCTAGGGTGCTGCCTCCGGGGGACACCGTTGGGGAGCGCCTAGGGAGCTGCCTCCGGGTGATAGGCCGCTAAGCCTAACGTAGGACCCGCTAAGCCTAATATGGATAGATATACGCTCATAAGGATAGGGCGTACGCGTGATACCTGCCTCAACATACTATTCTCCTTGGTGGTTTGATTTTGTCCTAGTGTCAATTATCGTCCGCCGTAGTACTTCCGTTTTCAAGCGCTAAGAATGAAGGGCGAGAAGGCCTTGGACAGCCACTACCTGCGCACATAGTAGAGGACTCTACTTTATACACATCCGCGTCTTCTCTACACGCGTAACTTTTAGACGCGTAAAGTGGAATCTTGTGGCCTCGGCAATTCGTCTTGTCTTACCCGATTCAACACTGAGACATCTGCGTACCAGGGACATCCTTCCCTCTTGCTAGATGCAGCTATCCCATCATATCACGACCAGATAGGGGGATTACGAGAGTCGTCTACGAGGTCTTCTTTCGGACGAGAATTCGCTGAGGCGAACAAAGAGCCCTGGAAGTGCTCTAAGTTTCCAAAGATCATGGACCTGGGTCAACATACCCCATTGAAGAGGCGAAAATTGGAGAATGGCGTTGCGCACAGTCAGGCATACAACTTGCAAGGCGACAGCGGCGATGATATCTTTGACGACTATGAGACCGTCGCAACACTCCCCCTACCAACGGCCGCATTACAGCGTCACGCCTCGGTCGATATTCTGTCATCACCCCCTGCGCACATAACCCAGCCAACCCAAATTATTGGCAAAGCTACACCGGCACCTGAGGTCCATCGGGCAAATCAATCGCAGGTCCAGGTCCCTGCTTCTTCTCCATTCCGAGTGCCGCATGCAGTCTCTTCACCAACAATAAACTACCATCATCAAAATGGAAAACTTGCTAGTAATATTGCACCTGCAGGTACTGCATTCCGACCACCATTTGGTGTAGCAAATCCACTGCCGGCCGCCGCCTCTAAATTTGCTCCTGTGGTGAATATCAGTGATGACGATTTCCCAACATATAACGGATCATCAGATGAGGATTCTCGGATTAGTCGAAGAGCAGACATCAAGCCCTCAACCTTCGTTGCGGCTATTCCAAAACCATCTATATCTGACGGCAGAAAGAAGGGCGAAAACCGCTTCAAGGAAATCACAGCAAACTCATTCTACAATCCTCTAGACAAGCCTAGCATGTCTACAACAAGACCTTCGACACTGCCAGGGTATACGCTCAATATTCGAAATCGTGACGAGAATCAAACAACTTCACACGTAGTGGGCATGAAGCGATCTGCAGATGTAATGGCAAATGCTTACGGAGGATCCAGCGGACATTTACCTAGAAATGCCCCGCAGACAGGCCCTGCAAAGGCATTACCTGCACCGGAAGGTGATATTGACATCGACGACGTGGAGGATTTTCAGTTGCGGAGCAAGATCAAGCGCATGCGTAACGTAATTCCAGGGAAGAGTGTCAGGGCTTGCAGAGACGCCCTAGAAAGGAAGAGATTCAATTACGATGATGCTATGGATCTTTTACTTTCTGAAGAGCAGGACATATATAAAGTTGATCTTACCATATCTGATGGCGAAGACCCGCCGACCGCTCAGTCGTTGTTGACAAAGAAGGCACCTGCAAAACAACAAGTCAAGGTTAAACAGAACATTCAAGAGAAATGGACTGCAACTCAATCTGGCAGCAGGAACATACAACCTTCAACCTCGCTCGTGGCAACTTCCCCGCCTGTTACGGCTCCACCAAAGGCTCGTCGCCGTCTCGTTCAAGGGCGAAAGCAACCCTCTTCTCCAATCACGGCCCCACCTCCTCCTCCGAAGCATCAATCCCCAATTCGAATATCTTCGCCTGTAGGAAGCCTACAATTCGACTCTGGTGAAACTGATTCTGGAGTTGGCTCAGAACATGACGATACCGAGCTCAATCGTAAAGTTCTAAAATTCTTTAATACATGTTCAGCTTTCGATTTGGCAGACATAGCTACGATCAGTATCGAGACTGCAGGTGTCTTGCTCTCAACAAAACCCTTCCTATCTCTAGAAGAAATTCGACAGATCTCTGGCGAGGTCTCTGTGAGTAAAAATACAAAGAAGCCTGCAAGGCGGAAGCCAATTGGTGATAAGATCGTCGACACGTGCTTAGATATGTTGACTGGCTACGAGGCTGTCGATGCACTAGTCAAACACTGCGAGGATATTAGTCGACCTCTAAAAGAGGACATGAAGCGTTGGGGTGTAGACGTTTTTGGAGGTGCAACAGGTGGTGAACTCGAGCTTGTAAGCTTTTCGCGGGATGCTTCCCCACGCGATTCAGGTATCGGTACACCAAGTAGCATGACTATGTCGGAGACAGAGGAAGGCGACTTAAAGAAAGCAGACCGAAAGCGCGGTCTTTTCCCACAGCCCTCGAACATGCCGGCGACGATTCAACTCAAGGACTATCAAATAGTCGGGTTCAATTGGCTTTACCTTCTATTTGAGCGGAAATTATCCTGCATCCTTGCTGATGACATGGGCCTGGGTAAAACTTGCCAAGTCATAGCTTTCTTTGCACACTTACTGGAAAAAGGGATCAAAGGACCACATCTAATCATTGTGCCTGGATCAACCCTCGAAAACTGGCTTCGTGAGTTCTCCGTCTTTTGTCCACAACTTCATGTCATGCCATACTACGCAGGCCAGAGCGAAAGGCCCCACATTCAGGACCACATCTTGGATAGTCGCGAAACCGTAAACGTGGTCATCACGACGTATACTCTTGCGAAAACCAAAGATGACAATAGATTCCTTAGGAAGTTGAGGCCCGTCGTTTGCGTCTATGATGAGGGCCATCTCTTGAAAAACAGCAAGTCACTAGGATATGACGCTTACATGCGAATACCGTCACAGTTCCGTTTGCTCCTGACAGGTACGGATCTCTAATTATTTCGATCGCCTTTGCTATGGGCTGAAAACCTGTATTCATATTTCCTTATCTCGTTTAGTATGCCATCTTTCGAGTTGGCCCACTTTTGACGAATTTCGCGAGCATACTTTACCCACTCCACGTTCGATGAGCAGAGAGACGCTAATTCCGAGCCATACTGAACAGGTACACCACTACAAAATAACCTCAAGGAACTTGTTTCTCTCTTAGCATTCATCCTACCGTCGGTATTCAAGGAAAACAGCGAAGATTTAGAGGCTATCTTTCGTCACAAAGCCAAAACCACCGACGACTCGCACGCAGCACTACTGTCAGAACAGCGCATATCCCGAGCCAAGTCCATGATGATGCCTTTCGTTCTTAGACGAAAGAAACATCAGGTCTTGAAGCATCTTCCAGCTAAGACAAGGAGAGTTGAGTACTGTGACTTGTCTCCTGCCCAGAACGAATTGTATGAGAAAGAAGTTGCCAAAGGGCGCCGTGTTATTGCAGCCAGGGCAGCCGGCGAAAAGACAGGAAACGAGACCAGTAACATAATGATGGCGCTCCGGAAAGCGTCCATCCACCCATTGCTTTTCCGCCACTTGTATAATGATGAAAAACTGGCAAATATGTCTAAGGCTATCATCAAAGAAGAACAATACCGTGAAGCGAATGTGGACATGATCTACGAAGACATGGAAGTGATGACCGATTGGGAACTGAATCGCTTATGGTACGTCTGCTACCAATCATCTCTTCCCTGTTATCACCGAAAGCGGGCCCCAGGGCACCGTCAAACGGCCGGCAATGCTGACTCCAAGAATTCATAGCGAACAATTTCCGCGGACAATGACTCCCTTTTCGCTCCAGAACGAAGAGTGGATGGACTCAGGCAAAGTTACCAAAATGACCTCGCTTTTGAAAGCGTATAAAGAGAACGGGGATCGAGTCCTAGTGTTCTCTCAATTCACCATGGTCATGGACATTCTGGAAGCGGTCATGGAGACCGAAGAGATGAGTTTTTTTCGCCTGGATGGGAGTACCAACATGAATGAGCGGCAACCCATGATCGATCAGTTTACCGCCGATCCAGAAATCACCGTGTTCCTCCTTTCCACGAAAGCGGGTGGGGCAGGTATCAATCTTGCGGCCGCCAATAAGATTGTCATCTTCGACTCGTCCTTTAATCCCCAGGAGGACATTCAAGCGGAGAATCGAGCTCACAGGGTCGGACAAACGAGGGATGTCGAAGTGGTGAGATTGGTCACCAGGAACTCCATCGAGGAAAAGATTCACGCCTTGGGCGAGACGAAGCTGGCACTGGATGATCGAGTCGCTGGCGTGGTGGCAGACGAAGGTGATGATCAAAAGGCAAAGAAGCAAGGAGCTAAAATTGTGGAAGAGATGATGATTGGCGAGATCGAGAAAGAGATAGAAGTAAAGAAGAATGTTGGATGAGGCCTTGGATAGGACAGCCAAGCTTTGTTAGACTTACAACAATCGGTAAAGGATAGGTCTTTAACCATAGACAAGGATACAGTAGACGAAATACGCACAAGCGGCATCCACTTCGCGGCATTCTAGCGTCCTGAGGAATTTTGAGCCTGGTGACGACGGTATCTTCGTCAGCATTCACAGGTTCGCATGTTTAGCCTGTCAGGCATTTAGATTTCCAGTACAATAGATCAAATCCAAGATCAATGAAAGCCCATCTGAAGCTCACGGTGCATACAACTCTAGCTCAATAGAAGTCATCTAACTGATCCTAGTATTAGACCCATTCAATTTACCTACCTAGTAAAGGCATTCATCGTCTAAGCACAGTCTTCACAAGCCTTGTCAGAAGCCTTGCCCTTCGTTTCCGGAGACCCGATTGCAATCGCAGCTTCTGGGTCTATAGGGATCGTAGTCTCGCTATTGTCGTTGGGCGATTTCGGTGGTCTATCCGCCTGCCCTTCCTCGGCAGGTTTTTCGGAGGACGCTGTCCCTTGGTCTTCGTCCTCTTTGCCATGGTGACGATCTACATGTCCTAGGTCTCGAGTGGGATCGATGATGTTGCGGACGAGTTGCTTTAGGTGCTTTACTTCTGGGAACGGGGAAGAGTAGATTTTAGTAAATAGAGATGTTGCGAAGTTTGGTAAAGAGTGTGAGAACGATAGAGATGGAATGCAGATGAGCGTTATGTAGGAGAAGGTATTTCACAATGTTGGTTTCTCCTTGGATAGTTACTTGAAGGATTGCAATGTCCAATATCTCTAGAATGAGGGAAGAAACCGAAGATGAACAATTACATACCAGGGAATCCACCATCAGTCTTTCGGTCCCATAGCCTTATTGATTGAACCTTTGCATCCTGTCCCTTCGAGCCTACATCTTGGCTTGGTTGAGACGCGTGATGAACGAGCTCGATGGTGAATACGCCGCCGGTAGAAGGTACGAGGGAGACTTCGCCGAGGGATGTTGAAAAGGTCGAAAGAAGCTCTTGGGCAAACTGGGCATGTTGAGTAGGGTTTCGATAGATTTACGCAATGTATGACATGATTCTCCTCTTTCGATATCGTGGGAGTAATGACATTATTGGTAACAGGGGCCATATATTTTTTTCCTTGGAAGAGAGGTTGCAGAGCATGTGAAGAGTTGATTGATACAAACTTTCGTGAGGAATTTGAATGAAAAGGTGCTGGATGTATCAATATTGACGTACATAAGCTGCACGAAGCATCCACTTGCATCTGGTGACGTCTCAGTAGTCAGTTGCCCTTTCGGCATGTTACCAAGTCTTGAGGCACAGGACTGGCTGAGAAGTAAAAATACTCCTAAGATATTTTTGAAGCTTAAGCCTTGATATTGATCAGCAGAAAGACACGTACTGCGTGCAAAATGCTACACATTGACTTTCAGCTCAGCACCAGCTATGCAGAAGAAGCAGATGGCATACTGATCGTAATACGAGGCAGCACTACCCGAGCTAGGGCCTCTTTTGTTGAAACCTGTTCAGTCACGAAAGCCATGCGGAATGCCAATAGAATAAGTACTAGGCTGCGGATCCACAGCTGGGTTTATTGTTGTTTACTTCTGGCGTACATTGAAGCGTCGGAAGGTGTATGAGATGAATCGAACTTATCAACGGTGGTCACGTCATGCACGAAAGTTGCGAGACCAAGGCTTTAAGTTCGATGTGACATTTCCAAGTTGTGGTATCTACAGAAAGCTTGGAAATGACAATAGCTTTCGGCGTAGATTGATACATGCAGTGTTCCCATTCCACCCAAGGCTCCATCCATTGGCACGTATTATGAACCGCGAAGACATCCCCCATAAACACATAAAGAAATCCTTTTGCTTTACACAGTACGATAGCCTCCAGCATGCAAACAGAGTTCCCCCGAAGCTCAATTATGCCAAATTCATGCGAAATCTGACGGTCGAGATGAAATGGAGGGGGAGTCCCGATGTCATCAGCCGACAAAATCCATCCACACTATAATGATATTCAGCGGTACGAAATGACATGTTTTATCCATGCTCTTGTCTGTCCCTGCCCATCGGCCGTAACAGGATGACCCGGAAGATTGACGATGTTGGGCAAAGGTAGCGGGCCGTAGAAGATAAAGTGGTATCAAGGATGAGGGAATATATTGAGAAAACCGTAGAACGCCTGGCCGACCGGAGGTAGCTGCCCTTACATGACCGTGCAGCAGCCGTTCGACTGCTGTGGTGCATATGGATCTTCGCGCTTGTCAACCTGTAGGTGGGGAAATTAGCCATTGATATTAGCATCATGCCACGATCAACGCGATGCGCCATTGATTGCGGACTCTTTGGGATATGGCGACTTACCGAACCCCACATGGAAGGCACCATGAAGTCTTTCGTGTTTGTGCAGTATTGGATTAATCTGGCGTGGAAGAGATTAAGATTAGCCTCGCCTACCGCAGAGGAGAAGTCGCATATAGTTGGCCATCACTCACGACATTGAAGCCTCTGATACTTTGATCCGTGGTCTCTCTAGATCTTCCCTGAGTCGTGAATTGAGTTCGTTCAGTCGGCGGACCTTCAGATCTGCCATTGACTGCTTTTTGTTCTTGACATCCCCACCAGCGCGGATTTCGTAAGCCGCCGGCATCTCGACAATTGAGGCGTCTGGCCGGCCGTCTGTCTTGAGACAAATCACCAGACACAGGGAGAGGGGTCTAGGACGATGAAGAGGATCAGCCGACGATCGATAAAGCGTTGGTGGGAAGGTTGATGTTGGCAGCGAGGTTGTAGTGTTGCGCTCAGGCTGTCCAAATTAGCGTTCCGCCTAGCGCACAAAAGCCGATCCGCTTCGCTTCCTTGCAAACGGTTACCTTAAGCATCCTTAAAGTCACATATATGTAAGGACATCTATCGAGACCCCTCGAAGATTAGCATCTATCAGTTGTAGGAGGATATAGCTCAAGATGCCTCCTCCACCGCACACGAAGCCCGAAAATGTGCTCAAAGTAAGTGGTCGACCCCTTGGCCTGTATATTCTGATGATGAGGCGTCGCTGACACGGTTCATACACACAGCGAGCGCAAGAACTTATTGCAGTGGACCAGTCTCCAGCTGCTCTCAATATACTACACGAGCATGTCACGTCCAAGAGATCAAGGAATAGCCCCATCACATCGCTTGAACCGGTTATGGTTCAATTTGTCGAGCTCTGCGTCGATTTGAAGAAAGGTAAATTAGCAAAAGATGGACTCTACCAGTACAAGAACACGGCACAAAACACAAACGTTGGTACCATTGAGGTATGTAGATCCAGACATCCATTTCGACACATATCATTAAGACCTTCTCTTCCAGCTTGTCCTCAAAAAGTTCATCGAGCTCGCGGAAGCAAAAGTTACCGAAGCCCAAGCAAAAGCTGATGAGGTTCAATCGTCGCTCGAGCCTGCTACATCATCGGACAATGTCGAAGACTTGGAGGCCATCGAGACCCCAGAGTCCATATTACTCTCTACAGTGTCAGGGGAACAATCTAGAGACAGAACAGACAGAGCCATAGTCACACCCTGGCTTAAATTTCTGTGGGAAACTTACCGAACGGTATTAGAGATTCTGAAGAATAATGCACGATTGGAAGTCATGTATCAGTCCACGGCTATGCTCGCATTCACGTTCTGTCAAAGTTTTGCTCGCAAAACAGAGTTCCGAAGGCTCTGCGAATTGCTCCGAAACCACGTGCAAAATGCCGCCAAGTATCAGTCCCAGATGCATGCGATCAATCTTAGTGAACCGGACACCCTACAGCGACATCTTGATACCCGATTTCAGCAGCTGAACGTTGCTGTAGAATTGGAGCTCTGGCAGGAGGCATTCCGTAGTGTGGAGGACATTCATACGCTACTCAGCTTGAGCAAGCGCCCTGCGAAGAACATCATGATGTCCAACTACTACGAGAAGCTCACTCGAATCTTCTTGGTCAGCGAGAATTATCTCTTCCATGCAGCAGCTTGGAGCAGGTCCTACAATCTTCTTCGCCAATCTGCCAACACTGTCGCTTCCGGCCAAAGTGCGAAGAAAGATAACCCACCAGCGTCCGAAGCGGACCTGAGTAGGGCTGCCTCATTTGTGCTGCTCTCTGCACTTGCCATCCCAGTCATCAGCACATCCCGCTCCCGAGGGGCACTCATCGATGTAGATGAAGCTCGCAAGAACAAGAACAATCGCCTTACTAATCTACTCGGCATGTCCCATGCACCCACAAGAGAGGTTTTATTCAAAGATGCTATGAGTAAAGGGCTCCTAAAACGTGCCAGACCAGAAATTCGGGAGCTCTACCAGATCTTAGAGGTTGACTTTCACCCGCTCTCGATCTGTAAGAAAATCTCGCCTATTCTCACAAAACTTGACGAGGATCCCGAGATGGGGAAATATATCTTGCCTCTGCAACAAGTCATCCTGACAAGGTTGTTTCAGCAACTGTCGCAAGTGTATGAGTCTGTTGAGCTCAGCTATGTCTACAAGTTGGCTCAATTTCCAGAGCCTTTCCAGGTGACTGCTGCTTCTATCGAGAAGTTCATCATGAATGGATGCAAGAAGGGAGACTTGGCAATACGTATCGACCACGCCACTGGTGTACTAACCTTCGACTCCGACGTCTTTTCGGCTGCCAAGGCTCTGCACCCTGGTAGCGGATCGGGTTCTGCTGAAAACGATGCAAGCTCAGTCCAGCGACTGCAGCGTACCCCAGCAGAAATTGTGCGGTCTCAACTGACGCGCCTTGCCAAGACGCTTTATGTCACTTGTCAATACGTCGATCCAGAATATAACGTGGTCCGCGAACAAGCGAAATCTGCAGCACTTGCTAGAGCACAAGCCGGCGCTGAGCAGGAGCATCAAGAGACCTTATCACGACGAGCCATCATCGAGAAGAAGAAGGAGCTAGCATCGGATGCGCTTCAGAAAAAGCAGAAAGAGGAAGAAACTCGCAAGAGAATAATCGCTCAACAGCGTCAAGAAGCTGAGGCTTTGCGTTTATCTGAAGAGCATAAAGAACGTGAGCGCAAACGCATGAAGGACGAGCAAGATCGCATTCGTCGAGAGAACAACGAGAAAGAGCTTAGTGACCTTGTCAAGAAGGGCATCAACATCGACGACGTAGACATCAAAGACCTAGATAGCAATCAGCTTAGGCTTCTGAGAATCTCCCAGCTCGAAAAAGAGAAAACTGACCTCTTCAAGAATCTCAGGGTCACCGGCAAGCGCATCGATCATCTGGAACGAGCGTTTAGAAAAGAAGAGATCAAGCTTCTACCAAGAGATTACGAGGCACAACGCGAACGGGACCTTGCCGCTTACGAAAAGTCCAAGTCTGAGACGTTGAGAGAGGCTGAGCGGAAGCATACAGAGGACGTGTCTCTCAAACACCGTCTCAGCCGTTTATTGCCTGTATACGAGAGATTCCACGAGGATCTTAAGGAAAGGCGTCATGACGAATTCGAGAAGCGCAGGAAGGCAGCCGATCGTGAATACCAGAATGCCATCGACAAGCGGAAGCGAGAAATCCGTGAGCGGAAGGCTCGCGATCAGAGGGAACAGGAAGAGGCTGAAAGACGTGCCCAAGAAGAAGAGGAGAGGATCGCTAAGGAGGAAGAGGAGCGTAAAGCTGCTGAAGAAGAGAAGAAGCGATTGCAGGCAGAAGCTCGGGCAAAGAGAGACGTGGAGCGAAGGTGAGATCTAGTGTCCTTGCCCCTGTTAATGATTGACTATACTGATTGAGACCCATAGGGAGCTCGACGAGAGAGCAGCTATTCAGCGTGCGAAGGAGGAAGCGGCTGAAGCGAAAATCAAAGCCATGCGGACCGGAGCTACACGCATACCAGATCGCACGGCGCCTATTCGCTCTCCTGCAGCTGAACGCACCGACTCTTCAGAACGTCCATCAGGTCCTCCGCGTCTCGCACTTGCGGGCAACAAGCCCACCTGGCGCGAACGCCAAGCAGCCAAGGAAGCCGAGGGAACTGGCAGCGGCCCACCCCCGGCTGCACCACCTTCCGATATTGCCACCAAGGAGGGCTCGATGCCACCGAAAAAACCTGGAGGTTATGTCGCGCCCGCCCGCCGTGACCCAAACACTGCGCCTCCGCCTCGAGGCCGAACTGACGCTGCACCCACACTTAATGCTCCACGCGATGCTAGCTCCAGTGTCGAGCCGACCGCCAAATGGCGTCCTAGTGCTCCACGTACTGGCCTGGGACGTGACGACTCGCCAGCTGAGGCGCCAATCCGGAAAGCCTTGGACGGCTTACGCATACCTGCTGGCGACAGGGATTCAAGCCCAGCCGATGGCGGGAGGCCAATTTCGTCGTCAGGGACGGCGAGAACCGAGAGCCCGGCTGCCGAACCGCTGCGGCCAGCTCCTGGTAAGTACGTCCCTGTGCATATGAGAAATAAGGGATAGGTGGTTGAGAGAAAGACAAAAAGGACAAAGGGGTAGGTCAGATTGTAATATTACAGAACGGTTTCCTATTAGAGTGTAGTTCGCTTCGAAGCACACACGTGCGAGCATGTCATTACTCCCAACACTGTATTTCCTGTGTCGTTGTACCAAGCAAATTCCTAGTCAGTAAGTTTGGGAAATAGAGCATGAAAAGTTCATTTTAGGTGCATTTAAGCCCGTAAACCCGTCACTGCTCCGAATGAGATACTCGCAACCTGAATATGAAACAATATGTAGATGCATCGAGGTCCTCAAGTAAATGGTATCATCGCTCCCGTCCCAAACCCATTGCCATTCAAATGCAAGTCCAAATGCAAATGTACAAACCCACGAAACAGAATCCCCCTCAGACAACCTCATTCATCATCCAGCTGAGATCTCAAGGCTACCTACAAGCCGGGCCCTCCAGCTATTGCACACTTCCTCAAAACCCTCGATAACATCCCCACAGACTCTTGCACACTCCCGACCCGCCAACCTCTGCTCCCAATTGCCCTTCTCTGCCCACCGGATAGCTTCTTCCCCCGCCTCAGCTTCTCTGCGCATCTCGAGTACCATCTCAGTTGCGGAGCGTAGACGCCTTGCAGCTAGGGCGGTGGTCTGCCGTGTCATGTGAAGTGTGTCGGAAAGGTGGGTGAGGATAGATGTTAGCTCCTCGGTGGAGGCATGAAGACTGTGCAGGGAAGTCAGAGGCTGAAGTGTTGGTGTGGGGAGGTCGTTGATCAGCGTTTCGAGGAGGGGGAGGAGTTCGTCGATGTCTTCGGGAGTCGGGGACGCTGACAGGGGCGACATGAGCGGGTAAGCCAATGTTGAGATCGTCCGCGATTGACTGGATAGATGCGACGTCACGGCTATGTGGGCTGTTATCAGCCTAGATGTACCGTTCTCGATATCAGATTGTGAGCCAAGATCTTTAAGGTATCCAATGACTCGATTCGCGACACCGTCGGGCTCACATCCCTGTGCTCCTGTACCTTGACGGGCTAGATGCTCAATTGCGGCCATGCGGGAGTTTAGGGTCGGGGAGATCCCATCCGTGCCTTGCATATCACAGTCATCGCTACAGTCAGAGCCGTTGTACTGGGATTTCTGCCGGCGGTGGTTCTTGGAGCGGGTTGGTCGCCTTGGAGGACTCAGAGAACGTTCCCTTGAGGGGTATGGTAATGATCGTGTGGATATGTGTGTTTCCTGTATTAAGATTCCATCCTGCTCATTTCGTCCACCATCACAATGGACCTCGGGCAACTCTCCATGCGCTCCTCCGTCTTCGTCCTCGTCGAAGGCTTCTGCCAGCTCATCTGCCAGGTTGCCGAGCCCATTCGGGCTTTGAGGTTGTGCACCGTTGCCCACGCTATTCGACAATCCGAATTCGCTCCGCTCATAGGAAGGAAGTGATCGTTGTGCTACAGGTGATGATGATGAGTATTGAGAAGATCTGCGACTGATAGGGCCATTGGTAGAGTGATGTGCGTTACTCTGTGGACTGGGCGAGGGAAAGGAGAGGTTGGTGCTCGTAGTTGAGGACTTCCGAGGCCGCGTCGGTGTTCGTGGAGAGGACGGCATTAGTATCATACAGGAACTGGGTACTCGGTAGTCTGAGCTGCTAAGAACATAGATTTCGGCAGGACAAAAACCGTATCGGACAAGATAGGCTCGGAGAAGCTGCACAAAGTTGCTTTTGGAAGCTCTTGCACCGAACAGCAGAAAGGTGTTGACGTTCTTTGTCCGCCCAAAAGCACAGACTAGGGCGCCTCAATATTTCAGGCATGGACTGCTCTTGTACAGATCACTTATTCTGTCTAGCAAGAGTCAGATGCTGTGGTTGAGTCTAAACGGAGCTTCCCCTGCCATTTTGACTGTTTCCCGGTAGAGAACCAGGTTCATGGGGTATGATTAAGTGGAAAATACCCCTGTCTATCTAATTCTAAATATTCTAGCTTCGGCCCTTCCCGCACGTCAGAAACTGTGGGGCTTTCTCCAGATCTCAGACTTTGACTCGCGATGTCAATTGAACGACTTCCTAAAATTTCAATATTCTCGCATGATCCTCTCCACATAGGGCACTCCACTGAAGCTCGCTCGGGGCTCTTCTGGGAAAGATGACCTCTCTCCGTGCGTTCCGCCCTCAAGACCTACTAAACATGAACCTCACAAACCTCGATCCCCTCACGGAAAACTATAACATCGATTTCTATCTCCAATACCTCACCAAATGGCCCTCTCTATTCACAGTGGCCGAAGACCAAGACGGTAAGATCATAGGCTACAGTAAGATTTCACAGCCCAGACCATGGGACTCGTCAGCTTGCTGATGGGAGATCTCCAAGTGATGGGCAAAGTCGAAGAAGATCCACCATGGCGCCAATTCACTGAGCATTATCTACCCTGGCACGGACATGTCACTGCTTTGACAGTCGCACCTCAATATCGGCGACTGGGTCTGGCGCAAAGTCTTACCAAAGCCCTAGAAAGGGGATGCGAAGAGGAGAATGCCTGGTTTGTAGATCTTTTCGTAAGAGAAGGGAACAAGACAGCTGTGGGACTATATGAAGGCTTGGGGTATGCAGGTTCTCTTTTGATCACTAGCATTCTGCGAACACAAATACCAATGATGACATCGAAACAGCTATAGTGTTTTCCGCCGAGTGGTCGACTACTACAGCGACGACCCTACGGGACGCAAAGCTGGAGAAGATGCATTTGATATGAGAAAGCCATTGAGTAGAGACAAGAAACTAAAGCACATAAGGAAGAACGGAGCGAACTTCAGAGTAGAGCCGGAAGATTTATACCATGGATGAAGGATCAGGTAGTCGAACAATATCCACAAATGCATGACTTGCGTTGCCTACGCTAAGAGGAGCGAATGATGGTTCAGGATCTGATTGTTTCCAACAATACCACAGCGTTTCTTGCGAATGCATTTCCTCCACAACGATAACTCAGGCGCAAAACATTGTCAAGAAAAAAAGCGAGTCGACTTGGAGAACTCATTCAGTACGCTAAGATTCTGGGCCTAGAATATCTCCCTCAGTGACTGTCCGACGAAACATTTGGTCGCACGACCGTCAATTGAGGTTTCCATCATGTTTGGCGATTTCGTCTAACGGAAGAAACTTGTGTAACGGCAAATAGATTACAACAGACACACATGATCAAACCACTGTGGTCTGCCTAGCATGAAAAAGGGGGCAACAGTCTAGCATGCTTGCTGCCCTTCATACGAAGGGTTCCTTTCAGACAGTATCAAGCTTATGCCCACAGTGGCTCAGGTCATCGTCCTAACGTTAGTAGCTTCCTTGTACAGCGTTACCTCCAGCAGTTGCTTCAATAATTAAGTCTTCGGCGCCATCGAATGATACGACCACCTGAATTTTCTTGAGCGCCCTTCCCCTTCCTAGTCCCCGATACGCAGCCTCCTTCTCAAGTGCTTGCCGTTGAAGCTGTTCAGCTATAGATACAGCATTCGGACCTCCACTCGCATAGCCCAGCGGGACTTGTGGAAGCCTACTGCTTTTATTGATTCGTACCGAAATGGAAGTTGAAGATAACGGCGAAATCTGACGAGGGGTCTGCGATATTGAGGATGATTGTCCCCGTGGCGTATGAGGACTGTCTTCGGGATCTCTAGACGCGACGCTAGCACTTTTCGAGGCCGTCGCCGCTGGTTCTGAAGACCGTCTTGACGGCAAAGCGGTGCAGAGCGAGGTTATAGACTTTTGAGATTGTCCTGAAGGGTTCTGGGCGTCCTTATGAGAATGCTGCTTGAGCGTTCCCCCTAATGGTTCAGGGCTCAAAGCCGGGAAGGGGGCAACAGGAGATGAATCTAATAAAGCTTGATCGCGATGAGTGATTCTTTGGCCCTGCCGCTTCAAAGCCAGATCGCTTTCGCCTAGGGATGGGGTCACTGTCTTTGATTCCTGGGGTTTGGGTTCCTTAGTCGCAGGTTCGATAGTCGTGGAAGCCAAGGCATCCTCTGATTCACCACTCTGATCGGGCTGGGCCATCATATGCTGCCTCGACAGCGAGGATGAGTCCTGTTGAGCGCTATCTGTCGATGCTGAGGCGAAAGTGCTCCTCGGGTGGTTCTTCAAAGGATCTCCTGCACCCATAGACTTCCCGTCACCAAGCAAGGTCTTGAGCCAACTTTTCCTGAACCACGATGTCGACCGTGAGCCAGATCGAATATGTTCATTCCTCGAAGTACTAGAATAGCGAGTCCTTGGGTCAGGAGAAGCAGACCCAGATAACGTTCGATCCTGTCTATGGCTAGGCATGATATCCATGGGGTTCAACTCTGGGCTCACCTTTGCCTGGGATAACCACTTCGTAGTAACAAGATTGCGTCTGCCGTTTGCGGTACTACCTCGAGAGAGATTGTGCAGCTCAATAACTTCGCTATTGCTCCTCCTAAGGCGGGACAAGTGCTGTAAAGAAAACACCCTACGCCTACTTGTGGGAAAAGAAACGGAGGTTTTCACGCTTCCAGGTCCGACATGCGAGCTTTCGGAAGAAAAGGTCTCAGAGCTGTTGTTTTCCCTCCTCTTGAATTTTCTTGGAATCGGTGCCATATGAGACGTATCATGTTCTTCGAATTTGTGACTTGCATTACCGGCATTAGTGCTCTGTATTGGAGAGTGAGCTTTATATACTTGTGCTCTGGGAAAATTTGGTCCTTGATTCGACGAAACACATTGAGAGTCCGCTTTGTCGCCGTCAGCGTGGGAGGTGGTCCACAGGCCTCCAGAATCAACGTTTGGATTATCCACTTTACCAAATACGTCACATCCAACCCAACCACGCTCAACCAGAAAGCTCAATTTATCCGCAACACTCTTGTGACGTTGCTGCGACGTCTGCTGTTGCTCGTGCTCATGGTTGGGATCACTGTCTTGGGGCTTCCTAGGTGAGATGCATCGCGAAAGCACCAAAGGCTCTACTAGACTCGCAGGAACAGGACCAGGACCTATAATCTCGTGTTCGGATGATTTCGGCGCGTTTCTCCTAGGCGAATTTTGACGAGAACATGGACTGAGCAGCTCGGCTGGCTTAGTCGTGCTGCTGCAGGCACTTTCGCCATCCGCCACAGAATCGCCGTGAGAAGACATCCTCGAAGTAGAATCCGCCTTGTCCGGCATGCAACGCCGATTACTAGCCGGTGACTTGTTGGCCGGGCTAAAGCTTCGAGTAATTCCCGTTGGTCCATTTTGAGGCTCTTCTCGACCAATCTCCTGCCCGTTGTGCGAAACTGTCATCGCTGACTCATTGCCCTGAATAGTCTTTGCAGGCGTGGTGCGGAGCTTATTTTGCACGACATCCTGATTATCAGTCGATTGCTCGATTCTCGAACCAACAGCCTCAATGTTGTAGGTGGATACAGCATGCGGCTCATCTGACCCGATCACCCGACTTTCTGCTGGTTTCTCGATGTTCATAGCAGTGCCCTGGGTAGACTTCGCGCTCACTGGTGGCCGTTGACTGCGCCGACCCTGCAGATACCTGGCAGCGTTGAGTTTGGGACACTCGATCATGTCATCGCTGGGTCTTTCAACCATCGATGCCCAATGATGCTTGATCGCTCTATAATCAGACACTGTTAGGACCTTTACTGCTGGCCGGGGTGCCAATGATGGCTTGGGTGGACTAAGAGGCTCGTAGGATCTGACCGATCTTGGTGGACAGGGTATCAACGGAGAGTGCGAACGATTTCCAGCAAGCGCATGGGTCTGAAGCTCTTGTAGTGCACGAATTCTCTGAGCGACGAACCCTTCTTGGATGATAGGGCTATTCGACTCGCAGTACGGAGAATGATCGCGCATGACTGCGTCTCCAGGGCCTGGGCTCGCGAGTTTTCGTTCCTTCATCATGAAAAGAACAAACAATGCGTACTAGTGATGGCGGTTTGATGGATGAGAATGCTTTTTGAAAGAGTGATTGTAAGATATTGGCGAGAAGTCTATACAGTACCAGATGCGAAATCGGTCGCCGAGGACTGGTGGGAGAGGTGGTTCCATCTAATAGCTCCGAGGTCATATAGAGGGAAGGAACATCCGTCAAATAGGGTTGGGATGAACAAGCGATGTAGGTTAATGTTGGGCTGCGATTTCCAAGAACTATTTCAGACAATACAGCTGATAGTGTCAATTTTATGTAGTTTTTGGCGTAGGAGTACAGGAGAAAGCTATTTCTACAAAGACGATCACTTGAGCGACGCCTGCAAACTTTCCAAAACCTATCAAGCAGTGTCAGATAATCAGCTAAAGAGATCATGAATAGAAGCTTGCTTGCCTCCAATTCTATTTTAGCCTCAGCTATGTCCTGCTCGCTCCCGCTGCCTCCGGCTATCTTTTGGGCTTCGGCGATTTGAGAGCGTACAGCCTTTGACAGATCCCGATTAGCCAGTGAAACAGTCCTATGTCAGTATGAATACTTACATCGGCACTGAAATCATCCAAAGGAAATCCCTCGACAGCATTGATACTAAGCTGCGAACCTGGCTGCACAATGGCAAACCCTCCAGACACTGGATAAAACCATTAGCATAGCACTCAGACAAAGCTGCCCACGCCATTTTTTCCCGCTCTAGGTGATGGCGTTGTGCTGATGGATCGCCGGACACCTTTGAACTGAACGTACAGAAAAACTGCTTGCTTCCACCGGTTTCCTCGATTACCTCGACGAGTCCGGGCTTCAATTGTTCGATTGAGGGCACGTGGCTGGCAAGTACACCCATTTCACCAGATTCTGCAGGTATGTTGACTTGGATTCTAACGATTGCCACGGGTTCAGTCAAGGTTTCAGGCGAACGCAAGGAATTGGCGAGAAGTGTAGCATGCCGGCAACTCACACATCCGTGGACTTATATATCGACTAGATCATGGCACAGTGGTCAGCACTTTAATAAGTAGTAAGACATACATGGAGGATAGTAATAGGACTAGATGCCGGACGAATATAAACAGTATTCACCTGATGGGGAAGAGCGAGGGTGAGCTTGATCTTGTCGGATACTGCATCTGCGTACCCTCTTCGTTGAGGAAGCACGCGAGTCGCACATGGGCGAACACGAGTAGCAGCCCGGGCTACACGTAAAGCGTTCATCTTAGAGATGTATTTCTACAGTCTTGTCAATATTACATTAGGTACATTGAGCTCACAAGGCCAGCAGCAGGCGATAATTTAGTCGCAGTCTTAGCCGCCTGTTGGCGGCTAGTTCTTGGACTAATGCTAGCGATCATGTGATCAGACTTTGAGTCAAAATTCGAATCAGTGATCAGTGGTAGCTCTTCGTCACCGCCAGAGGTACCCTGTAGTATATGGATCCGGCCGCACTAAACACTCCATGGACCGACGGTACGACTATCATTACTTGGATAACGCTGAACCGTGGATGACAAAAATCCCTCATATCGACTTAGGATTGACCAATCATCATCATGACGAGGTGCATGAATCCTAATTCAATTGAATACTACAACATGAAACTTTCGTTATCAGAGGACAATTGCCTTACCTTCAAGATCTCTGCGATAGAGTCTACAGTTGGTCGTACCGTTGAATGTATCCAAATCGGTCTGATTTGTGATAATTTAACGTGATTCCTCTCACCTGATCAACTTTGAGATGTTCTGAAGGCTTACGCTATGTATGCAGCCACCAAGAGTGTGGGGTGTGATGTCTCCGACGCGCTATGTCGTTGGCGCGAGTGCTCTAATAAGAAGCTTCGCTGCTCTTACTGTTGCCCCACAGTCCCTGTGTGCCGCTCGAGTCGCAAGGCTAACAGATCAGGACGATCTGGCTTAGTATGGTACATGACTGCTTGAGGACAGATGCCCGAGCTTCCTAAAGAGTCTGCAGATCGACTGCGATGGTCAGTGCAGAGAACGGGTAATGGGTTGATTGAATCCCGCGGGTCTCGTAGGGAGGGAAGCCTCGTTCTAGTGATACTCCTCCGTTGTCGGCTAGAAGAATGAAAGAGGGGCTCTGGAGTGAAATATTACAATCTGGCGTGGTGGATGCTCTTTTTAATTGCTCCGTATAAAGGAGAAATATGTGCAGGACTACCAGTCTACATGTCCACGATATCATACCCTTATTGTTTGGGATATGACTGCATTCTGCGATTGAAGCTGCTCAATAAATATCGTGCAATCATTACGGTGAGCCATTATTGATAAAGGCGCCGCCCCGGCACCCCGGCTCTGTCATTTGGCACCAAATTTACACTGTTCTGAGGGCTACACGCCAAACGCCTCAGCGGAAGCCGCCCCAGACATTATAACCTTACCACACTCCCACCTCGTCCTTTTTCATTACCAACAGTCAGCACCTCCCCACTCCAACAACAAAAATTCTCTTCATGTCTTCTTTTGCTCTGCGACTGATGACCACTGTCAGCAATCGGTCGTCTACTTAGTAGCCTTTTGAACGGTTATAAGCAACCCTTGCGTCTAGCACCACTCGTGCTTCACTCCAAATAGAGCCACCAACACCAACCGCCGAACACCGCTGCTGGCATTCATCATCTATTCCGTCCTCCGTTGGCTTCACCTGCGCAGGGCTGGGTCTAAGGCTCTCCTGCGTACTGCTCGCCCCCGCCACGCAACCCAGTTCTTGCGAGTAGGTTTACTCGCCAATCTCAACATCATGTTCGAACCCTTCTTATAGCAATACGTCCTGAGGGACACCTAGTCCTATCGGATCCCGAGATTCCATCCATCGGCTGAGAGTTCTTTGAGCGCCAAGGTCTTCGAACTACATCTACAGATCTTCCTACTCCGCTGTCCGAATTGTCACCAAGACGCATTCGATTTGACTTGCTCTAGCCACTCTCGACCTGACAGTTGTGGCCAATCTCCGAATACTTCTATACTATGGCACATCATCACCATGCCAACCATGACAGGGCACTCGTATCTCAAGGACTGTCATCCAGCAGCTGTCATGGCACAGCTAATGCTTCGACGACGGGCGAAGACGACTTAACATCAGAACCTGACGAACCCCCGGATAAATTTGTCCAATTTGCCAAGCTCGTGACACCATGCTCTCGAAGCTTTGGTGTGCAACATGGACGTGAACAGATCACTTCTCTACGCCCAATCCGGGACAGAACAGAATCCCTTCTTACACAAGCACTCCTCTCGAGCCCGGAGCTCAATCCTATGTCTGACGTGGAAGCTCCTGTCCTTACCAGTGATGGTGGACTGACGAGTCCTGCTCGGACTACAACCCCGAGTCCACCGACACCAACCATGAATCATAGGGGCATCGACAGGTTCAGCACAGATAAACAGCCTGAGCCGAGCATTGAACGATTGTTAGACACCATACAGATTTCTCCTACAACGGTCGTGAATCAGTCACAGGAGACAAATGTGGAGGCTGGTTTAGGTCGCAAACGATGCATCAGCTTCGCTTGCGGGCGCCAATCAAACTCTCCGAAGATCGGTGACTCGCAGGTAAAGAAGCAAGAGAACCCAGAGGACTCTACAAAGGCATGCGATCCACCAAAGCGTCCTTGCTTGTTGAAGTTCGTCTGTCCCATGAGGCCTTCGCGCACCGAGTCACCTAAGATTGAGAAAGTAGAGAAAAAGGAAAAAGCACCTAGCCCCATCCAACAACGTTCGAAGTCCGTCTGTGGCCAAACGGACAACGTCACAACGGGGCATGATGCTCGACTACCCCGAGACTCAAACTCTACTATCAAATGTGGCCCCAGTCTTGGCATACCGTCTTCTCCTGTGGCTTCCTTTCGCGGCGGCAAAATATTCAATCGTATAGACTTCCAGAAGTCCGAAGCCACAAGATTCAATGAATTTGCTGGTCCCTTCAACACGGAAGATGAATGGACAAATGAGCAGACGGCCTTCCGACAAAAGATCACGGTCAACGATACCCTGAGAAAAGAGAATGCCATCAGAAGACTAGCCGAGGAAGCGGAAGAAGAAGCACTCGACGAAGAGGCTGAAGACAGGGTCATAGACTATGAATTCGAGAACGACTATCTGAACGATGATGATGCAAAGGAGGTTTCTAATGATGGTAATGAGACAGATGATGAGGAAGGATTCGCGGAGTCGGATGACGAAAGTGATGGTAACTCTGATTACCAATTCTGGACGCCGGGCCTCACGACGGCTGCCACCTCTACAGACCACCTGGATCACATTCGCCCCCTGAGCCACAGAGTAGCCTCGGACTCCTCCATAGAGTCTGCGATTAATGTCAGGAGGAACAGCTCAGTAAGAGCTCCGTGGGGATCTCAGGTGAAGTCGCCGAGTTTGCATCCCAGCACACCCAGTCTACCCGACGGCAGTGACTTTGTTGTCGGAACCATCGACGAGGACCGTCATCTTGAGGAAGCATATATTTCTTGTTTGGAGGAGCGGCGACGCTCGAAACATAAGTTCATACCCCAGGACATCGATCCCAGCTTCCCGATTTCTGAACCCGAGGCTGATCTTGATGATGACGATGGTAACGGCGAATTTGCAGAGAAAGATGTTGCTCGTGTGGACGATGGGCCTGATTGGGTGACAGGACACCTAGAGATCTCTGAAGATGGTGAACCACTTCCCACAAGACGGCGCCCGTCCTCAACCACAGCGACAGACTCCCCAATGCTGTCGCCAAAACGAATGCACCCTTCATCTCCAAAACGCCTACATTCCCCACCACCGAGGCGTGCTACCGTGCATCGATCACCTCCGCCTCGCCGGCTCTTTGGCCGACAAAGTCACCGTCTGCGTTCTCCGCCGCCAACACACCGGAAGCTCACATCTCCTCCCTCATCACGCAGGCCTTCGGTCGGGTCGCCCCCAAAGTTACCATTTGGTATCAACATGCCGCATCTGGCGCAGCGCCCGAATCTCACACACACAACTTCGCTACCTAGAACTCCGAATCCTTTTTGGCTGCAGCACCGCAAGTCCCTTTCTCATGATTCGGACACTCCTTCGGCCGGTACGTCACCGAAGACCGTGCGCCAGTCGCGTGGGGAAGTTCACAGTCGTGGACCCATAGACATAGTTCAGGGGCTTGAGACCAAGAGACAGCGTCGCAAGGACAAGTTCTGGCGTCAGCATTGTCGCACTGCCGGCAAAGACAAGGGACGGAGATGCCAGCCTGGCAAAGGTGCGGAAAGGATGAAAGAACTTGGACTGGAGATGGCGGATCGATTTCGAGGCTATGGTCAAAAGGCACAGCTCGTCCTCTCCGTCTGATGGTCGATTGGACACCCTTTTCGCTGCGGTCAATCACCATATTTATACATAACTTTGGACGATGCCCTTTTTGGCAGCTCGTCGGGCATTGACATACGGTTTTCATCATGAACATTTTTCTTGCGATTAAGCGGATTGGACATGAATGGCGCGGCTTGCATGCACATGGGGAGATTTACACCGTTGCATAGCTAGCACTGATATCAGAATGGCTACAGACACAATCTCTATACTACAGTCCAATGATGTGACTATGCAATGCCTGAGCACCATGTTGAACAACTTTCCTGGTACTCAGCCGTGAAGTCGCTCAATATTCTCGACGCGACATGAGCATTCGGCGTTGGTTTATCGACCGGGAAAACATATGTAAAGGTGCCCCTCAGGGACGGCTAGACTGATTCAGGAAGAGGTCTTAGGATCATCCCAGTGACCGTCCTTGTTCCTGGACAAGCCGGTATGAGAGACTGAAATAGCTTTCCGTGCAGGCTATGGTGATAGCATGACGCGGCCGAAAAGGGCGAAGTCATGGATATCACGAGGTGAGATTGGTGTGGGACAAGATGATCCTCCAAATGAGGAATGCTCATACACAGCTTGCTTCCGGCTCCTTCGTTTGCTTTGACCCTTCGGAGTATTCTAGAGCATACTCACAACCAAAGGACATCTGTCGAAATTTCTGCTGTCATTCGACCATCATCCACTAATCCCTCACACCTCCTTTCATGGCTGATGAGATGCCATTTACACGGCAAAGCAGAAGTGTATATCGCGATGACGGCTACACACCGCACAAGGATAGCCGAGAAGGTTTGAATCAAACAGCAGATGATGCTGACCAGGGATGGAGACTGAGACGGTTTCTCCCGTAGAATAGTCATGAGGCATGTGACAGACATCTTGCTGACCGCCAGATGGACGGGCGGCGTGTATGACCATGCGAGCAGTAGACGATATTATGAGAGGGGCGAATAGTAGAATAGTCTATTTAACAGGCACAGAAGGTATTGTAGGCCGGTGCTCGTCAACTGTTAGTCTGCTTCAGGAGACATCACCCACTACTCCATACTACTACTATTCTATTGCGTGCATATGTACCAGTGCATGCTCTACTACCTATCCAATTGGCCAAGCTCTGATCTGCCCGTTTGGAGCTACCCCCACGTTCGCTAAGATCTACACCACCCACCGGATCTAAGGTGCTAAGATACTTTAGTGTGGAGGCTCGTTGTTGCCCCTCCAGGATTCGCCAACTCCTTTTCGCCAGCTACCAATAACAACAAAATCACCACCACCACGCTGCACGACATCTGCCCCACTCTTCACGACGTACCGGGAATATCATACCATCTGGTGCAGCGACACTACTGTCGTAAGGTACATCGATCGGGATCCCGATCCAACAAGCACAAACGCTCGTCGATTCGTTGTGATCAGCAACCACCGCACCCTGCTGCAGAGCCAAGAGGGGCAGCCCCACCTCCTTATCTATCAGCAAGCGTCGCCTGCAAGCTCGACAAGCTGCAGCATCTCTCGCATCGTGCATTCACAATACTATTGCTGCCCGCTCCCAAGCACACGCGCGCTATTGGTTCGACAGTCGTCGTCTGCCACTACTGACATTCCGTCCCAAGTCCGCCAGTTCTGGTTATATGACTACCAAAGACCACGTCCCATCTGCTCCTCTAGCCCATATCCTGGCCCCTCCATCCACGGATAACTTGTCCCTCCTAACCAGCCGAAACCCCAAACTAGCAAACCGCGCCTACGACGATCGTTGCATTACCTGTACCTCTTTTCCCCCCAGATACGAAAAAGCAAATCATTATCATCACTCCGCCTATTGAGTGCACATCAGCACATCTAGTCACTTGTCACGGGATTTGGTTACACTGATGTATTGCTCAATATGGACTCGGAGGATGGACAAGTCTTTGTCAGGGTACGTGCCCATGATCCTGGTCTGCTGACCTTACCGTGGAAAGGGACTGATACACTGCAGAACCTAGCACAGTTCATACGCACACATGAAAAAGCCCTCGCGAATGCGTTACAATTACGCCGCCATGCCCCCCAGAATGGCCAGACGAACGGCCACAGTGGAGAGGCCTCGCCGACCCAGGCCAGTAAGTATCAGAGCTCTGCTCCTGCGACCACTGCATCGAGTGCGCTTGCAGCTGCATTCTCCCTCGGGGCTCTCAATTTTACCTCGCACAACCTGAAACCGGCCAAGCTCAGCCTGAGTCCCCACCATCTATACTACCTGTTAGATCGCTTCGAAGAGGTAGGAATATCAATTGGTCCAATGAACGTGCGATTGGAGAACATCCATACTGAGGCCTCGCCTGCCAATTATGTTTCCTTCCTCAGTCAATCGCAAAGATCTCATGGTCGGAGTGATCATGACTCCCTCCACTCTGTATCGAGTGTACACAGTATTATTTCGGGCATGTCCAGCCTATGGTCAGGTTTTGGGCTCGGGTCTCCGAACATTGCTGCCAAATCGGATAAAGCCAAGTTGCAACAGCTGGCCGACTTGAGATACATATACTCAGCTTTCACCAAAATTCCATGTCTACGGCTGGCGCCGGACCGAAATGCACGTCTCATAGCAGGGTACGAAGAATTTCCATTCGACACTGCCGTGCCATTATTTGCTTTCAAGAACCTTAGCGCCCTTGAGATCTGTGATGTAGACTTTCGGCAATTTTACGGTTGGGACAAGCTGGCGGAGCAATTACGCTCGCTCACTGTGAAGAGATCGCATCTGGACGATCCCACCGATCTTTTTATCAATGTAGTGCTCGATGACATTGACAAGCGCCGGCGGCGCTCGTCCAAGGCCCAGAGTTCTCCTGTACTCCCTTGGCCTACGAGCCCCACCTTGCGTTTCAGTAATACGGGACATGCCAACTCCACGCCTCCCTCTCCTGCGGTAGACGATAGATTTGGCCAGAGTGCTAGCCCAAAGCGCAATGGTCGTTTGCAGCAGGAGTCTGAGCTTCCAATACAGCGTCAACGACCAAGAACCGAAAGTGCTTCTCCTACCCGTCCAAGCAGTTCGAGACAAGATGGCTCCTTCCGTCATATACGTCCAAACCTGGTCAAGGTCAAGCGATCGGGATCCGGGAGTTCGAATTCGAGCACCAACTCTAGTGGAGCGTTACGCAGCGGCAGTTCCTCCAATTTACTAAGTTTGGGTATGCTTCCGGCGTCCAAATGGAGATTCCTCAGGCATGTGAGCCTTGCAGACAACTCTCTTACCTCCGTGACGGCTTCGAGTTTCGCACCGCTTTCAAATACCCTGCACTCATTGGACCTATCCTCCAATCTCTTCACAGAGATCCCAGACTCTCTTGCTACCTTGACAGCTTTGCGCGCTTTGAATCTCTCCAATTGTATGGTTGAATCTCTGCATTCTTTGACCAGGAGTCCGCTGCCTGCCATCACTGCACTCAACCTTCGAGCCAACCGACTGGTCTCCATAGCCGGTGTTGAACGCCTTCTCTGCCTGGAGCGTCTGGATCTTCGAGACAACAGGATACAAGATCCTACAGAGCTGGCGAGACTCACAGGAACGCCAAGTATTACCGAAATCTGGGTCTTGCGAAATCCTTTCGTCAAGACTCACAGTGACTATCGAGTGTCCATTTTCAATCTTTTCAGAAGTCATCCGGGTTATACCGAAGACATCATGATTGACTCTTCCGCTCCTAGATACACCGAGCGGAGGCGGCTGAGGGATCGCGTCGTCGAACCAGAGGGTGTTCCGGTGGTAACAGCGCATCCTGATGAGCCAAAACCTAGCCATTGCTTGAAGACTGACGGAACGCGACATACCGTCGCGAATAGCGAAGCCCAGGGTTCGCAGCGTCCGTTGCCACCTCAAACGACACAGAGTGAGCTTGCGGTGGGCTCGGGTCGTCGAAGAAAAGGACCTCGAAGACGGATCGTCGACCTCGCCGGAGATGAAAGTCCACCAGTACTGCAGCAACGGCATGGTTCGTTTGAGGTACCCTTGGACCCTCACACAAACCTTACGAGGAAGTCTGCGGATGAATTTTCTCCCAGCACTAAACCGTCTTGGCTCCAGCCGCATCAGACGCAGTCTACTGCACCAACGTTGGAAATTGCCAAAGCTGCAGATCCATCCAAGTGCTTCCCGTTGAACGTTTCCGATATGGGCCGTTCGCTCGCAGTTGAGATCAAGAGCTTGAATCTTGACGGAGAAGCCTACCGCCAGAAGGTTGAAGCCCTCAAAAGCGAGGTCGGCAGTAACTGGCTCAGCATACTTAGCGATGACAGCTGGCATCAGCATCAGATAGTACGAGCGCCAAATCCACAATTCAATCAGGTTGGCATGATAAGGCCAGATCCTCCAGTATTTCGAGCCTCGAGCCAGGGCATAGTTAGCGGTGGTCGCACCATAGGCTAAGCACCCAGGGATTCCGGGCGATGATACCTTGGACGAAGGCCTTCAGCTCCCTTCATGACCGTCAATGAATTACAACTGAAATCGAGGAAAAGTAGGAGCTGTCTAGATCTTGCATGAGCCTCAACCACTTCCTCTTCCTTTCCCTTTAAAACGTCTTTGGTGGTCATCAATTGGGCATTTTCAACCCTATTCACACAGGAGGCTTCTTATTCTGTTTAAAATATCTAGGGGATGGCATGTTAGGTTCTTTTTCTCGGGGTGGTAACGGTCTGGATCGAAGTAAGACCGGTGAAGCGTTGAAGCGAAGGCGTTGGGGATATTCTACGACCAAGGATTGTTTGATCCGGTCGCCGTACAAGTTAGCCAATTGATCTTGTTCGTATTAGATCGAAGCATATATGCAAAAGATGTTGATGATTGATCAAGTCGCAAAGTGACAATCTCTGAGATCCCAAGAGCTACACAGCACAGATAGAATACCTCTAGCAATCGTAGCGCGTTTGCCAAATTGCTAATATCGTGAACCGATGTCTTATGCAGCCACCATAGGTCTCGGGGGACGTTTTAAAGGTAGCGGGTGCTTGATGAAGCAGTCTAGTGCTTGCTGCTGCACATAATGTACACAATTTCTTCAAAGGACGACCTGCTGATGATATGTTTCGACTTTCTAGCAACAAACGAAGTACCATAGCCCGAATTGCCAGCAAACATGTCCGGCAGCAGCATGGTCTATAATAAAGTATGTGATTTTGGAGGGTCTATCTCGATGCCCTAAGCGCAGAGCGGCTACCTTGGGGTCTTTCTTGGCAGGCCTAGCGTTGTGAAGCCAAACAGCATCGCCTTAACGCCAACGGACACAACGTCTTCGCGATTAACTTATTCTGCTGCGTACTTACGCTAGATTGATCAAGCGCTTAGAACAGTGATCTTCGAGATTCACAGACTTCACCCAACGGGTATCAGCATAACAACGCTCGGAAACAAACAGTAGCTACAGGTGTCGATGATGAAAACTTCACAATAATACTCACCTCAGAAACTACCTGAATAGTACGCAGAATCATCGTCCGAGACGATCAAGAGCTATTAGATCATCAAGGCAGAGAGAAGATTGGCCTGGTTATCCTAAAGATTGCGAGATCGCGTTTTTCCGAGAGGCCCCACCAGCAGCCACAGAAGGCCTTTGTTCCTTACGCATCCAGACGCGACAGCCTCGAGGGATACTGGTCATAACCCCGAATACGATAAAATCAAGGTCCGTATATCTATCACGCTCGCTGTAAGTGTCCATCGATTCTCGATCTTGAAAGTGTCACATGCAGCTGTGCAATGCTTTTCTCTTCACGAACGGAGTACTGACTCGATAAAGAAGCCAGGTATAGTGGAAGGAGGGGACAAAGACTCGGAAGAAGAGCACAAACATTCAGGGGACCGCTCTGCGCTCAGTCAATCAAGTGCTGCGCCCAGTCTGGGACCACGATATGGCGGATCAGAACGATGTGGACCTAGACTCCATCATTGATAGGCTCCTGGAAGTGAGAGGAAGCAGGCCGGGCAAGCAGGTCCAACTCCTAGAAGCTGAGATTCGTCATTTATGCCAGAAAGCCCGTGAGATCTTCATCTCTCAGCCTATTCTGTTGGAATTGGAGGCCCCAATCAAGGCGAGCATACTCTTTCCCATATCAATGTTAAAAGCTTTAGGGCCTTGCTAATAATACGCCTTGCCTGGTGCAGATTTGCGGTGATATTCACGGCCAGTACTACGATCTCCTACGCTTATTCGAATATGGAGGTTTTCCGCCCGAGGCGAATTATCTTTTCCTCGGCGACTACGTGGACAGGGGAAAGCAATCTCTGGAGACCATTTGCTTACTTTTGGCATACAAGATTAAGTATCCCGAGAATTTCTTCATTCTGCGGGGTAATCACGAATGCGCTTCGATCAACCGCATATATGGGTTCTACGACGAATGCAAGAGAAGGTACAATATCAAGCTATGGAAGACTTTCACCGATTGCTTCAATTGCTTGCCGATTGCAGCAATCATTGACGAGAAGATCTTCACAATGCATGGAGGGTTAAGCCCAGATCTGAATTCTATGGAGCAGATCCGTCGCGTCATGCGGCCTACAGATGTGAGTCGGGTTCTCGTTGCAATGATTAAGCTTCCGAGCTCCCTCAAAGCTGAGCTTCTGGTGGGTTGCTGACCTGTGTAGATTCCTGATTGTGGTCTCCTATGTGATCTGCTGTGGTCGGATCCTGACAAGGACATTACTGGCTGGAGTGAAAACGATCGTGGGGTCTCCTTCACTTTTGGGCCTGACGTTGTATCTCGCTTCTTGCAGAAGCATGATATGGACCTCATCTGCCGCGCACATCAAGTCGTGGAAGACGGCTACGAGTTTTTTTCCAAAAGACAACTGGTGACGCTTTTCAGCGCCCCCAATTATTGCGGAGAATTCGATAACGCAGGCGCCATGATGAGCGTAGATGAGAGCTTACTGTGTTCGTTCCAGGTAAGCTTCACTCGGTCATAATGGCGACACACTTGAGTTGTCATGCTCGCGCGTCTTGAGCCTCGAGGACGTTAATGCAAAACCTTGGCTAATCCTCTATGAACAGATCTTGAAACCAGCGGAGAAGAAACAAAAGTACGTCTATGGTGGCATGAGCAGTGGCCGGCCCGTTACTCCTCCAAGGAAGCAAAAAAAGAAGTAACGTACCAACACAATCTCCCCGTGTGCAGCAGGTTCGGGCGAAGATAAATTTCCGTCAACACCAATTCCGTTTTACCCCCACGATCGAAAGGCACAAAGCGTTAGCCATACACCAACATCCTTACCAACGACCAACATTGCTACCGCCCTCTTTGTCGCCCCGATGTCTCAACTTCCGCCCTCTTCACACGTTTCAACGCCGACGATGATGGTGGATTTTATTGGTCGTGGGCACAAAGTGGGATTGGCTATCTCTATGTTGGTGTTTTGCTATGCTCGGGATATGGTGGTAGTGATGGACGTTGTCAGCTGTTGAAGATGTGTAGTAAGTGTCTGTCACTCGAGAGCAGATTCAAGCAAATCCGTATACTCCATTACCACGCTATGATGTGCTCCATGCTGCTGCTTTTACTTTGCCTACCTTTGATTCTCTTCTTCCACTTTTTCCTTTCGTTCTCATTATACATGCCGTACGATGACAGCGTCAACGTACTTGATCGCTGACTCCCTTCCTCTCCCCAACCGCTCACGCTTCCCAGCTACATTAATATTTGCCTCAGTCAAAAGGTCTACAGTGGAGCAACTCGGGACCAGGCCTGAAGATATGACCGCCAACATGAATACTGGAAAAGGAGTGCACCATCTTTCTAGACACACCAATACACCCATCATCACTCTATGCCCATTCACGCCAATCAGTCTAATGCCTACGATCCGGGATCGCATAAACATCTCATCCTCCTAGCGGATACCTGAACCCTGACACTCGACGGCGTATAGCAGACAGTCCAACGCACCCGGACGAGCCTTACTTTCGCATCACTGCGCTCTTGCATCGCCACAGACCTATCTCCATCATATCGAGACAAAGTCAGCGATGAGTCTTAAAGGAATGTCGAGGTGTTGCTTCGAAATTAGATATGAGTTCTATCAGATTGATGACATTCTTTTATCTCGAGTGAGTATACACTTGATCATTAGATCTTCGGCTTTATTAGGGTCGTACGGGTCAGAATGTTACTCGTAAAGCAAGTATTGATACAAGAAGCTACTTGACTGACATGATACCGAAGTACCTATGGAGTAGATAAGACTCGCTGCCAAGCACTTCCAAGCATTCTGCACACGCTAAATTCCACACGCGCCCAACGACCGCGTCTCACTTATTCATTCAACCGTCCCCAAAACACAACCATGACCCCAACCCCACCACCACCAGCACACCCACCACCCCTCTCACCCTCCTCTCCCCTCTCCAAACGTCCCAAAACAGCGCACCCTGCCGCAATGGCCACCAATGGCAGCGAAAAGCCAGCCCCTCCACCCCTCTCCGCTTCCCCTCCGCTGCTGGTGAAGAAGCTGTCGGCTCGCGCCAAGACGCCTACGAGGGGAAGTGCGTTTGCGGCGGGGTATGATCTCTACAGTGCGAAAGAGTGTTCGATACCGAGGAGGGGGCGGGGGTTGGTGGATACGGATATTTGTATTGCGATCGGGGAGGGATGTTGTGAGTTTATAATCCTCCGCCCATTGAGGGTTCATAAAGGTGGATATTGGAGATAGAATGCATTACTGGGCTGATACAGATCTACGGCGATTGCAGATGGAAGGATAGCACCGCGTTCCGGGCTGGCGGTCAAGCACTTCATAGACACGGGCGCTGGGGTCATCGATGCGGATTACAGAGGCCAGGTCAAGGTTCTGCTGTTCAATCATTCCGAGGAGGACTTTGAGATCAAGGAGGGAGATCGGATCGCACAGCTTGTTATCGAAAGAATCTATACGCCCGAGGTTGTCGTCGTTGAGGAGTTGGAGGAGAGTGTGAGGGGTGCTGGGGGTTTCGGTAGTACGGGCTGATACTTGAGGAAATCGTGGGGGACCACAAGAGGCGTGATTGATATCCAAGGTAGGAGTCGTGAGGCGGCTTCGTCAAGACCTCATTCTCGGCGTTATGGCATAATTGTACGACCATGTTCCTCCGTTCTCGGCTCGTGCTCATCGCCCTGGCCCGCAGGGTGTTGCATACCAAGATCTGCACTCTCCATAGCGCCAACTGCTCCTCGATGTGGGATCTCGCTTGCTTCTGCTCCTGCTCCTGCTCCTCCTTCCTCCACAGCCTCCACCTTCCAGTCAAGCGACGGTTCTCTAAGATCTCCCAAACACCGCACAACCTTTACCTCCGCCGCCTTCGCCCTCCGCAGTCCCAGCCTCTTCTCGCTATCCTTCTCCCTTTCCATGGCTCCTTGTGGGCCACCCATACCTTCAAGTTCCTTATCTCTCGCCGTTTTCGTTTTGGACAGTATCGTATGCATACTTCCCAGTACCTTCTTCGCCGCCTTAGCAAGAGGCAAGTCTACCGCTTTGACATCATCTGGGGAGACCCAGGATTTAGTGTTGTTCAGTTTGGCGTCGGTGACGGCTTCCCGGAGACGGACCACAGCTAAAGCAGCGAACATATCGCCCGTACCGCTGAAGAAGCAGTCGATGGCTGGAACGTCAATCTTGAACAGGCGAGAGGAGAAGTCGGAGCGAGATGTGGAGCCGATGATCGACATGGTAGAAGGATCATCGGGAAGATGAGTAGATGTGACTATGATATGGGGTATGCGGTGGGTTTTGTGCAGTTTGGAAACGGCTTCGGCGAGACTCGAGAGCGACGTGATTTTGATTTCGGAGAGCACTCTGGTCGTTCAATGTTCACTTGTATTCGAAACACATGTGGGGAGCGACTTACTCGGCCTCGAATTGATTGGGAAGTATCAGATCGGCATCTCTTAGCAGATTTCTGTACGCAGGTACCAGGTCCTCGCTAACATAGAGTCGTCCTTGGTCACCCATCACTGGGTCGAGTGCTACGGATATTCAGCAAGCGATCCCATTGATCTTTTCGATAATCTGAACTTACCCCAGAAAAAGGAGCCCGCTTTAGTTGAGCCCTTCAGCTTCAGATCTCGCCCAATAGCACCGATAGCGTCGACAGCTTTCGCACTTGGCGCATAGCCTGTGAGCATCACATCAAAATCCGTGAGGTAGCTCTGCTTGAGTCCGGCGTATAGTTCGACAATCTCCTCTGCGGAGGTCTTGGTGCCCTTCCATTGCTTGTAACCGGTATGGTTGCCTGATCCTGGGTCAGTAGATGTAGGGACTGAAGGTTAGAGATGACAGTACTGAATTGCACAGTGTTGAGCGCAGACACATCACAACCCAATGCCTGCATGACGAATGCAACCATCGTGTTCCCGACATGTCTACTTCAAGTCAGCCTCATCATCGAAGCTTCCCAAGCGTCAATCTCACCCATAGACAACCTTGGAAAGAACTGTCAGCCATGCGTCCTACAGTCACGAGAGGACAGTGGTGTCCCTACATGACTGGCAATGGCTAGAACCCGTGTCTCTGGTACCACAGGGTCTGGATACATGGCTCAGATGGAATACAGGTTGTGATGGCTAAGCATTTCAGTCGTTTAAGGTTGAGAGGCTCATAGGGCAAAGATTTGTCTATTACGCATTTTCGGTATGACCATCACCAGGATGCGAAGCAGATGTGTGATTGGTGTCCTTTTTTGTCGTCATCGTGTTTCAACAATGGCAGAGCCGAATTACGCGTGACGTTCAGGTACTCTAGAGGCATGGTGCAACCTGTCTGGGCGCGATTTTTGGCATGATTTGCAGGGCCGTTCCTAGTGAACGGACAGCATTGGAAATACGGCGGCTGAGAACCACGAGGACGTCCACTGCACTGTCCGTTGGCTGGTTGATGCGGCTCAATCGATATCGATCATGTGTACGAAAGAGGCTTATCACAGCAGACTTCAAAATCAGAATTTGCCACTGCCCATAAATAGGTGACCTTGTGGTCATGAAACAGAAGAGGAAATTCGACTGAATATAGAATAGGGATAGGTCGTTCGGATGTTATCAAAATATACTCTCAATTTCGTAGAGCCTGTTCGATTATCTGCTGACATATCTTCATGGTCAATGCCATGGCAGCAATGAATGATGCAACGGGATGGCAATCCGGGCTTCGCAATTAGGGAAGCAGGTCTCTATCCTAAACCCAACTCATAACCATCGTAGACATGAGCATACGCGCTAATATGACATTCAACTCAACTTCTGCATGTACAATGGCCTATCATTCCTCGTCCCCAATCTATATCATATTATTAGCGTGTGGAGGAGGAAGTAGGGGGAGCGGCTCGCCTTCGGTGCAAGGTAGAATCTCAAATAGCTGTTGGAGGCCAAACTGTACTCCACCAACAATGGTACCTCGTTTGACAGGCACAATTTGACGGTGCTGGAGAGGCCGCTAGCTTTGCAAAAATTGACCAAGTACTTGAGGGAAAAGGTCAAGGCGACGGGCTCGGATAATGCAATGTCGACATTGAGCTCTGGCTTGTCGAGATTAGTGTGGCTACGAAGAGTGACTGCCCCGTTGCCGATATCGCCTGAGCAGGAAAATTTGACACCGTCTTTCGTAGCCTCAATCGCCACTTACGACATACATTAGCCAATGTCTGAGGGGGGCTAGAGCTGGAGGGCCATACCTGACTCGGACAGTGCCATCAGATCTCTGCAGATCCTCTGGAATTCCGCTGACGGCATGGTGATGGTTGCCGCGTACTCCGTCTCTGGAATGCCCAAATGCTCTTGGTCGATGTCCATGAGCTTGATGTCATATTCGCTGAGACGATCGCTCTCACTGCTCTCGAAGACTAAGTTGACAACATCTGGTGCGTCCTGCGCCTTCAAGGTCAAGATGTCCTCGTTTTGCGCACATCGAAGCACCTTCATGAGCGAACTGAGGTTGATGCCGAGCGCGATGTTGCGGTCACAGCGAAAGGGGGAAAATGACTCGGCTTTTAGCATCATAGATACCAGGGCGACGTGAGAATTATCCATGGCTTGGAGAGCGACACCAGAATCGTTGCAGTCGAAGTTGCAATCCTGGACCAGGTCTTTGATGGCATCGACAACCTGAAAGGACGGTGAGCCTTGCTGATATGTGAAACTGAAGCGTACAAAGTACCTTCTTTAGCAGATTGGCCTGCTCTAATCGCGCTTCAAGCACTGTGAAAAGGTCAGCATGTACTTGAGGTATGGGACTGAAGCGGCATACTTTTGGCGGGTGGTTGCCGTTCCTTGCAGCGATTGGTATTTATTGGTCTCCTTGATGATTCGATTTGGCCAGCACCCCAACGTAGTCCACTAACACCGTATATTGGAGAGTAACGTGGGAATGAATCGAAGGGAAGGAGTTTGCTGCTGTAGTTGACGATATGGCAATCAGAGTGCATCCACCAATTCGCGTTTGGTCGCGCTCGCGCCGGAAAGATCGCGCTAAAATATATTGGTTTCCTCTGTCACGTGCATTTTATTTGTAGGCTCTTTCATGTATCTACAGCGACTATTGGAAAAGGCGGGTACCCCAAGCAATCGTTATCTTCATTATTACATATTATGATACAGTAGTACATTATGTACTTGGGTATCATCCATCAATGTTTTCGCTTCTGCAAATGCCATCATGAGTCTTAGATAACGCCATAGAGTATCAAGCCCAAGCAAAAGAATATGCAAATCGCCGGCTCCCACAGAGCAAGTATATAGTAAGTATGTCATCAGATAGAGCCAAGTCGGCCTGTCGTTCGTCCTCTCGGTCGTAGCTTAATCACCGTCTCCAGTTCTTTTAGCATATGCGTGTTCGCATGTGATTTCTCTTTCCCCATGGCTTGTCTCACTCGATCTTCCTTCATCTTTGTGATCCTCTCTTCTCTTGTCAATGTGCTTCGCTGTGGTGGTAGTGCAATCGCCTCGAAGACCTCTTCTCCGGAGCTGCTTGTAGTAGTGCTGGAGCGTGATCGTCCAGACTTTAGGAATCCGTTCATGGCGTGAAGAGCATCTCGAGGACTTCCTTCCACCGCGGTAATTCCCCCGAGGCTCGATGTGGGGGACAATGGGAGTATGTTATTAGGTGTCGAGAGAGATCTCCCATGATCTTTCTTATCGAGATTGCTTGCGAGCGTCGCCCTACCCAATTCCCATTCTTGCACCAAGTCTTTGAGATCATTTCCTATGGAATCGTACTGAGCCAGCAGATTTGTACCAGATTCAGAGACTTCCTCTGATCGCTCCAACGCCTTATCAGACTCGTCACGAAGTAAACGCATCTTTGCTTGGAGACCACGAATTCCTTGTGATAAATTACCGAGCTGTCGCATTTGGCTCCGCATACGCTCCCTACCGGGCGTCAACGGCACCTTTGGAGTAGGAGGAGCTTGAAAATCTGTAGATTTCTTCGTTAGGTATCGGACACTAGAAGATTAGAGAGATAGCTTACCCTCTTCCTCTCCCAGTATCCTATCGATATTGGAAGTCATTTCGGCTGTCATAGACGAGACATTATTCATTGTCTCAACAGCAGCTGACCATCTCTGGAAATCTGATTTGCTGCCATCCGCGCTCAAAGCGAGGAGTGTGCAGAGAAAGAGCTTTCGAATCATGTGCAGCTTTTGTGCGCCTACTTTGAGGTCTTGCAGCGTATGTGTGTTCTCAATCCCGGAAGGTTTCACGATACCGACCAGCTCTGCGTCCTCCCTATCGGTCCGGCTAATTTCATAAATATCGTAGTATTTCTCCAAGTCTAGGTCAACAGCGTACGGTTTGAGCATTTGATAAGCATCATAATACGGAGACAACATAGCGATTAGATGCCTGTGGATAGTATGGCGTAAACGCTCACAAAGTCGAATTTGATTCGTCTCTTCAAGCCGAGTGATTGGAGGGAGTGGATTGCTTCTGCATCAATGATTAGTAGCGCTCTACATGTAAGGTACTATGGGTCAGATACATATTGTAGCCTCGAGAGACGAGTTCCACTTCTTGTATGAAAGTAATCCCTGCAGAAGCGGCTGCGTCAAATTCCTGTGCACTGGTCGTGAGGGAAGAGGCGCTTTCGACAGCTTGGATACGCAAGTACTGCAGCCATTGGTGACGAAAATAGTAATAAATGAACAGTAAAAGGACCATGACAGCCAAAACAACCACTGTGGTTCTCGATCGGCTGTAGTGTATGACAGCTATACCCTTGAGCCAGCGGATTGTCCAGGCAAGAATGAAAGCCGTCGCTCCTGTGGTGAGGAGTCCGATCGAGCTTAGTACGACATGTTGTTGTTTCTCCCAGCCCAATTGCCCATCCCCATTCGGTGGGGGAATGCATTGACGTCTGTAAGTGTTCGGGTTTGAATATTCTTTTAAAAGCTGAGAAGCTACAATTGAGTATCGAAACTGTTCCAGAAATAGCGCATTTTCTGTCCAGCCCAAACGACTATGGAGAGCGCTCTATGTGTGATCGTCATTAGCATACTTCACACTTCGCATTATGACTTCGATCCATACCGAGCAGGTATTGTGGATTCGCGCCACGGCGCCCTTCAATGGGGCCCCCTCCAGCTTGAGACGTGACGGCTTTCGACGGACCTTCCTGTATTGTACAGATATACCTCTTGGTGCAAAAGAAGTCGTTGTAGTCGGCGATGTTGGCTCACTTGTACTGTTCGTTGAAACCCATTCATCTCGGGCTTGACCCTCGCCTACCGCATCACCTTAGCTAAGTCCAAGAACAGCAGGCGGTGACGCTCTCCAGGAGACTCACCCTCAAGATACTGCGCGATTGGTGAGTCTTCGAAGACAACTGATTCCATGTTGGCGAGATGGGGTATCCAACATTCTGCAACTGCGGTTCGGCGCCTCGTGGAACGTAGAACTACCAGGAGCAAAGTGGTTGCCGGAATCTCGGACTGCGATGGGGAACCAAAAGCAATGTACCAGGGACATCAGTGTCTGCTGAATGATGGAGAGGAACACTGTTGTCAAGAAAGCGATTACCAGACCAGAGCAGAGCAGAGCAGAGGGAGTGCAACCAATGTCGGGCGCGTCAAGCGTTCGCCAAGCCCTACGATGCCGGTTTCCTGAAAGGATTTGTTTGGAACTTGGTTTCACATCCACGACATCCTATCAGAGTCCAATGGCGACAATCTTCCTTGGTAGCGAAAATCATCCAAATCCGAGGAAGCAGTGACATGTCCTTGGAGAGCCCTGTTATCGAGGATGTCCCACAGAAGTGGTCATCAATCCGCCTGTTTGGCAGCACTCTACGGAGTAGCGACTTGCATTGCCGATCCATAGGCGTGGAAGGAATGGCTGGAAATACATAGCCTCTCAGGCGCAACTGTGCCCAATTATACCTACCACAATTAAGTAGCCAGCAAGTGGGGGATTTGGGCATTGTGAAAAGACGTGACTGAGCGCTCATTGCAAAGCAGTGAAAGCAAACTCTGTTTTCGGTTGGATCTTGACTTCTAGAGAGTTGCTTACATCAAGATTGCCGAGCGAGCTTTGAAGAATCATTTTATTCGGTATCTTCCTTCTCGAAGTCAACCGGCTCCGTTGTATGCAGATATTAAGCCCTGTTGAAGGTTCATCGAAGCATTTGGCCCGCTTGACTTAATTCTTTCGATTGTCGACTTCCCAATGGTGTTGCGGAGTCAATCGACAACGCTGGCATGTAGATAGACTACACGGACACCGGAATAGATGTTTCTACGCAGAAGGTAGTGTCTCAAAGGTCATTTTGGTTTGATCAGCCATCTTTAGCCCCCTTGGTCGGAATGCAGGTCATTAGCGCGCCCTTCGCCAGCAACTTTCTACGAACTCGTGAAACTCGATTTGCTGCACTAAGGATTCCATATAACGATAGGACAGCCCATAATCTATCTGCAGCAAAAGTTGGCTCTGGGTTGGGGGAAATACACGTAACGCTTTCATGGCCTGTGCTTTTTATCTTCCCAATCTCTTCTTTGTCCAACAGATATTGGTTGAATCATGTGGCAGTTGCTGCAAAATAAACACTTTTGAATATACCATCCTATATGCTAGCTTCAGCCTCTTGATGATCTGGAGTTAGATTGCTTGAGTGCTTCAAAATAGCACTGAGCAGACCGATTTATATGCGTTGCTTGAGTTTGTCCAAAATATGTTTTATTCCGTCAAAAGCAGCTGAGCTACGGATGAATGTTACCCTCTTCGAAGTCGTGCGTCACTAGTCATTAAGTCCATGATACTTCCAAAACTTGTTCAGTATCAAAGACAACCCTGGACAAATTGAGTAACCTCAATCAGCAGCAGGCATGACGGAAAGCCTACATTAGAATCTCTGATCAACCATGCAGCATACTACTCCAAGACCAACGAGATCAATACTTTCCACGACTTGTAGGCGCACTCATGCCATCACGAATGACTTGAGAAGTGCCTCAAGAATCCTGATTGCAAGTCGGTGAGAACGATCCAGACACTTAGGTGGAGGACCTTACAACCAGGTCTGTATCTTTTCCATCCTCTGGTGCATCATTTTGGAACCCTTAATGGATCCTGCGACATCGTGTGGAGCTTGCTTATTTGCTGTTTTTATCCAAAAGAGAGACACTAAATTAAGAAATCATGAACCGAACCATCGCTTCAACGCCACGGAATCATTCAGAAAATGTCTGTGCTCGTGCCCCTCCTATATAAATGCATCGAGATGAAGGTCTTGACTCTCTCAACCGTAATAGCCGACACATAATTGACTGACCGAGTAGAGGTAGCTGTTGTAGCACCGTACGCTGTTAGTAAAGGAGCTGTCAATGGGGTCGTAGCAGAAATAACGTTGTATCGGAGCAGAGAGGAATTAGTTGCATGACCATCAGTCCAGGCTAGTAGACAGGGAAAGATTCTGGAGGTAGGTTTTTGTAGCGAGCCTTGCAGACCGATCCACCTCTGATTTCCAATTGAACGAGCAGGCATGGAGGACACGATGGAGGCAGGTTCCAACTTTGTAGCATATGCTCTGCACTTCAAGCCCCCTATTTAGCCTGGAAAATTTATAACCAAGGTACTGGAGCTGTTCAGAACGCTACTTCCTAAAAGGGTGACGGTTGTCCTTTCATGTCGATATGAGCGATAAGCAGTAGCTCGGAGAGCTGTTAGTAGCATGGAGGCCATGCAAGTCAAAGCTGCCATACTATAAAGAATGGTGAATCGACTTGGAACAAGGCTCAATGCGATACTAGTCCAAGTGATCTACTACCATATTATCAACTGGAATCTCAGTACCCGTAAACAAGTGCAGTATCTGGGTCCTACGCCCAAAGTTGTCCGTATGTTGCAGCCTGCCACCTATGAGACAACAAAACGAATGATCCAACAGCAGCACCAAAGCCATGACCGCGCAACGTTAACGTTTTGGAACGTCGACCTTAACCAGATAATGCCAACTTCAAAACACCGCTCGCAGATGCAGCCACATCACAGTTTGTCAATCTCATCAGCGACCTCGGCAATCCGGAGCGGAACATGATTCATGTCGGCCATGCTGCTCAAGGCACTGCTTTGAGCTGCGCTGCTCGCTTCGTTGACTCGTTCCGAGATCTTCCAGAACTGCACCCACAACCCTTGCTCGTTACATTTCTCCAGGTGATGCATCAAAGTCTTCCAAAGCTCTTCATACGGGTCCGGTCTGAAGCGTGTCTTGCATAGATGTATCCATTTCCTGCCCAGCCCAACCCGATCATAGACTCCATTGACGAGGTACTTGGAGCTGCAAGCGACTACAAGCCTGTGGACGTAAACACGACTCCATACCTGGACTTCTTTCAGCACTTCGATGGCGGCGTGTAGAACAGCCCGGTGTTTTGACTGTGGGAGAGGCTGTTCGAAATAACCAGAGTTAATCTTATCATTGCTGCTCTTGATTCCATACCCCACGGCTTGGCTTGGTGTGGTCGTATGCAAACAGCATCCAGCAACGAAAGCCAGTACTTCGGATCCGTTGTCGTCGCGTCTGAAGCGTGGCTCAGAGTGGGTTTCTCCACCTTCTGTAAAGACTGGGTGATTCTGGGTCAGCATTTCCTCGTCAACGCATGAGCTCAAGTATTTTGAACGAAATCCAAGTTTCTGTGGCGAGGCCAAGAGGGTTTAGGAGGGGATTACGAGGATAGAGCGTTGACTATCCTCTGCATACTTACTGTCTCTTGGTGTGTCCCTTCTGTTAGGTGGATGGAATCGACGATGGCCATGAAGGCTCAGTCTGCCTGGCTTCATGTTGACAGTTCCTTGGTCTTGTCGCTGCAGAGGATCCTGCATCTTAATAATGAGCAGTACAATAAGGTTGCACCGAAGCAAGTATGCTAGTACCTCTGATTATTGCTTGAGTCAGCGGAAGGTGGTTGAAGTTGAGTGGCCCCATATGTGCATACCACTAGAATAGGTCAAATATGATACGCTTCTTAAAAATGCAACGCACACACTGTAGTGGCGCGGGAATTTGATGATAAATGTAGATGTGTAATGATGAAAGAAGCTCAATGAATGTTTGAAGACTCGTTCTGGCAGATCCCAGACACTGCATGAGGAAGGCGCGGCCATATATTGCAGCTTTTTCCAAGTCCAGCATGTGCGTAGTATCCAGGATGGTCTTCTTTGACTCTGCACCGCGTGATAAGCACCATGATTTAATACCATCAAATGGATTGGCTATGTTCCGTGATTCTGACATTACCAGTGGCTTACTAGTTAGGACCCAGCGTTGATGACAGACCATACCTCAGGAAGAGTAGTGTCGCTTTCTTAACTTGAGGATAGGCGAAAGGGTCGTCCTGTCGTCAGACAGCCCCAGCCAAATTCTTGACCTACGAGGTGTCGTCGGCATTCGTTATTCTTTCGGATCTTTCAATCATTTGCAGCATCATAAACCTCCGAGGATCTACGTTCCCTTCACAGGTGACGATAAATAGTAGCCATACAGCCGCACATACCTGGAGCATAGTAAAAGCATCTCTGCGAATGCGTACGACCTCAATCGATTCACGAGACCTTTGTCCAGCATGCACGCATATGAGAACCACGAGCTGATAAAGTTCGGTGATTGTCAGGACCTTGTCTTAGGATCTCATACTGATGTACGGGAAAAGGCCGAGCGGTCAGCCTACAGAAACGTGTTGCTCGATCTCCCGACGACACTTACCAATCCGATCGAGCAACCCAGAGATCCAACAACTTGTTCGTCGAGTTTGTGGGACCAACGAGACGATAATCCAATGGGACCAGATGTTTAGCAGAAGTCGGAGATGCAGGAGGAGCTTGCACTCGTTTGAGATGAGGGGCCAGAAAGTTATGGATCCTTTTCAAATCGCCGGTATGTGATTAACTCTTGCGGCCAACATCCGAGCGAAAACCTTGACGAAACATAGCGAGGACTATCAAAGGAAAGGGGCCGTTCTGCTTCATGGGTGTTTGGTTCTGCACATACAGGTTGAAAGATTTGTTTGGCTCCGCGATGGTGTGTGGTCCACTAGCAGATCCTTAGGTCAACACTGCCTTTGGAAGGTATAAAAGAAATGATGGTTAGATTTAATATGTCTGACAATGCACTGTGTGCTTCCTAAACACGACCGGTAATTCGCAACGAGCACTCTCCAAGGATTTGACATGAGATCATACTATACCTTACAGCAGAATAACGAGTCCAAAATCCTGCACGTGACCAACGATATGCTTGTTGCGAGATGACCAAGATAACCGTGTGGCTCAGATGAAATTTCCAATGAGCTGGAAAGTGTACGGACGACAGCAAGCTTATGCGTTGCGACTGGCAGCCTTCCGTAGAAATGGTAGGCTGAGGAATAAAGTATGCCCTGACTAATGTTCGTTAACATGGCAGATGAGTCAGACAGAGCCGTGGTGATGAGCCAATGCCAAAGCTTGTTCGAATTATCTCAAACCTCGTCATCGTCCGCGACGCTATGATTACACCAAAGGATAGTAATAGCTAACCTCTCTAGGGACGATCTAAACTGTGCTCGAGGCGACCAGGGGATAGCAGAAGATTACCTCCGAAATTCTTATACTGTCCGAAACCCCCTAACGGTCACCATCTGATCATGCAGGGTGACCTAGAAGGCGATATTGACAAAGTTCGAGTTGCCTCTCAAGACCAACATCACAGTCCTTTCCGGAACAGGCATCGTATGGAGTAGTGGTATGTGGCCATTCGACAGTCGCTTTCTCTGGGCCATGATCAATGCAGTCAGTACCCGAAGCAAACAAACACTATCACGGCACACTCCTTCGCACACTGGAGATTTATGGTCAGAGCGATTGCTCCAATCTATTGAAAGCTCAATGATAGCGTTCATGAACGTACTCTAGCAAGTCCAGCGTCCTCAATTCACAGAAGATCTCTCCAAGAATATGGTGTTGTCTTTTGACATGAAGAACAACAAACGGTTCTGAGCATTGTTGACGCCCTTCAGTTCACCTTGAGTACTCATGACTGGAGTACCCGGACTCTCTTGCAGAAGATAGAAAGTATTTGGGAAAACAGGTCGCTGTCCTTGATTTTAGAAGGCAATTTCGAACAATTGTGCCCACTGATGGTGAGGTTCAGTTCGCGTCGTGAAAGAGTTCACCCCATTCTGGTCCAACCCTAAGCGGCTAGCGGGCCGGAGCTTTCGAAACTCCGTGCTCCCGGGTCTAGCTCCAGGGTAAAGTACCCTTCGGCCTGATAACGTTTGTTTCTATAAGTCTCTAACCAGCCTTATTCTGTTAATTATATTACTGTAAGAATTATTAGGCCTAGGGTGCTCTATAATATTTGATGCGAAAACAAGTCGAAAAAGTCGGTTGTTGTGGAACTAGAGGGCGTGGACTAGAAGTAAGTTTGGACCAGAAGGGGGTGAACTCTTCGAGGGAGAATTAAGATGCCTGATGAATTGGAGGATCGGATACTCCTTACTCATGCACCGTTGTGCGCACGTCTATATATGCAGGTGGCAGGAAGGACAAGATGTGGGAAGCCTTAATGAGTTTATAGAGTGGCTTGAGTGGACCCTCGGGAGGCTGATTGATCAGTGAGTGATCTGCACAGGGGTGGTCGGGGTTGTTTGCCTCGGTTCTCCGCCTTTTAGGAACCCCAGGTGCTCCAGGAGCCCAGCTATGCTTATGGACGTATCCAGAATATCAGTGGCAGTATGGCTGGTGCTGTGCGACAACCCATTGACATCGATTCCTTATCGACCTATCTGGAGAACAATGTTCCCGAAATTCAACTTCCAATCAGCATAAAGCAGGTATAGTACACCAGCATCGCGAGAATTCCGATGCTGGCTGACAGTCGGCGTAGTTTGGCTATGGACAGTCTAATCCTACCTACCAACTTACGGCAGACGATGGCCAAAGATATGTACTGCGAAAAAAGCCTCCGGGCAAGTTGCTCTCGAAAACGGCACACCAGGTCGATCGCGAATATCGGATCATCCACGCCCTAGACAAAACCAACGTACCCGTACCCAAAGCCTTCTGCTTATGCGAAGATGCCTCTGTGGTCGGGACTTCCTTCTACATTATGGAGTTCCTGGATGGGCGAATATATGAAGATGCAGCTTTCCCCGAAGTCACGACAGACGAACGGAATGAGATGTAAGAAGGATCACTCCGCCAGTAGGGACATTACATCTCACGGTATTCAGGTGGCACGATGCTGTTCGGACACTCGCGAAACTCCACCGCATTGCGCCTGGCACAGTCGGCCTCACGAGCTTTGGCAGGCTATCGGGCTTTTACGGCCGCCAAATCAAGACCTTCAGCACGATTTCCTCGTCCCAGGCCGAAGCCGTCGATGACGAAACGAAGGCTGCTGTAGGAAAGATTCCGCACTACGATGACACGGTCGCGTTTCTGCGGAATCCAAGCACGCAGCCGCAAGACCGGGGAACATTGATCCATGGCGACTACAAGATCGATAACCTTGTTTACCACAAGACCAAGCCAAGAGTCATTGGCATCCTCGAGTAAGCCAATCTTGAAAACCTGCGAAGCTTCCACAACAGGAAGACTGTTTTACATTTGACTGAACCTGGCAGCAGCTGGGAAATGTCCACCATTGGCCATCCCTTGTCAGATCTCTCAAACCTGCTATCTCCATATTGTTTCGCGGAAGCTGCGCCTGACAATGCCCTTTCATCCCGTACCAACCCCGCGTTCAGACCCTCCGCACATACTCCCGGCCTCCCGTCGCGCTCACAATGCGTCAAGTGGTACGCTGATGTTGCAGGCTGGGACCCAAGGGCCGAAATTGACTGGGGCGATGCGTTCGCATTCTTCCGCAACGGAGTGGTGATGCAAGGTATTGCGGCAAGATACGCGCTGCGGCAGGCCAGTAGTGAAAAGGCGAAAGAGATTGGGGAATTGATGGGACCATATGGCGAATTCACATGGGGCTTAATCGAAAGATGGAAGGAGAGACAGGCTGGAAAGATGAGGGCGAGACTGTAAGAGGTACGGGCATCATGCGCTATGTTGGCCCGTTGTAGGAATTATTGGCGAGCTACGCCTGGTTGTGGCAAGCAGTATCCTGGGAGGGTCTTTGACTTTTAAGCCACGGTTAGATATTGTATCGCTTAGTTCTACTTGGTCGCCAAGCAGTCCTACGGTAGCCTGCAGGTGCCAACCATGTGTTGTATTGTTGTATTTGACACTGTGCCCCTTGGAAGACGCCAGGTCGGTGCCGTCGTCAGCCAGCAGCAGCATTGGAAGTGTATGGATAGTTCTACGGGTCGTTGGAGGAGACCTTGCCACCCGTCAGCCACGTGTATTCTAGTTGTTGTTTTGTCGCGATACTGACGAGGTAAAATGATCCTATCGGCTATTCTATCCTGTATCTTTCCCCCCCATAATCTCACAATCTTGTACGGTCGATTGACTAATTCCCATTCGCAATCGTGGCCAGTTGGTTGACAGCACCCACGGCCAAATCAGATGGAGGAATCTGCGGCGCTGTCTCTTAGCGCGAGATGCGGGCACCCCACCACGCCCACCCTCATCTTCTCTAAGTGCAGGAGTAGGCTTGCACGATGGGAAGGTGAGAAGAGGATTGGGAGAGTCAGGTAAGCAGAATGGTGCAAGGCGGATGATGGTGAGACTCTACCCATCTCAGACATGAATGTTAATATTGGGGACAATTCATGCGAATGCGAGCTAAAGACCCATACCAACGAGGCACCGGTCCAGAGTGACTTGCTGCAAAACCTGGTCTTCTCGTACCATCTCACGCTGGGACACACACACACACCAATCCGATCAAACCACCTCAACCCAACTCCCAACTCCCAACTGCCAACTGCATCCCGGTCATCATCGACATAGTCCATTGTGCACGCGCACTGAGACACTAAGACTTTCTCTTCCATACCTTACCCATACTTCCACTTCCATTCTAGAGATCAGCGCTGGACGCCCAATGGTACATTTCGCTACCTGACAAGCTTCACGTACAACCTAACACTCCTGGAGTACCTTAGTCTTTAAGGACTCCTCCCTTCAGCCGCACGGGATCCAAGGGGCCCTTCCGTCGGCGTTCCCTGTCTCGCCTGTCAACTGCACCGCCCTCCCCATACTTGTTCCACATCATCCTCACCTACAGCCGACCGTTTCGGCCAGCCTGCCACCTTCAACTCTTGTCGTTCTTCTGACCTTACTGCGCTGTTGTTCTCTGCAGCCTTTTAATGATTGCATTATCCTTCTTTGCCTTATCCTGTATCTTAATTCTAGTGGACGTGGCTCTGCATTTTTAACGTTCTCAGCCTCATCCCGAGTGGAGGCGCCCCGTTTAACCCTCTAGTTCGCGAAGAAAACCACATTCCCAATCTAAAGGTACGTCAAGCTATAATTTTCGAGCCTTTAGCAATTACTATCTCTTCTCCCTTGCACCCAAAGATCCTGTCAGAATATCCAGTCGACTCCTTAGTATGATCGGAGGAATCGTCCCCTGTTTCCAAGAAAGACCTTTTTATTGCACGATGACCGCTCATCCTTCGAAGGATCTAAAATGTTCCTTTGCAGTCTTGCTCACTGGGCGCATCTTGTACTTGCAATCGCCCCTTTATCACGAGGCCTATACTAGCCTGTGTTGTTTCTTCTGTGTTGTTTCTTCCGATCAAAACACAAGTCATACCTCGAGGGTTAGGGTTCTTATTCAGTGGAGAAGATGATCTGCTAATTTTGTAAACAGGTCGAGGACCGCGCCGCAATTCCTAGATGGTAGCTAGCGGACCACACTCATGGAAGTCGCAGGCCGCAGACATCGCTCTCATCCTTTCATATAGAAGTTGGGGGGGGACTTCGTCTTCTCCGCTCTAAAGGCTTCACACTGGCGGCTGAGGCGTATGACCTCGATGACGGCCTGACTCGACCATCCCCACCTCTTGAACGCCAGATCGTCAATTGGAGACCTTCGCCGTCGCCTGATTATTTGCCACCGCCAGAGAGGTCACCGTCTCCGGAACGTCCAAGTAGGTCGTCAAATTCCAAGAAGAAGCGCCATCCGAGAGCTCAAGCTTCACAAGGGGACGCTGTACTCATTAGTTTTATGGGAGGGCTGAATCATCCAGATCTAGCAACAAAGGCTGGCGAAGAGCCGTTGCCTCAATCGGACGATAGCGACCTTGACGAGCAAATGGATGTGGATGGCGAGGTCCACCAAGACAGCTCTACTCTAGTTCATCTCGCGGAGCATGCACTGCCTCTTGTCGAGAGCACAGTCGGGCGGAGTGAGGACCAGCCCAATAACTCGAAGAATGAGAGCATACGACCGCTGCGTCCCAAGATTGATACGCAGGGTCAATCGTCAAATTCTAAAGATGAGATTCATACCGATTCGAACGCTGCAGACCCATCGCTGAGCAAACCAAACCACTCATTAAATCGAGATACCAGATCAATCGAAAATGGATCGAAAACAAGCCATTCGCCATCTAGAAGCGTGTCCCCCCGCAAAAACGATTCAGACTCCGTCGCAATATCGCCAATGCTACGTAGATTCACCATTCCCAACTCGGAACGATCACCGACAGAAACTCTTCCAGCTATGTACAATTCTCCGCCATCTACATCCTCGAAGTCGCCTAGTGGTCAACAGACTCTCCCCCCTATCTCGAAAGTCGTCGATCCTCTATTTGACAGCCGGTCACCCAACGAGGTTTCTCATGGGACTAGTCTCTCGCCATTCTCATTGAGTAATGGGACCCACAATTCGCCCTCTATCAGCTCAATAACACCTAGGCCAGGCCATTATCCTAATCCGCACACCCGAATGAACGGTCATTTCAACTCGCCATATCCCCACGGCGTTCCTTCCCCTGCTTACAGCGACGCCTCGCCAAGGGATTCTACGAATATGTCTCCGCCGACTGGGAAGCCTGCTTCTCAAGTGTTTTTTTCTAATGGGAGGACTCCGCAGAGCGAAGAGCTGACACCGCAATCGGCAGAGAGCCGCCATAGCGGCAGCAGCTTCAGCACCGTTCCCTCGCCACATCCACATCAGATGGACGCAGAACGCACCAGGCCGACACTGCCCCCACTGGTAGGCTTGCAAAGTGGGCCGCTGATGACCGGATCATTTCGATGTGATCATGCCGGGTGTACGGCAGCGCCTTTCCAGACTCAGTACCTTCTGAAGTGAGTCTTACTGAGGAAAGCAACTATTGTGGTGCCCGTTGACATTCGTGAAGCTCTCATGCCAACGTTCATTCCCAAAATCGACCGCACTATTGCCCAGTTTCAACATGCGTGAGATCGGAAGGCGGCAAAGGATTCAAGAGAAAGAATGAGATGATTCGCCATGGCTTGGTGCATGACTCCCCAGGCTACATCTGTCCTTTCTGCCCTGAGAGGGAACACAGATACCCGCGGCCAGATAATCTGCAGAGGTGAGATCCTTGCGATTTGATAATCTTTTGCGAACGAGTTTTAAATTCGTTAAGTCAGGCATGTCCGTGTCAATCACGTAGACAAAGATACTCAGGACCCGAAACTGCGGGAAGTCCTCGCCCAAAGGTGCGAAGGCGGCAATCGAGGCAGACGAAGACGACTCGGAACTTGACCGGTTTTTTTATACAGCATATAAGTCTAGCATTCCATTCACATGACCGGCGATCTCGGAGATCGAGAGTACTTTAGTCCTGGTTGGCATACCGGTGTACGGGACGGTACCCGAGCAAAGGAGCTACGGGATCGAGGCACCGACAGCGTGTCTACGACTGCTCGAACATTGAGGAAATGATACTATGATATATGTATGATCTACTATTGATGTGGCACAATTTCTCAACCGGTTTGATATGGAATACTGCTATACAGGTACCAGCTCCCTCATTAGCCAGATCCTAAGATTGTGAGCAGCATCTCGCTCCTGACTCTGATTTGTAAGGCCCGAGTGCGTGAAAGCCGAAAGGATATGGCCTAGGTTCATCCGCCGCAATCTATCATCCTATCCTAGCTTGGTAGGGTCATGATTTCCTATAGATAATTCCTGGCCCACGGGGAAGTACCTCCTACCTGAGATATTGGTATTAGCTCGATCGCGATCTATGCTTTGGCACACACAGGGCAACCTGCATTGCCACACGTTTCGGGTCCCAGACTCCTCTACGCGACACGATCGCAAAGCCTTCTGTACCCCGTCTCATGCTGTAGCGTAGCTACGTCTTTCTTTCGTGCGTTCGCCACATTGAACGTAATATCTTGACGCATCTGTGGCTTCCCGCGAGGCCGCGCAAGTCGGTAGTAGAAAGAAGACAGTGCGTCCGTCACAGACGAAACATGCGTCACGAAGGTTGAAACACCGTCTGCGGCGCAGCGCAGAGACCGCTCGTGGCAGCTCTCCATCGTTCATCTAGGCCTTCTCTCCCTCCTACGTGACGCAACACCGGGTTTTGCGCGACCGTGCTCCCGTTCCCACTAGACCTCGCAACCGTACCCGCTCGTACACATTGCAGGCAGTCATACTTCCAAGCATGGCTCTGTCTCGGTCGTCGTTACTCGGAAGCGAAACGCTAGCTGTGCTGCGACAGCGTTTGGTTTCGTCTCCTGCCAAGAGTGGATCCTGGCGGAACGAGACTGCAAACTGTTCCTATATGGTCGGATTTGAGCACATGTTCCACATGAATGCGATACGGATCGCGAGGAAGCAATAAGCCAAGAGACTTCTCATCGCCCTTCCCTAAGCCTTCCCTTTCCTTCTTCGTCTTGCGTCTTGCATGCTATGGTCTCGTGAATTCGAAACAAAAGCTTGTCCTTCCCGACTCGCTGCCCGGATATGCGCGGTGGTAATGCCGGCACAGACGCGGCAGACTTCTAGGGCTTCATTTCTTGCCCCTTATTGTAGCGACACCATGGCAGTGAATCATGCCGATTTGATTTAACATCTGCAAAAGTCAGCCCAACGCTTGGCAGTGATCGTCCACTGCAGAACATAGGTTGACATCGCCTCTTATCTCCTGTGCTCGTCACCTCCATCATGTACCACCCATATATCATCCCGCCCAGATCTGGAGTTGCAGTCCTTGGCAAAGAAGGATCGACTGAAAATGCTCCTGGTCTGGAACGTGGCCAGTTAAAGCGTGCTTGCCCACTTGTTCGCCGACTAGTTCCTTACCAGATTGGGCATGAGCCGTCCAGGGAGACTCGGGTGTTTTCGACATTCTGAACTGCTGATTTCGTAGGCAGTATCGGCCAGATAGCTCGAGAGAGTCCTCGGATTTTCCAGTATCCTGTCGCTTTCATCATATTCTCTTCATCCCGCTCTTAGCGTTTAGTCGAGATGTAGGTTCTCGCACACCATATATCGTTGATCTCAGTTCTGTAATAATGATTCCCAATGAAGAAGGTTCTGCGTATGGTGGTGATCAAGGGTATCTGGGAGCAGCGGATCAAGCCCTGTCCTAAACCTCGTCGATGAATGAGCGACCTATCAACTGGATTGCACAGAGACACTCACACACGTTCAGAACGACACCTCCCCCTTGCTATCCATACATGTGCGTATATGCCAAGCGAAGTAGGCGGGCTCAGGCCCTTGCCAGGTCGTCAATAGCTGAAAAGGCGAGTGAGCAATCTTATAAGGTAGGCAGAGACGTTCTCGTTAGTCTTATTAGGAGCTGGGTAGGTCTTGAGAGAATCAGCAGAGGAAATATAGCCAAAGATGTCGAAAGGGAGTACTTAATCAATACAGAAATATCGCTTTTTGAGGAAGGAGATGTTGGCGTCCGATGAGCTTCTTCCTATTTTGTAAAACGAAGCGAATAACCGAGAGTCACTCTTGTGGCGAGAATCCTCACCAAGGCAGACCGCCGCATTCAGCATCCGGCAAGACTCAGTTCTTGAGGTGGCTGCTTGTGCATGTTGGTAACGCGAAGTGTTAGTCTCCCATGCTCTCTCTGATGTAGACACAGGAGGAACATTGTATCAATGTTTGTTGCAACAGGTGGAAATCTTGGTCGCCTTGGGCTTGGCTATGGTGGCCTGGCCGTCATCACTTCTCAAGCCTACTGTGACTCTAGCGAACAGCATCCGATCGCACTTCAGGTCTTCAATTGGAATATCCCAAGTTGGCGTGGAATCGCTCAAAATCAGTGCGTCTTCAGCTTCTTGACCACAAGGTACCATGCCTGTGGACTTCGATACTAGAGCTCCCGTATCGGTAGCAGCAGTCAACCTCAAGATGGCACCAGCAGGATACTTCACCCTTGGCTTCGAGTAATGGCCATTCGGGTACAGGAGGCATATCACACAGAAGAGCAAATGAGGAGAACCGGTTCGGCCCCATGTGATGGATGGTACTCTACACGCAACATGAAGCAGGTTGCCTGCTCCAATACCTGCAAGAAAGATGCTCAGATTTTCAGAGTTTTTGTTACCACAAAACGCCTCCAAATCGCCCAACGCAATGCAAATCAAGCAGTCTCTTGCGCCTGTTCGTGACAGACCTAAAATCCTACACGCCCTGAGTGTATAGCAACAAAAAGAAATCGTCAAATTTAAGCTTTCTTCCTATGGATTCTTCGAACGTGATCCTTCATGTTATCGACTCGGCTGAATTCGCGATCGCAGCCACTGTGTGTGCAACGGATTTGTGGTGGCCCATGGCGCGATTCATGCCGGTCGCGATCCTTCTTTGAAGAGAAGCCTCCTTCCCGGGACTGTGGGCAGCCCTCGTGGCGACACAACAGCGTTTTGGTGTGTCGTCGAAAATGCTTGCGGAGGTCGCAACCTCTAGTGAAGGTAGCTTGAGATGAGCAGTGTGGGTAGCCGCAACGCCAGCTTCGGCCATCTGGGAGAGGGATTCCGAAATTGTGGAGGTCTGCAGGACTGGGCGAAACCGACCGAGAATTGTCCGAAGGGCCCTCCAAGTCATCGGGATGAAGGCCCGCCCAGGAGCCATCGCCAAATTGCTGTTCGCTGGAGTAGGGTGACGATGGAAGGACCGGGGTAGAGGAGGGATACTGTCCGTGTCGGTAGTCCGTGGGATACTGTGAGGTCCAGTTGGAGGATGGCAAGGACATGTACTGAGCGGGTGCGACGTAAGCCTGCGTTGGATAGGCCCTTGTTGAAGTCATACTTGGAGTAGCTGTCCAATACGGCTGCTGGTAAGGCGATCTGCTGGGCTGGGCTGGATAGTGAGAGTTCTGAACTTGGTTCTGATAGAAGACACGACGGGCTTGTTCCTCCTCACCCAGTAGAGCCGCTTCAGCTTCAGAGGATAGAAAGCCCGACATGCTGAAAAGCTTCAGTCCTGGTATCTGCGAGTGATAATGCGATGAAACTGGAGTCCTGAATAGCAATGATGAGAGTGATGTAGAACGAGCGGTGGTAGGACGTGTTCGAGTGGAAAAGACGAGAAAGGAGAGAATGGGGACTTTTTATATGGAAGGATAATCATCAAGGCCAGATTTAGCCCCACGAGGCTGTGTTTGCTTTAATCAATATGAAGAAAGAAGAGGTGAGGTTACAAATCTCTAGGATATGCAAATTGGCGGCTGAAGTGTCAGGACAAGAAAGGTCGAGAAGAGGAGGGGTCAAACTCACAGGACTTCTCTCACAGCCGCCATCCGAGTAGAGTGAAATTCACCAACCCTTATGTCTGCTCAGGAATTGTTGTGCCTGGGAATTATCTTCAGGCTTGGAAGGAGCCGAGGGCTGGCATGCAGCGAGCCAGCAGTCAGCTGTCAGTTTACTGTATTCCCCAACCCTATACTCACTCGAACACTCTATGACTCAGTACAAAGGGTTGAAGTCACCCTAAGGATGGCTAATTTTGGTATGTTTTGTGCCTTTTCACGACCGACAATTAGGGCAGGTGGGAGCAGAGGAGCTGAGAGCCTGATATTGAGGGTTCACATGCTCTCTTTGGTGGACTATTGTTACCATGGGATTGAGGGCAACGGGATGACAGGGGTTCATGATTGGATCGTGGGAAACAATCTTTTAAAACTCGTGGGAAGAAGTAACGGTAGCAATATCAAGGGTTATTCTCCTTTTCGCTGGCCAGATATTGAAACAATAGAGAGCTATCAGATCTTCGCTACCGGTCAGGCTGATCGGAGGCGTGGAAATTTTAGGTAGAAGAGGGTGTACTGACTCATTTTGGCCTCGCTCGGGGGCTGAAGGCAGGCTTCCAACATGGTTCCTGAACGCTTAGGGGAAAATCCAACGTCCTCTGGTGGACAGGGTCGGTACTGGGATAAGATAAGGTTGATAGTCGTTTGATGAAACATGATCCATCATCTTCTAGGACGGATGTTTCCTCGAGGAGCTGACTCTGAGAAACCTGCCTTGGGCGACAATATCTGCAATCCTCTGTGTTGATTCGATGGATGTATGAGGCTGACCGTAGCAAATTCATATCTAGCCGAGATGATGAGCTTGCCGTTGGGATAAGCATCGCACTGACCAGGTCTACTCATCTAGGCACCGAAGAGCTTGAGCTGCTGTATTTCTCCAACGAAATTGGCGTCATGGCTGAGTGGCAACTCTACACTGCGCCTACGGCTTCAGGCCACTTCGATGGCTCCTCTCATTTGACTATCTTCAAGTTGACGATCAGGCGACCAATCATGTAACGAAGATGACTCCAGAGCGTCTGCGTCAGAATTTAGGAGCGCTGCCTCAGATCTAAGGTCGCTTGGGGTTTTCATGACTGAGCGAACAGGATGTTGTGCATTGTGAGAGTTCTACTCCGTTGATAACCTAGAAGACTTAGCCACACACTTGGCAGACTTTCCTATTCTATAGGTTGCTGGACTCATACCCACATCACCATCACTATGATACACAACATTCTTCCCTTGTTGATAATATTGATATAATATGCCCATATATAGACCGCCTTCTCATTCCCCCTTATACAGCAGCGTGGAGCGGAAGTAAACGTTTTGGGTATCAGAATGAACCCCTGTCCAATCCTTGGCAGCAGCGAGGTATCCTAAGGCTGACGATTACCTAAGGCTGCAGGGGTATACCTTAGCGCCAAGCAGTTCTCCTTTCCTTTTCAGGACTGTTGCAAGAAGTGGTCATCTCATCAGTGCTTTTATTCATGATCCAATAATCTCCCTGAATAACATCAGAGCGGCTTCTATAACCGTAAGGAAACCATCTGGTATATTCGAGGAGCAATTTCCCCAACACCGAAATATGGAAGGGTGCTGTAAATACAAGCTTAGCCTTTGTTGGATATCCAAACCGTCGCTCTCCATCTGAAGGTCTGATAACCTCCAAGTCAGTTTCCAGCTGCAATGCGCGCGACATGTCGAGCATCATCCTTATCCCTAAAAGTCTTTTGGCCTCAACTGCCCAGAAGGATCATGTCGCGGTACCCTGGCAATGCGTTTAGGATGTCACGTAGGACGGACCTGGGGGCCCCTCAAACATCTTACATATAATAATCATATTGACCACCGAGGCCTACCCCGTATCAAGTAACTCACTTAGTAACTCTACAGCTAGCTCTAGCTACCTTTTTGCTCTTGAACGCTTCCTATATTCTACTCCACTAGCCTTGATACGTATTGTTATTGTTTTATATTGCTACCAACTGTCGACCACCCCAGAACACCTGAGGCCGCCGCATAAGTAAATTCAACGTGCGTCGTCATCCTTGCCCTAGCCCCCATTCTCCGACCTCGATTGGTCCGTCACTGAGGACCTCGACATGCACATGCTCATCCCCTTGTAGGCCTGAACATGCTAAGCGCTGAATGACCACCCACACCCCTCGGTCTGCCCACATATTCCGATGAACGTTGACATCGGAAGTGCGGACTCCGAGGCGACCATCGAGGTATAGGTCTTCGTCGCTGATTGCAAGGATCTCCTTATATGGCCCCTGTCCGTATTCCAGTGAGATTTTCAGGGGCGAATACGTCCTCGTGTTAGATCCTGAGCCGTCTGCGGCAGAGCGTGCGCTCAGTGACAATCGATTGAGACGTCGGGAAGTCAAGGGTAAAAGCATCCGAGAGATTCCAGGAGTGAAGACAGCCAACGGAATCTTCCTAGAGAACCGCCCAGCAGTTTCCACTGCTACCCTTCCAATTTTACAAGCTGACATGCTATTCACACGTAAAGTAAAGTCGCCGAGCTGACCTCTTTCGAAGGTGGAACAGACAACAGTGTAGACACCAGCTTGAACGTCGTGTAGCTTGGCAAAAGCAATACCCTTCCTGTATTCGCCACTATCCCCAACAATGTCTCGACTTGCGACAGAGTGAATTTGCCTTCCTTTTCCCCACACAAGCGTCACATGGATTGGTAGACGTTCCACAGGATTTTCCAAGAGAAGAGAGATGTCCGAGGCTTGGGCCAAACGAAGACTGTATTGTGGATTAGTATGGTATGACAAACTGCTAGCGTTTCCTCCAGCTGTCGAAGCCGTCCATGTACCCTTGTGCAAAGTGCTATGGTCATACTCCTCGCGGGCTTGGGAAATGCTTATGGGAACCATAGAAAAGGCCGAAAGCGTGAATGTGTGTCGTGAACGAGGAAGCGCCTGCTCAGAAACCACAACGGTGAAGACTTCTGTACTCGGAAGCTCTAGCTTCAGCAAGGTGTTAGGCGAATCAACGTACGGACCACAGACAATAGCTCCATCGTCGAGGATCACCCTTTCTCCATCGTTGTGGAATGCATACAAGCCGATAAATCCAAGCTCAGGTTCGTTGGACGAATCGATGTTAGGTTCGCTGCTGGAAAATAGGCCATCAGGACTGAAGTGTCGATTCAGGAGAAGCCAAACAGTACCACCAGCCTTGCTGCGTACCGCATACTGAGGATTGGTCGCAAAAGAGCCTTCGGAGCGACTACAGGTGGAAAGATCCCAATTGAAATGGAAATCCTCTCTGCAACAGAATAGTGAAGGGTTCCAATTGAGATATATGCTCTCAAAGCTCTGAAACACGTCACTGAAACTCATCCAGAACGTTCCTGCTGGAAGACGGTCACATTCAACTTCGCCAGAGTCCAACGTGTCTTCGGCATCAACAGTCTCCAAAAGATTGCTGAATCCTGTCACTGTGTTATTGTGAAACGTTGGCCCTTTCCAGACTGTCCCTTCCGACCAGGGGTTTTTCACGAGGACTAACTGCTGACCCTCGCACTCTTTTACGTCGATGACAGCGTAGTCATGCTCGCCTACTAGACCCGATCCCTCTTCCTCGCTCTCCGTCATTTTACCCGTACCCATGCTGATGAGAACATCGCCGTAGTTGAACGCATTGTGGAGACGCCGCCATAGATTATTCTGCACTATATCGTCGCTATGATCGCGAGACACTATAATCAAAACCCTGCTGACGAAGGGGACTTTCCGTGACCATACCTCTGAATAAACAACTGCTCCGGGATCCATCCTGTCAAGACCCATAGATCCGTACCTGAATTGCTTCCTGGAAAATCGTAACCACCCCTGACTTTGAGATACGCCTTTTCGACGAGGGCAGGCCACAATAAGCCTGGGTTACTTCGATCTACGACATGCAAGGTCCGTGCAGTACGAGACGCAGGAAGGCGATCGTCAATAACAACTCTTCGTGCGCAGCCGTTGAAGTGCAATCGGATGATGTACTTACCACTCGGAGATAATACAGGCTGATTTAAGCTGGCATCACGAGGATAGATGTTGCAAGTGATGAGCTAGAATACATCAACCATTTTGAATTGCAATTTGGGGATGGTAGAACATTACATCGGCTTTGCCACGACCAACTCTTGCACTAGCTGCGCAAAGGCTCGCAACAACTGAACAGTCTGTCGTCACGTCTTGCACGAGATCGATTGATCTCTCAGCCATCATGTGTGGATTCGTATCAAGGCTGGACTGCACTGTTATGGAAAGCTCGGCAGGTCGTTTCCAGCTATCAAATACTTCGAGTTGAAGGTCTGAAAATGAGAGCTCCACAACATCTATGAACTCGGTAGTGTCGAAGTCGGACGCATTTGGAGCTATCCATGGTGGATATATATTTCCATTAAGCTTTGAGGATTCGAGAAGTATTATCCTCTCCCGAGTTGTCATCTCACGTCGTGATGGAGGCTTCTTGGTCCTTTTTCTTGTCGCAGGAGGTACGAGATCGTACGGGTTTCTGACACTGTCATCCCCCTTAACAGCCTGATCTTCCTGGCTAATCATGGTGGACGAGACGTTTCCCTCATACACCTCGAAGCTCTACTGAGACGAAAATGCAGAGGTCCGTACATCAATTGCGTTAGCCTCTCACAACGACCGAACGGGGTCCCACTTGTTTGTGATTGATCTTTAGCGATTGGTTTCCCTGTACAAAGCCATTTTGCCGCAATGTAGAGACTGGTCGGCGGGACTTGCGACGTGAAAGTGTAACATCAAAAGCACGCCTATCGAAGAAGTTGACTGTTGTGGGGGATCAACCATGATCCAAGCCCACTACCCTACAAACCTGACGGCCCCGCAGAGATTGAATGTGGTCGTGTGTACCCACCCAACGGTTTCAGGAGTTGGATATAGACTTGCATTCGTACCTAGGCAGACTAGGGTAGGTAGTTTTGTGAAGACTAATGAGACTCGGGACTAGCGTCAGATGCTCAACGAAGCTTACCTAGGTGCCTAGGTTGACTATTGCCTCGGTCCATCGGAATCAACGTCAAACCCCGCCGATATCCTATCGAGAAGCATCTCGAGATTTACCAAATGACAGAACACTCGCATCGCCATTTCAGGAGTCTCCCCATATACCTTCAGCCTCACAATCGACCATTGAGGGTAGCGTAGGAGCTGCTTCATGCTCGGCCTGGCGACAGTCATAGGCAATCATTATGAATGGCAAAGCCGGTCAACCACCATTACCTCCATGGGGTAATGCTCTAGCAGGAGCTACCGGTGCTGTCCTAGCGAACGCGATTGTTTATCCATTGGATATGTCAGTTGAACTTCCCTCCATTGACCGACAAAGGGATCGTGCTGCTGAAAGTTGACCACTGTAGAGTTAAAACGCGCCTGCAAGTCCAAGTCAAACACAAGTCGACCAGTGCTGCTCCTCTGAATACTCATCATGTACATTATACTTCAGCGATTCATGCTATCGGTAAGATTATGGAGGACGAGGGAATTCTTGGATTATACTCTGGCATCAACGGCTCTCTAATTGGTGTTGCATCGACCAACTTTGCCTACTTCTATTGGTATTCCGTCGTTCGTACCTTGTATATATCATATCAAAAGCTACCGAAGCCTCCAAATGTCGCAACAGAGCTCTCCTTAGGTGCTGTTGCCGGCGCCATTGCACAGGTCTTTACGATACCAGTATCAGTGGTCACCACGCGTCAGCAAACGCAGCCGAAAGGGGATAAGAAAGGCCTTATTGAGACTGGGCGGGAGGTGGTGAACAGTGACGACGGCTACAGTGGCCTGTGGCGGGGCTTGAAGGCGAGCTTGGTATTGGTCGTGAACCCCGCCATCACGTACGGCGCATATCAGAGGTTAAGAGAGCTTTGGTATCCGGGCAAGGCCAATTTGAGACCATGGGAATCATTCCGTAAAGCCCATACCGAGAGCCACCTAAGAGAGCAAAGCTGACAACATTTCAGTCCTTGGCGCTGCATCAAAGGCACTGGCCACCATAGTCACCCAGCCGCTGATCGTTGCAAAGGTAGGTCTTCAATCACGACCACCACCAGCCCGAGAGGGCAAGCCGTTCAAGAGTTTTATCGAAGTTATGTCATACAATCTCGAACACGAAGGACCCTTGTCATTGTTTAAAGGCATTGCTCCCCAAATCGCTAAGGGTATCATGGTTCAAGGCGTACTCATGATGATCAAAGAGAGGTCAGTAGACCAGAACCCCTATTGCAGAAGATTATGCTGACAGTCGCGCAGAATGGAGATCCTTTTCGTTGTCCTCTTTGCCTACTTGCGCAAGACCAGATCGGAAAGTCTGCAAAGAGCTGCTAAAGCTGCGGCATCCAAAGGCAAAGAGGTGCTGGCCGTTGATCAGATAAAGCAAGCCCTGCCGAATCTAATAAAGTGATAGCGGCCATCAATCCATTCTGGTAAACGAACATACATATGGATTGTCCGAGTAAAGCTTATCACATTTGTAACCTCAATCTTGCGGTTGCCTACCACCCTGCTTCTTCTAACCCAAGTAATCAACCAGCTTTAACAACGCGTAGTAGAGGACTCCCAATCGTTCTCAGATATTGGTAGATATTGGTGAATTCGATGCCGAAAATAGAGAACTGAGCCGAGCAGCGAGAAAATCTCAGGGCTGCAGCCCTAGCTGCACTAAGCTAAGCGAGTCCGATTCATTCAGCATCGAAATCCACACTGACACACTCACTCTCCATTACATCCCACATACCGACGGGTTCGCTGCCGAAATGGCCAGTAAGTGCTCCCATGCCATCGCAACTCACGCGCTGCCTTGAGAGCTAACCCAGGATCCATACAGAATCCAAAAATTCCTCGCAGCATAATCAAAGCAAGAAAGCCCACCGGAACGGGTAAGCTCCTTCAATTCTCCCCCTCGCACAATTATCAATCTCAGCCTGCTCGTGACCCCTTCATACGCTCTATCTCTTGCCGAAAACAAAGGACCTGATACGTTGTGTCCACCAACAGTATTAAGAAGCCCAAAACCAATCGCTACCCTTCCTTGGCCGGAACCGATCCCAAGTTTCGACGAAACCATAGGCATGCGCTGCACGGGACAATGAAGGCTTTGGTATGCTTGACGTCCATTTGAGGCGGATGGATAGGGTTAATGACAATTACAGAAAGAGGTGAAGGAGGGAAAGAGGGAGGCGGCATGACGAAGCGGAGAGGTTCTTGATTAAACGGAGGCGAAGAATGTCTTTATGGCTCCATACGTGGTGATGGATCATCTACAGAGCGATTACAAAGAAGCAAGTCGAGTATATCCACGCTCCGCCATACACGCGAGCTGCTATTGCTTCGTATGCGTCTAACGGCGAACTCGTCCCAGTCCAAGACATGGTCAAACGACCGAGGAGAGAGTGCGAATTTCCTATCGAACCCCCTTTTGCTCTTTATATAAGACACTTCCCTGCATGGCATATGTGTGTACAGCTCCGCGCTTTCCCATGCGCGGCCGCTGAAGGATTATCATCTTTGACGTGCCAATATTGATACCCTTTCATTACCAATCACCCTCCTTCTTTCTCACTGTGGCGAGAGAGTGTATGGAGAAAGGGTAAAATCGCCTATTACATACTATGTTTGGTTACTGCACCATGTCCATAGACACTACAGATCCAAGCTTTGGCCAAACCTACGTCTCCTTTTCAGATTTCCAGACCACCAATCTCCGGTCGAAGCCTCCGCTTACAATCCATTCTTCCTTCCTATCACCGACATCGACCATGCCGCACCAAATACTCCTAATCTTACTGCCCATCTCATGCCCCTCCTTCAGAGTAGCAACGATTTTCCCCGTCTTCGCCTCCAACCCCCGCAACACCCCATCATCGCCATTGACCCATACACCCGATCCATCGGGACGCCAGACGACCTGTGGTGTCGAATATGGCGTTTGCGATGCCAGAGTACTCACATGAACGAGGATTGCTGCTTCCTCTTTATCTTGTGCAGCCAGAGTCGCTCGGTTCTGTACTGCTTGAGTTGCAGGCTCCCGATCGGCAGCTGCTGAAAGTGGGCGCGGATGTGGTATCAGGAGTCGGACGATGATGAGCTTCATGTGTGGGACGGCGGAGGTGGCTACTGCCAAGAGCGTTGGATCAGTGGGGGAAATGGCTACAGAGGACGGCGAGAACGCTATCCAGGCATTGGATTGTGGAGCTAGATTCTGTGATCCCAACAACTCCATTTCGGTTGGTAGTTGGTTTTCAGAGTTGGGCGCGTCAGCCTTGGGTATAGCATAATAGTGCAACGAGGTAGAGTCTCGACGCGTGACCAAAAGAACTGGTCGATCTAGGTCTGGATGCTTTACAAACATTATCGTTTCGGGATTCGTAGCAACGTTGATCGATGCCACAGGCTCTCCAAATTTCAAGTCGGTCCCCCTCCTAATCCGGTAAAGGAAGACTTTGCCATCCCATCCTGCGGTAGCGATGAACGTAGCATCACCTTCGTCGCAGGTGGCTATCTTGATGACATATTTCTTATGGTCACGTCTTTCATCGAGGACTCGGTCTTCTTTATGGTCGTAAAGCACGGTCTGACCGGACATTCCAGACGAGATCGTCCGTATGCATCCTGTGCCAAAGGGAACGCATGCGAGGATCGGGCAATCATGAAGGTGGCTCATGCTTTTGACGAGAGTGAACCCGACGTCCGGAGCAAGGAAATGTAATCGACGGTCTGCAGTGGTGGCGAAGAGTAATTGAAACGGAGCTCGTGACGCATCGCCTTCAAATCGCTCAATCGAGACATGTAGAAAGTTTGCTGTAGAAGACAAAGTAGAGACTTGGGACGGTACTGAGGGAGCTGGTGGGACGATATCAGAGACAGAAAGGAAGGAGAGATGAGACGAAGGAGAATAGGATTACCTGGAAGACTCCATTTTCTGTCTTCATCACCGACACCTACCTTTTCAATTCTCAGGCTGAGATCGAAGATCTTCTTTTCTTCTAGGATTTTCTCAATTGTCAGGTCTCCCTTGGAGACCGTGCCCGCATCTGGTGGTAGCCCAGCTTCTCTGATGAACGTATCTAGTGTCTATCAAGAACGTCAGGTTGCTCATGACACGATAACAGGTTCAATGAGATCGAATTATTTACGTCTTGGTAATTGTTAGTCTTAAGAAATCTGGCGACGATGATAGTTGGGGAATCAGTGGCCGGCATGATCGTGATGTGGAAGCGTCAATCGAATTGACGGATAGCGCTTCTCTACGTTATCTACACCTCGAGCCAACAGGAAACATGCTAAACTTCACTGATCATGCATACAACACGTAGCTACATGGCGACGATAATGTATATGGCAAGAGATTTGGGTATCTAGATGTCCTGAACGCCACGCTGAATCGACAAACGAATTTTGCTGCAATGCAATTGCCTGTCTCGGGAGTGTATTTGCGGGAAATTGTTCCTGTATATTCAGCACGGTTGAGGGATACCCAAGGTGGTAGGAATCTCATTGAAACATGTCTTCCGCTCTGTTCCTTCGACCTCCTCTCAATTTCCCTGCGAATAACTCCTTTCCTCCATTCCCTATCACCTTCCCAGGAAATAGGTCCTTGATAGTCCCTGTGGCGGAAGCACCACCGCGGATCGAAAACCCTTTGTCTTCCGACGCGCCCCTAATATTGAGGCCAATACCGTCGCTATTGTACGTGTCCAATCCGGGCTCAAGATCAGACGTCTTCAGACGTCCGTATGACGTACTCGTCGATGCAGTAGCGATGCGATCGGCCGAGCTCCGGCCAGCTTCTGAGAAAGGGACAGAAAGCCGATCTGCAAAAAGGGCCGCAGTCTCATCGGCAGCGTCAAAGGCGTCTGAGCGACGGTGGTGATTAGTGCTGGTAACTTTTGTTGGGAATAGCTCCTTCTTCAGTCCTGCAGCAAGCATTTTGTTGCTGAAAAGTTCCTTGCCGTTCTTGTCAGGGGCTGCGGTGGGAGTGGATTTCGACGGAAAGAGCTCTTTCCCCTTGTTTCCGGACGAAAAGGGCTGAGGGTTACGAGATCGATACGATGGGGGAGGTGTACGTTGTCGTGTACGCCGAATGTCCCTAGTGCCTTGCTTGTTAGGCGAAGCGCTTCGGTCTCGGGCTGGACGGTATGAATCAGCATGGCGCTGCGAAGAGTGACCGCTATGGTTGTTGAATTCATCAGAAGACAGGTCCGTTGAGCCTAGTCTACCCGACGCTGGCCCATCGTCATACATCGATGGATCAAAACCTTGCTCGTGATCTCTGCGCCTCCGTCGCCGGTGTTCCTCGAGGCTGTATCCACGTCGATGATAAGCACCATTGCTGCTCTGCACTCCTCGGCGTCGCTGCTCTCTTGGGTCGTGCTCTGGATGCATTAGGTAGAATCTGCTAGTTTCGTAGGCACGAGGTCGCTTTTGGTCGGTGGCCAACGCCGTCCGGACTTGCAGAGCCAACGCTGGATGTGTTGACAGTGTCTTGGCCCTCCTCAATTGTAAAGCTGGCAAAGATGAGACATCGAATTCGTCCAAAGCAAGGGTGAAGCTGGCAAGAGCTTTAGAAGCAGTGGCTGGGTCTTCGTATACGATGTTGGCAGACGTATCGTCGATCCACTCCACAGAAACTGGAGCATTTGAGGGATAGTGGTCCGTGGAAAAGGTTTTGATGTGAGTTGTGGTAAGGTCATCGACTCCGCGAATGTGGATTTTATGAGGCGTAGTAGTGATGTCTGGGGTTGTATCAATTGTGGAAGTGAGGTTGTTCTCAATGATCTGTTATGAAAGTTAGAGACTATTCATAATCAAATCTCCGTCGGCATTGTCGTGAAACTGACATTTTGAGACATCTCGTTTTCGATTGGTCCTAGATCCATCTCCATGTCGACGTCCATGTCCACAATCGACGATTCTAAGTAGGGTTCCATGGTTGCTGGAAGATGTGACTGAGATTGAAGTACTTCCATCTTGGGTACAGCTAAGTAAAGGGGAAGGCTAGAACATAATATGAGTAAAGATAGACTGATATTGAAGACTGCGTTTGACTGCGGATCATCGGCGAAACGTTTATTCCATGGAAAAGCTAGTCCCGGAGAGTATTAGCCGCGTCTAGGCGGACTACTGAAACATGTTGGATTTCAGTATCAGCCCTATATGCTTGGCATGGACTACAAATAGCCAACGTGTCCATAGCTAGACAATCAACCGTTCCATCAACTATTCAACAAAACACAATGTCAAGCTTGGAAGCGCCAATTATGACAGATATGTGACAGTTGGAACACAGAATAAGGACCGATGGCGGATTGAACGAAGTTTGAAGGTGCTTCTAACGATGAGAGTTGTTCTATGCGTGAATCATCTTCCTTCCAATGTGCCCATAGAATATTCGTTGGAGGCCTCGCAAAGTTCCCCACCACCTCTTTATAGACTTTCGAAATGATATGAGCCGCTCTGGGGCGCTCGAAGGGTAGTATAGGTCAAGACTGTTCCATCAAAGTCTAAAAAGCCATTATGCCCTTCAGACTGGTTCCATGCTTTCTGAGTGGGATACGTTGGACTTCTGTCGCTTCCTCGACTGCGAGCTTGGCATGGAGTGATCACTTTCCATACCATTTGCTCCTCGTTTAGTTGATTGACGTTCTTTCCTCCGACCCGTCTCCAGTTTGTTTGGCTTTGGCACAATTCGTTCATCGATGTTCGACATTGCTCTACCGTGGCGATTCCACCAATTCTTGACCGAGCCTACAGACCTGTCCACTGCATATCTTGACATCAGCCTCCTGGAAACGATCGCCCATTTCTTTTCTGTCGTTTCTCCCTCGTTCACAACTTCCAGCATCAATCCGATAACATACTTCTTTTCATTTTCTTTCCAATTTTCTTTCCTAGGGCCAATCTGGCTTGAAGTATGAATTTGGGGCGCTGAAGTGGTTTTTTTAGAAGTGGATGTCTGTTTCTTGGGTCGATTTTCAACGTGCAGAACGGTTGAGGATGTTGAATTGCTTGGATCAGAGGTTATTGTTGTTGGCGAACTCGCTCGCTCTTGGAGTTGGAGACTTGGGTCAATGTGGTTTGCAGGGGTGGACTGCGGCGAAGCTGCTAGTCCTTTGCTTTGGTGGGGTTGGCTGCTAACGCAGAATGGGCAGTACCACTTTCCCGGTGGAGATGTTGTGAGGCCAACGCAACTGAAATGAAACCAACCAGTGTCAAGCTCACATTCGACCATAGAATCGGTGTCGTCTGGCTCATCACACAAGATACAAGCGTAGCCAGCTAGCAGATCCGTTTCTGCCTGTGAACTGATCTCATCCTCATCGTACTCATCTGCTTCTGATGAAGATCCATCGCTGTTTTGATTAGGACTCTCGGACCGGTAAGCGAGCCTTGTCTGAGGGAGGATCTCCTTATCTCTTGCATCACTGGCTTCGGCACTAATTTCCCTATTTGTTTGGCTTATTTCTTCAAGCTGGACTGCAGATATTCCACACGGAGCAACTTGTTCCACTTCCTTATCGCGGGCATCAGAGCTATGATCGTGTTCATTATTGATATCATTAGTACGAGGAGCGGGCGTTTTCGTGGGCATTTCAAAGAGATCTCTGAAGGGAGAAACGCAACTCGAGCGGGACTCCTGACGCTCTTTGAAGCCGCAATAGATACATTCGTGACGGAAGCTGCAAAGGACGCACTGAAAGCCACAATTCTGTCCCATCTCAGCATAGGGGCAATTTTCTGCAGGCATCAAAGGTAGTGTGGCAAACCCGGAAACTCCTTGTGGCTATTGTGTATATTAGACTCCGGGCCATTGGCTTACCCAGTGCTTCTTCTACTCACATATTTTAAGGCCTTCAGGCTGAGGGAAACTTCTTCATATTGGTCCGACTGCGGAAATAGTGTGCGGTGCCCGAGGCTCTGCGTGGGTATCTCCGCAGTTGTAAGATCCAAAAGTTGACTGATGTTGTCCATCGAATTAATGATATCTTGAAATATGTTGCCAGGCTTCGGCGCACAGCGCTTGAACCCAAATGGATGTCGAGGAACAGAGAATGTCGGCAGAGAGTTATCCAGTAACTCCAGGGAAAGCCAGAGAATTGACGCACAGCGTCTGAGCAGATGCAATGATCTAATAACGCAGGCAAGGAGCTATCCGGCAGCTCAAGTAAAGGTCAATACATAGTGTACAAGCACTGATACAATCAAAGAATCTGTACAAGGAGCTGTACCAGCAGCGGCTTGGTTCGAAGGGAATTCTTGAGGAATAGGAAATGGATGCGAAAGAAAGAAGATGTTTTAGGATGGAACGAGAAGAGATGAACAAATACGATATTTTGGTTGTGGGCAAAAGACCAGCCCCCTTGATTACGGCTCCGTAGTGAAGCTTCATGATGAATAGAGGCATCGACAATAGCATAATTTGCGATCTGGTACCAACTGTTTTCTCTTCACTCGCTATTGTTTCCATTGTCCCATTCGGACTGGGTCATGCATCGCTGCACGAGTCCAGATCCATCAACAAAGATGATCAATGAAATTGTTCGCTATCCACAGGACTTCGTAATAAACTGGTAGCGCGAAAACTCCATGTTGATGTCTGAATGTACCATATCCGCAGTCCATCCAAGTCTTCCCCTTATGTATAATCAGGTTGATCCTTGATGGAAAATATAGAACCATAAAGAAGCCCAAAATCTTCGTTTTGAATTTCGAAGCCATACAGAAAGTCACTCAGAAGTAACGAAATCAAATCAGCGACAGCGATTGATAGCATTCTTGGCCGCTTTCAATTCTTACACAGCAAACGAATGTTGATCCTGCAAAGCCTTTACCCAAGACGACGAAACGTGAAGATGCATCGAATGGTATCTTGAAGGAGAGCTCCACCACAGACAAGGAATTATCGTCATCATTGACTGGTCACTTTGAGAAGCTTCGTCTAGCGCCGGGATTTAGTCTAGCGGCCCGCTGCACGATCAATGATGGTTTCCCTTCACACCGTCACGTGACCGTCAATCTCTAGCATGCTGCCACACACGCAACCAGAATGGGGTAAGAGGATAAAAATAGGTACCATAAGCTACCGTTATATCAACGGAAACATATGTAAAAGATGAGAGTCCAAGGGCGTTCCTCCCCCGTACAAATGCAGCGCTCAACAATACTGAGGACTATTCTAGTATCGGAGTTCTGGCCGAGGTCCTTCGTGTCGTGCACTGTTTAGTTTTCTACGTCAATCTAAACATTGCGCAAATGAAAAGACAATCCCGTCGAGGCATTGGATGAAGAGCGTAGAATCAGACTAAGCCAAGTTCTAAAGGGCGTCGCCCCCCCGATGAGAAGACAGACGTTAGGAACATAGAGACTCATTGACCGTCATCCAAGCGACTGCTGAGCATGGAACTTGCTGGAGTCAGGCATATATCTCAGCATCGTTGCAATTGCGCAAAATGAGCATAGATCACCGGATGCTGAGCAGGCCCGTGGTCCCGGCAAACATTCCCAAGGCGCATAGAATATCGGACCGGATCTTTAACTTTCCAAAAGAACAGTATTCAAACCAAGTAACTGACAGACAACTGTACGAGAGAACGTTACTTTACAGTACCGGTCATCACAAAGTAGCTGTCCGGATACGACGAAGTAGACCCACCGGTTCCGGTTGAATCCAAGCGATTGACGGGTGGGATTGAAGAATCCTTCAACTCCAGGGTGGTCTTGGCATTAGAATACTGTTGGGGTGGCGATGTGGGATTTAGCCAAGCAGCAGCACCACCTTAGATGGTGGAGTGTCAGAGGAAGCGATAAGGCGTTGAGGCAGTGGAGTGGCGCTCCGGCAGGTTGCGAAGTGGACCAGAGGTTAGCGAGCTATCCCCGGTGCCAACCACCTTACCGAGGCGGAGAAGGGAGGCTAATACTTAGCAACCTTGATGTTGGCGGCTTTGGATGGGTTAGTCGAATTCTTTTGGGCCTCCAGAGGGCGGCACTTTATCGTCCATCAAGCGTCGGCTTGCTCGCTCGGCCGTCATACTTTACTCAGATGTGCTTAATTCCTTGGCACCTGGCTCAACAAAGGCACTACAGAGCCTGTCTGGCCTTGGCGAATGCTTGTGGAAGCAGTAGGGCTGGGAAGATCAGTAGGCAAGCTAATCACACTGACTCCGATACAGTAGTCAACTGTGGATCCTAGTGGCTGAGGTCAAAGAAGAAGCGGAAGCAATCACAGACAGCGACTGCAGCAAAGGTCATGTCCGAATAATGTTCATAGACAATTATACTGTCTTATTAGATACACGGGATACCTTGGATAATCCAACTCCGATGTCGATATTGTAGCCTATCGCACAGCCAGCATCTTGTAACTATCGCCCAAACTCCTCGCATCAAAACGGACGGTTTTTTTTGACGCCACCTGCAAGAGGGTATTCGGTAGTTGATATCATCATGTACGGAAGCCAGCAAAAGTCCCGTTGTGCAAGCAATAGCAAGGTCTACCACTGACTATAGACGCGAGCCCAAAAATGAGAGTTTCGTTCAATTCATACGCCGTGTCCAATATGTAGGGAGGGGTAAAGCGCGTGAGCGATTCTGCCTATAAAAAACCCTAGTCGAGAACGTTAGATAAATCCATCTTCTTGCTTGATGGGGTCGCGAGGTCATCGTCATCTGCAGTCCTCTTCAGAGACGACGATGGTGGTGGCGCAAGATCAGCGTCATCTGTAACCCTATCCCGAGACGATGATGGCTGCCCCAAATTCTCGGAAGGAGCTATGGAGCTAGCCGCAGGAGAGCGAGTAGTGGAGGCCGAATGTTGCGGTCTATCCGCGAATTGATTTTCCGATGGTGGAAGCTCGGCTGCCAGATATTCCGTTGGCGGGATTGTCGCGGGCTGGAACTCCGCTGGTCGAAAATGTGCTGGTCGAGATTCCGCCGGGTGAGCTGAGCTGGTGGCGACGAGTGCATGAGGACTCGTAGGACGTAGCGGGACTCTCGTGGGGTCGTTGGTGTGGTGGAGTAAGTTTGAGAGCGATGGGAGACTACGTGGGTCCTGTGACGATGGATATTGACGGTGAGGAACGGAATTGATCGGAGGTGGTCTGGCTGAGAAATCGGGAAACCATTGATGCTGATCCTGAGTGAAAAGGTTGGATGCAGGAGGTATCCTGGTAGGATATTGCGTAAATTGTTGATGCTCTTGCTGAGCTATATGGTTCATGAGAGGAGGTGGCCTGGTTGGCAATTCTGCGAATGGTTGACGTTGGCGAAGGTCTATCCAAGGTGACCTAGTTGGCACTTCGGCGAACGTTTGACGCTGGCGTGAAGCTGTTCGAGGTGTCCTGGTCGGGATGTCGTTGAACTGTTGATGTTGACCCTGAGTAACAGAGCTCGTCAAGGGAGCGGTCCTGGTTGCCACATCGGCGAATTGTTCGAGTCGCTGGTGTGGATGATCAGGGATAAATGGTGACTTGGGTAAGCCGTTGTAGGTCCAGTTTGAAGGTGAATTGTCTAATGTTGTCGGCATGCTGTTCGACTGGGCGATGTTGATTTGCGAGCTTTGCCATTGCCGCCAAGACTCTAGTGGTAGAGAATCGGGGAAAGGGAGATAAGGGCGATGAAGTGGTGCACCGAAGCCTGGAGAGGACATCGACATATGCGAACTTGAATCTGACACCAGGGATGGAGCTTCTCCAAGAGAGTCTGGCACAGACCTCTCGGAATGGGCGGGCGAAGTCAGCGGCTGCTCGATTCTCCGTTGGCGTGTTGGCACCAATATCTGTCGCTGGCGATGCGGAAGGCGTGCAGGTCGGGCGATCGATAGACGCTCCACGTTTTCATCGAATTGAGCGCGGATTAGTTCGGGATCTCTTCGGACAACGATGCGACGGCGACGGTTCATGCCACCGTTCCACCAGTTCTTCACCGCGTTGTCACTCCGGCCCGGAATACGTCGTGCAATTTCTGCCCAACGCTTTCCCATATCATTCACCAGCCTCTCAATGTTCTCGCCTTCCTCGGGGGTGATGGGCTCATGCCTCAAGGTCGGTTTCAGGTTCTGATGATATCGCTCCCTGCATTGCTTCGGCGACCTCGAGACGAGGAGGTTGGCTATCTGAACCCAATTCTGGGCGCCATTCTCCCTGACCAGCCGTAGGAGTTCTCTGTCTTCATTCTGACCCCAAGGCCCTCGTCTTCTTCCACGATTCGTCATACCTGATAAGAGAGCGGCCCCACAGGACAATGTTAGGATTGAATTGATCTGCAGATACCAATGGTCGTCAAGGTGTTAGAGAACCAACAACTTTGTAAGCTTAAAAGATATCGGATCTCGAGACTGTCCTTGACGAGAACGTTGTTCGACGTTGAAGAACGTATACAAGAGACGATTGAAGGTGTGAGCAGTAGATGTAAGAGAAAGATTATCCAAGCGTGAAGTGTTTGTTGGGATGAAGTTAAGAGTACCAAGCAGGAGAAATCATGGATGAATCAATAATACTATCAAGGCTCTTGGTCTTGAGACCAATAGTGGAAATAGCCAAGGAACGGAGGGGCAGTGGAGTGGAGATATGGTTGAAATGCTCTTTGCTATGGCTCGTGATGCTTGAATGCGAGCGCCTTCGACAGGCTCTTGCTGGTTTGTTGAGGATGAGTCAAGAGCAGATGGAGAAAGCAAGAGCGGTGGAAAGGGATCATTCGGAAGGAAGGCGGACAGGGACAATGGTCGAGATGCAAAAAGGGAAAAAGGCGTCAGATGGAAGGCTTGTAGTGGATCGCTAGTTTGGGGAAGTTGGCAGGCGTGATTGTCTGGATGGAGTCTCTCGAGGGACGCCATTGCGCTATCCACCTTGGTTAATGGTTGGGAATGGAGTAGAGTAATACACCTTTAACCTTACTTCGGAATCTACCAGGATTAACGATATCTCCCCCATTATGATGCGCAACAAGGAAACACAAGGGCACTCAAGGGCACTAGTCAGCCCGCACTGCGGAAAGTCAAATTCATGCCGGTATCGAAACAGTATGGCTCCTTTTAGCTCTGACAGTAATGAAAACGATCGAGCGATGTGGCCAAGGCCCTAGGACTAAGGTCTGGACGGAGTACGGTATTGTTCATGCTCGAATGGTAATCTTGGAGGGCGACTGGATTTCCCAAGAGGTTCTTCCAAGGGCTCACTCCATAGAATGGCGGCCTGCTTTGCTTGACTCCGTTATTTCCACGAAAGACTGGACTGCTTGGGCAGGCTCGTCCGACCAGTGGTGATGCAGGGATGGCGTTACGTTGAAAATGCCAACGCCAGCTGTGACGGAGGAGCGGCGGCGCGTAACGTAAGTGCGCAAAGCTGGTCAAGCCTCTCCAAGATGATCGGTCGCCAACCAGTCCAAAATAAAAGGAGATGAGCTTAAGAGCCATGTCGACGGTTGGTATTCTTTCAACGTCGTTCAGCCAGCCTTCAGCAAGCCCACACCCATTAGCGTTCCAGCTAAGGGGCTCCGATAATGCAATCGAGCCTAGCGTCAAGTGTCAAAACCCGCGAGAGTCGGGAGCAATGGAGCATACTTTGGTTCTGGGATTGGGGACGGGGTCTAGACCGGTCTTTCTGTCTCAGCAAGCGAAAGCTGGATCAGGCCGCTCCTTTAATTGGCTGGCGCAAGCAAGAATATCGCAATCAAGCAACGTCTTCAGCGTCATACTATGGGAAATCCCATCAACGGCTTTTGGGGCTCCCTCCCTCATCCCGCTCTGATGATCTGATCCCAGGATCATGGCCGATCGATTGCGAATTACCATCACATCAAGTACAGGAAAACCGCTCACTTGCTCACTTGCTCCTTTGGTAGCTTTGTTCTTCCATGAATCTCTGTATCGACGACTGTGTTGTTTTTCTCAAGGAAACCTCAGTCGCTTCCTTCTTTCCCTGCACCAGTCAATGTCATCACCACGTACAAGTCCCGGCAATAGCGATATTCGCCGGACCTGCGGTCGCAAGATGCGCATGGGGGATGAGACAACGACCGAGCATGAGCGAAAGCCTCTTCCCCTGGACCCATCGTCTTGTGTGCGTTAGTGCACATGTATCATGACGGCAGCTCACCAAGACACGAACCACGTTGACCCTAGGTTGACACTAGGATCGCGCAGCAGACCAATGTGCAGGGGGCTTGGATCGGTGACGAGGAAGGCGAACCAACGGCGCCAAACTAATCTCCTCTTGGGAATTAGGCAATCGCAAAACCTCCGAATCAAACTTTGGTAATCTCTAGTTCGAGCGACTTCAGCTCCGAAACGGGCCAATGTGGCACCCAATGGGGCCAATCTCTGCAACGGTCGATTTCATTCGTCCCGAAGTGCGGCCGGCCCTTCTTAAATCGTCTGTCCAGTACCACCGAAGAGAGGCTCCTCCGTATTACCAAACACGTTTTAAACCATTAGAAGAGTAGCTTGATTGGAATGGAGCAGCTCGGGGTCAGCTCGTCAAGTGCGATGACTATTGGAGTGGGATTTACTCCTCTTTCAAACGCTCGGAGCGCGTAGGCTTTGAGAAGATGAAACTCGTAACTTCAGTGTAGACATCGACGATGCTAGATCTGTGCAGGAGGTTGATTACTTGCGGGCCAGTCAGTGCCAACCCCGCGATGTCTGGCACGCATGCTTGATTTGGGGGTGTGGGTGGCTTGGGGGTCTGGAACGAAGACATCAGACTCGCTTCACATACCCTGCTTAAGGCCTCGTTTGGCTGATGCACGATGAAAGGATGGCAGCGCGTCATTGTTCCTTGTCATTGGGATTGGGTGGTGCATTCAGCGTTTGAAGATCGGCGATGAGAAGTATTTCTAATGCTTGGCTTTCCTCGAGTCCGAACTGAGGATTGTGTCGGTAGAAAGGCATGTGCTCCATCCACGCAGCATGATATCGAGGATGTTGGTAGTGCAACAGAGTCCACCGCTGTATGGTTCAGACCGCCTGCATCCGCGACCCCCATTGTTAGACTAATCCAGCGCAAACAACAGCGATGTGGGAGCAACATGCATGTGGGCAAGGCAGTCGTGATAGAACAATACATTCTACCTAGTACCGTATCAAGGCACGACAGTGATCGGCAGTAGGCGAGAGATCTTGATAATCCCATTCAAGAAGCGTGGGCGTTTCTGATCTGTACATTCAAGGTACCTTAATTGACCGACTAGAATAGCACCTAACTATTCTAGTGCAATCGCCAGTCAATGGAGGACCAGATTGCCGAGAGGAAGATGTGCAAGTGACTGGCAAGATTGAGTTTGAGGCGGCTGCGGCGGGGGTCGAACCTGGTTGGCTGATGGTTTCCTCCTTGATCCTTGATCCTTGATCCTTGGATAGTTCAATCGATGATCGTTCGATCCGTTGATCTGCAAACGGCCAGTCCAACGTTTTCACATCCCCTGGACACACCCGCCTGTATCTTTTACACACACAACGATACCCGCTTCTCTACTAAAATAGACCAGATCTTAAGCCGGCCATAGATTCCACCCCTACCACCTGCATCATCTGGGACGTGGCCCGTGCTTGCATTCTTCTCACATTGTCCCCAAGACCCTCCCTGTCCGATTGGGACCCAGTAGTCACCCCTGCTCAAGCACAGTACTACTAAGTACTTACATGTAACCGCACCGCTCGCTTACCTTGGGTAGCCGGTTATGAATGCCCTCGACCCGCTCCTCCGCAATCTCTACCTGTTTTCATCATCCTTTTCTCACCAGTGGGTGGGTGGGTGCAAGTAAGGTATGTTTCACGCACAACAATTGAACAGTCCCTCCGAACTGTATGACCTGTTCCTGCGCAAGCCAGATGAGGCCGTTCTTCATTTGCTATATTCTACAGAGGCTGGCCTTGGCAAAGCGAGCGCTTCGCTGTTGCTTTACCCCTTCTGGTTTTTCCCACCCATCCATGCCATAATTCCACCTCTTACTCCCTCGCTAAACGGCGCTTCAGTCATATCCATGAGTCATGATGCTAGATCGTATAAGATCAGATGGCCATAAGAAATCAGTCACAGCCAAATGTCTCCCCCTTCCCCTACCACCCACCTGCGCCATGCCTCCGAATACGCAGATTCCAAGTCTTGAACCCAACGACGAGTGTCGAACAACGCACTGGTCCAACGGCTCTCATACAGCAGTTTTCGAAGTTCCATAAGCCTGCCTTGGCCCATCCCTTGCATGCCAACGCTCGTAGGATAGACAAGGTCACTTCCAAGCTCCACCGCTTGCTCCTCGTAAGCCTTGTCGCTATCTGCAATCAGCTCATCTGCTGCCCGATCTCCATCGGTATTTCTTGGCAACGCTCCTCTGAGGATGGACGCAGCCATCCTCGAGCACATCTTATACTCGTACCTCGGTAGGGTAAGCAGTGGCGTCCCTGACCAGAGCACATCTGCAGCTGTCGTATGCGCGTTGCATTCAGGTGTGTCAAGGAATAAATCGCAGACACGAGCACGAGATATGTGTTGATGCTTTGGTGCGACGTCCGTGAAAATAATGCGAGACGCAACCTCGGCGCCTACCCATCGCAAAGCCGTTTCCCTCAGGTTCTCTTCACCAAGGTCCGGGAATCGAAGGAGCCATAGCACAGCCTTTGGAATGCGAGATAGAATGCGAAGCCACGTTCTGAACGTTGTTGGCACAATCTGAATTCGATCAGTGTCAGCAGTTGACATGATGAGCCCCTTCTGTCGGAGCGACGAACCTTGTAGAGTTGGTTGAAGTTACCCAAGATCACGGTGTCATCAGCAAGATCTGGGAACAACTCTTTGCGCATCTGCCATCGCCGTCGCTGTTCTTCCGGCCAATCAATCCGCGTTTCCTGCGAGTCTGGAGCACTTTGTCTGTGATCGCAACAAAAGAAAGTGTCCCGTGTGAAGATGATGTTCTCCCCGTACACCCACTCGTCTTGATCGTCGTCGTTGTTGCCGTCCTTGGTTTGGTCTTCAAGGTCTACATTTCCCCGCCACGGTCTCAGTGTTTGTGGAGGTATGGCAATCCTGTCAGCAAGTAGGTAATCGCACCATTCGGCGCCCAATGTGCCGGCGAAGCCCATGAAGGACATTTGGATAGGAGCCGGACGCGCTGCAAAGACTTCATTCCTTGCACCACGGGTATAGCCATTAAGATTCACAAGAATATGAATTCCATCATCAACGGCTTGGTTTACCAAGCGATCGATTGACCAGGATGAAGCGTCGTGGAAAACTGGTGCTTCCCGTTCAATTTGCTGGCGGTGGAGAGAGCCATCACTGGCAGTGGTTGCGTAGCAAAAGGCCTTCACGCGACTTTGATTATGGAGTCCAAAGACGGACTGCATTAGATGGGCGAGAGGATGATTGTTGAAGTCTGAGGAGATGTAGCCAACATTGAGATGCGGGTTGGGGGGAGGTGGAGGGTCGTAGAGCTGACCAGGAAGCCAGGGCGCTCTCAAAGTGGAGCAGGACACCCGCAGTCCGTTGCGCTGAGAAATCTTTCGAATTTGCCTCGCAGATAGCGGACAGGTGAAAGTGTGAAAAGGCAGTACAGTCGGAGCACTGGGAATAGCGAGGGCTGCAGGAAGCTGTGGTCGTAGCCGACATTTTACCGGAAGAGGTGTTCGTGCGACATATTGATGCAGATATATCTGACGGACCAAATTTTTTGTCGCCCTCTCAACAAGCCGTACAACTTTGGCACCTTCCCATCGATTCCCGGCCCAACTTTCAAGATCCTTCCTCAAGGTCGTCTGAGCCTTCTCGTTGTTGACGTGGCAAAGAACCCCCAGACCCAGCTGTTGAAGCATCTGATCGATACCAACATTGTGAAGCACGCCTTTGCCCCAGCTTTCTCCATCATGTAACTGTCTCTCGACTATAGCTACGACCCGTTCAATCCATCCAGGACTCCGTGTGACAGATTTCTTGGAATCGTACAAGTCCCCTCGCTCATCCACATGCCAACGATCCCGGTTGCTTCCCAACCGATGGATACCACCGCGACCATTCCAATTACAGACAGAGTTCAGCGCATTGGCAAGACCACAGATTGCTTCTGCAAAATCTGGATTTGAGGCGACAGCTCGTTTGTAATAAACAATTGCCTCACTGACTCTGCCTTGATCTTTCACTGCGTTTGCAAGATTGGCAAGAGCTATATCGAAATTACCATCGCATTCAACGGCTTTTTCATACATTCTGATGGCTGCCTGCAATTGCCCTATGTCCTTGAAAAGGCTACCGAGATTCGTGTACAGATGTGCATGACGTGTGTCAAGTCTCAAGCCATAATCGTAGTATGCCAGTGCTAAAGCAATTCCTGTACCCGAGGTGACACCGGGAATGGTACTGGGCTGAACATTCCCCATCTTAACATTCATCATCGAACGAGCCGACTCTTGAAAGCTTGCCAGAAGAATTCCTACGTTGTTAGCGGTCGACGGGCTAGGTTGGAGGGAAAGCGAAAGATAATACAGTGCCAGTATTTCCTGAATTCCAGACGTTGCCCTTGGGGAGGCTACTGAGGCTCCACTGGAAGACATCGCATCCTGATATATTTTTGCAAGCGAAAGTAAAGAATTAGAGACAATGGATATCGCAGCCTTTCGACCCAGGCCATCCGGAACACTTTCTAAGCCTGGTAAGCGACCCTGTGGAGGGAAGACTAGACATGAAGTCTTCAATGCCATGTCAGGCGCAAGTAGAATTGGTTCTTCAGTAGCATCATCACCTCGAAGACTCGGCTTCACCACTTGTTTATTGTCTAAGAACACATTGAGGATGGTCTTGGTCAAGCCTCGGATGCCGATCTGACGCCTCCCTACTCCGATTAATATAGCGTCTTCAAATGCCTGAGCCGCACCGGAGATATCTCCTATTTGATAGAGCATATTGCCTTTCCCGTGAACGAGGGCAAGCATCCTCCCATTATCTGATGGCGGTATAGCGTATCTACCAGAGCCAAAACCACAGACACTCAGGCAGTGTGTACTGTCAGCCTCGACCATGCCATGTAACAGCGCCCCATGACTGATTCTCTCCAAGTTGGATTGTCCGGATTGGGGGCCAAGATTGGTTCGAAGAGCGTGCTCAACATATTCAATCACCCTTACCGCCTCTCGCCCGCGATGGCCCTCGTGCAAAAGGCCGATGAGATGTTCAACAGCTTCGAAATAATCCGGCCTAAGCTTGACAGACCGAAACCAATAGTGCTCAGCTTCGTCCCTGCGATCGAGCGCAAATAGCGTTGCTGCCAAATCCGACATTGCATGGACATTGTTAGGGTCACGCTGGAGGACTATCAGATACCAATTCATAGCTTTGTTGTAATCACCTAGGCCATAAGCCAGACAGCCGGTCAGAAGTGTTCCATCTGTCCACTCGAATCCACTTTCTTGGCAAAGCCTACCAAGCATCTCCAATGCATACATAGCTGCAGCTGATGGAGAATCTATATGGAGGTCTGATGTCATCTGGGGCGGTACATAGCTAGGTTGTCCTGCATTCGAATTGATTCTGCGAGCCTCATCACGCGACTGCCACCAACGCCGGGAATGGGCGTTTGCCAGAATGGATGGTTGAGCCGAAGACGACTGATGGAGAAGCGCCGGGTCGCTTGTGGGGCTTGATGTGCAGTATTTTGGGGTTCGCAAACAATGATTCAGGTCTTGAGGGCCTACTTTGAGAGAAGTTTGGGTCCCAGCTTTGGTGCTAGGATGAGATCGACTGTCACGGCTGTGGCCGTTTGACCATGATGGATAAGGTCGCCGTGGTAATTGCGGATAGAAACTTGACTGAAATTGCGAGCCACCGCTACGCTGCTCATCTGCTGAGTTGCGCCGCACCTGTTCAATGGAGGTCAGTAAATTGGCATAAATCCGGTTAGCCCACACGAGAATCTTCTCTTTAAACTGAGCGTTGCTTTGTAACGATACTGGATCATGACAAAGAACTAAATAAGAGGAACTTCCAGAAGCGGAGGATCCATAGTTGCGGGTATCGTTAGATACTTTAGCACCTTGGTCGTTCCAAGAAGACAGCTTATTGCGGTAGGCGAGAGGCTCAAAAGGATGTAATTGTGGCTTAGCTGCAGCTCGAATGCTGAATGCCGAGCTTCCCCCGTGGGAGGTTTTGATTTCTGTAATAGGAGACAATGTTTCGTCGATCTCATGTGCAAAGGAAAGGGCTGACGTGGGTGAACGATCGGCAGTGTAAGGATACTGCGATTCACTGTGGGCTTGCAACCATTGCCCATAGTGACTGACTGCAGGGTGGAGCTGGTCAGAATTGTCTACATGATTCTCGGCAACTTGATCTCGAGACCTTGGAACTTGAAGAGGAGCAGGCTGGTAAGGTTCGAATGCGCCATGGAGCCAACACGGCTCATACGGTCCAGAATCCTCTACAGATGTAGAGCCCATACACGGTGGCCATAGAGGCTGTAGGACCGTTGGAACATGTTCTCTTTCGGCCGGGTGATCAAGATGTTGGCAGACGGGCCATTGGTTCACTTCCGAGCCTGATCCGATAGATGGAATCGCGCTAGATATGCGCCCCCGGTTGATCTTAACACCATCTACTAAACTGGCATGTTGATGACGCTCTCTGGATGTGTCGATTTGGTGTGGTTGAATAAGAAGCTGCTCCCCAACCCTTGGTTCCAAAGACCGGTCTTGATGGCTTGGTATCTGGTCTCCCAGATTGGGGGTCGGCTTGGGGACATATGCAGTATGGACCGACGCGTTTGAGGAAGGCGTAAGAAATCGTTTCGTGGCATGTGGTCTCTTCGTCCACTCGACAGGGCTTCCGTCATATCCTGCAGCCAATGTCCCACTTGGAGTCTTGCGTCGTAGCATATGTTCCGAAGCTTCTGAGGTGGTTATATAGGCTGTCTGAAGTGGCGATTGTTGCGGCAACGCCACCGTACTCCGCAGTGGGCGAGCGTATTGTTGGGGCCTCTCGGTCCTCTGTCTGAAGCTCGCATTCTGCAGGGGGCTGACGTGCCCAATCGACGAGGGAGGATCGAAAAGGGTGGGCGATAGATTTTTGAGAGCATTGTGATGATTTGAGTATGACGATTGAGGGAAAAGATGCTGTTGATGATGCACGACTTCTGTAAGCATTATGGCTTCCTTGTCTTCCTCTTTAGCCGCCGATTAGACAGCGGCAGTCAAGGGGCCGACATCCGCTATTTGATATGATGGAACAGAGGCGGTTGAATCCCATGGGTGGCCTGTATGGATTCCAGGGCTTATCAAAGAAAGCACGGATATGTTCCAATACCCTTGCGACTTCTTGTACAGCATTGTGTACGCGTCATTTTCCCGATCGCCTCAAGACTGGTGAAGTCGAACCAAAGTCAAGGGTGCAATAGCCACAGATAAGGACTCAAAAGGCAGCGCTGGGATGGTTGATATCTGCGGAGGGCAGACGAAAATATAGGAGATGTTTGGGAGATATCATTAAAGCGAGAGCTGTCAGTGTCGATATCTTGGCCGAGAGGCTTATCCCTTTGGTGGCTTGCCCCTAGCGGGCGTACCGCCGAATTGATTGGCAGCAAACGGGATGCTTGTTGTAGAGTGATGGGCCAAACCCCACTCACTTCACTCTTTTTTTGGACGGTATGATGAGAAGCGACATATTTGCGCAATCTCAGGCCGGGGATTTAGTACCAAGCTAACCTCCATGCCGAATGGCAAAGGCTGGACGACGGATGGGCCACGTTGAGGCTACCGCTATACACCTGCTTTGCCGATACCAAGGTACTTAATCGGAATCCAACCCTGGGTGGTTCAAAGGCTGAATTTAGTGTGCATCCATGCAAGTTGCATGGATGGATCGACATGAAACTGTTCTACTGTACTTCGTATTTTCGGAGTAGTGTCACTCACTCGCTGTTAAACGCCGATGGGAAAATCAAATGTCACACTCTGTTGCCGGCGGCTTCAACCCAATACATCCTTGCGGTCCCACTGCAGCAGCTGCTCTGCATATGGAGGGTGTCCTACATGCACGCCCGCCTTGCGTGACAAGTACAAGAACTCGTCGAAGAACTCTCACGCCTCCCTTGCCCCTCATTTCACCTCGCCTTCGAAGCGCTGATCCTTGCCCTCTTCATCCACCATAAGCACCACTCATTAGACACTGTTGCCCGATTGCTGACAGATGCTGACGGCTGACATACTGCATAGTTCAATCTTCAATGGTCAAGCCCTGCTTGAATTGCTACCGACTACCCTCGTACGTTCTAGCACAAGTGATTTGATCGGAATCCTTACCTTGACCGTTGTTGCGGTACACTTCAATTCGTTGGAATCTCGGACTCACCTTTGGACTTGCCTGAGTTCATCATGGAGTGTCTGCTTTACGAAGAACAAACAATCTTGGAAATTAAAATCTTCTGGCTCTGTCTGACCTATATGTCTCAATTGATAACAGCTTAAGGCCTGCAGGCGGATTACACATGTAGCTACTACTATCCCACATCCTGGCAACACATTCGACAAACTGGAAGAACACACCAATGATCCCTGATCACAATAAGCCATGAATCCCTGTCGTCGCGGACCTTTTGTAAACACATGTGGCAGCTGCATAAACTGAAGGTTGACACGTTTCCATTACGCGTGGATCGGGGTGAAATGGTGTGTCGGCGCATATTTTGGTGTTCTTGCCAAGACCGCGAATGCCTAACGTACGAGGCAAGCCAGGCTTCCAGGTTATGGCTTACAAGTCTCAGTTGCTCATGGCTATCTTGACATCCCGCCAAATGCTTGTGATTCCGTGCCAGTCCCGCGCTTCATTATTCTCCCTAATGAGCACACCTCCTTAGCTAGTGCCGGAAACGGCGAGCCTGTAGACTGAGTGTTAGCAAAGTTGCTGGCGGCTCTGGCATGAGACTGTCTTACTTCATCAGATGGTCCATGAAGCTTTGTAATGAAACATCATCAGTGAAAATCGTCTGTGCGGATACGGCACCACCGTATGTGCCGCTTGTCGTGTGAGTTGTCGAGGGATTGAGTTTCGACAAAAGGAAACGGGCCTGCGAACCACCAGCGTCGCAAATGATAAATCTTGGTAGTGGGAATCTGTCTTGGACCAGCTCCTTGAATGCGATCAGCTTTTGGTCCATGCTCAGAATACAGATGGTTTGAGAATTAATTTACCCTCGCGTCTTCCTTAGGTTGCTCCAGTATGCTCTTGAAATTCTCGTAACCTTCTTGGTCTTGATAGCCAGCCTTTCTCCACTCCGCCATCGTCTCGCCATGGAAAATCAAGATTTGGAAGAAAGTGTCCAACAGGAGAATGTGGGTGGGCTGAATGGAAGCGGAATCGAGCAATACTGGCTGACTGCCTTCTTGATCGAAGGTATATGAATCGAGTGTTGGCTGGATCATGACCAAGGAGTCTCCCACATATTCATGATTTAGAACATGTCGGTAGAACGCTGTTTCATCGGGGGAACTGTTGAATACCTGAAGGAAGTGGCTACGCCGCAGATGAAACATGAACTGTGGATAAAGGGTAAAATTCTTCTCCAGCCGAAATGAGGAGGGATCATCTTTCCTGTACTCCGCAAACCTCGAGCACAGTCTGATGAGCATTCTGTCAACCCATCGGAGAACATCTGGTCCATCGTCCACCTCCGCCTTGAAGACTGCTATGCGAGACATCAGAACCGCAGCTGCCTCTTGGTCAAAGGATTGAGCTATGGCGGGATCGCCGGCTGGTCCACTTAGATTTCGGGCCACGGTCGTTACACGGAGATGGAATTGACCTGAAGAATGCTGATAGTACGTTAAGAATTGCAACATGCCCTTTTGCGGACCCTGCGAATGTTGGGCTGGTCCTCCTTGATTGGCAATCTCGAAGTACAGACCATAACTCGCGGTCGGATCAATGCCACACATTTTCCAAGAACAGGTATTTCCGATACCGCACTCGGTTTCGCCCACAGAACTCGACTTCTTGTTTAGGGATACAGCGTGACCTATAAGACCGGTAACCTTTAGCTCTTTCGTAGTCAAGACTTCTAGGGAAGCATTAAACCCCATCAGTAGATTGTCGTTAGCATCCTTGTCGAAGACGCGGACAAAGGACTGTTTGAATTGTGAAGATGTAAAGCTATCAGTAAGAATCATATGGCCTCCAGTAGAGTTTGAAAGACCTTTCATTTCAAGAAGGCCGACTTGATCAAGACAGCCGGCAAAAATGTCGACAATGTGACCGTTGTGAGACACTCGCTTCGCAAGATTATCATAGAACTAATTGAGGTAAGCTGATTTTTGCTTAGTGAAATCAGAGAGCACAATACCTTTAAAGCCTTCTTGTAATACTTAATATTATCTTTGTCAATATCGTGGTGTGATCGTATAGGTTCGCGCAATTCAGGCCCGACTACTAGACCAGGTCCCTCGGTGCCAGGCCCGCCAGCAAATAACATGATTCTACCACCTGCATTTTGAAAGGATGTCTCGAGTAAGCCTACTGCAACGCTGAGAGCGACTCCAGTACAACGCAAGGACCGCTTATCGTTTGCCACGGGCCAGGGATCCCTTTGGAGCTGCTCTAACGCGTTTGTGAGCTGAAATTCGCACTGCTGAATAGGAAGCAAAAATCTGGCGGCTGGGCCCATGACAGGTGCCGGTCTACCAGGCTGTGGTGGTACATTGGTGCGCATCCCGGACGTCGAGAGTCCGAGCATCTCTTGCACCTGTTTTGCGGTATAGTCTTTGCTCCCTCGGAAGACGTATGATTTTGCACACTCGGTGTAGCCAAGTTCGTGCACTTGTGCCTAACACGGAGTCAATACGCTGTAAAGAGACCATCTTGTGGAAGGTGTACCATGGTCCCAAATGTTATCAACCCAACAAGTGCATTCGAGGGTAATAGACTGAGGCTCATCACCAATCTGTCCTTTAATGCCTTCATACTGTCTTCCTCTTGGCATGTATCCACGACATAGACGAAGATTGGTGGCGCAGGGGCAGGTCTTGCGAGTCTATACTCAATCGTAGTACTTGACGGGTGCAGTTCGGGAGGTATATTATCTTGTGTGATATCTTTGTAATGCGCAGGCAATCCATTCCTCGATAGACAGAAGGGGCATATCCACAATCGAGCTCGCGTATCGACAGTTCTAAATCAGTCAGCCATCCTGAATCTTTTTCTGCACGCTTGCCCACATACGCGAAAGGGTTCAGGACAGCTCGACAAGGAGCTTTGCAAGTTTGAGGTTCGTATTGCAGCAATGGGGCGTCGGGTTTCTCCTTCAAGGGCGTGTAGAGGGCTCCGATGGGTACGACGAGTCGAGAAGCTTCCTAGAAGCAGATGAGCCACGTCGGACAGGCGTCTGAAGGTGAAAATTACCATTCGCGAGCTTGGGAATGTATTCCAGCTCAGTCTGATGCCATCGCGGTCCTCAACCTCGCTCCACTGATCTTTGAGAGCGTCGTAGTCCATGACGGTCAAATATTGTAACTCAGCTGGGTGAGAGTTCCGGGTCGACGAGCTTGCATAGCAGAACAGTTGTGGGACGATTTGTGCACCTGAACGAGCATATTTAGCATATGCCGGATACTCAAGAAAGCTTGGCAAGCGATACTACGGAGTATGGTCTCCACCCATTTGAATGTCCCGTCTTGGCAGAGACTAGAAAAATACAGCCGGTATTTCTGGAAGCTTCTCTACCTACATGGCCCAATTTTGTAATTTTGGCACGTAAATAATCATATCCTACATGAAATATACAGGCGACTAGAGTAGTTTGTATGCAAAAGTTACATTTGAACTGCAACGTAATAGAATACCTCACAGAAATTCCGTACGAGGATCTGCACCACGGTCACTTCTTCGATTCAAATATCTTCTATAAGTGAAAGAAGAGTTCACCCCCTTCTAGTCCGCCCTAAGTGGCTAGCGGCCCAGAGCTTTCGAGACTCCGGAGTCCCGGGCCTAGCTTCAAGGTACCTTTAGGCCTACTGACGTTCGCTATTATAGATACTTAAATAACCTTATTTAAGAAAAGATTTTACTATAAGAACTATTTAGTCTAAGGTTTTCTATAATATTTATAGCGAAAATATAAGTTGGATAGTCGGCCGTTATAGCATAAGAGGGCGTGGACCAGAAGTAAGTTTGGACTAGAAGGGGGTGAACTCTTCTACGTCTAGAGGAATTACTTGTATAGGTTACCCGTACACTTTGATTGAGAGAATCAACATATTAAGGAACTACGCTACCAGATACTAAAGGGCTTGACGAAATTGCATACAGAAATGGGCGGGATTTGCGTGATTACTTCCAAGCTTTCTCGAGTAACTTACCTTACCTTACCTTATTCTAAAGAAACTTACCCGATAAGTTACTAGCGGCTTCCGCCTGCATGCCGCACCTCATCCTCCACTCCACGCGTTCTCTCCATCTACAATATCCGCCAGCCCAAAAATTGAATTATTGATGAACGCCCTGGGGTTTCGACAGTCCCTTGGTAGTTATCGCGCTGAGCGCAAACTGAAAGAGAGTACCCAGTGCTGGGCGTCTGGTTTCGAAGAGTCGTTTCGACTCAAATGAGAATCACGGAAATCAGCAGAGGTCACATCCCGAGCCCCTCCAGTTGCAGTCAGATTTCTCACTTTTGAAACGGAGGGATATCATTTGACCTGGCAGCTACCAAGCGCGCCTAGGATGCAGCAAGCATATTCACGTACTTCATTAGTCTTACACCCAGATATAGAACTGTTGCACTTTATCATACTGTACACATTCCCAAAGGCTTCTAACCCATAACCAGCCATTTTTCCGTGATATCTCGAGCCTTTTTCACGTTCCCGCTTGCAGCCCAAAGACCTTGTAAGTTGACGGCTGCCTCGAATGCAAAATCGTCCTGTTGGCGATCCGGAGGTCCTGTCTGCACTGCCGTGCTCAGATCCAAGCATCGTTCGTAGTACGGTATGGCAAGATGTGTCAGTCCCAGCAGATGATATGCATGTGCAACATTGTACTCCGCCTCTTGTCTCTCTGAGGCGCTACTTGAATGATTTCGGTCGTCGTAGTATTCAAGCAGCATGGCAAAGCCTTGCATTAATATGTGATGCCTATTATCAGCTTGCCGCTTCAGGGCGTAATGCAAGTATCCCAAAGCCAACGAAAGTTTGATCATGGGATTGTCCGGATCAAGAGTGAGAGCACGAAGGTAATAGTCTGTGACAAGAAACGATAATCAGTTTTCACTTCAAAGCCAGGGAAGCATTGATGCAGACTCACTGACTGCAAAGGAATAGCTCTTTCCAGCATGGAGGATGTGGCCATAGAGCATTAGTAACGCAACGTCCATATGTTCAGCACGTATTGGGTTGCCATTGATGTCTTTAGTGCTGTAGGAAGCCCGCTCCTGAAATAGAGTTTTCCGAGGAGCGTCACCAAGCAAGGAGAAGTCGACCGCTTTCAGCTGTCGAAGAACGTATTTCTGTGAAGGCCCGCAATTGTACCATGAGCTTTCGGAGTCACAGAATTTGTTGAGTGCGGAGAACAGGCGGTATCCGTCCGTGACAAATTGGTATTCCTTCATGAACCAACGAGCGACGTTGCAAAGTGTTTCTTCGTCATTCCCAACCAAAGCACATGCTGCACAATGTCAGCACTAATACTCTTATTGCGTCGCAAGACCTACTGAACCAGCAGACATGAATCAAGAAGAGTGACTCAGGTGAACAATTGAAAACATTGGCGTGGAATGCCGAGGCAACAATATCATAGGCAGATCTGATGTCACCACTCCGTGCGACTGTCAACGCGTGATCGAGGAAAATGTCTAGCCAAATTCGAAATGTAATTCCGCAATACTCATCTGGAACAACAACCTGTTGGCCATCCGCGGTTTCTGAGAAGATCCATCAGCCTGGGACACAACCACAAACAGGCCTAAAATACAATACCGAGAATGGATCTTGAGTTCTCTGATAACGCGGTCAATTCATGCTTTGGTCTCGTTGCCATTGCTCGGGCTTCCTTCGAATATCCGAGGAATCTATGATGCTTTTCAACCGGGTAGAAGACCTTGTTGTCTCTGAAACCTTGTATCAACTTTTTCGTAATTGTCGTCCATCTTGTCTTGCAGTCCTCGTCGCCATCTCTAGCATAATCGTTCAGACTTTCCCGTTGAAGGAAGAGGGAATGAATCTCTTCTTCTTGCGCCTGCTCTTTCTCCACCGCAAGCTGTTTAATCAATTGATATGCCGGTCCGGGAGCAAGTAGTGAAGAAGCGCTCGGTATCCGTAGAGTGGTGGTCGTCTTGGACCGCTTTCCATCCCTATCCCAACGAGGTCTTGCTGCTTTGTGCTGCTTTACCGAGACCCCTTGAATGCCCTCTGTACGTTCTGTATGACTCAGTCCAACACCCTGACGTACTCCGCTCAGCTGCATACGCGCTTCGTAATTCCCATCATCATATTCAATAATTCTTTGGTAGCAGCTTTCAGCTTTTAGCTTCTGACCAACAGCACTGTAGCATGATGCTATTTCAAAGAGATAAGAGACATCATCATATCCGCTAACAGCTAGTAGCGGTTCATAATACTCAAGGGCCTCATGATAAAACTCCAACCCTCGGAGAGCATTGCCAGCCTCTCGGTAGAGATCAGTACACTCATGTAATGATTGAACGTCACTAGAATCAAGCCATTCAAAATGGTTCTGCGATCAGCGTCAGCTGACATTAAATTTTATTGATGACTTGGTGACTTGCGAGTGCTTCCTTGAGATCATGACGCGGCGCCTTTAATCTAAAAACACCCAGCTTGATACGCAGATCTAGAGGCAGCCCATCGCCATAGGACGCCGCGTCATGTTCGCCAGGAACAAAATCTAGGACTTCGGTGCGACGGGGCTGGTCGTCAAAGTCCCATTCCCTATCATCTTTGTCGAAAGTCTCCCAATACGAATCTTCTTTTCGACCGAGCAGCCAGCGTGAGAGAGATTTGAGCTGAATCACGCCTTCTTCGTACCGTTGCTGGAAACCGTACAGCTCAGTTACAATATTTACATCTGACCATGTAAAACTCGAAACTCCATAAGGTTCAATCGCTTGGAAATGAGATATGGAATATTGATAAAGCTCCAAGGCCCGTTCTGGATTTCCAACTTCAATGTATATTTCTGCAAGGTGGCGCAAGACAATTGTGTCGTGGGGAAGCTGCTTAATTAGCTCCTCGTACTCAATGACCGCTTTTCTTTTATAACCTAATTCAGAGTACATTTTTGCTCTCTGATAGCGTGCCTTGACATTGAACTTATCAAGACTTATGACGCGATTTATGCAATAAATAGCGTTTCGAAGCGTAGATTTCCTGTCGTTGCCCTCTCGTTCAAGTATTAGATCTGCAAGTCTTGACCAGATATCTGGATCTCTCTGTTTAGTGTGTGCAGCGGTCCAGGCAGCGCCGATAGCCTTATCCAGGTCGCCACGAGTGTAGTGAATTTCTGAGAGCAGATTGTGCGCTTCAAAAATTTCAGGATTAATCTGGATTGCCTGAAGAATGAGCTCCTCGGCTTCTTCGTCACTCTGATTGAGAAAAGCTAGTATAGCTCGTGATTGCAAGGTCTTGAATTCTTCGGTGGGTTCGATCGCTTTTCGCAGGCCCCTTTTAATTCCTCTACCCCCTCGTCCGAGCCCACCTTGGCGAGCCCCTTTCCTAGTTCCGCGTCCTTTAGGTGCTGTTATCATCGATGTTCGGTGCTTACCAGGCGACTGAGGAAAATGGATTTGACTAATGTCATTGAAGCTTTGGGATGATTCTGTGGAATCTCCCGAGTCTCCGTTGGAGATGATGTCGTCTTCTCTATGACAGCATTAGACAACATTGAGCTCAATGAAGCAGTCAGAGATACTTACGATATGCCGTCCTCGGATTCCTCGTAGTCAGGATCGAACATTGTCTCCTGGGGCCCAGCCCAAAGGTGATTTTGACGGCCTTGAGCCGGAGACTGATCCTGGAGACGATCTCGCCAGGCTTCTTCTGGCCCCTCGGAAGATTGTCGTGGTACATAGTCATGCTCTTCTCCAAACCAAGGATGTTTGGGAACATATGCAGCACAAGCTGGGTCCGGGTACTCGTGCGCCGGAGACCACCGGTCATGATTCGATTCATCACTTTGCTCCATCGTCAAAAGGCGCGTTGTTTTCGGCACACCTACGAAATGTTATTTGCCTAAGAGCGCCTCCGGTCGTCATGATCGAAATTAACATTGATTTGCTAGAGCAATTATCCCCAATAACCGATAGCAACACCAGCACCCTTGCAGATTATGGCAGTCAAGGAACAGCTAAAATCCACTGAACGGCTAGGTTAATATAGTCGTCCAGACATGAAGATATACCCAACTCTTTCGAGATGGGACCAAGAGACTTAAGCCAACGTTGCTACGGGATAATAAACCTCTGAAAGTAAAAAGCGCGGTCACCACATCAGGAGTGTACGAATTTACCGTACGAACTTACTTTATTGTCGTGAATCGTGAATTTGGGTATTCAGAAGCACAGAGGGTTGAAAGGACGGAAGTTTAGCTCCGAACTTTAAATTTGTGCATCTTCGAGTCCACCAATCTCTGCTTTGTACTCCGTAAGCAAGACTAGTTGCTTAATATAGATTGACCACAGCACTATTTGTACTTCACCACATCAACATATTGAAGCATCAAATCCATGCCTTCTTCATAGCTTTGATCTACGCACCACGCTATATACAAGTGTTGGCACAATACTATACAGCCCCCTCCTATTCGCCATTAAGTTCTCAACCTCGCCTGCCACAGCCATAGGTCCGTCTTGCTCGTCGTCTGTGCGGATAATCACATCTCTGGACTCACATCCAAGCAAGCTGTTACCACTAGTGACTCACCAAGGCCACTAGATTTGCCGTTGACCCAATTCATCATGCAATTCTGTCCGCTGATGACGCAGACGTCCTAGAATTTCAATCACTGGACCACCAATAACCTCCGGCTGTTCAATCACTAGTCGACCTCCTTTGAAGCCAGCCGGAACTGCAGCAGCCTAGAACAACAGCATCTACTCTGATACCGAAAAAGAATCATTGACTGTCATAAAGGGTAAAGCGGAACACACTATATAAATCAGCATCTTATCAAGATGTCTGGAAACCATATCATTGGCAACCGAAACAGCACGCCAGAGGCCTCCAGCTCATCCCTCCGACCCCCATCTTCTCGCAACATAGGCACTACTCATCACCTACGCGCCTCTGCGGACATGGGAGCCTTCTCTGCATCCCCACTCTTGGGGCGGAATATGCGGCCCGCTTCGGAAATGATATACAGTCAATCTCAGCAATACGATGCTGCAGACAAAGCAGCTGAGCAGTGGATAGCTGAAATTGATCAATGCGAGACAACACTGGAAGAAATGGCTGGAGCTACAACCGACCAGGACTTCAAAGACGAACTTACTGCGATAGAGCAATGGTTCAGGGTCTTAAGCGAAGCCGAGAGAACCGCTTCACTTTATTCATTATTGCAGCAGGCCACCAAAGTGCAGATCCTGTTCTTTATTCAGACCCTGGAGGAGATGCTACGAAAGCACCCGATGCCAGGTATCCTCTCACCAGCAAAAGCTGGAGATCAAGGCACGTTAGCTCCCTCATCGAGAGCTGACGTAGTAGTCACTAACAATGACCCAGAGGGCATGTCGAGCCGTATGAGCGACGCCATGAACAAGGAAAATGCTCGCCACTCCCTTGGGCGACCATTGCCATCGCCTGCAAATAAGCGAAACTCTGGACTAGACTCGTCGACAATCACGGCAATGTTTCCAGACGCTGCTGCGGCTATTGCGAAGAAGAAGGCAGAATATACTCAACACACTGGCAATGCGCCAAACTCCAATCGCAACAGTGCTGTCTTTGGTGAGAGGACCTCACTGGTAGCGCCATCAATCTCGGAGCCAACAGATACTGCCAAAGATAGCATTTTGCAGCCGTCCCCAACGCCTTGGGGCCAGAGGCCTGCCGACAATCGTCCAAAATCCTCCTCCGGTCAGCAGCCTATGGGGCAATATAGCCAGCCACCCAGTTCTGCCGGCCTTCGGTCACCGCACCCACTCCAGCTGTCAGGCCATAGTAACGTCCAAAATACAAGTGTTAATGTGCCGGAAAATTCCAGCGAGCTCCCCATGCTTTCGCCGTACAACCTCGGAAACGCTAGCTGGGCCTCAATGACGAATACTCCTATGGCCCCCAATTTCAACACGCAACAAGCTACGACACAAGCCGACATGGTTGCAAATGCTACAGCTATGAAATTGGCTGCTCTATCTACTGTCAATAATCGTATCGCATTAGATGATGTACGCAAGTACCGGCGCGCGCGTTCGCACGATGGCGACATTAACGCGAATCCAATGCCTGTGTCTTCTGGCTTGCCACAGAATGTTTTAGTAGTGAATGAGAGCGGTCAAGTCCTAAATTCTCAACCATTGAACGCACAGCAGCTGGCTGCCATCCAGGCCCAACAGCAAACCGCCTTTTCAGCACAACGTTCGAGACCCGACTCTCCTGGTATGGCGATGCATGGAGGCAACTTCGGCAACATGGGCTTCCCAGCTCCACAAAACAATGGCTACCTAGCAGCTTACGATGCCTCAGCCGGTTTGAGCGGAAGCCTAGGAGCACTCAACATTGCTCAATTTAGTATGGGGCACGGCAATAGCCATGAGGGGTATCTCTCTGATCACTCTGAGATGGCCCGAGGCCGATCGCCAAGAGGTCGAAGGGGCAGCTCGAAGCCACCCGAGGATCCTACCGACCCATCACTGCTACAGGATATCCCAACTTGGTTAAAGAGCTTGAGGCTCCATAAGTACACAGATAATCTAAAAGACTACAAATGGACTGATTTAGTAGAATTAGATGACAAGGGGCTGGAGGATCGTGGCGTCAATGCTTTAGGAGCGAGGAGAAAGATGCTAAAGGTGTGTCGAATCAATCCCCACTTGGAGCATTGGCTGAATTGTATCAGGTTTTCGAGCAAGTCAAGGAGGCGAAAGCGGAAGGGAAGCTTTGAGCCTTGGCTTCAATTCCGCAACGAACAATATCGGGTAGAGGCGTATGCTCAGGAGACGCCAGTGATGGTTATGAGCTTCTTTGAGACTTATTACCAGAATCCCTACAAGATTATGGTATGGCAGGTTTCCAAGCGATTCGTCCTCAAGCGTAGATATATGGTCGATCTGAGCTCATTCTTTGCAATTTGTATTGGGAAATTCTACAGCCACAACCCCTTTGCCAACGATTCTACCCCCAATTTGTCAACAATCACAACCCCTAGATCTATCATAATCTGATAGATAAGCTGGGCCGCGCACTTTCTAATATGGCTAGGACTTATGAGGCACACGTAACAGCAAGGCCCGCAGGCAATGCGCTGTCACTAGGGCTGAGTACGTAGCAGCTTCTGTCTAGGTGTACCTTAGCGGCGGGCAACGGATCCTTCGGACGGCCTGTAGGCGGTAGCAAGTTGGGAACGGTAATTACATACCTTAGGGGGCTCCTTAGTAGGTTTAATTTTATATTAACTATTAGATATATAACTATTTAGTTAAATATACTTTTAATATAAGGGTATTAAACTATTAAGATATTATTAAAATATATTTTAATATAACTATCTATTTTTTAATATTTAGTTAATAGTAAATTAAAATTTTATTAACTATCTGATATAGATACATAGGTTTTTTATAGGATAATTAATTATCTAGCTATCTACGTAGTAAGAAGCAAATATAACAGATGCGTTAAGGCGCTAAGACTAATCCGTCGCTATTAAGCTATTAATAGCCATATCACGTATTAATATACTCGTAAAATAAAAAAAAGCACGCGTCCTCGCTATAGTTACTTGCCTCGCTATAAATAGTTATCTACCTCGTCGGCGATATTATATAAAGGGATACTGTATATTATAGTCCGCTACTAATTTAGATATATTAGTTAGATCTAATAGTTTATACTACTAATTCTATTTATTACTATAACCCTTCTATTTTACTAGGTACTTAGGTTTTCCTTAGGTAATCCTTCTATTAAGAAGCCGTTTAATTTTAAATAATAGGGCGTCTATATCCTCGTTCTCGATAGTAGGAAGGTTTTTAGAGTTAGGATAGCGGCGGTAATATAAGTTAGGTATAGGAGGTAACGGCTCTAGTTAAGCTACTAAAATAACTAGATATATCTTTATTATAGGGGGTAGATTAAGTTAATATACTAGATTCCTAACTTTTCTTAAGATTTAGAAGGGGCTAACCCGCTATTTAGATAGTTTATAATTTACTAGGCCTTTTAGTTAGTACCTATAATATAGCCTAAAGTAAACTACGGCGCCTTATTATAGGTTAAGGGCGATATATTTTTTATTATACTATACCTTAGTAATAGTATTAATAAAGGTAATAGCTTTATTAGTAGAATTACGCTTTACTTAGTATAAGCGATTATAGTCTTTAGGAGGTAGATCTTATAATAGACCTAGATTATTACTAAATTAGAACTTATATATAATTTTATTTAGCGCTAATCTAGTAGTAGTATTTATAGAGTTATTATAAATAGTATTAAGAAATAGAAGTACCTCTACCTAGCTAGATTTAGGATATACTAATAGGTAAAAGCGTAAGGTAATCTCTATAAATTAATTAGTCTATTTAGACTACCCGTCTATTTAAAGGTAATAGGCTATTAAAGTTAGTATACTTACGCCTAGCTTTATAAAGACTATTTTCTAGAATACTAATATAAACTTAGTATCTTAATTACTAATAAATACTTAAGGTATTCCCTAATCCCTTTTAAATAAGGTGATAATAACGGTATTAGCCTATTCTTTAATACCCTAGGTATCTTTACCTAGTTTAAGAAGGACCTTTTTAGTAAATTTATTAATTATTATTAAAAGTATATTAAACCCGTTAGTATTAGGGAGTTTAATAATAAAGTCTATTACTACGGAGTGGAATAGGATTACCGGTATACTAATTAATATTAGAGACCTATATAGCGCGTAGTAAGTAGTTTAGAATACCTAGTAATCTAGGTAGTATATAATATAGGCGTGTAATCTTTTAGTTAGGTGCCTTATAAAGATAGAGTTAACTAGTCTATTATAAGTATAATAAAAACTACTATAATTAGATATATTATAAGTAATCTTAAATACTTTAGATTCTATAAACTTAGGTATATAAAGGCGTTTATAACTATTAGTAGATATATAGTATAATAGATTATTTCTAAGCTTAAACTAAATTCTAGGTTTTTTAAGTAATTCCTAGGTAGTAGACTTATTAGTTTATATAGATCTTAGTAACTTAATTATCTTTATCTATACCTTATAATTCCTATAAGTAAGTTATAAGCGGGTTTTAAAATTATTAGATATTTCTACTAATATAATATAATAAATATCTTCTAGGATATTAGGTAAAATTATAACTCTATCTAATTCTTCTAATAGTATATATTTATAAAGGATATCTAGAACGCCTTCCTAATCCTATAATATCTACTTAGATCCTAGTAGTTATAATAGGGTATTAAGTATAATATTTAATGTACCTAATTTATAATATAGTAATATTAAAACTAGATAGATATTATAAGGTGTAAATAAGTTAAAGATTTAGTTTATTTATACTTAAAGTTATAAGTATTATCTACTTAGATATTAGTACTACGGCGGAGTAATTAGTATAGATAATAATAGGAGGTATTTATAATAACTTAATAAGATGCCTTATCTTCTTTATAACCTAGATTATACCCGCTACCTTAAGTTTAATAGGCTAGTAGCTCTATTTAGCTCTATTTAGGAGCTTACTAAGAAATAGTATAGGCTAAATACTAGTTCTAGCGAAGGTCTTATTAAGTAAGGGGTCTCCTTTAACGTAGTAAACTATTACCGTAAAACCCTAGTATTTAGAGGCGTCTAGATTAATATATATTCGTCTAGTATAATTATAATAAATAAGGAAGACCGGACTTTTAAATACCTTTTATAGTATTTTATATACCTTAACTTTAATAATACTAGGTTTATTAACGACTACCTTTATAGATTAATATTTCTAGGCTATACCTTTAGCTTTATTACCTACCCTATTAACTAGGAGCTCCTTTATTAAGGAGGTCTTCCTACTTTATAAAGGCTAGATAATCTAGGTATATTAGTAGATTAATAATCTTAACTAACTAGTAAGCCTAAGATATATCTTAAGATCCCGTAAATTTAATAGGAATTTTAGGGCCTAGATAGCCCTAATTTTCTTAGTAGATATTAATAATCCTAGATTATCTACCCTTTATCTAAGTAGTATAATAGATAGATAACTTAGAAATAACTTAGTAGGGCTAAGAGAAATACGCTTTTAATAGTATAAGTTAAAAAGGCGCCGGAGGTATCCTAGATATTCTTCTAGAGTCTTAGAATAAGTAATTATATTATTAATATATACCTTAATAAAACCTGATAAAGGTTAAAGTAGTTTATTAGTTTACCTTTATATATATAGTAGTAAACCCTTATACCTTATAAGTATAATATTTAACTATTCCTAGCCGCGATAAGAGATAATAGTTAATTTAAGCCTATCTACTACTTTAATAAGAAATTAATAAAAGTAGCCTATTACGTTAACTATAAAGATAAATAGGTAACCTACTACTATATTAATAATTTCTAATTATAGAGGTATTAGGTAACTATCTATTTTAGTAATCTTATTTAAGCTATAGATATTAATAATAACTTAGCCTTTCTATCTACCTCTAGGTATATCTTACTAAATAATAAAAACTAGGTAACTAAATTTTATTAGCTAGCTTAACTAAGTTATTTTACCTTATTAACATATTTTACTAAACGTCTTATTAATAACTTCTTAATCTTTCTAACTTAATAGGTATACCTAGTAAGGCTTTTAATCTACTTCTAGTTTCAGTAGAATTAGTATCTACTTATCTTCTAGGATATTAATAGTTTATCCGTTATTAGTCTAGATTTCTAGAAATTTATTAGCTATAGTAGTAATCCTAACTATATCCCCGTATTTACTATAGACTATTATTCCGCTAGGTATTATATACTCTAGTAGAGGATTAATTATTATAGTAGATAAGGTAGTACCCTAGCTACTAATCTTAGGAATTATAGATAAGCTTTATAACGGCGTAGGTATACCTATTATTACTATTATAGTTACTACGGCAGCGATACCTCGCGCGATTTTAGACTTCTATAACTACCTTAGCTTTTATATTAACTAACCGTAGGTAGTAAGTAGTACGTCTTTAAGACTAATTAGATACGCGCCTACCTAATTATATTTAATAATATTACTAAGGCGGGTATATTAAGAGATATAAGTAGGTTAATTTATAGTATTATATAATTATATAAATAATAAAGAGGAATTAATAATATAGGTAAATACGCCGCTATTATATCCTAGGTTACCCTTATACTAGGGCTTAAATAAGAAGTTATAATTATTAGGTAGTTCTTTACCCTAGTAAGATATAGGTACTAAGGTAGTAGATATTACTAGGATTATAACTATTCCTTTAATATAAATTATCTAATAGACTAGAGGCGTTAACTTAGTAATAGTATTAATTTCTATAATTATATCCTAGTAGGTATTAATAGTTATCTATTAGCTAGCGGGGTTAAGATATATTTTTTAAGGTACTATTACGTCGTTACTAATAAGTATATTAGCTTAGAGACTATTAATAATATATACCTTAATAATTATCTTAGCTATAACTAGTTTCTTAAGTAAGGTACCTTTAATAGAAATAGGTATTTTTACGTATTTACTTATTTTATATATTATATTACCTAATCCCCTAACTAAGATTAGAGAAGATAGCTTAAAAAGCTTTAGATTAGGTATAATTTAAAGTAATAAGGCGCGGTTAATTAATATTATTAAGTAGCCTATATTTATATATACCTTAAGGATTTCTAATATAATCTTAATACCTAGAGTTATATAATAAAACCCCTAAAATATATAGCCTAGTCTTCCTAAGGGAGGCGTAATATTTAATTTAATTAGGATCCTCTTATCTACCTTAATATAGTTAATAACTAGTAACGTATCCGCCTTATTAAATAACTCTTCTACTAGGGTATACTTTTCTAGGTTTACCTACTTAATATAAAGGTAGCGGAAAAGCTTATTCTTAGAGGTAAAGGCCTCTAAGTACTATTAGTAAGACTAAAGGTTAATATGGTTTATAAAGTAGATATTAGGGTCTTAGCTTTTATTAGGTAGGTATATCCTATTAGCCTCTTTATACTCTTAATTATAATTAGCGTCCTCTTAGTCTTTATAACTATTATAATAGGTATTATAACTCCTATTATAATCTTCCTTAATAGTATCTTCTATATTCTTGTCTACCTTACTATAATAGACCTTTAATTATAGTGGTAGTAGACTACGGCTTTACTATTATTACCTTAACTAGTTTTACCTAGGAGGTAAACCTAATAGATCTAGATTTACGTAGCCGGCTATTATTTAATAGTAATCTAGTAAAGGCGTTAGACGCGGGGCGTTTAAGGTTTAATTTCCTACCTACAAGGGTTAACCCTAGTATTACCTAGGCCTCTTATACTAATTAGAGTAAGTATTATTCTAGTAATTATTTAGATAATTAGAGAATTACTACTACTAGAAATTTAGCTAATATCCTTAATAAGATATATATTAACTATTCCTAGTAGATTATTTATTTCTTAAATAGTTACCTAATAAGATTTCCTTTCTAGCTATTATTATACTTTAATAGTTTCGGCTTATATATATCTACTAGTCCTATTTAAATTTATTAAGGTTATCTAAGAATTCTTTTAGTTTTATAGTTACCTTAGGATAGTAGATATTATAGCGGAGGTTATAATTAAGTCTATTATATATTATATTAAGCTAATTACTAGTAGTAGTAAGGTTAGTATCTTTAATAGCCCGTAAAATCTTCTAGGCGTATTTATATAACTCCTAGTAGTTAGAGGTATTATAAAGAGTATATTTCTCGCGTAAAGTATAGTTAATAGCTATATTAATAGGCTACCTAAATCTATTAATAAGTATTTATTCCTATTTATTAATCTTAACGCCTATTTTTATAAGCCTCTTATTATTCTGAGATAGCTTACTTAGCTACTAAGATAAGGTAGTACCTTTTAAGTAAGTCTAGAGGTAAGTATAGACTAGGTCGTTACCTTTAATACTTATTATATTATAAGTATACTTGAAAAATAAGTAGATATTATAAAAATATATCTCCTTAGGCGTATATTCTATTACTAGGATATTAGAGGTAGAAGATTTCTTATTATAAAGTAGATTAAAGAAACTAATATTACTAGGGTTCTAGTATACCCCTCTATTTATACTATTACTATTAAATCCGGCGGGTCCTTAGGGGCCTTAAGGCCTAGGTAGTCTAGAAGGCCTAGCTCCTACTAGATTAGCCGTCTAGTAAGCCTAAATTATAGTAGTTACGGCTTCCTAGATAATCTGCTAGATTACTAGGTTATTAACGCCGGCTATATTAGAGTAGGAGTTACTTCTAGAAGCTACTAGTATTATATTAGTAGGATACTAGGGTCTAATAGGCTTACTATAAATTACCTCTTTAGCGGATTAGGATATACCTTAGGAGGTTTCTAAGATTACCTTAGGGCCTTAAGTACTTAATTCTATTAGAGTTATTAGGTGAGACGTAGATAGTAAGGTAGCTATAATAGGGGGTTCTTTAAGAAATTACTAAATAGTTATAATATCTTAGTTAAATCTAACGGCTACCTTTTATATAGTTAATTAATTAATTACCTACTTAGGAGGCTAGGATAGCTTAAATTCTTTAACTCCTAGTAAACTAACTAGTTTAAGAGAAGTAGAATAAGACTATTATCTATTCTCTCTTACTAAGGTTAGATATAGTTACCTAATAGACCTAAACCTCTTTAAGATAATATATAAGATTATAAAATAACTAGTTTTATTAATAAGATTAGAGTATTAATATTATATCTTAATAAAGTTATAAAGTTAGAAGGCTAATATAACTATCTCTTAACTAATAAGTAATACTATAATAACTAGTAAGGTAGGTCCTTTACTATATTCTTATAATATTCTTAGAGTACTTAAATTATAGATAGATAAATAGCATTAGAGGAGGTAGATTTTTTATTATTAGGAGTAGGGTCGTCGCTACCTTCTTAGTAGTAGTGAATTCTTAGACCCCGCTTTTATTAGGAATGCCTTAAGATAATAGCGAGGTAGAACTCGACGTTATAAAAAGGTATCTTAAGGTATCTTAGTAAGAGGAGTATTATCCGTCCTAGTAGGTAGGTATACCTTATAACTTCTAGGTTTTTTAGCCTTATAAGCGCTTTACTAGAGGCTAGTAGAGTTAGTATTAATTTTAGTAGGCTCTAGATCTTGCCTAATAAGTAATTAATTAGTACTTATTAAGGTTAACGTAATATTACTACTATTAATACGGATATATAGGTTTTTTATAGGATAATTAATTATCTAGCTATCTACGTAGCGAGAAGTAAATATAATAGATACGCTAAGGCGCTAAGACTAATCCGTCGCTATTAAGCTATTAATAGCTATATTACATATTACTATCTATTAATATATCCTTAAAATTATATTAAATCTCTACTACTAGCTACTTTATATTACTTAAGAGTAATAGAAGTATTTATATTAAGGTTCTTATTACTATTTTATATATCTAATAGTTATTTTATTAAGGAGGAGAATATTCTAAGCTATTTAATTAATTACTTACTATATTAGGTATTATAAAAGTAGAACTATTATACTAGTTATATTATATTATATATACACCTAATATAGTATAATAAACCTAGTAGAAAGTAAACTAAGTTATATACTATTCTATTCCTATCTATTAGTACTATTACTTAGTTATAAGAAGCTCTAATTATAGATATTATAAGCTATAAAATAGTATAAAAGAATAGTAAAAAGAATAGTAAATTAAATAGTAAAAAGAATACTATATTAAAGCCTCTCTTTTAAAGGATTCTTAGAATTACTATTATAAAAAATGTAACCCTTATTATTATCTAGTAGTATAATAGTATTATCTACTTATTATAATATAGTTTATATATAGCCTAGAATAGGGGGTTCTAATTATTAATCTAAATACCCTAGCTTACCCTTTTAATATATATTACAGGTGTAATAATTATATTTAGATCTACCCTCTAAAGCTAGCTCCCCTAGGAGGCTAGGGTAGAGTAGACTTACTAATTAGGGGATAGACCTAGTATTTAATTCCCCCTAGGGCTAGAAAAACTATTTTATTAAAAGTTATAAATTCCTTACTTTATATTAATTTTTTAAGTTTATTAAGTTTATTAATAATATACTTATATATCTTAAGTAATTTATTATAAAATAGAGTTACCTTAACTAGTATTAGATAAGCTCTTATTAAATAAGTAGAAGTAAGTATTTAAATAGAATTTTATATTTTATATTTTTATATTCTAAATAGTAGCTAATTATAAGATAGATCTTATAAGAATAACTTTTTATTAATTACATTATCTAATATCTCCTTTTTAAGGATAATTTTTAAATATATCTTAAAACTTATTAACTTAGGAGTCCCCCTTATTTATAGTCTATAAGGGAGTAATAGATATAGGCTTTTTAATAATAATAGAAGCCTTAATAGTAGTAATATAATTTTTAATATTTATTAGATCTTAATTAATATTAAGTTCTTTTATTCTTTTATAAGAACTAATTATATCTCTTACTCTTATAAAAAGATTATTAGTTTAATTATTAAACTTATAATAATTATAATTATATACTAGGTATTAAAAGCTTAAGATATACTCTTATATTAACTTTATACTACTCTTATATAGTTATACTTCTCCTTTAGTTAATAGTAAAGCTAGCAAGGTAGACTAAGAGCTATAAAAAATATAGATAATAAGGGTAATAAAAAATTAAAATTATCTTTTACTTATTACTCTAGACTTATTATCTATTTATAAGTTAGCTAGAAACTAAACTAACTAGAGAGAGGGGGAGTATAAAGTTATATTAAAAGTTATATTAAGAGCTTAATAAAGGTTCTAAGTTATTAAGTTATAATTATAATATTTATAAGTAACTTTAAGGCTTTATACTAAGTCTTAGTCTTAATATTTTAGTTATAAAGGTTACTCTACTAATAGATAGCATTTCTAGTTTATAAGTAGGCCCTAGAGTATTAGCCTTAAGCTAAGGTATAATATCTTTTAACTTAATACTAGAAATATACTTCTAGGTAGTCCTCTCTATCTAAAGAGCTAATATTTAAATAGAAATTTAATTAAGTTATACTTTAAGCTTTATAAGGGGTTTTTAATTAAACCTAGGGGGCGCTTTACTAATATATTTAGGAGGAACTATAATCTCTATAACTATAAAGGAAGTAGGTATTTAGGTAAGATATATATAGTAAATATAAGTATATAGATATACCAGATTATATTACTACTATAAGGCTACTATATAAGTAGTATATACTATAGTATATTATAGAGCCGTTACTATATAAGTATAATAGTAAGTAGATAGGCTAGAAGGAAAACTCTATAAATTAAGTATATAGAATAATTTAGAGCTTTATTTAAATATCTATTATTAATATTTCTAGGCTATAATATAGACTATATATTATTAAGGCCTTACTACCTAATTTTAGTAGGGGAGCTTTACTAATTTACGGCCTACTAGTGTTAGGTTAACTACTTTATAAATAACTATATACCTTAGCTTTATTACTTACCTTATTAATTAAAGGCTAGATAATCTAGATATATTAGTAAATTAATAATCTTAATTAAATAATAAGCCTAAGATATATATTAAGATCTTATAAGTTTAATAAGAATTTTAAGGCTTAAATAGCTCTAATTTTCTTAGTAGATATTAATAATCCTAGGCTATCTACCCTTTATCTAAGTAGTATAATAGATAGATAACCTAGAAATAACTTAATAGGGCTAAGATAAATACGCTTTTAATAGTATAAATTAAAAAGGTATTAAAGGTATTTTAGATATTCTTTTTAGGTCTTAAAATAAGTAATTATATTATTAATATATACCTTAGTAAAACCTTATAAAAATTAAAGTAGTTTATTAATTTACCTTTATATATATAGTAGTAAATCCTTATACTTTATAAGTATAATATTTAACTATTCTTAGCTATAATAAGAGATAATAGTTAATTTAAGTCTATTTACTACTTTAATAAAAAAATAAATAAAAGTAGCTTATAATATTAACTATAAAAATAAATAGGTAACTAGCTATTATATTAATAATTCCTAATTATAAAGGTATTAAGTAGCTATCTATCTTTATAATATTATTTAGGTTATAGATATTAATAATAACTTACCCTTTCTATATACCTTCTAATATATCCTATTAAATAATAAAAGCTAGATAACTAAATTTTATTAGTTAATTTAACTAAGTTATTTTACCTTATTAATATATTTTACTAACTATCTTATTAAAAACTTCCTAATCTTTCTAACTTAATAGGTATACTTAATAAGGCTTTAGATCTACTTTTAATTTAAGTAGAATAGGTATCTACTTATCCTCTATATTTATTATAGATTATTTCTATATATAGGCGATTACTTACTAGGCGGAGATAGAAGCCTTCTATAGGCCTAATATTAGCCTATTAAGAGACTTCTTCTCTACTAACTAATTAATAATATATATAAATCTATAAGACTATTAGTTAGAGTACCGTTTCTTAATAATAGTAGTAATACTATTATAAGTAACTATAAGGGTACTACGTAATAACGTAGCTATTAAGTATTATAAATAGTGCGTATATATATATATATATAGAACTCTCTATTCTTATTAATAATAAGACTAATTACTACCCTTCCCTTTAAGGGGAATTCCCTCCTTTATATATTATAGGGAAAGGGGTAGTATAATACTACTATATATTATAAATACTATATTAATAGTAGTACTATATTCCTAACTAGTCCTTATAATTATCTTCCTATCTAGGCTCTTAGGCTTTAAGAGTATAAAAGGTTATAATTTATAAGAGATACTCCATTAGTAATAGAATATTACTCTAATAAGAGTATAATAATATAGCTATTTATAAGGCCTTCTAAGCTAAGCCTTAATAATATATAGTTTTATTAAACTATAATAATTATAAATAATACTCTTATATATAATCCTTATATTATAATATATTCCTATTATACTTCCTATTATCCTTTATTAATTTATTATAAAAGTAGTTAGAAGTCTTAGTATTTTAAAGTAAATAGGAAGTTATTACTATTAAGGGTTTACTAAGTACTTAAGGCGTACCTTCTTTATATAACTTTAATATTATTCTTTTAATTATAATATCTTTATTTTTTATTAATTATATTAAGTCCCTTTTAAGTCTTATTTATATTATTACCCCCTCCGCGCCTTATTATACCTCCTTATACTTCTAGTAGTTATTTTATAAGTAATCCTTAGTAATAAACTTACCCTTACTATTAATTAAAAGAAGATTACTACTACCCCCTCTACTTATAATAGTATATAACCTCCCCTACTAAGCCGCTCCTAGCCTATTCTTATATTATCTTATATAATATACCTTTACTATATTATATTCTAATCTAAAGAGTTATAAGTCTAATATTTTTAATTAAGGCTTTACTTATCCCTTTAATAGTATAACTTATATACGCGCCTCCCCTAACTCTACTAGATATAATTATTATAAAGATCTTAATATTAAATATTAATAAAAGATCTTTATTCATACTTACTACGCTTATATACGCCTTCTTTAATCTTTAGATATTATAGCTACTTTAAACGCTAGCTCTAACCTCCTTTAACTTACTAGATTCTAGTAAACCTTTAATAGGCTTATTTAATAGTATTATTACTACCTTTACTACGCCTCCTTTACCCCCGCTACTACTACGGCTCCTATTAAAGTTAACCTAGCTATTATTATCTATATTATAAATACCTTAGAGGGTATTCTTAATATCCTTTATTAACATATATATATTACTCTATCTCCCCTTTTAAAGTACTTTTAAAGCCTTACTAATATATTATAAGAGCGCCTCCCTCCTATTATAAAGGATAAAGAAGAGGATAATAAGGAGGATACTCCTATTATTAATAATAGTAATAGTAATAGGCCTAATACTACTATTAGTATAATATAATAGCCCTCTCTTATAATACCCTTAATAGTCTAGTTATATTAAGTATCTTTTCTTTTTTATTTATAATAATAGAAATTATTTCCCCTCTTATATAATATAAACTTTATATTTTAAAGTAATCCTACTTAAATCTTTCTAATATATCTAGTATATCAACTAAGTCTTATTTATATAGCTATTAATTATAATTATAAGATTAACCCTTTTATTTTACTAAATACTAAGGTTTATTATAAGAGATTTTATAATTAAGAATAGCTTTAACTTCCTATTTAACTTTATTATTTATAAGCTCTATTTATATAACTTTAATAATATTCTTACTATTACCCTAATATAGCTTTATAAGTAAGACGTAAAAGATATTATATATATAAAAGGTATTAGGTAGTTATAACCTATATACCTAACTACTAATATAATTAAAGACCTTAAAAGGCCCTAGATAATATTATAATAGTTTTTTAATTACTTATATTAACTTAATATACTTTATATTTAATAAGATATAATTACTTATATTATATTATCTTTACTTTTACTATTTATTTATATACTCTACCTATATAACTTGTATTTAATATAGGTATTACTTTAAACCTTCCCTTTATTTCTAAAGTAATTTAATCCTTTCTTATATTAATAGGACTTCTCCTAATAGTAGCTTTAAAAGCTTTATATCTAACTTAGGTAAGTAGTTATAAAGCGCCTTATATAGAGGTAACCTAGTATTAATATACTTTATATAATTATATATAAACTCTATTAAATAAAGTAACTCTACCTAGTTATCTTATCTCTAGGTAGAATAGTAGTATAAATACTACTTAAGCGTACTATTCTATCTCTCTATTTAACTATCTATTTAAGGGTAGAAAATAGTACTAAGCTTTCTTTTTATATTAATATAATAATATATAACTACCTAAAAGCTACTTATAAATACTATCCCTTAATTACTAATAATACCTTCTAGCTAATTAAACCTTAAAAGATTTTATAATATAATAGGTTAATAATACTAATAGTATTAACTATCTTTATAATAAGTAAATACCTAGCTACCTTAATATAATAGTCTATAACTACTAAGATTATATTATAAATACTACCCTTTTATTTACTTAAAGGGAGATTTATAATAAAATCTATTATAATTTCTTAAAAAGGTTTTATAAGTATTAATAATAATAATAATAATAATAATAATATATTATAAATAGTATATTTATATAGCTTTATTAATTAGTAAGTTAAGTATTCTTATATATAATTATAAATATCTTATCCTATTAATTTCTAATAGAACTTCCGCTTAATAAGCTCTTATATACGCTTTTATAAGTAGTAGTTAGTATAAGGGTTATTATAATAAAGCTTTAAGATTTCTTATCTAATTACTTTATTATTAGGTATAAAAACTATACTACCCTTATAAAGGACCCCTATCTTATCTATTAATAGAGATATATTAGCGGCCTTTTTATAGCCCTAAGACTTTAATAATTATTTCTTATTATAAATATCCTTATCTCCCTCTTAAAGATATTAGAGTATCTCTAATATTAAGTTATTATATTTATTTTATACGCGCTCTATTATTAATATAGTTATAATATACCTTTTAAGTATTATTTAATTAATATTAAATTATTTTATAATAGGGTTTAAGCTATTACTTATACTACTTTATATCCCTAAGAGCGCGTTACTCTCCTCTATTTTTAAGGTATAAGGCTTTTTAAGCCCTATCTCTAACCTTTTATACTATTTATAACTACGGGCCTTATTATCTTATAAACCTTTATAAATACTATATATATAATATTTATTAAAAGGAATATACTTAATATTCTTTAACTTATTTTATAATATTAATAGATAAGTATCTTCTTTATCTATTATTAATATATAATTTAATTACCTTAATAGGGCGTTAGCTAGGTTCTTAGTATTTATATAATAGTATATCTTAAAGTTATATATTATAAGCTTTATTACCTAATATACTTATCTCCTTATTAATAATAATATTATCTAGAAATACTTTAAGTTATTATAATTAATAATTATTATAATAAGGTATAAGCTACCTTCTTAGAAGTACTTTTATATCTAGAATACTTTAATTATTATAAGTAGTTCCTAGTTATAAGTCTTATATCTAGTTTCTACTAAATATAATTTATAAGAATAGAAGGTAATAGGATACTATTCTACTTCTACTCCTTTAATATTAATAAGGAACTTCTATAATAAAATAGTTATAATAGCTAGAATTAAAGTATTAATCTCTAGTTAGATTTCTCTTATAAAGTTAAAATATATAAGTAATAGTACCTCTTAAAAGAGTTACTTTAACTACTTAAATACTACTCTTATAATATTACTTAATATTAACTTTTTATTTTTAATATATAGATAATTATTTTTTAGATAGTCTATTAATATTATAATTATAAAGGAATAATATTTAATAAAATAATAATAAAAATTAATAAACCTTAAAAAGATCTAAATATCCTTAATACTTCTAGGTTCTAACTATTCTATTATAGTATCTACTTTATATAAATCTATATATACGCTATTATAGCTAATAATAAATTTAAGGAATTCTACTTCTACTATTATAAATTTATATTTCTTTAAGTTAATATAAAATTTAAATTTATAAAGATATTATAATACTACTTTTATAACTCTAATATAAGACTTTTTATCCTAGGAGTAGATAAAAATATTATCTAGATAAATAATATAAATAATATTAAGTAGTCCCGCTAGGGCTTTATTAATATATACTTAAAATAAGGTAGGTATATTAATAAGTCTAAAAGGTATAATTATATATTTAAAATACCTATACCTTATATAGAATATAATCTTCTATTTATTACCCTTTCTTATTTATAAGTAATAATATATATCCTTAAGATCTAACTTAGTTAAGTACTTAGTACTAATTAATCTTATTAATATTTTATTAATTAATAGAAGTAGATAGTAGTTCTTAATTATAATTTTATTAAGCGCCTTATAATTAATATATAAATATAATATTCTATCCTTTTTTAGTATAAAAAGAATTAGTATACCTACTAGACTTATAGAATAATAAATCTATCCCTTTTTTAAAGCCTATTTAAGGTACTCCCTTAATACATATAACTCTTTCTCTAATAGGTTATAAAGTAGGTTAAAGGGAGGTTCCTTATTCTCCTTTATATTAATCGCGTAATTATAATATATATAATCTAGTAGTACCCTAATATTCTTAATTAAGAAGATATCTTAGAATTCTTAAAATTCTAGAGGGAGCTTAACTTTAAGTAATAGGCTTTTATTACCTACTCCTAAGTATATTATAATAAATATAATACTATTAAACTACTCCTCTAAGGCTTTAATAATATTAAAGTACTCTTTAATATTACTTTTCTTAATAAGGAATTACTAGTTCTATATAAGCTAATCTACTTAGGGATTTTATTCTTCTAATTATAGATACCTAAGGTAGAAGTTATAATTAAGGTTTATTATTATATAAAAGGCGCCCTTATAATATTATATAATACTATTAGAATTAATAAGTTTAATTTCTCTTATATAAGAACCTAGTAATAATATTAGGTTCCTAACCCTATTATATAAGGTATTACTAGAGCTTAGGTCTATTTCTTAATCCTACTCCTTTATTAAGCGTATATTAATATAATTAATATCTACTCTAGAGTTAATTAATATAATAAATTCTTTTTATAAGTTCTTAAGCTCTATTTATATTATAATAATAAGTTATTATATCTACTTCTTCCCTTATACTATAATAGTAGATATAATTATAGTACTTAGAGGTTTTTTAAATTTAAGCCTCTCTTAATTAACTTATTATTAGATATCTTATTAGTTATAAGCTTATTAATTATAATACTTATAACTATTAATTTTATATTCTAGTAATCCTTAATTATATATCCCTTCTTTTAATAATTATAATACTTAATAATAGAGAGGTTAGGCTTAGGCCTTTAAAGAAGGTATAATGACGCCCTAATACTACCCCGCCCTTCTTACTTTATATATAGGCTATTATCTCTTTACCCTTAGAAATTTCCTCTTCCTCTTTAAGGATATTAACCCTTAGTAGGAGTATTATCCCTTTAATCTTTATATATAAATAGTATTATATAAGGCTCTAATTAGGTTATTAATATAATAAGAGTATCCCTTATCTCTAGGATATTAGGTTATATTATAAGTTAATTATAAAGATTTTTATATAACTTATTTCAAAGGTTATTATAAAGTATATATTCTATTAATAGCTTAAGTTATCTTTTTAACCTAGTAAGGTAATTTATAAAATTTATAATCTTTTAATATTCCTTTTACTTAGCTTCTAAGTAGTACTTACTAGTTATTAGATATTAATTTTAAAGATCTTCTATTTAATTTATTAAGAAACTATTAAAGTATTCCCAGGACTATTTATCCTTTAATATATCCTTTATATACTTATACTATATAGCCTTAAAGTCTAAGGCTATATATTATAACGCGTATTAGATTTTTATAAAGTTATTAAAAAAATAGGTTATACTTATTTTAATTATTTTAATTATATTATTAAACTATTTTTAATATTCTTATACTAACTTCTTATTATATATATATAAGTCTTATAGCCTAAGAATATAGGTTTTATATTAAGGATACTTTAATTCTAATTCTTCTATTAATAATAGATAATATAAATAACCCGCTTAAGTAGTATTATTAATATATATTTCCTACTCTAACTCTTATAAATATTATTATAGATCTTATATCTACTACCTCTTAAAGACTTCTTCTTTAAGGTCTTATATCCTTTATAATAGTACTTCTTAGGTTTTAAGTAGCGGGGACTAGGTTTATATACCTAGTAGCTACCCCTAAATAGTTAGTTATAATCACGATATATCTATTATTAATTTATTAATTAATTCTTAAGACTTACTTTCTCTATAAGCTTAATCCCTTATATTTAAGCGGGTTATTTATACTAGTTAACTAACCTTTTTACCTTATACTTATAATAACCCTTCTCTACTTATCTTACTAATAGTCGGGCTACTACTCCTAAATAGGGTAGAGTAATTAGAATATAAGGGTACTACGTAATAATATAGCTATTAAGTACTATAAACGGTGCGTATACGTATATATATAGAACTCTCTATTCTTATTAATAGTAAGACTAATCGCTACCCTTCTCTTTAAGGGGAATTCCCTCCTCTATATACTATAGGGAAAGGGGTAGCGCAGTACTACTACGTACTATAGACGCCACGTCGATAGTAGTACTATATTCCTAACTAGTCCTTATACTAATACTTTTATTATAGTACTAACCTCCGTTAGGTACTATTAATTACCCGTTAGAACTAACGCTGTTATTATAGTACTAATACTATCTTTATAGTACTAACTAATCTATTAGTCCTCTACCTCCTCCTCGCCTAATAATATTAAGTCGTTTATAACGAGACCCTTTATATAGCTCTTTACTAAGTCTATATTATTATTACTAAGATATCCCCCTTATTACTAATTCCTTACTAGCTATATTAGGACTAACTGCGGTTCTAGTATAAGTCTAATAGTATAAGACTATTCCACGTCCCTTTAAACTACTTATAGAAGCCTTCCTTAGCGTTAATATATCCTATACTATTAAAGATATCATCTATTAACGGCCTTAGTCGTAGGCTACCTCACGTCTCATATAAATAGTATCGGGATCTATTAGAGAATTTCAGCCCTTTACTAGGTAAAATTAGTAGTTTCCCCGTACCTTCCCTATTCCGGCCTAATAAGACTATCTAGTCTTCTATTACAGGACTATTTAGCGTTTGTTTAGACTATTTATAGAGGCCTACCTTAGTATTAGATATATCCTATACTATTAAATTTATTAGGAATCGACGGCCTTAGTCGTAGGCTAACTCACGCCTTAGTTAAATAGTATAGGGATTACTTAAGAATTCTATTATTTTACTAAGTAAACTTAGGGTTTTCCTTATACCTTCCTTATAGTAGGTAACTTTATTATTAACGCTAATTTATAAGTAATTATTAATACGGCTATTACTTAATACGTTCGTAAGAATTACCCTTAACCTAATTAGCGAGGACTACTAGTCCTAATAGTCTTACTAGGCCTACTAGGCTACGGGATAATAGTACCGGATGTACTAGTACCTTAGAGTCTACCGGCTATTCCTTAGTTAATTTAGGCTCAGGCTAATTAGAATTAGACGCCCTTACTAAAGACTTTATATACTACGCCGGTATAGCCTAATTAGTTATACTATATAATAATAGTTCTGGATGTACTATTATAGAGCCTACCGGCTGTTCCTTAGCCCTTTTAGACCTAAGCCGTTTAGATTTAAACGCAGACCTCTTAGCCTCAGCCTATTTAGACTAAGACTAATTAGAAGCCTTTTATAGACTATATAATAGAAAATCAGCCTTAGTCTATTTAGACTCAGGCTAACTATAGGCCTTCTATAGACCCGCTACTAATAAAGATGTTATTAAGTTAGATATAAGCTAATTAGGAGCCTTCCGCAGATCTACTATTAATAAAGATATTAATAGTAACTATTACTCCTACTATTAAGTATATTTATTAGGTACTATAGCTAATAAGTTGAATAGTTAAAAGATATCTAGCTATCTAGAAATTATAAGAATAGCTAAGTATATTGCCAAGGAATATTCCTTAGTAGAAGCCTCCTATAGAGTATATCGTAATAATATACTAGGAATAAAAAAAAGACGTTAATATCCTTATTAATAAATAGGGAGCCGCTATTAAAGCGAGTAAGGTAAGAAAGCTATTATATTACCGCTACCTTATAGTTATTAACTAGTCCCCCTACGTTTTATAATTCTTTTATATTTATCTATTAGTCGTAATAGACTATATAGCCCTTCCACCTTACTAGATACTTAGTTACTAGCCTACGACCCTTCCTAATAAGGCGCTTATTAATTAATTATTATATTTTAAAGGATTTAATATTATTAGTATCCCTATCTATAAATATAGATAGTAGTTCCTTAGGCTAAGGGTAAGAGAATAGGTTATTCTCTAGGTATAGTTCTAACTAGGTGATAGTAAATATATTATAGATACGCGAGTAGGTAGGTATAGCTAAGTAGTAGGCTAGGTAGCCGATTTATTTAGTAACCTTAAAGGGACTAATAAACTATTAGCTATATTTTTTACTAGTAGTAGATAGGATAGAATACCTATAATATAGGCGGAGTTTTATACTATCTCTTATATAGAAGAACTAAGGCTAATAGCGGCGATTATAATAAAATTTAGAGTATATCTAGGTAAAGGCTATTATATTAGATACTTAGAGGTGTACTATATCCCTAGGAATTACCTACCTATTATAAGTACCTAGATCTAATAGTTAATTTAGGGAAAACCTATAGGCTATATTATTTAGGGATTAACTACTTAGGCTAGAAAGCGAGTTATTATAACTTACCTAGATAGCTAGGATAGTAATAGGCTAGGAAGATAGGTTTTCTAAAGTATATATCTAGAATTATAAGGTAATTTTTATAGTTTAGTTAATACGCTTACTAGAACTATTTGTTTATAGGTAATAGGCGGTTAAATAGAGAAGCTTAATATTAAGCTTATTAAATAAGGTAGTCTAAAGTTTACTTAGGAATTTTTAATCTTTATTAGAGATTATTTACTTAGGAAGACCCTAATTAATCTTATATAATCTTTATAATAATTTATTAGCCTAGTCTACTATAATAAAGGTAGCTTTCCTAGGAATTAATATAATTTTCTAGGAGAATTTATCTATAATTATAAGAATTATATTATAGCCTTTAGTAGAAGTTAGTAGGGTAAGAATAAAATTAATTATTAATATATAGAAGGATACTAGAGGTAATATAATTAGTTATAAAGAATTATAAGGTAAATAGTATAGGGTTTAATATAACTAGTATTATAGATAGTAGCTAAGAAATTCTTAAAGCTTCTTAATAAGGCCCTTAATATACTATTACCTAGATAAGACTTTATAGTATTTAGTAAACCCTATATATTCTAAATATATAATTTTAAGAAATACCTTAATAGCTAGTCTTAGAATATATAAGTAGTTAGGTCCCCTTATATTAAGCTTCTAGATAAGTTTATTAGTAGCCTAGTAGAAGGCAAGCTTTATATAGACTGACCGTCGAGTCGGGATTCGGTACCAAGATTTGGTACCGACCGAATACTCGGGTTAGGGTCTTAGTACCAACCGAAATACTCGGTACCAGCTATTGGTACCGACTCGCCAAGGCCTCGATACCTTGGCGAATCGGGTTGACCCGACTCGAATCGCTAAGGTATCGCCAAGACGCCAAGCCCCTAATAAAATAGTAAGGAACCCCGAAATTTTTCTAGAATTACCCCTATACTAAAAATAGATTTTTTTTTAATTAGAATTTTAATACCCCCTTTAGTTCCCTAGTAATATGCATTACCTTTTTGCATTACCTTAAAGAATTATCTAGGTTAGGCTAGGTAATAATAATAATAATGCTTAGTAATATAGTAGTAAATTATAGATATAATAATAGATACTACTATAAATAGAAAATATTATTAATATTATAGTTATTATTTCTATAGGAATAGCTATTATCTTTCTTAGTACCTTATTTACTATTAAGAATTACCTAGGTAATAATAATAATAATACTTAGTAATATAGTAGTAAATTATAGATATAATAGTCAATACTACTATAAATAGAAAATATTATTAATATTATAGTTATTATTTCTATAGGAATAGCTATTATCTTTCTTAGTACCTTATTTACTATTAAGAATTACCTAGGTAATAATAATAATAATACTTAGTAATATAATAATAAATCCTTTATATAATAGTAAATATTACTATAAGAAGAAAATATTAGTAATATTATAGTTATAGTTTTCCTAGGGATATACATTACCTTTTTGCATTACCTTATTTACTATTAAGAATTCCCTAGGTAATAATAATAATAATAATTAGAAAAAAAATAGAAAATATAGTAAGAAATACTACTAAAAATTTAAAATATTACTAGAAAAAATGTCTTAGCGATTCGAGTCAATACTTCGGTACCAATACTCGGTACCTACCTAGGTACCGACTCGAGGTACTCGGTACCTACCTTGGTACCGACTCGAGGTACTCGGTACCAGATTTTGGTATCGAATCGCCAAGACTCGAGTCGGGTACCCGACTCGACGCGGTCAGTCTAGCTTTATATAGTCCTCTACCTTAAGGTAGTTATTACTATTAAGGACCTTCTTTACCTTATATTATAATAAGTCTACCTTATAACTATTAAGAAGTTATTAATAGAGAACTAGGTTAATCTTAATAAGACTAGTAGTAGTATAGGTATAGCCTTATAAAATATTAAGTTTACCTTCTTTATTTATAACTACTTTTATAGTAGTAGTATTATAAAGTCTAGATAAGGTATTAGGAATAATATACTATTTCCTAGGCTTATAATAAAATTCTAGATTATTAAAGCGTTATATATACTTAAAGGTATATATAAGGTAAAGGTTTAACTTAGTTATTAATAAAGTTAATATTAAGGTTTATTTTATAATTCTAAGCGCCGTACTATAGTTTATATATACTATAGTCTATGGTATAGATTCTACTATATAGTAGACCTTACCTAGAACCTATATAATATCTACTAGCTTAAGTTTAATAGGCTAATACTATATCTTAGTATCTTTTAGAAGATAACTAAGAAATAGAATAAGCTAAATCTAAGAATAACTAGGATATTTACTATCTTTAACTACTCTATTAATATAATATACTATTATACTAAAACTAAAAACTTTACTAGTATTAAGATCTATAAATAGAATAATTTTATTATTAAAGTATAATAAAAATATAGGAGATAATAATACCTTTTATAATACCTTAAAAGAGGTGAACTCTAACTTAGAGAGGTCTATTAAAGGCTTTTATTATATAAAATTCTTTTATTTATTTCCCGCCTTAGGGGCTAATATAAGTATAAGGGTTTTCCTATCCTATAAAGGCTTAGAGATAGTAGTATAATAGGTAATATAATTATATAGCTAACTAGTTATCTCTAAGTAGGTCTCTAATTAGGAAAGAGATTCTAGGAATAAGAGCTTTAATATAGCGAGAAGCTTATCTTTTATAATAGATAACTTAAAGGAATTAACCTTTTATCCTAGTAATTAGATTAAGGGGTATTTAAGGAAGGCTTTAATAGGATTTACTAATATTCTATACTTTTATAAAACTATAAATACCTATTAAAGATACTAGATATATTCCTTTAAGGTTCTAGAGTAGATAATAATATTATTAATATATACCTTAGAGAATCTTTAGTAGGTATAGAGGAGGTAGTTAATTTAATATTAGATATAAGCTAGAGAATTCTTATAACTTATAATAGTAATATTAAATAACTCTTAACCTTAATAGCTAATAATAGTAAGCTTATAGTAATTATTAGGGTATATATACTAATAATAGAAAAAACTAGTAGTATTAATAATACTTATATATTTATAGTCTTTTATAGTAGTAATTATCTCTAATTATAATAGTAAGGCGTAGATATTAGGGCGTATAATAGTATTTAAATTATAGATATCTATAACTACGCGGCCTTTATATTTCTTATTAGGTATAGTCTTTTAGATAATAAAGATAGGGAAATTAAAGGGAGTTAACTTAGTTATCTAGTAAAGTCTATCTTATTTATAGAGCTTATTAAAGGTATTATTAAGGACTTTCTTTAATTTAATATTAAGGGGATAAACCCTTACTATTTTAGGGACCTTTTATTCTTAATTAGATTTTAATAGGATTCTTATCTATTCCTCCTAGGGAATATTTATAAAACTACCTTCTTCCTAGAGTTTTAGGAATTTATTAATAATATCGCGTATTAGCTAATATCTATTATAAATAATAGTACTATTAGATATAATATAGTCTTTTATAGTAGGTACTATTATAATATTAGGTATAGTAGGTATAAAGCCTTTTATAGGAGGTATTAATAGTATAGGGGAAGGAGATACTAATATTACTAGTATTATTATTATAAAGGTAGTAACTACCTTATTAAAAACCTTTTAAAGCTAGTTAGTTTAATACTTACTCTTTAGATAACAGGTTACTAATTTAGTAGTATCCTTGATTTTAGATATTATATAGTAATGTCTATTAAATTCTAATTTTTAAACTATTCCTAAACTAGAAAATGCCTGTAAAAATTCAAGATTTTTCCGTCGGAAATCACCCCTACTACCTGGCGTTTAGTAGGTGAGGTGAATAGCGGGGAGCATATCAGACACGTACCAATAGACCGATATGGATCATTCTGACAGCGTTGCATACCTGGCAATGAGACAAATATCACCCCCCATTCAGACCGATATCAGACACGTTGGTAGGTGAGGTGAATAGTAGGGAGCATATCAGACATTTTGGTAGGTAGGTAGCCTGTGCATGCGACAGCATTAGCTATATCATATGCATGCACCCATTCTGACAGCGTTCCATACCTGGTAATGAGACGGATATTTCCCCCCATTCAGGCCGATATCAGACACGTTGGTAGGTGACGTGAATAGTAGGGTTTTTGGCCTATGAATGCGACAGCATTAGCTAATGCAGCAATACACCGATTTGGATCATGCTGACAGCGTTACCTACCTAGCAATGAGACGGATATTTTCCCCTATTCAGGCCGATATCAGACACGTTGGTAGGTGGATATCAGACACGTTGGTAGGTGACGTGAATAGTAGGGTTTTTGGCCTATAAATGCGACAGCATTAGCTAATGCAGCAATATACCAATTTGGATCATGCTAATAGCGTTGCCTACCTAGCAATGAGACGGATATTTCCCCCTATTCAGACTGATAGTAGACACGTTGGTAGGTGACGTGGTAGAATAGGTGATTTGTAAACAATGTCAGGATTTTTGTTGTTCGTGATCCATATTCTAGCCGTTGGCGCATGGAATTTAGTAGGTGAATCCACTTATTCTGATATATCTTTTGAACCACTGCACCGATTTTCATTATTTTTGAGGTGTTGAGTAGGCTAAAATGAGCTGTATAACTTTATTTAAGTAGAAAATATTATAGAGCGTGGGTGCAGACGTGGGTAGAATGCGAAGATATATCAGACTTTTGATGTTCGCGCTAGTCCAGGAAAGGAATCTGGGGGACTTATTAACCAACCGATAAGCTGCGATAAGCTCAGGGTCCGAAATTGGGTATTTTCTATTATAGTAAGAAGATAATAGTTTTAAGGTATTATTACTACCTTATCTCCCTTATTTTTTACTAGTATTACTAATAGAGAGGCGTTAATAAAATAGGTATAGAGAGATAATTCCTAATAACTATTAGATTTAAAGAAATAGTTATAGTCTAGTAATAAGGCGTAATAAATAGGGATTTATATTTAAGAATTAGGGGGTATAATAATTATTTACTTAGTATAGATTAGGTATACTACCAGCCTTCCTTATACCTTTATTTATAATATAATATATATATTATAGCTACCTATTAAGGCCCTTAATTATAAGGTTAAGATATTAATCTACTTAGAAACTATAATATCTATCCTAATTAGTATCTTTACCTTAAGGTTATTAATAATATAGATTTTATAGGAAGAGGTTATTATAATAGTATCTTTACTATTATACTTCCTAGGTAGATAGAGAGGTAATATTATATACTTAGTAGTTATATACCTTATTAATCTAATACCTCTAACTATTATTAGGTGTCAAGGTAGTAAGTACCTGATAGACTAATTATAATTGGATAATTAATTGTTAGAGAAGCGAAGCCTCTTATAGGTATAAAGTAGCCTAGCGGAGGGCTTCCGCTCTCTATAAGCTAAGCTAGTAAGCTATATATATAATAATACCGCTATAAAGAAAGTAAAGCGACGCCCGCGTTACCGTGATATTATCTATAAGAAGGCCCTTATTACCTTTAATAACGTAGTCGTTAATACGTTTAATTATTATACTGCTTTACTATATCCTAAGTATTTTATAGATTATTTATATTATACTAGGAGTTATGCTTATAGCTATAGCCTTTCTACTTAATTAAATACTAAACTCTCCCGCTAGACGTCTATTTACTAATAATTACCTTAATCTTATAGTTATCGGTTTTATCTATTAGGCTGTCGGTCTTATTTACGGGAGGAGGCCGATGATTTCATACTTGAGTATAGGGATTAGAGGACTTCGGAGCTAGCTTAAGCTGTGTAATAGATACGACGGGGTGAATATATACAACTAGGCTAAGTTATAGGTAATAGGCTAAGGGCCCGACCTTTTTAATTACCTTAAATAGCCTTATACGTTATTAATAGAGTTTTGAATTAGTTATACCTAGGATCTTATAACTACCCCTGAGTCTAAGGTAGGGTTTATCGCCTACTTCTATTAATATAGCTTTATATTTGCTATTATAATATAGTTTAGTAAAGACGCTAGTAAAGGCTATTAACTCCTCTACCTAGTCTCGCTTAAGCTATTATAAGCGGCTGAAGTCTTCCGCAGGAAGCTGCTGTAAGAGTATAATAAGGGTATCCTAGACGTTGAAACTATAGAGGACTTCGTTAGGGGAAACTCCGGTTACCTAACTTTTAGAGTTATCAAGATATCCCTGTATATAAGGAAGTACTACGGCCTAGTCTAAGGAATTAATATTCTAGGTAATAAAGTATTATAAGGTAATTTCTATGGTTTAATTAGTCCGCTTAGATAGACTATCTGTTTAAGCGTGATATATTGTTAACGTTAGAAGTTCGCAGCCTAGCTTTTGGAAGACAGTCCTCTAAAACGACGACATGAACTTGGAGTCTCTGTTACCCGCAGGGTATACCCCATCTATGGGCCGTGAGATTCGCAAGAACTACGTTAGCCCATTGGGCTGCTGTCTATAATGTCTGTCCCGGAATGAGAAGAACCCTCTTTAAGAATTTATCCGTGATCGTGAGAAGGCTGTTATAGCCTTCCGCAGCCTTGGTGACGGGGAGTGCTACAATGAAATCCATGGCTATCGTATGGAAGGGAATTGCCGGGCGGTCTATAGGCACTAAGCTTCCATAAGGTTTATGCCGTTGTGTCTGGTTAAGTTGGCATTCTAGGCAGTACTATATGTAGGTACGCAGATGCTGTTATAAGTGGCAGACGTATAGAGACGCCACTATCCTTTTATATATACAATGATACCCGCCATAATGTTACTAATCGTGGGCTAGCTGGAAAATGTCTTTTTCTAGCGCGTTAGGTACGTACAGCCGTTCTCTGCCATTATTAAAGTTCGTATAGTAGATTAGGCCATCGCGTACCTTGAAACGTAACCCGAGATCTCTACTTCCTTCCGTAATAGGGTCCTTGTTTGCTGGTATAAGTATTGTTAGTAGGTGGGACTATTGGCTATCATTACGGTACGCCTGGGATAGGCGCTTTTTAAAATCCTCCGATATCTTAACGAGAGTGATATAATGAATAAGCGCTAGTAAATCATCCTGCCTTACGTAAGCCTCCGTGAAGGCCGCTGCGTATAAGGTATTAAGAGTAGTGGCTCCTTATTAACTATAATTAATAAGGTCCTTATTACTAAAGCCTTCAGCATATAAAGTATCTAGCGTCCTAATAGTATTAATAGAGCTTTTCTTATCCCCTTAAAGCCTGGATAGCGCGGCTAGAACGATATTAGATTTCCCTAACTTATACTTTACCACGAGGTTAAATTATAATCGGTATAATAAGGCCCGAATTAGCTATAAATTTAGTTTATTAGTTAAGGAAGTAGTAAGACTAGTTTAACACGAAATAGGTACCGTAGCCGAGTAATTAGGGTAGATAATTATTAATAGTTTCTAGGATAATTTAATAAGGTAGCGAGTTTACCTCACGACTTATATAATACCGGCTACCTCTAGTTTAGTAGGCTAGTAGTTCCGCTTAGCCTCGTTAAGTATTTTACTAAGGAATATTATTAGTTAAACTAAGGTTTAAGGGAATCCTTCTATTATATCATCCTTAACGTGATAGATTATCGCCGCGAATCCCTACTTTTTAGAGGCGTTAAGGTCTATAAATAAGGAAAGTAGGACTATTAAAGGTAGATTTTAAGTCTATAAATACCTTCCTTTTATCCTTAGTAGGGTTATATACTACTCGTATAGACTAAACCTTTCTCGCGAAGCCTTTAATACCTTTAGGGAGAGAGCTAGTAAGGTTAGTTTTATACTTTTATAAGGTATCCGCACGTTAAGCGTATCTAGGGATAGATAAGTATAACTAGCCTATAAGCCCGAGGAAAATCTCAAGGTCTCATAGTAAAAATAGGAATAGTAGGGTATTAATTACTATAAGCTTTTCTTTAGACGTAGATAGACTAAGGGAATCTACCTTCTAGCCTAGTAAGGTAATAGACGGATATCCTAAGAATATCTTCTTTAGATTAAGATTAATACGGCGGCTTTAATAGAGGCCGAATAGCGCCCGTAGGTAAGCTAGGTACTCTAGTAAGGTTTTTAAGAAGGTAATTATATTATCTATATAAGCCTTTATAAACTTCCTGAAAGGCTAGAGAAGTTTATCTATCTATCTTTAAACGTAGGGCGGCGAGCCTTTATAACCTATTAGTACGACGTAATACTACTCCTATCCTTAATATAAAATAACTATAAGCTTATATCTATCCCACTTTTATATACTAAATTAATAAAACTAACTAGTACTATCTATAGTAGATATAAATAGAAAACTAGCTATTATAGAGGTAAGTTCTAACTATAAAGGTAAGGGGTAACTATCTAATTAAGTAATTTTATTTAGACCGCGTATATCTATTATTATACGGCCCTTATATCCTTCTAGCATATCCTACTAGACTATAAAAATAGGGTAGCTTAAAGGTATTAGTTAATTCAACTATAATATTTTACCTTAGGAATATAACTTCCTAAATATCTCGTTAATTAAGTCTTTATCCTTCTAACTAACTAGGTATATATGTAAGGGCTTAGGGTCTATATTAGGCTTTAGTAGTATTAGCATCTATTTACTTGTAAGGACGTCTACGGTCATACCACGATCCGTCTAGATTTCTAGGAATTCGGCGGTAACTATAGCGATTTTTTGTACTGCCTCAGGCAATCCGTATACGGTGATACTATTAGGTAGTATATATTTAAGAGCGGGATCCGTTATCACGATCGAGGTCCTTATTATAGAAGGCTATATTACCGGAACTAGATCCCCCGCTATTAAGGTCCTTATTATGGAAGGCTATATAATACTAATATATACTACTACCGTAAGGGTAGCGAAGCCTTTTATAACCGTCTTCTATAAGCTTATATTACTAGCGGCCTTATAGGCGTCTACTATCGTAGTAAGATAAGCGCTATCTTAATTATACTTAATAAGTAACCTAAGCTAAGCTTTTTAAGGTAGATATATAGGTATAGGCGAAGTATTAAATATATAGACTTTTAATATAAATAAATTAGCGATATATATAAAGACCCCTCCTTCGGAGCCGAAGTTTTAAGTATACTCTAGTTTAAATAGGAAGTCCCTATTAGCGGGGATATCCCCCTTATAGACTACTAGTACCTTAATAGTTAAATACGGCGGAATAATAATAGATGCCTTAGTCTTAATAGTATATTTAGCGTTAGGCGACGACCGTATATAAACTCTAATTAGTGATACGAGGTCTTAATAAGAACCTAGGATTACTACTTATTTACTAAAGTCTAAGACCGCCTTTTATAGTACTAGGACGTTATTACCGATAAGTAGGTTAGCCTTTAAATCCTCTATAATATAGACTTCTATAAATATAGAGGTAGTTACTAGCTTTTTACTAATAGTCCCGTTAACGTATATTTTAATTAGAGCGTATTTATTAGTTTTTATAATTTTATTACTAATACCTCGTACTAGTATTAGGGATACTATCTTCTTAATTTCAATATCTAGTAGGACTCTTGTAAGATAAGATTAGTTAACTAGTATAACTAAATAGCCGCTATCTAGGTAGACCTCCGTCTGCTTGTCTGCTACATTTATAGACTAGAATACGCCTACGGTGGCATATTTCTATCCTCTAAAGCTATATCCTAGTACCCTTAATTAGTCTAGACAAACGGTCGATTCCACTAATAATAATAGCGGATCGACTAATATTATAAAATAGGCTATACCGCTTTCGGCGGCTGCGGGGGCGGATGCGGAAGCGACTATAAAAGGCTTCCGTAACATCTAATAGTACTTTCATAGGTGAATGAATAGCTTATTTCTTAGAGAAAAGGTGTAGGTATAAGAGGAGTAAGTATAACTATTTATATTAGGCTAAGCTACGAAGTTTACCTTAGGTACTTATTAACTATAGTTAACAAGGTCCTCGTTTATTTTAAAGGACTTATTCCCCGTATGGAATAAGTTAGGATAATCTTATAATAGGTCTAGCTATTCAATAGTATTAACCGGCTATATAGTAGTATAATATTCTTAATAACTATCAGGATCGCTATCTATAAAGTCTTCCGCTATATCCTCTATAGTAGCCTAGTAAGCTCGTTATAATAAAAAGCGTGGTATGCGATTATCCTATAATTAACTACCTAGCTAGTAGTTTCCTTAACTAGGCCTTATAGGCTATAATAGTTATTAAAGCTGAGGTTAATTAAGTTACTATATAGAATCTAACGCGTTTACTAGGCCGGCTGTAATTTAAAGCCTTTATACTAGAGGTAAGATTTAAGGGGCGTTTTAACGAAATTGCTAGCTTTAATAAGGCTACTAGTTTATCTAATAAGCCTGGTTATTTTAATTAGGAATAAACGGGGGGCGAGTATTACTATAAGACTAGTTACCCTACTAAAATAGCTAGTACCCTGCTCTATTATTAGAAAAACCGTACTAACCGTATTACCTAATAGGCTTATATTCGTAACTAGGACGTTATTATAACCTATTACTAGGCGTACTAGTAGAAGCTCTCTACCTACTTACGTAGACCTACTATTCGTGCTTTCTATCCTTAAGTTCTAATAAGAAGTTATTAATAGAGGTCTAGTTAGTAGGCTTATAAATATCACGGCGAAGTTTAAAATTAATAGTATTATATATAATATTAAGTTAAATCCTTATATCCTTTAACCTAGTGTCTTTCGCGAAGCGTAATATCTTAGTACTAAACTCCCGTAGCTTATAATAGCTGGCAGTATCCTTTATAGTAAACTTCTTATATAGTATACTATTAATAGAGATATTTAATAGCTATTAGAATCTTCTTAGTAGTAGTTATACCTATTTATTAACACTATTACTAAAGGTTATAATCCTTTATTCTATTTTAGAGAGCTTACTATTATACTATTTAAGCGCTTATCTATAAAGGCTTAGCTAGAGGTTATTCCTAATAGTAGTAGGATCCTTAAGTAAGTATATTTACTTAGCTCGATTAGTAAATATATAAATATCCTAAAAGTAAGTATCCTTTCTAGTATACTTAATAGCTAAGCTAGTACTAATAGATTTACCATCGTATATAGGATTAAAGAATCCTAAGTCCCTAGGGTTCTATTAGGAATAATTATCGCCGCCGTTAACTATAATTAACGTACCTACTTTACCTAGTTAGCTAGGTTAATTAGGCTAGCCAGCTAGTCTAGGAGGACCTAGTGGCCTAGGTATAGCTAGGTTCTCCTAGATATATTAGGCTATAGTAGCGTTAATAGTTACTTATATAGCTAGGTCGATAGCAAAAGTTACTATACTACTAGATGATTATTAATAGCCGGAGGGATTAGGTTCTAGGCTAATTAGGTATTTATAAATAGCCTCTTTAGCCGATATTTACCTAGTATTAACGGTGCCATTAAGAGATAAGGTAGTCCGTAATTCACTTAGTAAGGGAGGATTATTAAGGAGCTTATAAGAGACTTCTATTCCCTTATTAAAGTATAAGATAGCCTTATAAATAGTAGGTTTATTAATCACCTAATCTTAAGGCTAAGACTATATAGAAGCCCTAAGGAGGCTAACTACTTCTAAGGATATAGATCTAGAACGGGTACCTCCTTATCTAGTAGAGGCTTCTTAACCTAATCTAGTAGGCCTAAGGGTGTCCTTTATAATTAAGGAAATGATATAGCGAGCGGCGTTATTAATTAATAATATAAAGGCGTGACCGGTTTATATAAATTCGTTTAACTAAAATATAAGTTCTACTACCTCTCGAGATATTTAGGGAGCCACGATAATAGAATATAGAGAAATATTAAGAAAGAGCGGTAAATCTATTAAGAATCTTAGCAGAAATTCCCTACCTTAGCACTAACTCTCTAGAGGTATAGGGAAGGTTAGTAAAGGCTTCTATAGACGAGAAGTTTACTATAATAGCCTTACTATAATACTTACATAAGGCCTCTAGGATACTATTAAGGTCCTTAATAGTAAGGTACGTCGTTGTTAATATATAGTATTTACGGAAGTCCTTCCTAGGCTAGGAGGACTTAATGCTAGTACTGTAAAGACGGTGTTTAGTTCTTCTTAAATAGTTAGATAGTATTTAAGGAAGATATTAGTGTAAATAAAGGTATTACTACTATTATTAAGGTAGTAAGTGCCTAATAGACTGATTATAATTATATGATTAATTATTAGAGAAGCGAAGCCTCTTATAGGTATAAAGTAGCCTAGCGGAGGGCTTCCGCTCTCTGCAAGCTAAGCTAGTAAGCTATATATATAATATTAGGCTAGCTATTATATAAATTTATAAGTTAGGGATAGAAGCCTTTAAGTAGTCTTAATTACTTAGGCTAATATTATAACTTATATTAAGGTATATAGAGTCTATTATACTATTAGGTAATAGCTTTACCTTAGCTATTATATAGTAGTATTTATAGAAGGTATATCTTATACTAACCTCTTTAACTAAGTTTATAAAGGATATAATAATATTATTAGACTCTTTTATAATAGCTTAAGTAAACCCTAGTTAATTACTTAGATAGTAGATATTAAGAGAACCTAATAGAACCTAGGCGTTAGGAAATCTTAGATAGAGTAATATAGATACTTATTATCCTTTTCTAAAGCTACTAAGGTATTAATATGACTAGTTTTTTAAGGTAAATAATATATAATAATACTAGTACTAATATACTAGAGCTATACTTATAGAGGTAAAGTATTACTTTACCTTATTATCTTATTAAGGCTAGTAGTAATTAAGGTCTTTATTAGTATAATAGTTATTATTTTCTAGGCTTACTTTAGGCACGCCGTTATCTTTAGGTAAGGTATTAGATAACTTAATATTATCCTACTACTATTAAGGCTAGGTTTCCTTAGTAGCTTAATAAGTAACGCCTTAAAGGCGGCGTAGTTAATACTTTATAAAATAACTTAACCCTCTTTTATATCCGCCTTAGTATCCGCCTTAAGAGCGGGGACTAAACTAGGTTATTATTATTATTAAGGTTAAATCTAATATACTAGGGGTATTTCCTACTATAATTTATAGAGGTTAATAAGGTACTAGTAAAGGCTAATTTTACCTTACTTAATTATAAGGATTAGGTTAATAAGCGGGTCTATTAATATAGCTATCCCTATAATTACTATACGCCGGATATCCTTAAAAGAAGGGTAGCTAAAATAGTAGATAGTAAGGAAATAATAGCCTAGAAAAACTACCTTAATAATTATTATTTTAGTACTAACCCGTCTTTACTACTAACTTTCTATTAGCTTAATACTACTTCTAAGAATACTCTTTAAGAGCTAGTTAATACTATGTATCCGCCTTATTATCTAAGGCCTTAAGGAACTTACTAAGAGTTATAATCTCTATTAACTTATTAATAAACTATTAGTATTTTAAAGTAAGATTATTTTATATAATAGATAATTAATTAGGAATATCTTTAAAGTTAGTAGCCCTTATATATTATAAAAGGCTTTATATAAAGACTTAAGGTAATTTACCTTACCTTATATCTTCTTATATATACTTCTCTATTTATAATTTAGAGATAGTAATAGATCGCCTTTCTTTAAAGTATTTAATTAAGGTATTAATCTAAGACTTTAGTAGGGTAGCCTAGAGAAGATCCTTCTCTAAAGATATAAACTCTATAGAATACTACTTATATACCTTATTATATAGATATATAAGTAAGATATTAAGGACTTTAATTTTACCTTTAAATATTATAAGATCTTATAGTTTATTAATAAACTTATAGACGTCTTAGTAGAAGGTATAATATCCTTAATAGATAATTACCCCTTCTCCTTTAATATTAGGAAAGAAATATCCTATATCTTTAACTTTAAGTAAGATAGGGCTATTATTATTACCCTATCTATTAATACTATCCTAACCTAGAGGTCCTAGAGGCCTAGGAGTACCTAGGGGACTAGGCCGCGGCGGATTATACCTTATATAGCTTATAATAGCTCGCTTAATAATTACTTTAAGGTTTAGCTTAGCTATTTTATTTTTAGGGTTAATTAGCTAGTTATAAATAGCTTCTTTAGCTAAGGCTACCTTAGTTATTAGGGCGGTCTCTAATAAAGAAGCCTAATTAGATAAAGATAGTAATAGAAGTTATAAATTTATAGGAGTTTTCTTACCTAATAGTAGTCCTAGTAAAAGCTAGTAAGATACTTAGATTTAATAGTCTTACTTAAATTACTTAATTATAAAATAGAATAATAATTAGTTAATAGCTTAATTAGTTAGATATAAAGGTTTAGTACCTAGTTCTTTTATAAGACTAACGCCCTTAAGAGAGGTAGATCTTAAGTAATAACAGCCTTAAAGAGTACTAGGCCTAGGAGGCCTAAGATTTCCCTTAATAATTAAAGAAATAATTTAATAAGTAAGCTTATCTAATAGGTCTACATACGCGTAGCTAGAAGTAATAAAATTAGATAATTAAAAGGTAAGAACTACTATTTCCCTACTAATAAAAGCTAGTTTAAGAATAGTATAGATATAAAACTATTTACTATATATAAAAACTATTAATAAGATAAATAAGATAAATATAAAATTAATAGACTAATTAGGAAGATATTACGATACTCTAAGTAGGTAATATTAATAAGGTAAGTACGCTTAAAGAAGTAGGGAAAAATAGTAAGCGGGTATACCTACATTCTCTAGATAGCTATCTTAGTAACCTATTAGGAGAATTTATTAGGAATATCTTATTAGTAACGATAAGGTAACTAATAGCTATAGAAGGCTTTAGATAATTATATAGCTTATACGGTATAAAGGGCCTTATTATTATATATAAGTAAGGGCCTTACTAAAGGCTATAACGGGCTATATAAGGGGAGGACTAGTACTAGGGAATTTAGCTAGTACTTTACTAGAGGCTCTCTGTTATAGTAGGCTAGTACCCGATCTAATAGTACTATCTAATAGGGAGTAGTATCGGAGAGTAATAATAGGTATTACTACTAATTATTAGGTACTATAGCTGATAAGTTAAATAGTTGAAAGATATCTAGCTATCTAGAAAGTATAAGAATAGCTAAGTATATTATCAAGGAATACTCCTTAGTAGAAGCCTCCTGCAGAGTATATCGTAATAATATTCCACCCGATCTAATTAAAAACGTTCTACTAGATAATATCACTAGTTATCTATAAAGAGATAGGCCTTATAAGAGGCCGTAGGATAGATAATAAGGGCCTTAATAGCTTAATAAGACTATTAATAGAATAATACTTACTAAAGATATCAGGTAATATAATGCTATTACTCTAGCGGGATATCGCTATTAGGAACGGTACTTACAGGAGCCTTCAGGTAGCGATATAGTATATATCAGGAACACGTTACTAATATTATAGTAATAAGGACGTTATTTTTCTTCTTTATTACTAGTATTATTATGGATTATTTCTATATATAAGCGATTACTTACCGGGCGGAGACGGAAGCCTTCTACAGGCCTAATATTAGCCTATTAAGAGACTTCTTCTCTACTAACTAATTAATAATACATATAAATCTATAAGACTATTAGTTAGAGTACTATTCCTTAATAATAATATTAATAATTTATCTATTATTAGTCTAAATTTCTAGGTATTTATTAGTTATAATAGTAGTTTTTTTTATATTATTATATTTACTATAGACTATTATTCCCCTAGGTATTATATATTCTCGTAAAGGATTAATTATTATAGTAGATAAAGTAGTACCCTAGCTACTAATTTTTAAAAATTATAGATAAGCCTTAAGATAGTATAGGTATAGCTATTATTAATACTATAATTACTACCTATAGTTATAATACCTTATATAATTTTAGATTTCTATAATTACCTTAGCTTTTATATTAATTAATTATAAGTAATAAGTAGTATATTTTTAAGACTAATTAGATATATACCTACCTAGTAATATTTAATATTATTATTAAGATAGATATATTACAAGATTTAAGTAGATTAATCTATAATATTATATAACTATATAAATAATAAAGAGGAATTAATAATATAAGTAAATATACTACTATTAAATTCTAGGTTACCCTTATACTAAGGTTTAAATAAGAAGTTATAATTATTAGGTAGTTTTTTACTCTAGTAAGATATAAGTACTAAAGTAGTAGATATTACTAGGATTATAACTATTCCTTTAATATATATTATCTAATAGACTAGAGATATTAACTTAATTATAGTATTAATTTTTAAAATTATATCCTAGTAGATATTAATAGTTATATATTAGCTAGTAGGATTAAGATATATATTTTTAGGTACTATTATATTATTATTAATAAGTATATTAGCTTAAGGGCTATTAATAATATATACCCTAATAATTATCTTAATTATAATTAGTTTCCTAAGTAAAGTACCTTTAATAAAATAGGTATTTTAGCGTATTTATTTATTTTATATATTATATTACCTAGTCCCCTAACTAAGATTAGGGAAGATAGCTTAGAAAGTTTTAGATTAAGTATAATCTAAACTAATAATACTTAATTAATTAATATTATTAAGTAGCCTGTATTTATATAAGCTTTAAGGATTTCTAATATAATCCTAACACCTAGAGTTATATAGTAAAAACCTTAAAATATATAACCTAGTCTTTTTAAGGGAGGCGTAATACTAGAATTAATAAAGACTCTCTTAACTACCTTAATATAGTTAATAATAGGTAATATATCTATCTTATTAAATAACTCTTCTACTAGGGTATACTTTTTTAGATTTCCCTATTTAATATAAAGGTAGTAAAAAAGCTTATTCTTAAAGGTAAAGGTCTCTAAGTACTATTAGTAAGATTAAGAGTTAATAGGGTTTATAAAATAGATATTAGGGTCTTAATTAAAGTAATTAGGTAGATATACCCTATTAATCCCTTTATATTTTTAGGTATAATTAGCCCCCTCTTAGTCTTTATAATTATTATAATAGGTATTATAACTTCTATTATAATCTTATTTAATTATATCTTCTATATTTTTATCTACCTTACTATAGTAAACCTTTAGTTATAGTAGTAGTAGATTATAACTTTACTATTATTACCTTAACTAGTAAGGTAAACCTAATAGATCTAGATTTATATAGCTAGCTATTATTTAATAGTAATCTAGTAAAGGTATTAGATATAAGGTATTTGAGGTTTAATTTCCTACTTATTAGGGTTAATCCTAGTATTACCTAGGCCTCTTATACTAATTAGAGTAAGTATTATTCTAGTAATTATTAAAATAATTAGAGAATTACTACTACTAGAAATTTAGTTAATATCCTTAATAAGATATATACTAACTATTCCTAGTAGATTATTTATTTCTTAAATAGTTACTTAATAAGATTTCCTTCCTAGCTATTATTATACTTTAATAGTTTTAGTTTATATATATCTATTAATCCTATTTAAATTTATTAAGGTTATCTAGGAACTCTTTTAACTTTATAATTACTTTAGGATAGTAGATATTATAATAGAAGTTATAATTAAGTCTATCATATATTATATAAAGTTAATTACTAGTAGTAGTAAGGTTAATATCTTTAATAGCTTATAAAATCTTCTAGGTATATTTATATAACTCCTAATAGTTAGAGGTATTATAAAGAGTATATTTCTTATATAATATATAATTAATAGTTATATTAATAGGCTACCTAAATCTATTAATAAGTATTAATTTTTATTTATTATTCTTAATACCTATTTTTATAAGTCTCTTATTATTCTTAGATAGCTTACTTAGCTACTAAGATAAGGTAGTACCTTTTAGATAAGTTTAAAGGTAAGTATAAACTAGGTTATTACCTTTAATACTTATAATATTATAAGTATACTTAAGAAATAAGTAGATATTATAAAAATATATCTCCTTAGGCGTATATTCTATTACTAAGATATTAGAGGTAGTAGATTTACTATTATAAAGTAGATTAAAGAAAATAATATTACTAGGATTCTAGTATATACCTCTATTTATAGTATTACTATTAAGTCTAGTAGGTCTTAAGGGGCTTTAAGGCCTAGGTAGTTTAAAATATCTAGCTCCTACTAAATAAGCTATTTAATAAGCCTAAACTATAGCTATTATAACTTCCTAGATAATCTACTAAATAGCTAGATTATTAATATTAATTATATCCTTAATAAAGTAGGAGTTACTTCTAAAAGCTACTAAGGTTATATTAGTAAGATTTTAGGGTTTAATAAGCTTATTATAAATACCTCTTTAATAGATTAAAAGGTATCTTTAAAGGATTCTAAGATTATTTAAAGGCCTAAAGTAATTAATCCTATTAGAGTTATTAGGCGAGATATTACTAGTAAAGAAATTATAATAGAGGGTTCTTTAAGAGATCCCTAAATAGTTATAATATCTTACTTAAATCTAACTATTACTTTTTATATAGTTAATTTATTAATTACTTAATTAAGAGGCTAGGATAACTTTAATTCCTTAACTCCTAATAAACTAACTAGTTTAAGGGAAGTAGAATAAGATTATTATCTATTATCCCTTACTAAGGTTAAATATAATTACCTAGGAGGCCTAAATTTCTTTAAGATAATATATAAATTTTAAAATAACTAGTTCTATTAACTAGAGTTAAGTATTAGTATCCTATTTTAAGGAAATTATAGAATTTAAAGGATAATATAACTATCTCTTAACTAATAAGTAATCTTATAATAACTAGTAAGGTAGGTCCTTTACTATATTCTTATAATATTCTTAAAGTACTCTAGGAAGTCTAGAGTAAGGTAGATTTTATTATTAGAAGTAGGGTTATTACTATTAAAATAGGTAGAATAGTAATAGTTATCTTATTACTAGTTATATAGGTAGAGAGAGATAGAATATATAAGATACTAAGATAAGTACTAGCGCGCGTCTAGTATATAGTTAGTCTAACTAATTATATCCTATTCTAATATATTTTAATACTCCTACTTAAATAAAGTACCTTATTAGTATAGTAGTATAATTAACTTATAATATTTTATTTCTACTATTTAAAATCCCCCTTCTTAATTAGATACTAGGGTAATAGGTGTAAAGATAAGGTAGATAGTAGCTAAATATTATTATAAAGTAGTAATTAAATAAAACCCTTCTAAATATAAATTAGAGGGACCTTAATAAGGTAAGTAGAGTTATAAAGTTATAAATTTTATTTATATAACTATTTCTAAGATATACTTATTTTATAAGGGAATACTACTAAGGTTTTTATATTATAATAACTTAATAGTATATTTCTTACCTTTAATATACTAGATAAGCTTATACTAGGTAAGAAGGGTATTATAAGGCCTAATTTTAATATTTATATCCTTAGTAATATTATAATTAAAGATAATAATATTAATATTAAAATATATAGTAGAAAAATTAATTAGGTTACTAAGTCTAGATATATAAGAACTAAGTATAAATACTAAGAGACTACTTAGTCATATATTACTAAGTATACTAGTATTAGGACTAATTTATAATATAGAAAGAAGATGATTCTTTATGTAGTAGGAAACCTACCTAAGTACGCAGAGTACGGAAGCCTTCTATAAGGAAGGCGCGCTAGGTAAATAATACTATTAATAATAGTAATAATAAGTAAATACTATAGTAAATACCTATAATAAATAAAGCTATTATCCTAATAATAATATATATTAGGTATAAAAGATATTACCTTATATAATATATTAATTAGAAGACTTTTAATAGACTAGCGCTTAGAGTAAAAACCTATAACCTTATAAGGTAAGAAATTAAGGTATAAAATTTTATTTATATACTACTATTATTACTAACTTATTCCCTAGCCCTTACCTTAGGGCTATTCGCTTCCTTATACTTATAGATTAGGTCTAGAGTATTAGATAGCCGGTAATCTAGTATCTATTAGTTATCCTCTAGTCTATATCCTAGCTATCTAGCAAGGTATTAAGTAGACTACTTATAACCCTAGTAAATACGGCGCTTTTATAAGAGCCTCTTAATTTTATATTTAATGTCTCTATTAATAATAATAGGAGGCGCAGGTAGGTAGTAGTATTAATATAAGTTATCTATTAGATTAATAGTAGGCTTAAGATATACTATTAATATTATATTATAGATATATATAATATCTAGTAGCTCTAGCTAATAAGTAAGACGTCTAATATATTTAAGGACCTTAAATAGACTAATAAACTATAGACTAAGCTTCTTTAAGATAACGCTTAGTACTTAGTAGCCTTTATATAAGCGTAGGTTTATAAGGTTACTAATATAAAAAAACCTTATTATATATTTAGAGTTATAATAGTCTTTTATCTAGAGTAAGGTAAACGTAATAGTATCTTTTATATTAATATAAGAAGGTCGATATTCTATTATAGTAATAGGTACTTAAATATATACTTAGGGTATACTTATAGTAGGTAGTAGTACTTTTATAAGAGGTAATAAAGCCCTTATTAGTAAGGTAGTTATAACTTCTATATTAGGCTTTAATAGATCTAAAGCCTCCCTAGTTTAAAATCTATAAAGTACTTTAGTAGGAGTTCTATTTATAAACGTGTACTTAATAGAATTATTAAGAGTAGCTATTATCTATAAAAGAATAGATAGTTATAGAGAATTATATTTAATAGTAGTAATATAGTATTAAAGGGCTATCTTAGTAGTTTAATTAAATTATTCTAATTAACCGTCTATCTAGGGGTACTAGGTAGCTAAGTAAAGTAAATTAATATTTAAATAATAGAAGATACTTTACTAAAGTTATATAATAAACTTATAATCTTAATCTAAGATTATTACCTAAGGTAACTCCTAGTTAATACTAGCTAATCTATTAAATAACTTTACTACCTAATCCTTTACTATCTAGGTCATTTTACCTAGAATAAGGGTAATTACTTTAGAGAATTTATATATAACTATTAAGATACTATTAAAGCCTTCTATAATCAAGGGAAGTACTAGGATAAAGTTAAAAGTAATTATATAGAATAACTAAGTAGGTGTTAAGATAGGCTACAATAATTTATATAACTTATATTATAGTATTTAGTTAAGTTAGTATTATAAGTAATATCTAATAAATTTATATAGCTTCTTAGATAGGTTATAGATATATAGGCCTTTAATAAGCCTTTTATATATATAGGTATAGCCTAGGTATCCTAATTTATTATATACTAGCTTAAATACTTCTACTTTTATAATAGAAGGAATATATAGACGTAGCCCTTATTTATTATCCTTAAAATATAATACCTAATTAATAAGCTTATATACTAGGGTTATAGCGTTATTATAAAGGTCTTTATTCTACCTAACTATTTTAATTATTCTTACCTATCGAGGTTTATCTTAATAACTAGTAATAAGCTAATCCTAATAAGGTATTACTTATTTCTACTAGGCTAATAAGGAAGTATTTTATAGATAAGGTATCTAATTTACCTTCTACGTCTTATTATAGATAATACTTATAACTCGCTAGTCTTAATAAGGTATTAGGTACTATATTTACTTTACCTAGTTTATAATAAATATCTAGGCGAAATTATTAAAGATATTCTAATACTCTAATAAGGTAGAGATTAAGTTTCTTAGATAATACTATATTTAAACTTATTTACCTTACTATTAAAACTATAACTAAGTAATTTATATAGACTATTATAATAGGTTTTTATATAGCCTTAATTATATAATAGACTTTCTTAATAACTTATACTAACCCTATAACTTTAAGTTTAGTAGGCTAATACCTAGTCTTAGCGTCGGTAAGTAAACGGCTAAGAAATAAAATAGGTTACTAAGATTTTTACCTAGGAAACTTAGGTAACCCTACTATTATAGTTATAAAAGAAGGGCCTTATTTATAAGTATCCTTAATAGTATAATAGATAATAGCTCTAAAACTAAATTTCTTACTTATATCTAGATTAATAAATAATTAATGCTACTTATTAAAGTAGTAAAGAATACTTAGGGAGGTAAAAAGCTTTTATAGATAGTAAAAAGTATTTAACTCTTTAAGAGTAGGTACTAAGACCTTTAACCTACCGGCTATTCTCTTATATACGTTACTACTAATACTAATTAACTTTATAAGTAAAGTCTTACGCCGTAGTAAAGGCTTTATAATAGTAGCGTAGAATGCTATATACTACCTATTATAGCCTATTATACTAAGGTATTTCTTAAGCTAACCTAGGGTATCTAGGAATATAAGTATAATAATTATTATAAGTTTCTTAGCTACTATTAATAGCCTAAGTATATCTACCCTTTATCTAAGTAAATAGATAGATAAGTACCTAAGGAATAACTTTTTAGGAGATAGATATATATTATATTTATCTAGCTTACTAAAGACTTTATAGAGGTACTTAAGATATTTATCTAATAAGGTAGAGAAAATTACTATATTATCTATATATACGGTAAAAGTAATAAAATCCCTAGAGTATAATATTAATTATTTATTAGATATATACTAGAGAGTTCCTAAAACTTATTATAGGTATATTAAATATTTCCTAGCTTCTATAAGAGGCTACTATAAGATAATACCTATAGTCTTACTTAACCTACTATTAGTAGAAGAAGCTTACTATATTAACTATTAAGATATATAAAGTATTCTATAATAAGGTAAGTATTTCTAATTAAAGAGGAATAGGGTAGGTATTAGGTATTATAATCTTATTTAATACCCTAATATTAATAACTACTCAGCTTTTTAAGCTATTAAGCGTGTTTTTCTTAATAATAAAGTAGGGGAAGGAGAATAGAGTAGACGTATTTATCTATTTAAGTCTTTCCTAAGAATATAGTTTATTAAATTCCTTATTAACTACCTCCTTATCTTATTAACTAAGAGGTTATACGCGTACTTAACTAGGTTTATATAAATCTTCCTAATTATTAAGTGAGGGGATCTCTATATACTATAACTTAGGAATATTAATAATCTTACTAGTATCTTTCTATAAGTTAGGGAATTTATTAACTACTACTATAATTAAGGTAGCTACCTAGGGTATAGTACTATAAATTATAACTCCGGTTAAATAATATACTTTAACTAGGGGTAATATATTAAGGGCCTTATTTACTTACCCTAATATATAAGAGCTTATTATAGCTATAAAGGCTACTATAATAGCTAGTAAACTACGTATACTAAACCTTACCTATCTAGTTATCTTAGTAGGAGGTTTACTTATAAGGGCCTTATTATTAGGTTAACGGGAAAATAACTAGCTAACTCGTATTTAATAACTCTATTAAAGACCTAGTTATATATAAGTATAATAGGGTTATTAGTATTATTATAAATAAAAATATAAGATATTATTATATTAATAATATACGTATATAGTAATAGATTATTTAAAGTATTAGGCTTAAATATAAAGTTATAGTCTTAAGGTAAGTTTAATAATTAACGTTAGGAACCCGCTATTAGTATAGTAAAGTTATTATAAGGTAGTATTATTATTCGTACTTTAGTATAAATAGAGGTAGTAATATATAGCCCCTAATTAATAACTATAATAAGTATCCTTATATTCTAATAGGATCTAATTTTTATTAAGTTATCCCTAAAGTTAATAACTATTTACTTAGGCTTTAAGATATCTATAATAATAAGTACTTTAGCTAATAAGTTACCTATAATATAGAACTTATATTCTATTAAAGTAATCTTCCTATTAAGGCTTTTAAAGAATATAGGGATCTTAGTAAATTTATTAGTATTATATTTCTTATTGCTAATACCCCTTACTATTATAGGTGTAGGTATCTTTTCTATTAAGGCCTATAGAAACCTAGTAAGTAAGAAGCCCCGATTAATTAGACTTACTTAAGTACCGGTATTAATATAGATATAATATTTAACGCCGCTAGAGGAGAAGGTAACGGGTACTATAATATAATAATACCCCTAAAAGCTATATCCTTTAACAGTAATATTATTAGAATTAGAGTAAATAATAGAGGATTTAACTAACGGTTTACTTAATTTACCTAAGGAGGTAGATATTATAGAAGGCTTCGGCTTTAATAAGATATAGCCGGAACGGATATATCTATATAAGGTATTATTTAATTTGAATATAGAGGTATATAGATAGTATATTAATTTAGGTAATTTTAGATTTATAAAGTAGTTCTCTACTATATTATTAATACCTAATTTATTAATAGTAGTAGAGCCTAAAGGCTCTAGTAGAGACTAGTCTTAGTCTACCTATTAATCTACCTAAGACTAGTTAATACCTTAATAGTACCCCTCCTTATAAGTATTATATTATACTTGATTATTAAGGACCTTATTATTATTATTATCCTCCTCTTCGTCTTTAGTACTTACTTAGTAGGCCCGGTTATTATAAGGATATAGAGTATTTACTTAGAAAGGCTTATTCTAAAAAGGTAGCTTATAGTAGGGATTCTTATTATTAATATTATTCTATTATATCCCAGCTATTATATTTATATTTCCGCTAGTAATTTATAATTATTAGTGACCTCTAAGTAAAATCCTTACTTAGACGTTTTATAATTACTATTAATTATTATTACTATAATTTTATAAGTTATAAAAAGGATTACTAAATAACCTACTTTTATAAGGATTTAATAGGTTATTATAAGGTCTAAAATTATTATTATACTAGCTATTCCACTAATATAAATTTAAATTAAAAGGAGGATAATTAAAATTAGGATTCTTTAAACCTTATTTATTACCTTATAACTATTACTTATTTACTTATAATAAGGACCTTATTATATCTATAGAAGGCTTCTTATATATATTAAACTAGATATCTTTCTTATAATAAAGCTTTATAAGAAGGCTACTAATAGTAGACTTCTTAATTAGATAAAGTAAAGTCTATTATATACTTATATTAATTTAATATACTTTATATTTAATAAGATATAATTATTTATATTATATTATCTTTACTTTTATTATTTATTTATATACTCTATTTATATAGCTTATATTTAATATAAGTACTACTCTAAACCTTCCTTTTATTTTTAAAGTAATTTAACCCTTTTTATATTAATAGGACTTCTCCTAATAATAGCTTTAAAAGCTTTATATCTAATTTAAGTAAGTAGTTATAAAGCGCCTTATATAAAGGTAACCTAATATTAATATACTTTATATAATTATATATAAACTCTATTAAATAAAGTAACTCTACTTAGTTATCTTATCTCTAGGTAGAATAATAGTATAAATATTACTTAAGTATATTATTCTATCTCTCTATTTAACTATTTATTTAAGGATAGAAAGTAATATTAAGCTTTTTTTTATATTAATATAATAATATATAGCTACTCAGAAGCTATTTATAAATACTATCCCTTAATTACTAATAATACCTTTTAACTAATTAAACTTTAAGAAGATTTTATAATATAATAGGTTAATAATACTAATAGTATTAACTATCTTTATAATAGGTAAATACCTAGCTACCTTAATATAATAGTTTATAACTACTAAGATTATATTATAAATACTACCCTTTTATTTACTTAAAAGGAGATTTATAATAAAATCTATTATAATTTCCTAAAAAGGTCTTATAAATATTAGTAATAATAATAATATATTGTAAATAGTATATTTATATAGCTTTATTAATTAATAGGTTAAATATTCTTATATATAATTATAAATATCTTATCCTATTAATTTCTAATAGAACTTCTACTTAATAAGCTCTTATATATACTTTTATAAGTAGTAGCTAGTATAAGGGTTATTATAATAAAGCTTTAAAATTTCTTATTTAATTACTTTATTATTAGGTATAAAAATTATACTATCCTTATAAAGGACCCTTATCTTATTAATTAATAGAGATATATTAATAGCCTTTTTATAGCCTTAAGACTTTAATAATTATTTCTTATTATAAATATCCTTATCTCCCTTTTAAAGATATTAAAGTATCTCTAATATTAAGTTATTATATTTATTTTATATATACTCTATTATTAATATAGTTATAATATACCTTTTAAGTACTATTAAATTAATATTAAACTATCCTATAATAGGGTTTAAGTTAATACTTATATTACTTTATATCCTTAAGAGTATATTACTCTCTCCTATTTTTAGGGTATATAGCTTTCTAAGCCCTATCTTTAACCTTTTATATTATTTATAATTATAAGCCTTACTATCTTATAGACCTTTATAAATATTATATATATAATACTTATTAAAAGGAATATACTTAATATTCTTTAACTTATTTTATAATATTAATAGATAAGTATCTTCTTTATCTATTATTAATATATAATCTAGTTATCTTAATAGGGTATTAGCTAGATTCTTAGTATTTATATAATAATATATCTTAAAGTTATATATTATAAGCTTTATTACCTAATATACTTATCTCCTTATTAATAATAATATTATCTAGAAATACCTTAAGTTATTATAATTAATAATTATTATAATAAGGTATAAGCTACCTTCTTAGAAGTACTTTTATATCTAGAATACTTTAATTATTATAAGTAGTTCCTAGTTATAAGTCTTATATCTAGTTTCTACTAAATATAATTTATAAGAATAGAAGGTAATAGGATACTATTCTACTTCTACTCCTTTAATATTAATAAGGAACTTCTATAATAAAATAGTTATAATAGCTAAAATTAAAGTATTAATCTCTAATTAGATTTCTTTTATAAGGTTAAAATATATAAGTAATAGTACCTTTTAAAAGAGTTACTTTAACTACTTAAATACTACTTTTATAATATTACTTAATATTAAATTTCTATTTTTAATATATAAATAATTATTTTTTAGATAGTCTATTAACGCCGCGGTAATAGAGGAATAATATTTAATAAAATGATAGTAGAAGTTAATAAACCTTAAAAAGATTTAAATATCCTTAATACTCCTAGGTTCTAACTATTTTATTATAATATCTACTTTATATAAATCTATATATATACTATTATAACTAATAATAAAACTAAGGAATTTTACTTTTATTATTATAAATTTATATTTCTTTAAGTTAATATAAAGTTTAAATTTATAAATATATTATAATACTACCTTTATAACTTTAATATAAGACTTTTTATCCTAAGAGTAAATAAGAATATTATCTAGATAAATAATATATATAATATTAAATAGTCCTACTAAGGCTTTATTAATATATACTTAAAATAAGGTAGGTATAATAATAAATTTAAAAGGTATAATTATATATTTAAAATAATTATACTTTATATAAAATATAATCTTCTATTTATTATTCTTTTTTATTTATAAGTAGTAATATATATCTTTAAAATCTAACTTAATTAAATACTTAATATTAATTAGTCTTATTAATATTTTATTAATTAACGGAAGTATATAGTAATTCTTAATTATAATCTTATTAAGCGCCTTATAATTAATATATAAATATAATATTCTATCCTTTTTTAATATAAAAAGAATTAGTATACTTATTAGACTTATAAAATAATAAATCTACCCCTTTTTTAAAGCCTACTTAAAGTACTCTCTTAATATATATAACTCTTTCTCTAATAGGTTATAAAGTAGGTTAAAGGGAAGTTCTTTATTCTCCTTTATATTAATCGCGTAATTATATTATATATAAGCTAGTAGCGCCCTAATATATTTAATTAAAAAGATATCTTAAAATTCCTAAAATTTTAAAGGGAGTTTAACTTTAAGTAGTAGGTTTTTATTACCTACTCCCAAGTATATTAAAATAAATATAATATTATTAAGCTACTCCTTTAAGGCTTTAATAGTATTAAAGTACTCTTTAATATTACTTTTCTTAATAGGGAATTATTAATTTTATATAAGCTAATCTACTTAGGGATTTTATTCCTCTAATTATAAATATTTAAGGTAGAAGTTATAATTAAAGTTTATTATTATATAAAAGGTACCCTTATAATATTATATAATACTATTAAAATTAATAAGTTTAATTTCTCTTATATAAAAACCTAGTAATAATATTAAGTTCTTAATTTTATTATATAAGGTATTATTAAAGCTAAGGTCTATTTCTTAATCCTACTCCTTTATTAAGTATATATTAATATAATTAATATTTACTTTAAAGTTAATTAATATAATAAGTTCTCTTTATAAGCTCTTAAACTCTATTTATATTATAATAAAAAGTTACTTTATCTACTTCTTCCCTTATATTATAATAGTAGATATAATTATAATACTTAAGGGGTTTTTAAAATTTAAGCCTTTTTTAACTAGCTTATTATTAAATATCTTATTAGTTATAAGCTTATTAATTATAATACTTATAATTATTAATTTTATACTCTAGTAATCCTTAATTATATATCCCTTCTTTTAATAATTATAATACTTATTAGTATAAAGGGTACGCTTAAGCCTTTAAAGAAGGTATAATAACGCGTTAATAGCGCCCTACCCTTCTTACTTTATATATAAGCTATTATCTCTTTATCCTTAAAAATTTCCTCTTCCTTTTTAAGGATATTAACCCTTAATAGGAGTATTATCCCTTTAATCTTTATATATAAGTAGTATTATATAAGGCTCTAGTTAGGTTACTAATATAATAAGAGTATCCCTTATCTTTAAAATATTAAATTCTAGCTAGAGGTATTAATTAATAGGGTTATAAAAGAGGTAGAAATACCTTATATATATTAAGGCTTCTTATAGGGCCTTTACCTTACTATCCTAGATATTTAATTAAACCTTCTAATATTCTACCTAACTTTAGCCCCTTATAACCTATAATAATACTTAAAGAGGGTATAATCTTAGCTTTTATCAAGTAGGAGGAAGGCGTAGGGGTTAAGGGGTTTAATAATTATAATAATCTTTATAAGAATTAACTATCTTTAAGGGAGTCTAATAAACTATTATATTTAAGTAGTAAACTAATATAATAATAGTAAGGTTATATATAGGTTCTATAAAGTAACTAGTATTAAATTAACTTATAATCTCTACTTTTTATATACTATCCCTTATATATAATGCCTAACTTTTAAAAATAATTAAGATTAGCTTATTCCCTTTATACCTTTATTACTACTTATAAAAAGTACTTATATCTATTATCTTCTTTATATATAGTAGTTATATCCTAATACTTCCTTATTTATACCTTAAGGATAGTAAATAATATCTTAATTAGGTTAAAACTAGTAAATATAAGGGTAAATAAGTTAGTTTAACCCTAGCCTTATCTAATATATTAATAAGCTCTTAGTTCTAATAAATACTTATATTATTAACTATAATTACTAATAGTAGATTACTATTAATAATATAACTATAATAAGGGAGGACCTAGTAGTAGATAAAATTATTAAATATAACAGCCCTAATTAAGCCCTAGTATATAAGGTATAAGAGGTAGCTATTAATTATAAATATAAGTAATATACTCTACCTCTTTAACTATTTTAAGCTTTATATCTAATATAATATTTTAGTAAGTAGTACCTATCTATAACGCCTATTACCTAGATACTACTATTAGAATATAATTAAAAGGAGCCTAATAAAGTCTCTTATTAGTATACTTATATATAATACTCTTATTAAGGAAGATAAGCTAATTAGCTTACTAGCTAGTTAGATATATAAATTATAAGTTTCTAAGGTCTTAATTATATTACTAAGCTATCTTCCTTATATTCTTCCTTAACTAGCCTAGCTACTATAAATACTACTAGATTATTAACTTATTAATAGTAACCTTAAACTTATTCTATAGGAACTAGGCTATTTTATTTAGGTATACTATTAGACGCTAGTCTAAGTAGATAAGAAGCTCCTCTTATAATAAGTTATTAATAATATAGTCTTATCTAGGCTAAGGTATATAAAAGGTATATAGATTAAATCCTACTCCTTTTATATTTACCTTATACGCTTAATTATACTTATACTAACCTTATATATAGTAGTAATTTAATTATTACTATAGCTAAGCTCTAGCTTATACCTAATATACTCCCTAATAGCTAGTATAATAGGTAGAGGTATAGTAATAGTAAGGGTAATAGTAGTAGTAATAGTAAGGGTAATAGTAAGGGTAATAGCGAGGGCGATAGTAAGAATACTAAATATTAGATATATAGAATAATTTAGAGCTTTATTTAGATATCTATTAATAATATTTCTAGGCTATAATATAAACTATATATTATTAAGGCCTTGCTACCTAATTTTAGTAAGAGAGCTTTGTTAATTTACAGCCTACTAGTATTAGGTTAACCGCTATATAAATAACTGTAACGCTAGCTATATTCTTTAAATATATCGATGATAAGATAGCTATATAGCGAGAAATAGCTAATAAGCTATACGTCTCATATTAATATACGTCGCTATAGTAGATAAAAGGCGGAGATAATAAAGGTAATTATAGTAGGTTTCTAACGAAAATCCCCGTTAGCAACGGTAAATCACATGCCTTTTTAGCGGATATAATACCTGACGGGAAGGGGGTTTATAAGGACGGTAAAGGCCATAACTACTTTATTAGCCCTAAAGAGGTAGAGAACAGGTTATCTAGTTATATCGGCCTTTACATGCATGCTTTTAATACCTCTTCTTTCCATTCTTCAGACGAACAGGTCCTAGCACCATGCCGTAACAGGCCTAGCTCTATAGATCTGTATATTTCTTAAAGACATCGCTAATCGACTGGAAATCGCCTGTTAGAAATCCGTTATAATTGTTCCGGTCCGCCAAGGCCTCCGCATGGAAATATTAGAAAAATGGCCTATATATATATATAATCATACTAAGGAGGACTACAAGCATATAGGTAATAACTCTAATTAGTTAGGATAGGCATGCTATCGTTATATCGCTGTCATTTTTTCTTTTAGTAAGTAATTGTCACGGTCTGACCTGAGGTCACGTGACCGGTTACATGACCGAGGCTTAGCACGTATATATCCTGTCTGCATTCTTCCTATATAGTCTAATAATTATTTATTATTATTATATCCACGTCTTTATTATAATAGTAGATAATTACTATCTTAAGTACTTCCCTAGAATAGAGTTAACTAAGGAGATTTCTTAGCTAGATAGCTTCCTTAAAGGCTTATATCTAGCTAATACATTCTACTTTATATAAGGAAAGGGCTATTATAGCCTATTACTTAAAAGACTAACTAAGGGCTATACTTCTAATATTAAAGATATAACTTAAAGTTAACTTATAAGTATTATAATTACCTACTTAGTTAGATTTAATATACCTAATAAGGTCTTATAAAGAGCCTTAGAATATAAGTTAAAATTTAATTATAACTTATAAATATTAAAAGATATACTTAATAGTTAACTAATATAACTTATTAGAGCTACTAATAGCTAATATTATATAGGTAATATTCGGCTAAATTCTTAGTATAATATATATAAGAGATCTTATAGCCTTTTAGTAGTTCTTCTTAAATATAGGGTTTACTTTATACTTTTTATTAGCCTTTTTATAAGGACTAGTCAGGAATATAGTACTACTATCGACGTGGCGCGTATAGTATATAGTAGCGCTACGCTACTCCTTTACCTATAGTATATAGAGGAGGGAATTCCCCCTAGAGAGAAGGGTAGCGATTAGTCTTACTATTAATAAGAATAGAGAGTTTTATATATAAGTATATATATACCGTTTATTATACTTAATAGTTATATTATTATATAGTACCCTTATATTCTAATTACTCTACCCTATTTAAGGGTAGTAGCCTAACTATTAATAAGATAAGTAGAGAAGGGTTATTATAAGTATAAGGTAAAAAGGTTAGTTAACTAGTATAAATAACCTACCTAAATATAAGGGACTAAGCTTATAAAAAAGGTAAGTCTTAAGAATTAATTAAAAAATTAATAATAGATATATTATAATTATAACTAACTATTTAAGGGTAGCTACTAGGTATATAAACCTAGTTCCTACTACCTAAAACCTAAGAAGTACTATTATAAAGAATATAAAAACTTAAAGAAGAAGTCTTTAAAGAGTAATAAATATAATATTTATAATAATATTTATAAGAGCTAGAATAAAAAAAAATATTAATAATACTATTTAAGTAGGTTATTATTATTACCTATTATTAATAAAAGAATTAGAATTAAAGTATCCTTATATAAAACCTATATTCTTAGGTTATAAGACTTATATATATATATAATAGGAAGTTAATATAAGAATATTAAAAATAATTTAATAATATAATTAAAATAATTAAAATAAGTATAACCTACTTTCTTAATAACTTTATAAAAATCTTATATATATTATAATATATAACCCTAGACCCTAAGGTTATATAATATAAGTATATAAAAGATATATTAAAGGATAAATAATCTTAGAAATACTTTAATAATTTCTTAATAAATAAATTAGAAGATCTTTAAAATTAATATCTTATAACTAATAAGTATTACTTAAAAATTAAGTAAAAGGAATATTTAAAAGATTATAAACTTTATAAATTACCTTATTAAGTTAAAAAGATAACTTAAGTTATTAATAAAGTATATACTTTATAATAATTTTTTAAATAAGTTATATAATAATTTTTATAAATAACTTATAATATAACTTAATATCCTAGAGATAAGGGATATTCTTATTATATTAATAACTTAATTAGAGCCTTATATAATACTAATTATATAAAAAGATTAAGTAGATAATACTCCTATTAAGGGTTAATATCCTTAAAGAGGAAGAGGAAATTTCTAAAGATAAAGAGATAATAATTTATATATAAAATAAAAAGGGCGGGGCGTTATTAATATATTATTATACTTTCTTTAAAGGCCTAAGCCTAAACTTCTTACTATTAAGTATTATAATTATTAAAAGAAGAGATATATAATTAAGGATTACTAGAGTATAAAATTAATAGTTATAAGTATTATAATTAATAAACTTATAATTAATAAGATATCTAGTAATAAACTAGCTAAAAAAGGCTTAAATTTAAAAAACCCTTAAGTATTATAATTATATCTACTATTATAATATAAGAGAAGAAGTAGATATAATAATTTATTATTATAATATAAGTAGAGCTTAAGAGCTTATAAAGAGAATTTATTATATTAATTAACTTTAAAATAGATATTAATTATATTAATATATACTTAATAAAGGAGTAGAATTAGGAAATAGACCTTAGCTTTAATAATACCTTATATAATAAAATTAAGAATCTAATATTATTACTAGGTTCTTATATAAGAAAAATTAAACTTATTAATTTTAATAGTATTATATAATATTATAAGGGTACCTTTTATATAATAATAAACCTTAATTATAACTTCTACCTTAAGTATTTATAATTAAAGGAATAAAATCCTTAGATAGATTAATTTATATAAAACTAATAATTCTCTATTAAGAAAAGTAATATTAAAGAGTACTTTAATACTATTAAAGCCTTAAAGGAGTAGCTTAATAATATTATATTTATTTTAATATACTTAAGAGTAGGTAATAAAAGCCTACTACTTAAAGTTAAACTCCTCCTAGAATTTTTAGAATTCTAAGATATCTTTTTATTTAAGAATATTAGGGCGCTATTAACTTATATATATTATAATTACGCGATTAATATAAAGGAGAATAAAGAACCTCCCTTTAACCTACTTTATAACTTATTAAAGAAAGAGTTACGCGTATTAAAGGAGTACTTTAAATAAACTTTAAAAAAGGGGTAGATTTATTATTTTATAAGTCTAATAAATATATTAATTCTTTTTATATTAAAAAAGGATAGAATATTATATTTATATATTAATTATAAAATATTTAATAAAATTATAATTAAGAATTACTATATACTTCTATTAATTAATAAAATATTAATAAGATTAATTAATATTAAGTACTTAATTAAGTTAGATCTTAAAGATATATATTATTATTTATAAATAAGAAAGGGTAATAAATAAAAGATTATATTTTATATAAAGTATAACTATTTTAAATATTTAATTATACCTTTTAAGTTTATTAATATATCTATCTTATTTTAAGTATATATTAACAAGGCTCTAGTAGGATTACTTAATATTATATATATTATTTATCTAGATAATATTCTTATCTACTTCTAAGATAAAGAGTTTTATATTAGAGTTATAAAGGTAGTATTATAATATCTTTATAAATTTAAACTTTATATTAGCTTAAAGAAATATAAATTTATTATAATAGAAGTAGAATTCCTTAGCTTTATTATTAATTATAATAGTATATATATAAATCTATATAAAGTAGATACTATAATAGAATAGCTAGAACTTAAGAGTATTAAAAATATTTAAATCTTTTTAAGAGATATTAATATCTATTATTATTTTATTAAGTACTATTTATTTATAACCGCGGCGTTAATAGACTATCTAAAAAATAATTATTTATATATTAAAAATAAGAAATTAATATTAAATAATATTATAAGAATAGTATTTAAGTAGTTAAAGTAACTATTTTAAGAGGTACTATTACTTATATATTTTAATCTTATAAGAGAAATCTAACTAGAGACTAATACTTTAATACTAGCTATTATAACTATTTTATTATAAAAGTTCCTAATTAACAATAAAGGGGTAGATATAAAATAGTATTTAATTACTTTTTATTCTTATAAGTTATATTTAGTAGAAACTAGATATAAGACTTATAATTAGGAATTACTTATAATTATTAAGGTATTCTAGGTATAATAGTACTTTTTAGAAGGTAGTTTATATCTAATTATTAATTATTAATTATAATAACTTAAGGTATTTCTAGATAATATTATTATTAATAAAGAGATAAGCGCGTTAAGTAATAAAGCTTATAATATATAACTTAAAATATAGGGAGGTATTACAGTTACACCCCCTTTACCTATAATTACACCCCCTAGCTACCTACTATTATACCCCCTAACTACCTACAGTTATACCCCCCCGTATTAGGTTAGCTCTACATTACTATAGTAACGCCTCCCGTAACGCGTACTTCTAATAATTCTAGCTACTTATTATTCCCTAACTCCCCTACTCTAATTAACAATATGTCGCTCCCTATCCACCTCTAGATAGTCTATTAGATACCTCTCCTAAGGCGAGGAATACGTAGGTTAACGACTCTATAAAATCATATAGCTACGCGGTTAGAATCTAGAGGACTAAGGTTAATAAAAAGGGCGACTAGGGGGGAAAGAGAAGGCATTAAGGGTTTCTTACCTTACTAGTACGGCGACGATATACTCTATAGCCTAAGTAGCCTACTCCCTAGTCTAAGCCATCTACCCCTACTACTTTACCTATAGAGGGCGCCCTACCTACGCTAGCATCGCTCTTAGCTAAGGCCTATTAGGCCTACGACGGGGCTAGTAGGACGTCTTATATACCGTAGGTAAGGAACTAAATAGGATATAAAGGTATATATAATATTAACGCGTAGTAGCTAAATATAGGGGAAAGCGAGCATATTTAGTAGGGGGCTTAGTAGTAGCGTCTCTATTTAAGACTACGCCTAAGATATCACCGTTACTAGATATTAACTAATTAGAACACGCGCTAGCTAGAAAACTTCTAGTTATAAAAACTACGGTAATAGAATATTTTAGGTCTATTAGATTTTATAAATAATTAATCCAGTCTAAAGAAAATTATATTAGAGATATTACTAAAGTTTTAGTAGTAGGATCTCTATAGGGCGTTACTATAGTAACGTGGAGCTAACCTAATACGGGGGGGTATAACTATAGGTAGTTAGGGGGTATAATAGTAGGTAGCTAGGGGGTATAATTATAGGTAAAGGGGGTATAATTATAGGTAAAGGGGGTATAACTATAATATCTCCTAAAATATATTATTATATAAATATTAAAAACTTAGTTAATACTCTATTAAAGTAGCTAGATTATATATTAATAGTAGATAAAGAAGATACTTATCTATTAATATTATAAAATAAGTTAAAAAAATATTAAGTATATTCCTTTTAATAAATATTATATATATAATATTTATAAAGGTTTATAAGATAATAAGGCCTATAATTATAAATAGTATAAAAGGTTAGAGATAAGGCTTAGAAAGCCTTATACCCTAAAAATAGGGGAGAGTAACGCGCCCTTAAGGATATAAAGTAGTATAAGTAATAGTTTAAACCCTATTATAGGATAGTTTAATATTAATTAAATAGTACTTAAAAGGTATATTATAACTATATTAATAATAGAGTATATATAAAATAAATATAATAACTTAATATTAGAGATATTTTAATATCTCTAAGAGAGAGATAAGGATATTTATAATAAAAAATAATTATTAAAGTCTTAAAGTTATAAAAAGGCCGCTAATATATCTCTATTAATAAATAAAATAGGGGTCTTTTATAAGGGTAGTATAATTTTTATACTTAATAATAAAGTAATTAGATAAGAAATTTTAAAGCTTTATTATAATAACCCTTATATTAACTACTACTTATAAAAGTATATATAGGAACTTATTAAGTAGAAGTTCTATTAGAAATTAATACGGTAAAATGTTTATAATTAAATATAAGAATATTTAACCTACTAGTTAATAAAGCCGCGTAGGTATATTATTTATAATATACTATTATTATTATTAATACTTATAAGACCTTTTTAAGAGATTATAATAGATTTTATTATAAATTTCCTTTTAAGTAAATAAAAGAGTAGTATTTATAATATAATCCTAGTAGTTATAAACTATTATATTAAGGTAGCTAGGTATTTATTAATTATAAAGATAATTAATATTATTAATTTATTAATTTATTATATTATAAAATCTTTTTAAAATTTAGTTAACTTAAAAGTATTATTAGTAATTAAGGAATAGTATTTATTAGTAGCTTCTAGGTAGCTATATATTATTATATTAATATAAAAAGAAAGCTAAGTACTACTTTCTATCTTTAAATAAATAATTAAATAGAGAGATAGAATAGTATATTTAAGTAATATTTATACTATTATTCTACTTAGAGGTAAGATAACTAGGTAGAGTTACTTTATTTAGTAGAGTTTATATATAATTATATAAAGTATATTAATATTAAACTACCTTTATATAAGGTACTTTATAACTACTTATTAGAGCTAGATATAAAGCTTTTAAAGCTATTATTAAAAGAAGTCCTATTAATATAAAAAGGGTTAAGTTACTTTAGAAATAAAAAAAGTTTTAAAGTAATACTTATACTAAGTATAAGCTATATAAGTTAAGTATATAAATAAATAATAAAAGTAAAGATAATATAATATAAGTAATTATATTTTATTAAATATAAAGTATATTAGATTAATATAAAAAATTAAAAAATTATTATAATATTATTTAAGGCCTTTTAAGGTCTTTAATTATATTAGTAGTTAGGTATATAAGTTATAACTACTTAATACCTTTTATATATATAATATCTTTTATATCTTACTTATAAAGTTATATAAAAGTAATAATAAGAGTATTATAAAAATTATATAAATAAAGCTTATAAATAATAAAGATAAATAAGAGGTTAAAGCTATTTTTAATTATAAAATCTTATATAATAAACTTTAATACTTAGTAAAGTAGAAGGCTTAGTCTTATAATTATAATTAATAGTTATATAAGTAGGACTTAATTAATATACTTAATATATTAAAAAGATTTAAGTAAGATTACCTTAGAATATAAAGTTTATATTATATAAGAGGGAAAGAGATTTTAATTATTATTAATAAAAGATAAAAGATATTTAAAGCTATTAAGGATATTATATTAGAGGGCTATTATATTATATTAATAGTAGTACTAGGCTTATTATCCTTATTACTACTATTAATAGAATCCTCCTCTTTATCCTTATCTTTATCCTTTATAATAGGAGGGAGGTACTCTTAAAATATATTAATAAGGCTTTAATAAGGCTTTAAAGGGGGAGATAGAGTAATATATATATATATTAATAAAGGATATTAAGAATACCTTTAAGGGTATTTATAATATAAATAGTAATAGTAGAGTCTACCCTAATAGAAGTAGTAATAATAGAAGGGGTAAAGGAGGCGTAGTAGAGGTAGTAATAGTACTAGTAAATAAGCTTATTAAAAGTTTATTAAAATCTAGTAAGCTAAGGGAGGTTAAAGCTAGTATTTAAAGTAGTTATAATATCTAAGGCTTATAAGAGGTAAGTATAGGATTAGTAAATAAGTATAAAGATTTCTTATTTATATTTAATATTAAGATACTTATAATAATTATATTTAATAGAGCTAGGGGAAGCGTATATATAAAGTATACTATTAAAGGGATAAGTAAAGCCTTAATTAAAAGTATTAAACTTATAACTCTTTATTTTAAAATATAATATATTAGAAGTATATTATATAAGATAATATAAAAATAGGTTATAAGTAACTTAATAAAGGAGGTTAAGTATTATTATAAAAAGGGATAATAGGAGCCTTCTTTAATTAATAAAGGATAAGTTAATTATTAAAGATTACTTATAAAGTAACTACTAGGATTATAAGGAGGTATAATAAGGTATAAAGGGGGTAATAATATAAATATAAATTAAAAAGGACTTAATATAATTAATAAAAAATAAAGATATTATAATTAAAAGAATAATATTAAAATTATATAAAGGAGGTATACCTTAAGTACTTAAGCTACGAACCTATTACTTATTAATAGAGCTAAGAGGTCTTTAATCTAAATATAGTTAGAATAAAAACAATATATTATATAATAATAGAGCTCCTTATATAAAGTTTTTATATACGCGGTAAGCGCGCCCTTAATATATATAATAATAGCTACCTTAATTCCTACTAGTAGTATTAACTCTATATATAAGAAACTCTAAATTAAGAGATAGAAGGTTTTATACTAAGTTAAAGAGTTAGAATAATAGGCTAAGGCTACCCCCCCTAGCTAGGAGGATTATAATTATATATAAAAGTAGGAGTTATAACCTTATAATTATAAATATAATTAGCGGGATTTTAATATAATCTACTTTCTCTTATAAGTAGATTATTATATAACTTAGTACTAAGAAATAATAATATAATAATAATAATAAAATATATTTATACCTCCCCCCTTAATAACTCTAATAACTCCCTCTTATATATTATAAAAAAGATATATAATAATTTTTAATAAGATTATTATAAGCTTTCTATTAGGCTAATAATAGTAGTAACTTAATATTATAAATTAAATAGAAAAGGATACTTTAATATTAAATAATATAAGAGAGGAGTAGCTAAGGTAGTAATAAATTAATATAAGGGTTAAAGGTACTTATTAATATTAATTACATTATATAAAAAAGGATAAAAAAGTAATTAAAAGAGTATAAACCTTTTAAGAGTAGAGAAAGGGGCGTAGCTCTAATAAGAGAGAGGAGTATATAAATATTAAGATTTAATATTAAGGTAGTATAAAGTATAAGGGAGAGGATAGTATATAATATTTAAAGGCTTAGAAGTATTATAATAAATAGGGTAGGTAGGAGAGGTCTTCTTTTATAATTTATAATTTCCTCTTAATAAACTAGAGTTAAAATACCCTTATTAGCTCTAAGTAGCTAGATAGGAGAGTATAAAATATAAATATAAATATAAATATAAATATAAATATAAATATAAATATAAATATAAATATAAATATAAATATAAACTACCTAATAAATAAAAATTATAAGTACTACCCTTAATAAAATTAATATACTTAAGGACTTTAATATTAATTTATAAATTAAAGTTAATATTAATACTAATTTAATACCCTCTTCTATTATATTAATAAGGTAAATAAAGAGAATTAACTCTAATCTACTTAAAAGTACCCTTTAGAAGTATTAAAAAAGAGACTTATCTTAATCTTTAAGGCTAAATAGGTAGCTACTTAAAAGGTAGTATATAAAAGTTATATAAAATCTTTATAAGGATCTAACTTAAGCGTAGAGATTAATACCTCTAATAAGAATAAACTCTAATACCTATTTAACTTAAAATAGAAACTAGTTTATATAAAAATTATTAAAAGCTTTAATAAAAAGGATATTAAGGCTACTAGAAGTTTAAGTAGGAAAGATATTAATATAAATAATATATAAAGTACTACTATTGATAAAGAAACTTAATAAAGGTATACTTAATTAGTCTTATATTAAAGTTATAATTAAGACTTAAAATTCTTTAATATAATATTAGTAAGTCCCTTAATATAATAATATCCCTTTTCTAGGAAATAGTATTATCTTCTTATTATAATAGAATATCCCTAATTTAGGACCCTAAGCTTATCACGGCTTATTAGTTAGTTAATAAGTACCCTAATTACCCCTCTAAGACTAGCGTAAATATTAAAACTCTAATATTTCTTTATATTCTACCTATATTTATATTAATACTTTATAATATTTTCTATATAAATAATATTACTTAGCTTACTCTAAGGTATTTAATACTTTGAAAATTATTAAAATCTATCTATTAGTTAGGAAGATATATCTTAATTTATAGACTTATCTACTAATCTAGTTTAACTATCTTATATCTTAGTACCTCCCTACTATATTAATAAATTTTTCTTCCTACCTTCTTTATATTTTTAATACTATTATATAGATATTAATATCTATCCTTATAATCTATAATATATAAATTATACTAGCCGCCTTTAAATAATATAGTATTACCCTTCTTATATTAAATTTAGCTCCTCTAATTCCCTATTAATACCTTTTAAGCGCCTAGCTCTTTCTAACCTATACCTTAATACTATTAATAAGAGGGTTAGATCTTATAAGACTAATAATACAAGGTATATTAAATACTTGAAGAAGATTAATTTAAGTATTTAAATTAGGTCTAATAACTTACTAGTAAACCCTAGAGATATTATATTAATAGAACCTTACCTTAAAGAAATACTATTAGGTACCTACCCTTATAACTACCTTAATAAGGGTATTACCCTCTAATAGTATATAGCCCTTACTAATATAACTATTTAAGTAGTCATTTCGCCTAGGAACCTTTAATAACCTACTCCCCCTATCTTTAAAGAGACGCCCTAAGAAATTACTCCTCCGCTAGCTCTTAAATATTATCTAGAAATATATTACTAATATACTAACTAGTAGGCTAATATAGATAATAATATTAAGTACTAGCCCTCTATTTAATAAGGCCTATATTAGCGGTAAAATAATATATATTAGGGGTAGATACTAGGTTAGGGATATTAAGTATATAAGGATTTTTATATAATAAGAGATATAGAGCTTTATAAGGTTAATAAATTATTTAATATTACTAGTAATAAATACCCCTATTATAACGCGCTATTATAGAAAAATAAATATAGTAACTTAGAGGATAGTTAATAGTTATATTATAATAGTAGGAAGAATAATTAGCTATCCCCTAACTAGTCTTATAAGCTAGCTAATATAGACTTATTACTTAAAAGGCTATAAAAGGAGGTTAAGCTTAAGGTATAATTTATTAATAATTTACTTAGTAATATAAATATTATTATTATTAATAGATAGTTAATAAGAAGGAGGACTATATATAATAAGGAATTTTTAGATAATATTATTAATTATAATAACTATCTATCCTTTACTAATAAGGGTATAACTAATATTAATACCTATATTAATTAAACTACTTTTTAGATCTAAGGGTCTATTTATTATCTAATAAGTCCTCTTATTATTAATAATAGACTTAAGCTAATATTTACCTAGATTTATATACTAGATAGTATATAAGAGTAACTAGATATTTACTATTAATGTTTTAATAATTTAAATTAAGATATCCTTACTTCTACTTAATATACCTTCTAGTCTATTAACTTATATATCTAGGGGTTTAAATCCTATTATAACTACTTTAAGGAGGATAAATTATAATATCTTATTAATATTATAAGTATTTATATCTAATAGCTAAATCCTAAATAATAGGATAAGGGTACTTATAATTACCCTACCTTTATAGAAGTTACTTATATTATAATAACTCTTAATAATATTATAAGAGGCTAGATTAAGTAGATATTTATATTAAAAACTATTAAAGGGGGCTTTATATTAATTCTTAATTAGTATCCTATTTATATAACCCTCTAATATCTACTCCTATTTTTATTTAATAAATAGTTATAGTATAAATACCTCCTATTAGCTAGCTATTAGCTTCTAGGCGACTATCTATTATATATTTTATAATAGAACTATATTATTAGTATACTTACCTAGTATACCTTAATTAATAGTAATAATAAACTAGAGTAGGAAGAGGATAGTAACCCTAAGTAGAAACTAGACTAGTATATTATTAGTAAGTATATACCTTAGAGTTATAATAGGTCTTAATAACTAATAAGATAATAATTTTATATAAAATAGATATAAGTAAGACTATTTAATATATTTCCCTAATTATTTTCTAGACTTAAATCTACTTAATTATAGATATTTCTAAATAATTTAGATAATAGCTAGGGGATAATTTATATAATTTAAATAATTAGCTAATTAATATCTAGATCTAGCCCGATTTCTTTAATTATACTATTAATAGTAGATATCTATTTAGCTATTAGGCTATTAATATTTAGCTATTAGGCTATTAATATCTAGATATTAATAGAGCTTAATAACCTTAATTAATATTATTAGAATTAATAGACTATTTAAATAGACTACTACTCCGGCCTAATAGATAGGCTTAGTACTAATCTAGATATCTTACTTAAAGATATTAGTAGTAAGGTAACTATCCTCCTATTAATAATACTAGGAAGCCTATATACTATAAAAGTAAGAATATAAGACGCTATAATAATAGTTTAAAAAAGGGGTAAACCTAATTTTCTTATTACCTTTATATATAATTTTAAGTAGCCTAATATTTAGAGCTTACTAGTATCTAGTTAGATATTAGAGTACTATTATAACCTAATTACTTATATCTTTAATTAAAAGCTCTAGGAGCTAATAAAAGACCTCTTTAGGAATATATCTTTAATATTTATATAGGCTACTATTATATTATTAAGTTTTAGAAGTAAGGTCTCTTATATACTTATATTCTCCTTATTATATAGGAAGAGGATTAGATCTAGATAGTTACTAATATTAATAGTAATATTTAAATATTTATCCCCCTTTTTATAACTTATAATTTATAATTATTATACTAGCGTCTTTAATGATAGATATTTTAATTAGGAGAAAAATTATTATAATAAGGCTTTTTTAAAGGATTTTTATTAAGGGATATCTTTTATATTTAATAGGAGTTATCCTTTTTATAAGTATCTAGTTAGCCCCCTTAAACCTAATTCCTTTATTAATAATAGGTAGGTTATCCCTTATAACTTATACTTATTAAAGAAATAAAGTACTTATATTAATATTAAGATTTATAACTCTATTAAGTCTATTTTCTATTTATATAAATATATTTATAAGGGACCTAATTAGGCTAATATCTCCCTTATAAGGAATTATACTTATAATAATAATAATCCCGCTCCTAATAGCTAGCCGTAATAATAAGGGGAGTTAGTAGATAAGATTATTAAGTTTTAGTCTACTTACTAAATTAAGTCTATTAAAGCTATCTAAAAGATACTCTTATTTAGTATAAATATTATAAAGCCTTATATAAAGTATTTATAAATCTACTTCCTAGATTAATAGTATACCCTTTTTAAGCTAGCTAATAACTAGGCTATTAATAAGGCTATTAAATAAAAGCTAATAGATAGTAGTAAGTTTTATAAGATTATATTAATAAAGTTTTTTAATATAAACTATCTTATTAAGGAAGCTTATAATAATAGTTAACTATTACCTTTTATAAAATAGAATGGGAAATATCCTACTATTATAAGGGTTCTACTTAACTATTTATATACTAATTTTCCTAAGTTCTTTATATAAAATAAAAGAAATAAATATTAGAAAATATATAAAAGGGGGGAGACTCTTAGGCGTATTAATTTTATTAGTCCTAAAATTAAGGATCTCTACTATTACTAACTACTCCTCTATTATATTAAGGGGGCTATATTATTTAATAACCTCTAGATAGTAGACAGCTAGTTAATAGGATAGAAGGAGGCTTATATAGAGCTTAGGTTAATTAAAAATAATAGATATACTAATAAGATCCTTAATAAGGGAAAGGATTTTTAAGGAGGTTATAAGCTATATAATCTTTTTATATTAATATTAATTAAACTCTAACCTATTAACGCCTTTACCTTATAAAATAAATATAAGGAGTACATCTTAAATAACTACTTATACCTCTTATAACGGGATTTTAATACTTTAAATACTAGATAATTATTATAAGTAATAGTTATTTATAAAATAGTACGCCCTTTACCTTAATTAATAGCTAATTAGAATATTAATTAACCCTTAAATATATTAAGGATCTAACCTAATATAGCCTACCTATTCTAACTATCCTATTTAATAATTTTAATAATATTTTAAATAGACTTTTATAGGAAGAAATATCTTACTAAATTACCCCTAATAAGGCTAAGGTCTTATAAAATAGGTTAAATACTAACTAATACTAATATAGAATATATAGGCGGAATAGCTTCCGCCTCCCTAATACTTTATTATTCTTAATAGCCTTAATAGCTTTCTTAATTAATTAATCTATATAAATTAAAAGAGTCCCTGTTAATATAATAGTAATATTATATAAAAGGCTTTATAATACTAATTAATTATCTTAAACTATTAAGAATACTAAAATTACCCTTATAATACTAATAATCCCTAAGGTCCCTTAATAGTATAGAGAAGCCTATTTCTTTATAATTAATCTATCTCTATTTATTACTATCTATTATAATAGTAATAAGCCCTAATAGTATACTCTACTATTATACTTAGGTATAACCTTATACTACTTTAACTTATTATTAAAGACTTTAATAGCCTCTTTTATTAAATTTTATATAAGTTTATATTAAAATGTATAGTAGAATAGTTAATTAGGTTACTAAGTCTAGATGCGTAAGAACTAAGTATAGATACTAAGAGACTACTTAGTTATATATTACTAAGTATACTAGCGTCTTAGTAGGACCCTATATTTTAATACTCCTACTTAAACTATCTATACCCCTAAAATTAAAGAATATTTCGAAAATAGTCTAAAAATAACTATATTAAACTACTAAATACTAAAAATAACTATATTAAACTATAAATTCTACTTTTTATAAAAATACGGTTATTTAATATTTTTATTTTAGGATAAAGCTATATATAGTAAAATTATACTAAAATATAATTAGATATATTATAAGAAGGTAAATATTATTAATTATTAATATATTATTAGTTATTACTATTATTATCTAGGCTTAATAGTATTTATAGTAGCTAGATAAGTAGCTATAAGGCTTAATATTATTATAGGGTCGCCGTCGCTAGTCTTTAGGGTAGTTTATCCCTATAACTTAGTAATAGTTTAGGGTATCCTTAAGCTTACTCCTGCTAGTAATAATATTCCTACTATATCAAAGGACCTCTTCTAGACTAAGTCCCTTATAAAAAGTAATAAACTTCTCCTTATAAAGGGGTTTAATAAGGCTATTAGCTAACTATTAGTCTATAGGAATATACTTAAGGTTAATAATTTTAGTAATAATTTACTCCCTTATCTAATAATATTAGAGCTTAATATACTTAGGGTTCTTTATAAGGGTAATTATACCTTAGTTATTATTATAGATAATTACCGTCTTAAGTACTTCCCTAGAACGGAGTTAATTAAGGAGGTTCCTTAGCTAAATAGCTTCTTTAGAGGCCTATATCTAGCTAATATATTCCGCTTTATATAAGGAAAGGGCTGTTATAGCCTATTACTTAGATAACTAGCTAAGGGCTATACTTCTAATATTAAAGATATAGCCTAAGGTCAACTTATAAGTATTATAATTACCTACTTAGTTAGAGTTAATATACCTAAGAAAGTCCTATAAAGAGCCTTAGAATATAAGTTAGAACTTAATTATAACTTATAAATATTAAAAGATACGCTTAATAGCTACCTAATATAACTTATTAGGATTAGTAGTATAACGGCTAATAGCTAATACCGCGTAGGTAATATTAGGCTAAGTTCTAAGTATAGTATATATAAAGGACCCTACTACCTTCTAGTAGTTCTTCTTAAATATAGGATTAGCTTTATACTTTTTATTAGCCTTTTCTAGGTAAGTACTAGTTTCTATTAGCGTAGTAACGTACTTATACTCTTATATATTAAAGTCCCGTAGTACCTTTTTAATATAAGCTACCTAACCTAATTATAGTATTTACTATTAGCGGTCTTAAGTAATTATTATACTAAGGTAATAGGTATATAGACCTAAATCTATTATCTTAAACTAGCTATTTAAGGTATCCTTAATCTATTAAATAGCTTATTTATTTAGACTTATAATTAAGATATTATCTATATAGAGAGCTATTAAGGTCCCTTCCTTAAGGTTAATAAAGATACTTAAGTTAGTAAATAGTAGTATAAGGCCTAGTTCCTTTATAAAGTTAATAAAGGTATAGTACTAAACTTATAATAACTACTTAAGTTTATAAAGAGCCTTATAAAGCTAATAGACCCTATTTCCTTACTTATAACTTATAAGTTAATTAATATAAATCTCCTTATTAATATTATTATAAAGGAAGGCTATCTTAATATCTATTTACTTTAAGTCCTAGTTTATAATAGCCGCTAGAGTAAAAATAGCCTTATAACTTATAAGTTTTACTATTAAGGTAAAAGTCTTATTATAATTAATACCTTTATATTATTTAAACCTATAAATAACCTAGCGTACCTTATAATATATAACCTATCCCTAAGGGCTACGCTTTAAGGTATAGACCTATTTACCTCCTAAGGTATACTTACCTATAAGTAGATTAACTACCTTCTAAGTATTATTTTCTTAAAGGGATTTAACTTTATTATCTATCTTAAGGTTCTATTAGATATTATAGCTATCTTCTATTACCTATTAATAGGTCTTTAACTTAAACGGTTTAATCCTATTAATATTAGCGAGGAGTATAAGGGCTATTATAACTAGAGGGTCTAGTAATAGATCTTAGCTTAGGATAATCTTATATTACCCGCTAGATAGCCTATTCTTCCCTACTAATATATTCTACCTTATAAGTATAGACTTATTACTAAGTAGGAGCTACGGCTTATTAAACGGGGTTAATATTATTCTAGATATCCCGCTTCTTATTATTCTCCCCTAGAGTGGATATTTATAGGCGCTTACTTAGCCTAAAGTTTAGCTACTACTACTTATTAATATTAACATATTAAGGGCGTTTTTCTTAAAAATAGATATTATTAACTTATAACCTATTATCTCGCGGGGTTTTATAGCTAAAAGATATAGTCCCCTTTATAGCTAAGAAGGTAGTACTTATTACTCTTATCTTCTAACTTCTTTTAAATATAATATAAGGCGTAGGCTACTAAGCCTATTATTTAAAGGTATAAGAGCTTTAATAGGCGTTTATACTATACTTTATAAGGAGTCTTCCCTAATTTAGTATTAGGGGATTAGATAGTAAGGTAGTTAGCCGTAAAGATAATCTTAAGCTAGAAAGACTTATTAAGCCTAGAGCTAAGGAGTATTAGTTATATCTTATATAATAATATCTACCTAAAACGCTCTACGGCCCTATTTATTTAAGGGTTCCTAGGTATTATAAATTTATAGTAGATACCCTAGTCCCTAAGGTAGTTAGTAAAGGCGTTACTTATATATTTACCCCTATTATTAATATAGAGGTAATAGATCTAGTAATCTAGATACTTATAAGCTACCTTAAACTACTAGAATAATTAGAAAGTATTACTCTTATACTTAAGGTAAATAATAATTAAGATACTTATAAAATTATCCTTAAATATTATAAAGTACTAACTCCCTTTAAAGCTTATTAGATTAAAGGGGCTAATAATATTACTATAAATAAATTCTATTAGATACTCCCCTAGCTAAATATTAAAACTATTAAAATATATTAAAACAGGATATAATTAATTAGACTAGCCACGTACTAGACGCGCGCTAGTACCCGTCTTAGCATCCTATATATTCTATCTCTCTCTACCTATATAGCTAGTAATAAAAATAACTATTACTATTCTACCTATTTTAATAGGTTATAAGCCCGGGCGTAGGGTATTTATTTATTCACCCTACGACTACTATTAATACTATCCCTTATAGATTACCTCTATATTAATACTACTACTACCGTAAAAAGGGGGCTAGGGAATCTACTAGTAGAGTTTTCTACTAAGACGCTAAAACCTAGTTAAAATCCTCTCTAACTTAAATAATAATAACCCCTTAGCGGCGGTATATAATAGTTTACTAATTATATAAATAATATCTATTCCTTATATACGCTAAGTACCTTAGTAATAGTTATTTATACCTATTACCTAGTTAATACTATAGATAATATATAGTATTCTTATAAAAGGGGGCTAGGAAGATAGAGAAGGCTAGGAATACTTACTAACCTCCTTATAAATTAGCTATATCTATCCCTTCTTTCCTAGACTCTTCTCTCCCTCCTTCTTATTATTCTAATTACTTTATATTAGAACTTAAAGAATCTAAAGAAGAAATCTATTAATAGTTAATTAATATTTACCTTAAAGGTCTTCTAACTAACCTTTAAGTAAACTACTACTTCCTTAATTTCTTATATCTCTACTAAGATATTAGCTATAAGATTAACTAAGAGGTAGCTACTATTATTAATTATTAGGGAATACTATTAGATAATACCTTCTTTATACCTTTACTAATACTAGAACTTTATCCCTAAAACTAATTACTATTATTTTTAATAAAAGGCCCTAGAATACTAGGTAAAAGTATTATCTTTAGCCTTATTATAAGGTTAAAACTATCCTCTATATATTTATAATTACTAACGCTAGTACTAACTTAGTCTCTAATACTAAATCTATATAATCTAGATATTAAGACTAAAGATATACCTCCTACTAGTATTAAAGTAGAGATTAAAGGGGGCGGTAACTACCCCCTTATACTTATTCCTATACTAGAATCTAGTTATAACTAGCTATTATACTCCTATAATATATAGTCCTATATTATCCTTAATAGCCTTAGAGCTATCTTTAAAATAGACTATATTATCCCTATAACTTAAAACCTTTAAGAGATTTAGGATAATAAGTATAATAAGCCTTATAAGGTAATAAAGGTATATTACAATATTAATACTTATAATATAATTAAAGATAAGACTATCCCCTTAATAGCCTAGAAGATCCTTAAGGACTTCTATAAACCTTAAGGTATTAGTATCTTTAATAAAACTATCTATAATTTTAATACTCTCTTTTATACTAATTATAAAGATATTAATAATTATATAAGTAAGTTTAAAACTATTAATTCTAACTTAATTAACCTAGGATATAAGCTCCCTTATATCTTTATTATTAATACCTACCTCTAGTATCTTAGCGCGAAGTTTAATACCTTTTAAAGTATATTTATTTAAATATATACTATTACTATTAAGGAAGGTATTATAATAGTTTTATTTAATAAACTTATACTAGTTATAATAAATAAAGTAGCTCACTAGAACTTTATAAAGTCTTCTATTATAACTACTACTATAGCTACTACTTACCTACTCTACTAGGCTAGGTTAAATATATATTATAATAATAAGTATTATAACTACTATATCTATTTAGGTTATATAAAGTCTAACTACTAGATTAAATACCCTAAGTTAATAAAGGCCTTCCTTAAGATAGTTAAGGCGGATAAGAGTTAAAATTAAGGGGGCCGTAGCTAAGGGGGTAGTAATATTAGAGGTAAGCGTCCCTATATACCTATAAAGTTTAAAGACCTAATTATTAGCTTTATAACTACGCTAGGTATAACTAGCCTTACTACTACTATCCTCCTAGATACGGCGTATAACTAATATATTATTAATAATTAAGATATCCTTAAAGAATATAAGGTAATTCTTAAGTCCCCTATTTATAAGATTAGCTAGGCTAGCCCTTATATAGTAGGGCGTAGTACCGCGGTTATCCCTTATAAGATTAGTAAGGGAATTAGGGTAAAAGTATACCTTACTAATATCCTTTATATCCTAGATACCTAATTTAATTTAATTTTAGTATCTTAGCTACTCTATCTTAGGGCTAAAGTCTCCTTTAACTTATAAGAGTATATTATTACTTATAAAGGCCACGTCTTTATATATACTTAATATAATAATATCTTCTACCTTAATACTTAAGACTATCTAATCCTAGCCTTTATAGCCTTAGTAATTATATGTTAGCTTCTTTTAAAGTTAAAAGTATATATATTTATAGCCTTTTAAATCTCCTTATTTATTAGCCTCTAGTATACCTATATAAGTTATTTAGGCTAATAGAACTTAAAATAGCTAATAAATATATCTAGTAGAATTAACTTTAATAAGATTATCTCTAAGGATTATATATATAATATCTATATAGAGACCTAAATAATAAGGGCTCTATATAACTATCCTATTACCCTAGGGAAGTACTTATATAAGTATATTAATAGCGACTTAGTAGGCCCTTATAAGGTCTATAAGGGGATTATTATAGCTTATAATAGCTCCTAATTCTTTAATATAATATTATATAACTATATTAAGGAATTAGATATTACCCTATTTAAGGCTAAAAGTAAGTTCCTCCTAGCCTTTAAAGCCTTTAAGGTAAACTAGGAGTATCTTATATAATATATACGACGCTATTATATTAATAGTAGAGGGGAGTTTAACTTTATAACCTTTATAAAGTACTATTAGGCTAATAGTATTATCTAGGAGAGTATAATATAAGATACTCCCTAGGCTAATAAGTCTATAAAGCGTCTTAGTAAGACCTTAATAGATAAGGCCTATATTATACTTATAAATAATAGGATAGATTATAAGTACTAGCCTAAATTTATTTAAACGGCTAGCTCCCTTTTTTATAGGTCCCCTAAAGCTAGTATTAAGATAATACCTTATAAGAAGTTTAATAGCTACTAGCCTAACCTCTCTTATTTATAAGTCCTTAGCTCTTAGGCCTTCAATTATACTAGTAGGACTACTATTAAAATTAGTTACTTTAAGGCCTATTCCTATCTAAGTTAACTTATTAACTATAAAGGTAAGGCTATCTACTATCTTATTAATAATAAATCTAGGAAGCTTACTTAGTTATCTAATATCTACTTTATTAAGAAAGTCCCTATAAGTTATATTAAAGAACTAAAAGCTAAAAGGTATATATTTATAAACCTCTCCTACTACTTTAAGCAGGTAGCTAGTAATATAAGGGGGTAATCTCCCTCTAGAAGTAAAGTATTATTAATCTAGATTAAGGATATACTATTAATCTAGATTAAAGATATAGCGGTTAAGGATAAATCCTACCCTAAGACTCTATTAGATATCTAGCCTAACCTAAATTAGGCCTATCTAGTAATATTTTATTAGGACGCTAATAAGCTCCTATTATTAGCTAGGGTCCTATCTAATTACCTTAAATTTAAAATACCTCCTAATAAACCGCGTAATAACTCCCTAGATCTACTAGTAATATTTACCTTCTTAATAATAACTAAAAGTATAGAGCTATTTAAACCTAAATTATATAAGGAAGTTATAATAAATAATACTAAAAAGGACTAGGAAGTAGTATTATAAGATAAATTTAACTCCCTTATATAAAATAATATATAAACGCTTAGATAGCTACCTCTAAGTTAAAAGGTACTTTAGGGGAAGTAGGTATTTAAGTTAAAAAGGGGGCCTTATAATAAAGTCCTCTATTATAAAGTATACTAGGTAGTTAGGGGTTTTAAATAGTAGGAAGGGATTAATTATAATAAAACCTTTATTTTAGTAGTAAAGTTAATAAGTTATAAAGCTATCTTTACCCTAGCTATATCCCTTAACTAGGAACTAGATTAAATAGATATTAAGACGGCCTTCCTTTATAGGAATATTAAGGAAGATATTTATATTAAATAGCTTAAAGGCTTTATAATTAAGGGTAAGGAATACCTTATTTATATCTTAAAGAAGGTACTTTATAACCTAAAATAATTACTTTAAGTCTAGTTTTTTATACTATTTATATTCTTAAAGACTTAGAGCTTTATATTACTTATAACTAATAAAAGCGTCCTAATTAATTATAAAGATTAAGTTATTATTATAACCTATATAAATAATTTACTAATTACTAGACCTAGTTAAACTACTATTAATTAGGTTAAGGCTATACTTAATAAATACTTCTAAATAATTAACCTTAGCCTATATTCCTTCTATCTAGGTATATTAATTAGATAGGGTTAAGTAAATTAGGTTCTATAACTAGGTTAAGAAGCTTATACTAAAAAGGTATTAAGGGACTTTAATATATAGGAGTTATACCTTATAATAACTCTAATAGATATAAATAAGTTATAAGTATCTAAGGAAGATTATATAACCACTAATACTTTTTAAAAGGAATATTAGTTAGCTATTAGCTCCCTAATATATATTATACTAGGGACTAGGCTAGATATTACCTTTATAGTCTTAGTAGTTAATAGATATAAATTAAACCTAAATTAGTTATATTAGATAGCTATTAAGAGGATTTTTTATTACCTTTAAAATATAATTAACTTATAACTTACTTTTTATAAGAGTATCTTTCCTCTTATTAATTATAGTAATACTAATTAGGCTAGTAAATAAGATATTTAATAGTTAATTATAAGCTATATTTTTAATATTAATAGTAGAGTAATAAGCTAGTTATTAAAGTAATAGCCTACTATTACCCTATCTAGTTATAAGGTAGAATATATAGGCTAGATATAAGTTATAAAGGAAGCTATCTAGCTTTAATAGCTCTTTACTAAGCTAGACCTCTTTAAAGATACCTATTAGCCTACTACTATAATACTCTACTATAATAATTAGGGAGCTATCGCCCTAGCTAAGAACCCCTAGTTTTATATATATATAAAGTATATTAATATCTAATATTACTATATATAAGAATAGGTTACTACCGGCGATATTAAGCTAGAATATATTAGGACTAATAAATAGGTAGCTAATAGCCTTATTAAAGCCCTCCTTAAAGATAAATTTATCCCCTTCTATAAAGCCTTAAGCCTAGAAGTATTATAGTAGTAGGAGTCTTTAATATAATAAGGCTTTATAAGTACTCCTAGCGGCTCTACGGGCGCTCCTATTACTAATTAAGGGATAGCTAGCTCCTAACTACCTACCCTTCTAGCCCTATAACTCTACGCTATAATATTAGAATATAAAATAGACTTTATAAGCCTATTTAGCTCTATTATCCTTCTATATTCTAAGCTTAAATAGCGAGTTATACTACTAATAATATTATCTAGATACTAGACTATTCCCGCTTATAGATTAATATTATAGTAGATAAATTAACTACTTTCTTATAGAACTATTAGGCCTAGACTATAATATGTATCTACTATAATCCTATCTCTTACTCTACTATTAATATAAAATGGAACTAGCGTAATATATTCCTAGACGCCAGCGATTATAATACTTATAATAGCTTCTAGCGTAATATACCTCTAGGCTATAATAGCCTTACTATCTTCGCTACCTAGATACGTACCTAGGTAGGATAAGAATAGGAAATAGATAATTAGTACTATTAGGGAGTTATAATCCTTTATCCTAGTATTAATATTATTATTTTTAACTATAATACTACTAAAGATATAGATATAAAAATTAGGCCTTATAACGCCCTCCTCCCTACCTAGTATAAGCTTATCTAGTATATAAAAGGTAAGAAACATGCTATTAAGTTACTATAATATAAAAACCTTAATAGCGTACCTTTATAAAATAAGTATATCTTAGAAATAGTTATATAAATAGAATTAGTAACCCTATAATTATACCTACCTTATTAGGGTCTATCTAATCTATATCTAGAAGGGTTCTACTAAATTACTACCCTTTAAATAGACTTCTACTACCGTCTACTTACCTTTACGCCTATTACCTAGCATTTATTTAAGAAGGGGGATTTTAGATAGTAGGAATAGAATATAAGTTAGTTATACTACTATACTAATAAGGTGCTTCATTCAAGTAGGAGTGTTAAAACTATTAAAACATGTTAAAATAGGATATAATTAGTTAGACTAGCCGCGTATTAGACGCGCGCTAGTACCCGTCTTAGCATCCTATATATTCTATCTCTCTCCACCTACATAGCTAGTAATAAAAACAACTATTACTATTCTACCTATTTCAATACTAAATAGTATCCTTATAAGGTACTACCTTCTAGCGGCCTTAGATATAATATTTATATATAAGCTTATTAGAGATAGGCTTTAAGAAATTAATTCTAGTTAATATAGCTAGTAACTTATTAATACTTTACTATCTAAGGTACCCTAATCGGGTATATTATAGCTATTAAACTTTATTTAAGGGAATACTATAAGTATTAAGGGCTAAGGGCTTCTATAAGTCTAGTATAAAGACTCCTATAAATTAGCTAGTATTAAAGACTACTAGATCCTTTAAGATAATATAGTATATTTTAGTATAAGCTACGTCTATATTAGTATTAAGGAGCTAACTTATAAATAGGAGACTATTAACGCCTAGGTTAGGTACTTATATAATATTAGGTATAAGTATTAACCTAAGTTTACTATTAATATTATAGTTAATCTTAATAGTCCTACTATCTTATAAGGTATAATAGACGCCGCTAATACCCCTAATAGTATAGGAGGTTTTAATTAGCTATAAGTTAATAAATATACTCTAATCCTAGAAGGCGTACTAGTTATAACTAGAGTCTATAAAAACTATATTATTTAAGTCTAAAAGTAATTTCCTAAGAGCCATTATTAAGATAATAACTTTATTACTAGCTATTTTATAAATATTAAACTTATTAGTATAACCTATAAAGTTAGATTTAGTAGGAGTATTATTAAGCTTTTACTTCTTTAAGTTACTACTAGCTTAGGTAGTAGCGGCCTTTATTAAAGCTTTCTTAAACTTATTAAGCTTTAAGTAAGGGAACTACTCCTAATATTAATCTATAATATAAGCGTAGTAAGACTTATATAGGATATCCTTATAATAGCTATAATTCTATTATAGCTTATTATCCCCCTTATCCTTTCCTTAGATATAATAAGTTTTAAATATAGTAATAGTATAACTTTCTAAGGCTTATTAATATTACTCTTTATTATAAGTAGTAAGTATAACTTAATTAAGGGGGACCTTTCTTAGGTTAAAGAAAGTATAGCTCTAGGTATAAGTAAGTTAAAAGGTATTAAAGGTACTACTTAATCTTATAAAGTAGAGTTAGATTATATAGGCCCCTAATATAACTACCTCTTTATCTAACTGCTTAAGTTTAATATTAACCTCCTAAAACTAGTGGGTATAATTATCTATATCCTTAATAGTAGACCCGTTAAGGTAGATTATATAAAGGTAATAAACTAGTCTAATATAAATATTAGAGCCTATTAACTTAAAATTAATCTTAATCTTATTAAAGATAGCCTAAGTTTATAAGTTAAAATAAGCGGGGTCTTTAATAAGTTTATAAGTATTAAATCTAAGATAATTATAGATTATAATATATACCTTAGTTTATATAGCCTTTAAAAAGGGCTTAAGGTTATTTAAAATTAATTAATTATTAATTTCTTTAGCTTAATAGCTATAACCTAAGTTAGACTTAAGGATTATAATAGAGGTAAGGGGAAAGCTCCTACTATTACTTTAACTATTAACTATTTTACTAGGAGTCTACCTTTAAAGATTTAGCTTTAGATAATAACTAATTAGTTAAGCTTAGCGTATTTTCTATAAAGTCTTAGGAAGATTTTATTAATAAGGACGCTAAGGATAAGGATACTAAGGGAGGAGGCGTAGGTCTATTACCTTTAACTTATAAGCTAAAGAGAATAGTTTTACTAGGAGTATTTAATAATAACTTACTAGCTTCTAACTTAGAATTATAATAGCTTAAAGGTAATTATAATAGTTTATAATTATTATTATCTTCTTTAATAATAGGCTTTTTAACTTCCTTTATAATAGCTTTTAATAAGTAAGGGAAAAACTTAGACCTAGAATATTAATAGATAGCTACTAAGATATTAGAATAAAAATAGGATTTAAGGAGTATTAACTTAAATTAGTTTAGCTTAAAAATAAGAGGAGGATTAATAAGTTATTTATTATAATAAGCTATCCTTATATTCCTAAGGATATAAACTTTAGGGGGCTAACTTAATAAAAATAGCTAGGCTAGTATTTATAATATTAGGAAAAGCTAGCTCTAGGCCTAGTTAGGTAGTTAATAGTTACCTAATTAGATCTAGAAGAATTAAGATAGCTAGAGCTTAACCTCCTTTTATAAAGATTTTTCTAGGGGGCCTAATAGCTAAATAATACTAAAAAGTATAATATAATAAGGCGGAGATTACTATAAAAAATAGTATCTATTATAATTATTTAGGAGGAGGAAGTATCTTTCTTTCCCTAAGTATAAGGTAGTAGTAGTCTACTTAAGAAGGCTTAATAGAGGGAGTTTTAATAGGATTTCTACTTATAGAATTAATATTTATTATAATAATAAAGTTAGAAGCGGGTATTTACTTAGGGGGCTAAGTATAATTACTTAGTAGCGCTTATACTAATAATATTATTATAATAGCCCTTATAACTAGTCTCTAGACCCTATAATTATAGATTAATTAAGTTTACTTATTTATTTAAAGTTACTTATAATAGTAAAAGCTAAGTACTTTAGTAAGAAGTTAAAGAATTTTAGGTAATATACGTAGTAATAGTAATTATTAACTTATAAAAGGGTACTAGAGGCTATTAAGGCTTTAATACTATATTAGCTAAGATAGGATAAGTAATAGTTATAATTAGAATAAATACCTATACTTCTAGGCTTATAACCTATTAAAATATATAGTAGAATAGTTAATTAGATTACTAAGTCTAGATATATAAGAACTAAGTATAGATACTAAGAGACTACTTAGTTATATATTACTAAGTATACTAGCGTCTTAGTAGGACCCTATATTTTAATAGTTTATTACTTTTTTATATTTCTTCTCTAAGATCTAAGAAGCCTTTCTTTAAAAGGAAGCTATTAAGGTAGCTTAACTACTACCCCTTAATTAATATCTTATTATATTAATAAATTAAATTTATAAATTTATTTAAGATACTAGTAATATATATATTTATAAGGTACTAGAGACTATTAAGTATTATATTAAGTATATTATTACTTATTATAAGCGTCCCTTATAACTAGGGATCTTTAAGTTAAGTAATTAATATACTACTTTAATAGAACTACTATTCTATCTATTTAATTAGGCTACTAATAGCCCCGCCTTTTAAAAGGTAGTTAAATATTTTATTAAGAGTATTAAGTATTACTAAAGTCTCTTATAACTCTTATTATATTTTATGAAATATTAGCTACTATTAACTAGGAATAATCTTAAGAGATTCTTATTAGTTAAAATTCCTATTATTATATCTTCTACTCTTACTCTATTTAATATTAAGTTACCCTTAAATATTATACTACTAAATTTTAGTACTAATCTTATAACTTATAGGACTTCTATTAAAGAAGTTATATATAAATAGCCTATTAGACTAGTATAATATCTAGTTATAAATAAGAATATAAGTTTTACTAAGGCTTAGTATACTAAGTTATAAAAAGTAATTATTAGTATTATACTACTAGCCCTACTACTAGTACTGGGACTAGTAGATCCTAGTATACCTCCTAGAATACCTTATAATAATAGTACTCCCCGCTTTAATCCTAATAATATTAGATATTTTAATCCCTTTTATAATAATAAATTTATAAATACTACCTCTAATATTAAATATACTAGTAAGACTACCTATTTCTATAATATTTATATATTTATAGATTATATTAAGGATATTATTTAAGTAAGGGGTAATATTATTATCTATATAAACCTTTAATTATATCTTTAAAGAACTACCTAAGGATAGTATACTATTAAGCTTAAAGAAGGTAATAAATATCTTATTACTTATAATATTAATAAATAGTATTATCTATTAATATAATAGTAGAAGGCCTTATATTATATTAATATAGGTATACTAATTTATAAGAAGTATATTATATAAGATACTTCTTAATAAAAAGAGCCTTAAGAGTACTCTTAAACTATTATAAGAGTAGCTAAGGATTTAAAGATTAAGGTAATAAAGGAATATATTTTTCTTATCTAATATAATCTTAATATAGAATTTTAGCGTAATATTTCTAAACCTAGTAATAATATTAATTATAATAAGTTTCTTACCTTATTAGATTATAAGAAGTATTAATAGTAGAATTATACCTCTTAATATTTAAAATTATCTTAGTATAAAGACTAGTTAGGAATATAGTACTTATAATATATAATAGCGCTATACTACCCCTTTACCTATAATATATAAAGGAGGGAATTCCCCCTAGAGGAAAGGGTAGTATTAGTCTTACTATTAATAAGAATAGAGAGTTTTATATATATATATATATATATATATACTATTTATAGTACTTAATAGCTATATTATTATATAGTATCCTTATATTTTAATTACTCTACCCTATTTAGGGGTAGTAGCCTAACTATTAATAAGATAAGTAGAGAAGGGTTATTATAAGTATAAGGTAAAAAGGTTAGCTAATTAATATAAATAACCTACTTAAATATAAGCGACTAAGCTTATAAAGAAAGTAAGTCTTAAGAATTAGTTAATAAATTAATAATAGATATATTATAATTATAATTAACTATCTAGGGGTAACTATTAGGCGTATAAACCTAGTCCCTACTACTAAAAACCTAAGAAGTACTATTATAAAGGATATAAAAACTTAAAGAAGAAGTCTCTAAGAGGTAATAAATATAAGATCTATAATAATATTTATAAGAGTTAAAGTAGGAAATAAATATTAATAATACTACTTAAGTAGATTATTATTATTACCTATTATTAATATAAGTATATAAAGGATATATTAAAGGATAAATAGTCCTAGGAATACTTTAATAGTTTTTTAATAAATTAAATAAAAGATCTTTAAAATTAATACCTTATAACTAGTAAGTACTACTTAGAAATTAAGTAAAAGGAATATTAAAAGATTATAAACTTTATAAATTACCTTATTAAGTTAAAAAGATAACTTAAGTTTTTAATAAAATATATACTTTATAATAACCTTTTAAATAAGTTATATAAAGATCTTTATAATTAACTTATAATATAACCTAATATCTTAAAGATAAAAGATAAAAGATACTCTTATTATATTAATAACCTAACTAGAGCCTTATATAATACTATTTATATATAAAGATTAAAGGGATAATACTCCTATTAAGGGTTAATATCCTTAAAGAGGAAGAGGAAATTTCTAAGGGTAAAGAGATAATAATTTATATATAAAGTAAGAAGGATAGGGTACTATTAATATATTATTATACCTTCTTTAAAGGCTTAAGCCTAACCTTTCTACTATTAAATATTATGATTATTAAAAGAAGGGATATATAATTAAGGATTACTAGAGTATAAAATTAATAATTATAAATATTATAATTAATAAGGCTATAACTAATAAGATATCTAGTAATAAGCTAGCTAAAAAAGGCTTAAATTTAAAAAACCTTTAAGTATTATAATTATATCTACTATTATAATATAAGGGAAGAGGTAGATATAATAGCTTATTATTATAATATAAGTAGAGCTTAAGAGCTTATAAAGAGAACTTATAAGTTAATATTAAAGATTTAAGGACGGGAATCTTTAAAAGCCTTAATTAACTTACTTTAATACGGTGAGACGAGTCCTAATATTAGGATATAGTATAAGGGGAGGAGCCTTAAGGGAGGGTAGTAATAGTAGAGGTAGAAGAAGTAGGCTAGGGGGTAGAGGAGAGATACCTATATAAGGGCTAGGGAGCTTAATAGGGGGAAAGGAACTTAAAGATAAGGGAATATATATTAGGAGAATATTAATAAAGGCCTTAAAAGCTATTATAATTATATAAGATATATTAAAGGGTAAAATAATATATAAAATAGGAAGGATAATAGGGGTAGGACTTAAATATATAAAGGAGCTTATTATAAAGGTAGACTAATAGCTTAAAGAGATACCTTCCGGGCCTTCTAGTACGGCCTAAGTCCGTGATAAATCCGTTGTACAACTAGTTATCAACGGAATCAGGTATCTAGCCGTTATAGTACGGACTAAAAACGGCTATTTTATAGGCTAAAAACCTTTAATATTAATAGTTATTATGCTAGATATTTAATAGCTACATGACCGTTATATAACTATATAACTCGTCGCTAAAAGCCTATTAATTTCTAAATTATATAGGGTAGGTAAGGTACCTAGGTGAATTATGACGTAGATAGAGTGAATATAGTATAAGGAGTAATTATTATAGGCTACCTATATACTAACGTCTATTAGATATTCCTATATTATAAAGCTTATTATAATATCTACTAAGTGCTATATTATATATACTCTCGTAAAGCCTTATATAGATAGACGTCGTGTCGTAAATATAGATATTAGTACTCTAGGAGCCTACTAAGGACCTATTAGCTTAGGGGATTTATGACGTGCGATCTAGATACCTTACTAATAGAGCTAAATATAGTATAGCTATTAACTAATAAGATATAGTAGATCTAGCCTTAATATACTAATATACCAGCTACTATTAAAGCCTTTAGTAGCCTACGTTAGTATATTAATATGATATTATAAAGGTATAACGTACTAAGGAAGCTATAGGCGAAAATAGCACCAGCAATACCCTATCTAATTATCCCTAGTTTTATTATTATCCCTAGTTTCTTTATTATAATCTATCTAAATCAGGTTTTCTTCCTCCTTATCTTTAATATAAATAACGCCGCCTTAACCTTTATTACTATTACCATCGCCATTAGCAGCAGCATCATTATTATTATCTAGCCTATTGTTAAGCCTATCGCTATAAGTATCGCTATAAGCATCGCTATAAGCATCGCTATAAGCATCGCTATAAGCATCGCTATAAGCATTATTATAAGCATCGCTATAAGTATCGACTTTAAAGTCACTAATATTACTATTAGAGTCCTTATTAATATTAACCTTTAAGCGCTTTTTATATTATAAGCTATAAGGCACTAAATATTTAGGATAGTTATTAATTAATTACTATTTAAAACCTTCTCTTAGATATAAAGTATTAAAGATATATAAAAGATATTAATAGGTATATTTAATATATATAGGATTTAATAGATATTTAGTATATAATTCTATTAGACGGGATTATATTACAAGCTATAAGAAAGTATCTAGTAGAGTAGATTAGTATTATAAAAGTAGAAGGCTTCTATAAATATATAGTAATAGACTTATATTTTAGGAATAGTAAGCCTTAAGGAGTTATTTTATTAAAGTTAACTACATTAATACTAAATTTAAATATACTTTCTACCTATATTAGATTATAGTCTATATAGACTATAGCCCTTATTATTATATATATTATAAGGGTCTCTAACTATACTAGAGTACTCCTTATTTAATATTATATCTACTAAAGTATATACTTAAGTACTTTACCTTTCTATATCTTATATAACTACTATATATAGTACTTCGCTTCTTTATATACTCTATATCCCTCCTTTATACCTAGGAAGATAGTATAAATAGGTTTATCTATAAATATATTTAATAAATAGGCTAGGAAATATTATCTACTAAGAATATTTAGCTTTAAGAACGCTACTACTTCTAACTTTAGGGTATACTTTAAGGTAGGCTATATTAATACCTAGTTTATAAAAGGCTATAATAAGTATACCCTCTTACTATTAGCTTTATTTTTATACTATTAGGATTACTATTAGCTTTAACTTAGCTAAGTACTTACTAGTATTAAAGTTATTATTAAATTACTCTAACTCCTTTCTTTAATAGTATAGTTCTTATTAGGGCTTATAGTATATCCTATATTTCTATTAGCTACTAAAGACTTTAACCTACTATTTATAGCTTTAATAGTATAAGTTAGGGCTATAAGAGGCTTTAGTACGGTAGATCTCTAAACTATAGCCTTTAGCCTAGTAGACCTTAGACTAGTAGCCTTTAGACTAGCAGCCTTTAGACTAGTAGCCTTTAGACTAAAAGCCTTTAGACTAGTAGACCTTAGACTAGCAGCCTTTAGACTAGTAGCCTTTAGACTAGTAGCCTCTAGGCTAGTAGCCTTTAGGGTAATAGGCTTATAGGTAGGAGGCTTAGAGAGGTAAGGAGCTTATATAGAGGCCGTAGCAGGCTTTATATATAGAGCCTAAGAGCTAGAAGCCTTTAGCGGGGGTTAGGTATTAAGTCTTTTAGCCTAGAAGATATTAGACCTAGAATAGTAATAATAATAGACTATAAACCTTAGGTCTAAGAGGGGATACTAGCTCCTTATTATCTATAACTTTATTATTCTTATATTATTATTTTTATTAATTCCCTTTATAGTTAGTCTTTAAATTTATAAGCTCGTCCCTAGAATTACTATTACTTATAAGAGGCCTCTCTAGAGTAATATTTTAAGTACTAGTAGATCTAAGGGTCTTTAATAGTCTATTAGCGTTTCCTTATATAGGCTTTTATAATACCTACTTAAGATTTATTATATCTACCCCTATTATACGTATATAATAGGAATAATTAATTATAATATATCTTAGCGACTAATAAGGCTTATTACTAGTCTATTATAAAGACCTTAATGCCGTATAATAGTAGGGAGACTTTTAGTACTTTTATAGGTGCTTAAATTTTTCTCTATTCTAGTTTATAAACGGGAAGTCTAATAACCTTACTCCTATTAGTCTAGTATCTTATTACTATTCTAATCTTATATAATACTACTAATTTTAAGTCCTTTATCTTAATATGATATACCCGCTAGTTCCTAAAATATAATAAGGTAATAGGGGGTAGGATTTAGGCGTAGAAAGCGTGGGAGTGTTTCTATCCTACTAGGCTAGGATAGGTTTAAATTTTATTTTATAGAAATCGCCCTTTATAGATATAATAGTTGCTGCTATTATATATCTTAAGGATACTATAGATTAGGGGTATATAGAAGCCTTCCTATTATATAAGAGCTGTTAAAACTCCTTATAAAGATTACCTAAAGAAAGTAATCTCTAAATACTACTTAGGAATATAGGTATTACTATATACTTTAATTAAGGGAATATTATTATAGCCTTCTGCGGAATAACTATTAAGATATTAGTATATTAAGGTCTTCTATAATAGTAGAATATTACTTATATACTTAAACCCTAATTTCTTTACCCTTTCTTAATAGTATAATATACTTTAGGACTTTATACGGCGAGAGAATCCTTAGTTTATTACCCTCCGCCTAATCTATCTTAATATAGCGTACTAATTCCCTATTCTTATATATCTAATTACTAATATCTACCTTAAATTCCTTTATATTATTACTACTATTAAAAATCCTTCTATTAAGCTCTATTATAGCCTGCGGAACCGCTTTCTTAATATTATACTAGATTACTTTACTATTAAATATATTATTAATAAAGTATTTATAGAGCTATATTAGAGGGCTTAGGTTATTAACTTATATAAGGTAACTAAGAGCTTAGGCTTATATACCTAGATTATAAGTACTCTTAATTATATAGATCCTTTAGTATTTCTATTAAAGATTTAATCCTATAGAACCTATTATATAGGTTATTATTAATACTTTTATATAATTATCTACCTTTATAAATACGCTAATAACCTCGCTACGCTTAGTATTACCTTAGAAGGCGCTAAGAGTAATATATTTAATCTATTAAAAGATTATAATAATAGGAATAGTTATAACTAGAAGCTAATAAAAGATTAGAACCTTCTCCTAATCTTAGATAACTTATAGTAGAATTAGTATATATAAGAAGCTATTATAGGAGACGTTTAATAAAAGCTATATACCTATAAAAGGCTATAATAGGAATCCTTTAATAGGGAGGCTATTATTAAGGTATATACCTAGTTATAGATATTTTAGAGTAGAGTATAAAGCTTAGGAGCTCCTTCTAGTAGCTATTAAAGTAATACCCTAGGGTTCTTTACGGCGTCCTCTATTAACGGCGATTTATAAAACTATTATAACTAAAAGTAATTAATCCTAAATAGCTTTTTAAGGTTAGTTACTTTTAGATTTTTATTGGTATCTAATTATAGAAGGTAAATCTATATAGTAAGTAATAAGAGCTTCCATTATATAGAGAGTAACTATTTTAGTTATAATATTATATCTCTAGTAATAATAAGCTTTCTTATTAGTACCTCCTCCTTAATTTTATATAATATCTTCTCTTATATAGTAAATATATAATTAAGGATCGCAGCCTTTATATAAGGTAAGAATTTAGAGATTTTCTAACCTATCTAAAAAGGGATCTAACTTTATAGTATATATTAAATAATATATTTACGCTAGATCTTAGCTATATAAAAGCCTTTATTAATAGTATTAATCTTTAAATTAAGAATAAAGTCTTTTATAAAATAATAAGCTAACTATAGCTTTACTACTAGGTAATCCTCCGGTACTAGGAATAGATTATTAGATTTATTAAAGCCTATTTTTTAAAGGCTTTTCTTAGAGAACTAGGTATCTATATTATAAGGCTCTAGGTAAGGTATATAACCTTCCTAGTTAGGGATACTATTAAGAATTAAAGTCGCGGATACTATTAAGTAAAATAGTACTTAAAGCTATTATAAGGTAACTAATATATTAAAATACTTATATTTAATAAGATAGCATTTATTTATAATAATTATATAAAAATAAGAGTCTAATTAATACTCCTAATCTAGATTATAAATAGATTAAATTTTATCTACTTATATTTTTATAATCCTAGATTTAACTTAATAAGTATATAGTTTAGTTAGATTATAATAAGTACTAAATATATTATAACTAGTAATAATAATAGCCTTTATACGCTATTTTTTTTATTAAATAACTTATATATATATATTAGGTAGCCTTATATTATATACTTATTAGTAGAAGCCTTTAAGTAACGAGAGTTATTATAATATCTATAGATATTAAATATATTTAGGGTAATAATATTAAAGGCTATAATCTATTATAATATAAGGCCTTTAAGGATAATAATTAAGACTAGTCTTAGAGTTTCTTTATATTCTCCTAGGGAAATTTCCTAGCGACGCTGTAACTAAGCTATATTAGTAGAAGGACTATATATAAATATTATTATAAAAGGGTATAGAAAGAGATATATATTTATAAAAGACTATAGTAATAGGAACGCTTTTATAGGAAGTCTTTTATAAGAAGTCTTTTATAGGAAGTCTTTTATAATAAGTCTTATTAACTTATATATAGTAATATATATATTATAATCTATATCTTACCTAACCTAGTATAATCTAAAAGGAAGCCGGCTCTAAGATATTAATTATTATAGAAATTAATTATTACTTTAATAGCTAGTAGCTAAAAGAATTTTAGAGACTAAGAAAGATTTATTCTAAGTATATAGAATATTATATCTTTAGCTCCCCTCTATAAAATACCTAGTAGCTAATACAAGTCCTCTATATCTTCTTACTAATATTACTTAGAGTTAAAATATACTTACTACTAATTAAACTCTATTATAGCCGTATTAGTCTAAGGCCTATATTAGATTATATTATTAATAAGATTATAAGTAGTCTAAGTAAACTAAGCCTTTTACTCTTTTAAATTAATTAGGTTAATCTATCTTATATATTATATACTCGCCCGTGATACTTTAATATTATTAGCCTTATAAATAAGTTCTATAATTAGCTAGGCTTTCTAGAATTATTTAGATATATTAAATAGCCTAGAATTATTCTTAATAGCTATAATCTATATATTACTTAAGACTTTACTACCTATAATATCTTTATCCCCTCTCTTCTACTTAATATCCTATTTAAATTAATAGTCTACTCTATTTAATATTATAACTTCTACCTATTTATCTCGCTTTATAATATTATTAGATAGCGGGGAAATAGGATTTATAAGAGAGCTACCTAGTAGTAGTAGATTAATATTTCCCTAGGATTATATTAGCTATTATAAAAGACTCTAGGAAGAGAGCTTACTAAAGGCTTTAATAGAGTCCTTACTATTAGTAATATAATAATTAGTAATAAACTAGGAGGTAGAATCTACTAAGAGCTAGAGCTAGCTAGCTAGTTAACTAGAGGCTATAATAGAGTTTAAGAGGAAGGTAATAAGCTAGTAGAAGCTTATAATAAGGTACTTATAGCTAGTAGTAAGCTAATATTACTAGTAGCGCCTAAATTACTTTCCTAGGTATAATAGCGGGATAGAGTATAGCTATACTTAACTTACTTTATTAATAGCTAAACCCGTAGATATATCTAAGCTTATAATAGTTCCTTATTAAAGAATAGACTAGTAATACTCTTTATATTAGCTTAGGATATATTATATAATATCTATATAAGGTAATCTATCTAATCCTAGCTTACCTTATCGGGGATAAAAGTAGAATATATATCTCTATTAAATAACTCGCTATAAATTACTCGCTCTTTAATAGTTTTTAATATTAAGCCTCGCTTATAAATACCCCCTTTAATATAAATTCGCTTCTATTTAGGTAGAAGCTACTCCTTTATATAGATATTAAAATATGGCTTAAATTAACTTTTATTAAGGAATCCTCTTATTTTTATTATATTAGTAAAGCTATATACCTTATAAAGCTTTCCTAAGTCTTATAAATCTATCTTATCCTCTTAAATTCTAATAAGTAAGAATACTATATTAGTAATTCTCTTATCCTAATTATAAAAGCCTTTAGTATAAGTCTAGAAATCTTATAAATTAGGGTATTTATATATCTATTTAAGAAGAACGCTAAGGAAAGTATTTCTTTAGTAATTTAAGTAATATAAGCGTAATTATAGGTGTCTTAAAAGTCTAATATAAAAAGGTAGGTAAGGTAATATAAGAAGGAAGAGTCTAGAATCTAAGGGATATATTTCTTTATAAGTGAAGTAAAACTATAAAAAGCGTAAATAATCTAACTATAAGACTTATAATACTTATAGAACTACTAGAATTATATTTAATAATATAGTAAGGGCTATATATACTATTTATTAATTATATATATTTAATAACTAACTTATAAATATCTAATACTAAATAATAGGTCTTAATATATCTTAACTTATAAAGTCTATAATCTCCTACTGAGAATAAAGGTAATACTATAGTAGAATAAAGATACGTTTAACTTAATAGTCGCTTATAATAGCCTTTACTATAATACCTTATTTAGGGGATATAAGTACCTTATAAGGTATCCTATTATAATAACTATTAATTTAATACTAATAAAGAACCTTTTAGCTCTTATAAATAGAGTTTATGCGGCTTAAATAAGAATAAGGCTCTATAATAAGATTAACTATTCCTTTTTAGGAAGCTATATACGAATCTCCTTATTCTAGCTCTTAGGGAATTAGATTAATAACTTATTAGGATAACGTCTTAGCCTTATAAAATTAACTACCTACGAATAGTTAGCTAGAATATGAATAATAATAGATCCTTATCTCTATCTTATCTAGTAACTACTTATACTAATAGCTTTAGGGATAATAGCCTTACTAAGGCTCTATTTATACCTCTTATTAAAGGTTCCTATAATTCTAATAATAGAGGCTTATATAATAAGGTTACTTCTCTAAGTCTCTATTATAAACCTCTTATATAGTCTAATAATAAAGGCTTATATAATAGGACTACTTCTCTAGGCTTCTATTATAAACCTCTTATATAGTCTAATAACGAAGCCTTCTAGAATAAGATTACTTCTCTAGGTCTCTATTATAAACCTCCTATATAGTCTAATAATAAAGGCTTATATAACGGGACTACTTCTCTAGGCTTCTATTATAAACCTCTTATATAGTCTAATAATAAAGCCTTCTAGAATAAGATTACTTCTCTAGGTCTCTATTATAAAACTCCTATATAGTCTAATAATAAAGGCTTATATAACGGGACTACTTCTCTAGGCTTCTATTATAGGTTTCCTCCTATATAGTCTAATAATAAAGCCTTCTAAAATAAGACTACTTCTATAAGCTTCTATTATAAACCCCCTTCTATATAGTCTAATAACGAAGGCTCTTATAATAAGAATACTTCTTTAGGTTATTATAATAGACCAGCTCTTATATATTCTATTAATTATACCTCTTATAATAAGAGTAGCTCTATAGGCTTTTATACTAAGGAGCCTAATAAGATATATAATATATAGATAGATAGTATAGATAATAATATATGAATAAAGTCTCTAGATTTATTCTCTAATAAATAAGTATTAGATCTAATATACTTAGCCTCTTTAAGTAATAATAATATAATTAGTAAAGATAATAAGGATTTATTTATTATATCTACGCTTCTTTTCTATATCCTTCCCTTACTAATTATTTAGTAGCCTTATAATAAAGTTACGAGAATTCCCTAGGAATTACGACTACTTATAATTCTCGAGCTTCTTAAAGACCTTAATCCTTCTAGTAATAAAGATAAACTTTAAGCCTCTATATATAATATTCCTATATAAATACCTTTACTAAATAGTTTAATCTAAGTATACTTATCTCCTCCCTTACTAACTCTATCTTATAAGATAATTATTTAATAAGGTAGTAAAGATATTATACCCTCTACTCTATATTTAATACTAGGTTTATAGTTTAAAAAGTTAGGGGACTCGCGGATAGACTATATTTAATTATAAGAGGTTATATGATTATTAAAGCCTTCTATTAAAGGAGATAATAAGACTATAGATTCGCCTAAGTAATTAGATATATAGAGCCTTCTATTAAAATTAGATATACTTAAGTAATAGATTCGCTAGTATATTCCTCTATTATAGCTTTCGCGGAAGCCTTTAATAGTCGCCGTTAAGAAATAACTATTACTACTATAATAATAGAAGGATATATAATAATAGAGGATTAAGTAATAGGCTTAGTAATACTAGTATAACCCTTTAGATCTAGGATATATAATATTATTAGCGACCTATTTATATAAGAAGATATTCTTTAGTATAACCTATTATATAGACGAGCTAATAGAACTATAGTAGTTATATATATAAGGTTCCTTAATCTAGTCTATATTAGGTAAAGTCTACTATATATAAGGAGGAATACTTATTATCCTAGGTAATTTAATATAAATCTAGTTAATATCCTATCCTTATTAGATTAGACGTATTATATTTATTAGTCGCGATTATTAATAAGGTATTATAGGGAATATTCTTCTAAGGTTATAAGTAGTTATTAACTCTATAATATCTATCCTAGACGCTTTTAACCTAGACTTAGATATAAAAGGTAAACTCTTCCTCCTAGAGGATATTCTACTTAAGTAAGACTTATAGTTTATTATATAATATATTATCTACCCGGTAATAGTAATAGGGAATAGGCGTATCCGAAGGAAGCTAAACGCTAAGAGGGGGAGGAGGAGAGAGGTAGCGAAGTCCCCCGCGGAAGAGAAGAATAAGTGGGCTCTACGCTCCCTACGCCTAGACGACTAGGGCGCGATCGTAACTAGGGAGGTAACCCGCCCCCCTTAGAGGATCGAGAAGATAATATACTATTAGTGGAGGTCCTCCTAGGATACTATATAAGATGAATACTAGTCGGGACTAGGAGCTAGGGATCGCCCCCCCGGCTAGCTCGGGGGCCTGTAGGCCGGCAGGAGGTCCCTCTATAAGGGCCTCTAGAAGGCTGAGAGCTCCGTCTTTACGTAGATAAGAACGGGAAAGATCGGGCTAGCCGCCTTCTTATACTAGTATAAAGTCCCCGGCTTTATATCCGCAAGCTGCGGGTACGGCTGGCGTAGGTAGGATATAAAGTATATCCTTATCTATTACCCTAGGCTCTAGGACCGCCGCTAGGAGCTAAAGGATACCTTAGGCGCGGTAGACGCCTATAAGATACTCGCGAACGCGGGGGGGGTAAAACGAGTAGTAAGATAGATGATCTAGACTAGGCTACTAGGCTAGTTCTCGCTCGCAGCGAAGTAGTTATACTAGAGCCGACCTTAGACGTAAATCTTTACTACCGGAGCGAATTTCGCTTTTATAGTATATAAGCCGGCCCTAGGGAGCTAGACTAATATAGTAGTAAACACGACCGCCTATTATTATAAAGGACCGAATATAGTATAAAGAGAAAACGGAATAGAAGTTATAAAGAAGGTAGGAAAGGTAAGGGTTTTCACCTGCGCCTATGCTTGGCATAGGTATACGGTTTCCCCTACGAGTCGGCTACCGTCGTAGCGATTATAAAATACCTGTAGGCCCCCGTAATTATCTTTTAATAGTTTAGATAGACGCGTATATAATTCATTTATTTATTTATATAATATATTAATATCTATCTTAACTATAATTTTAATACTAATAAAGACGAAGTTCTCTTCCTAGATAATTAACTATTTATTTATAAAGTACTAAATCTTTAGTCTACTATAATTCGGCCTCTTTAGTAATTATATTAAGTACGTAGTAAGCTTAACGTAGAATACTTTAGTTATATTACTCTTAAAGTTATAGTTATAAAGTCTCCTATTTTATTTCCTTATCTCCTATTTATTAATAATTTTAGTATCTATTATAATATATACTATATACTTAAAGCCTTCTATCTTATTCCTACCTATCTTAGCTATAATAAGCGTAGAATTCTTACTAATATTTTTACTCTATTATTAAGACCTTATAATATAAATTTAAAAGATATTATAAAAGGCTTCTATAAACCTATATAAGAGTTAGACTAAGTTATAAAGCTTAAAGTTAATAGTAAGACCCGTATTATTTAGGCTTTTATAATAATATTTCTTAGTAATATACCTTAATAAGCTAATAATAGCGGGTTTATAAAATATATAATAATAAGGGGCTATTATATATACTTCTACCTAAAAGATAATTAAGTAGATCTTAGCTATAATACTATAATAAATAGTAGATATTACTAGGAAATACTTAAATAGCGCTAGGCTACTAAGAATCTAGATAGCTAGTAGCTTAGGATATTTATCTAAAATATAAGTATCTAGGTTAAAGCTCTACTAATTATAAGTCTTATACTAGCGTTAAATCTTATTTAGACTAGAGCCTATAATATACTATATTTAGAGTAGAGAGGTTTAGGTAGGATTTTATAAGGCTTTCTAATAATATCTATCCTTAGTAAATAAGGCTTTATAGCGTTCCTCTAGGCCTTTTAGGAGTTCCGCTTCCTACTAGGATAGAAGCGTATCTAGAGTCCTATATTCTATATATAGTCCTAGTTACTATTAGAGGTAGGTAGAGTAACTATACTTACCCTACTAATCCTTTATAATAAAGTAATAATTAGCTAGTTCTAACTACTATTTCTCTAGGTTATAGAATAGGTTATAACTATCTAGTTAACCTCTATATAGGCTATTATACGGGCGTTTAGACTTATTACCTAATTAAATACCCTTATTAGGAGTTAATAATATATTAATCTAAATATCTCATATTAACGCGTCGTAGAGGCGTATAAGGCCTATTAAGAATTAATATTATATACTATCCCTCCTATAAAAGGCTTTAGTAGTAATAATAATAATAATAATAATAATTCTAATAATAAGGCCGTACTATAAGAGGTTCTATTAGAAGTAGGAAGCTCTAAATCTAATATAAACCTATTATAGCGAAATCTAAAGGCTATTATAAAGGCTATAGCTAAAAAGCGTCTAGATAATAGGAAGGGTAAGGGAAAGGTATAGTGGCGACTAGCTAGTAATAAGTTTAAGAAGCTTTTAAGACTCCTAAATATATATATAGGTCTTTATCTTACTAATAATATAAAGGAATATATAATAGTTATAAATTTAAATATCTTAGTAGGGGAATTAAAATATAAGTTATCTACCCTTACTCTAACCCTCCTATAGCTACTAATAGTCTTTATAGGGTTTTTAAAGGTATAATAGATATAGCTATACCGCCTAATTTAATAGGGTATCTCTTCGTAAGAGACGTAATATAGTAGTTATTATAGTTAGGCCTAGTAGGAGTATAAGATTACGACTACCCTAATATAATAGATACCCTAGAGATACTTAATATATAGTATACTACGCTAGTATAGAGTTTCCTCCCTATTAGCGAGTAGAATATAGATAATAATATAACTAAAGGCTTCTATAATATACTTAATAATAGTAAATACTATTCTAGCTAGCTTTCTCTAAGAGGTTTTATACTAGATAGATACTATTAAATCTAGGCTATAATAAACTTAATAAAGCTTAACTTATAATAAAAATTTATTTAGTATTTTATAGCCGCTTATAAGGACAAGTATAAGTTATAAGTTATAGACTTTAGTATAAGTGCGTTATAATAGTACCGTAGAATTGCTTATACAGATTTATAAGTATAAGGTAGTAGCTTACGCGTTAAGTCTAATAAAGCCTTCTGTAGGGTTAAGCGGCGATATATATATAATATTAGTAATTACCTATAGATTAGGAGGGAAAAGGGTTGACTACTCTAGGTTTTTTTATATATATATTATTATAAGAAGTATATATTCTTAATTATAAAGCCTTTAACTATATTATATAATAAAGCTAGGGTTCCTATACTTAATATAATACTTAACCTACTAGTATATTATTAGAAGGAAAAGTAGTATATTTTTAAATTACTAGCTCTCTATTATAAGATGATCTATTTAGTAGATATACTAAATAAACTAGACTAGCTAGATAAGTTATATCTATTAGAGTATACGTAGGGAGTAGTATACCTATAAAAGCCTTTAAAGGATAGTTATCTAATAGGTAGTAGAGGTATATTAACTACTAGTAAATACCTTTTATAGTACCGTAGTACTAATAGAGAGTATAGTTAGTTAGGTTATATAGGTAGAGGCGCGTAGGATAGAAATTAAAATAGCGATTACCCTTATATTATACTTATTATGTGATAGTTAGATAACTAGATTAGTTATCTAGTAGTTATATAACTACTACCGTTATTAAGGTTTTTTAACTATTATTAGTTTTAGTAAAGGTATAAGGATTTTTAATAGTTCTAATCTAGGAATATAATAGTTAAACTACTATTACCTATCTCGATTATAACTATCCTAAACCTATTATATAGCTAATTTATAGCGGTTATATAACGGTTATCCTACTAGTTTCTAACTAGAGTATAGTAGTTAAAAGAGTTATATAACCGCTATACGCTAGCTATATATCTAACTGATAGCGGTAGGATTCATCGTTTATTAACTATTTCGGCCTAGACCGAAATTACTCTAGGTGGACCAGATAGTATATAAATTTAAGAAGATAGTAGAAGAGTATTCTTAGGGAGGGAAAATATAAGGGGGTAGAAGGAGCTAGGTATAAATGGCTAGCTAGAGCCTAATAGGTATAAGAGTAGGTAATATAAGCCCTAGGGGGATATTTATTATAATACTAATAGGTAGTACTACTAGGAAGGGATTAAAAGTAGTAAATAATAGGAAGGCTAGGACCTTAATAATCTAAATTAATAATTAGATTAAAAAGAAAATAATAATAATAAGTAGCTAATTAAGAGATTTAAAATAATTATATTTTTAAAGATATAAGAGATTATAATATTAAAGTACTTAATTAAAGGTAACCTAATACTACTTATAATAAAGATAGAGGTAAGGGAGGAGTTAAAGGAGAATAATAATTAAGTAAAGAAAGTATATAAGTTAATAAGGGTATTAATGTAGACCTTCTTAATTATAATATATAAGGTATTAAAGAAGATAGTAGATATATTAAAATAAAAGGAGGTAAAAGAGGTAATTATTTAATAGAATAAAAAGAACCTCCTAGGATTAAAGATTATAAGGGTAGCTTAGTTATAAGTAGTTATATAAGAGAAGAGAGAGGGAGAGGTAGTAAAAGAGAGGGCCTTACTACTATTAGAGCTACTTATATTAGAGATAGTAGATAAGGTAATTAAAAAGGGCCTAATAAAGGGATATAACCTCTTAGAATATAAGAGATAAGAGAGGAATAGGGTAGTAATATAATACTTTAACTACTAATAATATAAGTATATAATAAGATATTATAAGAGCCTAGTATAATATAGAATTTATACTAGTAGGTATAACTTAAGGGATTATAAGGTAAAGGAAGGAGAGGTTAAGAGGTATAATAATTATAAGAAGAATAGTTATATAACCTAGGAGTAAAGGTATATAATTAAGGTAAGGGAACTTAATAAACTCTATTAAAGGATTATAAAAAATAAGAAGAAGTTATATAAAAGCTTTATAAGAGGAAATAGGTAATAAGATACCTTAAAGCCCTAAGGGGAGTAGATAATAATAGTAGTAAAGAAGAAGAGGAAGCTTATATTAGGGTTTAAAGACTTTAGTAAGGTTATAATATAAATAGGTCCTTAAGGGGATATAAGGGAAAGGGGAATTATACTACCTCTAATAGTAATATTATAGAATAGGCTAGGAAGATTAATTACTCTCTAAGTAAAGGAGATAGGCTAATAGATATTAAAGGATATACTAGTATAAGAGGCCCTAATTAATATAAGGGTAGAGGTTATAAGAGATATCTAATAGGGGTCCTTATAAAGGTATAAAAGATAATAAAACTATTATAATATAATATATAAAGGGAGTAGATTATAATAATAATAGTACTATTAAAAGATAAAGAGATATAATAGATAGATATCCTAGCTATCTAAAAACTATTATATATAAAGAGGATAGGTTTAATATATAACTTAAGTAGAGGAGTATTCTACTTAATATATAAGGTTAAAAGAGATATAAAAATATATTTTTATAAATAAATATTAAAACATTAATAAATAGGGAGTTAAATTTATATTAAGGGACTTATACTTCCTAAAGATATAAGTTATAAGGAAGGAAGGAGAAATATTAATATATCTTTAAATATATAATATATAACCCTAGCCTAAAATCTAAGACTTTAATAGATAGCCCCTTTATATTATTAGGGGTAAAAGAGTAGTTAAATTAACCTAGGGAGTATATACTAATAGGGGACTTTAACCTCTATTACCTAAACTAGAATAATAGGGGTAGGTATATATATTATAAAGTAGTAGATATATTAATAGATATTATAAGGGAAAGGGGAATAAAACTTACCTTATTAAAGGGTATAATAACCTAGAGGGTAAAGAAGGTAGAAAGTATTATTAATCTAATATTTATAATAAAGGTTATTAAATAAATATTATTAAGATATTATATTAAGTTAAACCTCTATTATAAATTTAATTATATCTTAATATATATTAAGGTTAACCTTAAAATAAAAGTAGTAGTCTTATACTTATAAAGGATATAAAAGATAGTAAATTTAAAGGAAGTAGAGAGGTAAATAAGCGCCTTTTAATACTTACTACTAAAAGGGGAGCTAATAACTAGGGAGTAAATAGATAGCTACTTAACTAAGATACTTTAAGGCCTTATAAAAATTATAAAGAAGGTAGTATTATAAGTAAAATCCTCCTTAAAAGTAAAGTCCTTTTAGAACTCTAATTATATAAAGGTTATAAAAGTGGTATTAAAGCTTAGGGTAAAGTATAATTATAAAAGAAGTTAAGGGAGTCTAGTAATATAATAAGAGGCCTAGAAGATTAAGGGGAGGATATTAAAAAAGGTAAAGGTACTCTATTTTAAAAAGGGAGTATATAAGGTATCTTAGTTACCTAATAAACTCTAGAAGCTAGTTAAATAAAGCTAAGAAAGAAATATACTACCTTAAGAACTCTTAAGGTTCCCTACCCTTAAGAAGGAAGGGAAAGGCCTTAAGGTAGAGTTATTTTAAAAGAAGGTAGAGGTCTTTTAAAAGACCTTCTTCCCCTTACCCTTAAAGGTAGATTTAAGTAATATCTAGGGGTTCTAATATAATATACCCTTAATAATAGATATAAAAGTTATTAAGGAGGAAGTTTATAAGGTAATTAATAGGCTAAAATAGAATAAGGTATTAAGGGTAGATAGGATCCTAAATAAATTCTTAAAGATAGTAGAGAGAGAGTTACTACTTAGCTTTATATACTTATTTTAAACTTATTTAAAGGTTAGGTACTATTTAATAAAATTTAAAAAGGCTAATATAATTATTTTAAAAAAGTTAAAGAAGGAGGACTATTTTAAACTAAAGTTATATTATCTAATTACCCTACTTAATACCTTAAAGAAGGTACTAGAGGTAGTTATTATAAAAAAGCTAGGTAACCTTATAAAGGAATACAAATTACTACTTTTATAATAAATAGGAGTAAAAAAGGGAAGGTTAATAATAATATCTTTTAAAATAATAGTAGAGGTAATATATATAATATAAAATTATAATAAGTCTAATATAATAAATATATTATTATTAAATATTATAAAGGCTTTTAATAATATCTCTTATAAGAGGTTATTATATAACCTAAAGAAGAAAGGGGTCTTAACCCTTATTATAAGGTAGGTATAAAGCTTTTTAATAAAAAGGGCTATAATAATTATATTAAGCTAGGAGATAAATAGAATAAAGATAATAAAAACTAGGATCCCTTAAGGGTCCTTGATATTACCTATTTTATTTCTATATTTTAACTCCCCACTAATAGAGGAATATATAAAGATAAAACTCTAGATATAAACTAAAGGCTTTATTAATAATATCTACCTAAGTATTAAGGAGAATTATAAGATCCTAGTAAAGGTATATAAGATATACCTTTACTAGGTAGATATATATAGGATAACCTTTACCCCTTATAAGTATAAGTTAATCTACCTATTAAGGAGCTTTAAAAAGGTTTAATATAAAAGTAATAATAAACCTTAAAATAATAATAATATACTTAGAAGTATTAATAAGAGTCCTTAGACTTTATATTAATAGTAAACTAAGGTAGAGCCTATATATTAATAGGATAAAATTAAAGATAAAGATATAAAAGCTAACCTTATTAATTATTATTAACTTAATATAAGGTATTATATTTAATAAAATAAGATAGATTTATAATATAATAATTTAATTAATAATAATTTATATAATAGAGATATAATATAACTTAATAGGGATATTAAAGGTAAAGAAGGTAAATATTATAATACTAGAAATTATATAAAATAGGTATTTAAAGATAGTACTTAAAGCCTTTAAGGTAATAAGTATATAAGTATTAAAGGCGGAATTAGGGGTCTTATTAATAAGGATAGGCTTTAATTAGTTAATATTATATATATTAATAAAATAGGGGATCTATCTATTAATTAAGGAAGGGAACGCGAGGATCTATTATAAGTTAAGAGGAAAAAGAGGAAGGGAGAAGAGGGTTATAAAGACTTTAATAGAGGAGAAATAGTCCTAGGTAAGGGGAACCCTCTAGGTAGTAGTAAGGGGAGGGGATATAGGGATAGTAGCCTAGGGCCTTAAAGGTAAGGGAATTATAAGGGGAGATAGCCTTACCCTTAAAGAGATTAAGAGGTAGGTAAAGGAGAAGTAAAAAGAGAGGTAGTAGAGATATTAAAGGAATATCTTTAATTATATAAAGATAGTAGTATAAAGGGGAGGAATCTAAGAGATAAGAGTTAATCTTTATATAAGGCTTTTTAAGGTTAAGAGCTTTATAGGTATCTAGTTATATATAAAGAAAATAGGACTACGCGCCTTCTTATATAAGAGGAGAGTACTAAGGGTTAATAGTATTAATTATAAATATAAATAGAGGTATTAAGATATTAAGTATATACTTATATTCTACCCTAATTATATAAAAGGGAGGAGGTAGATACTTTAAAGAGTAAGGTTAAGTAACTTCTACTAGATAATATTAACCTTAAAGGGGTTAAAAGTAATAATTAAGTAGGTTATTTAATAAGGTATACTTAGCTAGTTTATATTAATAAGGGAATAACTCTTTAAGATTATATAAGAGTAGGAAGGCTCTAATTAAAGGGTAAAGGGGTAGGTAACCCTAATAAAAGAAGGGAATAAAATAATATAAAAAATTTAAGATAAAATAGTATATAATATTTAAAGATTTAAAAATATAATAATAAGTAGGATAAGAGATAAGGTTTTCTTTTATAAATTATAGTTTCCTCTAATAAGCTAGATATAAACCGCCCTTATTAGCTCTAAGTAGCTAGATAGTAGAGTATAAAATATAAATATAAAATAAATATAAATCCCTTAAGTTACTATATTTATTTTTCTATAATAGTATATTATAATAGGGGTATATATTTATAAAGAGGTTAAATAATTTATTAATTAAGTAGAATATTATATCTCCTACTATTTAAGGATTCTTATATATTTAATATCTCTAACCTAGTATCCGCCCCTAATATATATTATTTAAATACTAGTATAAGCCTTAATTATCTTAACGCGTATCTAGATAATATTTAAGAGGTAGTAGAGGAGTAATTTCTTAAAGGGTCTCTTTAAAGATAGAGGGAGTAGGTTATTAAGTATTCCTAGGTAAAATAACTACTTAAATACTTATATTAATAAGGGTTATATACTACTAAGGAGGAGTAATATTATAATAGAGGTAGTTATAAGAATAAGTACTTAATAGTATTTCTTTAAGGTAAGGTTCTATTAATATAATATCTCTAAGGTTTATTAATAAATTAATAGATATAATATAAATAGGTAATATAATCTTCTTTAAGTATTTAATATACTTTATATTATTACTCTTATAAGATTTAACCCTCTTATTAATAGTATTAAGTTCTAGCTTAGAAAGAGCTACTTACTTAGAAGGTATTAATAGGGAGGTAGAGGAGCTAAATTTAATATAAGAGGGGTAATATTATATTATTTAAAGGTAGTTAATATAATTTATATATTATAAATTATAAGGGGAGGTATTACTATTTATAATATATTATAAAATATAAAGAAGAGGTAGAATAAAAAAAACTATTAATATAATAGAGAGGCGCTAAGATATAATATAATTAGATAAATTTAATAGGTAAATCTATTTATTATAATATATCTTTTAAAGTACTAGATTAATTTGAATTATTTTTAAAATATTAGGTAGGTAGAAATAAGCTAAGTAATATTATTTATATAAAAAATATAATAGAGTATTAGTATAGACATAGGTAGAATATAAAGAAAAGTAGACTTTTAATATTTATACTAGTCCTAGAAGGGTAATTAGGGGACTTATTAACTAATTAATAAGTTATAATAAGCTTAGGGTCTTAAATTATAGATATTCTATTATAATAAAGAAGATACTAGTAAATTAGAAGGGATTTATATAACTTATAAACTCGCTATTAATATAGCTCTACTAGTACTAATAATATAGATAGATAACTAGGCCTTAATTAAGTCTATAATAAACTTATAAGGATAGTTAGGATAATATATCTTAAAGAGGATTATTAATAGCCTATTAAGCCTTGAGGAAATAGGTATTCTAGTAATATTCTAATAGATAATAGTATATTAGGGAGTTCTAGGTAATAAAAAAGCTAATAAACTAGCTAATAGGTATTATAATAAGGTACTTATAAGGACTAGATCTATTTACTCTTAGCTAGTAAGTAATATATTAGAGTATTAATTAATAAAATTTAGGCTAATACCTAGGAGGAATATAAGTAAGGTACTAAGCTAAAATAATAGGTACTTATACTAGACTACTAGATTATAGCCTTTTATACTAGGGTATAAAAAGTTATAAGTTTAGTAGTTACCTAATTATAAATAAAGATAGCCCTTAAGGACCTCCTATATATATATTAAGTAGTAGAGTTACTTAAATATCCCTATAAAGAGGGCTATTAGACTTAGGAGTATATTATTAGATTATATCCCTTATTTAAGGATAAGAGGTAGGCTACTTAAGGCGGCTAACTAATTAATATTAAGATAATTCTTACTATAATAAAACTAGTAAAATAGGCCACGAAATTTATAATTAAGATAGGGTCCTTGAAGGTCTTTAATAAGACTATTATTAAAATAATAATAATTACCTAAGGGTAATAGTATTAAGATTTTCTATATAGGGATAATATCTAGCTATTATACTAATAAGCGGAGGTACTATTCATCTAACTAGATTATAAACTAATAATAATAATAGTAGGAGGGAGTTCTTATTTAAGGGATATATTAGTACTCTAGGGTATTATATAATAGTATAATACTACTAAGCAACTATATTTTAGGGGGATATTAGGATGATAAGAGGTTATTTTAGATTTTTAGATTTTAGATTTTATTTACTTAGTTACTTACGGGGTTTATTCCAGCGTTGATTAGTTAGTTATAAAGTACTTAACTAGATATAGCTGTAAGGCCGAGTAGGATCTAGACTACTCTAGCTTATAGAGGCTAGAGGGTATTCTCCTCCGCGTAGGATTAATATATACATATATATACATACCTATTAAGACTATTATATTCTAAGAGTTTATAAAAGAGCTAAAAGTTAAGTATAATTTATAAAAAGTTATAAATAACTACTATTACTTAAAATAATAATAATAATAAAAGGTAGTTAAAGCCTAGTTACTAACTACTACTAAATATAACACTTAGGTACTTTTATAATAATTATTAGTTATAGGGCTATTAGGGCTATTAAGGTAGCTTTTAAGCTAGCTATAATAGCTATCTATTATACCTATTAATAGGGTATTTATAATAAAACCTATTATAGGATATAATAGTTAATTAGGTATAAATCTCTATACTTTAACTAGCGCTAGGTAAATAACTTATAATTACTATATTAATAGTAGAGGTAAGTAATTATACCTCCCCTAGCTAAGAAGTATAAGGCTAATTTAATTAAGGTAGATATTAATCTAATTAGGGTAGATATAATATTAATTATAATAGTTATAATAACTTCTAAGGTAAATATAACCTTATAAAGGGAGGGGTAGTAATTAATATTAATATACCTTATAGCCTATTAGATAAACTTATAATTATAGATATTAAAATTAAATAAATTAAATACTTATTATAAATAAGTAGAAATAATTATAATAATCAAATTAATAAGTAATTTCTTCCTTAAGGTAGAATATAGTACTAATAAGTTTAGGTATATTACTTATTTAAAGGAATATAGTTTCTTAGTAGTAGCCTTAATAAATACTCCTACTTATTAGGAAGAAGTGTCCTCGCTAAATAAATAAAAAAGGTATATAGTCTTATAGTTAATACCTATTATTTTTATATTAAAATTCCTTATATAAATTCATACCTTATTAAGATACTTCTATTATAATTAAGAATCTACTACTAGTATAAGGAAGATTTTAGTTTAGGAAACCTATTATACGCGTATCTAGTACTATATTAAGGTAGTAAGAGTAGCTAAGATAATAAGTATATTTTTATTAAGGTAAACTTTAGATAGGAAGACCTACTAGAGCTAGTAGTAGATTTAAATACTATATTATATCCTAATACTAGCTTATTATTCTAATTATAATATTTTATTATAGTTTATACTAGATTTTAGATTATAGGTAATACTAAAGTAATTTACTTAAATATAAGATATATAATAATACTTATTAATTATAAGTTTCTAGTATAAATTTTACTTATAATAATTATTAAAAAAATACACCCTAATAAATATCTAGGGTATAAGTTTAGCTAGGTAATCTACTAATCTTCTCTACTATAATAGAATATCTATGATTTAGGACCCTAAGCTTATCGTAGCTTATTAGTTAGTTAATAAGTCCCCTAATTACCCCTTTAAGACTAGTATAAATATTAAAAGTCTATTTTTCTTTATATTCTACCTACGTTTATATTAATACTCTATTATATTTTCTATATAAATAACATTACTTAGCTTATTTCTACCTACTTAATAATTTAAAAATAATTTAAATTAATTTAGTACTTTAAAAGATATATTATAATAAATAGATTTACCTATTAAATTTATCTAACTATATTATATCTTAGCGCCTCCCTACTATATTAATAGTTTTTTTTATCCTACCTCTTCTTTATATTTTATAATATATTATAAATAGTAATACCTCCCCTTATAATTTATAATATATAAATTATATTAACTACCTTTAAATAATATAATATTACCCCTCTTATATTAAATTTAGCTCCTCTACCTCCCTATTAATACCTTCTAAGTAAGTAGCTCTTTCTAAGCTAGAACTTAATACTATTAATAAGAGGGTTAAATCTTATAAAAGTAATAGTATAAGATATATTAAATACTTAAAGAAGATTATATTACCTACTTATATTATATCTATTAATTTATTAATAAACCTTAGAGATATTATAGGTTAAAAGGTACTTTAAGGGAAGTAGGTATTTAAGTTAAAAAGGGGGCCTTATAATAAAGTCCTCTATTATAAAGTATACTAGGTAGTTAAGGGTTTTAAATAATAGGAAGGGATTAATTATAATAAGACCTTTACTTTAGTAGTAAAGCTAATAAGTTATAAAGCTATCTTTACCCTAATTATATTCCTTAATTAAGAACTAGATTAAATAGATATTAAGACGGCCTTCCTTTATAAGAATATTAAGGAAGATATTTATATTAAATAGCTTAAAGGCTTTATAATTAAGGGTAAGGAATACTTTATTTATATCTTAAAAAGGTACTTTATAACCTAAAATAATTACCTTAAGTCTAGTTTTTTATATTATTTATATTCTTAAAGACTTAGGGCTTTATACTACTTATAACTAATAAAAGCGTCTTAATTAATTATAAAGATTAGGGCATTATTATAACTTATATAAAAATTTACTAATTATTAGACCTAGTTAAACTACTATTAATTAAGTTAAGGATATACTTAATAAATACTTCTAGATAATTAACCTTAGCCTATATTCCTTCTATTTAAGTATATTAATTAAGTAGGATCAAGTAAATTAAATATTATAACTAGGTTAAAAAACTTATATTAAAAAGGTATTAAGGGACTTTAATATATAAGAGTTATATCCTATAATAACTCTAATAGATATAAATAAGTTATAAGTATTTAAAGAAGATTATATAACCCCTAATACTTTCTAAAAGGAGTATTAGTTAGCTATTAACTCTCTAATATATACTATATTAGGGACTAGGCTAGATATTACCTTTATAATCTTAATAATTAATAGATATAAATTAAACTTAAATTGACTATATTAAATAGCTATTAAGAGGATTTTCTATTACCTTTAAGGTATAATAAACTTATAACTTACTTTTTATAAGAGTATCTTTCCTCTTATTAGTTATAATAATATTAATTAGGCTAGTAACTAAGATACTTAGTAGTTAATTATAAGCTATATTTTTAATATTAATAGTAGAGTAATAAGCTAGTTGTTAAAGTAATAGCCTATTATTATCTTATCTAGTTATAAGGTAGAATATATAGGCTAGATATAGGTTATAAAGGAAGCTATCTAGCTCTAATAGCTCCTTACTAAGCTAGACCTCTCTAAGGATACCTATTAGCCTACTACTATAATACTCTACTATAATAACTAGGGAGCTATTGCCCTAGCTATAAACCCCTAGTTCTATATATATATATAAAGTATATTAATATCTAATATTATTATATATAAAAATAGGTTACTACTAGTAATATTAAGCTAAAATATATTAGGATTAATAAGTAGGTAGCTAATAGCCTTATTAAAACCCTCCCTAAGGATAAATTTATCCTCTTCTAGAAGGCCTTAAGCCTAGAGGTACTATAGTAGTAGGAGTCTTTAATATAATAAGGCTTTACGGGTACTTCTAGTAGCTTTATAAATACTCCTATTACTAACTAAGGGATAACTAGCTCTTAACTACCTACCCTTTTAACCTTATAACTCTATATTAGAATATTAGAATATAAAATAAACTTTATAGGCCTATTTAACTCTATTATCCTTTTATATTTTAAGCTTAAATAGTAAGTTATACTATTAGTAATATTATCTAGATACTAGATTACTCCTACTTATAAATTAATATTATAGTAGATAAATTAACTACTTTCTTATAAAACTATTAAGCTTAAATTATAATATATATCTATTATAATCCTATCTCTTACCCTACCTTTAATATAAAATAGAACTAGTATAATATATTCCTAGATACCGGTAAATATAATACTTATAATAGCTTTTAGTATAATATCCTTATAAGCTATAATAGCTTTACCGTCTTCGCTACCTAGATATATATCTAGGTAGGATAAGAAAGCGGATAACTAATACTACTAGGGAGTTATAATCCTCTATCCTAATATTAATATTTTTATTTTTAATTATAATACTATTAAAAATATAAATATTAAAATTAGGGCTTATAAAGCCCTCCTCCCTACCTAATATAAGCTTATCTAGTATATTAAAGGTAAGAAATATACTATTAAGTTACTATAATATAGAAACTTTAATAGCGTACCCTTATAAAATAAGTATATCTTAGAGATAGTTATATAAATAGAATTAATAACCCTATAATTATACCTACCTTATTAGGGTCTATCTAATTTATATTTAGAAGGGTTTTACTAAATTACTACCTTATAAGGGCTTCTACTACTATCTACCTTACCTTTACGCCTCTTACCCGGCATTTAATTAAGAAGGGGGATTTTAGATAGTAGGAATAAAATATAAGTTAATTATACTATTATACTAATAAGGTACTTTAATTAAGTAGGAGTATTAAAATATATTAAAATAGGGTATAATTAGTTAGACTAGCCGCGTACTTAACGCGCGCTAGTACCCGTCTTAGTATCCTATATATTCTATCTCTCTCTACCTATATAGCTAGTAATGTAATAACTATTACTATTCTACCTATTTTAATAACGAAATAGGGCTAAAACCTACTATTAGCTAATAGAACTTAAAGTTATATACCTAGTTTAGACTATTTATAAAATTAAGTACTTTATTAATAATTTACCTTTTATAACTATTATACTTATAAACTATTTAGTAATAGTAAATATTATAAGGTAGGTTTTACTTACCTCTTCCTTAATTAATAAACTTAATCTTAGACTAGTTTATATATTTTAGTACTTATTATAATTTAAGCTAGATATTTAGTACTAACTAAGTAAGTAATATATTATACTAGATATACTATTAAGGCTAATAAATAACTTAGCTATTAAATATAACTTATAGATAATTAAAGGAGGTATATTTAATAATATTTTTATATTTAATAGTTTTCTTATTAAAATATTACCTCCTTTTAAAGACTAAGTAGAGGCTAGCTATATAGTAAGTAAGAAATAGACTAAGATTTATAATAACTTAAAGGATAAAGAACCTACCTTATTAGATATTCAATTTTATTTTATAAAAGGGTTACTCTACTTTATAAACTATAAAGGAAGGGTATAATTACACCTTCCTAAAGAGTTTAAGAAGGAGATATTCTACTAGGCTTATAATTAAAAGTCTTACCTAGGATTTAACTCTATATATAAGGTAATTATAAGTAACTACTACTTTAGAAAATTAATAAGATAGTTATATTTATATATTAGCTACTATTATAAATATAATCTTAATTAAATTAAGTAATACCTAGCTTATAGTATACTAGTACCTATAATCACGCCTCTAATACTATATTATATAGTAGCTACAGATTTTATTCTTACCTTACCTAAAACTACTTTAGGGATAAATACTATACTATTTATTATATATAAGTTCTCTAAGAGAGTAACTATCCTATATAACTATTAGAAAATTATATGCCTTATAGATATTATTATATCTTCCTTATTAGTTAGGTAAGTACTTATAGCTAGTACCTTACTAGATAGTAAATTAAGCCTTTCTATACCTATTTACCTAATAGTACCTTTGCCTTACATTACTTTTATAACGTGATTTCTACTACATTTAGGCGAAGGTCTTTCTAGAGGGAATAGTTAATTAGGGTCTACCCCAGGTAATTATCTTAGACTAAGATAAAATAATTATATCTAAGTTTTAATAAGGAGTATTTATAAGGTTAGGAGTTAAGTTTTTAATAAGTATTATATATTACCTATAAATAGATAGTTAATTAGAAAGAACTAATTAAATACTTAAAATTACCTCAAAATACTAGCTAACTATAAACCCTAGGAGTAATTAGATATTACTCCTACCTTAACTTAAAGGTATCCTTAATAACTTACCTATCTTAGCGACCTTTAAAAGCCTAAATAAAGTTATTTATAAGTATTAACTATATAATACCCTTACCTTATTATACCTAGATAACTAAATAAGCTTATTCCTAGAAGATAGAATTACTATTTAAAAGGAGGTAGAAGACTTAATTATATAAGTATATATTAAATCTAAGATAGAATATAATTTATACTATTACCTAATATAATTTAATAAAGGTAAGGAAGTATTTATAAAGTTATATACTAAATATAAGTTACCTAGCTTAATTCAAGTAAAAATATTTAACTAATAGGTAAGCCTAATTAAAATTATATAAAAGATAGGCAAATTAATATATAAATTAGATATCCTATTTAATTAAAAGATCTATCTAGTAATTTCTATTATATAGCTTAAGAAGTCGTTATAAGGTAATAATCTATTTAATAGAGGGTAAAAACCTAATTACTCTCTATTAATAAAGGATATAAATAAAGATTAATACTCTTATAAGATTAAAAAACTTATAAGAAGATAATAAAGGAAATATAATTAAAATAAGTTAATAATAAAATAGTTAGTCTACTAATAGGGATATAGTCCTAAATATAATATATAATATAAAGAAGACCTCCTCTAAAAGGTAGTTAAAATATAGATATTATATAATTAGGTATATATAGGTATATAATAGTATAGGGCACCTTACTTTAATTAGGTATAAACCCTAACTATACCTCGTTTATAGAATTTAAGGTGTAAACTACTATCTTAAATATAATAGGAACTTTTAAGTCTATAATTTATAATAATAAGAGCTTAATATAAGCTTAATAGAGTCTTAATATTTATATTTAACTTACTTTTATTTTAATAATTCTTACCTATTATATAATTTTATAAAGCTTATATTAAATAGAGTCTTACTTATATTTTATTATTATAGGATATTTATAGGATAAATTAAAATCTAATATTTTATTTTATAGTTTAATCTAGATTATAAGAAATAGTATTAACTAAAGACAGCCTTTCTAGCTATATAAAAGATAAAATTAAAGAGTATTAATATAGACTTATTTAGGAATTATTTAATTATTTAATTAAAATATTTTTAAAGTCTATTAATATTAATTATAGTAATTAATAGCTCTTCTATCTAAGCTAGGAAAGCTTTATTAACTACTAAGGGGTAAATAGCTAATTATTATAAAATAGCGCCTTATAATAAATATATCTAATAAGGATACCTAGCTACTAGCTAAGATAGTATTATCTAATTAAATAGTATAATAGGTAGTTTATATAAGTCTTATATCTTAAATAAGAAATACTTAATAGCCTCTTAATTTTAGCTATAATAGAGATCTCTTAAAGAGATAGGAGAATAAAGGGTAGGTAGCTAATATTCTAGATAATAATAGGGTAATATATAATATTATATTTTAAAAATCTTATACCTTATAAAGTAATGTTAGTATAGCTAAGCTTATACCTAATAAATAAATTAGGAGTTAGTAGTATAATAAGTTAAAGTTAAAAGTTAAGATATTAATACTTTATCTTTATATTAATAAAAACTTTATCTCTTTATTACTATTAATAGATTTTATAGCTACTATAAAATTAGTAAAGATTAAAGATAAGCTTTCTACTACTACTTAATTAAAGTAATCTAATAATAAATTTGTATCTTCTTAGGAAGGTAATAAGTCTATATTATCTTAGGAAGATAGTAATTAATCTAATTTCTCTACTCTATAACCTAGAGTATATTTACCTTAGATAAGTAGTAACTTACCTAAAGTATAAAAATCCTTACGCCTATTATAAGTTATTAAAGTAAGAAAGATAGAGAAGAGGAATAGTAAGTTTATTATAACCTTTAAGATATACTAATATAGATTTCACTATACTTTTATATGTTTCGCTTAGTAATAGTATACTAGCGGAATATCTCCCGCCTTCCTAATACTTTATTATTCCTTAATAATAATAGCCTAAATAGCTTACTAATTAATTAATTTATATAAATTAAAAGAGTCCCTATTAATATAATAGTAATACTATATAAAAGGCTTTATAATATTAATTAATTATCTTAAACTACTAAAAATATTAAAGCTACTCTTATAGTACTAATAATCCCTAAATTCCTCTAATAGTATAAAGAAGCCTATTTCTTTATAACTAATCTATCTCTATTTATTACTATCTATTATAATAGTAATAAGCCCTAATAGTATACTCTACTATTATACTTAGGTATAACCTTATACTACTTTAACTTACTATTAAAGACTTTAATAGCCTCTTTTATTAAACTTTATATAAGTTTATTACTTTTTTATATTTATTCCCTAAGATCTAAGAAGCCTTTCTTTAAAAGGAAGCTATTAAAGTAGCTTAACTACTACCCCTTAATTAATATCTTATTATATTAATAAATTAAATTTATTAATTTATTTAAGATACTAGTAATATATATATATATATATATAAGGTACTAGAGACTATTAGCTATTATATTAACTATATTATTACCCGTTATAAGTATCCCTTATAACTAGGGATCTTTAAGTTAAGTAATTAATATACTACCTTAATAAAACTACCCTTCTATCTATTTAATTAGGCTACTAATAGCCCTACCTTTTAAAAAGTAGTTAAATATTTTATTAAGAGTATTAAGTATTATTAAAGTCTCTTATAACTCTTATTTTATTTTATAAAGTATTAGCTACTATTAACTAGGAATAGCCCTAAGAGATTCCTATTAATTAAAATACCTATTACATCTTCTACTCTTACTCTATCTAATATAGAATTATTTATAAGAATACCCTTAATAATATTAAGTATTATATTACTAAATTTTAATACTAATCTTATAACTTATAAGACTTCTACTAAAGAAGTTATATATAAATAGCCTATTAAACTAGTATAATATCTAGTTATAAATAAGAATATAAGCTTTACTAAGGCTTAGTATACTAAGGTATAAGAAATAATTATTAGTATTATACTACTAGCCCTACTACTAGCGCTAGGACTTATAAATCCTAATATACCTCCTAGAGTACCTTTTAATAATAATAGTATTCCCTACTTTAATCTTAATAATAGTAGATATTTTAATCCCTTTTATAATATAATACTACCTCTAATATTAAATATATTAGTAGGACTACCTATTTTTATAATATTTATATATTTATAAATTATATTAAGAATATTATTTAAGTAAGGGGTAATATTGTTATTTATATAAACCTTTAATTATATCTTTAAGGAACTACTTAAGGATAGTATATTATTAAGCTTAAAGAAGGTAATAAATATCTTATTACTTATAATATTAAAGAATAGTATTATTTATTAATATAATAATAAAAGGCCTTATATTATATTAATATAAATATATTAATCTATAAAAAGTATATTATATAAGATACTTCTTAATAGAGAGAGCTTTAAGAGTACTCTTAAACTATTATAAGAGTAGCTAAGGATTTAAAGATTAAGGTAATAAAAAATTATATTCTTCTTATCTAAAATAATCTTAATATAAAATTCTAGTATAATATCTTTAAACCTATAAATAATAATAACTATAATAAGTTCCTTACCTTATTAAATTATAAAAAGTATTATAGTAGAATTATATATCTTAATACTTAAAATCTTATTAGCTATCTTAGTAAGAATAGTATAATAGATATTAATCTCTATTTTAACCTTTTTAATCTTAATTTTAATCTTAATCTTAATAGCCTTTTTAATAGTTACTACTACCTTAATTATAGTTATAAAATAATAATAATACTTACTATTAATATTAGAAGCCTCTACTAGGCTATTAACCCTACTAAGGCTATTAAAATTAAGGTAGTTAAGGCGTAAATATTTATACCCTCCTAATATAGCTTATAAGACTTTAAATAATAGTATTAGCCCTATTAAATAGGTCTAATTCTTTTAATAGGATACCCTAATAAGGTCCTTAATACTAGGGGAATTAAAATTAAAACTAGAACTAGAATTAAAGAAATTACTTTCCCTTTAGATTATAAGGGGAATAATAGTAATAGCTTCTAAGACCTTTATAAGTCTATTAGGCTGCTATTAAGGAAGTATTTAAAGGATAGCCTTTTTAGAGCTCTTAGAGTTATAAATAGGAAGGTTTATACTAGGATTTCACTTATAAGCCCTCTAATTTCTACTAGGAAGGTTCTTAGGAACTATCCTAGGAAGAAACCTTAGAATATTATTAAGTATTTATAATAAAAGATATTAAACTAGATAATAAGTTTATTACTATCTAAGATTCTTATTAAAGAATAAACTCTTTAATTACCTTTATAATTAATATTAGAAGACTACCTTACTAAAGCCTTTTATTATTAATTACTCTACTAGTAGTAGATACTCTAGTAAATACTAACTTAGTAAGTTATTTTATAGGGGATTCTACTATAATTATTTTATTAGTTACTTAATTAATTAATTAATTAATTAATAAGTTATACTCGCGTCTATCTAAACTATTAAAAGATAATTATAGGGGCTTATAAGTATATTATAGTCCCTATTATAATAGCTAACTTATAAGGGAAACTATATACTTATACCTTATAAAGGCCTAGGTAAAAACCCTTATTATTCCTATCTCTTTATAACTTCTAGTTTATTTCTCTTTATACTATATTTAACTCTTTATACCTAGTACTTATATTTATTACCTTATTATCCTAGCTCTCTAGGGCTAGATTATATATTATAGCGGCGGGTATTATTCTAATAATAAGGACTTACGCCTTAGCTTAGTCCTAATATAACTATATTATTATAAGTAAGAAGTAGCCTAATATCTTAATTTAGATTATTTATTTTACTATCTACTTTACCCCCTTTATATTTATAAGTATCTTATAAGTATTTAATATCCCTAAGGTATCCCTTAGCTCCTAGTAGTAGTTATAAAACCTAAGGTAGTTAATAAAGATATATCTTATATCCTACTTATATTAATTATACTTATAACTTATAAATATAAAGCTAGGGACTTTATATTATATAAAAAGGTAGCTAGCCTTATCTTCCCTATCTTTATCTATATAAAGGCGGAGCTCTCTACCTTTTAAAGGCCCTTATAAGGGGCCCTTCTACTAGTTTATAAGCCTCTAAACTAGGTAGGGGGATAATCTTTAGCCCTTAGTCCTATTTAATATTCTCCTTATATTACCTCTTAGGAGGACTTTTATTAATAGTATATCTTCTTCCTAATTCCCTAAGGGTATTAAGTTACCTCCCTAGTTATAACTATATTTTAATTATCTAGGTATAGGGAGTATAAAGCCTACTTATTCTTCTCCTTTATAAAGGACTCTATTACCTTTCTCCTCTTCCCTCTCCTAGCTCTAAGCTTCCTCTAGATATATTTATTCCCTATTACTATTACTAGGTAAATTCCTTTTAATATATATTAGTAGAGAACTAAGTAGTCTAATATTAATTATATAAGGGCGATCCCTACCTCTACCTCTAATACTTATATTAGGGTAGCTTTATATACCCCTAATACGCGTCTTAAGTAGCTATTCTAGATAACTTTAAGCTTCTTTATATATAATACCTTCTTTATTTCCCTTAGGCCTTATAATATATATTATATAATAGACGCGTAGGTTATTACTAGCCTTATTATTATATTATATACCCTCCTAGCCTTATTAAGGGTAGCTCCCTATATTAATATTAATATTATAGAAAGGGCTAGGCTCTAAATAATAAGCTTTACTTATATCCTCTTTAAGTATAAGCCCTATTATAATTTATTAATAATATATAATCCTAGGACTTAAATCTCTACCTAGGGTTTTATTATTATATACCCTAGACTAACTACTACGCTTATATTAAAGTAGTAGGGGTAGTAGGTAAAGTAAATTAACTTATACTTTTAAGGGGTAAAGCTTACCTTATATATTAAAGCCTATTTAAAGTAGATCTTATATATTAATTTTAAGGTTTTATAATTTCTTTTTATAATTTTTTTATATATTAATAGATAAAAATTATTTATAAACTCTTTAACTTATAATTATAACTTAATAGTTATATACTCCTTAATAAGTAACGCGTTAAAGAATAGGAAGAGGATAAAAGAGATTAATAACCCCTAGGGAATTCCTATCTCTATTAGCTCTATTCTATTTATTATCTTTCTAATAATAATAGATAAAGACTTCCCCTCTAAGAAGCTTTCTATCTAGCTTATAATATAATAGGGGATCCCCTTTCCCTTAAGGTTATAAATAAGTCTCTAATAGGAGATATTATTAAAAGCTCTTATAATATCTAATAAGAGAAGGTTAATTATATTAGCCCTATTATAATCTTATATTATATATACTACTTTTATAATAATTTTTAATACTATCTTTATTAACCTCTTCCTTCGCGCCCTTATTTATTTTTAGGGGAGGAGGCTTTAACTCTTAATATAATTATTAAGTTACTTTATAACTATTAATTTTAAGGCCTTTTTAAGGGTACTTAGTAGTATTATTAAATAATATACTTTAAGTATTATATAATCTTCCTTCTTTAATTTTTTTAAGATAATTATATTAGCCTTTTTAAACTCCCTTAAGTAATAGCTAAGAGAGAAGTATATATTAAATAAATAGGCGAGCTCCTTAAAGAGCCTATCTATTATTAGCTTAAAAAATTAATTTAAGATCTTATTAATCCTTAAGACTTTATCCTACTTTAATTTATAAATAGCCTATTAGACCTCCTTATATATTACCCTATTATTAGGGTCTACTAGTAGTAGTAGGTACTCTATCCTCTTAATATTATCTAAATTAACTTATAAAGGGGGTAGGAAGAATATTACTTATAAGACCTCTACTTTCTCTTTAAAGGTCTTAGCTACCCCGTCCCTATTATCCCTTCTTAAAGGGGGAAACTTAAAGAGGGGTTATAATAATAAGCTATTATTTCTTATCTACTTAATAAGGCCTTATATATCCTTTTATAATTTAATAATATTATAAACCTTCCTCTTAAAGTTAATTACCTTTTTTATTTATAATATCCTATCTCTCTCTTTAATAATTATATTCTTAGCTCCCTTTATAATAATATCCCTACTCTATTAGAATACCTTTATATTTTTTATAATATTTTTTATAATAAGCTAGTACTTTAAGTTCTAGAAGGTTCTCCCTCTACCCCTAGGCTTTACCTAAGGGATTATCTCCTTTACTATCCCCTTTAAACCTTATTAGAATTATAAGAGGTAATTATTTATTTAGTTTATAATCTTTAATAGCTTAAGGCCTAGCTTTTAACTTAATATATAAGCCCTATTCTTAATCTCTCCTAGGTCTACTATTTTTTATAATCTCTTAGGCGTATATTACTATTCCTCTACCTTTAAGTTAAGCTCTATATATATAAGAAGATAATTAGAGTTGAATTATAACTTAGGGTATACCTAATAGGCCTATACCGCGCTAAAGAGCCTAGGTATAATAAAGACTAGGTTAATTATACTTTTTAACCCCTTTATCCTCTAGATAACTATCTCTTATAATAGAGCTAGGTCTATCTTATTATTAGATATAATTCCTACTAGCTAATCTACTTTAAAGTAGTATAAAAAATATCCTAGGTTATTTTAATTAGAGTAATAGAGGTTAAAATCCCTTATAATAATATATTTCCTAAGGTAGCTAACCTTTTCCTCTATTATTTAAAGGCTTAATTAGTTCTTACTTATTATTAGTAATAAGCTTAGGTTATATATATTATATATTTAGAGGTATACTAGGTATTCCCCTTCCCTTTAAGTATAAAGTTAAAGCTTAAAGGTACTAATATCTTTTATAAAGAACTCTATATCCTAGCTATCTATTTAGAGTCTTTTATTAATATAGAAATATATTTATATACCTTACTCTACTTTATATACTAGAAAGAACGCCTTAGAACTAAGGTTATATAATAAGTAGTTCCTAGTATTATAATATAGTTCCTAGATTACTAAGATATTTATATCTTAAATAATCCTATCTTTTAATAGGGCTATTATTATACCTATTTTACCCCTAATATTATACTATAATATCTTTAGGGTTAATATACTAGATATCTAGGCCTAGGGTATTACTACTACTACCTTCCTCTTATATATTTATTTCTCCTAGGGTAGCCTACTTACCTTCCTTAGCTTAGTAGATAAGGCTACCTACTACTACTTTTATAAGTAGCTTATTAATACTATCTAATAACTCCTTACTACTACTTATTATTACCTCTAATATTTTCTAGCCTAGCTCCTTTACTAGGAGCCTCCTAGAGATAGGTAGTCTCCCTAGCTTATACCTAGGTCTTTATAATCCTAACTACTCCCTACTACCTAGTATATTATATATTACTTAATTAATTATAACCTTCCTCTTTTTCTTTACTCTTATAATTATAAATCCTTTAATATCTATTACTATTATTATATACTCCTATTTAATCTTATAAAAAGGGTTTTATTTATAACCTATTATTTAACGCGTTATCTCTCCCTAGCCCTTATTAAGTATTTATTAGACTAGGAGGAGTAGCCCTATTATTTATACGCGGCGTACCCTTATAAGGTACTTATAACCTTTACCTTATACTCTATTATATTATAGCCTTAATTATAATTAATATATTATATATTATTAGGGTAATTATAATATATATACTTATATAACTAGTATTTAAAGTATTATATTAATCTAGCCCTTTATTTATATTACTTTATAAGTTTTATCTCTTCTACTTTTATTAAACCCTTTTTAATTAGATTATCTATTATTATTAATAATATAATACTTATTATAAAGGAGGAGTAGGCTTTTTTAGGTATATATATACCTATTAATTACCTCCCTTCTATTATATCTAGATTAGGGTAGGGGGCCTTATTTTCCTATTAAATCTTCTCTTTAATTACTTATTAGTTTTTTATATTAAAGATAGATACTTATACCCTATATACTATTATATTAAATAATTTCTTAATTATTATTATAAAGTAGTATATTATATTTACTTATAATTATTCCCTCTTTAATACCTCCTTTATCTTTATTAAAGTAACTTATAATAGTATATCTTTACTCTTTATTTAATTTACTACTATAATTTCTAACGCGTATTTACAACTAGAGGCTTAGAATATTATAATTAACCTCTTATCTACTACTCTTATTACTACTTCCCTTTCCTTTTCATCTTTTAATACTATTAATATCTATTAGACCCTCTTAGCCTTAGCCACCTTTAATATCTATATATATAGCTCTTATAAGGGGGGCGGTAGTATATTCCTTATAAAGGGGTTCCCTTACTTCTATTAACCTTATAAGGAGCCTTATCTTATTAGGGTACTAGCCTAACTAGTAGTCCTAGGCCTATTAAGGTCTTATACTCTCTCCCTATATTCTCCCCTTTTTTATTAGAGTTCCTTAATATATATTTATATTAGGCTAATACCTACTATTAAAATCCTCTATTTAAATATATTTAAGTCCTTAAATCGCGTACTTTTAATAGCCTTAAAGGCTACTATTATTATAACGGCCTAGCCGCTTAGCTTATTTATAGTTCTTATAATATATATATATTATAGTCTAAATATTATTATATTTACTAAGCTTATAAGTAGAGTAAAGGCCCTTATAACCCCTACCTTAACGCGTAGCTCTCTACGCTCTCCTCCCTCTCTAGCTCTACTACCTCTACCCCTAATAACTTCCTATTTAGGGCTAGGGCGCTCTACTACTCCCCCGCTTCCCTCTTATACGCGTTTCTTAAACGCTTTACTACTTAATACTTATATATTTAAGCTATTCTCCGCTATTTTTTATTATTAGTTACTTAGTAGTAGATATATAAGGGATAGGCTATACTTTTAAGAACTACTATTATACTACTATAATTATTAAGTAGACTATTAATAGTAGAGATATTAAAGTCTATTTTAATCTAGGATATATAATATTAATTATAAATGTAACTTTTATTCTAATTAATATAAAAATTAAAACTATACCCTCTAATATCTCTTAGACTAACCGCGTCAGTTCTATTTAGAACCGAATTCGTAATTATTATATAACGCTAAACCTATATAGGTAATAAGCTAGCCGTAAGTAGTTTAGCGAGTCGGGTTAATACTAAAATCTAGTACTAAGTACTAAAAAACAGTTAGTCTAATATCTCTATTAAAGGCCTTAATTTTAAAATTTATTATTTTAATAAATCTACTATTATACCTTTCTTTCTTTATGACTTAATTAATAAAAAGCCTTTATTATATATATTACTAGAGAAATTTATATAGTTAATAACCTAAAGGTTAAAATACTTATAAGAGTAGATATTCTTACTTTAAAAGCTATAGTATTAGACTTTATAAAATAATAAATTACTATTAATAGCTATTAAAATATTAAAATCTTAATAAGTACTTAAATTTACTCTTTACTAGTAAAATAAGAAATGAAGTATAAGAAAAAAATTCTTATATCTTATAAAAACTACTACCTTAGTAGCTATTATTTTTAATAGGACTCTATTAGATAATTAAGACCTTCTCTTCAAGCCTTCTTATAATCTTAATTTTAGGTATATTAATAGTATATTTATTTATATTACTAATACTTCTATTAAGAAGGTCCTTATTAAAAATAATATTAATAAGGATATTATTATTCCTAGGAAGGTAAAATTAGAGATTATAAAAGAGTTTAATTATAATATATATTTTATAATTAATGTATACTACTCCAGCCTTATAACTAGTAGTTAATATAATAGTTAGAAGGGTAAATAGGCTAAAACTATTATAATAACTATTATAATAACTATTATATTAATTATATTAATTATATCCTTATTAATTATAATTAATAAGAAGGCTGTTATAATATTTATAATATCTATTATATCTATTAATTAGGCTCTTTCTATAGAATTAAGTACTATTATTAACCTTAGTCTTAAGAATATACTTAAGAATAGAGTTAGAATCTATAAAGAAGTATATACTATAAATTATATTACTAAAATTATTAAATTATACTAGGATCTTTTTATAAATAATAGAGATATAATTAATATCTTAAAAGAATAATAAATATTAATTCTATTAAAGCTAAATATATTATCTAAGCCCGTACGAGTATATCCTCTTAGGTAAAAGGATAAAAGTATTATTAATAAGACCTTTAATAAGCTTTAAGCCTAGGGAAAATTTATATAATTAGATTAGCTAACCCTATTTAACTATCCCTACTTTATAATTTAGTATAAGACTCTTATTAAGTAAAAAGGTTATATTATAATTAATATATAAGAGCTTAATAAAATTATTAAGAATAATATATATCTACTCCCCTTATAAGCTAATATAATAGTATTAATATAAGGTTATTAATATATAATAGTTATTAATATTATAAGATAGTTCTATTAATTCTAAGTATAAGTAAAGGATTAGTATAAGCTTATAATAATAAGTTATTATAATTAAAAATACTTATTTATAACCCTTATAAGTTATAAGGGTTCCCTATTATATATATAATAATAAATTAATATTATACTTTAAGAATATTAGGAGTTTATAAAGGCTTATATTAATATTAATAATATCTATTTATATACCTTATAAGAATATCTAAGTTACTTATATAAGGTTTTTAATCTCTTTTATTAAAAATAAGTAAGCCTTTCTCTTATAAAGTTATTTATTAGCTATCTATCTATTACTTTATTAAGATAGTATATTAATAGCCTTAGTATATATATAATAAAGGAGAAAACTATAGCTATTACCTTACTATAATTTTTTTCAAAACTAAGCTAACTAGAAATATTTCTTAGATTAAGTAGGTAGCTCCGCTTATCTATTAAGAGATATATATAAAGGGTAGACCCCTTATAAAAGAGAAAGGTAGTCCTTAATAAGGGCTTTAATATAGGTATAAAAGGTTATATATAAAAGAGGAAGGTAGTTAAAGTAAATTTTTATAAGCTTATATAAGAGGAGCTTAGTACTTTTTAGGATTTATAGGAAGCTTTTAAGACTCCCTAGTTTCTTATTTATTATAATTATAATAGGGTTCTATATATAGATTTATATACCTTAAAAGTAGTAGGACTTATAGCTATTATATACTATATTAAGGGAGATCTTATGTAATTATTAAAGCCTTTTATAAGGATTAATATATAGCCTATTATATATTTTAATTACTATCTTAATAAGGTAGAGAAGAATTATTAACTTATTAAATTAAAAATTACTAGTATTATATAAGTTATTAGGAAGGTTTAGTATATAATTAAATTAAATCTATAACTACTTATAATTATTTATACTAATTATTCTACTATAATTCTAATATTAAAATAATTAATATTAAGGATTATAAGTATAGATAAATTAAATCTCTAGCTTATATAAGCTTCTTAGTACCTTTATTTATTTAATTTAGAATTATATTATAAACCTAGCTAGCGATAAGATCTACTTATATATAGTACTAGCTACGAACCTATTACTTACTAATAGAGCTAAGAGGTCTCTAATCTAAACGTAGTTAGAATAAAACTAGGATATTACATAGTAGTAGAGTTTATAGTATAAAGTTTTTTAGTATCTATAATAATACCTACTTTAGTTCCCGTTAATAGTATTAGCTCGACGTATAAGAGACTCTAGGTTAAGAGATAGAAGGTATATTAAGTAGAAGGGACGGAATAATAGGCTAGGGCTACCCCCCCTAGCTAGAAGAACCATAGCTACGCGTAGGAGTAGGAGTAGTAACCTTATAATTATAAAGGTATAGCTAATAGGATTATATAATCTACTTTCCTTTATAAGTAGATTACTATATAGCTTAGTACTAGGAAATAGTAGTATAATAGTAGTAATAAAGTATATTTATACCCCCTAATAACTATAATAGCTCCCTCCTATATATTAGGAAAGGATATATAATAATTCTTAATAAAAGTATTATAAGCCTTCTACTAAGCTACCTAGCTAGGAGTATAATAGTAATTAAGGCCTATATATTATAAGTTAAATAGATAAGGATACTATAATACTAGATAGTATAAGAAAGGAGTAGCTAGGGTAGTAATAACTAGTAAGAGGATTAGGGATACTACTTAGATTAATTAAATTATATAAAGAAGGGTAAGAGAGTAATTAAGGGGAATAGACCTTATAAGAGATACTATTAAGAAATAGTATAAAGGAAGGAGTAAGGCCCTAATAAGAGGAAGGAGTATATAAGTATTAGGATCTAATATTAGGGAGGAGTAGAGTATAAGGGAGAGGATAATATATAATATTTAAAGGCCTAAAAGTATTATAATAGATAGGGTAAGTAAGAGAGGTTTTCTTTTATATATTATAATTTCCTCTTAATAAAATAGAGTTAGAACGCCCTTATTAGCTCTAAGTAGCTAGAGAGTAGAGTATAAATATAAATATAAAATATTATAAATCTAGGAAATTAAATATAATTCCTAATATATTATTAAGACTTTAAATAATTAATATTAAAAATTTAATTTATTAGATAGGATTCTTAATATTCTTCTTATATCTTATAATAGCCTTTCTTATAATACTAAAGGCTTTAATAGCCTTATAATCTACTATATAATAGATATAAAGAAAATAGAGGATTTTAAATCTTAATTATAAAGTAATTTAAATATAATAAGCTAGGAATATTATTTATTCTTAGGGATAGGCTTATTTTATATAATAATAGTAAAAAGAGGTAATAATTATATATTCCTCCTATTATAAAGAAGGAATTAATTAAGTAAGCTTATAACTTTTTTAATTATAAAGGTTATTATAAATATTATAACTAACCTTTTTATATAGTATATATTAGATATCTAGCTAAGAACATCTAAGCTTATATTAGCTACTACCCTTAGTATTAACTTAATTAAATAAGAAGATATCTATTATATAGGGAATAAGTCCCTATATTAATACTACTTATACTATTTTATATAATTATAATAGACTTTATAACTAGTTACCTTACCTACTATACTATTAGATATTAATTATCTACTAATAATTATTTATAAGTTCTCTAAGAAGGTCCTTCTTATACCTAGTATTAATACTTAGAAGGCCCCCTAGTAGGCCTAGGTTATAATCTTATCTTTACTATCTTATAACTAGGGAATTCTATATAGTATTATTAGTAATTAAGATCTTTAATTTATATTAGACTTTTAGTAAGAGATTTTTAAATACCTTAGAGTTAAATTTCTTATATTTATAGCCTATTTATAGACTAATAGATAGAGTAAGTATATTAATTAGATTATAAAAATTACTATATAATTCTACCTTATATACTATTTAGATACTTAGAATTAATAGGATTATATACTCTTATATATTTAGGCTAACCTTAATAACTCCCCTACTATTATAAGATATACTCTTAATAAACTCTACTATAGTTTTAAGGTAAATAATAGTATAAATATATTAGTAATTAGTAATATCCTTATAGAAGCCTTTAATAGTTTATAACTTACTTATAAGGAATATATAGAAGATATAATAGCCTTTAATAATACTATAATAAAATCCTAGTATAATAGTAAATATAAGAGTCTATAATTTAAAGAAAATAATAAAGTCTTCCTCTATATATATAAGGGATATAAGATCCCTAGTATCTCTAATAAGAAACTTTTATAATAATATACTAGTCTATTTAAGATTTTATAAAAGGTAAGATTACTCGCCTATTAACTTAACCTACCCCTTATAATATATATATAGCCGGTAGTATTAGTAGTATAGCTTAAGCTAAAAAATAGAAGAGGTAGATCTATATAAGAGGATATTTAGCTAAAAGCTACCTCTCTATTATAGCTAAGGATAGTACTACTTATAATAATAAGTACGAGATTAAGAAATTACTAGATAAATAGTATTTAAGAGGTAAGACTTAGTACTTAATTAAATAGGTAGGTTATAGTAATAAGAATAATTTATAGTATAACCTTATAGATTTATCTAAGGCTAGTAAATTAGTAAAGGTATATAAAGACAGATAGCTACTAACGTTATTACTAACTATAATTAATTAACTAGTAAATGTAGTCGTTTACTTTTTTCTCTTTTCCTAGTATACTAATATAGAATTCGCTATACTTTTATACGTTTCACTTAGTAATAGTATAATAGCGGAATATCTTCCGCCTCCCTAATACTTTATTATTCCTTAATAGCCTAAATAGCTTGCTAATAAATTAATCTATATAACTTAAAAGAGTCCCTATTATATACTACCTTATAACCTATATTATAATACTATTAGAATTAGCTTTTATAATATAGTAAGAACTTACCTATATAGGGATTATAATAAAAGAGCTCTTAAAGATAGATAATAAAATATTAATAATACTTAATTTAAAAATAATAGTAGATTTTACTTAAGTAACTACTAAGTTATTTAGACTAATAAGCTAGGAACTTTAAAAGTATATTAAAATATACTTAGGTAATAATAGATTAATAATAAAGGTAGCTAAGCTTAACTAAAAATATAAGGATAAAATTAATTATTTTCTATCTTAGAAGTTTTATAAAAACCTTAGTATTAGAGATAATTAAGAGGTAGTTATAAACTAGGTAAAAATTAAGCGCCTATTATAGCCTACTACTATTATAAAGAAGATTAAGGAAGTAAAGCTTACTACTACTACTACTATTATCTTATACTTCGGTAGTAAGTTATACCCTTACTAGCTTAGCCCTACGTCTTAGCGTAATAAAAATTAGATACCTAATTATTTACTTAATATAAATTACTATTATTATTAATACTATTAGCTATATATATATTAGTATAATACGCTAAGACAAGGTTAATATTAAGAGACTATTAGATAATATTCCTTAGACTAAGAATACTAAATCCTATTATAGGAAGCGTATACTAGACTAGATTCTTAAAGAAAATACGGGGAAAGGAGTTATAAGCTATACTTAAATCCCTATTAACTACTATAAACTAGCTATTAATCTACCTAAGGAATAGCTAATACCCTATAATCTACTTAGTATCTTTATTACTCTAGTAATACTTAAAGAGGTAGCTATCTATATAAATCTTAAGGTAGAATAGTAGTTTTAAGGATAGGCTAAATATTATAGAGGAACACCTATATATAAGGAACTAGGAAGATATTAAAGGGCCTAAAATTAGGGCATAACTAGTAATCTACTTACTTATAAGGTTAGAGTATATACCTTAGATAACTTACTACTAGAACTAAAGCTTTATTACTCCTATTATTCTTTTAATCTAAGAGGCGATAATAGTTAGGTAATTTAAATAGATAAAATAGTTCCTTAAGATTAATAACCTATAAAAGGAACTTAATAATATTAGCTAGAAGAAGGACTTCTAGAAGAAAGTAGGCCCGTTTATTAAAGGCTAGTAAAGGGAGTATTTATAATATATTATACTAGGGAGTAATATATTAATTAATAAATTTCTTATTAAGTTTAAGGGGAGATCTAGGTATATTATAAGTATATTAGCTAAAGCGGGTAGTAAAGGCTTTAAAATCTGTAAGATATATAATTAGGACTACCTTATTAATATCCTTTTTACGTTAAAAGTTAGTATTCTTAAGATTCCTTACCTTTTATAAAGTAAATACGTTAATTTTAATATTACTATATTAGTTATAAGTAAAATTTAGCTTATAGCTATTATAATAAAATTATTATATACGCTCTACTTTTTAATATTTATTAGTAATTTCTTCCTAAAAAGTTAGATTTCCCCTATCTATTTACTATAATAACCTTTTATCTAAAATATATACTAAGTATATTAAATAAGAAATAAAAAGCTATACTAAAAGTTTATAATAAACTAAAAAGGTATACTAGCTAAAGACTATACGCTAGCTCGTTATAAGATATATTAAAGGGTAGACTTTCTTATAGTCCTATAAAGTTATTATTTAACTTATAATATCTTTATTAAATCTTCTATATAACTACTACCTATTTATTAATAACTTCTTTATATCTAATAACTCTATTAATTAATTACGGTATAAAGGTATAGCTTAGAGCGGTATATATAAAGTATAAGATAGATTTCTAATAGAACTTCTTACTATTTAGAGTAAGGCTAAGAAAAAGGAATAATAGGAATTAAAGGCCTAGTAATATATAGATAATAAGCGCTTATATATTATATAAGTTAATAATAATACTATATAATATAACTAGCGATAAGATCTACTTATATATAATACTAGTTATAAACCTATTACTTATTAATAGAGCTAAGAGGTCTCTAGTCTAAATATAATTAGAATAAAATTGAGATATTATATAATAATAGAGCCCCTTATATAAAGTTTTTATACGCGCGGCGAGCGCGCCCTTAGTATATATAATAGTACCTACCTTAGTTCCTACTAGTAGTACTAGCTCTATATATAAGAGACTCTAGGTTAAGAGATAGAAGGTATTATATTAAGTAAAAAAGTTAAAATAATAGGTTAAGGCTACCCTCCCTAACTAGGAGGACTATAACTATATATAAGAGTAGGAGTAATAACCCTATAATTATAGGTATAATTAGTAGGATTTTAATATAATCTACCTTACTTTCTCTTATAAGTAGATTACTATATAATCTAGTACTAGGAAATAGTAATATAATAGTAGTAGTAAAATATATTTATACTTCCCCTTAATAACTCTAATAGCTCCCTCTTATATATTATAAAAAAGATATATAATAATTCTTAATAGGAGTATTATAAGCCCTCTACTAGATTAATAATTATAATAACCTAATATTATAAGTTAAAATAGAAAAGGATACCTTAATACTAAATAGTATAAGAGAGGAGTAGCTAAGGTAGTAGTAGACTAGTAGGAGGATTAAAGGTACTTATTAATATTAGTTAAACTATATAAGGAAAGGTAAGAGGATAATTAAAGGAATATAAACCTATTAAGAGTAGAGAAAGGGGCGTAGCCCTAATAAGAGAAAGAAGTATATAAATATTAAGATCTAATATAAAGATAGTTTAAAGTATAAGGGAGAGGATAATATATAGTATTTAAAGGTCTAGAAGTATTATAATAAATAGGGTAAGTAAAAGAGGTTTTTTCCTATTATTTATAGTTTCCTCCTAAAGTTAGAATACCTTTATTAGCTCTAAGTAGCTAGATAGTAGAGTATAAAATATAAATATAAATATAAATATAAATACTATATAATATATAATATTAGGATATATACCTAAGGAGCTAGAGGAGATATAGTAGATAAATTCTAAGAGAAGATATAATATTCCTAAGGATACTATTAAATTAATACCTTAAGATAATTAGAAGAAGTATTATATAAAATAGAATAAAATTAAGGCCTACTAGAGCTATATATTATTTATAAATATAATACTAATATAAATAGATATAACTATTATACTTAAATAGCAATAGAGTATATAGATAAATAATAGTCCCTTTACTATTAGGTTACTCTACTTATCTTTATACTAATATCTTCTATAGCTAATATATATTAACTCTACTATATATAATATATAAACGACTTAGTAATAGTACTTACTTATATAGAGTTCTAACGTTTTATCGCTATAGAGCTAATCTAATAATAGTATAGATCTAGATAAAGGACTCTAGGTATCTAGATAGTTAATAAGATAGTAGACCTATAATAATATAACTTTATCTAAATACTAAATAGTAGAAAAGTATATTACTAGCTATATAAGGATAGGAAGGATAGTAGGCTAAAAAATAAGTATTCTATATTAGAGGAAATTTTAGGTAATACTTATAAGAAATAATATATTTTATAGACTATTTAATAATATATAGCGTATTAAAAACCTCTTTATTAATAGAAGAAGAAGTATTTCTTAGATATATATAAGTTATAAGACTATTAGGGGATTAGAGGAAAATATATTAAAATATATATTAAAAAGCTATTAAAAAGTCGTTATTCCTATATAGATTCCCTAGATATTATAATATACTTCTAATATAGATAATTTATAGAGTTACAATTAATATATTTTAAAAAAGTAATATTAAATTTAGGGCTACCTAGGCTAATATTAATATACTTATACGAGCCTAAATAAGACCTTCTTAGCTATTTTAGCGTTAAAATCGAGGACTAGCGGCGGGTAACTATAGTAACGCGGTAACTAACGGTATTAAGGTAGGTAAGTAAGGGTGTAACTTACTATTAAAGTATAGGATAGATAAGTTAGAATATACTTTAAGAGTAGTAGCTACTTACGCGACTACTACAAAAAAGAAAGATAAGGCGGTTAAGAGGAAAGCTCTTAGAGTACTACCTATTAAGAAAGATAAGGATAAGAAGAGAAAGATTATAAGCTATTAATTAATTAATTATAATAAAGATAAAACTTTACCTTATATTAATATACCTTAAAGGCTAATACCTTTCCTACTAAATAGGTATCTATTAAGGATACTTATTAGTAAGGTAGTTAGATTAAAAAAAGGGCTTGATATAATTTTATTAGTAACTTAGTTAATTTAGACTTTAGATTTTTTACTCCTTAAATATAAATATCCTTTTAAAGGGATAAATCTATAAAAGATACCTATAAATAGTATATATTTATAATAAATAAGGAGATAGTAGATATATATATAAGGAAGTTTAAACTATTATAAGCTTAAAGATAGGCCTTTTCTTTTTATTAATAAGTAATTATTAAAAAATTATATACCTTATATATACTATTATACCTTCCTTATTAGTTAGGTAAGTACTTATAGCTAGTACTTTACTAAATAGTAAGGTAAGCCTTTATATACCTATTTACCTAATAGTACCTTTACCTTATATTACCTTTACAACGTGATTTCCGCTATATTATCGCTACTAATTAAGGTATACTAGGTGAGTGTACTAGTAATATAGTTCTATTATAATATATATAGTAGATAGTTATCTAGAAGCTAATAGCTAGTTAATAGGAGGTAGTTATTCTATCTATATTTACTAAATAGAAATAGGAGTAGATATTAGAGGGTTATATAAGAAGGATTTTAATTAGGAATTAATATAAGGCCCCCCTTAATAGGTTTAATATATATATCCTACTTAATCTAGCCTCTTATAGTATTATTAGGAGTTATTATAATATAAGTAACTTCTATAAAGGTAGGGTAATTATAAGGATTTAGCTATTAGATATAAACGCTTATAATATTAATAGGATATTATAATTTATCCTCCTTAAGGCGGTTATAATAGGATTTAAACCCCTAGGCGTATAAGTTAATAGATTAGAGGGTATATTAAATAAAAGTAAGGGTATCTATTATATATTACGTAGCTAGATAGCTTAGATAGCTTAGAGACTAGAAGCCTTCTATAAGTAGGTTTTATACCTACGAGAAGCTTCCCTTCTCTATTAATTAATTATATATATATATATAATTATTAAAATATATTAAAATAGGATATAATTAGTTAGACTAGCCGCGTATTAGACGCGCGCTAGTACCTATCTTAGTATCTTATATATTCTATCTCTCTCTACCTATATAGCTAGTAATATAATAACTATTACTATTCTACCTATTTTAATAGGTTATAAGCCTAGGCGTAGGGTATTTATTTATTTACCTTATAACTACTATTAATACTATCCCTTATAAACTACCTCTATATTAATACTACTACTACTATAAAAAGGGGGGCTAGGGAATCTACTAGTAGAGTTTTCTACTAAGACGCTAAAACCCAGCTAAGATCCTCTCTAACTTAAATAATAATAACCCCTTAGTAGTAGTATATAGTAGTTTACTAATTATATAAATAATATCTATTCTCTATATATATTAACTACCTTAATAATAGTTATTTATACCTATTACCTAGCTAATATTATAAATAATATATAATATTCTTATAAAAGGGGGCTAAGAAGATAGAGAAGGCTAAGAATACTTATTAACCTCCTTATAAATTAGCTATATCTATCCCTTCTTCTTTAGACTCTTCTCTCCCTCCTTCTTATTATTCTAATTACTTTATACTAGAACTTAAAGAATTTAAATAAGAAATCTATTAATAGTTAATTAATACTTACCTTAAAGGTCTTTTAACTAACCTTTAAGTAAACTACTACTTCCTTAATTTCTTATATCTCTATTAAGATATTAGTTATAAAATTAATTAAGAGGTAGCTACTACTATTAATTATTAAGAAATACTATTAAATAATACCTCTTTTACACCTTTATTAATATTAAAACTTTATCCTTAAAATTAATTACTGTTATTTTAAATAAAAGGCCTTAGAATATTAGGTAAAAGTATTATCTTTAACCTTATTATAAGGTTAAGACTACCCTTTATATATTTATAATTATTAATCCTAGTATTAACTTAATCTTTAATACTAAATCTATATAATTTAGATATTAAGATTAAAGATATACCTCCTAATAATATTAAAGTAGAGATTAGAGGGGGTAGTAACTACCCTTTTATATTTATCCTTATATTAAAATTTATTTATAACTAGCTATTATACTCTTATAATATATACTCTTATATTATCCTTAATAGTCTTAAAGCTATATTTAAGATAAACTATATTATCCTTATAACTTAAAACCTTTAAGAGATTTAAGATAATAAATATAATAAGGCTTATAAGGTATTAAAAATATATTATAATATTAATACTTATAATATAATTAAGGATAAGACTATCCCCTTAATAATTTAAAAGATCTTTAAAGACTTTTATAAGCTTTAAAGTATTAATATTCTTAATAAGATTATTTATAATTTTAATACCCTCTTTTATACTAATTATAAAGATATTAGTAATTATATAAATAAGTTTAAAATTATTAACTCTAACTTAATTAACCTAGGATATAAACTCCCTTATATCTTTATTATTAATACCTACTTTTAATATCTTAGCGTGAAGTTTAATACCTTTTAAAGTATATTTATTTAAATATATACTATTACTATTAAAAAGGTATTATAATAGTCTTATTTAATAAATTTATATTAATTATAATAAATAAAGAAGCTTACTAGAGCTTTATAAAATCTTTTATTATAACTATTATTATAACTACTACTTACCCGCTCTACTAGGTAAGGTTAAATATATAATAGAGTAAAAAGTATTATAACTACTACTAGAAAATGCCTGTAAAAATTCAAGATTTTTACGTCGGAAAATCACCCCTACTACCTGGCGTTTGGTAGGTGACGTGAATTGCGGGGAGCATATCAGACACGTTGGTAGGTGGGGTGAATAGTAGGGAGCATATCAGACATACTAGGCTATCAGTGACACGGAAATTTCCCCCTATTCAGACCGATATCAGACACGTTGGTAGGCGAGGTGAATAGTAGGGAGCATATTAGACACGTTGGTAGGTAGCCTGTGCATGCGACAGCATTAGCTATATCATGTACATGTACCAATAGACCGATATGGATTATTCTGACAGCGTTGTATACCTGGCAATGAGACGGATATTTCCCCCTATTCAGACCGATATCAGACACGTTGGTAGGTGACGGGAATAGTAGGGTTTTTGGCCTGTGAATGCGACAGCATTAGCTAATATAGCAATAGACCGATATGGATCATTCTTAACAGCGTTACCTACCTAGCAATAAGACGGATATTTCCCCCTATTCAGGCCGATATCAGACACGTTGGTAGGTGGATATTAGACACGTTGGTAGGTGACGTGAATAGTAGGGGTTTGGCCTGTGAATGTAACAGCATTAGCTAATGCAGTAATGGACTGATATGGATCATTCTAATAGCGTTACCTACCTAGCAATAAGACGGATATTTCCCCCTATTCAAGCCGATATTAGCTACGTTGATAGGTAGATATTAGATATATTGGTAGGTGGATATCAGACACGTTAGTAGATGGATATTAGACACGTTAGTAGGTAACGTGAATAGTAGGGTTTTTAGCCTATAAATGCGACAGCATTAGCTAATATAGTAATAAACCGATATAGATCATTCTAACAGCGTTATATACCTAGTAATAAGATGGATTATTTCCCCTATTTAGACTGATATCAGACACGTTAGTAGGTAATATAAATAGTAGGGAGTATATTAGATATATTAGTAGGTAGCCTATATATATAATAGTATTAGCCTATAGACCTATATAGTAATATAGGTTATTCTAATAGTATTATATACCTAGTAATAAGACGGATATTTCCCCCTATTCAGGCTGATATCAGATACGTTAGTAGGTAAGGTAGTAGAATAGGTAATTTATAAATAATAGCAGGATTTTTATTATTAATCTAATTATTCTAGCCGTTAGCATATAGAATTTAGTAGGTAAATTCATTTATAAGGATATATCTTTTACACTACTATACTAATTTTTATAATTTTTAAAACTTTAAATAGCTATAGATGTCTTATATAACTTTATTTAAGTAGAAAATATTATAGAGCGTAGGTATAGATATAGGTAGAATACGAAGAAATATCAGACTTTTAATATTCGCGCTAGTCTAGGAAAGGAATCTAGGGGACTTATTAACTAACTAATAAGCTGCGATAAGCTTAGGGTCCTAAATTAGCTATATTCTATTATAGTAAGAAGATAATTATTATAACTATATAGAGTCTAATTACTAGACTAAGTATATTAAGTTAATAAAGGCCTACCTTAAGATAGTTAAAGTAGATAAGAGCTAAAATTAAGGGGGCTATAATTAAGGGGGTAGTAATACTAGAGGTAAGTATACTTATATACTTATAAAGTTTAAAGACCTAGTTATTAGCTTTAATTATACTAGGTATAACTAGCCTTACTACTATTATCCTCCTAGATACGGCGTATAGCTAATATATTATTATTAATCAAGATATCTTTAAAGAATATAAAGTAATTCTTAAGTCCCCTATTTATAAGATTAGCGAGGCTAGTCCTTATATAATAGGGTATAATATTATAATTATCCCTTATAAGATTAATAAGGGAATTAAGGTAAAAGTACACCTTACTAATATCTTTTATATCCTAGATATTTAATTAAATTGAATTTTAATATCTTAATTATTTTATTTTAAAGTTAAAGTGATATAGGTAGAATAATTATAGGTGGAATAGTTGATTTTCTATTAAGGATTCTATTAAGGAAATAATAGGGTAACTGTAGAAGCCTTCTATAGTATACGCTAATATACTAATATCTATAATAAATGCCTACTAAAAGAAAATAAAGTAGCGCCCTTACTATATATTATTACTTTATTAATAATCTTAATCGACTATAAGTATATTTATTAAAGTCTTTAATAAGCTGTATTATATTATAAAGGTCTAAAACATTATATTATATATTATATTAAGGGCTATAACCCTTCTATTTAATAAGGTATTAAACCTTATTCCTACCTATAATATACCTCCTAACTATAGCTTCTAACTTATACTTATCCTCCGCCGTATTATTATAAATAGGGGGCGGATTATTATATTATAGTTATCTATATAGATCTAAACTAGGGTATACTTTAAGCTAAGTAATAGATATAACGGGGTGTATTTATATAATAGGGGGTAGTTAAAGTTTATAAGCTAGAGGGCTAATATAATTAAGGACCTTAAAAGGTCCTACTTATTATTAATAGAGCTTGGGATTAGTAAGGCCTAGAATAGAGTAGTTATAGTTTAGGCGTAGGTAGAGCTTATTACCCTTAGAGGTATTAAGAGGCTAATACTTTTTATTATATCTAGCTTTAGTAAAGATATTAGTAAATATAATAGATTCTTCAGCCTATTCTCTTTAGAGCTATTATAGCTTACTAAAGTCTTTAGTAGAGATATCTATATTTAAAGATAGTAGGCTAAGGGTATCCTATACTTTAAAACTATAGGTAATATTATTTAGGGCTAGGCCTATAAAGGCATTAGTTAAATTATTTAGATAGCCCTAGAGATACGGGATAATAGGAGACTAGTTAATAGCGTTAATATAAGGGTATTATAAGATATAGAAGTATAGAGCGATTTTAACTATTTAATTTATTTATTCCAATTATCTATTAGTTTAAGCGTAATAGGAAGTAGACGTAAGTAATTAGTAGCCTAGTCTCTAAAAGAGGGCTTTCTAGAAGTTAGATATAAATTTCGGATCTCTATTACTAATAATAGTATACGGGGTTCTCTAATTATAACTTATAAGGCCTACTAGTACTAAGTCGCCTATTAGGTAGCGTCCTATATTATTTAGCCTATAATTAGAAGGACACGCTTTAAGAACTTATCTATAATAGTTAATAGACTATTAAAGCCATTTTCCTATATTAATAATAAAGCGAGGATAAAGTCTATTATAATTATATAGAATAGGATACTAGGCCTATTAATAGGCTATATATTACTATAGGGTTTATAATATCTTATTTAATTAACCTAATAACTAGGGTAATACTTAATATACGCTTAGAGATAAGAAGTAAGATACTAAAGGTAAAGGGAGCTAGTAATATATTTATAGGTTCTATAAAAACCACCGTAGTATTATTTATTATAAGCTAAGTTAAAGACTTCCTTTTCTATTATATTTAGAATATATAATCACTTATATGTATTATTAAAGTTAGTATAATAGATTAGACTATTATAAAGTTTAAACCTTAGGGATATATAAGAGGCTTTAGGAGTTTAGCCGGTTATTTTAAGTATATTAAAGACCTTATTCTATTATTAGTCATCCTAATAGGCTTATAATAAGCGTACCTTAAAGGTATATAACATTTTAACTAGTATAATATAGAATAATAGAACCTTAGATTAATCTAAGAGGTAGTAGTCTATATTATAAAAGGCTTTAATATATAATATATCTAATATACCGGCTACTATAACTAGTAAGGTTATATCTCCCTTAAGGCGTAATAGTATATCTAGGATAATATTACTTTTACCTAGCTTATACTTTATAAGGAGGTTAAACTATAATAGGTACTAAGATACTCTAATAAGACAGAGGTTAAGTTTATCTATTAATAATAAGCTTAGGCTAGTTTACTTTAATATTAGTATTACTATAGAGTAGTTTATATAAATAATTATTAGAGGCTTATAAGAGGATTTAATAAGATACCTAGTCTTTTAAATAACCTATATAATACCTGCTACCTTAAGCTCTATAAGCTAGTAGTTCTATTTAGCGGGATTAAGTATCTTATTAAGGAATATAATTAGCTAGATATTAGTTCTTATAAAAGGCTTTAAGCCGTCTAGATTACCCTTTACGTAATATATTATTATAGTAAACCCCTAGGCTTTAAAGGCGTCTAGGTTAATAAATAAGAACCTTATTTTATTAAAATATATTAGAAAGCGGGCTTTCCTAAAGGCTTCCTTTAAGTTATAAAAAGCCTAGAGCTCTTCTTTAATAGGGTAATAAAAGGCTTTAGTAGCCTTAGTCTTTCTAGTATAGCCTTTAATATTTAATATAACGAGAGGGGTTATAAGGTTAATCTTATATCTTTATAAGGGATTAACTCGTTAGGTATACTTTAATATAAATAACCTAAGCCACCTTATAAAGCCTAAGAAGATTTTAAGATCCTTAAGGGTCTCTAGGAAGTATAAGGCTATAATAGCTCTTAGCTTTTCTTCTAATATAGAGAGCCTAAGGGTATTAATATACTAGCTAAGAAGGTTAATAGATAGGTAACTAAGGAATATTTTCTTAGGGCTAAGACTTAAATAATACTTATAGAATAACGTCGGCAATTTCTGAAAACCTGGAGGGGTACCCGGGGCCGGCCCCGGGCCGCCCCGGGCCCCTAGGGCCGTGGTTTGAGAAAGCTTGCCCTAGGGCCGCAGGGGCAGACACGAGTCCGCCCGGGGCTATAGGGGCCGTAAGGGCAACCTACCTAGCGCCCGGGGCCCCAAGGGACGCGCTAAGATTAAGCGTTGAGGCGCCAGGCGATAGCGCTACGGTACGCCATTATTAGGCTTCCGGGCGCTAGGGAATAGCGTCAAGGTACCCGTAACAGCAACGCTGTCGCATCATCCAATATACTCAGTCAACATGGCTACCATGCCGTCGGGCCCTACCTAGGCCTACCCCAGCGCATCACCCCCGCGTAGAAATTAGCTGAATCGATCGATTCCGGGGTCGCTTTTAGGGTGGCGTTGGGGGTGGCTCCGGGGTACGCTACCCGAGTCCCCCGTCGATCATGGAACATCAAAACTTTTGAAGTTCTGCTTAGTAATCAGTCACGTGATTTCTTAGAATTTACTAACTAGTAGATTTCAGAAAAATTGCTTAGTCAGCAGTCACGTGACGCTTTTCTTGGAGCCCGGAGCGGCCCCGGGCCTGCGGGCCGAAGGCCTTTGCTAAGGGCATAGGGGCGAGTTGAGATCTTGCCGACGAATATAAATAGTTTTTAGAGATAAATTAGGTATTCTAGTAGGCTTTTGGAGAAGCTTATAATATTATCTATATAGGTACGTGTAAAGTCTCTATATAGTTAAAGTATTTTATCTATCTATTATTATATATATAGGGGTAATCCCTTATAGCCTATTAGTATAATATTATATTATTCTTAGCCTTAGTAAGAGATAATAGTAAGCTTATAGCGATCGGCTTTTCTAACGCTAAATTAATAGAAATACCTTATACTATCTATAATAGAGATAAAAGGTAACCCTATTATAGCTAATATAATTTTACTTTATAGTAGGATAGGGTAACTATCTAATTATATAATTACGTTAAGGCCTTATATATTAATAATAATATAGCCCTTCTTCTTACTATTAACTTCCCGCTATATTATAAAGACTAGATAACTAAATAGGATAGGTTAATTTAACTACTATATTTTCCCTTAGGAATATAGCTTATTAAAAGTCTCGTTAATTATTTACTTATCTCTATAACTTACTAGGGTAACCCTTAACGGCTTAGGGGCTACGTTAGGCTTTAATATAATTAGTATTTATTTAGCCTTAAGAACTAGGACTATAATACCTTAATCTATTTATATCTTAGGAAACGTATTAATAACCTTAGTAATCTAAGAGGCTATATTAGGGGTATTATAGATAGTTATACCACTTAGTATAATATACTCTAATACTAGGTTAATAGATAACTATAGTAGACTTCTATATAAATTAAGGCCCTTATTTATATTAGTCTAAGGTAGGGTAACTATATTAGCCGTAATATATAGCGTAAGAGCTATAGCTATAACTATAAAGCCTTTAATAACTTATAACTTCTATAATTAGGTGTTTCTAATAGCTTATAAAGCATTTATAGGGGTAACTAGATATACTCTATCCTATTTATATTTAGTAACGGATCTAAGTTAAGTCTTATAAGGTAGCTATATAGTAACTAGTAAAGTATTATAAACTTATATAAATAATATATTAGAATTAATAATATATATATAAATACCTCTATTAGGACTAAGATCTTAGGGATAATCCAGTTTAAAAAGATAGTTATAATTATTAGGTATATTACCCTTATATATTATTAGAACTTTAATTATAAAGTAAGGAGGGATTATAATAGTTAATTTCGCCTTAATTATACGCCTTAAATATAGAGATATATAAGTATAAACTTTAATTAGGGCTATTAAGCCTTTATATAATCTAATAGAGATTACTTTCCTACTAAAATTAATAATAATACCCTAGGGAACTAATATATTATTATTAATAAGTATATTAGCTCTAAGATTATTAATAATATAAACCTCTATAATTATTAATACCTATCCTAGAGAGTCTTTAACCTTACCTTAAATATATATTTTAATAGAAGTATACTTATAAGTCTTAATAGTCTTATTTCCTACGCTATAGACTAGTATAAGTGAAGGTATCTTCTTAAGTTAGATATTAGGGAGGTACTTTATAAGGTACGCATAGTTAATAAGTATAATAGTATAACCACTATTAAGGTAGACGTCAGTCTACTCCTAGCCCGATTTAGACTAGGATACTTTAATTATAGCGTATTTCTATCTATAAAAGCCGTAGCCTAGTAGCTTACTCTAATCTAGAATTATATTAGAGTTAATATAGATAAAGTTAGTCTAAGGGATATTATTAAGGTCCTTATTTATAACTTCCTTTAAATTAATCTAAGGGTCGTCTAGTAAAGGCTTTAATAGCTATAGTATTAGCTTAGTTAGCTTAGGAAGCCTTAGCTAATATTATAATCTTAAGTAATTAAATAGCTTATTCTAAGATAAGAAGGTGGATTTATAATTAGAATAAGGATAATTAGTATCCCTTAGTTATATAAGGAAGTTAATATCTTAAGTCTTATTATAATTATTATTATAAAAGCCTTTAGTAGATGGTTTATTATTATACTTATACTAACCAGCTAATTAGTTATATTTATTATTAAAGTCTTCTATAGACTCCTCTATTATAGCCTAATAGGCCCTTTAAGGTCTACCGCTATTACGAGTACTATTCTACCCCTATAGTTAAAAACCTAACCCGTTTATAGGGCCTACCATAATTTAAAGCCTTTAAGGGGCTTATAGTAGCTGTAGTAGCTACGGTAGTTAAGGCGTATCTTAGCCTTAACGGTTTTAATTCTAATCGGAATTATAAGCTAGATTATTCTAATAGTAGGGGTAAATATTACTAGCTAATTAGTTTCGTAGCTAATTAACTACTTAGGATTAATACTAACTGGATTAGCTAGTCGGCCTATTATTATTATCTTATAACTGCCGTCCTATTATAGCTATTAAGGTTCTTAATATAAAGGACGTGCTATTCGCATAAATATTAAACTAGATATCCTTTTATAAATATAATTCTTTAATTAAGCCTAAGATAGTTAATATAGTATTAGGCTTATTAAGGTCGTGACGTAGTTCGCCATCTATATATTTATAAGCTAGGAGTACCTATAATAGTTTAGTAATTATAATACTAGTATTAAGACTATTAATTATAATATTAGCTATATATTTAGTAGGGTCGCGTTAATTATAAACGTCTTAAATAGTATAATAAATAGACTTAAGTATACCTAGAGACTTACCTAGGGAATCTTAAAATCTCTTCTCTAGTATATTATACTAGCTATTAATATTATTAGGATTATATCTTAATCCTTATCTAGAGTTATATATTAATTAACTAGTAAACTAGTTATTAGCCTCTTTAAGTAGATAAGTATTAAGATTTTATTATAAAATAGCGATATTTATAATAGTAGCCTTTACTTATAACCTAGTAGTAAAGCTATAGATATTATAATAGATATTATACCTATCCTTAACTTTAACCGCGGGTATATTAGGCTTTAGTTTAAAGTAGCCTATATCTCGAGTATAAAACTAAGTAGAATAAGGTCCTTAATTAGGATTTACCGGATTCGCTTAATTACTATTAGCTTACTATTAATTCTATAGTAAGGTTATTCCTTAAGTAATAATAGCGGCTATTTAATCGGCCTATACCTATAAAAACGGAGCAGCTATATTTATAGAAGGCTATAGTAGATTACAGGGTATCTCTCCTTTAACTAATATACCTTAGGTTATTAGCGAGTAGGAGCCTAGGCTAGACTAATCTAACGGGCCTAACTACTCTAACGGGCCTAACTATCCTAATAGGCTAAATCTAGGAGAGGTTAAAGCCGGTATAGTGCCTATTAATAAAGACCTAGTAAACTCGTATAACTAGGTAGTAGTAATAATAAAGGCTTTTATAAATATCTTAAAGAGGGGTAGGTTAATAGCCTAGTTACTTAGCTAGGTATATTCAGCTTAATCTAAGTCTTAGGATCCTAATTAAGTACCGCGTAATAGAGTAGGTCTTTAACAGAGAGGTACTAGTCTTTTATACTTAGAAGTAATAAAATAGATAACCCTATAAGTAGCCTTCTAAATAATCTAGCCGTATTAATACCTAGTATTAAAGAAATTAGATATTAAGTAGGCTTAAGTAATAATATCTAGTAGTATAAAGATAGCTAATAGGATTAAAGAGGCCGTATTAGGGATAAATAAGATATTATTAGAGCCTTTAATAGTAGCTACCTTATAAGTTAATAGCGTTAATAGCTATTATAATTATTATAAGAATATAAATAAAAGAAAAGTAAAATAGGTAAATAACTTATATACTTATTTAGAAGATTTAAAAGGGAAGGAGCTTTATTCCCTAGGAAGGGCTAGAAGGAGTATTAGATAAGTTATATAACTTGGAAGGCCGTAGTATAAGGGTGTTTATAATAGGCTTCTAATCTTAGATTAGTATAAAGAAGGCCCTTATTATAGAGTATAAGGGATAGTACGAGGGATAGTTTAGTTACGGAAGCGGTTACTAAAGGTATAAGACTTAGAGGGGTTAAAGGACTTAGAGGAGGATTATTAGTACTATAAAGACAGCGTTAGTACTATAAATAGCGGTTAATACTTCTAGGTAATTATTTAGTACCTTAAAGATAAATACCTATAGTATTACTACTAATTAATATAGGTAGAATAATTATAGGTAGAATAGTTGATTTTCTATTAAGGATTCTATTAAGGAAATGATAGGGTGACTACGGAAGCCTTCCGTAGTATGCGCTAATACGCTAATGTCTATAATATAAAGTCTCCTTTAACTTATAAGAGTATACTATTACTTATTAAGGCTATATCTTTATATATACCTAATATAATAGTATCTTCTACCTTAATACCTAGGACTATTTAACTTTTACCTTTATAGCCTTAATAATTATATCTTAACTTCTTTTAAAGTTAAAAGTATATATATCTATAGCCTTTTAAGTCTCCCTATTTATTAGCCTCTAATATACCTATATAAGTTACTTAGGCTAATAGAACCTAAAATAGCTAATAAACATATCTAATAAAATTTACCTTAATAAGATTATCTCTAAGGATTATATATATAATATCTATATAAAGACTTAAATAATAAGGGCTTTATATAATTATCTTATTACCCTAGGGAAGTACTTATATAAGTAACTTAATAGTAACTCAATAGGCCTTTATAAGATTTATAAAGGGATTATTATAACTTATAATAACTCCTAATTCTTTAATATAATATTATATAATTATATTAAAGAATTAGATATTACTTTATTTAAGGTTAAAAGTAAATTCCTCCTAGCCTTTAAGGCCTTTAAGGTAAATTAGGAGTATCTTATATAATATATATAATACTATTATATTAATAGTAGAGGGGAGTTTAACTTTTTATCCTTTATAAAGTACTATTAGGTTAATAGTATTATCTAGGAGAGTATAATATAAGATACTCCCTAAACTAATAGGTTTATAAAGTATCTTAGTAAGACCTTAATAAATAAGGTATATATTATACTTATAAATAATAGGATAGATTATAAGTACTAACCTAAATTTATTTAAGTAGCTAACTACTTCTAGAATAAATCCCCTAAGTCTAATATTAAGATAATACTTTATAAGGAGTTTAATAGCTATTAACTTAACCTCTCCTATTTATAAGTCCTTATCTCTTAGGCCTTTTATTATATTAATAGGACTATTATTAAAATTAATTACTTTAAGGCCTATTCCTATCTAGGTTAACTTATTAGTTATAAAGGTAAGGCTATCTACTATCTTATTAATAATAAATCTAGGAAGCTTACTTTAGTTATCTAATATCTACTTTATTAAGAAAGTCCTTATAGGTTATATTATATTAAAAGTTAAAAGGTATATATTTATAAACCTCCCTTACTACTCTAAGTAGGTAGCTAGTAATATAAGGGGGTGATCTCCCTTTAAAAGCTAAGTATTATTAATCTAGATTAAAGATATACTACTAATCTATATTAAAAATATAGTAGCTAAAGATAAATCCTACCTTAAGACCCTATTAGATATCCGCCTTAAACTAAATTAGGCCTACCTTATCTAGTAATTATTTATTAAGATACTAATAAGCTCCTATTATTAACTAGGATTCTATCTAGTTATCTAGAATTTAAAATACCTCTTAATAAACTATATAATAAGTCCCTAGATCTATTAGTAATATTTACTTTCCTAATAATAGCTAAAGGTATAAAACCCTTTAAACTTAAATTATATAAAGAAGCTATAATAAATAATATTAAAAAGGACTAAGAAGTAGTATTATAAAATAAATTTAACTCCTTTATATAAAATAATATATAGGCGCTTAAATAGCTACCTCTAGGTTAGAAGGTATTCTAGGGGAAGTAGGTATTTAAGTTAAAAAGGGGGCCTTATAAAAAAGTCCTCTATTATAAGGTATACTAGGTAATTAAAGGTTTTAAATAATATAAAGGTATTAATTATAATAAGCCCTTTACTTTAATAATAAAGTTAATAAGTTATAAAGCTATCTTTCTACTAATTATATCCCTTAACTAGGAATTAAATAAAATAAAATAAATATTAAGATAGCCTTCCTTTATAAGAATATTAAGGAAGATATCTATATTAAATAACTTAAAGGCTTTATAATTAAAGGTAAGGAATACTTTATTTATATCTTAAAAAAGGTATTTTATAACTTAAAATAGGCTAGTAATAAGATCTACTTATACGTAATACTAGCTATAAACCTATTACTTATTAATAGAGCTAAGAGGTCTCTAGTCTAAATATAATTAGAATAAAACTAAGATATTATATAATAATAGAGCCCCTTATATAAAGCTTTTATACGCGTGGTAAGCGCGCCCTTAATATATATAATAGTACCTACCTTAGTTCCTACTAGTAGTACTAGCTCTATATATAAGAGACTCTAAGTTAAGAGATAAAAGGTATTATATTAAGTAGAAAAGTTAAAATAATAAGTTAAGGCTACCCCTTCTAACTAAGAGGATTATAACTACGCGTAAGAGTAGGAGTAGTAACCCTATAATTATAAATATAACTAGCGGGATTTAAATATAATCTACTTTCTCTTATAAGTAGATTATTATATAGTCTAGTATTAGGAAATAGTAATATAATAGTAGTAGTAAAATATATTTATACTTCCCCTTAATAACTCTAATAGCTCCCTCTTATATATTATAAAAAAGATATATAATAATTCTTAATAAGAGTATTATAAGCCCTCTACTAGACTAATAGTTATAATAACCTAGTATTATAAGTTAAAATAAAAAAGGATACCTTAATATTAAATAGTATAAGAGAGGAGTAGTTAGGGTAGTAGTTTACTAGTAGGAGGGCTAAGGGTACTTACTAATATTAATTAAATTATATAAAGAAGGGTAAGAGGGTAGTTAAAGGAGTATAAATTTATTAAGAGTAGAGAAAGGGGCGCGGCCCTAATAAGAGAGAGGAGTATATAAATATTAAAATCTAATATAAAGATAGTTTAAAATATAAGGGAGAGGATAGTATATAATATTTTGAGGTCTAAAAGTATTATAATAAATAGGGTAGGTAAGAGAGGTTTTTTCTGATAATTTATAATTTCCTCTTAAAGTTAGAACGCCTTTATTAGCTCTAAGTAGCTAGATAGTAGAGTATAAAATATAAATATAAATATAAATAACTTAAAATAATTACTTTAAGTCTAATTTTTTATACTATTTATATTTTTAAAGACTTAGGGCTTTATATTACTTATAATTAATAAAAGTATTTTGATTAGTTATAAAGATTAGGTTATTATTATAACTTATATAAATAATTTATTAATTATTAGACCTAGTTAAATTATAATTAATTAAGTTAAGGTTATATTTAATAAATACTTTTAAATAATTAACCTTAACTTATATTCCTTTTATTTAAGTATATTAATTAGGCGGGATTAACTAAATTAGGTATTATAACTAGGTTAAAAAACTTATATTAAAAAGGTATTAAGGGACTCTAATATATAAGAGTTATATCTTATAATAACTCTAATAAATATAAATAAGTTATAAGTATTTAAGGAAGATTATATAACCCTTAATACTTTTTAAAAGGAGTATTAATTAGCTATTAGCTCCCTAATATATATTATATTAGGGACTAGGCTAGATATTACCTTTATAATCTTAATAGTTAATAGATATAAATTAAATTTAAATTAATTATATTAAATAGCTATTAAGAGGATTTCCTATTACCTTTAAAGTATAACTAACTTATAACTTACTTTTTATAAGAGTATCTTTCCTCTTATTAGTTATAATAATACTAATTAGGCTAGTAATTTAGATAGTTAGTAGTTAATTATAAGCTATATTTTAAATATTAATAGTAGAGTAATAAGCTAGTTATTAAAGTAATAGCCTACTATTACCCTATCTAATTATAAGGTAGAATATATAGGCTAAATATAAGTTATAAAGGAAGCTATCTAGCTTTAATAACTCCTTATTAAGCTAGACCTCTCTAAAGATACCTATTAACCTACTATTATAATACTCTATTATAATAATTAGGGAGCTATTATCCTAGCTAAGAACCCCTAATTTTATATATATATAAAGTATATTAATATCTAATATTACTATATATAAGAATAGGTTACTACCGGCGATATTAAGCTAGAATATATTAGGATTAATAAGTAGGTAGCTAATAGCCTAATCAAAGCCCTCTTTAAAGATAAGTTTATCCCCTTTTATAAGGCCTTAGGCTTAGAAGTATTATAGTAGTAGGAGTCTTTAATATAATAAGGCTTTATAAGTTCTCCTAATAGCTTTATAAGTACTCCTATTACTAATTAAGGGATAATTAATTCTTAACTACCTATCCTTCTAGCCTTATAACTCTACGCTATAATATTAGAATATATAATAGACTTTATAAGCCTATTTAATTCTATTATCTTTCTATATTCTAAGCTTAAATAGTAAGTTATATTACTAGTAATATTATTTAAATACTAGACTACTCCCGCTTATAAATTAATATTATAATAGATAAATTAACTACTTTCTTATAAAACTATTAAGCCTAGATTATAATAAATATCTATTATAATCCTATCTCTTACCCTACCTCTAATATAAAATAGAACTAATATAATATATTCCTAGATATTAATAAATATAATACTTATAATAGCTTCTAGTATAATATACTTATAAGTTATAATAGCCTTACTATCTTTACTACCTAAATATATACCTAGGTAGGATAAGAATAGGAAGTAGATAACTAGTACTACTAAGGAGTTATAATCCTCTATCCTAGTATTAATATTATTATTTTTAATTATAAAGATATAGATACTAAAATTAGGCCTTATAAAGCCCTCCTCCCTACCTAGTATAAACTTATTTAGTATATTAAAGGTAAAAAATATACTATTAAATTATTATAATATAAAAACCTTAATAGTATACCTTTATAAAATAAGTATATCTTAGAAATAGTTATATAAATAGAATTAGTAACTCTATAATTATACCTATCTTATTAGGGTCTATTTAATCTACGTTTAAATAGGTTTTATTAAATTACTATCTTATAAGGGCTTCTACTACTATCTACCTTACCTTTATACCTCTTACCTAGTATTTAGTTAAGAAGGGGGATTAGTTAAGATAGTAGAAATAGAATATTATAAGTTAGTTATACTACTATACTAATAAGGTACTTAATTTAAGTAGGAGTATTAAAATATATTAAAATAGGATATAATTAGTTAGACTAGCCACGTACTAGATACGCGCTAGTACCCGTCTTAGTATCTTATATATTCTATCTCTCTCTACCTAAATAGCTAGTAATATAATAACTATTACTATTCTACCTATTTCAATAATAATTAGAATAAGTCTATTAGCTATTATAATAATAATAGTAATACCTTTATTTTACGCTTAGGTAGCTAATATCTCTTTAGATACTATATAATTATCTAATATAGACTAATACTATCCTTATAATACTAGATCTAATCTCCTTTAAAACCTATTAAAGACTTCTACTACCTTTATTAGGTCTAGACTAACTGTTTTTCAGTACTTAGTACTAGATTTTAGTATTAACCCGACTCGCTAAACTACTTACAGCTAGCTTATTACCTGTATAGGTTTAGCGTTATATAGTAATTATAAATTCGGTTCTAAATAGAACTAATACAGTTAGTCTAATTAGGTTTATAGCTATAATAATACTTTAATCTATTATCTAATAAGGCCCTTAATAGCCTACTAAGCTATTATAGTATAATAATATCTATTAAAGGCTTTAGTAATTAAGACTATTAAGTCTACTAAGTCCTTAGTTAGAGAAATTATTAGGGATTCTTATTAAGGCTTACTTAATTTACTACTCTTTCCCTACCTTCTTAATATTCTATTATTATAGCTCCCTAAATTACTTATAAGATTACTATCTAGTCTATCCTTACCTTTTAATTAGATAAATTTATATAGATAGGGTATATTTTAATATTAGTTATTAATAATATAGCTCGCTATATTATCTCCTCTTTTATAAAAGATACCCTTAGGCCTATTGAACTAACTTAAGAAGCCTCTATTAGGTAAGGAGGTACTTAATCTAGATCTATATTATTAGAAGTTAGTCTCCTTAGAAACTCTAAGCCTTCTTAGCCTTAAGACTAGGTAATTAATAAGCTTATATTATAAAATGCTATATTTAGATTTCATAAGAGAATAGAAGCCTCTTATAAGCTACTTAATAATCTACCCTTATTAGGTATATTATTATAATAAATTAATATAATATTATCTTATAATAGTACTACTACTATTAAGTAGATATCTACTAAAGAAGCTATTTATAAAAGACTTATTAACCTAGAACCTAACCCTTCTAATAGTATAATAAATATTACTATTAATACTACTATATAAGTAGCTATTAATACTAGTATATAAGTAGCTATTAACGCTAGGATAGTATAATATATACGTAAAAACCTACCTTAATAAAGACCTTCTAGACTACCTAGACTACTAGGCCTATATAGCTAGGTAGGCTAGGTAGGCTAGCCTAGCTAACTAGGTAGGCTAGGATAGTCTAAGGCTAATATTAAAGTTAATAAAAATCGAGGACCTTAATAGAATCTAGGAGACCTTAGCTATTTTAACCCTATATATAATAGTAAGTTACTTACTACTAGCTCTACTATTAAGTACGCTAGAAAGGAAATATACTTTTATAATATTTATCTCTTCTTAAATTATACTAATAAATATACTTGTTAAAGGATACTATAGTTATATAAAATAATCTCTAGCTAAGTCTTTATAAGTAGGCCTTAGAGTAGTAGACTAGATAATTATCTAATAATAATTAATACCTTATAATATTTAGTAATAGTATTAATAGATAGGCTAGATTACTAATAAGAAAGTTTAGCTAGCTAACTAATATTATAAGAAATATATTATAAAGGATACTATTAACTATTATAAGCTTATAGAATTTAGTATAAAAATATTATATTATACTAAAGATATAGGCTTAAAGGGAGTAAGAGTCTAATTAAATATTATTTATAATACTATTAATTAGGAGCTTTATTATAATATTTAGTAACTAAGTAATAAGATAATCATTAATAATTTAATAAATAACCTTAATAATACTAAGTATAGATAGTAGGCTTATACTAGTAGGTATTAGACTATTAATACTTAGAATATTAGGTAATCTTAATATCCTACCTAGAAAAATAGGTAAGGATAGTATAATTAATATAGTTTTCCTAATAGAGTAAGCTACTAACTATATTAGCCTAGTAAATAGTTATATTAAAATACTTATAATAACTCTTATAATAATACTTACCCTCCCTTTTTAAATTATTAGAATAATAATTAGGCTTACTAATTATAATAGTAGTAGTTTTAACTAAACGCCCCTTAAGTTTTACTACCTAGTTAAAGACTTTAAATTATAGTAGGCCTTCTAAATAGGTTAGATTCTAAATAGTAGCTTAACTTATAATAATAATAAACTCGCCCTCCTTAAAATAATTATTAACTTAGTACTTACTTATAGGATAATTAGTAGCTATAATTCTTATAATAAGCCTACTAAGTATTTATAGAAGATATTATAAAAGACTTTATACCTAATAATAACTTATTATAATAGTAATATTATTAGTTTAAGTCCCTATCTTATAACCCTAAGGATCCTTTAAAGGGTCTTAGTTGGTTATTCTATATAAATAAGGATCCCTTATTAGGTAATAAGGTACTTAATAAGTAGGACCTTATAATACCTAATATTAATTTTATTAGCTAGACTAATTCTACTAATTACTTTTATTCTATTTTTAAGGAAGGCCTTTCCTCTAGAAATAAGCTATTTCTTTATTTATAATAGTAGTACTAGAAATTAAAGAAGCTTATATAGCCCTTATAAAAGCTATTTATAAAGGCTCTTATAGATCCTCTTATAGTATATATAATAGTAGTAGATATCCTATTAATAATTAAATCTACTATTACTCCTAATCTAACTAAGCCGCTAGGTTATAAGTTTTATAGCTAGAAATATACTACTATTTACATATCTTAGGGCTATTTAAATAGTAATAATAAGTTAGATATATATTTAGATACTAGCTACTTAGTCTCGCTAATAGATTAGATCTATTTAAAATAAGTACTTCTTAATATAGAAATTAGGAAAATATCCTTACTAATACTAGTATATATTAAAATAGTAGGAGTGGAATACTTAGTTAATCTATCTAAGACTACAAGAGTATCTATCTATATATACTAAGACTCTATACTTAGTTATCTTAGTAAACCTTTCTTACTAAGAGTATATTTCAACACTCCTATATAATTACTAGAAGTCTTAAGAATTAATAAGTAAAAAATTCTAACGCTAGGTAGTAGGAGTAAACCCTACTACGTCTAAAAATAACTATATTAAATTAAAAGTTAAAAATAACTAAGTTATTTAAAATAGACTATTTTTATCTAAAGCTCTTACCTAAAAATTCTACTTTTTATAGAAATATAGTTATTTAAGATTTTTATTTTAGGATAAAGCTATATATACTAGAATTATACTAAAATATAGTTAGATATATTATAAGAGGGTAACTATTAATAGTTACTAGTAAGAGTTAACCTCTAGGCCTAATAGAGTAATAGTAGCTAGGTAAGTAGCTATAAGGTATAATATTATTATTATTATTATTATTATACCGTTTTAGGGTAGATACCTTAGAAACTTAGCCCGTATAGCTCTATTTAGCTATAGTACTAGTACTACCTTCAGGCTAGCGTCCCCGTTACCTTTAGTTAAGTAGCCGGAAACAGCGTAATAGTAGTAATAAGATATAGTTAAAGACCTAGTCTATAAAGCATTAGTTAATTAATAGGTAAAAGGGATAAAATACTATAGGACTTAGGGTAGAAAATAAGCTAGTATAGTAGTATTTAGCTATAATAATAGTGTTAACTATAGGCTTATATACCTATAGCTATTATTAGAGTAACCTAGAATAATTATAATAATAATAAAGTTAGTAGAGTACTTAATTAATAAGGCGTTAGTTAATAGAATAGATACTATTAATTAATAGAATAAGTACTATAGGATTCTAGGGCGGTTATCCCCTAGAAGGTTAACCCTAGGAGTACCTTAGAATATTATAACTATAAGAAAACTACCTTCTACTATTTAGGGTATAATAACTTTATTAATAAACTAATAAAGTTATAATTTAAACTATATATACCTAGGGGTATAATTAAGCCTTAAGCTTATTAATATAATAATTAATAGTATTATTAGTAGGGAATATTATTAATAGTTATTAATTAATATTATTATTAAGGCTTAAAGGCTCCGGCGATTATAAGGTATTATAACTCCTATATATAATTAACTTAATACTTTATACTCCTTAATAAAGTCTCTTCTAGACTAATTACCTCCTAGAAGATAATAAAGCTGTTATAACATCGGTAAACTAGGAACTAGCATAGAAAATTCGAAACTGGAAAATCCGCTGAAAGCGCATTTTCTAGGGTAAATACTAGTAATAAATAGGAAAAATTTAGGTTTTTTTTATTCTAGCCTAAAAGTCCTATATATAGAAAATCCGGATTTAAGGCCTTAAAGCCGTAATTTTCCTCTAGCGCTAGGAAGAAACGGGAAGCTCGCTAGAGCTATAGCAGCTACATTATTAACGCTAGCATAATATAGGTTTTAAATATAGTTAATTCACGTAATTTCTATACGCGTAGAGTAACCCCCCCTAGCCTAGTCCCGTTTCCTATACCTATATTACGCCTGCGATTAATTCTCCTACTAAGTATTAGTACTATTAGTACTATTAGTTATTAATAAGACTTAGTACCTTATTATAATTAAATATTTAGTACTAGCCTAGTATAGTTATATTATAACTAATTAGTAGGACTTATCCCCTATTAGTCCTATTACCTAGTATTTCTAAAAGTTACTAAATCCAGCTAAATACGCCTTTTCCAACTCACGGTGTCATTCCTAGCCCTAGGGCTAGCACATGAGCGCGCCTGTTATGTACGCATTTTCCGCATTTTTCTGTATTATTCCACGTTCCCAATTTATTAATAAATTAAGGGCCTTAGTAAGGCTATTAGCTACCTATTTATTAGTAGGAGTCTATTTAAGGTTAATCTTACTATTAGTAATTTAACCCTAGATCTAGTAATACTAAATATCTATATACTTAATATAATTATAACAAAGTAGGTTCTTTATAAGTATAATTATACCCTAATTATCCCTAAAGATAATAACCGTTTGAAGAGTATTACTAGTAGGATAGATTTAACCTAGGAGGGTTTTAAGCTAGATAGCTTCCTTTATAATTTATATTTATCTAATATATCTAGCTTTATAAGTTAATAGCGCTACTATTACTTAATACTTAAATAATTAAGAGATAGTACTACTTCTAAGGTTAAAGATATAGCTAGAGGTAGACTTCTAAGTATTATAATTACTAGCTTAGTCTAAGTCTATCTATCTAGTAAGGCTTTCTAGTAACCCTTTATAAGTAAGTTACTAGTAAACTATAAACTAGAGGTAGTAGAAGATATATTTTACTACTTTAAAGTATTTTATTATAGGGTTTAATAAATAGTAAGAGACTATTAAGATTATATAAGTAATATTAGGTTAAGTACCTAATATTATATATATAAGGGAACTAATAGTTAAATTAGTACTATTTAAGGAGGTCTAATAGTACTACGTACCTATCTTTAACTAGTAGAAGCTTAGTAGTAGTTTCTATTAAGGTTATAATAGGCTTTAACTCCTATATTTTATAATACTTAAGGAAATATTCTATATAAGTAGCTTACCCTAGTTATAGTATTTAATTAACCTAGTCCTAAGTTACTATTATATTAAGGTAATAGCTATATAGACTTAAATTAGTTATATAGAATTTAGTACTAAGGGCGTCTTTAATCTACTAGATTTTAGGCTTTAATAGCCTTATAACTAGTATATTATCTATATAAAGAGTAATAATAGTACTTAAAGAGATATTAATAAATATATTAAAGTTAGTATTAATAGGTTTAAGGCTAATCTCCTTTATATACTTTATAAAGTAGTTATATTAATTTTATAATAAGTATTTTAATTTATAAAGAGCTTTATTTAATTTATATACCTTTCTAGGGTATTAATTATTATACCTTATAAGTTATTTTATATAGATTTCCTTATTTATATATTTATAAAGGAAGGCTATTTTAATATCTATCTATTCTAGGTCCTAATCTTTAGTAGTAGTAAGGGTAAAAATAGCCTTATAACTTATAGGCTTAATTATAAAGGTAAAGGTTTTATTATAATCTAGTCCCTTATATTATTCAAATCCTTAAATAACCTAGTAAGCTTTATAGTAAGTAATTTCCCCTTATAAGCTATATTTTAAGGTATAAACCTTTTTATTATAAAGGGTAGTCTAATTCTTTAATAGGTTAACTAGCTCCTAAGTATTATTTTTAATAAGAGAGTTAAATTTATCTATTATACTAGCCTTCTATTACTTTTAATAAGCGTAATTAGTTATAACTTCCTTAAATATCTTAAATTTATAAGGTTCTTAATTAATAGCTTTAGATATTATAATATAATATAAGTAAATATCTAGTAATAGATCTTAAGGGATAAGATATAAGTAATTAGGCTATATACTATCTACTTATAAGGTTTTATTAAAGGCTAAGGGCGGAGTTACTAGTATCCCTATAATTAAAGGGGACTTTATAAATTAAGGGGTTTAGGTTCCTACTAATTCTAGCCTTAAATCTATTACTAAGGGCCTTAGCTATATTAATTAAATATATTAATTAATATTTATTAAATCTATAAGTAGGAAGGTATTAATAAGATAATACTCTTTAATATCATACTCCCCTACTATTAATACTTTACGCGTTAGGGGATTAATAATAATAGGTAGGTAATATAAGGAGTAAGCTATCCTTTTCCCTTCCCTAAGTAACCCTTAAGGCCCTAATAACTTACTTATTAGGTATTAATATTTTATAAATATAGTTACCCTTAAAATTAATAAGGGTATTAAGTTTAGCTTAATCCTTTTTATAACCCTAGTTAGTAGCTAGTTTCTAGTAGTTAGTATAGCCCTTTATTCTAATATATTTAATATAAGAGAGATAAAGGTAATAGCTAGTATAAGCCTTATATAATATAAGCTTTTAATTAGATATAAGGCTCCTATTCTATAAGTAGTTAATTATAAGGATAAGTTTAAGCTAGAAGTCTATATTAAGACTTATATCTTATAAGATAATACTTATTATAAACTAGAGGATTTAACCTAGATATTTAATAACTCTATTATATTTAAGATTTCCTAGGATTATAAGCTCTTATAAGATATTATAGTTAGTATAATAGGAGTTAAAGTTATAATATTTATATTTACTATTATAATTAAACCTTAAGTAATTTATAATAATATTACTATATTTATTATAAGCTTAATAATATTTAAAGGCTCTAAAGATTTTACTTTTTACCTCTACTACCTCTACTTTAAACTACTTATCTTAATTATTAAGGAAAGTAATAAAGTAATACCCTCTATTATAACCTCTAGGGGTATAAGGGCTAAAGATATTATTATAAATAAAGTTAAGAGATCTTCTTCTTAATTAGATATAAGCTTTATATAATACCTACTTTACTTTTTAAATAGTATATAACGGGTATAAATCCTTATTAATAAGTTCCTTAGTAAGGTTAATCCCTTTAGAGAGATAGGCGAGTTTCTTAATATTTTAATAACTTAAATAGCTTATATAAGTATATTATAGATTAAGGGTCTTATTATTAATTTAGCCTTTTAGGCTAGAGGAGTCTAACTTTAAGTCTAAGTAAATATTCTAGAGTAGGAATAATACTATCTATTAGATTAGCCCGCTCCTTCTACCTTAATATAGTATAAAGTATAATAACCTTAATAGGGACTTTAATAACCCCTTTAAAGGGGAACTAGGGTATTTTTAGTATTAAAATAGATATTTATAATACAATCTTTATAAATAGTATAATATAAGGAGACTCCTATATATATAAGTAGTAAAGATTATTATCTTATAATTAAGTTATAATACCTTACTTACTAATCTTAATACTATTTTAAATAATTTAAAGGGGTACTAAGGTATATTAAAGCTATCCTTATAAGATTAAATTAATAGGTAACCTAGGGATATAAAGGTAGTTAGTAAGAATTAGGTTATTCCTTTTCCTATTTATTATAATAGGAATATAAACCTTATTAATATTAAGAGGATATTAAGTACTATTAATACCTTTAATAAGTTAGATATTATCTAATAAGTGATTAAATAAATATTATTTGATAAAACTTATATAAAAGGGTATTAAATATACTAAGTAAGTAGTATTAAGTACTTACTTCTTAGGTTAGGGTCCTTTATAAAGGTAGCATAGTTTTTATACCTAGTAATAAAGTAATTAGATAAGAAATCTTTTATACCTAGTAATAAAGTAATTAGATAAGAAATCTTAAAGCTTTATTATAATAATCCTTATACTAGCTACTACTTATAAAAGTATATATAAGAGCTTATTAAGTAGAAGTTCTATTAGAAATTAATAGGATAAGATATTTATAATTATATATAAGAATATTTAACCTATTAATTAATAAAGCCGCGTAGATATATTATTTATAATATATTATTACTATTATTAATACTTATAAGACCTTTTTAAGAAATTATAATAGATTTTATTATAAATCTCCCTTTAAGTAAATAAAAGGGTAGTATTTATAATATAATCTTAATAGTTATAAATTATTATATTAAGGTAGCTAGATATTTACCTATTATAAAGATAGTTAATATTATTAGTATTATTAACCTATTATATTATAAAATCTTCTTAAAGTTTAGTTAGCTAGGAGGTATTATTAGTAATTAAGAGATAGTATTTATAAGTAGCTTCTAGGTAGTTATATATTATTATATTAATATAAAAAGGAAGCTTAATATTACTTTCTATCCCTAAATAGATAGTTAAATAGAGAGATAGAATAGTATACTTAAGTAGTATCTATACTACTATTCTACCTAGAGATAAGATAACTAGGTAGAGTTACTTTATCTAGTAGAATATATATATAATTATATAAAGTATACTAGTACTAAGTTACCTTTATATAAGGCGCTTTATAATTACTTACCTAAGCTAGATATAAAGCTTTTAAAGCTATTATTAGGAGAAGTCCTATTAATATAAAAAAGAGTTGAATTACTTTAGAAATAAAGGGAAGTATAAGGACTAGTTAGGAATACAGTACTACTATTAACGTAGCGTCTATAGTATATAGTAGTACTATACTACCCCTTTACCTATAATATATAAAGGAGGGAATTCCCCTTAAAGGGAAGGGTAGCGATTAGTCTTACTATTAATAAGAATAGAGAGTTTTATATATATATATATACTATTTATAGTACTTAATAGCTATATTATTATATAATACCCTTATATTCTAATTACTCTACCCTATTTAGGGGTAGTAGCCTAACTATTAGTAAGATAAGTAGAGAAGGGTTATTATAAGTATAAAGTAAAAGGGTTAATTAACTAGTATAAATAACCTACTTAAATATAAGGGACTAAGCTTATAAAGAAAGTAAGTCTTAAGAATTAATTAATAAATTAATAATAAATATATTATAATTATAACTAACTATCTAGGAGTAGCTATTAGGTATATAAACCTAGTCCCTACTACCTAAAACCTAAGAAGTACTATTATAAAGGATATAAGAACTTAAAGAAGAAGTCTTTAAGAGGTAATAAATATAAGATCTATAATAATATTTATAAGAGTTAGAGTAAGAAATATATATTAATAATACTACTTAAGTAGATTATTACTATTACTTATTATTAATAAAAGAATTAGAATTAAAGCGTCTTTAATATAAAACTTATATTCTTAAGTTATAAGACCTATATATATATAATAGGAAGTTAATATAAGAATATTAAGAATAGTTTAATAATATAATTAAAATAATTAAAATAAATATAACCTACTTTCTTAATAATTCTATAAAAATTTAATATATATTATAATATATAGCCCCAGACCCTAAGGCTATATAATATAAGTATATAAAGGATATATTAAAGGATAAATAGTCTTAAAAATACTTTAATAGTTTCTTAATAAATTAAATAGAAGATCCTTAAAATTAATACTTTATAATTAATAAGTACTACTTAAAAGCTAAGTAAAAGAAATATTAAAAGATTATAAACTTTATAAACTACTTTATTAAGTTAGAAAGATAACTTAAGCTATTAATAGAGTATATACTTTATAATAACCTTTTAAATAAGTTATATAAGAATCTTTATAATTAACTTATAATATAACTTAATATCTTAAAGATAAGAGATACTTTTATTATATTAATAACCTAATTAGAGCCTTATATAATATTATTTATATATAAAGATTAAAGGGATAATACTCCTACTAAGGGTTAGTATCCTTAAAGAGGAAGAGGAAATTTTTATAAGTAAAGAGATAATAGCCTATATATAAAGTAAGAAGGATAGGGTATTATTAAAGTATTATTATACTTTCCTTAAAGGCCTAAGCCTAACTATTTTATTATTAAATATTATAATTATTAAAAGAAGGGATATATAACTAAGGATTATTAAAGTATAAAATTAATAATTATAAATATTATAATTAATAAGCTTATAATTAATAAGATATCTAATAATAAGCTAATTAAAAAAGGCTTAAATTTTAAAAAACCCCTAAGTATTATAATTATATCTACTATTATAATATAAGAGAAGAAGTAGATATAATAACTTATTATTATAATATAAGTAGAGTTTAAGAGCTTATAAAGAGAATTTATTATATTAATTAACTTTAAAGTAGATATTAATTATATTAATATATACTTAATAAAAGAGTAGGATTAGGAAATAGACCCTAGCTCTAATAATACCTTATATAATAAAGTTAGAAACCTAATATTATTATTAAGTTCTTATATATATAAAAATTAAACTTATTAATTTTAATAATATTATATAATATTATAAAGATACCTTTTATATAATAATAAACCTTAATTATAACTTCTACCTTAAGTATTTATAATTAAAGGAATAAAATCCCTAAGTAGATTAACTTATATAAAACTAGTAATTCCCTATTAAGAAAAGTAATATTAAGGAGTACTTTAATATTATTAAAGCCTTAAAGGAGTAGCTTAATAATATTATATTTATTATAATATACTTAAGAGTAGGTAATAAAAGCCTATTATTTAAAGTTAAGCTCCCTCTAGAATTTTAAGAATTCTAAGATATCTTTTTAATTAAGAATATTAGGGTACTATTAGCCTATATATATTATAATTATATAATTAATATAAAAGAGAATAAAGAACCTCCCTTTAACCTACTTTATAATTTATTAAAGAAAGAGTTACGCGTATTAAGGGAGTACTTTAAGTAAGCTTTAAAAAAGGGGTAAATTTATTATTTTATAAATTTAATAAGTATATTAATTCTTTTTATATTAAAAAAGGATAGAATATTATATTTATATATTAATTATAAGGCGCTTAATAAGATTATAACTAAAAACTATTATTTACTTCTATTAATTAATAGAATATTAATAAGATTAATTAATATTAAATATTTAATTAAGTTAGATCTTAAGGATATATATTATTACTTATAAATAAGAAAGGGTAATAAATAGAAGATTATATTTTATATAAGGTATAACTATTTTAAATATATAATTATACCTTTTAAACTTATTAATATACCTACCTTATTCTAAGTATATATTAATAAGGCCTTAGTAGGATTATTTAATATTATTTATATTATTTATCTAGATAATATTCTTATCTACTCTTAGGATAAAAAGTCTTATATTAGAGTTATAAAGGTAGTATTATAATATCTTTATAAATTTAAATTAAATATTAACTTAAAGAAATATAAATTTATAATAATAAAAGTAAAATTCTTTAATTTTATTATTAGTTATAATAGTATATATATAAATCCGCGTAGAGTAGATATTATAATAGAATAGCTAAAACCTAGGAGTATTAAAGATATTTAAATCTTTTTAAGGTTTATTAATTTCTACTATTATTTTATTAAATACTATTCCTTTATTATTATAATATTAATAGACTATTTAAAAAATAATTAATTATATATTAAAAATAGGAAGTTAATATTAAATAATATTATAAGAGTAGTATTTAAGTAGTTAAAGTAACTATTTTAAGAGGTATTATTACTTATATATTTTAACCTTATAAGAGAAATTTAATTAGAGACTAATACTTTAATATTAACTATTATAACTATTTTATTATAAAAGTTCTTAATTAATAATAAAGGGATAGAGGTAGAATAATATCTAATTACTTTCTATTTTTATAAGTTATATTTAGTAGAAACTAGATATAAGACTTATAATTAGGAACTACTTATAATTATTAAGGTATTCTAAGTATAATAATACTTCTTAGAAGGTAGCTTATACTTAAATATAATAATTATTAATTATAATAACTTAAAGTATTTTTAAATAATATTATTATTAATAAGGAGATAAATATATTAAGTATTAAAGCTTATAATATATAACTTTAAGATATATTATTATATAAATACTAAAAACCTAGCTAATACCTTATTAAAGTAATTAAATTATATACTAATAATAGATAAAAAAGATACTTATCTATTAATATTATAAAATAAATTAAAGAATATTAGGTATATTCCTTTTAATAAATATTATATATATAATATTTATAAAGGTTTATAAGATAATAAGGCTTATAATTATAAATAATATAAAAGGTTAGAGATAGGGCTTAAAAAGCCTTATACCCTAAAAATAAAGGAGAGTAACGTGCTCTTAAAGATATAAAGTAGTATAAGTATTAGCTTAAACCCTATTATAAGATAATTTAATATTAATTAAATAGTACTTAAAAGGTATATTATAATTATATTAATAATAGAGTATATATAAAATAAATATAATAACTTAATATTAAAGATGCTCTAATATCTCTAAGAGGAAGATAAAAATGTTTATAATAAGAAATAATTATTAGAGTCCTAGGGTTATAAAAAGGCTATTAATATATCTTTATTAATAGATAAGATAGGAGTCTTTTATAAGGGTAGTATAATTTTTATACTTAATAATAAAGTAATTAGATAAGAAATTTTAAAGCTTTATTATAATAACCCTTATATTAACTACTACTTATAAAAGTATATATAAGAGCTTATTAAGTAGAAGTTCTATTAAAAATTAATAAGATAAGATATTTATAATTATATATAAAACTACTTAACTTATTAATTAATAAAGCTATATAGATATACTATTTATAATATATTATTATTATTACTAATACTTATAAGACCTTTTTAAGAAATTATAATAGATTTTATTATAAATCTCCCTTTAAATAAATAAATAAGTAGTATTTATAATATAATCTTAATAGTTATAAATTATTATATTAAGGTAGCTAGATATTTACTTATTATAAAGATAGTTAATACTATTAATATTATTAACCTATTATATTATAAAATCTTCCTAAAGTTTAATTAACTAGAAGGTATTATTAATAATTAAGGGATAATATTTATAAGTAGCTTCTAGGTAGTTATATATTATTATATTAATATAAAAAGAAAGCTTAATATTACTTTCTATCCCTAAATAGATAATTAAATAGAGAGATAGAATAGTATATTTAAATAGTATTTATACTACTATTCTACCTAGAAATAAGATAACTAGGTAGAGTTACTTTATCTAGTAAAGTTTATATATAATTATATAAAGTATATTAATATTAGGTTACCTTTATATAAAGTACTTTATAACTACTTGCTTAAGCTAGATATAAAGCTTTTAAAGCTATTATTAAGAGAAGTCCTATTAATATAAGAAAGGGTTAAATTACTCTAGAAATAAAGGGAAGGTTTAAAGTAGTACTTATATTAAATATAAGTTATATAAGTAGAGTATATAAAGATAATAGTAAAAGTAAAGATAATATAATATAAGTAATTAAGAAACTATTATAATACTATTTAAGGCCTTTTAAGGTCCTTAATTATATTAATAATTAGGTATATAAGTTATAACTACCTAATACCTTTTATATCTTACTTATAAAGTTATATAAGGGTAATAATAAGAGTATTATAAAAGCCGCGTAAGTAGAGCTTATAAATAATAAAGATAAATAGGAAGTTAAAGTTATTCTTAATTATAAAATCTCTTATAATAAACCTTAATATTTAGTAAAGTAGAAGGGTTAATTTTATAATTATAATTAATAGTTATATAAATAGGACTTAGTTAATATACTAGATATATTAGAAAGATTTAAGTAAAATTACCCTAAAGTATAAAGTTTATATTATATAAGAAGGGAAATAATTTCTATTATTATTAATAAAAAAGAAAAGATACTTAATATAACTAGACTATTAAGGGTATTATAAGAGAGGGCTATTATATTATATTAATAGTAGTATTAGGCTTATTATTACTACTACTAGTAATAGAATTATCCTCCTTATCCTCTTCTTTATCCTTTATAATTAGAGGGAGGCGCTTTTATAATATATTAATAAGGCTTTAATAGAGCTTTAAAAGGGGAGATAGAGTAATATATATATATTAATAAAGGATATTAAGAATACCCTTAAGGGTATTTATAATATAAATAGTAATAGTAGGGTCTACCCTAATAAGAGTAGTAGTAGTAGTAGAGGGGGTAAAAGAGGTATAATAGAGGTAGCAATAATATTATTAAATAAGCTTATTAAAGGTTTATTAGAATCTAGTAAGTTAAGGGAGGTTAAAGTTAATATTTAAAGTAGTTATAATATTTAAAGACTAAAAAGGTATATATAAGTATAATAAATAAAGGTAGAAATTTCCTATTAATATTTAATATTAAAATCTTTATAATAATTATATTTAATAGAGCTAAGGGAGGCGTATATATAAAGTATATTATTAAAAAGATAAGTAAAGCCTTAATTAAAAATATTAAACTTATAATTCTTTACTTTAAAATATAATATACTAGAGGTATATTATATAAAATAATATAAGGATAAATTATAAATAACTTAATAAAGGAAGTTAAATATTATTATAAGTAGAGGGGGTAGTAATAGTCTTTTTTTAATTAATAATAAAGACAAGTTTATTATTAAGGATTATTTATAAAGTAATTAATAGGATTATAAAGAAATATAATAAGGTATAAAAGAGGTAATAATATAAATAAAAATTAAAAAGGACTTAATATAATTAATAAAAAATAAAGATATTATAATTAGAAGAATAATATTAAAGTTATATAAAGGAGGTATACTTTAAGTACTTAATAAGCCCTTAATAGTAATAACTTCTTATTTACTTTAAAATACTAAGACTTCTAACTACTTTTATAAGAAATTAATAAAGAATAATAGGAAATATAATAGGAATATATTATAATATAAGGATTATATATAAGAGTATTATTTGTAATTATTATAATTTAATAGAATTATATATTCTTTAAGGCTTAGTATAAGGGCCTTATAATTAATTATATTATTATACTCTTATAAGAGGTATATTTTATTATTAAGGGAGTATCTTTTATAAATTATAACCTTTTATACTCTTAAAGCTTAAAAGCCTAGATAGAGAGATAATTATAAAGACTAGTTAGGAATATAATATTACTATTAATATAATATAATATTTATAGTATATAATAGTACTACGCTACCCCTTTACTTATAATATATAAAGGAGGGAATTCCCCTTAAAGGGAAAGGTAGTAATTAGTCTTACTATTAATAAGAATAGAGAGTTCTATATATATATATATACGTACTATTTATAATACTTAATAGCTATATTATTACGTAGTACCCTTATATATCCCCTTAATAGGAATTATAAGGAGTATATATATTATATTAGTATATATAAGAAAGGATATATAAAATAATAATATAACTTATATTAATAATTATACTAACTAGGACTTATATAATATAATATATAATAAGAAATCTCTTTAATAGACTAGATAAGTAATAAAATAAAAGGCTATTTTCTTTAAGCTGATAAAAGATAATAAATTATTTACTAGATAGATAAAACTATAATCTAAGTATTTTTCTTTTCTTAACTACTAGATATAAGAAGGCTTAATATATAATATTATAACTATAATATAATAATATCCTACCTTTTATTCTTCTTTATTAAGGATATAGAATATAATATTCTATATTATAATACTAGAGTAGTCCTAGCTATAAAGTAATATAATAGATACTTTAAATATTATAATAAAGAAGTAGTATAATAATACTTAAATAATAATATATTTAATATTTATATTTATAGTCTACTTATAGGTAGGGATAAAATATAAATAATAGACTTTCTATAATATATATATTACCACGTATACTATATAAGTTTACTAATAAATAATATTATAATATTAATATATATATAATAATTTATTAAGCCTATAAAAGTTAGCTACCTAGACTAGACTTAGTAGGAATAAACCCTAGGGATTTTAATAATATAGGATAGTCCGCTAAGATTATAAAGGATATACTAGAAATTAATAAAACCGCTTATATACTTCTTCTTACCTAATTATAAAAGTAATTAGAATCTATAAAACTACTAGATTAAAGATTAAATATAAAGAAGGTAAGAGACTACTTATAATCTAGGTTTATTAATATATATAAAGAGTTTACTTATATATTTAATAGTATCCCTAAATAGTAGAAGGATTAATATCTCCTCTTCCTTACCTAATAAAATAATTATAATTAGAGGAGATAGATAAGGGCTAAATAATATTATAAGGATAGTAGAGAAGATTATAAAATATTAAGTACTAAATTATCTAGGGATTTAGATAAGAGATTATAATTTATATACTTAGTTAGGGAATCTAATTAATATATAGATTCTATTTATTATATTATATTATATATTAATAATAATATAAATAAAAGTATAATATATATAACTTAAGATATTTAAAAGAGTAATATATATATAAAATTACTAGATATAAATAACCTTAACTTTAAAAAGTTTAAGGCCTTAAATAGGTCTAACCTAGGTTATAATAAGATAAAGAAAGCTATTATTTATACCTACCTTAAGTTATTAAATATTATTATTACTAATAAATAGGAATAGAGGGTAGTACTAATAGAAATATATACTTAAGGTACTAAGCGCTTTACTTTTAATATATAGGATTAGTAGCTACTAGATAATATATAGTATATATTAGAATAAGTCTTATATATAGTATTAATAAGTAGTTTTAACTAATTAGAGTCTAAATAGTATTTATAATAAGGCGCCCTATACTTAAATATAATAAAGATATTATATTTAAGAGTAATAGTAGGTATTACTAGTAATAGTATTCCCTATAAATAAATAGTATAAGTTACTAGTACTAATATACTTAATATAAATTAAAGTAATATTAATTAGTTTATTAAATCCTATCTAGTTTAATTAACTTAGCTTAGCCCTTTAATATTATATTAAATAAGTTAGTTTCCTAATAATTTAAGGGTTTTCCCCTTCCCCTAATTATAGTATTTTTAAATTTATTAATAATATAATCTACTACTTCTTCCTTCTATCTACTTATAAGAATATAATACCTATTCTTTATATAATATTAATATAATATATAAGAGGGTAAGACTACTCTCTTAAGACGCGTAGTACTTAATTACTAATATAATCTAACTCTAGAATTATAGGATAGATAAAGGATATAATTATAATAGGTAGAATAATAGGTAGTCTACTAAGTTATTAATTTCTAATAATAATAATAATTATAAGTAATTAAGTAATAAGGAGAATAAGTAACCTTAAGTTAAAGAGAAGTAAAACGCGTTATATCCTCTATTAATAATAGATATATATAGATAGGGGTACCTATCTTATATTATACTATAATTATCTACTAATATAATCTAAAGAGAAATTAATTATTAATAAGTCCTATTATAGGAAGTCTAGTAGGGGGAGTAAGTAGTATAATCCCTAATATCCTATTAAACCCTAATACTAATAAGTATTATTATAATAGTAATAGAATAGGATTATATCTCTAGTAAGATAAGAAATATTATTCTAAGGTAGTCTCTTATAAGATATATACTATTATTATCCCTAATTATATAAAGTATTTAAAGGTAATAATTCTTTCTAGTATAACTAAGAGCCTAGGGAAGGGAAGAGAGATATAATTAGAAGATAATCTTATATAACTAAGTAGTTAAATAAAAGTTATATAGGATAAGGTAATTAAAAGGTTAAGGCTTAAGATTAGAAGTAAGTTAAATAGGGTAGATAGTATTAAAATAGTAAAAGTTAGTAAGACGCTTAAATCAGCTTATTATAGTATTTGTAGTATATTTTAACACTCCCCTTGCTACGGATACCTCTAATTAGGTGTTCGACGTAGGTAATTAGGTAGTTATATTTTTTTAACTATTTATATATATGTGGTTTTTACGATAGTAGAAGTTAGTACGGGGATTAAACTCTTAACCTCCTTATAAGGGGGCGCTTTTATTACTACTAAGCTAACCGGGCTTATAACCTATTAAAATAGTAAAAGTTACTAAGACGCTTGAATTAGCTTATTATAGTATTTATAGTATATTTTAACAGATAGTATACCTATTAAAGCTAAAGCTTAAAAGGTTAGTATAATATCTATAATTACCTCCTATCTTAATTAAACTAAGTACTAGTTTATTAACTTATTTAGAGAATAGTATTTATACTCTTTAAACCTTATATAAGTTATAATAATATTAGTATATAAATAGGATAGCTTATAAGAGGAGGTAACCGCGTAAGCTAAGGTATTATTAAACCTCTTAACTTTTATATATTATAATATAAGTTACCCTTCTATCTAATACTAGTTCTAATTAAATATTAGATTTATAATAGAAAGGGTAAATAGGTAAATCCTATCCTAATAAAAGTACTTATAAATATAGTATATAAATTAATAAAGACTAGTTTTATTAATAAAGAAAGTATAAGGAAGTTTTTTAACCCCCTATCTAATATCCTATTTATTTTTACTATAATAATAGTAGGATATAAATATTTAAATATACGCGTAGCGATTACTATATTAAGAAATTTAAGGGTAAAAAGGCCTAGGGTATATAGCTAGCTATCTTACTATTATATATAGATATATAATAGAGAGCTAATTATATACTATTATAAGGCGCTAGTAAATAATATAGCGTATATAGGATAACCTAGATAATAACCTTTATAAGAGCCGTATCTATAAGCTTTACTTAAAAGGGGTAGAGGATATACTTTATAATATTAGGGTTATAAATAGAAATAATAATAAGGTAAATAGGAGGGATATTAATAGTAGTTAACTAAATAACCTACTATCCTTAGATAATTTAGATAATAATAAATATAATAGTCCTTTAAGTATTTAGGGTAAGTATTCCTAACTAATTAATATAAAGAGGATTATAATAACTAACTTAAAACTATATAAAGTAATAATCCTAGTATTAATTAATTATTATTAAATAGCTCTTTAAAGTATAAATATTAAACCTTAATACTACTATCCTTATATACTAGTAAGACTTAAGAGGAAATAGCTAATAGTATAATTCTATTTACTCTATCTATCTATATATAACTAACCTCTTAAATTAGATAAGATAATAACCTCCTTCCTCTCCTTTACTCTACCTTAGAATGTAGATATATATCGCTAAGTAAACTAAAGATAGATAGTAGGTAGTAACTTATAAGACGCTATATATTATATATAATAGAAGGAGAAGATCTACTTATAAATTAAGGCGCTTATAAGTCCTAGTTAATAGAGGATTTCTAGGGTATATTTAGGCTAATATAACTGGGTTAGATATAGTATAAGATAGTAAGGGGTAGTAATATAATTATTATAAATAGTAATAAGGGTAAATATATAAGGTTTAAAAAGTAAGTTAGAAGAAAGTTACGCGTAGAAATTTAACTAAAAAGTAGTAAGATCTAAGAAGAGAATCTATAATATAAGGAGGTTAAGTAGGTAGGAATAGTTCTATTAAAAGGTAGTTTATAAATATTAAGTAAATAGTATAATAAATATAATTTTATATATTATTAATAATAGTACTAATATTAATATAAGTAATAAATTAGAGTAGCGCGGATAAACTATTATAGTTAGAATAGGTAGATAAATAATAATTCTTAATAATAATACTACTTATAATAATAGTATAAACGGCGCTATTAAAGGAATATATAAGATAGGTAGACATAGTAATAATACCACCTAATATAATTATAATAATAATAGTACTAATTCTAAGAAAGGTATATTTATTAAATATTAAGTAGGTAGTATAAATATTAGCTATAATATTTAATAAACCTTTTCTATAAATATTATCTAAATTATAATATCTAATTTATACGCCCTAATAAATAATTAGAAAATTAAGTACGCTTTTAGTATTATAAAGGTATAAATAGTAGCTTATAGTAATTAGAGGTATTATAATAAGCTCTAGGGTTAATATATAAGTGTATTAGTTATATATATATAATACATATATTTTTATATTTTACAAGTTTCCTAGTTTACTAATAAAGCTTCTCTTCTCTATTAATTAATTATATATATATATATAAAATTAGAATAAGTCTATTAGCTATTATAATAGTATCTTAATTTAGATTATTAAATTATTAATAGTAAATATCTAGTTACTCTTATATACTATCTAGTATATAAATCTAGGTAAATTTTAGCCTAAGGCTATTATTAATAATAAGAGGAATAATTAGATAATAAATAGACCCCTAGATCTAGAAGGTAGTTTAACTAATATAGGTATTAATATTAGTTATACCCTATTAGTAAAGGATAGATAATTATTATATTTAATAATATTATCTAAAAATCTTTACTATATAGTCCTTCTTCTTATAGATTATCTATTACTAATAATATTATCTATATTACTAAGTAATTTATAAATATATTATACTCTAAGCTTAGCCTTCTTTTCTAGCCCCTTAGATAATAAGTTTATATTAGCTAGTCTATATAATTAGTTAGGAGATAGCTAATTATTCTTCCTACTATTATAATAAGGCTATTAACTATCCCTTAAATTACTATATTTATTTTTCTATAATAGTATATTATAGTAGGGGTATATATTACTAGTAATATTAAATAGTTTATTAACCTAGTAAAGCTCTATATATCTTATTATATAAGGATCCCTATATACCTAATATCCTTAACCTAGTATCCGCCCCTATATTAGTAAACTAGGAACGTGGAATAATATAGAAAAATGCGGAAAATACGTATATAACAGGCGCGCTTATATATTAGCCCTAGGGCTAGGAATAATACCGTAAGTTAGAAAAGGCGTATTTAGCTAGATTTAGTAACTTTTAGAAATACTAGGTAATAGGACTAATAGGAGATAAGTCCTAATAATTAATTATAATATAACTATACTAGGCTAGTACTAACTAGGTAATTCTTATAAGGTATTAAGTCTTATTAATTAATTAGTACTAATACTTAGTAGGAGAATTAATCGCAGGCGTAATATAAGTATAAGAAATAGGGCTAGGCTAGGGGGGGGGGTAATTCTACGCGTATATAAATTATATGAATTAACTATATTTAAAACCTATATTACGCTAGCGTTAACGACGTAGCTGCTATAGCTCTAGCGAGCTTCCTATTTCTTCCTAGCGCTAGAGGAAAATCACGGATTTAAGGCCTTAAATCCGGATTTTCTATATTTAGGACTTTTAGGCTAGAATAAAAAAAAACCTAAAATTTTCCTATTTATTTCTAGTATTTTACCTGGAAAATACGCTTTCAGCGGATTTTCTAGTTTTAGATTTTCTATTCTACTTCCTAGTTTGCCGATGTATTAATATAATAGAGAGGTACTAAGATATAAGATAGTTAGATTAAATTTAATAGGTAAATCTATTTATTTAAATATATCTTTTAAATTACTATACTAATTTTAATTATTTTTAGAGTATTAAGTATACTAATATAAGCTATATAACTTAATTTAAGTAGAAAATATTAAGGAGCGTTAGTATAAATATAAGTAGAATATAAAGAAATATTAGAGTTTTAATATTCGCGCTAGTCCTAGAGGGGTAATTAGGGTACTAAGGTGTAATAAGCTTAGGGTCTGAAATTAGATATTTTCTATTATAGTAAGAAGATAAAAGATGGAATAGCGAATATTTACTCTACTACTAGTAGGATACCATACTCGTATCTACTACCGCTGAAATACAGTACCATCAGCTCGTAGACATCCGCTAAGGTAATCAATGGCACGTCTGAGGTACTAAGGCAATCTCAGCGTAGAAGGGGAGTAGCGATGGACTCCGCACGCGAGAATTCGAGGTTAAACAGGCAAAGGGGCTGTAGCCAAAGTAGTTCCCTTCCCGAACAGCCTTAATGGCTCAATGAATGAGAAGTCCATGAGACCTACAAATCGCTAACTTGGAGCAGGTTTCCGATTCATAGATGTAGGGCTGGACGGTAACCAGATGAACCATGCTATCACTTCCGGTGAAGAAAGCTTTCCATGCGCTACCTGTAGGCCTGCAGTGCACCTGCTTCATTGCTATTGAATCAAACCAGATATACATTTGCTGCCCCAGAATGCATACGTCAACTGAGCCTGACCATTCGTAAGTTGTAATCCTCTAACTACAAATCCGACGATTTTGCCAATTGCCGACCTTCCATCGAGAGCATTAATTTTAATTGGCACCTAATCCCTTGTGAACTAACCGCGCACACGCGAGTCACGACGCAAGGCTAGCTTCAGGCTGTTAAAGGACAAATCTACCAGCAAGCTCCTCCTTGTCTGCTTGATCTGTTTCCCCATGGAAGCATTGGCGGCCTGACCTTTCTTTACACCCTTGAGAGTCAAGACTCTCTGATTGTTCGTGACACCACCGTGACGGCGACGGAAAAGTTGCTGGGCCATGGATGAGCGCTTTGGAGGATACTCGCACTGCTTGGAAAAGGGCTGAGTGAGAGCCTTGCGGAATAGGAGATCTGATGCCTCTGAAGGTGTGAGAATATTCCCCTGCCAGAAGCGATCGTCGTCGGCTGCCGAGAGATCGAGATTATTTTCCGACAAGGCCATATCCTGTCGCTCCACTGCGTTGATTGCCCAGTGACTGCTACTCCAACGGCTTTCTTCATAGGGGAAGGGCCGTATTGATTGGTTAGGGCAGACACTAGTACTGAAACTAGCAACGGATGAAGCTTGACTGCTCGCGCTAGTTTCAGAACCATGCCTCTTGCGCCGGACTAAATCGGGAACGTCAAGGTCATCAATGTCCATACCCTGCGTAACGCGCGTGAATAGTCCGTTCTCCTCACATAAACAATTTTGAAGTGGATCACTGGCGCAGACTGGCACACAGATGCAGTCGGGATCGCAGAGGCAAGGCATCTCAGGACCCCCGGGGATATCGAGCTTTTTGGCGCGCTCATCCAAATTGTAGGGACTGACGTATCTTGATTTCGGTCTTACTTCCTGGCATGATAGCGGTATATCAGGCGTAGGCTCTCGATTGATCGATGCGCCATCCGACATGGTGTTGACGGCCATTGACCGATACTTCTCTGCCAGACTGCCGAATATCATACCACAGCCCATCCTACTTGTATCTTGGAGCTGTCTATCCTCGTTTAGCAACCCAAGGCTTTCTTGGAAGACCCCGTGCCAGCGCTGATCAGGGTCTCCTGTTTGCTTGCTGATCCGACAGAGGATGGCTTCCTCGTCAACTTCATCTCCCATGATGACCTGCTTCTGACCATCGTACTCGTTTTGGCGTATGCTCTTTTCCATGATGCCTTTGTTTAAGAGCGCCGTGACTTCGCTGCTGTTGAGTATCTCCTCATATGAATGTAGTGAAGCTTTGAAAGCCCCGACGCTAATAGCATTCAGCTGGATAAGTCGTTCACAGTGATGAAAAGCAAAGTAGGTGTCCTCGGGTGACCTAAAGCCATTCTCCAAAAGGAGATCTACACCCTGGAGCAGCTCCTTCAGCTTAGCACATGTGGCATAATACACATCTTCAAAATCTCCGAGACTGAAGATTGTCATGGTCAATGCAGTTGAGGCGAAAAAGGAGTGAGTTCGCATGAGGTGGAATCGAAGGTCGTTGGGACCGTCTGAGGGTTTCTAACGCAATGATCAGCTGGTACCTGGCAGAATGGTTTGTTGTCACCAACTGTGAAACCAATTTCTTTGCTGGCTTTATAGAGCTGAATGGCAATCATCTGGATCAGGTAGGCAACTTTAGTCTCCACAGTGTTCAATGATGCCATGGCTGCGTTTGCGCCTTATCATAAGTTAGTCTGATGGTCGTTGAGTTAACCGAATGTATGCGATTTGACTTACCATCAAGGGCGAAGATATGATGTAGTATTTGTGGAGCTTGCTGGAACACCCTTTTTAGGAGACCGTCCACTTGGTCTCGATGTTGCGCCATGACTTTCAGTTGTGTGGAGAAGTCAATTTGAAATGTTGCGACGCTGCGAAGCAATATGGTAAAATAAATGGACTTGAAGATGAAAGCGAGATAAAGCGCGAAAAGCAAGGCATGTGTGTCATTGTCAGCTAAGGAAAAGAAGTGGCTGGTTAATATCTCGTTTTCGTCTAGATCGGGTGAAGTGAATGTTGAGCAGAATCTTCACATCACTCCCACCAGCCCAAATTGGCAGTGAGCTATGCTCTTAATGGTATGGCTTCAACGATCTCGTTGTACTTGGCCAACTGTTACAGCTCTGGAAATACTTGCGCATTCTGAAGATGATCAGCTTCGACTTGCCTGTGATTATCATGGCCAAAGGGTAACCTGTGATTCCTCCTCTCAACGTAAGTGAAACTCGAAGACGCTCAGATGGAAGGCTAGGAAGTTCACCACCGTCAAGCCTGGTAGAGTGGCCTAATGTTGGTGGTCGCTGCCGGAAAAGCTGGTGTTGACTGAGTCTTGTGAACCGTTTTTGGAGGCTATTGGACAGCGATCACATAGCGCAATTTCAAGATTCTCAGAAGTTTGCCGCTACTTGTCAATGACCTTCCAGGTCGTACAGTGATGATTACGAATGATCTTATCTTGTCCGTGGTCCATGCTTTAGAAGAATCATCTGCACGACATCGAGGTAAGTTTTATCCGCAGCTGTAGACTGGTGCCGAAGACTCAATGTCCGAGACAGGGATATAACGCACATGTCGGTTACGTTCATTGATCTTGTGCGCTAACACCGATCAACCCCATTCCAATGCTAATGTTTTACTTTGTAGTGGGAGTGGTCATAGCATGGAGTCAAGTATTGAAATCTGACCCGGCCAGCTCTATCCTATATCTTGGTCGAGTAATACGAAACCCTGAGGCGTTGTATGTTGTGTACGTACGACTCGCGGTCGTACGATGGTAGAATCAGATAAACTTAGATACTTACTAGACTCGGTGGTTCCTAAGACCAAGTAAAGCTTCCCGTACAGTATTTAATCAACAATGAGGCTGCATGTCGAGTACTAGGTAAGAAACGGAACTCTAAGACTCTAGACTCGGTCGATGTAAAGTAGACGTTGGAGGCTAAAGCACAGCGTGTAGCTAATCAGAAAGCTAGACTCGAGAGGAAGCAGGCATCTTGTATGAAGCCTAAAAAGGATGCCAGCTGACAGCCATCGCCCGTGGCTGAGGTAGGTGTAGAAACCCTTCCAGCTTTCGCTGGGACCTCTGCCTCCCATGAGAGCCTTCTTCTGCATGGCTCTAACGTTTCTCGGCGACGTGTCTATCCGATCGCTCAACAGGTTAGGACTGATGATCTTCGTGCCAACTTCCCCCATCTTCTGCACTCGGGCTCTTATCCCTCGGATGCCTTTTACGCAAGTCTTCCAATTCTGTGTCATTACTTCCCTTTGCATAGTAGCGTTCCTTGTATTCCTTGTTCCCAGTATTACCACCAGAGCAAATTCCAAAGCCCTGACAATGGCATGTTTCTTCTGATGGGCAGTGGACGCTGTTTCTAGTGAACAGGAGCTGCCATAAATACTCCCAGATTCTGCCTGAGACGTAATCACTCAATGGTGTCCTTAAAACCCAGTCTCTGTAGAAAATGAAGCGGCTCAACGGTATGGACAGAACGCGCTCCTTAGACAAAGCGAATTGCGCACAGCAAGCCTGGCCTAACACCTCTGGAAGGGGCTCGGATGGGAATAGCTCGTACAAGCTTTTAGCAAGCACCACTTGCTCCTGCTTGGCCAGTATTTCTCGGGTATCGCGTGGATGCAGCCATTCGGGGCAGCCTGGATACCATTGACATCGCATGTTTACGTAACCCTCGTAGGCGACGTAATCACTATTCAACCGCCGGACCATTTCGGCAGAGTCATGGCCAAGGAGCTCGATATTATGATGCGTCCATCGATGTGCATGCATGAAAATGATGATATCAGGCAGATTGTAATAGTGGTCGATGATATATGTCAAGTATATCATGACTTCATGTCCTCTGTTACGAGGCGGATGTAGTGGTGCCGATGGGTCGTTAGCCACATAGATAGCGGCATCAATTTCTGGCAGCTCCTTCGCTATCCAGGATACGTCGTCATCCATGAGGCGGGGAACGACCAGACATCGAGAATATTGGGAGCCGGGAGGCTTGGCCACTCCGTGATGGGAACTGCTTGTGAGACCATACATGGCGGCCTTCAGTGGATCATGAAATCTAAGATTTGAAGAGTTGCGTCTGAGAGGTGACAGAGCTATAGTGTCTAAGAAGGTATCGTCATGCCTCGTTATTCCGAATCTATCCTGATATGGGTCGACTGTGTTGAGCTTGTGGAGGAAAGTAAGGAGAACGATGAAGGCCGCAACAGCTGACAATCTGATGGACTTCCTCAATCCGGACATTTCTGGGTGACTAATGACAATAAAAACACTCTTGGAGCGCGATCCGACAGGAATCGAGAGGGGATACGGTTTCAGTACGCCAAAATGTCCAATGAGGGAGGTCGGCTGAGCTCAGAGTGTTGCGTACATCCCGATTGAACATAGAGAGGAAACACCGATGAACAAATAGCGATGATGTCTTCCGGCGGCAAAGCAAATCCTGTAACCGACAGAGTCAAGTTGTTATGAACGGGCGGAACGTCGATGGATACTTGGCACTGAGGGTTCCAGATTAAGGAGGAAGCTAGCGTTGAGTTCTGCGCAGGACAATCACTGTTTCGATACGAGTGATCACATCATAACATATATTGGAATTGAGGGATCTAAGTTAGGCATGTCAGTGCAAGGTCAAGAGTAGTGTTAATTTCAGATCGATACGGCAGTGTCCAGCCTGATCATGCTAGTTCCTTTGTTGATTTCGATTGCCTGGAGGTCTTTGTATCCGCCTTGAATAGAGAAGTGAGGATTTTTGATTCGTCTCGATCCAAAATATTGATTGAGCGCCGGACAGCAAGTCAACTCGGAATATAACATCACAATGAAATTGAGTCCTCCTCAACAACCATGGAATGATAAGTACATCGCTTTTCGGGTTGCGGTGTCGAGCTCTGATGACATACAAACATGTGTACAAAGGATCGATACCAGAAATGCCGATAATGCTTGCCAAACCCGTCTAATTTTTCTAAGCCTGAATATTCTAGGAGCACACAATAAGCCTCTAGGAACTTACTCCATTAGGAGGTATTACCAACATCTCTCGCTACGCTCTCGGTAAAGGTATGGCCTTAGCCACGCATGAGAGTCAATGCCAAGTCACGCAAGAAATCCGCGGGAGGATTCGAAGGCTTGCATTGTGAGGCGGCGTGTCACGATCAGAGGTCCATCTAGGCGTCAGTTGTGAAAGTATGCAGTCCAGAAAACATCTTCGGATCAAGCCAGAGAAAGACGAATGTAAGACTGTTAGATTAAAAGTCCCAAGAAAAGCATTCCGCGGCTGTGACGGGTATCTTGGTGCAACTAAATCAGAATAGAATTGGGTGACGCTGACCGAATTGATCCATTCTGTGGGCCGTGCCTGGTCTGGTGATTTTGATGAGCTCTTGGAGGACGGTCGCTCTGCAAAGAACCTGCAACGCTGGGACGGCCTGAGATTGAGTCTCCGGTGCTCTCAACAATCTCCTGCCCGTCACGAGGTGAGCCGTACACCTTTCCACGATGTGGGGCAACTGGTGGAGCTTGCTTCCATCTCCTGCTGAGTTCTTGATCGTCATCGACAAGTACTACCATCCAGACGCCGATCTGACCGTTGCTCCCCAAAAGAGGAGTGCAGTGAATCCAACGGTTTCTGCCGTCTTCATCGGTTCTGGAAACCCAGCGCACCTTGGCTGTTACGCCTCGACCTTCTGCAAGTGCAGTGGAGAGCTCATCACGGACCCGGGAGGAGCCACCAATCCTGTCCATGAACGGAGATTGAAGTATGCCAGGAACTCGCAGTGTTGGCGAAGCAAACAGTATACGGAATGACGGGTAAGGCCGAATCAGTAGGTACTAGGCGATGTCAGTATCCTTGAAACGAATTGAAGCTTTTGATTCCTCACATTTTGGTATATGCCACTGAGTTTTCCACTCTGACGACTAGACTGTTCGTAATTCGATTTGTCGTCCGTTGTTGGCTCTTGCAGTAACAATCTTGGCATATGGGGCGCGCCAGTACGGGAGGTATCGCTCTCTTCGTCCTGGTATTCTCTGTGCATGCGCCCGCCATACTTTCTCACCGTCTCCAGCTCAGCCATATTAAGCATTTCACTGAGATCTTGAAAGTCATCCTTGGCTACCTGTTGCCCACTGACATTGGTTCCGTCGATATTGGTATGCGCACTCTGCTCCCGGATTATGAGCTGTTGAAGAGATTCCAAGTCTGTGCAATCTTTGACCAGGCCGCTGACGTCCACCTGAGCTCCTATAAAATATCTAGTCTTTCCATGGCTGTCACAAAGGGGCGCAATCATAAGCATGTTCATAAATGGTGAACCATCCCGTCGACTTCATAGATTAGCATTGAACGCCGGGATTTCTGTGACCTGACTCACTAGTTGAGGAAGACCTCGCAATGCTCCTTGTTCGCCCTTACAGCCTCTCCGAGCCTCATGCCACTTCGAGGATGCGTCTTAGGACCTTGCAAGAAGCGGCAATTGCGGCCTATAGCATAGTTCATTCCATACTGTGTAGTTCGATGGAATTCTGATGAGTCCTCATTAGCGAAGTAAGTAGCTTGATGTGGTCAATTAACATACCTTCGGAAGCGAAGACAATTGGATTGTCGGGCCTTGATGGGTCCGTAAGGCAGAAGACCTCAGCCAAACCCTCAGATGCTTCTCGTAGATGGGGAGCAAGAGTCCCGGTAATCCTTCGAGATATGCTCAGGCTGACTATTTGTATATACATCTGGGTGACAAAAGCAGGAAGATCTTCTTGGGTCAAGACACTAAAGGCTGATGCTGCTTTCTCCTCAAGTTCACGATTAGTGGTGGCCCGAGCAAGGTTGACGGTAAAGTCATGACCCTGTATGGGGCTCAGAGCCTCAGCGATCGCGTTTGCATAGTTAATAGCTTTCAGTGCCTTGAGCGCGTCTAGATAGTATATCAAGATGGGAACCGAATGTGGTCGATGTGTGCTTAGGAAAGCCGTGAATCTTAGCAGCGTTGAGGGATTCGAGAATATTATCTCCAAGTGAGCCCGCGAAAACAGCTGTTCCGATCGGGTTTCCAGGGAAAAGATCTGATGGTGGCTTTCCTCAGGGGGAGCAACAAGGTCGAATGAGCCCGCAGGGTCCCCAGTCAATGGCTCCATAGGATCGGAATCCTCGAGGGCTGAGTGAGCTTGGAGTGCTGGTAGATCAAAAGAAGTTGCTTGTGTCTCGTGTGTTCCATTCGAAGACCTCCTCGAGGCCGGCGACAGACTCCGAGAGACACTATAGGCCTTTGGCCGCGTTTGGGCGATGTGACCTTCGCCGTTTTGGCCGCTGTAGACGTTGCCATCAGTCCTCACTTGTTGTGACCCCTACTTCAGGGTACCAACCTTGAATGTTCCTGTGTTTGCACGGACGGTGGATGGTAGCTAGGCATTGGGGATGCGGCATCGTATCTTGCCCGTGGCACCGGAGCATTACTGGCCGTATTTGGTCTTCGCGAAGGGAATTCTTGAAAGTCGTGCGCGCCGATGGGAGGGAAGATTTTTTGATAAGCACCATTGCTCTTGCTGTTTTGCCCATTGGTGCCTGTAATTTGGTATGAAGGCTGCCCTTGTTGTCGAAGTCCATCAACATGACGTATGGCCTGATGAGAGGGATACTGCCGCAGTGGCATATTGGCGGACGGCATGTTTGGAGGATAACGGCGTCAGCAGTGTTAGAGAGAGCGTGGTGGATCCCTTTGCAGACGACACAAGACCAGGTCCCCATCCAAAAACATGCCGTGAGCCAAAAGTATAAAGACCAATTGGGAGATCCCCCCTACAAGGGCGCCGATCCGCACTAAAAAGGAGCATGCTTTCGATGGTTGAGGCAGGTATCGGTCATCGAAGCCCTTGACTTATCCAATTAGAGGAACTTCGTCCAATTAGCAGCGAAGTAGAGCGTAGTATGGTGATCATTGTTGGTGCATGAAGAATTGAATGTAGAATATTGGGAGCTGGTGCATGTAGATGCATATGAGGCTTCGGACTAAAGACTTGCGTGCAAGGTTCAGCGGCCAACATCGCGCCGAACCCTTAGATACGCCCCGTCCTCAAAGTCTTACCGTGCCGTGATGTGAAAATGTTCATCAACGCTGTTGTCGTTTCTTGCAGAGAACGAAAAGGCAAAGGTCACGCAGACTGCTCTATGCGCTGTGCCGGCAAGGCAAAAAACTATTGGATCGTGAATTACCCGAGAGCTGCAAGCACCCCACGCAGACAATACTCGGGAAAACCTTTGAATGGGTATTGACCACGCGGCTTATCTCCCAGCAATGAGTGGTGCCCTCATCACTTCAACTATGGTTTGGCTGTTGGGAATGGTCGCTTGTGTCACCAGAGATGGCCAAATCTACAAAAGCCCACTCGACAGATGAGAATTGGCAAAGTCGCCTTCACAATGCTCTGCTGTTGCTCTATAACTACGATCAGGGTATTCAGTCGGTACAGGTGGTCCTTTTACGCTTGATACACAGTGAAATGCACTTGGTACTCCTTCGCTAATGCTAGTATATAAAAACGCTAACCACATGCCGAACTCAAACGGGCAATTCCCTGCAAGGGCTCAATCAACATCTTCGGTGGAGTCCTCCACTGTTGAAGCTTTTCCCTTGCCTTTAGATTGTCTGCTGTTAGCAGCTGAAGTCACAGCCCTATCTTCAATCAATCCGACAGATTTGGAGTTTCCTATAGGATTTCTGTGATTCTGATCCGCATTCGATCTCTGACTAATGGATCCCCAGTCGGGAACGTCTGGTTGTTGTCGGATATCTGAGGACGTTGCTTCGCTGTTAGCGGACTGTGATTGGAAATTGGCTTTCGAGCCCTCCCCTCCATTAGTAACTGAATTCTGAGGGGTCGATGTGATTCCAGATTTTGGCGAAGAAGGGGACGGTTGCCTTGTTGCTTGATTGGTCGCAGTGGCATTGCCACTACCCCCCAATGGTGACATTGAGGGCGTTTCGTGATCTGGAGCAGAGGCCATTGTCGAGGCAGCAGCATCACTTGGCAAAGGCGCGGCTGATGGAACGACGCCTTGTGCTGGTGATTGAGCGATGGAAGTACCTGCATTGTTAATATCGTACGATCGGGCATTCGTTTGGTCCGGCAGTCTCTGCAGCGGCATGACAGTCCAGCCGAGGGGAAGGGTCATGCCCGTAGGTAAGTTTGAATGGCCATGGCCCATCGTTTGCTGTTGGGGGTTTAAGCCAAAGCTTTGTCCAATTTGAGGAATCGGTGGCAAACCATCCATTGACCCAACCTGATTAGCTGCAACAGATGGCGTGCCGAGAAACAATTCTGTATTTGCCTGTATCGTTCGCAATCTAGCTAATTCGCCTTGTAATGCTCGCACAAGGTTTAATTGGTTTTGCTGAATTCGAAGTCCGTTAATCTCTCGGAGTAAATGCTGTTCGATTTGATGCAACTGTGTTTGTAAATTACTTGGGCTGAAACTGGCAACCATTCGATTTCCCATCCCAGTAAGTTGACGTTGAGGTGCAAATGCATTCGCCATCCGTATTTGCGTAGCTGGCACCGATCCTTGCTGGTTAGGGGGTGGATCGGTATTTATCTGCTGTGGAGGACCTTGAACCCCTTGCCTGGCACCAAAGGCGATTCGGAAAGGACCAAAGTTGAATACGTTTGGTGCTATGATCGGTTGCCGGACGTTCCCTTGAGGAGCCACATAAGCTTGAGGTTGATTGGGATGCCCATGGACCCTGACATCCTGATTTGCTATACCGCGCTCTTGAGTCCGTGTCACTGTTCCTGTAACAAGTACAGGCCTCCTGCAAGTCGGGCAATTTTGTTGTCGCTCAAGCCAGCTGCGTAAGCAAGCAAAATGAAGAATATGACCACAGGGGAGCTTTTTCGGCCTCAAACGCTCATCAACAACCATTGGGGCAGTTGCATTGGCCGCGCCGATGTCTTCTTGTTGTCGAAGTGGTGTAGGCTGTTGCAGCCATGGCCTCATTTCTTCACGACAAATAATGCAGACATCCTCACGGGCTACTTCTGCTGCAGTAGCATCTGGATATCTGGCATTCATGTCCCTTGTAGCTTGACGATACCGGACGAAGTCGGTGATGCGTTTATAGAAAGATCGAATGGTGAGAGCAACATCGCGGATGATGTGTATTGGCATTCCGTAGAACATGCAGAGCACACAAAAAAACGTAAGGTAGAGAACCAGTTTGAAAAAGTCTTATGCCGTGATATTAGCCGACTGCGTAGAGGGGGAAACCCATGGCATCATACCTGTAGCAAGATCAAGATAGAAGACAAATCGACCTTTCTCCTCCCACCCAGGAACATCAATATCAAGTGAGTCAATATTGTCCTCTGTACTCAGAGAAGCCGCCGGGGCCTCCGAAGGTGTTCTGTCAGTGGTAGTCGAGTGAGAACGAGCCCATTCCCGCTCTCTCCTTAATTGTGCTCGACGATCTCTAATTTGAGTCCTGATAACGCTTGCCTCACGAAGAGATATAGTGTAGCGAGCGGCACTCGAGAGCGATGTAATTGTCAGAACGGCAAATTCGAACGCAAACATGACCATCATATTAGGCCGTGCATGACGCAGGACGGTGTTGATTGAGTAGCGAAGCACGAAGACATCGAATAAGGTCGAGATGAGTAGCGAGACAGACAGTCGGGCATGGAAGAGGCGTGGGTTCGTTGGCGGCTGCTGTTCTAAGATTTCGACTCGACCCTCGCCAATCCAGCCCCAAACTTTGCCAATCAAAAGCCAAACGAACATAACCAAAAACCAACCACCCACCTCCTCTCGAAATATGGTCATTGCAAGACATGTTTCGGTAATGGCAAACCAGCCCTTTTCATAAAGTTGTTCGACCTCGATGGGACGTAGGGGACCGTAGAAGAGACGCTGTAACCCTAGCATACCGGTGCATACACTAAGGAGTGCGATGTTCGTTAGTACCTGTGAATCAAGCAATGAGCACTGGAAGCTAGCTTGAAACCCATCGAAGTCTTACCATGAGGCATGCATTGCTCTGAGCTAAGTAGGCACAAGCGGAATAGAAGTTCGTGCGCTCATGTAAGGCGCGAACGATGACACCGGTCGCTAGGACCATAGAGGCCTACGCAAATAGTATCAGCAATCCAGTCTCATCAAGGCGGAGATAGCTACTGCATGAGCATACCCCCACATATGCTACGAATCTCATCTTTTTCTCCAAATATCGGCTACCCTTACCAAGGGGTCTTCAGACATTCAAGTTTAGGGGATGGAGTGGCCCATCATACCCGAGGATGCTGAAAGTCATATGTGGCAGCTTGTTCCCCCACGAGTAAGTATAGAACTAACGCGCGGCAAAACAACCGCTTCCCGCATAGCGCCACCATAAAGTAGTTTCTGATTACTAGCTTTTTTGTTGCATCTCGAAATCCCATCGTCCATGGACCAGTCGCAACTCTGTCGAACAGGATGTTTACTACAACGCGCTTACAAGCAGTCACATACCTGTTGGGCGTTTGCTTATTCTCCATTGCATTCTTAGTTTTCCTCAATTCTACCCTCTCTTTCGTTATAACTAGACTGATCAAACAGAGAACGCACATTGGTGATGCTGTTGGGACGCTAGGGTTCACAGATGAGTTAGTAGCGCTTGTGGCTTGTCCAGCTTGGGGCGTGATATCCGATCGACTTGGAGTTAGAACGGTTGGTAGTCTTCTCCTCTAACCTTACGGAGTAGTCCGAAGTCAGGCCTCGATCATAGTCCTGATTAGGATACCTCAAATGTGGGCTGCGTCCGTTAGAAATCAAGCATAAGCCTGTGCTGGGGGCTAACAAGTCTCGTCGAGTATCATGTGTGAGATAAGCTAAGCCAAGCCATTCAATAGGTGTGTGCCCTGGGCTACGCGATCATCGGTCTTGCGCTGCTACTCATCGTACAAACAAAGGATGTATTCCCACAATTGGTTCTTGCTCGACTTCTCTTCAGTGTTGGTGGCGCAGCAAACTCAACCATGGTTACAGCAATTCTGCCATCTATGATCGCCCAACGCGATGATGAAGAAGAACATTATAGGAACACAACCCATTCGAATACCGATATCCACGATATTGCACAATCAATATCTTCGGAGCTTACAATCACCCCCTACAGGCTTCAGCCCAAAACGAGCTCACAGGAACCACCTACGTCGGAATCTCCAACGCGTCTCGCGGGGATTGTAGGTCTATTCACAGGCTGTGGTGCTCTTCTTGCGTTAGGATTGTTTTTGCGTCTGCCAGAGCTGTTTCAGCGAACTGGTATCCCGGCAGGATCGGCTCTCGCAGATAGCTACTACCTCATGGGACTCCTGTCTTTAGTGCTGTCCTTGGTCTGTTTTCTTGGTCTGCGACATCTGAAAGGCGAAGAGGGGAAAAATTGGCGAGCTCTTGTGCATGGTAGGACTGGCGACCATTCTACTGATAGCCGCGAGACTGTTTCTAGCTTTAGATCCTTGTTTGAGTCTACAACATTGGGCTTCAGAAACCCATTGTTGGGTTTGAGTTACCTGGGTGGGTTCGTCGCCAGGGGCTCCTCTGTGGGGATTTCCTTATTTATTCCTCTATATGTCAATGCGTACTATATCTCGTCAGGTCTGTGTGATGAGACTGGGCATAATCCTCAAGAGATCAAGGAAAACTGCCGCCAAGCATACGTTCTCGCGGCCGAGCTCACTGGTCTCTCGCAACTTGCTGCCCTAATTTTCGCTCCAATTTTCGGATACTTGGCGGATCGATACCGTCGCTATAATTTCCCACTTCTCCTGGCTGCTCTACTTGGGGTCCTGGGCTACGTGGGACTGGCAACTCTGAAGAGTCCAACAGCACGTGGGGAGGAAGGTAGTCCTTGGATATTCGTCATAATGGTCTTTTTGGGAATTAGTCAAATCGGGGCCATTGTGTGTAGTCTAGGTCTTCTTGGACGTTGTGTTTTAGGGATCGAGAAGGGAAATAACCTGCAGCATGCTGAAATTATTCAAGGTGCTACACGTCCTGGACGTGATGACACGCATAACAACCAGAACCAAGAGAACACGGAAGAAAGTACCGAGGACGCGCCCTTACTACTCGTGAAGCCTCGCTCAAGGGCCTACCTGAAGGGTTCAATAGCTGGGGTATACTCGCTCGCTGGGGGCGTGGGAATCCTTATCTTAACGAAGACTGGAGGGCTTATGTTTGACAGCGTCGCACTGGTCGCCCCATTCTATATGCTCGCCCTTTTCAATTTGATATTGCTGGTCATAGCAACGATTTTGGGGATATATGACGCCTGTAGGGGAACGTGAATCTCGTATGCAACACCCATCCTGGACAGCACGCTTCATAGGTCGAATGGGAAGAATTCACTATGCATAACAAACGGCAGGGTTCCAAGAACGTCAAATCTACGGAGTTCACAGCCAATGCCTTTCCCAAGGGCCATCTCGGAGATCAAAGCCTGAGGCAAGACACCCCAATCAATCACCAATTCTCGATTGCTCCGGCGACCTCGGGATGAAGCAAGAGCTTGCTATTCTGAAGAGGCAGTCACGGCTGCTATCTGTCCCTAGCCGATTGCTGGACAGCGGAGTGGACCACAGGTCTCTGGCTCTGGGTTTGACATTTCAGCCCAATCAGCAAGTCCGCACACGTTGGTATGTTTCCTGCTCGGATCGCGCATTCCTGCGAATATTAGTTGTCAGAGCACGAAGAACTAAGATTTTCGCAAGGCCAAAATACTTTACTGACGCGAAAGGCAAATAGGGAGAACAACCTCTGTCAATCACAGTCAACGTCTAACGTCTTACTGGTATGTCACCGAGTCGAGGCAAAGCAGAGAGCATATGCCAGAGCTATACAGAAGCCCCTTCGACCAGATCACTACCAGACTGTAAGTCTTTCGACAAGGTCCTTGAAATGATGCTAACATCATGATTAGAGGCATTGGGTCCGTGATGAAAGTTCAATCTGGCCTGAAAACAGCCCTCGCGGTATGCACCAACGAAGCTCGTTGGCTAGTCCTAAATAGGTAGAATTTGCTGCCAAATCGTAGAATCAAGCTACCTTTTAGACAAAAGTAGCAATAAAGCTCCATCGTTGCTGTCTATCCCATATCTTAGCGACTTTGGCATCCGGGCCTTGGCCTGAAATGGATGCCTTATCAAGATATGGGATACAGCGTGAATCGCAGCTCAGAATACTACTCTTCTTGCGACAGCGACATACCACCTCAAATGCCATATACCCTAGACTCATTGATTCTAATAGCTATAATAGACTATCCCTACATTATCTTGAGGCATTCTAGGTTCTATTGTTTTTAAGCAATATTCGTGTTCGGGTGCACGGACACTTTCCCGCTTCCCAATATCAGCGTTTATTCTAGCGTAAAGTATTCAGGACTCATGCGAAACCTTGGCACCGAACACAGAAATGTCCCCCCCATCTTGTTTGAAACTAAGGTACTTAGATATCGATTAAGATAATGTATGACGTAAGAGGGAAGACTAAGTGCCTTAAGGTCATCTAGAGCTCTAGGTGCAATAGAACAGGACGTTATAGACCGATGCTAAGGTTTCGCATGAGTCCTGAATAGAATACGCTAAATCAAAGGACTCAAAAGAGCCTCAAATAATTCCTGATGATACTTCAACTACGCTGAAACCTGAAAGTGGGCGAACAACTTCTGTCAAGTTCGATCAGCCGCTAATGTCTCTGCACATCTCCGAATCGTACGGCAATGGCGGGTGCCATCGTGACTGCAGCACTGCTCTCGTCCATTCGATCGACCCCTCATCTACCTGATAACATCTACTACTTTCTGGCCTGCTCTACTCTCTCGACTCTCAATCTACCCCAAGAGATACCACACGTGCTACGATTTGCACTAGAACGAGGGGGATGCTGCTGCAATGGCAAGCCGGAGTACGAAGATCCGCTGAAAATCGTCCGCAAGATGAGAGAGTCCATCATCAAGTTGGTGCCCATCGCCGGATTGCCAAAGTCGATCAACGCCATGAATGCTCTCAAGTCGGCAACACCTCCTGACCTCCTTGACGAGCCCTTAGGCTATTCTCCAACAGGAAGGCCTTCTGAATTGCACGATGTTCCCCCATCCACTGTTCTTCACCGAGGACAGCAGTTTTTCGACGGAATCTATGGGAAAGTAGCCGGGCGTGTGATGAGAAATATGGATCGGTCAGGTACCGAAGACCTTGGACTTATGGCAAGGTTGATGTACGGATATGCATTGAGCAATACGAGCGTTTTGAGTGCTAGGGACACCAGCTATGTTTTAGTCGCAGGTCTCATACCTCAAGATGTTAGCTCCTCATGTCCCACCTCCAGACCGACAGCGTTCTAATTGTATAGGTCAACCCGCAATTGAAAGGGCATCTGCGCGGCGCCATCAACAATGACAAATCTACTGTGGAGGAGGTGAAAGCGGTTAGAGACGTGGTGCTGAGGATATGCGAAGCTTCAGGCATGAAAGAAATTGATGCCGATGTCCCTGGGGGCTGGGGATGGAAAGCGGCCGTACCTAACCTATGATCACAATCGTCTCTAGCATAGTTGGGATACTCAGATTCGGACGCAAAGTCCTTACCATCGAGATGGCTCAACTGATTGAATCTACCTCGGATGTCGTTCATCTGATAACAGCTTGAACATGAACAGGACATGACTGCATGTGTTCGACGAAGCACGAACATAGCATCCAGATGATTACCATGATCTCGGCGCTTCCAGCGACATAAGCGGATCCCTTAGGAAACCCACATCCTCTCCGATAAAAGAAGTGTTTGAATGACCGGCGCAGAATGGGTAGAGAGCCCTCCGCCAGGAATGCCATCTAGGAGCGGGTTCTGCCAATATCATATGTGCTCGTCAATGAGATCTTGAGACACTCGAGGTGCTGACTAGGCGCATACAGGATTTTGATTGCCGTGATCATTTGGTCGTGTTCGAGATGTGTCGGACATCCCAGCCATAGAAAACAGGCTTGTGTCGCCTGCGTCTACTGTGTAGTCGTCTGTGTGGAGTATCGTCTCTATACTAGCAAACCCATCACTAGGCTCACTCAACAAGGGGTCTAAAATTGCAAATCCAGGAAATTTCGCAGAGGAGAAAGGGTCTGCGATTGCGCAGCAAGACTGCCGTGGAGGCTGAAGATCTAAGCGGTGGGAAACTAGTGGTCCGGAGTCACCGAGGCTTAGCGAAGCAGAGGAGGTGAGGAGTAATATCACGCTGCGCAATTTTACTGGCTGGTCTACGAGTAAAAGGATTAGATATAGACGGCTCAATCATACCGGTGAAGATTAAATACAGCTCGAACAACAGCGATATCGAATGGAAGCCTTGGTAATTCATGCCGGACTCCAAATTAAGGTACCACGGAGGAGGGGCTACTGTTTGCATAGCGCAGCCTTATGGAATTAGTGCTTACTTTACCTTGCCTTAGTGGAGTCCCAAGACTCGCACAGCGCCATGTGGGTCCGTTCCATCACGCGAGAAATGCTTCGTCTTCACCTTCTCACATTGAGGTTAGGCCGTTTCCTGTCATCTTTCCGGTCTGCTAGTCCAGCTATGCTTGATGTCTTGCACACGGTACTGCCGTCCTTGTGTCACGGACAACAGTATCTCGTCAATCTCCCGTACTTGTTTCAAGGTCAGGCGCCCTTGATCTCAAGGCACAGTCCTCTCCAGAGATGGTGTGAATTTATTGCCAACAACGGTGGTGTAGATCGGACAAATCAAGTCTCCAGATCCCGATTCACGTCCAGAGGATGAAACGAGGGCTACGCCGTATGTCCTTCCAACCGGTAAGAGTCGGATCGCACATTGAGATAATCATGGGTGCCTGAACCTGCAGGACAATCTTGTGGGAACTTCAGATCATTGGTCCCGGAAATTGCTTCCCTGAAATCCACGCCTTATGCCCGCAGCAAAACAGTCGATCACCACGTGGAAAATGAAACATACCCATGAAGACAGCAAATCATGCAGGGCAAGCAGGGCAACAAATCCTTCAAGCCAAAGCCAAATACATCTTCATCGAACCGAGATTGCAGCTCGCATCTACACTAGAATTGTCACTTTGCTGCCCTGGACTTGACGCCTGATCATTATTGGCAATTGGCAATTGGCTGGCCAGGTTCCGTCATACTACGGAGTACTTTGTTCCTGTTGCAACGAGTCGACCAATCTGGTCTAGCAGGTGGCATGGGCGGTATACTGATGATACATCACAGAGCACAGTCGTGCATTAGACTGCCGCACGGGAAGGAAAGAATTCACCACAACGTGGACACCAGATGGCTTGTTTCACTGATTAAAGACCACGCAGCGGCGCTTAGAATATCTGAAGTGCTATTCTAGCAAGAAGGTGAGTAAGACTATTCCGTTAGAGCGGAGTCTCAATGGCCACCATGGAATGTCAGCACCCCCAATGAGGATCTAATAGCATACTAGTATGCTATGAAGCATAAAGGTGTTTCCAAAAATAGGCCAAGACTCGTGCATGCTTCAAGCCTCCACCAAGGCTGAGCGCGGGGGGGTGAAAGGCTTACCTCTGCCCTTACGGCTCGCGCGATACCGCATCTGGCACTCACTAGCGGACACAGCCGACTCTAAGGATCTGCCACGGTGCCCACCACAAATAAGGCTTCTTCATTTTCATAATTCACCGCTTCTTCTGCTCCACTTCGCTTTCCCTCATCTGCACCGTGAATACACATCTACCGCATAGAGCACATGGTGGCTGCATGAACAACGTGGGGTGGACACCCTTACTGTGACGAATGGGAAGAGCTAGGATTTTCCTTTGCTACCTTCCCCACGCGACTTCGGTCGACCCCATTGCTATTGATTCTATTCATATTCTATTCATATTTCATACCACCTCTCAACCAGTTTAACGCGAAGCTATCTCTCATACGAGAGAGCAGCAGCGAATCAGGAATCCGGAATATTGACGCCGGACATTCATCCATATTTGTCACTGGCTTCCGAAGCTAATCCCTGGCGGCACCCTCCTTTTAGGGCAACACACCCATGTCGTTTTCCGCCCTACGAACTCACCACCCATGAACCTCCCTCCCTCCCCCGTTCCTGGCGTGCTTTTGCAACCTTACCCGGCTTGACGCTAGTCTTAGCACCGACTGCGCACCGCACCCTTGCCCCAAAGTTACTGTGCTATTTCGTCTGAATCGTCATGTCCGGCACGTCTATGGTTATAACCATGGGCCAGCCCCCAATGTGCTTCATTCTTGTTGATCCTGGCCACCCATCTTATCTCCACTCTTCACCACTCCTTGCCTTGCCAACGCCCGCCGGCTCTCCACTTGTCCCGTCAGCTGATCAGCGCTGTTGTCCCGACTCGCGTTTCATATCACTTAACTACTGATCGACAACCTCTTTCCCCATTCCGTCCGAAACACCTACCCTCAGTCACCACCTGAACACTCTATCCGACTACTTCCTAAACTCCTGTGGCCCCATTTTCCTGTTCGTTCCCTCTTGTGCCTGCACCTCAGAGCCTCTTCTTAGGTACTGTCGCCTGCACTCTCACCCTGCAAAGCCTGCTTGCCTGCATGTCTATGGGACTCACCTAATGACATGCATCAGAGCTGTGGAACGTTTGCGACAGAACTACCATACCGCGCAGTCTAAAGCCTCGACCACTGTCCTTGGGAATGGCCGAGGTTCACAGCGGCGCCAGCGATTTCATCCTTTTCCCTCGAGATCAAACATACCCGGATACCTTCTCTACAAGAGCAGGGGGTGACTTTATGGGCTTGCAATACAGTCCTAGCTTCGCCAGCGATATGCATCGGCACCAGGACTTCTCTGGCCGTGCCAGTGCACCATACGAATCCTGCCCGCCTGTCTCAGCATACTCTTCCTCATACTTTGCAGCTCCAAGTGCTCTATTTGACACTCACAAGCATACTGTCACGCAGCCAGTGCGGCGATACCCGTCCTCTGGGTCCCCATCACCCTCAGTCTCGCATACTCTCGACCATCCACCTTCCACGATATCATCCGCGTCAGGCGCTTCAGCACATAGCACAGCCTCGTCGGCTAACGGTTCGCCTTATGCTAATGCAGCACACAGTCTCCCATATCAAGAGAAGTGGTCTGAGCCAATACATGGATTGGGCCTTGTCCCAGATATTGCGAATGGTGAGACTTTCAATGGCGATCCTTTTTCACCGAACAGCTTCGATAACGAGCTGGTCTTGGAAGGCAATAAGTTTGCCAATTACGTTGGTGAGCATGGAAAACATTTCTCGCAGTCGTTTCCTTCGAGTTGTCCTATGCCTTCTTTCGTTCCTCCTGCTTCAGCGTTGCAGAATTCTGTACCTGCGTTCTCTTATCCAATATTGGCATTGGACACAAGGACCCGCCCTCGAGACGTCACCATTGACTCAATTCTCGAAGAAGCGAATATCAGGATCAAAGATTCAACTCACCTGGTTTCACCGGTTTCAGCGGCTTCTACAGCGACTTCACCCACGTCTTTCACAAACAATTTCCAGAATGCTTCGCCGATAAAGTCAAGGACTTCATTCAGATCCCCAAGGACGCCAGCTTCTGCCACATCTCGATTTCCATCTCGTGCTGTGTCTCCTCATGTCTTAGGTTATCCAGAGTCTCACGGACTTCCAATGGATCGCGCCAAGGGATTGGGCGGTCCACGACTATCCCCAGATCCATGCAATCCTCTCAGTCGTCCAACAGCCCCTCCTTCTGCTCCTTGTCACTCTCATTATGAAAAAAATCAAAACCAGTTCTTTGATCAAAGTAGTGGCAGATTCATTGCTCCGCTCGAGTCATCCTGTTGGTTTTCCTCGCTGGCTCCCTCTTCCTTTCCTCTTCCTTCAAAATAAAAGTTCAGAGATCTCAATTATTCACTCATATTTCCTGCAATCCGACTGATTCCTACTCAATACGGACTAACGAGATCATTTGGCAGATCCTTCGCTCATTCAACACTACGATGCCCCCCTTGCCCACAACACCACCACTGAGTCTTACCCAGGCATCCACGCCTTTCACCACCTCCCTACGCAGACTTTCCAACCGCCATCGCCGGCAGGATCAGAAACGTCAAGCCAAGATTCTCACCGTCCTGGATCCGCAAGGTTTCGAAGTGGTACAGCATCGCCGTATCTGCACAATTCTTCTTACCAACCCTATCCTCAGAATTTAGAAGCACGAAGATTCTCACTCGCTTCGAGCCATTCCCGCAACTCGCTCGAGAGTCCAGGATCGAATAGCTACAGTTTTGATGAGGACGGCAAGGAGAGGACTCGGTGTCCGCACCCAGACTGTGGCAGGCCAGTCAAGGATCTCAAGGCGCATATGCTCACCCATCAGTCAGAAAGACCAGAGAAGTGCCCCATCACCAATTGTGCGTATCATCACAAAGGTTTCGCTCGCAAATACGATAAAAACCGCCACACCTTGACCCACTATAAAGGGAACATGGTTTGCGGATTCTGCCCTGGATCCGGGTCTGCCTTGGAGAAAAGTTTTAACCGCGCCGATGTCTTCAAGCGTCATCTAACCTCTGTCCATGGCGTCGAACAAACCCCCCCCAACAGCCGCAAGAAGAGCCCTGCCTCCTCCGCCAATAAGAAGGTTTCAACGCAAGCTGTTGATGCTACTGGTAAGTGCTCTACTTGTTCAGCGACCTTCAAGAATGCGCAAGAGTTCTATGAGCATCTGGACGACTGCGTTCTTCGCGTGGTGCAGCAAGAAGAGCCCAGTGAAGCCATCAACGAACAGCATCTCGGCGCTATAACCAATGACGACGCTGTGCAAGAGACTATGGATCGCCACATGCTCCCTGTTGAGACCGATCTTTCTCATACGGCCATATACGATGACGATAATGAGGATGGAAACTATGACGATCTAAAAGACGAATCCAGCGAAGACAGCCAAGCTTGGCCCGTCAGCGGCAACCCTCGCTCGGGCAAAGGAGAGATTATATCCAAAAGAGGCAACTCATGTTGACAATCAAAGCATTCCCAGGGTGTTGGTGAACACGTTGGGGGTGGTAAATCAGTTACCAAACCAGGCCGCATGACGTCCGGTGGGAGAGGTCGCGGCACAACATCATCGAAAGGAGTTTCGTTGGTTGGCAAGGGCCGAAGAAAGAGAAAGCACTACCCTGTCTCCTGGGGCTGCTCTAAGGAGCAGATGAAGATGAAGAAGAGAGTTCTTTGTGTGTACGATGGGCCACGACGTCTCTGGAAGGACGACATGATGCTAGACAACGAATTCGAGGTCCGCATGCGCCTTGGACATGGCGAATCGTACGTGACCGATCTGGACGTTGAGACTGTCAAACGTGCTGAAGCATTACACAATGCAACGGAAGAAGAGAAGGGACCCTGGATCTAATAGGGTAGGAGCGGTCAACGGCAGAGTCCAAGATATTGGATGAGCGACGACCACAGGTAGTCTGTATTAACACTGTATTTGATATTTGGGGCGTCGGAGCGATTCTTTCGATGGAAACTTCTTCTTCTGGGTTGGATCATGACAGCATACGCCCATTGATGACAATAGACAGGCTGTCATGAAGGCAATATACGGGAAAAGGGATTTAAGATGGGCTACTTATGGTGATTTGTAGTAGGATTTGCTCCGTTGCTGTGTACCTGTACGAGTAGGTATGTAACTCAAGTCGAGTTCGCACTGCTGGCCAGAGCGATGCCTCGAGAACATGAACTTTATGACACGTTTGAAGATACACGTCCATATGCTGTACTACAGCTTTGCAAGCAGAAGATCCATGTCCAGCGTGATCTGAGCGTGCTGAATTAGCGTCATACTTAGGATCTAAGCCTGACTTTGACTAGTGAAGTAGCCCAGCACACACTGATAAGGAGATAAGATTAGCACTTCGGTCCACGCGTGTTTCGAGCGCGTCTAAACCACCTTATGGTACAACGTGCTCTGTGGAGTGCTTCGAGGAGACAATCATCATCACCAACATGATACGACAAGATTTTAGTCGGATCGACCCGAAACGAAGAAGTACACTCGACTACAAGAAGAGGCAATTCGCAACTCCTGCGTATAAGCAACAGGAGTATCCTTTCCGACTAAATCTTTATGGGATCCCTCCGACCACGGATATCACGCTCGAGCAATTCGAGCTCTGGGCTATCGACAGACTGAGAAGTATTGAGCACCTAACAAGACACTACTATTCTTCTGGCTGATGATCTGCAGTACTGGCTGAACTCGAGGCTTGCTCATTTCGTAATAAGACTCCTGCTGAGACTGTCGCCCATATCACACCCTTGCTCCAGAAGTGGCTGCCACTTCACTCAAATACGTCATCCTCTGCCGGCCCTCAGGATGAGACCTTAAGACTGGAACGACAGAAAGATCACTACTCACATTTCATACTTCGTCTTGCGTTCTCTTCTACAGAGGATCTACGCCGAAGGTTTGCAAGGATCGAGAGTGCTCTATTCAAGTTGCGCTTCCAGAATGATGACGCTTCGGAACGGCGAAGCTTCGTCGAGTCGCTGCAGCTCGACTGGGAGGTGGTGTCTGAAGACGAGAAGAGAACACTAGGAGCCGAGCTCCTGAACGCAACTCCGGGTTTGAAACGTCAGGAGATCGAAGATGGTGGGTGGTTCAAGGTCGACTTCGAGACGGTACCTGAGCTGGTTGAGAGTCGAAGGGTCTTCTTGAAGGCCGGGAAGGCATATGTGCCGGTCAGAGAGCAGATGAGTATGGTTCTCGCGGGCTTCAACGCTCGCCTGGATGAAGGCTTGGAAGTCTGCGACCCCAAGGATCCTCGCATTGTGGCAACGACCCTGACATGAAACAGCTCGCGGCACGCGCCCTTCCTCGCCTTGACGAAGACGATCGCCTAACTCCCATACTGAATCATCTTTCTAAGAATTTTGCAACCCCTGACTCCACTTTGTCGGACTCTGACAGTGCCCTATCCGGCGCACCCATCAATGCCGCCACCATCGATCCCCTATCCCATAATTTTCCTTTATGCATGCGAAGTCTTCACATGACGCTGCGCAAGAATAGCCATCTAAAGCACTACGGCCGCCTGCAGTATACACTGTTCCTCAAGGGCATCGGCCTGAGCTTGGAGGACTGTCTCATCTTTTGGAGGCAGGCGTTCAAACTGATCACAGACGATACCTTTAACAAAGAATATCGGTACAATGTGCGACACGTATACGGGGATGTTGGAGGCGACAGCACTCGTAGGGGCCGTGGGTGTAAGTCTAGAGGGCGATTGGATGTGTGGTGAAGGAGGCACGCTAATCTCGAGAGCAGATGCACCGTATTCCTGTCAAAAAATCTTGACAGAACGTCCGCCTGGGAGTGGAGAGTCACACGGGTGTCCCTACCGGCACTTCAGCGTCGACAATCTGACCGCCTTGCTCCAGACGACGGGCGTCAACGACAAGTCCGTTCTCGCAGGGGTGAAGGAGGACGTGGCCAGGCAAAGATACCACATCGCTTGCAACCGCGTCTTCGACTGGGCTCATAGCGCGGAAATCAAGCGGGGAAAGGAGGATGGGAGCTGGGGTGCTGCAGATTTGGACACGATCGTGCATCCAAATACCTATTTCAAGCGGAGTTATTTGTTGAAAACGGGAGGAAAGGTTTCCTCAGGGCCCGGGAAAGGGGACGAGATGGAAATGTAGCGCTGTAAATGATATCTGCACTGTTTTCTTGTCTATGTGTATGGCAGTGATGGAGTAATATGAATTCCTCTTGTTGGTAGCTGGAAGTGCTGACGGATGTACCGTTAGAGTGAAATGACGATATTCTTAAACGCTCCGAAACTCTTCGGTTGAAGATATTCGTACATGTGTGTGTACTGGTCACTGATCGAGATACTGATCAGTGAACGGCACTCGATCGGTATGAGGACCCAAAAACATACGGAGTGTGGGACTTGGTCGGACTTACTCGATGTTGGAACGGTCAACATCTCGAATCTACGAACCCGACATCGAACGTACTTGTAATGATTAGCCTCTCCAGGGAGCATTGTAGCGCAAGTTTGCTAAATATTTGGCTGAACGCAGTATTTGTTCTGCAAGGATGTAATCATTATGCTGGGCTTGTCGCTGCCGGAACGCAATATGTTCACGAAGCAGAAGCAACAACTGCTGCTCCCCTATATTCTGTCTTCTCTCATTCGTTCTCACCATTCGCACCGGCCAACTCGTCCTCACTCCCACCTGTATCGTCGCCGTCAACCTCGGAATCATCAAAAAATACTCCACTTTGACGCTTGAGCTCCTGGAGTACGCTCGGACGCCTTTCCTCTTTCTGCAAGGGATGCGGTTCATGGTCGTCATCCGTAGCAGATGTTCTCATGGCCTGGCCGTGCATGTGCATACTTTCTCGACTCGCGATTCCTTCCATATCTGCCTTCCCTGATCCCCCAAGCAACAAACCCTCCTCAATCAAGCGCTCGATCTTCATTCGGTTCTGGAGGAAGAGTAGCTTTGGGAACGTGGACTGCTGACCCGCCAACAGCATTCTTGCAAGCCTTTCGGGTGTCGGATCGGAGAGAATGTACCAGAAATCGCTGATGCGAGTCTTTGGCCATATCGTGATCGTACCGCTGAATTGTTGTAGCCAAATTCCCGACCAATCTTGGCCCAGTGGGCGGGGTAGTAGCTCAAGATGTTTCGAGATCTTGACGAATTTCTGCAACTCGAGTTTGAGATACTATACACGATATAGAGTCAGCATTGCCATTCATGGGAAAGACATACAGCAAGATTGGTAGCACGCCTGAAGATTATGCAGAAAGCATGTGCTCCCTAGAAATAAGCTGCAGCGTAGAATTGTGGCATGATTCAAATGGCAAAGTGACTTCAGCCTTGTTCCTGTTTCACAATGGAAACATATCCAAAGTATGTACGGGAGCATCCTAAATGGAAGGAAGCTCCCGGAAGACCAGCTTCAGGCCTGTTGTTTGATACTGAATGGAACATATTGGCTCATATATTCACGCACCGTTTCTGTTGCACTTCCGAGATAGCCTCCCCGCCAGCCCCGCCCCCTGCGGTGAGTAACAGGCCGCCCGACAGCCCCTCTAGAAGAAAAGAAAAACAGATTTATGTGTGGATTCACTTGAGAAACTATCGAGAAATTCACACCAAAGTGTAAATTCAGAGCTTTGAGTGGAATATCAGTGCGAAGACTGTGTGGTATCAGTATAGCACACTTGGACAAGGACTCTCCACACACCTTCCATCTTTCCATTTATGACCAAAAGAGTAGGGCGAAAGAGTGCCGTTTGACGACTTGGTCATAAGCACAACGGGGTTGAGAATGCCAGGGACCGCTGCCGAAGCCAGGACAGCAGACCATATAACGCAGTCCGGAGCTGTCAGGTAGTTGGCTAGAATGGTGGGTGAATGAGGGTCTGAAGGGACGCAAGATACATTGAGGATTCGACCCGTACGTTCATAGGCCTCTCTGAAGGTGGTACTACCTCTGCAAAACCAGGAACAGTGACGCGCCCACTCAAGTGAGTCAAATCTAGCGCCGGTACGCTACCATGATCGTAGAAGTCAGCAAACTTCTCGGAAAGGAAAACACAGATTGCGAGATGCAGTAAAAGAGTTGCAAAGTCATCAAAATTCCCTGCAAACGCCTTATGATTCTACTGATGAGGAGCGATTGGAAGAGAGGAAAATGTACTTACCCACCAACGCGGAGCCCAAATAAGGAACGTGTCTGCACACGCCTTGATGCGATGGGCCAAGGCCGGCACCAGGAGCTTACGTAACTCATCGTCTGTCCTACCACATCACCTAAGCTTGAGACATGACCCGAAGCTCAATTTTCGGCGGGGCAGCAACAGTGCAGAGAAAGCTTACCGTGTGGCTATGAGAGCGGCAACCAAGGCTCCTCCACTGGTCCCTGTGATGACATCTCTAAATCAGCGGGAATTAGCAAACCTTCATCAAGCCAAGGATGTACAACAGTAATTCATGAGACGAGGCTAGTAAGCGGCTGCTGTTATAACTTTTACGATAGAATGTCTCAGTGAGGATGGATTTGAACAGTAAGGCGACTTACGGAAGCAGTGATGCATCGAGAAGAGCTTTCGCGACACCAAAATGATACCACGCGAAAGATGCTCCGCCCGAAAGACAGAACGCCGTACGACCAAAATTTGTGTGCAAATGCTTAGCGAATGAGTACTTCTCGGCTTGGCTGAGTTTTGACGAGTGTAGTATATAAGCCAAGGCAGCATGTAACTCGTCGACGAACTCTTGTGCTAGATGCTTTGTACCGTAGTAAGTCTCCTGAATAAAGGTCCCTGTCAGTATGCTTCATTCCAGGGTAAAATCGCAATCGCACAGGAGCGCTCAATACTGGCTTAAGAATGACATGGCCAATGTACACTCAATATGTCGTACAACGGATACGCTGTCTGCAATTGACAAAATTGGCTCCGAGAACACTCACGCTGTATAGACGAGGATTCTCGACCCCAACGAAATTATTTTTGACACATGCCTCCACAAGGCTGATTAGTTTATCGAGAGCCTCTTTCGATGATCTACCATTGAGCTGCTCCTGCGATTTTGCCAATCCTCTTCCCGCCTTGAGCTGTTCCTTTACCCTTGTCACTGTTTTGTAGTCATAGTACGCGTAGTCATCCGTCTCCTTCCATTCCTCATTTCCAAGGTGAGCATCGAGCTCACGGGCTGCAGTCTTCCAGTCTTCGTAACCGGTCTTCAATCGCACGTTTCGCCGCAGCTTCTGCCGTCGCCCTCTCCAAGTCACAAGGCGCTCGTAAGCCCATATGTATGTGCGAGTAAGCAGATAGGAGAAGCCTAAGAATAGGATCCAGCCAAAGACCACCAGGAGTAAAGGCCATTTCAACAAAGCATAGACGAAACCTTCCCGTGTCTCGTCGGTGGTTCGCCGAGCCTTCTTCCGCGATCGAGGCCGTTTCCGTTTAACTCGCTGGTGGACTGGCCGCCAATCGTTGAGAGCTATGACAGGCGCGGACTCGGGTGCATTCAAAGCTTTAGCAAATTCGTCAATGTCCGCCTTGTTGATGAACTCGGTGTCAATGTCGGGTAACGTAGATGGATCGAAGGAGCTTTGAGGAAAGCCTTGGGTGGACGACTCCGTGCATGGCATTCCGTTCTCCACAGGCGCAGGTATGGAACGTGATCACGCATGCATAGGAACAGCGAGTCAGAAAAGATAGCATTGGTACTGTGTTGTCAAATGTAGGAATACCCAGAGTAATGATGATCTGTGGCCAAGAATGAGGTTCCAAACACGAAACGCTACGTCACGGCGAAAAGTCAAATGCATGCAAAATTGGACTTACTGGAATTGGTATAATCGCCTTGTCTATTCGATGCCTCACCTCTTGTCACGTCACAAAGCATTGAAAGGATTCAAGATCATAATACTAAAGAAAGGTCGACTGCGTTCATTATGATTGCGGGTCACGTGCAGGTGCAAGGTTTCACCCAAACCCAAGCAAGCCATGACATGCACCCTAACGGTATCAAGCTTTTAAGCCGCACGGTACCTTGCGCCAGATCGGCGACAGCGAGCATCTAATCGCACTTGAATATTTCCAGGTGTCAAGCCTGGACGCCCGCTCCTCTGATGAATCTCCTCAGGAACCGGAGAGACGTGTGTGGATCACGCTTGGCCCTCCTGTACTTGGACGAGAGATCCTGTGCACTTATATACAGGTATTGGTGATTATTGCGCATGGGCAATCTGAAGGGAAGAATGATCAAGAGGTAAGGCGCTTCGACGAAATTCGGGATTTGGAGTGTGGAGGGCTTACGATGAATCTCGGCTAGAACTAGCGTGCAGATCAGATAGGTCTAGGCTGAACCGGCTTGGCATTGCATGATACCTCCAACATCCATCGCCCGTGACTTGCTCTACCGTATTCTTTACACAACCAAACCACTTTTGACCCTACAAACCGCGCCATTTCCGACCACTCGTCTGCAACACCTCCACTTCGCATTGAAGACCAGGAAACAGGGCTGTTTTGGATTTAGCCAGACTCTCTCAGATCCATCGCATTTGGGCTGATCTACGCCGTTATCTGTTGTTGATACTGCCTCATTGATTTGGTCTCCAGAGGCATGATACATTCGATAAGGAGATGTGATGCGTCGCACCTTAATATTGGCTGAAGGCGCATACTACAAATTCGAGTCTCAAACTAAGAATCACAGTGCTCATTCGTCGCCACGTCATGCCGCCGCGAAATAAACGAGGAAAGCCAGGTGATTTCGATCCAACTAAATCTGACTCCGAGGACGAGACTTATGGCACATCAACCTCGAAGCCGCTCAAGTCGAGATCTTACAGGAGCCAACACGGTAGCTCTGCTCGGAAAAGGCAGCGTCGGAGACAGAGCGGCGACGACTCTGACGAAGATATCATTGAAGAGAGTGATTTGAGCGGCAATGTGACTGAAGAAGATATCGAGGATAATGAAGAGATTGAGGTCGGACCAAGTGGGCGACCAAAACGTAGGGCAACAAAGAATCAACCAAAATATGAGGAGGAGAGCGACAGCGGTGAATTCACAGAAGCGGCAGTCGAGGTTGAGCAACGAAAGAAGAGACAAACCAAGCAAACGCTCATTATAAAACTTAAGGCGACTCCTAGATCCGTAAGACGGGCTACAGGAGCACGGAGTGGTAGCGTCAGCAATTCCAGGCCCACTTCTTCTTACAACGTACCTTTCAATACGCGACGAAGTAGTCGCATAGCTCATGATGAGACCGAGCCGGTTGTTGCCCTTACAAATTCCGGTCATCACGTTGATGTTCTACGTGCTGGAACACGAAGCCCACCTCCTACAGACGTAAGACCAATGAGGGGCGGCAAAAGTGTTAAAAAAGCTCCTGCGTCTAGCATTGTCAATGAGGAATCCCAAGAGAGCTCAACCAGACTAGATGAGGAGTACTTGGGCGCCAACGAGCCCCCAGTTGAAAGCTATCGTGAAATTGCCGCAAGTCGTGAAGATCTTGGTGATGAAGGCGAGGTGCTTCAGCAGATATCATCAGATCATGAACGTGACCAAAGAGAAGAAGCCGAAATGATTCAAGCTGAAGCCACCGACGATGTTGCTGTTATACCCGAATCAGGCGCAGAGGATGACCACAACGAAGACGAAGACGACGATCCAATCAGCAAGCCTAGACGCAAGTTGAGACAGCAGCGTGATGGCGATACCCCAGGACAGAGCGCCGTCGAAACAACGAGGCGGGAGGGTACTCGATCTAAACGCCATCAACTTCGCTCGACCCTTGGGAAGCGTAAGACTCGCAGCTCGCAGAGAAGCACACATCAGGAGAGCAGCGACTTCGAACCTGGTGTCGAGGAAGGGGCTGAAGAAGATGTCTCGGACTCAAGTGCTCCATCAGGCTCGCCACCCAAGGCAGCTCAGCACAATGAAGACGATGACAGCAGTCCTCACCGAAGGGCGGCCAAGCGGCGAAAGGTCAATCCGAGAAGCCAGCAAGTGTCAGACGAGCGTGACAGTGAAGTTGCAGAAGAACTAGCTGACGAGTTAGATGAGCTCAAGAGCAGTCGTTCTCGGCGAGCTGCTAGGGCCGCTATCATATATGACGATCGGAAAACGCGAAACCGAAAACCTGTAGATTATCGCATTCTGCGACCGGACCTCAACATTTCCGTTGAAGACGATGGGGAACCCTCTACAGCTACGCCCACACGTAAAGGTCGCGGCGGTGCTGGGGGAGCGTGGCAACGAACACTGTACTCCACGTATGGTCCATTTGGCGGCGCAGGCGGACCAACACCAGTATTCGGTGGTCCTGGTGGTATTGGCGCTGCCGCTGGCGCCGATTCCGACAGCAGTGACGATGAAAACATGCAGCGTCCGCGAGTATCTGGCCTTGGAGGGACAGTCGGTATGACACCGACTACTGCACACCCTGCAGGTCTGAGCCTTTTTCCTCCGCCTGCCGGTCAATTAGCGGGTGGTGATGCTCTTCAAGGTCCATCCGGAACACCTGCGAACCTCGGTAAGGTCAAAGACAAGTCTGCCCTGGCAGATGCGGATCCTTTAGGCGTGGATCAGAACGTAAATTTTGACAGCGTTGGAGGATTGCAGGGTCATATAGATCAGTTGAAGGAGATGGTCGCTCTGCCTTTACTCTATCCTGAAGTCTTCCAGCGGTTTCATGTTACTCCCCCTCGAGGTGTCCTCTTTCATGGTCCCCCTGGAACTGGCAAAACTTTGCTGGCTAGAGCTCTTGCGTCTAGCGTTAGCTCGCAAGGAAGGAAAGTGACATTCTACATGCGTAAGGGCGCAGATGCACTCAGCAAGTGGGTTGGAGAAGCAGAGCGCCAACTAAGGCTCTTGTTTGAAGAGGCACGCAAAAACCAGCCAAGCATTATATTCTTCGACGAAATAGATGGTAAGGAGTGATACGCGTATATTACGATTGGCGGTCGCTAACGGTATCAAAGGTCTCGCGCCAGTAAGATCAAGCAAGCAAGAACAAATCCATGCCTCCATCGTTTCGACCTTACTAGCTCTCATGGATGGCATGGATGGGCGTGGTCAGGTCATCGTCATTGGAGCCACCAACCGACCTGACTCAATCGACCCTGCCCTTCGCCGTCCTGGTCGATTCGACAGAGAATTTTACTTCCCCTTGCCAAATACAGAAGCCCGGCGGACCATCTTGGACATCCATACGAAGGGCTGGGATCCTCCTCTAACCCCTTTCTTCAAGGACGAGATCGCGCAACTGACGAAAGGCTACGGTGGAGCGGATCTTCGCGCGCTCTGTACTGAAGCTGCATTGAACGCCGTGCAACGTCGGTACCCTCAGATTTACAAATCCAATGAGAAACTTCAGATCAAGCCGGAGACAATCAACGTGATTGCAAAAGACTTCATGATATCGGTCAAGAAAATGATACCATCCTCAGAAAGAGCTACATCTTCAGGTGCGGCACCTTTACCTGCGCAGATCGAGCCCTTATTGCGCCATCGACTTTCGGACATCAAGAACATCGTCTCAGAGGTACTACCGCAGCAGAAACGTCTGACCGCCCTGCAGGAAGCAGAATTCGAGGACGCAGGAGATGATCGAGGGATGAAGGCAGAACGCATGCAGCAAGGTAGTCTGATCGCTACAGGTTTAGAGATCCTCTATTTACAATGCCTTAGAATTCGAGCGATCACGAATATTCCGGCCGCGACTGCTCATAAGGGGCGTACCTGGTATGGGCCAGCAGTATCTCGCCAGAGCTCTCTTGAATCATTTCGAAGGTCTCCACGTGCAATCTTTCGATCTTCCAACTCTTTTGAGCGATTCAACGAGAGTAGGTGCGCATCTTCAACATGGTATCGTGTGCTGATAGTGTGAAAGTCCACAGAAGCTGCAGTGGTCCAGTTGTTTACTGAAGTGCAACGGCATAAGCCTAGTGTCATCTATATACCTAATGTTGATGTCTGGTATAGGACTGTGGGCTCAGCAGTAATATCTACGTTCCTCGGTCTTCTGCGAATGTTGGCACCCACGGATCCAGTACTTCTTCTTGGTATCCTGGAGTGTGAAGAGGAGTATGTTGATCAAAAGATGGTCAAGGACTTGTTCGGATATTCACGGAGCAACAAATTTGAGATTTCACGGCCCGACAGGGTGAGTGTTGAATTGGTCAGGGGCAATCCTCAGTCGCTAACTCTATCCAGCAATCACGCCACGAGTACTTGGACGCTATCATTGACTACGTGAACGCATCCCCCGCCGAATTCCCCGAACCCGCGGACCGTAAGAAGAGGGAATTTGAGATCCTTATGCCGGTTCCCCCTGAGCCACCAAAGGAGCCACTGCCACTTTCTAAGGCGGAGGAGAAGGCACAGAAGAAAAGGGACAGGTTGCTTCTCAATCAACTAAAGCAGCGTATACAGCCTATCATGGATCAAATTAAGTTGAGGAATAAGAAGTTCAGAACTGGAGCGATTGATGAAGGCGCAATAAGGTACCTATATGAAGAAGAGGATCCCACCTTTGTCAGTACCGATCTACCACGAGATCAGAGGCAATTGGATCCCTCGCGCCCTTACGAGAAAGCGACGAATGCACAGCATGAGCCTGGCCTAGTGGATATAGCTACGGGGAAATTCTACTACAATCTGGAGACAGTCACAATCGAAAAGCGGCTGTCAAACGGGTATTATAAGAGACCCAAAGATTTCACGGCGGATATCAAGAAGCTAGCAAAAGATGCCAAAGCCATGGATGACCCCGAGCGTATCATCAAGGCAAATGAACTCTTGACCAACGTCGAGGTCGACATGGAAGATATTGGGTTACGAGATCCACAGTTCGTGGCAGAACTTGAAAACGTCTATGCTCGAGAGCAAAGGCGTGAGAGGGAAATGATCGAGAAGGCTAAGGAGCTGGCAGCAGTCGAGGGACGAAGGATTGAGGCCATATCGTCCAACGTGCCACCGGCTGATACTGCTACATCATCGGTTGAGCAGTCGGTTGGCCCTATCATCCTCGGACAGCCCGTGACGAATGGCATCGTGCATCACCCTATCACGCCATCGGATCCTTCACAGCGGAGCACACTTACCAATGGTTTTCCGAGCCATATATCAGACCTCAGCAATTTACAGGGGCATCATCACAGCAACGGGACTTCTGTGCCTTCGCGAGGCGAAGGCGACGTCAACATCTCAAATAGTGAAGATGTCCAATCGACGGAGAAGGGAACCCAGAGCAGCTCGATTGGCCCTTCCGCCCAGACTCGACCTATGGAGCCCTATACAGGAGGATCCACATCCATAGAGCATCGACGGTCTATGCCTGGAAGCCTTAGCCAAAGGAGTTTCATTACCCCAATGGCAGAAAACTCAAATCTGAATGACTACACTAATTATGCATCGACAACATCTTCTGAGAAGAGAAACACGGGGTCTTCAGGCGACAAGAACACGCAAAGCACCCCAGGGAGGCAGGAGGGTCCTGATCTTTCTATGTTCAATGAACTTGGCGAAGGCAACTCGCAGCTTCCAGACACGCGCGGTAATACCCAAGGTAGGTTATCGAAACCTAATCCCATCTCGCTCTTGGGGAATCAACTAATGCCAGATGCCAGGCTCTCAGAATTCCATTCACCCTATCAGCAATCCATCGGGTTCCCAAAGCCAAGGTTCACCACCCGAACGCTCATCGCAGACTCCTGCGGTTCCTCCCTGGCCACGGGAAAAGTCCAACATCAGTTCTCTTCTCAACGATCCCGTTCCTGGTCCATCCAGAGCTCTTGCGACAATGCACCCTCAGCTGATCCCTGATCCCATTTACATTTCTAATCTGCTCGAGCATCTGGTGACCCAAACAAGTGGTTGTAGCGTGGAACAGTTGGAACAGATATACTCTGTCTTGATGAGCGAAATATGGAAGACGAGAGGTGATTGGGACAGGGGCAGGGTGGCCAGAAGAGTCCAGGGTCGTTTCGATGACGTGCTTGAAGATATTAATTTTTGTCAAGGGCTCACTGCGAGAAGCATCGAGATTGAGGACGGTGATTGAGGATACGCAAAACTTGAATGTAGGCTATCGGTTGGATTGTGTAAGGTAAGCGAGGCGTTGATGGGGTTGGAATTCCCACGTCGATTGTGTATCCCTTTGGACAAATCGGTGACATAGGGTTGTCCTTGCTCTCCTATCTACCACAGCGTTCGTACGAGTAAGTCACGAGAAATAGGCTATAGAACGTGGTAGGGTATGGTTTTGGGAACACAAAGAACTAGCTACATCAAGGCAACCGTTCTCGCCGAACCCACAAGCTTTGGTATGTTTGCGTCGCTTCGACCATGCTATCATTGTCATCAAGCATAATGCCGGAGGTCTCCCAACTTGTCCACCCAAGCGCTGGGCACTGTCCTTCCATCCGCCCAGTCATCCTTGCTTTTCGTGACCCCAGTAAGAACACACAAAGTGCCGCCCAATCCGCCCTCGAGGCCAAAGGCGATGTCTGTGTCAAGTCTATCTCCAACCATACAAGTCCTTTTCCTGTCGAAATGGAATTTCCCCTCGACAGCGTCCATCATCGCCTGACTTGGTTTGCCTAAGCTTGTTGGTTTCCTTCCACCCATCATGGCTACCAGTGGCGCTGCGCATGCACCTGCGCCTGGGAACAGAGTCGAGGCGGACGGGAGTGTGGTATCACTGTTCGTAGCAAGGAAAACAGCCCCGCGGCGGAGGTAATGGTAGGCGAGGCTGAGCTTCAGGTAGTTGATGTGGAAGTCGAGACCGCATAGGACGACACCAACGGAGGGGTCCAGGTGAGCGCCAGATGCGATTGAAGCGTAATCTTCCTTAGCAATGATCCGGTTCAAGCCAGGGTCCGTACCCCCAATGTGTTGGATGTGTTCGGAATCCAACTCGGTCTCGATACCGGCTTCGCCGAGAACGTAGACCGTCTGCTTTTCGGGAGGTAATTTCAGGATACGGGAAATATAGATCGCGGCGCTGTAAGCTGACCCAAAGACTTCATCCTGTCTGGCGCATTAGACTGCTGAATGTCTCTGAAGGTGATTCGGGTAGCTCTACGGTCTCCGCCGGTATTCCCATACTCGTGAGCTTTTGCTTATATTCTGCACGCGATTTTGTGCTGTTGTTTGTGACGAAAATGACCTGTTTGCCTGATGCACTGATCAGCGCTCAGGCTGCAGAAGCGTTTGAGAAGCTAGGTTCTAAACAACTGTACCTTGGCTTCTCAGGAGCTCTAGGGTCTCGACAGTCCCTTCGAAAATATGTTCGCCAGACCATAAGACGCCTACCCTTTTTACCTGGTAAGCAGGAAGTCATAATGACCGTGGTGGACGTGTGTATGCAATGCACACGCAAATTGGAATATGTGCGAGGCCTACATACCATCGCAGTCGAAAAGGAAGACCTGACAAAGATATTAGTCTTAAAGAGTGGCACGAAGATACAGTAGCAACTTTTTAGCTTGTACTGGGATAAGTCTGTATTGAGATACAGACGCCGAAGAATTACTTACATCAAACGTGTCTATGAAATCCTTTATACCTTTGTGATCCCCACTTAGATACCGCGAGGAAGCCATCGCACCACCCAACGACAGTTGTGGGTTGCAACCGGAGCATTGTGAGACTACATTTATGTTGTAGATGTTGCAGGGCTAGAACTGTCACAACCCTACTGCCTTCATTGACGACTCCCAAGTGATAATAATTGCGTGTCAATCTATTACCACATGGCTGAACCTACGATTCGGAAAGTGATAGGAGTGCCCTTGATCTTTGCGACCTTTTGCTAGAGTTCTACTACGACCTAATCAATGGTAATCTTCTTCGAGACTTCCGAAAAATGTCGGAAAAACCTTTCAAACAACTTGATAGCATACTCGACATCGTAAATGCCGGAAGTCTCCCGGATGCTGTGCATACTCATCTGTGGATTTCCCAGGTCCAAAGTCCTTGTACCCAGGGCAGCCGAGAGCATCGGTCCAATAGTGCCCCCACAGCTGGAGTCGTTCCGTACGACAAAGAGCTGCAAAGGTACCCCTGCTCTGCGAGCAACTTCCTCAATCAGCACGATACCAGGCATGTTGGTAGCATAACGAGCGTTAGCGTTGATCTTGATCACAGTGCCTTTGTTCATCTCTGGCTTATGGTCAACCTGTAGATGGTGTGGAAGTCAGTATTGCCACAAGTGGAGAGATGAAAGGATCGCAGCTCGAGTCAAGAGACTCTATAGGAGACATGGGAGAGTGATCCCTCCCCACCATACTGCTCATGACTCAACAGTTGCGGGTATTGGGCGAATATCGGCTGAATAGACGTACCTCGTAGTTGGCTGCATAGTTTGGGTTTACTGAGTGAGCCATGTCTGCAGAGACCAGGAACGACTTGGACAGGGTTTGTTCGTAGGCATCTACATCGGGAATTCTGTTCTCCTGAGTCGGAAGTACGGAGAGGCGACGTATCATGGATGGTAGGAAATTTGAATCGGCTCCTTGAGCGGTTTGGCTGCCAATTTCCTCATGATCGAACAAAGAGACAAGGCGGACAGACTCCTCGTCATCGAGGGCTGAAGCCGAAAGGACCGAGTTCAAAAGACCCATTATGCTACAGAACGACATTTCGAGATTGTCAAGTCGTGGAGAAAATAATAGCTCCTCATTAATGCCCCCAACACAGGACTTTTGGGTATCGTAGAGTACCATTTCGAAGTCGACCACCTCAGATGGTTGCACGTTGGCTTCTTTGCTTATCAGCTCAACTACATAAGGATGATGTCTCTGGCTTAAAGCCTTCAGTGGACTAGCTTTTCCACCTTCTTCCGTGGACTCTGTGGTCGCACTCTCATTTTTGTCTTGTCGATTGAGCTCAGCTGCGAGGAGACCTGCGATGGGAAAGAGTTGTGTTTCTTTGTTGAACGTAAAAGGATCCTGTCGATCTAGATGGACCGCAAGAGTGGGAATTCGCAGGATTGGGCGTTCAATCTTGACAAGCTTTTGAACATAGTCCCCCTTATTATGCTTGACCAACACTCGGCCTGCCATGCTCAGATCTCGATCGAACCATGTATGCCACAGTCCGCCACCATATGTCTCTACACCGACCTGCATGAAACCATTACTCTCTTTCTTGCTGACCGGCTTCACCCGAAGAGTGGGTGAATCGGTATGAGCACCTATCATAGCAACAGGGTTACCTGGCCTCCATTTCTTGCCTATAGCAAACGCTAAGATGGTCGAAGCGTTGCGTGTGAGAAAGTATTTTCCGCCTGGGACGCAACGGTTACTCCAGGAATCCTTCTCTTCCAAACCTGTAAATCCCGCCTTTTCAAGTCGTTGCTTGACGGAGTGGACAGCGTGAAATGGAGTGGGTGAGGCGTTAATGAATGACAGAAGCTCATGGCCCGCTGTAGCGGAGACATCCATTGTCGAGGTTGTTGTGCTGTGGCGCCGCGGTGTTGAACAACACTGTTGATGTCTGTAATGTATACACGAAACGAACTTTACCTGTATATGTGATAACACTGACGTTCGAGAAAGGAGCGGTTTCAAGGGGAATGCAGAGCCAATCATGAATTATTGTAAGGCAGAATCCCAAACGCTCCGTCTTTGATGCATAAGTAGCGTATCTCACGTATTCTAGTAGATCGTTCATCAGACCCTTGACGTGACCACCGCGCGTAGATTGTCACGACGCATCGCAATAATTGAGAAAACGAGTAGCGAAACCATCAATCTTGCGCCAACTTCATTTCAACACTGCGGTGTTGTTTGGCTTTTGTTTAAGCACGTTGTGTTATATACGAGCGGTACAATACATAAACACCAACGAATCCCGAGAGCGGAACTGCCCCTAGCTCACTTTCCATGAACTTCAATAAGAAACTCACATCCTACACCATTTCATAACAATCACAACAATCCACTGCGCGCCCTCCGAGGACTCGATCAGTCGCTCCTATCTCTTGCTTCATGCCACCGGCCTCATCGTCATAACGGCACTCGACCTGACGTGGGCCTGTAGTGAAGCCAGAAACGACGTCTGTGCAACAATCACCAGCGTTGGGTTCCTGAGTTTGCTATCAAGAGTTCGCATCAAGCTGTGCAGTCGTCAACACCGTCTGAAGAGTCTTGGATTGTGATTACGGCACAATGCCGGAAATTGCGACCGAATTACATATATCCTCGTCCCTAACTTCTAGGACAGTGGAAAGTTCACTTACGCCCACCTTGGTCTCACCACCACACTCAAAAACGCCCCCAACAGCAACCGGCAAATGCAATCAGCTCGTTGATCAAGGATTGGATGGCGTCGAAGGAGCGGGTTCGAAACCTTTGGATCCAAATGCCCTCAGTAACAGGTTGCAGGAGATGGAGGACGGAGGACGAATAAGGGAGAGGACGCCAGGCGCCAGTCCTAGCCGAAAAAGACAAAGAATATATGGTGATAGGTCAGTTGAACATATAACAAGCCCTCTGGGACCGTTTCCGATGTTGCAACTGAATGTACTATTCGACATTTTTTTGAAGCGTCACATGCTCACCGCAGCTCAACTACAGGTTCATTCCAAATCGTGACGGTCAAGATCTGCAAGCAAGTTTCAGCCTATTGCATGATGATGCTTCGCCTGCTACGCCATCCAAGGCAAAGAGGCGGACCCCTTATGGAGAGCTTCATTTTCAGAAGAGTGAGTTGAACCATGCAGCTAGCTGGAAGGCATAAGTATTATTTCAGCTAATATCTAGTAGCTGAGGAAGCGAATCGAACATTTTCTACGCTTCTACGATCCGAGCTGTTTGACACAACAATACCTCAGCCCACACCACCAACACTTTCCCCTGATCTTACATCGACCCATTCAACAACTATAAATGATCCCTCCAGATCGAGAACACCACCCACAAATCTCTCATCATCCTCACTACCTTCCGCCAGTCTCACCCCATCTACGCCCCACAAAAACCTATTTACCTACATGTCGCCGCGGCATCATACGAATATATCTGGTCATCCAACGCCATCAAGAACACCCCAAAGCCGTCATGGTCCAAATCTCAATACCCAATCAGACCTTTACAGCTTATCCCCTGTCCGCTTCGACAGTCAGCGCCTTCTCCTAAGCCCTCGAAAAGCGCCTCGAGCAGTCAGCAAGGTTCCTTTCAAGGTTCTCGATGCTCCCGATTTAGCGGACGATTTCTACCTCAATCTTGTAGATTGGGGCGGTAGCAATATCTTGGGTGTTGGTCTTGGGTCCTGCGTCTATATGTGGAACTCAACGTCAGGCCGGGTGACGAAACTATGCGATCTCCAGGATGATATAGTCACATCTGTTTCCTGGATCCAACGCGGCACGCACGTTTCAATAGGGACAAACAAGGGTCTTGTTCAGATCTGGGATGCAGAAAAGCAGCGTCGCTTGCGAACTATGACCGGTCACACTGCTCGAGTGGGTGCATTGGCATGGAACGATCACATTCTGACGTCCGGGTCTCGTGACCGCTTGATTTACCACCGCGACGTTCGCCAACCCGATCAGTTTCTTAGAAAGCTTTCCGGCCACAAACAGGAAGTCTGCGGGCTGCGGTGGAACACGGAAGACGGGCAATTGGCTTCTGGTGGCAATGACAACAAATTAATGGTTTGGGACAAGTTGTCAGAAACACCATTGTTCAAGTTCTCCGAACACACCGCGGCAGTCAAGGCGATAGCTTGGTCGCCGCACCAACACAATCTACTTGCTTCTGGTGGTGGAACCGCAGATCGTCGGATCAAATTCTGGAACACAACCTCTGGCCAATGTGTACAGGAGCTCGACACGGGATCGCAAGTCTGTAACCTCGCATGGTCAAAGAACAGCAACGAACTTGTATCTACTCATGGCTACAGTCAGAACCAGATTGTGGTCTGGAAGTATCCTAGCATGACACAAGTAGCGAGCCTAACGGGCCATACCTACCGTGTGCTCTATCTAGCAATGAGTCCAGATGGGCAAACCGTTGTCACAGGTGCTGGTGACGAAACCCTGAGATTCTGGAAGTGTTTTGGGAAAAGAGAGCGAGATGGTGTCGGCGGTGATGGAGCCGGAGCAAGGATGGAGAGATGGAGCGTGATCAGATGAACGAGGCCGTATGTGAAGCTTATTCATTGTGTGTTATATGGGCAATATCTTGCTGGATGTTGCTGAAATCTTGAGCATATAAAGGGCAAACGAGCATTATGAGCAGGCCAAGCTTGATGGTTAGCATGGCGCTAGGCTTAAGGCGCTCACTCAGGGGATTGCGAAGAAGCTGTCGGGCGGACACCTTGGCTTTGCAGTGTCAAGACTGGGATACCAATTGGTGCGAAAAGTGCATGGAACCTAAAGAAATATTACCTCACAGTATAAGCCTACCGGGCTCGACTTGTAGTATGGTCTTTACTCGCTCCAGGAAAACTTTCGCTCGCTTTTCCTCCTCCCTCGAAACGCTAACACTGAAAACACTTATCGCTTCGCCTGGTTGCAAACCAGCCATAATCCCCGGTGGCGGCATCCTGAAAGTATTGGCTACTTTAGAAGATGCACCACCCGCCAAAATATCGTAGACGTCCAATTGCCTTTGCGGCTTTGCTCTCTCCACAAATGGATTGCTCGGTAGGGCAGAGATTTGGGGGATGTAGGATCCCTTTGATGTCTTGGAGCTCACTTCGTTGAGACCTAGGATATCATTGAACAAATCGTCGGTCGTTGGGCGTGCAGCTGTAGACCGGGGCAAATCGTTGTTCGCAAGCTCTGTGGCCCGGGAGATGAATTTCGATAGTGGAAGGGTGACGCCTAATGTGGTTTGAATCCGTTTTTGGACCGCCATTACAGATGATAAGGAGACGGGGACGGCGATGTCTGTCTTGAGAAGCTCCGTCGCGGTCGCTTGCGGGGTTTGCGCCTTGTTTTGCGGTAACGCAGGTGATTCCTTTGGGGGAGCCGGCTTGGCCTTGCTGAGGTCTAGATGTCCGAGTCTGGATATCCTCATCGACTGATCTGATGAGTAGGAGGAAGATATTGTGCCGAGGTAAGCTAGAACGTCGCCTTTCAGCAATCGCCCTTTAGGGCCGCTGGCAGGGATTTTATCAGCTTCCGACGCCGGTATGCCCTTTTCATGGAAGAGTTGCGCAATGGAGGGGTATAAGGGGTAGGTCTGTTTTATGGATTTGCCTGAAGCGTAGGGGGAAGCTTTGGCACTAAAGGCTGTAGCTTCGGACGCCGTTGATGGAGGAGCCTCGCTGTGCGATTCGGATGATGGCAATGGATCCATCCCAGATTCCAGAGCATCTTGAGGTGAAGAGGTCGGAGCAGCTTCTTCTGCAGGGATGGAGAGGGTACTGAGATCGTCGTCTGTCTCAGCTAAGACTGCAATTCGAGTGCCCACTTTGACGCCCTTGGTGCCCGCTTGTTGCTACAACCCAATTCTTCTTAGTAAGTGTGAATAGTCCTGGTCCGATGGTCGTAGTACCGTGATTTTTGCCATTTTCCCATCATCCTGTGCCTCCACATCCATCTGAGCCTTGTCGGTCTCGATTTCCAGAAGTACATCGCCGGTGATGAAGGATTCTCCTGTAAGATAATGTTTCAGCCTTCTGAAATCTTCCCAGTCCACCCCTTTCGTTGGGGAAATGATTCATACCCTCTTTGACTTTCCAATTTGTGATATTGCCTTCAGTCATTGTCGGTGACATAGCCGGCATTGTGAAACTATGTGCCGCCAATGCCTTCGAGTTGGTTTGGAAGCCTGGTGCAGAGTGTCATTAATAGATATATGTACATGAATAATGCTGGGGCAGACTTCTAACGAAGACATGCCGGCGAAGTGGCCGACTCGTAAGTTTAGAGAACTTTTTGGCTACTTTAAAGGATGACACCATGTCTTTCTGCAAGAATTAATGAAGAAATTATGTCGCTGTCCAGCGAGACGACCTGAGTAACATAAGTATGGTAAGGTAAAGTTCGAAGTCCTGGTCGGAAGAATTGACGAATCGTGGGGCCTTCCATTTAGCGTATTCAGGACTCATGCGAAACCTTGGCACTGCGTAAAGAAAATCCCCCCCCCCTTTTTATAGGTGAAACCACATTATAATCACCTATTACGGCATTATCAGTTCACAACGTCCTATTCCGTTGGAATTGAAGCTATACGCAACCCTCCGAACCATATCCTTAGCCCTACATTACACTCGCTATGCCCTAGTCGCAATACATTCGTTGGGGAGC